>Ga0265292_1000009_pt1 | contig 790768 bp, 882 predicted proteins | sample Munlanlewell296A_FD_189080 | JGI IMG/M metagenome (GOLD analysis project Ga0265292, IMG submission 189080) | Leachate microbial communities from a municipal landfill in Southern Ontario, Canada - Leachate well 296A | ecosystem: Engineered > Solid waste > Landfill > Unclassified | place... | reverse complement strand
CGAGTCCATACTGGCGCAGAGACAAGAAATATTTTTATAGCCAGCCTGAAGAAGAGCTTGAACAATTACCGGAGCTCCGGTGCCGCCTCCAATAGTGACGATTTTCCTCATTGGTTAGATGATAGCAAATAAAAACCCCACCAAACGGTGGGGTGGAATTATTCGACAAACCTGATGACGATGGGATGAAACTTCGGTCCTAGAGGAAATCGAGGATCAACCGGGCGGGACTCTAAGTGTTTCGGATCGGGGTCGTTAATTTGTGACGGCGACATAATGATCGTAGTTTTGAACTCTTCGGCCAGAGCATCGGCAATGGGTCGGAAGGTTTCCAACATCTCAAAATTTCTTACCTGGAGGACCCACACAAGACCCTCGATATCTTTGGGGAGATTTTGAGCGGGGACATCCAAAACGAGCTGAGCTTCCGGTTCGTAAATACTATTGTCCGGAAGTTCGGGTTTTTTAGTCTTGGTTTTGAAACCCAGTGGCCCATCTTTGGATCGATCGTGAGTGGAGAGACCGATCGTAGGAATATTGAGCCAGATCTTGTCTATTGGCTTCCATGTCTCCGGATTGATCATGAAAAAGAAGTCGTCGTTTCTGGCGGCCAGAGCGGCCAAGAAGTCTTCGATCTCGAATGAGAGCGGTTTTTCGGTTAAAACGGTCATTGGCCACTTGTTTGACGTTGGGCATAAAAGAAGATTCCGAAGATGACAAGACAAAATCCGACGGTAAGAAACAACATGCCCGCATCGAATGGGGTGGTGAATAAGACGGTACCGATCCAGATGACCATAAGTAAACCGACCAAACCTGTTAACAAAGATTTTGTTTTCATACTATACCTCCATGTTTGATTTTTAGTGTCCAAAGTTCTGGAATATTGTACCACGGCTGATCCTATGGGTCAAAAAAACCCCCCGACGTGGTGTCGAGGGATTTGGGGCCGCACGGGCGGGGTTATTTGGATTTTTTCTTATTAGCTTGTTTCACCGCGTTGGCGTCGTCCCCTGATAGATAGGGGTAGGTGTATTTGAAGTACAAGCACGAGCCAACGAACGCTCCTACTACCAGGATCCATGGCCATACGGTGGGCAAAAAGATTGCCCAAAAGGTGGACTGAATAACGAGGAATGAGCGGAGCAATAGTTCAGCCAATGCCGCGATCGAAGCCGTTGTAGTCACAAAGTAGGCGAGCCAGTAGTTAAAACGGACAAACATTTTTCTGAGCATGATTCTCCTTGTGGCTCAGGGAGCCATTCTAAAATGAGTTGATTTTAAGCGTGCTTAATGAGGGATTGTAGTACACTATGGGGCGGAAGTCAAACGAAGGAGATTTCTGTATCCGGAGATAGAGTCGACGCCAATGAGAGAATAGTTGCGAATCTTACGTAGAGCGGCGTTTCGGGCCGAGGAATCTTTGTCGTTGCTACGGCTGAGGCTGGTAACGCCAAAGATGACTTCAGGCTGGAGGCCGTCTAGAGTCTTGAGGATGAATTGTCTAGCGACCGCTAAGGCGAGACTGTTCCAGAGATCCATCTCGCCAACTTCTACGACCTGGATCAGGATATAAAGTGGCCGACCTGGCTCTTGGGCTTCTGCATCGAGAACCAAAACGGCATCGATGTCCGCTTTTTCAATTTCAGCTGAGCCTAGTAAGGTAGACTGGACAAAGCCCATTTGATGCTTCACCTTAACTGGTTTGTTGCCAGCAATCATTCCCACACTGGGAATATTGACTTGACCTTCGATAATCTCACCAGTGTAGAGATCGATCAGTAAGACTCCTTCGTTTTGTAGTGCCTGCTGGATACTGTAAAATAGGTCTGGAGATCCGGTCTCGACGAGGTCAGAGAACGGAAGTGTGGCAACTTTTTTCTTTGGATAAAGCCTTCGAGCCATTTGTGACCTCCATATTTTGAATTTTTAGAGAGCGAGCTTGGGTGAATAATAGCAGAAAGTAGGAGATTTTTGTTATCATGAAATATATGGCGGAAAAGAAAGAGGTCAATGTTTACTTTGGCGGCTGGTATCAGCGAACAACTCTCCACCTGACCGAGATCGCCAATTTTTTTGCGGACGGGAGAAGTGACCTGCCTCTCTCGAAAGAGAAACTGATCAAGTTGCAGGAAGGTCTGGATCTCAAAAAGGTCAGTCGGGAAGCGGGTAACCTTGAGTTTGTGAAGGCACAAACCAAAGAGGGGATTGAGATTCATTACTATGAAGATGGGCTATATATCTTAAAGCTGTCCTCGAGTGATATCGATGGGGCTAAGGAAAAATTGGAAAATTATTACAACGAAAAGTTTGCTCCGGCGATGGCGTATATTTTTTCGCTGGGAGCCCCAACCCCGAAGGAGTTAGCGAACATAAAAACTGTTCATCCGATTGCGGTAGGGGTAATAGATAAAGACCCGGAGGATTTTGCAGTGGAGAGCAAGTATGGCGAAGTATACAGCCAGATAACCTCTCCCGAACTGACGGTCAAGAAAACATCTGGGTTCATTTTCCTGATCACGACCCCTCAATATAAAGACTTTACGGAAGGGCTGGTGGAGATGCAGATCTTTTTCCGGGAGTTTAAAGATCAACTTCAAAAATACCTGAATATTCATCGCAAGCTGTGGGAAGAGATCTCTGATATCAAGGAAAGAAAACAGATCAAGGGCAAGGAGGTAGAGAAAGTTCGTCTCCAGCTCGACGCCTACCTTAAGACCATCAACCTCATCAGTAGCCGCATAAATCAGATGGGGGCGTATGTCCACACCCGGGCAGATATCGCCAAGGAAATGAAACTAACGGAACATCTTTCGAGTATTTTTCAGTACAAGTTTGATGTGCTGACCAACACCCACAGCTACATAAAAGAAATTTGGGTGATGACGAACAACTATTTGACCTCAGCGATCTCGGTGATCGCGGAAATCAAGGGCCAAGCAACGAACAAGAGCATCCAGAGCCTCCAGCTGATCACCACTTACGGAGTGGTGGGGGGAATCATCGGCTATCTTTCGCGGGACAGTCTGCCGAAGATAACCAGCCAGGGAATGATCTACTTTGGAGTCTTGATGCTCACGACGTTTATGGTGAATCTGTTGGTGAAATTTGCCTACCAGAGGGTGAAGTACAAGATCAAGTTTGTAGACCGAGTGAAGAATATCTAGGCTGAGAGGATTTGGGAATTTAGCTTTTTGGCTTCGTTTAAAAAGAAATCTTGCCAGTCCGATTCATTGATCTTGACGATTAAGTTTGGAAAATCTTTGACTTCTTGGCAAAGTAGAAACTGTGTCCCCAACTTGATAGGATCGACATGCCAGTCAAATTTAACCTTAGCTTTTTTAATAAGATAGGGGATGGATAAAGATTCTTTTTGGCAGATTGTATATAAGTCTATAAAATCTCGACTGCGTGGCTTTTGGTAAATGGTGAAAAGCTTGTTGGTAGCTATGTCTTCGAGGCTATCGATGGAGATATTTTTGTATTTTGAGGGATTTATAGCTTGGGGAAAAGGGTAATAAGTAAACTCAGTTTTGAGGATTTCATTTTTGAATTTGAGAAAGATTAGATTGCGATTGAAGCTAGAATTGATGTCAAGCTGATGGTACCCCAGCTGACCCTTGACACTTTTGAGGAAGACGGTAACGGTCTGAATATCAAACTCTTTCTCTGAGAAAAAGTCCAGATCTTCTGAAAAACGATACGGGAAGTAGAAGCCGGTAAGGGCAGTGCCGCCAGAAAGGTAAAAATCTTTGGTAAGCCCAGACTCCGAAAAAAGATTGAGAAAGTTAAGCTGGGTTTGGGTAAGGATGCTCGTGGGCTTCATTTGGAGGTGAGGATAAAATCTAAGAACCGTTTTTTGAGTGGATCGATGTTAAGTGACGGTAGGTGTTTGACCAGTTGTTTGCGGCTGATTTTCTGACCATTGAGGCCGAAATTGATCAGATTTTCTAGCTTCCAGATGGCGTATTTTTGAGGATTTTGCTTCAATTTGCTGGTGTTTGTGGACCAGTTGTACATAGGCTATTTTAACACAGGAAGCTAGCCTTGACATTTAACCTATATTGTGCTAGTATACGCACTATATCTGTTTTGATAGACAGACTCGCCTAGGCGAGGAACATTAAATCCATATTCTTTTTTTAAGGAGCCCTAAGCAAGCTCCGCCACCGAGGAGGTGCAAAAATGCTTAAGTTAACCGTAGTAACCGTCCGCAAGCCGCGCAAAATCCGCGAGATCCATGATTCTGTCCAGATTCTTTACGAAAAAGTTTTGGCAGGCTCGAAAGAATTCGCCAATGTGGCTGACCGGGTTCAGGCCGATCAGGAAGCTAAGGCCATCCTGGACCGAGAAAACGGTGACACCCAGACCAACCGTCTTGCGATGCTTCGACTTTGGCTCGATGTTCGCAATTGGATGGCTGGTGAGGCTACTCAGGTTGCGAAAAAAATTCGAGCTTTGGCTGAGTACGAAGCCTTGATTGCCCCCGCCATGGAAGGCTGGAAGGCTGCGAATGATGCTTGGATGAAGTATGTCCAAGCTGAAAACGCGAAAGGTCATAATGGCCAAAAGGCTGCCGCCGGCGAGTTTTGGTCCGATTTCGCGCATTTAGAGCCCCTAGTGCTCAAGCCGCGCGGAACGGAGGAAGTTGTGGCTGAGCTGGTTGCCAAGCTTGAAGATCTGACCTTCCGTGTTCGGAACTTCGTTTGGTCCCACTGGTGTACCACTTGTGGCGCGCCGGTCGACGAGATCAATATCGTCGGGAAAAAGCCTTTTTGGCCCAAGTTGTGCGGAACTTGTTTCCACAAGCCCGTTGCAACGAATATGCCCGCCGGCAAGAAAAACGGCAAACCAGTGCTCGAATTTCGAGCAGAGCCTCTTTCTGCCGATGAGATCAAAGCGAACCGTGTTGCGGCCCGCACCTTGAACGAAGTCAATCGCTTGGTGAAGAAAAACAAGCGACGCACCAACGCCGAAGCCTCTGCCGAAGCCTCGCAAAATGGTTCGAACTGTAAGGATGGCGCTGCCAAGACCATCCGCAAGGCTGAGAAGGAAGCCCGCAAGCAGGGTGGCCACCCTGAAGAAGAAAAAAAGAAGGCCACTAAAAAGAAAAGTGCCTTAAAGGGCAAGTAATCGCCCTGGGTCCGATACCAAACTATGATCCCTGATCGAAAGACCAGGGATTTTTTGTGGCCTGTGGGTAGCTCAGACGTTGTAGAATGGGGTATGGAAAAAATGGGACTGATAGATCCTGAAGAACTGGAAGAAGACATTGAACGGGCTGAGTTTCGACCCGGCGGTGGAGGGCGTAAGTCAAGGAAGGACGCTGGTTTTGGCTTGGAAAGAAAAGGGAAGATGGTAAAAGAAAAAATCAGTTTGGAGGCACAAAAAAGCAATCAAGAGCTTAAAAATGCCAAAAGAGCTCTGGCGGAAAAAATTCAAAGAATCTTGGAAAAAGAATCAAATCCGGCTTTGCATAAGGGGATAACGAACTATTTTGAGTGGGTGCGATATGGACTGCTGGCGCTCGGTGAGGAGGGGCAAAGGCAGGAAATCATGAAAGATCAAGATCTGGATATAGATTTTGTCAGAGCCAGTGGGCCTGGTGGCCAGAACGTCAATAAAACCAGCTCGGCGGTGGCTATAAGGCACATGCCGAGCAAGATTTTCTTGAAAGAAATGGGCGCTAGGACTCAGCCTGAGAACTTGAAAGTGGCTCGAGAACGGATGCTGGCGAAGCTGGCAGACCATCTAAATAAGTGGAAGCTGGTGGCTGGGGGAAAGGATCAGAATGGAGTAATGGCCGAGATGTTTGAGGGGGGATGGATCCCGGATCAAGTCCGGGATGACAGGAAGCGTGGTGTCCTGAAAGATATTCGAGAACGTTTGGAAGATGGAAGGAATTTGTAGGGCCTAGTATTCGTCGTGGAATTACAAGATGGTTATTTTTGGTGAGCACTGGCGTCCTGATGTCAGTTTGATTACCCTACCTTAGAGCGTTTAACGTCGTTTATGATTAAGTTTTTTATATAAGCAGCAACAGATAAGCCATATTTGTCGGCATTTGCCTTTACTTGGAGGTACAACTCATTTGGAAGAGTGACTTTGATTTGGGTGGATTGGGTGTTGGACATGGTCCTTATTATAGCACCAATCAGGGACTAATCTGGGACCGTTAGGGCCAGGCCTTTCGGGGATTTGGGTCCTTCAAGGCCTGACCCTGGGGGAGATGGTGCATCAGCCACAGGCTGATCATGAGTACATGAAAAAAATTCCCCCGCTCAGATGAGCGAGGGAAGGTTGTGCCCGAAGGCGCGCCAGGTTTTTAGCCGATTTCTTGCTTAAGGATGCCATCGGCGAGGCTGATCATGGCGTTGAGGTTATCAAGCTTGGCTTGAGCTTCAGCGATGGCAGCAGCGCCTTCGGCGGTTTTTGCAGCGTGCTTGGCCTGGGCGGCCTGGAGCATCAAATCATGACGGGTGATTTCAGCCTGTTCGCGGCTGATTTGGCCTGTGACGAGGGCGGAGAGACGGGCAATCTTTTCCTTGGCGCCTTGGGCGATGGAAGTGAGGGAACCGAGGTTCATGAAGCCAAGCAACGCGTTAACCTTGCTGTTGGCGGTCTTCGGGACGAACAAATTTTTGAACATGTTTTCTCCTTCGAAGGATATGGGTTTGATTGGGCGGATGCCCATTCAATGTGCGTTCAAGGGTGTATTATAGCACTAATTTGGCCAATGTCAAGAGCTATAGGTTATCTTCTTTAGAAGTGGATCAAACTTCCTTTTGAGTAGAGATGTAGTTCCGGACTTGGTCGGGAAAAAGATCTATGGCATCCAACAGGTCATTCTTCTTGTGGTAACCCTGAACGTGGAAGAGATATTTTCCGGTATAGTCCATGACTCCGATGTAGGTCGCCTGGGTTTCGCCGTTGAGCCAGTAAGTGACGTTTGGATCTAGCTGGTACGGTTCGACCAGATGGTCTACTTTGCGGTGCAGAATCGTTCCTGTGAATTTGACTGCTAGGAACCAGCCACAAATAGTCATGAAAATTACTCCACCCACACTCCAGAGAACTCTACCGAGAGTAATGACACCACCCGCGAGATAGAACGAGTTGAGGAAACTGCCGATTATCAGAAAACTAATGAGAAAATAAAGAATTATTGGCCATTTTGAGTATCTGAGAGGGGATTTCAAGGTAACCTCCTAATATTAAGGTTCTGATGGCTACATTATACCCCATATAAAACCCCGCCGGCGAGGCGGGGAAGGATGGGAGAGTGTCAATCGAGATCCAGAAAGAGTTTGGGTTCGATTTTTCGTAAATTTTGTTTGGCAAGCGGCGCGTAAAGTCTATCTACACTGACAACGTAGGCGTCAATAAAAGCCTTCATGAAGCGGGCCTTTTTGGTTTCGCCGAGACAAAGTGAAGCCAAATGAGCTTCAAGCCCTTCTGGGACAAAGTATCTGAGCCACAGTCGTTGTCTTTCTTTTTGGGTATCGATGTTTCCATAATCTGCGACTTCAAGAAAATAGTTAGCTAGAAACCACTCTTTCGGTTCACCATGCTTGAAAATTTCCTCCACGGCGTGGGTGTAGTAAGTGATGATGGGGGTGAGGTAGCAGAGATTGGTGGCCTCGTTCTCGGAAATGCCTTGAGCGATTACCTTCTCCCTAGATGTTGGCTCGTAATTAGAGTCAAAATTTTCCTGATTGTGGAAATCAATAAAAGTGCGAAAAAAGGCGCTGCCGCCAAATTCAGGGGTGTATTCAAAGACAACATTATATGAAGTATCTGACATTTTTACCTCCGTAGAAATTTTAGGGTGCTGTAACGAGAGCTATTATACCATGAGATTACTTAACCAGTTCTCGGTTGGTGTATTTATGGTGGAGGATGGGGCGCCAGCTATCGGTCACAGGATTGAGTTTCCAAGGGCAGACGGAGCGAAACCAAGAGAACTTTTCGGAGATTTTGCCGGTTTGAGGATCGATTCTGGAGTACTGAAGGATCTGGCAGTTGTTGATTTTATCTTTGGGATCTTTGTTCTTTTTTAGGCTCAGATATTCGTCGGGTAGCAAGCCTTCCATGATAATACGGATGGGCCAGATCATGTTCCCGTGAGTAACGACGATACCTCTTTTGTTCGGCAAGCGACGGTAGAGAGTGGCCAAAATACCAACGCGGGCGCGGATGAGGACATCGGCTAGAGATTCACCTCCGGGGGCGGCAAAGTAGAAGGGATTTATTTCTCGCTTGTCCATAGCATCAGGGTACTTCGTTTGCCTTTCTTCGTCGGTCATGACATCGAGGTTGCCCCAGTCGTGTTCACGGATGTAGTCTCGAAGGTTCCAGAGGGCACCAGGTAGATCCAGGAATCCGGCGGTACGTTTGGCTCGACGATAGGTGGAAGCGTAGTAGCCGTCGAAGACTCCGCCGTTGATGTTTTCGCGAAGCCATTTACCGGCGGCTTTGGCTTGTTCAATACCTTTGGGACTAAGGTCCCAAGTTGAGCTGTGGCGTTTTCTGAACCCCTCAGTAAAAAAACTGGGATCACCATTTTCGGCAGCTTTGACGGCGACGTTACCTTCGGATTCGCCGTGGCGGACAAAGATTAGTTCCAGAGGGCGGTGATTTTCTGAAAGATTGGACACTTGGCAGGGGTGGAAGGTGTCGGACCTTCGTCACAGGTTTTGGAGACCCATATTCTACCGTTGAACTACACCCCTTCGGCTTGACTCAGGGCAGGCCCTAAGTAAGGCTAATTTTAACAGAAAGTGGGGTTGTTGGGAGGTTATTGGAGCGCGGAGGAGGAAAAGTGAAGATGATTTTCGATCCGGTTGACGCGTTTTTCCAGATGGGTGTCTTGTTCGTCGAGGTATTTAATGATGGAATTTTGGCCATCTTGAAGTTTTTTAAGTTTCTTATTAATGGGCTTGAGTTTTTGATCTAGCTTCTTATCTAACACATCTTCGACAACTTTCTTAACCTCTTCACGTATTTCTTCTTTAAAAATAATTCTGATTTGAGAAAGATCGTTTTTGGTCATAAATTAATAATACAGCAAAACTGATGAATGATATATATTTAAAGCATGATAGATGATGGAAAACCCGCCACGGCGGGCAGGTTTGAAAAGAATGGGCAGACTTATGAAGTCAGATTTTTTGATGCCGAGTCGTTTTTTGATTTGCGGGATTTGAGAGAGATAGTCCAGAGCCCTGGCGTCCAAGAGTGGATGGCCAGTGTGCGGAACATGAGCCACAAACATTACCGAAAATGGATGGAAGAAAGAGGAGAAAATAATCATTTTCTTTTCGCCATTGCCGATACGAGAGTCCATGGTTTTGTATATTATTATCCATCGGAAGAGTTTGAGGGGGCGCTGGACGTGAGCTATGCCAAGAGACCGGGTGCTCCCGGAGGTTTGATTACTCCAGCCTTGATTGAGGCATGTAAATTGGTAAAGAATGGAATGGGGCGTTCGCCAAAGATTGTAGCGGAGATTGAAAGGGGAAATCAGACATCGATAGTGGCGATAGAGAAAGCCGGATTTGTCAAGATGAGAGACTTTGACAGATATGGAAATGGAATTTGGACACTAGACTGGGGGAAGATATAAGTGTTATTCTGAATGTATGGGTATAAAAGAATTACTGGGAATTAATAAGACAAAACCGGTGGAGCCGTTGAAAACTGAAGAGAAGATTGAAGGGGTGGAGGTCCGTCCGCCTAAGATTCGTAAAAAAACCAAAGTAAAGGTCGACAGAGCCGCCTTGAAGAATCTGAATTTGGTAATAGTTGCCTACTCGCATGTAGAGCGAGAATTTTTTCCGACCAAAGAGTCTTATGAGGCTGAGGTAGAAGTGGAAGACAGAGCGGCCGAAGTAGTGGAGAGAGTTAAGGCCTTGGGAATACCGGTAAAGTCTTTGATGGGAGACCAGTATTTTCTCACTAACCTGCTCGTGGATAAGCCGGACGTGGTCATCAATCTGGTAGATACCTTGCGTGGAAAAGACAAACTGCAGACATCGGTACCGGCGGCTTTGGAACTTTCTAATGTGTTGTACACTGGCTCCGGCATGGAGGGGTTGGTTATCGGGAACAACAGAAACTTGACCAAGAGACTGTTAATCGCTTATGGCATTCCGACTCCGGCCTTTCAGTTTATCCGCCGCGCGGGGACGGCCGTCAATGAAGAGCTGGGTTTGCCTTTGATTGTGAAGCTAAACGAGAGTGGGGGAAGCGTGGGGATTGATAGTAAAGCGGTCAAAGAGACCATTAAGGATGCCCAACGTAAGGTAAACGAGATGATCTCTGTCTACAAGATTCCGGTGATCGTGGAGCAGTTTATCGACGGAGCAGAAATTACGGTGGTAGTTTTTGACGACGGCACCAGAAAGAGGGTCTATTTGGGGCAAAAGGTCTTTCGAAACAAAGCCGATGGGAAGCATTTTTTTACCAGTTTTGAGTCCTATGACGATATTAAGGCCTATACCTACAAACATGTTGAAGAGCCTCTGGCGACCAAGATTTCACAGCTCGCCACGCGCGCCTTTAGCGGCCTGCACCACAAAGATTATGCCAAGTTTGATGTGCGGGTGGATGAGGAGACCAATATTCCCTACTTTACGGACTCAAATCCGAACACCGCCTTTGGCCCGGACATGGGACTACCGATGACTGAGGTGCTGGCGATGCATGGGGTGAGCTTTGATGAGGTGCTGGGGGCACTCTTGTCCAAGTACGCCAGGCAGCTGAAGTAAGCGTTTCGTCATCGCGAATCTCGTACTCGAGCTGTGGCGATCCAGAAATTAACAGGTTGTAGATTGCCACGTCGAGTACTCCTCGCAATGACGGATTTGTGGGGTAAAATGGGGAATGGTAGATTTTAAACGGGTAAAACAAGAAACAGGTTCGTACTGTGGTCCGGCGGTTTTTGAGATGCTGGTTTCGAGGTATGGGCTGAAGCTGAACCAGGAACGGATGGTGGAGGTCTGTGGAGCCAGAAGCTCGGTGATGAAAGTGGGCATACCGCTGGTTGACTTGGCCAGAGGTTTGAGAAAAATCTATCCTGAATTGGTGGTTTGGGAGAAGTCCGCCTCAAAGCTGAAAGAGATTCAAACCTTGCTGGCCAAAGACTACTTGGTGGCTGTTGATTGGCAGGGAGTGTTTGTGGCCGATGAGTACGAAGATGATGAGGAAGATGGGTGGTGGAAAAACTTTTGGAACAAGATAACTAAAATGCCTGTCTTGAAGGGTTCACAGGGGCATTACTGCGTGGTGCTCAAGGTGAACCTAAAAAGGGGCTACCTCAGATTTGCCGACCCATACGGCCATTATGCCGGTAAAGACCGTTTTGTGGCTACCTGGGAGTTTGAGGAAAGGTGGTGGGACGACCGGATAGGCCGTGACACACTAGGAAGGCAGAAGTATATTTTGGAGGATAGACTGATGTTTTTGGTGGCCAAGAAGGGGGATAAGTTTCCGGAAACGATGGGGATGAAGAAGATTATTTGAGTTTTGAAACTTCCTTATGTTCGGTATGCTCACGACAGGTACGGCAGTGCTTGGTGAGAGTCAGTTTTTCGGGGGTATTGGTCTTGTTGCGCTCTGAGATGTAGTTGAAGTGCCCGCATTTGGTACACTTTAAACCCATTGATTGTCGAGGTCCTTTTTTTGCCATAGTGGAGGTATTTTAGCACAAAATTTGGTAAAATTGCTTGTGGCCGACATAGCTCAGTTGGTAGAGCAACGCTTTTGTAAAGCGAAGGTCGAGGGTTCGATTCCCCCTGTCGGCTCCAAATAAAAACCCCCGACTGGTCGGGGGTTAAGGTTTTATCTATCAGGGGTCATTTTTTCTTTAAGGAACGCGTAAAGGGATTGATATTTCTTTTGGAACTCAGACTTGAACATAATAAATATGACATCACCGTCTTTCTGAAGCTCCAGGGGTAGGGTAATGGCTTCTTCTTCGAGGGGGATGACGATTTCTTTTTGGTATCCCAGATCGGGTAAGAACTTTGCCAGACGATCAAGCATCTCATAGAGTATCTTATGTTTATTCCCGCGTATATAAAACGATTGAAGGGTTGGATAGTAGATTAGGTTCCAGCCATCGGTGCGAGCGTGCCAAATGACATGAAGACCGTTGTCGAGTCCGTGTTCGGCATCAGGGTGAAAGATGATGAAGTTGGCTGCATATTTGCTTTTATCGGACACGATGCGGTAACCAGCCAGAGCACTAAGTGCCACGATTTGGTTGTAGGAAAGAGTCGTGCTGGGGGGACGGTGTTTGGTGGCTTCGATATTAAGCCTTTTGGAAAAACCAGAAGCGAAATTAGTCACAAGAAACCTCCTAAGTGTTAAAGATCTGTGGAGATCATACCAGTTTGGCGACGAAGAATTTAGTTTCTTCGCTCATGTTCGGCCAGCCGAGCCAGATGTCGTCGCGATCAATGGTTTGGCTATCGACCTCAAATCGCCCCTTTCTTAATCTAACTCTAGTAGTTTTGTAGCCTTCGCTTTGGGGAGCGATGCGGGCCGAGCCGATTAAAAAAAGTTGACTGTCGGCCTCGAAGACGGCGTATTCTTCGGTAAAGCCGGAGTCTCCTTCTTGCATTTCGGAGATCATGACTTCCTTGGGTATGACAGCCTTGGAAGGAGCCGGTGGGGTACAGGCTGGGCAGAGAATGCCGGTGGAAATCGGCGTGTCACAGTTGAGACATCTTCCTTTTTGAAAGACAGACGTGTTCACAAGACCTCCTTTTTTAAGTTGCAGTGCTGAGGACAAGATTCGAACTTGTGTAGGCTTGCGCCGCGGGTTTTACAGACCCGAGTATTTGTCCACTCTACCACCTCAGCATTCCGGAGCCGAGACCGGGAATCGGACCCGAGTTTGATCCTTACCAAGGATCCGTTCTGCCACTGAACTATCTCGGCATGTTTTTACTCCAATGCTATTTTACCAATAAAAGAAGCTGTTTGTGGAGGGGAATGTTAGAAGCCGGGGGAGCGGAAGAGAATTTCCTTGGACTGGGCGTTAATCTGGATAATAAGAGGGCTTTTGCTGGCGTCCACCGGATCAAGAGAAATCTGCCAGATGACACTAACTCCGGATTTAATATACTGGGCTTTGATGGTGGCTGTGTTGCAAAGCTGACTGGTACAGGCGAGATTGGCGATGGAGACGGCTTCATCAAGGTCGATGCCCAAGGTACTTCCTTGAATTAAGTCATTTAACGAAGAAATATTGTTGTCCGGAGTGACGTAGATGGCTTTGTCCATGATTTCCGGTTCTTGATTGCCGGAGATCAAAACATAAAAATATTTTTTGGTGGTGAGATCTTGGCGGAAGAAGTACTTGGTGGAAGCTAGAGTGGGGCTGGTGGCGTTCTCGGTTTTGATCAAGATCATCTGAGCATTAGGAAGGTGTTTGATGGCTACCTTGAGGGCTTTGGAAGCGTTGGCCAGGGGTAAGGCTGTTGTGGTGGCAGAAGTAGTAGCTGTAGGTGTGGGGGTGATGGTGCCACTGACAGTGGACTCAGGAGTAGGGGCGGGGAAGTCGATGATGGTGGGAGTAGGGGTGGGGGTAATGGTAGTTCTTTGTTGTTCCAGAGTCTGGGTGACTTCAGACAGCTGTTGTTTGAGCTGTTTGGTCTGAGAGAAGAGAAAAACGGTGACGGCGAGGGCGACACCACTGATGAGTAAAAGAGCCAAGACAATCAAAGAACCAATGGCTGGGCCGCCTTTGGGAGTGGGAATGGTGGCGGGGGCTGGTTCTGGAGGCACTTCTGGAACAGCCGGGGCAGAGTAAACAGGTTCGGCCGGAAGAACATCGGGGGTTTCTTCAAAAGTTTCTGCTGGAGAGGAGGTAGTTGGCTCCGGCTCCACAGGAGGTGCGGGGGGTAGGATAGGGTCAGTACTGGCAGGTGGAGTGGGGAATTGGCCGAGGTCGTCGTTGGGCATTAGTTTAGTATGGCAAAAATCACCAGTGGTGTCAATGGATGAGGTAGTTCCGGGAGGATTTTTCGACCACAAGGTCGAGTTTGGCTTCGCGGAGAAGTCCTTCGAGGTAGGGCTTGGTGTGAGCAAAGTGAAAACGGGGTAATCCCTGGAAAGGAATGAAAACGAAATGATGGTTTTGAATCTTGGTCCGGAAGTCCAGGTGGTGCTTGAGGAGTTTAGGTTGCCAGAGGTTCCATGCGGTGATCAGACATTTACCTCCAGGCTTGAGGTGAGCTTTGATTTGCTTTAGAAGGAATATTTGCTCTTTCCGACTGGCCAGATGATGAATGACAGCAATGCAGAAGATGTAGTCGAACTTTGGGAGAGTTTGCCAGACGTCTGATTTGGTAATATCGGTTTCCAAAAAGTGAGCTTGGGGATGATTTTCGACGGCTTTTTCGAGGAGGGTGGTGGAGAAATCTAGGCCGGTGTAGTTAACTTTCGTTGGTAGCCCGAGAAGAAGTCGACCATTGCCACAGCCGACATCCAGTACCGAGGTACCAGGTTTGACCTCGGCCAGAAAAGGCTTGATGTCCGGCCAGATATAGCCTCGGGAATCGGAGAACTGGCCCCCGATTTGGTTGTAGATTTCTTTGGTGATGGATGTCATTAGTGTATCTTACACTAGCCTATATGTTAAAATATCCATCAAAAGCAGTTTAAAATTTGAAAAAGGAGGCGCCATGGCTTCAAAAAAAAGGCAAAAGGAAAAACCGGAAGGAACGGTGAATATTTCCCGAGAACTTCCAATGACGAACGATCTGGATGGATATATTCGTCTTTCCGATAAGTATATGTGGATTAAGTTTTCTGATGAGGAGGAGGAGCTTCAATATCGAATTAACGGCCTGGAATTAATTCATAAATTTCGTAAGTTTAAAGGGTTAATTAAGCCCTGTAGAGGAGTAAAGTTTTATCACCATGAACTGGAAATTGGCGGGAAAAAAATGCTGGTGATTGAAATGAATCGGCCAGGCAGAGACAACTTCAAAGCGATCGTCAATTATGAGGATTTTAGACAAGTCCTGTATGATTTCGACGCCGTCAAAGTTGTCGGCTATTAGTTAGGATTTAATCCCCTGCCAAACGGTGGGGGATTTTTACATAAAAAACGCCGCGTAGTATGCGGCGTTTTGTTGTTTGGAAGTGATTAGCTTCTAGAGAGAAATAGAGTAGAGATCAGTGGCTTTTGGTTCACCATCTGATGATCAATTCTGTCAAGAACTGAGTAACCGTATTTTTTGGCCACGGCGAGAAAGTCTTTTTCGGTTCTTAAATACTGGCTGGAGACTTCATGAAGGTAAACAAACCACCAGGGGAAACTGGGATCCATAATGTCATCACTTTCCGGTAAGAAGAACTCTGAGATGGCCAAGTGGGCACTTGGCAATTCTTGGCTCATGGACTGAAAGAATTTTTCGAGAATCATCTGATGTTCGTGAATAATGAAGTTTACTGAAACAACGGCATCATGATCATCTACCTCAGTTTGAACTCTTTTCAGATCGTTAGTGTCGCCAAGATCGACTTTCATCCAAGGTAAGTGTTCGAAATAACCTTTGACAAGGAAGAGTTCTTCAGCCGGTAAGCGGGTTTTTTCATCGATATCGCTTATTAAAAACTTTGGCAACTGATGGCGAGGAAATTTATCCAGAATGGTGAGCATGGCTGCCCCATTGCCGGCGCCACCCTCGACTAAGGCCAAGGAGGGGAGATCACCATAGAGCAGATAGATCTTGTCGGCGATTTTCCGAGAGGCTTCTTCGAACATCATGCGAGCGGCTTTGACGTTGTCGATGATATCGCGATAGATGTCTTTGTCCAGACCGTACTCTTTGGTTCCCATATCCAGCTCGTAAATATTTCGGAGCATGGAGTCATAGGTTTTGATGAGCCAGGACTGAGGTCCGTGAGCCACCAGGGGTATGAGTTCCGGATATTCTCTGATGACCGAGCGAAGAGACACATTCGGTCCACCACTAGACACCAGTCGACGTTGAAGATTGGCGGCCTGGGTGCCCAGGGAAAAACCATCAAGGAAATACTGATTGGCGTCGGGTTTAAGGCCGGATCGTTTTAAAAAGTTCCATGATGAATTGTTTATAGGGGAACCGGTTCTTTTAAAGTCGACTTTGGCTAGGTAAAAAATAACGTAGAACGCGACCATCTCATTCAAATATTCATTCGGATGTTTTTTGTCCATTCTTCTCCTTTGAGTTTTCAAGGTGTGACGCGATTGCGGATAAAGGGATTGTACTATAGTTATGGGATAAATTCAAAGTATGGGCAAAAAACCCTCCGGCTGGAGGGGAAAGAACCATTGAATCACAGTACCGATTTTTCACCGTTTAAGACCTGATAGTGTACGTTTGTAGTGTACAATTGAATTATGAATATAATCTCAGCTACGACCATGAGGGCCAATTTCTCCAGCACGCTTGATGAGCTCGCTAAACAAAACTATTTGTTGGTGGCCCGCCGGGGCAAGATTTCTCACGCGATAGTTAATTTGGATTTTCTAGAAGATTTGCTAGCGTTAAATAATAAGGAATATTTGGCTTCGATTCGTCAAGCGAGAGAGGATTACAAAAAAGGAAATACCCTTTCTCATGATCAGGTATTTGGTGAACTTTAAGGGCCATGCCTTACCAGTTACTGTATACCTCACTAGCTCAAAAAGACATAAAAAAACTGGATAGCGTAGCTAAGAAGCGACTTAAGAGTAAGTTGGAATTGCTGAAGACCGATCCGGTTTACTATAGTAAAAAACTGGTTCACTCTGATCTAGGCACTTATCGCTATCGAGTGGGAGACTACCGTATCATTTTTGATTTGCACGGAAAAGATATTGTCACTCTTCGAGTGGGGCATAGGAGAGAGATTTACAAATAAAAACCACCCGAGGGGGTGGTTTTGTAGTCATTATTTATTCCTTTCAAGGACGATGATCACGATTCCGATGACGATGGCGATTCCCCAAAGGACAGAAGTTGCAAAGCCCAGATATGGGACGAAAGGAAGCTGAGAGAGGGTAATCTTCAGGAATGATGACACTAGCTGGAACAGTGCAGCAAAGCCAAATAGTGGTAAATATATTTTGCGAAGCTTTTGGTTCATGAATACTCCTTGGTTAACTTGGAAAAGAATGGGCTCAGGTAGACCGAATGGTGGGATTGTATCACATTATGGGATTAAAGTCAAGCTCTCTCTGTTCAGCTATCCACGCTTGATCTGAGGTAAAATAGGGCAATGTCCATTGAAGAATTGGTGCGTAGGGACGAGGAAAAGATGACTCCGGAGAACTCGGAGGAGTATCGTCGTGTTTGGGCCAAGGTGCTTGGCAGAATGCCGAAGAACTCGGAAATTTGGCCCTTTCTTACCGATACCGACTTGATTGAGCTTTTTAAGACTCGTGGAGTACGCACCGAGTCTGGCGTGGCTCCTTTTGCCGTCATGATGAAGCCCCACTACTGTCCGGGGAACTGTGTCTATTGCCCATTGGAGGAGGGAATGCCGAAGTCGTATCTCTCGGACGAGCCGGCGGCTCAGCGAGCTAAGAAACTAAAGTTTGATCCCCGTCTTCAGGTAGAGATGAGAATCAAGCAAATGGAAGAAACGGGGCATATTACCGACAAAATTGATTTGATTGTCATCGGTGGCACCTTTTCGGCTTATCCGGACGATTACAAATTGGAATTTTTTAAGGGAATGTATGACGGGGTGAATGGTTTCGTGGCTAAGAGTCTTGAAGAAGCTCAGAAGTACAACGAAACGGGAGAGAGGCGAGTGGTAGGTATTTCGGTGGAGACCAGGCCGGATTGGGTGAGCGAAGAAGAAATAATTTTATGGCGGAAGATGGGGGTGACCAAAGTCCAGCTGGGGGTCCAAGCCTTTGATGAACAAATTTTGAAGAAAATTAACCGAGGGCATAGTCTAAATGAAGTAGCCGAGGCGACTCGCATGTGCCGAAATGCCGGTATCAAAATTTGCTATCACTTTATGCCGAACTTACCGGGCAGTACGCCGGAAAAAGACATCGAGATGGCGAAAATTATGTTTGACGACCCTAGATTTCAGCCCGATTATTTGAAAGTTTATCCGGTCATGGTGATTCCGACGACGGAACTTCATGAAATGTGGAAGCGGGGAGAATATCAGAGTTATGCCGATACAGATTTGAAAATAGTTTTGAAGGAAATAAAAAGATTAACTCCAAGATGGTGTCGGATAGATAGATTGGTGCGAGACATCAGTAAGCAGTGGGTTAGTTCCGGGACGATGAGGACGAACTTGAGACAAATTCTCCAAGAAGAACTGAAAAAAGAAGGCAAGGTTTGCCGTTGTATACGTTGCCGAGAAGTACGCAGTGGAATTTATGACGCGGAAGTGGAAATGATGATTGATGAAAGGGAAACACTCGGAGGACAAGAAATATTTCTGTCGTTTGAGGCTGATGGCAAACTTTTTTCGATGCTGAGACTAAGACTGCCTGATCCAGGCGAAAAAATGCTGTTTAAAGAGCTGGAAGGAGCGGCTATCGTCCGTGAAGTACATACTTATGGGCAAGTGAAAGAAATTGGTGGCCTGCAGGGCCTGGCCCTGCAGGGGGGGAAGAGTCAGCATAGGGGGTTGGGGAAGAGATTGTTGGCCAAGGCGGAGGAGATTGCTAGGGAGAGGGGATACAAGAAGATGGCCGTAATCTCGGCTATAGGCACCAGAGAGTACTACAAAAAACTTGGATATAAGCTCGAGGGGAAATATATGGTATACAATATAGGTTGAACTTTGAAATCCGAAATCTAGTCTGAAGGAGAAGAAAATGCCCAAGAAGAATTACATCTGTAATGAGTGTGGTGCTCCCGTTTATTTGACCATGATTTATTGTGATCAATGCGGAAGTGAACTATTTGTTGACCCCCATCGATTTGTCTGTAATTTGGCCGTGGTGTCAATGGAGACCGAAAATTTACCATTTGAGAAGAGGAGTTATGAGCTCCATTACGATACTCCTTTCAATACCATGGAAGAGCTGTTAAAAGAACGCCATCTGTACGACGACTTGGATAAAGAACGTCAGGAAAGCCTGATTTATGGGCCTCATCTGGTGTATGTCTGGTACCGACTGGGAAGTTTGAAAAATGGTCTATTGAAAGTCGGTGATGCTGCCCATTATGTGCCAGTGGGTGTTCGATGGCAGTGGTTCACCAAACATACTGTATATTCCTTCGCCAGGATTACTAATTTTCCAGAATATATCAAGATCGTTGATTAATTTGCCCGGGGTGATAAGCCCCCGAGAATATATTTGGAGGAACCCAATGAGAACACCTATGAAAGAATCGGGGTGGGATGTAACTGTTATATTGTTTTTTGTGTGCGTTGTCGTTATAGCTTTATTGATGTTGTCTTACGGACCTCGGGCGCGTTTTAATACGGCCGTTGACAGTGGTGAGATTGTTTTGGTAGGTAGTGAGATCCGACTGGGCGAGGTGGGTCATCCTCTGCACTCGAATATCGAATCTTCCAAGGTTGTCGGGTTTTGGCTAGATGATCTCAGCCTGGATGATAATAATTATCCCCGAAAATTTTTTGTCACCGGGTGCGTGAACATTTTTTTACCGGGGCAAAAATCAGTTGTGTTCGCGGCTACTCCTGTTACGGCCGAGGTGGCGAACTTAATTGATGTTCAAGTTCCTCTCCAGCCAGGAGGGTACGTTCAAGTGTGTGTGCCGGACGAACTGAGAGAGGTACCGGTATTTCTATGGACTAAGTAAGCGTCAGAGCCCCTTTTTTAAGGGGCTTTTATTTTGGCGAAACACGATTAGTACCGGATATAATTAGTCTTGGATTAACTATGAAAATATATTTAATTGGGGTGGGGGGAGTGGGAGGGTTTTATGGTGGTTTACTGGCCGAGAGTGGGGCGGATATTACTTTGGTAAGCCGAGGTGAGAGTTTCCGGGCGATCAAGAAAGATGGTTTGATTTTGAACCGGCCGGACGGAATGCACCATATTTTTCCAAAAGTGATAGAGCATATTTCGGAGATTGTTGATCCGGAGTTAGTTATTTTGGCGGTCAAGTCTTACGGTTTGGCTGAAGTGTCTGAGAAATTAAGACAAGTGGTACGGCCGGAAACGACGGTGATTACTCTCCAAAATGGTTTGGACAATGATTTGGTAGTGTCGAAGTATCTGGACTGTGAAGTTCTACCCGGGCTGGTGCTGGTAGCGGCCACCAAGACTTCTCCGAACGTGATTACCCAAAAAGGAACCCAAAAAAGACTAGTGTTTGGTCCGAGGGGCGGAAAAATAACTCCTAAAATGCAGGAGATCGTGAAGATATTCAGAGAGGCCGGTATCGATGCCAAGTTGACCGAAAGAATTGAAACTAAACTATGGAAAAAGTTTTTGTTTGTGGTTTCTTTCTCATCGGCTACGGTGGCCGGAATGTGCCCGATAGGGGAAGCACTGAGTAATCCTGAGTCTTTGAGGGTTTACAAAGAGGTTCTGAGAGAAGCGATCGAGGTAGGAAAGAGGGAAGTGGTTGATTTTGAATCCGATATTTTTGAGACGACACTTGAGGGAGCCATGAAGTTTGACCCTGAGACAAAGTCTTCATTGTTGGTAGACTTGGAAAATCACCACCCGACAGAAGTTGAAGTTTTGCAAGGGGCGCTAATCCGTTTGGCCAAAAAGCATGGCCTAGCCGTGCCTGTAACGGAAGAAATTTATCGAAATATAGGCCTTCAAGGACTCTCCTCGTAGGTGGAATTGAGGCTAGATTTGACAATAGGCCTATATTATGCTAAGATACGTGCAGATTTCGCAATTTTCCAAGTTAATCCGTAGTATTTTCAACCTGTTCAAGCCCAAGGAGGCGTAAAATGAACCTGAAAATGTTTTTGGGTATTTTTGTGGCCGTATCGTTAGCCTTGATTGTTCATGGGGCCATTCGAGACAATCGCTCCACAATGATGACAGTCAATGTGGAGAAGGGTGAGGGAGTATTTGGTCACAAAATCAATTTCACCATACCGATGCTCACCTATTTCAACGGTGGCATCGGAAATCAACTGTTCCTTTTCACCAGCACAACTGGGAGTTACGATTGGAACTTTGATAGTGTGCCTGACTCTCGTATATCGCTTGTTGGAGATCGCGAAACACAGCGTTTTCTCTTGGTTTGTGCTCCAAAGTATTTATCTGGAGATCAGGCCCTCCAGTATATGTATTCCAGGTACCATCCCCAAAACTGGCATGTGACATGGACTGGTTGGGACGTTCCTGGGTGGGTTTACATCTACTGTTAATAACATGATTCGCAAAGCCGGGGGATAATAACCTCGGCTTTTTTGTGGGTTAAATACCAACGTAGTCTTCAAACAGCCTTCAAGGACTCTCCTCGTAGGTGGAATTGAGGCTAGATTTGACAATAGGCCTATATTATGCTAAGATACGTGCGTAAGTTCGCAATTTTCAAATCTAATTCTGATGGAGGTGTGAAATGGATATTGGTTCCGGAAGGGGATTCCCTTCTGCTAATCTGTCGAACTTTCACCCCCATCCGTTTGTGATTGATGGAGTGGAGTCTTCTTCGATGGAAGGATTTTTACAATCGCTTAAGTTTGATAAACCTCATATCCAGGTTGAGGTATGCAAACTGGTTGGTTTGGCAGCAAAGTTTAAAGGTAAGAAACGTAACAAAGCCTGGAAGTCGCGCCAAAAACTTTGGTGGCAAGGCAAAGAGTTCGATCGACATGGGGAGGAATTTCAACTCCTGCTGGATAGAGCTTTTGACGCTTTGTCCCAAAACACCAATTTTCAAAAAGCTTTGTTGGAAACCGGCAATAGCTCTTTGTCCCACAGCATTGGTAGCTCTGATCCACACAATACCGTGCTGACTGTCCGTGAATTTTGCGGAAGGTTGGAAAAAATTAGAAATAGGTTGCAGAAGAAAGACTGAGCCGGGGAGAAACCCTCGGCTTTTTTTGTGGTTTGTAGTAGGAGTGTAGTAAAATGACATTATGAAAAAGAATTTGCTCGGTGGACTTATTTCGGTGGTTTTGTTTGGGGTGGTGTTATTCTTGCCCAAGACGGCTTCGGCGAATGAGGGAGTGATAAATTTGCGCGGTACCACCAGTAAGGGTTCGTGCTATGCCGCTTCGATCTTCGTTGATGGAACCTATAAAGTCTTGATGACCTGCCGCGACCTCAAAATTGCTCTGAGTTCGGAGAAAAATATCTATGTGGCTTGGGTGGAAGACGAAGCGGGCAAGCAAAAGAGACTGGGGGAGATAGTGAACGGAAAACTTTCGACTCTGACCGATATTAAGTATGTGCGGATTTTTATTACGGCTGAGACTAGTGGCTACGGCAATAAACCGACGGAAGAGGTAATTCTGACCGGTTTTGTCGAACCGATAAATTTTGGACCGGGGATTGCTTCAACTCCGATTATTACTCCGACACCTACTCCTCTTGATACTCAAGTTAGCCCGACTAAGGCGACGGGTCAGGCAACCGAGGGACAGACCGGTTTGGGTAGTGCTCTGTCGACCGTCTTCAAGATTGCTTTACTGGGGTTTGGCATATTGCTCCTGGTGGTAGGAGTGTTCAGCTTCTTGTCCCGTAGAAGAAGTCTGTAAGGCTAGGGGAGGAGGAGGCGGGCTAGAAATTGGATGGGTGGGGTAATGATAGAGACGATGGGAGCTTCACCGCCAAAGAAAGGGAAGATCATAAAAATTAGAATCAGAGTACCAAAACGGTTCATGATGGTCTGAAATTCGTAGGCCAGGTCTCTTGGGAGAAGGGCAAAGATAATCTTCTGACCATCGAGGGGGCCGATGGGAACGAGATTAAAGATGGCCAGACCAATATTGGTCAGGATAAGAGGGATAAGAAAAACAGAGTAAACATAAGGCAGAAATCGGATAATGATGGCGACCAGAATGGCCAGCAGTAGATTGCTGACTGGGCCGGCGATGGAAATGATGCCGGAGTCGCGACGGGGATTTTTGAGGTTGTAGGGATCAAAAGGAGTGGGCTTGCCCCAGCCGTAGGCGAAGGCGCCGCCGGAGAGAAGCAGGAGACTAAATGGCAGAATGACGGTACCCAAAGGATCGATGTGAGCAAAGGGATTGAGAGTGAGTCTGCCGGCGGCGCGAGCAGTAGGATCCCCCAGACGGTCGGCCGAGAAGGCATGAGCGAACTCATGGATGCTGATAGAAATAACGATGTAGATAATGTAAAGAGAAAAGGTGAGAAGCATAGGATGATTATAGTGGATTCTTGTGATAAAATTTGGATCATGGAAAAAGAACGTTATGGTTGTGTAATTTGCGGTAAAGGAGTTCAAAACTCAAACTTGGTCAGTTTTTCAAAACGAAGAACCAAACATCTTCGTAGGCCAAATCTACACACACACCACCTGATGGTTGATGGAACTAGGGTAAAAGTAAAGGTTTGTACCACCTGCAAGAGATCGCTTAGAGTTGGTGAGAGAGAAGCGCAGGGTGACCAGCTAAAAATTGTTTCCAAGAAATAGGTTGTTTGCCGGGTTGCTGAACAGTGTCGATAACCAGTTTATTTTCGTGGAGTGAGGTGTGAATAATTTTTATTTCATTGTTGGTCGGGATGACAGTCCAGGCGCCGGGTTCGGGGTAGAGAGAACGGATAAGGGCGTGGAGTTCGACACCGTTTTTTATCATGGCGGCAGAGATATTTTCCCAGGGGATGAAGGCATTGGCGTGAGTCAGGGTTTTGTGGCTGGGAGTGAAAATGGCCAGAGCATCGTTTTGGGGAGTGGTGGGGTAATTTTGAGCACAAATTTCGGGTAAATTTTGCTTCAGAACTTCCTTGGCCGTTTGAGTAAGTTTTGTGGTCAATGTGAACACATTATCGTCGATATTGATGGCGATCTTTGTCTCAGAAATAATTGGGCCATGATCCATCTGCTCGTCCATGACCATCAAGGTAACGCCGGTCTCTTGGTCTTGATTCTTGATGGCCTCGGAGATACAAAGGGCGCCGCGGTACTTGGGGAGAAGGGAAAAATGAATATTGAAAGTGCCGATGGTGGGTGAGTCTATCCAAGTGAGTGGAACTATCTTGCCAAAAGAAACAACCAGAAAAATATCGGGCTTAAGTAGTTTGAGGTGTGAGAGGTTGGCGTCGTCAAGTTGAACCGGTTTGAAAACCGGTAAATTGTATTTTTCGCCCAAAACCGCGAGAGGTGAGGGGGTGAGGATTTGTTTCTTGCCTTGAGGCTTGTCCGGGGTGGTAATCACTCCGACGACATTTACTTGCTTGGTGAGGATGATAGCTTCTAGAATTTCGGCCGAAAAGCTAGGAGAGCCGAAGTAGACGAGGTTTTTGAGCATATTAAATCTTGTCTATGGGAATAAGGCCATTGGGGGTGTCTTTGAAGATTTGACCGCCTTGTTTTAGAATCAGATCGGTGAAAAGAACCCCGTTTAGATGATCGTTTTCGTGCTGGACGTAGGCGGACTCAGTGTCCAGAAACTCACGCTCACGGGAGACCAGCTGGCCTTTTTCCGGAGTCAGATACTTGATTTTGATGGAGTAAGGCCTGTCCACAAAGCCCCAGAGACCTGGGATAGAAAGACAGCCTTCGAGCCAGCGGTCTTTCTTTTTGGGGTGTACCTCGGAAAGCATGGCCTTGCTTTGGTGAGTGATTTTGGGATTAATGAAGACTTCAGGCTTGTTTCCGAGAGTGACGATAAAGAGACGGCGGTCTATACCTACTTGAGTAGCCGCCAAACCAACTCCCTCGGGATCTTTGGCAGACTGGAGAGCATAGATCATATCCGAAATTTGTTTCTCCAGCTTCTTGTCGTAAATTATGACCGGTTTGGCGGTAAGACGGAGGAATTTGTGAGGCGTAACTAAAATTTTCATCTGATATAATTTTACCGTACTTTCAAACTTAAAACGATCCTGATAAAAAGGAGAAAATTGTGGACACGAAAACTAGTCGAATAACTTTTTACGTAGCCTTGGAGTTTTTGAATTTGATTGTGATTTGGTTACTGGCTCCACTGGCGGCTCTCACTCCGGCAGTGTTTTGGGCGCTGATCGTGGCCTCCTTGACGGTAGACCAGTTTGTTTTGGCTTGGTCTGCGGGGGTTCTTGTGGAAACAAACCAAATTAACAAGCTGACGGTTTCCGGAGTTTGGGCCGCCGAACAGGTGACAGAGATAGCCATATTGACCGTTTTGGCGATCATTCATTCCGGTTTCTTGATTGGGCTGTTGATAGCTTTTATTTTGGCGGGGTGGACTTATTATCGCGGGTCCTTCCTCGGCAAATTATTGGATATACGATACTGGTGAAGCTTGGCCCTCTAGCAATAGAGGGCGTTTTTGTGGCTAGCTATAGCCCTATAACTTGACATTTGGAGGCTCTTGGGGTAGAATACCCCCAGTCGAAAGAACCTAATCCCCAAAGGAGGTACGTTGAAAATGAAGAAAATGACCTTTGCGTTCGTGTTCGTTCTGGTGTTTTTGATCTCAGCCTCTGCGACACCTGCACAGCAGGTGTCTACTCCCTTACCTACCCAAGTACCAAGATCCGAAGCAAACAATTTCAGTCTCGTTCATGGCATAAAGGTATACGGTTTAGAGACAAAAATCGATACTTTAGAAAAGGCAAAAGAACTATCTTTAGCCTTTGATTGGGAATTTGAGAGTGAATTACCTTCGGACGTCCTTATAAAGGACAAGTGGGAACAACGAGAGTTTCTCATGCCGAAAGAACTCAGATTTGTCGAGTTTGTCGTCACCGAGTCAACCTACAATGAATTTTTAAAGAAGAAAGAAGAAACAGGGGTTGATTACGTGGAATGGGTCCAGATTCATCTGGATCTGATGAACAGGGTTGCCAAGACTCAACCCGGGCTGGAAAATTTTAGAGTTGAAATTAAGAGGGTGATAGTGGTGGCCGACAGTTTTAAAAGTAGCCCTATTGACTACACTAAAGATATTGATGGAATGTGGTTCAACAATGAGGACTACCGATTTAAGACCGAAAACACGAGTGGATATAGGTGGAGAGTCAACCGTCAGGAAAATGGAGACTTACTCTTTCATAGTGTAATCTCCGAAACCGATGGCCGCAAGGATGAGGTGACATTGCCTCCCGACCAAGATTTACTACAAGAGGTAGCCAATAACTTATTGATCGATTGTGGCCTCACTCATGAGTTATCACATCTAATTTGGAACCTACCCGATGAGTATGTTTTTGATAGTTATGAGACCCCTTTTATTTACAAAGCCTTTTCCTATCGGACAGGATCCTTTACAAGTCCGGAACTAAGTCCATATCTCAAAACTTTGTTGCTACGCAATAAAAACGAGAATATCCGAGGATATTACACGGATCCTCGGGCTATCGGCTTGGCAAGTTTTTCGGACAAATTCATTTTTTATGGTTTAGTGCCTAAAAAGGTGACATTTCAGATTGATGGAGTGACCGATTTAACTATATTTCGCTCTAGCTTTGTGAAAGCGGACTATTATGCCACTAAGACCTTTAGTGGAGTAACTGGCATCATCTCTATTTCCGACGGCAGTTTTGTATTGCCCGAAGAAGCATTTACTCCTCAGATCGTAGACGAAAAAGAATTTTATTCCACCGTTTATGTCTTACAAACCATGTCCGGTGAGAATTTGAAGGAGTTGTATTTTCCGGTATCTCTCTTAAATATTCCGGCCATAATTGGGGAAGAAGAGGCTAATTATAAGATTGCTTTTACGGGATATGAGCCGGATACAGCCTTTAACTATACGCAGGTAATGGAATATGTGGAGGCGGGTGAAATGGAAAGCTATCTGGCCAGGAAAAATCAGATACTTGAACCGCTCTACGCGACGATGATAATACCCGGGACCAAAACGACGGTCGTCTGGTCGTTAAGGTTCTACTAAACTAGTTAGCCTCCTGGAAACAGGGGGCTTTTTGCTGGAAAAAATTATTTTAGAAGGCTTAGCTGGTCTTTGGCGGCGGCGTAGTCTGGTTTGAGTTCAATGGCTCTTTGAAAAGCCATCTTGGCTGAGTCGTTTTGGTTTAGACCGGCGTAAAGAAGGCCGATGTTGTAGTAGTTAGTAGCCTCGGTCGGAGACAACTCGGTAATTTTTAGAAGAGTTTGAATGGCATCGTAGTTATATTTAGGATCTATGGTGGCCAGAGTTAGCTCGGTCCTGGCCTTAGTTTTAAGTAGATTTAGATTAAATTTATTCATAGAGACGGCCCGACTGATATTTTCCAGGGAGTTTTTGGTGTATTGTGCCAGATAGGAGTTGGCTTTGTCTTTAATATCGGCGGAAGTGGTGGCCGGAAGGGCTTTTATTTGGGGGACAAGAATTTGAGTGGCGACTAAAGCTTGAATATTTCCGAGCTGAGCAAGGTAGAGCGGTTCGCGAGGGTTTAGTCTGACGGCTTCGAGATTTTTGGCTAAGTTGCCACGACCGGCGGTGTAGTTTACGTCGGCGATCCACATCTTGCGGACACCCAGAAGAAGCCAAAGAGATATAGTCAAGATAATAATAGTGCTTAGAGTTTGAGGTAGGTTTAGCTTGAGGGAAATGGTTTTATGGTGATCTAAAGTGGAAAGGTAGATGGCTGGAAAGAGGAAGAAAAAGAGGGCCACGTTGACTACGGAAAAGCCGAAGTAGTTGGTGATGAGGATGGAGACGTATCCTAGTAGCAATGGAGACCCTAAATCCGTCATCGCGAGCGAAGCGTGGCGATCCAGAGGGGATGGATTGCTTCGGTTTGAGTACAAAACTCGCAATGACGAATAGATGAGGAGGAGATAGGTGGTAAGACCAAAGAAGCCGGTGGTGGCGAGGAAGTTGAGGTACTCGTTGTGAGCCTTGTTGTAGAGAAAGTTGTCTTCGGAGGTAAGATTGTGAATAGCGGGACGAACCCAGTAGTAGGAGTAGCCAAAGGTCTCGACACCGGTGCCAAAGAAAGGATATTTTTTACCGAGCTCAATCGCTCCCTGCCAAACAACTCGGCGGATGGCCATAGAATCGCTTCCTCCAACACGAGTTTTGTTTTCTTCGGTGATGATAGTGGCAGTATCTGAATAAAAAGGATTAATTTTGTTTAGCGATTGGATGGTTTGGCTGACGGCCGAGCTTTTGAATATCAAAGCGGCAATTAAAAGGAGGGCCAGTACCGGAAGTAGTTTGGTTTTTTTCTTTTGAATGGAGGCGATTATGGCGAAAAGAACGAGAATAATAGCGGTGGCGCCGATGCCGGACTGGGAGCGGGTAAAAAGAATGGCCGTCAGAAAAAGGAAGGAGAGAAATCCATAGAGGAAACGGGGATAGATATTTTTGGAGTTGATTAAGCCAAAGAGAGATAGGGGAAGGAGGGCGATAAGGTAAGCCGAGAGCCAGTTGGGTTGACCGAGGGTAGAGAAGACGCGGTTCTGGACGTCTTGGACCCAGATGTTTTTATCAATACCCATTCTTTCGAGAATGGCGTAGAGAGCGGTTAGGGTAGCAGTAGCCAGAATAGAGTAAATTAAATTTTTGATAGCCTTGGTTTGTCCGGAAAAATGGGTAACTAAAGCATAAAAAAGCAAAATATAACAGAGAGTGGAAGCCAGTCCGCCATGAAAGCGGGAGTAGTAACCCCAGAGGCTGGTGTGGTGGTCGATACTAAAGATAGTCGAGGCGATTTGGGATGAGAGAAATAACAGAATCGGTAAGTCGAGAGGTGTACGAGCGAATTCAAATCTTTTCTCTTGAATTGAACGAACTGCCCAAGCCGAGCCAATGACAATGGTCATGGCATAAACAAAGATCATTTTGTTAAATTCGAAAACCTCGGAAGTGTAAGGCCAAAGAAGCAAAGGGGTAACGAAAAACAAAACGTAAAAACAGGACTGGATGAAGGATTTTTCTTTCGAGGGCATGAGATAGTTTAGCAGAACAGAAGTTTGATATGATTGTGCCATATTATGATCACGTATATTAGTAAACATGTTTGAGAAACTATGGCGACTGGCTACCTTGGATGTAGGGATTGATTTGGGGACGGCCAATGTAGTGGTTCATGTAAGAGGTAAGGGAGTGGTCATTCGTCAGCCGTCGGTGGTAGCGCGGAACATGAAGACGAAAGCTATTTTAGCTATGGGAGACGAAGCCAAGAAGATGCTCGGTAAAAATCCGGCGAATATAGAAGTAGTCAGACCACTAAGAGATGGAGTGATTGCCGACTTCGATGCGGCCGAGGCCATGCTCAAGTATTATATTATCGAAGTGCACGAGCTTTATAAAGGTTTAGGGTTCAAGATTCCTCGTCCGAGAGTGGCGATCGGAATTCCCAGTGGGGTGACGGAGGTGGAGCGGAGAGCGGTGCAGGAGGCGGCGCTGGAAGCCGGTGCCAGGGCGGTGTTCCTCATCGAAGAGCCGATGGCGGCCGCAATTGGGAGTGGGCTACCGGTGGAGAAGGCGGAGGGACAGCTTATTTGTGATATCGGTGGGGGCACTAGTGAAATCGGAGTAATTTCTCTCGGAGGGTTAGTCTTAAATCGAAGCTTGCGAATTGCGGGTGACGAACTGACTGAAGCGATCCAGAACTTTGTCCGTTTGAAATATAATCTACTTTTGGGAGAGAGCACGGCGGAAGAAGTCAAGATCGCCGTTGGCTCGGCTTACCCGATGAAACGCGAAAAAGAGGGCAACCCATTACAAATAGTGGTGAGAGGGAGAAGTTTGGAGGATGGACTACCCAAATCATTAAAACTGGACAGTGTGGAGATCCGCGAATCAATGATGCCGATAGTCAATCAAATCCTGAGTGAAATTGCTTTAATCATCGAAGAAACACCGCCAGACTTGGTGGCTGATATCTTGGAAAAAGGGATGGTCATGGCCGGAGGGGGGTCGCTCATTCGCGGGTTCGATAAGCTCATCAGCGAGCGGATCGGTATGCCGGTGTGGGTGACGGATACTCCCCTAGAGGCCGTGGTTCGTGGCTGTGCCAGAGTACTGGAGGATGACAAACTCTTAGGCAAGGTCCGTGTGGTGGGTGGACTGAGGTAGATCGCAGATCTCGGATGTCAGATCTCAGTTTGTGAGGAAGGACTTTTCGAGTCTGGTGATGCGGCCTGAATTCACTATCGTTTCCTGACGATTGCTTTTTAGTTCCGTGAATACGTCGTCCTTGAAGTCTAGGATGTCGTTTCTAAGTTCTTTTTGCTTTTCGTCAAACTTTTCATCGAAAGAATCTTTTAGAATTTTCGTTTGGAATTTTAATTGCTGATTTAGATCTTTGGATGCTTGGTTAAACTTGTTTTCTAACGTTTTTTCTAAACGCCTTTCGGACTCGATAAATTTGGTATCAAATGTCTGGGAAAGATTCTTTTCTAGTCGCTTCTCCGACTTCTGAAACTTATCGTCAAGATGATTAAGGAGATTCTTCTCAACCTGCTCAAACTTGCCATCGAATGATTTAGTGAGATTCTTTTCAACTTGCTCAAACTTGCCATCGAATGATTTAGTGAGATTCTTCTCGAGATTTTGAATTTGCTGAGAAATAGTCATAGATTAATAATAACAAAAATATTGACCTGCAAGTGGCCTTCAAGGACTCTCCTCGCAGGTGGTTTGTGCCTGGATGGCTTATAGTAGTTGACTTTTAGGGGGTTTCGGGGTATAATTCTCGAGTACACTGATTTTTCAAATCAAAATTTCAAATTTTTGGAGGCTTAAAATGGCTGATGAATGGAAAGCGATATTTGCAATGGTAATGTTAATTGGGGTCATCTTTGCCTGCTCTATGATAAGTGGCATACCAAACCGGGTGGATGACGATGAGGCAAGGGCTCGCTTTGCCGAACAAGCTCAGGTGCCTCTCGATCAGGTTGAAATTGTTCGGAATACGAACAACACTTTACCTTGGGGTGATCTTCACGACGTCACTTACGAGCTATTGATCGAAGGTAAATCTGTCTCTGGTCGTTGTACATCTGGATGGATGGGAACAAGTCCTTTGATTTGCCGCCTTTATTGGGGCACCCCTCCTGGAGAATAAATTCGACCATCAACCCATTCCCTCTCGGTTTTCCGGGGGGGGATTTTTTTGTGAAAAAAACGACGGGCGCATCGTGGGGGTGCGACTCCCGCGAAATACGCGGGATTTCGGCGAGATAAGGGCCTCAACCTACGGAGAGGTGATGATGGCGAGGTTGTCGGGAGAGGAGTCGAGGGTGTCGTAGAGCTCGAGCTCGGCTTTCTGAAGAGGCTCTTGGCTGACGGTAATCAGACGGATAGTTTTACCGACGATGAGGTTCCCCGGGAAAAGCTCTCCGGGCTCGGTGAGGACGAAGTCACCCAGAACGATGGGAGACTGACTAGGGACATCCACGATCTCGGGGCGATTATTTTCAAATTTGTATAAACCTTTTTGGCCGGAGGCGGTGCGGGTTGGGAAGACAGGAGATTTTTCACTGTTAAGCGGGGTGATGGTGGCGGTGTTATTTTTGATTTCTTTGACGGTACCTAAAAGAATATTGCCGGAGATCAGAGGCTGACCGGGAAGGACATTGGTCAATGGCAGAGATGAGGAAACGACAAATTTACCGGAAGAGCCGACGAGGCGGACGGGGACCAAACTCCTAAAAGAATTTTTGAGATCGTCCAAGATTTTTTTGTCCACGATAGACTGCTTCAGATACTCATTTTCGGAAATTAGACGAGCCAGCTGATTTTTTTGTTCACGATTTTGTTTTTCAAGAACGGAGAAATTTTTTATGAACGAGTATTTTTTTTCGGTGTAAAGTCGAAGACTGGAGACGGGTAGAGATATTGGAGAGAGAAGGGTGTAAAAAACCGAGTCTATTTTACTGCCTACCTTGAGTTTGCCGGCAGTTACTAGTAGTATAGAGACAAATAATGGTAGTAATAATAAATTTATTTTGGTTGAAGTAATCATGTCAGATAAGCAATCCAAGAATATCACAAAAGTAGTACTGATGGTGGTGTTTTGCGTACTTATAGGTGAAGGAGTTTTGGGACTCGGCATTTTTTGGCCCTTTCTCCTGATACTTTTGGATTGGCAGGGTATCTACTGGCTTTCGATGGCGATAGGGATTTTGATTTCGGTGATTTATCGAATACCGATAGGCTTGCCAAGTTTGTTTTTGGTAGTCGTTGCGGGAGGACTGTCCCTGGTTTTTAGCTCACGCAAAGAAACCGGACTAGTGATTCTTTGTGTTTCACTACTGGCGAACTTTGTTTTTGACAAAGTCTTTGGTCTGCCTTGGAATTTTTTTGATTTGGTTTTCATCGTGATTGCTTGGTTGGTAGCGGTAACCTGGTTTGAAAGAGGTGAGTCGATAAAACTGAATTATTAATATATCGTCATCGCGAGGAGTAACACGACGTGGCGATCCAGAAAGGGATGGATTGCCACACCCGCCACGGCGGGTTCGCAATGACAAAAACGTATGGAGAAAGAAAGAATTTATTTTTGGGGGAGACTGGTTTTGATCTTGGTTTTGGCCATAGGTCTTTCCAGGCTTTTGTTTTTGACGACGGTTATGGGGAGATATTACGATGATTTGGCGAATGATAATATGATCAGGAAAGAGCGATTGGAGCCGGTCAGGGGAGTAATCGGTGATAGATACGGGAAACCTCTGGCAATGAACATTGATTATCAGGGCCGGACTCAACGATTTTATCCTGGTGGAGAAACGGTGGCCAGTATAGTGGGGTACTTGGGAAAGCCTGAAACTGTCGACCTTAAAGATTGCTCGGATTGTGGTTCGGAAATGCTGTTTGGAAAAGCCGGTTTGGAAAAACAGTATCAAAAAGAACTTCTTGGATTTCCCGGTGAGACGACAGTCCAAGAAACAGCTAGTGGTCAAGATAGGGTTGAAATATCCAGGGAGGAAAGTTTGCCGGGGAAAAATATTACCACCAATATAGATTTAGAACTCCAAAAACTGGCTTTTCTGGCTTTAAAAAATAAGCTGGGAGAGGTGGGTAAAAGCGGAGCAGTGGTGGTGGCCAAAGTAAACGGAGAGATACTGGCTTTGGTCAGCATACCTTCTTTTGATCCTAATCTTTTTGTGCCGGAAGGGAAGCGCAGTGATTTTGGGGGCGACTTTAAAGATGTGGCCAGTCTAATAGGCGATATCGAAAAAAAACCCTTGTACAACCGGGTCGTTTCGGGAGATTTTGCCCCCGGATCGGTTTACAAACTGGTACCGGCCATGGCCGCCCTGGAAGAGGGAAAAATAAATAAGGACTCGACTATTCTGGATACGGGTGAAATAAGGGTGGGAGGCTCTCGTTTTGGCAATTGGTACCTGGACAAGTACGGCAAGACGGAGGGTCAGATCGGGGTAATCAGGGCGATTGCCAGAAGCAATGACATCTTCTTTTACAAGATGGGGGAGGCTTTGGGAGCAGACGCGTTGGTTTCGTGGAGCGAAAAGTTTGGTCTGGGTGAAAAAACCGGTATCGATTTGCCCGGGGAGTCGGTGGGGTTCGTGCCGACTCCTTATTGGAGAGAGAAAACCTTGGGGGATAGGTGGTACCTGGGTAACACTTATCATCTGGCCATTGGTCAGGGAGATTTGATGGCGACGCCAATTCAGATGAATCGAATGACCTCTGATGTAATTAGTAGTTTGAGTTGTAGTCCGAGGCTGGTTGGGAGAGCGGAGTGCATGGATTTGAGGCTAGGTAAGAAGAACGTGTCCCTGATTCTGGAGGGGATGAAAGAGGCTTGTAGCCCCGGTGGGACGGCTTTTCCCTTGTTTGAGTTTGCCGGGCAGATCTACTGTAAAACAGGCACGGCTCAAAAGGGTGCCTTGGATACTCTTGCTAACGCCTGGGTGAGTGTGGTGGTGCCTAAGGGGGTGGATGTCAAGGAGTGGATTGTGGTCACAGTTCTTCTGGAGGAGGGTGGCGAGGGGAGCGCGGTAGCCGCACCTGTGGCTAAGGAGATACTACCCTATATACTTGACAAACTGTAGAATTAGTGATAGAATACCCGTGTTATACATTGAAATTAGGTATGAATTCGGTCCCTTAGTCTGTCTTCAGGGAAACTTGAAGGCAGACTTGGTGGCCGAAATCGGCACGCGCGCGACCCAAAGCGGTCGCATCGCCCTTCGGTTCCCAATCGCCGGAGTTCTCCCTTAACCTTCGGGTGCAAGAGCCGGCTTTTTTTACCCCTGGCTGTATGCTACGGTGGGATAGTGTCTGCGGTATTGCGCTAGACACATCTTTCACTCGCCGGCCAGGGTGCTACAAATTTCCTTCGAGGTCATAACCTCGGAGATACCGCTTTTATTGGTAGCGGTGACGAGCCGCGAGAGACCTTATTCTTTATTTTCTTTCTCTCGCGGCCGTCCAAACAAATATTCCAGCCTCTTGCTTTGCAAGAGGCTGTTTCTTTTGGTAATTTGTTTTCTGTCCTGCAGGGCCAGGCCTTGCAGATCTGGGATCCTCTAAGGCCTGGCCCTGGGGGAAAATGGTGATGTTGTACAATTCCCCGTCGGATTTAATGTATATTTTAAAGATGGAGTGAGATTGCCGCGTCGGTGATACCTCCTCGCAATGACGAATTTATGAAATTGGTTATCGTAGAATCACCCACTAAGACCAAGAGTCTATCCAAGTATTTGGGAGGTGATTTTGAGATCATGGCCAGTATGGGCCACGTGCGGGATTTGCCAAAAAGTAAGATGGGGATAGACATCAAGGAAATAAAAAACTCAAAAAATCAAAAAATCAAAACAGAGGAGTATGAATTTTTACCGGTGTATGAGCTGATGGATGGTAAAGAGGCGCAGGTAAAAATGTTGATAGCGGCGGCCAAAAGGGCCGAGGAGGTGATTTTGGCGTCCGACCCTGACCGTGAGGGGGAAGCGATTGCTTGGCATGTAAAGGAGATATTATCGGGGATGGATTCCGGGTCAAAGCCCGGAATGACAAAGGGGAAGGGCAAGGACAAAGGTAAGAAGATGGTGTTTAAACGGATTGCTTTTCATTCGATTACCAAAGAGGCCATTCTCGAGGCTTTGGAAAATCCACGAAAGATTGATATGGACTTGGTTAACTCGCAACAGGCGAGAAGGTTTTTGGATAGACTGGTTGGCTATAAACTGTCTCCAATTTTATGGAAAAAAGTCCGTCGAGGGCTTTCCGCCGGTCGTGTCCAGAGTGTGGCGGTACGTTTGATTGTGGAACGAGAAAGAGAGATAGAAAAATTTGTGCCGGTGGAGTATTGGCAGATTAAGGTATTAGTAAGCAGATTGGGGATTGCTTCGGTTCGGAATACCGAAACTCGCAATGACGAGGAGTTTTGGGTGGAGCTTGCCAAGTATAAAGCTTCCGCCACAGGCGGATTGAGTACAAAAAAAATAGAAATTCATAAGGTGGAGGAGGCTAAAAAGATTCTGGAAATTTTGGAGAAGGGTGAGTATGTCGTGGCCGACATCAAGAAATCGGAGAGAAAAACACAACCCCATCCACCTTTTAAAACCTCAACTCTGCAACAGGCTTCAGCTAATGTTCTGGGTTGGTCGGCCAAGAAAACCATGAGTGTTGCCCAGAAACTGTACGAGCAAGGAGACATTACCTATCACCGGACCGACTCATTCAATTTAGCTCCAGTGGCGATTGAGGCGGTCAGAAAATTTGTTGGAGACAGTTACGGCGCAAGTTATTTGCCTGCTGGTCCGAGAATTTATAAAACGGCGGGCAAAGTAGTGGCTCAAGAAGCTCACGAAGCAGTTCGACCGACTCATGTTGAGATTACTCCGGAAAAGTTTACTGGCCAGGAGATGGTTGTGGACGAAAAAAAACTTTATGCCTTGATTTGGCGCAGAACGATTGCTTGTCAGATGGCTGAGGCCATTTTTGACGACACCAGAGTAGTGGTGACGGCTGGCGAGTGTGAGCTGACTGCTAATGGAATCGTGGTTAAGTTTGATGGCTGGAAAAAGTTGTTTGTTAAGGAAAAAGAGGAACTGCAAGCATTACCGGAGATGAAGGTGGGAGAAAAGCTAAGAAAAGAAAAAGTGGAGAGCTTACAAAAGTTTACCCAGCCGGCACCGAGGTTTAACGATGCTTCACTCATTAAAGAACTGGAAAAGAAAGGCATTGGCCGACCTTCGACCTATGCGGCTATTATTTCGACGATTATCGATCGGAGATATGTGGAGCAAAAAGAGAAAAAGTTTTTCCCGACTTCAATTGGGAAAGCGGTGGTGGACTTTTTGATGACAAATTTCCCGAGAGAGATGGAGTATGATTTTACGGCCAAGATGGAGGACTCGCTGGACGACATTGCGAATGGAAAACTACCTTGGATGGAGATGTTGAGTAAGTTCTGGGGAGACTTCTCCAGAAAACTCATTAAGGTGGAAAAGGAAAGCGTTCGAGTGGGTGTGCCGACCGAGAGCACCGGAGAGAAGTGTGTTCTTTGCGGCATTGGGGAGATAGTGATACGTGACGGCAAGTTTGGTAAGTTTTTAAGCTGTAGTCAATACCCGGAGTGTGCCTACAAAGCGCCATATATTTTGTACGTTGAAGGCATTGTCTGCGAGAAGTGTGGCAAACGGGTGGTGATGAAAAAAACCAGAACAAATCGAGATTTTTATGGTTGTGAAGACTATCCAAACTGTACCTGGGCAAGCTGGAAGAAGCCGGTTCAGATCTCTCCGCCAGAGGCGGATCAGCCTATGGCTGAAGATGACAGATCTCAGATGACAGACGGACAAACCAAGGAGGATTAGTAGGTATCCTGCAGGGCCTGGCCCTGCAGGTAAATAAGATTGCGTGGTAAAATATATGGGTTGTAGGTCTTTAAAAAAGTTTTGACGGAGGTAAGAATGCAGATTGATTTTGAGTTACCTGGACTGGTGGACGAGGCACGACTCAATCGTGAGGTGTTGCCGGTGGGGTACGTAGCGGAGAGGGGAAGTAATAAATACTTTGATGTCTTGACCGAGGAAAACCGTGTGAACGTGGGAAGATGTGAGCTGGCAGAGCCCTTTGTCAGGATTACCTTCCATACGCTAGTTTCGGAAGGGAGAGACTTTTTGGCGGCCTTTGGGCGGCGTTTTCCTGAACACAATCCAATCACCCTGTTCTTTGTCCTTGTTTGCCAGTCACCTGACGGGCTTTTCCAGATCGAAAAGACCCCACGGAGAATGAGAAGTGCAGCTCTGAAGGAAGCCAAAAACTATGCTTCATCCGGAAATGCCTATTTTGTTTCCTTTTATAGAGGGGACTGGACGAATGAGATGGTGAAAGTGATTTCGATGCAAAAATTTGGCTGGGATGTTCTTTTGGAAGAGGATACGGGTCCACGTATTTTGCCTCTGGGAAAGACTGAGAATGTGCAGATGTGTAAGAAGGAGAGAAATAAATGAACAGTTTGAGTATTCCGATTTCTCAAGTGAAGATCACCAATCAAAAGATAATCGAGTCCTTGTTGCCAGAAGGGATATGTTATGTCCGAACAGTGGGCGTACATTTTGAAGTTTTGGTGGCGGGAGTTGTATGCGCTACGGTTACGGTAGAAGATGAGCAGCTTCACTTTCAGTTTGGCGAACGAGATTACCCTGGATTCTGGGGAAGTAAACTAAAGAAACTGCTGGTTCAAAAATTCCCCAGGTCGGATTCTGACCGGACTGTTTGGCAGATTTTTTACCGTTGGGAGGGAGCCTTTTCTTTCCCCCCCGACGGCCATTTTGGCACGAAAGAAGAAGCTTTAGCCAGTCTTAAACGGTATCAGGTAAACCTGGGGGCTTATCTCTGTTCGTTTAAAGCCAAGTTTATCGGGCATGAGTCCTTCTGGACAGAGACCGCATACCGGGTTGACAAGAACTTTTTTCCTGGGAAGAACTTGGGAAGCGTAAAGATTACGATGGCTACGACTACTTTGGCCCACCTGGAGAATATTAATTTTAAGGAGTAGATAAATGGTTCTGGCCCCTCACTATAAATAATAGTGTGGGGTCTTTTTTTGTATAAAAAACCCCGACTAAAAGTCGGGGAAGGGATCAAATTTCTGGTTTGACGGTATAGTGAACACGTAAACCATGCATGGAAAAATGAGGAATAAGGGTGAGGATGATAAGGCTTTTGATTCCTTCGGAATTGGGAGCCGTCCAAGTAAGAGTATGTGCTTCTGTCGGGCTGATGATGTCGTTGGTCTTAAAATTCTTTTTTGACGCGCCGGCGTGCTTATAAGTGAAAACAGCGCCGATGGTGGGGTCCGAGATATTTTCGATTACCAGGCGCTCTCGTCCACCGTAAAAAACATGGATTAGTAAATTGTGACCGACATCTTTAACCCCGGTTAAAATAAATTGGTGATTTTTTACGGGAAGATGCAGATTCAGGCCCCGCAGGCGAAACAAGCCCAGTTCCGGTCCAAGAGTGGTGGTGAAGCCGTAGCCGAAGTGATTTGGAGAAACAAAACAGACCTTCAAGCGACTCGTCATGAAAACCTCCTTAAATATTTTAATGGGCGTGATAGGGCCTATTGTACTATTATTGTGTAATGGCACAGGGTAAACTCAAAAAATTTCTTAGTCGACTAGGGCCGGGATTTGTGACCGGAGCGGCGGATGATGATCCGAGTGGTATCGCGACCTATTCGATTGCCGGAGCCAAGTTTGGGCTGGGGCTCACTTGGCTGAGCCTTTTTTTGTTACCGGCCATGATCTCGATTCAGGAGATGTGCGGTAGGTTGGGAATAACCACCGGTAGAGGCTTGGCGGGAGTAATCAAGAAGTATTCGTCCAAGAAGGTGTTGTGGTTCGCCGTGAGTCTTTTGGTCTTGGCTAATGTCATAAACATCGGAGCGGACCTCGGGATTATGGCTTCATCTTTGCAGATGGTGTTTGGACTACCTTTTTACTTTTGGTTATTCCTGACCGCGATGCTGATCGTAGTCTTGGAGATTTGGGTACCCTACAAAAAATATTCTGCCGTTTTGAAGTGGCTGAGTTTATCGCTTTTGGTTTATGTGATAACGGCTTTTCTGATCCGACCGAACTGGGGAGACGTGCTTGAGGCGACCATGATTCCCAGAATTACTTGGAGCGCCGATTATTTAATGGTCTTGGTTGGCTTTCTAGGAACAACCATCTCCCCCTATCTATTTTTTTGGCAAGCTTCGCAAGAAGTAGAGGAAAAGATATCGGATGTTAGTTCTCAGATCACAGATTTTGGGCAGAAATCTGTAGTGACATTGAGTGGAATAAAAAAAATGAGGTTGGACACTAAACTAGGAATGTTGTTTTCGAATTTGATGACTTTCTTTATCGTGGTGACTACGGCGGGAACACTCCACGCCAATGGAATATTCAATATCGAAAGTGCCCAGCAGGCCGCCTCAGCTTTGAGGCCACTGGCAGGGGACTTTGCCTATTTACTTTTTGCTTTTGGAATGATTGGAATTGGCTTACAATCGGTGCCGATACTAGCTGGATCGATCGCTTATGCCGTGTCGGAAGCTTTGGGACTGAGAGAGGGTTTGGGGAAGAGCTTTGGTCGAGCCAAAGGATTTTACTTAATTTTGGCGGTGGCGACCATGGTTGGAGTGCTGATGAATTTGTGGGGAATAAACACCATGCAGGCTTTGTACTATGCGGCGGTGGTGAATGGAGTAGTGGCGGTGCCTTTGATTTTTATCATTATTCGTCTTGCCAGTGACGAAAAGGTGGTGGGGAAGTATAAAACTCAGAAGAAATATCTTTGGATTGCTTGGGCGACCTTTGGCTTTATGGCCCTGTCGGTGGTGCTGATGGTGGGAAGCGCGCTCTGGAACTAGCGGTTGAATAATACTACAGGGTAGAATATAATGCCCGATATCAGTTTTGTGCTGAGAACGTTAAAAATTTAAGGAGGATGAATCATGCCTGGAACACCAATGATATGGATTGAAGAAAGAAAAATTGACGAGTTAGAGCTAATAGAACCGATTTTGAATGACTTTGCCCGAAAAATAAACAAAAGCTTGGTGGTTTCTTGTCCCCACGGTCATGTCACAGAGCCGTACTGTGAGGACAAATACGATCTGTGTATTTACTTTTGGAGTAGGCCATATGAAGGCGAATACAGCGAACATCACCTTTCAAGAGCTTATGGGTTCTATCTTGAAGCGAGCCAGCGCGACTGTTTCCAAGTGGATAAAGATTTTCCTTATCCCGGAACTATTATTTACGATCGGACAGGAAATGAGGTGGCCCTAATAGTGGAGAAGACACTTTATGTACTTTTTGATCTGCCTCACCACCGTGGCACTAGTCCAGATAAGATACTGGAGTTGATTTTGGCGGATTATTATCTTTATCTAGCAGATAGAGAGGGTTTTGAAAAAGAGATAGCACGCCGATTAAGTGGTTTACCCAGTGAACGGTTTTTTGAACTATATCGAAGGGCTCTTGAGGGGACTCATGAAGACGAAATTGAAGAGTTTGAAGATAGAATAAGTCAGCTTAGGGGGGAGCTGTCGCTGGCCGTCCGTGATAGGAGGGTTGCTTTGGAGAAAAAGAGTGATACTTCGGCTCACGATGAAACCGTCAGCGACGGAAAAATTGAAAGAATTTTTGAACGCCTTTGCAAACTATCCACTACCGGGAAAATTACTGTCTCCGAAGACACGGTGGTGGTGCCGGTGGGACAGATAGACATTGAGTTTGAGGGTGTAGTTTATGAGATCGGTGAGTTTGAGATAAAAATCGATTTAATAGATTGTGATGTCTTGTGTGTCAACAAATCCAGAAAGGTAAACGGTAATTACCATCCTCATGTCGACGGAAGTGGTGACAGTTGTTTGGGGGACGCTTCTTACGGAATTGGAGTGCTACTTGGAGAGCTGGAACTGGAAACGGTGGTATTAATGATGATCGAGTTTTTAAAATCGTACAGCCCCGAGGGTGCCTACCCCGAGTCAGAGATAGAAGAATGGCCGATAAAGGAGTGAAAGATGATACCATCCAAAACTAAACATCAGACGATGATCTATATTCTGCCGGAAGCCAAGATGAAAATGGATGCTTATGTTAGTTTGGCCAAAGGGGAAATTTCCGGGTTGGGGAAGGTGAAGAGACTTAAAAGAGGGGTGCTTTTGATCGAAGACGTATTTATCTTTGACCAGAAGTGTACTCCAAATGAGACCTCTTTGGATCGCTCGGTGGTGGCCGATTTCATAACCGATATGATCTCAGCCGGAGAAGACCCGTCTTGCGTCCGGCTTTGGTGGCACTCACACGCAGACATGAAAGTGTTTTGGTCTACCACGGACGAAAGTACAATTTATGGTTTTAACAACGAATGGATGTTGTCACTCGTAACCAACTTTAACGGTGACTATCTCTGTCGAGTAGACTCGTTTCAGCCGATGCAAATGACTGCCTACGACGTTCCGTTACAGGTTTTTCTTGAGATGGATGCCGAGATGCTAGAAACGCTTCGTAAAGAAGTGGAGACCAAAGTAAAACATACAGTTCCTAAAGTTAAGTACGTTAAAGGAGGTAATCTTCATGGATATGTCCCGGCAGATGGGGTTGGTACCTTCGAAGTTGTTGAATTCAGCGAAGATTAGCCTGATCGGAGTAGGAGGGATTGGATCACCGACCGCATTGACACTCGGTAAGATGGGGATTTCTAAACTGAGACTTTTTGACGACGATGTAGTGGATCCCCACAATCTACCAAACCAAATTTTTCGACTGACTGATATCGGGCGTCCCAAAGTGATTGCGGTGAAAGAAGTGGTAGAACTTTTCACCGATACAGAAGTTGAGGCGGTTCAGGAAAGGTTTGACGGAACACAAAAATTGGAGGGAGTCGTGATCTCGGCAGTGGATGAAATGACCCAAAGAATGATTATTTGGGAAAAGATCCGCTATAACATTCATATTCCGTTATACGTAGAAGCCAGGATGGGAGCCGAGGTGCTGAGGCTGTATTCGCTGAACCCCACAGATCCAGAGGTCGTTCGCCGATATGAAACGACTCTTTACCCGAGCTCTGAGGCGGTTCATCAGCCATGCACCGAAAAATCGATCATCTACACCGTCATGGTAGCCGCAGGAATCATTACCGGCCAGGTCAAAAAATGGCTAGTGGGCGAGCCGTACTACTTTGAAATTATCATGGACTTGAAAAATATGATAATGATGGTAGAATAGCTTGAAATCGTCACCTAGTGAACTTTAAACCCTCTCTGCGAGACTGGTGACACTCAAAGAGAAAAAAACTTGAGGAGATGAAAATGGAAGATTTTTTGGTAAAAGTGGCCCGAATTGGTGGAAAGTCAATTGAGGTATTTCTGCAGACCGGCGCGACCGTGAAAGATGCTTTGTTGGCGGCCGAGGTTGAAGACTACTCGGAAGTCGAAACCAAGATCAACAAGCGCTTTGTCCAGCTGGACGACGAAGTTTTTGCCGATGAGCTCATCGTTATAGTTCCCAAGATCGAGGGTGGGCTTTAGTCCAAACTGATTCTGTTCGTGAATGCCTCTGGAAATTCCAGAGGCTTTTTTGTACCCAAAAAAGTCGAAAATAGGGATTTTGTGGATCCCGGATCAGGTCCGGGATGACGAGTACGTCAGTTGGAGAAGAGATGCCTTTCGACTTGTTCGTCATTGCGAATCTCGTACTCGAGCTGTGGCAATCCATAAAAATTCGTTCATAATTCTGGATTGCTTCGGTTCGGATTACCGAAACTCGCAATGACGATGTTATGAAAGTTTTGCATATCGTCAACTAATAATCTTCGATTGGTTTCAAATTTGTCGTCTAGGTAAGACTCAAGCTCTTGTCGTTGAAAGTTGAATTGGGTCTTGAACTCTGATCTCAAGCCACCAATCTCGGTCTTGAGTAGCTCGGTGAGACTTTTGGTAAGATTTTTGGTAAGGTCTTGGAGATCTTTTTGGGTGGCATTTGGCATATATTAATAATAGCAAAATATATTGTAAAATACCGCCATGAAGGGAAGATTTATCGTACTTTATGCGTCCAATAATCTAGGAAAATCGAAACAGTTAGATTTGCTGGAAGAAGTGTGGAAAGAAATGGGCAGACCGTATGAGCGAATTAAATACCCTAGGTACGACTCTGAATTTGGCGCGATAATTAATAAAGAGATTCGTGGACCGGTGGAGGAGCGGTTAAATCTGACGGATGAGGAGCTACAGATGCTGTATGCCGAGGATCGGAGATACTTCCAGACGACTTTGATGGAGATTTTGAAAGAGAAGGATGTCTTGGCTGAAGACTACACCGGTACTGGCCTGGCCTGGGGACTAACTAAAGGGGTTTCGCGAGAAAAGCTAGATATCTACAATTTTGGTTTGCTAGAGCCGGACTTGGCTATCCTCTTGGACGGAGAGAGATTTGGTGGTGGAATAGAGAGAGGTCATCGATTTGAGGGGGCCGGGCAGGAAACTTGGGAGAGGAATCGGGAAATTCATCGGCACCTAGCCTCTGAACTTGGCTGGGAAGTGGTGGAGGCTAACGGTGCGCCGGAAAAGGTTCACGAGAGGGTTTTGAGGGTGATAAGAGAGAAATGGTAGGGTATAAAAAAACCGCTCGCCTGAGGCGAGCGGGTGAAAAGCTAATTATCTAAACCCCAATACTCCTCCAAAGTAATTAACATCAACTTCGTGAGGCTGGCCGATGTAGAAAGTTAGAAATGTGGCAAGATCATAATTGTTGGTGAATGGAATGATTTTGCTATCGGAACTTTCAGGTTCGAAAGTGACGGAATAGGTGCCTCCATCTTCAACTCGCCTTTGTTTATCGCCGATAGGCTGAACAGAGTCGTAAAAAACCTCAGACCCATTCCCAAAAGTTGGATAGATGTCTATGGATGTCCAGCGATCGATATCATACCAATACCAAGGGCTTAATATGTCTTCATAGTGATAAAGCTCAACGTCGATGGTCTTGGTACAGGCATAAGGTTGGCTTTCTGTTTTGGTACAGGAATAAGAATACGACTCGTATGATCCACATTCATAGGAATCAGATGATCCATCAGCGTTATTCGAATAGCACGTATCAGAAACATATTCAGAACCTGTGCATGTATCTGAAACGGTGACAGATTCGTAGCAGGTATCAGGCACTGTTTCTGTGGTCCAGCCATCATGTACTTTTAAGTCTCCACTTTTTCTGATTTCAACGTTGGTTTGTCTACCGGCTGAATTTGAACCGGTCTCACCTGGAATACTCCACCCCTGCTCGTGGAACAATTGATATTCCTCGATATGCACGGATTGAGTCCAAGGCATGGCCGTTACATTGACGGTTTCAACATGGGTCTTGAAGAAGTAGTTGTATATCAGCAGGCTACCCACAATGATAGCCGTGAGGATGGCTACTACTAGAGCTCCTGACTTGATAACAGACCTATTACTTTCATCGACCTCTCCGAACTCGGCCGGCTCGTCAGTTGTTTGTGGATTGTAGGGATCATCTTCCGGAATCCATTTTTTGGTCGGCTCGGCGAACATAGTAGGATCGATCCTTTCGGCTTCTTCGGCTGAATGAGCCAGATCTTTGGCACGGTAGCCGGTTCGTTTTACACCCACGGCGGACCTAGTAGTCCGAGGAGTTCCACATTTCCAGCACTTATTGTCTTTGTCGAGGTTTCCCGCGTCACAACCTTCGCAATACCAGTTTGGGTCGGCTTTGCCAAATAACTTGGTTTGGGTCGGCGTCGCATAAGTAATCGGATCACTATGGTAGAAGCTGACGGTGCGTGGACGGGGAGCGCCGCAACCGTTTTTACATTCACGGAGATAGCCGGGAATCTTCTTATTCCGGCAGTACGGGCAGTCCCAAAACATGACGATTTTAGCCACAATGGCCTCCTTTTGGTGAATCTTATTGATTCTCGATTTTAAAGTTCAAGCGAGAGGGGATTTGGTTCTGAAGTGGTTGTATTTTAGCACCATTGAGGCTATTTGTCAAGTTATAGGGTGGTTGGGTGGGCTTGGTATACTTAGGAGTGGTAAAAGTTATCTTTGATGGTAAAAAACAGGCGGAGCGGGAGGCTAATTTCCTCGAGGAGAGCGAGAGAGTGTTGGGTAAGAGCCTAGTGATCTTCCAGTGTGATGGTCGAACCGATGAGAGTGCCTATGTCAGGCTAAAAAAGGAAATGGGGGAGAGACTAGGAGTCGTAGTGTCGGTGGTGTTTGCCAAGTCTAAAAGAGAGTTGCAAGAAATGGTTCTGGCGGCCAATGAGGATGAGACAGTGGATGGGATTTTGGTCCAGTTGCCGGTTTTGGGGGCAGATAAAGATGAGCTTGAGCAAATATTGTCCTCAATTAATCCGGAGAAGGATGTAGACGGACTAAACCCGAAAAGTAGGTTCATTCCGGCGGTGGTGAGAGCGGTAGAGAGAGTTGTAGAAATTTTTAAAATTACCGAAGATGACAAAATTGCCTTGGTCGGAGACAAGGGGTCGATTGGTACCCGCTTGGCCGAAAGATTAAGAGGTTTGGAGTTAAATGTCCAAGGGTTTGATAAGGACGATGATCTGAGTAAATTGAAAGATTTTGATTGTTTGATCTCTGCTACAGGAGTGAGCGGGGTCATTACCTCAGACATGGTTCCGGAAGGTTTTACCGGCATAGACCTGGGATACCCTAAGGGAGATTTTTCTCCTGAAGCAGTGGCCAAAGCCACTCTCATTACGCCCGTGCCTGGTGGGGTGGGTCCGATGACGATCGTGGCTTTGTACGAGAACTTGGCAGATGGAGGGAATTAGGCATCGTGTTTCTTCAACAGACCGTACATTTTATCCATGGTGTTTTGAAGATTGCTGACGGTCTCTTGAAGCTGTTCCTTGGTTACGTAGCTTTCCTTTATGGCTTCTCGGCGTGCCAAGACATTGAAAAGCTTGATATTGTTGTCTGAAATTGCCTGAGCCATCTTCTGATAGATAACTAGATCGTGGTCAGAAATGGCTTTGTTCAGTAATTTTTGTACTTCCATTTTGGTGAGCATAGATTAATAATATCATGGTAATAGTAAGATTTTTGGCACAAAAAACCCCGCTTGCGCGGGGGTGGAAACTGGTTAGCTATTACTAACTAATCATAGGAGACAGTATTAAAAGAGGAGTTCTTAAACTCTAGGTTTGTCTCGATTCCGAGTTGTCCGATTTGTTCCGCCAACGCCTGAGCAAAACCGCGGTTCATTCCAGACCGGTAGCAAGTAAGCTTGACCTGGCTTGGGTCTGAGTCGGTTTCTTTATTGTAGTCAAGGTTGACCTCGACTACTACCCGCGCTCCACGATCCAGATCACTAAATAAATTTAAAAACTTAGCGGGGCGTGTCTTTGGTGTCATGATCACGAACTCCGTGACATCAAACGGGTATGATCCGAGCTCATGAGCGTTATAGTTTCCGAATACAAGGTTGGGGTTTAAGGCCAAGGCAAAATCTACGATTTTTGACACAAAAAGGTTTTTGTCAACAATTGTTGGTTTCAAGGGGTCTCCTTTAGTATGGTGAGAACGATTTAATGTCCGATCTGTGTGGATTATAAGCCTACTTGTGTCAGATGTCAAGTCTGTGCTAAAATAGGCAAGTTAAATTAATAAGCTGACCCGGCACGAATCTCTTGAAATGTGCCTGGATTAAAAAGAGATGAAAATATATGGCCAAAAAAGCCGCAGAAAAAAAGGTCGTGACCACGACAAAAAAGGAAGTCAAGAAAGTAGTTAAGAAGACTGTGGTTAAAAAAGAGGTTGTCAAAGAACTCAAGATAGTTAAGGCTAAAACCGAAAAGAAAACTCCTGATGACGAGGTAAAAGAAATGGTTGTCGTGAATGCTAAGCCAGTGAACGTCCTGGAAGAGCTTTTTGAGGCTGGTTCTCACTTTGGTCACGTTGTTAAAAAATGGAATCCGAAGATGAAGAAGTTTCTCTGGGGGGCCAAGAATGGCATTCATATCTTTGACTTGGAAAAAACCGTTTCAGGACTGGATGCAGCAGCCAAGATTCTCGTGGAACTAGCCGCCGCCGGTAAGAGAATTATCCTCGTCGGCACCAAACGACAAGTGAGACTGATGGTGGAAGTCGAGGCCAAAAGACTGGACATTCCTTATATTTCCCAGCGCTGGATCGGAGGACTGATCACCAACTGGAAACAAGTCAAGCAGACGGTAGAAAGATTGAATTCACAAAAACTAAAAAGAGAGTCGGGACAGTTCAAAAAGTACACCAAAAAAGAGCAAGTCATGTTTGACAAGGAGATTGCGAGACTTGAAAGAAACATTGGCGGTATTGCGGCTTTGAAAGAGGCTCCGGAAGTGGTGGTTGTTTTTGACACTCACAAAGAGAAGCTCGTTGTCAAAGAAGCCAGCAGTCGCGGCGTGACGGTGGTGGGTATCGTAGATTCCAATGCCAATCCTGACCCGGTGGATTATCCAATTCCCATGAATGATGACTCGGCCAAAGGACTGGAGATTGTTGTTCGAGTGCTGGGGCAGGCGATTGAGACGGGGTTAAAAAAACTGAAGGAAGCAAAAACAGAAAAATAAGTATTATTTATATAGTCCCGCCGTGGCGGGAGACACAAGATAAAAATATATGATGGAGAAAATAAAGGAACTAAGAGAAAAGACCGGAGCGGGGATTATGGATGCTAAGAAAGCTTTGGAAGAGGCTAGGGGAGACATGAAGAAAGCCCTGGAAATTATTACCGCCAAAGGTTTGGCTAGAGCTGAGAGTAAATCCGACCGTGAAGTTCATTCCGGTAAGATTTATTGCTACACCCACGGTGGAGGTAGTGCCGCCGCGATGGTGGAAGTGGCTTGCGAAACGGACTTTGTGGCCAAGACACCCGAGTTTGAGGCTCTTTGCAAAGAGATCGCCATGCAGGTAACCTCCATGAATCCAAAAGACACCGAAGAACTACTGAGTCAAGCCTACATTCGCGACGTCGGTAAGACGATGGATCAGCTGATCAAGGAACTTGGTGGCAAGGTGGGCGAGAATATCCGCATCACCAGGTTTGCCAGATTCAAGCTTGGTGTGGAGTAAAAAATGTGGTAAATTGAGGGATATGGAAACAACACTATCGCGTGATGAAATAATGAAGATTATGCTTGCAGAGCAAGCAAAACGTGCTAAAAACTCAAAGGAAAAAGCAAAGAAGAAACCTGAAAAGGTTGCCACACCACCAACCGGAGAGAGCTCTACAAGAGTTTTTCGTACAGTGGACCCTGAAGATTTGAAGCCAAGTGCATATCGGTCAACAACAGAAGACGTAGTTGCTAACTCTGACGAGGATGGTGGAAAGTTTGAGAAAAGGAAAGATGAGGGAGTGGGCAGAATTTGAGTGCTAAAATAAAATATGGTATTAGAACATGAATTGATTCAGTTACTCCGACAGAAGTTTGGCAAGGTCATCGAAAATGTCGAAGATGATTTCTCGACTATTCGCGTGGGACGCGCCAAGCCGGACTTGGTTGAGGGCATTATGGTTCCCGCATATGGTTCTTGGATGAGACTGGTTGAGGTAGCTACTATTTCTGCGCCGGATACCAATATGTTAGTGATTACTCCATTTGATCGGAGTCTTCTCGGAGTGATCGAGAAAGCGATTGGAGATAACGAAATGAAACTGTCACCCGCGGTTTCGGGAGAGCTGATTCGGATTGTGATCCCGTCTCTAACCCAAGAGAGAAGACTGGACTTTGTGAAACTGCTAAAGCAAAAAACCGAGTCCGGTAAGATCATGATGCGCCAGGCCAGACAAGATGTGAAAGAGAAAATAGACGCCTTGAAAGAACGGAAAGAGGTTTCGGAAGATGATATATTTATGCTTCTCTCTGAGCTGGACAGGATTACGGCTGAGTTTAATGAGAAAGTAGAAGAAATGAGTCGGGGAAAAGAAAAAGAAGTAATGGTGGTGTAGTAAGATTAGACGATGCAAATTGTGGTTTTTGTTTTGATGTTGTCGGTCTTGATTCTAGTCCATGAGTATGGCCACTTTTTTATGGCCAAGCTTTTTAAGATGCGGGTGGACGAGTTTGGCATTGGTTTGCCGCCACGAGCCAAAAAACTTTTTACCTGGAAGGGGACGCTTTTTAGTTTGAACTGGTTGCCACTGGGTGGTTTTGTCAAGCTTTTTGGCGAAGACATGGACGATCCAACTCAGACCAGCTCACCGGAGGCCTTTTTTAACAAACCGATCTGGCAAAGAGCCGGAGTACTCACGGCCGGAGTGGTAATGAATTTTTTATTGGGGGTACTGGCTTTTGGCATTGTTTATACTTACGTTGGCATACCGACCAAGACGGATAAAGTATTTGTTGTCGAAGTCGGGAAGAACACGCCAGCAGAATTGGTGGGAATGAGGACTGATAGTGAGATAAAGAAAATTGTGTTTGAAGAGAAAGAGATTGTTTTTTCCGGTGTGGATGATTTTATAAAGCAGGTAGAACCTCTTAAGGGTAAAGAGATTGAGCTAACGGTGATGGATAAGGCCGGTCAGGAAGCGACCGTGAAGATTGTCCCCAGAGTGACACCTCCTCAAGGCGAAGGGGCACTCGGAGTGGCGCTTTCAAATGTAGAGATGAAGATGTACCCTATTTGGCAAAGACCATTTCGTGGGGCAGTGGTGGGACTCACCGAGGCTTGGGCCTGGGGAAAGGAGATTACCGCTAGCTTGGGATCTCTGTTGTGGGGCATTGTTACCGGCAAGGGAGTACCAAAGGACGTGGCCGGACCGATCGGGATTTATCAGGTGAGCAAGCAGGTTTATAAAGTGGGTTGGATCGCCACTCTCCAGTTTATGGCGATACTATCGATCAACCTGGCTATTCTAAATATTATGCCCTTTCCGGCTTTGGATGGAGGGAGACTCTTTTTTCTAGGTATCGAAAAAATAATCGGCAAGAGACTAAAAAACCGATTTGAGGGCTATGTCCACGCTGTCGGAATGTATTTTCTGATTGGTTTGATGGTGCTGGTTACCGTGAGGGATGTTATTAAGTTAGTTAGACCATGACTGATAAAGATTGCCTATTCTGCAAAATAGTGGCGGGGGAGGGGGCGAGTGAAAAGATCTGGGAAAATGAGGAGTTCCTGTGTATCAAGAACAAATATCCGGTGGCACCCATCCATGTCTTGGTCATGCCTAAAGCCCATATTAGAAAGCAGGAGGTCATTTCGGGGTTACAAAACGGGGAGTTTTGGGGTAAAATGATGTCAGCCGTTTTTGCCGTGGTGTGCCAGCTAGATTTGGATAAGGCCGGGTATAAACTGGTAAACAATGGGGCGGGATATAACCACTTTGAGCATGAACACGTTCATGTTTTGGGAGGGTCTAAAACCGAGCCAGGGGGGACGACCTAAAACGAGTCATCGCGAGGCCGCCTAGGCGACCGTGGCGATCCCCGAGTCGGAGATTGCTTCAGCACTGCGTGATTCGCAATGACGAGAATAAATGATTATTTAACTTAATAAACAAGAAAGTGAGGTGCATTTTTAGTGGCACTAGTAGTAAAAAGAAAACAAGGACAAAGCACACAACAGATGATAAGTGAGTTTAAAAAACTGACCTATGAAGATCAGGGACTAGATAAAGTCCGAGCAGTTGGCATGTCGGGATTTCTTAAACCTTCAAAGGTTAAAAATATCAAGATGACAGAACTGCGTAAAGCTTCGGCGAGAATTCGTAGACGGAACAAGCGCAACGCGGGTCTAACCAAGTAATTATGTTGTATTCAAAGATAAAGACAGATTTAACCACTGCCCAAAAGGCGGCAGACTCCAAACTGGTTCGAGTTCTGAAACTAATTGTTTCGGAGCTTTCTTATACTCAAGTGGATTTTAAAGAGGGCGAATTACCCGATGAAGAGGCGGTACGAGTCTTGATGAAAGAGGCCAAAAAGAGACGGGATTCGATAGAAATATACGAAAAACTTGGATCAGCTGAAAGAGTAGAAGAGGAAAAGTACGAGCTGAGTATCATTCAGAAATATTTGCCCCAGATGATGAGTGAAGAAGAAGTGTTGGCGGAAGTGACAAAAGTCGCGGCCGAAACTGGTCTGGTCGGCGGACGTCTTATGGGGGCAGTGATGGGGAAACTTAGGGGTAGGGTCGAGGGTGGGGTGGTACAAAAAGTAGTAAGCAGGAAATATCCTGGGTAGAGATGGGTTATAATTCACAGTCAGTTCTTTTATAACCTGATAAATCTACACGAGGAGGCTGTGATGGTCGTAAGAGTGGTTTTTGATCCAAAAGAGAGTTTGTTTAAGCCTTTTTATTTGGTTTGTAAGAAATGTAATCGTACTTTGGAAGTGAATAAACTACAGGATATTTTCTATCGATACCTACATGGTACAAAGAATTGGGTGGGAGAGAGAATTCTTTATGTTGGTTGTCCGACTCCGTGCAACGAATTGGTAATCATCCCTCCGGAGACACCGAGGTATGACCAGTTTGTTGAGTATGTTGTAATCAATTATAAATTGATGGGAGCGAATCTTCCGAGAAGATTTATAAAGAGGAGATAAGAATGAAGAAGATTGACAAAAGAATTGTCTGGGTAGGATTAGGGGTCATTATTTTTTTGCTGATAGCCTGTGCGGCGCTTTTTTGGACCAAGAACTCAAGTAGGTTATCGACCGCTACTCCTACTACCATTTCGGTGGTGGTAACTTCGACGCCGACTACAGCATTACCCGGAAATATCTGGGTGGTAAGCAAGATCGAGGAAGCGGCAATTCATCAGAATGGGTACGTCTATGATGTGGCAACCTTTACTAATCTGGATAGACCATCGGTGACTCTGCGAGCTCAATGTGCAGCTCCCGGTTGGCCTGCGCCGGCGATTGGCCAGCAGTACGTCATGAATGATTACAGAGTGCTGGTCCCAATTGAGGGGATTGATAGCCCGCTCCAAAGATTCTTCGTTTTGCCGTAAGTAATTTTGAGAGGAGAGAAAATGGCAGTAAAAGTAATAAGTCGAGTGTCTGATAAATTTGAGGAGTTTAGATGTGACTGTGGCGCTTGTGGGGCAACTTTGGTAGTTTCTGAATTTTCCGATCTCAAGATTGCTAGGTTTGGGAGAGCTAGGGATGAGGACGGAGAATTAATGGTTTATGTCACTTGCCCAGACTGTAAGTCAAATGTCTTGAGCCCAGAACCCCAACAGAGGTTGTACACACACAGGTTAAAGGTGTTGAAGTATAAGTAGTAGTTGCTGATAGCGTCTCTTAAATGAGGCGCTTTTTTTATCTGCCATAGGCAGACAGGTGAGTTAGAATATAGATAATGGTAAAACTGCAACTAGATATCAAGGCGGACAGTCGGTATGGTTTTGACCGCAAACGGGTGAAGGCGGCGTTGACGAAGGCTTTGGAAGAGCAGGGGATAGAGGGTAAGATCAAAATTTCCCTCAGTATCGTTGGGGAGAGAAAAATTCGTGAGCTGGAACAAAAGTATTTTCAGAGAGATGAAGTGACGGATGTCCTCTCTTTCCCTCTGGAAGAGGGGGGACAGATGCCGGAGGACTTTGATGGCACAAGTCTGGGGGACATTGTGATATGCTATCCGCAGGCCAAGAGGCAGGCCATGCAGTGGAACCGCTTGGTGGATGAAGAAATTGAGTTTTTGGTCTGTCACGGACTACTGCATTTGCTGGGGATACACCACGACTGATCTTGTCATTGCGAGAAGGTATTCCGACGAAGCAATCCAGAAGGGGGATGGATTGCCACAGTCGCCTTAGGCGACTTCGCAATGACGATGGGGTATAATTCCTGATAGTGTACGTTGAATTTACAAGGAGGTTATCTTGAAAAAGATCCTAGTGACTGAAGAAAATTGTGAGAAAGTGGCGACTGATTTGGTTGAATCACTGTTTGGTAAAAAGCTAGTGATAGTTTCGTTCTTTTCTAATAGTGGCGAACCGAAGATTGTTTCGGGAGTGAAGATCTTGTCAGGTTTTACCTTTGATCAGGGTCGTTTGAAAATTCCTCTGACTCCACGGCGGAATATCTTTTGGGACGTTTCCAAAGAAAGAGTGAGCCTCGAATATGAGGATGATGGAACGGTGGTGATCAAAAGAGTCTTGGGTAATAAGGGAACTATTTTCCGTGTCATTGTAGCCTTTTAGATTTTTCCCTCCACCTAAGTGGGGGGATTTTTTCGCCTTTTTTTCGGTCAGCAAAATAAATTATTATTAGGATAGTGAGGTGGGCACGTGTTTTATAAATGTTGGGCTGAAGCGCACTAAGTAGAAGTAATGAGCAAATTTTTTCTAGTTGACACAGAGCGTGAAAAGCCATAAGTTGTAAAGGTGAGTTTTTACCAAACCTATAGACCCAAAAAAATCTCGGAACTGGACTTGGCGTCGGTTCGTGAAGGACTCTTGTCTTCTTTATCTTCAGGCAAGATTTCCCACGCCTATCTTTTTGTTGGCCCGCGTGGTTCGGGTAAGACTAGCGCCGCTAGGATTATGGCTAAGATAATTAACTGTAAGCAAAATGAGGGAAAAAAGAAAGATTTTTCCGAGCCTTGTGGAGAGTGTGAGTCTTGCCGGGTAATCACTCGAGGAAGTAGTGTGGATGTCATTGAGATTGATGCCGCCAGCAATGGATTGGTGGACGACATTCGAGAACTACGAGATAGAGTCAGGTTGGCTCCGGTTCAGCTCGCGAAAAAAGTTTACATCATCGATGAAGTACACATGGTTTCCACCTCCGGTTTTAATGCTCTCCTGAAAACTTTGGAGGAACCCCCAGAGCATGTGATGTTCATTTTGTGCACGACCGAATCTCAGAAAGTACCTGAGACGATTCTGAGCCGATGTGTCAGAGTAAATTTTACTAAAGCGACGATAGAGGAGGTGGTCGATTCACTAAAGAAAGTGGTGGTGAGCGAGGGACTGAGTGTAGATGAGGAGATCTTGAAAGAGATTGCCGAGGCGACTGATGGCAGTTTCCGAGAGGGACATAAACTCTTAGAACAGTTATCTGGCTATGGAAAGATAATTAACAGGGAGTCTTTGGTCAGAGTTTTGGGTACGGCCGGTAGACATTCGGTCAAAAAATTGCTGGAAGCGGCTATAAATCATCGGACCGAAGAAGTAATCCAAACCTTTGATGACATGGAAAAGGCGGGAACGAAAGCCTCGATACTGGCATTGACTATCTTGGCGGTCACCAAGATTGAGATGGAAAAATGTATTAGAGATGGAAGTAGCCCGGAAATGTATCTCAAACTAATTAATAATCTCATTTTGGCGGCGGATAAAATAAAAATTTCCCCCTTGCCACTCTTACCACTGGAGATTGTTTTGCTATCGATAAGTGTTGAGGGATCGGACAAAAAACATGTTGAAGATATAGTGATAAAGACTGAAAAGACTGAGACTGTGAGTAATAACATTACTCAAGATGTTTCCGACACGGTGATAAATATAGAGACGGTAAAAATGAAGTGGATAGATTTTTTGAATACCTTGTCTCAGAGTTACGGATCTCTCGCGGGTATGCTGAGATTGGTTCAGCCGGTATATGTAGAGGGCAAATCTCTGACTTTGTCGGTGACCTCCAGATTCCAACAGGAAATGTTAGAGCGGGAGGTAAAGAAAAAGGTGATTGAAGAAGAGATGGCCAAAGTTTGGGGTCCGATGACCTTCAAGTGCGTCTTGGTGGATGATCAACATCTATCTCAAGTGAGTGTGGGGATCGATACTGTTCAAGGGGTGATGCTCGCCGCCGAAAAGATTTTCGGATGATTCGCCAAATACTTGCCTGGAGGTCGTCATTTCGACCGAGTGCAACGAGTGGAGAAATCTCATATTCGTGGAGGGAGATCTTTCCACTCACTTTGTTCGGTCAAGATGACCTCGATTTTTGAGATAGCGGATATAGGTGAGTAGTTGTTATACAATAAGTGAGTTACAAGTTAGTTCATAAAAAATGTTTAACGGAATAAGACAGTTTGGTTCACAGGGGGCGGCTCTAGCCAAGTTAGCTATACTTCAGCGTAGAATTGCCGGTCACAAAACGGAGATTGAGGAGGGGGATGTTAAGGCGATTGTTACCGGAGACGGTAAGCTCAAGGAGCTCTACATCAGTGGTGAGAATATGAATTCAGCCGTCAAAGTGGTTAATGAGGCGATTACCAAGGCTCAGAAGTACGCTGCCGAGGAGATGAAAGACTCTATGGGAGATCTTTCGAAGGTGCTCGGAAACATGCCGAAAGGGTAAATAGATCTATGCGCAGTATAAGGCCGGTCCAAAAAGTGATTGACGCGTTTGAAGCTCTGCCGGGTGTGGGGCCAAAGTCGGCGGCTCGGTTGGCCTACTATCTTCTGAACGTACCCCAAGAGAAGCTCAGCAAGTTTTCCGAGGCTCTGTTAAGGCTTAAGAAGGATACCAGGCTATGCTCTCTCTGTTTTAATGTGGGTGAGGAGGAGTTTTGTCCTGTTTGTCAGGATGATAGCCGGGACAAGTCCCAGGTGTGCGTGGTGGAGACTTCTTTGGATTTGCTGGCCTTTGAACGGGCGGATGGCTACAAAGGCATTTACCACGTCTTGGGAGGTGCGGTGGCACCACTCTCCGGCATCGGGCCAAACGATCTCCGAATTCCCCAACTGATGGCTCGGTTAAAGACCGGCGAGATCAAAGAGCTAATTCTGGCTACCAATCCTAATATGGAGGGAGAGGCGACGGCGATGTACATTACCGAACGGATGAAAGAGATGGGGCTACGGGACACCGTCAAGGTGACCAGGATTGGACGCGGTCTGCCAACGGGGGCGGACATCGAGTACGCCGATGGTCAAACACTGACAAGAGCACTAGAGGGACGTGGGGAGATGTAGAATGAAGGTAATGCCCGCACCAATGGGAGGATTGGCTACGCAAGTAGCCGACAATTTATTTGAGCTGGGACAAAGCACTGTCAAAGCCGCCACTCAGGCGGGAGGTGATATTTTGTCAGGTACGATAGAGCAGTTGATTAGCACTCCCAATGGAGGCGCTTCGCAGGACGATAAGTCAAAGAATCAGAAAGAGATGAATAGAGAGAGGGAGGCGGCTGAAAGTAAACAAAAGGATAATCAGCGATACCAACAGGTAAAGTCTGAGCTTGACCGGTATCGGCAACGTAAGGAAGAGCAAGACCGACAGATAGCCCAAGAAAAAAACCAACAAGAGCAAGAAAAACAAAAGCAGGATGCGGTCGCAAAACAAGAAAAAGAAAGTTTTGTTCAGAAGATGCTCAGAAAGGTCGGCGCCGGGTCACACGGAGAAACGGCGAAGCAGAAAGAGTAAAAACTCAAAAAATCAAAAACTCGAAATTCAAAGCGGGGAGAGAAGGTTGTTTTCGATAACGTGGGTAATGCCGATAGCGCGGAGACGCACCAGATTCTCCGGACTAAGACCGTAGAGATCGATAAGGTGAACCAGCCCGATCCAACTATTAGTGGCAAAGCCGGAAAAGCCGCCAAAACGGCGGTGATTGTGCTCCAGAGTGTAAAGGGAGCGGATGGACTCGATTTCGTGATCCGGCATGTTCCAGAGTTTGATGGGAAGTTCGAGAATCACCGCTTCGGATGGTAGTTTTTTGACCTCTTGATAAACCGGGTGCATATTGATGTTGACGGGATATCCCTTGAGAGGGAGATCGGCCTCCAAAAAGAGAAGAGCTAAAACCAGTAGGAGAATAATAAATTTGGTTTTAGTTTTTAGTTTTTCAAAGATTGGTTTGAGTTGGTATCCAATGATGATGACGATGGCAAGTAGTGCCAAGATGATGAAACGGCTTGGGGTGCGGAAGCCGGTAAAGCCGGGGAAGAGGTAATAAAACAAGGCATAAGGAAGGGGAATGGGGAGGCCAAAAATCCGAATATTTTGACCAAAAATTTTGAGGACGGGACCGAGGGACATAATAATTGAGAAGCAAAAAAGGCGTTTCGAAGTGCGCAAAAAGCGCGCGTAGGGAGCTGGCCCTTCTGCAGCGCTTTTCTTTTTTGCTTTTATCCACTCGACAATTTGAGTGATGGTAAAAATGGTTATCAGAGTCCAGCTGTGGAATTGGGTGAAGATTTGGTCTAGTCCGAGGGAGAAGTGGGCGGCGTCGCGGATAGATCGAGTGGCTTCCGGTAGAGATGTATGTAATTGGTAGTAGGGGAAGAGCAGAAAAAGCCAAATGGGAATAAAGTGTAGAAAATATTTTGTCATCTTGGCCGAACGAAGTGAGTGGAAAGATCTCACGTTTGTGGAGTGAGATTCCTCCACTACGGTCGGAATGACAAGGAGTATGACTGCGAAGAAGATGAGGTAGACGGGGAAAATACTTTCGGCCAATTGGAGGGTTGAGGCGCAGAAAAAGAGAGTGAGAAATAGGGGGCGATTTTCTTTTTGAAAGCGGAGGAAAAAATAGACGGAAAGAAACAGGGGCCATAAGGAAAATATCTGGAGGTGGGGGAGGTAATGGAAGTGATAGCCGGAGAAGTTAAAGAGGAGAACGGCTAGGGTGGTGATCCAAAGATCTTTGAGAAAGTATTCAAATAAGAGAAATGAAGACAGAATGGTCAGGAGAAAACCGAGGATTAGGGCGAGATTAAAGATGGCAATAGGGGAGGTGATCACCGAACGAAAGGGGAGAGTTAGAATAGCTGAAGTGAGAAAAAGATCGGAGTAGGCCAGAGTGCTTTGGTCTGGAGCAAAAAAAGTGCCATAGTACAACGGCTGGAGTTTAAGGAGGTTCTGTTGAACCTGGCCGATGATATAGGCGATGAGGCGAGTGTCGTTATTATCCGGCAGAGTGTCTCTCGGGTAAATGAAGGCAGACGGGTAGATGAACAGAATTAACGCGAGTGAGGTGAGGAGAATAGCTATCCAGCGTTTCATGGCTAAGAGTATACATTAGAGGATAGTGGTAAAATAGACCGTTGTCAGTACCAGCCTGTTCTTTTAAAAGGAGAATACATGCCTAAAGATATATATGATCTGGTAGTTAGGGTTCAGAATGAAATGGTAGTGCTAAGGAAGGCACCTGATTATCACCCAGCCGATGTCAACGCGCTTCTTAAGGGTGTCTTTACCGGGCTTAATCTGGGCCTCAACTATCTGGAAGCTAGAAATACCGGGAATGGAGAGTTGGTTTTAACTTTTTTGGCTGGAGGTCGTCATAATAGCTTAGCTATTAACCTGGATATGGCTAACGCACGGATGCCGGAAAATAAGCCCTTCACGGCTGAAATGTTTGTCGGCCTTAGATATAGAACTAGTGAACGCCACGAATTTTATGAAAAAGGGATGAGGTGGGGATTTGGGTACGTGATGGACCTTTATGAAGCCTTTAGAGGTTCCAGTACCGATTCCCAGGCACTAAACACAACGATTGAATACCTGTGGACAGTGACAGACACACTGAATAGTATGTAGCTTATTAATAACCGGTCTTTTAATGGCCGGTTTTTTCGTGGGTGTTAAAATAGAGGTAATGCTGAAGATTTTTAATTCGTTGTCCAAGAAGATAGAGGAATTTGTTCCCAAGGAAGAGGGGAAGGTTTCGCTTTATGCATGTGGACCGACGGTTTATGATTTTCCCCATATTGGGCACGGGCGGAAGTATGTAAATGATGATGTCTTAAGGCGTGTACTGGAAGTGGTGGAGGGATACAAAGTAACTCATGTCCAGAACATTACCGATGTGGGGCACCTGGTGTCCGACGCCGATGAGGGAGAGGATAAGCTGGAAGAGGGAGCCAAAAAGACCGGTAAGACGGTCTGGGAAGTGGCTCAGGAATTTACCGATTATTTCCTCAAAGAGATGGATTCGCTAAATATTTTGCGTCCGAACGTGCAATGCAAAGCGACCGATCATGTACCCGAACAGATAGAGCTAATCAAAAAAATTATCGGGAATGGCTATGGCTATGACACCCCGGAAGCGGTGTATTTTGAGGTGACTAAGTTTGCGGACTACGGAAAACTTTTTGGACAGTCTTTGGAGGATAAACTAGTGGGAGTTAGGGGGGATGTGGTGACGGAGAATAGCAAGAAAAATCCGGCGGACTTTGCCCTCTGGTTTAAGCGAGTCGGCAAGTTTGCGGATCATGTCATGTACTGGGCTTCCCCCTGGGGAGACGGTTTTCCCGGCTGGCACATCGAATGCTCGGCCATGAGTATGAAATACTTGGGAGAGCAGATTGATATCCATACCGGTGGGGAAGATCATTTGTCTATTCATCACCCAAACGAAATTGCGCAGAGCGAAGCGGCGACAGGCAAAAAGCCGTTTGTGAAGTACTGGTTCCACAGTTTATTCTTGGCCGTAGACGGTAAGAAAATGAGTAAGAGCTTGGGGAACGTGTATAAAGTGGCAGATATTGTAGAAAATGGTTTTTCGCCTATGGCGCTTAGATACTACTATTTGTCTGCTCACTACCGAAAACAGATGAATTTTTCTTGGGAAGGGATGGAGGGCGTGTCGAATTCTTACAAAAAACTGAAAAAAGAATTTTTGGCTCTGCGACTGGAAGGTGGGCAGGATAAAAATATTTTTGGTGCCAACGCTGATGAAAGTTTATCCGGTAGGGGAAAGTTTTTCCGAGACGAGTTTGTCAATGCTGTAGAGGATGATTTGAATATGTCGGCCGCTATTGCGGTAGCGCGGGCGGTCTTGAAAGATGAAAAGCTGAAAGACTTTGAAAAGAGAAGGTTGGTGGAAAATTTTGACCGAGTGTTTGGATTGAAACTGTCCGAAAGAGACGAAGTACCGGCTGATATTCCGGCCGAGGTGATGGAGATGGTGAACAGGAGAGAAGAAATGAGAAAGTCTAAGCAATGGGCCGAGTCCGACAGCCTTCGAAAAGAAATCGAAGCAAAAGGCTACAAGGTTTCCGACTTTTTTGATGGCGTGACGGTGGAGAGGATATAGAAACTTTGGTCTGTGTTAGACTAAATTATGAGGTCAAAAATGGTACTGGGGGTGGTGATTTTGAGTGTTTTGGCTTTGTCCGGTTGGCAGGTTTATGGCCTGATGGTCAGAAAACCGTCTTTGGACGATCCGGAGGTGCTGGCGGCTTCGACGACCAGGACCTTGGAAGAGAGGGTGGCTTCGCTGGAAAGTCGAGTATTGGTGCTGGAAATGAACACGGGGTTAATTAAGCCCAAAACCACCGGTAAGCTCAAAGAACAGTTTGTAACGCTTTCCGGAGGCTCGGTGAATGCTACTGATTGGACTAAAATTTCGGGGACCGACTTTGCTTTTGATGCTGTTTTGTATGGATCTTCAGTAGAGGTTTCTTGGCAGGGTTGGATTGAAAATGGCAAGGGTTCGGTGAGGCTTTACGACAGTACCAATCACCGAGCAGTGGACAGCAGTGAGCTTTCGGTCGATAGTGGCGTGAGGTCGAGTTTTTACAGTAAACCAATTTCTATTTGGAGGGGGCAGAACCAGTACTATCTTGAAGGAAAAAATCCCTGGGGAGAGATGACTGTTTCTGGGCCTCGGCTGAGAATTGTGACGAGGTAATTTTTTATTTAATCGCGATCATGCGGCGGATGGGGAGTTCGGCTTTTTTCCTGAGATCTTCCGGGACGGTAATTTCATATTGCATTTTTTCCAGCGCTTCGATCACGGTTTCTAGATTATTTTGAGCCATGTGAGGACAACGTTTTTGAATAGAACAAACCTGTAAGACATTTTTGTGTTTCGCCGCCAGCATCTCGACCATGGCGCATTCGGTGAAGAAAGCTACCTGTCTGTCTTGCACATCCGGAGCAGTAATGTTTTTGATCATTTCACCGGTCGAGCCGGAAAAGTCAACTTTTTGAACTACTTCCGGAGGGCACTCGGGGTGAGCCATGATGTAAACACCAGGGAAGTCTTTACGGAGTTCGATGACATCCTTAGGCGTAAATTTTTCGTGAACTTCACATTTACCTTCCCAGCCGATGAGGAGGGGGATGTCGGGACGGGGTTTTGGGTAGGCACAGGGGCCTACCCCTACATCATTCATGTTCGGGAAGAAGATGTCGGCACCCATGTCGCGAGCTACATTTTGAGCCAGAAATTTATCGGGCAGGAAAATAACTTGGTTGGTTTTCCAGTTCTTAAGAGCCCATTTGACGACTTTGGCGGCGTTACCGGAAGCGCAACAAACATCGACTTCGGACTTGGTATCGGCGTCCGTATTGACATAGGCGACCACGGGAACATCTGGGAACATGACCTTTAACTTTCTGACATCGGCACCGGTAATGCTGGACGCCAACGAACAACCGGCTTTTAGAGAAGGGATCAGAACGGTTTTACCGGGGTTTAAGACTTTGGCAGTTTCGGCCATAAATTTAACACCCAGAAAGAGAATGACATCGGCGGTGGTTTCCGTGGCTCTTCGGGAGAGCTCCAGAGAATCCCCGCGAATTCCCAGAACTTCATCACACTGGAGGTCCCAGCTCATGTAGTTATGTTTGAGAATGACGGCGTTTTTTTCGACGACTAAACGATTAAGTTTCTCGACCTGGCCGGCCTTGATCCATAGCTCAAAGTCTGGACTGTATTGAGAGTATTTTTGTTTGAAGCGATCGTAGATTTCTTCTCGGGTTAGTAGATTAGTTATAGTGTTATTGTAACACTAACCGGCAGAATGTCAAATGTCAGGCTATACTATATTAATGCAACAAAAAACCAGATCGACACTGAGAATAGCTTTGGGAATATTTTTGATTGTCTTTGGTGTTGCCGGAATGATTTTACCCGTTCTTCCGGGATGGTGGATAGCGCTGATCGGGCTCCAATTGCTGGGCTGGAAGTTGGTAATTGATAGACACAAGCCCTGGAAGGAAATAATTAGTTTTAAGGATAAATTGCAATGAGTTTAAAGATTGGAATTGTGGGTTTGCCAAACGTCGGGAAGTCGACGCTTTTTAACGCGCTTCTGAAGCGCCAGCAGGCGTTGGTGGCCAACTATCCTTTCGCGACGATAGAACCGAATGTGGGAGTAGTGGAAGTACCAGATGAACGTTTGCGAGTTTTGGCCGAGATATCAAAGAGTGTGAAGATAGTGCCCGCGACAGTGGAGTTTGTGGACATTGCCGGGCTGGTAGCTGGAGCGTCGACTGGCGCCGGCTTGGGGAATAAATTCTTGACCCATATTCGAGAAGTAGATGTTATTTTGCAGGTACTGAGAGACTTTAAGGATCCGGAAATCGTCAAAGAGGGAAGTGTAGATCCCAAGACGGACTACGAAGTGATTGAAACAGAACTAATATTGAAAGACCTGGAAACCGTTGAAAAAATCAAAAACTCTAAAACTCTAAAAATCAAAGGAGAAGAGAAAAAGTTGGCCGTGGTGGAGAAACTCTATGAAGGACTGAACGCAGGGAGACCTGCGAGGATCATCCTTGCAGGTGATGAGGAAGTGGAGTTGGCGAGGGATTTGTTTTTGTTGACGATGAAGAAGGAGATTAAAGTGTTTAATGTGGGAGAGGATGATTCGAGATTGAAACTGGATTCCGGGTCGGAGCCCGGAATGACGGGTGGGTTGGTGATTTCGGCCAAGATTGAGTCGGAGCTATCGAGCTTGTCGGAAGAGGATGGTCGGTCTTACATGAAAGAGCTGGGGATAGAGGAGTCTGGTTTGGATAAGCTCATTCGGAAAGCCTACACTACCCTGGGGCTGATTAGTTTTCTAACCACGGGAGTGATTGAAAGCCGGGCTTGGACTGTATCAAAAGGTACCAAAGCACCTCAAGCAGCTTCGGTCATTCATACCGATTTTGAAAAAAAGTTTATCAAGGCCAAGGTGTGTAACTATGACGAATTTGTGGCTCATAGAGGTTGGAAAGAGGCGGCGGAGAAGGGGAAAGTGCGGTTTGAGGGCAAGGAATATATCGTCACCGACGGTGACGTTATTGAATTCATGATTGGATTATAAAAAACCCCACCAAGTGGTGGGGGTGGAGAGAGTTGCGAAAGCCATTTACTTCTTCATTCCTTCAACACCCTCATTTTCATTATTTTACTTCTTTATGCGATAGGTATAACGTAATGGCCAGAATAATTGAGAAACCGATAAAAACAGACCCGGTTCCGATCATATTGACAACTGTCGCTGTCCCAAACATAATCGATAAACTGATCGTGAGTAGGGTCACGATCCAGATCATTGAAACCACAAATGCAATTATAGGCATAATTTTTCTCCTTCCAGTTTGAATTTTTAGCGTTCAGAGGAGATTATACAGCCTATAGTTGTCTATTGTCAAGGGCTGGCAGTTTGGGCGGCCAGGTAGTAAAATAGGCAAGGTTATGAAAATCAAGACAACTAAGAAAAGCAAGATAATTAAAGCGGCTGAATCAAAACCATCCATGGGCGTCGTACACCAGTACGAACTCGTTGTCGTTTATCCTTCTTTCGAGAATGAACTGGGAGCAGAAAAACTGATTACCGAGAAGTGCAAAAAGCGCTTTCTTAAAGTAGTCAGTCTGGATAAATGGGGCACGAAGACCATGGCCTACGAAATTAAGAAGCAGAGCCGTGGATATTATCTGAAACTCGTTTTGGAAGGTACCGCAGAAAATGTCCGACTACTGGAGAAAGACTTGCAGATGGACGATAAGATGTTAAGATTTTTATTGATTAGAATTTAAAACACAGAGAAGATGAGCACAAGAAGTTTAAACAGAGTCACCCTGATTGGAAACCTAACCCGAGACCCGGAATTAAAATACACCCCACAAGGAACGGCAGTGGGTACTTTTAGCATCGCTACCAACCGTGAGTGGACTGATTCTTCGGGTCAAAAACAAGAGGGAGTGGAGTTTCATAGAATTGTGGCTTGGGGAAAACTGGGAGAAATTTGCAGTCAGCTGTTGATAAAAGGCCAGAAAGCTTTTGTAGAAGGCCGGCTACAGACTAGAGTTTGGAAAACTCAGGACGGTACCGACCGCCAAGTGACAGAAGTGGTCATCGATGAGATGATTGCCTTAAACACCCCGAAAGGCTCTTCAGAGGGCTACGAACCATCACCCGTTAGAAACGAGTCACCACAGGCCGAGCAGATTTCTCCGGCTGAGGAGGTTTTTTCGGCAGAAGATAAGGGAGCAGACGATAAAGCCACCGACGAGATTCCGTTTTAATAATAAATATACGCATGATACTAAAAAAGAAGATTAGAAAATCCAGTAAACCTTGTCCATTTTGCGTCAAGAAAAGTGAGCCGATTTACAGCGATCTCGATTCCTTGGCAGTTGGCATTTCCCCTAAAAAAAGAATTGTGTCCCGTTGGACAACCGGTGTTTGCGAAAAACACCAGCTAAGATTGGCCCGCGCGATTAAACGTGCTAGACATTTGGCGCTGTTGCCGTTTGTGGATAGGGCTAATTAGTAAAGATTTTTTCTGCCCATGAAATTGAACCTTGTTAGACGATATTTAGTTAGTATTATTTTGTTGCTGGGATTTGGTTTTGGAGGATATAAGTGGGGTGTCTATACCGTTGAAAGCCGATATCAGGATAACAGTATGGTAGATACCCGAGTTATGAACGAGGTTTTGGTGAGACTGAAGAAGGACTATTTAAAGCCTGAAGATATCAAAACCGATCGACTAATGTACGGCGCGGCAGTGGGGATGACAGAGTCTCTAAAAGACCCTTATACCGCTTTTTTTCCACCAGCAGAAAACGCCAGATCCAAAGAAGATCTCCGAGGGGAGTTTGGCGGGGTGGGGATTCAACTTGGGTTTGTGGAGAAAACTTTGGCGGTGATGACACCACTCAAAGATAGTCCGGCGATGAAGGCCGGTTTGAAAGCGGGTGACTTGATTTTGAAAATTGTGGATGAAAAGAAAAATATCTCAAAAGACACCGGTGGACTGGCGATTGATGAGGCGGTTAACTTGATCAGGGGTGAAAAAGGAACTGAGGTAAAGCTGACTATTTTTAGAGAAGCAGAAAAACAGTCAAGGGAGGTGAGCTTGGTTAGAGATGTAATCAATGTGCCGTCGATGGAGCTTGAATGGCTGGATAACAATCGAGTGGCCCATATTAGAGTTAACAAGTTTGGCGAAAAAACTCTACCGGAGTGGGAAAAAATAGTGAGTGAGGTGAAATCAAAGGGAGCCAAGGGAGTGATACTGGACGTTCGCAATAACCCCGGTGGATACTTGGAAAGAGCCGTGGAGCTAGGGAGTGAGTTTATTGGCGACGGGGTGATTGTCAAACAAAAAGATCGAAATAAAACGGAGGTTGGTAGCGTCAATCGCCAAGGAAGACTAATTGGCATACCACTAGTGGTCTTGATTAATCGTGGGTCGGCCTCTGCTTCCGAGATCTTGGCCGGAGCTTTGAGTGAGAGATTGGGAACCAAACTGATAGGTGAAAAAAGCTTTGGTAAGGGGACGGTGCAGGACGCACAAGAAATAGGAGAGGGGTCTTCACTGCATGTAACCGTGGCTGAGTGGCTACTGCCATCTGGCCGTAATATTCATGGCAACGGTTTGGAGCCGGATGTAAAAGTGGAGTTTAAATATGATGAAAAAAATCCTAAAGCGGATAACCAATTGGATAAAGCTCTGGAAGTACTGAAAGGATTGGTTGCACCGGTGGCGAAGAAGTAAGCAAAAAAATCCCCACCATCATGGTGGGGAGCGAGTTATTTTCGGTGGGCGGAGATGAAGGCATTGACTGCCGAAATAACGATGGCGGCCAGAATCTCGTCTAGAAGTCCTGGGATTAAGGTGCCGACAAGAAGTGCCGTGCCGATAGAAATCAACATGACGAAGAAGGCTGTCCAGCTGAAGCTTCGCTTTTTTGGGGAAAGAATTTTGATCGCTTTCCGAAGTTTCATTTCTTCAAAAGACCCCTTTTCAATGGCCTCTCTTGGTCCGGGTAATAAGACCGTTTTTACTGGCTGGGTGTCGTTCATGTCTTGAACAAAGTTTTTGGTGTGCCGGTGGGCTTTGAGCCCAAGTAAATCTTGGGAAAAGTCGCCATCGAGGGGCACGTGGCCAACAACGGCTTTTCTGGGCTTGGTGTCTTCCAGTTCTCGCTGGCGTTTCTCTTCTCGAGCAATTGCTTCAGCTTCATCATAGCCACTAAACATTGATGCACCTCCTGAGATGAATTATTTTAGTTTTCCGGAGAGCCAGGTAAGGCCGACGGGGGTGATAAGGTTGGAAAGGGCTTCCCATTTTTCTGGCAGTGCGGTTTGGATAGCGTCAAGGATTTCTTTGAAGGCAACAGACCAGCCAGCTTTTTCCAGATTTCGAACTAGTTCGGCGGTGGGGCCGTCTTCGGGAAGAAGATCGAGTACCTTGTGAGCATCTTCAACGAACTGGCGAGAACGATCTTTGGCGGTTTGTTCGACCTGCTCGAGTCTGAATTTTATGTCTGGATCCGACTGGAGATTCAGGAAAAACAGTTTGCCCTCTTCTTTGTTGAATGGGATGATTTCAAGGCGGCGGAAGATGGGGCGATAGGTCGCCATCACGATCGTGTTTCCTGGCATCGTAAAAGTGCTATCGTCTTCCTCTCGGACACCTTTGTTGATCAGCTCCTCTGCGATATCCACATCGTAACCGAGTTCCGTTATTGGGAATACCTGATCGGCATCACCTAAGTTGGCGATGACGGTGGTGTTACCGGTGGTGATAGCTACCGAACCTTGTAAAAGAATCTTCATCTAATATGCCTCCGGGTTAATTTTTTTCAGGTGCGAACTTCAACCGATAGTTTACCATAAAAAACCCTCCGGAATAAGCCGGAGGGAAGAGAAGCGGAGAGAGAAATTAGACCAGCAAGCCGATGATCACCAGGACGATGTACAAGGCATAAAGATCGGGAAACCAGAAGAATCCTTTGGCGAAGTAATTGGTTTCTGGGATATAGGTATTCCCGATGGCTTTGGCAGCTTCGTTTTTCTTGGCGAGCTGTTTTGGGTAGATGAAAAGGACATAGATCAGATTGATGGTCCAGATAATCAAGGCGGTGTAGCCAAGGAAGGGAGCACCAACGTGAAGAGCGAGAGCGACGACAATGACTGTCACTTCCGCTACGGCCAATATAATCGTGCCAATTAAACCAAACATGGCAACCAGACAGCTGTAAATGACAGTGCCGCACCCACCACCAAGGCTCTTGAGATAGGCGTTTTCGGCTAATTCGATAGCATCGTCGTCACCGTTTTCTTTGGCCTTTTCATAGGCCTCTTTCAGTCCATCGTTTTCTTTGTTCGCGGATACCAGCTTGCGAAGGGTATCTGAAGTATTCCAGGCAAGGAAAGGTAAGGAAAGCAGAAAAGTGAAAAGTGAAAGCAAGGCGAGAAAAATAATCATCGAGTCTCCTTTTGAATGTCAATGTGGATGAATCAAACTAACAGCCTATATAGTATCACAGGTGTGGCTGGATTACAAGTGGGGGAAATTATTCGGCTGACGGGGAGGGATCTGGCTTGAAGGCGGCGAGGGTGAAGTCGAAGATTTCGTCCAGACGGCCTTCCATGATTTCCTTAAGGTTGTGCCAGGACTTGTCGATCCGGTGGTCGGTGAGCCTATTTTGCGGGAAGTTGTAGGTCTTGATCTTCTCGGCGCGCATGCCACTACCCACGGCTAGAGAGCGTTGGTCGGACTGAGTACTAAGGCGCTTCTCTTCTTCTGCTTGCCAGATCTTGGCGCGGATCATGTTGAGAGCGATTTCTTTGTTTCTGGCCTGATAACGCTCTTCGTGGACGAAGACGGTCAGACCGGTGGGGAGGTGGGTGAGGCGCACGGCTGTGTTTACCTTGTTGACGTTTTGACCTCCAGGGCCACCGGCACGGGTGAATTGCCACTCCAAGTCTTGGTCTCTTACTTCCAGCTGGTTTGGCTTGATCTCTGGCAGAACGGCCACTGTAGCTGTGCTGGTGTGTATCCGGCCGGCCGACTCGGTGTCCGGAACTCGCTGAACGCGGTGGACGCCGGACTCGTACTGAAATGTCTCGTAGGCACCGTGGTTCCAGAGAGAGCGGTCGGGACGGCTAACTCGGATGACGCCTTCGTCGATAGCTTCGATGGTAAAGCCGTGGTTTTGGGCAAAACGGGTGTACATACGCAGTAGATCACTAGCAAATATCTTGGATTCGTCGCCGCCGGCCGCGCCACGAATCTCGATAATGGCCGGGGATGAATCCTGTGACGGGCGGACACGGGGGTCCGCCCCTACAAGGGGGGTATTGTTTTCGGAGCTGGTGAGGAGATTTTCTAGCTGCGAACGGAGACGAGCAACCTCAATGGTCGCCAGAGAGCCTAGCTCAAGATCGGAGATCAGAGCCTCGTTAGCTTTGATTTCTGACTCGATACGACCGATTTCGGCTTGAATATAGGAATTATCCATAGGAATATTTACCATTTTACATTGTATATTTTATATTTGGTGGTGTGAGATTCCTCGACTGCGCTCGGAATGACGGAGGGGGATTTGATCTAGACAGCAGCGACTGGTTCGGTCTTGACGACTTTTTTCTTGACGTCGAGCATTTCTTTGAGGGATTTGGGGGTTTTATCAACCGCTTCAACGCCTTTTTTATTTTTCCTGACATAACCTTCGGCCGCTTTGCGTTTGGCCATAAACTTGTCGACTCTACCCATAGCGTCGATAAATTTCTGAGTACCGGTGATGAAGGGGTGGCATTTGTTACAGACATCTACGTGGAGGGTGGGGCGGGAGCCGCCAACGGTAAAAGTATTTCCGCAAGCACAGGTAACGACCATTTCGAGATAGTCTGGGTGAAGATTCTGTTTCATAGCTTCTGTATTCTACCACAGAAAGGTAGTTTGGGCACAAAAAAAGCCTCGCTCTAAAGAGAGCGAGGTGAAATTACATGATGATTAAAAGGACGAAAGCCAGACCAAGAAGCAACTGTCCAGCTATGACAGCTAGAATAGAGTCTTTGAAGTCAATGGACAAACATTGCTTGTTGGCCACGGCTTGGCTGACCTTAACTATTTTATCAAGAATTTGGGAGATGCCAATGAATAGCAGAAATGACGACAGACCAATAAGTGTTACGGTTATGAGTAAGAGACCTATCATGTGACTCCTTTTGTGAATGAACATCCCAGCGGGGCTGGGGAGGATTTGAAAGTTGGCCTATAATAGCACAGTGAGGCTGGGTTGTCAAGTTATGGGCTTTGACCTTCAGGGCGGACACGGGGGTCCGCCCCTACAGAAGGCTATCTTTTTTCGGAGAGGTAGACGCCGGAGATGATCACCGCCGTAGCGAGGATGGTGACAGGGGTGAAAGGCTCTCTAAGCCAGAGGATAGAGAGTGGAACTGAGAAAGCCGGTTTGAGATAAGTAAAGATGGCGGCTTCCGAGGCTTCGATGAGGCGTTGACCCTCTTGATAAGCCCAAAAAGCGATGATCGAGCCACCAATGGCCATATAGAGAATACCCGGAACGGCCTGATTGGAAAGAGTAAAACCGGTTTTTTCAATGAGAACCATGATCAAGAAAAAGGGAATGCTGACAACGAAAGACGTAAACGTGAGTTTGATGGGGTCGAGATTAATTTTTTTGGAAAAAATAAGAAAGGTAGCCCAGATAATATCACTGACGATGACCAAGATATTTCCCTTGATGGAGAGTGAGGAGAGAGAGTGGCCGGTAAGAAAAGGTTCAAGAGCCAGAATGAGTGTGCCACCAATAGCAATGGCAAGACCAAACCATTCGCGCCGCTTGAGAGTTTCTTTAAGAAAAATAAGACTGCCCAGAATGATAAAAATTGGACTACTGGACTCCAGAATAGAGGCTTCGATGGAAGTGGTGGCTTGGAGGCCGTAGAAAAGTGGGAGTAGAGTGAGAGGGGTACCAAGAAGAGCGAGAGTGATGAGCCACCTATAATTAGTTTTAGGAGTGTGGGGAGAAATGTGGGAGCGGTGCAGGAGAAAGATGGGGAAAAAAATTAAAGTAGCGATGAGATAACGATAAAAAAGAAACTGAGCCGGGGTGGTGAAGTTTAGGGAGTATTTGATGATGGGGGCGGCGAAGCCCCAGAGAGCGGTGTTTAGGAGTAAAAATGAATATGCTTTAAAGCGAGTCTTCGATAGGGCAGGCATTGTATTATCTTAGCAAATTATCTCGGTTCGAAGCCCGCCAAAAACCGTACTCCCGCGTAACTATCTCGCATGAGTACATGTTCCCTTCGGCTCGTATGTACATGGTCCGTGCGGTTGTTTGGCTAGTCTTCTGCACCTTCGTAAATTTGTTGGATCAACAATTTAAATTACCTTGGCGCGGGAGAGAAAGTCTTTGCCTTCGTACTTCTTGGTGATGGCGAAGATGGTTAGATCGGCTTTCAAGTCGGTTAGTTTGATGGTGGATTTTTTGGTGAGGGTGTAAAGAACTTCTTTGTCAAATATATTTAAGCCCACGGTTTTCTTTTTGATATCAACTGAACTGATTTTGGCGACTAAAGTGGACGAGGTCATGGGATTGGGATCGACTTGGACGACGGCCACTCGTTTGGCTAAGATGATGTCGTCTTTGATGAGGGTACCGATAACAATAATTTTGTCGGAGAGAGCAAGAGAAGAAAGTTTGATAACGGAGCCGGACTTGATAAAAGTGGTTTTAGCATCGGTGGTGATTTGGATCAGGGGACCTTCTTTTGAGTCGATAGTGATATTTCCGGAGTTGATCGAGTTGATAACGCCGACGTAACCCACCAGGATTTGGAGATTAATTTTTTCTCTAAGACTAGCCTCGGTTGAGCTAATATTTTCCTCAACCATTTTTTTGATTGTATCTTGGAGACTTTGGGTGGCGGAAGGTGTAGCGGTGGCGGCGTTGACGGATGCTGGATGAAAGATGACAGATGTCAGAAAAATAGTGAGTAGTAATGTGGTCATCGCGAGCGTAGCGTGGCGATCCAGAAAATCCTGGATTGCTTTGGTTCGGAGTACCGAATCGCGCAATGACGGTGTTGGTTTTTTCATTCGGGGAGGGTATTTGATTGGATAACGGTAATGGATGCCGACTCGGTGGAGTTATCCGGTAAGAGGGCGGTGACGGACAAGGTATTTTCACCGGCGATTAAGTTTATTTGAGCGGAAAAAGTGCCTTCGACACTGGACTGGATAATTAAATCGTCGACTTCGGTGATGATGGCTAGATTGGCTCCCGAAGTAGCTTTGCCGGAGATGGAGATGGATTTATCAGTAATGACGGCGTGGTTTTGGGGACTGATGATTTCTATCGATTTTATTGATGCGGCCGGAGTGGGGGTAACTGCTACTGAAGATGAGTCTTTTGGTGGCGTAAGATTGTTGGCGGACTTGTTAGCTAGATTAATACCAAAGAGGATAATTCCTCCTAGAATGACGCCAATTATGATGGCTGAGAGAACTTCTTTGCGCATAGCCCCTCGATTATATACCTATCGGCTTGTGCTATATTAGACTCAATGGAAATTACATATCTCGGAGACTCAGGTTTTAAGCTAAAAAATAAGTCGGGATTGATAATCGGTATGGATTTACTTGAAAGTGATTTAGCCGATGTGATGACAGTGTCTCATCGTGATGAAGAAGGTGGCAGGGCTGATAAGGTAGTGGCCACGCCGGTATCCAGACAGGAGGCTTTTGTGATTGACCGAGAAGGGGAGTATGAGATTGCCGGGGTTCAGTTTACGGCCATAAAAACTGCCTCCGATAATAACAACGGAGTTGATGGAGGAAAAAATTTAGTTATGGCGATAGTTGTGGATGGTCTGCACATAGTTCATTTGGGAAACCTGGGAATAAAGCTGACCGATTCTCAAATCGAAAAACTGGGATCGGTGGATGTCATGATGGTACCGATAGGCGGAAAGGGCACCTTGGATGCCAACGGGGCGATTGACCTCATCAAAGAAGTACAGCCCTCGTATGTCATTCCGATGCAACTAGTCGGATTAGATGAATTTTTGGAAAAAAATAAGTACCCACTGGCTGGAGAAACAGTCCACAAAGTAAAAATTGACGAAGGCAGTTTGCCCGACGATACGCAAATTTTGTTAATGAATGGCTAGTACACGGCTTCCCCCCCACGCCGACGACGCCGAAAGATCTATTTTGGGATCGGTCTTGATTGATAAAGATGCGATTGTGGAGATTGCGATTGTTTTACGGTCGGAGATGTTTTACAACGATAATAATGGTCGAATTTTCGAAGCGATGAGCGCTTTGTACGAGAATCGCGATCCGATTGATGTTTTAACAGTGTCCGATTGGTTGAAGAAAAATAAACTTTTGGATAGAGTGGGCGGGAGAGCCTACCTTTCGGAATTGTCAAACGAAGTGCCGGTAGCTTCCCACGTACCTAAGTACGCCCAAATTGTTAAAGATTGCTATATTAAAAGGCTGCTAATTTCTGCCGGCGCGCAGATGGGGGAGATGGGTTTTGATGAGAGTAGGCCACTGGGGGAGACTCTAGACAAGGCGGAGCAGTCAATTTACGCTCTGTCTCAGTCTCATATTAAAAAAACTTTTATACCAATCAAAGATGCTTTGGCGGAAAGTTTTGACAGATTGGACTCGCTTCATAACTCACCGGACGGTCTTCGTGGTGTACCGACAGGGTTTTCCGATCTCGACAATATGCTCGCCGGTATGCAGGATAGTAATCTGATTATTTTGGCGGCCCGTCCTGGTATCGGGAAAACATCTTTAGCGACTAATATAGCCCAGTTTGCGGCTGTTGAGAGAAAGTTGCCTGTCGGATATTTCGCTTTGGAAATGAGCAACTTGGAAATGGTGGACAGAATGCTTGTTGGTCAAGCGAATATTGATGCTTGGAAATTAAAGACAGGCAACTTGAAAGATGATGACTTCGCCCGTCTTTCCGAGGCGATGGGGGTACTGGCAGATTCACCGCTTTATATTGACGACACTCCGGGTCAATCCATTTTGGAACTGCGGACCAAAGCCCGCAAACTACATTCCCAGGTTGGTTTGAAACTATTGGTCGTGGATTACTTACAGCTCGTGGTGGGGGATAAGTCTTACGATAGTCGGGTACAGGAAGTGGGAGCGATCTCTCAGGGTCTAAAGAATCTGGCTCGTGAATTAAAGATTCCGGTACTGGCTTTGTCTCAACTTAATCGAAGTATCGAGAGCCGGACAGAGAAGATTCCCCAGCTTGCCGATTTGCGTGAGTCAGGCAGTATTGAGCAGGATGCCGATGTGGTGATGTTTATGTATCGGGTGGATGATAATAATTTGGCGGACATGAAGCTGTCGATCGCCAAGCACCGAAACGGGAGTTTGGGCACGATAGACCTTAAGTTCCGCGGTGATAGGGTGAAGTTTTACGGGATTGATAGGGGACACAAGAACTAGCTATGGGAGTTTGGCTTCTAATAGAAAAGACCCCGCGGTGCGGGGTCTGAAATAGAAATAAGTTATCATCAGTACTTGATATAGTACCATTGGTCTCCAAACATGGCGTGGTCGTGCCAAAGTTCGAGACGGTCACTTTCGCGGAGATAGACGGTCCAGCGGCCCAAAAAATAGGAAGTTCGGGGAAGGTTTTTGAGGTTGACAATAACTTCTTTTACGTCTGAGCTTTGAACTCTGAGCCAAAACTTGATCAAATGGGAGTAGGTTGTTGTGATTGTTTCGGCAGAACCGACTGAAATCCAGGGTTTGGCTTGTTTTTGAATATATTGGAAGTCAAAACTAGCAAAGGCGTACATTAAGACAGCCATGGTCATGGTTAACCCGGCCAGGTAAAAACCTGAAATGGGAAAGTAAACGAGAGTCGGGTTCAGAAGCGCAATCAGTACCATGATCGGCATGAGGAAAAATAGAGTAAGAGCCATACTTTTTAAATTTTTTGCGACGTTCAAAGAAGCCTCCTTGGGATTGTCAAGTTGCGTGTTTTCTGGGGGTAGTATATGCTGTGGGTTGTATTTTGTCAAAAAATTTGTGATAAATTGATACATACACTAATTAAGTCCAAGTTTATGATAAAAACATTTCCGTTCACGTTAGACCTCTTACCGTATACTTACGACCACCTTGAGCCGGTGATAGATAAAGAGACGATGGAGATCCATCATGACAAACATCATCAGACGTATACCGATAATTTAAATAAATTTGTAGGTGATACGGTTGACCTTCAAGGACTGTCCTTGAAGGAGCTATTGTCGGCAAACGATGTAGCAGTGAAAAATAATGCCGGCGGAGTGTGGAATCATGATTTTTTCTGGGAGAGTATGAGCGCTCCGGGAACTAGTCAAGTGTCGGAAAATCTGAAGGGTGAATTACAAAAAGCTTTTGTGAGTGTCGAGGAATTTATGAGTAAGTTTGAAGCGACGGCCATGGGAAGATTTGGCAGTGGCTGGGCTTGGCTGGTCCAAAACAAGAATGGCGGGCTAGAAATACTTTCGACAGCGAATCAGGACAATCCATTAGCGCAAGGCCTCAAGCCACTATTGGCGATAGACGTTTGGGAGCACGCCTACTACTTGAAATACAAGAACAAGAGGGCTGACTATGTCAAAGCTTGGTGGCAAGTGGTGAACTGGGATAAGGTGGAGGAGAGGATGGGTTAAAAAACTCAAAAAATCAAAAACGCAAATAAAAAACAAAAAGACCCCGCACCGCGGGGTCTTCTATCTGAGTGGTTGTTTTATTTGTCGATACGAAAGATGACCTTGGTCTGCCAGTACTCCACATGGTATTTGATAAGAAAGCCTTCAGTTGCCTCCTCCACATTTACCACATAAACCGCCATAGATTTCTTAACTTGGTTTTGGCACCAACGAAGAAAGTTTTGATCATTCGTGCTGGCTAGAAAGATAGCGGTTATGGTTTTTGTTTCCGAGTCGAATGTGATCTCATCAAACGAGACCAAACCACAAGTTTGACCAAAATTTCCAAAGCCATTTTTATCGAATGTGTCATCTATTGCATATTTTTTGATGATCAATCCCAAAGGCCCTTTCGTTAGGGTCGCGTTCGCCTCCGAGTCGAGATAGGTAGGCATAACATAACCCCATGGTGTCGTTGCTTCATTCATGGCGGCGTATATCGCGGCGCCATTTGTAGTGTAGTCTGGGACTTCGATCGTTTGTGTTGACCTCCAACCACAAGCACTGGCAAAAATAGCCAGCAACATGAACTGCACGAACAGTTTGGCTTTCATTTTTAATCTCCTTTGAATTGGTAGCGTGCTTGGAAAGAAAACTAGACGACCTATAATACCATGCTCTACGGTTGAAGTCAAGTTTTTTGCCGAGACGTGCCTGCCCTCCTACCGGCGGGTAAACCGGCAGGCAGGGTGGGGATCGCCTTCAGTCCCTTCGGGCTTCAGGACCGGCCTCGCCACGATATCTTTTCGTGGCTCCGGCATGTTCGATCCCCTACAGATCATAAAAAAATCTCCCCACAAGGGGAAGATTTTGTTATGGTGCCGAGAGAGGGGATCGAACCCTCACGGGATTGCTCCCACAGGTTTTTGAGACCTGAGCGTATACCATTCCGCCATCTCGGCTAACAACTATATTTTACTTCAAGCTACGCTGGTTTTTGAGCGTCCTCGTTCCGACTCGGACATTTCGCCTGACTGTAGGCTCAACCTTAGCGTATAACTTTCGACCATCTCGGCAATAAGGCTATTTTACAGTATTACTACAGGGCCAGGCCCTGTCCTTGTGGGGACATTACCTGTTCCGTTCTGTGAAGTGAGATTGCCACGTCGTGAAATACACTCCTCGCAATGACGGTGTTGTGGGCATAAAAACCTCGCCGGTAAGGCGAGGGGGAGGCGGATAGGGTTTATTTAACCCAGCCAAGAGTGACAAAAACGGGGTAGAAAAGGTTACCGAGGAGCCAGTATAGTCCGACGAGGGTGGCGATTGCAGCGAGTCCGATAAATATGGTCGGAGGTGTTCCTGAAGCGGTAAAAACAGCGGTTCCCAGAGCGATAGCAATTAAAATCATAAGTGGCATGTGGTACTCCTTTTTTTGTAAAGATCGACTGAAAATCTAGCCTAGATTATACCAAACGCGTGGGAAAGCAAGCGGGTGTCCTGGTTGGGGGTATAATTGACTGATATGATCAAGAGTGAAGGTCTAAATAAAGATAATTTTGGCGACCTGCTCTCGGCGACAGCGGTGCTGAGGGAAGATGTGGCTAGGCAAGATGAGGCGTTGGTTGATATCGGAATTTTGCGTACGTTTGCGATAGAAAATACCCTGATGAATGGCTCGGTGGAGTGTTTCTTGGAAGAGGCTCTGATTTGGCAACATAAATACATGGAGACTAAAAACAATGAGTTCTTGTCACAGATGGAAAGGGTGGTGCTTGAGACTCAAGAATTTGTAAAAACGAATGATCTTTCCAGGTGGGAGTCTCGAATTGCCAGGTTCTTGGGTAGAGTGGCAGATTATCAAAAAAAATATTCTGTGGCTGAAGGTTACTATCAAGAGGCGATAGACAAAGCTCCAAGTGACCCTAAATATGCCAAAAACCCAGCTCTGATCTATGAGTATCAAGGTTTTAAAATATTGGATGAAATTAGACTTGGAAAAGTTGAAGAAGGGATTGGCGAGGCGGAGAAACTTTATATCGATTATCTATTAGCGGAGGAGGGTAGGGCTCTTAGAGAAAAGGACTACGCCACCTGGGCAATCTGGAGATCGGGGTTGTTGATTAATCTTAGCCGAACACTAATTGAGCAAGATTTGACCGAAGAATATAAGACAAAAATATTTAGTTGGCTGGAAAAAGCTGATCAGGATTTACATGTCCCCGAAGGTGTTACGGTTTGGACAGATTTTGGTTTTAGAAAAAATGAAATAAGTAGAATCAGAGAGACGCTATGATAGATGTCAATAAGCTCAAGGTGGGGGTGACTTTTACCGAAGAGGGGATTCCTTTTAGGGTAACTAAGTATGATTTTACCAAGATGGGACGAGGACATGCCACCATCAAGGTCAAGGCTAGAAATCTAGTTAACGGGGCGATTGAGACTAAGGGCTATATTTCCGGCAACATGGTGGAGGATATATTACTCGATAAAAAGCATCTGCAATATCTGTACAAAGATGACGAGAAAGCCTTTTTTATGGATCCAACCTCTTTTGAGCAAGTAGAGATACCTCTAAAGGTGCTGGGAACCGATGTGATGTACTTGGTCGAGGGAGAAAGAGCTTGGGTGCTTTTCTGGGATGAAAAAATCTTGGGGGTGGAGGTGCCTTCCTCCGTGATTATGAAGATTACCGAGAGCGAGCCTGGTGCTAGGGGAAACACGGTCAGTAATGTGCTTAAACCGGCAAAAACGGCTTCGGGACTGACAGTGATGGTGCCACTTTTTATCAATCCCGGAGACTCAATCAAGATAAATACGGAGTCCGGTGAGTATACAGGCAGGGCGAATTAATTTGTCATTCCGACCGAACGAAGTGAGTGGAGGAATCTCACTCCAGTAAAGTTAGAATGGTGGAGGGAGACCCCTCCGCTACGGTCGGGGTGACGGAGTTGTCGCTCGCGATGACGGTCTATCTAAAGAGGAAGATGGTGAGAAGAACGAGAGCTTGGGGGAGGAGACCCCAGAACCTGTTGGGAGTAGACTGATGAGACCAGGAGTGGAATCGGGCAAACTGCTTCAATACAAAGCCTCGCCGGTTAAGAAATACATAGGGAAACTCGATAAAGTCGGGGAGAAGCCCGATAAACCAACCCAACCAAGGTCGCCAGTCAAAGGGGCGGCCGATTTGAAAGAAAAGATAAACGAGCAAGATCGAGAGAGGAAAGTCAAAGAATAATTCTTGTAAAAAGGCCGCCCTTTTGCTTTTCTTTTGGTGGGTCAGCCCTTGGCCTACATCCCAATGAGGGATGCGGTCTTCCAGAAAATGAGAAGCAATGATGAGAGGAAGGCTAATAAACGGACTGGGGATTTTGGAAGCGATTAAAGCGCCGGTGGTGCCGTGAACAATCGAAAGCATGTGTTTTTTTAGTATACTCTAGTTATGAATGAAGCGATACTGAGGGTAAGTAATATTTATATCTACGGTTTTGGTTTGCTGACAGTGCTGTCTTTTCTCTGGGGATCGTTTGTATTTTATAAAAAAAGCCTGGAGTCCCACTTTGAGGATTTTCATATTCTAGATAGTGTGGTTATGTCCGCTTTTTGGGCTTTTATAGTCGGGAGACTGGCTTTTGTGGTATTAAACATAGCCACATTTTGGAATCATTTTCCGAGAATTTTGTTGCTCTCCAACTACCCGGGGATAGACAGGTGGGGAGTGATTTTGGGTATCGCTTTGGGGGTTTTTCTTTCCGTCAGAAAAATTAAAGCCAGATTTTTGGATTGGTTTGATCTTGCCAGCCTGGGAATATTGTCCGGAGGAGCAGTTTTTTTAGCCGGTCTGTTTTTACTTACTCGAAGTTTGGGTTACTTATTTTTATCGCTTTTGCAACTCTCGTTTTTCATATTCTTGTGGCAAGTGGAAGACAAATACCGAACTTACGAGTGGTACAGAGGCAAAAGAACCTCATCCAGGTCCGGTTTTATTACTGGCTTTGCCTTATCTTTTTGGGGTTTGAGCTTTCTAATCGAGAAGCTAATCTTTAAACAAGTTACTCTATGGAGTGTAATTTTGGGTGGAAGCTTGTTGGTGGGGGGCCTGGTTTTAGTGTATATTAGGTCAGGCAGGACAGCGACAGAAGACATCAAAAGCATAGTTAAACATGGAAGAAAATAAAATAAAATTTCCGAGATCGATCTTATTACCTTTAATCAAGTACTTGAAAGGGGAAAAGAAACGGCTTAAGGAAACCAAGAAAGAGCTTAAAAAGGAAGATCCTTTTGTGGTCGGCAATCGAGATGATGATAACTCGATAGATTCAGAGGTGGCGGAAACCGTCGAACACGATCGATCTTCGGCGATGAGAAGCCAGGTCACGAGATCCATTATTGAGATCAGGAAGACACTGACCCGGATAAAGCTGGGGAAGTATGGAACCTGTGCCGGTTGTGGCAAGATGATTGATACCGACAGACTGGCTGTCAATCCGACGGCTGAGTTTTGTGTGGCTTGTGAATCGAAAAAAGAGGCGGCCAAGGGATAAATGAGCAATACGTCATCGCGAGCGAAGCGTGGCGATCCAGAAAGGGATGGATTGCCGCGTCCCGCCATGGCGGGACTCGCAATGACGGTAGTGTTACTGTTAGATCTTATTCTGCAGACTTATTTTCGAGGTTTGGGGGTAGGAATGTTTAATCAAGGGTTGTCTTTCGGTTTATTGCCTGGAACGGGGAAGGGAATCGCTATTGTTGTTTACTTGGTCTTCATAATATTTTCGGGTTTGATGAATCAAGCCCCTACGAAGCCGGCGCGGATAAATTTGGCCATTTGGTTATTGGCTGTGGGGGGGATGGGGAACCTTGTACCCAGACTAATCTGGAGTGGTGTTTGGGACTACATTCATGTGCCCATACTGCCTTTTTGGTTTAATTTATCGGATGTGTTGATAGTCATTGGGGTAATCTCCTATATACTTGGAGTTGATGGAAATTGCTGTTTTGTACGAGGACAAAGAGACACTGGTAATAAATAAGCCGGTGGATTTGGTAGTGAATCGAGCCGAATCAATCAAGGGTGAAACAGTACAGGATTGGGTGGAAGGGCAAGGGTGGTATGAGATTTACCCGCAAGGGGTATCCAGGAGAGCCACGTCGAGTACTCCTCGCAATGACGATTTGAACGAGGTGTTTTTGCAGAGGAGTGGGGTGTGTCATCGGCTGGATAAGGAGACTAGTGGTTGTTTGGTGATAGCTAAGACTCCTGAAGCACTGCGATATTATTTAGGACTGTTTAAGAATAGAAAAATTAGCAAGACTTACTTGGCTCTGGTTCATGGTAGGGTGGAGCCGGATGAGGGTGAAGTGATCTTACCTCTTAAGCGGAGCTTCCAAGACCCAGAAAAATGGCAAGTTCATTACGAAGGGAAAAAAGCGGTCACTGGTTGGCAGGTGGAAAAACGTTTTAACTATCCAGGACACGAACACTGGAAAGATGCCCTGACTTTAGTGCGATTAAACTTGAAAACCGGACGAACGCACCAGATTAGAGTCCACTTGTCATTTTTGGGATGGCCGGTTTTTTCAGATTATAAATACTTGAACCGAAAGTTCTCCAGAGAAGACAGAAAGTATCTATCGCATCACTTTTTACACGCGGAGCAGATTGGCCTGACGACTTACGAGGGTAAAAAAATTCTAGTAGAGGCTCCGTTACCGGAGGACTGCCGGAAATTCTTATCCACGCTAAAGTAGATTGCTTCGTCACTACGTTCCTCGCAATGACGAGGAATGATAGAATGATTTATGGAGAGTTTTTTAGTTGATTTGATGGTGGTTTTTGTTTCAGCCGTTTTTTTTGGGATAGGATTTAGATTTTTTAAGCTACCCTCGATTGTGGGTCAGGTTTTGGCCGGTTTTGTGATGGGGATGTGGGGAGTGCTCGGTTTGTCCAGCGTTGAGGCCATGAAGTTCCTTTCGACTCTCGGGGTAACCTTGTTGCTGTTTTTAGTTGGTTTGGAAATGAACTGGAAAGATATCCGACACTCCGGGAAAACGGTGTTTAAACTGTTTGTAGCCCAAACAATTTTGTTGTCGGGTGTTTTTGTAATTTTCGCAATTTGGGGTTTGGGACTTTCATGGTTACCGGCCTTACTACTCTCAATTGCGCTGACCTTTAGCAGTACGATTGTGGTGGTTAAAACTTTGTCCGAGGGAAAAGACATTAAAGGCTTTGTCGGCAAGCTAAGTTTGGGTATGTTACTGCTCCAGGATCTGCTGGCGATTGTCTTACTGGCCTTAATTCCGGGTTTAAAAGAGGGTTTGAGCTCTGCCGTTTTGTCGATTTTGTTTCTAAAAATTGCCATTATTTTATTGGTTGTCAATGTCTTTGGACATTATTTAATCTCTTGGATCATGAAGTTTGCTATCAAGTCTTCCGAGGACCTAATCTTGTTTAGTTTGGTTTGGCTCTTTGGAGTCGTTTATTTTTCGACTAATGTACTTGAATTGACACCGGAAATTGGAGGGATATTGGCGGGTCTGTCCCTGTCTACCAGCTGGGGCCACTACCAAATTGTCAGCAAAGTTAAGACCTTACGCGATATTTTTCTAACCATATTTTTTGTGCTACTAGGGTTTGAGGTTGGCGCTGGCCCAGTGAACTGGCTCTTGGTGACGGAAATAGTTTTGATGGTAGTGGTGGGAAAGTTTTTGGTAACTCAGTTAATCGGCTGGTGGTGCGGGTTGAAAAAGCGAGTCTCTTTTTTCGTCAGCATGAACATGACTCAGATTTCGGAGTTTGGCTTAATCGTGATGACCATTGGTTTGGGATCGTTTTTGTGGGACAGTGAGCTGGTTTCGGCGGTGACGGTGGCCGGCCTCATCTCGATGGTACTGTCGACGATATTAATATCAAGTTCCTCGAAGATTTATAAATTCCTGTCTAAAATATGGCCTCGATTATTTAAGTATGATGATCGAACCGGGGAAGCAGTCTCTTTTAAGAATCATGTGGTTCTTTTGGGTGGAGACAGAACAGGGAGAAGCATCCTCTCGTTTCTGAAAAAGAATGGAGAGACAGTTTTGGTGGTAGATTTTAATCCGGAGATTGTGAGTCGATTGAAGAAGAGGGGGGAGGAGGTAATTTTTGCGGATGTGGCCGATCCTGACGTGGTCGAACTAACAAACATGAGGGAGGCAAAAATGGTGATATCCACAGTAAAAGATGTCGACGATTCGTTGTCGCTTCTGACCGAGATGAAAACTAGGAGCTTGAAGGTGCCGATCATCGTGGATGCAGAGTCGGCTCAGGAAGCGGCCGAACTTTACCAAGCCGGCGCGTCGTATGTCATATTTCCGCATTTTGTCAGTGGTTTACATCTGGGATTGCTCATGAGAAAGTTTGAAAAGGATGCCGGTGCCTTGGGAAAGTATCGTAGCCGACAAAACGAAACTTTAAAGGAAATCTATGAAGGAGAGTTTTAGGACTAGGGTGGCAAAAGTATTGGGGGTGATCTTTTTGGTGGCTTTGGCTGGGTTGCTAGTAATAAAAATTTTACAGCAGGGAATTTATTCTAGTAAATTGGGAATGAACATCGTCATTGTCGGGAAAGAAACAATGGCTCTACTGTTACTCAGGCCGGAAGAGGATGTGGTGGGTTGGGTGGCTTTTCCGAGAAATTTAAAAGTAAAAATATATAATTCGGACGCTAGATATCCGGTTAACTCTCTTTGGAGTTATGGGGTGCTGGTGAAAAATCCTTACGAAGTGGTTGAAAAAACAGTTGGTTTGTCGATGGGGGTGGTGGTGGCTAAAACGATCAGGATCGAGGCAGAGACTTCGATAGAAGGAGTACTGAAAGATTTATATAAAATAGGTCTTAAAACAAATCTGAGCCTGAAAGATCGCTTGATGATCAGAAAGTTTTTGGTAGAAACTGTAGCCTCAAAAAAGTTGTTAGAAATGGACATGCCAACGAAGATTTTTGATAAACAAACCGAACCCGACGGCAAGGAGTTTGTGAGTTTTAACTCGGTGGCCTCTTTGTGGACAAAAAATAAGTTTGTTTTGGAGTCCATACTGAGTGAAAATGTGGATTTGGTGGTGAATAATTTAACCGAACAGTCCGGTCTTGGCACTCAGGTGGCGAGACAGCTGGAGTCGACCGGCATGAGGGTGATTGAGGTCAAATCTGACCAGGGAAGTGATGTTACTGCCGGCCAAGGTTGCTTCTTTAGTGTTTCAGGCAAGTATCCTTTTACCGAGTCGTTGCTGGTCCAACAAATGAATTGTCTGGAATTTGGAAAAACGGAACAGGAGAGTGAAAAGGGGATTACCGTTTGGTTAAAGTAGGACTTAGGCCTCGTCTCCCACCAGAGGGTCGTATAGTTCCAGTGGAGGATTCTCGCTCGACTCTCCAGCCGACAGAGAGGGAAGGTGTTCTTTTTCATCCAAGGGGAAGGAGGGGATACCGTGAAGCCTTTTGGAGGTATGAATTTCTTGGACGAAAACCTGAGGGTTTTTAGGATTAACCGACTTCATCACGGTTTTATACTTATAGCCGGAACTGATGAGCTTTAAGAGGCGATGAGAAATGTTGTCCGGTAGGTAGCCGATGAAAACTTTGTCTTTGATCACCTTAACTTTGTGTTTGGCTGTGGTTAATTCGACCGGTTCGCCAATGTTGAGTAAGGAAAAAATTTTAGGCTCCCCTTGACTTACAAGAGGCACAACTTTGGACTTTCCGGGTTCTTCAATGAAGCTGACTGTTTGGAGATAAGGGTTGGCTAACCCCTGTTTTTTATTGGACTTGAGACGGGTTAAATTGTTTTTGGCAATGTGATTGTGAGGGTCTATGGTCAGGACTCTTTTGAAGTTCTCGATAGCCTTTTTATTTTGCTTAGCCATGGTCAGAGCAATGCCGAGCCGGTTGAGAGTCGGGATGTCGTCAGGGAGAAGTTCCAGAATTTCTTGGTTGAGAGAGATAGCCTCGTGCCAGTTCTTACCGATGGCGGCTTTAATGGCGTTTTGTTGAAGGTCGTGCGAGTTGTCATTGTTCATTCTGAGAAATGATAGTTAAGTTTAGTGCCCGTGTCAAGTAAAATAGGAGATTGCGACTATGTTAAAATCCAGTTATGTCAGGACATTCTAAATGGTCGACGATTAAGCACCAAAAGGCGATAGAAGATAACAAACGGAGTTCTGTCTTTACTAAAATAGCTAAAAAGATCCATATAGCCGTTAAAAAAGGTGGTTCTGGGGATATAGACACAAATCCTTATCTGAGAGCCAGTGTTGAAGAAGCCAGGTCGGTAAATATGCCGATGGAGAATATTAAAAGAGCGATTGATAAAGCTTTGGGTGTAGGTGACGGAGCCATGGCAGAGGAGGTAGTGTACGAGGCTTATGGGCCTTTGGGGGTGGGAATATTGATTACGGTAGTGACGGATAATCGAAACAGAATCTCGGGTGAGATCAAGAATGTTTTGGATAAGCATGGGGCGAAGCTGGGTGGACCCGGTTCGGTTTCCTACATGAAATCTATTTCTCCGATACCGACCGTGACGGCTATTTCTACTCAAGAAAGAGAAAGGGTTTCGGAACTGCTGGATTTATTAACGGAACTGGACGATGTCGTCGAGATCTGGTCTAATTTAGCTTAAATGTCAAAACGAACCCGCTTTATTATAGTTAGTGGTCTGTTGGCTGTTTGTCTGTGGCTAACGACGATCGCACCGGTGGATTACCGATTTGGGTTGTATTTGACGGTTTCGGCAGTGGCATACATCCTTTCAGTGTGGGTGTTGTTCGACGATTTGAAAGGAGTGGAATGGTTAACTCTAATGGTTTTACCAACCATGTTTACCTTGGGTAGCGGCCTATTTTCTAACTTTTTACCGTCTGCCATCCCCAGAATGTTTGGTCGAGCCTTCCAATTGGAAAGTGCTCTGCTGCTGGCCGGAGTGTTTAAAATTATCTACTTTGTTCTTTTTGCGGTGGGAATGTACAGCGTTTTGTTAATTGAGAATATATTCTCTGTGGCGTCAATTAGGACAATTCAGCTTTTTAGAGCGGCTAAATCGGTAAATTTTATACTGACTTTAATTTCCTCGCTTTTTTTCTACACCGTAGCACTAAGTTTTAAACTGCCTTTTTGGTGGGTGATGACCATGGTTTTTGTGACGTCGTTTATTTTGTGTTTTCCCAGCCTGTGGAGTGTAGATCTTAAAAATAACTTGGTTAAGGAAGCGATCCGCTACTCTCTGGCAATGAGTTGGGTGATCGCTTTGGCTTCTGTGGCGTTGTCGTTTTGGCCGGTAGAACCATTTATGGGAGGATTAATGCTAACCTCGCTTCTTTATGGACTGCTTGGGGTCATGGAGCAAAGGTTGTCGACGAGAGTCTACGTAGAGAGCTTGTGGGAGTATGGGGTGACGGTGGCCATTATTATGGCGATTGGTTTTTTGACGACGTCGTGGGTGGGCTAGTCGTCATTGCGAGGAGTATTCGACGTGGCAATCTCCGAGGTTGGAATTAAGATTGCTTTGGTTCGGATTACCGAATCGCGCAATGACATTTTTTTGTCGTGACAGCCAGGGAGGGGAGAGTGGCCTATAACAGTTATAGGCCTATAATTATCCTATAATAGTCAGTAACCTATAATAGTTTTCACGAAATATCATTCTTTTCACGCCTGCCTGCCGGCAGGGTTTAGCAGGCTTTGTGGATAACTGCCAGGGGATGATAGGCTTTGATACAGATATCGGGCATGGTAGCTAAGGAGTGAGTGGAAGCGTGAAGAGAGGCTGATTTTTATTGATATTTAATTTATTGATATGAGTTTTATAAATTTAGTTAGTGTTACTGGAGAATAGAAGTAGCAGTGATTGTTTGGTGTTCCCTATTTGTAGTTAGAGAAGAGGATTGAAAGAACGATAAACGATATGTCGCACAATAATACTTTTGCGACGTATCTTTAAATATAGCCTCTGGAGAACTGAGTTTTACATCTCACTACTGTGTGTAGATAATCCCGAAACCTGGGTAGTTCTGCCCTCTCGGAACTTCTGCGACCCCATTTCTTCCACCCCGAGCTTTGCCAAGCTTGGACTGGGTTATTTTATGTAAAAACCCGAATATCAAGGCTATTTTTCTATGATATTCCAACCCACAAAAGTTGTCAGAAGCCGTTTTAGGGGCATTGTAGCGATGCGATATTTGTGCCTAAATTAGACTATAAACCGCACAGTAAGAGATATGGAAGCAGTACGTGGAAGTCTATTATGTTGCCTATCAAAATATTTTTTGGAATTTTTTTGAAAAATATTTTAGACGAAATTAATTATATTTATAAAACTTAGCAAATGGCCGAGATAAAAATTTCAATAAATTAATTGAATTAAATGGCTAGCAGACTCGGGGTGTAAATATTATATAGGATAATTGTTGTTTCCGGCATTTCAGCCATCCCTCCCCTACCATTCCTATCCCCCATTATTTTTCACGGCGTGAAAAACCCGCCTAGGTGGCGGGTTTGGTGGTAAAACTATTTTGACAAGGATATGACTTTTAAGGTTGTTCGTTGGAAGCGGGAGACCTTGGAATCTTTGACTTCTTGACGCCGTAGAGCCAGCGCTTCTTTTTTAAGCCTGGCCATGTTTTCAGTGGTACAAATTTCCTGAATGGTTTTGGCAGAATTCGAAATGACCATTTTCAGCCATTTTTCGGAGATTTGATCCGGTAAAAACTTATTTTTTGATCGGCGTAGGCCTCCACCACCGATACTGACGTTTTTGTTGACGTCGTATTCGACATAGCCGTGAACTGTTAAGGTTATGAATTTTGGGAAGCGTGGTCCATGACCGGTGTCCATGAGGATAATAACCATGCCATAGCCAATTTCGGTGTCGACCTTTATCTCAATACCTTGGTAGTCCTCAGCAAAGCCCCAATCAAGTCTGAGTCTTTTAGTGGCTCTGTCGACAGCTTTGGAACACAAGTTAATTCTTCGGTAATACTCTGAGTTCATATGGGTCACTCTCCTTATGTAAATGTTCTGGGCAATTATAGCATGGTGATTATCGTGTCGCACAATAATTTGGTAAGATGGATGTGTGGCGAAGAAACAGATAAATGACTTGGGACTAAGAATTCTGATTAAGCGATACCTGAGCTTTATTGAAGTGGAAAAAAACTATTCCAAGTTTACGATCCGTAACTACTCTCACTACCTCGGGATGTTCAGCAAATGGTTCGAAAAACATTATGAACAAGAATACATTCAGAAACTGACAAGTGAGATGGTTCGGAAATATAGACTATATTTAGTCAAATACGAGAACTCAAACGCCCAGCGCCTCTCCCCTACTACCCAAAGTTACTATGTAATTGCTTTGCGGGCGTTTCTAAAATATTGCAGTCGAAAAGGAATCAAGACCTTGTCGGCTGAAAAGGTGGATCTACCCAAACCGAGTGAACACCAAATAAAGTTTTTGGACCGTGATCAGGTGGAGAGACTCTTGATGGCGCCGGACACATCTAACATAAGTGGCCTACGGGACAGAACAATTTTGGAAGTGCTCTTTAGTACTGGCTTGCGGGTGTCGGAGCTCGCCAAACTCGACATTGATAAAATTGACCTCAAGGAGCGAGAGTTTGGGATTCTGGGTAAGGGGCGCCGAATGCGACTGGTGTTTCTATCTGAAAGAGCGACGACTTGGTTAGGGAGATATCTAAATGCCAGAACCGATCCCTTTCGTGCACTTTGGGTACGAATTCCGAAAAGTGGTGATTGGAATCCGACCATGGGCAATGAAAAAGCCAGACTCTCAATTCGAGGAATTCAAAGGGTGGTGGAAAAATACCGGCGGTCGGCCGGATTGCCAATCAAGGTCAGTCCGCATGTGCTAAGGCATTGTCTCCATCCGGACACAAGAATATTTACTGGAAAAAAAGTTATTTGTTCATCTTTACTTTATCAAACCAAGGAGGCCGAAACTGTGTCTGTGAACTTGAAAGGAATGGATGTGGTAGGTGATGTCATAACTAGACTAGAATCGCACGAAGCGACACAAATCGTGGAAGTGTGGGCAGGTGGATATTTGCTCAAATGTACCCCACAGCACAGGTTGTTTACACTTGGAGGTGAGGGAATTGAAGAAGTCCGTGCTGGAGATCTGAAGAAGGGAAGCTGGGTTTTGGGAACAAAGCAATGGAACATTGTGGGTGAGAAGAAATTTAAGCCTGATTTTTGGAGATTCTATGGGTACCTATTGGGAGATGGCACGGTATCCTTAAGAAGAAGATGCCTGTTATTAAATGATAATGATAAGAGCAACTTGGAGTTTTATGGGGAACTATGCGAGAAGCTGTGGAACATAAAACCAAAGATAGAAAAAAGTAAGACTTCTAACTCTTATATTCTGACTATTTACTCTTCTTCTCTTGCAAAAACTATTTGGGAATTTGGATGGGCCAAAAAAGCGACATTGAAAACCATACCAGCTGTTCTCTTTGGAGTTTCTGCTGAAGAACGGCAAGCGTTTTTGGCTGGATTATATGACGCTGAGGGTAATACAGGAGAACCTAGATTTTTCTCCAGTAGCCTTGAACTTATTAAAGATTATCAACTGTTACTCCTAACATTGGGGATTGATGCACATCTATATAGGAGGGATAGATTAGTAAAGCTCCCTGTTAGTAAAAAAGTAGTAAAGAGTCGACTGTATGACCTAAACATTATGCACAGGCCAGACCAGCTCAAATTTGTAGACTTAGTACCAACAAGAAAACAAATTAAGGTGCATAAGATTTTTGAGGGTGAAAAAGTTCCATCAATAAAGATCTTGGCTAAAATAAATGATGAATTGGTTAAAAAGGGAATTTCTTGGAATAAGTATCTTGAGAGATATGGAATAAAACATATAGGGAGGTATATTAAAACGATGGTGACTACCAACCTTACGTTGCCAAAAATTATTTCATCACTAAAAGATATTGGGTATGAGAATGAGAAGAAGTTGCTGACTTTGGAGTTGTTGGCGAAAAATGATACTCTGAAGTGGTTAAGAGTAAAAATGGTAGATTCCATAGATTACGACGGAATGGTTTACGACTTTACTGTGGCTAAGAATCACAATTTGATGACGGATGGATTTGTATCTCACAACTCATTTGCCACTACCCTGCTCCAACAAGGAGCTGATTTACGTAGTGTGCAGGAAATGCTGGGACACAAGAATGTAGCCACGACACAGATATATACCCACGTCACCAATCCCCAACTGAAAAAGATCCACGACCAATTTTTAAAATAAGTTGCCTACGAGGAGAGTCCTTGAAGGTGTATAAATATACTTGTGCCAGCAAAAAACGCGATAAAGGAATATGAAGCCGGAGGGTACTACCACATCTACAATCGTGGAGTAAATAAACAGACGATATTCGAGGACGAGAAGGACTACAAAACCTTTCTGTCATTTTTTGAATTTTACTTAACACCGGCTGTTGACCTTCAAGGAGAGTCCTTGAAGGAAAATATATCGCCGTCCAGAATATTAAAAAATTATTTTGGTGAAATTACACTTTTGGCATATTGTTTGATGCCCAACCACTTTCACCTTTTTGTGAAGCAAGAGACCGACAGGGGTATTGATAACTTTATGAGGTCATTAGCTACGAAATATGTACGTTTTTACAACACTCGCTACGACCGTATCGGTCCCCTGTTCCAAGGTCCATATAAAGCTGTGCGGATAGAAAATGAATATCAATTTACATACCTCTCGAAATATATTCACCGTAATCCGATGGATTTGTTCACCTACAAGGAGAGTCCTCGTAGGCTGTCGGAGTATAAATATTCTTCATATGGGAATTATCTTCATTTGTTTTCTCAATCATGGGTTGACACTGGTGAAATCTTAGGTTTGTTTTTAGCAACTAATAAAAATTATTCGTACGAAAATTTTATTGAGGGTGGTGAACCTGATGATATTACCATAATATCTACTTTAACTATTGATATTTGACCTACGAGGACTCTCCTCGTAGGCTGTGGTGGCGGAGATGAAGGCGAGGAAAAGGGGGTGGGGAGTCAGAGGGCGAGCGATGTACTCGGGGTGGAATTGGGTGCCGACAAAGAAAGGATGATCTGGAAGCTCGATGGCCTCGACTAGCCGGCCGTCTGGAGAAAGACCACTAATAATTAGTCCGGCTGTTTCTAACTGCTCACGGTAGTCATTGTTAAATTCGTAACGGTGGCGATGTCTTTCGTAAACAGTGGCTTTGGTTTTGAAATCTAAACCTTTAAGCCAAGGAGATTCCTTTTGAGTGCTATATTTTTCGTAAGCGGTGAAAAGTTTGGTGCCTTTTTTTAATACGCAGGGCCAAGACCCCAAGCGAATAGTACCTCCATATTGTTTATTGGCTAGATATTCGGCCTGGGACGGCATAATGTGAATGACCGGATGGAGTGTTTTTGGATTAGCTTCGGTAGAGTTTGCACCCTTGAGGTGAGCAATGTTGCGGGCAAATTCGATGACGGCCATTTGCATACCAAAACATAAACCGAGATAAGGGATCTTTTTCTCTCTGGCCTGTTTTACCGCCAGTAGTTTTCCTTCCGTTCCCCGACTCCCCCAACCCTGGGGAACTATGATTCCATGATAGATACTGAGATCAACTTCTTTTCTTTCCATTTCTTCACTATCGATCCAGTCTAAGGTTGGGTTTACCCCTTGAGTCCAGGCGGCTTGTTTTAAAGCTTCAATCACTGATATGTATGAGTCCGACAATTTATAATCCCCGGTGGCGAAGTATTTACCGACCATGGCTATCCTGACTTCCTTTTTGGTTCGATTTCTAAGATGCTCGAATTTTTTCCACTTTTTTATGGATTGCCGCGCTTCGCTCGCAATGACGGGTAGAGTTCGAAGGTGAAGTTTTTTGAGGATTTTTTGGCCAAGCCTTTGCCGATCCATATCGAGAGGTACCTGATAAATGCTGGGAAGGTCCGGAGCAGAGATGATGTCTTCATCCTGCAAATTACAAAAAACCGCCAGTTTTTCTTTTCTCTTGGCGTCGATTTCTTTTTCACTTCTGGCTACCAAAAAGTCTGGCTGGATACCCATGGCGTTTAGTAAATGTGTTGATTGCTGAGCCGGCTTACTTTTTAACTCCCCAATGTTTTTGAGAAATGGCAGGTAAGTAACGTGAATTTGAAGAACATCTTTGGTCTGACGTAGACGAAGAATGCGACTGGCTTCAAAGAAAATTCCGTTTTGGTACTCCCCTACCGTGCCGCCTAACTCGACAATGACTACTTTGGCGTGATTCTTTTTTCCGGCTAACTCCAGGCGTCTAATTATTTCGTCTGTCACATGAGGTACCGCTTCCACATCTTCCCCAGCGTAGCCGAAGGCTCTCTCCCGATCGATAACCGTTTTATAAATTTGTCCGGTGGTAATGTAATTTTCTCTATGAAGAGTATTTCCCGTATACCTTTCGTAGTTTCCCAAATCTTGATCGGTTTCCAGACCGTCTTCGGTGACGAAGACTTCTCCATGTTCTTGAGGGCGGATGGTGCCAGCGTCGACATTAAGGTACATATCGATTTTGACATTGGTGACCGCTACCCCCATGTTTTTGAGAATCAAGCCAATACTGGCTGAGGTAATTCCCTTCCCCAAACCACTAACCACACCACCGGAAATAAAAATATATTTCATGGATTAATAATGGGCCTGCGTGTCAAAAAAAACAAGATCTGTCTTTTCCATCTGCTACAATTTATCTTGGTTCTTGCCCCCGGAAAATAAAATGATTGAAACTCACCCATTTGGAGACTTTGTCCCGACAAATACACAATACCTCCTATTAGGAAGTTTTACTGGCCAGATAACCGATGTTTCATATGATTGGTTTTATGGCACAAAAAGAAATTTGTTTTGGCCGATTATCCAAGAGGTTTACGGAGTAAGTTTACAGTCAAAGCTGGAAAAACAAGAATTGTTCTCACGTTTGAGAATGGCCATAACGGACATTATTTTGTCCTGTGAGAGAAAAGCGGCTAGCAACCTTGATGTGAATTTGATTAACATCATTTTTAATCAAGAAGTTGAAAGGATTGTAAGAGATAAGAATCTAAAAAAGATATTTTTCTCTAGCCGATTTGTGGAAAAGCTGTTTCGAAAAAACTTTAAGGAAATAATCTCTGAACACCCAAAGATAGCGTTGATCACCCTACCTTCACCATCACCGCGCTATGCGGCGATGAGTAGAGCACAAAAAGTTTTACGCTTTAGAGAATTATTACCAAGCCTTTAGAACTACTCCTCGTCGGAGGCGGAGATGACGGTGACGGCGGCGACACTATCCCCTTCCTTGGCAAATCTCATTAAAATAACTCCTTGAGTAGCTCGGCCGAGTCTAGGAATATTTTTGACTGGCAGTTTGATGGCTTGTCCTTGAGAAGTAGTAATGAGGAGCATTTCCGAGGTTTGATCCACCAGTAGAGCGCCGGCGACTTTGCCGGTTTTGTCGGTGGTTTCGCTGACCTTAAGCCCTTGTCCGGAACGGTTTTGAACAGGATATTCCTCTAGAGGGGTGCGTTTCCCCATGCCGTGTTCGGTGACAATTAAATAATCACGGAAAAACTTGACTCGTTTGTCTATCGAGACCTGTCCTTCTGGGGGAAAAGATTCCATGGAGATAATGAAGTCTTCGCCTTTGAGTAAAATTCCTCGAACGCCCATGGTATCGCGATCGGTGGGACGAACGTCTGCTTCTTTGAATCTGATCGACTTACCGTCTCTAGAAACTAGAGAAATGTGATCGGTACCGGAAGTTTTGTTGACCCAGACCAAGCTGTCTCCAGAATTAAGTTTGATAGCGATAAGGCCGTTGCTCTTGATATTTTCATACTTCGACATGGCTGTGCGCTTGACCACTCCCGCTTTGGTAGTAAAGAAAAGAAATTCACCTTTGGTAACTTGAGCCGACATGGTAAGGAGGGATTGAATGGTTTCGTCGGTTTCAATATTGATAAGGTTGATGATGGCTTGGCCTTTACTAGTGCGGCTACCTTCGGGAAGTTCCCAGACTTTCAAAGAGAAAACTTTTCCCTTGCTGGTAAAGACCAAGAGACGGTCGTGAGTATTGGCATTGGTTAAGAGGTGAATTTCGTCGGTTTCTTTGACCGTCATACCAGCCACTCCCTTACCACCTCTCTTTTGGGAGCGGAAAGTGTCTAAAGGCATACGTTTGATATAACCGGATTTAGTGAGTGCGACAATAGTTTCTTCAGATGGAATTAAGTCTTCCTCCGAGAAAGTACCCGGCGCATTTGCGACAATTTTAGTCCTTCTTTTTTCAGGATAGTCGATTGCCAGCTTGGTGACTTCCTCTTTAATTAATTGAAGAACGGTTTTGGGGTCTTTCAAGACTACAATGAGTCTGTCTATTTGTTTTTTAAGTTCTTGATACTCGGCTTCTATTTTCTGTCTTTCAAGGGCGGCCAGTTTCCTCAGTTGCATATCCAGAATAGCGATAGATTGAATTTCCGATAAACCGAACTTGGACATAAGGTTGGTCTTGGCTGTTTCACTGTCTGGGCTTTTCTTGATTGTTTCGATCACTTCATCGATATTGGAAAGAGCTATGAGGAGCCCCTCAAGAATGTGGGCTCTGTCCTGGGCGGTTTTTAGTTCGAATTGACTTCGTCGAACGACCACACCTTGTCTGTGCGCGGTGTACTCCATCAAGATTTGTTTAAGATTAAGAAGATGAGGGGTTCCCTCCGAGGTGAGTGCGACCACATTTGCTGGAAAACTAGTTTGAAGTTCGGTAAACTTGTAAAGATTGTTTAAAACGCTTTTGGGTTTGGCGTCTTTTTTGAGGTCGACGGCAACGGTTAAACCCTTACGGTCGGACTCGTCTCTTAGGTCGGCGATGCCTTCGAGTTTTTTCTTTTTGACGAGTTCGGCGATGTTGGTGATAAGCTTGGCTTTGTTGACTTGATATGGAAGCTCGGTGATGAGAATTTGAAAACGACCACTTTTCTTCTCCACGATTTCGGCGACACCTCTCACGATAATACTGGCCTTCCCTGTGGCGTAAAGTTTTTTTATTTCAGTGGTGTCATAGATAATACCGGCGGTGGGAAAGTCCGGCCCTTTGATGTGTAGACAAAGCTCTTCGATTTCGATCGAAGAGTCTAGAGTGCCGGTAAGGTCATGAAAGTTGGCCGAGACCAGCTCTTCATCTTTAAATTGCTTGGTGACTGTAGCATGACTTTTATCAATTAAAGCCTTGATAGCATCGACTACCTCGAGCAAATTGTGTGGAGGAATTTTCGTAGCCATGCCGACGGCGATGCCGTCTGAACCCATGAGTAGAAGATTTGGAAGTTTAGCAGGAAGAACAGTAGGTTCTTGTTGGGAACCATCAAAGTTGTCGATAAAATCAACGGTTCTTTTATCGATGTCTTCGAGAGCCTCACCGGCGATCTTGCTGAGACGAGCTTCGGTGTAACGCATGGCGGCGGCCGAGTCCCCATCGATCGAACCAAAATTTCCCTGGCCATCGATAAGCGGATAACGCATAGAAAAAGTTTGAGCCAAGCGAACCATGGTTTGATAGACAGCTTGGTCACCATGTGGGTGATATTTTCCAAGCACCTCACCGACGATACGGGCTGATTTTTTGTAGGCACTTTTGTGGGTTAGACCCATCTCTTTCATGGCGAAAAGAATGCGGCGGTGAACCGGTTTTAGACCATCTCGAACGTCAGGCAAGGCACGGGCGACGATAACGGACATGGCGTAGTCCAGATAAGAACGCTCCATCTCCTCGACGATGGGAGTGGTGCGAATTAGACCCCATTGAGTTTGCTCGTCCATTGATTATTTGCCTATTAATGTCATGACCATGGGAGCGATAAGTAAAGCGACAATTTGGACGATTTTCATCATCGGATTTAAGGCTGGTCCGGCAGTGTCTTTTAGAGGGTCGCCCACCGTGTCGCCAACGACAGAAGCTTTGTGGGCATCGGAGCCTTTGCCTCCCATATTGCCGTCTTCGATGTACTTTTTGGCATTGTCCCAGGCTCCACCAGTATTACACATAAAGAGAGCCAACATCAATCCCACGACGACCGTACCAGCGAGAAAACCACCCAAGGCCTCGGCACCTAAAAGAGAAATAATTACCGGAAGAGTGATAACGATGGTGGCGGGAATGAGGAGCTCTTTTTGAGAAGCGGCAGTAACAATTTCGATGGCTTTCGAATAGTCCGGAAGAGCCTTTCCCTCCATGATGCCCTTGATCTCTCTAAACTGGCGGCGAACCTCTTCAACGACTTCAAAAGCGGCCCGACCGACAGAGCCTATCAGTCTGGAACTAAAAAGGAAAGGCAGGGCCCCACCAATGAGGACACCGATAAATACCTTGGGGTTACTGATGTTGATGACGCTAAGGCCGGTGGCTTCGAAATAAGTGGCGAACAAGGAACTGGCGGCAACAGCGGCAGAACCGACGGCGAAGCCTTTGGTCAAGGCTTTGGTGGTGTTGCCAACAGCGTCGAGGTTTCCGGTAATTATCTGAGCCTTACCCTTGAGACCGGCCATTTCGACCATGCCCTGAGCGTTGTCGGCAATGGGACCAAAAGTATCGAGGGCCATAATGATGCCAGTGGTAGCCAACATGCCCATGCCAGCCAGCGAGATCCCGTAGAAACCAAGCAAACTGTAACCGGCAAAAATAGCACCGGCCACAACCAGAACAGAAACGAAAGTGGACTCCATGCCGTAACTCAAGCCGGCAATTAAATTGGTTCCAGCTCCGGTTTGTGAAGCTTTAGCGATAGCGACAATTGGTTTTTCACCGGGGCCGGTGTAGTACTTGGTGATATAAAGAAGAGCCAACATGGCGATAATACCCACGACAGAGGCATATCCGGCTTTGGGTTCTCCCAGCAAGTAAGTGGACAACCCCATGAAGATAATAATGGCAGAAACGGCGGAGACCATAAAACCTCGGATGAGTGGAGCCAGCGGATCTTCTTGGTCGTTTTTAGCTTTAACAAAAAAAGTACCCAAAATGGATGTCAGAATTGAACCGGAACGAGCCAACAGGGGAAAAACCACTCCGGCTAGACCAAACATGGCTCCTCCAAGAATCATAGCGGCGACAATGGTCAGAGCGTAGGATTCAAAAACATCGGCGGCCATACCGGCACAGTCTCCAACGTTATCTCCGACGTTATCGGCAATTGTGGCGGGGTTTCTGGGATCATCTTCAGGTATCCCCTTTTCGACCTTACCAACGAGGTCAGCACCGACATCAGCGGCTTTGGTAAAAATACCACCACCCACCCTCATAAATAAAGCCAAGAGAGCGGCCCCAAAGCCATAACCCACCAAAATGTGGGTGGCGTTCTCGGCAATGGCTTCTGGTCCGACAGAAACGTAGGTAAAGTAAGAGTACATATAAATAAGAGACACACCGAGAAGACCTAAACCGACGACGAGCATGCCATTGACGGTCCCGGCTCGAAAGGAGGTTTGAAGAGCGGCGTTTAGACTTTTGGTGGCGTTGTTGGCGGTTCTAACATTGGCTTCGACAGCGATGAGCATGCCAAAATAGCCAATAATGGCACTAAACGAGGCTCCGACGATAAAGGTGGCGGCAATGCCAACACCTAAGGTATAGGCAATAAGCGCGGCCAGAATAAGCATGACAGGGAAAATCAGTTTAAATTGAGTGGCTAAATAGGACATGGCACCGTCTTTGACGGCTTTGGCAATTTGCTGAAGCTTGGCGTTGCCCTTGTCCTCTTTGAGAATGCTTTTACTTAAAAAATATCCGTAAACGAGAGCGATGATAGAAACGATTGGGGCGGTAAAAAGAGCGATGAGTTGAATATCCATAATGCGTAATTATATATCAAGAGTAGCCTTTTTGGCATGAGTTTGAATGAATTTTTTACGAGGAGCAACCTCTTGTCCCATAAGAGTGGTAAAGACGATATCGGCTTTTTCGGCGTCTTCGATACTGATTTTTTTGAGTGTACGGGTAATCGGATTCATGGTAGTTTCCCAAAGTTGTTCAGGATTCATTTCTCCAAGACCTTTGTAACGCTGAATACCAGCTTTTTGTTTTTGGGAAGGGGTTAGAGTTTTTAGGTAGTTCTCTTTCTCGATATCGGAGTAAACATATTTTTTGGTAGAGTCGTGAGAGATGAGGTAGAGAGGAGGCATGGCGAGATAAATATTTCCATTTGTAACCACGGGATTGGTGTGGCGGTAGAAAAAAGTGAGAAGAAGGGTAGCAATGTGAGCGCCGTCAACGTCGGCATCGGTCATGATAATAATGCGATGATAGCGAAGTTTGGCAACGTCAAGAGTCTCCCCTATGCCCATCCCCATGGCGATGATCAGATCTTTTAATTCTTCAAATTCGACGATCTTGTCGAGACGGGCTCTTTCGGTATTCAAAATTTTTCCGCCTAAAGGCAGGACGGCTTGATGCTTTCGATCTCTTCCTTGTTTGGCACTGCCTCCGGCTGAGTCACCCTCGACGATAAATAATTCCGACATGGCCGGATCTTTTTCCTGACAGTCGGCCAGTTTACCCGGCAGAGTCATGCCTTCGAGAGCCCCCTTTCGAACGACGGCATCGCGGGCGGCTCTAGCCGCCATTCTGGCTTTGGCGGCCAGAAAAACTTTACCGATGATGGTTTGAGCGGTAGAAGGATGTTCTTCCAGATATTCATCCAGCCCTTTTTTGACTACTTGGTAAACGGCGGATTGAACTTCGGCATTGTTGACCCTAGTTTTGGTTTGAGATTCAAATTGTATTTCCGACGAGCTCATTTTGATCCAGACGACGCCGGTGAGACCTTCTTTGAGATCATCTGGAGTAAGATCGATGTCTTTATTTTTCCCCTTTTTATCTTTATCTTGATCCGTCCCTGTGGTAATGTAGTTTTTTAGAACTTTGGAAAGAGCTGTCTTGAAACCGGTAAGGTGAGTACCGCCGTCGTAGGTATTGATGGTGTTGGCGAAAGACTCGAGGTGGTCGTTGAAGGTGTCGGTGTACTGCATGACGACCTCCACACCGATGGGAATATTGGCCTCCGTGGAGTTTCCGGAGATATAAATTGGTTCGTGAAGTGGCTTTTTGTGGCGGTTCATGTGAGAAAGGAGCGATTTGATGCCGGACTCAAAATAATAATTAGCTTCTTTGTCGGTGCGTTCGTCTAGAAGATGAATGTAAACTCCGGCGACCAGATAAGCCCTCTCCTGGAGTTTGGCTTTGATGTTGACGTAGTTAAAGTCGGTGGTGATTTTAAAGATAGAGTGATCGGGCCAAAAGTGAGTAAAAGTGCCGGACTGTGAGGAGAGAAAGCGGTGGTGGAAGGGAGAAATAATCTCCTCGGCCTTGGCGAGATTAATTTCTTTGACCGGAAAGTCCGGAGCACCAATTTTGTATGATTGAGTGAAAAACTTTTGAGAGTGATTAACCACGATTTCCATTTTGGAGGAGAGCGCGTTGACCGCCGAAGCACCGACACCATGGAGACCACCTGAAGCCTTGTAGGCGTTCTCGGAAAATTTACCACCGGCGTGGAGCTTGGTCATGGCAACTTCTAGAGCTGAGACACCAGAAGGATGCATGTCGGTAGGGACCCCCCGGCCGTCGTCTGAGACAGAAACAGAGCCGTCTTTGTGGAGACAGACAAAAATATTTTTGGCAAATTTTCCAATGGCTTCATCAAGAGAGTTATCAACAATTTCGATAAGCAGGTGATGAAGACCTTTTTCGTCGGTACTGCCGATGTACATGCCCGGACGCTTGCGGACAGGCTCCAAACCTTCGAGAACGGTAATATCTTTAGCGGTGTATGACATGCGGGTTCATTTTAATCGGAATAAATGGGGATTACAATATATATATGTTACCAAAAATAGCTGTGGCTGTCGTTTCGGACAGAACGATGGTGTTAGAACAATTCGGTCTGACAGAAAATCATATCATAGAATTTGAAGGCTTCGGGGCTAAGGTGACGGAGCTTAGACGGTGGATATGTTCCGGTCTGAATGTTACTCAATCTAGACCAGAACTTTCTTTGGTGGTATGGGATGCGGATCAACTTAGTCCGGAATGCCAGGCAGTTCTGCTTAAACCGATGGAGGAACTGGAGGAGAAGGTAAATCTTATTTTGGTAGTGGAGAACGAAAACCAGCTATCCCCTACTATTCTAAGTCGGGGAGTAATTGAAAATTATTCATTTGAAAAAACATCGACCGAAAAGAAGTGGTCCGAAGTGAGAAAGTGTTGGAGTAGCGGACCTTCTGCCTGTATTTCGTTTGTAGATCAAATGACAAAGGAGGAGGCTCCGATTCTGTTGGAGGAAATTATATTGAAGTTAAAAACCGGTTTGGCAACTGAAGTAAATAAAAAAAGGCTGGCTATACTGGAAATGGCTATGACTGCGCTATCGGAATTGAAGCAGACAAATATAAACCACAAGTTGTCGCTTGACAATTTTCTGATCAGCTCGTGGAGGATGATTAAGGTGAACGGATAAATTTGTTATAGTTAAGGTATGGATTATCAGGAAAAGGCCTTGCTGGATTTTTTGCTATCTTCGGGCAGATTGGACGCCGCCAAAGCCGACGCTATTAAAGTAGAAGCAATGACGAGTGGCAAAAGTTTGACCGAGGTGCTTTTGACCAAAAGAATTATCAGCGAACAGGACCTGTCGGAGGCCAGGGCGAAAATTCTGAACATTCCATATTTTTCCGAAAGTAAGATTACGGTTAGTCCAGATCTGTTGGCGCTAATTTCGGTGGATTTGGCAAAAAATTATCAGGTGGCTCCGTTGGAACTAAATAAAGCCGAAGGAGAGCTGAGTTTAATCATGGTCAAACCGGAAGATCTGGCCACGGTTGACTTTTTTCAAAAGCGAACCGGTTACAAAATTAAGTCCTATCTGACCTCAAAGGATAACCTCGAGACTTTGATTGGAAATATTTATAGCCAAAGTTTGTCAGGAGAAATATCCGGCGTGTTGAAGCGTGGTAAGGAAATCGGTGATGAGACCAGCGGAGCTCGTTTGGTAACAGCGGACACTATTTCGCAGATAATTAAGGAGCCAAAAATTGTCGAGATTGTCAGAAAAGTGCTGGAACATGCGATTCGACTTAGGGCTTCCGATATTCACATCGAGCCCGAAGAAAACATTACCAGAGTTCGCTATCGTATTGACGGTATCTTGGAAGAAAAGCTGACCTTGGACAAGGACTACCACGCGGCTTTGGTTTCAAGGATCAAAATCTTGGCGGGAATGAAAATAGACGAGAAACGAATTCCCCAAGACGGTCGTTTTAACTTTAGCTCCGAGTTTGGTGAAGTTGACCTGCGTATTTCATCTCTCCCGACGGTTAATGGAGAGAAGATCGTGATGCGTCTTCTAAAAAAATCCGGGAGAGTACCCACTTTAGCCGAACTGGGTTTGCGGGCCAAGGCCCTGGCTTCTTTGGAAGAGGCAATTAGAATTCCTCATGGAATAATTCTTTCTACCGGGCCGACCGGTTCCGGTAAAACGACAACTCTTTATTCTCTCTTAACGATGATTAATACGCCTAAGGTGAACATCGTCACCTTGGAAGATCCGGTCGAGTATCAGATGGATGGCGTGAATCAAGTCCAGGTAAATCCGCAAGCCGGTCTAACATTTGCATCGGGTCTTAGATCATTTCTTCGACAGGACCCAAATATTATTATGGTGGGAGAAATCCGTGATGAGGAAACGGCTCAGTTGGCGATTCAAGCTTCGCTGACAGGGCACTTGGTCTTTTCAACTGTCCATACCAATTCTGCCGCCGGTGCTCTGCCCCGTCTTTTGGATATGGGAGCCGAACCGTTCCTCTTGGCCTCTTCAATGACGGCGCTTATCGGTCAACGGGTTCTGAGAACGATTTGTGAAAATTGTAAACAACCATACATTCCGGAACCATCGGTAATTGAAGATATTCAGACCGTTTTGGGTAAATTGTTGGATGGTTGGATAAAGTCGAACGCTCAAAAAACAGAGACAGCCAAAAAGAACAATGTCCCGTTTATGTTGTACAAAGGAGCCGGTTGTGAAAAATGCGGCAATGTTGGGTATTTTGGAAGAATTGGTATTTTTGAAGTCCTTAGAGTGACTGAAAAGACAGCGAAGTTCATCATGGAAAGGGCGGACGCGGCGACAATAGAGAGATCTTCAATCGAAGATGGCATGATTATCATGAAACAAGATGGCTACCTCAAAGTTCTCGATGGCATCTCGACCCTGGAAGAAGTTATTAGAGTGGCTCAAGTCTAATGGATAAGCCGGAAGAATTAATGCACACACTCTTAGCGGCGGCGGCCAGCGCAGGGTCTTCGGACGTTCACCTGGTGTCCAATGGCTTTCCCTTATTGAGGACCATGGGAGTGCTGGAAACGTACCGGGAGGTTGGTGAGACCGATCAGGAGATGGTGATGGCGATGATTGGCAGTTTGATGACGCCGAATCAAAAGGAAATCTTTCTAACTAATTTAGAACATGATTTTTCGGTGAGTGTTCCCGGGAAGTATCGGTTTCGGGCTAACGCTTATTTTCAAAGAAGAACTCCGGGTCTGTCCCTCAGATTTATTCCTGACAAAGTGCCTTTGATTGACGAACTGGGTTTGCCGGGAATCTGTCATTCTTTTGCCAAGTTAAAACAGGGCTTTGTCTTGGTTACCGGGCCGACTGGGGTAGGAAAATCAACTACCCTGGCGGCGGTGATAGACGAAATCAACTCTACTCGACAGGAACATATTGTGACCATCGAGGATCCGATTGAGTTTATTCACGAGAATAAAAAATCCTTTGTCAGTCAACGTGAGTTGGGAGGAGACACTAAGAGCTGGAGTAATGCTTTGAAGTCTGTTTTGCGTCAGGATCCCAACGTGGTTTTTATTGGTGAGATGCGTGACGCCGAAACAATGCAAGCGGCCATGTCGGTAGCAGAGACGGGACATCTTGTCTTGGCCACTCTTCACACGAACTCAGCTTCTCAAGCGATCGAAAGAATCGTCGATAGTTTTGCTAAAGATCAACAGTCTCAAATAGTACTACAGTTGTCGATGGTTTTGGAGGCAGTCCTCTCACAGCGTCTAGTGCCGGCTATTTCCGGTAAAAGGATAGTGGCCACCGAAATCATGATTGTTACTCCAGCCGTCAGAAATAATATTCGTGAGGGAAAAACTTTTCAGATTGATAATGTGATACAGACGAGTGGAAATTTGGGTATGAGATTGATGGAGAATAGTTTGGCTGAGTTAGTCAATAAAAACTTGGTGGAAAGATCGACGGCGATGGAATACGCCATTAGACCATCACTTTTAGATAAGCTCTTGGGAGGTAGATAAAATGAAAACATTTCAATATAAAGTTCGTGATAGACAAGGAACAGCCTCGAGCGGAGTGCTGGACGCAGTCGATGACAAGCAGGCGGCTAATGTACTAAGGAGTAAGGGGCTTTTGATTACGGCGCTTTATGAATCTGACCAGCTCAATCTGGAAGCTTTTATGGGAAGATTTTCAAAACCTAAAGTGGAGGAGATCACCAACTTCACCCGTCAAATGGCCACCATGATTGGATCCGGATTACCTCTAATAGAAGCCTTAAAAATTCTTAAAAATCAAGCAGGTACAAGTCTGAAACCAGTCATAGACAAGATTTTGACCGAGGTTGAGGGAGGTTCCACCCTTGGAGATGCAGTGGCCAATTCGGGAGGAGGCTTTTCATCGGTCTATGTGGCGATGATCCGAGCCGGTGAGTCGGCCGGAGTCCTGGATCAAGTAATGGGAAAGCTGGCTGACACTTTGGATAAGCAGAGAGAGTTTAAAAGTAAAACCAAAGGGGCGATGGTTTACCCGATCATTATTTCGGTGGCCATGGTGGTGATTGCCGGCATTATGATGGTATTTGTGGTGCCGAAACTGACGGCGATGTATAAAGATTTTGGCGCCGAGCTACCAGGTCCGACCAAAGCATTGATGGCTGTCAGCGACTTTGCCGTCAACTATTGGTATGCTGTTCTCTTGGTGGTGGCGGTATGTATGTTTTTTTTCTCAAATTGGTCGAAAACGGAGGTTGGCGGTCTGATTATGGAGCAGTTAACTTTCAAAATTCCAATCTGGGGAAAGCTAAAAAAAGACGTCATCTTGACCGAGTTTGCCAGAACCATTAGTGTCCTTCTGGCCGCCGGTATCCCGATTTTAGATGCTTTAAATATTGTCGCTAATACGCTGGGAAGCAAGGTTTACAGTTCGGGGATAAGACAAGCGGCGGTCTATGTCGAAAAAGGCATTAGCTTGGCCGAGGCCATTACCAGATTAGAGATGTTTCCGCCAATTTTGTCGCAGATGATATCGGTGGGAGAAGAAACCGGAAAACTGGATTCGGTACTTAGTAAGTTAGCGGTTTTTTATGAATCTGAGAGTGAGACGAAAATAAAAGCTTTAACGACGGCGATAGAGCCATTGATTATGATTTTGATGGGAATCGGTGTGGGATTCTTGGTGATCGCGGTGATTATGCCGATATATAACTTGACAAGTCAGTTTTAATGAGTCATATTTAATTTATGAAACAAAATCGGGGTTTTACTTTGATGGAGTTATTAATCGTCATTGGTGTTCTGGGTATCTTGGCTGCTGGGCTCTTGGCTGCCATTGACCCCTTCGAACAGCTGAAGAAAGCGAGAGATACAAACAATAGAAGTGCCGCTATCGAGTTTCTAGGATCATCTCAGAGATACTACACCACCCATGGTTACTTGCCTTGGTTTAAACCAGCTACAAGTGGTACAGGATATGATGTAACTAATTGTCCCGCGACTGATTGGGATATTATACGTCCGGCAGTCCCGGTGGTTACTTATCCAAGAAACGCAGTCAAAGTTGCACTAGGTATTACCGATGGTACCAGTGGAGTTAGCAAGTGTATTTCCAATACCTTACTCGTAGACGGAGAGATAAAATCTACCTTCTTTGCCGGATTAAAAACTCCGATTTATATCATGAGTGGCAGCCCGACTAACGTGGGTGTTTGTTTCGCCCCTGAAGGTAAATCCAATTTGTCTGACGCTCAAACAAAGTATCTCTTTACGGTAACAGGTGCCGGTCCAAACGGTGTGATTAGTATTCCAGGAACTGGATGTACGGCTGATGAAAAGAGTGGCGGTTTGTGTCTCCAGTGTTTTGAATAACGAATTGTAAATTAGTGAGAGTAAAGGCCCCGTCGTTTGGCGGGGTTTTGTTTTTGGATAGTTTGTATGTCATGCCGGACTTGATCCGGCATCCAGGGATTTTCTGGATTCCGGCTCGTTGGCCGGAATGACAAATGTATTTTTCGAGGCTAGACATGTTGTATCATTGCTATATGTTATTGGTGATTATATTTTTATTTGTCATGGGGTTGGTTTGGGGAAGTTTCTTGAATGTAGTCATTTATAGAATGTCTCACGGGAAGTCTATTGCCGACGGCAGATCTGTTTGTCCGAAGTGTAAGCACCTTATTCCCTGGAAGTACAACATTCCCCTACTCTCCTTTATGGTGCTAAAAGGGAAATGCTCCTTTTGTCATAAGAAAATTTCGATACAGTACCCCCTAATAGAATTTATGACCGGTATATTTTTTGTCTGGTGGTTTGTGGTTGGCTTTAACTTCTTTAAATTGGTTGACAACCCGTGGAACTTCATTCAGCCTGCTTTTTGGCTAGTAGTGGGCATGGTCATGCTCGCCATCTTTATCATAGACCTCTTATACATGGTGATACCGTTTGGGTTAAACCTGACTCTTTTTACTTTTGCTCTGGCGTATCGAGTCGGTCTGACCGGTTTTGGTATCATGAACAGAATTGACTTTGTCAATGCCCTAGCTTCCGGCGTGGTCGTTTGTTTGTTACTCATTATTCTTCAGGTCCTTACTAAACTAATTAGGAAGGTAGATGGTTTTGGTTTGGGAGACATTTACTTGGTGCCATCCTTAGGATTGCTTTTGGGCTGGCCAAAGATAGTCCCTGGGATGTTTATGGCTTTTGTTTCCGGTTCTTTGGTCGGTTTGACCTTGATACTTTTGAAGAAGAAAAAGATGAGCCAGTATTTACCCTTTGGACCCTTTTTAATTTTAGGAACGATCGCTTCCCTACTTTGGGGAGGGGCTATCTGGAGCTGGTATATAATGAAATTGTGAACAAAATGTCTGGATTTTCGCTGATGGAAATTATGATTGTCATTGGGTTGATTATGATTCTTTCGACGGTGGGGATAAACTCTTTTATATTGAGTACAGTCAAGTCCAGGGATAGTCAAAGAAAAAATGACTTAAATCAACTTGGAAAGGCAGTCGAGTCCTTCTATACAGATGTTGGTCGCTATCCCCTATCGACGGAAGGGGAAGACGTTCCTCTCTGTTATACCCGAGCCTCGGGAATTGTGACGAATAGTGTTTGTACCAGTAATAAGCTAGCTAGCGTTATCGATGGGGTGACGACGATTTATATTACTATACCCAGTGATCCGGTGGCTTCTCAAAAATATCCCTATGTCAGTGATGGTTTGGGTTATTCTCTGTACACAGCCTTGGAAAATACCTTAGACCGTGATTTGTTAAAGAATGCACAAGGAAACATGGTTACTTATCCCGAAGTCAGCTGTGGCAGTGTATCATGTAATTATAAGGTCGTTGAGACCGGATTGGTTAAAAGTTTATGAAAAACACAGATAGATTGCCACGGTTCGAGTACGAAACTCGCAATGACGATGGAGGGTTTACACTGATAGAACTGTTGGTGGCGATGGGGATTATGGCTGTGCTAACCGGAATGGCGGTTTTTAATTTTAATCAGTCTAGAGTTCGGGCGAGAGATGTCCAGAGAAAAAATGATATAAAACAACTTCAAACAGCCCTGGAGGTATATAAAAACGATAATAATACCTATCCGGCGGCGGCGAACTTTCAAACCACACTCCAATCTCCGGTGGCCTATATCAAAACGACTTTTAACGATCCTCGAGCGAGTGAATGGGTAGATTACAAGTATCTACCCTCAATTGATTTTAAAGATTATTATTTGACGGCTTGCCTCGAAAATCTGGCGGATTCATCAAAGGCCAGCGATGCTCTTTGTGCGGAGGCTGGAGTGATGTGCCCTTGTGGTACTAACGGGTCATTATTTATCGTTTCTCAACCATGAAAATGAAAAAATATTTATATAGATTGCCACGTCGCTTCGCTCCTCGCAATGACGGAGTTGGCGGATTTACCTTGTTGGAGTTGTTGGTGGTGATTGGAATTATTGGAATTCTGATGACGTTGGCTACTGTCGCTTACTCTTCTGCTCAAAGTGGAGGAAGGAATTCCAGAAGGAAGCAAGATCTGGTGGCCATTCAAAATGCTTTGGAGCAGTACTACTCCGCTAATACTTTTAAGTATCCAACGGGAATCTGTAGTACCGGAACAAGTATTTATCTGAAAAGTTCCTGGCCGACGGATCCGAGTACGGGGTTGGGTTACGTTGGGGCAGACGGCTGTTCCGAAACGACGTACTGTATTTGTGCTGTGATGGAGAGTGCGGCGACTTCCGGTAATTCGGGAGCTAACTGCGCTTGGAATACCGACAAAACCAATTATTGTGTGGGAAACTTGCAATGAAGAATTTTATGAGATTGCCACGTCGCTTCGCTCCTCGCAATGACAGTGGAGTGAGATCCTTCGACTTCGCTCAGGATGACAATAAGGGGTTTACGTTTGTTGAGCTTTTGGTGGTGATTACGATTATTGGGGTCATCTTTGCGGCCGGAATTGTTTCATACTCGACCATTACCACCAGGTCAAGAGATGCCAGAAGAAAAGCGGATTTGGAGGCCATTCGTCAATCTTTGGAGATGTGCAGGTCTTTGACCGGTACTTACCCAGCGGATATTAGTAGTAATGTGACTTGTAGCGCCGGGGTGGTTTTACTGGCAGTGACTCCAACCGATCCCAAACCTTGTGGGTCGCCAGTTGTGGCGTCTTATACCTACAGTAGACCGACCACGACCACTTATACTTTATCGGCTCCCTGTATGGAGAATGAAAGTTATCAGGTGACAAACCCGTGAAGAAGATGTTTGCTGGATTGCCACAGCACTTCGTGCTTCGCAATGACGAAGCGAAAGGGTTTACCTTGATCGAGCTCATGATGGTGACGACAATTGTGCTAATTTTGTCTGGTGGTTCGATAGCTGCTTATTTAAACTTTAACAAGACCGAGTCGATCAAGAACGACGCCAGGAATTTGATTTCGGAAATTTATCGGGTGAGAACTTTGGCTTCGACTTTGCAGTACCCAACTGGCTGTGACTCGCTTAAAGGTTACAAGATAAAGAGTGACGTACTACTTTCCGGCGTAATGGTGACGGCAGACTGTGATCCAACCGATGTGATATTTCCGACAGTAAAATTATTACTTGGATCTGTTTTCACTCAAGCCTTTGAGATGACGTTTTTGCCTGGATCTGGCTACTTGACCAATGGTTCCGATCAACAAATAGTGATTAAGAATAGTAACGAGGCGACGGTGACAAAAACAATTACGGTTGGTGCCTATGGAAATATAACCAGTAACTAAAGTGATGAATAAGTTTTTACCAAAAAATAAAGGAGTGATGTTAATTGAAATAGTGGTGGCGATAGGTATTATCGGATTGGTTTTGGTAGGGGTTTCCGACCTAATGACCAGATCCGTTAGTTTAGTGACTTTTCAAAAGCAGAAGAAAGAAGCCCTGACAATTATTACAAAAAAACTGAATGATTATAAGGTGGCAAGAGACACTAACCCGGATAATTTCTACGCTACAGTGGTAGATTCGATTGTCGACCCGTGTGTGGTAAATAAACCGTATAAATGTTTGATTACCGTTGATAAAACAGTCGACGCGGTTAAAATATCCATAACGGCTCAGTGGCAAGACGGAGGGAGACCTTATGAGACCAGTTTATCTCAATCATTATCTAGAACTGTCAAATGAAAGCCTATACTTTGATAGAAGTAATCATGGCAGTGATGCTCTTGGCGATTATATTACTAGGCGGCACGGCTCTCTTTTATCAGAATTTGAAGCTGACCGGTCTGTCCGACGTCAGTTCTAATTTGGACAATACTTTGCAATCAATCTTGGGAGGGTTGGAAAAAGATATTAGGTTTGGTGAAGTAACCGGGGTTGGTGTTGGAACGCGGACCGATTGTCTATTGGCTGGTGACGTTGGATATGTGGGGAATAGTCTCTACGTGTCCGATCTGGGGGGGCACGAAACCGTCTATACCGTACTGAACAATAAAATTGCCTCGACCTCTTCGGAAACCAGTAAGGTTACTTACTTGAATACGAGTCAGATCACTATCGAGTCGTTGCAGTTCACTTGGTACTGTCTAGCCGGTATCAGTGATAAGATAAAAGTAGCCATTGACGCCAGTAGCAGTGCTTTGGGTACCGGCATAAAGGTCGAAAAAAGTGTTTCATCGGAAATTAATTTATTAAATAGTGGGTTGAATTAAATGAATATTAAATCTATCCATTCCGGACAAGCCCACCACGGCGGGCAAGTTGCCTTGATAATGGTATTGATTATGACGGTAGTCAGCGCTGTCGCCGTGTCGCTCGCGAGCCGAACGACGGTAGAGACGAGAGTTCAACAGATGAATCTGGAGAACACCGAAGCACTTCTGACCGCTCAAGCCGGACTGGAAGCTTCAATTGCGTCAAATTCCGCCGTTTCCGGGTCTCTTGGCACTGGAAAGGAGTATCAAGTATCTGTAGGAGAAAGTGGTACAACCGGCGTTGTTTCGGAAAAAATAAATCTAGGAGAAGCGTATGAGTTGAACTTGGAAGGAGCTTCAGCAGTTACCGGAATAAAAATATATTGGAAATCGGCTACCATTGGCGGTGTACCAGCAATTTTTGTTTCCGATGTGAGAAGTAGTCAGAGTGTGGATTATGCCTATGACTCTATCGGTTCTAATGGCTTTACAGAAGTAGTTTCCGGTGGAGTTTTCGAGGGAGTAAACTATTCTTACGTTACCCCCGTACCTATAAGTATTTCGACCACAGAGTCAAAAAAGTTAAGAATAATTGTACTAGGGACACCAGCTTTTATAGGGATTGAGCCAGTGGGAGGACAGCTCTCGGTTCAGTCGACCAATTTCAGATCCATAGCCGACATTTCTTCTGCGGCTCAGGGGGTGGTGAAGTATGGTATTGAGTACAAAGAGTCTAAAGCCGATCAATTACCGTCAGTGTTTGATTATGTGCTTTTTTCCGGGGGCTCGATTGTTCAGTAGAAATGATAATATGAAGGTATGCCTGCTTACTTTGGCTTAGATATTGGATCGACGAGCATCAAACTGATTCAAACTGATGGAAATCGAGTGAAATACATAGGTATTGAACCTAATCAGTTTGGAAAGAATATTTCAGGGATGACCAACTCGGAAAAAATCTCTTTAACCGACAGTTTGAAAAATCTTATCAAAGAATCCGGATTGAGAGAAAAAAGAGTGGTGGCATCCATCCCTGAAGCGTCGGTATTTTCCAGAGTTTTAAAGTTTCCGGTCATGTCTAGCCCCGAACTATCGACGGCGATAAGGTGGGAATTAGACCAAGCAGTCCCCTTTCCTCCAAGCGAAGTGGAGACATCTTGGTCAGTTTTAGAAAAACCGGATAGGTTTGATGGCAATGATAAGATATCGGTCTATGTGGTGGCAGTACCTTCGAACGTTTCAGAAACGTACGTCCAGATACTGGAACTGATTGGAGTTGAGCCAATAAGATTAGAAAACGAGGTGCCGCCCTTAAGCCGAGCTTTTGCCGAAGGCTTAGATGACACGAGCCCCACGGCAATTATCGACTGGGGAGCCAGCGGAACGAACATTGTGATCGCCGGAAAGACGAAGCTTTTTGGTAATTTTTATGTGCCGGTTGGTGGATCGGCGATGACTAAGTTAGTGGCAGATGCTTTTGGACTGCCACTAGACCAAGCGGAAAATTACAAAAGAACCTATGGTTTTTCCAAAGATCAATTGGATGGAAAAATGGTCGTAGTCTTAAAACCAATTATCGACAATGTAATTGGAGAAATTAAAAAATTAATTATTTCGTATAATGACGAGCATAGTGGAAGTTTGGTTAGCAAACTGATCATTACCGGAGGGGGTGCCTACTTACCAGGATTGATTCCGTATTTGTCGGAAGCGTCGGGAATCGAAGTGGTCGTGGGGGATCCTTTTTCTCAGATGAGTTTAGACGCGAAATTTAAAAACCTGGGTCCCGTTTTTGCCATTGCCAGCGGTTTATCGATGCAATAAAAATGATGCAAATAAACTTAATTGGTAAAAAAAGACGTGGACAAGGAAGCAAAAATTGGTTTTCTATCACGATGATTGTCCTTTTTGTGATTTTGGTATTGTATTTTTTGTTTAACACGGCTTATGTGATGATCAAACTGACTCAAATCAAGAGAGAGTTGCAGAAAGTAGATAGAGAGATCGAGAGCACTTCGGTGGCAATTTCGGCTAACAAAGAGGCGCTGGCAGAGTATGTTTTATCAAAACATATTTTGGATAAAATGAGTACTTTGAAACTGGAAAATTTTAGATACAAAGACTACTTGGACCAGATTGCCAGGCTCATGCCAGCAAATGCGGTTTTAACAAACATTGACTTTACGATTAAAGGGTGGGTGGCGGCTTCGGTATCACTTCCCGATACCGATTCTTTAAAAAAAATGGAAAGTAATTTAACCGATGTTACAAGCTTGTCTCAGGGTGAATTTGCTTCAATCTTTTCCGAGTCGGTGACTCAAGATGCCAATGGTCAATATAACGCAAAGTTACATTTTCAAATCAATACAAATGATCGAAACTAAAATAGTTGGTTATAAAAAAATATTCGGCTTGGTTCTTCCGGACTGGGTGAACGAGGAAGTTATCCGCAGAGGCGTGGCGGGGTTGTTAATCTCGGTGGTAATGCTGTTGGTCTTGATATTTGTAATTTGGCCTAACTTCGACACCATAACTTCTAAAAACTCTGAACTTAGTAAGGCTAAAAAAGACCTGGAGGTACTGCTAGGTTCTAGTCAGGGGTTAGAGCGGATCAAAACCGAGTTGTCTGACGCTAATCAAAAGAGAATCTTGGTGGCCATGCCAACTCAGTACTCACCCGAGACAGCGATCTTTTTACTTAGGAAAATTAGCGCAGATACCGGAGTGTCGATCGTATCTTACTCCCTGCCTGCGGGAGTCTTACTCAATTCGGCTCCAACACTGGGTTCTGTCGCAAGTAGCCAGATGGTTGAATTTGTAGCGTATCCAGTAAGGATTACCGTGGCGGCTCCAGTAGAGGCTTTATTGGCATTTATCTCGAAAGTTGAGTCTTCGTTACCGTTTGGAGTAATCTCCGACTTAAATTTGCAGGAGGTAACCAAACTATCCCGCTCGTCAACAAACAATGCGGTTCAGATGGCAATCGAGATCAGATACTTTCAGTCAATTCTTAAGAGCGTGAATTTAAACAAGATTCAAACCTTGACACCCGAAAACCTAAAATTGGCTAAGGAGCTGGTCGATTATAACTTGTTGACGGTTCCGGAAGAGTCTGTACCGGAAGTGTCGATTGGACTACCAGCTTCTGGTTCGGGAAGTGTCTTTGGGTTCTGAGTCGTTTCACCAGCGGCTGGTTCCAGTAGATCAACGGTAGCTCTGGTCCCCTTTTGAATAGAAGCAATTCTGACAATTTGCCTGATGGACTTAATGACCTTTCCTTGTTTTCCGATTACCCGACCAACATCTTCGGGATCAACTTTGATAAGATACTTGGTCAAATCTTTGTCTTCGGTGGCTTCTTCGGTGATGACAACGCTTTCGGGATGGTTGACGATGTTACTGACGATGTATTCAATGAGTGATTTCATTTGATTATTTAATTAATTTTCTGAGAGTTTCGGTTGGCTGGGCTCCCTTATCGAGCCATGACTGATAGTCCTCTCGGTTAAGGGAAATTTTATTTTCTGTTTCATGAGGATTGTAGATGCCGATAGAGTCAAGAACTTTACCCGAAAGCTTGGATCTGTCCTCGGCGACGACGATACGGTAAGAGCGCTGGTGTTTTTTACCGGTTGGTTGAAGTTTGATTTTCAGCATAGGACATTATATCACTTGCGAGGTTGTGGATTGTTTAAGGCGGCTGTAGCGGCCTTTTGCTCGGCTTCCTGCTTGTTTTTTCCCTGGCCCACCCCCAGAGATTGACCATTAACCATGACGGAAACCTCGAAAGTTTTGTTGTGATCTAGACCGGTTTCGTTAATGGTTTGATAGACTGGTGAGAGTAAGCCTTGTGACTGGACTTTTTCTTGTAACAAGGACTTAGAGTCCTTCAGTTGGTTTAAGGCGATAATATCTTTGGCGTTGGGAAGGATGAATTTTTCAAAAAAGATTTTGGAGGTCTCCAGACCACCATCCAGATACAAGGCACCAATAAGGCTTTCGATGACATCTTCGAGGATAGATGAGTTCGTTCTCCCTCCGGTAGCTTCTTCTCCCTTGCTCATCTTGATGTAATCGTTAAAATGATTTTGCTTACAGACCTGGGAAAGCGACTCGGTTCTGACGATCGCAGATCTGGCGGCGGTCAGATAGCCTTCCATTTTGTCCGGATACTTATCGTAGAGATAGGTAGAGATGAGCATTTCCAGAATGGCGTCGCCCAAAAACTCGAGCCGTTCGTAGGTATCTCTGGCACCAGGCTGGTTTAGGCAAGACCGATGAGTAAGAGCCGTTTCCAGTAGGCTACGATTTTGAAACTGGTAATCTAGTGATTCTTGAAGTAGTTTAAGGTTTTGGAGGTTCATGATTGGTTTCTTCTTCCCTACCGGAGTAACTAATGGCGGCCGCCAGGGCACCGTTGACAAAACTGGAACTGGTTTTCCCCCCATAGCGTTTGGCTATTTCGACGGCTTCGTCGATAATGACTTTGGTGGGGGTTTGAGTTTTGACCAAAAGCTCGTAGACTGCTTGTCTAAGGACGGAGAGATCGACGCGGTTAATTTGGGAGATAGGCCATTCGGGGGCACACTTTTGAATTATTTCGTCGATTTCGGTAATTTTGGAGTTAATTTTGTCAACTCGGCTAGGTCGATCCGGCTGATCGGTAAAACTACCGGCAAAAAGAGACTTGAAGACCAAAATTCGTTTTAGATGTCTCGGGTCTAAGGCTGATTTCACGAATTTATGTTATTTTGATTGACAGGCCGGACAGAGAAAGTGACCCCTTTTTAGATTGCCACATTTTTTACAGGCGATCATTTTAGGCTCAATTAAATGAATTTGAGATCTTCTTTTGCCTTGTCTAGCGGTTGATATTTTTCTTTTGGGTGTCGCGGCCATGAGTTATTTTACCAAGTAAGGAGTCCCTTGGCAATCTCCAGGGCTTTTTGCTTGTCTAAACGGACAATTTTCAAAGCATCGGACTTAGATAGCTTAAAGAGTTTTTTCGACCAAAAGTATTTTAATCTTGTTTGAAGTGATCCGTGTTGTTTTTCCCCATATATCTCCCCAGCTCCTCTGAGACGGAGGTCTTTTTGAGCAAGAACCAAGCCGTTGTGAAACTTTTGTAATAGTTGAAGACGTTCCGTTTCGATTTCGTCGTCTGAGGAAGGAACTAAAAAACAGTAACCCTGTACTTCTCCCCTACCGACCCGACCTCTCAATTGGTGAAGCTGAGCCAGACCAAATCGTTCTGCTGAGTGAATGATCATGATGTTGGCTGTAGGAATATCGATACCCACTTCAACCAGCGAAGTGGAGACCAAAATACTTCCTGGGGTGTTTTTAAATTGAGTTAGGATTTTAAGTTGATCATCTCCGGAAACTCGACCGTGAATCGACCACAAAGGGAATTGATTGGGTAGTAGTTTGCGGTAAACTACGGCTTGTTTTTCGACCGAAGAAGTGGCGGGGTTGTGTTCGGATATGTTTGGGCAGATAACAAATATTTGGTTGCCTTTTTCCAACTCCTCGGTTAACCACTTCGGGCTCTTTTTAAATTTGGTTGGAGAGACAACAAAAGTTTTGACCGATAATCGGTTAGTGGGTTTGTGGCTAAGGTTACTTATTTCCAGGTCACCGAGTAAACCTAGAGCCACAGTTCGGGGAATCGGGGTGGCGGAAAGGTTAAAAAGATGTGGAAGCGGTTTTCTTTTCATAAGAATTTCTCTTTGGGTCACTCCGAATTTGTGTTGTTCGTCAATGGCTACAAAAGCTAGAGGCGGGTCTAGATTAGCCGGAAGTTGATTAAGCAAAGCGTGGGTGCCAATAAAAATAGTTGGTTGGTGAGTAATTTTGGCTTTTGAAGAACCGGTGACAAGAGAGACGTTTTTTGGAAAAAGAGAGTATTTTTTAAAGGTATTGAAATGTTGATTGGCAAGAATTTCGGTAGGAGCGAGAATGGCACAGCTAAGTCCAGTAGCAAGGCTTTGATTAGCGGCAAAAAGTAAAGGAGCGGTTTTTCCGGATCCAGTTTCACCTTGAATTAGACGATGAGTAAAAACTTTCGTTTTAAGATCTTTTTCTATCTGACGGACGGTCTTTCGCTGGCCGGCGGTAAGCGTAAAAGGTAATATTTTTTCGGTGTAATCTCGGATCTTGGGAAAAATCTTTACCAAAACAGAAGATCCCAATTTTTCCCGTTCGAGACAGTTATGGATATTTATTCTGAGGTGTTCATTGTAGGAAAGTCTTTTATCGGCTCGCCAACGCTCCTGACTGTCTGACGGAAAGTGAAGCTTGTAAACAGCTTCTGACAGGGGTAGAAGACCGGCTTCTGCCAGAGAGGCCGCATCTAAAGGATCACTCACCCTGACTTCGTGTAAGAGATCATAAATCTTCCTTCTGAGCCATCTGGAGGTAACTCCCTCCGTCTGAGGGTACACGGGGACCATGCCCTTGGTGTTGATGGTGAATGAATCCCCTTTCTCGATGATGGGTGAAATCAAAGTCAGGCCTTTTCCGAAAAAAGTTGGTTTTCCGGCGATGCGGTAAAGTGAGCCTTCTTGAATTAGTCTTTTGATATAGGGATTATTAAACCAAGTCAGTGTTATTTTTCCGGAAGAGTCACTGGCAGTGGTTTGGGTAATCAGTTTTTTACTTTTGCTATAAAAAGTCTTGACATTATCAACAGTGGCCAGAAAAGAAACCGATCTATCTTTTTGAATTTCTTTGATATTTACCTGTTTGGTGAAATCGAGATAACGGCTGGGAAAGTGTTTGAGCAGGTCTCCGACGGTGGATATCCCCAGCCGGTCAAGTTTATCTTTGATAACCGTTCCCACCCCCTTGACCAAAGAAATTGAATCTCCCGGAGACAGACTGTTCATCTGATAAATAGAGAGGCAAAAGTGGTCAAAATTAACACCAGAGAACCGATGAAGATAATAGCGACAAAGAGTTTTCTTTTTCTTTTAGTCATGGTTTGTGAAGTAATTTAAGTTATTATAATATTATCAAGATAATTTATGTATAGAAAGCACAAATTTCGGCTAAGTGGTGTGGCCGTTAAAAATATCAATTTCGGCAAAATATTGTTTTTTGGATTACTGGGCTTGACGTTCTTGGTGGCGTTAATTTTTGCCTGGTTTTCTCGCGGCTTACCGGATCCGACAAAAGTTCAACGAAAAACCGGTTTTTCAACCGAAATTCTGGATAGAACCGGAAAAGTGATTCTTTATGATGTTTTTACCGATCAAGATAGAAAATTTACCCCACTATCTGAAGTTTCGGGATTTTTGAAGCAAGCTACGATTGCAATAGAGGATAAAAATTTTTATAATCATCAAGGTTTTGATCCGCTATCCCTTTTCAGAATTATGAAGAATGTAGTTTTGGAAAGAAGACTCATCGGTGGATCGACTTTAACTCAACAGCTGGTTAAGATGATTCTTTTGACTAACGAGAGATCTGTTTCCCGTAAAGTTAGAGAGTTTATGCTGGCTCTTCGTATCGAAAAAACTTTTAGCAAGGACGAAATACTCCAGATGTATCTGAATGAAGCACCTTATGGAGGGACGGCGGTGGGAGTAGCGGCGGCTTCGCAAATTTACTTTGGGAAGGAACCTATGGATCTAAGTTTGTCCGAAAGCGTTTTGCTGGCGGGTTTACCCCAGTCCCCTTCTCGCTACTCTCCGTATAATGGCTCGAATAACAAGGCGTATTTAGGGAGAGCCAAGGAGGTGGCCAGAAGAATGAGAGAAGACGGAGTGATTTCTAAAGAGATGGAATCTCAAGTTGACAATGACTTGGAAAAAATTCAGTTCCGAGGCGTGGGTAGTAATCGGATAAAAGCACCTCATTTTGTCATGTATATCAAGCAGTTATTAGAAGAAAAATATGGCTCCAGTATTCTGGAGACGGGTGGGTTAAAAATTACCACTAGTTTAGACTGGGAACTGCAACAGAAAGCCGAAAAGGCGGTTAAAGAAGAGGTGGACAAGGTGACTTCAAGTCTAAATATTAAAAATGGATCTTCGGTGATGCTCAATACCGGTACGGGAGAGATCTTGACCATGGTGGGTTCGAAAGATTTTTTTGATACGACCATCGATGGAGAAGTAAATGTTTCGATGAGATTGAGACAGCCCGGTTCCTCGATTAAACCGTTAGTCTATGCGACGGCTTTTACCAAAAACTTTAGTCCGGCTAGTGTTTTGGCCGATGCGGTGACAGAATTTCCCGGAAAGGATGAGAAGACGCCTTATATTCCAAAGAATTATGATGGTAAGGAGCACGGTCTATTACATCTTAGGGAGGCGCTTGGTAGTTCCATAAACATTCCGGCCGTAAAATTGTTGGCTTTGGTGGGAGTGGAAAACGTTCTGCGTCAGGGCTATAGAATGGGTTTTACCTCACTGGAGCCGACGGCAGAGACCATGGCCAGAGTTGGTCTTTCGATGGCTCTGGGAGGAGGCGAAGTAAGGCTGTTGGAAATGACGGCGGCTTACAGTGCCTTTGCCAATGGAGGATTTAAGGTAGATCCGATAGCAATTTTAAAAATTGAAGATAATCAGGACAAAGTAATTTTTGAAAATAAACCCGTAAAACCTGAACGAGTGCTGGATGAAAGAGTGGCTTTTTTGATAAATTCGATTTTGTCCGACAATAATGCCAGGTTACTGACCTTTGGTCCGAACTCTTATTTAAATATGGGAGCGAGGGCAGTAGCGGTGAAAACAGGCACGACCAACGATTTGAGAGACAACTGGACTATTGGTTGGAGCCGGGACATTATTGTGGGTGTTTGGGTAGGAAATAATAATAATGAGAAAATGAAAAACGTTGCCTCCGGTGTTTCCGGAGCGGCGCCTATTTGGCGAAGAGAGATGCTAGACGGTCTAACTTTAAAGCCCGATGTTCCCTTTGCGGTTCCGGAAGGAGTGTCTCAAGTCGAGGTTGATAAGGTTTCTGGATATCCGGCCCACGATGGCTTTGGCAGTTATAAAGAGTGGTTTGTTAATGGTTCGCTACCTAGCGGCCCGGACCCAGTTCACACTAAAGTCAAAATATGTAAAAATGATCCCGGAAAGTTAGCCGATAAAGTATCCATATCTCAAGGAAACTACGATGAAAAAGAATTTATCATTATGCGAGAAGCTGACCCTTTAACGAATAAATCTTTGTGGCAAATAGGCATCGATGACTGGATATCTAAACAGGAGAATCCAATTTTCAAACCTCCAACGGAAGTTTGCGGAGCCAGTGCGATCATGGACGTGCAGATTGTGACACCGGAAAATCACTCAAAAGTAGAAGGCGACAAGGTGACGGTTCGTTTCTCAGTAGTTTCTAGTAAACCGATAGTAGAAGCCAGGATTTATCTTGATGGGGATGAGAAAAAAGTTTTTACAAGTGACGACTATCTGACAATCTTAGAAATTTCAACCGGACAACATAGTTTGCGAGTGACGGCTAAGAATAACGAGGGTGCCGAAGAATCTAAAACCATCGAGTTCGCAGTCAATACGGACTACATCGCCACCAGTTCCGCCACGATCTAGTTGGTGAAGTGCTTCTGGATGATGTCTTTGAGAGAGTTGACTTCTTTTTGATCTAGGTTTCGATCCGGTGAGCCAAAGAAGATTTTAAAAGTGTGTTTATTCCGATAACTTTCAAGGTATAAAACATCTTGAATGAGTGGATCAAAGTTCTTAAGACCCTCGATTAGGCCCCCCAAATGTTTATCGGAAGTGAGCGTGATGTCTTCAAGCATGTAGGGATAGTTGGAGATAGGCTGGATATCAACTTCATTATTTATTTTGGAGCTTAATATTTCCAGATTAATTTCGATGGCTACCGGGTTTGATGACAAACCAACACTTCTTAAAACGGTAGGCTTTAATAAACCAAAGTGTCCGACTAAAAGATTGTCCGAGAAAATATCTGTGCTGGCAGTTTTCTGATAAAACGAAGGAGATAGCTGACTCGGTTTAAAAATGTATTTTTTGACTTTTAAGTAATCCAGAAGTGCCTCGATCTTGCCTTTGACGTTGCGATAATCATCACTGCTGATGATGGCCAGGGTAGAAACTTCCAAAGGAAGTTCTTTCCCAATCGTTTTTCGGTAGCAGTTAGCCACTTCATACGTTTCCAAAATCCCTCCGATCTGGCCTTGATTGTGTTTATGGTTTTCGAGGATAGAAGGCAAAAGACTGGTTCTAAGATATTCAAACTCGGATGATAAAGGATTTTGTAGTTTGAGAAGATCGTTTGAGTTTTGACCGGTTTTGGTGATTAGCTCAAGGGAGACAAGAGAGCTGTTGCAAATTTCATGAAAACCGATATTTGAAAGATATTTTTTGATTTTTAACTCTGTGTCAAGTAAAAGGTATTTTGGTTCTGATGGTAGATTGACGCAAGGTAGGACCGAGGGGAGACGGAAATAACCATAGATTCGAGCGACTTCCTCGGCCAAATCTTCTTTGATATTGATGTCGTGATATCTCCAACTGGGAACAGAACAAACGAGACGATCGTCTTCAAGGGTGACTAAAAAGCCAAGACTGGCCAAGATGGAAATGACGGTTTCTCTCTTTATCTCGATGCCGACGAAGGAATTTAACCAATTAAAATCGAGGGTGATGGTTTTGGACGGACGAATAAGGGGATAGTAATCATAGAGTGATGAAGAAACTTCGGCGCCGGCTCTATCCTTAAACAATTGAAGCGCTTTGGAGATTACGGGTAGGCACAGCTCCGGATCGGGCTGTTTTTCGTAGAGTTGAGCCGCCAGAGTTCTTTTTTGAAGAGATAAGGAAGTTTTACGAATTCTTTTGGCATCATAGACCGGCACTATGAGTAAAATGTTTTTGGTGTGATTGTCTACTTCGGCCACAGACCCACCCATGACTCCACAAAGATCGACTAGTCTACCAGAGCCGTCTTCGATGACAATATCCCCACCTTTTAACTTGTTTTTTTGGCCGTCTAAAGTAGTTATTTCTTCTCCAGGGTGACTTTCTCGAAGGTGTAGATTTTGGGCTGCCAGTTTATCGAGATCGAAAATGTGACTGGGCATGCCATAGAGGAGAGTCAGCTCATTGGTGATATCGATGCAGTTATTGAGGGATCGTTGGCCACAATTTTCAAGGAGGCTTTGAGTTTCCTTGGGAGACGGCTTGACCAAGATGTTTTCGAGAGTAATAGCCGTGAATCTGACCACCAAGTCTTTTTCGATATTAAAGTGAAATGGTTTAGACAAACCCTCTTTGAAATGAGGTTTATCCTGATAAGGGTCATTAATTAGTTTTGCCGGTATGCCAAACTGGGTAAGAATGGCCGCCGCTTCTCTAGCCACCCCTTGGGCACTGGCAGTGTCGACTCGGTTAGTGATTACTTCAATATGGTAAACAAAGTCGTCTCCTATCTTCGTAACCTGGTCGAAAGTGGGACCGCAAAGACTGAGGTTCTGGCTAAGAGTTTCCGCTTTGGCCGGGGTTTCTAAAAACTTTCTTAGAGATGAATCGGTAATAATGATATTCATTTTAAAATTGATTTAAAAATCTAATATCATCGCTAAAAATCAAACGAAGATCGGGTAAACCGGACTTCATCATTAAGACTCGTTCCACTCCCCAACCGAAGGCAAAACCGGAACAGGTGTCTGGATTTAATCCCCCGTTTCTTAAGACCAGCGGGTGAACCATACCGGCTCCTCCCAGCTCCAACCAACCGGATTTACAGACCTTACAAGGAGTTTTGTCGGTTAGACCCGTGCCTTGACAAAGGCCACAAGTAATGTCAATTTCAAAACTTGGTTCGGTAAATTGAAAGTGATGAGGACGAAGACGAGTTCGTCTGTCCGGACCAAAATACTGTTTGACAAAATAATCGGTGACTCCCAAAAGATGGGTAATGTTGATATTTTTGTCGATGACTAGACCTTCAAACTGGTGGAACATGGGAGTGTGAGAGGCGTCGAGCTGTCGCCGATAGGTTTTGCCAATGTTAATCATTTTTATGGGAGGGTTTTTTTTGTACTCCATTTCCCTGAGTTGACCATTACTGGTATGAGCAGTGAGAACGACATTTTCTCCCACATAAAAAGTTTCTTGATCGTCTCTAGCCGGATGGTCTTTGGGAATGTTTAAACCTTCGGCGTAGTACCAATCGGTTTCGACTTCCGGATAACGCCTTCTGACAAAGCCTAGTCCTTTGAAAATAGATTCGATTTCTTCGATGGCTTGAGTTAGAGGATGAAGACTGCCTTTGGCGATAGGAATGCCGGGTACTGTCACATCAAAGACCTGATGGCCGGCCACAGACAGAGCGGCTTCAAGCTTATCCGACAATTTGGTTTGAATGAATTTTTTTAGATGATTGATCTGTTGACCAATTTTTGGATCCGATTTTATCGGAAGAGATTTGAACAGGGAGTTAACCTTACCTTGCCGACCAAGATATTTGAGATTAAGTGAGTCGATTTCGTGAGAAAGAGAAGCCGCTTTTAAATCCTTGGTAAACTCTTTGGTAATTTCGACTATTTCGTTGAATTTTGTGCCCATCAACTTTAATCATAACAAAAATCCCCTATTTTTTGACAGTAAAGGAAACGAGATCCTTGAAGGTTTCGGGCAAGTCGGTAGCTAAGGCGGCCATAATTTTACGATTTAAAGTAATCTTTTTGTCGGAAAGGGCTTTGATAAATCTGGAGTACTTAGGAGCGTCTTGAATGGCTGAAAGAGCGGCATTGATTCGACTGATCCAAGTAACTCTCATTTGTTGTTTTCTCTCCTTGCGACCATTGTAGGCATACTGACCAGCATGCAATACCGCTTCAGAGGCAGTTTTAAAAAGACGATTTCTGGTCATTCTAAAACCCTTAGCGAGCTTGAAAACTTTTTTGTGTCCTTGACGGCGGACAGTACCGGTTTTTACTCTAGGCATAGGTTTATAGGTGAAGCATTTGTTTAATTTTGGTAGCAATTTTGCCGGTGACCTCTACATAATGCCGATATCGGCGGATAAGTTTTTTGCTTTTTTTGCGACGAAGGTGTCGCATGTATGGACTACGACGAAGTACCTTACCGGTGCCGGTAATTTTGAACCGCTTCATGACAATTTTCCTGGTCTTTTGTTTAAGTTTGTTCATGTCATTTTTTTGGCTTGATCTGGGCGATCAAAAGTTTCCCCAAAAATTTAGGGGCTTCGGCAACAGAAGAAACTTCGGATAGGCTTTCAAGAACCCGGGCCATCAGTTTTTCGCCAAACTCTTTTTTGGTGATTTCCCTACCCTGGAATTTTACCACTAACTTGACTCGGTCGCCACTTTTTAAAAACTTTTCCGCTTGCCTGACTTTGACCATGATGTCATTCTCGGCCATAAAAGGTTTGAGTCTGATCTCTTTGGTCTCCTGGCCGCCTTTGGCACTGCCGGAGTGATCTTTTTTCTCCTCTTGATACTTGAATTTCTGAAAATCGATGATTTTGACAATGGGAGGTATAGCCTTGGCGGTGATCTCGACCAAGTCTAGGCCAAGAGCCATAGCTCTCTCGAGGGCTTCTTTGGTAGGCATAATGCCCAACTGTTTGCTTTCTTCGTCAACCACCCGGACTTCGGGGTAGCGGATATTCTGATTGATGCGGTAGTATTTACCCAAGTTTTTGTTTATTGATTGTATTTGGTAGTGGGCCCGACTGGACTCGAACCAGTGACCTCTGCAATGTCAATGCAGCGCTCTAGCCAGCTGAGCTACGAGCCCAATAGGGTTTATTTTATCATCAGCCGACGGAGGTAGCTACCGAGCGTTCGTTGGCCTGGGTGAAGGAGGTTCCTCCAGTCTTGGCCATACCGAGATAGAAGCCTTTTTTGGTTGAGCGGGAGTTGTACATGGCCAACCAACTGTTGGCCTCTTGAACTTGGAGGCTAAAAAGATGGATCATTTTTTGAATATGGGTAAGGAATGATTCGTGGTACTCCCCCGCTTCCACGAGGGGTGTTTCTACGGCTTTGAGAAGATTTTTATCAAGATTTTTGACTTGTTTGGCAAGAATTTTTAGATCAGCTCTGAGCTCCTCAATTCTTTGTTCGGTTTTCTTCTCCTTTGAAGAAAAAACTTGATTCCACTCTTGCTGTCTGGCTTGCAAAAACTGTTCCGACCTTCTCTTTTCTGCCTCTTTTTTCTCTTTAAATTGAGTAAACGGATTGGACCCAGGTTCTTGATTTCCGCCTTCAAAGGAACGTCCTTGAGAATTTCTTAGAGCCTCCAAAAAACTTTGGATCTTGCTGTTTCCGGCGCTATTACTATTTTGGTTGCTGAGGTTGGTCATTTACTGGCCCTATAATATCAAAGAGTCATTAATAAATCAAGAGTCTTTCGGCGATTGACGACTGATCTTAGTTGATCCGGTTGAGTATTGGGTAGGTTACTAACTTTGGCTAATTCTAGCAGTTCGGTGTCCTGAGTATCAATCCCTTCTTTTTTGGCGATTTCGAGCAAAATAAGGTCTAACCTGACTGAGTTTTCGGCACTTGCGGCGTATTCCTTTTTGACTTGTTCGAGGTTTTTGTTGAGGGCTTTGAGGTAGTCATCAATGGGTAAGTTGAGTGACTTTGCCTGGGCGTTAAGGCGCTCTAGACTATAGTTTACTTCTTCGTTTATGACCAAAGGTGAGACAGCAAACCTCTCGTTTTCCAAAAGTTTAGTGTAAACATCTTCGATTTTTTTATCTTTAGTTTTTGATTTTAGATATTTTTGGTAGTTCCCGAGCTTGATTAGCGGATAAAATGGAAGCTGGAGCTTGACCGACCAGCCTCCCTCCTTTTTGGTTTTTATTTCTTCGAGAACGGGTCGACCAAGGAGTCGGTATTTATTTTCTTTGATAGCCTGTTCTAGGAGATGGTTCATGATATGGTTTAGAAGGTGGTCGCTGAGCCTGTTGGGGTCCAGTTCTTTTTCGGCAATCGACTTTGGAGCCTTGCCGGTGCGAAAACCCTTGACCGAGACAGACTTAATCATTTCGTCTACCACACGGTTCTTTTCCACCTCAATTTCATCCGAGGTGATGTTGGCTTCCAAGAAGGCGGTGCCTGTTTCTATTTTGGTCTGTTTGATGGTCATAGTTTTTTGGTGCCGAGGAGAGGACTTGAACCTCCACGGGATTACTCCCGCTAGCTCCTAAAGCTAGTGCGTCTACCATTTCGCCACCTCGGCAGGCTGGACTATTTTACCACTCGAAGGATTAATCCAGGTGGTCGAAAAATTGGGAAATTCCTTCTGCCCAGGAACCATCTGAGGGAGGAGTATAGGTTTTCATGACTTCGGATGGATTTTTGCTGTGATTTCCTTTCAAGAATATCTTGGTAAACTGAGGGGCTATTCGCTTAAGAGCGTCTTCGTAGCTATCGAATCTAGTAACTTTATCTCCGTATATCCCCCACCCCCAACAGTTAAAGGAGTTTTCCGGAATACGCTTACAGAGGTTCGATTCTTGTTGAGCAATGGCTACCAACCAACGGTAGTCAAAATTGTATTTATCGGAAAGGGTAACGATCAGATCGGCTTGAGGCTCCAAGGGTGACTTAAATCTATGAAGATATTGTCTGACTATTTCTGAACGAGCGTCAGCTGTTTTGATGGAGGTCTTGATCTGCTGATCAAAATTGGGTAGAGCCGCAAAAATATAGGGCTCGTTGGGGTTTAAAACAGTATCGTTTTGAACGGTATCACCTGTCTCGCCAGGTACTTTAATACCGGAAGAACCGGTAATATTTTCATCACCGTAAAGTAAGGATGAGTTGAGAGCAAAGGCCAGGCGGGTGGCCACGAGAAATAGAATTACGAGGTATAAAATCTTTTTCGCCATAAGCTAAATTAGCTTGGCAGAAACTGAAGCATAAGTCAAGAAAACTGGGTGGGTCAGGCGGGACTCGAACCCGCGACACCCTACTTAAGAGGCAGGTGCTCTAACCAACTGAGCTACTGACCCGGAACTGTCATATTTTACCTTATTTCAAGGTAAAATATACCTATGCACCAGTAGCTCAACGGATAGAGCCCTTGTCTTCGGAACAAGTGGTTACAGGTTCGAGTCCTGTCTGGTGCACCATGAAGTTGATGATTTTTACTTATGCGCCGGCTGGGCTGGGACATCTTAGAGTGACCGAGGCATTGGTGGAGACTCGTCCTGAAAAAACCGCCTACATTCTTTTGGGATCAGTTGATAGATTTATGACCTGGATTCACCGCTTTACCAGTATCAATCCGATGGGTAAGTTTATTTTTTTACAATCACAGTATGGATTGTTCGAAGATGTATTCACCGCGCTTTATCGAAAATTCCTAATTTTGAGTTCCGGTTCGTTATTTAAACAACTGAAAGATATTGTGGTGAGAAGTTCCGATAAAGATGAGGTTTGGATTATTGCTACCCATTTTGGTTTGGCACATCAAGCGGGGGCGGTAAAAGAGAGACTTATGCAGGAAACCGGAAAGGTGGTGAAATTAATTGTTCAAGTGACGGATGATACCTCGCAACAGATTTGGTGTGTCAGGGGAGCAGATCTAACCTTCGTTTCCAGCAAATATATCAAGGGTAAACTTGATGCCTACGCAAAAGCGACGGGAATTGACTTTGTAAGTGAAGTAATCCCTTACCCACTCTCTGCGGTGTTGACCAGGAAACTGTCAAAGGGACTTGGTAATAGGCATAAGGTGTTGGCTGAAGACTCAGGGACTATTAAGGTGGCGATTCCAATTTCCGGTGCGGCAGTTGGCTTGGGATACATTTTCAAGTTAGTTAAAGCTCTAAAAAGTCTCTCTAAGCGTTTTGAATTCTTGATCTTGGTAAAAAAATCTCCCTTTACCAAAAAGTTTATCTCTATGATGAGGAAACTGGATATGGTGAAGGTGCTGGTGGGTAAAAATGACAGCGAAATGATTTCTCTTTATGAACTTTTGTATAAAAATAACCTAGTCCACCTTGAGGTCACTAAACCCAGCGAACAAGCCTTTAAAGCCATACTGGGTCCTGAACGTGTCGGGGGAAGCTTGTTACTTCTCACCTCAGCAGTGGGCAGACAGGAAATTGAAAATATGGAATTTTTAGAAAGACATGGATTACTGTCGGGCACAGGGTCGACTGCCCACCTTAGAGCCATTAAGCTGCCGGGTGAGCCAATGAAAGCTGCAGATTTTATTCTTTGGGGAGTGAAGTCGGGGCTGTTTGCCAGAATGACGGTTAAAAATTTCCGGTTTTCTAGCGAATCCCTGAAATCAGGGGAAATTGGGGCTGATGGAGCCAGACAGTTTTGGAAAAAAGCGGCGAGAAAGTTTGGGAGGTAGTGGTTTTTGATGGTAAAATATAGGTTATGACATACTCAAACAGAGGTAACGATCGGTTCCGAAGCACAGAGAGACCTACGATGCATGACGCTACCTGCGCCAAGTGTGGTGTAGCTTGCCAGGTTCCTTTTATGCCTAATGGTAGAAGAGAAGTTTTTTGCAGTAAATGTTTTGAGGAAATCAATGGGGGTTCCAGGGATTCGGGCTCCAGAAGTTCTTATGGAGGTTCAAGAGCTCCAAGAATGTACGATAAACGGGACTCCGGAAGTTCAAATTTTGCCGACAGACAGATGTTTAGCGCTGTTTGCGACCAGTGTGGCAGTAGTTGTCAGGTTCCCTTTAGGCCCACGAGTGGTAAGCCCGTTTTGTGCAGTAACTGCTTTGCCGGGAAAACCGAAAGCGGCAGGTCTAGTAGAGGTGATGGCTCTAACCTTGAGGTTATAAATTCCAAGTTAGATAAAATAATTAAACTTCTCACTCCTAAAGATGAAATGATAGCTAAAAACGTGATAACCGAAAAGATTCTGGAGGAGATTGTTAAGAAGCCCAAGAAAACTACCAAAAAGAAAGAATAGGTGCTATTCTTCTCTCAACGTTCTTTTAAATGTTGAGAGGAGGTTCCGTTGAAAAATCGTCTGATTGTATTTCTGATCTCATTTATTTTGGTATTTTTTGTTTTAGGAGCAATTGAGATCCACCCGGTTCCACCGCCAACGCTTCCTAACGCTGTTATATTGGGCGTAATTGGTGACTTTGGCAGACCAACTTTTTCCGCCGCGGCAGTACCTAGATTAGTCAGTTCTTGGGGTGTTGAGGCTGTTATAACTGTTGGCGATAATAACTACCCTATTGGTGCTGCCGACACTTATTGGAGAAACGTCATCCTTCCTTATGGTAAGTGGATACGCCAGGAAAAATACTTTCCGGCTTTAGGTAACCACGATTGGGGCTATCCTTGGGATGCCGGCTGGAAGGCTGATGAAATCCCTCAGTTTGATTTTATTCCCTATCTTGAAGATTATCCCCCGGCTCAAGGTAGGTACTATGAGGTAGTTTTCGGTGAAAACCTCGTTCAAGCCTTTATTGTGGATAGCGATGCCCGCGAGCCGGACGGACGGTCAGCCGACTCCATACAAGGGAGGTGGTTTAAAGATCAGCTGGAAAAGTCTACGGCTAAATACAAGCTGATATTTATGCACGAACCGCCATATAGCTCATGCATGTTTGGAAGCAACCAAACTCTGGCTTGGCCATTTAAAGAGTGGGGAGCCGATATTGTCATCGCCGGTCATTGCCATAACTACGAAAGGCTAGAGGTTGACGGATTCCCGTACATCATTGATGGATTGGGTGGAGCAAATGATTTAAGTGGTTTTGACTATGTTCGTCCCGATAGCTTGGTGCGGTATCTAGATAGCCATGGGGCGATCTTGATTGAGGCTAATAGTGACAGAATGGAAATCTACTTCATCACCATTTTTGGGCAAGTGATCGACAATCTGACCATTTTCGGAATCTTACCGTAAAACAAAAGACCCCGCGATTTGCGGGGTCTTTTCCTTAACTTAAATTTCTGGCGAATTAAGCGGCCTTGACTTCTAGTTGAACGTTTTTCGCACTAGGTCCTTTGTCACCGACTTCGACATCAAAGGTAACGGCAGCGCCAACCTGAAGTGCTTCGAAAGTGACGTCTTTAAGGTCATTTGAGTGAAAAAATAGATCCTTAGTCTCTCCATCTCGCGAAATGAAACCAAAGCCTCTGTCTGTTTTTGTTTTGATAGTTCCCGTCATAATATTTTTTTGATAGAAATTTTTGAATAATGGCTACTCTATCGACATAGCATGTTGATTTTACCATAAAAAGCCTTAGTTGGGACTAAGGCTAAGATAAAGCATTTCTAAAACTTGAAGGGCACTGAGGTTTCGGTTGGGCCAGGTATAAGTCATGGTTCGTAGATCGGTAAAGTCGTAGCTATTGATGTAGGTTAGGTGCTCCAGATCCGCTTGAAGTCCATAATTAGGCAAGCTTTGACAGATTTTCCAGAAGTTCCATAAAGGCAAATGATATTCCTCTGCAAGCTCGGTGATGGCAATATTTATTCTGTTATCGCCTTCGAGATTGTCTGCCTTGGTGGAAAGTACGGGAACCACGCCTTTCTTGATGAGGGTATCAAGAATGACTCGCAATTCTTGGGAAAAAATCTCGGCTTGCCAGATTTGATTGGTCCCCATGGAAATAAGAGCAAAACTGGGACGGTAAAGCCTAATTTCGCAATCTAAGGGAGACTCCCCCCTTAGACAAACTGACCTGTCAGCCAGTTTTGGGTCCAGGATTCGTGTTGTGTTGAAGCCTCTTTTTGCCGCTTGACTGCGGTGACTGAATGACCCTGAAAAATATTCGATGGTTTTATCTAGATTGCTGTATATTCCGAGATTGTATTTCTCGTGGTCCTGATCATAAATTCTTAAAAACCAGTCTGCCGAAATTTCGCCGTCGCCAATTTTGGTAAAGGCTCTGGGATTATTTCCCAGTGTCAAGCCATACTGATAGATAGCGATGGCCTCCGGGCTCAAACTGGGAATGACGGGTAGATCCTGCCAGTTGACGGGTGATGTAAGTTCCGGATTGGGAGTAATTAGCGGTTTATTTTCGACGGCAATTGGTGGCGTAGAGGTAGGCTGAAATTTTTCGGTCGGGGAGACCGCCGGTCGCGAAGATAACGGTCGAGATGGAGTTAAGGAAAGACAAGCGACGCTCAAAACGAGGCTAATCGCAAGGACACAGAACATTCGATTTGGCATGCAGTTCCTCCTATAATATTGTAAAGTACAGATAGTAGTGCATTATAAGGCATATATCAGAGTTTTTGACAATGAATTCTTAGAACCAATCTGTGAGCAGATTGAGAAATTGATGAATTTGTTTGTTCCTGGAACTAATCAATATAATTTACTACCGATAACAGCTTGATTCTTGTCCGGAGTGATAAGAATACAATCGTGATTTTCATCAGGGACTCCCAAGGTGAGTGAGTCGGAGATAAAAGGCCCAATTTGTCTAGGTGGGAAATTCACCACTCCCAGAACCAATTTGCCAAGTAATTCTTCTTTGGTGTAATGTTTAACCAGTTGAGCACTAGAGTGTTTTATGCCAATCTCTTCGCCAAAGTCTATGGTGAGTTTATATGATGGTTTTCTGGCTTCCGGAAACTCCAAGACTTCTACTATTTTTCCTATTCTGATGTCAACTTGATTAAAATCGTCTATGGTTACCATTAGGATATTTTTACAAATGATTCGTTTAATGCAGATTCAATTAGCTTTTCCAATTTTTCATAATTACCTTCGTCAGTCACATACATTGCTTCTAAATATTTCTGTCTGTCTAAATCACCTTCGGCTTTTATCTCTATTGGTGGTAAACCTAGCTTTAAAAGAATAAAAATAGTGAGCATGCGGGCGACCCGGCCGTTATAGTCTTGAAAGGGGTGAATCCAAACAAATCGATGTTGGAACCAAGCCAGCAGACCAACGACATTTTCGATAAATAATTCGTCACTTTTGTCGAGATTGTTAAGTCGCTCCTTCAAATCTGCACACAAATTTAGAACTAGCTCTGGAATTTGATGAGGCTGAACAGGTTCTTTACCAGAGAATTCGACCCTAATTAGTCTGTATTTACCTGCCCAAGCAGGGAATATCCATCCGAAGGCCTCATGGTGAATCTTTGTAATGACTTCAGGAGTAATTTCTTTTGTGTAGTTTTTTCCAACAAAAGCCAAACCCTTTTTTGTTCCTTCAAGTTCGAGTTTGAGAAGATCCTGCCTTGGTATTATTCCAAACGCAGTTTCTTTGTAAGTTGTGGCTCCTTTGGGCTTAGTTGAGGTTTTTGTCATCTAAGTACCGACTTGACCATTTTTCTAGTAACAGGCTCGCCTTCCAGTTTGGCAGTTCTGAAGATTATCTCGTTCATGAATGTTCGCAAAAAACCAAGGGTTGTTTTACTTCCCTTTGTTACTTTCCTATACTTCGCATAGTTCCTTTTTAACTCTTTGCCCATGAGAAAATTATATAACAATTGATATCTTAGTGTCGGAAATAGTAGAGTCGAGACTGATATATCAATCTATATCAGGTTTTTGGGTGGATAACCCCCTTTATCTTGAACTTTATTTTGAGACAATAAACAAGTTACAACAGGCTTACCCTAGCTTTCAGAGGCAATTTGATCTAATTGATTGTTTTACGGATTGCGAAATTCATCTATGACTAACAAGGCTATGAATGCCAAGAATGGTAGAGAAATGGCACCAATAACAGCTTCTTTCATCGGCGATTTTTTATACGATGAGATTTGAGTGCAACCACATATCTGTAAACAATCATATTTGTTAAAAGAACAGTCAGTAAAACAGTCGTTGTGACTTAGATCGTCACTCTCACATCTATATCCGAATTGATTTTTTACTGTGTAGTTGTAGCTGATTAAATAACCAATTATCATCAATACTGTTGTGGAAATAATTAACTTGTGTAATTTTTGTTTTGTTTCTAGCCTTTCTCTCTTTATAGATTCCTTTTTGTATCTTTCAATATCATCTTCCCATTCTTTCTTAGTATCATATGTTCCATATTGCCCTTGATATCTTGTTATTGTTTTGCTCATAATTTTTGTAATTTATTATTTTGTAGAACGCACTACTGGTATTTCAATTTCGTCCAACTTGAGCCGAATATATTCACTAAATGCTTTTAGAAACTGTTCATGGTCTACTGTTAAATCCCACTCATATATACCCGACAACACCTTCATTGTAATTTTTCCACTTGCTTGATTTATCATTACGGAGTTGACTATTTTAAAATTTGAAGATGGCAAGTTTAAATCTTCATTGTGCTCATAAGAGTCTCTAATTTTTATCTTTTTGAACAAATCCTTATATTTACCCTTTAGGTTAGCTACTTTAGAGATAGTTTTACTATCGTCCTCAATTTGTCTATAGAGTCTCCTAATAATAATAAAATATAAATCTGCATCGTGGTGTAAAATCCACTGTTGTTTATACCTCCTTTTAAAGGCATTCAATATCCGCTCTTTCTGAAAGTTTATTTTTGCGATATCCCTTTCAGCGCCCATCAGAATATTTTGTCTTGCCCTATTCCACATGTTTTAACAGATTATACAGTTGTTGTATGGATGTATAATTCGGTCAAATGAATGACTTACGAGAGAAAAAAATTCTTAATGATAAACTTGATACTGCCAACAAGTATTCCCAAAACGTTCGTAATTCTCAAATACAGTATATAGCGCAAGGGATGAAAGGAGCAGAGGAATTTTATTACAAATTAGCCATAATTTCTGCAAGTGCAATTACCTTCTCAATTACCTTTATAACGTATATATCAACTACTGGCAAAGTTTTATCCAATATCCAGTTTCTTATTGCTTCGTGGGTATTTTTACTTTTCTCTTTATTTGGAAGTATTTACAGAAATCATTTTCACAGTAATTTTCTCCATTATCAATTACAAAAGAAGTGGCTTATTAGCAAAATTGATGTTGAAATATTGGTTAAGAAAATGTTAAAAAAATACCCAGAAACAGCTTATAACGCATTTGAGGGTATTGATAGGCTAATTAATGCTTCAAATTCAAGAAAGACTCGATATGTGGAAGCGAAAAAACGTAACGAAATAAAAGAGTTGTTTTATGACTTACTATGGACATATTGTTTGAAAGTCGCACACATAGGCTTCATATTAGGACTGCTTTTTATGGTTTTATTTGCAATCGTGAATCTTAAATAACTAGAACTATCACAAGCGTATCTTAATCACGCAACCTAATGAATCTAGATATTTAACTCAGTTTCAATCATTTTCCTGGCAACATATCTCAAGTCTGGCAAAATCAATAAGCAGTCATACCAATTTTCTAGATCATCTGGTGAAGTCTTTAGTGAACCATCTTCTGTTATTGAAAAATGGGCAATTGTATCTCTAAACTGCTTTTCAATTATTTGTCTGACTTCACCAAACTTTTTACCTGAATGAATATACCCTTCTGGGATTACTTCTACGGGTCTTTTAGGATCCACTCCAGCTTCCTTTTTTTTTGGTCTGATTGCATATACACCTTCAATAATTTTGTAGAAACAGAATAACTGATAGAAGGGTGACGAAATAGAATTTATAGCTTCTCTATACATAGCAAGTAAACCCGCCTCAAAGTGTTTAAATCCTATGTCTTTTGGAATATTTAGAGGTTTTTCCACTTCCTCAGACAATGCAATATATCTTATAGTCCCTGTTTCTTGTTCAGTAATATCCACTTTTTTTATAAACAATGGTGTATCTAAACTGTAAGATAGTAAGCTCAATGCTGGGGCTACCCCCTTATGAGCCAAAACAAATGCATCTTTAAAATTGTTAGCTTCTAAATCATTCATTTCTATGTTGCCCAAGAATCCATCGTTGTTCACTCTGATGTTGAAAAACAAACCACATTGTCTATCATTTCCAAATTTAAACCTCAATGTATTGATTGCCTTGATAGGATCTGTATTTGGATATCTTGTCCTAATATAGGAATCACCATCTAGATCATGGGCTGGTTTGATTTCGTTTGATGTAAATATCAAACCAGGTTTTCCCAGTGTAATAACCAAGTTATATTTTCCTTTAGATCCTGATGGCTTTCCAACTTGTCCTTTACTGGTTACTGGAACAATCGTAAGTTCTTGCCAAGAGGAGATCGTGGGTTTGCTTATTTTGGTAGAAACTATGTTTGACATGTGAGACGATTTTACATCGTGTTGAAGTGATGTAAAGCTAAAACTTTGACAACCCGGAGAAATTTACACCCAACATCCAAATTTTATCACTCGAGAAATTTTGAGAGCGGTGTTTTTAGAATCTTGGCTATCTTCTGTAACACTTTTAATGAAGGATACCTTAAACCTTGTTCTATTGATCCGATATAACCTGTGCTTATCCCAGCCCTTACTGCCAAATCAACCTGTAAAATTCCCCGATCTTTTCGTATCTTCTTTGTTCTTTGACCCAGTGTTTTCAATTTTCCACCCATTGGGTCGATTATTTACAATTACATTTTTTCCTGCTCCGACTATATGTCGGTATATACGCACAGAACACGCTTGACATTTACTCATACTGAGAGGTAGAGTTAGGTTGTGCATATCAAGGGATATTTTCAGACTGAGGAAAAGTTATCAAAAAAAGATAAGATAAGACGAAATGTAGTTAGATTCATCGTATCCACTTTGGCACCACTGATATCCTTCGTAATTTATTGGAAAATAGTCGGTGGTGAGTTTATTTCAACTGAAGCTGGGCTTCTTATTTTGATACCGATAGTTGTGATCAGTGGTATTGGAACAAGTCTATTTTATGAATATCTATTCCCTAAATATAAAAATGATGTTGATTACTAAAGGGGGTGAATAATAATGACTACAAATAATAAAAATCTAAATAATTATTGGGCAAACACCGGTTTAGTTTTGGGTATAACTTCAATATTTTTTGCTTTTGTCGGAATAATTCCTTTATCGGGACTTGTGATCAGTTTAATCGGAATCTCTAAGGCTAGATCTATGAACAATAAAGGCTTATGGCAAGCTGTCATTGGTTTATTGTTATCAGTAGTTTTTACTATCGTATATTTGAAGAATTATGGATATATTTAGTGAATAAAATATGAAAATCATATATAACCTTCTCGCTATTTACACATTAATCGTAATCGTTTTTCTTGGCTTTTTTGCGTTACAAACTACAGAATTTTCTAAAGTATCTTATTTTTGGGGTAGCTATCAATATATTGTAGGTAAATTTACTCTTATTCCGGTAATATTATTTGCCGGATGGAGCATAATAAAGAAGGAAAGCAAAAGGGTATGAATATAAAATTAAAGGCATTAATATTTGTTATTCTCCTCGTAGTAACGGCTTCAGTAGTTTTGTTTCGGAAGCCTTCTGATAAATCATTTAATCAAGAGCTTGAAAGTTATAAATCCGTATATCAAGAAAGCAGTGTAATTTTCTTAAGAAAAGCATTTGAAGCCTATTTAGAAAATAATTCGTCAAAAGCGTGTATTTTACAGGTTGCTGTAACAAAAACTGACGGAAAAGAGTATGGAGTCGAGGGAATTACTTCTGGATTGGAAGCTTTCGATAAAGAATATTATAAGAGTAAATTCGTAGTTGCCACTTATGGTGATAACAAGGAAGTTGAAGGTAGTAAAGACATACAAATAATATTTAAGGATCATCCAGACAGAATATTTTACGCATGGATCGGTAACAACCCTCAAGGAGAAACATGTTTATTGGGTTTTAATTCTAAAAGTGAAATAGACTCCGAAAAACTGAGGGAGATGTTAAAAAGCACGGAACCCTATTTTTCTGACCCGAATCTTGCAATATAAATTTTTCTCTCCGAAAAATATGTGTGTGAGGACTATAGCAAATCATACCCAAGTGTTGTCATGTGTTATGCCTAAAATATAAATAGTTCTTGATAAAGGCTCATGCAACCATCTAAGGCTATAACCCATACAAGTCCAAGGCTACTCCTGTGCAAGTGTATTGAATATATACGTGAATGACGGGAATCCTTTCGGTCATCCCGCCCTGGCGGGACGCCTCAAGACCGGCCTCGCCAAAATCGTTACGAGTTTGGCTCCGGCATTCGATTCCCATTACTGATCTCAAATACAAAATCTCCCCATAAAGGAGAGATTTTGTATTTGGGGTGGCTGAGGAGATTTGAACTCCCGATCTCCTCCTCCACAGGGAGGCGCTTTGAACCAACTAAGCTACAGCCACCACGTAAAGCTTCGTCACGCGGTAAACCAGATTCCTTCACTCATGACGAGCCATATGTATTTTACCTCAAAATAGCTTTAAATGATAAAATTAGCCTATCGGGGTGTAGCTCAGATGGCTAGAGCGCTGCGTTTGGGACGCAGAGGCCGGAGGTTCGAGTCCTCTCACCCCGACATTATTTGACGGTGACAGACTTAGCTAGATTTCTTGGCATGTCCGGATCGGTCTTGTTGGCTAAGGCCAGATAGTAGGCTAAGAGTTGGCCGACCACAATTATGGGAAGGACAGTAGCCTGACCCGAATCTTTCACCGGTAACCAGAAATCAAAGACAGGGTTGTCTTTGACACTGATGCCGATGATGAAAGCACCTCTCGCCTTGACTTCCGTGGCGGAGGAAAGTACATCGGCAGAGGTCTCATCATTTGGATCCAGAATAATACAAGGTATCCCCTTTTCGATGAGGGCGATAGGTCCGTGTTTCAGCTCACCCGCAGGCAGCCCTTCCGCGTGCAAGTAGGAAATCTCCTTTATCTTCAGGGCTATTTCCAAAGCCGCAGGGTATGACTGTCCCCTTCCGAGGACGAACAAATTTTTCCTTTTTGAAATCTTTCTGGCCAGGAATTTAATTTTTTTACCGTATTCCGGTTTTAGGATAGTTTTGATAGCGAGGATGGATTTATTGAGATCTGTCGCCGCTTTTTGAGGTCCGCCGTCCAAGTAGAAGGCTGCCATGAGGAGCAAGGTCACTTTGGCCAGGAAAGCTTTGGTGCTGGCAACTGCTTTTTCAGGACCCGCGTCTAACAAAATGGTTTGATCGCTCATCCTCTCCAGAGAGGACCCTGGGACGTTGACAAGCGAAATGATCTTGGAATCTTTTTTTCGCGCATGTTCCACTGACTGAAGAGTATCGATGGTTTCGCCGCTTTGGGACAGAGCAATGCATAGACTATCCGGGGATAAAAAATCAGTATGATAATAAAATTCGGAGCCGATGGCCGCATTCATTTGAAGTTTGGCAATTCTCGAGAAAAAGTATTGGCCGGTCAAGGCTGCGTAAGCCGCAGAACCGCAGGCGACAGCATATATATTTTTAGATTTTTTTATTTGTTTGGCCAAGTGTTCGATCTCGTAGTTTTTTGTTTTTAATAAGCCGCTGATGATCTGAGGTTGTTCATGAATTTCTTTGAGCATGAAATGTTGAAAGTTTCCTTTGGTGGCATTTGCCGCAGACCAATTTATATGGCTAATCTTTACGGGAATCTTTTTAAGTGTTTTAGAATCGAATAGTTCTACCTTATTTGAAGATATCTTAGCGATCTGACCGTCCTCCACAAAAACGACATCTTGGGTTAGTGGAAGCAATGATGAGACATCCGAAGCAATAAGATTGTTGTCTTTTAGGATACCGATCACAAGAGGTGATCCCGTTTTTCCGGCGACTAGATAAGGGAAGTCATTGTGAATAGCGATCAAGGCGTTGTAGCCTTGTATTTTTGAAAAGACTTGGGTGAATGATTTAAATAGGTCATTTTCTTTTTTTAAATCTGCTTCGATAAGATGGGCGGCGATTTCACTATCGGTTTGTGAACGAATTTTGTGACCGGCTATTTTCTTTTGCAATTCCTGCCAGTTGTCGATAATGCCGTTGTGAACAATCGCCAGCTTTCCTGAACAGTCTAGATGGGGGTGGGAATTAAAATCGGTGACGCCCCCGTGTGTGGCCCAACGGGTATGACCGACCCCCAGAGAGCTAGGCTTTAAAATTGTTTTTGATTTGCTAATTTTGCCGGTGTGTTTTTCGATAGCTAATTTATTTTTTCCTTTCACGACGATACCCCATGAATCGTACCCGCGATATTCCAGTCTTTTTAAGCCGGCCAAAATAGTTTTGGGAGCATGCTTATCGTTTGTGACACCGAATATTCCGCACATTGTTTTCTATACTACAGGAGGCAAGGTCGAAAAGCCATATGTTAAAATATCTCTTGTTGCGGGTGTCGTATACCGGTATTACCTCAGCTTTCCAAGCTGATGAAAGGGGTCCGACTCCCCTCACCCGCTCACAGGTTGAAAATTGTGTTCTTGTTTCTCCTTTTTCCTAATACAATCGCTCCCACAATCAAATAATTTGCCATCATGATATATAGAGGATAAGCAAGAAGAATTAGATTTATGTTTCCAACTGCAAGCATTCCAAATATGCCTGATGTGCCTGAAAGTATCCAGGTAACTAGTGTTTCACTTTCAGGATCTTTATATGATTTTAAGGCAGTTAAGAGTGTACCAATTCCATCAACAAGAATGATAATTATTAGGGCAATAGCTGCTTCTCTCGTTAAGTACCAGAGAACTAATCCGACCCCAGCTCCAAAAAGTGCTTTTATATCTCTTTTTCCAAATCCTCCATATCCATATTTTATTGAAAGTAGAGAGATTATTAGTACGGCTATCGTTTGACCAGCAGTCATCCATAATGAATCCGTTGCCCCCTTGGCCATTTGAGAGATGAATGAAATGAATCCTAATATTGTCCAGATGATCCAAGATCCTCTTTCAGGTTTTGTTTTTAAAAGTAAAATATCCCTGATATAAGGGATAATCATGATGATGCTTAATATTGCAGAGAAGTAGCCAAATATTTGGAGCATATGTTAATTTAACACATACAGTTGTTCAATTAACTCAGACCTAATCTGTTCAAGTCCGACCAAAATCCTCCCACCCGCTCAATTTTCTGGCCGATTTTCTTTCTTGATGGTTTTCCAGTGGTAAAGATAGAGAGGAATACCGACGAGAATCATGGAAAGCGAGGTAGAGAGCTGGCGTTTGCGTTGGCTGGCTTGTTCAATGATGCCTTGCTTGTCCATCTCAATCTTATTTAGTTTTTGTTGATCGATTTCTTCTTTGGTGGTGGGAGTTCTGCCGTCTGGGGTAAACGGTGGTGAATAAAAGGAATATTCTGAAACTTTGAAAACATATGTTTTGAGACCAAGATCGATGATTTGAATGCTACCGATAATGGTAATCAAAAGGCCGACAAAGGAGAACAGGTACAAATATAGGAGGCGAAGGTTAAATTTCATATCATAATCATAGCAAATCTTATGGATTCCGGATCAAGTCCGGAATGACAGTGATGTATTTTGAGTTAAAATAGACATGCGTGCCGAGATGGTGGAATGGTTTACACGCAAGTCTTAAAAACTTGTGGGAGCAATCCCATGAGGGTTCGACCCCCTCTCTCGGCACTTTTGACTCGGTAGCTCAGCTGGATAGAGCACCTGCCTTCTAAGCAGGGGGTCGGCGGTCCGAGTCCGCCCCGAGTCACAAACGAAAAATCTCTCCCTTGTGGGGAGATTTAACGTTTGACGGCGGAATCGGAATGGCGGAAGCGCGACTGGCGCTGAGCCGGGTCTTGAGGACACCGCAGTAGCGGGGTACCGAGAGGAGTCCGCCCCGAGTCACTTTAGTAGGCGTTTTTGATTTCGTCGCGATGGCGACGACGTTCTACTTGAGTGAGATATTTTTTGCGTAGTCGCAAGTTCTTGGGAGTGATTTCCAAAAGCTCATCGCTTTCCAAAAAGTCGAGACACTGTTCCAGGGAAAATTTGGTGGCGGGAACGAGCTGGATAACGCCGTCTGAAGACTTGGAGCGCATGTTGGTGAGTTGCTTGCCTTTGCAGGCGTTGATCTCAATATCTTCGGCTTTGGCGTTGGCACCGACGATTTGGCCTTCGTAAATGGCGTCTGCCGGCTCCACGAACGTGCTACCACGCTCCTGAGCGGCTTGAAGGCCGTAGGACAAGGCTTCGCCGGAGTTAGTGGCTATCAAGACACCTCGACGCATTTTGGGAAGATTCTCCCCTACCGGCTCAAAGTCCAAGAATTGACTGTTGAAAATAACCGTGCCTTTGGTGGCGGTAAGTAAAAGCGAGCGAAGTCCAAGGATGGCTCGAGTAGGCATTTTGTAAACAAACTCCACTTCTTTATCACTGACCGGATCCATGTGAGACAGAACACCTAATCGTTTGCCGATTTCTTGAGTAATAGTGCCTAAATATTCTTGGGGAGCCACGATATTGACGTCCTCGTAGGGTTCACACTTTTGGCCATCTATGGTTTTGTAAATAACCTCAGGTTTGCCCACCTCAACTTCATATCCTTCACGACGCAAGGTCTCCAACAGGACAGCCAGGTGAAGCTCACCTTTTCCTGAGACTTTATATTTACCACTCTCCAATTTTTCGAGTTTTAAGGAAAGATTGATCTCTAATTCCTTAGCTAAGCGTTCTTCTATTTGACGAGCGGTAGTAAACTCCCCTTCTCGACCGGATAAGGGTGAGGTATTTGGTCCGACAGTGATGTGAAGAGTGGGTTCGGTGATTTTGGCTGAGGTCAAAGGTTCGAGATCTCCCAAGGTTGATATGGTTTGACCTATTTTACAAGTGGTGATCCCAGTTAGAGAAACGATGTCACCGGCGTAGGCTTCTTCAACGGCTAGACGACCCAGGCCTTCGGAGGTAAAAACTTTGTCAATTTGGTGTGACTTGGGAGTTTCTCCGAGAAGAAGTACTTTTTGGCCCGGTTTTATGGATCCGCGAAAAATTTTACCGACGATAATGCGGCCCAAGTGAGAGTCGTGATTTAAAGAAGAAATAAGCATTTTAAAGCTACCTTTTTGGTCGTTGGTGGGACTAGGGATAAATTCCAAAATCTTATCCAGTAAAGGAATGACATTTCCCGGTGCCTCAAAATTTTCCGGTAGAGTATTAAAAACCTTACCCGACTTACTCACAGCGTAAAGAGTTGGATATTCAATTTGGTGATCTTTGGTGGCCAACTCTAAAAATAAGTTAGCAATTCTGGATTCCGTTTGAGAAACATTGGCGTTGGGCTTATCAATTTTGTTGATGACCACAATCACTTTGAGATCAAGCTCGAAAGCTCGTTTGAGGACGAAGCGAGTCTGAGGCATGGGACCCTCTTGGGCGTCGACGATGAGGAGAGCACCGTCGGCCATGCCTAAGGTTCTTTCAACCTCGCCAGAGAAGTCTGAGTGGCCAGGAGTATCGATGATATTGATCTTGGTGCCTTGGTAATTAACGGAAATGTTTTTGGCCAAAATAGTGATTCCCCGCTCTCTTTCCAACACGTTGCTGTCCAGAAGGGTGGTTTGGCTCATTTCGTCTTGATTGTCACGGAAAATGTGTGACTGCTTAATGAAAGCGTCGATGAGAGTGGTTTTGCCATGGTCGACGTGAGCAATGACGGCAATGTTTCTGATGTTTAACATACTGGAGTAAATTATACCCTATAATCGCACTAAAAGCTACTTTGAGAATCTACCGGAGAGCTTCACCAGGTGGGCGTTGAAAACAATCTGGCGAACTTCGCCGTCTTCACTTTCGATCTGATCGGTGTCGGCGATTTTTTGATATTGTTGGAGATAACTACTGAGGGCGCCTTTTAATTCCTTAATTTCTTGGCGCATGTCTTTTATTTTTTGATTTAAGGAGGCGTTGGACGGAGATTTGAGAATGTTTTGTTTGGCTTCAGCCTTTTTCTTGTTCACTTCTTTACTCTCATCGGCGGCTTTTTTATAGCCGGCATCGTTATTAAGAATGTCATTAAACATTTCGGCTTGTTTCTGAAGTTCGTTTTTGACTGAGTCAATGTGAGAAATGTGAGTCTTAATCAGGTTCTCGATGGCAAAGAGGCTGGTGACGGCTTCATTTGTGCCGGTGGGTAAGGGTGTTTGGTTTTTGTCGGTGTTGTCCATAGCAGGGTTTATTTTAAACTAAAAAGTTGAGTTTCTTAATAGTTATTTTGATAATTCTCCTAACCTAGTAGAAACGGTTCTGTGAATATCAGAAACTTTAGCACCTTTAAAATCTTGTATTCTAATTCCACTCGAAAAGTGATGTCCCGCATTTTGTCCCAAATGACCAAGGCTAAGTTTATCAATAAGTGTTTTATGCCATTTATCTGCTCTACCGACAGATAAATCAAACACGACGTTGTTACCAAGTCGAACGTCAGGAGGATCAATTCTTATATTAGCCTCACCATCTGGCAGAGCATTAGATGAAAGTGTAATTGAGGTTCTTGCTTGAGCTTTAAGAACCTGTATACCTTTGGACATTGCGTATTCATCTTCCGGTCTAATTTGAATTGCCAGAATAGTTTCTGCATTGTCGAGATAGAAGCTGTTCGATTTAAAATACGTAACCTTACCCCCTGAAGCTTGTGTTTTTTCGTTATCTTCAGTAAAGAAGATTGTTTGATTTCCAATTTTTACTATTGATTCAACTAAGTTTATTAAAACCTTGCTCACCTTAAGATAGTTTTCTTCTTTATGTTTTAAACAGTCTTGAGAGATTTCGATAATTTTTGATCCCAAGGAATTAAATATTTTATTTGTTAAAATTTGTTCTTGTGTCGGAGTTTCGTTTTGAATAATTAGTCCGTTCGTCTCAGTTTTCTCATTAACTAGTTGGCTTAGTTCGTTAAGTTTCAGTGATAGTTTTTTGTTTTCACTCACAGTCTGTTCTTCCGTCGAGAATGGTTCGTCGTTAAATGCCATGAACTAAATATAGCTTTATAGTCTAAAAACGCAAGAGGATTGCATGGGAGTGGGTAAAGCAAGTGAGGGGTATAAAATATATTTTATGCTAAGAAAATTAGTGGTTTATGGTCTTTTGGCTATTCTGGTGTATGCGGTAATCGGGGGATTTTTGGGAAGTCTGCCTTATACGGGTTGGGAGATATTATTATCTTTTGGGGTCTTGTGTCTCACTTGTGTGACGACGAATCTTATTTTTTCGCTTTTGCTTAAAATAAAAACAAACATTGACTCGACTTTGATTTCGGCCTTAATTTTAACTTTAGTGCTTTCCCCGATTGACTTTACTGTCCTCGTGTTTGCCGGCTTGATAGCTATTTCATCAAAATACGTCTTTGTAATCAAGAAGAAACATATTTTCAATCCAGTGGCCATCTCTCTTTTTATTTTGAGTGTATCCGGGTTTGGATCGGTTGTTTGGTGGGTGGGAAGTGGGCTGATGCTACCGGTGGTAATGGCCGTAGGGATACTTGTTCTTCGAAAATTAAGGCGATTTAATTTATTTTTAGCCTTTTTTATGGGAGCGGTGACGACGGTGTCTGTGTTTGGCTTAATACACAAAGTTGATATGCTGGGGCTGTATTCTCAAATACTTGTTTCCTGGCCGATTTTCTTTTTTGGGACAATTATGCTCACAGAACCGCTGACAACCCCACCGAGGAGGTCGGCACAAATAATTTATGGTCTATTGGTGGGGGTACTTTTTGGTTCCAGTTTTCAGATTGGTCCCTTGTTTTCAACGCCTGAATTGGCGTTGGTAGCAGGGAATGTTTACTCTGGTGTTGTAAAATATAGGCAATATTGCCGACCAGCGCCTATGGCGCAGCCTCGCCATCCCGAGCCCCGCTGTCATAAGCGGGATAAATTCCGTCGGGGTCGTTGATCCCAGAAGTGGGAGATCTCCCTCCACCAACGTCATCCTGAGCGAAGTCGAAGGATCTCATACTCGTGGAATGGGATTTCTCCACTCCCGCCTGCAAAAGCTGCGCATTAGCGCCTGCGGGCAGGTCGGTCGAAATGACGTGTAGAAAATGTTATTCGACATCTTCGTCCTATAACCTTGACATTTGGCTTCGGCAGTGTTATTATTTACCTGACTGTTCTCTAAAATTGTCAAATCAAAGATTCATGGAGGATCAACTTGAAACAACGCATATCAAGTCTTTTGTTGGTGGCTATTGCTCTGTTTTCCTGTTCTCAGGCACCGAGTTACAGGTTCCTGTCGGTGTCCTATGACGCTACCGGCGATTTCACCGCCCAAACTATTGTTCAGCACGACTCCAGCCAAACAGTTAAACAAGTAGTAAATGGTTGGAATCCCTCACTTTTTCCTGATGGGAGGCTGGCCTATGTGGCTTCCGAACACGAGGAAAACAACCAGGGAAATGGCGACATCTGGGTACTAGATCTCAAATCTGGTAAAAAGACCAATCTTACAAATACCCATATGGTCAACGAGTTCAATCCAACCGTTTCCACTGACGGCAAATATATTGCCTACTTCACTGGAGCCAATAATGGTGGCCTCTGCATCATGAATTCAGACGGTTCCGACAACTGGTGCCTGGACACTATGAATTGGGTTTATACCATAAATTGCTCAGAGTATGACTTGCCCCCCACCGGTTCTTGCAGTGATCGGCTCAATATCATGTCTTTTGTCTGGAGCCCGGTAGTCAAAAACGGAATATACGATATCGTTTTTGAGTCAAACTGGGAAGGCGAAGGAAACAAGCTATACCACATGGTACTGGACGAGGGTTCACTGTTATATATGAATCTGATCGCCGACAAAGCTGTAGCACAAGCAATTAGCCCCGGCGGTACCCTGATTTTCGCCAGCTACTTGAATGACACCATTGATCAAATTAACTTCGATGGATCAGGTCGGAAAGTTCTCATCAACCAGGAGGCTCGTGATATTGTCTGGTCCCAGGATGGTAGTAGGTTCGCTTATACCGGTTATACACCTGAGGGAGTTGGTTCTGTTTATATGGCGAACTCCGACGGCTCCGATCCGAAAATAGTCGCCGAAGGGAGCTCCCCTGCGTGGTCTTTGGACGGGACTTTTATTCTCTTTGAGAAACAATTCCGGACTGATGCTCAAATCTTTGGGCACACCAATTTGTATAAGTACGACCTGTCGAGCGGACAGGAAACCCCAGTTCTTGAAAATAAGGATTCATTTTTCAACTATGACATTTTGTTCCTTAACTAAGCTTACGACCGCCTGTGATTACATGGGCGGTTTTTAGTGGATGTCCCGCCTATTGAAACTTTGCTCTGTACCGTCAGTTGTTTGTGTCAAAATCCCCAACTAAGGCCAAGTACGTTGTAAAATATAGGCAATATTGCCGAGTCGTCTAGTGGTAGGACGCCTCCCTTTGAAGGAGGATATCCTAGGTTCGAATCCTAGCTCGGCAACAAAAAATTCCCGCCTATAGGCTTGACAAATAAGTCTTATGGGTCTATAATGTCATGAAACTGAGGCTATGAGCTTCAAAAATTGTCTCACTCCAGGAGAATCACATTGAAAACAAAAATTCTTATTTTGCTCGTAAGTATCGCAGTTATACTCGTCCTCGTGACAATAGCTTGGCCGTTAAATGTTACAGTTGTCAGCAAGCCACTGGACTTCTGTGTGGCCCCTTATGATTGGGGAGCTTGCCAAGATTGGACGTTTAAGGGACTTCGCCTGACTTGGGGAGCTGAAAAATACAATAACGTCATTGCCGTTCTCAATATCGAAGATCGGCACATGATCTGGAACGGTTCAGAATATGACCGTAGTGTAAGAAAAACATTAATGATTCAGGGCTCACCTTTGGGTGAAACTCCATTTGGTGACTGCGGAGGTTGGGTCGGTATCTGCTACAAATACTTCGAACACAAAGATACCTTTAAGCCGTAATGTTTTTTTGCATGATAAGCCTTTCCTGTTACAAGGGACACAAACTCCAAAAGAGCTCTGTGTCCCCTTTTTTTGGTTTGTTGTGTAGAATATCACTATCCTGACGAAAAAGGAGCACCTTGCCATGAAAGAATTGAAGACGTATTACAATCGTGCGAACGTGACGTATGGGATATTTCTAGGTTTTGCCTTTGTTGGTGTGTTTTATCTCTTTGGCATGACTTCATTTTGGGGACTGGTACAGCTTTTTGTTCTGGTCACTCTCTCCACACCAGCCTTTATGGCCAGAAACGATCTCATTGATGAGATGAACATGAAAAATGAAAAGGGTCGAAAATAATTTTTGGGAGTCTTCGGACTCCCTTTTTATTAGGACCTGACCTTGAGTAACGCCAAGTTAAGTTGAGAGTTAAATTCCGGAGCCGGTACTGTGTAAGGTTTATCAATAAGCCCAGTGTGTTGTACTAGAATGTCTGCAATCCCGGGTCGGAGATTGGTAGCCATAAGCTCATTAAAGCTTCTAAACTTAAGAGAGTTTAATTTGAAACTGGAAAATTGAAAACCCTTGGGGATAATCAGGTGATAGACTGTCACTTTGATGTCAGCGATATTGATGTACATGACCGGGTGGGGATGTTCCGGTACCAGCTCCCAGGGAAAGTGGCCTTCAATGGTCTGACTGGTGAAGACTTCTTGTTGTAAAACTCGGGCGATTGCATCTCTAGGTGTTTCACCTGTTTTGGAGTGACCCATGGGGAGAGCGAGGTCCCCTTTTCTCCCTAGTAAAGAATTGGGGGTATTTTGTTCCCGGCCGGTCAGAAAACTTTGAGTTTCGTCGGCCTTGGTAATCAAGAGAGCGGTTCCCTGCCGTCGTGTCAGCCCGAGTCTGGTGTAATGAAGAATACGATGAAGGGTGTTGATAGAGACTTGGATCCGACGAGGAGCGAAACGGTGATAGACTTTTTCAAGAGGAATTTTGTAACTGCTGAGTTTAGTTAAAATGTCTAAAGACTCCGAAAAACGACTATTTGGCCCGGCCGATTTGATAATGTGATATTTGTCCAGCAAACGGGCGTAACCGGCGAAAGAAATCGGTAGATCGAGATGGTGGGCGGTAAAAACTTTGTTGATGGAGCCGAGCTTAAAGTATTCAGTAACGAGATATTTTTCGAAGTCCGTCTGATTGGTGGCCATGGAAATATTATTATACCTCGATAAGGGAGCTGGGGACGGTACTCAGCTCGAACCTCTTCCCACTTTGGTTATTTGAGAACCTTTTCCGTCTTATAACTCCTGATCTTATTTTAAAGCTTAATTTGTTAAAAACCACCTTGGAATCGCAAATTTTAAGAATTATTAAAAATGGTACGGTAAACAGACCAATTGAATTGATTTACTGCTCACTTTTAGTTAATGCCCACTTTTCATTCCAACTTTTGGGGATAGGCAAATCATGAGCATAAATAAAATTTATTATCTGACCTTGATGGTGAGATTCATGCTCAACCAAAATTAGATAATTCATGAGTGGTGTGCTTCCATCATCAAACTTCTTTAATAAATCAATTTCATCAAGAGCCTTCATTAATATACTATCGGCATTCTTCATATGCGCAATAATCATCTCTGTTGTAATTTTGTTCTCACCATCTAAGCTACACGAAAATCCTTCCCATTTCCCCTTTGCAATAAGAGGAACATTGCTCTCTTGCGCACCCGTCATACAACTGAATTGGTATCCCAAACTTTGAGATTCGGGAAATGGTAGTTTTTTCTCCAAATCTCTGTCATCAATCGCATTTAGAAAATCATACGTCATGCCTCGAAGCTGTTTCCAATGATTCTTTATTTCTTCAAGTAAAGACTTTTCCATATTATCCTATTTTACATCAATAACTGCTTGTCTGTCTCTGCCATTAAGGTCACGGATGGCATAAAGTGTGATTGTTGAAGGTACACCCCGACGACGGAGGCTTTTTACATAATCCATAACTTCCTCTTTATTTCCTCTCATAGCATCTTTTAAAGCCCAACCCGCACCTTTTTGTACCAAATCTTCTTGGTCACCAACTAGGGTTTCACATAAAGTCAATACTTCTTTCGTGTACTTGCCACCTTCGCCCACTTTTCTGACAAAAGCAACTACACTTGCCCGTCGTTTCCACATATTATCAGATCTATTCCACTTACGTAACAATTCCAAAGTCTCTTTCGGATGTTTCTTTAATAATGGTTGTGTTACGTTAATACAAAAGTCATCCACCTCATCCCAATTGTTGAAATAATCTAATAAGGTATCAATGGAAGCAAAATGTGTGGGGTTTATTTCATTTACACTTGAAGCAAGGACAGCATTGCCTATCCTCCCAGCTTCTGCATAGCCAGACTCATAGAGAAAATCTGCAAGATTTAGTTTTTCCTTTAAGTCCAAATTTCGAATTGGTAACTTAAAGTCTTTAAATGTTTTTTTGACTTGAGGAATCGTTAAACCATACGATTTGTAACCCTTTTTATGATAAACCTTATCTTTGTCAGCCTGAATATTGTCAGATTTGGACCTCAGCACCTCTACTATTTTTGAATATAAAGTTTTATCAACCATTTTGCACCCATTTAGTGGTGAAATATGTAATTTCTTAGTAACTTTCTATCCATTTGTAGTGACTTCTGTCACTTTTGGAGCGGGATACGGGAATCGAACCCGTGTTTACAACTTGGCAAGCTGTCATTCTACCATTGAATTAATCCCGCTAAATTGATTTGTGCTTAATTAGATCGTCACCAAGGAGCTTGATCCACTTCCTTATTTTAACACCAAGGCTGATGGTTTAGAATAGCCTAATAAGATTGATGGTTCCTATTGAAAGTTCTAATTCTGTGACAATTTGAGCAGACAAGGTCGCATTTTTGTATTTCTTCCAACAATTTTTCTTTAGTGAAGTATGCTTGGCTTACAAGTGATCCGATATTACCGTTTTTGTGATTTCCATCTCTGTGGTCAAAATCCATAACATATGGTGGATATTTTTTTCCACAGTCAGTGCAAGGCATATTTTTCAATTGACTCACAAAATCTCTTTGGTTTTTTCGGTTTGCCTTATTTCTGGCTACTGATAATTGAAGCTGTCGATCGTGGTTTTGTAGGTAATAAGTTTTACCTCGAGTTCTCATGCAGATTTTGCAGTGATTGTAGAATTCTCCCTTTCTTGGACCTTTATTTCGAAAATAAAATTCTGATAGTTCCTTTTCTTCACAACAACTTGAACATGTTTTCACAATCAATCTTATCATTTTGGTCTGAGAAACATCAAGACCATTTTTTGTGCCGAGGAAGTGAATTGCACACTTATCTGAAGTTTTTCAGACTCCCGCCGTGACTACCTTGGCTACCTCGGCTTGCGGGTTCAATTATAACAAAAAGCCACCCCTTGTGGAGTGGCAGTGTGGTATAGCAGTTTAGATGAGATACACGATGTCCGCGATTGCCTTGTTTAGTTCGCGGAGACCATTTGGTTTCCGGCGATTGTCTCTGATTTTATTGCTGGATATCTTAATGGTGACAATGTCTTTGTCTTGTAAGGCTATCCTTACAACTTCTCGGTTTTGTGCCTGATTCATTTCAAGCAAATGCAAATCTTTTAGGAGTTTACTTCTTAATTCTTGAAGACCTACCTTGTTCAATTTTGACAAACGTGTTGTGTCGTATTTCAAAGTTCACCTCCGCGGTCAATTGTACTACACCTGCGTAATTAATGAGATAATAGTACTGGTCGGGCAGGTGGCGAAATGGTAGACGCACAGTGTTCAGAACGCTGCGAGGCAACTCATGGGGGTTCAAGTCCCCCCCTGCCCACCCTTAATGCGGTAAAATAGACAAATTGCGCGGGTGCTGTAATGGTAGCCAGGCTAGCTTGAGGTGCTAGTGTCCGTAAGGACGTGGAGGTTCAAGTCCTCTCTCGCGCACAAATAGTAAAATGGACTCTTAGCTCAGTTGGTTAGAGCGCCTCGTTTACATCGAGGAGGTCGAAGGTTCGAATCCCTCAGGGTCCACCACACAGAAATTAATTTGAGGTGGAGATGAGACCAAAGTAAGCGTCTTTTCTGGCCAGGTCGAAGGTAGATGGATGATAAAGCACTAAAGCAGGAAGCTCCTCGGAAAAGGTTTTTTGGAAATCAAAGTAAATTCGCTTTCTTTCTTTTGGATCCAGCGTTATCCGACCATCTTCAAGAAGTTTGTCGATCTTTTCATCTGAGCCTCGACCGATGTTGGTAGCTTGAGTTGAGTGCCAGTCGCGGTATTGATCTGGATCGGAAGGAATGGTGTATGGGGTCAACAGTAGCTGAAATTGTTCCGGAGTGGCGGAAACAACCTTGGTGCTGATGGAAATTTTATCTGAGTTTAGCTGTGTTCGGATATTTTCGGCGATCGAGAGCAGTTCAGGAGTGGTGGCCAGTTCCAAAGTCACGGCCGTCTTAATTAGCTCTTTCGTTCTTGGAAGACTGAAAGGATAGGTTTTTACCAAAGGGTTGAATGCCCACGAAGACGGGCTGATGGTAGTCAAAGCCTCCGTCTGACCAAAGGTTTTATCCTTTAGGCCATAGGCGATACCTTGCCGGACGTTTTTATCTTTTAGATTTGGATCTTGCTGATTAAAGATCAGGGTAACCACCCGATTTAAATCAAGGTGTTTTTGAATTTTTCCATATTTGGCCGCATCCGGTTCGTATTCGGAAGGGAGACTGAGAACCAGGTCGATTTGGCCTAGTTTAAAGGCGGTGATGGCCTGTTTGGGAGTCTGAAAAACGTTGAAGTTTAATACCTTTTCGGAGGTATTTACGGTAATTTGGGAGATAACACCGGAAGTTTTTTGTTTGAGACGAATATCGTAGTCACCAATGATTTTTCCATTGGTGTTTAATAGAGGAATGTTTAACAACGATGGGAAGGGTGAGAATATGGTAGGAATCCTAAAACGAATGATGTTGGGATCAACGGTTTCAATCACAATATTAGGAATAGAAATTTTTATGTCGGTAGCCTTTACCGCTTTACCATCGTTCCATTTCAGGCCGGATCGAAGATAAAAGGTATAGGTTTTTCCGTCGTCGCTAATATCCCATTTTTCGGCTAACCCCGGCTGGGGTTCGTGCTTGCTATCCAAAGTAACCAGTCCGGCTTTAAGGAAATTGATAATGTACGGAGGTAGCTGACCGGCTCCAAATTGGCCGACAATTCCGATCCGATAGATTGACCTTTTCTCGGGAATTTTTGATAGAAAAAATCGACCCAAAAGAGCCACGGTGATGGTGGCCACCAAACTAATGACGATCGGTAGAGAATATTTTTTAATGAATCCTCTAATAAACCAAATTCTTTCTCGAAAAGGATTAATCATTTCCAAACGGCGATATTTAGAAAAGAAAGAATTAAAAACACAATTGAGCAAACAATGGTGGCTAGATAAATCATTTTTTCCGGTCCTCTCTTGGTATGGAAACCTGATTGAGTGGCTGACGAAAACCCGGCTCCGAGGGATCCATCTTTGGACTGAAGAGTGACCAGAACGATCAAGATCAAGGAAACGATAATTTGAATGATGAGAGTGATTTGCATAGTGTCTAATTATATCCCCTATTCGGAGTCCTTACGAATAAGCCAGATGATAAAGCTGTGGCTGAGATTGAGGATACAGGAGGCAATGAGATAGGAAAGAAAAATACCGACAGAGAAAGCCGGAAAAACAAACCCTCCCGTACTTAGTCCGGGGAAACTGTAAGCCGAGACGGTAATACCGCCGACGATTGATTGAAGTAGAAATAAAGTGATGAGACTGATGACCCAGGAAAAGAGGTTGAGGGTAATCAGGTTGATGGGCAGAAGCAGTAACTTGATGATGGGTTTAACGATCTTGTTTAGTAATAGCCAGATAACGGCTGCCGAAAGAAGAGTTTTGGTGTCATGTAGTATAGAAAAACCGGGATAGATTAAGTCGGTCAAATAAATGACCAAAAGATTGATGAGGATATGGCGGAGAAAGATTTTCATTGGTGTTTATTTATAGATTGCCACGTCACTTCGTTCCTCGCAATGACGGCTGTAATCTAAGTATATTACGATATTAGGCTTTTTCGGCGTTGCTTAACATGGAAAGAGTTGGCAAAACGATGGGCTTCGTCTCGAAGGTTTCGAAATAAATTTAAGACCGGATCTTCGATGGGTAAATTAAGGGAAACGATTTTGTGCTTGGCGTTGTAAAAATAGATGGTTTCTTTCTTTTTGGCTAAAGCGATAACCGGAACGTGAGGGGGTATGACATGGCTGACGATAGATAGCTGAGGAATACCTCCATCGAGAACAATGAGATTTGGTATCCCCCACTCCGGGTGATTAAAACGCCTCTCCAAAATTTGTCTCATGGCGAAGGGATCCGAATGATCCGGAAAGCGGATATTAAAATGGCGATAATCTTGAGTTGAGGGTGCTCCTTTAATAAAAACAGCTAGTGAGCCGACATAGTTTTCACCTTGGAGATGAGCCAGATCATAACACTCGATTCGAACCGGAGGCTTTTTAAGCAAGGGGTGTTTAAGTTTCTGGACGATTTTATACTGAAGAGCGTCGGTGGCGTCCGAAAGCTTGAGTAGCAGACTGGAATCTTTAGTGCTCAGAACGTAGTGAAGACCATTTATTTGAGCTTTTATTTGATTTGCCTGTTCGTAAGCCTGTTTTTCGATGGCGATTTTAATTTCTTGGTGAAGAGATTTATCCAGGAGAATAAATTGACCAGAGAGAAATTTCTTCAATCTGCCTAAGTGAGCGGCGTATTTTGCCGGTGATATTTCCTCTATACACGCACCAGGGCAATGTCCCAAATGGTAGTTAAAGCACATGCGATTTTGGGAGTTAAAAGGAGCCAGACAAAAACCAAAGATGTTTCTCAACTGTTGGTATAGTGTTTTGGCTACTATGCCAGAGGCATATGGTCCAAAGACTTGACTTTGAAGGTTATCCAGATTTAGATTTTGAATATCGGTGGCGCGAACAATGGAAATCTTAGTGTCGGGAGGATTGGTAAATATAAGGTAAAGATTTGAACGATCGTCTTTGACGATGCTGTTATAACGAGGCTGATACTGCTTGATAAGATTGGCTTCGATGATAACGGCTTCGATATCATTTTTTACCGGCTTAAGATAGAGTGTTTGGGTAAGCGGAAAAAAGTGAAGAGCTTTAGAGAAACCATCTTTGAATCCTTCGTAATGTTGCTTGATCCGGATCTTTAGGTTTATCGATTTACCGATATAAAGAGGTTTTTTGTTTTTGTCTTCGAAGATGTAGACTCCAGGCTGTGATAAAAGTGATTGCCAAAAAGACTCCGATTCCGGCAAGAATATAAGCCTGAGTGGAGGCTGAGCCGATGATAGCGGTGGCTGGATAGGGTTTTCCATCTAGATAGATTATAACTTTCAAGTCATTTTTACTGACCAAGGGCTGTTTTTTGGTTTTGAGACTAATTACGCCTTCAGAAAACGGAGCAAGGTCTAAAACCTGTTCGGTGGCTTCGATAAATTCGTTACCGGAGATTTTGGCGCTGCCGTAGTAGGATATTCCTGACTGGTTGACAATTTTAAATTCCAGATTTTCTCCTTCTTGTTTAACAAACTCAACCCGAAAAGTGGGTTTCGGAAACAGAACTTCATCGGTAGATTCGATGGAGATACTTTTGAGGGTTTTATCTCGGTTTTTGTAGCCACCGGCGGGGATGGGGTACTCAGGATCCATTCCGTGTATGGCAAAGACAATGTGGTTAAAGTCTAGCTTGTTAAAGTAGTCGATACCCCTGGTTGTATTGGCCCAGGTGGGATCTATTTGGATCCAAGTAGCTCTGGTTTTGTCATAGTACTCCGGCCAAGCGTGAAGGACGTCCTGGGTCAGAGATAGGGGTTTTAGATCGGGGTTTTCGGAAATAGCGAAACCCTCCAACTCTCTGGCATGGATACCTGCCCTTCGGGCTAGGGCAACGAAGACATCGGTAAAGTCGGTACAAATGGCACTAAGACTGTTGATTAGTGACTCGGCGGCTGGAGATCGAGTCGGTTTTTGGCGGTTAATTTTGGTGTAGTCATACTTCATTTTATCGACTACGAAACCATAGATAGATTTAGCCGTGGTTAGATTTTTGATTTCCGGGGTAGTAAAGACGTTGTTGTCATAGTTCCAAATGGCATTCTTGGTTAAGTAAGAGTCAGATGGTTGGGTGATGGATGGCTTTGGAGTGAAGTCCAGTTTGACGGTAAAGTCCAAAGTTATATCGAGATTTTCTTTGGGATTTAGGAAGTAAACTGCCAAAATATTACGGTCTTTATCGGTGTAGACACTACTTGGTTGGGGATTTAGTTTTTGGTAAAAAATGGTTTGATACGAAGTGTCTGGAGGAAGTGCGACCTCGGTTTTGACCTTAACTGGATCCGGATTTGATAAATAATAGTTGATGGTTCCTTTGTAAAATTGGGTTTTACCAAAGATGGCGCTAATGGATTTGTGGCTGATTTTATTACCGCTAAAGTAGTAAATATTGCCACTGACGATATCTGGCTTTGGATCGATATAGGCCGGTGCAGAAAAACCTTGGGGCACCGTGAGAATTACGGTTTGGTTCGAGACATTTTCGTCCGGTTCTAGTCTCGGGATATCAATTTGCCAGGTATTGCCATGTTTTTGAGCAATATCACCCGTATCGTACTCGATGGTAAAGGTGTGGTTTTTATCTTTACCGACCACCTTATTGACGAAGGGAAAGGAGATGGAAGTTTGGTTGAGACTTTTTATGACATCGGGCGTCACATAAGTACCCTCGTCTTTAACCCTAATGTTTTCAAGCTTAGTTTCGTTCACGCTGATACCGAAGTCGGTAGCGTAAACTACCGAGAGATTGTTTTTTTGATTGATAATATAGTTGACGTGAGTTTTCCCGTTATCCTCAATCCGGTAGTTTATTTGATAGGTAGTGTTGAACTTGGCTAAGGCATATGTATGTTTTGGAAAAAATAGCAATATTCCGGTAACAAATATCAGAGAAAGGACGGTTCGTTTTTTCGTCAATTTAGAATTCTAGTTTTTTTAATTCCTGAGCGGTCGGAGTATCGTACCTGGCGGTGACTTTAGCTGGAGATCCGGAGGCGATTAATTCTCCGCCAGCGTCACCACCTTCAGGACCGATGTCAATTATATAGTCGGCGTTCTTAATGACGTCTAGATTGTGTTCAATAACAATCACAGTGTTGTTTTGATTCACTAGATCAACCAGTGTCTGGACAAGTTTGTTTAAATCATCAAAGTGCAGTCCGGTAGTGGGCTCGTCCAGTATGTAGATGGTGTGCCCATTACCGGTCTTGGCCAGTTCGGCTGCCAGTTTTACTCTTTGAGCTTCTCCTCCGGAAAGAGTGGGAGCACTTTGTCCCATTTTTATATATCCAAGGCCGACCTTCTTAATGGTCTCTACCTTTTTACTGATGGCGGGAACATTTCTGAAAAATTCACCGGCTTGATCCATGGTCATGTCCAGAACCTCAGAAATGGTTTTGCCCTTGTACTCGACTTCCAAGGTTGGGTCGTTAAAGCGGCTACCCTTACAAGTTTCGCAGGTGATATAAATATCTCCTAGAAATTGCATCTCAATTTTTAATTGACCGTCACCTTCGCAAGTTTCACAACGACCGCCTTTGACGTTAAAACTAAATCTACCCGGTCCATACCCTCGGTATCTGGCCTCTTGAGTGTTGGCAAAAAGTTGACGGACATAGTCAAAAACTTTGGTGTAGGTTGCCGGATTGCTTCTCGGAGTTTTGCCAATCGGACTTTGATCAATTAAAGAGACTCTTTTGACCATGTCCGGAATAGTGATGGTGCCAAACTTAATGTCTTCTTTGTGGTGCATGGGGTTAAGTTTTTGGGAAAGAGCTTCATAAAGAGTGTCGACAACCAGAGATGATTTTCCGGATCCGGAAACACCGGTAACGGCAATGAATTTATTTAAAGGAAATTCGACATCGAGGGATTTGAGATTGTGATGAGTGCAGCCGGTTAAGCGAATGGAAGCCGGACTTTCCGGAGAATCTTTTGCCTGCCTGCCGGCAGGCAGGGTTTTATTGGCGGTGATAGACCTTTTACCAGATAAATATTGTCCGGTAAGGCAGTCGGAGGTTTTCATTTCTTCGATACTACCCTCGAAAGTAATCCTGCCTCCGAGATAACCGGCTTTGGGACCAAACTCCACCAGGTGATCGGCGCTTTCCATGGTTTGCTGATCATGTTCAACGACGACTAATGAATTGCCGAGAGTGACCAAGTCCTTGAGAGTTTTGATTAGTTTGGCATTGTCTCTCTGGTGCAGACCAATGGTGGGTTCATCCAAGACGTAAAGTATGCCAGTGAGGCGGGAGCCAATTTGACTGGCCAAACGAATTCTTTGCAGTTCTCCGCCGGAAAGAGTACCGGACTCACGAGCCAAAGTAATATAATCAAGTCCAACTGACATGAGAAAACTTAGCCTGTCCCCTATTTCTTTCAAAATCGGTTCTGAGATTTGTTGCTCGGTAGAGGTTAATTTTTTTGATAGCATCTCGAAGAAATCGGATGATTTGGCAGTGGACCAAGAAGTAATTTCGCTGATGGAATGATTGTCAACGTGTACGGCTAATACTTCCGGCTTTAGGCGGTTCCCGAGACAGATCGGACAAGTTTTTCGAATCAGGTACTTGGCAACTTCTTCCCTAAATGATTCCGAAGAAGATTCTTCATAACGTCTTTCGAACTCCTTAGATAGACCATCAAAAGTCATTTTACGAACAACGTGTTTTCCGTGGCGATTGACCCCCTTAATCGAATATATTTTTGATCCTGTACCAGTAAAGAGAGCTTGTTTTTGATCAGTTGTAAGATCTAAAAGAGGTTTGTTCCCTGGGAAGCCGAGCGATTCCATAGCTTCAAGAACCAGTTTGGCTAACCAGGTTTTGGTTTCAAATTGAGAAGCTAAGGGAATAATGGCGCCTTCCAGTAAACTGAGTGAAGGAGAAACTATCGAATCTGTATCAAGGACCATTTTGGTTCCCAGACCGGTACATTCGGAACAGGCGCCTTCAGGGGCGTTGAAGGAAAAATATCTGGGTTCGATCTCGGGAATGGAAAGATTGTCTACCGGACAGGCTAACTTTTGAGAAAATAGATGGTCCTCCATTTCTTCCGGATGATCCGGAAAGGATAAAGATGGATCGGTGACAATGCTGACAAAAACTTCTCCATCGGAAATTTTAAGAGCTTGTTCGAGTGAGTCTACCAATCTTTGTTTTTCATATTCAGGGCTGCCATCCACTTGACCAATGATCAGTTTATCGATGACGGCTTCGATGTTGTGACGATTATTTTTGAAGAGGGAAAGAGTTGTTTGGGTAGAAAGGATTTTATTATCGACCCGAACTTCTTGGATTCCCTGTTTGGATAACCCCGGGAAGAGTTCTTTAAACTCGCCTTTTTGGCCTTTGACGATGGGAGCGAGAATGAGAAGACGGACGCCTTTTTGCTTGAGATAAGTAGGATGTGAAACAGCCAGTTCGACGACCGCTTTATATATTTGATTGATGTCCTGAGGTAGAATTTCGCGACCGCACTGAGGGCAGTGTGGGTGTCCTATACGGGCAAAAAGGAGACGGAGATAGTCATAAATCTCGGTAACGGTACCGACGGTACTGCGGGGGTTGTGGCTCCCCTGCTTCTGATCGATGAGAATGGCCGGGGAAAGACCTTCGATTTGGTCGACATCGGGCTTGTCCATGACGCCTAGGAATTGTCGGGCGTAGGAGCTAAGAGACTCGACATAGCGACGTTGGCCTTCGGCATAAATAGTGTCGTGGGCCATGCTGGACTTGCCGCTACCGGAGACACCGGTAAAAACAACCAATTTGTTTTTGGGCAAGATCAAATCGACATTCTTAAGATTATGCTGACGAGCGCCTTTGATGATCAAGTGAGTTGATGGTGAGATGGCAGACATAACAGTCTATTCTACACTGTTTTTCCACAGATTACCCGAAGAGATGGTAGTTTATTGTGTTTAGATATAATATTGGGTATGTTTAATAGTTCAAAACCAAAAATAATTATTCTTGACGATGACCATTATCCAGAAGGCCGTGTTTCAGACAAATTAATGGGAGAGTTTAGAAAAAGAAAATTGGATGTTGACATAAGACACTATAAAACATTTGCTTCCTTAACGAGAGCTATACATTCAAAAGAGATTTCGATAACTGATTTGTATGTTATCGACAGTACTTTGGATGAAGAGCCTGACGGTCATAGAAAGGAGTTTGGACACACCATTCCCGCCTTGCTTGATATGGGTATTAAAGCAAAATATATGATGCCTGGGTCTGGGGGTATGGAAGGACGCGCGAATAACCAAGTGTTCGAAGATATTATGGAAAGAAGAAGCCGCCAAGTCAGTTGGGCTCAGATGGATCTTAAAGAACGCGGATTGAGTGGCAATCCTTTTACCGTGGCAGATAAAATTTTGGGGTACTACCATGAACTAAACCCTAAAGTTCAATTAGAAAAGGAGTTTGTAGGGAGTTTTGAGGATTCTATTCCGAGAAGATAACTACTGGAGTTTTTTGATGGTGTCGCGGTAGCGAGCGGCGAGCTCGAAGTTCCAGGAGTTAGCGGCTTGGTTCATCATTTTTTTGAGTTTGATGACTAAGAGTTTTTTCTTTTGAGGAGTGAGAGCCTCGGGATTGATATCGTCTATCTCTGACCAGCCGTGTTCGGCCAGTTCCTTGATTCGCGGAGTTGGGGCACTTAGATCACGTTTCATGAGTCTTTCCCGGATTGGTTTATTAATTCCGGTTGGAGTGATGTTGTGTTTTTGGTTATATTCGGTTTGAATTTTTCTTCTACGAAGTGTTTCAGCAATGGCGATTTTCATGGAATTACTAGTTTTGGCCGCGTAGAGATAAACCTCTCCGTTTATATGACGAGCAGCCCGGCCCATGGTCTGAATCAGAGCAGTCGGGGTTCTCAGAAATCCTTCTTTGTCGGCGTCGAGAATGGCAACGAGAGAAACTTCCGGAAGATCAAGCCCTTCACGAAGAAGGTTGATACCGACTAAACAGTCAAAATCTCCCTGGCGAAGCTTGTCGAGAATGTCGGCTCTATCAAGCGTATGAATGTCGGAATGAAGATATTCGACCTTTAAATGATACTTTTCTTTTAGATGTTCGGAGAGATCTTCAGCCATTCTTTTGGTCATAGTCAAAATGAGGGTTCTCTCCCCTTTCGCAGTTTTCTTGATAACTTCCTGAGTGAGATGATCGACCTGGCCGACGGCCGGAAAGACGGTGACCAAAGGGTCGAGCAAGCCGGTGGGGCGGATCATTTGTTCGGCCACGGTGGGGATTTTACTCCCGTGTGAAAGAGATAGTTCATGTTCACTAGGAGTAGCGGAGCAATAAAGCTTAATGGGAGTGCGGGACTGCCACTCGGTGTAAGTTAGGGGTCGGTTATCTTTGGCGCTGGGGAGACGAAAACCAAAGTTAATTAGGTTATCTTTTCTGGCTTGATCGCCGTTATACATCCCACGAACTTGGGGAAGACTGATATGAGATTCGTCGATGACCGTCAGAAAACCTGATTTGTGGAATTTTTTGGCATTGTAGTGGAAATACTCAAGAAGAGAGAATGGTGCTGATCCCGGTTGGCGACCATCAAAGTAGCGGGAATAATTTTCGATACCACTGACGTAGCCGACTTCTTCGAGCATGGAAAGGTCATAATTGACTTTTTGCTCCAAACGATGAGCCTCGATAATTTTGCCGGCATCTTTGAAACTTTTTATTTGAATTTCGAGATCGTTTCTAATTTGGGCTATCGCATCACCCTGTGTTTTGGGATTGGTGATAAAAAGCTTGGCGGGGTGAATGGTAAGAAAGCCGGTATTTTCCAGATCTTGGTCTTCGACAGGAGTGAAGTTAAAAGGATCAAGAATCTCTATGTTGCTTAGAGAGTTCCCTTCGAAGGTCATGGAGATAATGATGTCTTTGTATGAAGGATATAGCTGAACCGTACTGCCAATGGCCCGAAACATTCCTCTCGTTAGTTCAGAGTTTGTGCGAATATACTGGAGATCGGATAAACGCATCAGAACAGTATCGCGCGAGATCACCTGACCTTTGGCTAATGGTAAAAGGTTTTTCTCCTGGTCAACTGGTGAACCAATGTTGTAGATACAGGAAACAGAGGCAACGACGATAGTATCGGGACGGGTAAGTAAATTGGCAGTGGTGGAAAGACGAAATTTATCTATTTCCGGATTGATATCGGCTTCTTTTTCGATATAGGTATCGGTTTGAGGAATGTAGGCTTCCGGCTGGTAGTAGTCGTAGTAAGAAACAAAGTAAGAAACAGCATTGTGGGGGAAAAAATCACGGAATTCTTGATAGAGCTGAGAAGCTAATGTTTTGTTGTGACACATAACCAGAGTGGGTAGCTGGGTTTTCTGGATGACGTTCGCGATGGTGTAGGTTTTCCCTGATCCGGTGACTCCCACTAGAGTTTGATGAGGATTTTGCTGATCAATCGCAGTTGATAGCTTCTCAATAGCGTTGGGCTGGTCGCCGGTTGGCTGGAAGGAAGACTCTAGTTTAAATTTCACAGTTTCTATTTTAACTTATTGAAAGTGTTACTTGACATTTGGGTAATGTTTGGTAATAATGATTATATGGCCGTAACACTATACAAAAGACAAAGACAGATCGTGGAGTTTATTTCTCAGTTTATTCAAAAGAGTGGCTACTCCCCTACTCTTTCGGAAATTGCTCAGGCAATCGGAGTTTCTTCTCTGGCCACTGTGCATGAGCATCTTCAAGCTTTGGAAAAAAAGGGGGTCATTCGCAAGTTTGATGGGGTTATTCGGGGAATCGAAGTGGTAGATAGACCAAGCGTGGAGAATGCCGGTCTAGAGTTACCGATTTTGGGCTTTATAGCTGCCGGCCGGCCAATTGAGCCTTACACCGATCCAAACGCGACTATGAAGGTGTCTGCCTCGATGGTATCGGGCAAAAAACGAGCCTTTGTCCTCCAGGTTAAGGGGGATTCAATGATTGAAGAGGGGATTTTTGATCGTGACTATGTCCTGATTGAGGAGTGCGAGATTGGCGCTGTGAAGGATGGGGATATCGTGGTGGCGTTGTTGGAAAATGGTCTGGCTACCTTAAAAAGATTTTTCCGCGAAAGAACTCGAGTTCGTCTCGAACCGGCCAACTCTTCTATGTCCCCTATTTTCGCGATCAATGTAAAAGTACAAGGAAAATGCGTGGGGGTAATACGCAAGTACATATAGATTGAGTGAGATTCCTCGACTTCGCTCGGAATGACGTAATTGTGAGGTAAAATTGAGGGATGAAACTAACGATTGTAGGATTGCCGATTGGGAATGTGGAGGATATTTCGGAGAGAGCCTTGAGAGTGTTGCAGGAAACTAAGTTTATCGTTTGTGAGGATACCCGAATGTTTGGTAATTTATGGAGTAAATTGACGAGCCTGGGGAAGGTTCAAGAAAAGAAGACCAAACTCAAGTTTGTCAATGACTTTAATGAACACCGGATTCTTCCCTCTTTGCTGGCCGAGATGAACTTGTTGGAAGAGGCAGTGCTGGTAAGTGATGCCGGAATGCCGCTAATTTCTGATCCTGGATACAAACTAGTAAGCGAAGGTCTCGCCTTGGGATGGGATGTTACGGTTGTTCCTGGACCCACGGCCGAGAGTGCGGCGCTGGCCGTATCGGGACTGCCAACCGATAAATATATGTTTTTGGGATTTTTACCCAAAAAACCGGGGAAAAGAGGCGAAATGCTCAAAAATGTGAAGCGGATGGCGGAAATTATGAAGTTCTCGGCGGTATTTTACGAATCCCCCGTCCGATTGGAAAAGATTATCGGTGAAATGTCAGAAGTTTTTGGAGATGAGACTCAGATTTGCTTGGCGATCGACATGACAAAAGTTTCTGAGAAAATTTTACGGGGAAGTGTTTTGGAAATTTTAGAGATTGTAAAAACAAAGATATTAAAAGGCGAGGCGGCGCTGGTGGTGTCTTTGGCTGATACAAGTTTCACAGTTTGTCATTCCGGGCAAACGTAGTGCGACCCGGAATCCAGAATGGCCTGGATGTCCCGTGGTGATACACGGGATCATAGACCCTATCAAGTCCGGCATGACATGTAGAGATGTACGATATAGTACGAAACTCGCAATGACGAGTGACCTGCAAGGAGTCTCCTCGTAGGACTAAAATATTTAGTTGCGGAGGATTAGGTTTTTTCCATTCATTTCGGCGGGTTGGGGAAGATCCAGGAGGTTGAGAACGGTGGGGGCAACGTCGCCAAGTTTGCCGGATTGCAGTTGAAAATGATAATCATTGAGATGGTAAATAATAAACGGCACCGGATGAAGCGAGTGTTTGGTGTCCACTTCGCCGGCCGAATTTAGAAGTTCTTCCGCATTTCCATGATCGGCCGTGATGAGAAGATAGGAGTCAGTTTCTTTGGCGAGATTTATGAGATTGCCTAGAGCTTCGTCGGCCGCTTGAACCGCTTCGATGGTTTTGTCGATTTTACCGGTATGCGCCACCATGTCCGGACAAGCAATATTGAGAACACCAAGAGAAAAATCAGTTTCTTTAAAGTGTTTGGTAAACTCGTCGATTAACCTGTCGGTAGACATACGCGGCTGAAGATCGCTGGTGGCGATATTGGGTGAATTGATAAATAAACGAGCTTCTCCGGGAAAAGCATTCTCGTTTTGGCCATTGAAGTAGTATGTAACCATGGCAATTTTTTCAGTTTCGGCCGCTCTAAGTTGAAGCTGTTTTGAATTCGAAACGATTTCTCCGAGAGTGTTCGTGATAGTAGTTAGGGGAAACATAACCGGATTGGAAAAGGATTCTCGATAGTTGGTCATGGTGACGAACCGTAGATTAGGAAGACCCGAGTTAAGAAACATTTCGGTCAACTGTTTGGGACGGTCAGTTCTGAAGTTGAAAAATACGACGGCATCACCAGCTTTGATTCGAGTCGTCTCCGAATTGTCGCCAATAGAGGTTGGAGAAATAAACTCATCGGTAACTCCTTGAGAATATAGCTTTTCTAGATATGAATTAGCCTCTTTCTGGGGAATATTATCGGATCCGATTAAACAATCAAACACTTTTTGGGTTCTTTCAGTATGGTTGTCACGATCCATGGCGAAATAACGACCCATAAGTGAAGCAATCTGACCAGTTCCAAGTTCGTCAACCTTTTTTTGGACGGCCTTGATTTGTTCAAGGCCATTGTGAGGATCACTATCGCGACCGTCAGTGATGAGATGCAGGTAGACGTGTTGAAGATTGTGGTTTTTGGCAAATAACATGAGGGCGTAGAGGTGCTCGTTGAAAGCATGAACTCCGGATGAACCGATGAGACCCAAAAGATGAAGACGGGAATCAAAAGAGGAGAGATGTTTGACGGTATCAAGGAGAGCTCGATTGGTAAAAAAACTGCCGTCGGCGATGGCCATGTTTATAAGCGAGAGATCTTGGTAGACGATTCTACCGACGCCGATGTTTAGGTGACCGGTTTCACTATTGCCATCTTGACCTTCCGGCAGGCCAACGGCAGGACCGGCGGCCAATAGTTGGGTTTGGGGAAAATTTTGGAGTAAATAATTGAAAGTTTGTGGTTTGGCTCTGGTGATAGCGTTGCCTGGTGAGTCAGGTGCGATTCCCCAGCCATCGAGAATACAGAGAATAACCTTTTTCATGAGGTGGGGTGGAGGCTTTCTAGATATTCTTGAATAAAAAGTAGACGGTTGTACTTGGCTACCCGCTCTCCCCTACCGGGAGCGCCGAACTTGACAAAATCAGCTCCAACTCCAACGGCAAAGTCTGCCAAAAAGTCTTCATCGGTATCGCCTGATCGGTGTGAAATAATAACGGAGAAATTATTTTTTTTAGCTAGTTTGATCACGGCGACAGTTTCCGAAATAGTGCCAATTTGATTTGGTTTGATGAGGACCGCGTTGCAGGCACTTCGCTTGATGGCTTCTTCGAGTCTGGCCTTGTTAGTGACTAAAAGATCGTCACCGACAATCATTAGTTGTTTCCCGATACTGGCGTATAGATTTTCCCAGTCGGTCCAGGCTTCCTGATCAAAGGGGTCTTCGATGGACAAGAGACTGTATTTTCGGTTTAAATCGATTAAAAAATCCCCCATTTGAGTACCGGTCATGGGGTCTTTGACATCGCTTATTTTATATTTTCCACCCTGAAAAAAAGTGGAAGCGGCGATATCCAATCCCAGATAAAGGTCTTCGTTTAATTTGTAAGGACTGGCTTCGATAGTCTCGACCAAGAGTTCGATAGCATCGGTATTGGAAACTAGATTGGGAGCGTAGCCACCCTCATCTCCAACTGAGGAAGTAGCCTTTTTTTCGATGAGAACTTTCTTGAGTAAATGATACAGTTCGCTGCCCATCTCCAATGAGGCAGAGAAGGTCTTTCGACTAGATGGAATAACATGAAACTCTTGAAAATCAAGATTCCCGGCTCCGTGCTTGCCACCGTTAATGAGATTAAAAATCGGGGACGGTAGATGAGTAGGTGAAGCGGGTGGAAAGCCATATTTTTGAGCGGCGTACTCGAAAGTAGGTATTTCAGCGCAGGCGGCTCCCAGCTCAAAACAGGCTTGGGAAACCGATAGAATGGCGTTGGCCCCTAGTTTTGATTTGTTGGCTGAACCATCGGTATTTAAGAGGATTTGATCGATATCGTTTTGTTTTAGAGGATCTTGGCCAACGATGTATTTACTGATGATTTGATTAACATTGGCACAAGCTTTTAGAACACCTAAACCACCAAACCGATTTGGGTCACCATCCCTCATCTCGTAGGCTTCTAAACGTCCGGTAGAAGCGCCGCTAGGTATGGAAGCGACGGCACCGTGACCGTTGTCTGACCAGACGGTGGTCTCGATGGTTGGATTACCACGCGAGTCGAGAATTTCTCGAGCGTAGACTGATTTTATTTTACTCATTTTAGTAAACGTTTTTCTATTTGAGAGATGACGCGGCGGGTATTGTCGACGGCGTCCGGACTAACCGAGACCGAAGTAATACCCCAACCGACCAATTGGGCTACTAAATCCGGATATAGGCTGGCGGCCTGACCGCAGAGTGAGCTAGTGATGTGATGTTTGGCGGCAGTTTTAACTACACGCTCCAAAGCCCAAGTAACGGCGGGATTTCTTTCGTCGAACTCGGAAGCGACAGTTTCGTTGTCGCGGTCCGTTCCCAAAATTAGCATGGTGAGATCGTTACTACCGATGGAGATGCCATCGATGCCAACTTGAATGAAGTCTTCAAGGAGAATTACATTTGAAGGAATCTCGACCATCATCCAAAGCTTAAAAGAATTTGATCTGGTAAGTCCGCTGGCAGAAATAATTCTTTTAACTTTGACAAGCTCTTCGACGGTTCGACAAAATGGCACCATGAGGTGCAGATTTTTGTAACCCATCTTGTTCCGGACGGTTTTAATAGCTTCCAACTCGAGATTAAAAACCGATTCATCGCTCAGGTATCTGTAGGCGCCTCTAAATCCAAGCATAGGATTGGGTTCTATGGGCTCATAATCTTGACCACCGATCAGATTACGATACTCGTTGGTTTTAAAGTCTGAAGCCCGATAGACAACCGGCCGATCTCCAAAACTATCAGTAAATTTAGCCAGATTTTCGGCTAAGTTTTGGATAAAGACCTGCGACTTGCCGTCTCGAATCATTTTCTTTGGATGGACTCCGATTTGGGCCATCATAAACTCAGCCCGAAGAAGTCCGACGCCATCGGCGTTTCCCTGAGCCACCAAGGAAGCCAAGTCCGGCTCTCCGAGATTAACGTAAACTTTGGTAGCGGTTTTGGGAAACTCTTCCTCTTTAAATTCCTTGGTTTCGACTACTTTGACTTTTTCCGGAACGCCGTTATAGATGGTGCCGGTTGAGCCGTTGACGGAGATCAGCTGATGGTCTTTGAGGATCTTGGTGGCGATCTTGGTTCCCACTACGGCCGGAATGCCTAGCTCACGAGAGACAATGGCGGCGTGAGAGGTTTGACCCCCTTTATCGGTGACGATGGCTGAAGCCCGCTTCATGGCCGGGACGAAGTCCGGTGAAGTCATTTCGGTTACCAGAACGTCGCCTTCCTTGACCTGGTTGATTTGACTGGCCGTTTTTATCTTAACCACCTTACCGGCGCCGATGCCGAACGAGGCCGGTTGACCTTGAAGAATTTGTTTTAATTTGATTAATTGGCTTTCCGAAATTTTTTGTTGACCCTTTTCCATGTTAAGAGTAGTAATGGGTCTAGTTTGAACCAGATAAATTTTTCCATTTTCTATAGCGAACTCGCTATCTTGAGGGAAAAAATAGTGCTGATGAACTTTGAGGGATAACTTTGCCACTTCGATCACTTGCTCGTCGGTAAGTTTTCTGGCAAAAACTTTTTCTTTTGGGACATTTATTTTTTTGACCCCATTGGGAATTTGTCTGACCTCCATGATTGTTTGAGGAACCGCTTGTCTGGAATGAATGGTTAAGCTGTCTTTGTTGACGATGTAATGATCGGGATTGACGACTCCTTGGACGATGTAATCACCTAGTCCCCAGACAGTTTCCACAACTACTTGATTTTTGTTTCGGCTGACCGGATTGACCGAGAAAACGACACCGGACACCTCGGACTGGATCATAAGCTGAACGGGGGCTGCCAGCAAAACTTTAAAGTGATCAAAACCCTTGGTGGCGCGATAAAAAATGGCTCTGGCTCCCCAAAGTGACGCCCAAGCCTGTCGGAGGGCCTGAATCAAGTTGGCCTCTCCCTGGATATCGAGATATGACTCTTGTTGGCCGGCAAAAGAGGCATCCGGAAGGTCTTCGGCGGTGGCCGAGGAACGGACCGCGACCAGGGGCCTCTGGTCACCAGGTTTTAAATTGAGATAACTTTGGAAGATTTTGTCGATGAGATTTTGAGGGATATCGGCCGTGTTGATGAGTCGTTGAATCTTGATCGAAGCTTTTTGTAAATCTTTTTGATGATTGACGTCTGTTTGTCGAATAATCTCTCTAATTACCGGCTGAAGGGCATTGTGATCGATGACGGACTGATATGCCTGAGCGGTGACCACAAAGCCATTGGGTACCGGGAGGCCTAGACGGTACATTTCTCCCAGGTTGGCACCCTTTCCGCCGACTAAGGAGATATCTTCTTTGCTAATTTTGGAAAATGGAAGTACCAGGGCAGGCGTGGTGTTCATGTTTTAAAGTAGTCGACCCAGAGATTGGTGGCTGGGTTTACCTTATTGACGATACTTAAATAATAACTAAAAGAAATCAAAAAGACCAGTGACTCAAAGACTTGGAGAACCGGATCCAAAGTTTCCGGCTTGATGACGGTGACCCGATATTTTTGTTGAAGAAGAATGTCCTTAGTTGAGACTATTTTCTTTTGAAGGACTTCCGGATAAAGAGAAGAGTTGAGGATGATGATGCTGGATTGATCCTTTAACCCCTGGGGGTATAAAAATCCTTCCAGGAGATGATGATTTAAGTCCGGAAAGCCGAAGTTTTCTGCCATCGTCTTAGCCGATTCGTTAAGAAAGTTGGCCGTTGATCGACCAACTCCTTCGAGATGGTTGGCACTAAAAATAATAATGCCCTGTCCTTTGTGTTTGGCGGCGAGAGCTTTGGCTGGATTTTCGACGGTGTCTTTGTAGAGGCTCACCATATCGAGAACTCGTTCGATGGTACGAATAATTTCTTTGGAATCAAAGTGTTTTTGTGAAGATGGGTGGAGACGAATAAGGAGACTGATGAGCGCTCCGATAGATAAACCTAGGCCGGCTCTGGGAGAGTGTGAAGGATTAAATTTTTCATCCAGTCGGATAAGAGGATAGTGCTCGGTCTCGGCCAAGGTAACTAATTTATTGCCGGAGGCAATGACGACCGAGTAACAACTCCTCATTTTGGCATCTAGGGCGCAGGAGAGAACTTCATCGGTGTTGCCTGAGTAGCTGGAAAGAATAACTAAAGTGTTTTTGTCGGAGTAGGCAGGAAGTCTATAGTTACTGACAATTTCAAAGGGGAGATTGAGAAGAAATGGGGCGAGGGAGTGGGCGATGTAAGCAGAAAGGTTACTGGCACCCATGCCAACAAAGACAATGTTTTTAATCTTGTTCGTTTCAAAATTTAGACTGACAAACTGGGCCGTCGTCCAGCCGGACTCAAATTGGCGACCGATTTTGGTTAGAGAGCCATAGAGATCGTCACTGTCGATTTGTTGGTAGGTTTTGGGATTGTCTAAGAGGTTCATGAGGTTAGAGCGTAGCCATTAATGGTGTCTGTCCAGTCAATTTCCAAGTATTGTTTGAGCAAACGATTTAATTTATCTTTGGTTTCATTGTAAAGCTTTTGATCGAGCCCTTCAAATCTAACGGTGATGTAGGGCCCGTTTTGAGAGGCTCGAACTACCACCATGACCTTATCGGTATCCAGTCTAATACCGTCAATAGCCGTTATTTTTGCATGTGGCCAGGCGGTAATCAGATCGTGTTTAAGGCTATTTTCCACCAGATCGAATTTTAGAGCATCTGGGACACCTAATTTTATTTCAGGACTACTAACATGGGTTTCAATCGATGAACAGGCGTCGGCTAAGGTTTCGTGGTGTTTTTCTAAAAAGGTTAGTAGTCTTAAGCAGGCGTAAGCGGCATCGTCGTGGCCAAAAAAATTGTCCATAAAAAAAATATGCCCCGAGAGCTCCCCCCCAAGCAGAGCACCGGTTTCTCTGATTTTGGTTTTGATATAGGAATGTCCGGTTTTCCACATTAGCGGATGTCCACCAAGTCTTTGAATGGTATCCGGTACGGCTCGAGAACAGAGATTGTTGAAGATGATAGTAGCCCCCGGGATGTTCTCCAGGACATCGACGGCAAAAATAGCGGTAATCGTGTCCATCCAATGTATTTTTCCGTTCCCGTCGACTACCGACATGCGATCGCCATCGGGATCAAAAGCAAAACCCAAGTCGGCTTTTTCTTGAACTACTCTTTTAGATAAATTTCTCAAAACGTGAATATCGGTAGGATCGGTGCCATTGGGGAAGGAGCTGAACAACCAGGAATTTTGGTGAATGACTCGACAGCCGGCTCGGCGAAAAAGTTTGGGGTAAAATTTACCAGACGTATTGTTGAGAGTGTCAATGACGATTTTCCATTTGCGTCCAAGTTTGAAGTAACCTTCGAGATGTTTAAGATAATTGGGAAAGACATTCTTCTTGGAATTTTTACCAAAACCAACCGAAAATCGTTTGCTTTCAATAATTTGTTTTATTTCTTGGATTTCATGGAGTGCCAGGGTTTCAGAGTAACTCTTACCCAGTTTAAGACCATTAAACTCTTTGGTATTGTGGGAGGCGGTGATCATGGCACAGGCCTTGGTGAGGTAGTGGTATGAGGAGAAGTAGACGATTTGACTGAGAGACAAGCCGAGATCGATGGTATCGATGCCTCCATCGTTGAGGCCTTTGATGAAGTATTTGGCATAAGACTTGCTGGTGGCTCGATTGTCCCGACCGACCGGGCATAATTTAATTTTCCTTTCGACCAGAAAAGTAGCGTATCCCCTACCAAGTAGGTAATAAATTTCGTTGTCAAGATCTTTTCCTACCAATCCACGAATGTCGTAGCCACGAAAAATATACGGATTTAACTGCATTAATTCAGTATAGCAAGAGAGTGGTACACTAAGCGTGTATTTTTGGGATCTGATGAATGTGCGAGTATTTTACTAGCTCCACCCAGAGAATAGTAATGACTGAAGCTGCTAAGGGGTAAAGCCACTGAGCGAGATTAAGAGGTGTTGTACCCAGTAAAGTATTGAGCCACGGGTGATAGATACCAAAAAGGAGAATAGTAAAGCCGTAAATAACTGAGCCTATGAGAAACTTATTATCAAGCAGATTCATCTTAAGGATCGACTTTCTGAGGTCTTTGTAGGCGAAGATGTAGGTCAAGTCGATGGAACCGATAACGGCAAAAGTGACGGTTTGGGCTAAGATAAGATTGGTGCCATCGTATATGTGGTTAAACGCATATAAAGCTACCAAACCTGCCGTTAAACTTATAGCCACAATTAACAAGGTCATGGGCAACCCTAGTATATTTTCTTGGATTAGTTTCCTGGGTTTTTCAGTCATGATACCAGTTTCTTTGGGCTCAAAGCCGAGGACAATGTCTGGAGGACCGTCGCAAATGAGATGAACCCACAAAATTTGAACGATAGTGAGTGGTAGAGGAATTCTCAATATAAAAGACCCTAGAATCAAGACGATTTCTGCGAAGGAGTTTGAGAGTACATAGGCAACTACTTTTTTGATATTGGCAAAGATGATTCTCCCCTCCTCGACGGCGGAAACAATCGTTTTGAAGTCACTGTCCAGCAAAATAAGATCTGAGGCGGCCTTGGCAACATCAGCCGCACTTCCCATAGCTATACCGATGTCGGCTTTTTTGAGAGCCGGAGCGTCGTTCACTCCGTCACCTGTCATAGCAACAACTTCCCCATTGGCCTGCAAAGCCTCGATGATTTTAAGTTTTTGGAGTGGGGCCACTCTGGCAAAGAGGGTCAGGCTTTTTATCCTTTCTCTGAGGACGGTGGGTGAGATTTTGGCCAGTTCAGCACCTTCGATGGTGTTCTCCGAAGAAACCTCGAGTCCGACTTCGCGGGCGACCCTCATGGCTGTTAATAGGTAGTCTCCGGTGACGATCTTGATGTTTATTCCAGCGTTCATAGCTTTCACGATAGACTTGGCCACGGTCTTTCTGATCGGATCTTTGATACCAACGAGCCCAACCCACTTAAAACCAGTCATTGATTTGAGGTGGGCATTGTGCTTTATACAGAGCCCTACCACTCTCAGGCCAGACTTGGCCCAGTCTTCGAACCGAAAGATGATTCTGGATTTTTCTTTTTTGGAACTATCGCAGAATTTGAGGATGATTTCCGGAGCACCAATCATACATGAAATGGTTTTGCCATTTACTTCCGCGACGGTTTTGGCATATTTTTTTTCGCTTTCAAAGGCTTCTTCATGTAAGATGAGTGACTTGTCCAGAAACTCTTGAGGATCTGTCCCCATTTCCTTGCGTAAGTATTTCCAGATGGCTATTTCGAGACTTGTTCTTTGGGTATTTAAAAGTGTGAGACCCCTCAAAGCCTCTTTGTGGTTTTTAAAGTCAGTTTTAATGACTTGCATGATCCCCTCCGTGAGAGTCCCGGTTTTGTCAGTACAGATGACGGAGGTGGCACCGAGTGTTTCGATGGAAAGTAGCTTTTTGACCAAGCCATTTTTCTTCAGGATTCTTCTCACCCCAAGAGAGAGGATAACGGTGACCGCAATTGGGAGACCTTCTGGAATCGCGGCCACTGAAAGGATTATGGCATAGCGAAACATACTCCATAAATCCTGACCAAAAGACACTCCGATAATAAACATAATTATCGAAATGCCAATGATGACAAGAACAAGAGACCTGGAGAATCCTTCCAACTTAATTTGTAGTGGTGTGGGGGAGTCTTTGATATTTGTGAGGCTCCTGCCGATTTTCCCCATCTCTGTTTGAGTTCCGATTTTCTCGACAAGCATGGTACCCCGTCCGGACATGACGATTGTTCCCATGAAGACGATGTTGGAAGTATTTTCAGTAGTTTTTTTGACAGGTTCTTCCTCTCCTGTCAGCAAAGCTTCACTGACAAGAATGTCGGTACCTTCTAATATCTTCCCGTCTGCAGGTAAATTGTCTCCAGTTCTAAAGAGAACGATATCTCCGGGTACAAGTTCCTCGGCATTGATCGTTTGTCTCCGTCCCGACCGGATCACCACTGTAGTAAGCATAATAATTTTCCTCAAAGCCATGAGGTTTTTTTGGGCGCTATATTCTTGGAAAAATCCCATCAAGACATTAAGCAGAATAATCAGGAAAACAAGTACGCCGTCGACAAACTCTTGGAAGACAAAAGAAACAATGACTACTCCAACGAGAATATAAATGAGAGGACTTTTGAACTGGGACAGCAAGACGGACAAGACACTATACGGCTTTTCTTCTGGCAGGGTGTTTGACCCGTACTGCTTTTGCTGTTGAGAGATCTCAGGTAGGGTTAAGCCGCTATACTTCATAGTTATGTTTCTGACATAACTATATAGAGATTTGGAGGATTATTCTACAAAAGTCAGGGCGGTTCCCATTTTGCCGGCACGGCCGGTACGACCAATGCGGTGGGTGTAGTCGTCTAGGGTGGCCGGAGCGTCGTAGTTGATGACGTGGGAGATGTCTTTGACATCGATGCCTCTGGCGGCGACGTCAGTGGCGATTAGAATACGAATTTGATCGGCTCGAAATCTTCGAAGTACATTTTCTCGTTGGTTTTGACGCTTGTCTCCATGGATAGCATCGGCCGGGAAACCGGCTTTTTGCAAAGCGATAGAGATTTTTTCGACTCCATACTTGGTTCGGCCGAAGATTAAAACTTTTTTGAACTCTTGTTTTCGAAGCAGATCGCTTAAAACCTCCATCTTGTTACCATGAGTACGAATGATATTCTGGTCGACGTTGTGAGAGGTGGAACCTGTTTTGACGGAGATCTTCAAGGGATTGGTTAGAAATCTACGAGCGATGTCTTCAACCTTTTGATCCAAAGTAGCGGAAAAAAGCAAGGTTTGTCTCTCTTTGGGCAGAAAGGACATGAGTTCGGTGATTTCTTTGACAAATCCCATATCGAGCATGCGATCGACCTCATCCAGAACGACAGTGCGAGTATTTTGAAGATTTAAGGCACGCCGATTATAAAGATCTCTGAGCCTACCCGGAGTGCCAATATAAACATGCGGGCGGCGACGGAGATCGTCGAGCTGCCGACGAATATCGGAGCCTCCAATGAGGACACAGGAATAGATCGGTAGATTGGTGGCCAGAGCTCGAATTTCGTCTCGAATCTGAATGGCCAACTCACGAGTCGGAGCTACAATTAGGCAGGTTTCCTGGGGATTGGCCAGTAGTTTTTGAATTATAGGCAGAGCGAAAGCGGCTGTTTTACCGGTACCGGTGTCGGCCAGGCCAATGATATCTTTACCATTAAGGGCGTGCTCCAAGGCTTGATCTTGGATCTGAGTGGGGGTGATCATCCCCTTGTTGGCAATGTTGACGTGAACCTGAGTATGAAGATCGAAGTCGGCAAAGGTGTGATTGATAACCGATTCTGACTCAGTCGGTGGGGTAGCTGCGCAAATAAAGAATCTCTGATCGAGGGCTTTGGGCATGAAACGATTCCCGCCACGGCGGGCAGGACGTTGAAAACTGTTGCCGGCAGGTCTGAAACCACGATTAACGGGCCTCCGGCCATAGGACGGGCGTGAATTAAACATATTTGTTGGGGAATTCCCCGATTGTCCTCTGGAAAATAAAAGCTAGACAATCGAGATCGAGTCTACCTCAGGGCTAATAGCCCTACCTAAGAACAATGATGGGTTAGTATAGCACAAAAAACCCCCGCCGCTGGCGGGGGTGAAACGGTCTATTCAGGTTCGGTAGGAAATGGTGGAGAGACACTCCAATCTGGTTCGAGATCAAGAGCTTCTTTCCGGGCAGCCACGATCTCACCCCAGATACGGAGGGCTTCAGCGTTCACAAAATAGGTTTCAAACCTGCGCCCGGTGACAATCAAATCACTTATATTGCCGGAAGTAAGTTTGGTGCCGCTGGCGGTCAAGGCCGTGGTGCCGTCTACCTGCCAAACAACAGTTGCTGTTTCTTTCAGTACCGGCGGAAAACCCTCACCCTTGAGAACAATTACCTCATCACCCTGAGCTAAGAGAGAAATTTTTTCATCAAGCGGAGATGGACTTTTTGTGGATCGCATAATACGAGCCTCCTTGAGATATGAACGTACAGTGACAATTATACTATATAAGATAGAAAAATTGAGTCAGGAGCTGATCCAAAGGTAAAGACGAGAGGCCGGTTTTGATCCGTTTGTCTGTCTCATAGAGCCGGTAGTGTAGGTCAAGGAGTTGATTCAGAGTAAAGTAGTTGGCTTGGGCGGTAATGAGTTTTTTGGGGTAGGGAGAAAGCTTTAGATACGAGGCGCCGGACTTGGCTTGGATCAGTAGACGAACTTGACGGACGAGCATGGCAAAAACGTATTCGGGCTCATGACCGAGTTCGATTAATTTATTCCAACCTGAGAGAATCACCTGAGTATTTTCTGGGCGAAGAGAGTCCAGAAATTTGAAAATGACCGGATTGATATTGAAGGCTTCGATCTTGGCTTTGGAAAATGGTTTTAAGACGGCCTCGGTGAGTTTTTTGGCTTCATAAAGAATAATCTCTGACTCGGAAGTGGTGATGATAGACTGGATTAGAGCGTCTTTGGTTTTGGACTTAGTTCCCCCCAGTAAATTTTTGATAACCAAACAATTTTTGACGCCAAATAAATTGACGACGCCGGTATCTTGACGCAGTTGAGCCAAATCAAGTTCGGAGGCGTCTTTGACCACTACCTCTAGCTGAGCCGTTTTGGAAGCTTCGATCAGCTCAGTGAGCCGTTTGTAGGAGCTTAGAGTGTCTTCTCCGTGAATGAGGGTGATCATTGAATCTGATTAATATATAGCACAAGATTATGGTAGAGTTTTTCTAAACTGATAAATAAATTAACCTGCTCTTCGATTACCGACGGAGTGGTGGCGACCGGAGAGTCGACAAGGGCAATCGGAGGTGCCTCTACGGCTAAAGCCGGTTCCCCTTTTTGAGCCAGCACGGAGAGAGTGGCAGAAAACTCCTTTTCTTTTTGATTGTTGTCTAAAAAACTGAACTTCTGGAAGGGACCGTCTTGAGCGTTTAAGAGGAAAGGGGTGATGGCCACAATAGAGGGATCTGACCAGACTTGTGAGAACGCATATTGATAATAAAGGGCTATCTGGTGGTCGGAGAGATATTTGTTTGACCAACCGGTTTCGGTGATGAAGACCGGTAATTTCTTCTGGGTATAATTTTTAAGATACTGTAGGTCGTATTTGAAGGAGTCGATTTTATTACTGCCGGATAGGTTGGGCCTGGCCGCGAAGTCTGGGTTGGCGTAAGCGTGGGAAGTCCAGCCATCCAGTCGGTTAAAAATATTGGGTTGTTGCCGAAACATACGAGCGAGATAAATTTTCCAATCGATAGAATTTCTCCGATCGGTGGCAGCGTTATCCAGACCGGCCGGAAGAATAAAAAAGTCTTCCGATCTGGTTTTAAAGATATTGATGGCGTTATCCAGAATATCGGCATAGTTTTCGGGACTAAGAGTTCCGCCATATTCATTGGAATGATTGACTTCGTTAAAGAAAATGAGATATCTATTCTGGATCGGCCAAATTAGATCATTGAGGAAGTTGGCAAAATCGATCAGGTCGTAGTCGTTTGGCTTGATCCAGTTCGAGCCCTCGGGGACGGTAGCAATACGGACAATCGGAATGACCTTTTGTTTGGCGCATTCATCGAGAAAGGTTTGCCACTTTTGGCGATTTCGATCATTTGCTTGAATGGGAATGGTGACATAACCCCAGGCGGCTTCACCATGGCGGTTGATAATTTTGGACGCCTGATTTAGTTCCTCGGGAAAAAGCAAATGAATACCAATTTTATTATTGGGGACAGATAAGGGATCGGAGATAGCCAGAATTATATCCGTCAGGGATAGGGACAAAAATAGACTGATAATTATAGATAAAATGCGCACAAAACGATTATACGTGAGAAATCTTTAGGTGGTCGTAGGCCTTGGGTGTGGCGACTCGACCCTTACTGGTTTTGGCGAGAAAGCCCGACTGAAGCAAATACGGTTCGTACAGGTCGGTAATGGTCTCAATGGACTCGGAAATCAAGGCGGCCAGAGTTTCCAGTCCGACCGGTCCTCCTTGGTGTTGTTCAATAATGGCCTTTAGAAGTCTGCGGTCTGTTTCATCCAAGCCTTCGTGATCAACTTGGTAAAAATCGAGTGAGGTTTTGATATTATCCGGTGATGTCACCGAATTGTGTTCGACGAAAGTGTAGTCACGTACTCGTCGTAAAAGTTTCAAAGCAATGCGAGCGGTGCCACGAGAACGTCTGGCAATTTCCAAAGCCGATTCATCGTTTAGCTTTAAGGACAATTTTTTAGCGGCGTTTTGAATGATGCCTTGAAGTTCTTCAGGAATGTAAAAACGAAGCCGATGAACGATACCAAATCGATCTCTGAGCGGAGAGCTTATTTTACCGGCTTGGGTAGTGGCTCCGACTAAGGTAAAGGGATTGAGATCGAGACGAAGATTTTTGGCCGCCGGTCCCTTACCCAAAATGATATCGATAGCGTAGTCTTCCATGGCTGGATATAGAGCTTCCTCGACGGTTTTGTTTAAGCGGTGGATCTCATCAATAAAAAGGACATCGCCTGGTTCCAAGGCCGTCAGTATCGAGGCTAGATCTCCGGCTCGAGTAAGAGCCGGACCAGAGGTAATTTTTAGGTTAACTCCCATTTCATTAGCAATAATGTGAGCCAGTGTGGTTTTGCCCAAACCCGGTGGACCATAGAGAAGGGTGTGTTCCATGGGTTCCTCTCGGGATTTAGCCGCCGAGATGGCGATCTTGAGTGACTTTACGACTTGCGGTTGGCCGGCAAAATCAAGCCAGTTTGACGGTCTGATGGATTCGGAAGGATTGATCATTTGTGAAGTAATTTGAGAGCAGATTTAATTTGAGATTCTAGTGGAAGCGAGTTGTCGATCTCCCCCATAATCGGAGCAATTTCTTGTTTTTGGAAGCCAAGAGTCATTAGAGAATCGATGATTTCGGATGATCCTTCAAGATTCTTTAGATTGATCTCTCCCCGACCGACTTTTGATTTAAGATCGAGAATTATTTTTTGAGCGGTTTTTTTGCCGACTCCGGTGATTGAAGTAAAGAAACCAAGATTACTGGATTCAATAGCTTTAATTATATTCTCCGATCCGGTGGCGGTTAAGATGGCCAAACCAATTTTAGGTCCGACTCCGGAAACCGAAATTAGAAGCTCAAACAAATCTAGTTCGGCGACAGTGGTAAAACCAAAGAGAGAAAGATTGTCTTCCCGAAGATGAGTGTGAATAAAAAGTTTGGCTGAATCTTTTTCCAAAAAGGATAAGTTACCGGGAATAAAGACGGTGAAGCCGATACCGTTCACAAAAAGAATGATTTTTCCCTTACTGGTGTATTTAATTTCACCTTCAAGATAGCCGATCATGGTTTCATTCTAACACGGGCCCATGCTGACTATTCGGGATTTTTACTGGTACCATTTATTTGACTCAATATTGTTTTCTGGTACAATATGGCCTGTAAGATAAATCGCACCATAAAATACTGGAGGCACAAATGGGATGTATTGCTAAGTTTATTTTCACAGTACTAGCCTTGTTAGGCTTTAGCGCACTAGGTTGGATCACGATTGTACCTGGAGCATCTCTGCTCTGGGCTGCTTTCTGGGCGATTCTGATTATGGCCCTGGTTGATCTGGTCTTGATATTGGTAAACCTTTTGCTGCAAGTGGTTGCCCTTCCTCTATCTATTCTGACCGGTGGCGTACTTGTCTTTGTAATTGACGGTATCTTCAAATACACAGGCTTGTATGTTACGTCGTACTTAACCGGTTTGTTTGTCCTACCGTGGATTTTAGGAGCTTTATGGTGGCAGGCGCTCATAATTGGTTTTGTTTTCGCCGTAATTGGTGTTGTCTGTGCGCCACGATCGTCCTCCTCATCCTCAAATTAAAAGATCTTCGCCTGACCCTGTCGTTTGACGGGGTCTTTTTATTTCTGGTATCTGATTATCTAACCCGAAAGGCGTGGGTGAGAGCAATGGCCACCGCATCAGCGGCGTCGTCCGGTTTGATTTTCTCTTTTAGATGAAGAATCTTTCCCACCATAAACTCCACCTGACTTTTTTCGGCTTGACCATAGCCGGTAAGAGAAGACTTGACTTGAAGGGGGGTGTACTGGGAGATAGCCAAGCCTGATTGCTGACCCACCAGCAAGATAACACCTGTGACGGCGGCCACATCGATAGCTGTTTTGACATTTTTTTCGAAGAAGATGGACTCAACGGCAAGAGCGTCTGGGGTATGAAGATTGGTCAGGTTTTGAATAAAGTCGTGGATTTTGAGGAGCCTTTCCGGCAGATCCGAGTTAGCCTGTGTTTCGAAACAACCGGAATCAATATAGCTGTCAATCCCTTTATCGTGACTGACTATCCCCCACCCCAATCTGCCAATACCAGGATCGATGCCTAAAATCTTCATAGTTACCATTCTATATTAACAATCTTGGGTTGTATAATATAAGTTCTAGATCTTTCAAAAGGAGTCATGATGAAGAAACCCTCGTATTGGTTTACACCTGTTACTGCTCTTGCCCTGCTCGGTTTTGCCTTTATCCAAGCGTTGGAGCTATACCTGGCCACACCAATGATCTTTACCTTGATTTTATTGTCGTTTGTAACTTTGATTGTGGCAATTTCTTGTAGTGTTTTGTTTTCCACGATCTTTCTTGACTACAAGCAAATCAAGTCAGACAGGGCCAATTGGCCTCCAGTGCACACCTCCTAGGGGGTGTGTTTTTTGTGAGGCTGAAATGATAAAATAAGAGCGTGTTGTTTTGTTGGGTCAGTAGCTCAGTCGGTTAGAGCACCTGCCTTTTAAGCAGGGTGTCCCGGGTTCGAGTCCCGGCTGACCCACTCACGGCCCCGTCGTCTAGTGGTTAGGACGTCAGGTTTTCATCCTGAATATCGGCGGTTCGAATCCGCCCGGGGTCACCTCAAAGAAGTTTCGCCCAGATTGCGAGGATTCAGCCCGTGCGCCCGCCCACGCACGGAGCGATGTTGTGTGACTTTGATAATAAAAAAAGGCCTGCTTGTTAAAGTAGGCCTGCGAGAATAATAAATTTGTACTTAAATCGCTATTATTTCTTAACTGAGATAGGATTGCATAGAACGATAGACTGATATTCCGATCCGTAAGTCGGTGAGTATTTTAATGTATCTTTGATCGATTCATGTCGAAGACTGCGATAGAATTTGGCTGTTGACGTATCAACCGATTTCACAGACTTGAGTTCTTCAGCAGAGATAATTTGTAGATGATTGGCGAGAAAATCGTGCCACTTGGTGACGGTTAGGTTTGCCCCCTCGTCCTCGCATTTGATGATTGCCCACCAAAGATATGAAGGCATGAAGAAACCACGAAACTGTGGCATGCGCACTGCTTGATCTAGATCAGTCCTCAATAATTCAGTTCGTAACTCTTCAGTCAAATAAGATTCGTAGTGGCTTGAGCAGTCGAAGCCAAGTCCAAGCATTGGTGTGTTAACTGTTACCTTTTCGTACCCCTTGTACTGCTTCAAATCCTTGGCCGCTTCCTTGGCGCTTATGTAGCCGTCTAGCATCAGTTCGGCTGGTGAATAATCCTTCAAGGGTTTAATTTGACGATTGTAAATAACGCCGAGTTTAATCTCTGACTCACCATAACGAATGACAATATTTTGGCCAGTTTTATGCTCTGCATATTTCGGTGTGTCCATGCGCAGAGTCAACAGTTTGATGTTGTTCGCCAGTAACCAGGAAACATTTCCGTAAATAGCCAAATCAAGTAATTTGCTCATCTCTCTCCTTTTTGCTCGTATCAAAATCTAAATGTACCTAAATTCTTTGATATTGTAGCACAGCAAAACTCGTGATACTGATTCACATTGTGCCTGCGAAGCAGGCACTTTGGCCGATAGGCCAATGTTGTCTCAATCGTTAAATATCAGATAGTAAAATCCTCTCCTAACTAGCTGATATTTGTATGGCGAAATTGAAATTTGAGCCATATATTGAGACAGCTTCGCCACAATCACTTGATGTGAAGTTGTGGCGAATATATAGATGCGACAGCGATAGCTGACGTTTGCTCGTAAGAGCAATCATCCCGAACGAGTGTCAGTGGAGTGAGATTTACCCGCAAGGGGTATCCAGGAGAGCTACGGTTCGAAGTATCGAAACTCGCAATGACGACGAGGAAGGGATACCGAGTTCGTATGGTCTCACCGACATCCGCAGATGGAGGTGAGGTGTGAGGCTGGTATATGATTGAAGGTGTGAGGCAAATGGAGATTCAACTAAGTACTAAACAGAAAAAGTGGTTTAAAAAACACAAGTATAAGCTTGGTGCGGTAGAAATTGCCGATCATTTAGAGATTTCGGTAAGTGAGGCAAGAGATTTACTGGGTATAAAAGAGGAAATGTTTGTTCCTCAGAGTTACGAAGTACAAATTTTAGGAGTAGTTTTGGTGATAGCTTTTTTGATCCTCTCTACCAGCCTGGGCAACGCCTTTGTCTCCGATGACATTCCGGCGATCATGAATAATCCACAATTGGGGACCTGGAGCTTGGCCACTCACGCCATTCTCGGATTTTGGGCGAATCTAATTCATTTTTTGGTCACAAATACTTTTGGAGTGATACCTTGGGCTTTCCGTTTGGCAAATATTATTTTTCACCTGGTGACGTCAGCTTTGCTTTACTTGATCGTTCGAAAGTCAAACTCATTCCGAATTGCCATGATGACTTGCCTTTTTTTCATTGTCGCACCCACTATCCTTGAGTCCGTGGTGTGGATTTCCGGAATGCCATATGCGTTGGGAGGGATGCTGGCAATGGGGAGTTTGTATCTTCATCTAGACGACAAACGCACTCCAATTAAAAATTTTACAGAAATCGGTTTGTGGACGATGACGTTGATGACAAATGAGAAATACGTTTTTCTACCACTGTTGCTGTTCTGGTGGGACTGGTATAGAGGCAAACTTGTAACAAAACGGTGGCTTCTCATCGCTTGGTTCGGACTGGCTTTGGTGAGAGGGTTGGAAATGTTGTCGGTACTGGGAGAACGGATTGAGGTTTTAAAAATTGAGAACTACACCACTATTGGATCATGGGACAATCCAATTTCTAAATTTTTGATCACCATTGGTTATTATGTTTGGTTATATTTGTGGCCGGCTGGATTGACATTGTATCACTCTGAACTGGACTTGAGTTTGCCTAATTTGCTTAAATATGGCAGTCTTACGGCAGTTGTCGGTTGGTGCCTATTGATGATAAGTAAGAGGAACCGAGATGTCTGGTTTTGGGTGGTATTTTCGATTTCGTCTTTGCTATTGTTACTATTACCGATTCGAGTGGGCTCGCTGGTGGCCGAAAGATATGCCTACTTGATGTTTGCCGGTCTGGCGGTGATTTTGGCAATCGGCATAGATAGTTTGTTTACCAACGTAAGATGGAAAAATGCGCTTTATGTTTTGGTCGGGGTGGCAGTTTTGTCGATGTCTTTGAGAAGTTTGGACCGAATTCGAGACTGGAAGACGGCCGACACTCTCTGGTTTTCGGCTGAATTTATTTCTCCAAGCAGTTCGCAAAATCACAATAATTTGGGTGACGCTTATGCTAATCAAGGGAACTTGTTAAAATCAATCGAGGAATTTACCAAGGCAATCGATCTTAATCCACTCTACGCTGACGCAGTTCACAATCGAGCAAACTCCTATATGAAACTTGGTGATATTGAAAAGGCCAAGCAAGGCTTTACCGAGGCATTGCGGCTAAATCCTAAACTGTGGCAGTCGAAGGCAAAACTAACCGAGATTGAGGCGTTTCAAAAGTAGCTAGTTCTTAGTGTATAATGGACACATGGTAAAAGGATATGATGTGACTAAATATGACAGACCGTCTTTGGCCGTGGATGTGTTGTTATTCACCATAGAAGATGACCATCTTAAGATCTTATTGGTTCGTAGGAAAGACGAGCCGTTTAAGAACCAGTGGTGCTTACCGGGTGGATTTGTGAAGATGAATGAATCTTTGGATGAGGCCGCAAAAAGAGAACTTGAGGAAGAAAGCGGAGTAAAAAACGTCTATCTGGAGCAACTCTATACCTTTGGCAGTCCAAAACGCGATCCAAGGACTAGGGTAATCTCGGTCACCTATATGGCCCTGGTAACGAAGTCACCTTGGACTTTGCGAGCTTCTGGTGATGTTTATCAAGCTGAATTTTTTCCCATTTCCGATCTTCCCAAACTGGCCTTTGATCACCAAGATATTTTCCTTTATGGCTTGGAGAGGCTCCGAAGCAAGCTGGGGTACACCAATATTAGTTTTGGTTTGCTACCTGATCAATTCACCTTGACAGATTTGCAAAAAGTTTATGAAGTTATCCTTAATAAATCGCTTGATAAAAGAAACTTTCGTAAAAAAATGCTTTCGATTGGTTTACTGTTACCGGTGGGGGTAAAGTCCTCAGGCGGAGCTCACAGGCCGGCGGAGCTGTATCGGTTTAAGAAGAAGGAGATCGTTTATACGGATTGAGATGATTGTTGGTGGAGTGAGATTGCCACGGTTCGAGTACGAAACTCGCAATGACAACGTTTTATCTCTTTTTGTGATGGCGGTGGAAGATATTCTTGCGTGTGGGACGACTGAGTATCTGTCCCATTAAATGTGGAGCGAGCTCACGGATCCACTCGGGCTTGACCAGAAGACAATTGCTGGCATAGGCCTTGCCATGGGTGTTAATAAATATTTCATCGGAGACCAAAATGGCCTGTGGGCCGAGATTTTGTCTAAAATAGATTGATCCAGGGTGAATGTGAACATCTTCCTTGGTATTATCCAACTTTCGATAGCATGATCGGCCGGAGTATTTCATGAGGTTAGTAATTAAGCCAGCAGTAATGGCTTTCCCCAATGAGTCTTCATTTATCTTTTGTTTTAAACTGTCATCTACCGATAAGTGGTGATTTTTCAAGACATCCAGCAGTTCCAAGCGAACTTTTCTGGCTTCTTCCAGAGTTTTCTCGTTTAAATAATTGGCTTTGGCCCAGTCACTATCATAACCGCTTTTGACATACGCGTTCCAGATATTAAGAATAACCATAAAGTCCGAATCCTTTTCCTTTTTATATCTCTCGTGAAGACGCTTAGCTTCTCTTTCCTGAGCGATTTCTTCCGGACGAATGAAGATATTTTTTCCATCCAAAAATGAAGCGATGGTGCAGATCTCGTTGAGACAATGGTTATCCGGTCTCGTGGCTTCGATAATCATCCGTCCAAGCCTTGGATCAATTCCCAGATCGACCATAAACTCGCCTATTTTGGTCAGGTGGCCTCTCCCGTCCAGAGCACCCAATAAAGTGAGATTTTTGATGGCTTGATGAATAGCTCCGCGATTGGGAGGATCGATAAAGTTAAACTTTTCAATGTCTTCGATGCCGACTTTTTTCATGGCTAGAACTACCTGACTCAAATTAGAACGTTCTATTTCGGGGGATGGATATTTTTTTCGACGCCTCAGACTGTCCTCGGTAAACAATCGATAACAATAGCCAGGGGCGGTTCTGCCCGCCCGACCTTTTCTTTGGTCTAGACCACTGAGGGCGTGCTCGACCAAAATTAGTTGCTCGATGCCTGTTTTGGGATCAAAACTGGTTTGTTTGATTAAGCCGGAGTCGATAACGTGAACGATACCGTCAATGGTGACCGATGTTTCGGCGATGTTGGTCGAGACGATGATCTTTCGATTCTTTGAAGATAGAAAAATCCTGTCTTGTTCTTCCGGTGACAACTCTGCGTGAAGAGGAAGAATTTTCAGTTTAGTTCTGTTGGTCAGAGCTTTTAAATATTCGACGGTGGTATTGATTTCTTTTTTCCCAGGCATAAAGATGAGAACGTCTCCTTCCAGATGATTTTCTAAAAGAAACTCCACTTTATCGGCGGCGGCCTTCATGTAGTCATATCTCCAAGGGATTTCCGGTTCGTAAAATACTTTGACGGGAAACATTTTTCCGGATATTTCAGTCGAATTATCTTTATCTTCTAAACCGATGTATTCGGCAAACTTATTTCTCTCGATGGTGGCAGAGGTGATGACCAGTCTAAGAGGTTCCATACCTGTTCTCATACGAGTATTGTTCACATCGATTAATAACCCGAGACAAAGATCAATGTTCAAACTGCGCTCATGCGCTTCATCGATCATGATGATGGAGAACTCGGAAAGAAAAGGATCAAATTGAATTTTTCTCAGGAGAATGCCATCGGTCATAAAAGTAATGTCGGTACTGTCTGAAGTAAAGTCTTCAAAACGGACGTGATAGCCGACCGATCCACCCACATCACAGCCCATCATCTCCGAAACTCTAGTAGTCACGCTTCTGGTGGCTACCCGTCTGGGTTGAGTGACGCCAATTTTGCCGGTGAGTCCCAGCTCGTCCCTTAGTTCAAGAAGTAGAGGCGGTAGACAGGTTGTCTTTCCCGAGCCGGTTTCACCAATAAGAACAAAGTTTGGATGTTCTCGAATTTGTTGCCGAATTATTTTTCGAAGTCTAGCTACGGGAATATGCTCCAGCTCACTTAGTACTTTTTCCGGATTATGGTGGCCTTTTTTTGGATCTCTCTTTTCGGGTGACATTTGTTAGCGGACGAAGACTTTTTCCTTGCGGACAATCTTTTTGGGGCCTTTTTTGACCTTTTTGACCTTGATCACTTCTACCTTTGGAGCATTTTTGACCTTGACCGGCTCCGGACGAGCCCTTTCGGCTTTTGATTCTCCTGATTCAGGGGTTTCGACGGTAGCCTCGACAGGAACCTCTATTTCAGCTTTTTGTCCTTTTTTGACGAAGACGTCTTTAACTTTGGTAGCTTTCTTGCCTAACAAATGTCTAAGGAAGTAGAGTTTGGCGCGACGGACCTTGCCTTTCTTAACAATCTCGATCCCGGTAATCGTGGGAGTACTGATGGGGAGGATTTTTTCGACACCAACACTACCGGTGGCAATTTTACGCACGATAAAGTTTTTTCCGGCGCCTGTACCACGGATAGCAATCACAATACCTTGAAATATCTGAATTCGGGTTTTTTCGCCTTCTTTTACGGCCAGCGACACTTTAATGGTGTCACCGACACCAAATTGAATCTTGTCCTGCCAGGTGATTTGATTTGCCATTGGCACATTCTACCAGTCGTGGAGGGTTTTTGCCACCAGTTTAGCCAGGTCTTCGGTGAAGTCGACTCTATAAGGAAGCTTAATTTTTTTAAGATTATTGGCTGATTCGACGACGACGATGATTTCATGATCTCCGGGATGTAGCTTGAGCAGATCAGAAACCTTTTGCATGACGTCTTTGGGGGTGCCGGACTTGATGAATATTTCATGTTGCAGTTCCGGGAGTGTCCGTTTCAGATCGATAAGGGTAACTGATTCGGCCACAATTTGAAGTTTATCCTCCCGATTGTCAACTTTACCTTTGACAATAAGAGGTGAGTCTTCGATCCAGATTTGAGGGTTTTCGGCATACAATTTAGGGAAAATAATACAGTCGATGGTGCCGGTGTCGTCTTGAAGGGTGGCAAAGGCCATTTTGGAGTTGTTTTTTTTGGTGTTTACCAGTTTTACCCGAGAAATGATGCCGGCAAGGGTCACAATCTGGTTTAGATGAAGGGTGGCATCTAGAGTGGATATTTTATGGCTAATAAGATCCGAAGCCTGACGGACAATCTTCTTGACCGGATTGTCTGAGAGATAGAAACCTAGAAGTTCCTTTTCCAATTTTAGTTTATCTTCCAGTGTCATTTCTGGTATGTTGGGAAGATGATCGGTGGTATCATTGTCTGTCTGATCGGTATTAAAAAGACTGACTTGGTTTTCACCTTTTCCCTTTTGATGTTTAACAGAGCTTTCTCGAATTACAGGGAGGGCGGCTAATAGCTGAGCGCGATTGCCGAAGCGATCCAACGCGCCGGCTTTGATAAGAGACTCGGCGACTCTTTTGTTTACTTTTTGTAAATCTACTTTCTTTAAAAAATCTGTAAAAGAATTAAAGGGAACTGCTTCTCTCCCTCCCAAAATAGCGGTAATAGCCGAGGTGCCCACATTCTTTATCGCCGAGAGACCAAAACGGATAGCCTTACCGGTATTTCTGGCTCTACCTTCCGGTAACCAGGCCGATTCGGATAGATCAATAATGGTAAAGTCCGTCAGGGATTCATTCACATCCGGAGGGAGAACTTTAATGCCCAATTTTTCACATTCGGCGATGGCTAAAACAATCTTGTCGGTGTCCCCCGCTTCGACAGACATCAGAGCGGTCATATACTCAACCGGATAATGTGTTTTGATATAGGCTGTCCAATAGGCGACAATGCCATAAGAGGCGGCGTGGGCTTTGTTGAAGCCGTAAGCGGCAAAGGTTTCTATTTGCTTGAATAAATCTTCAGCTTTTTCATGAGGAATGTGTGAGTGAGTGACACAACCATCGACAAATTTGGCATGCTGGGCTTCCATTTCGGAAACAATTTTTTTGCCGATGGCCTTTCTGAACTTATCGGCTTCTTCCCAGTTGTAGCCCGCTAGTTCGATAGCCATGAGTAAAACATCATCTTGATAAGTGATGATGCCGTAGGAGCGATCTAAAATTTTTTCCAACCCGGGAACAAAATAGGAGATCTTACTTGGATCATGTTTTCTGGCTATATAATCCGGAATACTACCCATGGGACCGGGGCGGTAAAGGGCCACCATAGCCATGACGTCTTCAATTCTTTCCGGCTTCAGATCAATTAGATACTTGGTCATTCCCCCGCCTGCCATTTGAAAAACCCCAAAAGTTTCTCCTCTGGATAACATTTCAAAGGTTTCTTTGTCATCCAGTGGCAGTTTTTTGATATTAATCTTAACGTCATGTAATTTTTCTACCAGCTTGACGGAGTTAGCTAAAATGGTTAGATTTGAAATTCCCAAGATGTCCAGCTTGATTAGCCCAATGTCCTCACAGGCATGCATCTCGTACTGGGTAATGACCCTATCCCCTCCACCGGTTTCCTTTTGGAGCGGGGTAAATTTGACCAGGTCGTCTGGGCCGACGATGACAGCGGCGGCATGAACGGAGATGTGACGGGCATTGCCTTCAACCTTTTGAGCCAGACTAAGCAGTTTTTTGATTTCCGGATCGTTATCCCTCGTTTTGGCTAGATCCGGTGTGGTTTCTAAGGCTTTTTTTAAGGTCATCGGAAAACCCTGACTACCTTCGGGAATCATTTTGGCTATTTTATCGACTTTTGAGTAGGGCAGACCCATGACACGGCCAATATCGCGAACGGCGGCTCTAGCTTTCAGGGTACCAAAGGTACAGATTTGACCAACTTTTTCGGCACCATAAGTATCTGAAAGGTATTTGATGAGCGCGTCTCGGTGAATATCGGCCACGTCCAGGTCAATATCGGGGGGTGAAGGTCGAAATGGATTTAAAAAACGTTCAAAGGGGAGGCGAAAATATAAAGGATCAACGGTGGTTATGCCAATGCAGTAGGAAACCAGTGAGCCGGCGGCGGAACCTCTGGTGTTAGTATATATTCCCCCATCGTTAGCGAAGTTTATAATACCGGACTCAAGTAAAAAGTAAGGTGAGTAGCCCTTTTTTTCGATAATTTCCAGTTCGTAATTTAATCTGGCGGTTTGTTCCTGCGTGATTGAGCCAAATATTTCTTGGCAACCTTGGTAGGCTTTTTCCCTGAGAACTTCGCCGGCGGACTTGCCTTTGGGTAAGCCTAGCTTGGGAAAGTACCACTCACCAAGTTTAATTTGAACGTCACAACGGTCGGCAATTACTTGGGTGTTGGCGATGGCTTCGGGTAGGTCGGTAAAATCAGCAGACATTTCCTCCGGACTTTTTAGATAAAAGTCGGGGGTGTCGACATAGCGCATACGATGAATATCGTCGAGCATTTTTCCGGTTTGAATACAAACAAGAGCGTCTTGGGCGGCGGCATCTTCCTGATTTATATAATGTGAGTCATTGGTGGCAATAAGCGGAAGGCCCAGATCCCGAGAGAGCTTTACCAAGCTTTCGCCATTTTTTATTTCATTTTGGTGAAGTTCCAGTAGCCTGGGTTTTATTTCCGAGGGAACCTCCGGGGCGAGGGCGTACTTATCGTAGTGGTGACGCTGGAGTTCTAGAAACACATTTTTGGAGCCAAAGATCTGCTCATATTCTTGGAGTTCTTTTTTGGCTGAGCCGTAGCCTTCCTCCAAAAGAAGTTTTTGGATTCTGCCGGCTGGACAGGCAGTAGAACAAATAAGACCTTTGGAATACTTGGCCAAAATCTCTTTGTCGACACGCGGTTTATAATAAAAACCTTCGGTAAAGCCAAGGGTCACAATTTTCATTAAGTTTTGATAACCCTCAAAATTTTCGGCTAAGAGAATCAGATGATTGGCGTCGGACTTGGTTTTGTCAAATCGCGACTCTTTTGCCAAATAGATTTCACAGCCAATGATGGGCTTGATGTCTTCCTTGGTGGCTTTTTTGTAAAATTCGATGGCTCCGTACAGCGAACCGTGGTCGGTGATGGCGACGTGAGTTTGCCCGAATTCTTTGGTTTTGGCGACCAGTTTGCTAATTTTACTGAGTCCATCCAAAAGGGAGAACTCGGTGTGAACGTGTAGGTGGGTAAACTTTGGCATGACTGATTTATCATACGAGAATCTGGAGTCAATGTCACCTCAGTTTTCGAATATACTTTTGGTATGACCTTTACAGAAGAAGTTTATGAACAGTTAAAGAAGGTGCCTCGGGGGAAGGTAACTACCTACAAGCAGTTAGCTAACAAACTGGGATCGAAAGCTTATCGCGCCGTAGGTCGGGCGATGAAAAATAATCCTTATGCTCCAGAAGTTCCCTGTCATCGGGTGGTCCGAAGTGATGGATCGGTCGGTGGGTTTATGGGGAAGACCAGCGGAAAGGAAATTGCCAGAAAAATCGCCTTACTCAAAGGTGAAGGCGTGGAGGTCAATTTTGGGAAGGTCGTCGACTTTAACGAAAAATTATTTTTAGATTAGGTATTTGGTTAATTAGCGTCTCTGACGTAAAAAATAAATTTACGTCCCTTCACAAAACCGCGCTTTTCCATAATCCTCTGCATTTGTTCATTGTCTTCGTGAACCAGACCCCAGCTCCAGTCAATCTTTTTACCCTTTAGAATTTCGTCTGTCCGATCAAACAGTTTTGATCCGATGTTTTGCCCACGAAATTCAGGTTTGATGGCGAGATCAGAAAAGTAGGCTTCTCCAAAGACAGGGTTGATGTGGGTAAGCATAAAGCCCGCAAACTTACCATCGACCAAAGCAACCAAGCAAACTTCACTATCGCTTTTGATGGCTTCTTTTATGCTATCAACGCTGTAATAGGCCGGTCTGTCTTCATAGACTTGGAGTTGCTTAGTCGACATACCCAGAGAATATACCTCTTGGGCATATTCATCGGTCATCTCTTTGATCGTAAGATTATTCATGCAATTAGCTATTAAGTAATTCCGTGACGACTTTGCTGAGGGTTTTAGGATCGGCGGAGCCGTGAGTGGCTTTCATCGCTTGGCCGACAAAAAAGCCGGTTAAGGTGGTTTTGCCTCCTTTATATTGAGAAACCAGATTGGGATTGGCGGTTAAGATTTCCCGAACGACTTTTTCCAGCTCTCCCCTATCGGTTGAACCTACTTTGGTGAGGCTCAGATACTCGGCTTTGACATCACCCAGAGTACTCAACTTTCTGTTCACAATAAGACTGGCCAGTTTTTTGATGTCTACGTCCTGATCTCCAGTAAAACCTTTTAAACGTTCGATGGCTACGCGGTTTTGATTACTAATAAGGATCTTGGCGTCTTTTTTCTCTACTCCAAGAGCGATAAGAGCTTCTGTTTCTTGATCGGGAAGTAGAGGAAGTTTTTGCCTAAGTTTTTCGATAGTATCGTCCTCAATTATAAAAGGCGGGATGTCCGGCTCGGGGAAATAGCGGTAGTCTTTGGCCTCTTCTTTGTCCCGCTGGAGAAAGGTAACTTTCTTGATCGGGTCGTACCCGCGGGTGGTTTTATTGGTGGCTGACTTTTCGAGACCAGTCTTTTCAAATTCTTCGGTTTGTCTTTTGATTTCGTATTCGATCGCTTGGGAGGCGTAGTTAAAAGAGTTGATATTTTTAACCTCGACCATCGGGGTATATTTTTCGTTGATGTTCATGTTGATGGTAGGCTCGAGACGCATTTGGCCTTTTTCCATATCGACATTCGAGACACGAAGGCAACGAATTATTTCGTGAATCTTTTTGAGATACTCTTTGGCTTCGGCACTGCTCTCCATATCCGGACGAGATACTATCTCCACCAAAGGAACTCCACCACGATTGAAATCTATCAAGGTCACCTCTTCTCCGTTGACCACAGTGTGTTGGAGTTTGCCGGTGTCTTCTTCTAGGTGAACTCTGTCGATGCCAATTTTTTTGCCTGAGTCTAACAATACAAATCCATCGGAACAAAATGGCTGGTCGTACTGACTGATCTGGTAACCTTTAGCGAGATCCGGATAAAAGTATTGTTTACGGTCAAATTTGGAAAGTCTGTTTATGGAACAGTCGAGAGCTAAACCGATTTGAATACAAGACTCGATGGCTTTTTTATTTGGCACCGGTAGAGCCCCGGGGAGACCTAGACAAACGGGACAGGTTTGAGTATTGGGCTTTTTACCAAAGTGATCGGCAGGGCACGAGCAAAACATCTTGGATTTGGTTTCCAGCTCGGCATGAACTTCTAGTCCAATTAGAGGTGTTATTTTCATAATGTTATATTTAGATCCGGAAATAAATTAAAATTGGTGTTTTGCTGATAGCAATCGGCGATCATGAGTGCTTTTTTTTCTTGGAACTGATTGCAAGTTATCTGCAGACCAATCGGTAAGCTATCGACAAAACCACAAGGGACACTGGCGCTAGTCAGGCCGGCAATAGAGCTTTGCTCCAGGAGGACATCTTCCATCTCACCAAACATAGGTTGATTTTTGGTAGCTCCAACCAATAGAGCAGGTCCCGGGGAAACGGCTCCGATGACGGCGTCGTAGGTTTTAAAAATCTCAGCGAATTGATCGATCATTTTGGTACGGATGGCTTCGGCTTTTTTGTAATAGGCATCGTAGTAACCGGCGGACAAAGTATATGTTCCCAAAAGAATTCGGCGTTTTGTTTCCGGACAGAAAGTATCGCGTTTGTTCCCGTAACGAATGCCGTCAAATCGAGCGAGATTGGAGCTGATTTCCGAGCGGGAGATAACAGCGTAAGTACCGATGGCGTACTTGGGATCCATGAGAGAAACTTCTTCAACGGTGGCTCCCAAAGAGCGAAGCTTATCGGCGGCGTCTAGAATGAGCTGTTTAACATCTTCGCGCATGGTGGGTAACAGATATTCTTTGACTAAGCCAATTTTGACTCCAGACAAATCTTTTTTACCCAATAACTGCGGATAATTTTCGACTTCTTTTGGACTAGTGGTGGCGTCCAGTGGATCTCTACCGGAGACAACCTTAGTAATGAGAGCCGTATCGGTAATAGTTCGAGCTAAGGGACCAGGGGAGTCCGTTGAGCTCGCCATCGCAATGACACCGTACCGGCTAGCCCTCCCATAAGATGGTTTGAAGCCGGTGACACCGCACCACGCGGCCGGCTGACGGATGGAGCCGGCAGTTTCACTGCCCAAAGCGGCAGTAGCGAGCTGAGCGGAGATAGCAGCCGCCGAGCCACCGGAAGAGCCTCCGGGGAGTCTTTTAGTGTTCCAGGGATTGAGTGTGGGTCCAAAGTCAGAGGTCTCGGTACTACTACCATGGGCAAAAGAGTCCATGTTGGTTTTACCGAGAAAAATGGCTCCGGCGGCTAGAAGCTTTCCAGTTACCGAAGATTCGTATTGAGGCATAAAACCTTTAAGAATATTTGAACTAGCGGTGGTAGAGATGCCAATGGTTAGAAAATTATCTTTAATGGCCATCGGGATTCCCAGTAGATCTCTGGTAATCCCCTTCTCAGCGATTTCCCTGTCGACAGCAACGGCTTGAATTAAGGCTTGATCGTTAAGAGCCAAAAAAATATTTAGTTTGGGATTATATTTTTCAATGCGATTTAGAAAATGGCGGACCAAATCGACACAGGTAAAATCTCCCTTTCGGTAGCCTTCGTGAACTTCGGCTATAGTTAGTTCGTGTAATTGTTTCATATGATGCGAGGAACAACAAAAAAACCTTCGTGTGTTTGAATAGCCTCTCGCAAAGCTGTTTCTTGGGGAAGAATTCTAGTTGTATCGACGATGTCTTCGCGGGTAATATTGCTGAGGCCTGTTACTTGGTAAGTGGCCGCCACTTCTGAGGTGTCGATCTCGTTTAATTGATTAATGACGTCGACCGTTTCGGTGAATTGGCCGGCAAAGAGCTCTACTTCGCTATCGGCAAGTTTGAGATAAGCCAACTTGGCAATCTTTTTGACCTCTTCCGGCGTAACAATGACTTTATGCACAATTCAATTTTAGCAGGAAATCTCGAGCCTGGTGATATAATTAGCATGCTACCACAGCATGCACTTTGATGATGTAACCACTCTTGATTGGGAAAGGAGGCAAAATGGCAGACGACAAGATTTATTATGTTGATGCTAACGGTGGGGCTCACAATACTGCCCAAGAGGCAGTAGATGCAAACTTAGGAATTGAATCTTCAAATGGTCAATATATTACCGGCGGTAACTGCGGCCAGAGTTCGGACAATATCCAGTCCGACTCAAACTCAAGCTCGAACTCTAATTCTGACAAAGCTTAATTAAATGTGCTGTGGTAGCATGTTTTATGACATCTATAATTCAAAAAATTGGTGAGATTGTTAGTGAAATTTACTCTCTAAATTCAAACGACGACCTTTCTACTCAAGCCAAAAGGTATATTGAATTGATTGAATCCCGAAATGTAATGGCGGTTGGCTATGGGCATCGAAATTTTTTAGAAATGGAGGTTGCGAAGGTTCATCGTATTTCGAGTAATGATTGGGGAAACTATCTGGGAAAAAGAGACTCTTTCGCAATGAAATATACACCTGAAGTAGTCAGTTTTTCTACTTACCCGCATTTTCTTCCAAATATTCCCAAAGCTAGTTTGTCTTTTCCAGATGGTGTTTTTGCTCTTTTTAAATCATTTCCAAAAATGAGAGATATTCAAAAGAGAATTGATTTGATAGTTGAAGGAGAGCAATCAAAATTCCAGTATCACAGCGAAACAGATAGATATTCCGTGATCATCGCAGAGACCAACCACAACCAAAAAATCGCCATGCTCATTCATGAGCTTTCTCATGTAGCTGATCATGAAAACAGAGAACACAAGATTGTTTCAATCTATGACAGTGAGCTTGGTGCTCACAAAATCGAGTTTGATATTGCAAAATTAATTTCAAACGAATTTTTATTGGCTGATGTTCGCGAATACTTAGCATGTTTCGTGCGATCAGAATTTGAGCAAATTATCTTTGAAGATCCTAGTCAAGCAGGACCAATACTATTTGGTAAGATTTTGGCTAAATATTTCGGAGTGACTAATGACAAAGAAAGTTATTCGTACCTTCAGGATGAAAAACTAATTATGAAGCCTTTCTCTGATTTGTCCGTGGCCGTAGCGATGACTAATTTGCTGATGTAATTAGTCCTCATTTAGAAAGTTGGGGCTGAGGGAGATTTTTTTGTTTTTGACATCGTACGCGATATCGCAGACGTTATTTAACAAGTCATGGTCGTGGGAGATGAGTAGAACGGTTCCCTCGTAATCGACCAAAAATTCTTCTAGGGCGGCGACGGACTTGAGATCCAGATGGTTAGTAGGCTCATCGAGAATCAAAATATCGGGATTGGTATAGAGAAATAAGGCCAGTTGCAGACGAGCCTTCTGACCACCAGAGAGAGTCCATATCTTGGACTTAATGATATGTTTGTCGAAGTAAAACTTGCGCAAGACGGCAGCCGCTTGATAGTCGGCAATGGGGAAACGCTGAGTAAAACAGTCAATGGGAGTGGCGTCTTTATTTAAAGTTTCAAGGTGTTCTTGAGAATAATAGCCAACCTTGAGATTCTCCCCTATTTTGGCTACTCCCTCGGATGTTTCTAGCTGGCCTAGGATTAATTTGATTAAGGTTGACTTGCCGGTACCATTCGGAGAAATCAGGGCAACTTTCTCCCCCACCTCAATATATAGAGAGGCTTTTTCAAAAATTGGGTTATCTGGGTAAGAAAAACTTAAATCTTTGACCATGATGGCGATTTTGTGCTTGATCTGTTTACCGGAAACTGAGGTACTGAGCTCGATGTGAGAATCCCTTTTCTTTGGATCCTTGACCATTTCGGCTTCAAAGCGAGCCAGACGTTTTTCCAGGGCGTGGTAGTATCGTGCCGCTTTCGTCCCGCTGGCGGCTTTTTGTCTGAATCTTTCGACCAATTCTTTTAATCTTTTATGCTCACGATCTTGGACATGGAAGAGGTGCTCTAGATCATCGCGTTCTTTTTGATATTCCAAGACGAATTTTTCATAGCCAAATGGGTAAGTACGGATACTGCCGTCTTCGACCAGCCAAGTATGAGTAGTAATTTGCTTTAATAAATGCCGGTCGTGAGAAATCATAATAATCAGACCATCAAAAGCTTGCATAGCACTAGCCAGCCACTGTTTATTTTCGATGTCGAGGTGATTATCGGGCTCGTCTAGGAGAAGTACGTCGTAAAGACCGGAATATATTAGATCGGCTAGGAGCGCAATTTTCTTTTGGCCACCGGAAAGCGTGGGGAGAAAGTCAATTTCTTGCTGAAGATAGCCAATTCTGGGTTCCCCTGTCCACTCAATGCGGCCACTTTCTTGTTCTTCCAGATCGGCAATTATTTTTAGGAGTGTCGTCTTGCCGGAGCCATTGTCCCCAATTAAGGCCACAATACCATTCCCGGTATGATTCAGGGTGACGTTTTCGAGCAAGGGCTGGCTGTAGCTCTTTTCGAGTTTGGTAATTTTGAGATTGATCATAGATTGGTTAGCCTCAAAGATTATACAGTCAAACGAAGGTAGAGTTTAAGTACGAAGGACCTTTTTTGTCTCGCGATGTTTGCGGTTGGGCCTTCGGGGAGAGTCCTTGTAGGTGAATGTTGGAAGGTTTATGACTAGGAGGTATCTAAGCCACCTACGAGGAGAGTCCTTGAAGGTAAGTGCCGACAAAGAACTTAGCTTCGTCTATTTTTTGATCGGATAAAAACAGATCGAGAACTTTTTTGCCGTAGGGAATGTGAGTAATTTGACTGGCCATAAATTATTATACGTTGCCACAAGTTTCGCAGTTTGTTTGTAACCACGCCGTCATTGCGAGTTTCGTACTCGAACCGAAGCAATCCAGGTTTTTCTGGATCGCCACGCTACGCTCGCGATGACGAAAGTGTGAAAGTCGTAGTTGCGTAAGACGAAGCCTTTGGAGAATCCTACTGACTTCGGAGGGCTTTGAGACGTTCTTTTACTGGAGGGTGGGTGTTGAAGAGGCCAGCAAACCAGCCGACAGAGTCGTGGTGATTTTTGAGGGGATTGGAAATGTAGAGATGAGAGGTGGCTTTGTTTGCGGCTTCAAGCGGTTCCTTGTCTAAAGCAATCTTTTCTAGGGCAGAAGCGAGACCTTCGGGATATTTCGTGAGAGCCGCACCGGAAGCATCGGCCAAAAATTCACGTCGACGAGAAATGGCAAGCTGAATTAACTGAGCGATGATGGGAGAAAGCAGAGCTAAAATAATGCCAACGACAAAAAGTATCGCTCCCACGTTCCCTCCATCATCGCGACTGCGTCCACGAATTCGGGTGCGAAGTAGAATATCCGCCAGAAGGGTAACTAGACCCACGAGAATTGTGACAATACCCATCAAGCGAGTGTCATAGTTGCGGACATGACTTAGTTCGTGAGCGATAACACCCTCAATCTCGGTTCGGTTTAATCTGGAAAGTAGTCCAGAAGTGGCGCAGACTACGGCGTGTTCCGGATCCCTGCCGGTGGCGAAGGCGTTCATGGCGGTATCTTCAATAACATAAAGCTTGGGCATGGGAACGCGAGCCACACGAACGAGATTTTCAGTGACGGTATAAAAATCAAAATGATCTTTTTTGGTAGCCGGAATAGCGCCGGAAATGGAAAGAATAATACTGTCGGAGTAATAGAAGCTGGCGAAACTGAGAATTCCCGAAATGATTAGAGCAATACCTACAAAGCTGTAGTCAAAGCCCATCGCATAAGTGATGGCGTAGGCCGAGGCGGCGATAAAGGTAATAAAACAAGTGATGACTACACCACTTCGAAATTTATTTTCATCTACTTGCTCGTAAAAATTTTTCATCGGCTATCAAAGAGAAACTTTAGTGTCCTTGGTTTCATCTTCGGAGACGGAAAGGTGAGCACCGTCCATAGGTGTGGCTAAACCTTTTTGGGGTTTGAAACCAAATAGATTGGCGACGAGATTACTTGGGAAGGTGACCACTTTAGCATTGAAGTCGGCTGAGAGGTCGATGACCACACGCCTGGCATACATTAACTTATCCGAAGTGTCTCGAAGCTCGTCCATGAGACGAGTGACAACCTCAGTGCCTTTTATTTCAGGGTTGCTTTCGACGAGAATTTGAAGCTTGGGAACCAGGTTACTGATAGCATCGGAAGCTTTTTCAATCTTGGTCATGTCACCACTACCTGAAGCCTTGTCTACTAATTTTCGAGCTGAAGTTATTTCCTCATAGATACCTTTTTCGTGTTTTAGGTAGCCTTTGACAGAGTTTTCCAGATTTGGGATCAGATTGGCTTGGCGCTTGAGCTGATTGCCAATATCCTGAATTGAGGCGGTAATTCTGGTCTTGGCGGTCTGAAACCAGTTGTAGAGATTCATGAGATAAAGCCCGATGGCTACTGCGGCAATGATGAGGATTAGGGTTCCGTTCATATTCTTTTAGTTAATGAATAACAAACCATTCTAGCACCTTTCAATGTTTTGATCCTGAGTAAATTAATGTCTCTATTTTTTCACGCGATTTTCACAACCACGAAAAACCCCACCGAAGTGGGGCTTTCCGATTAATAAATCTCGCGACTATTAATTTGTTAGCTAATTTTAGCGGCCTCCGAAGGATCTCGCAGGGCGGTCTTCTTTGGGACGAGCTTCATTAACAATAATGTTGCGACCGTCAAGGTCAGCACCATTCATTTTCTCGATAGCACTCTTAGCAGCTTCAGCGTCTTCGAATTCTACGAATCCAAAGCCCTTACTCCTGCCGGAGAACTTATCGGAAATAACTGTTATCTCACCGAGAGCACCGAAGGGAGAAAAGATCTCCTGGAGTCTGGATTGAGTAATATTGTAGGGTAGATTCCCTACGTACAAACGAACAGCCATTTCTGGCTCCTTTCTACTTTCCCCATGGCCATCATCGCCATAAGACAATCTGTAAAGGTTAAGATGATTTAACTAGCACATTATACCTTATTTTGGTAGAATACAAGGTGTTCTTGGGGCTGTAGCGCAGTTGGTTAGCGCGTCTCCCTGTCACGGAGAAGGTCGTGGGTTCGAATCCCATCAGCCTCGCAAAACTTAGTTTATGTCCAATAAGGTGGTAGTGACACCGGACCAGATTAGGCATTGCTTGTAGTTAATGAGTTCTGAATCAGCCGGAGGGTACCCCCAACCCCAGAAGCTGTAGTTGTCTCTGGTGCCTTTGGCGGGGTCATAGGCGGGATAAAGAATTCTCCAAACCTTTCCGGCTGACCATTTAGCATTATCTTGACTGGGTGTAAAAACTTCGAGGTAGCATTGTCTGCGAATGTTGATTACTCTTAGCTGAGTCCAGTAAAACCAAAATGCGATCAGTAGTAGTCCTATCAGTAAATAGTTTGGATTCTTTACGGCAGTCATCTGTAATTAAGTTTATCAAAAAACCCTAGACTTCGCATCTGTCAATCTGCCTATTGACAAAGATAATTCTTTATATAAGATTGAGGTATGAAAAAAGGACAGAGTTCTTCTAAAGGGATTAAAAATATCCTAAAATTTTTTAAATTAAACGAAAACACCATCAGTACGCTGATGGGAGCTGTGGTGATCGTGGTTATTGCCGGTTTGATCTTCAACTATTTTAGAACTGCGAACTTAAAGACTTGGCAAGGAATACTCTTAAATGAGCAAGAAACGGCTTCCACTGACAATAAGGACGAATCTTCAAATGACAAGCTTATTGCCACCTATAAGGTAGTTAAGGGGGATGATTTGTGGCATATCTCAGAAAAATACTACAAGTCTGGATATAACTATGTGGATATTATGAGTGAAAATAAAATTTCCGGAAAAGGAGTCATTACTCCAGGGATGGAGCTTAGAATCCCTAAGGTAGAGGCAAAGAAAATCACGGTACTGGAATTAAAAAAGGATATTGCTCTGTCCGAAAAAGGTGACGTTGTGAAGGGTGACTCTTCGGCAATTGAAGTGGGAGAGTACACTACCCAAAAAGGTGATTCTTACTGGAAGATTGCCGTGCGCGCTTATGGTGATGGCTACAAATGGACCAAGATCTACTGGGCAAATAAGAAGCTTTTTGCCAACCCTGACCTGATATTCTCAGGAGTCAAGATCACGATTCCAAAACTGGAACAATAAGCCACTAAAAAACCGTGCGTGAGCAAACTCACTTACACGGTTCGGGTATTCAGTTGTTATGATCGGTTTATGGGAGTGACAATCCCTTCATAAGTAATTCTATCTTTGGTGGTAAGAGTGACGGAAGTCCAGAGATACTCATCGTGGTCTTTGAAGTCAACATTGGTTAGAAAAATATGTTTGAGTCCACCATTTTCATAATCGCTAAATTTTTCGTCGGTGCCTGAGCCCATGATGATGATATTTTCGCCATCAACGGTCACCGTTTCGACATTTTCACTATCGATGAGTAACTTGATGACTTCCTCTCTGTTAAGGGTAATCTTGTATTCAAGTACGACAAAGCTCATTTAGACCTCCAGTTTGTCAAAGTATGGGGTATTTTAGCACCTAATGAGCCGGGGGTGGGACTCGAACCCACTACCTGCGGTTTACGATACCGCCGCTCTACCAGCTGAGCTACCCCGGCAACAGGTATATTTTACTCGAATCGAAGTAAAATAGAACGAATGGCATTCAAATTTACCAGAAATTCAGACGGAACAGGCATGATGGAGACAGATCATGGGTCTGTCCAGACTCCGGTATTTATGCCGGTGGGTACGAGCGCCACGGTCAAAGCTCTAGATGGGCAGGATATTCACGGAACGAAGGCGGAAATAGTACTAGCCAACACTTATCATCTATTTCTCCGACCAGGTGAAAAAATAGTCTCAAATATGGGAGGAGTGGCTAAATTTATGAACTGGGATGGACCGATGCTCACCGATAGTGGAGGTTTCCAAGTATTTTCTCTTGGTTTGGGGGCTAAGGGCGAGTCGCTTTCGAAAATTGATGAGAAGGGGGTGACTTTTAAATCTCACTTGGATGGAAAGATGCATCGATTTACTCCAGAAATATCGATGGATATTCAAAGAGACTTAGGGGCAGATATTATTATGGCTTTTGATGAATGCACACCGGATAAAGCAGAAAAGAAATACATTAGGGAAGCGCTGGATAGAACACATCGGTGGGCAGAGAGAAGTGTAAAACAATGGCAGAAAAATGGCATGAAAAGTGCTCAGGGTACAAACCAGGCTCTTTTTGGCATCATTCAGGGCAGTATGGATAAAGAAATGAGAAAAGAAGCGGCCGAGTTTATTACCTCTCTGCCTTTTAGTGGCATAGCTTTAGGTGGCGAAACCGTTGGGTACAACATGGAAGGAACCTTAGAGGTAATTGATTGGATAAAGCATTTGTTACCGAGGGACAAACCGATTTATACCATGGGTTTAGGGAGAGATCCGCAAAATATTGTTGAGATTATTAAGGCGGGGATTGATATGTTCGATTGTGTGGCCCCGACTAGGCTCGCAAGGAATGGGGCTCTATATCAAGGCGAGATACGGGGAGATAAATTTGAAAGTGAATTTAGTAACGGTAGGCTAAATATTGGTAATGCACAGTATATCGGTGATAAAGATATCATTATGGAGGGCTGTGATTGCTATACCTGCCAGTCTGGCTATACGCGTGGATATCTTAATCATCTCTATCGTTCCAAAGAGCTCACGTACTACCGGCTGGCTTCAATTCACAATGTTCGCTTTATGGTAAGACTGGTGGAACAGATGAGAGAAAAAATGAGGGTTAAATCAAAATAAGGAGTTTATTTGTATAGATTCCGGATCAAGTCCGGAATGACAAAGATTAAAGGATGAGCATGGCGTCACCGAAACTGAAGAATTTGTATTTGTTTTTGATAGCCTCCGCATAGGCTTGGCCCATGAGTGAGTCGTCAAAATTGGTGAAATGAATAGGGGAGTTGGGAAAACTTACCAGAGCGCTAACGAGCATTAATAGCGAGGTTCCCGGCAGATGAAAGTTGGTGATCAAGCCATCAATAAATTTAAATTTATAGCCAGGCTGGATAAAGATATTGGTCTCCCCTTCTCCGGCGGTTAGCCTTCCTGTTTCATCCGATTGAGATTCCAGAACCCGGCAAGTGGTAGTTCCTACGGCTATTATTTTTTTGCCCTCTTTTTTGGCTTGGTTTAATCTTTGGGCAGTTTCGGCTGATAACCAAAAGGATTCGGAGTGTAAGGTTTTTGAAACAATTTGTTCCTTGGTCACTGGTTTGAAAGTACCGAGTCCTACGTGTAAGGTAATTTTTTCGATTTCGATCCCTTTTTGCGACAACCGTGTCAGAAGTTCTGTGGTGAAGTGAAGACCGGCAGTGGGTGCGGCGGCACTCCCCTTTTCTCTGGCATAAACTGTTTGATATTGGTCGCGTAGTTTTTCTTCTGACTCACGAGAATGAATATAGGGTGGTAGGGGAGTTTTGCCGAGATTGTCGAGGGAAGTTAATAGTTCTGGACCGGACTGATCAAAATTGATGTTTCCCCGAGAAATAGTGCCTGATAAATTATCTGAAAAGAATAATTTTTGACTATCCTTGGTTTTGCCACGAAGGATGCAAGTAAAGCTGTTGAGAGAAGTTTGTTTTAGGAGTAAAACCTCTATTTTTCCACCGGTGTCCTTGGTTCCAAAAAGACGGGCGGGGAAAACTTTGGTATCGTTTAGAACTAAGACGTGATTTTGATCCAAAATTTCTAGAAGGTCACGAAAGGTATGGTGAGTTATAGATTGGTCCTGGTGGTTTACGACCAGAAGTCTACACGAGTCGCGTGGTTCGATGGCTTCTTGACCGATCAATTCCTCAGGAAGGTCAAAGGTAAAGTCATGTAAATTCATGATTGTAAATTGTATAGATTCCCGATCAGGTCGGGAATGACAGGGTTTATTGTTTTTTTTGCGTGAGGGATTTGACGATTTGGGCGGATTTTTGTTTGTAGGCACAGTATTCACATTCCGGAGCTTGAGTAGGAATTGCATCGGAGTTAAGAAGTTCCCGAATTTCCAAAAGGGTAAGTTCGACCCAGTCCGGGTTGCCTTCGTAGGGGAGAATAGACATTTCAAACTCCAACTTGCCATCAAATTTGGGAAGATTTTTCTGAGCATTGGCAAAAATAAAGTAACCTGTTTTAGAAATCGGAAAACCGAGTTTTCTAAAAATCCATTGATAAATCTCTATCTGGCGTTTGTAGGACTGCTTCCACTCGTCGTTGAGAGATATTTCTTTTGAGGTGCTGGTGGATTTGTAGTCAACCATCACCAGATTTCCCTGACTATCCTGCCAAACATCATCCACCAAACCGTTGATCATTAAGTTGCTTTTTTCATCCAAAACCAAGGCTCCAACGTAGGCAGTCACTTCACCCCGCCATTTCGGGAGATCTGGGTGGCTGAAAGGAATGGCGTCAATGGCGTATTTTTCGACCAGTTCGTGTTTCTCGCCTTTTTTGCGAAGCAGATCGAATTCGTTTTTTAGTAAACTATCGACGGCAGAGTTTAAGGTATAAGGGGGAGTAGATGGACGGGAGAGCCCGAGACGAACATCCATGTAGAAACAACGAGGGCAGTTGGTGAAGAGCTCGATTTTTGATCGACTGATCTGGAAAGGCTCTTTGGACTTTGGATCGAAGACGTTTCTAGTTTTTCTGGCGTACATGGCTCATGTTAGCACAAGGGTGGGCAATGACGGTTACCCCTCAAGGAGGTCGAGACCTTTGACGAGGGGGAGAGACTGACCAACAATACCCTGCATACTGCCGACAATGCCAGCGGTGCCGGTAAGAAGTCTTTGGGTTTGAGTTTCTCTAGCTTTCCAAATTTTTTCGAAGGCGGCTCTTTCTTTGGTTATTTGTTCCTGCATCTCTTGATAAACTTCAACGATGTTTTCCACTTGCTGGCGGAACTCGTGACTAACAACATAGTTGTAAAGTATTTCCGATTTTTCGGCTCGATTTTGACTGACAAATTTTTCTCTAGCGGCTTCGATGAGTCTCAGGCGCATGATCTCGGCAATCGGTTGAACAAACTTGGGTTCACAAATCCAAACACCTTCGTATAAGCCGAATCCGGAAGTGATAGATTTTGGAAGGACAGAGGTAATAATTATCGGGATGTTGGCTTTGGATGAACGGAGATCTTCCTTGAGTTTACTTGCCCAGTCGTCTGACCAAGCTTTAGTGCGTTTACTCTCCCAGAGAATGACACCGCAGGAGTTACCGAGATTGGTGCGGACGGTTTGACGGATGTCAGCTCCTCGAACCCCCTTTTCTACCGGTGAAATTTCGTCAAAAGGAAAGGCTGACTTAAGATATTCTTCCACATCCAGTTCCTGAACTTCTCCTTGAAGCTGTTGAGAACCCTGAGTCACTTTTTGCTGAAGATCTTCGATTTTATTTTTCATGTCCAGAAGCATCTTATCTTTCTCCATGTCCTTTAACCGATGGGTGTCACTGAACTCGGTAAGAGATGTTTGACGGATTTTGACTCTCTCCACATCTAGCTGTTTTTGTTTTTCCAGCTCAAAAGATTTTTTCTCGTCTTCCAACTTGAGTTTCTCCTGATGAAGTTTGAGAGACTCTTCCCGCGACTGATCAAGTTTTTCGGTTTTAAACTTAAGCTCTTCTTTAATTAGCTTGAGTTTCTCAGCTACGTCCTTCTCGACATCTTCACGAATAGAAAGACTCAAGGCATCGGAAATTTCGAATTCTTCGCCACATTTGGGACATTTGATCGGGTTAGCCATATCAGTAGCCGCGCATTTTTTCGATGTATTTCTTGATTTGTCTTTTGGCTTGATTTCTGACTCTCACTATCCCATCCATCAAGACTTGGTGAGTATCCCGAATATTTATCGGGCAACCGGGTAAGTTCATGTCAAACTTAATCTCGTAACCGGAGCGAGTGACTTTTTCAATTGATAGCGAGGCAATTTTGAGATCTTCTTGATAATTCTTTAATAGTTTACCGAGGCCTTGATCAAATTTAGTTTGAATTCTATTTTTAAAGTTGTCTGTGAGCGATAATTTCTGAGGATTGAAGATTATATTCATAACGCCAGTATACACATTTACGACTTTCGTAACTTGTCATTCTGAACTTGATTCAGAATCCAGAAGTTTCTGGATGCCGGATCAGGTCCGGCATGACAGGTGTGGATGTACGATATAGGTGCGAGACTTGTAACATTAACCGAAAAAGTATTTTATACTTAAATTGGTGAAAATATTTTTACGTCTGATTATTTGGGCAGTGGCGATTAGTATTCTGTACTATGGCTATAAAAACATCCCCATTCAAAAAATTGGAGAGGAGATTGGACAGAGAGTTTACGTTGAAAGAAACAATGCCAAATTTTTTCCTGATTGGAATGCCGACGTGGTTTTGACAAAAATTAACCAGGCTAGAGAAAGCGCGGGCTTTATGAAGTTGAAGATTAATGACAAGCTTAACAAGTCGGCTCTAGGCAGACTGTCTGTAGTTATCACAGAAGACGACTATTCCGGATCCGCCACCGGACTTACCCGAGAAGTGGCGGTTAAGAATGCCGGTTATGACGCGAGCTTTATCGGTGATTTGCTTCTGACTGACTTCTTCAAATCAAACGACCCAATTTCTTTTTGGTCAAATGACAGGACTTTAGTGGCTTCTCTACTTCATCCGGATTTTAAGGAAGTTGGTATAGCGGTAAAAAACGAACAAGACAAGGTTTCTGTTTATGTAGTGATGGTGTCTCCAAGAAAAATAGTTCCAGTACCAAAAAAAATCGTTTGGGGAGGTCCGGAACTTTGGGATACGGTTAATAAACGACGAGTCGAACTGGGAGTAAATCCTCTCGGGAAACGAGATGAACTTTGTACGCTGGCCTCGATTCGTCTCAATCAACTTTTGGAGCTCGGGAAATTAGATGGACACGCCGGATTTGCGCCCCTTTTGAGTCGATCCGATTTAAAATGGATAGCCGAAAAGTATAATGTGAGCGAATATTTGGCGGCTGGATATCAATCTCCTCAAGAAACGATAACAGCCTGGGAAACGACTCTGGGGCATAAGTCTCTGCTGGCCGGAGGAGAGTATGTGTGGGGCTGTGTTTACTCCCAAAGTACTTTTGCGGTAGCCATCACGGCGTACTAAAACTAAATTATTTCGCTGTCGTCTTCAGTTTCAACAGCGCTTGATTTCGAGAGAAGGTAAGTGTCGCGGTGACTGATCTCTCCCACGAGCTCTCCTCCACCCCTTAAGATTTCTTCAAATGGGAGGCACCAGGAACAGCCTGCGTTACCATTTGGGCAGTCAAATTTTTCCAGTTTACGAGCCAGTTTAATTTTTCTACCCACTTCGAGCACTTTTTCGTGAGCTTGTTTTAAATCCGGAAGTGCCTTTTCTTGAGGGGCACTGCTAAATTCCAAGTACCAATATGAGGCTTTGGATACCGGTCTTTTTTGACAGTGATGTACCAGGAGATGATAGATGGGTAACTGAAGCGAGTCGGCCGTCTCCTCTTTTTTACCAGTCTTAAAATCGATGATGTGGACACTGTCACTGCTTTGGAGGTATTCCAACCAATCCAGCTTGCCACAGAGAATAATGTTTTCCGCCTCGGAGATCCAGTAGTAAGGTAAACTTTCTTTAATCTTGACCGAAAGGTTTTTTAAAGGACCCGGATTATCCATCACCTTTCTCAGCATGGCCTTACCTCGTTCTCTAAATTTATGCTCTTCCGCGAGATCGAGAAACCCTCCTTTCTTTCCACCGAATCGATTCCAGATTTCATCAAACTTTAGAATCAGAGATTCATCAAAACGCGAATCTGTAGGGATGTTGGAAAGAGACTCGATGACGCTGTGAACGGCGGAGCCAAGAGCCAGTGACGGACTAATGACTTGAATTTTGCGGCCGCTAGTTTTGTCTTTGTAAATATTTTTTAGATAGTAGGCTCGGGGACAGTGAAGATAGTCGTTGATTGAAGTGTGTGAAATCCAAACAGCGGAAAATTTATCTTTTGGCATGGTATTTTAGAAAACTAATAAAGATGGCACCCAGTAGGTAACCCCCCAGAACATCGCTGGCCCAGTGAGCACCCAGGTAGATCCTAGAGAGACCGATGGTAATAATCAGGAAGGCCGAGATCGAGGCTGTCAGAATTTTTAACCAACGAGTTTTGATTTTATAAATTGAGAGATAAAATAAATAACCAAAAAAGATGGTAAATATCAACACGTGCAGACTGGGAAAGCTTTTGTCACTCACAACTTCTTGAACATTAACCAAGCTGGAGTCCGGACGAGGGCGACTAACCATCCATTTTGTGAGAGTTCCGATTAGAGCACCGGTAAAAGTAAAGAGAGCGACCTTGAGAGCCTCCAACTTTAAGCCGGCAAAAAATATCAGAGCTCCGACCAGTCCAATAATTATCACCACATGATAGTCGTCGCCTATCTCACTGACTAGATTCATGGTGTCGGAAAAAAGAGGATTGTGGATACCTTGTAACGCCTGACTAATTTGGAGATCTATATTAAAATATGAATACTGACTGGCAAAAATAGCCAATATTAAAAAACTGATAATCAACAATGCTCGCAACATGTAGTATTATCATAAACTATGGCCAGCATAGAGTCATCGCTTAAAAAATTTAGTGAACATGTAGATGAGTACCTTTGGGTTCAGTTGCAGTGTTGTGAAGAACAAATACTCAAGCTGTCCGGTACGAATCGTGTTGAAGATGTCTCTGAGTTACTGGTAGAGATGAACAGTCTCTTAGATCAGTTTTATGGCGAGTATGAGGAGATGTATGAACTTTATCGATATCGAATGTTCGTCGATCCGGTAACCGGAAGTATTACCATTATTCAAGGAGAGGAGATCGAGGTTGATGTCAGGGCTTGGGTAGAAGAAAGCCGAACCAATGAATGGAGTGAAGATGATGATCTTAACTAAGATGACGAAGAAGATCCTTTAGACGAGTAGTTTTTGATGGTTCCGATGAAGCCAGCGTCGATGCTCCTTGTATTTTGGATCAAACTTGACTACCAGTCCCCAAAAACGACTACTGTGATTTCTCTGAACCAGGTGACAAACTTCATGAATAATGACATAGTCGACAACCTCGTGCGGAGCCATAATTAGTTTACGATTGAAACTAAGGCGATTAGTGGGAGAACAACTGCCCCAGATAGAGGAAACTTTCTTGATATCGATTCGACTGTACCCAACTCCGAGCAGGCCTGAATAGTGATTAACCTTTTCCGTAATAACGGCTATGCCCGTTTCCAGATAGAGTCTCAGGATGGCTTCTTTAATTTCTTCGGTCCGTTTTTTATCGACATGACCCCTAAAAAGAGAAACTTTAAGCTGGTCCTCCCATATTTTGGCTTCAGTTCTCAAAGGAGTTTCCGCATGTATGATATTTAAAGCATATTCTTGACCAAAGTAGAGGTGTTTTTCTCCATCGACATATTCTTTTTCTTTTGGTTTGGAAAGACTCAATCTACTCAGTTGTTTTTGGATCCAGTCGGATTTTTCTTCGACAAATTTTCGAATCGATATCTCGGGCAGCCAAAAAGGAGCTCTAACGGTTAGGCCTTTTTCTGGATGAATGCTCAGTCTAATTCCGGTTGAAAATTTTCTGGTTCTGATGAGGCTATAGGGAAATGTTGGCACGCATCTATTGTAGCCTAGGTCTCGTTCAGTAATTTCAATTTCTTAACGTTCTTGCCTGTGATTACTTTTTTGCCGGTTTTCGATTCAATCTCTTTTCTAGCATTTCCTGCCACGGTTCCACCTTCTCTTGCAACTTTTTTGTTTTCTGGGAAATTTTTCGGTTGTCTTTTCTGTGAAATTTCAGTTGTAGCTGTTTCGGCTAACATGTTCAAAACCAACTCAAGATTCGTCATGTTATTTCTCAGATTTTCTTTTTTCAGACCTTTGAGATTTTTGTACTGTTTAGTGGTTAATCCTGCCCAAGCCTCAGTAATTTCATTGGTCAAAATTGCAAATTCCAGTCCTTCTTTAACTCCTCGAGTTTCCCACTCATCAGTTAGCTCTTTACGAATTTCGATACTTTTTAAACGCTGATTTATCCATTCTCGGCTATAGCCCTTTTGTAAATATGTTTTTAGCGCACGATTAATAGCCAATTCCGGATCAGCCGTTTCTTCCAGCCGTTCATATCCAACCCTAGCTAACCATAGTTTGAAAGGTTCGGCGTTTGGAGAAGGAACTGATTGAATAATTCGAAGCATGACTTCTGTATCAGCTACATCAGTTAGTCTCATTTTTCCGTCTGCAGCCAACATTTTCAACTGGTGACATTTTGTCACCGCTTCACTTCCTTCTATCCGAAGTCTTTCTGCCAGCTTGTTCCAATATTTGCGAGCAGTTGTAAAATCTGATTGATCTGTTAATACCTGGACAACGTCAACAACAGAAAAATACCACAATTCCTTTTCATCATCCCAATATCGACGTATTCTTTTTCCTTCAAACAGGGCTATTTTATGGTTTGGCATCTATTTTGATTTTATCAAAATTTGTAGAGACCGAATTTTAAATCTCAAAGTCTAGAACTAACGGTAAATGATCTGACACATCTGATTGGATAACCTCGAAGTTATTTACTTTTATTCTATGACTGACAAAAATATAATCAACAACATTCCTGTCTAAATTACTTAACTCGTTTGTATTTGGCCGAGTGGTTTTAATTTTGAACTGGTCGACCAGGCTAACAAAACTAGTTTCGAATAACTTCATGGAAGGAGTGTCGGGGAACAAATTAAAATCTCCACATATTACCACTTCTCCTTTAGCTTCTAATGCCAACCTGTTTATTTTCTTACAAGCGGCAAGAGCTTTTTCATTTCCAAGTTTACCCCTAGTCCAAATGCCGTGATAGTTAAGAATTCTTAATGGTTTTTTGTCGATGGTTAAATCTGTTACCAAAACCGCCCTGTAATCTTCTTCAGGCCAATTAGAGCGGTCTGTGGTGTATGTAAAGTGGTTTTCTAAAAATATATTTTGGCCTTTAACAACCTCATATCTCGATTTTGTATAATTACCCATTTCTGCTAGTCCGCCTAAATCGAAATGAAAGTTTTCCAGTCCGTGAAATCCTTCCATGTCGAAATTATGCATTACCGAGTTTGGCCCATAAAAACTGTGTTTTAGATCAGCTGTCGCTTTATCTACTGGCCCTTTCGTAATGTACTCAGGCGCAACCGATTCTTCTATTTCCCTTACAACTTCTTGCAAACAAATAATATCTGGTTTCTGTTGCTTCAGAAATTCAGTCAACTTTGAGTTATTATCTTCAAATAGTGCTACGTTTAGTGAAATAAGTTTCATATGTTGTTAATTGTTATATGGAGCTGGGGACGGTACTCAGCTCGAACCTGCCATTACCTCTATGGTTATTTCTCAACTTATACCGTCTTATAACTCCTGATCTTATTTTAAAACTTAATTTGTTAAAAATCAGGATGAATATCAAAAGCTTCGTCGAATACTCAACTCAAGTCAGGAAAACTCTTAACTAGTTTTATACCCGTTTCAATATATTCTTTAAAATCCTTTCGGTTCTTAAATGGATCTCGAAGTTGATTTTGAAGCTCGACAATATGGGGATAGTTGTGACTTGTGTAGTAGCCGCTCTGATCCCACGGCCAGAATTTGGTTATTTTGCTTTCTAGACTAGTTAGGGCAAATGCTGCAATTTCGGCTAACGCCCAAATTTGTTTGTCGACAAGTCCACTGTCTTTAAAGTAATTACGGTGTATAGAAAAATAGTGTGCCAGTAAAATTTCGTGAGCAGTGATTCGACGTTGTAAATATGGATTCTCCTTCCACCATCTTCCTATTAAATTACCATTCCAGTTACTGATTCCTGGGTGAAAATTAGTAACCACACAAACATACTCGTTATAAAGCCATGGATAGGTGAGTTGCTCAACCGTTTGTGAAAAATCTTCAATTATTTCATCCCAGGAAGATTGATATTGTTTGGTAGTTTGTTCGATAAAAGGTAGCGTCCTGTCATATTCCTTTTTGACTAAAGAGTTCAATTCTTCTTCAACCTCTATTTCTGGTGAGATATGTATCTTTTCACCCAGCACCTCGTTGATACCCATCATTCCAGCCCTATATTTCCAATCGTCCATTTGAAGCATATGCCAAATCATTTTGGCGTCATATTTGGCATCAATAACTAATTTTAGCTTCATTGTTGAATGATTGTAATTTTATGTAAGTTTCTATCATTTCTGTCACATCTGGAGCTGGGGACGGTACTCAGCTCGAACCTGCCTAGCCTGGATGACCATATCAAATCATATCTTCTAAGTCAGTCTGATATGACGTTTTCTACTGCTGTCAAAATCATACTCCGGTCTTCCATTACTCCAGAATTGATTGTACAACTTAATGGATTGAAAGAATATCTTAATATTTCAAGTTATGAGGTTTTTTACAAGTGCTATACTCGAAATCGAAATGAATCCGATCGATATTAATTTTCAGGAATGCGCAAAACTTTTAACGACGTGCAGAAATCAAAACAGGCTTGAATACAAAACTGCTGACATTGATCTTGTTAACGAAGCAATTTCCAAACTAAAACTTTTGCACACTATTATCAAACAACTAAAACACGACGAAAAACAAGAGAGGCAAAGAACTCAAAAAAACCTTCTAATTTTATTAACAAGCAAAGTTTTACCAGAAAAATATTTTGTTAGTGTCTATACTCAGAGAACTGAGATATACACCTACTCTTTTTATTATCTAGCTTTTAGGGTTTATGACATATTGAGGACTGTAACAAAACTTGGGGTTAGCGCTCCCGGAATTGTCACTGTTAGGAATCACCTAATGGAGCATCCAGAGGGGAAAAGCAGTAGGATTTTATCCTATGGATTTGGGCATATTGGCCCACATGGTCCGATTGTAAAACCTGGAAGAAACCAAAATGAAAAACCTATACATATGGACAAGGGCCTTTATAACAACGCAAAAGAGTTTCAAACAAGTTTGCTGAGAAGTTTGAATCGATGCTAGACATGACTTTTACTAGGGGTTATGTCGATACATAAAATGACCATTTTGTTATACTAGGGGTATCAAAATTATGAAGAAAAGCTGGCTAATAATCGGAGTTATATTACTTGTTTCATTACTGGCCAGTGGTTTCTTTCTTTTCAATAAACCATTACCTCCCACCCAAGAAGATTTGGCTTCACGGAAAACAGTTGAGGATTATTTCATTGAACACATGAGAGTGAGCGCTGAAGAAGCAAAAGCCATGGCTTCTGATGGAGTAATTCTTCGATTAAGCGAAAACAGCACGCTTCGAGGGATTGTTGGCAATCTTTATTACTACGGATTCATTAATGATGAAGATAAATTCGAGAGACTTTTGCAAATTTCAACCGACTCGACTCTAGGTAAAGAAAACTCAATCAAATCTGGCAACAACACCATAGACGTGAATTCAAATTACTACCTTAACTACGATATGACTGACGAGGAATTTACAAATACGCTGTTAAACAAAGCCAAGTTTGAACCCAATTTTACTCAGTATAACTATCTTTTTATGCCTAGTGGCCCAAGTGGAAACAACAAATAAATATGGGTGGAACATATATCAAAAACAAACAAACCGGTAACAAAGGTGAAGCCTTTATTGAAAGTCTGTTTTCTGACCATGCCATTGTTCATAAGATTGATGGATCAAAAGATGTGGGATTAGACTTTCTGTGTGAATGGGTTTCCGGACAAAAACCTACGCAATTACTTTTCGGTATTCAAGTTAAAACTACAAAAAGAATAAACAAATTTGTCGAGAAAGGGAAAGTAAGTAGAACTAATTTTTTAGAAGAGTTTTCGACGTCACAAATCCCGTCATTCAATGCTATTCCGGAAAACACATTGGCCTATTGGCGTGGCTTCAATTTTCCAGTTTTTGTGTTTAGAGTGTTACTTACTGAGGACAGAACTCTCGCATTTTATAAGAGATATACAACCATACTGCATGGAATAGATAAAGAAGAATCTTTGCCATTCTATCTAGCGAGTGCAGGTACTAATTTGATAGCTTATATTCAAAAAGACCGAACTTGGGGATTTTGCAGAGATCTATTTTTCGATCACTTGAAATGCCAACATTACAGAGGAATGTTGAGCGGAATTGACCCAGAAGATCTTGGTCTTTCAGGCTGGATACAAGATGCTTTATATTCTGGAGTTTTCGACCACTACAAGGGAAAAATCAAAGAAACATATGCTCGGTATGAAAAATGGAAAAACTTTTTTAATTAATATTTAGGAATTTTATGCAAAACACCGACGAAATATTAAAACATCTTTGGGACGAGATACAACAAGATGGTTCGGGAGAACCTAATTTGAGAGATATTTGGCTGATGGCAGAGACACTTAGGCTTAATTACGTTGATCAAATGCCAATAGATATACCAAAAGAGGATATTGGGTTGAGGATCGTTGAGTATATAGATGAGAATATTTTCAAGGATACTTCGAATTACCCAATCCACCACGTTATAAGAAATCTATCTTTGGAAGATTTTTCTGAAAGAATGAAGGAAATTGCCAAGAGCATCCAATTAAAAGGTTATTTGCATGGCGGTGTTGCTAAGACTTTATGTGTGGCATTTTATATATGGTTTGGTTGTATTTTTGTGGCCAAGCTGACTAGAACTGAAGGGTCTGACGGTGTTCAGTACACAAAAGAAATGAGACTAGAGCAATACAATTGGATAAAGAGCGTTTGGGAAGATGCTTTAAATCATGGTAATCCATGGATAAAATATGCTACAGAACTTTCAAAGTTGCTTGAAGAAAAAAGAAAGAGAGATAACCCCAATAAAGTTATTGTAGATAATTGGATACCTGATGATTCCCCATATTGGAAAAATTATCAGTTAAATTAAGTTTTTGAATTACTCCTGGCGTAATTGTATTGATACCACGAGTCATTTTCTTTTGTAGGTTCATAGTCTGGTGGCTGAATATTATAAAAGCGATTCATATAATGAAGAATAAATAACCTTGCCATCTCTCGAATGTCCCTTGAATCTTCAAGTTTTACTTCGGATTCGTCACGTCCAGGATGAGCTAGTACCTTTGCCCTGTATTTGTTTATATTTTTTAATGTTTCTATAACTTCAGAGCTTAAATTAAATTGTTTTGCTGTTAGTAATATTCGCTCACCAATTTGTTCATAATCCAATGCCCTCAACTCGTTTGCAAAAACTTTTATTTTTCTTGCCTTTTCGGTATCTAATGACTCTTTGATAAATAAGTCCTCAACTTTTTTCAGAATCGGAGAATAATCTGGTGTGTTTTTGCCGTTTTTCTTTTTTAGTCGTTTAAGAACTTTATGGCTAATTTCTTCAAGAATTTTGTAATAAATTAAATTTGACTCTCCAGTAGAGAGAACTTCACTTTTAATACCAGAGTAAAACTTTTGATGCAGATCCTTAATTTCTAGATCCGTAATTAATAGAAGCTTCTGGAAGTATTGGATATCGCCGTGAGCTAAATCTTTTACTTCATATCCCAAAACATGCACAGGTTGAGACGATGCACTTTCGGTGTCGGGGCCGGTTTCTGACTCGTTAATATGCTCAATTTTAATTATGCCCGCAAAATATTTATAACTTGAGGCTGGAAGAACCAAGATAGAAATTAGATTGTCCAATTCAGTTTTTCCATGTTCATAAGCTACTTTGCTAGACTTTGCTTCAACTTTCCACTCTACGTTGTACTTTGTATCAAAAGTTATATCTTGGCTGATAACTACCATTGCCTCATCCACAGCACTTACATTAATTTTAGGTGGAAGCATCACGTCAATTTTTTCTTCAGCCTGATAAACTAGATACTTGCCAATTTGTGTCGAGCCTACTGGTAGATACGGACCGATAATTGATGCTGTAATTCTGAATAGCTTTAAATTCATAGCCTCTATCTTAGCAAAAACAAACAATGAGTGCTATTGATTAGGTTCGATTCTCGTCACCGGTATTGCAACTTTCCAGGCTAACACAATTTATGTGAAATTTGAGGCTCGAACTCGGGGAAAACTTGATTTTAAGGGGAGATTTTAGACCACAACAAAACCAGTCCGATATGGAGCGGGATACCGGAATCGGACCGGCCTCTCAACCTTGGGAAGGTTGCATACTACCGATGTACTAATCCCGCATGAGGTAGATTTTAGTCTAGGTGGAGTGAGATTGCCACTCCGCCAAAGGCGGATCGCAATGACGATGTTTTTTGTACTAGAATAAGGCATGGCAGGAAGATATAGAACGAGCAGAGAAAAAAATAGATCCAGATTCTATATATTTCTTTCGATTGTTTTTGTTCTGATAATGTTCAAGTGGGGTATCCCCTTTTTTGTAACCATCATTGCCGGAAAAGGAGAAGTTAGACAAAATCAAGAGATTGACGTCATCCCCCCTCAATCCCCGGTTCTGTCCGCTTTACCGGAAGCAACGAACAGCTCGTCTTTATTGGTGGAGGGTTATACCGAGGCCGGTGCTTCTCTTGATCTGCTGATAAACGATAGTATTTCGATGGCTTCAAAGGCTAGTGATGACGGGTCGTTCTCGATGATCGGAACTTTAGCTAACGGATCGAATAGAGTTTATCTTCGAGCAACGGATAAAACCGGAAATGCCAGCACTTCCGAGGTGAAACTGGTTATCTTTGATAACAAACAGATTGATCTAACCATTTCTTCGCCAAAGGACGGTTCGGAATTTTTTGGAAAGAATAATCAGGTAATTGATATCGCTGGTGAAGTAAGTAAGGCAGATTCACAAGTTATCATCAACAGTTCGTTTGTGGTTGTCGGTAAGGATGGTAATTTTACTCATCGCTTTCAACTGGCTGATGGAGATAACGAGATTAAGATCGTAGCCTCGGACAAAGCCGGAAATACGGCCGAGAAAACGATTAGAATTCTTTATACACCTTAAGGGGCAGTCCGAGTACCAGCCAAAAAGAAAAGTAAATCCAGATATAAAACAGGCTATTGTTAAACAGACTGTGAGTGAGAATAGCGAGGATAAACAATCTCAGAGCAAGAGGTTTGGTATAAGAGAAAATTTTCTTTAATAAATTGAAGAAAGCGAGTAGTCCAATAACTCCGGTAGTGGCGGCTAAATAAAGATAGCTGTTGTCGATTTGGAACCTCTCGCCAGTGATACTTCTGAGGGTGTTGTACCCCCAACCGAGTAGTGGTCTTTGGAGGAAAAGAGATAAGCCAGACTGCCAACTTTCAAATCTGGAAAAAATAGAGAATGTTCTGAGTAAATTTACACCTTCGCCAAATGGTTTGGGAATTAGAATAATTAGTCCTGCAAGTATGACCAGGTAGGTTAGCAGGAGGAATTTCTTTTTAGTGTAAAGAAGGTAGATAACTCCGAAAATAAAGATCAGGTAAGAGACTCTGGAAAAGGTGAGAGCCAGAAGCAGAACTAGAGGCAGGGCAACAAACCACTGACCGAGAGAAAGAAAGCTTAGAGCGGCTCCGGCGAAGATGGCACCGGAAAAGTTGGGATCATAAAAAGAGCCTATTAGTCGATAGAGATGGTCATCGTAGCCTAGAAGTTTTAAGTAACGCATATCCGGGAAAAATAAATACTGAAGCAAACCAATGGAAGCAAATACCAGTAAGGATAAAAGAAGATAGGGCAAGATTTTTCTGTTGGCAGATATTTTAGCCGCGAAGTAGACCGAAGGATAGATAAAGAGCCGAAACAAGTAAAAGATGGGGTAAGAGAGTCCGCCGGTGATGGCAGACTTAAGATTTAGAGTGAGTGATAATACTGCCACCAAGAGAAAGATGGCCAAGGGTTTGAGCAGAGGATCTCGGATGATTGCCTGGCGATTTTTGGCGGATAGAAGTATAGAAATAAACAATAGACCACAAATAAGGTCGAGAGGATAAAAAGTGAAGGGAACATTCGGTAACTGAAAATTAAGGAGCTGACCGAAGGGCCAAACCAGAATTGAGATTATTAATAATAAATAGGTCACTTGAGTTTAAAAACTTGAATTCCCAGGGTGTTGGTATGAATTAATTTTCCCTCTACGTTCACGGGGCTCTCCCCTATTGTAACCAGATAATCGTAGCCGGATCTGTCCTTGACCCAAGAAGTATGATCAAAGTCGCGGGGAAAGTAATACAGATTGTGAAGTTTGTCTACCAGTATCTTGCTACCGAGCGGGAGATCTCCTACAAAGTTGTCGGTGTCCAGAAAAGTTCCCGGCAATCTAGCGTAATTGTTGGTCAAAAAAGTTTTCTGATCTATCTGACCTGTAAATAAGGGTAGGTACTTCTTCATGGCGATGAGGCGCAAGGTAAGGACAAAAAATCCGGAAAGGATAACGCTGTAGATAAAGATTGTTTTTAGCCACTGCCTTTCTAAGGTGCCGATAAACATTACTGAGGCTATGGCTAGTGCGGGCAAAAAAGGCAACACAAAACGGCTCGAAGGAGGGTCAAGTACTAGAGAAAATAAAGATCCCAACACGGCGACCATCGCGATTTGCCTGAGTTTCCCTTCTTTGGACCGGAGAGAAAGAAGAGAAAAAATAAACATAACTCCTACGAGAGGCGAGAGAAAATCGTCAAATGGTTTGGTCAGATAAAAGGGTGTGAGAATAACTTGTTTTAACGCGGTTCCTAGGGTGGCAAAAGAGTTGGTGATAACACCGCTAAATATCGGATAAAGAGGATTGCCGGTGTAGAAATAGGCAATGGCAAACCAGGGAAGGGCTACCAGCAAGGCGGGAAAGAGGAGGGGAAGACCAAAGACTGCTGAGTAGATAGCCAGAGACCCAAGAGACAGCCACTTGGTACCGATGGCTAATCCTAGAAAGACACCTCCCAGTTTCCATGAACCTCTTAACAGATAGAGAAGGGCAACCGCTTCAAAGAAAGTTCTGATCAGATCCACATAAGCGCTCCCCGATTGCCAGCTCACTAACCAGGTGCAGTAAAAAAGTGAGACGCCGACGGCTTTTATAACATTCGATTGTTTTAAGTTGGAAAGAATTTTCCAAATGACGATACCCGTTCCCAAACCGGCCAGGTACTGAATTAACTTCGGACCGATGGTGCCGGTAGCGTGGATTAAAGGAATAAATATGGTTTCGGCCAGACGGGGCATGACCGAGTAGTACAGAAGACCTCCCGGAAAGTACCATTGGTGTTTTAGAAGCCAGAGTTTGGGGAGAGTCAGGTGATACCATAGCGCATCAAAGCCCATCTCGGGAGTAAATGCCAACAGGAGATTCAGAAATATTAGCAAAATAATGGGTAATATAAGTAGCGTCATCGCGAGGTCGCCTAGGCGACCGTGGCGATCCAGAGAGAGATGGATTTCCCCGCAAGGGGGATCCAGGAGAGCTTCGGCTCGAATACGAGACTCGCAATGACGAATCAGTTTTGGTTTTGCCATTGAAAGACACGGACTGTTAACGACTGAACCGCCATCAAGTAGGCGAGAAATAATCCCGCAGTTCCGTCCAAGAAACCGGCTCTAAAAATATAATTTAATTTAAACTTTGCTAGGGGATAGATAAGTAGACGAAGCCAGGAAAAGGGTTTGCCTTCGGTAGTAAGAATTCTTGAATCAATGTGGCCGTATTGATCCATCCGGGAGATAAACTCCGAGATAAAATGGTCTTTATGATGGTAAAGAGGAGACCGGAGCTCCCCTACCCTACCGTCTATTTTCCATGTTTCATGGACGGGTCTTTGAAACTCACCGGAAGTGCGCCTGGCTAATCTCAAAATTTTGATGTTGCCGGTTTCGCCGTGAAGAAGAGGTGTATGGTAAGCGACATCCAGACGTTTTATGAGATAGCCATTAAAGTCCGAAGTTTTTATAGCTTCGATTATCTCTCGGGCCAGTTCGGTGCCGACATACTCGTCGTCGTCGATAAAGAGCACCCATTCGGACTTGGCTTTTTGCAAGGCGAAGTTTCTTTGGGCAGAAAAGTCGTTGTTTAAGGGATGAAAAAAGATTTTGATTTTACCTATATTGTCATTGCGAGTTTCGTACTCGAACCGCGGCAATCTATCCCCTTTCTGGATCGCCACGCTACGCTCGCGATGACGGCTGATTGGAGTATCGATGATAACGATGATTTCGTTGGCAAAAGAAAGTGAGCTAAGCAGAAGTGGGCTAAGAGGTAATTTATTGGTGATGATGGCCGCAGTAATGGTCATGACTTTGATATTCGGCCACTAACGGAGTTGGCAAGCGTGGCGGAGGGAAGCTCCACGTAGCGATGAACCAAAACTGAAATTAAGGTAGCAATAGTCAGGGATAAAAAGAAGAGTGAGAAGTGAATGGCTAAATACTGTTCGGTGTAAGGCAGATTGGGTAGGTATTGAAACATAACCCGCCCCAGGATGTAAAGAACCGTAAAGTGAATGAGAAAAAGACTGTAAGAAATTTTGCCAAAGAAGAGGAAGCTTTTTCGACTTAAAAAATCAAAGATTTTTGTTTTTTCACTATAGACTAGAGTCCCAATAATCAGCCAAGAAATCAAGCTTTCGACCACGCCACCAAAGTACTCATCGGTGGCATAGCGAATAATAAACAGTAGGATCAGTAAAAAGGGGAAAGAGAGTGAAATTAGCCATCTCGGAAGATCGGAAAAGAACTTAATAAATTTTGGGAGGATGAGACCGAGAAAAAACATATACAGGTAACGTAGATCGCGGAAACCTTCGATGTTGAGTATGGTAAAACTGGCTACGATTAAGACGGTGGTAATCAGGAGATCTACAAACCAGCCGGTTCTTTTGGTAAGGGTGTAAAACAACGGTAAAATTAAGGAGGCGATCAGGATAACTCGGAGTGTCCAAGTGACGCCACCTAAATAGGTATGGATAAAGAAAAGGTTGTAGAAAAATTCTTTGAGGGTCATCTGAAAGTTCATCCACCAGTGGTACCAGGTAGATGCGTAAGGAAAGGTTTGATAGACAAAGCCAAGTCTCATGTAAACAGCGGTAAGAATGATTACCAACAAATAGACCGGATAGAGTCTTAGAAAACGCTTGACAAAAAAACCGGTCAAGCCTCTGGCTGATATTTCAACGCGGTTCAAAGATTGACCGAGAACCAAACCAGAGATAATAAAAAACATGGTCACGGCGACTCCCCCGTTGCCGATGAGCATGAATAGTTGTTGAATTTTCGCTTGCAAATTGTGAAATTCCAGATAGTTTTCCCCCCAGACGTTGGCAAAACTCGGAATGGCCACTATCAAAAAAGAATGATTGAGGGCAACGATGAGAGACAGTACACCCCGAAGACCATCCAGTTTGGTAAGACGTTTGGTATTAGCCATTTTTATATTTTAGGCCATGATATGTCCAAAGGAGATAAAGATAAGGATAAATAGACAAGGCGTAAAGATACGGAAGCAAACGTTTGGTGGGTGGAAGCCATTTTCTAATGAACCGCAAATGACTCTTAAAGCTGATAAAAAGTTTTTGGGTGGGCCGCCTGAAGGACGATGAGGTTCTGTGTGAGACGGTAATGGAAGGATCGAGAATGATTTTCCGGCCAACTTTCCCGGCAGAGAGACAGTAGTCGACATCCTCAAAATACATAAAGTATCCTTCGTCAAGAAGCCCGGCTTTTTTGAAAGTATCGGCACTAATTAGAACACAGGCAAAGGTAACAAATTCAGAAAGAATCGGATGGAGATCCTTGAGAGAGACGAGGTTTCGGTGCTCTGGTTTGGCCAGTCTCCAGTCAACTTTGCCCTCCAAACCAAAGGTTTTTTTACCCTTTTGGGTGTGATAAATGACCGGAGCAACGATGCCGACTTTTTTGTCGGAGAAATGTTTTAAAAGTGGTAAAAAGAAACGGTGCCCTACTGTCACGTCCGGATTAATGATAAGAATGTACTGACTGCCATTTTTTAGAGCTTCTCTAATCGCTAAATTATTACCGGTGGCAAAGCCTGGATTGGTTGGTGAACTAAGATAGTTAATTTTCGGAAACTGTTTTTTGAATTCCAGTTCGATCTTAATCTCGGGTGAGTTGTCCACCAGGTAGTAATCAACTTCTTGCCCCAAATCTGTCTTCATCAAGGAACGAATACAGTTGCTCGTGTCCTGTGGGTGGCGGTAGTTAAGGATGATGGCTGATATTTTTTTGGACATCTGCTATATTCTAACCCAATGACCAAACCTCTTCGAGTCGCCATAGAAATAATTATCGAGTGTCTACCAAAATCGGGTAAGGTCTTGGAGATTGGTTCCCGCCAAGCCGAAAACCAAAATGAGATGGCAGATCTGAGAGATTTGTTTGATCCGAAAAAATTTACAGGGCTCGATATGCAAGATGGTCCGGGGGTGGATATGGTAGCCATTGCCAATAAACTACCGTTTGCGGATAAATTGTTTGACCTGGTAATTTGTCTCGAAACTTTGGAGCATGCCGACAAGCCCTGGCTAGTGTGCGCCGAGATTGAAAGAGTTTTGAAGTCGAATGGAGTGGCTATAGTCTCCAGCCAGCAAAATTTTCCGATTCACATGCATCCTTCCGATTACTTCCGCTATACTCCTCTCGGACTAAAAGTTCTATTTCCAAAGTTTAAGAGTAAACTGGCAGTCGCCATTTCTCCCCCATTTGACGATGAAGTCAAGCTAAACCCTCAACATATAATTCTGGTGGGGACAAAAAAGCAAAACCCCAAATTCATGACTAAAATTAAGAGGGAGTTAAAAACCAATATCTCTAAAATATCTGTTCACAAACCATACCAGCACCGACTAGAAGAGATGCTGAGACTAATTAAGAGAGCCGTCAGCGAGCTTTTCTTTCGGCAAGAGATCGAATTTTTCTAAGCATAAAAAATGAAATATAAATATGATGAGTTTAACCGTAATGAGTTTGAGTCGCATCGACTGGTCATAAACTTTGTCGAAGCAGGCTCTAAAGTGCTCGACCTGGGATGTGCCACCGGGTATATGGCCAAAGAATTATCGAAGCAAAATTGTGAAACTTGGGGAGTGGATAGCGATGCCGTGGCTCTTAAGAAAGCGACTAAGTATTATAAAAAGGTGATTTTTAGAAATCTGGACGAAACCAAGAGTCTGTCGGTACCCAAAAAATACTTCGATTACGTCATGGTTCTGGATGTGATTGAGCACTTACTTCACCCCGAAATAATTTTGTCCACTCTTAAGACATATCTTAATCATGATGGAAAATTAATTATTTCTATTCCCAATATCGCCCATGCTTCGATCCGGTGGATGCTGGCAAGGGGTGAATTTCGGTATTCTTCGACCGGCATTTTGGACAACACTCATGTCCACTTTTATACCAGAGATGGTATAACCAAATTGCTAAAACGTCTAGGTTTCCGCGTCCTCAAAGTAGTACCAACCAACGGGATGTGCAAAGTTCCTTTTTTATATAAAATTACGGATAGATTACCGGTAAGTTGGCAGTATTGGCTGGTCAAAAAAGTACCCACGCTGTTTGCTTTTCAGTTTGTAATTATGGCAGAGCCTCGTCCAAGTTGAGCTTTTTGATTTCACGGTCGAGCTGAAACCAAGTAACCAGTAAAATCGACGGTACAGTCACCGAGACACTCAGTAAAAATGAATAGGCCATGCCGATAGTCCCCATGGTAGGTACGAGTCTCAGAGCGAGAACAATTTCGAAAATCACGGTCAGAGCTCCAAAAAATGAGGGAATCTGGGGTTTGTTTAGCCCTTGGAGTAAAGCGGTGGGTACGGGGGTCAAAGAAACCAGGAGGAAGTAAAAACTCAGTACCTTTAGAACGGGGTGGGCTGTTTGGACAACAATGGGGTCCTTTAACCACCAGAGAAGGAATGGCTCACCAATGGTAAATGAGAGAACGACAGCCAGGATGCCACCAAGTAGAGTAATTCCTTCGATACCAAGGACCAAGGTTTTTAGTTTTTTGATTCGATCTTTTTCCAGAAGAGAGGCACTGAGTGGAAAAAAAACTTGGGCAAACTGAGAGACTATGCCGGCTCCTTTGGCTACCATGCTTTGGGGAATACTAAATGAAGTAATGGCTTTGGCGGACACCATAGCACCCAAAATGAAGTTACTGAACTGATTTTCAATTTGTCCGGCCAAGGTGCCGATAAAATTTCTAAGACCAAAAGAGAAGAGCTCTTTTCCTGTTTGCCTGTCGTACGCCGGGGTAAAATTCTCACCCGAGAAAAACTTAAGGGAATAAGTAACCATGTAAACGAAGGTGAGGATGTGGAAAACGAGCTGAACCGCATAAAGAATGGCCACGTTTGGATAATAGACGGAAACAAGCGCGGAGATGAGGGTATTGGCCGAGCCGACCAAAATGGTTTTGGAATTGAAAATATCAAATCTTTGTTCGGCTTGAGGCAGTGATAAAAAATGAGTGTTTAGATGATTGATAAAAACAATACCGGCAATTAAGGCGATAGACCAATTCAAGGTGCTTCGATCCAGGTGCATAAATATGGGCATGGTGAAGGTGAGATATTGCAGAAGGACAATCACCAAAACAAATAACACGAAAGCCAATGAGATAAAGATGGCAAAAGAGGTTTTCCAGGTTTTGATCCTTTCGGCCATGGTAGTGTTGGGGAGAGAAAGTTTTCGGACGACCGCATTCGAGATGCCGAAGTCAAAAACAGAAGCCAAGGCGATAAAAGAAATTAAGAAAATATAGACTCCAAAGACATCCCGACCCAGATTGCCCAAAAGAATCGAGATAGAAAAGAAGCTGGCGACAAGAAGATAAAAATAGCCGACAAGGTTAAAGCCCGTGTTCTTGATTAAAACTTTTTTGATCGACATACTCGTGAATTATTATAAACTAATCACCCTGTCTGATGTAGAATTGGAAGAAAGATGAAGATTAAATTTCTCCTCATTAACGCCATCGACATTACAAAAGCTCTCCAAACCTCTCTTCCCCCGCTGAGTTTGGGATATTTGGTCAGCTCCCTCAGAGATAAATTTGGGCCTGACCTGATTGATTTTAAAATTATAGACCGAGAGGTGGCCAAGGAAATTAGCCGGTACAAGCCGGACATAATCGGTATTACTTCAGTTTCCCAAAATTTTAATTACGCCATGAAGTACGCCAAAACAGCCAAAAAGCGCCATCTCCCGGTACTTGTAGGGGGGACTCATATCACAGTCTTACCCACTACTTTAACCAAGGATATGGATGTAGCGGTACTGGGAGAAGGAGAGTCGGCTATTCAAGAACTTTTCTCGGTGTATTTAGATAAGAAGCGATTCGACAAAAGCGACTTAAGAAAGATTAAAGGCTTGGCTTATTGGGAGGATAAGAAAATAGTGCAAACGGGGGTTCGTCTGCCAATAAAACCGATGGACTCAATTCCTGTACCGGCCAGAGATTTAATGAAAATTGAAAAGTGCACGCATGTTTTTTCATCTAGAGGATGCCCGTACCGTTGTGTTTTTTGCGCCTCTTCAAGATTTTGGAACACGACCAGATTTTTTTCTGCAGAGTATGTAGTCAAGGAAGTGAAAAATTTGTACGAAAATTATGGAGTGAAAGAGATTGATTTTTGGGATGATCTTTTTATTGTAAGTAAGCCGAGAATAAAAAGGATAATTTCCCTCCTGAAGAAAGAAAAATTGTTGGGTAAGATTCAATTCAGTTGCGCTGTCCGTTCTAATTTAATTGATGAAAGTATGGCTAGACTGCTCAAAAAACTTAATGTTAAAGGTGTCTCTATGGGACTTGAGTCCGGTACCCCGAGAATTCTTGATTATCTTAAAGGCGGGAATGTAAACATAAAAGACCATGTGCGAGCCATCAAGATGTTTAAAAAATACGGAATTGAGCCCAGTGCCTCCTTCATTATTGGCTCTCCAAACGAAACACGCGAGGAAATTATGCAAACCTTCAAATTTATCAAAGATAGTAAGTTGCGTGGCTTTGGGGTGTATGTCTTGACTCCCCTACCGGGAACGCCGATTTGGGAATACGCCAAGGAAAGAGGAATGGTGAGCGAGAAAATGGATTGGAGTACCCTGAACGTGGAGTTCTTGGAAAATCATGAAGACGCAATAATTTTGTCCGAAACTCTGACCAAAAAAGAATTGTATGACCTTATTTTAATGTTTAAAGCCGAGCAAAAAAGAAGATACATCATTGACTTTGTAAAACATCCAATAAATATACTGAGACATCTTTATCACTTCCTAAAAAAGAAAGCCGCTCCGATAATTACCCCGGCTTAACGAGTAAACCTACGGTAGATCTCCCCTATCCGCCTGGACACTTTCAAGCGATTGTATTTTTTTTCGGCTAATAAGCGTGAAGCCTGGCCCATACTTTTTCTTAGCTCAACATTGTCAATTAATTTTTCCAGGTTTGTTTTTAAACTTTCAGGGTCGGTAGGCTTGGCGTAGAGGGCACAGTCACCGCAAACCTCGGGAATGGCACCGGTAGAAGTGGCCACGATGGGCAGACCGCTGGCCATGGCTTCGATCAAACTCATCCCAAACTGTTCAGCCCAGGTTTTGGTGGTTCTGCTGGGTAAACAAAAGATGTCGGCAGATTGGTACTCCTTAGCCATGCGACCGTAGGAAACTTGTTTAACGGACACATTTTTGTAGCCGGTTAGATCTGACCTTAACGGGCCATCGCCAATAAAGGTGAGATGAACATTGTTGTTTTTCTCCCGAATTTTTTGAAAGGCGATCATTAGGTCTTCGATTCCCTTTTCCGGTACCAGACGGGCGACACAGAGAATGTTGACGGTTCTTTTATTCTTGGTGATCGTTTCCGGTTGGAATTTTTTTAGATCGACGCCCATGGGGAGGACTGTAATTTTAGTTTCTGAGACGCCTTCTTTAACTAGTGCTTTTTTGGCGAGTTCGGTAACGGCGATGAAGTGGTCGATGTTTTCCCTAGCCAGTTTTTTATACTTTTTTCGTCCTCTTAGGCCTTCGTTATTGTGAGGAATGATTTCCCAAACCGTACTGATGATTCTTTTGATAGCCCCTCTTCTCTTGGCCAAAATGGCTTGATGGGTATAGCCGTAATAAGTCTCGGCTACGTGAGCCAGGTCGGCTCCTCGAATGACTTTCTCCAAACCGAAAAGTTGGTGAGCATCGGTAAACAGTCGATTTAGAATTGGGAATTTGAAAGGGAAGTTGGGCAGATCGGTTGGCGACCAAAGTTTGATCAGGGGAATATCAATCTTGTCCGATATCGGATATTTCGACGATACGGCCGTAAGATGATATTTCTCCGCCAACGGAGCGTAGTTCTGTAGCTCAAAAGGATTCATGAAGGCCCCTCGAACAATAAATATTTTCATCCTAGATATTTATCAAGTTTTTTTAAAGTTACTTCCCAAGACCAATTTTTAATAACATTATTTCGTGCATACTCTCCCATTTTATTATTATTTTTTATTGCTGATAGTACTTTTTCTCGGAAATTTTCAATATTTCTATCTACTAGGTATCCAGACTTTCCATTGACAATTGATTCAATTGGTCCACCTTCTCTCACCGACACAACTGGGGTTCCACATGCTTGCGATTCAATTGATGACAATCCAAAAGGTTCTTTGTGTGCAGAGATACATGTGACCATAGCTTTTTGATATAAACTTCTAAGTCTACTGTCTGATACGTTTCTGACTATTTCAATATTTGAATTGTCACCACTTGTTTGTATTATCTTATTTATATATTCTTTTTTTCCCTCTCCAATTAATACTAGCTTATACTGATCGAGAATTGACTTAAGGGAATTAACAAGGAATAACTGATCTTTAACTGGATTTATTCCTCCAACACAGAGAACCGTGTTGTCTTTTTTTGTTTTACCTGGTTTGAAATATTGTTCGTCCACTCCAGGATAAATTACAATACATTTTTTTTTGTATATTTTTTTAAGAATTCTTTTTGAATAAAACGAGTTACATAATACTTTCCTTGCATAACTTATGTTTTTTTCGTCAATTAGTTTTATCGGCCAACGAATAATATTGACTATTTTTTCTTTAAAATTTGGTGCATGAATTTTCCATGATTCGTAGTATTCTCTTTGAGGTTCCTGACAAAGGTAAATATTATCAATTTTTAAATATCTAAGTAAAAACGGCGACTTTGTAAAGTAATCGTGAGTTAGTAGTGCGAGATCATAATTTTTGTTAATTTCAATCACAATGCTTTTGTGTATGAAAGGAAGGACGAAAAATATCCAAAAATGCCGTGGAATGAATCCTTTCCATGGCTTCACTTCTGTGTAATTAATTCTCAAGCCATCGATATCTTTAGGCTTCGTTTCACCAATCACATAGATGTCAATATCATATTTATCTTTGTATCTGAGTAAGATATTTTCCAGCATCCTGATTCCGCCACCTCCAGGTAGATTGTGAAAGATGGCAATTCTTTTATATTGTTTGATTGTTGACATTTTTTTTGTTTGTGTAATGATTTGTATATGCCTGCATTTAAGAGCGTTTTCGTTGTGTTTGTTTGTTTCCTTATTCTTTTCTTTCCATCCACAGTTTTTTCATACTTTAGTGATGATTTTACAGGTAGTTCAATAAATTCAGAAGTATGGCAATGGTATAACAATTCAGGACAAATAACTGTTAGTGGTGGAAAGTTAACACTTCTACGTTCTTCCTTTCAATCCAATTCTTTCCCATACATATTTTCAAAAACTAATATATTTCCAGAATCTGGTCCGTTTTCTATAAGAATTGGTTATAAATACCTTTCTGTGGGAAATTTTGGGGATGGAGTTACAATATCAACCGACCAGGCACCTACAAATGGTGACGACCCGGGATCAAACATTCCTGGTTTTATCACCTTTAGTTTATGGCAGGCACAACCAACTGGCTTATATTTTCAAAAGGTTTTGTGTAATACAGATGGAACTAAATGTAACCAATTAGAATTGCTTAATACGCTTACTTATATTCCCGACCTAGACATTCATGAAATTAGAATAGATTATTTGGATAATGGTCAATATCTGATTTATTTGGATGGACGTGATACTCCTATATATTCTTCGGGTATTAACCAAATGAGACCTAAGAAAATCTGGATTGGTAATTCCCTTGCAGCCAGATCGATTGATTTTTGGTCTTCATTTGAAATGGATTATATTCATATCGTTCCAGTTGTTGAAAAAATACCTGTGGTTGTTATTCCCGGGTATGGGGGGAGTTGGGATATCGGGGCCGTGTTGGCTGGAACGGCGGGGAACAGCTGGAAAGTGCCTTCGTTTATAAAAAATTACGATGGTATTGTGCAGTCATTTAAAAACGCCGGTTTTGTGGAGGGAACAAACTTGTTTGTCTTTCCTTACGATTGGCGAAAACCACTGACAAATCTGGCGGATGATTTGAATTCGTTTATCAATAGTAAGAATTTGGCTGATAAGGTGGACATCGTCGGACATAGTATGGGTGGATTAGTGGCCAGGGCATATGCCCAAAAATATGGTACGGATAAAGTAAACAAAATTCTGACAGCCGGATCGCCGCACTTGGGTCTAATTGATATGTATGGCTTGTGGGAAGGGGCCAAAATTTGGGATGGAGTCTGGTGGCAGAATGTCTTATTGGAGATTGCCACCGAAGTCAACAGACTGCCGAACGAATCAAAATTAGCTGCCGTCAGACGGGTCTCCCCTTCTATTATCGACTTGTTCCCTACTTCCCCCTTTTTGGTTTCGGGTGGATCTTCGGTGGGAATTGAAACAATGATCCAGAAAAATACCTATCTGAAAACTATGAATCAAGATATCAGTATTCTTGGAGATAAACTAACCCCATTCTGGAGCGAGAATGTTGCCACCACCAAAAATAATATAAATGTGGTTCTTAGGAGTGAGTCCGATAGTACGGAGGGGAAATGGGAGGATGGTAGACCGGCAGAGGGAGATCCGTTTGGGAAAGCTGTCGGTGATGGCACAGTGACAAAGGTCAGTGCTGTGGGAGCGTTCGGCGCCGGAGAAAAAATGACCGGCTGGCATGGCGATCTGCTTTCAAATAAAGATAATGTCGGCAAAATCTTTCAAAAACTTGGTCTCGATCCAGCTCTGGCTGTCTCTTCCGAGTCTGCTAGTTGGAAAAAATCATTTGTCGCCATTTTGCGATCCCCCGGAACAATCGAAGTCTGCAATCTTCTTCTGACTAACTGCAATGATCAGCTGGGGCTATATTTTCCGGAGTTTAAGCTTTTTATTTTGCCTGGCTATAATGACGAAGAGCTGTCCGTAAAAGTTAAAGAATCCGGACAAGGTAGCTACAAATTGCATGTGGGAAATGTAGAAAGTGAAGGAGTGTGGAAAACAGTTCCGGGAACCATAAAAAGCGCCGGTCAAATAGATAAATATCTGGTTGGTGGTGCCTCGATGACCATTACGCCGACCAACAACTCTCCTATCCTGACGAATATCGGCAACAAAAATGTTAATGAGTTTGCTACTTTAAATTTTAGCGTCGAGGCGACGGATATTGATGAGCAAGATCTGCAGTTTACAACCTCCAGTTTACCAGCCAACGCCAGCTTTGATGGTGTTAGTAAAACTCTGACCTTCACTCCAGATGAAGCGCAAGGAGGCGTTACTTACGGGATCAAATTCACTGTTTCGGATGGCGCCTTTACTGACGAGGAAACAATAACCATAACTGTCAAGGAAATGAATAATCCCCCAACTCCCCAAGAGGATAAGTTTGTTACCAACGAAGACTCCGACTTAACTATGAGTGCTACCGAACTATTGACGAATGACAGCGATCCGGACAGCGCGCATGGTGATCTGACGATAGTGAGTGTAGCCAACCCCTCGCACGGAACTGTTTTGATTTCTGCTAATAAGATTATTTTTACGCCTTCTTTAAACTATTTTGGTCCAGCCGGTTTTAACTACACTGTGACAGACGGTGTCCTGACTAACACCGCGACCGTCACCATTACGGTTAATTCTGTTAACGACGTGCCGACGGCCGCAGACAGCTCGATCACTACTAATGAAGATTCTTTAATCAACGTTGATCTCACCGGATCTGATATCGATGAGGACTCTCTCACTTACTCAGTCGTTTCCGATGCCGACCATGGGACTTTGGGAGACATCGTTGACAACCGGCTTTCGTACACACCTAATGCCAACTACTACGGCAGTGACTCTTTTACTTATAAAGTAAATGATGGCACGGTTGATAGTTTAATCGCGACGGTTTCGGCGACAGTTACTTCGGTAAATGATGCACCGGTTATGGGAAGTATCGGCAACAAAACGGTAGCTGAACTAGCAAGCCTTACTTTTACAGTTAGCGCCACCGATCCGGATAGTACTGGCCTTACCTACAGTCTAGAGAACGCTCCCACTGGAGCAACTATAAACTCGACCACCGGAATTTTTGCTTTTACCCCAACGGAAGCTCAAGGACCTGAAACTTACACTTTAACAATTAAGGTAACCGATAGTATCAAGACCGATTCTGAAGAAACGAAGATCACCGTCAACGAAGTTAATATCACTCCGGTGGCCCAGGAGGGTAGTGCCTCAACCAACGAAGATACGTCCAAAATAATTACGCTGGTAGCAAGCGACTCAGATTTACCGGTAAATACTTTAACTTATGCTATTTTATCGGCTCCGTCTCACGGAACAGTTTCCTTAGTCAGAGATCAGGCGACTTATACACCGACCGCTAACTACCACGGCACCGACTCGTTTACATTCGAAGTCAAAGATTCCAGTTCATCCAGTCCTATTATTTTCAATCTATTGGGGGTGGCTACTGTTTCTGTCACCGTCAATCCGATCAACGACGCGCCGGTGGCTAGTGATGTTTCTGCCTCGACCGGCCAAGATAATTCTGTTGCCATTGATCTCACCGGATCTGACGTCGATGGAGACTCACTTGTATATTCAATTGTTTCCGGCGTTAATCATGGGACTTTAGGAACTATTTCTAACAAACGCCTAACTTATACTCCAAATACTGGCTACCATGGCACTGATGCTTTTATCTTTAAAATCAACGATGGAAATGTCGATGGTAACACGGCGACGGTTAACATTACGATCGATACGCCTCCACTGATTTCAAGCGAAGCAGTTAACGCTCCGAGTGAAACCGGAGCCACTATTGTTTGGAATACTGATCACCCCAGTACCAGTAGAGTGATTTATGAGTCGATCTCACACCCCGCCTTAGGCGACGCGCCAAACTATGGCTATGCCAACTCTACCGTAGAAAAAGATGATTCACCCAAAGTGACTTCGCATGCGGTCACGATCACAGGGCTGACGGCCGGGACGACTTATTACTATCGAGCAGTTTCGCACGGTTCTCCGGAAGTGGTCGGTAGCGAAAAGAGTTTTACCACCAAAGGTGTGAAGCCGACTGTTTCGTTCGAAAATAGTCTGGCTGAGGTGGTTAAGAACTTCACTCAAGAAGTTTTGGGGGAAACTACCGAAGCAACTGCCTCGGTAACTCCAACCACAACTCCATCTCCGGCGGTACTGGGTGAGGCACAAAACAAAAATGAAGATTTAAAATGGTGGGCCTTGTCTCTTCTCGCCGTTCTCGTGTATTTTGGAAGTAGACAAATGATGAAACGGGGGTAATTTTGGTGTTTGGTGGTCGCGACTGGATTCGAACCAGTGACCCCCGCAATGTGAATGCGGTGCGCTAACCAGCTGCGCTACGCGACCAAATTAACTTGAATAATTATATCAGGCAGGCTACACTGAAGAGATGCCTTTCTTTCGAAAGTTGGTTCATATCGTCTACGAATTTGTTGAGTCGTTTGTGATCTCGGCTTCGGTCTTCGTAGTCGTTTATCTCTTTTTGATGCAACCACACCAAGTAAAGGGAAGCTCCATGTTCCCTACCTTCAAGGATAAAGAGTATCTTTTGACAGACAAGGTGACTTACCGGATGAGGCAACCTAAGAATGGTGACGTGATTGTTTTTAAGGCACCCATCAATGAAAGTTTTGACTTTATTAAACGAATAATCGCGACTCCGGGACAGACTGTGAGTGTAAAGGACGGATTTGTTTACGTCGATGATCAGAAATTGGATGAGTTTTACCTGCCTTCCACCTACGTGACGGTAGCCGGTCAGTTTTTAAGTGAGGGTGAGAGCTATACCGTTCAGACTGGAGAAGTGATGGCCTTTGGAGATAATCGTGATCACTCTTCCGACAGCCGAGATTGGGGGCCGGTGCCTTACCGGAATATAGTGGGCAGAGTGTTTTTTCGCTACTGGCCTGCCGAGGCTGCAGGACTAGTGATGGAGCCGATAGATAGTGAGATATAATAGCCACAGTTCCGTCTCTGTGACGGTATGAGTTCCTTTAAATTAGGAGGTAGTTATGAAGAGTTTGAAGTCTCCATTCGTATTTGTTATTGCTTTTCTTATCATTGGCTCTCTCGCTTGTAGTATAGTTTTGTCCTCACCCAGTGCGACACAGATACCTATCAATCCTCAACCGATTAACCCCCCTCAACAATCACAACCGGATCAACCGACCTACACCCCTGCCCCGACGTATACTCCGGCACCGACTTACACGCCTGCCGCCACATTCACCCTTCAACCGACCTACACTGCCGCGCCGACCCAGGTTCTGGAAGCTCAGTTTACACCTAACCAACCGGTTTTTTGCCGGAGCGGGCCTAGCGAGCAAGTTTGGTGGGATCCTCTGGAGGCTCTCAACGAGGGACAGACCGTGAAAATTGTGGGGAAAAGTTCGGCCGAATGGGGACTCTGGTGGTACATCCAGAAAGCTTCGGGTGTCCGTTGCTGGGTTTATAGCGAGCTTGGAAGTACCTCCGGCAATGTGGCTGGCGTTCCAGAGAAATCTACTCCACTTACCCCCACCCCAAGCGTAATAAACATTTACTTTAAGAATAACAGGGCCTTTTCGATCTGCGACTTGTGGATCGAAGATGAAGGTGCGGGAAACTGGATTGATCTCATCGACGGATGGGAGTTATTTCCGGAGCAAACTTTGACTTTCTATATCTACCATCCCGGAAATTATGATATAGAAATCTATGACTGCTTTGGAACTTTGGTTGATTATGCCTACGGCCTTTATCTCGGACCGGATTCAACAAGGTTCTCTACCTCACCTTAGTATTTACCCCCCGCTTTATGCGGGGGTTTTTAATAGTCTCTTGTGTCCGAAATGGGAGTCATGGGAGCAAAAGGGCTCGCGAAAGGTTCGTAGGGACTGGAGTAGCTAGTGGAGTGAGATTCCTCGACTACGCTCGGAATGACGACGGGTGGTTGGTCGCTCGGAATGACGACGGAGGGGACTAGGGAATCGTGAATCTTTTGAATCTGTTTTTCGGTTTCCTCCGGATTGCCTTTGAGGACAATGTGAATGGCTGTTTCCAGTCTGGAGCGGCGCATTTTGACATGAGCATTCTCGCCGATGGATCTTTGAATTTCCTCAGCCATGCTATCGATTGATTCGTTAACCGTTTTGGTATTGAAGCCATCACTGGGTTTGGAACGGTTCATGGTTTTTTTGAACCTTCGAGCTAGCTCCTCGGCACGGCGCACCGAGCCTCCTTCACGAAGAATCATCTTGTAGGCTTCAATCATGATTTGGGTGTCCGGAATGGCGGCTAAGGCCCTAGCGTGGCCTTCGGAAATAACGCCGGAGATGAGACCATCTTTAAGAGCGTCCGGAAGTTCCAAGAGACGCAAGGTGTTACTCACAAAGGCAGGACTTTTGCCGACTCTCAAGCTGATGTCCGAGTTGCCGAGATTGAACTCTTTGATCAACCTCTCAAATGAGTTGGCTCGGTCGATAGGATTTAGATCGGTTCTTTGGACATTTTCGACAATCGCCATCTCCAGCATTCCTTGAGGGGAGGTTTCAATGATGCGTACGGGAACCTCTTTTAAACCGACAAGTTTCGCTGCACGCCAGCGACGTTCTCCGGCAATGATTTGATAGCCGGCGGGAGTATGGGCGATGACCAAGGGCTGAATAATACCGTGAGTCTTGATAGAGTCAACCAGCTCGGATAAAGACTCGGGGGTGATAACACCTCTAGGCTGAAGAGGATTCGGTTCTAAGTAATCGATGGAGAGAATGGTAATCGTTTGATTATCCATTTATTTTGAAATGACGTCGACGTAGTTAATGCCTTCGAGCTTTCGATATTTAACGACACCTTCAATTAAAGAAAAAAGGGTAAAGTCACGACCTAACTCGGTGTTTACTCCGGCATGAAACTCCGCCCCCCTCTGTCTCAGAATAATCTGACCGGTTTTGATGGCCTGACCGCCATAAAGCTTGACTCCGAGTCTTTTGCCGGCTCGCTGAGAATGTTGTCTCGTCGCTCCACCTGATTTAACGTGTGCCATATTTTAGATTGTATATTTTATATTTAATTCTAGATTGCTTCGTCGTTTCACTCCTCGCAATGACGGGTGGAGTGAGATTGCTTCGTCGTTTCACTCCTCGCAATGACGGGTGGAGTGAGATTGCTTCGTCGTTTCACTCCTCGCAATGACGGGTGGAGTGAGTCCCGCCGAGGCGGGAGACGTTATTTTTTTTGGAGGATGACGATTTCGCGTCTAACCTCGGCATTCGGTCGTGAATAAAGAATATCACGCTTGAGCAGATTGTAACTCAGTTCCAACTTCCCGTCAATGACACTGCTTGTCTTATAGATATGTTTACCGGTATCAAAGACGGGAAAAACCATTACGATATACCCACCCGGGTTTAAGACCCTGAGCCAGTCCTTTAAACAGCCTAGATATAACTTTTGGAGGCCGGGCACCAAGTATCTTATTTGATCAGGACGTAAGTTTGGTTTCCCCAGAAATGGTTCAGTGACAATGGCGTCTACGTCGTGGAATTTGTCCGAAAGGTGAGTGGCATCGAGAACTTCCAGTCTGGCTTCAAACTCCATGGTGTTTAGATTGGCTTTGGTTTCACGAATCTGTTCCTCCAAAATGTCAGATCCTGCAATCTGATAGCCAACCTCGGCCGCTTCGACCAAAACCCTGCCTGAACCACAAAAAGGATCAACCAGCAGTTTTCCTTTTGGTTCCACGGGAACCAAATTGACCATGCTTCTCGCTATTTTTGGCGGAAGAATTCCGGCTTTGGCGTTGGCAAAGGGGAGGTGACGATCCTTTTTTATCCAGTGTTCGAAATCATGAACCCAGACGGTTTGCCAAACCGTTTCGGCTTTTTGGTCTATAAAAAATTCGTCGATCCGATGTTTTTTAATCAAAATCGGGGACAAGCCAAACTGATCTTTAGGAAGAATAAAACGACCTTTTTCTCTGATATTTTTGATCTCCTGATTGAGGGTAGAAGATGACTTAAAGTCGTCTAAGCTGGTGAGGGAAAAGTTTTTGACTTGAATGAGATCGGCGATCGATTGAAGCTCCGGTGCGACTCCGACGAGCTCTCGAGCCAGTTTAATACTACAACCCAGACGAGAAACCAGTTCGGTAGCAAGAAGGACGGATCCCGATTCGAAGAGAAAGACGTTAGGCTGGTGCAGTATAGCTCCCGAAATTTGAGTCTCTATCTCAAACTCGGCCAGAGTGTTGCTGGCACCGACGAAAAGTAAGAAACGCATACTATGAAAGTTTGATAGACTTGACGGTGAAATGACTGCCTAGCTGACGATGACCCATGACTTTTCGGTATCGTGACTTGGCCTTGAACTTGGCGACGAGAATCTTTTCACCTTTCTTGACTCCTTCGTTGATGAGCTCAACCGAGGCATCTTTGACAAAGGGTTGACCAATAGTGGTTTTGACGCCATCGTAGCCAAGAAGCACCTCTTTGACGGTGAGATTCTCCCCTTCTTTAAGTTCGATTTTTTCAGCCACAATTTTGTCGCCTTCTTTTATCAAATATTGTTTGGCACCAAGCTGTATGACGGCGTAGAGGATTTTGTCTGACATGGGCGCAATTATATCTCAAAAGGAGTAATTAAATCAAGCTGGCGCAGCTGCCAACCTATCAAAATCGCAAAACTTAGAAGAGAGCTGCCACCATAGGAAAAAAAGGGTAAGGTAATGCCTGTGACAGGCATAATTCCCAGGTTCATGCCGATATTGACGACAAACTGAAAAAGAAGCAATAGGAAAACCGATAAAGACAGAAGGGTAAAAGCTCTGTCTTTGAGGTGTTTGATCAGTTTTAAGCAGTAACCAAAGATTATTCCGTAAGAGATGAGTAAGACCAAGGCCCCCACCAGGCCGAATTCTTCAACAAAAGAGGCAAAAATAAAGTCCGTGTGACGCTCGGGCAAGAAATTTAAGTGCGATTGAGTTCCCAGTTTGACTCCTTTACCCAAGAGTTTTCCAGAACCAACTGCAATGGTAGCTTGGATAACGTTGTACCCTGCTCCTCTCGGATCAGCATAGGGATTAATAAAAGTTTCCAGTCTTTGACGTTGATATGGTTTTAGAATTTTTGACTCTAAGGGAATAATAATTGAGGCGGAAATAACTCCTAAAATGAGTAATTTTTTAAACTGCCCAGAAAAAGCCAAGAGAGCAACCGGCAAAAAGATCAGAGTGAGAGCTGATCCAAGATCCGGCTGAGCGGCGATGAGGACAACCGGAATTAGCGCCAGGAAGAGAAAAACAAGTATTTGTTTCCAATCAATCTTTTTTAATCTAGAGAGGTAGACAGAGTAAAAAATCGCCAGAAGAGGCTTGACGATTTCTGAAGATTGAAGGTTGAAAACACCCAAGTCAATCCACCGAACAGAGCCTCTGATGTTTCGACCGACTATCATGGTGATGACCAACAAAATTAGGCTGACAATATAAAAAATGGTTGAAAGGCTGAAAAATAAATGAAGATCGGCTTTTGAAAGCAAAAGGATGATGATGGCTCCGACGATAACAAACGATAGCTGGGTTAGAAAGAGTTCCGGAAAAGTACTCCAAATAGTAACCAGGCTTAAAACCTGTATTAGGATCAAGGCAGAAATTAGAAGACTCTTTCCTTGACGCATTAGGAAAACCTAATTATCTTTATTTCTTCACCTTTTTCAATATTTTTTACCAGAGTTTTTTGCTTTATTTCTTTTTCATACTCGATGGGCCAGTCGGGTAAAACGACGGAGACAAACTCATCCATCCGACAAGCAGCCACTTTCCTGGCCTCCTGAATAGACCGAATAACCTCACGAATTTTACCTTTACCAATTAGCTTGGGAGTGAGCTCTACGTCCAGATCTACTACCAACTCGAGGGCGTCTTTAAATTTGACTTCTTCCACATTGAGCTCGTCTTTAATTAATTGAAGCAGTTCAGTATCTTCGGTAATGTCTGATTTTGGTCCTGAAATAATGACTTTGGCCAAAGGCTGCTTGACAGCAATATTTTTTATTTTTCTGATGGCATGTCCCATTTCACATATTTTCCGAATCAAAACCATGTTTTCAATTAATTGCATATCGATGACTTCGGGAGTATTCACCTCCGGCCAGTCGGACAGATTGACTGATTCTTCACCGGTAACATTGGTGTAAATCAGGTCAGCTAAAAATGGGGTAAAAGGCATCAAGAGACGCGACAAGACATCAAAGACCGTTCGAAGAGTGCGGTAACAACTCTCTTTATCCTCAGAATCCAGAACACTCGGACCCACCCGATCACGAGAACGACGAATGTACCAAGTGGATAGATCGGAGACAAAACTTTCAATTTGGGCCGAAGCAGAAAAGGAGTCATAGCTTTCCAAATTTTTAGCGACTTCAAGGGCGACTTGATCTAGTCGGTTGAGTATCCAAAGGTCGAGTTTAGTAGGAATTTTTTCAAACTCTATTTTTGGCTCCCAGTTCTCCAAGGAGGCGTAATTGGCAAAAAAGCGGTAAGAGTTCCAAAGAAGCATATGGAACTGACGTTTGGTTTCGGCAGTCAGTTTGTAACCAAAAAGAAGATTTCTTTCCGGATTATGGCGAGTAAAGACCCAACGCATGACATCGACACCGATCTTATCCGCTGCTTCATTAAATTCGATCGAATTTCCCCAGGATTTGTGCATGGGGCGACCGTCTTCTCCTTGCATGGAGGCAAAGCCGAGGACAGATTGAAAAGGATTGGTGTCTTCGAGAACGGTACTCATGGCAATCAATGAGTAGAACCAGTTTTTAAACTGACCGGGAAAGGATTCGGTAATGAAGTCGGCCGGGAACCATTCCTGCCAGTATTTTTTATCCGAGGTGTAGCTCAGGGTGGAGAAAGAAACAATACCGGCATCCAGCCAAGGATTACCAACGTCCAAAATTCTGGACATAGTACCGCCACACTGGTGAGCAACTTTAACTTCGTCAATAAAAGGCTTGTGAGGGGTGTGACCTTCGAAGCTGTCCCAGCCGGAAACAGCTTTTTCTTTTAGTTCCTCTTTACTACCAATCACAATAAATTCACCACACTTATCACAGACCCAGATAGGCAACGCCAAACCCCAGTATCGATTTTTCTTACTAATGAGCCAGTCGTGCATGTTGTTGAGCCAGTCAAGCTCACGATCCAGACCAAAGTTTGGTTTCCAGGTAATTTTCTTAGCCACTTCAATCATTTTTTGGCGAAGGGTTCTCTTCCCGGAGTCTGCCGGATCAACCTTGTCCATGGCGATGTACCATTCATCAGCTACTTTCCAAACCAGCTCGGTCTTACAGCGCCAACAGGCAGGATAGCGGTGAGTGTAGTTTTCGATTTTAAAAATCCAATTCTCCCCCGTCTTTTCTTTTTCCCGAAGATAATCAAGAATAATTTCCGGATGTTTTTTAGCATTTTGACCGGAGAGAAAGTCTAGGCCGGGCAGATAGTCGGCATTATCGGCGATGATGGGGATCATGGGTAAGCCGAACTTCCGACCTAAGGCGAAGTCTTCCGTACCGGCGCTAACGGCAGTGTGAATCAGACCGGTCCCCTCGGTATTACTGATAGGCATAATGAGATTGTCGGTCGGGATAACGACATGAAACTTGTCAGGATTTTCCTCGGCCACCTTTTTAACAGCTGAAATATTATCAAAAGGGCCGGTGTAATGAAGACCAATCAGCTCTTCCCCTTTGATGGTTTTAATTATTTGTTTGAAGTCACCTTTAAAGATAGTTTCGACTAAGTCTTTTAGGATCCAGTATTTATCGCCTGTGCTACCTTCAACCAGAGAGTAATTTTGCTTGGCATCCACGGCGACAGCAATGTTAGCGGGAATAGTCCATGGAGTCGTAGTCCAGACTAAGAGGAATTCTCGGTCGCGGCCAACGATAGGTAACTCCAGGTAAATTGATTTGTGGGTGAGCTCTTTGTAGTCTTCGGTGAGCATTTCGTGCTGTGAGATAGCCGTCTCGCAACGAGGGCACCAAGGAACTGAGTCGTGTCCCTTGTAAATCCAACCTTTTTCCCAACAAACCTTGAGGAAGTGCCAGATCATGTAATTGTTCTCGTCCGACATGGTGAAATAAGAGTGATCCCAGTTCATGAAATAACCCAGACGCTTGCTTTGTTCTGTCTGAATCTGTGAGAACTTGACGACCCGATCCTTACAGTTCTGAATGAATTTATCGACACCGTAAACCTCGATGTCTTTTTTTAGTTTGAAGCCGAGATCTTTTTCGACCTCAACCTCTACCCAAAGACCTTGGCAATCAAAACCATTTTGGAAACGTTGCCGGAAGCCCCGCATGTTTTTATATCTCTGAAAAAGATCTTTGTAGGTTCTACCCCAGGCATGATGAACGCCCATCGGATTGTTGGCGGTGATTGGGCCATCAAGAAAGGCAAATTTTTTGGTGGAAGTATCGTTTTGATGAAGATACTTTTCGACTATGCCACTCTGATACCAATGATTCAGAAGTTGTTTTTCCAAGGCAGGAAAGTCCGGGGTGGCCTCAACCTCTTTAATTTGATGTTTTTCTTTTGGCATGCTCAAAAGAATTATACCAGCGGGTGTAAGATGAAGTATTACTAGTTGCAAAATTTATGAACGGATTTCACACCAATATCGAACAAGCTACCCTGGAAAATGACAATTTTAGAAAAGTGCTTTTTACGGCTCCTCACTCTCAGCTGGTTCTAATGAGCCTACTACCGGGAGAAGAAATCGGCATGGAAGTCCACCACGATGTGGATCAATTTTTTAGATTTGAGGCTGGAGAAGGTAAATCTGTTTTAAATGGCGAAGAGGTGTTTTTTAAGGCCAATGATGTGGTTATCGTGCCGGCGGGCACCAATCACAACATTATCAACACCTCAACCACCGACTCCCTCAAGCTCTACACCGTCTACTCCCCGGCTAACCATCCCGAAGGCACTGTGCACAGAACCAAAGCCGAAGCGGCTGAAACTTAATCATCTTCCGAAGCTAATACGATCCTGGATTATGTTTTGAGTATTGGCCATAATGGCCGGAGTGATGACAAAATTTCCCCAATGATGATTGATATCATCAATGGCTTTGGTCAACGACTCTTTTTTTAAACGATCTTCAAAAAGACCCAATTGGAGAGAGTTTTTTGGTGAGAGGTTGTAACAAGAAACCGCTAAATTCCTGACCGGCAGACGATAAGGAGAATGAGAAAGCAGATGATAAGCCACACGGTAAATGTCCTGGCTCAAAAAAATGGGCTGGCTCAAGAGCATCCCTCGATGCCAATATTCGTGGCCGGCATAAAGCAAGCTCAAATGTATTCCCTTGGCTTGGAAACTTGACTCACGCAGACGAAAACCGACTTTTTCGACCAGTTTGGAAAGTAAGGGAGCAAGATCTTCAGACTTGGTGAGAAATTTGGGAAGAGAATAGGAGTGGCCGAAACTTTTGACTCCCCATTCAACGTCGTCCACTTCCCAACCACGAAGCCGGACAAACCAGTAGTAGCCCAAGACCGACCGAAAAGCCATGCGAAGAGTCCTCAAATCAGCCCGAAAGAAGTCCAAAACGGTATAGATTCCGACCGTATTTAGACGAATGGCGTTCTGATGCGCAATACCGTTGAGATCGGTAAGAGTAAGACCCTTGTAAATCTCCAGATAGTTATCTTCGTTAATTTCATCCAAGCCATCCGGCTTATGGAGATTGCTGGCTGTTTTGGCCAGAAATCTATTGGGGCCTAAACCAATGGAAACCGTCAGATAATCCCCGATTTCTTTTTTGATACGACTTTTTATTTCTTGACTAATAATCATTAGACCGCGCTGGAGTCCCGGAGTACCGGTAAAATCGAGAACGAACTCATCGATAGATTTGGGGGACACTGTCGGAGTGTAAGTAGAAAGAATTTTTTTTAGACTGAGATGGACGGCTCGATATTTGTCTGGGTCCGGAGAAAGAACAATCAAATCAGGACAGAGAAGACGAGCATCCTTAACCCTCATACCGACCTTGATACCTAGTTTTTTGGCTTGAACGGAAGGAGCGACGATACAGCCATTGGGGGTGTCGTAAGCGGCGACGGCGATGGGCTTGTCTCGCAGAAGCGGATTGGCCTGCTGTTCGATGGTCGCAAAACAAGAGTTGAGATCAATGTGCATAACAGTAGAGGGAGCGGAGTTAAAATTAATTGGCAAGTCCATCGGAGAGTTCTTCCAGCGTCCAAAATAATGATTCTGTGTCGAGCCTAAGACGGAAAGAAAGACCTTGACAAACAACTGAAAAAATGTGGAAAAGAGTCCGACCTTGACGAAAAGTATGGTGTAGGCCGACTTGGTCAACCCGCAAGTTTTTCCCGTCCCAAAAAATCTGACGAGGAATGACGGTGTGTTTGCGATGATCGTAGAGTAAATCGACGGAAATGGGTGCCGATATTTTTTGGATCATGGCTTAATACCATTAAACCAAAAAATACCCGAATGGTCAATCTGTAAATGTGTTCATAATCAAATGCATACACTTTACCCAAGAATCGAAATGTAGTATGGTTTTTTTGGAATATTTGTAGAAAATGGTGAGAGAATGCCCACAAGATAAGGAAGGTCTCTGGCTAAATCGCCCGGGAGATCGCAGCCTAGACCACCAACCCAGATATCAGGATGGACACTGAAAGCGGCTACTAAATTAGGAATTCTTATCGCACCATCCCCTATTTTAGATACATAAGCGAACACCGAATACTCAGGATAAGCCAATTTCTGGTTGGTTTGTACCCCGAGAGCATCAATCGTGGTATTAATCTCCTCCATGGCGGCCAAAATTGTTTCTTGTGAATCTACCACACACTCGGTGAAAATAACCTTTTTGGTTGTACCATCCAGAGATATGATTTGAGTAATATTAGGATGAATTAGACAGATCGGCTTAGGAAGACGGCTGGTGTCATCATTATAATAAGACATACGCATCGGATTTAACTCTATCCCCAACGGTTCAGTCAGTTCCTGACCCAACCGAAGACCACTTCTGAGTATTGGAATGACCGAAATTTCCTGCTGAGAAGGAAATACCTCATTAAAAATTCTCCTGAGTTCTACTCGGGCATCGTCACATTCTTTTTCCGAAATAATGGTTATGGCATTTTCAGGAGATTTGGCAGATTCGATATCTTTTAACATACCTATTAGGTATATCATTTTCCTTCGGCACAAAAAATCCCCGATGGTTAGTCGGGGAATAGTAAGATTAAGAGGGCAAGAAGGATGGTAGTTCCCAGACAGAGAGCCATTAAGTCATGGCTTTTGACTACCAACTTGAGGTGTTTGAATAGCAAGGGAGGCCAAAAACCTTTAAATAGAGACAGATCGGTGAGTCCCAGACAGGCGCCAAGGGCGGCCACGAATGAAAAAGGGATGACTGTCAAGAAGCCGTAGAGCCCGAGGTTTAAGAGAGCAATTAATCGGATAATTGTTATCACTTGAAGAGTGAGACCTAAGAGACTCAAACTGCCAAAGACAGCCACCTTGGTGAAGTTGAGATCATCAACGAGGCCGTTTTTGTCAATCAAATGCTTTGCTTCAAAGAAAAGATAGGTCTGATGAGGAAACAGAATGATAGAGGCACAGATAACAAGAAATACCCAGTGAACTCCAGTACTTATAGAAACTTCCGCCATAAGAATAAAAATCAACGGAATAATGGCCAAGACGATGTTGCCTACTATGGCTGAGATTTCATGACCTTCAAAAATGGTGACTCTGGACACCGATCACCTCCACAAGCAAAAGATTTAAAGTACTTCGGAATATATTCTATCACTGGATTGCCGCGCTATGCTCGCAATGACGACTTTAGGATTTGTTGCGGAGGAAGGTGGGGATGTCGAGATCGTCTTCGATATCGACTTCGTCGTGCTCAAGCTTGTATTTGCCGATCGATTTGGGCAGAGTGGAGCTAGATTGCTTCGGCTCGGGTACGAGACTCGCAATGACGGGTGGAGAAGACTGAACCGGCTCCAAACCGGCTGGTTTAAAGTAAGTGGTGACTGACTGGGATGGAGCAAAGTGACGAATACTGTCGAAGCCGGCGGCGATGACTGAAATTTGAATATCATCCCCCAGATCTTCTCGAATAGTGGCCCCAAAAATAATGTTGGCATCCGGATCGGCGGACTGGGTAATGATAGTAGCGGCGTCGTTTACCTCGTTCATGGTCAAACTCTTGCCTCCGGTAATGTTAAATAGAATACCCTTGGCTCCTTCGATGCTGACTTCCAGAAGAGGTGAACTGACGGCGGCGTTGGCGGCGATGAGAGCCCTCTTATCTCCTGAAGCTCGGCCGATGCCCATGAGAGCCGACCCGGCATTGGCCATAACGGTTTTAACATCGGCAAAATCAACATTGATTAGTCCGGGCATGGTGATCAAGTCGGAAATGCTCTGAACCCCTTGGCCCAGAACCGAGTCCGCGGTTTTGAAAGCTTCCAAAAGAGTTTGATCTTTTTTAATGACATCCATTAAACGCTGATTGGGAATGACGATCAAAGTGTCCACATTTTCTTTGAGTTTTTCGATGCCTTCTTCGGCTTGAACACGACGACGGGCACCCTCAAAGAGGAAAGGCTTGGTTACCACAGCGACGGTGAGAGCGCCGACATCTTTTTTGGCAATTTCGGCAATGATGGGAGCGGCTCCGGTACCGGTTCCCCCACCCTCTCCGGCGGTGATAAAAACCATATCTGCCCCCATGAGAACGTCCTTGATTCTCTCCCGCGACTCTTCGGCGGCCATTTGACCGACTTCAGGATTGGATCCCGATCCTAAACCTTTGGTGCTTTTCTCCCCTATTTGGAGTTTGATATCGGCATTGCTGGCCAGAAGAGCCTGCATGTCGGTATTAATAGCAATAAACTCGACTCCTTTGATTTTGCCTGAGGAAATCATGGAGTTGACGGCGTTGTTGCCGCCTCCCCCGACTCCAAGAACTTTGATCTTGGCAAAAGTATTTGTATCTGGTTTTACGAGACCCACTTTTTTATGGTAAAAAGGATTTTATAAATTCGACGACCCGGCTGGCAAGCTTTTTGCCGGGAATTCCCTTTATCATACCAGAGAGATTAAATCCTGAAGAAGGTACTTCGTCTTTTCTCTTGTAACCATAGAGGATCAAACCAACCGCGGTAGTTGAAGATGGGGTAGAGATTTCTTCGATCATACCGGAGAGACCGGAGGGCAAACCAATTTTGGCGGGAAGTTGCAGAACTCGGCGACAGGCTTCGGTGCAGTTCACCGTCAGAGATCCGCCTCCGGTAAGGACGACTCCGGCCGGAGTTTGGCCTTCGTAACCGGACTGTTTGATCACCTGACCGACCATGGCAAACATTTCGTTTAGTCTGGGACGAATAATGCCTTCGACAATAGTTTTTCGGGAAACTTTTTTGACATCCTCACTGAGGCCAAGTTTAGTGAGATCAATATCATCGGTAGTTTTCTGATCATCCTCATCTCTCACCACTTTTGACTTACTCACATAATGTTTTATTTTTTCAGCACTATCGACACTTACCTGCAGGCCAATAGCAATATCATCACTAATTTTTTTGGCACCAACCGGGATTACAGCCGAGTAGACGCAAGAACCTTCCAGGTAGATACAAATACTGGTGGTTCCCCCACCGATATCGACCAGCACGACTCCAAGCTCTTTATCAGTTTCGGTGAGAACAGCCTCAGCAGAGGCGAGTCCGGTAAAAACCAAGCCGACCACACTGACACCCAGTTCACTGACACAGCGGGTGACGTTCTTGATGGCCGGAGACAAACCGGTGATCAGATGAGCCTCTGTTTCCAAACGAACTCCGGACATACCAGTGGGGTCTTTGATACCGCGCTGACTATCGACTACAAATTCACTGGGTAAAACATGAATGATCTCTCTGGAACTGGGCAAGGAGACGGCTCTAGCGGCTTCGATGACCCGAAAAACATCATCTCCCGAGATTTCCTCGTCGGTTTCGCGAATGGCGACTAGTCCGTGGGAGTTTTGAGAACCAATGTGTTCTCCGGAAATAGAAACGAAGGCTGAGTCGACACCAAGACCGGCCATCCGTTCGGCAGACTCGACGCAGTCGGTAATAGCGCCGACACACTCTTCGATGTTCACGATTTGTCCCTTACGAACGCCGCGGCTCGGGACCGTGGCGACACCGACGACATTAATTTTGGCGTCGTCTTGAGAGGGAGTAGTAATGAGACAAGTAATCTTACTTGAACCTATATCGATAGCGTTGATGCTCTGTATTTTGGCCATATTATCTTAGTATAGGATTTTTAAATCTTAAATCGATTACTTTGGTATCTTTTTTAATAGTAGTCAGATATTCATATGATTGCAATGCCTGCACCAGATTATCCTCGTCAAAAGGGATATTTACAATGATATCAGGTTGGTTCGCCTGCCTCAAGAAAATTTTTTGGTTCAGGATCATGATTTGATCAGCGTTGAGATACTTTTCGACCAGCTTTACCAGCGCATAAATTGATTTAACGGTTTGGACGGTGGGCTTTTCGGTAAACAAATATTTTATCTTTGATTCTGCGGAGGCTACAGGAGACATAAGACCATTGTCCCAGATCTCGAAGTTCGAAAAGTTCACCGTTTTATTAAACTGATTAATTTCCTCGGTTGGCTTGATAAACTCGGCCGAATCACTGGATAGAGAAACATCATCAAGGCTTAGTCTTGGCAGTTCTTGGGTCAGAGAAACCTGGGCGTTGAGTGAGACCAGACGACCATTTAATCTAAGACTGAGGGTGTTAAATACTTTAAAACCAATCTTAATATTTTCGACCGATAAGAGGGAGTTGATGGACGAACTGATATCCTTTTGATTTATGAGAAGTACATTTGAACCTAGATATTTATTTAACTTCTCGAAGACTGCCGACGAGCAAGCGTCGTTATTAAAAACGCACTCAATTTTTCGAACGGTAAATAAATTGTTAGCCAAAAAAATAAATAGAAATAAAATAAATAGAGGCAAAAATCTCCTCAATAATCTACCAAGCCGGTTAAATGGACTGTCGAATGGCGTTCGCAATCTCTTCTGTAGCATGGGTACTCAGTTTAATAGTAGGTTTGAGACTCGGCTTTTTGGCTAGGTCTAAAATGCTCTGATAGAGACTATCAGGAGTTAAGTCTTTTTCTTCCAAGATATGACTGCCAATTTGTGCCTGGGCCAACTGAGCGTTTAACCGTTGTTCGTTGTGGGAAACCCAAGAAATGGGAATCAGGACGGCTTTCTTGGCGAGGAGTAAGAGTTCATAGACGATATGAGCACCGGCACGGCTGACAATCACGGAGGCGGAACGAATGTAGGTGACGGCATCTTCGGCAAAGAAATAGGGTGCGAAAATATAACGGTCACCTTCTTCACCCAACTTATTTTTTATTCTTCGGGCACGATCCAGATCTCCGGTTAAAGTACTGGAACCGGTTTGGTGAACCACGGTAAACTTTTTGATTAACTGGGGAATTATGGGGAACAAAGCTTGATTGATAAGGTGAGAACCTTGTTTACCACAGGTTACATATAGAAGTTTTGGCTCAAACTTTTTGAGGTGCTTATGATTTAGAAGCTCTTGCCTGACAGGTAAGCCGACCACTTCGGACTTATCTTTGGGAAAATTTCCAATTGAAGAAGCGTGTGTCAAAAGAATTTTTTTAACAAAAGGAGCGATGGCCTTGTTGGCCCAGCCGGCGACGACGGTTTGTTCGTGAGTGATTGAAGGAATCCTCAAAAACCAGCCCGAGATAACCACCGGAACCGAAAGATAGCCACCGGAAGAAAAAATCATGGCCGGGCGGTAGGTTAGTAAATAAAGAAAAGACTGGAAGAAACCGAAAATAATTTTGAACCACTCCAAGGGATCGGTTTTCCGATAAAATTTACCTGTTTTTAGTTCCAAAAACTTGATACCGGCACGGGTGATTTCCTGGAACTCGGCCGAGAGGCTTTTTTCTCCTTTGGCAGTAAATTTATGACCGATCCAGATAATTCGGTAGCCATCTTTCTGAAGGAGTTTGGCTACTTCGAGAGCGCTGTTGTGATGTCCACCGGTGAAGATGATGAGCTTATTCATGCGCGTTTGGAAATATTAATCAAGAGTCCCAAAGCAATAAAATTGGTCACTAAAGATGAGCCACCGTAAGAGATAAACGGTAAGGGTACACCGGTGAGAGGGGTGAGAGCCACCATGGAGCTTAAATTTACCAAAATTTGTATTAAAAATAATAATGAGATGCCACTGGCCAATAGTTTATCAAATTTATCTTCGACGGCCTTGGCCACTTTAAGAGAAGCGGTTAGAAGACCGACCAGCAATAAAATAAGTAAGGTACTGCCGAAAAAGCCAAACTCTTCGGCGATGATGACAAAAATGGAGTCCGTCGTCGCTTCGGGCAGATAGGCATATTTCTGGCGCGACCGACCAAGACCGACTCCGTAGAGGCCCCCAGAACCAAGGCCGTAGAGAACCTGATTGATGTGATAAGAAGCTCCTAGAGGATCTTGAGTTGGATCCATAAAAGTTTGCACTCGGGTAAGCCGATATGGAGAAGCAAAGATAAGCCCACTGATGGCTACCAAAAGAATCAAACTAAAAGCAATGATTTCTTTTATTTTGGCGCCTGAAAGGTAGTAAATCATAAAAGCCATGCCGACAGTGATGATCGCAGTCCCCAGATCCGGCTGTAACATGATCAAGGTGAGGTTTAAGGCTAGAATACCCAAAAAATGCTTAAACTCTCTCCCCTGTTCCAACCACCTGGCCAAATAGATAGCCAGAGTAATTTTGAGCAGTTCCGAAGGTTGAAATATCAGCGGTCCAAAAACGAGCCATCTCCTGGCTCCCTGCAGTTTGGTGCCAAGACCAGGTATCAGAACAATAAACATCAGCATAAGGGTAAACCCATAAAGAATGGCGGAGTTTTTTTTGAGCCAAGAAATGGGGATGTTGGCCGTGATCAAAGCCACCAAAATGCCGAGTCCAAGCCAGAGTGACTGCTGTTTGACATAATGAAACTTGTCATCAAAGGTGCGGTAGGCGTCGATGACCGAAGCGTCAAAAATGGCTAGTAACCCAAAACAGGCGACCAAAATACCGGAAAGCAATATGGAAAGTGGTAGTCGATTAGAAATAAAGCCTCGCTTCATGTCTAAATAATGGAGAGCCAGATTCCAAAAACAACGAGCATGATGCCGACTAGCCAGGCTCTTTGAACAATTTTTGGTTCCGACCAACCAATTTTTAAAAGTAGATAGTGAAGTGGGGCAATAGGTAATATCCGGCGATGGAAGATTTTGACCCATAAAATTTGAATCAAACTACTGAAACCATCGACCAAAAAAGGTAGACCAATGATCATGAGGGCGATAACTTTGCCGGTCAAGATCCCTACCATGGCAAAAGTGGCCCCAAAAGCCAAGGCCCCGACATCTCCGAGGAAGAGACGCGCCGGAAAAACATTAAAATAAAGGAAGGCCATCAGGCCTCCCAACCAGAGCGCGATAAAAATGGAGAGAGGAGTGTCCAGAATCGAAGTAGATAGAATCAGAAACCCAAATAAAGAGATCATCAGCAGGCCGGAGGCCAGTCCATCCATACCATCGGTGATGTTGATAGCATTGGCAAAAGTGACTACCAAAAAGGCGGCCACCGGAATAAACCAAATACCGAAGTGGAGAACGCCCAGAAAGGGCACGTAAATGATGTCGATGCCGAGATTGATAAAGAGCATGGCGCCAATGATCAGACCAAGAACTGTTTGAATGAGAAATTTATACCTGGTTTTTAGCCCAGTGTAGCCTTCTTGCCTGTCGAGCTCAAAAAACTTAACGATATCGTCATATAACCCCAGAAGACCAAAGGAAATAAAGGTGAAGAAGATGATGTTGATTTCGTCGTTTATGGGATAAACATGAGTAATCTCAAAACCGAGCCGCTTTAGAAGCGGGATACAAAAGGAAAAAATTAAACTGGTGATAACTAAGATAAGTAGTCCTCCCCCTTCCGGAGTGAGGGCTTTTGAACGTATATGAGAAGAGGCTTCGTCGTTCTTTTCTTGAGAAATTGCGGTTCGGTTTTTAAAAAACTTTAGATGATAAAGAAAGTTTACAAAAGGGACGATCGCAATAGCGTGGACTATAAAAGAGATGATTAAAATCCCCAGTAAGATAGCCATTTTAATAAAGACTTCCTACTATTTTGGGTAAAAATATCAATAAAGCGACAATGATAGCTAAGGTGGCAGACACCAGAACCATGCCGGCAGAAACATCTTTGGCGATCTTGGCATCTTGCCGGTGTTCGAGGGTGATGAGATCGACCATGGACTCAATGGAAGTGTTGACCATCTCGGCTACCAAGACCGTATTAATGGTAAAGACAAGAATTAACCATTCAAAAACACTTATTCTAAAGAACACACCCAAAAGAATAGCACATATGGTGGCCAGTATATGAAAACGAAAGTTTGGATGAGCCTTCAAAACGTGCAATAAGCCGTCAAAGGCATGCCGGAACGATACGTGGTGAATCCTTAATCTATTAAGCATGGTTGTATTTTAATCTTTATCCGTTCTTATAGCAAAAGCTGTTTGGCTAAGGCAAACCAAAGCGGAGCGGCAGTTTCCGATCCCCAAGGTGAGGTTTGAGGCTCCCTGAGGGTGACCAACATGGTGTATTTGGGCTCCTGGGCGGGGAAAAAGCCGATGAAGCTCGCGATCGTCTTTTCCGGATCGTAGTGACCTTCGATGGGAATCTGAGCCGTACCTGTTTTACCGGCGACGGAGAGGCCCTTAGGCTTGGCCCACTTGGCTTCTCCACTATCAACTGCCTGGATCATGATCTGAGTCATCTCGGCGACCGCTTCCGGGCTTAGAATCCGTCTCGTCTCCGGAATGTCTCCTTCGACTAAGGAGGGCGAAAGGTAGACCCCCTTGTTAGCCAGAGTGTTCATGGCCGAGACTAGCTGAAGAGGGGTAACCGCAATGCCCTGACCAAAAGAGTTGGTGGCCAGATCAATGTCACCGTAGTTTTTGGCTTCCCTGACCGAGCCTGCGACTTCTTCTTGGAGCTGAATCTTGGTTTTATTACCAAAGCCGTATTTTTTCAGATACTCGGAAAATTTTTCCTTCCCTAACTTACGCGCCACAAAAACCATGCCGGTGTTGTCGGAGTGAACGATGACATCGGTCATGGTGGTGAGAGGATTATATTTTTCGTCCCAAGTTCTGATGACATACTTGCCGATAGTAATAGGACCGGCACAGATGTCGCACTGGGTTTCCGGCGTAATCAATTTTTCATTCAAGGCGGCGGCCATAATAAGAGGTTTGAACACCGACCCAGGTTCAATGAGATCGGCGACTGTCGGGTTTTTATAAGTAGCTCTATCGAACTCGGAAAATTTACCCGGGTCGTAGTTGGGAAACGAAGCCATGGTTCTGACCTTACCCGTGGTGGTTTCTAAAATAATAACACTGCCTGATTGAGCTTGATATTTGGCCAGACCTTCTTTGAGCAGGATCTCCGAAAGATACTGCATTCTCTTGTCCAAAGTAGTTTGGAGAGATTTCCCTTCAACCGAATGAAAAAATTGATAGTTACCGATCAAAATCGGATTTCCCTGAGCGTCTCTTTCGGTTCTGATTTTACCTTCGCGACCTTTAAGTAATCTATCGAAGTAACCTTCCAGACCAAAGTAACCCTGCTCTCCACCGGCGGCGTCTTGACCGACGAAACCGAGGACTTGTCCCGACAAACTGGCGTCTGGGTAGTACCGGACAAACTCGTCTTCAAAACCAAGGCCAGCGATTTTTTCCGACTCGATCTTAGTTTTCTCATCGTCGGAGAGATAGTGCTTTAGAGAAATCCAATTTGAGTCCAGTGAAAGCCGACCTTGAAGAAGGTTTCTGAGATCGGCTGAAATACTAGCTGATTTATCTAAGTTAATATGAAGAATCAATTTTTCAACCAGGTCGTTTTTGGAAATGGTTAGCTGAGGTTTGTAGACGAATAAGTGATAAAGATTTTTAGTGCCGGCCAGAACACTGCCTTCGGAGTCTAAAATATTGCCTCTTTTGGCTTTTAAGACGGTGACTGTTTCGTGCTGTCGACTGGCTTTTGTCTGAAGTTCCGGTCCGCGCAGAACCATCCAATAAAAAAGTCTGCCAATTAAAACGAGAGTGATGATCGGAATCAGATAGGAAACGACCCTAAGTCGAGTGAGAGTGATTCCAAAAGTTTTTAACATGAATTATCTGGAAGCAAAGGTCGGCGGAGTGGGTAGATAGACAATACTTTTGGACCTAATAAAGCCACTTTGTTTAGCCTTCTCTTCCAGATCGCTGAGCCTAACAGACTCTTCTATCTTAACAGACAGTCGTTGGTTTTCTTTTTCCAGCATAAAGGTTTTGGAGTCTGACTCACTGACGGCAAAACCCTGGGTTGCAAGAATGTTGGTACCGACCAGGTTGATGACGGTTAAGCCCACAAACAGAACCGCTGTCGTAATAAATACGAAGTGGTAATTAATTAATTTTTTTAGCGAGTCTAAGTTTGGCACTTCTGGTTCTCTGACTAATTTGTAATTCTCTATCCGAGGGTTCAATCGGCTTGGTGTTAATAGCGCTTAAAACTTGCTGTTCTTCCATTTCGGAAATGAAATCTTTGACCAGCTTGTCTTCTCCTGAATGAAAACTGACGATTCCCATGATCCCATTTTTTAGAAGTAAATCGGGAAGTTGGGACAGTAATTGACGAAGACTGTCTCTTTCGAGATTAACTGCCATCCGCAGAGCCATAAAAACTTGAGTGGCAGGATGAGTTCTTCCTCGAATTTGGAATTTTTTTACCCGACTGACTAGGTCGGCGAGCTGTCTGGTGCCGGTGATCGGAGTGATCAGCCTCTGCTTTGCGATAATACGAGCCAGGGGTCGGGCAAATGGTTCATCGGCGATTTCAAAAAGGTCGACTAGTTCGCCTTCGTTTAAAACAGCTAAAAGATCGGCGGCAGTCACCCCCAAAGTATTATCCAGCCTCATGTCCAAGGGTTCGTCGATTATAAAACTGAAGCCTCTTCCGGGAGAAAGGACTTGGAACTGTGACGGACCCAGATCAGCCACGAGACCGTTAAACTTAGGTAAAGACAACTGTTGGGCAATTTCGGTGACTTTGACAAAATTGGATTTAATAATGACCCAGACAAAATCGGTAGAGATAGTTCCCTGAAAAGTTTCCGGATCAATCACGATTGTGGGGAAATCTTTGGAAACAAAATCTAAGGCGCGCTGTATGGCTGAAGCATCCAGATCAAAAGAAACTACCCGGCAACCGGCCTTGAGGGCCTCTTCGGTGTGTCCCCCATCGCCCAAAGTAAGATCAAGGAAGATGTAGCCTGGTTTAAAACCATAAAAAGTCATTAATTCATTTTTAAAGGCCGAGAAATGTCTAGTTAGAGGAGTCGTCATATATCGAGATTGGTGAAGGAGTCTCCTCCTTCATTAATTTTTTGCGCTATTAAGTCAAGGTGCTGGTGATACATCTCCCGATCCCAGATTTCAACTCTGGTCAATGATCCGGCGACGACCACTTGCTTTTTTAGATTGGCTTGTTGTCTCAGATAGTCCGGAATGAGGGTTCTTCCTTGGTGGTCTAGATCCAGATCTTGGGCCGACTGGACTAAGAGACGCGTTAAATTCCGCGCGCTGGGATTGGTGAGAGACAGGGAGGCCAGCTTCTCGGAGAACTTCTGCCAGTATGAGGCCGGGAAAAGAAACAGACAGCCATCCAGCCCCCAAGTGATGACCCCACCGGATCCGAGTTCTTCCCTGAAAGTCTTGGGAATAGCTAAACGACCTTTGGCTTCGATCGAATGGTAGTAGCGTCCAGTAAACATAGTTCATAGGCAGGCGTTGTGGTGTTTATAGGTTACTTCACCACTTGTCACCACTTTTTAGTATATAGAGAATACAAGTCTTGTCAAGAGGACGTTTAGCCACAAAATAGCGCGTGTGAAGGATGTGTGAAAAAAATAAAGATGTAAAAACGTAGGGGTTTCATTTATGAAACCCGGGGAATAATATTGGATACAGAAAACGGGTTTGATGAATCAAACCCCTACGCTAGAATAAGACGATGGGGCCGAGGAGGTAAAGAGTGAGAAACTCTGACGTCCCCTTTTCATCATCGCGAGTGATCTCGGCCTTCATCGACCAAGGTTGGTGATTCAGAGAAATCTTTAAGACTCCCCCACTTTCGGAAAACTTTAAGGGTTGATAGGTGGTGCCATCGTAGATAGCGGCCGAAGTCACTCCGGCTTGAGTAATGGTCATTGATCCGGAAATAACTTGGTCGTTGGTCGCGGAAACGACAATGGGGTAAAGTAATGTTTCCTTTTCGGTTGGTTTGGGAAGACCGAGAGAGTTCATCATAATAAGGTTCGACTTGGCCGAGGTTTTAGCTGGCTCAAAGGTTACCTTACCGTCGGGAAAGTTCTTCTGACCGGTAATAAAGACAAAGTCACCCTTGAGTAAGTGAGTGACGTCTTGACCGGGAAAAGTAAGTTTGAGTTTCTCGGTGCCCGACTTGAGATCGGTATCAAACGTGCATTTGCCTCCGGTAGAACAACTGCCCAAAATGATGGCTTTGATAAAAGGGCTGGCAATGGGTGGGTCGATCGAAGCGCGGGCGCCTTTCAGGAGATCGCCGGACTGATACTCCAAGTCAAGCGAAGCGGAGCTGGCTTTGTCGGCACCGATGGTCACAAAGGTAAACAGGCGATTGGTGACATGGGGCACCAAAACAGTAAAGGGTCTCTCGGCCAAAGGTAATTCGTTGATTAAAATCCTGGTGGTTAGAGGAGATTGTTTTTTGGCACCTGTGATGACGCCTTTTTTGGTACCTTTATTAATAAAGAAAATTACAGAAATAATGATGATCAAAAGGATGGCACCTAAAATGTAAAGATTTTTGCGTTTCATAAATATTATTTTAGCGTATTTCGGTGCTGATAATCTTGCGACTCATGATGGACTCAAAGTAACCAGAGAGATTGTCGGTGTCCGGGAACTTGGGTGGCGGATAGCCCAGATGGCGCATCAAAAACAAACCGAAGCGACGGGCTAGACGATTGACTTCTTTTTTACCGGCAGTGGTTTCCAAAGCCTCAAGAAATGACTTGAGTGATAAATAGATTTCTCTGTCTTCCACCTCAAAGGGTAATAGCTGGTTAAGGATCTCAGCAAAAGTGAGGCATAGTCCAATTTTCGCGTAATCGGCTTTGATAGCCGGAAAAAAGGAGACTGACTCGACTTGATTTAAAAAACGCGGACTTACTCCTCGACCAACACTAAACTTCACTAGATTTAACATGTCCAAGTGAGAGGCTTTTTTGGAAGTAATTCTGCGGGCACCTCTCGCCAAAAAACTTTCTAAACCGTGATTTTCGGTAATAATGGAGACAAATTTGTCGGCTTCTCCCGAATCAACCGACCGGATAACAATGCCGTTATCTGAGTATGACGACCACACAGCTAGTTCAAAACCAGTTCTTGATCCTGATCAATATCGACGACAGTTTGACTGCCATTTAAGGTGATGGTGTGTCTGACGTTTGGAAGCCCGGGTTGTTTTTGAATAAGTAGTTTATAGGTAGATAGTTCTAGAGGAGGTAGTTCGTACTTAAAAACAATCTTGCTTTGAGACTGAGGTCTCATGGTGAAGAAAGCTTCAAAAACTGTCTTGTCTAGATCTTCGGAAACCTGTTCTTTGACCTCGGAACCAACAACGGAGATTAGCTTGGAGCCTTTAGGAACGAAAAGCCTCACGTAATCTCGATAGACCCCATTAAGACAGAGTTGGCCAGCTTCCAGATTGCAGTTACTGCCTTTCCGTGGATTGTTGTAACTTAAAGTAACGGTCTTGGTGACCACACCGCCGGTTGACTCGATTTCTTGTTCGACCTCTCTAGTGATGTACATATCCGACTTGGCTCCGCCAAAGTTGGCATCGTTAACGTGAAGATAATCAAAAGCGTAGGGCTGAATCCGACCGGCGGCGTTGAAGTCTTCGGCAATTTTTTGAGTTTTATCTTCCAGGAAATAGAAAAGAACATGTTTTTGTTTGATCGAGTCCATAAAAACATTGATCAATTTTGGCCAAAGATGCTTGGGACTGCCCATGGCATTAGCCATCATGGAGTGCATGAGAGAGCCAAGGACAGCTTTGCGACCGGTTCTAAAGCCGGCCACAGGTCGATCAGCAATTTGCTCTAGAGCGTAGACTACCTGGGGACAGTCACAGGCGGGATCATTTTGGGGTCCAAAGTTTCCCCAACCTCCAACTCCGATGGGTCCAATGATTTTAAGAACTTCCACCGGGAATCTGGTGTCGATAGCCACGATGGCGTCTGGCTTGGGGAAGCCGGGAATGTCGCGATAGTACTTATAGAAGAGATCCATGGAGACTTTGTAATCGGGAGACATATTTGAGTTACGAAGATTTAAATAGGTTTCGTTTAAATACTTCTTGATGGCTTCAGGCGCAGGAATTTTTTTATTGAAGCGGGCATCCAGATCATAGATATCGAATGACGAAAGAGGTTCTATCTTGCCTTTGGTGACCCTTAAAAAAGCGTAGGCAGTCATAAATCCACCGGTAGGCCGAAGCTCGGCATCGTTTTGAAAAAGAACCATGTAAGTTTTAGCGGTCGGATTTCCGAGTAGGTCAGGTAACAGCTTTATCAAGGGTTTGGCTTGCGATAGAAGTTTGGTGGATTCGCCCACAGCCGATTTTATTTCGATTATTTTGCCACGAAGACTCTTCCCCATGAGTGTTTGGGGATATTGTGCTGGATCTATTTGATCGAGTTCTTTTTGGGCTATTACCATCTCTGCTTCAACTTTATCCAGATCGGGACTAATTTTGTCTAGAGTTTCAGCGATAAAAACTATACGATCTTCAATACCTTGAGCTTTGGGTTGCCCGGAAGGGGTAGCCTGACCGGTCTTGAACCCAAGAAGATCGGCATATGGCTCGACCGAGATAATTAATGTCTCAATGGTTTTGGCTAGAGATTTACCGGCGTTGAGTCCGTGTTGACCGTCTTGGGAGTAGTTTCCCAAGAAAGGAATAACGGTAGTCCATTTTAGTTTTTGATATTTCGAGTCTAGTTCATCGATTTGTTTTCGGAGAATTTGGGATTCTGTTTTGGCGGCTACCAGGTCTTGGGCTTGAAAAGCAACCGAAAGCTTGGTGCCTGTCTCTTGAAGAGCGGTAATATGGGGGGTAAAAGACTTAGCTGTAAAATAGCCATAACCCGCCAGGGTGGCCAAAAGAGTAAAAATAATTAGCACGGGTAAAAGAATATAGAGGATCTTTTTTTTCATAGGAGGAGTTATTACCACTTACTTATCATAGCAAATGGAGTTTTTAGGATAATGTAGATGTCGTAAAGAATGGAGCGCCTCTTAGCGTAGTCGGCGTCTATAGCCACTCTTTGGTTCCAGGGGATTTCGTTGCGACCAGAAACCTGCCAAGGGCCGGTAATCCCCGGTTTGGCCGAAAGACTTTCCTGTATCACGCCGGTAATGGTTTTTCCATATCTTTTTTCGGCATCCCTTAACTCCGGCTCAACGTAAGCTCTGGGGCCGACCAAACTCATCTCTCCCCGAAAAACGTTAATCACTTGGGGCATTTCATCGATACTGGTCTGCCGGAGAACTTTTCCGAGTTTGGTTATACGAGGATCCTCATCCAGTTCCAGTTTCCAACCATTTTTCTTGTATTTCTCGAATAGTTTGGGGTTGTGTTGCCAAAACTCGACGGCGTGAACCACTTCTCCGTCTACCTCAAACATCTTCATGGATCTAAACTTATACATACCAAATTTTTTGCCGTTCCGGCCGACTCGTTCCGGCAGGTACAAGACCGGGCCGGGAGAATCTATTTTCAAAAGTATGGGGATGATGATCCAAATGGGTAAAAACAAAATACCTAAAATGATCGCCGAAAGGATGTCGATGATGCGCTTTAGAAAGTCGTAAAACATAAAAGGTATGTTTATTTTAACTTAAAATTTTAATTGATGCTCTCTCCAAAGACGATTTATCTCTCCGGAGAACTTTTGAGAGAAGAGGGAGTAATTAAAGCGATTAGCGTTTTCTTGGCAGATTTTGGGGTCGAAGCTTATCTTTCTGAATTCATTGATGGCCAAGATGAGCGATTCGACGGTTTGCTCCTTAAAAAGATAACCGGTTTTTTGGTGGACGACGGTTTCCAGAGCACCTCCCTTGGCGTAGGCGATAACCGGAGTGCCACAGGCTTGAGCTTCAAGAGGAACCAAACCAAAGTCCTCTACTTGCGGAAAGACAACCGTCTTGGCATGGCGATAGTACTGAGTGAGCCGATGGTCGCTTATCGAACCAACAAAAGTGATGTTGGGCGAGGCAAGTTTTTTATATTTTTTCATCTCTGTGCCCGTGCCGACAATCACCAGAGGTAGCTTTAATTTATTGAAAGCGGAGATGGCTAGATCGACTTTCTTATAAGGAACTAGACGGGATACCACTAAGTAATAGTCTCTGTTATCAAGAGAAATAAATTGTTTTGTGTAAAATCTATCTTCAATTGGAGGATGAATAACGATAGAATTTCTTTTGTAGTAATCTTTTACTCGATTCTTAACTTCGTTAGAAATAGAGAGGTATTGATCCGGTCTGACCGAGGTAACCAGATCAACATATTTAAAGTACTCTTTTAAAAAACTAGGGATTAATTTAAACTTGATATCATCTGCATAGTCCCCTCCTCCACTCCAAAAGTACCTGCTAGGAGTGAGACAGTAACAAATATGTAACTGGTGAGGCTTGGTGATAACCGACTTGGCATCACTACTGGTCACACTAATGACGACGTCATATGAAGATAAATTGAGAGTTTCAAAAGCCAAAGGGGCGACAGGAGCCAGCCATTCGTGCCACTGCCTGAGGAAGGGAATCTGGTTAAGAAAAGTAGGTACAATAGCAATATTTTTGGCCCAGTTGGAGGTCAAGGGTTCGTGAACCAGAGTAAAGATAGGTGCAGATGGGAATATCCGGTGAAGCGAAAGGAGGAGTCGTTCGGCTCCACCGAACTTATTTACACGGTCGTAAACAAGTGCCACTTTCATTTTTGAAGAACCTTTTGGTAGGCATCAAGAGTCTCCCGAGCCAGTCTTTCCCAAGAGTATTTTCGGGCTTGAAGGTAGCCTTTCTCGGCTAACTGTTCTCTTAGAATAGAGTCCCCTATCAATATCTCTAACTTTGAAACTAAATCAGAGGTGCTTTGCGGATTGAAGTAAAAAGCGGCATCACCGTATATTTCAGGAAGACAACTTGAAGAACTGGAAATTACCGGAAGTCCGACACCCATTGCCTCCAGACCGGTAAGACCAAAACCCTCCATCTTACTGGGGTGAACTAGGGCTAAAGCCAAACTATAAAGTTTGGAAACATTTTCATCGTCCACAAATCCAAGCATCTTTATTGTTCCTTCGAGTCCTCGGCTTTTAATTTTTTGATTCATGCGGTCCCAAAAAACTGAACGAGAACATATGATTGCCAATTGGAGATCGGCTTCCTTTGTTTCGTTGTGTTTCTCAACTGCGTCAACTAAGAGATCGACATTTTTATGAGGATACAAGCTACCGGTGTAGACGATGAAAGGTTGGGTTAGACCAAACTTCGACAAGATCTGTTTCTTTTCTTTTTCATCGAGTCTTAAATCTTTGATCGTACCTGAAACTGCTTCATAAGTAACCACAATTTTTTCTTCGGAAAGTTTGAGTCTTTTAACCACCTCTTTTTTAATAAACTCTGAAGGAACCAGAACTGTCTCGGCCCGTTTACCTACGATTGAGATGAGTAGATAGTAACCGAGTCTTTTTATAAAGTAGAGCCATGGGTTTCTGGTGGTGGTTTCCGATCCTCTGGAGTCGTGTTTAATCAAATCGTGAACTGTAAGAATGAATTTACCGAGATAAAGTATGGGGGCATTAAAGTGAGGAATGTGTAGCAAGTCCAATTTTTCTCTGGCGAAGACGAAAGGAAGAAGCAGTTGTTCGGAGAAACTGTAAATGGGAATGTTGGTCACCACCACCTTGATCCGTTTTTTACCCATAAATTCTGAAGCGTGATCCGAGGTTAGAAAAAGAACATAGTCATTTCTCTTATCTAAGCGGAGAACGGTTTCGACCAATTTCATAACGTACCGGCCTAAGCCAGCGTGTTCCAAGCCATAAAGACGAGCATCAATGCCAATTCTCATTTAGTTAGTTTGTGTTTTAAGACTCGTAAGTTGCCGATTAGAGACATACCAACTAGGACGGTGGCGGTGACAAAGAAGGGATATTTGTTTTTGTAAAATTTTTTGTAGAAAATCTTCCAAGCGTCCGTCGATGACTTGGCAACTTTGATACGATTTTCTTTTCCGGAAGAAGCATCTTTGGCATTTTCTTTTCGGAGTCCGGAGGATGCACCTCTTAGATGAAGCGTGCTGACTTTCGGATAGTAGATTATCTTGTAGCCGGCTTGGTTAATCCGGTAACAAAGATCAATATCTTCTCCATAGAAAAAGTAAGTCTCATCCCACATCCCTATCTGACGAAAGAGTTTGGTGGGCATCATCATATACGATCCAGCGGCGACCGGAATCTGATGGATCTTGTCCAACTTTTTAAAACCGAGATGATAGCTATTAAAGAAGGTCGACTGAGGAAATAGTCCGGCTAGACCGGAAAATTTGGTGATTGCGGTCCAAGGCGTAGGGAAGCCTCGGTGATTGTCGTAGTCGATACCACCATCTTTGAGATAGAGTCTGATGGTAACCGCGCCCACCTTGGGATGGGCCTTAAGATACTTTAGAGGTTTAACTAGGGCATATCGTCTAACGACAGTATCCGAGTTTAGAAATAACAGATGTTTGGCATCGGTCGCATCTACGCCAACATTATTGCCTTTGGCAAAGCCTAAATTCTCAAGACTAGAGATGACAGTTAGATTCGAGTGTTGCTTGGACAATTTTTTGAGCATTCTCAAACTGTCGTCTTTGGAACCATTATCGACCACGATCACCTGAAGACCATCCTTGGAGGAATCGGCCTTAAAAACCGAGTTTAAACAGTTCTCGAGAAGCTCTTTGGTATTGTAGTTAACAATGATTACCGCTAGATCGTATTTATTTTTTTTCATGTTTTCCAAGTTTGTTATACAAAGAATCCAGATTGCCGGCGATTATCTTCCAATCAAATTTTTCTTCAACGTGTTTTCTGGTAGCCAGAGCCAGTCTTCGGGCCAAGTCGGGTGATTTTATCACCTTGATGATCAAGTTAGCGATTTTTTGAGGGGAGTCACCGATCAAGACATGCTCTTTATCGGCCACCATTAGTCCCTCAACTCCTACTTTGGTGGAGACGATCGGTAGCTGACTGGCCATGGCGGCTAGATTTTTGAGTCTAGTGCCTCCCGGACCTTTAATGGTAGAAGCGAAGACCGTGGCGTCGTGCCAGGCGTCTACCAGCGACCTGGAGTCATCTTCCGGCACTGATTTGATTAAGATATCTTTATCTTTTATTTCCAACATATCTTTGGGCACATGTTGGCCGACTATCCACAGTTTGGCCCCTCGTACTCTTTTCCGAACCAGAGGAAAGACTTTTTCAATGAGAAGATGAGCGGCTTCGACGTTTTGGAGCCACTTGAAGTTACTGATCTGTAAGATAGCTTTTTCTTGAGTGTTCCAGTTGGTTTTTTTTCTAAAAAGGTCAAGATTAACACCGTTGGGGACAATTTCGACTCGAATGTCCGGCTCTAGTAGGAGCATTTCTCTTTTGTCGGCTTCGGAAACGGCCACTACCTGAGTCGCCCGGCGCCAGTAATACCTTTCCGAATACTTCATTTTCTCAACATCGATTTGCAGGAAAGGTTTTAAGAACCAAGCCGCCGTTTGATTGGTATAGTGCTGGTAGACAAGATACTCGATGGTTTGATCGACCAGAATAATGGGAAGATCTGTCTTGGGGATACTAGGCATGACATAAAACGTTTCGGCGTGAACGAGATCATACTCTCCCGTTTCCAGTTCTTTGGTAACGGCTTCTTTAACTCCCGGGGCAAAGTTTCTAACAATTAAAAATGGGTCAAGGGAAAAACCGGTTTTCAGGATGTTTTTTAGAGTCCAGGGGGTAGCGCTTCTCTGAAAAGTCATCACCTTCCGACAGTACTTTAGCAAATGTTTGACATTGTCATTTTCTTTTGGATCTTTGATGAGAGATATCAGAGTAATTTCATGTCTTTGGCATAAGTGTTTGAGTAGATTTTGAGTGCGTATCTGACCACCGGAACTATCCGGGTACGGTAAATACGGAGTGAGCATCAAAATCTTCATCTACTTACTTAGCTTGATGATGATAAAACGATCGGTTTTTTCTATCAGAGTGTACTTCTTTTCCAAGTTTCTTGCCTCATCGTCGTAAGAAACAGAGACGTAGTAAGTGGCTCCTTTAGCCATTTTGTCTTCGATGTCGTAGCCTAGGGGCCAGCCGGAACGGTGGGTTTGGTACAAGAAAGCCGTGTCCCCGTTGTAAGGAGCGATCACCTTGGCCTCTTTTGGAGTAAGTCGATCGACTTCTTGGCCGGCTTCCACAATCGGCCAGTTGTTGACTTGATAGTAACCCTTAACGTCGTACCAGGACACGGAAATCATGGAGACAAAAATTACCAGAGTCATGATGATCGTTAGAAAGCGAGAGTAGATCGTCCTCGACAAACTGAGTACCAAAGCGGCACCTTTGGCCAAAAGGAAACAAAGAAAAGGAATAATGATGGCTTGGTAATAGTCGTGTTGAACGTTACCTCCGGCAATCACCGAAAAGTAAAGAAGAATTCCCAGGGCCCAAAGCCAATAGGCCACACCTTCATTTTTTGGTTTGGCGATGAGACCAAGAGTTAAAAAAGTAGTGCCATAAACGCCTAAAATAAGTTTTCCGATTCTCTCACTAAAGAGCCATCTGAACCAGGCGGGTCGAAAGCGGATGCCAGTGGAATTTATAAGCCAGTCACTGGCCGGAATACCTGTCGGATAATTTAGAATATGACTTCTCCACCAGAGGAAAGGAGTGATGCCTAAAATACTAAAGAAAACCACATCGAGCGTGCGGAGTTCGTTTTTGGCCCAAGAACGGAAAACAATGGCCGCATTTGGAAGAGCAAAGAAAATAGCATAAGGCTTGACTAAGATGGCAATGGCAAAAAGAAGAGAGCTAATCAGCAGGTTATATCTTTTTTTAACTCCAGTGGACTCCGACATCTTAATGAGATACCAATAAGATCCAAGAATTGAAGCGATCATCAGTGGTTCCGGAAGAATTACCCTGGAGTAGTAAACACTAAACGGTAGTACTGCCATAAACAAGGCGGCCAACCAGCCGACAAAAAAGCTGGAAAGTTTTTGTCCGATCAGATAAACCAGGTAAATAGATATTAGAGACAAGATGACAGATGTCAGTCTGCCGGCCTGATCAACTCCCAAAGACGGAAAGAGTTCGTAGACCGAGTAATGAAGTAGATTGTACAAAGGAAACTCAACCATCCGGTAACCATTTGGATTGTCTTTTCCTGACTGGATGTTGGAGTTGTCGTGATAAGTGGGGACTAACATGTTAACTCCTTTATCGATAAAGTTCCTAGAAACCGAGGCAGTATCGGCTTGGCGGAAGGAATGCCAGTCCGCAATTGGATTATCGATCTTATAAAGTCTTAGAAATAGAGCCAGAACCAGAATACCGAGGATGAGAATTTTTTTAATCATATTTTTTGGTGCTAAATGCTAAACCCATATAGGCCCAGAAAAGAATGGCGATTTTGCTCGATTCGAAGACGTCGATAAATATCGCGCTGGTCAAGAAGGCGGTAAAAATGCCGATGGCGGAGATGACAATTATCCTATCTAGACCGATGACTTTTTTTGCCTGACTGAACAAAAACTTACCAACTCCTAGTAAAAGGGCCAGGAAAGAGAGTAATCCTAACAAACCGGTTTCTCCGAGTGCTCGTAGATAATCATTGTCGGTGGCTAGAGTAATGGAAGAGTAGCCAGTCCCAAGTAAGGGATTTTTGTAAAAAGCTCTTAGGGCTCTTGGCCATTCGACGTCAAATCTGATACTTGTTGATCGGTCTTGCTGGATGGGACGAAGCGGCTCAGTGGTAGGGGTAGGACGAGGGGGGGTTGCTGCAAAGGCTGGTGAAACAAAAACTTGAGAGGTTTTGACAGTAAAGACTTTAAAAATTGTTTTAAATCGGTCGATGTACTGTTGGGAAGTGGCGATAAAGGCAAAGATAACTCCCAGAAAGACCAGACCGAGCAGGTAACGACGATAGATATAAGTAACCAGAGAGATCGCAAGTACAAGACTAACGAGGGAGATTCTGGAACCTGCCTGCATGAAGAGCCAAAGTAAAATACCAAATAAGCCCAAAAATGGTAGGCGTTTTATCCAAGTACCGATAGAGGAGGAAATGGCGACTAAAAACGTCATCATCATGGTGAGATAAATGGCAAGGTCATAGTGGCCCGCAAAAGTGCTGTTAAGCGTCACCCCGGGGCGCAAGAACATCGCTATACCCTTACTGGATTCAGAGTCCATAGTTGATATAACCGGAGCCCCAAAATAAATCTGGGCAATGCCATATAAAAAGACTCCGATGGCAGGAAGGATGGCTAGTTCTAAAAAGTATTTACGCGTACCAGAGTCGTTACAAGCCCAGTAGATAAGGAAAAAGACGGACATGTATTCAAGGCGGCGGAAATAATGGAGTAGCACCAAAAGTACCTGAACATTCCGTGTGATTAAGATAGCGGAAATAGACGAAACAAGTCCAACTAAAAAGAAAACTGCGAACTGAAAGGTAATTTTGGGAAAATGAATTTTTTTCTGAACGATCAAGCGAACAATAAAAACTAGCCAGACCAAGGCAATCAGGAAGTCTTCTGCGCGAATAGAAACATAAGTGAAGGGCAATGTAAACAGCGGAAACTTGGGGTAGAGCGGTATAAAAATCAAGACCGCGGCGAGGAGGTATTTAAAAAATGAATCCAAGCGCGTGGAAGTAGGCGCGTCGTGCTTTTGCATCTCCTTTGATTATCCCAAATATTAACAATCTAAGCAATGAACCAATCCAAAAAAATATTTTGACCAGGGGTAGCTGCCAACCCGGTAGGTGTTTCTTCCAAAAATAGATCATATTTTTTATCTCTTCAGTGAGAGCCAGGTAAGACCCACCGGAAGCACCTCCCAGATGAATAATGGCTGGGCTATTGGTGTAAAAAGTGGAGTAACCTAGTTTGGCTAAGCGGTAACAGAGTTCCATTTCTTCGGTGTACATAAAAATGGTCTTATCAAATCCTCCTACCGAGTCAAAAATACTTTTCTTCACCATCATAAAAGCTCCGGTAACCCAGTCCATCTTTTGATTTTTATCGTATTGGCTTTGTTTGGGATGGAATGAGGAAATGAGTCCGCCAATAAAGGGAAGATCGTCGATAAAAAGTTGCCAGGCGATAAGACTGCCGAAGGTCGGGAAGTGGCCACCCGAAGGCTGGAATGAACGATCAGCGTTAAGAAGCCGGCAGGAGTAAGCTCCAACTTGGGGATGTTTTTTAATGATTTCTAGGGCTTCTTTTAGGGCGTTATCGAAGATTAAAGTATCCGAGTTGAGGAATAGTAGATACTCCCCCTTTGCCTTGGCGGCACCAAGATTATTGCCTCGACCAAAACCAATATTTTCCTTGGCGTCGACGAGGATTACCTGAGAGTTTTGGGTGGCAAAGTCTCTGATCATCTCCAGTGACCCGTCATTAGAGCCGGTCGAAACAACAATTACTTCGTATTTTATTCCTTTAGTATGTTTGATTATCGACTCAAGACAATCCAACGTTATCTGTCTGGTGTTGTATGAGATGGTAATGATGGATAAATCTAATTTTGGCATGTTGTTTGTTTTGTCATTGCGAGGAACGAAGTGACGCGGCAATCCAGAAAAGGGATGGATTGCTTCGGCTCGATTACGAGACTCGCAATGACGATTTGATTAGGCATTCGACAATGATTGTTTGAATGATTTGTAAACCAAGAAAGTTAGCGGAAAGATGAGGGTCCAGATGAGGAGTCTGGCCCAAACGGGAGAATCAACCGGTCTTAAAGTAATTTTTGCATCGTAGAAGACCCCATGAAGTGAGATTTCGGGAATATCTTCAGGATCTAAATTAACATTAATGGGGGCTTTTTTGGGTTCCCAACCGTTGACAAAAGTCGAGTTCCTCATTGGGTAAACTATTTCTTCTAGATAGTTACTTTTCGTCTGATCTCTTACCAGAGGAAAGGCTTCTTCCGGAGGATAATTTAGTCTATATGGAGGTATGGTCCAAGAAAAAAACTTAATTAAGGACTTACTTTGAATATCTGAAAGAACTTCCTGTCTGGTGAGATCGCTGTAAAAACCTTTTTGGTCCGGGTTTTGCCAAGTATCCCCTTCTTCATCAGATCTACCCGAGTCGCGCAGATCCGGCAAAGCAGGAGTCGGGATACTTAGATAAATTATGCCAATAACAAAGACAATCGAGGTTAAAAAAAACTTTATTTTCATTTAACGGTATCGTAGTTTGTCATTCCGGGCAAACGCAGTGCGACCCGGAATCCAGAAACGCCTGGATGCCGGATCAGGTCCGGCATGACATATTTGTAAGTATGGTGTAAATTCGTAATTCGATTCATTGGAAAAGGCGTGGGCGACCTAATTTGTAATCTAGGTCTTTAAGAGGCCTTTCTCCGATTACTTTAGCCGGAACCCCGCCAACGATCATTCCGGCAGAGACATCTTTGGTGACGATGGCGCCGCCGGCGACGATGGCTCCGTCTCCAACATTAACTCCTGGCATAATAATTGAACGGGGTCCGATAAAGCAGTAGTCCCCAATGGTAACCGGCTCTTCAATCGCTTTGAAGGCGGGGTCGGATAAATTATGTTCCGAGTTGTAAATCATCACCTCTGAGGCGATGTCCGTATGTTTACCAATATTAATTTTGGCCCGTCCATCCAAAAATGCATGATCGCCGACAATAGTTCCCTGCCCGATGGAAATATTTTTCGGGAGGAAAAACCTGGCACCCATGTGAATAGTAGCTTGGCGACCTAGCTTGATACCCGCCAGCCGATAGAAAAGACCTCTGATGAAGTGGCTCGGAATATAGCCAACAATCCAGAGTAGATAAAGTTCGATATCTAAAAAATAATTAGCAATACGATTAAGGATTTTTTTAAAGGCAGAAGTGACCGGCAGTTTATGCCCGTCTTTATCAACAAAGGCAATCCCCTCCCCAGAGAAGTTTAAATTTGAGATGTTCATATATTCTTTAGTATAGCCAAAATCTTTTGGGCAGACACATCCCAGTCAAAACGTTTGGAGTTTTCTTTGCCGGACTTAATAATGTCGATTCTTTCCGAAAGAGACAGAGCCATGACTTTTTCGAGGGCTTCTTGGATGCTGTCAACAGATTGGGGATTTTCGATGAAAATGGCTGAGTCCCCGGCTACCTCTGGCAATGAACTTACTCGTGAGACTACCACCGGTGAACCGACCGCTTGCGCCTCGATGACCGGCATACCGAAACCTTCGTAGAGACTTGGCAGTACGAAAGCGCGGCTAGCTTTAATGAGGGCAGGGAGATCATCGGGCCCGACAAACCCGGTAAAGAAGACCCTGTTTTCTATACCGAGCCTTTTGGCTTGATCAAGGATTTGGTCGTAAAGCCAGCCTTTTTTACCAGCAATCACCAGTTTTAATCGTGTTTCTTTTAATTTGGAAAAGGCTTCAATTAGTTTGGTGATGTTTTTTCTGGGCTGAAGCGTCCCCCAGTAAAGAAGGAAACTGCCGTTTATGCCATATTTTTTTCTGACGGCGAGCTGTTTGGTCTTGGGAACTTTTCCATGGAAAGACTGGCTATCAAATGAGGGATAGACGACTTCAATCTTTTTGGGGTCTGTATGATAGAGGCGAACTATTTCATTTTTACTGAACTCGGAAATGGTAAAGATTTTATTGGCTCTTTTAACGGAAATAGGGGTCCAGCGTTTGAGCTGATTGATGTCGTAACTGGTGAAAAACTCGGTACCAAAAAGCTCAAAAGACATGTCCATGAGATAGATGGCACTTTTAACCGGAGAAATTAGAGGGGAGTAATGGCTGGGAGAGAACAAGACATCAACTCTGGGTTTCCCGAACCAAAGCCGTTTGGTGAGACTGGTAAGGACCCAAGCTTTTTTGGCACCGAAGATTTCGTAGGTCAATTTTTCACTCGCAGAGGGCATATCGGGAAGTGGCCGTTCTTTCCCAAAAGCAATAATTCTATCTCCTTCCGGAAGATTCTTTACCAGATGAATAAAAATAGAGTAGGCGACTTGATTAACCCCAACGCGTTGAGGAACATTGGCTTCGTTGATATCAAATCCTATTATCATTATTTACTTCTTTATATACCTTATAAGTTTCCTCGGCAGTCTGGCCCCAAGTGAACTTTGAAGCCTGATTGAGGCTTTTTTTCCTAAGTTCAGACCGGTTTTGGATAGCCTCTATTATACCAGCCGCGATAGATTCGACGCTCTCCGGATCAAAATAGATACCGGCGTCCCCCACCACTTCCGGGAGGCTAGAAATGTTGGATACAGCCACGGCGGCGCCACAGGCCATAGCTTGAAGAGGGGGTAGGCCAAAACCCTCATAGACGCTAGGAAAAACGAAGGCTAAACAGCCGGAGTATAGAGCCGGCATGTCGGCATCCGGTATGTAGCCGGGCATAATAACCCCTTCCGCAGGCGGTAATTTCCCGTCTTGTCGAACGCGGCCGGCGATGAGGAGTTTTAGATCAGGGAAAGTCTTGCGGACTATCTCGTAAGCGCGGATCAGAGCCTCTTGATTTTTACGCGGTTCGAGGGTGGATAAAGTAAAAAGGTAGTCCTCTCCGGTTTGGTAGCGACGTCTAACCAAGTCCACGATTTCCAGAGGTTGGGGTGTGTAGCGCTCCTCTACCCCCTCAGGAATAACGACAATCTTTTCTTCCGGCACCCTCAGAATAGACATGAGGTCTTTTTTGGTTGATTCACTCACGGCAATGATTTTTTTTGATTCGCGAATAACCCAGGCAAGTTTCTTTTTGTGGGCATTGCGAATAGAATCGGTGGTGGTGTGAGGATATTTGAAAGGAATAAGGTCGTGCACGGTGGTGACCTTGGGATACTTAGATGGTGGCTCGGTCCAGTCCGAGGTATGAATAATATCAACTGTCCCGGTAAGTTTTTCAATGGGCAAGACGTGGAGAGAGTTCCAGATAAAGTCCATCAGGGTTGGTGGAAAGGGGTAGATTTTGGGGGTACCTTTGAGTTTTTTGGCCATGGACAGCAATTCTTTTCGTCGGCGGAGAGAACCGCCAAACAAGATAAATTCATCTTCGGGGTGCTGTTTGATTAGGTTCGCCACCAGATTCTTGGTATAGACGGAGACACCGGTACCATAGATGGCTTGAGAAATGTCGATGGCAATTTTCATAAATGGTGGAACTCGTAGACTTGTCCCAGATTGTTAAAATTATAGACCTTGACCTCTTTAAGTCCCATTTCGCGGATGGTTTCTAGAATTTTTCGGTCCGGATCGGTCAGATCAGCCAGATAATCCATCACATAGAGATTGTCCTTAGAAACAAAATCTCTTTTGGCAGACTGAGGTAAGTCTTGATTGTTTTTCCCTAGCGAGCTTTGAGCAATGAGATAGGTTACTTTCGGTTCGTAAAAATTTAGAGGCGCAAAGACACCCGAAAAGGGTAGAACAACTAAAGCATTTTTGTTTTCAAGAAATCTGGAAAACTCACGCCAATCCTCCCGTTGAAATTGAATGTTAGTCCAAAAATAGAGATTAAAAAAGAGAAACGTTCCACAAATCCAGGCGATCGTTGCCGTCCGAGCTATTTTTGGTAATTCTTCAACTCCGGCAGCCAGAAGCAGGGTAAAGAAGGGCAGAATATAGAGAAAGCGCCAGTAACCGAGAACCGGAGTTTTTAAACTAACTAAAACTCCAATAATGAGAGGCACCATAAAAGCGATCCAAACGGGCAAGGTTTTTTTATTTTTACCAGAATAACCGGCTAAGGTGAAAAAGATAAACACCATAAAACCGCCAACAAGCAAATATAGTCTTTGAGGGTCAAACGAGATGCGACCAAGGATGAACTTGAGAGGAATCAGAAAGAGAGACTTAAGGGTTAAGGTTCCGGAAAGAACTTGCCATCCCGGAAGGGCAGTCTGTAAATAATTACCATTCTCCAGCTGTACTGAAAATATTGGCCACCATAGAATAAATCCAAGAATGGTTGGCCCGGTGATTATTAAAGCTTCTTTATATTTATTTTTCGTCCTGAAAAAGAGAAATACAATTTGAGAAATAATATTAAAAATTGCTCCGTAAAAAGTGAAGAAACAAACGAAATTAAGAAGCCCAGTTAAAAAGTATTTCTTCCTCAGTAAGAAATACCACGACAGAACCACTAGTAAGGTAACCAGAGAGTACATGCGCAACTCTTGAGAATAATAAATATGTAGCGGATTCAAGGCTAAGAAGAGAGACGCTAAAATTGGAATTGGCGACTTGGATCCAAAAATTTCCTTTGCCAGTAGATAGAGCGCCGGAATTGTTAAGGTGGCTAATAATATAAAGGGCAGACGGATGAGCCATTCTGATTTTCCTGCCAGTGGTAGCCAGTAATGAAGTAACCCGTAAAAAATTGGTGGATGAAAGTCGGTTTTGATGGCTTCGAACAACTGATTTACCGGTAACTTAGCAAACATGAGGGAGGCTCCTTCATCCAGCCAAAAACTTTGATTGGCAAGAATCAAACGCATGACCAACCCGAGAATGGTAATTAGAACTATAAGCATATCTTAGCTGGTTTTAGTATATCTTTTTACCGACAGGGTCAGGTAATAGACAGACTGGAGATAGCTTAGAAATATACCACGATAGCCATCTAAAAAACCCAGTTTGTAAAAATATCTTTTGAAAAAATCCCGGAGAAACCACCAATTGGGAAAGAAGTTCTTTTGTCTTAATGCCAAGTCTGAGTACTTGTTTATCTTGTCAATAAATTCAGAAATGGTTTCGTAGTTGTGGTGAACTAAAAAATTTTTAAGTCTACCAGTATTCCTTTTTGTAATGTATTCTTCGTGAACGAGGCTTTGCCAGTCCCCTATTCCCCGGCGATAAAGCCAGATATGGCAGTCGTCCTTTGGGCTCCAGTCTGTATGTAAGACTTTGGCTCCCCAGATAATATTGACCCGACCAATATAGTAAGCGTCCCAATTATCAGTCTTGATAGCCTTAAGTATTTCTTCTTTTAATTTTGTGGAAATGGAGACATCGGCTTCAATGGAGAGAATCCAGTCTCCTTTAGTTTCATGGTCACCGAAGTTGCGAGTATCCGAGTATGAAGTAAATGGATGGTTAACTATCTTTACCCCAAACCTCGTAGCAATTTCGACCGTTTTGTCGGTAGATCCCGAGTCGACAACAATTACTTCATCAGCCAACCCCTTTAGTGATTCTAGACACTCGGGTAAATCTTTTTCTTCGTTAAGGGTGGGGATGACGACAGATAAGTTCATAAGTAAATTATATGCTGTAAACTAGGCTTGTGATAAAGAAGCTATCCATCATCATGCCGGTGTATAACGAGGAAAAGTATATAACTCGGGCGGTTCGGAGTGTGCTGAAGATAAACTTGCCAAATATGAAAAAGGAATTGATCGTGGTGAACGATGGATCGACAGACGGAACGGATAAAGAACTCAAGAAATCAAGAACTCTAGAACTCAAGAGAGGAGATTCTATAAAGATTGTTTCGTTGAGAAAAAATCGGGGAAAGGGGGCGGCGATCAGGAGAGGTCTGGGGGAAGTGACCGGAGAGGTGGTGGTGATTCAGGACGCCGACTTAGAATACGACCCCAGAGAACTGCCTATTATGCTTAAGCCTATTGTAGATGGTGACGCTGATGTCGTTTACGGCTCCAGATTTATGGGAAACAAACCGCACCGAGTGCTTTTCTTCTGGCACATGATTGCCAATAATTTGCTTACATTGATATCTAATATATGCACCAATTTAAATCTGACCGACATGGAAACCGGCTACAAAATGTTTACTTCCAAGGTGGCACGTAAACTTGACTTAAAAGAAAATCGTTTTGGGCTAGAGCCTGAATTTACCGCCAAAGTGGCCAGAATGGGAGCCAGAGTCTATGAAGTAGGCATTAGTTATCACGGCCGGAACTACGGAGAAGGCAAAAAGATTGGCTGGAAAGACGGCATCCACGCCCTCTGGTGTATTTTGAAATACAATTTGATTACTTAATCCAAAGTAATTTTGATCTTGCTACCTATAGCTTCGGCATATTTTGCATATCTACCCAAGCTTATCCTGTTGTCGCCAGATTCCATTCTTGAAATAGCTGCTTGCTTTGTGCCCAGCTTTTTGGCAACATCACCCTGGGTCATACCACTTTCACGTCTTTTTCTGATCATTTGAAGTATGAGATCATACTCAGGTTTGAGCCTGTCATATTCGGCTCTGACCTCAGGGTCTTTCATCAGTTTTTTCTTAAATTCATCAAAGGTTATCATATTCCAGATTATATCATATTTGTTATATCTCACGAATACGCTTGATCGCGGTACTTAATTCTTTTTTGGGTGTCTTATTAGATTTTTTTATAAAAATGTGTAACAAATGAGCCTGTTGATCCTTAATATAATAAAAAATTCTTATCTGAATTTTACCTCTGATACGCAATTCCCAAATCTTGGAATGTATCTTTTTGGTGTATGGCATTCTCAAATTGTGACCCTCTTTAATTAGAAGTTCCATTATCTGGATACATTCAGCCTTTACGACGACAGGTAGTGAGTCAATAAATTCGTTCACCCTTTCATCAATCATCAGCTTCATATTCTTAACATAACAAATAACTATTCTTAGTATAGTTCGGGTTATATACGGTGTCAATATTTTCTGGCGATGAGGACGAGGCTTTGGCCAAAGGGTGGATGAATATATTTTTCCAGATAAAGCAGGGGGGCGATAAGGGTATCGAATACCCTGGCGTAATAATTATCTGCGTTGGGTGAGCCTAGCCTTCCCCTACCCCACCATAGAAAGTATCCGGGGAAATTAGCATAGTAAATTTTTTCCACTTGAAATCCTGCAGTCTCCGCTTTTAGTTGTAGCCCGTGTTTGGTATAACGACGGTAGTGACCCATCTCCTCATCCAATTTCCCGAAAATTTCCGGGCTCGCCGGAACAAAAAGCAGAAGGCGGCCTCCGGGTTTCAGTAGTTGGTAACAGTTTTTAAGGGCTGTTTGATCGTCTTTGATATGTTCAAAAACATTAGATGAAAATACGGTGTCCATCTTTCCGATTAGTTTGGCCGGTGTTTCTTTTTCGATATCTAGACTCATGACCGAGTGAGAAAATAATTTTTTTAGATCTTCGAGATACTCCGGATAAACGTCCGAAAGCACGACTGTGGACTTCGGGGGAAGTAGTTTGGAAAGAGCACCCTGACCACTGCCAATCTCTAGAATGGCCTTGCCAAAATATTTATCAAAATTACTCATTAGCCAACGGTTGTAGTGCTTCAGTCCAGTGGCCAGCTCCAGAATGTGATGACTGTTGGAGCTCCATTCAAGATTTTTCATGCAGAAGAGCTCGGATTTTGAGAGTCGAGGCAAAGAGGACAAAAATATTGGAGGCAAAAAGGGCGATGGCTGGGGCGTGGTAACCAATTTTAGGAATTAGAAACAGATCAAGTGCGACAATGATTGCCGTCTGTATGGCCACCATCTTGGTGTAGTAATTTAGCTGATTGAAAGCATATACCAAGGCTGAGTTTGAAATGATGGTGAAGAGAAAAGGAATCATTGCCAGGATTAAGTAACGAAAGACCGAGACAGACTCCAGATATTTTTCACCGTAGACTAGAGAAATAATGGGGAGGGCTAAAAAAGACAGCGCTAGCATGGCAGTAGCGATGCCGGAAACCAACAAAATTAATTTTTTGGAATAGCTGACTGTCTGGTGGTGAGAGTGAAATGACGAGAAACGAGGATTGATGACCGAGCTGAGTCCTCCGGCAGTCATAGCAAAGATTAGAGTGACTCTACTGGCGGCTGAAAAGATGCCGGCGGAGTAACTACCCACCATGAAATTCAGAAGAATGATGTCAATCCTGGAAATCATGACCGTAAAGACTCTGGACATAGCAATCCATTTGGCAAAATGGAAGATATTCCAAAAAGGTTTTTTGAAGAAGTCGAACTCGATCGAATAAAGCTCTTTCCCAAAGGTAATTAGTAAAGCGATGAAGGTGGAGATTATATTGGCGATAAGGGCGGTACCTATGGAGAGATTTCCCATTTTAAAAATAAAAAACACGATCACGATCTTGACACCGGAGTCCAGTATCTGACTGGCTGTGTATGACCAGAACTTCCGGCCGGCAGTAAAAACACCTTGAGTGTAGATGATCAGAAGGTAGTTAAAGGAGATTATTCCGGCCAACAGAAGATCCGTACTCAGTGACCCCGGAACTATGGTTTGATGAAAAAACGAAAAAATGCCAAATAGCAGAAGGATAAAGACACCTACGACAAACTCCATCCAGAAACTGGTGGAAAGATATTGATATCTCTCGGAAATCTTTTTGGGTAAAAAGTTTATCAGGGAGTTCGATATACCCATATCCCCCAGACTGTAGACAATGGCGGCTAAAGCGGTAATCGCCGAGTAGACACCAAAATTGACCGGTCCCAGACTGCGGGCAAGCAATATAGTGAAGACAAAGCCGATGACGGCAGAAACTCCGAGACCAATAGCCACCACAAAAGAATCTTTGATCGTCTGAGATTTCAGCAAGCAAAATAATTTCTTCATTACTCTATCTTACCGTGTTTCCCTATACCAATCGAGGAGATCGCGGAGAGTTTGTTCGACGGGAATTTCGGGAACCCAACCGGTTTCTTTGGTGATTTTTGCGTGACTGGCGGAGATATCGGCAATGTCATCAGCCCTAGCACGGAGGGGATCGATTTGATGTTTTATTTTGACTCGTGAATGACTTATCAAATTACCGACGATGTATGAAAGAGGAACACTTTTATCGGCACAGACGATATATCTTTCTCCGGTTCTCCCGGATTCAAGTAATAATCGATAAGCTCTAACTACGTCGCGAACATCGGAGAAGTTTCTTTCGTGAGAGATATTTCCTGTCACCAGCACTGGTTCTCTGAAACCTTTTTCAATTTCGACGATCTGAGAGGCTACGTCCGGAGCGATGAAACCAGGTGCTTGTCCTGGTCCGGTGTGGTTGAAGGGAATGGCCGAGACGATGTCAAGATGATATTTTTGAACATATTCTTCGGCCAATTTCCAGGCCAACATTTTACTTTCTCCGTATGGATTCACCGGAAGAAGTTCCGTTTCCTCAGTTATCGTCCCTTCCGATGGAACAACTCCAAATTCTTCAGAGGAACCGATGGTTATTATTCTCGGGTGATAACCGGGGATGACTCTGACCGAATCAAAAATATTTCTGGTTCCGTCTACATTAATTTTCAAAGCTAAGGTGGGGTTTTTGATGGCGTCTCCCGGTTTGGAAAGGGCGGCCAAATGAATGATTGAATTGGGCTGTCGGTTGAAAATTAGTTTCCTAATTTGCTCTGCATTTGTGATATCGCACTGGAAAATATTTTCTTTTTCTCCGTCCGGATAACGATGTAGTGATGTTCCAGACACGGAGTGTCCGTGACTCTTTAATTCTTGATTTAACCAGGTTCCGACAAATCCCTCGCGCCCGGTGATAAAGACCTCATTGTTCATGACCTTATTTTATATTATGAGATTTTAACCACTCGACATCCGAGTCGACCATGATTTCCATTAGTTCTTTCATAAAGACTTTGGGCTCCCAGTCAAGATCCCGTTTAGCGGCGGAATAGTCCCCTCTCATTTCGGTAATTTCGGTGGGGCGGAGGAGTTTGGTATTGGAGATGACGTGCTCTTCCCAATTGAGACCCACATGGTCGAAGGCGGCTTTGCAGGCGTCCTTAATAGAGTAGTTGGTGTCCGTACCGATAATATAGTCCTTGGGTTCATCCTGCTGGAGCATGAGCCACATGGCTTCAACGTAGTCTTTGGAGTAGCCCCAGTCTCTCATGGCATTCAGGTCCCCTAGGTGAATTTTTCCTTTTGCATCTACAAGTGGCTCACCCAGCTCATTTACCGGCGGATTCTTGATTCCGAGTTTGATACAAGCGACACCCATGCTGATTTTGCGAGTGACAAAGTGCAGAGATCGTCGAGGGGATTCGTGATTGAAAAGAATGCCGGCGCAGACGAACATGCCATAAGACTTCCTGTAACAGTCTACCATCATATGAGCGTAAGCTTTGGCGATGCCATATGGGTTATTGGCAAAGATGGGGGTAGATTCATTGGCTCTTTCAACTCCCTTCACACCACCAAAGATTTCGCGTGAGCTAGCTTGATAGACTCGAGCTTTAGGGCAAAAGTGACGAACGGCTTCAAAAACGCGAACGGGTCCGAGGGCGGTGACTTCACCGGTGTAGAAAGGATGTGTCCAAGCATCGCCGGGAACGGACTGAGAGGCAATATTGTAAACCTCATCCGGCTGATGAGTGGTCATGACTTTATTTAAAGACTCGGGGTCAATTAAGTCGGCCGCCTCGAGAATTATTTTACCCTTCAAGTGTTCGATATTTTCGTGAACCATCGAGGTCGTTCGGCGAATGGTGCCGACGACCTTGTAGCCCTTTGAGAGCAATAATTCCGCTAGATATGATCCATCTTGGGAAGAAACACCAACAATGACTGCCGTTTTTTGATTTGCCATAGAGTTTATTTTACACGACTAGCTGTCTACCCACGTTTCGTGCCTGACGACTTGACTTAAAGCAGAAATCGAGGTAATATCACCCTACTAGACATGAGCGGCATCCTTCGGGGTGCCGTTCGTCATTTGGAAGACCGAATGAATTCCAGCTCATTTCGTAGATAGGTAAAGTCTGCAAAATCTCCCCCAGCTAACTGCTTTATTTCTCTGGCAGTTCTTTCACTCCTGGCAAGAATGCTAATTTTCTTACCCTTAAGACGAAGATATTTTAGTACAGGAGCAAAATCACCGTCACCAGATAGTATTACCAGTTTTTCGTATTGAGACATTAATCTCATTAGATCAAAGGTAAGGTCTACATCACAGTTAGCTTTTTTCGTTAGTGTTTCACCACTTCCATAGGTTTTTACCGGTTTGATTTTTAACACATAACCAAAAAGGGCTAGCTTTTTATAAAATTTTGCTCTCTGAATATACCTGCCAATTAATACTATTTCCGCTTCCCCAAGTTTTGGATCATTTAATCTTGCCCTAAGATGCTTTATCAAGTTGTCCAAATTAACATCTTTTCCTTTAGGTTCATATTTACCTATATCAATACCGGCATAATAAAACACCTTTGAAACATGGTATTTTTTCTTTAAATAATCGAGTAACTTTTTGTAGTCCACACTCCATCCCAAGCTTTTTTCACCGCCATAAAATAGGTTTGAAGCATCAACAAATGCGTAGGTTTTTCCTTCTTTTTCTACCATAATTTATTATACCAAAAATAAGCTTTGCCCCTGAATGGATAAAGTTGTACGCTACTAGTAAGTTTTGGCTGGCTTTTTTGGGAGACTCTTGGTATTTTCTAGCGCAATTTTTTGCGCTTCTAACCTTATTAGTAGCTGGTTTATTTCCGGCGTTATTTTCCACTGATACTTCATTGGTAGATACTAGTATATATTGGTAAATACAAGAAGATATTGGTAAATACTAGGAGATTTAGGCGTCCTATTTACATGCCTGCCAGAGACCGGATTGGTTTTCTCGAGCAAATTTCTCACTGGCGAGGAAAACTTTGGCGTATTTAACATCCGGCGGAAAAGTAGCCATCTTGGCGTAGCCTTCCCTGACTAAGGTGTCATTAACCATTTCCTCACCCAAATAAACATAGCGTAGGAGACGGCCATACTTGTCCGTTTCCGAAACGTCTTTTTCTAGGACGACATCTTTGTTCATCAGAAGACCTTCCGCCTTCTTCTTGGCTTCAGCGGCAAAACAGTCGATGGTTTTATTTTTATTTTTCATCTCCGGAGTATCGATACCGATGAGACGGACTTTGACCCCTCCCTCGATCTCTAAAGTGTCGCCATCAATGATCCTCACGACTTTCTCGGTGGACTTTATTAACTCAATTTTTTCTACAGAGAGAGGCAAGGGCTGACTGGTACTTGAAGAGGTGAGATAGAAGGAGAGAAAATAGAGATAAGTGCCAATGAAAAATGCAAAGAGAAAGACTTTGATGAAACTTGCAGGTTTAACTTTCACAAATCTATTATGCCACAGCCTCATCGTGATTTAGTTCCTCGAGAAAGGAATCAATGTGATCGATAGAGTCTAATATGTGCTGGATGTAAACAAGGTTACTTTTGACCATAGATGGTGATTAAGTCTTTAGCGACGTATGGCCTGGTTTATAATACGGGTTATGCTCAAGATAAGGCTAGGTAAGGTTGTTGTTTATGCCAATCGTGATCAGCATTTAATGAGACGGGCGGTGGCTGAGTTTTTTGGTGATATTTGGAACCACTTTCCACACGACTATTTTGCGGAATCTAACTCCGACTTTGAGATTCCTGCCTGAATCAATATTGATTTTGTAGTCCCCCGAGCTACCTCTCTATGCATCGGAACAATCGCGGTTCTCAATAAACCATCTACCACTCCCCTTAATTTCTTGTGACTACCAACTTGGGAAACGACTTCAAAACCCAATCTTTTCAACCTCTTAACAATCTCTGCACCCGAGTACAGTTTAGGCATAATTGAAGTTGCCAGAAACTCGATGTAATTCTAAGTCTTTTAGTGGTTTAATCTTGCTAGTTGGATAATTCTCGTCTTCAAAGTATAGTTTCAGGGCTTCGTCCAGATTCGTCATGGCCTCATTCTGGGTCTTCCCCTGACTAGCAACTTCTACCTCTATTGCTTTGGCCACAAAAAGACCACCCTCTTTCCAGACGAGAGCGTTTAGCTTAGAACCTGACAAACTAGCCTTTTCCTTTTTCATACTTAAAGCCATTATATATCATAAGGTCTGGCTTGGTTTATAATACGGGTTATGCTCAAGATAAGGCTAGGTAAGGTTGTTGTTTATGCCAATCGTGATCAGCATTTAATGAGACGGGCGGTAGCTGAGTTCTTTGGTGATCAGCGCGTGGATCAAAGTATGCCCAATTTCGAGAAGATCTCTTCACTGTTTAACGAATGGGTCATCTTCGACTTCAAGATAAAGGAGTCGAGAAACTGGGTCATGGAATACTACCTCAAGAATCCGGATAGGCTACCGGCGGACCAACTAGCCGAGCTTGAACAGATAATTAAGACACAAACTTTCCAGATGTTTGAGATTGAAGGTGCGCGCGGACAGTATGTCACCGCATATGGCTTGTACAGCGGAGATACGTATAACGTTCTCGACAAGGCTCTCTCCTCGAATTTTCCCGGGAAGGGGAGTTTTTGGAATAGGATTGCGAAGGTGAATGGAGAATGGATATTTGTTGGTGGCAATCCTTCGTTTTTCCCGATCACCAACACCACGAGATTAAGAAAAATCTTTCTGAAAGAAAGTGGCGCAGACGAATTTACCGCCAAGATGGCCCTCGACTTGCTGATGACCAAGGTGAGAGATTGAAAACTATCACCACAACGAAGCCGATTTTTACACCGATTTAATCAAAATGGGGATACCGGAGAGGGTTTTATTCAAACATTACCAGCTTTTTGGTGACATTTGGAACCACTTTCCACACAAAAGACTCAAGAGCAAGTCGCCGGTGGAACTGTTTAGAGACGGTAGAGAAAAAGGAATTTGATATTCATGATAGGTGACCAGGCCGTGTTGGTAATTTTTGTTTTTTTGCCTGGTGTCTTGATCGGAGCTAGCACCGCCCGATATTTTAGTGCACATAACTGTCTAGGAACTGTCTAAGAGCCAGGCTACATTCAATTACTTCAATGGTTATTTTTTGTTTTTATTACTTGGAAGAAGTTTTTTGACAATCAGATCAAAGTCAGAAATATAGTTTTTATCCTGCTCGACTCTGAACTTTTCATATTCTTTGAGCGCCAGCCCTTCGGCAATTTCATGACTAATTTTACCGGCGTTTGTCAATATTTCGTATTCACTAAACTTGAGGAAAACATTTAACTTCTCCGCCCAGTTTTGCATGGTCATGGCTTTTCCGCGAGCCGCTTGTAGTTCAGCATAGTCCAAGTACATATTTCCAATCATATTCAGATGACCCAATTCTTTTTTATCAAGATAGTTTTTGGCAATTATGGCATCGCTAGGCATTACTTTGCCTCCTGGGGATCGTCTCCATGATGTGAGTCCCAGCTTGTCTTTTTTACTACTAACCCTGTCGACAATTATTTCAGCTGCGGTTTTTCCAGTAATGGCGAAGTGAAGTTTATTTTGTACCGTGGCGAAAAATTGTTTGCTCTCAAATGCCCCAGGAGAATAATCAATGGCCGTCGCATAAATATCAGTAATTTTCTGGTAAATCATGCGTTCGCTGGTACGAATATCTTTGATTTCTTCGTAGAGCTCATCAAAATACCTAGCACTAAAACGAGATCCGTATTTCATGCGATTACTATCCAGGGCATAGCCTTTCTGAATGTAACTCTTTAAGATCCAGGTAGCCCACTGACGGAATTCAGTACCACGTTCCGAATTTACACGATAACCTACGGCAATAATGGCCTCTAAAGAATACATTTTCACCTTCCTTTGAATAGTCCGTACTCCTTCTGTTTGAACTTGTGCATTTTTTGCACAGGTTGATTCTTCATCTAGCTCACCCTCTTCATAAATGTTTTGCAAATGCTTGGTAACAACGCTCCTATCGACCCCAAAAAGCTCGGCCATTTTTTTCTGAGTTAGCCAGACATTTTCTTCCGCAAACATGACCTCGATATTTATTGAGCCGTCCACAGACTGATAAAAAGAGATTTTGTTGTCAGGTATTTTAGTCATATATACATCTAGCATATACCTAACATTACCCGAATACAAGAGTTACTTGACGGTATAGATTTTGAGTGCTGGGGTTTGGTCGGGATACCAAAGCCTTCTGCGGTACTACGGTATGGGGAAGACGGTTGATGTTGCTTTTGGTCTTGGCCATTATTTTGGATATAAATATTTAAACTGAACAATGTTTGACGATCCCCTATCCATAGGAACGACTTTTATTTGTCCGGATGTGGTTAGGTCAGGGCTGGTGCGGAAAATTATTTTTTCATCAGACCAGAAAATCTTATACTCGCCCTGCTCGATGTCCCCAATATATAGTTTACCCACAAAAGGAAGATTGCGGAAGTTTTTACCGTAGATGACCACATCGGTCCAGGCCTCGCTAGTAACGCTGGGCGAAACCGAGAGGATTTTGGGGAGAGTTTCGAATTCGATGGACTTGGAGACAATTTTTCCTGAGAGAAGATTAAAGGACAGAGCGGCAAGTAAGAAAGCGTAGATGGCTTTTTTAGCCAATTTTTTGAACAGAACAAAGGAAAAAATAAGAAGAATTAGTTCGGGGATAAGCAAGGTGAGGAAATAGCGTTGAGAGTAAGTGTCCGGATAGAAGGCTACAAACTTTGGTATAACACGGTAGATAGCTAAGGCCGGTGACAAAATAAATAGATAGAAAACTAAAATCGCAAACAAAATCACCAAGATGGAGACGACGCAAAACAAAAATGTTTTTTTGACCAATCGAGGAATAGTTTTCAACCAAAAGATAATATCTTTTTCTTGTTCCGGATGATTTCGAATATAGGCGCCTAAGGAAAGCTGGTTCAGGGTATTTAGGTAAAAATCACGAAAGCTTTTGGCATAGGCAGGAAGATCTCTGACCCAGTAGTCCCGAGAAACTTTGAACTGAGGGAATTGGCGAATAAAAACGTCTAGATTGAATAAGCCAACCGGCTTGTATTTTGTCTCGTAAACTAGCTGAACTACGGTGATACAGAGGAAAAGATATGCCCAAACGGCGGTTTTTTCTGCGAAGGCGTCTTGACCAAAAATAAGCATGATCGGAGTCATGGCGAGAAACGACAAGGCAAAGACGGCGGCGACTCTTGATTCGAAGCGAAATCTCCGAACGATTAAAGCCCAGAAAAAAAGTAACGAAATAAAGAGAAAGTCGTAGCTTTTGGTCAGCCAAAATAAATCGTAAAGGGAAAGGGATAAAGCCAAAAGAGTCAGAAATTGATAGCTTAAGCCCTTGGTAAAAAAGAAAACAAGATAGAGAAGAAGGGGAAGAAAGAACAAGAAAGCGTTCAGACGTATTTCCGGATCACCGAAGATGTTGGAGAGTTTGTTGGTGAGAAAATAAGTAAACAACCCCCTGTCTGATAGCAGTTCGGCTTTGGGATAAAAAGATTTGGCAGTAAAGACAGGTGGAGTGGGGTAGTCCACCAGGATCCCGCTATCGGTGGCCCCCTTAAGTGACTCGATCTGAAACTGGTAGTTTTTTCCGTCCGAGTTTTTGATGACGGGGAAACCAAAAGGAAAGTGTTTGTGTGGTAGAAACTGATCGGTCTCGTATTTGGCTTCGTAGTACCATTTTGACTGACCTTCCTCCCTGAGACGAAACACTAGAACATCTTTACTGTCCCGATCTTGGTTGTAGAAACGGAGGGAGATAATTCCCAAATTGGTATATGCCGAATGGAAGGTACCGGTGACTTGATCACCTTTCAAAAGTTCACCCGAGACGCTTGCGACCATCTGATCCAATGTGCGGACATCTAGGTTGGTAGCACCGAACTCACCGGCTTTGAGATAGTTTAGCAAGCTATATCCACCAATAATAAAAAGAATCAGAGGAAGAATATATCTGGAGAAAAGACGAATAATCTTTTGTTTCACAAGGCCATTATATAGATTTAAATATCTAGGAAAGGAAATGAAAAATATTATTAAGCGTTCTTGCAAGATTCCCGCGGTGTTTCTTCAAATAAACACTAAGTCCATGCTGGTAATTTTTATTTTTTTGCCTCGTATCTTGATCGGAACTGGCTCCACCAAAATGGATCACCTTTACGTCTGGATCGTAAAGGACCGGTATCCCTTTTTGGTGCAACCGATATGAAAAATCTATGTCTTCGTAATACATAAAGAAATTTTTATCGTCAAGCAGTCCAACTTTTTGAAATACAGATTTATGAATTAACATAGCCGCCCCAGTGAGTAGATCCACTTCTAGTGGCTTAGTCACCTCAGAACATTTTAAAAATCTGGGTCGAGCAAAAAGATAGTTAAAAGAGTGTTGTAAGAAAGAATCAAAATAGCCGACATTGTCCTGAATTTTACCGTCCGGCTGGATTAACCTGGGGGCGGAAACCAAACAACCCTGTCGCCTGGTACGCTCCAACAGTCTTAGTAACTCAGCCGAAGTTACCAACGTGTCGCTGTTAAGCAGTAACAGCCACTCCCCTCTTGCTCTCGCCAGACCAAAGTTGTTTCCTCCGGAGAAACCGAGATTCTTCCCGACAAAAAAATACTTCAGGTCGCTTCTTGTGGGTAGCCTGGCTCTCAAAGAGTCTGATGGACTGTTGTCGACAATGAGAATTTCTACACCAACTTGAGGGGTGAGTTTTTTAAGCAAATCAATCACCAGGTTATCAGTTTGGTAGTTGATAGTGATGATGCTTAGATTAATTTCTTTTTCTTTTCTGCCTGCCATACACGTACTTGATTATCCCACACAATTTATATTCCCCAGGAATAAACGCTGATTCCCCAATGATCATTTTCGTTATATGGCAAATCCTGGACTGTAAACTCAAATTTTAGATTTTTGCGGACATATTCTTTAATATCTTCACTCATTAGGCTTTCCCAATCTTCTACTATTACCACCCCTCTCTGATGATCAGCTATTTCACCTTTAATGGCATCCAACGTACCCGATAATTTCTCCCCATAAGTAAGATCAACTCCATTCGGATTGGCATAATTCGTCATAACAAATTCTTGCCCTGGAAGGTACCATGGAACTCTATCGTTCCAGGCATCTATTACCAAAGTGTCTTTTTTGTCTTTCAATAAATCCTTAATCCTCGAGAATGCAAGCTTGTAATCAGCAATCGGGTTTTCCCTCATATCTGCGTTTATGGAGAAATAGTATTTCGGCCAGAAGACAAGCTTGCCGGTGAGGCTCAGGAGGACAAACACCAAGACAATCAGTAGCCATTTCATGTATGACTTCTTAGTTATCTTATCGGCCACAGACACCACTCCTTCGGCAAAAAGAATATACATGAGGGGAAAGGCAGGGAGAGAGTAGCGCACATAATTTGGACTTATCTTAAAAATAGCAACTAAAAAGATGAGAAGTATAGAGCCCCCCAGAAGGAGAGCCAGCTCCCTGTTTCGCCGCAGTAATCTGACAAAGCCAATAAATGAGCCAACGACAAGCCAGAGATAGTTGTGGGTAAGAAAAATGCGATAGTGCAGAGGAGAAAAATAGAAATGGAAAAGCGACCTAGAAATATCGTCCCATCTTCCGGCAAATGAATTGAAGATTACAAAATAGCCAACGAATACGAAGATTGGCAATAGTAGAGCATATGTATATTGGCGTGTCGACATTATTTTATAGAGAAATACTAAAAAAATGATTAAAATATTTAACAACCCCGTACCATGAAAAAGAAGGGAAACCACGGAAATTAAAATAGCAAGGACCAAGTTTCTATCGATTACCACACGGCTAGCTTTTAAATACTCGTACAAATAATAAATGTTCAATAAGGCAAACAGTTCAAGCCAAATGTATGGTCGAAGTTGGGTAGACCACGCCAGTTGAATTTGAGAAAACGAAAGTAGTAGCGAGACGACAATCGCGACCTTGGTATTGAACATTTTTTTTCCAGCAAAGAATCCCATGATAATTAGTCCCATACTAGCAATCACAGAAGGGAGCCTCCCCGCCCATTCTGCAACCTCAAATACCTTGAATGAGAGTGCCGTGACATAATATAATGCGATTTGATATATGCCCCCACCGACTCCGATGGCGGTGACGGGTTTACCATAGTCTAGTATTCCACGCGACATTAGCGCTACCTGGCTTTCATCATTCCAAAAGGATAAATTCTTCTGTATTCCGATTATGCGGAAAATAAAACCGAGCAAGAGAATAATTATCAATAAGCATTTTTCCGTTTTCTTCATTTTTTTCTTCTAATACTATTGACAAATACGAAGGCAAGGAGGCTAGTGAGCGTTGTACCGGAAATAATCAGTCCGAGATAAAATAGCCTCTGGGGCCAGAATTCCAGAACAATCTCAAAATCATAACTGCCATCCAGATTTTGGATACATTTTGTGGCGCTGATTTTGTTTAGTGAAGAATTAAGTCCACATATTTTGTTTGTATCTATCGTCCAGGCGTTTGAATATGTGTCTACTTGATAGTGACTATTATCGTCGATCGTTTTTTTAAAAAAGGTCTCGAAAATTGAACCGTTCCGCAAATTGTCGTTTTGAATCGTATTCTGAAAATCTTTGGAAATAAAATTTATATTAAATTTCTCAACATAATCCAGTCTTTCTTTGTTATCAAACCACTTTAAATGTTTTATTTCTTTACCCTTGCCATCACCCAAGGTTGAGACCCAACCCTTGTCAATAAAGTCTCTCAGTTCTCCCTCGTTTGCCTGATCTTCTGCGTTTCCATCCAATACTTTGTAATTTGAGATCTGTACGCTTGATTCTGGTTCTAATTTTGAAAGATATGTCTTCCATCCCGCATGATAGCTTTCGCTCAATACTAGTGAAAACTCTCCTGTAGCTCCGTGCACCACTACCCTATACTTTGTAGAATTAATCTTCTTAAACTCCAACACGGGAATCTGTGTGCCTGATTCCATGGTAGATTTGGAAACACGTATATGTGGAATAAATTTTTTGACTTCAAATATCTTAAAAAAACGAGTATCGCTTACTAATCTATAATTTGCATCCAGTGAAATTTGTTTGTTTAGTTTTTTATAGTTTGTCTGTCCTTCTGGGTTCCCTTTCACATCAACATCAAAAGAATAATTTTCAGGTACGTCTTTGTGTAATATTATGTATCTTATATTTGATGTATTTAAAATATTTTTATAATCTAGAAAATTGTTATTTAAAATTGGTTTTGATAAAAACCAACCATTTCCCCACACGGGTCTATCTAACATAAACATGTCGGCTAGTGCAAATCCACCATAATAATTGCCATTACCCCAGTCCAACGTCTCCCCAGAGGGCAGTTGGGGTAGGGACAAAACCGAAAAATCGACCTTTTTAGTACTTAGATTTGTTTTTAAAGTATGGTATTCAATGGGTATAGTTGTCTTATGTATATCTCGCACCACCTCACCAAAAATAAATGGTTTCGCTCCAAGAATTATAAGTACGGCTAGAAGTATCCAAAAAACTTTTCTTATAAGAGGCGCTGAAGAGAATTTTTCAACGAACCTTTCAATTTCTAAAATACTTATAGATAACATTATTGCCATAGAAAAAGTACAAAAATACATAAACTTAAAATAACTTGCTCTATACATTTCGAAGAATGGAACTCTCGCATAAATCAATTCATTAATCCATGAAAAAGGAATGTGTTCGGCTTTTGACAGGAAAAGATAAAATATGAAAGTTAACACCAGAAAAATTTCTATTTTTTTGATTTTGTTCTTAAATAGAAATAGTAATCCAACTACCATCAAGAAATAATTTACGATTATTATGGCGTTGTCTAAGAGAAATTCATTAAAAACAAAGGTGTTTTGTGAATGATGACCTCGCATTCTTAATAGGTTTGCAAGAGAGGTTGTGGCACTACTGAATTGAATTGAAATACGATTGGCACTGCGGGAAATCATTCCGTATGGGTTTGCTTTATTGCCCAATATCGGCAGATATATGAAGCTAGACAATAAAATTGCTATCAATAACGTTGGGGCGAGTTTTTTCCAATTATGAATAATTTTATTGTTTTCCCTAAAAAATAGTTCGTAAACCAATAGTAGAAAAACTATACTAATCGTATTTGATGGATTTCCACTTAGGAGAACTAAAAATGTTATGCCAAATATTAACTTTTTCCATAATTCATTACCTATATGAAAATCCTTTAGATACAAAAGGAATATCCAGGGCAATAACATATATGAATACACATAATTTGTAGGTGGGAAGGACAGCAAGATCATAGTAAAGTTGTTTAGCATATAAAATAGTCCACCGGCAATTGAGGCTAACTGAAGTTTTTTTTCATCCGTTGCAAACAATACCCTGCACACATGTGAGGCTAAAAAATACGCTCCAAGACCCGGTACAAAATAGGCTAGGAAGTAGAAAATTCTGTCCACAATGACAGATGTTAACCCAAATTGATTCAGAGCTCTTATAAAGACAACATGGACCAATCCTATTGTGGATATTACATTCGACCTGCCAGGGAAGGAGTATGAGTCCCACATACTAGAGGCATATTTTGCCAAAGTCTCCGAATAATGATAGCCGACACCGGCGTCATCACCAATAAATTCTTTGGTTACCCCTAAATTTGTAAATGTAACTATGGCCGCCACAATAGCAAGTATTAGTACTGCATAAAAGTGATTTAGATTAACTCTTTTGAACATGGAGAGATTATTTTTCGGCTACAGAGACAATGCGTAGATGTTGTATTGCAGGGTTTCCATAAACGAGCGAGCCTTCTTCAACATCCTTTGTTACCACAGAGCCTGCTCCCACCATCGAATTTTTGCCAATGGTCACATCAGGCAAGACGATACTTCCTGCGCCTATTGATGCTCCTGATTTGATGATTATTTTCCCCACCTTCCAATCGGAATCTCCCTTTAGCGATCCATCTGTATTTATGGCTCTTGGATATTTATCGTTTGTAAAAACGACATGTGGTCCTACAAACACACCATTCTCAATAGTTGTTCCGTGATAAATTGAGCAGTTGTTTTGAATTTTTACATTGTCACCAATCGTTACACCAAAATCTATATACACATTCTTTCCTAAAATACAGTTTTTTCCAATGATGACATTTTCTCTAATTTGAGAGTAATTCCAAATTTTAGATCCTTCTCCTATCCTGGCGCTTTCGTGTATTTCAGACGTAATATGAGAATAATACTGGCTATTTGATTTCGTTTTCATATATTGATTCTATAAACTTTATTGAATTAATGGCTTCAGAAAGTTCTATTCCTGTCCCCATACCAATTTCTCTATACAAAGTTGGATGGTTTGGGCATGACCCTGAGTGGGTGCCGTACGAATTCGGTTCGAGAGATTTTCCTAATACAGAAGCCAAATTATTCCATTTTTCTTCTAGCATTCGATTTGAAAACAAGGATTTCTCTACTAAGTCAAGAGCTCTCCCCCCGATTTTGACATATCCCTCCGATCCCATAACAGACAATGAGCACTCCAAATTACATGGCTCCGCAGCAATAGTCACCTCAACTGATCCGGAAAATCCATCTTTAAATTTAAGAATTGAAAAAACTGTATCTTCAAACTTAACATGCTTATGTTTGTTGTTGAAGGTGACGGATGAGAGAGCCTTTGGCAAGCCGAAAATGAACTGAACGATATCGAGATAATGTATTCCCACCTCATATAAGGTCCTTCCGCCGATATCGATGTCAGCTCTCCACGAATCGAAATATGTAGATGGTCTTTGCCACCGTTGAACCAAACTAACAGTGCGAATATCCCCGATCAGACCCTGATCAACTGCTGTCTTTAATAATTTCACTGTTGGATTATATCTGACTTGTAATACACAGTAAGCTTTTTTAGAATTTCCCTCAGCCAGGGCAACCAATTTTTCTACCCTATTACTTTTAAAATCAACAGGCTTCTCAATAAGAACGTCGTACCCAGAATTTATGGAATTTTCTGCCTGCGAGAAATGAAAATTATTTGGAGTACAGATCGATACCATGTCCATTTTTCCCTTCATAACCCGTAGCATGTCTTCATAATTATCAAAGCCGGGAATTCCATGCTCTCTTGCCCTTATTTCTACTTTGTTTTTGTCAATGTCGCATATTGAAACAAGTTTAAAGTATTCGCTGTTCGCATTTATTGCTTCTATATGACGATCAAATATCATACCGCACCCGATTATGCCCACCCTTATTTTATTTTTTTGCATATTCAATGATTTTATCTGATACAAAATTAACTTGCTCTTCGGTAAGTGACGGATGTATGGGGAGAGACAAAATCTGAGTAGCCACTTTTTCTGATACTGGAAAATCCCCTTCTTTAAATCCAAACTTTCTGAAATGGGGGTGCAGGTGGAGTGGCCTTGGATAATATATGCCTGTTTTGATATTCTTTTCCTCCAAATAAGAGATCAGAGATTCTCGAGTGCCGTGAAAATCGTCTTGCAGTCTGATACTAAATTGATGAAATACATGGATATTGCCATTTGATATTTGCGGAAGCGCAATTCCAACAACATCTCTGAGTTTTTTATAATATATTTTGCTTAATGCGATTCTCTTTGAGTTGATACTCTCGAGTCTATCTAGCTGTGCCAGCCCAATAGCTGAGCAGATATCAGTAGTTCTGTAGTTGTATCCCATATCAAGATACTCATATCTCAGGCTTTCATCCTGACCATGATGTCTAAACAACTTACATCTTCTTGCGTATTCTTCGTTGTTTGTGGTTATCATTCCGCCTTCACCTGTGGTTATGTTTTTTGTGGCATATAGAGAAAAGACAGACATATCCGCAACATTGCCAGCCACGATTCCGTTTCTACTTGCCCCAACGGCCTGGCAGGCATCTTCTAATGTTTGAATATGATTATTTTTTGCTATCTCTGAGATGCTTTCGCTGTCGTATATCTGCCCAAAAAGATCCACTGGAATAATTACTTTTGTTTTCCTTGTGACTTTCTTTTTAACTTCTTGCGGATTAATACAGTAGTCAGATTCGGAGATATCAGCAAACACTACTCTGGCCCGTTGCATTAGAATCGGATTGGCAGTAGCAACAAATGTGAAGGGGGTGGTGATAACCTCATCAAGCTCGCCCACCCCAAGTGCATAAAGTGCACAGTGGATTGCCGCGGTACCATTGGATACCGCAATTGCATACTTAGTGCCGCAAAGTTTGGCGAATCTCTCTTCGAACTCCTTAGTAACCGCTCCTTGTGCAAGCATGCCGCTCTTTAGTACAGCAGTTACGCTTTTTATTTCTTCATCTCCGATTATTGGCTTGGAAAGCTGAATATAGTTTTTTTTATTAATCATGGAAATTTTACTTATTAAATAATTTGGTATTGGTTAATTTCATCAAGTATTGCTTTGACGATCTTTATTGACGAGTGACCATCACCATAGGGCATTTCTGAGTTGTGCTTAAATGTGCCGTTGATCTTCTTTGCGTCTAAACATATTTCCGAAAGATTTTCCAGACCATCACTTTCCGGATCAAGCAATATATTTACTTTTAACCTAATTGTGTCGAGATGTTCGGTTGATTTTCTCAAGGTGATGCAGGTTTTTTGCGCAAAATACGCTTCTTTTTGTAACCCTCCCGAGTCAGTAATGACCAGATCACACTGCTTGAGTAATTTTAATACATCAAAATAACTTAGGGGGTCTGAGGTGGTAATAGTTTCGTTATCAATAAGACCATTAAGACCATATAATTCAATCATTTTTTTGGTCCTTGGATGAATGGGAAAAATTATTTTTCCCGTTTTTATATGATTGACAGATTCCAATATTTTTTTCAAAATCAGTGGATTGTCAACATTTTCTGCCCGGTGTAGGGTAAATAGAATAGAACAGTTCTTGATCTTCCTTGTTAATCCATCACGGTCTTTACCGAGCTTCTTACTGTTTTCCAAAAAGGAGTCATAAAGAGGATCTCCCAGAAAAAAAGTTTTGCCGTGAATTTTCTCAACTAATAAGTTTTCGAGATCGCATTGCGCAACAGGAAATAGCATATCTGCTAAGTGATCGATTAATATGCGATTATATTCCTCAGCCATTCTAAAATCATGGCTTCGACATCCGGCCTCAATATGACAGAGCCTTGTTTTGGTTTTGTTAGCAGCAATTGCAGCACCCAAGCTTGAATTTGTATCACCCCACACGCAAACTATGTCTGGCTTGTCGGTGTCGATATATTTTCCCATTTTATATATAATCTCGCTTGTTTGCTCGAATGGGCTACTTGCTGCAACTGACAGATTGGTTGTAGGCTTCGGCAACCCCAACTCTCGGAAAAAAACATCGCTCATGTCCGATGAATAATGCTGACCTGTATGGATCAGAGAAAAGTTAACGCTACTGTTGTCTGAAAGAATTCGGATTATAGGTGAAAATCTGATTATTTCAGGCCTGGTGCCAACTACAATTGCTATTTTCTTTTTCATCTTTATTTATCAATGATTCGTTCAATTAATTTGACTGTTTCCAATAGATTTCGAGAACTGTAGTATTTTTTTGCGTATTCATAGCATTTCTTATTTTTATATTCTTTATTTCGTTGTATTCTTTTCATCAGAGTTTCAATCTCTTTAGATTCGAAAGGATCTACCAACCATCCAATTTGTTTTGGTACTAAATCTTTAATGATTAGTTCTTTTCGTCCGGCGATTGCAGCATATTTGGGAATTATTATCGGTGTATCACAAGCAAGGGCTTCAATGGCAGGAAGAGCTAGATAAGTAGAATCTGCGAACGCCCACACCAAATCAGCATCCCGATAGAGCTTTGATAGTGATAATTTGTCTTCGATGTATCCTAGAAATTTGATGTTTGGATATGTCAAGGCGAGGTTTTTAATTTTTTTTATTTCGCTACCGGCGCCTGCAAACGTAAATTGAAACTTTTTATCTCCTTTCGCCTTTGCAATAAATTCCATTAAGGGAAAACAATGTTTATCTTTGTCAATTCTTCCTACATATAGTACATTTAGGCTTTCATGGGGCTTTCCCTTTTTCTTTCCATATTTAAAATATTCATGCGCTGCGAAGTGGTGATTTACAACTACCTTATCACCCACGATTGTATCAGCTATGTCTAGTTCACTGCCGTTTGAATTTACCACAACCATATCAACATAAGACATAAGATAACGAACTATTTTTTTTGTAGTTGTTCCGACGTCCCTTATGGTGCTATGGTACATAATGATATTCTTGCCACCAAAAAACTTAACAACCGGGGACAATAACAGTCCAATCCCAAGCCCGTTGTAAATTGTTGTATCGGGGCGTTGCAAAACTAATAATATGAGAGAGGCAATAAACAGAGGAAGATTCCATATAATCCCCAACAAAGGACTATAACAAGTAATGTAGCCAAAACGATTGTAGGGGAGATATGGAATTGAGTAGTACTTCTGGTCTTTTCTTCTAGTTTGCGGTGTGCCATATCCCAGAATTTGAATTTTATGTTTTCGATCAGAAAGTGTGTCGGTAATTTTTTCAATGCTCAGCCAACTGCCACAAGGGAAACACTGTGTGATTGCGAGAGTTTGTTTATTCATGTTATTATATTTCTCAAATATAGGAAGCTCGGTATAATACTAGTAGTATTGAGGTATATTTTGCTATACACTCGACTTACCATCTGTTGAAAAACTAAAGTTCAAGTTTGTTTTATTTTTCTATTATTTCTTAAAAAGAGTATCATCACGGGAGCCAGGCCTTTTAGTATATTACTAAAAAAAAGACGATCATACCACCTATATCCCCCACCAATGGATTTTACGACAACCAAATTATGATATTCTACGAATTCTAACAAGGCTCTATAGGTAAATACTCTTATGTGATGGACTGGCTTATTGTAGTATTTTTCCAAAATTTTTCCCTTTCCGAAACTAGATTTAATGTTGGATACCTCTGTTGCCAATGGTTGGTATCCAAACAACAATATTATTCTTGAATGCCAGGCAGCAAGGTTCGGTGTTGTCAAATACACCAAACCGTCTGGTTTTAGAACAGATTTAATGCTTTCAATTAAGGTGTCTGTTTCATCAACATGCTCAATTATTTCAGATGCGATAATCAGATCGAAATATAATTTCCCGGTCTCTTTCCTTAAGTCCAGAATATCCCCAAGAATAAAATGACCACCTTGAGAATCAATAAATTTTCTATATCTATCATCATTATCGATGCCATAATATTCAAACCGATTAGCCTTTAATTTTTCCCGAGCTATCTGTTTCTTCAAGAACTTCAAAAATGACCCGTCACCACAGCCGACATCCAATATTTTGATTGCGTTAAAAGATTTATTATTTTTAATAGTGGTGATTGCGAGGATCACTCCTTGCCACCATCTTGCCTCTCGACCTGGAGTGTAACATCCACCCTGAAAAGAGCTTTTTTTTGTAATACTCATAGATTTCGATTACTGTCTTTATTTGAAGAGCATTTATTCATTGTAGCTATGAAACGAAATGTTTTTATATCTGTTTTTGTATTTATTTAATATTTTATCGATATTGACCAGTTGACTTCTTCCAAGGCTAAGATTGTACCAATATTCCAGTTCAAATTCATTTTTATATTTAGAATATACAAATTGTCCATAGGTTTCGTAATCCGATACCGATGAGCCTTGAGAATGATCAATATTATCAACTATTCCTTGCCACCATGAAGTTTTACATTTAGTCTCAATAATTTGCTTTAAACTCCTTAATTTCTTTTTTTCGAAGAGTGAATGATGGCTGGTTAAATTGATGAGTGGTTTGATTTCAACACCCAACAATCTTTTTATTGAGGAAAAATATGGTAGATGACAAAGCTGGCTACTTACTGATAAAAGAACTTTATTGCTATGAACAAAAACTTGAGGCCTGCAATAAACAGTATCAGCTTCTGTTATGAGGAAGTGTTCGTTTGTAACATATTTGTCAGCGCTCCATTTTAGAAGCTGTTGAAATAGCCAACCCGACCTGTTTTGACCATTGACAGTGTATTTTATGTCTTTTTTGGTTATTGGAAGCACCTTGTTTTCATCAATAAATACACAATTTTTTTTCTTGGCAATTTTTTTAATTCTTTCAGATAGTGGACAAATTAGATAGATATCTCCGATTGGATGTTTGATGTATTTTCTGATTGAGTCAATAACGCGTACGAGAACATCATAATCCTTGTCTACGGCACACATTACTACATCAATAGGAATATTGCTTCTTATCCCTAATTTAAAATTAATGTCTTTCCCAGCTGTCTTCTTAAGCTTTAAAATAAAAATGGTTAATCTATTTTTTACGAGGATTAATGGATGCAAAAGATAGTATTTAATAATAGAATAATTGGCTCCATTGGTGAGCTGAGCAGTGATTTTGAACATAAATTTTATTTTGTAAAGATATCGATAATGGTGTCGATCTCGCCTTTCGTCATTTCGGGATTGTTTCCAAAGTATAAACCTTGGTTGTGGATCAGTCTGGCGTTGGGATTAGCAAATTTGTCATTAAAATCTTTTGAATATTTAATGAAAAATGGCTGGGCGGTAATATCACCTCCGACAATTGGGCGTATTTCGACGACTTTATTACACAGAGTTACCAAGCGATCTCTGGTTTCGACATTTTTACAGACTACCGGTACAGCAAAATTAGAGAGAAATTCGATATGGTCGTCCTTCATCGGGTAATACTTTTCCCCAATCTGATAGATTCTCTGTGAAAACTTGCGATAATTTTCGTTTCTAATTTTTGTGATTTCGTCGATATACTCAACCTGGAGGTTGCCGATAAAGCCGTTAATTTCGGTCGGTCGCAGGTTGTATCCCAAATCATAAAAGGTATAGCGTGAATAAAAAGTCGAATTGACATTGTGTCGACCCCTAATTTCCGTTTGCTCAGCGATACTTAGATTTCGATCCCAACCATGGGCTCTGACGAGTCGGAGCATTTTGGCTAGCTCCGGATCGTCGGTACAAACGGCACCGCCCTCTACCGTGGACATATGATGGCCGACATAAAACGAAAACGTACTTGCGATGCCATAGTTTCCCAGTTTTTTTCCCTTATAAATAGTTCCCAGTGATTCACAGTTGTCTTCGATGAGAATTATTTTCCGGGAATCACAGATCTTCTTTATTTCGTCGATGTCGTCGCAGAAGCCAAGGAGGTTGGTGATAAAAAGGGCTTTGAGGGGGTAGTCCTTTAAAACAGTCAGGAGTTTGTGACTGGAGACATTTAAGGTGTTTAGTTCAACATCAATCGGAATGGCCTTTAAGCCAAGCTGGATTAATGGCATGACATTGGTCGACCAAGTCAATGCGGAAAAACCAACCAGATCCCTCTTATGGAGTCTTCCAAGATTGATGAGTGACTGAATGATTGCGAGGTTGGCAGAGCTACCACTATTAACGAAGACCGTGTGGTCTCTTCCTTGATATTTTGAAAAATTTCTTTCAAAGTTTTCGCATTCCGGCCCGAAACTCAGTTGTTTTGCTGATTTTATGAACTTGACTAGCTTCTTTTTAGTTTCACCTTCCTTGTAGAATGTAGTTTTAATCAATTTAATCTCTCCCATATTATTTAAATTTTTTATTTTTTATTATTTATTATTGCGGTGTTATAGCTCAAAAAATATTTTGGTATTATATTTTCCATAATATACTCGTATGACTTCCAAAAAGATATAAACCGTTCTGGATATAGATGGGCTTCAAAATACTTGAATTTTGCGTTGGGAAAGATGAAGGAGACAATTTTGCTAAAGTAGCTTTGCTTAAAATGATTGTGGCCAAGCATTTTTACCATATGTGGATAGAATAAGGGGTTGTAGCGATTACCCTCAACAATGATTATCGTGCCTCCTTTTTTACAGACCCGTTTGAGCTCTTTTAGACCAGCAATGTGCTTTGACCTTCTTTGACCTTTTTCATCGATATGATGGAGCACATCGTGCAGGAACACGTAATCAAAAACGGAATCCTTAAAAGGAATTTTGCAGATCCCTCCTTTTTCAAAGGTTAATCCCTTTATTTTTTTTATTTTTTCATGTTCGTATATATCAGTGCCATAAACATCTAGCTTGTATTCGTTGAGAAAGATTTCGGCATCGCTACCATCACCGCATCCCAAATCAAGAATTTTATTACCGGCAATAAAGTTAACATTTAGTTTTTCGAAAATATCTTTTTTGTACTGACCGTATTTGGATAGGTTAATATTCATCTTATGTTTTGTGAGAAGATTTTTTGCCAGCTGAATTTAGAGGCGTATTTTAGAACGTTGGTTTGATAAATCTGGAGTTTGTTTCTGTCACTCATCAAATTAATTATTTCTTCTGAAATTTTACCCTTTATTATCATCCCGCACTCTAGGGATTCTATGTCTTTAGCATTGTAGGGAACGTCGGATACAAGGACGGGAAGACCGCAGGCCAGATAAAGTTTAAGTTTTGCTGGGTCGGCGAAGTAAGTAAAGGAAAGATGTCTCTTTTCATCGTACTTTTCATATGGCGCTATGGCGAGGGAGTATTGAGGAAGGAATTTCTCGATTTCTTGATGATTTTTGATATACCCCTTAAACTCAACATATTTTGACACCTTTAGCTTGTTGGCCAAATCTACGAGTATGTTAAGGTAGTCTCCCCCACCAATAATCACAAATTTGAAACCAGGAATTTTTTTGATGATCTTGGGTATTGCTTTTAGAACTTTTTGAATGCCTTGCTTCTTGGTGATATGACCCATAAATACGAGCGAGTCGGGGATTTTCTTGACTTTGAGATTGATACGATCCGTCCAAACCCCAACTGGGACTACTTTCTGATGGCCACTGGTGAAGCCAAAATACTTCTCCCTCCCCCATTCCATTCGAGGAGAAAGATTCCATGTTTCATCTGCATTTTTGACACAGAATTGATCTATTTTGTGGTAAATAAGGTTTAGAACTTTGTTCTCAAAACGGTAAGGGTTGTAGTCGATCACATAATAAATCACTTTTTGAACATACCCCTGTTTCTTTAGAATTAGTCCGGAAAGGGCGTTGAGATTGTCACTTCCGACAAAAAGGTCCCACTTTATATTTGACTGTCTAACCCACTTTATAGTTAGCCAAACATCCTTGAAGTAGGAAAAAATTGCCGTTGTCTTTTCGATAGGTGCATAGTTTTCCTCTGTAAGTTTGCCTTTCTGATATTTTTCGAAACCTGACCCTTTGAGTTTCTTGTCAAAAAATAATGGGTGGCCGATAAACATGAGATTATCTATTTTTTCTCCATTCAGGTAGTCCTTCAAATCCTGGGCAGGACCAGTTGTATAGACATGAGTAGCAATAACAACATTCATGATTATTTATTGAGAAAATTTTTCTGAAACCAGTCGTATTCTAGTGTGATTCCCTCTTCTAATTCTATTTGAGGTTTCCAGCCAAGCGAAAGAAGTCTAGAAACATCCAATAATTTTTTGGGGGTGCCGTCCGGTTTCGTGGAATCCCAGAGAATATGTCCTTTGAAACCGACGATTTTCTTGATAATTTGAGCAAGCTCACTGATTTTGAGATCCACTCCGGTGCCAATGTTGATTATTTCGGAGCTATCATAATGCTCCATGAGATATATACAGGCATCGGCCATATCATCTACGTAGAGAAATTCTCGATAGACGTTTCCAGTACCCCACAAGACAACCTCTTTCTTATTTCCAACTTTAGCGTCGTGAATTTTGTGGATTAGGGCTGGAAGTACATGAGAACTGTTTAGGTCAAAATTGTCGTGTGGGCCGTAAAGATTCGTAGGCATGACAGAAATAAAATTAGTTCCATATTGATCATTGTAACTTTGGCACATTTTGATTCCTGCGATCTTTGCGACTGCGTACGCGTCATTGGATTCTTCAAGCGGCCCGGTAAGTAGGTAAGATTCTTTGATTGGCTGTTTGGCAAGCTTAGGATAAATGCATGAGCTCCCCAGAAACATTAATTTCTTCACTTTATTTTTCCATGAAGCATGGATAACATTGTTTTGAATCTGAAGATTATCATAGATAAAATCGGCTTTTCTTGTTTTGTTGGCCATAATTCCACCAACTAAAGCCGCAGCCAAAAAAACATATTCTGGTTTTTCGTCTTCGAAAAATTTCTCTACCTGGACTGAGCTTTCTAGATCTAATTCAGATCTTTTCCTGGTAATGATGTTTGTGTAACCATTTTTCGTCAAAGACCGAACGATAGCCGTCCCCACCAAACCGCTTTGGCCTCCGGCAACAAAAATCTTGGCATTTTTTTTCATCATTGTTTCCAGTTGTAACGATTAGATTCTGCTGGAGATATCTTACCTCGAATCCAGCCATAAATATAGATAAAGAGGGTGGAGTAGCAGGCGACGGGGTGGAATAACCAGGCCGGATCAGGCTTTCTCAGATAACCAATGACGGTCTGATAAATGATGGGGGCGATTAAGGCACAGGAAAGAATAAACTTTAGAATGCCTGGCATGAAGGAGTTTTCCCAATCTACGTCGCGATTGTTCCGGGATTTGTGGAAAGACATATCGTTTATCCGTCGAAGTTGTTTGCGGAAGAACTTGGCGACGTCGTTTTCGACGAAAGTGTGAATGATGCCGGCGTCTACTTTGGCAATCTTGACGGCACCATCCGAGCGAATGAGTTTAAGAAGAATATCAATGTCAAATAAATAATATGAATGTTTGATGGCTTCTTGGAGATATTCTTTTCGAAAAATAGTGCCGTTGGCTCCAATAGTGGGTATCGGTTCACGATCGAGGGTTATCTCCAGATAGCCATCCTTCTGCGCCTCAGGAAATTTGAGGTCTGTCCAGCGATTGGTAATATATGAATAGCGATCGTAGTTACCGATGAACAAGCAAATAGGATCGTTCATGCCTAATAAGGCAAAATAACGAGTGAGGAGTGGGTCTTGCCGGCGGTAGGTGTAGCGGATGGGTTCGGAGACAATAATGTCGGCATCTGCGAAGGGCTTCACCATGTCGGAAAGCCAGTGATTATGGGGAAGAATGTTATCGGAGTCGATAAGGGCGATTAAATCTCCAGTGGCCGCCTTAACCCCGGCTGCTTTACCGGCTTCACCGGTTTTAAGTTTGTTTTGGGCTATTTTGGCTCCGTATTTTTTGGCGATTTCAAGAGTACCGTCAATCGATCCGCCGTCTCCAATGACAATTTCGATTTTTGATTTGGGATATTTTTGGATGGCAATGGATTTTAAACATTTTTCCAAGACGGAGCTGGAGTTGAGGGTGGGGATAACTATGGAGATCACTGGAAGCATAATCATAGTTTATCAGTTGTGATATGTTTGGGATGTGGCAAACTGTCGTATAACTAGTTAGAATAGCTTTATTGTGTGGAAATATATATATGTACCTACGACTGAGCGATCTATTAAACTGAACGAACATTATCTACTGCGATATCTTCGAGCAAAGAAATTTGCTGTCGGTAAAAAGGTTCTTGATGTTGGATGCGGAAAAGGCGAAGGAGCAGTCATTCTGGGTGAAGTCGCCACATCAGTTGTAGCAGTTGATAGATCCAAACAAGCTGTAGATTTTGCTAATAATAATTTTGGCGGGCATGCAGTGGAATTTGTTTGGGGAGACATAACGAAACAAGTTTTTGATCAAACATCATTCGATTTGGTGACCGCTTTTGAAGTGATAGAGCACCTGCCAGTGGATAATTTCGAACTGTTTGTCAGAAAAATATCCAGCCTGCTAAACAAGGGTGGCATACTTCTCTTATCTACACCAAATAATATAAGTAGGAGAAAAAAACCCTTGAATCCTTATCACACACACGAGTTTACAGTACCAGAACTTAGAAGACTGCTAAGTAGGTACTTCAAAAAAGTTGAGATTGAGGGTTTAAACTGTATAAACAGTGAATATATCGAGAAACGTAGAATCATAAAAAAGACAGTTGGTTTCCAAATAGCAGAATATCTAACGAGATCTAAAACTGTCACATATATATCGGCTTTGATACCTCAGATCATCAAAAAAAGGATCACCTCAATTGACACCTTACCGCAGTTATCAGAAGATGACTATAAATTTACAAGAGATAGTGCTGGCTCAGAGTCACTTTTTGCGATTTGTAGATTTCCGATCACGTTTTCTAGCTTCAGTCCAAAATAATGGTATTGCTCTAATTGAGTCTCCGTGTCCCAAAGCCAAAAAGAAAGTAGTTATCAACGCTATAGATATCCTTATATAGAAGCGTAGACCTGTGTAGTTTTTGAAAATTGTCATCAGTCTATTTTTCCTGATATTCACCAACAAATCAGTGCTGTTTAAGCTCATTACCGTCTTAGATCCTTTGTGATATATGTACGCTTCTGGAGCAAATAGCAGCCTTCCACCTTGCCTTAAAGCCCTAAGTGATAGATCTACATCTTCATAGTGATACTTATACCATTCATCGAATCCACCTAATTCCCAAAAAAAATCAGCATTTATTGCGAAGGCTGTACCGACAACATAGTCAATTTTTCTACCAAGTTTCTTGCGACCGAAGCCCATACAAAATAACGATAATGATCCCCCGATATTATCTATCTGTTTTCTGTTGGAGAAAGACATCACGCTCGGTTGTATTAAACTTTTTCTGTAAACACGTGACTTCTCAATGATCTTCGAAACAAAAAGTTTGTCTACAACAGTATCATCATTGATGAAAATATACCAAGAGCCTTTCGCTTGTCTAGCTCCAAAGTTAGATCCACCAGTGAAAAACAAATTATTTTCTGATTTAACAACACATATTTTATAAGCTGAGTTAATATTCTGAAGCTTCAGAAAATCATTATCCTTGCCTCCATTGTTCACGACCACAATCTCCATCTTCTGATAATCGCTTTTAGTCAGTGAATTAACACAATCAAATAGTGTCTCGCCACCATTTAATGATGCAATAACTACTGATACTAGTGGTTTATACATGCGATATCCAGTTAGCTCCTTTTTTAAAAGTCTCAAATAATTTCATGTTTCCAAAAATTGAAATCGAGTCATCGTGCCTTGCGTATACAATCCGTTTTTGTATAGTATAGCGAAGGTGGGAAATATTCCACCACAGCCCTTTTAGTATCCAAGGAATCATACGCCATTCGGATGAAAATGTTAGTTTGATACATACCATGATCCACCCACAAAAATATAATGGTACCATCCAAAAGAGAACTTTCAGTTCTGAGTTCTTGATGATGTTTGATAAATTGTTTTTTGCTCCCTCATAAAAAACTCGATATCTGGTTTTTTTGTCCAGGCTACTTTTTTGAAAGTGCCGGGCAATGGCCCTGGGAAAATATATAATTTTGTAACCACTCTTCCAAATTCTCCAACACAGATCGGTTTCTTCTCCGTAGATAAGATAATCTTCATCAAAACCTCCAGAACTGACAAATACATTACGTCTAATAGCCATCGCCGCGCTTCTGGCACCGAAAATTTCCATCTGCTCGTCCCAGTTTGCCGACTTTTCGTTTCTGCCTATTTCGTATGGAAAACCAAAGAATGTTATGAAATGACCCGCTGATTCAATTAGTTCACTGTCTCCAGAAATAATCTTTGCCTGTAGAGCACCAATTTGTTTATTTTGTTTAAATACCTGAACAATGTTTCCAATAAAATCACTTGCAATAACCGTGTCCACGTCTAAAAAAATCGCCAAGGACCCCTTTGATTCTTTTACTCCAAGATTTCTTGACTTGGCCGGTCCCAGGTTTTCTTTGTTTCTTATATATATCAATTTTTCCGTAACAACTTGGTTATTGACTATTTGAGAAGTATTATCAGTTGAGCAATCATCTATTATAATTAGCTCATATTTCATATATCTCGACCTCAAAACTGATTCAATACAGTTAGCAATATATTTTGAACCGTTGTAGACCGGTATTATTACTGATACGTATACGTCGCGGTTCATATTAAAAGGGTTTATTAAAAATATATGCTATACCTTTGCCAAGATAGTATTGCCAGTTCTGCTTCCCTCCTACCTTTTTGAAGATTTGATCATCAGAAACCACACGATTAAATTGTATAACCCTTCTTTTCTTTAAAGTATCGTCTAGATTAATAATGTTCCAAATAATTCCCCCAATAATATTGGATGATCTTCGAAGATCCATTTTTAACAATGCAAATACTGCCAAGACGACCCAACACCCGACGTTGACTGGAAATAGATACCACAATCTTTCTATCCCTAAGTTCTTAATTAAAGTTGTCAGAGTATTTTTACAGCCTCTATAGAAAACTTGATTGTCAATATAGTAACTAAAAGGTTTTTCGTCAGTTTGATATGCGTGCCAAACAGTAATTTTTGGGGCAAACAAGACTTGATAACCTGCCAACCAAGTCCTCCAGAAGAGGTCGGTGTCTTCCAGAAATATCTGATAATCTTCATCAAAACCACTCAACTGTTCAAAGGTTTTTCTGCGTATTATCATCCCTGCTGATTTGCCTGAAAATATGGGGGTCTCCTGATCGAACTGTCCCCCGTCAACCACTCCACGAGCTCTTTCAATGAGGAAGCCCAAGCTTCCCATGGCGTCGCCAGCGTAGTCATACTTATTCGTGCCCATCGTTAACAGTTTTACTTGGGCCGCTCCTGCGAGCTTGTTCCGATCAAAGAAACTGATCACTTCGATAAACCATCCAGATTTGATTTTTGTATCGGCGTCTAAAAATAATAAATACTTTCCCCTGCTTTCACTTACTCCAATGTTTCTGGCTCTTGCCGCACCAACATTATGTTTTAAACTGACAAGATTAACTTTGATGTTATCGTCATACAATTTTCGAAGCAAACTTCCACTTTGATCGGTAGAACCGTCATCAATAACTATTATTTCATAATTACCAGACTCAAGCAAAATAGAATCAATACAACGCTTGAGAAACTTTTCCCCGTTTTTACTGGCAATAATAACTGAGACTATTAATTTACCGCGAGGCATATATTAATCCGTTAGGGAATGTTATTACTGTGGTTTTGAATCCAGAAGAAGACAGTTTTTTAACCAAATTTGGATAATTACGAATATTATCGAGCTTGTGATATTCCAGAATTATAGACCCAATCTTGGACATTAGCGCCCTGCTACAGTTCATCAAAATATCATACTCAGAACCTTCACAGTCCATCTTTAAAATATCAATCCTCTTAACATCGAATTTTTTCATGATGTCTGATAACGTCAAGGTTTGGACAAGCTGTTTTCTACCACAATCTTTTCCAAAGAAAAAGGAATGGGCGGCGTTGTTAGTCAAGGAAATATCCATCATCCGATTTGTACTATTTTTCCAAACTGCACCTCTCTGTAGTTGGATTGTAGTAATCTTATTATTTGCGATATTCCTTTGTAGTAGTTTGAAATTATTTTCTTCTGGTTCGATAGCAATTATTTTACAAGTCTTTGAAACTAGTTTGGTTGATGTTATACAAAAAATACCAATATGAGCACCGATATCAACAATCGTTTTCGCGTCTTTGAACGAAATTTCTCTGGGAAAATATGTTTTCCTAACTACGATTTCATCAAGTATTCCAAGGTCAATGGTTCCAGTTCGTACGGTATATTTTAAGCCATTTCTACTCTTAATTTCAGTGTAACCACCACTGACTAATCCATAGCATTCCAGGTAAAATCTGGGCCAATTAACAATTGATGTATAGACTCTGTGAAAGTTAAATAGCAGACTAATTCTCCAAAATATTAACCTTGGACTAATCATTATTTTTAAATCCAGTAATTGTCCCAACCCACCCTCCCAACCAATCAATGTTGCCTGAAGTAATTGCTTTGTAGGTCCAGTAGCCATTTAAAAACAAAATGTAAAGACCAAATCGCCAGAGATGACCCCATTTGGGTTGATATATGTAGCGGAAATAGTAACGAAAAAAGTTTTCCATTCTTGACTTTGCTCCAGTTCTTTTATAGAAGATGCCTCCGATACTTACGTGATGGTCAACCCTAACACTAGGAGAAAAAATGAGCTCGTAGCCCAAACGCTTTACTTTTTGCGATAGATCCAGCTCGCACCACTCAGCCACCCCCGTAAATGAATAATCATACCCGCCCACTTTTCTTACCAAACTCTTCCGTAAACTCATATTACACGCCTCCAAAAAATCTACCTTGACAGTATCTGGTAAACGTAAACAGGTGCGGAAATTTGAACCAGGAGACCAAGCACCACTACGAAACACTCTCCCCACTTTTAACCGGCCTCCTTCCAAAAACACTTTGTCCCAGAACCAACCGATTATTCTAAAAACCCCTTTTGCTTTATAAAATAAAAACACATCTCTTTTTCCAACCAAATGGCTGGGAATGATTGTCGGGCCACTTACCCCTCCAATAGACTTATCCTTCATTAAACGAAGAATGTTTTCGACCCAAGCTTTACCGACCACCACGTCGTCATCAATCCACGATACAATATCGGCCTTTGCCTTTCTCCAGCCTATGTCACGCACCTTTGCTAAGGCTTTTTCTTCTAAAACATATTTTGAAAGTACCAGTTTCTTTTTGAAGAGTTCAATTACACTCCCCGTACCGTCGCTTGATCCACCATCTACCATAATCACTTCAAAATTCTTAACTGATTGATTGGAGAGACTTTCCAGAGTTTTTCTTAATGATTTTGCACGATTGTAGGTACAAATCACTACTGTCAGTTTGGGCTTCATTTTCCTCAATTATAACCATGAACTATACTTAGACCATGTTTGATTCATTTCTTCGCCATCTGAAGGTAGTTTACTCTTCATCCCAACTCTTCCGGAGGATTTCTCAAATCTATTTTTCATCCCCATTCCATAAGCTAATTGTTTCTCTGACTGTCTCGTGGAAAACTCAACAACCTACTAGATATAACTTGATTATCGAGACTGTCAATTCTTGTAACGCCTCTTGTCTTATGTGCCCGTATAGAGAAATGAATCGAGCGAGATTGGTGATGGATGATGCTACATTTGACAAAATAATCAACCGACTACAAACCGAGAAGTTACCTATTAACAAAGTCTTTTTTAGTGGTATGGGAGAACCTTTGCTGGACCGTAAAATTCTAGATAGAGTTGCACAAGTTCAGAATTTGGGTCTACGTGTCAAGTTGTACACCAACGCATCTCTATTGACCAAAGAAGTTTCCGATAGAATTGTAGAGCTTGGGGTTAGTGAAATGAATATTAGTTTTAACGGTGCAAATAAAGAAGGCTACGAAAAAGTCATGAAGCTTGACTATAAGAAAGCTAATCAAAACATCAAGTATCTGTTGAGAGCCAGGAAGGGAAAAACCACTCCTATTGTCCGCATTTCCTCTATTTTGACCAAAGAGAATGAAAACAAAACCAAGAGCCATCTTTCTCGTTGGAATAAGATTGTTGACTCAGTTGGAGTAAGTATTGCTCATGAGTGGGGAGGGAGTGTATACAGTACTGCGATCAAATCCACTTTTGAGAAAAATCACGTTTTCCCATGTCGTTCCTTATGGCACACTCTTAACATCGATAGTAAAGGTAACTTTGTTATTTGTTGTCGAGACTACGAGTCCAAAACCAAACTTGGAAATATTTATACTCATTCTTTTAAAGATATTATTAAACACCCAACTATTGAAAAATTTAAGTCTCTTCATCTGAAACAAGACATACGGGAACTTCCTGCAATATGTCGTGGTTGCAACTTCCCTTTCCAAGAAGGTGTCGAGTGGTTTATGCCACGATCAAGTGATTAGTTTCAGTTTTCTCAGAATGATTCCCAGGTAGTGCCAACTCTGCCAATTAATGATTGTAAGTCCATAAATCAACAAAAAGGCAAAACAAACTAATGGGTGTAAGAACCAAGCAACATCTTTTCTTTTTAAGTAGCCTCTGATTGATAAAAATAATGGACCGATGAAAGTTGCAGCGTAAAGACAGAAGATGATAATCCTTTTTTTATCTTTTGTTGTATCATAAAGTAGATATCTTCGATTGCTTAAGTCACGTAAATACAAGTCCTCCATATAGCGTTTTCTTTTGGCAAAGAACTCAAATACTCCTTCTCCCGAATCGTGAATAATATCGTTTTTGACAACAACATAGTCTGTCTTGCCCAAATTAATTAAATCCCAATTGACATCGATATGAAAAAAATGTTTTTCGTCAACCTGAGCCATATTGAGGATTTTTCTTTTTATTAGAAATCCATTTGCTCCCAAAGTTGGCATATTATTCAAATCATGCTTCACCAAGAAGTAACTCCCTTTATCATTTGCCTTTCCGAGTATTTTCCACTCTTCTTCTAGATAGCTTTGTCGGTCGGCCCTTCCCAAAAAAAGGGCTACCGGATCATTGGCGCCGATCAAAGAGAAATATCGATTCAATATCTTATCTCTTTGGCTATAGTGATATCTCCAAGTGTAACAAGCTGTAGCTTTTGGCTCTTTTTCCAGTGACGCAACCATAGTGGCTAACCAGTTTCTGTTCGGTAAAATATTATCGCAATCAATTTCCAAAATTAGTTCGTTTTTTGCTATTTGGAGGGCCACCGATTTTGCCGCTTCGGGACTACCGGTGTTTTCCGGAATAACTCTGGCTCCAAATTTGGCACAGTACTTTAATGTTTTGTCTGTCGATCCTCCGTCTGCGACTATAATCTCGATCTTCTCTTGATCATAATATTGGTTCCGGATACTTCTTAATGCTTTACTAAGAATCTCACCTGCATTTAGAGTTGCCATTACCACACTAACACTCTTCATATTTTAGAAATAGATAAATATAGAATCACAGTCATAGTTTATCAGCAGTCGTGATATTATATTTAGTAACATGTCAAAAGTAACTGTAGACAGCAAGCAGTGCATTATGTGCAATTTGTGTATTGATATGCTTCCAGAAGTGTTTGAAGAAAAGAGAAACAAGAGTACGGTAAGGGTAGGTGTGGATTTTGGTGATAAGGCGGTTATGAAAAACGTCAAGATGGCGGTCGAAGCCTGCCCCGTCCAAGCTATAAGGGCAGAATAACTACGGAACTTATCTACATAGATTCCCGATTCCCGATAGATCGGGACAGGCTAGGTCGGGAATGACAGGAGTTATTTGTATAGATTCCGGCTCGTAGGCCGGAATGACAGAGGAATAGATAAATGGCTAGGTGTTTTCGCCGTGCTGGCCGAGCTGTTTGGGGGAGAAGTCCATCATGTGACCGAGGAAACGCCAGCCGGCCATAAAGAGGAACTTGATATCGTCGATGTGCCTGATCTCGGTCAGTTTTCTAACAATGAATCGGGGACTGAGAAACGACTTGTAGAGATCTTGAGTAAGTTCCAGTATTTGGGTTTCTGTCAATGAAGTTTTCATCACCGGTTTTCTCATATCGTAATCATCATAATTTTCCGAAAGAAGCCAATCTTCCTTCTTACATTCTTTCCAGAGAGGAGTGCCGGGGTATGGTATAACCACTGTGGCCTGAAGAGTGTCTACGTAGCCTTTGTCAAAACATTTCTTGGCGAGGTCAACTGTTTTCCTCGCATCTTCGTAGGTTTCCCAGGGGTAGCCCATCATGATAGTCAGGTGAGGATCTAGACCACCTTTCTTGGCCATGCGGACACCTTCTTCGATCTGGTCAACCTTAACACCCTTATCGAGGTGATCCAAGGTGTATTGGTTAGCCGATTCCATACCGTAGAGAATGAAACGGAAGTTGGCTTTTCCCATCAGATCATAGTGTTCTTGCTTCAGAGCGTTGAGGCGCATGTTACAGCCGAAGACGACTTTTTTATGGTAGCCGGAATCAATTAATAAATTACAAAAATCAATCAGGGGTTTGCCGATCATAAAAGTGCCGGCATCGTCGAAGATTTCTTTGACGTGGTACTTATCGACGACGTGCTTGACTTCGTCGAATAGTCTTTGCGCCGTAAATCGGCGGTAGGAGCCGATGGGGTTGATCGTATGATCCCAGACGCAGAAGGTACAGCGATTCCACCAGCAGTCCCGACCGGAGTACATATAGGTAGCGGGGGTGTATTTATAATTGCCGTTGTAAACGGAATAAAGTTCCCACTTGGTCAGATCGCGATCGACAAATGGAAGAGTGTTCAGATCGTGTCCGATACTGGGTTTACCGGAATTGGCATAAACTGACGTTCCCTTTCTTTTGATGGTTTCGGATGGTTTCTGTTTGATGCGCTTGTCCCCCACTCTCCACCAGATGCCGCCTTCCAGTTCGGTATCTTTAGAAATATGATCGAGCAAATTAACGATGACGAAGTCGTAATCGCCACCGGTAATTAAATAGTCCACCTTACTGTTGTCCATCATTTCTTCCGGGGCAAAAGTGACGTGGTCCCCTACCCAGACGAGAAGGAGTTTGGGCAATTCTTTTTTCAGAATCTTGGTCAGAGCCCAGTGTTTTTTGACTATTGGAGACTTGGTCTCGACCATTAAGACGTCCGGCCTAAACTTCTTAAGTTCTTTTAGCCACTCTTCAAATGATTGTTCCTGCGCAATGCCATCCATCCATTTGACTTTGTAGCCATGAGCCTTAGCGTTGGAGGCGGCATAAGCCGGGACCATGGGGTAGATGAAGGTCTTGGCGTTGAAGTACTGAAACTGACGATTTTGGGAGAGTAACATGATCCCTTTGTCTGAGGGAGTGGGTGGATAACCGACGACTAGCCGGAGTTTTTTGGATTTTGGTTTTTTTAACATTTGTGTTGTGTTTATTTGATGGAGTGAGATTGCTTCGGCTCGGGTACGAGACTCGCAATGACGATAATTTATGGAAAGAGTTGCTTTCCGGTTTTGTCTTTAATTATGATAGCAAGAACAGGGCAACTTCGCGCGGCTTCCATCACGGACTCAAGTGTGTCCCCGTCCGGATCGGAAATAATAGCCTTGCCGTCTGAGTCCCTCAGGAGAAAGGTAAAGGGGGCGGCGATGGAGCAAGGCCCGGCTGAGATACATTTATCGAGATCAACGGTGATGGTGTGGCCATCTTTGCGAACTGCTTCGCTTTTTGATTCGGTGGTGATGATATTAGACATTGGTGTTTTATTTTAGCAGGAAACGGTTAGGTGTGAGATTTACCCGCAAGGGGTATCCAGGAGAGCCACTCCCGCCAAGGCAGGTCTCGCAATGACGATGATGATTGACTTCGGTTATTGTTTGGTATTAAATGGAGATATGGGAAAATTTAAAGTTTGGTTGTATCGCGATAAGAGAGGTAATTCACCTATTACAGAATTTATAATTAAGGTTAACTCCAAACAGGAAGCAAAAATCCAAAAACAGATACTACATCTAACAGATTACGGCATAACCATTCAAAATACCTTTCTTCGTAGAATTTCAGGAACTGTTTTGTGGGAGGTAAGAATTCTTGGAAGGGATAATATTCGAATTTTTTGTGCTAATACGATTCACGGAATAGCCGTTTTACATATATTTTTCAAAAAAAGTCAAAAAACTCCTGAAAGGGACATTTCTTTAGCCTTGAAAAGACTCGAAATCCTGACTTGACAAAATATATCGTATAAGATATATTTATTGATATGAAACACAATATGATTGATTTTCAAGAATTTTTTGAATCTAGGCTCAAAGACCCTGTCTTTAGGACTGAGTGGAATAAGGTCGAACCACAATATCAGCTTGAAAGGGCCATTATTAAAGCTAGAATCGAGAGAGGCATGACTCAAAGTGAACTCGCTAAGAAAGTCGGTACTACACAAGCCGTCATATCGAGAATAGAATCGACAAACACAAATCCCACGATAAACATGGTGAACAAAATTGCCAAGGCATTTGGGAAGAAACTGAAGATTGAATTTGTGTCTCGCTGAGCTTGAGTGAAGCAAGGTACAAAAAATGTACTTTCGTGATCTCAACTCTTTCCAAAATGGAAATAGTTGAAGTGAAAGTAATGTGCAAGAATTGCACATTGTTCCAAAATGGAACTATCTGGCTAACTTTTTCGTAAACAGGAAGCCTTGGAGGAAGCGTGCTCCGTACCAGAGATGGGTGAGGAAGATAACGGGGATGGAGAGAAGAGATTGAAAGATATTTTTTGAGACGCCGGCTATCCAAAGAGAGTTTAGGAATAGCATGAAGAAATAGAGGGCGAAGGAGTAAAGGTCGACAGTAAGAACTTGATGGAGTGAGATTGCCACGTCGGCAAAGCCTCCTCGCAATGACACACGACTGGATTGCCACGGCTCGAGTACGAGACTCGCAATGACGTAGACGAGGCCGAGGAGAAGGAGGGAGGGAAGAAAATAGGTGAACTTCAGTGAGGTCTCGGGGAGGATGCGGGCAAAGAAGCCCCGATGAAGACCGAAATTTCCATTTTGCCTAAGATGAGGGAAGAAAATGGGTCGGCGATGATGATAAACCAAGACCTGGGGATCATAAATAATTTTTTTACCTAGTTTGTGAGTGAGATCGAGACAGAGCTTGGTATCTTCACCCGGCCAGAAGTTTGAGTCAAAACCACCAACTTTTTCGAAGTCCAGTTTGCGGACGGCTAGATTCATAGAAGGATAGTCTTTGACGAATCTCTTTTTAAAAGGTAGAAATCTATAAAGATGGGGGCCGGCACCCATGGGAGAGGCAGAAGCCCATCCGGAAGCTTCTTCCTGCCAACTGACCCCTGGAGGAGTAACGCCAGGACCTCCCACTCCGGCGATATTTTTTTTCTTAAAGTGAGGAACGATATTTTCTAGCCAGGTTTCGGAGGGATAGGCGTCGTCATCAATAAAAGCCAGAATTTCTCCTTGGGCCATTTTGGCTCCAATATCTCGCTTCTCTGCTGGGCCGACATAGTGACCGAAGAATTTCTGGCGTAATTTGGGGTAGTTTAGATCTACGTGGTAGTCACAGACCAAAATTGTTTCGAAGCGCCGGTAAGTTTGTTTTTGAATGGCGTCTAGGCACTCTCTCAGATAGGGATTATCTTTTTTGTAATCGACGATGATGATGGAGACGATGGGAGGTGCTTGGTTCATGGGTTATCGGTTATTGACAATGATTTAATTTAATTGTATTGTGTACTTAGTTAATCTCGCCTGGATGGGTGTTTACACCGGTTCTGCGAGATTTTCGCGTTTTAGGCATAAATATACCAGTTAATTTGACTGTATGGAATAATTGTGGTATATTTAACTCATAAAGTTCCTCGGCCGAAGTATATGCAAATTGCTTCAATTGGCGGAGGAATTTTTGTTATTCAGGGAACATCGACATTAAGTGTTTTGCCTTGGTTCTCTTGTTTTCTTTAATTTGTACAATAAACTTTTGTCCTGCTTTTGTTTTTCCATAGAATCGATGAAGAATTTCTTCCCTGTTTGCTGAATTTTCCTTGGAATATGGGTTAACTCTGGATTGTCTAATAAGGGCTACTGCTGCAGAAAAGTATTTCAACCTTTCAGTTCTCACTTTAAATGATTTTTCGAACATGTGTTTCCAAAAGATATTAAAAAAGATTTTGTCTTTTTTAAAAAATGCAGATCTAACATATGGTTGCCTTTTTGTTCGCTTTCTAATTATTTCAAAGGTTTGGTGAGCATGCTTAAAAACTTCACTGTATGAGGTTCCAGGGAGCTTGTTGGCAGTAGTTTGAAAATATTTTATTTCCATTTCATTTATATCTTAGTTTGAGGGCGGGGTCGTGTTGCCATTGGTCCGAACCGCCATCGTCGTAGTAACGAAGGATGTAGGTGCGATAAAGAATGGCTAGATAGTCATAAACAAAGTTTTGGACCGAGGATAGACCGACGTTGCTGGAGAAACTTCTGGAGATTTCGACTGGTGACTCGAAGATGCGAGAGTAGCCCAGACGATTGGCTACTGTAAGAATCTCTAAATCAAAAGCCCAGCGCTTCACAATGAGACGAGGTAATACTTTCTCCAGGACCTCTCTCTTGAAGACTTTGAGACCAGTCTGAGTATCGGAAACATTTAGACCAAAGAAGAATCTTGTGGCTCGCTGGACGATGTATGACATAACCTTTCTCTGCCAGGGATAATCGACTTTACTGGCGTGATGGCGTTTACTACCGATAATGATGTCGGCGTCGTACCACTTCATGTGCTCGAGAGCCAAGCCAATACCTTTTGCATTGAGGTCTGAACCGGCATCGATAAAGGCGATAATTCCACCTCTGGCTCTAGCCATACCGAAACGAACGGCATAACCCTTACCTTTGTTTTCTGAATAAAAATAGATTTTAGTATTGTCCCCCTTGAAAGTCTTGGCTTTTTCATAAGTTTTATCTCTTTTGGAGGTAAGGCCGTCGACCACACAGAGAATCTCGTAGGGACGGTTAAGCAAATCCAGATAGAGCTTAATAGTGGAGAGATCTCTGGCAATTGATTTGCAGTTATATGTAGGGACAATGACCGAGAGAAGATTCGGATCTGACTTAAGGATTTTTCTTTTTTTGGCCGCGGTGGGCATGAGAAGATTATAACGCTACTTACTATTGACGCGAGGGAAAAGGAGGAATGCCAGGAGGGAGATGAGGAGGAGGAGGTGGACGGTGAAGTTTGACCAGATAACGCCGGAGAAGGAAGATCTGAAGAAATAAAGAACCAGTGGCTGAGCCAGAGTGGCCAGCAAAAGTAAGTAGTTTGCCTCCGGACGACGGATGGCCATCAGAAAAGAGAGAATGAACTGGCTTAAGGCAAAAAAGACCATCGAGAAGGCAAAGATTGATAAATATGGAGTAATGGCCAGGTAAGCAGTGCCGGAAAGGACACGAGTGATGAACCCGGGGAAAAGACTAAAAATACCGGCGCCAATTAGTCCCAGAGCCAGAATTAAGGAACCAAGCTTGATGAGAACAGAGTTGGCCGATCCGAGGACGGTGTGGCGGTGAGTGGCTATCGGTAGCGTGAGAGTAATGAGAGGGGTCAGCCCAAAAAGAATCATCCGACCGAGAATGGAAAGAGCCGAGTAAAGACCAGAAAAATAAGCATCGGAAAAAGCTCTTAAAACCAAGATGTCGGTAGAGATCAGTGATAGCGTCCCTAGAGAGTATAAAAAACTGAAACCGGTGAAGCCGCCGAGTGAAAATTGAGGTGGTGTCTTAACTATCTTTCGTGGATAGATAGCTGGCCGGATCTTCCAGAAAATAATAACAGTACCGATAAGGCCAGCAGAGAGCTGACCTAAAACGGCGCCGGTAGCTCCTAACCCTAGCCGTATAAAAAGAACCGATAAAAAAATTGTCAGAAATACACCAATAAAACCGACAACCGAAAGGTACATAAATTTTTGGAAAGCAGTAATGTATGAAGTAACAATCGTCTGAAAAAGAGAGACAAACATGCTAAGACCAAGTACCACAAAAGCGATGGGGTGAGCCTTGAAAAGAACCGACAAGGGGTTGGCAAAAATCAGAAGAGATAAACCAAGAGTAAGGGCGATGGGACTAAGAGTCTTCAACAAGTAGTAGAAAAAAAGATTGATGGACTTAAGATCCTCTTTGGCTTTGAAGTCGGCCACGAACTTGGTGACCACGGTGGCGACGGTGCCCATGGGGATACTGAGAATATAAATCAGGGACAAGTAAGATAAGAACTCTCCATATTCAGCGGGGACTAGGAATCTTAGTAAAATCAGATGAAATAAATAGCGAAAAATATTTTGAGTAAAGCTGGCTCCGTAAAAGACTAAAGTATTTTTGGCGGTAGGGGTAGAGATGGCTTGCAAAATTCGACGCATGAGTTAGTTTACATTAGGCAACGAAATAGCCGCGAGTAAAAAAGATAATAGCAAAGGCGGAACCGACCAGACTAAAGGTGTAGTAAAAAAAACGAACAAAAGGGTGCTGACGTTCCAACCAAAGTGCCAAAAAGATAAAAACAGGGAACATGACTAGAGTGTATCTGGGTAGACTCATGAACGAACCAAAGAAACTGGGGAGAAGATAGGAAAGAAAGACAAATAACCAGTAGGAGAAACGAATTTTTTTGAGAGAAAAGATTAAGACAACCAAGACCAAGGTAGCACAAAGTAATTCCAAGACGACCGTAAAAAATAAGGGGTCAAGGTGATCGGTAAAAATAAGCATTTTGAGATAGCGGAAAAAAACTTGATGAATCAGAACTAATTTATCGATGGGAGCCAAAATAAACAAGCCACCGGTCTTGATAATTTGGAAACGCATAAACGACCATAGTCCCAACGGAGGTAGAGCTAGCCAAAGGACTGAAGGCTTTAAACACTTCTTAAAATCTTGACCGTTAGCCAACCAGAATTCGTAGACAATTGCCGGCCAGAGAAAGAAACCGGTAACTCCAGTGGCAGAGGCGATGGAGGCCATGACACAGGCGAGAAGAAACATGTTCTTCCTAACAAAATAAAAACTAAGAACGGCGAGCAAGAGGAATAACGACTCGGGGTAGGTCGAACCAAAGAAAAAAGCGGTAGGAAATAAAAGAATCAGATAAAGAGTAGATTTGGCAATTTTGGCTTTGAAGTCTAAAGCAACTAGTTTATATAGGAAATATAAAGCCAATATAAGAGCGAGGTGGGAAACAATAAGTCCTGAGGTGAGATAGTTATCGAAAAAATTTAAGATACGAATGGCCCAGGGATAGACCGGGAAAAAGGCATAATCCAGATCTGTTTGGCGCTGGAAACCATAACCCAATTCAGCCAAATTTAGATAATGGCGACCGTCGAAGTTGGACCACATGGAGAAGAGATTGGTGACTGAGAGTTTCGGAGTTAAATTGGTGAAGCGGGTACGGGGAGAGAGAAGAAACATGGCCGGAAGGGCTATGAGAACAATTAGAAGTCTCCAGCCAAGAACAAGTTTGAGGATTTCTTTTAAAGACATAGTGTTTTTTTATAGACTTCGAGGGTGAGGCGGGCGGTTTTGGACCAAGTGAAGTCGCGAGAACGTTTTTTGGCCAGTTCGATTTGATGGGCTTTTGATGTCGGCGAGAGATTCAGAGCTTTTTTGATAGCCTTCTCCATGGATTTTAATTTTCTGGGGCTAAAGGTAATAGCTCCCTCGTGATAGATCTCGGGAAGACTTGACCTTTTGGAACTCGCTATCAAACAACCGGCCGTCATGGCTTCGAGAAGAGGCAGACCAAAGCCTTCGTAAAAAGAGGGTTGGACATATAAAGAAGCTAATTGAAACATGGCGTTAAAATCTTCATCCGGGACGAAACCCGGGTAACTGATGTGGTTGTAGACTTGTAAACGAACTAAATCGATTAACTCCGGGTGAACCGGTTTGACAATTTCTTGGAGCATGCCCTTGCCGACGATTACCAATGGTATCCCAAGACGATCCGTAACTTCGGCTAGGGAGGGAAGATTTTTATTTGGATTTGGCCCAGCGGCAAGCGTGAGAATAAATTTGTCCGGAAGATGATATTTTTCTTTGACTTCGGCAATCTTTGAAGAAGAGGGGGGTTGTTTGTAGGTTTCCGCTACCGCCAAGGGAGTAACAAAGATTTTTTCCGGAGAGACTCGAAAATATTTTTCGATATCTTTCTTGGAGTTTTCGGAATCAGTAATAATGGCGGAGATCGATCTTAACGAATACCATTGGCGAAATAGATTAATTGTCCCTCTGATACCTCTAGGGTACCGGCTGGACATGACCAGTGGAGTCAGATCGTGGATGGTGACTACCGTTGGCTTGTCTTTCTTCACAGGCAGGGTAGCGTAAAAAAGGTCAAAGAAAGGGAAGTGAATAATATCAGGATCGTTTTCCGTTAAAGATATATCCTGAAGTTTGGCTAATGCCTGTGAAAGATTTTCGGCATAGACTCCTACTCCCCTACCGGCGGAATGATCGCCTCCATTTAGAAAAACTTTAATTTTTGCCATATTCTTCGTCTTTGTATAGTTCCCAGAGCTTCATATATGAAAAGGCATGATGAAGACCTGAGTAAAGTGAGAAGACAAATCCGGGAAAACCGTCCATAAAACCACGATAACGAATATACAAACTAAGAAAAGTCCCCAAGGGTTTAAAGAATAAATAATTTAGAGTATTAAGAAAATTAACTTTGACGCCGTCTCTTTTATAAAAACCGGCTTGAAGACTGGAGTAGCGATTCTCCCTTAGTAAGTAACGGGAAAAATCGGGGGTGGCGTAATGATCTAGGTCAGAACGTAACCAACCAATATTTCCCTTAACTACCATTTGTTCGTGGACATCTTTGGCGGGTAATTCTGCCTTACCTCTTTGAAATAGTCTGATAACCGGATCCGGGTATTGACCAGCGTTTTTGAGATAACGATTTAAGAAAAAGTTATTTCTGGGTAACCAGTAGGCGGCGGCTGGTTTGGTGAGACGATGCGGTTCAGGAAAAAACGGGAGAAGTTGGTTGATGGTTGATTTAAATGGTGAGAGCCAACTATCGTAACCAAAATACTCCCCTTCCAAAATACCGATTATTTCCTTTTTCATCTCGGGAGTGATTCTTTCATCGGCGTCTAGCTGAAGAACCCAGTCGGAGGTGGCGGCTTCGTTCGCGATTCTTTTCTGGATATGGAAGATGGGATTGTTTTCTCGGAGCAGAATTTTGGCGCCGTATTTTTTGGCGATCTCCATAGTTTTGTCTTGAGAATGTCCGTCCACGATGATTATTTCATCGACCCAGTCTTTAACAGACCTTAGGCAGTCGGCAATACAGTCTTCATTGTTGAATGAAGCCAGGGTGATGGAGATGGATTGGCGTTTGGTTTTCATTTGGTGGAGGTCAATTTAAACATGGTGGCTCCGGAAGGAGATTTTACAGTGCCGATGACCTTCGTGTCATCTACTACCTCCTCGGCAGATATAAGAAGGGTGTTGGGGAGGTTTTTGTCCTGTGCGTAATTTATGGTCCTAAACTCATATTTGCCCAATTGACGGCCCGTGGCAAAGCCGTAGTGATCCGGAGCAGACATGACGATATCTCTTTGCAAATCAGCAGGGGGATATTTCGTGAAGAAAGCGATGAGAATATATGGCTGGTCGTAGCGATCGGTAATGATAATGTGGTCATACTTGTCGTAGTTTGCCTTGGTAAACGAAGCTATCTGATCGAAGCCATATTGCCAAGCATAAGGCAACTCTTTGGGGTAGTGGACATAGTACATATGAAGATAGCGGGCAAAATCGTAAGAGAGAAAAAGTCCAAAAACAACTATGGCGGGGACAATAACCTTGGAAAAGTGTTTTTTTATAAAAATGAAAAACTCAACGGTACCCATGGCGGAGATGATCATAAAGGGTACGGACATATTCTCTGCACGTAAGGCGTGAGGTGATTGGTAAGTAAGCGAGGCTGCCAGAGGAGCGATCAGGAACCAAGCCAGAATGACTTTCTTACCGGTTGTTTCTAATTTGATTAGAGAGAGTAAGCCTAAGACAAAGAACGGAAGAAGGATCAGAAGACTTTGACCGGTTTCGGGGACTCGACTGCGAGCAATGGCATCTCCGTTTAAGAAGAGAAAACCGGGTGAGTAGTGAGAAAGATAATTTTGGACGAATCTGAGAGAATACGAAAGATAGCGATTGTGAATTAATTTAACCGGTAGCGAATTCAAATCGAGGTGCTGAAGACGATAATTGGTAGCTTGCCACTCCGGGCCGGTATCGGCAAAAATAGAAACACCGGAGAAACGGGACTGACCCTCTTTGGAAAGTAGCTGAGAGGCGATGGGAAAGGTGAGGAGAATGCCGAGGGTGGTGGCGAGGATGATAGTTCTCAGTTTCGAAGGGGTAGATTTCCAGATGGATCCCCGCGTTCGCGAGGATGACAATAATTGAAAATCGAAGAGGGAGGACCAGTAGATGGTGACAAGAGAAAGAGCGAGAAGGGGGGAAATAACTCTGGCTGAATGATAGGTATAAAGACTAATGACCAGAGATATCACAAATAGGAAAAAATATTTTTGATTTTCCAAACCTTTTATAAATCCCCAGAGGCCAAGCAGGATAAAGAAAGTGGCGGCATTGACTTCCCAGCCACCTCTGGAAAATTGTAGATGCCAGGGAGATAGGGCGAGAAAAAGAGTGGAAACTTCGGGAAGGTGTTTAAAGACAGCATTGTCCGGATGGATTCCCGCCTTCGCGGGAATGACAGGTCTAAAGAGTATTTGAACAAGAAGATAGACGAGAAAGACACTGCCAATACCCAAGAGGGCTGAGGGAAGACGGACGGCGGTGACGGTCAGTCCGAAGATTTTGACAAAAGGCAAGACTAGATAAAAATAGACCGGGAGCTTGTAATCATCGAACGATCTGAAAACTAATGGCCAGGAGACTGAATGCTCATCCTTGCCTGTTTGGAGGAGCGACCAGGCGTTGTAGCCAATGGCGGCTTCATCGGCATTTAAGCCGGCGGGAAACTTATCCAGAGAATAGAGCCTGAGAAAGGCGGCGAGAAGAAGAATGACAATAATGAGAAAATATTTTTTCACTGGTCTTTAGTTTTGATGACTCTTAACGAAATATCTCCGTTCGGGAAGAGAATATCCACATGCTTATCAATAGTGGGTAAGGTGAAATCGAAAGTTTCGGGAAAATTTCCAATAGTGCCGACAAAGATGGTTCCCGGCTGATTTTGGACTTCACTTAGACCAGACTGATGAAACTGCACCCGACCAACTTGGGAAACTTTGCCGACATCGTAACCTCCGGACTCGAACTCGTTTATCTTCTGATAGGTAGCCGGGTCGAAACGGGAATAAAAAAGATAGAAGACGTAAGGCTGACCAAAGACATCGGTAATAACAGCATTGTTCTCGGGATATTGATTAACAAATTGGATGGCTTCTTTGAAACCGTAGATATATTCCTTGGCATAGGCGAAGTTCGCGTGGACGAACAAGAGATCAAGAAAATAAACAAAGAAGATGACGGTGGTGATGGAGGTAAAAACAAAAAGAAATTTCACCTTGGTAAGGGCGTAGTAAACTCCCAGCCCAATAAAGATGGCTAGAGGAATAGTCAGAAAGAAGGCTCGGACGGTAGAATATTCCGACAAGGTGAGAGAGCCTGGTAGGGGTGAGAGTAAAAGTAAACCGGCAAGCAGAAGAGATCTTTTTATTCCGGTCGACTTCAGGAGAAAGATCACTCCCAAGACAAACCAAATAAGGTCAAAGGGTAGTAGCATACCCATGCCGGGAATGTGTCCCCTCTCCACCACATCCGTACCCTCATAAAAGAGAACGGTAGGACTGAGGTGCTTAAGATACCGACTAGCGACCAGCCGGGCGCTAAGCTCAGCTTGATTGTGAAAAAGGCCCAGACTGACCGGGTTATTATTATCAGTAGCTCTTAGCTCTTGACTAATTCCGGGACGGTAACCAAAAATACTAAGGCGTTTGAGACGGTTGCCGGCTTCCCCGGTCATGGTCGATAAAGTAAAGGCTAGGAAAAAGGCTAGAGCGAAAGCGATGAAGGCTTTATTTTTTTTGATAGAAAAATATAGTTTGAATTGATCTCTAAATTCCGACCAGTAAATAATGATGGGAAGAATTAAAACTAGGGGTGTAAAAAGCTTAGCCGCCTGATAAGTAATAAAGGTGAGTAGCGCCAAAATGATGGAGTAAGTCAGGAACTTGCCGGACCTAATAAAGACCAGAAGAAAATAAAGAGCGAAGAGGAGTAAGGTAGCGAAGACATTGGTTTCCCAAGCACCTCGGCTGAAGTGGATATGCCAAGGCATAAGAGCGAGAGAAAGAGCAGTGAAGGAGCCAATGGGGATGGATCTCCCCCTTCGGGGACCATCGGCCCTCATCCGCGAGGATGACATAGAGAAGAGTTCGTTAGTCAAAAGGAAAACGCCGTAAATAGCTAAAATGCCGGCGAGGGCGCTCGGGAGACGGGTGGCAAATTCGGTGAGTCCAAAGATAAAAATAGGTGGTATGGCTAGATAAACATAAAGACCGGGCTTGTAATCACCAAAGCTTTTGAAAATTATCGGTAGAAATTTACCAAACTCGTCCCGACCGGTTTTGATAATCGAGTAAGCGTTGTAACCCAGGGCGGCTTCGTCCCAAGTAAGAGCATTCGGGAGAGATCCTAACTGGTAAAGTCTTAAGACAGAACCAAGAACCAAGGCCAGAATTAAAAGCCAGTATTTTTTCATGGAAGTTCGATAATCTTAAAGGCCGTAGAGCCATCCAAAAAGTTTATGGTCTTGAGGACATTGGCTCCGGCGGGGAGATGATCCGGAGAAGCGATCATGAGACTCTTGGTGGTAGAGACCTCTCCGCCACTTTCCAAAGGCAAAGTAGTGAGTTTGGTAGCCGGAATTTGCCAATCATTGATAAAGTAGACCTCGCCAATTTTGTCGGTCCAGAACCAGTCCGATTTTCCATAGCGAATATTATCCCCACCCGGTTGAAGTTTTTCCGGGGAGATCTTATTAAAGAAGGCATAAAAGATGTGAGGCTCACCATAACGTTTGGAAATAAAGACTTTATTGAAACCTTTTTGATTATTTAAGAAGTCAAAAACCTCCCGATAACCGTATTGCCAAGACTCCGAGTAAACTTTGGGATAAAGAGTCATATAGTCGTTTAAATAAACCCCAAAGTTCGCCGTGATGAGAACTATGAAGACGGCTGAGATAGCAGTTTTAATTCTTGAAGAGAAATGATTAAGAACAAAGAACAAGCCCAGTCCGGCGATGATAATAATGGCTGGAATCATGGGATTGGGACGGAGAGCCTGAGGTGGATCCACGGTAAGCGCAGAAGCGACCGGGGACAGTAGTAGCCAAGCAAACAAAAATTGGTGAGATTTTTCGCCTGGATTTTTGATCAAATAAAAGACGCCAGCTAAAAACAAAAACAGAATCGGTAAGCCGAGAAGATTGGCACCGGGAATAGCAAATTGGAACTGGGCTCCCCGACTCTGATTGAAGAAGGCCGGAGTAAAGTACTCGAAGTAATTATTGATGAGGGTCTGGAGGAAATATAGCGGACGGTTGAAAACAAATTTAGCGACTAAGGGAGGCAGACCGCTCTCAATTCTTTTTTGACCCAAGGTATAGGCCGTAGACTCCGTGATAATGTTTAGCTTGCTGTAGCGCGCAGTGCCGACACCGGTAAAAATTTGAAAAGCCACAATGGAGGCGAAGAATCCGAGGATGAAAATTGCGATCATTATCTTGATTCTGGATTGCCACGCCTGCCTGCCGGCAGGCAGGTCGGTACCTCCTCGCAATGACGGCCAATAAATGCTGACAAAGGCGACGAGAAGGGTGGGGACAAAAACCCGTGCAGTATTGTAGGTATGAAGAGACAAGCCGAACAAAAGGGCCGAGGGAATCAAAAGAGACGCTTTCTCGAGACCTTTGATCAAAAAGTAGGTGGCAAAGATGATCAAAGTCAAAGATAAATTGGCTTCTAGAGCCGGACGGGAAATAAAGAAGTGCCATGGGAGGAAGGCTAAGAAAAAGGCGGAGATGAGGGGGAGATTCTTATGACGAGTCTCGGGAAAGAGGACACGGGTTAGGAGATAGATTCCGGGGATGGCGAGGGTACCGGCAAGAGCAGAGATAAAGCGGATTGAAAAAACCGAAAGACCAAAAGCCCAGACAGGGAAGACCGTCAAATAGATATAGAGGGGAAGTTTGTAGTCACCAAAGGCTTTAAAGATGAGGGGCAAACGGACTCCCCATTCGTCTTTGCCGGTTAATAGAATTGAGTAGGCGTTATAACCATGACTGATTTCATCCCAATTAGGAGCGACCGGAAAACGATCTAACCAGAAAAATCTGACTAAACCACCCAACAAAGTTAAAAATAAAAGAATCAGAAGCTGTTTTTTCATTTCTTAAAATCGAAGACTTCCATTATTATCTCACCCGGCGGAGTAATTACCTGATATATAGTGTGCCTGTCCGATGGAATGAGGCTATTTCCTTGCCAGACATAAAGGGTTTGGAGATTTTTATCTTCCGGCCAGTTTAGGGCTTCGAAGCTGTATTTTCCCAGTTGGTAACTACCCATTTGATCTAAATAAGTGACCTGTCTTTTTTCGATCTCTTTTTGCCAGAGAGCGGTGGCTAATTGAAACTGATTTGGTGGTGTCTTAAGATAGAAGGCGACGAAACTCTGACTCTGTGTCCCCTTCTCGACCATAACAGTATCGTAATTTCCTTGGATCCTAGCGACGGCGTTTATGGTATCTCTCCAGCCGAAAGACAAGGCTCTGGGATAGGTAATGGCCGAGTTGAAAAAGTAATCCTCAAAATAGAATCCGGTCAGGATAATGGCCAGTCCGGTAAAAAGAACTAGAATTTTTTTACTATACTTATTTTTTATTTCCAAGAAACTGACAAAGCCAAAAGCGGCGATAATTTCCCACAAACAGAGAAATGAGCCGGCCCGATTTGGGCGGTAGCCTTCCTTGGTGAGTGCTGCCGGAAGAGCGGCTAGCAATAGCCAAAGCAAAAGTGGTCTGGCATCGTAATCCTCGTCCCGAGACTTCTTGAAAAGAATAAAGAGCCCAAAAAGCACCAAAGGCAACATCCAAAAAAGCAATAGCCCTCGACCCGGGATGACCGAATAAGTAATTTCCCGACCTCCCTCGGTAAACCAAAAGGGTAGGGAAAAATAACTCAGATAGTTATCGGCAAACTCAGAGATAATGGCCAATACCGGGCTGTGAATAAGACGGGGAAGACTGGGATTTATCTTGGAAAGTGGGGAGTAAAACCCCTGGTCATCGAGTTTCTTTCTGCCTTCGTCACTTAGATTGGTAAGGAGCAGATCACTTCCCCTCTTGGCCGAGTTGCCAAAAATAGAGTCAATGGCTAAGGGGCTCACAATAATTAAAAAAGTCAGTAGAGGAGGTAAGAGGATTTTGATACCTCTAGCAAATATAGTCCGGCGGTAAAGCCAAAGTAAGGAAAGGGCAAAAAGGGGAATGAAAACTTTGGCCGAATGATAAGCATACAAACTGAGACCCCAGAGGAAGGATGTGTAAATAAATTGTCGATGGTCTTTGAGACCCCTCAAAAAAAAGTAGAAACCTAAAGGGAACAGGAAAGAGGTTAGGTTAACTTCTAAGGCAGTTCGAGAAAACTGAATGTGCCAAGGAGAGAGAGCGAGAAAAAAGGCGGCCAGAAGTGGAATGCTGGTGTGAGATTGCCACGTCGCTTTTGCTCCTCGCAATGACGAGGAAGGGAAAAGTTCACCGGTTAATAAATAAATAGCGTAAATGGCTAGTATCCCAAAAATGGCGCTGGGAAGGCGCGCGGCAAATTCATTTAGCCCGAAGATGGCAATACTGGGGATCATGAGATATGTTTGAAGGGGTGCTTTGTAGTCCAGAAATGACTTGAATGAAGAAATTGGCCAGGCCATCCCCCACTCATCTTTACCCGTTTGCAATAAGCTGTAGGCAATGTAGGCTTGGCTAGCCTCATCCGGAGAAAAGCCGGCGGGTATGCGACCGAGCCCAATGAGCCGGAGGGCTAGCGCCAGGATCAGAATGAGGCCAAGGAGAAGATGGTGGGACTTCATACTACTTAATATTATACGGTTTGGTGCCGGCCAAAATGTAGAAAAGAGGTTGGCCAAAGATATTCTTTTGGGAAGCAAGTACTTTGGTGTTTTCCAGCGGATTTTTGCTCCAGTCCCAATCCCCTTGGCCTTCTCGACCTTGGACAGCGAGATAAATATCTTTGTCGGTGAGTAAGGTTTTTAATTGATCCAGATTGGGAGACTCGCCAAAGTAGTATTTTTGGTCAAAAACGAAACCGTGGAAAGATTTGGTCTGATAAGTATCGACTTTGTCCGTGATGAAATTTTTCTGGAAGTCCTTGGGTGGGTACTGAGTGTAAAAAAGGAAGAGAAGAAGGGAAGGCTGATAGACATTATTGATATATACCTTGTCGTATTCCGAGGTCAGCGGCTTGAGCTCTGTAAAGATATTTTTGAAACCGTAACCCCAGAGAGAAGCAGACTCAAACCGGTAATGGGCGGAGTAACGGTGATAATAAGAAGAGAAAGAAAAGGCAAGGAAAATAAAAAACGCTAATACCACAGTAATTAATCCTGGATTGCCACGGTCGCCTAGGCGACCTCGCAATGACGGATATTTGGATAACCCGAAATTTAGTAACGCTAATAAATATATGCCGCCCAAAGACGATATTAAAATTAGAGGCGGAATCATAAGGAAGAGTCTCGTGGCGTGGGTGCCGCCATTGGTAGTCAGACTACTAGGGATAGGTGCCAGTAAGAGCCAGAGGAGAAGTAATTTGTTTTCTTTTTGGGAAATATTTTTGAGGAGATAAAACAAGCCGGCCAGTAGTAAAGGAAGGGTGACAATCAGAAGCTCCCCCACCATAGAGATGGAGTGGCGGAAAAAGGGGTCTCCGTTGATAAAAAGAAATTGGGGAGAGAAAGCGGTGAGGTAGTTATTCATGAACGCCGAGGATATGGCGAGATATTTGTTGTGGAAAGCGGTTTCGATTACCGACTTGCCCACCCAAGGATCGGTTCTTTGGAGAATAACGGTCTCGATTATTTTTGGATCACTAAAAATACTCACTAAATTGAAACGACCACCGGCAGAACCAAAGAAAACATTGTAAATGACCGGAGCAACGAGAATGATTGGTAAAATAAGACGGAGGCAATTTTTCTTCAAATTTAAATTGGGCTTTTCGATAAGAAGCAGGCCTAGTAAAAATAAGGGGGTAAAAACCATAGCGGTCGAGTAGGTGTAGAAAGTCAGGGCGAAAGGCACTAGACTAGCAAAATATTTGCCTCGGAGAAACAGAAGCGTTCCCAACATAATCAAAAAGATTAAGGGGGCGACCTCGAAAGCGGCTCGGGAAAAGTGAACGTGCCAGGGAGTAAGAGCCAGTAACAGAGCAGATAAAAGGGCGGTACGTTTATTTTTGAAAATTACTACACCTAGAAGATAGATCAGGTAAATACTGGCAGAACCGAGAAGAGCTACTGGCAGGCGGACAGCCAAATCAGTAGGACCTAAGAGTCCTACGAAGGGAGCGGTGAGATACATGAGAAGCGGAGCTCGCCATTCAGCTAAACTCTGAATATAAGTGGGGAGGAGATGGCCCATGTAATCCCGGCCCGTCGTAATAAGAGACCAAGCTTGATAACCGACATCAATTTCATCACCGAAAAGAGCGATGGGTAGAGAGGTCAAATTTTGAAGTCGAAAGAAGGCGCCAATCGCTACAATAATCACCAAAAAAGCCTCAATCATAAATCCATTATAACTTCTCCTTCGTTAACGAAGAAGCGATATTCATAGATGGGGGTACCGATGGTCTTTAACTTTGGCTGATGATCCAACTTGGCCATAACAATACTTTTGGGTGGGAGAGGTTGCTCGGGAAGCCACGCTTTCAGGGGTGCATCAAAATAAGCCGCCTCAAAAAAATTACCCGTTTGACCATCAGCAGAGAAAGTACCATGGGCAATATAGGGAGTCAGATTATTTTTCTTGGCGACTTTAGACAGATAGAGATAAGCCTCTCCCACTGTATTCGCCGGTAAAAAATAGGCTTCGGAGAATTTCGGGTAGGTGAACCAATAGTAACGAATAAAATCAATAAAATTAAATAAAATGAGCAAAGATAGTATGGAAGTAATGAGGGCTCCACGGCTAGCTTTTAACAGAGTCATCGCACCGAGACTGCAGAAGGTGATATAAAAAGGAACCAGAACCAGTAGACGACTGAAACGATAAACCGACCCGACTTGACCAAAAAGAAGCGGAGATAGAAAGAATCCTCCAATTAGTAAAACCCAAAAATAACCGTGGGGTTTTCTATGAAGATAGGCAGACACCAGCCCAATAATAGATAGCGGTAAAGTGGAAATCAGAAATACCCCATGTAAGCCGGTGGAATGCCAGACCGTGATATCTCCTTTTATAAATAAGGCGGAAAGGTCAAAGCTGGATAGAAAAGGGTAAAGAAAATCGTAATACTTTAAAAAGTGGAAGCTCTGGGAGTCGAAGAGAGCTCCCGCGTAATGGGCGTTTAACCAGGGCATAATGAGGACAAAAGGTGCCATTCCTAGGCAATAGAAAAGTATCGAAGATAAATTTGATAATGAAGATTTCCAGTTTTGGGTAAGAAATAAATACAAAATGGAAACACCGGCCAGAGAAGGAACAATGGCGCGCATACCTTTGTACGAATAAATCCCCATGCCCAAAAAGAGGCCTGATAAGAATAAATACTTAAGACCCTTCCCTTTTTTAAACAGCAAAATTCCAATTAACCAAGCCGTCACAAAGGGAATCGGCATGATATTCTCTTGAGCCAGATGACTGTGTATAAACACAATCGGCGAGGTAAGAAAAAGAAGGCCGGAAATTAAGGCACCTTTCCTACCTAACAAGTGGAAGTTCAGGATTGCAATCAAGAAGAGAGAAATCATGGCCGTCAGAACACTGACCAGGCGAAGATTGAAGACTGATGCACCAAAAAGTTTAAACATCACAGCGGTGGCGTAGACCGAAGACGGCTGTTTCCAATCACGACCTCCAATGGTGAGGGGAAAAACGGGAAGTAATCTACCCGTTTCATCCCGGAAAGTTTTGGAAATTAGTACTGCGTTGTAGCCGATAGAAGCCTCGTCGATGGTCAATCCTGAAGGAGTCTCAGTTAAACGATACGTAAAAAGGAGGCCAATAACTAGGGCGGTACATGCGGCTAAAATGACAAGAATTATTTTTTTTCATTTATATAAAGGGGATTTTTAATGTGAGAAACAAGTTTAAAAAATGGAAAAGACTCAGACTTAAATAACCAAGCCACCAAGTAGGACTTTCGCTGAAGGCTAAAAGACCAAAAACTAGGGCAGGAGCCAGATGCCTTTCGTGAACTCTGGTCTGCAAAAAGAAAACAGCCAAGGACCAAATAAATAGATACTTTAAAAATGAATTGAGTGAGTACTTCCGGGAGAGTTTGTAGAAAAAGAAAGTTAAGATCGAAACCAGCAAAAAGATTGAGATGTTGCGAACAGAGAAAAGACCAAGCTTGATTGAGTCTTCGGCTCCGGACGGATATATAAAGGACCAAAAATTCCAGGCGGCATCGGAAACGCCGGAAGAAGATCCGCTCAGGGTGACGAAGTAACTCTTGATGGCCGAAAGAGGTAAAAGACTAAAGGGAAGGTAACAGGCAAAGAAAATAAGGAGTGAACAAATCGCACCGGAAAGAAGTGATTTATAAGGAATATTTTTGAACCACATCAAGAGATAAAAAGGAGTAAACCAAAGAGCTGTTTGTTTTGTCAGAGCGGCGAGGGTAAATAGCACTAGTGAGTAAACCGCTTCTTTTTGGGTTTTGGGAAAAATAGCTAGGTAAAGCGAAAATATAAGAAAGAAATTGGTGATCGGTTCGATCTGGCCCCAGACAGAGCTTAGATAAATAACAGCCGGGTTAAATAGATAAAGAGAGGATAAAATAATGGATAACTGGGATGGATTCCCGCCTGCGCGGGAATGACGGTTTGAGGTGAACTTGTATATTAAGTAGCCGATGCCCAGATCTGCGAGGATCCCTGGTAACTTCAGAAAGCCATAGCGCATATTCTCATGATCGAAGAGTGGCACTAAAAACGACGGGAAAAACGAAAAGGATCTATTTAAAAATAATAAGAACTGATTAAACCAAATCAGCAATAAATTGGAGAGGCTGAATAGAAAGATAGCCAGCGGAGGATAGTTCGCGTCGTTGAACCCCGGAAAATGGCGAGAGAAAAAACCGGTAGGGCTTTGTATGAAAGAATTTCCCCAAACAAAGTGGTTTTTGACATCGCCTGAGTATTGGGGAAAGAGAAAAATAAGGCGCAGTATTAAGGCCAAGACTAAAAGAGTAAAAAGAGGGTTAATTCTTTTCATAATCCACCAGTAGCCAGATTAAGACCGCAATAATACCGGCGCGCGAAAGCTGAATGATTTCGAGAAAATACGAAGACCCGGATATGAATGCTGGTAAAGATAAGGTTGAGTGAATAAAAATTTGAAGATGTAAAGAAGAGTCAAACGAAAAGAGAATAAAGAGCCAACTGATAATCAAGGTAAGGTAAATAAAATAGTCCGACTTAGAGATGGAGTAGACTACCAGCCAAGGCATAACCCAGACGAGCCACTGAGGGTGAAAATGGGAAAAAGCTAAAGTAGAGAGTAGAGCAGTGGCCACAGCGGTAGAAAATGAAAGTCTTTTTTTCCAAACTAAAATTAGGATTAGAGTGTAAACAATAAAAAATAAGGGGATTTCGTGACCGGAAGCAATGGAAATGGCGGCGTAAGTGCTCTTGCCTATCTGCTCGGCAAAAAGAGCATAGTAGCGATAGGCAGTAGACCCAAGATAAGGCAGGATGCCTAAAAGGTAAACCCCAAGGCCGGTAATGGCTAAGAGTAGAGATTGAAGGAACTTTTTGTGAGTAGCAAAATAGTGGAGAGCCAAAATAGGGATGAGGATCAGACCGACCGGTTTAATGAGAGCCGAAAGGGCAATAATAAGCATCGAGAGAAAGGGTTTGTCTTTTTGATATAAATAAAGACCTGCAGTAATAAAAAGAGCGATAATAATGTCGACCTGCCCCATCATAGAACTGACGAAGATTGCCAGCGGATTGAACGCCCAGAGAAGCATGACTAAAGTTTTTTCTTTCTTACCGGAGAAAAACTTCGGTAAAAGCCAAAGAAAGGCCAAGTCCGCGAGAATCATGGGGTATTTGTAAAGAAGTAAGAGAGGGTTAAAAAAGACTGTGTTGGCGACAATCCAGTCATGGTTTTTTACCAAGTTACCGGTCTCAAGTATCAAACTTTTGAAGGGTAAATAAAAGACAGAAGGAATCAGATAGGCCAGAGGCTGATAGTTGAAAACAGTGTCGATCTTGGGAGTGAGCATAGTATCGTAAAAGGTGAACCATTTTCCTTCGCCGGCGATGGCTCTCCCCGCTTGAGCAAAGGCTCCCAGATCCGAGTGATAGGTGATCCCTGCCAGAAAGAAACGAAGAAGGACGGCAATGACGACCAGCCAAAGTGTTTTTTTCATTTTTTTCCTGAAATTGATTTTATTATTTTCTGCCATTTCTGACCGGCCCAAAGAACTAGGTTTAGTATAGCTGAGCCAATTACTCCGTGATATATCTGAGCTGATTTGGCTAGGGGACTTTTAAGATGACTGACAAAATTTCCACTAGCACCATGAGCGTGCTGAACTTTGGCTTTGGGTAAGTAATAGATGGGAAAGCCAAAATGATGAAGGCGACGGCAGAACTCAATGTCTTCATAGTAGAGAAAATAAGCTTCATCCAAACCACCAACAATATCTATAGTCGATTTAGGGATCAAAAAGGCGGCCATGACAACAACATCTACTTGAGTGGTTTCTTCCCCGGGATTGTATTTATTAAAGCAGTTCTTACAGTTAAAGAAGTAATACTTGATAGCATTTAGAATTGTGGGGAACTTGTAACAGGAAGGTTGAAGGTTGCCGTCATTACTTAATAGCCGGGGAGCGACGGCACCAAGCTTGGGAGTTTTCTTAGCGAAGTCGAGAAGATTTTTTAGAGCCGATCCAATTATTCTGGTATCGGGATTAATAATGAGGATATAATCCCCTTTCGAGATTTTAATACCCTGATTGATGGCTTTGCTGAAACCAATATTTTCCAGATTTCTAATGACGGTTGGTTTCAGAGAATGTTTTCCGGCTCTGTCTGCTCCCTTATCGGCCGGATAATTATCGACGACAATTATTTCTTTTTTTATACCATCACGATTTTTTTGGATAGAATCTAAAAAAGGAACGATGGTATCTTCCGATTTGTAGCCGACGGTGACTATGGAAAGTTCAGGCTTCATAGGGGGTGTTCACTAATTTAAAGACTTCCCTGTCGGTGATGGGGAGAGATTGCCGCTTGCCTTTGGTAATAAATTCTTTTAGGGCGGCAAAGATAACCTTTAAATAGCGAGGGTGTCTTAAGGAGTTGGATAAAAGAAAAAGTTTGTGCGAAAGAAGCATTCTTAAGTCGGAAAAATTTTGCCAGGTGAAAAGAAGTTCGTTTCTTTGCTTAATTAAATCCATGTACTGTTTATTTTTTAATCCAAAAGTTGATTCGTGATGGTGGACTACGACTGGACTAGGAGTCCAGATTATTTTGTAACCGGATCTCCAGGCGCGCCAGCCGATATCAATGTCTTCCCAGTATGCCGGACTGTATATTTCATTAAATCCACCAAGCTTGTCCCAGATAGAGCGCCTGAGAATGCAGCTGCCGCCGGACGGCCAAGCAGAGTAATGGGGACCAGATTTGTCCTCCCCTCTTATAAATTGAAACTTACCTGAATGCCAGGAGACTTTTGGCCAAGAGGAATTTTCTTCGTTAAAGTTGACCGCAAAAACCATAGGGTCATCGAAGTATTCCATGGATTTTTCGATATAACCCGGTTTGGGATAGACATCGTTATTGATGAAGATGAGAAAGTCAGAATTGGAATGTGAGACTCCTTCATTGACCGATTTTGAGAATCCAAGATTTTGAGGATGGCGAATGCAAACAACCTTGGGAGACCACTTTTCCAGATATTTCGGAGCATCGTCAGTACCGCCATCGTCGACGACAATGATTTTGTTTATTTCAGGTGAGGTTTTTATTACCACCGGTAAATTCTTCTCCAGAAGAGACTGGGCATTATATGAAGGAATGACGATGTCGATAGTGGATTGTTTGGCCATTGATGTTAGTATACCGCAAGCCTGATGTTGGATTGAAATTTTCGTTTACAATAAAGTTTATGAATGTTAACGGCATTAAGGAAATACTTCTCTACCCTCCAAGTTTTGATCAAATATCATTAATCGCAAATATTTGGCAATTGTGGTTACTTCGTATCTTTAGTTTATGCCTACTTTTCCTAGTTTTGGAGAATACGGCTAAATTAGCTTTAAAAACCAGTCGGTCGATTTGGATTTTCAGATTTCTAATTTATTTATCCAGTGCTTTTTTTGTACTAGGATTCAGCTACCCCTGGGATTGTCTGAAAATTATTCTGGTCTGTCTACTTTTTTTGGGAGTGATGAAGACAAAAAAATATTTGTGGGGGTACATCCTTATCGGAATCATGATTCTAATAGGTATAAATCTATATCTACTTAAGTTGAATGTGCCGGTGATAAACGACCTATCGATCTCGGATGCTCAGAAAGAAGTTACGCTGAGATTCTACCGAGAGCGGCAGATGAACACGGAGGCTGTCCCTACCGTAATCCGCCGTACAGCATATAACAAGTATTCTTTAGCCTTTAAAAAAGGAGTCGAGGATATCTTCCGTGTTGGAGACTTGGAGAGTTTGTTCTTTCAGGAGGTACACCCACTTAGCCAGAAATCAATTGTGCTTTTTTACTATCCCGCTTTCGCTTTATTCGTTTTAAGTCTCTGGTTACTGGTCCAGAAAAAAGTATCCATCGAGAAAGAGGTGCTGGTTTTTTGGGGAGTGATGGCCATGGTTTATTTTTCTGTATCCGATATGGATGCTTATAGAAAATTATTACCTGCTTTCGTTTTCCTTTCGATAATCATTGCTGTCGGAACAGACAAACTGCTTGTAATGAAGGGTATTTTAGGCAAAATAACGATAATTGCTCTTTTTCTAAACATGTACGGAGTATTAGCTAACTCTGTTGATTGGACAAAGAGACCTGATTTCTGGTTTGATAATCGGCCTTTATTCTACAAAAAAATATTCCAAATGAAAACTTTAAATAACTTTCCTCAAGTGGTTTTGGCCGATATCTTCGGTCATGGTGAAAAATACTGTTATTTCTACCGTAACGATTGTCTGAAATTTGAATTCGCCCAGAGTGACCTTAGAGATAGACTCTCAGAAAAAAATAACCTGATGGTTGGATTTCGGGGAAGTTTTGCAAATATCAAGGGGACTAATATTGATTTCCGACATGTAATCGAGTCGGTAGAATTGAGAGATAACATCGCTAATGGCTACAGTACAAATATAGTTGCCATAGAAAGAAATCCACTGCCAAAACTATGAAAAAAAGACTCGTTATTTTCCTATTATTTCTTATCTTTCTCGGTTCACTTTGGGTCAGGACAGTTAACTCCGATAAATCTCCAAATTCGCTTGGATTTGATGAGGCAGGTCTGGGTTATAACGCATATTCACTATTAAAAACCGGTAAAGATGAATGGGGATATAAGTGGCCTTTAAATTTAAGATCCTTTAACGATTACAAGCCGGCACTGTACTCATATTTTTCAATTCCTATTATGAATTTTTTTGGGCTTAGCCAAAGCTCAACGAGAGCGGTCTCGGCAATCGCCGGCAGTTTAAGTGTAATTTTCTGGATATTTATCTTTAAAAAGGTGACTAGAAGTAATTGGAGTGTTTCCTTGATGACCGGTGGGCTTTTTTCACTTTTACCCTGGAGGATTCATTTTTCTAGGGTGGCATTAGAAACAAACCTTTCTGCTGCTTGTTTTTCATTGATGATTTTAGGACTACTTAATTTCAATAATAAATGGGGCAAACTTTTAACTATTTTAGGTGGTGTTTTGGCTATTTACTCATATCATAGTGCCAGAATGGCCGTCCCAATCCTGATTGCTCTAGTTGTATTAGACCCTTTAGGTATGGGCCTAAAGAAAATGTGGGCAAAACGAAGTGACAGCGCAAGGAGCATGTTACCTATTCTGGCAATAGTCTTATTGAGTTTACCAATTTTTAAATCCGGATTGGACGTAATGAACCGATTTTCGGCGACTAATATATTTGCGAAGTTATACCCTTATGCTCCCACCGAAATAGTAAATCCCGAGCACCCGTTCTTAAGCCTGACAAATAATCCAATTTATTACCTGACCGGTATGCTATTCGGGCGAGTGGCTGCTTATATCTCCCCAAAAAATATATTGGAAACCTCATACCACTGGGTAATAAAATCAGCGATGGTAATTCCCGATAACGGAATGTTTGGATATTGGGGAGTATTCCTATTTGTCCTAGGTGTTCTACCATATCTATCGAAGTTTAAGAAGAAAAAAAATTTCCGTTTAATACTCTATTGGATAGTAGCGGCTTCCCTACCGGCGGCGGTTACTTGGGAATGGTATCATCCATTTCGATCTTTAAATTTATTCCCGGCCTTGGAAGTCATAGCCGGATTGGGACTAATTTTTACGTTAGATTTATTGAGAAAAATTTCAAATAAAATCTTTAGAGTAGTTCTATTTACCATTTTTACTCTGATAACAACAACCTTTCTGGTATTTAATCTATCAAACGAACTGGGGTATTCGGCTTGGTTAAATAATGGAGAATTCCAACCGGGTGGATATAAAGAAGGCGCACCCATTTTGAAGCAGTTAATCGATAAATATCCCAAAGTGTACGTGGATACTCCACACGCCCAAAGCCACATTTTCTTTATGTTCTATTTACCGATAGACCCAGTGATCATGCAAAAGGTTGACCGAGATTACCATCTGGAAAATGGAATGTCCGATAGAGTATTTAACTTTGATAAGTTTGTTTACAAGAAATTCGACTGGCCAATCGATAAGATGAAAAATAATTTTATTTATTGGACATCATCTGAAGTAAAAGAAAATGAAATTATCGACACTCATGGGGCAAAACTTTTTAAAGTTTACGATTCTTTCGGTCGATGGACAGTGAGCATTATCACCAAGGACTAATGGTAATGTTTGGCTGACCTTCGGAACAAGAGCCAAGCATCACAACTTGAAGACTTTTGGTGATATTGATTTTCTCCTGTACACAGTAGGCGGCAAAATTTCCCAACCAGCCGAGAAATCTGAGAGTGTGATCACCATCTCCCTGGATAATAAGAAAGACCGGGACACCGGACTTCGTTGGCCGGGTTTTGGTCCATGCTTGTTTTTGATCCAGAATATATTCAGGTTGGCCCGGTAGATAAGCAATTTCTTCCGGCTGATAGCCATATTTTTTGGTACCGTACCACCAAAAAACATGCTGAAAAGGATAGTCATAAATTGCCGGAATATAGGTATATTCCCGGAAACCTTGTCCCGCTGCCTTTTGGTAAACCCAGTCCACCGCTTTCATTTCGTTGACTAAATAGCTGGGGTCATCTGAAGGCCGGCTATTGCTAATGATATATTCGTTATGGGCTTTGAGGGTGTGGAAAAGTGAAAATAACAGAAAGAGGCAAACTAGAAGCTTCCCAGGGAAGTTTTTAGAATAGATTCTTTCCACAATCGACGAGACAAAAAGCACTAGTGGAATCGATAGACCCAAGACATACCAGTGCTTGACTTGCTGAGAGAAGAGGAGGTAAAAGAGAGCGGAAAAAATAATAAGAAGTACAGATATCTGTAAAAGTTGATTAGGAACTTTATTTTGTTTACGGTGATATAAAAGGAAACTAACAAAAGCAATTCCAATTAAAAGCCAATAGATTACTTGAAGGATTTCAAAGGGGGTGTGATTGGTGTCTCTGATCAGGCTTACTAACAAAAGGGTTCTTTCGGCCAGTTTGTGACTCCAGTCCATCTTTGGCCCAAGGATAGTCGATCGGCCAAGTATTTCGTCGAGAAACAGTTTGGTCATCAAAAAGCCATGACGGATTTCAAATAAAGCTTGGGGAATAAGGGTAGTTAGAAAACCGCCGGTGAGATAAATAATTATTTTTCGAGAGATTTTTCTCCAAAGGAAAAGCAATAGAACGAAAGGAAAGAAGATGATACCAAAAGCGGCCTCGATCTGAAGTGATAAACCGCAAAAAAGGCCCAAAAAAAATGATTTTCTAATAGTGGTGTCGGCTAGAGTTTGAATTAGTAAGGCGATAAAGAAAATGGTAAAGACCGGCATGAGATTTGCATTGAAAAACATTCTCGAGGTATAAAAACCGGTCGGCATGAGTAGAAGGAGTATGGCGGCAATATTAGCTTGGATCAGGGATTTCCTTTTTAAAATGAACCAGAGAAAAATGACTGACAGCTGAAACCAAAAACTCTGCCACAAAACTATCGCCAAAGGATTGCCTCCGAACAAGAGGAAAGGAGGTAGGATGAAGTAATAATAAAAAGGCCCAAGCAAGACACCATTGATACTGGTAGTTGGCCCGACTAATCTGGGGGTACCGGTGACGACCATCCGGCGAAGATCGACCATGTCTCTGCCTTGGTCGAAAGTAAAAGGAAAGTTGTAGTTCACCACCGACAGAACTTTGATGAGAGTGCTTATAAGTAAAACTGCTACAAAAAGACCTGTCAGGAGGTGACTTTTTTGTTTCATTAGAGAAGCGATTTGAGTTTTTCGTCGAACTCGGAGATGGAAAATGACTTGGCTCGAGCAATAGCTCCTTTGGACATCGCCCCCAACTCTTGAGGATTTTTAATAAGACGCAGGGTGGCTGAAGCAATTTCGTTCGGCGTGTTACAAAGTACTCCCGAGCTTTCGGTGATAATTTCTATTTGGCCTCCCTTAGCAATTACTACAGGGACGGCTCCGGCTGCCATCGCTTCTACTGTAGTCATACCGAAATGCTCAACCTTTTCCGGATCCTTTACTTCGTCTACTTCATAGCCGGCGGCGTGCCAGAAGAACTTGGCTTGAGAATAGAGCTTCTTTAATTCGTTAAAGTCCGGATTGGTTATGAATTCAACAGAAAGACCTTTGGCGAGATTTTTTAACTTTTTGATAGTTGCCTCATCCCCCATCAACCCACCGGCTAAAATTAATTTATAGCCTTTGGTTTTTCCGGAGAGTATTCTAAAAGATTCGATCAGAGCATCTTGACGTTTACTATGAGAAGGGGAGTCAAAACGGGCTACGGAAAGAATAAGATTCTCTTTCTTCCCGGGCTTGAAACTGTTGGTGTCGATGGGTGGATAAAGAACAAAACCCTTATCTTTTTGGAGATTTCTTTCCAAAACATTTCTCGTAAAATTTGAGTTGTAGACAAACTTTCGGACGAAGACAGTCTTTAGATTATTGATTATGCTGTTACTGCCCAGTTTTTTGAAGGGAACCTGAAAGTGTATCAGATTGTTTTTTGAGAACAAAAAGGGGAGACTGCCATCGCTCACCCAGAAAATTAGATCAAAGTCTTTAGTAAATTTCAGTCTTTCGGCATAATCGGTTTTCTGGCTACAGAGGTCATAGATCCCCTGATCGAGAATGATTTTGGATAAATCGAGACCAAAACGGGACTGGGCGGCTTTAATATCGTTTTTTGCCGGCCAGGCAAGGACGACTGTGTAACCATTTTGGATTAATCCCAAGGCGAAAGTAAGGACGTAGCGCTCCCCTCCTCCGAGGGTATCAATGTAAGGATCGTAAATTAAAGCTTTTTTCATACGGATTTATTTATATAGATTCCCGATCAGGTCGGGAATGACAGGGATTCTAATTACTGTTTTTCCACTCAGCAAGAATCTGTTTGTCGATGTTATCATAAGTCTCTTTAAGAGTCGGTTTTCTCTGCATCTCCCAAAGACGTTCGTAGGTGATGAACTTACTGAACATCTGGTAAATAATTTCGATCCATCCCTCGGTACCATCTCTCCAAAGTCTTTGCTTAACCGCTCTATCCCAAAACTCGGTCAGGATTATCCGGATGAATCGCCAACCAGCCATGGGGGGGTGACCTGAATTCAGGAGCAGGTTGGCTTCTGTTTTGGACCAGACTAAGGTGTTGGGTAACTTTTCGTCAATGTTTTTATGAGAAAGATGAACCATTTGTTGTTTGAGTTTTCCGGTGGTGCCATTTAATATTGGCTGTTCATGAAGTTTGCCCTCCCAACGTTTGAGGGCGACTTTTTTCATTAGTCTTAAAACGCGAGGGTCAGGCCAGTGATCAAGGTGTTTTCCTAAAAATATTTCATAGCGACTGATGGTATAGGCGGAGTGTTCCGGTTTGTTGATAGTATCGATAATTTCTTTGGCTAGCTTGACAGGAATTCTTTCGTCCGAATCAAGATACAGGAGCCATTCTCCTTTGGCTGTCTTAGCGCCGTCGTTGCGCCACTTGGCAAAACTGTCCCCGGTCGTGTGGACGATTTTGGTGCCAAATTTTCGACAGATATCAAGAGTGCTGTCCGTAGACCCGGTATTGACCACTATGATCTCATCGGCGAATTGCGAAGATTTTATGGCAGGGATAATTTCGTGAGCTACGTTTCGGACGAGAATGATGACAGATAGTTTCATATTATTTTTTCCAACTCCCCCAGCCGAATTTTTTGGTGAAGTAGTCTCTGACCGCGATTTTTTGAGCGGGGGTACCGATAATAAGTTTTTTAATTGCTTCGCGAAGAAGGGCAATTTTGGTACGAGTGCGGGCATAGGTAAATCCGAACAAAAGCCGGTTTCTGGTTAAGAAATAATCATTTAAAGGAGAACCGATTCCCGAACTCTGAGCTACTTTATGACCGATTTTTATTTGAGGATCGACAAGGAGTTTGTAACCGGCTTTTTTGATACGGACACAGAGATCTGAGTCTTCAAAGTAAAGGCAATACCTTTCATCAAAAAGGCCAACTTTTTCTAAGATTTCGGCCCTGACAATAAAGAGACAGCCGGTGATGAAGTCCGTACTTCTTATCTTTTTATATTGCCCCTTGTCGACTTCATCTACACCTATGTGGCTGGCATAGACGTTGTCCCAGTCGTGTTTTCCACCGGCGTACCAGATGACTTTTCCCAAATCTTCTTTTTGGTAATTTTCTTTAAATTCAAAACCTTTGGCAAAGTAGATAAGACCTCCAACAACTCCGATATTTTCATCACTAATGGGTGAATTAAGAATATTTGTCACGAAGTCAGCCGGAACAACGGTATCGTTATTTATGAGAACTATAATATCTGCCTTATCTTTGAGGGCGCGTTTCATACCGAGGTTGTTGCCAGCGGCAAAACCAATGTTTCCCGGGGAATCTAGGTAGATGGCGTGTTTGAATTTGCCCAGATTTTTCTTGAGGTTTTTCGAGAGGGAGTTATCCACACAGTAAATAACAATCTCAACGCCTTTGGGTAAGATATTGGCCTCGAGTTGAGTGACTACTTCAATGGTATCCTCGTCACTGTGAAAACCAACCGTAATAAAGGCAATCTTCATTGTCTTAATTATAGCCTAAGCCAGGAGAAGCGCTTTACTTCAGGAGTCGGCGGCGGATCTTCAGGAAAAAGGCTTCGGTCTTTGAGCGAGAAGATTGGAGTCTGGCCGTCAGAATCCAGTAACGGAATTCTTTGAATTTTTCAAGGAAAATCTTTTGCCACAAGGGAGTAAAGTCTCTTTCTTTGATTGGTTTTTGGCCTTCTGTCTGCCAAACTTTGAGATAGATAAGCAGGATGGAGAAAAACTGGAGCAGAGCCATTATAAGGCCGTGAAGTCCATCTTTATAACCTTCACCGGCAAAGAAGCGGGAAAGGAACTCGCCAAGAGGTTTCTTTACTAAATCAGCCGGATCAAACACATAGCCGGACTTTATCAGCTCTTTGGACTGCTGAGCCGAGTACCGGAGAGAGCGAGTAAAATATTCGTCAATGGTGCGATAGTGAAGATGCTCAATGGCTAGATTTGGATCGTCTTCCAGGTTGAGACCATTACCAAAGGTTATCGGAACGGAGTGGATTTCGTCTTGCCATTCAACTGCTCCCTTTTTAAAAAAGCGGATATTGTAGTCCGGCCACCAACGGGAGTGCTGTAGCCACTGACCAAAAACCAAGTTCTTTCTGGGAATTCGGACAAAATCGACTTCGTTTTTGTCGGCGATCTCAATAAGCTTGGCGGCTAGAGTCTTGGGGACTCGCTCGTCGGCGTCGATAATTAATATCCATTCTCCCAAAGCTTTATTGATAGCGAAGTTTCTGGCCGGCTCGACAAAACCCATTGCCTGATGGTCATAGATCCGATCGGTAAACTGCTGAGCTATCTCCTTGGTGTTGTCCGATGATTCCATGTCAATTACCACTATTTCGTCACAGAACTTGAGAGTCTTTAGACAATCAAATAGATTGTCCGATTCGTTTCTGGTGTTGATAACTGCTGAGATTTTTATCTTGGCCATGATGTTATTATAGATTCCCGATCAGGTCGGGAATGACATGTTTATATATGTTTATTTCTCCCGAGTCAAAGATTTTCTTTAAATTTAGATCGTTTGGATGCAGTTTGAGTTTTTGAAGTGGGGTTTCGTAGACATAGAGAATATTGTTTTTGGCTAAAAACTCTATCCCCCATTGTTTATCTTCGGTGTGGTAGAAGCGCTGGATGTCTCTTGCTCGCTCTCTGTAGGCAAAGCCGGTGATGTCTAGATTGATCGTGTCTGCCAAAAATTCAGGTTGGCCGGAGAGAGCTGAGATGTAGGCAGTGGAGACGTAAGAATAGAGAGGTTTGGGGGCGTAGATTTCTCTAGAAGCGCTGGAGCTGTATAAAGGAGCCAAAACAAAGCCTTTGGATTGATCACGCAGTTTGTCCAATGCCAGCAGTTCGGTGTAACTAATTCGGGAAGCCGAGAAGTAACCGAGGTAGTCTTTGAGGGTGCCGATTGAGGTGAGAATGGCTAATAATAAAACGGGCAAGAGAAAATAAACTCTAAACTTGGTGATAGTTTTGGCGGTGAAGATAGCGAGGAAGAAAAGAGCGTAGTACATAAACTGAATGGTGTTCCAGGGATTGATGTTTTGGATAAAGAGAATCGGAAGTAGTAAACCAAAAAGAATCATCCAACGGACGACAGTCTCCGAAGAATCGACGGCTTTAGTTTTGTAGATTTCAAAAAGGCCAAGAAAGCGCAGACCAAGATTGCCTAGTAAAAAGATCGTCAGAGCAAAAAGATTAACCAGAGAAAGTTTTATAAAATTACCCGAGGCCTCGTAAGCTTGCCAGGCGGTGACTAACTGAGGCCAGTAGAAACGGTCGAAAGAAGCGAACAAGCTTCTGGGGAACCAGAGTGGGGAAAAGATAAAGGGTGATCCTCCTCCTAAAGTAGTAAACGGTAAGGTAATTAAAACTCCAAGAATTAGAACACCAATGAATAGTTTGTATTTACGGGAAAGAAGAAGGGCTCCGAGAAGGAGGATGAAGGCGTAGATTTTTGTTTGGGCGAGGAGAGCGCCTAAGACTATTAAAAATAGGAATTTTTTACTGCGCTGGATTGCCGCGTCGCTTTTGCTCCTCGCAATGACGACCAAGAAAAGAAGAAGACCAATTATTGAAAGGGCGAAGGGGGGGTTTAAAAAAATGGAAACAGATTGATTGGACCAGAAGGCAGATTCTCCGGAGAAGATGTCCTGACCGGTTAGGAGTTTGGGAATAAAACCGAAAGAGCCGGCTAAAAATATCAAGACTAAAGCCAGTAACCTTTCTGCGCGGGAGTAGTGCCAACTCTTGAGCAATCTATCGAGAAGAAAAATAATTGCTAAAGCGCAAAGGATGGGGAAGAAACGGAAATAGAAATCCAGGGAAGAAACTCCGAAAATTTTGACAATAATTCCGGAAAGGAAATCAAAAATAAAGTGATAGTTGGATATCTTTTCTCCGGCAATCTGGGGATGAGAAAAACTAAAGGGGGCGGTAGAAAACTTTTCGATTAAGGAAAGGTGAAAAATGGCATCATGTCCATTGGGCCCCCAAAAGCCCATGCCGAAGGGGAAAAGTGAACCGCTCTTAAAGACAGTTAACCCGGCAAGAAGCGCCACTACGATACCCAGAATAAGATAGAGGGGAAGTTTTGGCTTGCCGGATTTTTTTATTTTTTTGATAAAAATAAGAGAAACTACAATTGCCACCAGCCAGAAGATCCAAGACAGATGATTGGTATTTTTGAAGGGGGTATAGGGAGTGAGATTCCAAGTAGTAATCCCTTTGCTTTCCGTAACCTTGATATCTTTGGATGTAATGATTGGAGCAGTGAAACCAGTGAAAGAAATTTTGTCAGGAAACAGGGTTAGGGTTTTATTCCCCAGTTGAAAGGAGATTTCCCAGTTATCCCACTGCTTGGAGTGGATCGGGGTGGCTTTCTCCATATCTATAGACATGACTAGCTCAGAGCCAGTAAACTTGATGGAGTCGATGATTGCCGGAATTTCGTGGAAGAGACTTGGATCTTGATTTGGAGTAGCGAAGTTATCTTCATAAATGTCTCGGTTGTAGACGCGGAAGTCGATGATCTTTGTCTGGCCGTTTTCGGACTTTAGACCTATCCGGTAAAAAGGACTTTGGTACCAAGTTACCTTTCCCGGTCTCTCGCCTTTGGGATCGGTCGATTGATAAAAATATGCAGGAGAACTGATCGGATAGCGGGCTTTGAACCAGTCACCAAAACCGGAAAGAGAGATGGGGTGGAGACTAAATTTATCGTGATTGGCTTTCAGAGTGGCATAAACATTTTTTATTTCGTTTTTGTATAGGGGTAGATAGTAGTCATTTTCTAAACCGATGTTGACGTAGGTGAATTCATTAAAGAACTTCTGCTCGTATTGGTTAATGAGTTTTTCAAAGTACTTGGTATTTTGCCCCATGTTCAAGTAATCATTGACCTGAACTGAGTAAGCCGATTCCGATTGGTAGCCATAGAAATTAAAGAGGTCTCTTTGGGCCCAACGAACCATGGCTAAATCGACCCGATTTTCTTTGCTCGAAGCCGGGACTAGAGAGTTATTCTTATCCGGAAAATAAGGACTACCTAGATACCCTCCCCAGAGACGGTAGTGATCGGTAGTATATTGGTCATCGCAGTTCATGGCAGTGAGCACCGAGTATTTGGTCTGGAGATACTGGAGTGAGTAACTATCCAAGTGCCAGGCGGAAACAGATTTAGGATAGAAACCGAATCGAGTGAAGAAAGCATTCATATAAGTATCGATCAGTTTGACTCTGTCTTGAATGGTGTAACCGGAGAGAAAAATACGATTGGCGTTGAAGATAGAAATTCCTGGGGGATAGGTTACATTGGCGTCTGCAGTCAGTATTGGAGTAATTTCCAAGAAAGCCCCGAGAGATTGGTTTTTGTCCGTCTCTATTAAATTGTTGAAAAAGGCGGACATCGTAGCGTCTTGTACCGCGTCGTATCGCAGAAGCCAAGTGATGGGAAAGGCAGAATGAGTGGACTCGTTGTATTGATAGAGTGGAAGAGCCAACGGATCTTGACCGGGAGTCTGCCAGCCCTCCCTACCCCTGATTGGATTGGCGAAGGTGACAAAGGTTTCCGGCTTGAAAGCTAAAGCCTGTCCGGTGCTGGCAAAGAAAAGAAAAAATAATATAAAGAATATTTTCTTAAACATGTTTAATCTTAAAGTAACTAAAAGTGTCCGTAAAAAATGATTTGCCTTCAATTAGGAAAATTACTGCGGAGTAGATGGCGGCTGAAATCAGGATGATCATGATGAGGGCAGGGAAAGAAGCGATAAAACGGATGGTAAAAAACAAGAAGGAGGACATTAGGGCAGTGGCGGCCAGGGGTGACTTAACGATAGAGTAAAAATTAAAATCAACTTGTCTCTTGGCCATGAAGATAGTGACTATGGAAGAAGTGGCGATAATTCCGGTGGCGTAAGCGACACCGAGGTAGCCGAATTTAATTGCCAGTAAGGGCATGGTAGCCCAGGTGAGACCGGTCCACATGAGCATTAGTTTGAAAGTAGACTTGATGTGCCCGGTAGCATTGAGGAGATTGGTGAGACTGGTACTGATACTGGCCCAGGCGGAGTTATAGAGATAGATATAGAGAGGAATAATGGCAGGCAGCCATTTAGCGTACCGGGGAATGAGATGCGTCATGGGTAGGGCGATAAAAGCCATGCCGGCGAGAATGGGGAAAGCCAAAAGACACATATATTTGAGACTGACCTCAACCGCTTTAGCTAATTTTTCTTTGTCATGCTGAAGCCTAGCGAAAGCCGGGAAGGAAACTTTAGTGAGATTGTCCATAACAATTCGTAGCGGTAAGCCTGCCCAACGGGAAGCCCAGCCGATATAACCCAGGCCGGTGGTGCCGATAATCCGAGTCAGGATAATGGTCATGCCGTCGTCTTTTAGGACAGCTAGAAAAGTATTGGCTTGATAAGGTAAACCGAAACGGAGTAAATGTGAAAGTGAAGACCGGCTGATACCAAACTTCGGTTTCCAAGGATAGACAAGGTACATAGCGACCAGGCCGACCACTCCCCGACCGAGAACGGCGTAAGTAAAAGCGGTAACCCCAAAACCTTGCCAAGCAAAGTAAACGGCTAAACTGTTGAAGGTTAATGTTTCCAAAACTTGAGGAAGAATGAGCTTATTAAACTTGATTTCCCTTTCGAGCATGATGGAAGGAATGGTTTTTAGAGAACTGAGGAAGAGAGAGATACCCATGGCATACAACAGATACATACCGGCCTGGTCTATTTGGTACTGAGTTCGAATAATGGGTGAGAGGACAAAGAGAATAATAAGTAGGGTCACGACCAGAATTTGCTGAACGGTAAAGGTAGTGGAAAGATCTTCTTTGGTGATGGCCTCTTTCTTTTGAATCAGGGCCGCGGCGAGACCAATATCGGAAAAGTAGGCGAGAAAATTAACTACCGAGGAAACAAGATAAAAAATGCCGTAAGTATTGGGATCCAGAAAAATAGTGAGGGCTAGAGTGGCGATGAAGGAGATTATCTGAACGATGAAGGTACGGGAAATGAGAGACAAGACACCGGAAATCGAGCGGCGTTTTACCTCTTGGAACTCCAAGGCCGATGGGGCGTCAGGGGAGTTCTGCCTGCCGGCAGACAGGGTTTCATCGATCATGGCGGAAGAGTTTTATTAATAAGATGATTGAAAAAAGAGTGATCAGGTCGGAGGCAAATCTGACGGGGGTATAACCAATTTTGGAGTAAATATAATGATTACCTTGATCGAGACTGACGACGACTCGGCCCAAGTCCGGATCAATTTCAGTTTTAACTTTTTTGCCATCAACTTCGGTGTTTAAACCGGGGAAAGTATAGAGAGGCAACATGACTTTGGCTGAAGGAGAAGAAACATTGACATCGAAACTCATCCAGTTGGTGCCGGACTTGAAGTTGAGAACCCCTCCATAGCCTTCTGAAAAAATAGGAATGGTAAAAGCCGGAGCGCCGGGTGGCTTGGGAGCTGACCTGGGTAAATAGTCGAAGATACCGCCGGTGACTTGATTCTCCCAGCTGCGGCCGGATAACTTTTCTTGAAGAGTCACTCTGACGTGTCTTTCAAAACGGAAGAATTGTAGATTGAATAAAATAATTCCAATGATAAGAATCAAAAAAAGAAGTGGTTTAAAAATCTTGGGTAAAGAAACGGTCGAGAGGTAGCCGGCGGCAAAGGAAAAATATAAAACGGTGAGAGCGACTAACCGCCAAGGGAACTGAGAGTACTGAAGGATGCCAATTCTTTCCCAGATAGGGTTTGACCGGCTATGAGTGAGGAAGGCATAAGCAAAACCAAAAGCAACAAGCATCAAGATCATGAGAGAAGTTGTCTTTTGTTTTTTAAATCTTAGTAGCGCTACTAAAGAAACAATAATGGCACCGATCCATTGAATATGTCCGATGGAAAATGACATACCGTCTTCCGGACCCCAAGTGGATCCTCCATAACCCCAGAAGCGGGATAAAAATAACTGTTTGATATCGGCGAAGTGAGCCAGATAGTTAAAGTAGCCAATGGTCATGGTGTCGACATGGACGAATTTTTGCTCCAGAATTACCGGCAAGAAGAAAAAAGCCGAAAGTCCGATTCCAAAAATACCGGCAAAAAAGAGATCTTTAATGGCGGAGAACTTATTTGTTTTCCACATCCAGAAAAGGGCCCAGATAATAGCCGTGGGGGCGAAAACCAGAGTCATAACGTTGTGAGAGGTAAGTTGGAGAGCCAAGGCGACAGACAGAAGTAGTAAATTTGTCCTAGATTTGTCTTTGGTAATTAAGCGGTAAATATAGAGCAGGACAAAAGGAAACCAAACCAGGCCCCAACCCTCGTTCATAGCACCACGCACATAGATATCGACTGAGTGATATGGAGAGTAGACATAAAGAATGGCGGAGAGAACCCCGCCCCATTTGCCAAAAAATTCTTTTGCCAGTAAGTACATCCCCAGACCACTGAGGAAAAAGGCGAGGGCAAACATGACTTTGACCGGTAAGAAATAACCGGCTCCCATCAGCACCATCAGTTCCATGGGGTAGTAAGGCATGGGCGGGTAAAACTCCATCAGAGGATATCCATAACCAAAACCGGGATCAGGAACCCAACGGCAAGGAATCTGACCGTCTAAAACACATTTATGAACTTCATAAAGCCGAAATACCTGAAGATCGTCGTGCATAGGGAAGAAGTCCGGCAGAAAAATATTCCAGACTGCCGGAACTATGAGAAGTAACAAAATTATTTCCAAGCGGAATCGCCAAATTAACTTTGTGAAAGAAATTAGCATGTGGGAAAGAAAGCGCATGTAGGTTAATTATATACGGGGAAAGAGGGTTATTTTAAGCGGAAGAAGAGAAGAGACTCGTGGGTACCATCCAGCCTGTCCGGTTTTGAATATTCTTTTATAAGTTCCAATTTTTCCACTTCGGAAGCGGGTAAGTTGTTTCTTGAAGCATTAATAACATAAAAACGAAGATTTTCTTTGGAGGTATTCAATAATCCCGAGGGAATTTCGGTGTTGTGAGGGTCCGAGCCAACGATAGTGATGTCTTTGTGACCTTCGGTATAGATTTGTAAACCATCGGGTAGGGTGCCGAAAAAACCCTCGGTAAAAACCACAACCTGCCTGCCGGCAGGCAGGTCTTTTTCCTTTTCCAGTAAGTACTGAGAGATTTCTTTTTGGCCGTGACCGGCAGTCCATTCTTCGAGATAACCACTGCGCATATCAAAGGACATAGGAGCGGCGGTGGGTTTTAGCAGATAGACAAAGGTAATTATTAGGGGAACGGAAATAAAAATACCGATCGAGGCTTTGATCAGGAGCCCTTTCCGACTAAAAAGCCAATGAAGACCGAGACCGGCCAGAGGAATTAAGGGTAGGGTGGCATAAAGAATGTAACGACTGGTGTAGACTCTGGCAATAGCGGCTTGAAAAAGTAGCGGTAAAAGAGAAACTAGGATTAAAAAAAGATAAGCCCGCCTGGTTTTGGAATTTAAATAACCCAAGACACCGAGCAGTAGGACAGTGGGAGTCAAAAGGAGAAATAACCAGTTGCCGGTTTTTTGAAGATTTTCGAGAAGAGGAACAGTTGGGTGGCTGAGAACCTCTTTAACGGTGTAGACGTAGTCGCCGTTTCTGGCGCCGATCATCTGGAAACCGACCCCCAAACGAAGAATGTTGTACATGGCTTGGGAAATAACTAAGGCCAAAAACAAACCCCAAAAGAGTCTCGCCAAAGTAGTTAACTTTAATTTTTTGAAGTCGAGGAAGAATAGAGCGGTGACAATAACCCACACATAATAAACAGAGGCAGGTGACTTGGTTAGAAGTCCCCCGCCAATAGCAAAGCCAAGATACATGGCGTACTCAATCTTGAGTGTCTTAACAAATTTGATAGCAAAAATAAGGGACCAAATACCAAATGTGGCAAGAAGACTATCCGCGAGAGCCATACGATCGAAAAACATGGCAAAGGGAATAATGGCATAGAGGAAAGAGCTAAAAAAGGCGGTGTAAACATCGGTGAAGAGAACGTAGGCCAGAACGCCAACGCCAACGAACGACCCAAATCCGACGACAACCGAAAGTAAACGGCCGGCGATAAGAGGATCCTGAACTACTTTTAAAAAAGGTATGGTCGCCCACATAAAAAGCGGTTGTTTGCCGTCCTGAAGCGGTAGGAAACGGAGGGTTGGTTCCGATCTCATGACTTGCGACCAACGAACATAAATAGCTTCGTCAACAAAAACGGGGATCTGGTTTAATCGATAGAGACGAAAAAACAAAAAAAGAATCAGAGAAATAAGGGATATGCCAATTAGCCAAAGTATATTATTTTTGGTCATATTTGCCTTTTATATCATTTTTCTTGACTTGAATGATTTGCATCAACATATCGATGGACTCAAAAACGAAACCTCTCTGTTTGCTACTGGAAGTGTCTTCGTCTTTCCAGGTGACATCAACTTCTTTGAGTTTATAGCCAAATTTTTCGGCCAGAAATAAAAGCTCGACATCAAAAGCGGAAACGGTCCAACCTTTTGAAGCAACTTTTTTGGTCAAGACTGAGAGAATTGGAAAAATTCTCTTGGCGGCAGACAATTTCATGGCTTTAAAACCACACTGGGTATCGATGACGTCGTGAAGAAGCATTGCTCCTCTAATAGAGCGAAAGGTCCAGGAAGCAATCTGGCGAGTGAGAGGAAAGTTTTTACGCATTTTGCCACGAGAACCGAAAACTACATCGTAACCTTTATCAAACCAAGGCAGTAGTTTGGCCACTTCATTTAATGGAGTGGATTGATCCATGTCGGTGTAGAGAACTATTTCTCCTCTGGCGACTTGAATGCCGTTCCAGATACCGGCGGCTTTACCTCCGTGCTGGCCTCGGATCAGCCGGAAATTGGAATGAGTTTTAACAAAATTTTTAATAATGACATCTCCCCCATCAGTTGAACCATCGTCGTTGATGATGACCTCCCAGTCAAATCTTACCGTAGACAAGAAAGCGTTCATTTCATCGAGCACTCCCCTTTTGAGATTGGCGTGTTCGTTGTAGTTACTGAGGACGATGGATAATTTGGGGGTCATTTAAAAAGGTTGGTCTGGTAGTATTTTAACTCATCAATGGACTCTAAAATGTCGCCTTTGGCTCGGTGTGGCTCCATCTTGGGATAGTCGGGGATGTTGGGGTACCAGCGGTGCAGAAGCTCTTTTATGGTGTTGGTGTCGATAATTCGATAATGGACAAAGTCGTAGAGTTTGGGCAGGTAGATCCTCAAAAACTCCCGGTCAATATAGATTGAAGAGCCGGCCAGTAAAGCCGTGTGAGGAGCACAGTACTTTCTTAAAAAATCCAAGGTCTCATTTTCGGCTTGAGTGATGGTAATCGAAGACCTCCGAATCTCCTCCAGCAGTCCGGACTGGCTGAAATGTTCTTTATTCCATTTTGCCATGCCGGTAAGAGTCGATTCCGGCTGGTTAATGACGATGTCGGGTCCGGTGGCAAGAATATTCAAATTGCCATCGGTAATCACGGTGGCAACTTCAACAATGACGCCTTTTTTAACATCCAAATCGGTAAATTCCAGATCGAGCCAGACCAATGGTGAACTGGGTAAGGTAGAACTCATTTGGTGTGAACTAAACGATATATTTTTAAATAATCAATGTTCCACTGACCCTCTATGTGAGAAGGGCCGAAGACGGCAATCTGCCAAGCGGGATGGCCTTCCGGTTGACATTTGTCTCCATCTTCGCAGATAACAAAAAGCTGATCGACTATCCTTTCCTCACCTCTCACTAAATTGGCTTTTTTGTTTTCCAAAAAGTAGCGGTAAGACTCGTCGTAGTTTTGCTTGGCAATGAGACCGAAGTTAAAGGGTTCGCCTTTTGACTCTTGAATAATCAGATCGACGGCGGCTGAAGTGCGCCAGAGTTGGCGGTTGGGATTTTCTTTGACTGGGCTAAAAATCAAACTGTAAGAAAATAGAAAAATAATTAAGGTCAGTGAGATAATTTTAAGAACAAGATTTTTCTCAATTAGGAAACCTAATATTGAACCGATTAAAAGATAGATAGCAGGATAAATAAAGCCCAGATAATGGACATAGACATGTTGTTTGTAAATACTCAGACCGAGAATGGCGAAACCTAACCAAACAAAAAGTAATTTTAACGATGTTTGCCACTTTGATTTAATAAAGACCAGGATCGAGAGAATAAAAACTATGATGGCGGTGAAAGGGGCCAGTAGTGTCTGACGAGCCAGCACCATATCGGAGACCGTCATAAGAATTGTAGGCAAGAAACGATCCGATCGGACGGGATTGAGGTTGACCGTAGTCTGTCGGTCGGTAAAAAAGGCACGAAAGGCGTTGAAGTTTAGCCATTGATGTTTAATGTCAAAGAGGAGTAAAGGCGACATTAAAATCAAAAAACTCAAAAAACCAAATAAAGAAAAACGTAAAAAACTTTTTTTGGATTTTAGATCTTTGGCTTTATTGACAGAAATCAAAGTTAAGAACCAAAAAAGACCGAGAACCGGAATGAGGAGAAGCCCGAGATAATGCATTTGTAAGGCAAAGGCGAAGAAAATGCCGATTAAAGGTAGCCAAATATATTTTTTATTTCTCCAAACTTCATAAATTCCCCAAATACAAAGTAAAGAGAAAAGAGGCATGGGGTTCGGGTTCCAGGAAGAACGAGAATAGATAATAGCGACCGGTGAAACAGCGTACAAAAGAGCGGCCATGATGCCGGCGGACTTGCTAAACCAAACTCGACCAACAAACCAGGTAAGCCAAACGGTCAGAGTTCCGATTAGGGCGACCGCTACGGCAGGGCCGATGGGACTAAGACGAGAAAGTAGCAAAGCAGGAGCCATCAGATAGTAATAGAGGGGACCAAGATACATGTTACCAATGCTGGTTTGGGGGCCAATGAAGACCAGATTTCCTTTGGTGATTAAATCCCGAACAATGCGGACGTCGCGCCCTTCATCTCCCAAGAAAGTCATAAAATCACCAATACGATACAGACGAAGAAATAATGCCAAGAGAAGGATCAGAATTAGAAGAGCTGACTCAAATTTATTTTTTTTGATGAAGTCGATCATTTTAACTTGTACCAGAGTCTAAATAAATCGACAAAGCTTTGGATGATAACATCCATGTTTGCGCCGGTGCCTTCTCCTTGGCGGCGAGGGAAATGATTGACGCCGATTTCGACAATTTTAAAACCGGCCTTTTGGGCTTTGATGAGAAACTCACTGCTGATAAAAGCACCTCGCTCGCTTTGAAGTGGTTCAATTTTTTCCAAAACTTTTTTGGAAATGAGTTTGAAGCCACAATCGATGTCTCTCACCGACAAGCCGAAAAGAAGCCGGACAAAGACCTGCCAGGCAAAAGTATTTATTTTTCTTGAAAGCGAAACTTTTCTACTTAAGTAATAGCCGATGACCAGGTCGGCACCAGTCTCCGCCTGAGTAGCCAACAAGCGACTGATTTCCGAAAAATCGAACTGACCATCCGAATCGATGAAAGAAATCCAGGGGTACCGACAGGCATAGAGACCACTTTTAAGGGCCGCGCCGTACCCTCGGTTGGGGTGATGGTGGATGACCGAGATGTTTTTGTCTTGATGACTAAGATTGTCGGCAATTTCCCCGGTCTTATCTCTTGAACCGTCATTAACAATAATCAGTTCCCATTCCGAAACATTTTTTTCCAGATTTTCGACTACGTTTTTGACCGTATTCTTGAGACTGGCTTCTTCGTTATACGCCGGCAGAAAGACAGACAATTTTTCTATTTGTCGCGACATATTCACCAGTATATACTAGAGGTAGATGAAGCGAGCTTATTTGGCGGTATTAGTAATACTCTTTAGCCTGCTGGTTTGGCTACCATTTGCGACCAAAATAGTCCTCCCAGGGTGGGAACTGGACTTTTCCGAGGGTAACAAAACTCTTTGGCAGAACTTTGATGGTCCCAACTATCTTATAGTAGCCAAAACATGGTATAACGTCGAAAAAATTAAAACTGAGTTCTCCAGTCCCTTGCCGGCGGAGTATTATCCGGCTCATTTTCCACTTTACCCGGCGATAATTTCTGTTTTTGACAGCGTTCTTAAAGGGCCAACGGCGATGTTGTTTTCCACATTGGTAGGAAGTGTACTGTGTTTCCTGATGCTCTATAAATACATTAGAGAGTTTAAATTAAGCAAAAATGCTTTTTGGCTTTGTCTGGCTTTTTTGATTCTACCCGCCCGTTTTGTAGCTGTCCGAGCGGTGGGCTCCCCGGAACCCTGGTTTATTTTCTTTATTTTGGCGAGTATTTATTATTTCCGAAAAGAAAAGTTTTGGTGGGCCGCTCTCTGGGGATATTTAGCACTCTTGACCAAAAGTCCGGCAGTGATACTGCTGGCAGCGTACGGAATCTTTGCACTGGTAGATTCCCTGAAACAAAAGAGGATTCAGTGGAAGTACGCACCGATTCTACTGATGCCCTTCGCGGCCTTGGACTTGTTTTATTTATTCAAGTTTAGGACTGGGGACTTTTGGGCTTATTTCCATAGTGGGGATAATATTCATCTCTTCTGGCCGCCGTTTAGTGTCTTTGCTCCCAAGGGACAGAACTGGGTAGGGAGCTTTTGGCTAGAAGATGTCATTTGGACCTGGCTGATATTTGGGGTTGGGATCATGAAGCTCAGAGACAAAAAACTGACGATTGAGTATTACTTTACCGGACTGTTCTTCCTCTCTACCCTTTTCGTAGCTCATAGGGATATTAGTAGATACATTCTACCGATAGCGCCATTTGTCCTAATTGGCTGGGATAAACTGGTGCAGAAAAAAGAGTTTAAGATTGTGGCTTGCCTTCTCATTGTTCCCATCCTCCTCTATTCTTGGACCTTCCTGCTCAATAACACCGCTCCCATCGCCGATTGGGCGCCGTATCTTTAGTTTTTCTTTTTCCAAATTACGAGGTTGTAGATGAACCAGTTGAGGGGGACGGTGATCGCGAAGACGGCAAGGACGAGGAAGAGAGTGCGGTAAGCATCCCCAAAGACTTGGGTGCCGGCGCCGATCACCAGGCTGGGCAGAACAATCCCCGAGACGACGGAGCTGAGATTGAAGGTGGTAAATTTCTTGATTAAGGTGGCACCCCAGATCAGCTTTTCGTTTTTGAAGGTCCAAAGGTTATTGAGAATAAAGTTGCTGATGATCGAAAATTCGGCGGCAAGGGTATTTGCTAATGTATTTCTAACCCCAACGACGCTGATCAAATTGCTAAGAAGCTTGGCAAAGATATCGAGGCCGACCTTGTTGATGACAAAGCCAAAAAGACCGATAATGCCAAATTTGATAAACTTTTGGGTGGTGGAGTCGTTCCATCTGAGTAAGACAGCTGTTCTGAGAATATCTTTGGCTGTTTGCGGTTCAATTTTGGATTCTCCGGTGGTACGGACATTGAATTGCAGAGGGATTTCTTTTACTTTGGCACCTAGTTTGACCATTTTGTAAAGAAATTCCAACTTGTAGCCGAAGTTATGGGAATATAGATGATCCATGTCCATGGTATCGACAAAACCCTTGACCCTGGAGGCCTTGAAACCGCCAGTAGGATCGGTAATCTTGAAGAAATATTTGGTGAGAAAGAACATAATCGTGCGGGCAGAAAAACCGCCAACTTCACTCCAAAAAACACGATCCCAACCCCAGCCTTTGGGATTGCTACCACCCCTTATCTTTCTGGATCCTAACACGTAATCATAGCCGTCATCAATTTCTTTGAGAAAAATAGGAATTAGTCTTGGAGGATGTTGGAAATCGCCGTCCATCTCGATAACCACATCGGCACCCAGTTCTTTCATGGCATACTTGAAGCCGCGGACATAGGCTCCACCTATTCCCGCTTTGGTAGGGCTAAGGGATAGGAAAAGATTTGGGTATTTTTGTTGTTTTTCCTGGACGACTTTGTAAGTGCCGTCGGGAGAGGTGTCGTCAACTACCAGAACCTTGCAGTCCCAACCTTTTATCTTAGGAAAAGTAAGAGTGAAAAGATGGTCAATCATACTGCCAATCGTGCCGGCTTCGTTAAAAGTGGGGATGACAATGACGGCGACGGGGAGTTGCTTCATTGATTATTTATCTTTGCAACAATCGCCACCGCAACAGTTATCGTTTTCTTCAGAAATTTCTTCACGTTTTCCGGTTTCGTCGTACCAGTAAAGCTTTTTTTCGTCCTCGTCGACAGTCTTGGTGTGGGATCCGTCACAAAAGGGTTGGTTTTTTGATAAGCCACACATACAGATATGTTTATCTCCTACCTGAACGGGAGTGTGGGCGGTTTTTTTTATTAGTCTGGGCATGAGGATATTATAGCTCGAGAAATAACAGTAGGTGGAGTGAGATTGCCGCGCTCCGCTCGCAATGACGATATAATTGGGGTATGAAGATTGATATTTTGACTATATTCCCAGAAATGTTTGAGGGAGTGTTTAAAACCTCGATTATCGGCCGGGCGACGGGAACAGGGGTGGTGGACATCAAGGTTCACAATCTGCGCGACTGGAGTGATGATAATTATAAGAGTGTGGACGATCGGCCTTTTGGGGGGGGCGCGGGCATGGTGATGAAGGTAGATGTAATTGATCGCGCCTTAGCTGACTTAAAGACAGATGAATCAAAAGTAATTCTCATGGATACGAAGGGGAAAATGTATGACCAGAAAGTAGCCGAGAAGCTGAAACTCGAAGAACGCCTAATTTTGATTGCGCCCCACTTTGAAGGCATCGATCATCGAGTACATGAACACTTGGCGGATGAGGTTTATAGCATCGGGCCTTACGTCCTGAGTGGTGGAGAGCTACCGGTGATGGTGGTGGTGGACAGTCTTTGTCGACTGATACCCGGAGTGCTGGGAAACTCCGAGTCTCTCACAGAAGAGTCTTACAGTGAGGAAATGGCCATGGAGTACCCGCAATACACTAGACCGGCGGAATACAAGGGTTGGAAGGTGCCGGAGGTACTACTTTCGGGCGATCACAAAAAAATCGAGGCCTGGCGGAAGGGAAAATAATTCTTAGCGGTGGGTGTTTTTTTCCTGGTTATTTTCTTCCATTACGAGCGAAATAGCAGTTAAAGCGTTATCGGTTAATCCTTTTCTTAAAACATTCAACACTGCTTCACGCTGTTGTGGTGTTTTGATGCGTATGTCTTCATCAATGGGAGCTATGATTTCTTTGTACCATTCAGTTTTCCCCATCTCATTTCTTTGAAATTGATCGGCTAGTATGGCGGCAAAACTCTCATCGGCATATTGCTTCCCCCTAGCAGTCTTTTCATTACTTTCAATTTCTTCTAATAAAGTCATATTTATTTTGGAATTCCAAAAGGGATTAAGTAGATCAGAGTATCGGACTGAGGGATTGTTACCAGATCAAGTATTTTTGACTCGGTAAAAGAACTAATTGTTACCATTCCGAGCCGCAGACTTTCGGCTTGAAGATAGAGACTTTGAGCCACATGACCGGCTTCGAGATAGACTTCTTTGTCGTGAGAGATGCCGCCATAAGCTTCGGCCATTTTACTCATGTTGCCGGTGACTACCAGGACCGCCGGAGCTTTTTTGAAAGAACTCTCGTTTAGAGCCTCATAAAGAGCTTGTTGGAGCTCAACTGACTTGATGGGTTTTAACTGATGAACCGGAGTTCTATCTCCCGGAAGATATTGGTACTCACCGGCCTCCAAACCGGTAACTTTGGAAGCTACCAGAAAGATCGATAGAGGGTAGGTTGACTTGGCTGAAGGAGCCGTCCGGCCTCCCCAGTCTACAGTGACCCCTTGCGCGGACCAGAGCATCTGAGAGACTTGTTTGAGAGAAAGTTCTTTATCCTGGAAGTCTCTCCTGGTGCGGCGATTCTTTAAAGTCGCCTCGACAGAGTTACTGCTCCTAAATTCCGGGTTGGGTAGAGAAATATTTTCGGCCGGAAGAATGGTGGCAGAAGCGGTTGATTCCGGACTGCCGATAGTAGGAGAAGTTTTTTTAATAACTATCGTGCCCAGAAGGATAAAAAATACAACTAAAGCAGTCAGCGCCGGTGTTAGCCAGTGTTTGAGAGGTGAAGGCGACGTCTTTTTCACAGTTTAGATAAAACTGACCACCTTAGCCGTCTTCCTGATACCGGTAAACCATTCTTGGGTTTTGGCGTAGACTTCCTGCTGATAAAGGGTGTCTTTGATATTGGAAGCCACTTCTTCCAGTTTCTTACCCGTAAAAAGAGTGACGTTGTCGGTAAAGTACTTTTTAACTGCCTCGTCGGAAACTTCGATCTGGTAGGTTTTTTCGATCATCTTTTTTAAACTCAAACTCTGTTTGATGGACTCTTTGGCCTTGGCTTCAGTTAAGCCGTACTGGGTCAGAGCGGCCTTGAAAGCGTCTTCACTGCCGTAGTCTTTGACTATTTTGGCCATCTCATCGGCAACCTCATTCTCCGTAACAACGATATTGTTTTTCTTTACCTCTTGGAGAAGAAGTCTTTCCGAAACAATTTCATCAAAGGCTTGTTTGCCATACTTCTCAGACATCCTTTGATTAAGTTCGTAACGCGTAACCGGAACCGAGTTGACCGTGCCGGCGAGAAACAGTCCACGATACTTTTGAGCCAGCAAGAAGAGGAGCGAGCCGAGGGCAATGATTAAGATTAACTTGCCGTAAAATCCAAACGGTGAATGTTTCACTTCGCGTAGCTCTTTAATCATTTTAATAGATTTGACGGTTTTGACGGTTGGTTTTTTCATGGATAAATTTTTATTATTAATATATATTATCACTTTCCAGGTCGATAATATTATCGAAGAAGGGAATGACCGGATCAGGTAGTTCGGTGCCAAAATTAATGATGTTCTGGCGGATCCATTCGTAGTCGGAGGTAGAAGTTTTTTCGAATGTCGGCTGAGGAACTCCGATGTCCGGAGGAAGAAAAACAGGTTTGTCTGAGCCACGGAAGATGGTTTTACCGATAGATAGAGCAATTAAAAGAACGGTGATAATTCCACCACTGATAATAAACCACTTATACCGAATGGCTTTGGCTTTCAGTGGCACGAAAAAGGCACCACTTTTAAGATCGTTTATCAGCTTTATCGCTTCCGGATTGGTTATCTTATCGGTTAGGTTGAGCATAGTTTTTTTCCAGATCAATGAGACGATCTATCCAGTCCAGTTGAAGAGTTTGGATCTCGGCCATTTTTTCGACTCTCGAGGAAAAAAAAATTTCAGCATCGGCTGATTCTTCGGCCTCAAGAAACTCCAGGTTCTTGGCCAGTAGATCAATTTTTACATCAACCACCTTGGCACTTTCGCGCAGTTCCCGAATCCTGGCCGTAACGGTAGCGGGGAGAGAACCGGGTAGCTTGGAGACCAAATTTTCTAAAGCCGAATTTAGGTCCAGCTGAGTCCTTACTAGAGTGGCAAGTTTGTTGGCGATGATACCGAACTTAATCATCCGATCGTGATGGGCCACGGACTTGGTATATGTTAGAGTAAACTTTTTTAAATCCTCCTGAGTAATGACAGTCTGGGACTTTTCAGCCTCGGCCAGATAAAACTGTCTGGAAGCGGCAAGAGAAGAAATAATGGGTTGAATTGGCTGGTAGTCGGTTTTGGTACTACCGATTAGATCCAAAATGTACCAGCTGAATGAAGCCTTGGCCAAGTCCCGAGAGAGAATCGTTTGCTTGGCTGATAAAATAACTTTTTGCTGATTATCCAAACTAGAAGTGTTTAAGTAGTCGGCTTTGAGGAGTCGGTACTCTGGATAATATTGACGGTATTGACCGTATTGAAAGTCGTAATCTGACTTGGCGGAGGCGAGGATAAGTGGCGCAAGCACCATGGGGAACAAAAACAAAGAAAGGGCAAAAAAATATGGAGTTATTTTATGGATCCCCGCCTTCGCGAGGATGACTCGAGGTGATGTCATCTGTTCTTAGTATAACTGATTATGTTTTAGGCAAGTCCTGCCTGCCGGTAGGCAGGGAAAGGCCTTGGGCCAAGAGTTTCTCGACGACTGTTTGCCAAGTAGAAAAGTGGAGATCGAGGGTCTCTTCGGTGATTTTAGTTTTTAGACCACCCCAAACAGGATAGCGATTTGGATTGGTTTGGGTTTTTAAGAATTCGTGAACAGAGATAGATTTAATGACAGAAGAGTCAGCACCGAGATGATCAATGACGAAGGTAATAAGTTCATAGGGAGTGGTGGTGTCGGAAGAACAGTGGAAAACCCCGTGAGAGCCGGTCTCGATAATTCTATCGAGAGCTTCGGCAATTTCGTCGATAAAGGCAATGCAGATTTGCTGATCCCTGAACAGGGGGTACATTTTGCCATCGGCGTATTTTTTGAGAGCTCCCCTAATGTAATCAGGTTTTGGTTCAAATTTGACACGGACTGGGTAAATAATTCTAAGGATGGTTCCACCATTGTCTCTGACTATTTTTTCGGCTCTATTTTTGGTCCAACCGTACCAAGTAAGTTTTTCGCTGGAGTCGGGTGGTGTTTCTGGTTCTTCGTATGGACCGGGTTGACTTAAGTCCCCAGGAAAGACCATGTCGGTAGAAATTTGGATGAAGTTTTTTGATTTGAAAGAATCGGAAAGGTTTTTTGTCCCCTCAACGTTCACCTGCCACGCCGGTCCGGTTTCATCTCCGGATTGGGCTTCGGAAGCGTTGACATCGGTAAAAGCGGCGAAGTTGACGATCCAGTCAGGATTTTCTTTTTCCAGTAACTGACTGACTTGTTCTTTATTGGTAAGGTCAAATTGGGGGTATTCTGGAGTAACAAAGTTAAATTTATCGGAGTATTTTTCGATGAAGCGGGAACCGACTAAACCACTGGCGCCGGTGACAAGGATTTTGAGTTTGGACATAACTTACATTATCTCAGGTTTGACGAAATCAAAAGAGACAACTTCGGGATCGATACGACATTCCTGGGTATTTTCGTTGGCGACGAAGAATTGATCGGTGAAGTAATTGAGTGTGACTGAATCATTATTGGGATTGATGAAGCCATGAGCCACGCCGGCCGGGATATAAACAAATTTATCGGCCGAGAGAATAATCTTCATCTTCGTCAGATAAGAGGATGATTCAGGACGATAATCGATCAGACCCAGAAGAATAGTGCCGTTGGTAGTCCAGATTTCATTTTGACTCGGATGAATGTGCCAAAAACGTTTAGTTTTGGGGGCTAAAAATGAGGTGTTGGCCTGAACGGGGCGGAATTTAATGCCCAGATCTTTAAGAGCCACTGTATGCCCTTGAGGATCAAGACGAATAGTTTCTTTGAACCAGCCACCGAAATCATCGGCGAAGGTGCTGACCTTAACGACGTGAACATCTTGGATACCTTCAGCCTTCTCGTACGTTTGACGGTAGAGTTTGGTCTTTTTGGGCAGGGCGATGGATTTATGTTTGATTCGTTTAAGTCCCATATCGTTATTTATTTTTATAAAAGTCTTCTGACGTAATTTTCATATCTTGCCACCACCATTTGTTTGCTCGGTACCAAGCGACGGTTTCTTTTAAACGTTTGTAAAAGGGTTCTTTTGGCTCCCAACCAAGCTCTTTATTGATTTTTTTCCAACTGATGGCGTAACGACGATCGTGTCCTGGTCTATCCGTGATGTATTCAATTCGGTTAGGGGGGAGTTTCATGATCTTGAGAATCTTTTTGGCCACTTGAAGATTGCTGACGTCTTTTTTCATGCCACCGACGGTGTAGTTACCGCCGATCTTGCCTTTGAGTAGAACCATTTCGATGGCCCGACAGTGATCTTCCACATACATCCAGTCGCGGACGTACCGTCCGTCACCGTAGATTAAAATATTTTTTCCGTCTAAAAGATTGGTGATAGCTCGGGGAATAAATTTTTCGGTATCTTGGAAAGGACCGAAGTTGTTACTGCAGTTGGTTATGGTCACCGGCAAACCAAAGGTGGTATGGTAAGACATAACCAAGTGATCGGAGCTGGCTTTGGAGGCCGAGTAAGGCGAGTTTGGATTGTATTTAGTTTTGCCGTTAAATTTATTTTTTGAGTTTAGTTTCAAAGCACCGAAGACTTCGTCGGTCGAGATGTGGTGGAATCTGGTGCCATACTTTTTGGCGGCCTCTAAGAGAGTTTGAGTACCTAAGACATTGGTCTTTGTAAAAATCATGGGATCTTCGATAGAGCGATCGACATGGGTTTCAGCCGCAAAATGAACAATAATATCCACCTGAGAGACTAGGCTGTCGACGATTTTTGAGTCGGTGATATCCCCTTTGACAAAAGTGTAATTTGGGTTATTTTCGATATCTTTCAATGACTCGAGATGGCCGGCATAGGTAAGACTATCCAGATTGATGATTTGATCGGTGGGGTGTTTCTTTAGCCAGTAGTGAATAAAATTTGAGCCGATAAAGCCGGCGCCTCCGGTGACCAGAAGTCTTCTGCCCAACTTAACTTTTTTGGCTTTTTCAGACATGTGGTGACCCGCATCTAAAAGGCTATCAAAGGTGCCGGCATCCTGCCAGTAGCTTTCAAAAACACAAGCCTTTAACTCTCCCATCTCTAAGTAAGTATTGTTGATACTGTCCTGGCCACTAATTTCCAACTCTCCCCTACCTGAAGGTTTGAGGTTTTTTGCCATCTCAACAACCCGGTGGTCATAGGTGTATAAGCCGACAGAAACATTCATGGATTTGGGGTGTTCCGGCTTTTCTTCAATAGAGATAACATTGTTGTCTTTATCCAGCTCAACCACACCAAGTCTTCTGACGTCTTCAAGCCGATCTAGTTTCTTGACATATATCTGACCACCGGACTTAAATGACTTAATTTCTTCGGTAAAGTCGGCATCGATAATATTGTCTCCCAGCGCCATGGTGACGTCGTCTTTGTCGATAAAGTCTTCACCAATGATAAAAGCCTCGGCTAAACCTCGAGGTTCTTTCTGGATGGCGTAACTAAAATGGACACCAAAGTCTTCACCGGTTCCCAGTAGATTGAGAAACATGCCCGAGTTCTCGGGAGCCAAAATAAGAAGAATATCTTTAATACCGGCTCTGATCAGAGTTTCGATTGGATAATAGATCATGGGTTTATCGTAAATAGGCAAGAGCTGTTTACTGATGACCCACGTCAAAGGCCTTAGTCTGGTCGCACGTCCACCGGCTAGGATAATTCCTTTCATAAGGACATCATTATACGCTATAGCGCAACCTTTTCCATTAGAAAAGTCCTATAACAATTATACTACCGAGTAGGGCAAAGAGGGCGTATTCAGCTACGATTTTGGGGTGATATGTATGTTCTTTTAGGTGATGAACTATACCCCATACTATATATATAAGAGATAGTCCTAAAACGACAAAGCGCTGAAATATAGGGTTGCCGTTATAAATTAGGATCAGGACAATGCCGGTAGAAACGAGGAGACAAAGGACTAAATAATCGAGAAGATGTCTGAGGGGTTTTTTCATAGAATGATGCCTTGGCGGATAATCAGAAGGATGATGGCCATCCCGGCGAAGTAAGTTAGGTGAGCCCAGGATTTGCCGGAGATGCGAATTAGGTTGTACCTTAAGACAAAGATCCAGTCGAGACTAAGGGCAAACAGAATTAAGATCACAAAGGCGAGTGACCAAGACCGCGAAAGATCTAGAGGGGATAAACCCGATGAAGGAATGATTTTTTCACTGGCTAAAACCGGCAGGGCATCGACCGTACTGGAAGCGATGCGGGAAACGGAAGTCTGGGGAGCGCCAAACATTTGAACAACAATGGTGGTCTCGACACCGTTTATATAGCCATCCATGACGGCAACTCCGATGTCTTGGTAACGGCTATCCAGCAAATTTTTCTTGTGGGTGGAAGAAGCCATCCAAGCCGAGACGATGTCTTTGGGACTACTGAAGTCGCGAGCCAAGTTTTCACCGGCGTGCTGATATTTGTAACCAGCATTGGAAACGAAAGTCCAAGGCTCGGTACCCTGGGGCGAAACATGGGCCCAGTAATTATTGGCAAACATGTCGGTGGCCTTGGCGAGGGCGGCTTGAGACAGTTCCGGACTTGATCTGACGATTTCGAGACCGGCATTAAGCCTTTGATTGTTGGTCAATTCAATTACTTTGGCCGCGTCAATTTGAGAAGCGTAACCGAGAACTCCCGGAAGAAGCCCAATGGTGATATCGACGATGGACCGGCCCATGATAAAAAGACCGATTAGAATTAGGATAGAACGGGGCCAAAGAAGCTTCGCCCGGTGATTATTGTGGGGATGAGGCAGAAATAAAGTGTGGGCAGGGTGCGCCATAACTTAATCCATTATAAGAGCTTGCTCGTCTTCTTTACAATAACCAAGTTATTGAAATATCCAGACAGCGCTTCCTCTTATAATCCCTTGTAACTTCGTTACAATGTTGGATTATGGCACAAAATAAATCGGCTCTACTGGATTGTTTTGACCGTTGACTGGAAGGCCGAGAGCAAAGCCGAGGGCGTTGGCGATGGTGACCCCGATGCGGGAGCCGGTGAAAGAGCCTGGGCCGGGGTTGACTTCTATTTCGGTTATATCTTCCTGGTGGAGGTTTTCTTTTTCTAAGCAAGAGAGAAGAAAGCCAAAAACATCTTGGTTTCTGGGGGAGTCGACTTTGTTAATAAATTCCTTGTCTCCCAGACGAACTATCACTTGGGTATTGTCGGTGGAGTCGAGGTAGAGTTTCATGTTTTAGATTTATGGATTCCGGGTCAAGCCCGGAATGACATTGATATTATAGATTGCCACACCCGCCAAGGCGGGTTCGCAATGACGATGCTAGTGAGTGATGATTTTAATTTCGCGCTCGTTATCGCCGGTGGCTTTGAAGAAGATATCGATTCGCTTTTGGGGTAGAATATCAATAAATTTTTCCGGCCACTCAATAACAATTAAGTTGGTAGGATCGTGCCAGATTTCTTCAACATCAAAAGCCTTTATTTCAGCTACGGAGTTCAGACGATAGAGATCAAGGTGGTAAAAGGTTTTAATTACCGAGTGAGTGGTGAGGGGATACTCGCGCATGATAATAAAAGTGGGAGAAACCAAACGGGGAATAGCGAAGAAAGAAGCCAGTCCCTGAGTAAAAGTGGTTTTGCCGGCGGCCAAAGCCCCATAAAGACAAATGGTCGTCCCCCTCTCCATTTGAGAGGCAATATCGCGGGCTATTGCTTGGGTTTCCCGAGTGGAGCTAGTAACAAATAGCTGTTCCATAACCGGAGTTTGATAATAATTAAGGTGGAGATCACTAAACCGATGGAGTCGATACCTACATCCCAAAGATTACCGGAACGGAAAGGAGTAAATAATTGGTGAATTTCGTCCGAAAAAGCATAAATTAGAGAGTACAAAAAGGCTATGCCAGGATTTTTTGTCCCCACCGCCCGAAACATGAGAAACATCAGAAGAACGTATTCAAAAATATGAGCCAGTTTCTTGGAAAAAAAATCTTCGGTGACGGTGCCATTGACGGGAAGGTCCGATCTCGCAGAAAAAGAGAACATCAGAATCATCCAAACGATGACCGGTGCGTATCTTAATAAAAATTTTCCCATGTGACTATTCTAATCTTTTTTATGCCTAAAATACAACCAGCCGCCAGAAACGGTGCTTAAGATGGCACCAAAAACAAAGGTGTACTTGAGGATTACGTTACGGTTTGGATTTGTTTCCATTGACGTCGGTATTGATTCGGGCGGGATTAATCCCGCCCCTACAGGGGAATCAACAAGATTGGCGGAATCGGTGGAGTTGCCAAGAACGGAGGAGGATTCAGTTGATGGAGTAACCTGCAAGGCCTGGCCTTGCAGGGGCTTGATGGATGGAGTTGGGGTCGGGGTTTTTGTAGGAGCCGGAGATGGTGTGGGTGTCGGAGTTTTTACAGGAGTTGGAGATGGTGTGGGTGTCATTTCAATAATGATTTTCGACAGAATCGGATTGACTTCAAAATTGTCACCAGAATTTAATGTTTTTTGCTCGCTCCAGTCTGCGTAACCTTCTCTGACAAGCTTGATAGTATGGCTACCAAGATCACAACTAACTTCGTTTGAATCGTCACAGTGACAACCGGCGCAAAAAGTAATTGACTCCGGTGCGTAGTGATGGGTATAACCACCGTCAACATATATCTTAATGTTAGACAAAGTGGCTCCGTCGGAATCCTTGACAGAATTTATTTTGTAAGTAGACTTACTACTTGTTGGAGTGGGCGTAGTGGTTGGAGTAGAAGTTGGTGTCTCTGTTGGGCTGAGGGTGGGGGTAGGACTTGGGGAAGGACCGACAACTACTATCAAAGAAACATCTGAAGATTGAGAAAAACTAGTACCACTGGCAGTGTAACGGCCCACTTTGAAATAGTAATCTCCAGCTGGTTTGTCCGGGTCGAACTTAAACTTCATCTTGCCATTCCAACTCCCCGATTCAACTTTGAAATAACTTGACGGTGACCCTGATAAATTGATCCACGCTCCAGAATTGTTTTGTGTATAGCCAGAGTAAGAAGGGCTGGAGTCAGGGTAGAAGAAAACTCCCCGGATATATGAAGCACCACAACCGGAACAGGTTAAAACTACATCGACAGTTAATTCTTGGTCTGCCACGATGGAAGATGAAACACTTCCAGTACTAATAGTGGGGGCGGAAAAAATAGTTTTGGGGAATAAAAAGACAAATGAAAAAAGAAACAACGTGGGCAGGATTTGTTTCACTAATTAAAATATAGCAGAACACAAAAACACTACAAGGAGACTCCTCGTAGAGCCCTGCAAGGCCAGGCCTTGCAGATACTATGTATGCTTAAAAGTAAGCGCTTGCCCGTCTTCTGCTCAATGGTTGTTATATGGCACTAAACGTGGTATAAATAGGTTAGACAGTAATTCCTCAATCGTGGGATTCCGGATGGTTTCTCATAAAAGCGATTGGGGTTTGTTGTACTAAGGAAACAAAAAGCTTTCTTCCACGATGACTTTTTTAATAATGTCGTAATACTTTGAATCTCCCCGCTCGTATTTTCGGAATATTGACCATGATATAAAATCTACTGCTTGTAACTGTTTTACTTGTCCGGGAGTTTTGACTTCTATATTTATTTTAACTTTGTGTTTACTAGTTACTTGAGTTTTTAAATAACTTTCAAAATTTTGATTTAAAAAACGATTTGTCTCGCGCTTTGAAGCGATTATAGTAATTGTATTTGAATCAACAATTTTTTTTGAAAAAATTCTATCCAACAATATGTTGGTTACGAAATTGTACAAAACATGTTTTTCATTTTGGAGTTTGGTATATACCTTTGATTTGTTTAGACAAATTACCATAACCCTTAGTTTTAGGGTTACTAATTTAGACAAGAGTTTTTTTCTTGTTTTTGGAGATTCTTTGACAGCATGGAGTACTCCTCCAGAGAGTCTCTTCACCTTTTTTCGTAAATTGGCGTGAGTTAGTTTGACAAGCTTTTCGATTCTTTTTTCTTCTTCGGTAAACAGAATTGTAACTATAAAATACTTTGATACTCTTTTTGTTTTTGAAAACCCTAGGTCGCCACTTTCATCTAAATATATCGTTGCCATTTTTTTTAAAAATAGTTGACGTGGAGATAGAAGGTGTCTAGTCCCCCATCGCGATGCTTAAGGTGGACATATTTCAGGACACAGCCTTTGCTCCCGGTGTAACTACCCCTAAACAGCTTGCCGGCTTGAACAGCTTTGACCTCCAAAGATGAGCCTTTGATGTCTATACCATTATGAAAAGAATATATCTTTCCGACCCAACGGTTCTTTACTGCCCAAGTGCTGCCGTAGCCCTGATTAAATTCAATTTTCGGGGAAATTGGCCAGTCCCACGAACCAGAGGGGTTAAAGGGATCCCCGCTGCTGTTTCCACAACTAGAACCTGAGCAGTTTTCAAAATCTACAGCCTTTAAATAACTAAATGGGTTTTTTACATTTCCATCCTGACTAACAATAAAGTGCAAATGTGCGCCTTCAGAGTTGCATGATCTTCCGTTAATTATGCTGGCTATCCTTTGCCCAGATGAAACATCTCCCACTTCAGTTTCATCGACATTACCGGCAATTATGGCCTCAATAGCCTCGAGCTCGGCTCTAGCTGAGGATAATAAAGCTTGAAACTTCTTTTCATCATTTTGGGTTAGAATCAGTAGGTTTTGCTTTTCGGCCTGCTGATTGTCTAAGGTTTTCTTTTGGGCCAAGAGTTTGGACTTTAGATTTTCGATTTTTTCTTGTTTCGAGACTTTTTCCCTTTTGCGCTGGTCATAGTCGAGACGCGAACGTTCTAACTCCGAAAGAATCAGCTGATCCTTGGCTTTGATCGTATTGAGGTACTTAAGTTTGGTTAAAAAATCGCCGAAAGAACTGGTGGAAAAAATCATGTCTATTGAGGTTACCCGCGAACGGCGATAACTTTCACGGACGCGAGCTAGATAAATTTTTCCCAGCTCCTCCATGGAAATGTTGACTGTGTCCAACACCCCACTCAAAACAGTGATTTCTTTTTCCAATGCTTTTATCTGGGCCACTGTTTGGTTTATCTGCGCTTGAGCGAGATTTATCTTGGCATTGATGGAAGTTATGGCCTGCTTAAGGGTGGATTGCTCCTGCTTGTTGGCAGCAATTTTATCTTGGCAAGCCTTACTGATCTCTTGAAGAGTGGTTGCGTCCATGGTAGAGTCGGTTTCGCGACACTCCTCGGCAGTAATGAGACCAGGAAAAATTATGACTAGTACTAGTAGTAGGAGAATGCAGGCCTTTTTCATTTTGACCGCTTGACGAATCTGGAGGCGGCGAAGAGACTGGAAATAAAGGAAAGTAGCAGACCAAAGACCAGTAGAGCGAGAAGTAACAAAAGAATGACTTCGGAACGGATGGGAAAGGAAATAACCCCACCAAGCCTAGGAGCGAGGAAGGGAGTGGAGTAAAGAAGGGTGATATAGCTTAATACCCAGCCAAAAAGAGCACCGACGAGGCCATAGATAACCGATTCAAGGAGGTATGGCTTGATGATGTAAAAGTTCTGGGCACCGAGAAGTTTGAGAGTACCTATCTCCAAACGACGGGAGGAAATCTTCATGGAAATAATAATCATGATGGTCAGAACACAGACGATGGTCAGAGCGATGATGAGTAACAATCCAGCCATACGAATGGCATTGGTCCATTTGGTCAGCTCCGAAATGACATCTTCGGGAAAGTCAATTTCCTTTTTGCTCGCCGGAGTCTCACTGACAACATCGGACTTTTCCAAAATGGAGACAATGATTCCGAAAGACTTCGGATCACTGGCCGTAATCTCGACACTGGCAGGTAGAATGTCGGCGGTGACAATTCCCCAGTCGGTGACGGTACCCAAAAGTATTGGATCGTTGCCGACGCTTTTTTTATAGAGTTCCAGTGCATCTTGTTTGCTAATATAAATGGCATTTTTGACCCCTTGAGTGGAAGTAAGATTACTTATCAGGCCAGCGACCTGATCGGTAGTGTGACCATCTTTGAGATAAGCGATGATCTGGGGCTTGGTTTCAAAGTTTAAAAGTATGGAGTGGGAGGCGAGGGTGACCAGGGTAAAAATGCCAACGACAAATAGAGTAATGGAGACGACAAAAATGGCGGCTAATGCTTGAAAGGGAGTGCGGCGGATATTTTTCAAAGCGGTGTTCATGAATGCTTGTTTATTTTACGCTTCGTGGAGTGAGATTGCTTCGGCTCGAGTACGAGACTCGCAATGACGGAAGTGGAGTGAGATCCCTCCACTACGGTCGGGATGACGGAGGGAGAGGTCTTGGCCTTACTATCCTCAGTGTCTGAAACTATTTTACCTTTTTCCAGTTTAATTCGCCTGGCAGAGCTTAGATCGATGAGAGTGACGTCGTGGGTGGCCATGATGACGGTGGTACCATCGGAGTTTATTTTTTTTAGCAAATTAAATATTTCAATAGAAGTTTCTTTGTCCAAATTTCCGGTGGGCTCGTCTGCAAAAAGAATGGGTGGATCGGCCGCTATGGCTCTGGCGATTGCCGCTCTTTGAATTTCACCTCCGGAAAGCTGGACGGGGAAGAGATTTTCTTTTCCGGGAATACCAACCATGTCCAATAACCGATTAATTTTGTCCGAAATCTTTTTTGGGGAGTAACCTCCTATTTCCAACGAGAGGGCAATGTTCTCTCCAACCGTTTTGTCCGGAATTATTTTGTAATCTTGGAAGATAAAGCCGATTTTCCGACGAAGAGGTGGAATATTTTTGGGCTTGATCTTAGAAAGATCCTCGCCATCGATAATGATTTTACCTTTGGTGGGTAGCAAATCACGGATAAGAAGACGGCCTAAAGTAGTTTTTCCCACACCGGACTTGCCGGTAATGACCACGAACTCTCCGGGAGAAACGGAAAAATCAATATCGTCTAAGACTGTGTCACCAGAATAAGTTTTGGTGACGTGAGAAAAATCAATCATTTTGGTAGGGGCATGTTCAGATTTTCGACCTTCACACGACCAACATCCATCAACCAACCGGCCTTTTGACCTTTGAAGGTTTCTCCCCAAACAGTGATTTGGTGACCCACTAAAGTATCAAGATCGATAACTGAGCTAGTCATATAAACAGTTTGCGAGATGCCACCTGGACGGACTAGTTTGTGAGTACCCTCACCGTTTAGACCACCTTTGTCCAGAACACCGGTGGCTGAAGTATTGAAGGCTTTTTCGTCGGCCGAGCCATAGATATCTCCCACCTTGACGCCTGTTTGAGGAACTTCGGCTTGAATAGACTTAAAGTTTCCGGTGCCGGCAAGTTTATTGGAGGCGCGGGTTTTTAAAGAGGCGCCGATATAAAAACCAACCATAGCCACGACTAAAAAGATAATAACTATCAGGAGGTTTGATTTGTTGGATATATTATGAGTATTTTCTGGAGGAAGAAGGGGCGTCTCGGAAGGTGATTGTGTGTTTGGATCCAGTTTGTCTAGATCAATCGTCTTTATTTCCATAACTTAGTTTATCATCTTTAACTCCGACTCGATAAAACCATCGAGATTGCCATCCAGAACCGAGTCCGGATTGGTTTCCTCATACTGGGTTCTGAGATCTTTGACCAATTTATACGGGTGGAGAACGTATGAGCGAATTTGATGTCCCCAACTGGCGATAGTCACACTGCCTTTTATCAAGTTGAGTTCTTCTTGGCGTTTGGCTTCTTGAACTTCCCAAAGTTTAGACTTAAGAACTTGCATGGCAATTTTGCGATTGGCATCTTGATAACGCTGAGTTTGACACTCCACCACGATACCTGAAGGGAGATGCTTGATGCGAACTGCGGTGCTGACCTTATTGACATTCTGGCCGCCGGCACCACTGGCTCGGCTGGCTTCGAACTCCAGATCTTCGTCGCGAATTTCAATTTCTGTTTCTTCCGGAAGAAGAGGCATAACCTCGACCCCGGCAAAAGATGTCTGTCTCAGCTTGTCGGCATTAAAAGGAGATTGACGGACTAATCGATGGGTTCCTTTTTCGTTTTTTAAATATCCGTAGGCAAAACGTCCACGAACCAAATAGGTAACGGACTTGATACCAACTTCTTCCCCGGCCGAGTACTCAATCGTCTCAAAGTTCCAGCCTCTTTTCTCGAAGAAACGAGTATACATCCGAGACAGCATACTGGCCCAATCCATAGCTTCGGTACCACCCTGACCGGCTTTGACCGAGACTATGGCTTCGGAAAGATCGTATTTTCCGGACAAAAAAGTGACCAATTCGATTTTTTCGACACTTTTGACTAAGGTTTGAAAAAGAATCTCCACTTCTTTATCAAAGCTGTCGTCCTTAGATGACTTCGACATTTCGATTAGTTCCTCCAAACTTTTTTCATCGGAGAGAAGTTTTTCGGCCGATTCAATCGTCTCTCTCACCTGAGCCATACCGGACATCACTTTTTTGGCGTTGTCTTCGTCCTGCCAAAGATCCGGCTCGCCCGACTGCAGAGTCAACTTTTCCAGTTCCAGGTGGAGTGAGGGAAGATTTAGCTTTTCGACGACGTCGTTGATCCGTTTTTTTAGATCGATAAGTTTTACTTGAGTGTCTGAGGTCATTGAAGTATTTTAGCTTAATTTGTAATAAGATTGAGAAGTGAGATACCTGAAACGTTTTTGGTGGATATTTTTGTTGGGCTTTTTGGCCGGAGGTGGGTGGATGTTATGGAAAAGTTCTAAAGCAAAAGAATTGAAAGCAATCACCTACACGGTCAAAAGACAAAATCTGACCGAAACCTTGACCCTCTCAGGAGAAATTGATGCTTTGGAAAAAGCCGATTTAAAATTCCAAACTTCCGGACTACTCACTTGGGTGGGAGTTAAAGAGGGCGACACGGTAAAGAAATATCAAGCGATAGCTTCGCTCGACAAACGGGAACTGACCAATAGCCTGAATCAGTACATGAATTTATTTTTAAAAGAGAGATGGGACTTTGAACAAGGGGTGGATGATAATAAAAACTGGCAGACATTGGGTATGACCGATGCGGCTCGAGACACAGTAAAAAGAACCCTGGACAAAAATCAGTATGACTTAAATAATGCCGTGCTTTCCTTTGAGGCGAAAAACCTGGCCTTGAAGTTTGCTACGCTAACAGCTCCTTTCGCAGGAATAATCACCAAGGTTGAGGTGCCGGTAGCCGGATCAAATATTACCCCGGCCAGTGCCGTCTTCTCGATCGTCAATCCCAGCAGTCTATTTTTCTCCGCCACGGCGGACCAGACCGAAGTCCCTTCTTTCAAAGAAGGAATGCTAGGAAAGGTTGTTTTTGATTCCTTTCCGGAAAAAGAATTTAGTGGATCGGTGGAAAAAATTGGTTTTGTACCGAAGGCGGGAGAATCCGGAACGGTTTATGAATTGAAAATTACCTTTGACCCGGGAGATCTGGCCGGCTCGATAAAAATGGGGATGACCGGAGATGTTAATTTTGTTTTGAAGGAAATTAAAGAGGTGCTGGCGGTACCGGAAGCGTATGTGAAAAAAGTCGATGGTAAGTTTTTTGTATCGATGAAGACCGGCGACTCAATTAAAAAGGTTGAAGTTACGGAAGGGAATATTATTGAAGGATTGGTAGAAATAAAGTCAGGAATAAATGAAAACGACGTCATCTATAATCAGCCTTAAAAAGGTTTTTAAAGAGTATTTACTGGGAGATGGTTCTGTTTTTACAGCTCTGAAGGATATTAATCTGGATATTCACGAGGGTGAGTTTTCAGCCATTGTCGGTCCATCCGGATCCGGCAAGTCAACTCTGATGCACGTGATTGGACTGCTGGATAAACCCTCCAGAGGAGAGATCATCATCAACGGAAAAGAGATTTCCAAGCTGGATGATAACCAGACTTCGGTGCTGAGAAATTCGTATGTCGGTTTTGTTTTTCAACAGTTTAATTTATTAAACAAATTGACTATTCTGGAAAATATTCTCTTACCGGCTACTTACAGTCGCATCCAGTTGGACTTTGATCCTTTTACCCGAGCAGAAATGTTGATGGATAAATTTGGGATATTGTCCAAAAGAGATTCTTTCCCTAATAGAATCTCCGGAGGGCAACAACAAAGAGTGGCTGTCGCCAGAGCCCTGATTATGAAGCCACAGCTAATACTGGCCGACGAACCGACGGGGAACTTGGATCATAAAACCGGAAACGAAATCATCAATCTGTTTGAACAGCTGAATAAAGATGAAGGCATCACGGTCGTGATGGTCACCCACGAGATGGAAATTGCCGAAAGAACCAAAAGACAAATCCGTGTGCTGGATGGAGAAATAATCAGCGATAAAAAGAGATGAAGTTAAATATCAACTATCAACTCCTTTCTTCGGCCTTTGCCGATTTTAAAAGAGATAAAGTCCGAACCGTATTAACCTCCCTTGGCATTATGATTGGAGTTTTATCGGTAGTATTACTCATTGCTTTGGGACTGGGACTCAAAAACTATATTCGAGATCAATTTGAAAGTCTGGGAGCAAACTTGGTCATGATTTTGCCTGGAGCCGGATTTTCCGGCGGAGGAAACCCAGCCAGCTTGACCGGTGGTGCTGAATTTGACGAAAAAGATGTCTCCAGTATTAAAAAATTACCGAATATTAAATATGTGGTGCCAATATATATTCATTCATCCACGGTAAGCTCAGCTAATAAAGAAAAGAAAGTAAATGTGATGGGGGCAAACGAGGACATGTTTTCGCTACTGAATTTGAAGATTCATGTAGGAGAATTGTGGAAAAAGACGGATGTGGATAAAAAGACAAAGGTAGCGGTCTTGGGCTATACTGTGGCGGAGAATTTGTTCACAAATCCTAGCGATGCTCTAGGGAAGACGGTCCGGATTGAGGGACTAAGATTAAAGATAATCGGAGTGGCTAAAAAAATCGGTAATCAAGAACGTGATGGTGCCGCTTTCGTGCCCTATACTACCACCTTTGGGTCCTTAAATACCAAGAAAACTTTTTTCGCTATCTATCTGGGGATTGACAATCAGAATGCCGTGAATGGTGTCAAAGCCAGTGTCGAAAAAACTTTACTCAGACGATATGACAAAGATAAATTTTCGGTGACCGAACAGTCGGAGATATTATCGACTGTGAATCAAATTTTTGGAATTATTAATCTGGTTTTGATTGCGATCGGCTCTATTTCTCTCATAGTCGGAGGAATTGGCATTATGAATATAATGTACGCGACAGTAACGGAGAGAACTCGGGAAGTGGGTATTCGCAGAGCTATGGGGGCGACCAAGAGAGATATTTTATGGCAGTTTCTGACAGAGTCGACCTTGCTATCTTTATTTGGAGGCGTAGTCGGACTCTTGCTGGCAGTGGTCATTGTGACAGTCGTCCGAAACTGGTTCCCGGTAGCGATAAATTTATTTGCCGTAATCTTAGCCTTGGGTGTATCGAGCGGCATTGGCATTTTCTTTGGAGTCTTCCCTGCCAAAAAAGCGGCCGACCTCTCCCCCATGGAGGCAATTCGCTACGAGTAATGATAATGTGATATATTCTGTCCATGACAGAAAAACGATGGATTGAAACTACAGAGTTATCGGATAAGGCGGCCGAAAGTATTCGATTGATTCAAAAGGAAGTTGAGAAAATTGTTTCGGAAGATATCAAAGAATTTACCTATCAAGCCTTTGCGGAAGTTGATGAACACTTTTGGACTGCCCCAGCCAGCTCATCAGGAAAATATCACCCGCCGGAAGATAATGGAGAGGGCGGTCTGGTCCGCCATGTGGTAAAAGGAGTGGTAGTAGTAGAGCAGTTCGGACGGAGAGCGAAGTTTACACCCAGGGAAATAGATATGGGAATTAGTGCTTTTTTGCTTCATGATACCTGTAAAAATGGAGTGGTGTGGACATCATCCAATACAGATTACACCCATGGATTGATCGCCGCCAAGTGGCTGGAAAAATTTGATTTGGCTGACGCTATGACTAAAGAGCAAATAATTAGTGCGGTCCGCTACCACATGGCTCCGTGGTGCTATGCCGTGAGCCCGTATGAAGAGCGATCTTACACCAAGGAAGAAATGAATCAAAACCTGGATGAACTGACTCGAGCCATGTACCCAACTCGAGTGGAGAAGGCGATACAAGAAGCCGACTACTGGTCTTCGCGGCAGTCGATGTCCTACTTCCCCGGAGTGGCGGTGGAAATCCGCCATGACGCAGATCTCTAGAGACTAAATAATAAGTCCTTTGGCGAGGGTGATGTTTGCCAGATTTGGGCCGGCTTTATTTTCCCCGGGAACTTCGAGGATGAGAGGGAGATTTTGGAACTCTTTTTGGTTGGTAAATAATTTCAGTCCTTCGAGACCGATCTTGCCTTCGCCGATGTTGGCATGAAGATCGCGATGGGAACCAAGATCGGAAGCACAGTCGTTTAAATGAAGACAGACTAATTTGTTTAATAAATTAAATTGCTTTAAATCACTTATTAGTTTGGAAACTGAGTTCGTTTGTCTCAAATCTATACCGGCGGCAAATAAATGAGCGGTGTCAAGACAAATTTTGAGACGGGGATCAGAGATTTTATTGATGAGAAAAGATAGTTCTGCCAGCGAGCCAATTTTGCCGTTTTGGCCGGCGGCGTTTTCCAGTATCAGATCACAGTCTTCTGTCTCGGCCAAAATTCTTTGAATTGAAGCAATTAATTGATCTTTGACTGAATCAAAACCGGCTCCGAGGTGTGAGCCAATATGGATGATAACACCGGCAGAGTGAATGCGAGCACCATTGGTCATATCCATCACTAGAGAATTTACCGATTTTTCAAATGTATCTTGATTGAGGGAAGCGAGATTTATGAGGTACAGAGCGTGAATAAAGACCGGACTCAACCGGTACCGACTGATTCCATCGAGGAAGGTGTGAACTTCATTTTCGGCAAATGGCTGACGGAACCACACACGAGGAGAGCCGGCAAATATCTGCAAACAACTGCCCTCTATCTTTAGGATATTCTCGATGGACTTGGATAGTCCGCCGGCGATAGAGACGTGGCCGCCGATTTTTCTCACGCTACTTTTCGACGATGTCGATACCAATAATCTTAATATCAGTGATGGGTTTATCTCCTGCTGAAGTAGGGGCGGAGATAATCGCGTCGACTATTTCTTGGCCCTTGGTGACTTTACCAAAAATAGTGTGTTTGTTGTTTAACCAAGTAGTAGGGATAACGGTGATAAAGAACTGGGAACCATTGGTGGTTGGACCGGAGTTGGCCATGGCTAACATGTATGGCTCACTAAAATTCAAGGAATTGTCAAATTCGTCTTCAAATTTGTATCCAGGCCCACCGGTACCGGTGCCCAAAGGATCCCCACCCTGAATCATAAAATCTTTGATAACCCGATGGAAAATGGTGCCGTTGTAGAGAGATTTACCGGAAACTTTTTGACCGGATTTGGGATCGGTCCAGTCTAGGGTACCCTTGGACAAGCCGATAAAGTTGGCCACGGTTTTGGGGGCTGACTTGGGGAAGAGTTCGATCGTGATATCGCCTTTGCTGGTTTTCATAATAGCGGTGGCTTGGGTAATTTCAGCAGAAGGAGTGGACATAGTTGTTGGAGTAATAATAATGGTTGGAGACGGAGTGGTAGGTTTGGTGGAGGGTAATAGTTGACAGCTGGCGAGGGAAACGGCAAATAATAAGGGAGTAATTTTTTTTATGACTGAGGACATGGCTTATGATAACATGAGACAGATATGCAGATGCCGGTAGCAGTAGGAATTATTTTGGCGGTTATTTTTTTGGTGGCTTTTTCCGAATGGTTTTATAACCTAGTGAAAGGCTGGGGTGAAATTGTCATTGACGATGCCTATTTTAGGTATCGAATCGTAAGCGCTTCGATAGTTTCCATGATCGTAATTAGTTCGACTTTTTTCGGTATGGCCATTATTACCGAGTGTCCGAATCAGGAAAGAGAGGGAGTTTTTGTTAAACTTGGGTGTGAGGAGTATCTAAAAATTAAGGCTGGGACCGAAAAAATTTTTCAAGAGCCCTAAGACCGGCGTCGATCCATTTTTCGAGAAAAAAACGGTTGTCTTTCTTTTCTGAATATCCGCCGACCTGCCTGCCGGCAGGCAAGGCTGAATTCCACCAAGCCGAGGTAATAATCCAATCACTTCCTTGTCGTTTGACGGCGGCGACAATTTTGAAGCCGTTAATAACTTTTATATGTTTATGTGAGTCGGAAGTAGAACTCTTTTGAACTTCGTCCGGAAAACGAACGGCGGTATCAACCCAGTCGGGATTCAAACCTCGTTGTTTGATTCTTTCCCTTAGGTGTGTTGTCCAAATTACTTTCGACATTTAGACAAGTTTAACCAAGTCAGGATCTTCCGCCAGTGGACTGGTTGGAGGAGTGATTATTGTGGAGGGAGATCCCTGCCTGCCGGCAGGCACGGCTTCGGCTCCCGCCACGGCGGGCAGGTCGCTCAGGATGACAGGAGGGGTAAGCGGAACATCTGGAGTTATTTGAGCTACCGGAGCAGGGGTAGTGATTGGTTGGGGCTGGTCCGAAGCACCGGGGGTGATGTCGATAACTCCTGGAAGAGGAGTGGCAGGAACGTCTGTTGTAGGCGTAGGAGGAGTGAGCCTCGGTGACCCTATCTGGGGGGTGATCATGTCGGGATTAATATCGAGATCGATTTGAGGTACGGTGGTGTCGTCCATGTTTGTTGAATTAATGATATTTTTAATGCCGATATCCGTGATTAGGGTATCTGGAGATAAGTTTATAACATATTCAACCAAAGTGGCGACTTCTGAAGTTTCCAGAGAGTGACTGAGATCGCGAGGTACACCTTGTTTTTGGAAAAGGGCTGTCTTCATGAGTCCCGGATAAATGCCGGTGACCGAGATGTTTTGTCCGGATAGATCCATCTGGAGACACTGAGTGAAACCGGTGATAGCCCACTTGGAGGCTGAATAGACGGCACGTTCTTTCTTGGCGTGAAGTCCGTCTTGAGAAACAATATTGATTATCCGGCCGCCTTTTTGCAACTTCATGGTGGGGATAACTAATTTAGAAAGAAAAATAGTTCCCAAAGTATTAACTTTAATTACTTCCTCTATTTGTACCGGATTCTCTTCTTCCAGTTTTCCTTCCGTCCAAATGCCGGCACTATTTATCAAGACATCGATTCGGTGATATTTTTCAATTATCTGCTTAACGGCCTTTTCTAGTGAAGAATGGTCGGTGACATCGGCTGTAACAAAGTCACAGTTTAGTTCCTGAGAAACTTGTTTAAGCTTTTCTTCGTTGTGAGAAAGAATAACTACCTGATGGTTTGGAGAAAGTTTGGAAGCCAAGGCTTTTCCCAGACCATCACTGCCACCGGAAATTAAAATTATTTTTTTTGTCATAGTTTAAAAATTAAAAGGTTTGTATTGGCTGAGAAGGTAGATGAGGACGAGGGGGCAGGGATACCGGCTCACGTTGCCTCTTGGAATCGATGAAGTTGGAAATGGCCAAGACGATAATAGCGATGACGGAAAAGGCCACTGCGCCACCGGAAATGTTCATGTATAGTTTCCTTTGAAGTCTGGTAAATCTGGGAGTCTTGTCGTCCGGTGTGCCAATCTTTGATTCTGTTTCAGCCAGATATTTTGCCACCGTCGGATGATTTTCATACAGACGACTGACTGCTTCAAAACTGGCCTGAGCCGGCTTGAGATAAGAAATCCAGTAACTTTCTAGCCCTGTTTTCCAAGCAGGATAGGTCTCCCCTATTTCCTCTAAAACGTTGTTTTTGACCATCAGTGCTCTTAAATCGGCGATATCTCTCAGGAAGTTGTAGTTGCCGGTACCCTCTTCGGCCGCCAAACCATAAGTGGCGATACCAATTACGTTACCTTTGTTTGAGACGGCCGGTCCACCGCTATTACCATGATTGATCGAGGCGTCGGTTTGGATTAAGTTTTTTTTGTCGCCTTTGGCCTGCTTGAAAGCGCTGATGACACCACGGGTAAAGGTGGGTTCGGCATTGGCGGAAGTATCCAGCAGTAAACTTTTTGTCCCCATGGCAATGCCCGGGAAACCCACTACCAAGATATCGGAGCCGACACTGACTTCATCAATTTTTCCAAGAGGTAAAGCCGGGTAACCACTGCCGGAAACTTTTAGTAGAGCCACGTCCGAAGATGAAAATCCGGTGACCGGATCGGGGAGTCGATAATCGGCATCAACGAAAGTGGCCGAGACAATATCGATACCGCTGTTTACTCCTGATTTTGAGAGTTGAATGGGGGTATTGCCGAGTTGGACGAAAAAATTATTAGTGGGGTTTTCGATTTTGATAAAGTTCTTTTTCAAAAGTTCACCAACTAAGGCGGCCATCTGATAAATAGACTCCTTATTTTGGTGAGCCTCTTTCACTTTTTGTTCTACCAAAGTCCGATCAATGGGTAAACTGGTTAGAGAAGAGAGATAAGTCTGAAAAAAATCAATCAGAAGATTATCAAGCGACCCGCCGATGACTCCATAAATGAGAGAAGTTTCCGGAAGATTGGTGACGACGTGGCCGTTGGTGGCAAGATAACCATTTTGGTTGACAAAAAAACCACTACCGACCTGAGCTAAACAAAAAGGATAATCTTTTTCGGTGTACTTTATCTGAGCACAGTAATTGTTGAGAATCATCACGACCGAGGGACGAATAATGGCCGCCAGGCGAGCCGAATCATCAGGAGTGGTAAGCCCCATGACTTGACTCACGGGAGAAATACCTTTCACCAGGTCGCTAACTATTCCCCGAGAAAGTTCGCTTGGCCCGCCTGCCGGACGGGCAGGCATAACGGTGATGAGAGAAAGGCCTGAGTCGTTTGTCCAAACGTCGATAATTTTGAGGGAGTTAAAAAACTGAGAAGTGTAAGTTTGAGTCTGCCAGCCGACGACAAATGACTTTGACTGTCCCGCCTGTTTTGGAGCCAGAAAATTTTCACCCAGTAGTGTTTTTAGAGTGGGAAGATCAATCTCTCCTTTTGAAAACCTAACCGAAATCAGTGATCGGAGATGAAAGAAAACCGGTTCCAGATCCGACGGTGGCAACCAAAGAGACTCATCGAAACTCAGCTGTAATGGCAGATTGAATAAGCTTCCATCCCAAACCGAATTTTTTTCCAGCAAACTGACCTCATCTAGGGCCGGACGAAGAGAACTGCCGACGCTTATGGCGGCTCGGCTAGAGAGATCGTTTTGATCGTCAAGTACCAGTAGGGCAAGGCCAATTCCGGAAATTAAGAAAAATAAAATAAATAGACCAAGTAAACTTTTTTTAACATTCACAGTATCAGTATAAATTATTTTGAAAAGTCTGTGGGTGTAACAGGCGGTGTTTCCTGAGGTAAGAGGATAGGAGAGTTGTTATCCGGAATCGTGATTTGTTTTGATCCGCTGCCAGTCCAAAAAACGCCAATAGCCAGCCAGATAAGGACTATTAAAAATAAAATAACTACGGTAATCTTTCTCATATAAATAATTTTATCCTAGTTTTGGGTAGTGGCAGTTTTTCCATTTTTTGCCGGAGCCACAAAAACAGGGATCGTTGCGGCCGAGTTTCTTGGTGGCATGCGTCGTGGAGTGAGATTTCTCGGCCGCGCTCGAAATGACGTTAGAAGATGGATCAGAGGAGGTTTCGATGGTGCGGCGCTGAACCGGCTGGGGAATGTTTACCTGGACTCGAAAGATGCGATGGGCAATTGTAGAGTCGATGCGGGACAATAGACTTTCAAACATCGCAAAGGACTCCTGCTTGTACTCTACCAGTGGATCTTTTTGGGCATATCCCCGCAGACCAATACCATCGCGAAGATTGTCGATGGCATCGAGGTGATTCATCCACAGCTCGTCGTAAGTATCGAGAATAACAAATCTTTCGATTTGAAGAAGGACATCGTCCCCAAAATGTTTCTTTTGAGAGGCTCTGGCTTGAGAAATAACGTTACCGAGCAAGGCTTTGACTTCTTCTCCGGACTGACCGGGTAAACTTTTTTCCATCGAGTTGGCAGAGCTCGGATCAAGCGGCAGAATGCTCTGAAAATCTTTAACTATTTGATCTGCCTCCGTCTTATTGACACCTGAAGCCTCATAAACACTAGACAGATAATTTATTTCTTTTTCCAGGGCTGTGTCTATCTGATCGGAAGAAATTTTTTCATCGCCAGTGAGAACACCTTTTCGACGAGAGTAAAATATCTGACGTTGTTTGTTCATGACATCGTCGTAATCTACTAGGTGCTTTCTTTGATCGAAGTAAAAAGACTCAACTTTTGACTGAGCGGTTTCGATGGCCTTACTGACCATGCCGGCTTCTAAAGGTTGATCTTCCGGAACTTTAAGAAAGTCCATCAGACGACTAACCTGATCCCCACCAAAGATACGCATGATATCGTCCTCGAGTGAGATATAAAAACGGGAAGAACCCTGGTCGCCCTGACGTCCGGAACGACCGCGAAGCTGATTATCAATACGACGTGATTCGTGTCGGACGGCTCCAAGAATATGAAGTCCGCCCCTATTTTTCACTGCCTCAGCTTCTTTTTTCCACTCTTTAATTTCCCTGCCGGTAGGATCTCCACCCAGAACAATGTCCACTCCGCGACCGGCGATGTTGGTAGCTACCGTGACAGCACCAAGGCGACCGGCTTCAGAGATGATCGTCGCTTCATTTTCGTGATTCTTGGCATTCAAAACCTGATGAGGAATTCTTTTTTTCTTGAGGTACTGGCCGACAATATCATTTTGTTCGATAGACTTGGTACCGATCAGCACCGGCTGACCTTTGGCATGCAGTTCCGAAACTTCACCCATGATAGCCGAGTACTTGGCTCGTTGAGTTTTATAAACAATATCTGAGAAGTCTTCTCGGATATTGGGCATGTTTGTCGGAATGATGATGACGTCGAGATTGTAGATTTTTTTAAACTCCTCCGCTTCCGTGTGAGCCGTACCCGTCATGCCGGCTAATTTTTTGTAAAGACGGAAGTAGTTTTGGAGAGAAATAGTTGCCAGAGTTCGAGACTCTTGTTGGATCTTGACGCCTTCTTTGGCTTCGATGGCCTGATGAAGTCCATCCGAATAACGACGACCGTACATGAGGCGACCGGTGTGGTCGTCCACAATGATCACCTCATCGTCTTTGACAATATAATCGCGATCTTTAACAAAAAGAGTCTGAGCTTTGAGAGCTTGTTCCAGATGATGGAGAGTTTGATAATCTTGCTGATAAAGATTTTCTACTTTAAGGGTTTTTTCCAGCTTTCTTAGACCGTGATCGGTGAGATTGGCCGTCCTCTGTTTTTCATCGACTTCGAAGTCGGTGTCGGCCGACATCTCTTTGATCAGATCGGCAAAACGAAAGTACTGATCGGTGGCCTCGCTGTCCGGAGCAGAAATAATTAAAGGGGTACGGGCCTCGTCGATAAGAATGGAGTCGACCTCGTCGACGATGGCGAAGTGGTGAGGTCGTTGAGAAAGATTCTCCGCCGAACGGGCCATGTTGTCTCTTAAATAATCAAAACCAAACTCGTTGTTGGTGCCGTAAGTAATGTCGCAAGCGTAAGCTTCTGCCCGAGAAGCCGGACGCATGTGCTGGAGTCGGGAATCGGTATGAGTAGTGTCGGTATATTCCGGATCATAAATTATCGCCGGCAGGTCTCCTTGGCCGGAAAAAATACAGCCAACTGTTAAACCTAAAAAGTGATAGATGGGACCCATCCAGCCGGCATCACGACGAGCTAGATAATCATTGACGGTTACGAGATGAGCGCCCTGTCCAGTAAGAGCATTTAAAACCATGGCCGGTACGGCGGATAAAGTTTTTCCTTCACCGGTTTTTTGTTCGGCGATTTTTCCCTGATGAAAAACTATGCCGGCCATTAGCTGAACGTCGTAAGGTCTTAAGCCTAAAGTCCGAGTAGAAGCCTCGCGGGTGAGAGCAAATACTTGAGGCAAAACGTCATCAAGAGTTTTCTCGCCCTTTAGCTCTTTTTTTATTTGGGCAATTTCCGGAGCAAACTCGTCGTCCTTCATGTTTTTCATCGAGGTTTCTAAAGCACTGATAGTAGAAACAACTTTCTTCAGTTTTTCAACTTCAATTTTGTTGGGATTCAGGATGGAGTCTAGAAAGGCAAACATGTCAAATTTATTATATAGCTAAATGCCTGGATCGCCACACCCGCCGAGGCGGGTTCGCGATGACGAGGGCGTTAGACGAGAGAAATGAGGAGGTTGGAGCGGGTATGAGCAGTAATAAAGAAAAAACGAGTAGTCAGTGACCGTAGGAAACTTAAAGTTGGCTGGTGATAGTCATACCAAAAGATTCGGTTTATCAGAACGAAGCGGGAATGGTCTTTGAGAGCTTGTATAAAATCTAGATTTTCTAGTTTTTTAGGGATGTATTTGCCTTCGAAGCAGTCCACGAGTACTAGATCATAGTTCTCAGATGACAGATCTCGGACAAAAGAAAGGGCGTCGGCAATGATAATTTTCAGGTGTTTGACTTTATCGAGACCGAAGTACTTTTTGCTAATACTGGCCATCAGCGGATCGATCTCGACAGCGGTTATTTTGGCCTCCGGATAAAGATGACTTACCAATAAAGTGTTTGATCCGCCTCCGAGTCCTAAGATAAGAATATTTTTAGGAATAAAAGATTTTGGAATAAAATTTCTAAGACCGGTTTTCCAGATATGAGTGAGAATATCTCCGGACTCAATTAGACCGTCAACAATTAAAGTTGGCTGTCGGAAATAGCGATGTAGTGAAATTTGACGATTGTACGGCGTGTCTTCAAATTTGACGGTTTGAGGAATAAGTAGGTGTCTCAGTGACATAGCTATTGACTGTTTTTGATGGCTGACAGCTCCGCTCTGATTTTTCTGGCCAAGTCCCCCCAGATTTTGTATCGTCGGTTGAGCATGTTGGTAGAAACCCTGATGGGTTGCATTCCTTGGGTGAGAAAGGCGGCGTCGAGAAGATCGGCGGCGGCACGATCTCTTTCCAGATACGAATCGGTGCCGGAGACAATGGCTACCACGGACATCTTATCCCTCACGCCGGTGACAACGGTTGAGTAACCGGCATCTTCGGTATAAGCAATTTTTAAACCATTGACGCCGGGGTAAACTCCCAGAAGACCGTTCCAGTTGGGAAGATAGTAAAATCCGTGAGCAGAACCGGTGGCTATGTCTTGATTGTCCGACTTAGCGGCGGTCAGAATTTCTGGGTAATTCTTTTGTACATTATTTACCAAGATGGCGATGTCTTCTAAAGTTGAGTACTGATTTTGTTCATCAAGTCCGTCTGAATTAATAAAATGAGAGTGATTCATGCCCATTAAGTTAGCTTTTTGATTCATGTAGTAAATAAATTCAGAAGGATAAATATCGACCGCTTCAGTGGCGCCGTCGACCAAAGCTTGAATGGCATCATTGGCACTGGTGGCAATCGCTCCGCGTAGTAAATCTTCGGCTAAAAAAACTTCACCGGCTTTGATCCCCAGTATCGTCGGTACCTTATTAAGAGACTTCTGCTGAACTTTTATTTGAGTATCAAGGGGAATCAAGTCCAAAGCTACTTGAGCCGAAAGTAATTTGGTAAACGAGGCAGGAGAGGTTTTGAGAGAAGTGCCTTTACTATAGTAAACCAGGCCGGTGTCGGCGTTATAAACAAGATAGCGAGGAACTGTGGCTAATGTTGCCAGTTCTTTTGATTTGGAAAAATCCAAAGTGAAACCGGTAACTTTTTTGGAGATTTTTTCGGTTTGATCTCTGCCCAGAATCAAGGGTGAAATAAGGAGCCCGGAATTTTTCTTTGAAAAAAATAGGATACTTCCTCCGATAAAAAGGATCAAAATAATAATTAAAACTAGCTTTTTAGACACGCTGGATGACCTCTTTACCCACAAAAGGGACTAAAATTGTCGGTATTTTCACCGATCCATCCGCCTGCTGATAGTTTTCCAGAATCGCTCCCAAAATACGAGGGGTAGCAATTACCGTGTTATTTAAAGTGTAAACAAATTTGATGGTACCATCGGTGGCTTTGTAGCGGATATTGAGTCGGCGAGATTGAAAATCATTAAAATATGAATCTGAGTGAGTTTCGCGGTAGGCGTTTTGACTGGGGAACCAAACTTCCACATCATATTTTCTTCGCTGACCGGCACCCATATCTCCGGTACACATCAGAAGGATGTGATAAGGAAGGCCGAGGGCTTGAAGTAATTTTTCGGTGTGGGCCAACATAGTATCGTGCATTTTTCTGGTTTCTTCTTCATTGGCGACGGTATAGACAACTTGCTCTACTTTGTTGAATTGGTGAACCCTAAAAATTCCTTGGTTATCTTTGCCGTAAGAACCAACTTCTCGGCGGTAACAGGGAGAAATACCAACCATTCTCATGGGTAAATCTTTTTCGTTTAAGACCTCATCTTTGTAATAAGCGGTCAAAGAAACTTCGGATGTGCCAATAAGACTTTGGCCGTCTTGTGTTCGATAATGATCTTCCTTCCCCCAAGGGAAGTAGCCGGTACCCCACATGGCTTCGTCGTTCACCATCCACGGTACCGTCATGGGAGTATAGCCCTCACCGATCATCATTTTCAGAGCGTACATAAGAAGACCGTATTCCAAGAGAACTAAATCATTTTTGGTAAAAAATGCCCGACTGCCGGCAATTCTCACCGCTCTTTTGTTATCCAGCAGGTCGAGATTCTCAGCCAATTCTTCATGGGGGAGAACCGGAAAATCAAAAGTGGGTATAGTTCCCCATTTTTTTATTTCGACATTGCCGGTTTCGTCTTTACCTACCGGCACATCTGTAGCTGCGGGATTAGGAATCTGGAACATTAGCTCGTTAAACTGTTTTTCGATTTCGACGAGTTTTGGTTCAACTTCTTGAAGTTTTAATTTGATCTCTTTGCCTCTCGCAATTTGCTGCTCACTTGGCTTGCCTTTTAGGTCGGCTATATTGGCATTTCCTTGGCGCCTAAGTTCTTCTACTTCTTGAATCAGTTTTCGTCTCTCATTGTCGACGGAGATTAATTTGTCAACAACTGATGGATCAAAAAATTTATGGGCGATAGCAGTTTTTAGGCTTTCCTGATTGTCGCGAATATAGTTTATGTCTAGCATAGGCCAATTATAACCCTAAGTCGTCCGCAATTTTTTGCATGGAGGTGAGGCAGATCTCGATGAATTTTTCCAGAGGAAGATTTAGACCTTCAAGTTTTTCGCACATAGCTACTTCATCGCGACGAGTGCCGGCGGCGAACTTGGGTTCTTTGAGAAAGCGTTTGAGGACGGAGGTAACCTTTACATCGGCCAGTTTTCGACTGGGATAAACATAGGCGACGGCCATGATGAGACCGGTAAGAGAATCGGCACAGAAAATCGCCCAATCGGCCTTGGAAACCGGCTTAACTCCGGTGAGTTCCGGTGCGTGGGATAGAACTATATGATGAACAGAGTCAGAAAGTTCCAAATTGTATTTTGCCAGAGCCTCTTTGGTGTGAGAAGGATGCTCCGGCTTGTAGGGCTCGGAGTAATCAATATCGTGAACCAGTCCGGCTAGAAGCCAGTCTTCTTTGCTTGGTTCGTTTTCTCCCAATAAATTGTTGGCGGAAAAATAATCGTAAAGACCACCCATGCAGGCTTCTAGGGCAAGAGAGTGGATAAAGATTTTTTCGTCTAACTGAGTTTTTAGAGCCTGACGGTAGTCTTCATGCATAAGCCGTAAAGCTTATTTAACCGATTTGATGTAGTAAGAGACTTTGCCGGCAGGGGCCTCTACTTCCACACTATCGCCGGCTTTTTTGCCGATAAGAGCTTTTCCCAAAGGTGATTCGTGAGAGATTTTTTTGGCGGCTGGGTCTGCTTCCCACTCTCCAACGATGGAGAATTCGTGCTGACTACCGTTGATAGTGACCATAACTAAACTACCGATACCGACTTCTTCTTCGCCGGATCGTTTGATGTCCACGACATTGACTCGAGTAATGATGTCCTTGAGTTCTTCAATGCGTCCTTCGAGAGCGGCTAGGTCTTCTCTGGCGCTATGATATTCGGCGTTTTCGGAAAGATCACCAAACTCGCGAGCTTTAGCCACACGCTCAATGCCCTCGGGAAGGCCGATTGCCTCCAATTGTTTTAGTTCATCAACCAGCTGGCGATAGCCAAGGGGTGTCATTTGAACTCGGTGAATTAATTGTGTCATGTTGTTTTTATAAGGCTAAAAAAAGACCAGTCCCTTAGTGATTCTTTTTGGGAACCGGCTAGATAGCAAGCGGCTTATATCTTCTGTGTATTTTAAGCTACGTTAAGGCTTTTTGTCAAGCATTTTGGGCACTTTTAGGCTCGTTTAGCCTCAGTATTCTGGTATAATTGAGTCCATGGCCCCGTCGTCTAGCGGTCTAGGACATTTGGTTCTCATCCAAAAGATCGCGGGTTCGATTCCCGCCGGGGTCACCTCAAAGAAGTTTCGCCCGCCTCTCTGAGCAGTCGCTAGCGCGAGAGCGGCGGTGCAGAGCTCCCGTGGGGGGTACACGGAATTTCGCAGAAGCATAAGTGCTCAAGATTCGATAGGGCTTTTTTACTCTCTGTCAAGTACTGACATAATACCAATATTGATTCCAAGCCTATTAGTTGCCAGTGCTAGGCTAGCTGCCGACCCTACAAATTTTTCTTTCATCTGTTGATTTATTTGTGAAACTCAGGATCTGAATCAATTATTTTTTCAATTATTTCTCTTAAAAAATCGGATTTTGAAATATCACTCTTTTCCGATCCCCAATTTAGATATTCTGATATTTTTGGAGTAATAATAAAATTGAACTTTATTAGTTTGTTTTCTGGAAGATCATCAAAAAAATCTTTAATTACATTTTTGAGAGATTTGTTGGTGTAACTTTTTATCAAAAGTAGTGGTGATTTTATGGCCTGAATTACCTGTGGAGCAGCTTTTTCACCGAACTCCTCTGAGTAGATACAGAGAACTGGAATTTTCTTTGACAGGGAAAGTCCAACCTGAAAACCAACACTAGCACTTGAAAAAGATACGTCTGCTATAACAACATCACTTCGACCAATAGCCTCGATGCTCTCTTCTCTTATACTCTTTTTTACCGTCTCGAGAGCTTTGGTCTGTGATTTCTGATTAAAAGCACGTTCAATCCAGTCATCGACAATAACATGTCCCTGCTTTAGTACAATATTTCTGACCAAATTATAGTCCTGCAAATGTTCGCGTATTTCCCCAGATGAACAGGCAAAGTATATCTTCATGTCTTTGATTATATCTGAAGTATAATACCAGTATGAAAAAAACGGTTTTTTTGGTAACAGGGAACTCAAAAAAGGTTCAAGTGGCAAAGTATGCCATGGAGAAATATGGTCTAGACGTGGAACAGTTGGCTATGGATACTCCGGAAATACAGTCAGCAAGTATCGAGGAAGTTGCAAAATATTCGGTAAGGTTTGCCGCCGAAGCTGCCAACAAAGTAGTGATCAAAGGTGACTTTGGTATGCACATTGAAGCCTTGAATGGGTTCCCCGGGCCTTTCGTTAAGTTCATCAACAAGTGGTTCTCAACCGATAAATTTATAAAACTGTATAAAGAAGAGCCAAACAGGCGAGCGTATTTTATTGATGCATTAGGGTATTGTGAGCCAGGGAAAGAACCAGTTTGCTTTGTAACAAACTCATATGGAACCCTACTCGACACTCCGAGGGGTGATAATGGAAATATGGTTGATTCTTTGTTTGTGCCTGATGGTTTTGATAAAACTTTGGCAGAGATGACTCACGAAGAATCATTAAAGTTTTGGGGCAATGATAGATATTCTCAGTTGGCCAATCATCTCAAAAACAGTTAGCCTTTACTTGTTGTATAGGGAGTTTGTTGGAACAGTAAATTCCTTTCCCGATTCAAAGCGATTTTTCATTTTCGAACCACTGGGTTTTTGGTCTTTGTTGTACGCAGCGAATCTCCAGTTATCATAAGAGGAATCAGGTTTAAAACTCATTGTTTCAACAGCAATTTTCAAGACTTCAGTTCCCCAGATAATTTTTTTATTTTCGTCAATTGAGGTGGGTGTAAGGATAACATCAAAAGGTGCGTTATTAACGAGTTCAAGAGTTAACTTAACGGGCTTCTCCATACCACAACCAGCGTTAATCATCCCTATGGCAGCATGGGAAATTCCGCAACGAGCCAAAGAACTTGAGTTCATGAGTTTTACAACATGCTTGTCATCTACGCCAAAATATTCAAATGTTTCAGCTAGTAGAAAGCCTTGGGCTTTTATGGTGATAGGTAGGTTAGTCTCAACTGATTCGAAAATGTCTTTGGACTCCATAGTTAGAGGGTCAAAAGTCCTGACTTCATTCTTTGGTACAAGAAACTTATTTCCCAAATGGCAATAATAGAGGTTGGGTCCTAAGAAATCTGAAAAAAATGGATCAATATTCAGCATTTTTGCTGAGATCATCTCTTTGACTTGGTTATCTGCAAGAATTGACATATGTTTATCTGTTTGTTTCTAATTTTCCACCCGATCCAAAGATAGCAGCTTCCAAAGTAGAGGAAAGATTACCTTCAGGAAATGCCTTGTTGATGATTTCTTTGTATACAGATAGTCCCTCTGGAGAATTGTCTACAATAACTAGTTCTCTGTCGAGCTGTTTTGATTGGGCTTCTGCAGTTTCGATCTCTATCCTTTGTTCTTCAATGATAACATCCAAGTCCATAAATCGATCAGATCTACTTTTGTCCCCGAGTCTTCTGGTAAGAATGATTTCAGGATCGGCAGTTAGAACTATCATTGCCAACATCTGCTCACTATCTTCATGCTGAAGAGGGAATGTAACGATCTGACCTGTTTCCGGATCAATAAGGCTGAAATGAGCATCTCGAAGTCGAATTACTTGAGGGTTCTGCCTATCTTCCTCATACATAATGCGAAACATTTCTGGGCGGAGAGAGGCTCGAAAACTTTCTGGAAGTTTCCTAAGCTCGTCATAAGTAGAAACGCCAGCGAGTTTTAGCAAAACATCTCCACCTTTGACTTTTTCAATCGGCAACCCATACATTTTCCCAACTTTCGATAACTTATCTATAACCGTTGATTTTCCGACTCCTGGAATTCCACCAATTCTAATAAACATGTCTATTGATTTTGATAATCTAGTGGATCAATAACTCCTGCCGCCTCAAAAGCACGAAGTCTACACAAGCATTCTGGACATGTACCATCTGGTTTCTCACCACCTTCAATACAAGTTCTGGTTTTATCTAAAGGTAAATTGTGCTTTATAGCGTATTTAATTAGATCCTTTTTGAATAGTGGTCTTCCCTCATACTCAACATCTACCAAGGGGGAGGTAACTTGCCATCCCCAATCTCCAGTATCGATACAGACCCCCAGATTAACACTCCTTAACGCCTGAAGAGAAGAGTGTGGAAAACTGTCATCTCCCACTGTTGCGGTTAGTACTGTGTTTAGTTCTGGTGACACTGTTGCCCTTAGTTTTTGTGCGTACTGTACCCCTAATGATTGCAAGACAGCATTTCTCATTGGATGTCCGAGTTTCTTTAATCTATCTGCTTCCGGGTACTTCTTAAATGGGAGAGGTGGAACTTCGATTTCAACTACTTCTAGATCTTGCATGTGACCTGGATATTTTTTTTGATAAAAATCAACAAAGAATCGTACTGACTCTTCTTCAAACTTTGTGGCTCTAGCACTTCTTCTCACAAACAAAGGAAAGATGTTTACTCCCCATTCATTAATAATCTTATCTAAAGTAATGCTGGAATCTAAACCACCAGAAAAGATAAAAACAACATCTTCATTCCTTGGTACTTTTGAAATATATCCTCGACGATAAAGGAGAATGTTGTTCATCATTTCTAGAATTTTTGGATCCTCATCACGATTACTGAATACCCTAGCTGGAAAGGTTGAATTTTTCATTATGCATTAAGTAACTTGTTAATCTTGTCACGATCTTCTTCGTATAAGTGAAGTGAGACTATCAAAATATTTAAATCCCCATTGGTTATGCCAACAGCATCGGCGATTTTCTTGGAGATTTCTCCTAGACAAATTATGTCGGCATATATCTTCTTTCCAACGTCTTGGCTTCTAAAAAATGCAGTGGTCATTAACTTGCCTTCTCTTATTTTAAAATCAAGGGCAACTATGCAAGGCATATGCCCACCGTCTCCCTTTGGATCCATAAGAGTAATTGTGGCTGATTTAGACTCTAAGTTCTTCTTTAATTTTTCTATAATGCCTGCAATCTGATCTATACCATAATAGTCAGTGAACCTTTGACCGTAACTATAACCCCAATTGGCAACTGGTTCCAAAGAAAGGAAATTCTTTCTCATCCAGTCGATCATTGTTTGATCTGCAAATTTCTCAAGTATGATATCTGATTGATTTGGTTCTTCGACTGTCAGAAAAACATTCATTACTTCTTTTAAGTCTTTTTCCCCATCTTTGATGCTATGCCCTTCAGTTGATACATACTTGAGCGCACTTTGCCAAGCTAGACCTGCAGTTTTTGCAATTATTTGTTTCATTGTTTTTTTTGTTGATAATTTTTTTAATATGCTAATTAATTTTTTCTAAAGTCCTTAAAATTTTTGTATTTAACTGTGGCGTGTTTATAGAAATCCTCACAAAGCCCTGTCCGGCAACTCCAGGAGAAAATCTCCAATCGCTTACGACTAGTCCTCTTTTGTACAACTCTTCAAAAAGATCTTTTGATTTGTGTCTAATAAAGATGAAATTTGTCCTTGAATCTCCTGTTAATTCATAATTTGATAGCGACCCAATCTTTGAAGCGAACCTTTTCATTTGCTTCCGTATCTTTAAAATTTTATCCTCAACGATATTTATCTTTGATTTGGTTAATGATTTTATTGCCATTTTTTGAGACGGAGTCGACACGTTGTACATGGTTCTGAAGTTTTCAATTTTTGAAATCATTTCAGGGTTTGAGATCGCACAACCCACCCTTGCACCTGCAAGAGCAAACGCTTTGGAAAAAGATCTTATTACAAGTAAGTTATTATGTTTACTTAGCAAACTTACTGCCGACTCTTTCGGATTCAAACTACTATATTCCTGATACGCTTCATCGACCACGATTAGAGTGTCGGGAAATTTGCTTGCAAGTCGACCAATATATTCGTTCTCGATTACTTGTCCGGTTGGATTATTAGGAGAACAGAGCCATAAAATCTTGGGGCCATTTTTTTCAATTATAGATAAAAGTCTGAGATATCCATCTTCATCGAGTCGAAAATTTTTAGCCTTATCAAGTTCAAATAGAATTGTCTCCGCACCCACCTTTTTGTTTGTTGATAGAAGTCTGTCAAATGTTGGAACTAATATCACAACCCTTTCCCCAGGGTTCAAATACATCCTTGGAATCATTTCAATGATTTCATCTGCACCGGAGTGAATTGACAAATTTGAAGTATTAACGTTCAAGAAGCTGGAAAGTTCTTTTTTTAATGCCGTAGATGATCTGTCTGGTAATGAAGCCAATTCAGATTTTTCCCAAAGGCCTTCAGCCAAATCAAATCTGACCTTTCCTTCTTTTGAGGGAGATATTTTAGAAGAACTTTTCTTAACTTCTAAATATAATTTAGATGAATTGTTCAAAGTGGGGTTTGTCATAATATTCAGTAGGATCTTCAAATCCTAAACTTGTAAACGCAGTGTGTCGCCTGAAACAGGATTTACACGATCCGCACGCAAGATGATTAGTTTTTTCACTAGCTTCATTACATGAAATTGTTTTTCCAATCGGAATTCCTCTTTCCATACACCAAGCAATTTCCTCTTTTTTGCCAAAAGGCGTGGATAAAAATGGATCTGTGTTCGGAGAAGAAATTTGCCACTCCCAATCTCCCATATTGATACAAGTATTAACGGTATTAGACCTTAAACCATCAAGTGAGCTGTGGGGAAAATAATCTTCGGGGACGATGGCGCAATACACTGTCTTAACTGGCTCATCCAATGATTGGGAAACAGCTACCGCATATTCAACTCCCAACAAGTGCATTACAGGGTCCCTCATTGGATGTCCTTTAACTTTTGTGTATGGCAACAAATCCTTTTTAAATTCTGACGGTGGAACATTGACAGAAATCATCTGTGGAGTATGAAATTTGTTTTCTCCATATCTTTTCTGAAAAAAATCAGTAAAAAACTGAACAGCGTTGTTTTCAGCAATTGAGTTAGTTTGGCCTCTGTGGATATGTAATGGAAAAATTTCAAGGTCAAACTCTTCCATTAGCCTTGCCGATGTCGCTATTGAGTCAAGACCGCCAGAGACAATCATGACAACCTTTTTGTTTTTTGGATACTGACTAACATAGCCCCTGTTGTCTTTAAGAACTTTTTCAGATGGAGTCATTTATTAAATTAATTTGTAATGTTTTGATTTTTGTACCCAAATCGACGAATGCCCTTGTACGATGGAGGTTACCTATGTTGGAATTCTCGATGAGATCTATTAGTGGTTTGTTGTATCCTTCGGGAATAAAAATACTATTTATGGGAGTATCGGGATTGAAGTTGGAAGACATCTTTTTTGTGAGTTTACCTGATAGTTTCCCCTCAGCAATAACTACTGTGTCAGAAGTTATCAAGCAAAGAAGGGTTTTGAAATGGGCTGTCTGACCCTCCTCAAAAAGCTTTGAAAGACCATTTATTCCCAAAGTCTTATTTACGTATTTGGTGAGAGTTCCTGGAAACTGTGGATACGAATCTAGATAAAAACCCGTGTCGTCTACAAAAAGAGGTAAGTTGACCATCTCAAAGGCTTTTTTGGCCTTTTTCATAATAATTTCTTCCTGATCTAAACTTTGAATCTCCTCTATTTCTATTTTTTGCCCAATAATTTCTATCCCTAATTCAGATAGAGCTTTTGAAGCGTCTAATAACTTTGCCCGGTTCCCCGTCGCAAAAATTAATTTGTTCATAGCATTGCGCCATGGCGCAATAGATGGGAATATACTCCCATATGGATAACTTGTCAATAGTTTCCACTTTTGTGCCTGCGAAGCAGGCACTTTGACCGATAGGTCAAGCCCTGAATGACAGGGTGGAGTGAGATTTACCCGCAAGGGTATCTAGGAGAGCTACGGTTCGGAGTACCGAAACTCGCAATGACGATAAGGGCGGGAGCCGAGTGTGGCTCCAGAAGTACAGGGACAGGCCGCGCAGAGCTCCCGTTGGGGTACACGAGATTTCGCAGAGGTATAAGCCTCAAAGCAAAACTTATAGTATTATAGGTTTATTATTTTTGGTCCATTCCACGACTTTATTAATACAGTTTTTTACATCTTTCTCGTTTTTAAACGTTCCTCCAGCCGCTCTATCATGTCCCCCTCCGATTTTCATTCTTTCCATTAAATCTCTGACACTAACACTCTTTGGTAACGATCTTCCAGATATACCACATTCACCATTATTTTTTGGTGTTGTTACAAAACCCCAGGTATGTCCCTCAATCATTCTTAAATAGTTTGACATATAGAGGTGATTCCCCTCACTAATCTCACTATCCGTATATTTACCATCTTCCGCAAACTTCCTCTCGATATAAGTATATTGAAAATCTGGCCAACCAATCACGGAAGAATAACAAGTGTTCTTCATTAACTCTTGTATAACGGCAAATGATCGCTTGGAGATGGTTCTATATCTGGACTGGAATTCTTGAATTTCGATTTTACTAATCTCTAGTAACCTTTTGGCTGTTGCTAGTGTTTCGGTCTGATGAGGCTTTAAATAAGTAAAGTTGCCCGTATCTCCAAGTATTCCCAAAAGAAAAATTTCGGCAAGTTCTCTACTAACTACGAAGTCGCGACATAAAGCAAGATAAATTATTTCTGTGCAAGAGGGATAGTCTGGAGATACCAGACTCAATGAAAATTCATTAATTGGTGATGCGTGGTGATCAATACAGATGTTTTTGGGAATCATCTTTAGTTTTTCGGGCTGCTTCGAAAATCGACTAAATTGACTTCCATCGAGTACAACTAGCAAATCTGTATTCCCAATTTCATCGGCTAAATCTGGGACGAACTCAATTTTGCTGTAGTTTTTGAAGACGCTGAATCTAGGTTCCGGTTCGCTGGAATAGATGATTCTTATATTTTTCTTTGGATATTTAGTGATAAGAATCTCATAAATAGACAATACCGATCCTATTGAGTCATCATCTGGAGATTCGTGGGCGGTGATTACAATCTTGTTTGCCTTTTCAACTAACTCGAAAAATTTGGACGAAAATTCATTCGATATTTGAGAGTAGTTCATGGGAGGTAAATTTTGGGCGGCGCTCTTTGAGAGCGGTGTCGATAAGGAAAACTTGGTTACTACGTAAAAGAGGTAATTTATCTTGAGCAAAAAAACCAAACTCAGATACTTCGTGAGATGGTGTGAACTCGCCGCCAATTAAGATCCCGGTGTAACACATATCAAGTCTGGCCGCATCTCTGTCGGTGCGAGTCTTCAGTGAGGAGTCGGCACTAATAACCAAACCTGACTCTTCTTTTATTTCTCTCTCGAGTCCCTCCTTGGGGTGTTCTCCGCCCTTCAAATATCCCCCGGGTAAGCTCCAAGCGTGTGCGCGATAGAGATGTTTGAATAGGAGAACTTCGTTCTGATCGTTAAAAATAATTCCGGTTACCCCAACCAGAAATTTGTCTTGAAACAGATGCATAATAGCTACTTGTATTTTTTTTGAAAAATTGAGAACTTTCCAAAGCCTGGCTAGAAGCGATTTCATAAAGCATTGGGATCAGAAATCTCGGCATCGGTGTGTTTGAGTTTTTCGTTTTCTAGCTCTAGTTGATGTATTCGTTTGGTGAGCTCCAGTATTTCTTCTTGACTAGTCTTTATTTCCTTCTTTTTACTTCTTAAGATAAAGGCATTGGATATGTTTTTCAAAAGTTGCATGAGAAAAGAAATTACCAAGCCGATAAGGAGGGACCCAATAATGACATAAAAAAGAGGAACGTTGGAAATAGTATAAAAACCGAGATTAACCGATATGGGTGCCAGGTTAAATTTGGAAATGTAGGCTAACGCGGAGCCCATCAAAAGTAAAAATATTAGGTTGAGCATTTAGATAAGATTTACGCCTTTCTGAGCTTTCGTCCGATATAGATAACTACCACAGCACCGGCTACGGCGACAAATAGACTGTATAAATTAAACCCACTTACTCCAGATTTACCAACTAAATTCATAATAAATCCGCCGACAACTGAACCAATTATGCCCATGATGATGTCACCTATGGTGCCTTGACCAGAGTCAGTGCCCATCAGCATCGAAGCAATCCAACCTGCTATAGCTCCAAAAATTATCCAAAGTATTATTCCCATATTTTTTTAATATTTAATTATTATTAATTAATTTGTTTCTCTCCGGATGATATGCGAACCAGCTTGACGATCCCCCAGGCCAAAATGGCGTAGACGATAAGAGCGACGATGGTGGCGGGCTCCAGGACTGAGGTGGTCTCTACACCTTGAGCAAAACCTTTGCGAAAGATTCCTTCAAATGGCCAAACGAAAATACTGGTCAAACCATATATCATTCTGACGAAACCACTAGACAGACTGGCTCCGGCAAGTTTTAAAAGAAGGCGAAAAGCCAAAAGAATCTCGAGTGTACCAAAAACGTAATAAATCAAGTACTCGGCGGTTTGAGTATTTGAAGCTTCGACTTTTGTTTCGGAAACTAAGTTTGTCATAATTTTTAACTATTTATAACTCTGCTTTTTTAATAACTGTAACGACAGGTAAATAAGCAATTAAGGCTTTGGTGACTAGTTTGGTGAGAGTGTTATCTTCCACGATTGCTTGGGCACGGGCGTGTTTTAGAATTTCCGGTTTGAGAAATAAAGTCACTCTTTGAGTTTTGACTGGTGAGGTAATTGTCATTATTCATATAATACAACTATTTGTAGTAGTTGTATAGTGGCGGTTTAGTGAATTGAAAAAAGCCCCGCTTGGTAGCGGGACGAATGGGTCATTTGGTTTTGCAGGTACCGTTTACAGGTAGAAGAGACTGAGCCTTCATGCGCTGAAACTCTTGCTCGTAGGCTTGGGCAAGAGCAGGATCGTGAATGATGAGCAGGTTCTCGTCGTTTTCATTGTCTGCACTATCAGAGAAATTAAACGAACCCACAATGACAGTCTCACCGTCGATGATGATCACTTTGTGATGAAAGGTTCGAGGGTTTCCATCTAGAGTGATATCGGCCCCGGACTTGAGAAGGGGCAAACACTCTGAGTATTGGCTATTGGCGCTTCGAGTTTCAAAGATCCCAGAGACATCAATTCCCTGCCCCAACAGACTACGCATGGCTTCACCCAGTGGGTCGTTCGTGAAAGAAAAAGCCATAAAATGGATAGAGACCTTGGAACTCAGCACTTCCGAAATAACTTGATCCATGACTTCGTCCTCAGGGGCAAAATAGCTTTCGACAGTAAACCCCTCAATGGTGAAGTTTGGAAAAGGGGTGTCTGATGGCGAAGTAACCCCAAATTGACCAGCGAACATTTCTTCAAATTCTGTAGTGTAGTTCTGAGCGGCTTCGGTCGAACAGAAATATAGGGCGTTTTCGTTGTTGCGATAGGCGGCATTAAGGCTGAGATTGAATGAACCGGTCCAGACACACTGATTATCAAAGACGAAAAATTTATTGTGCATAAAGGCGGAGCGTTCGTCCGGAATGGTCTGAATCCCCACTTGTTTTAGTTCCTGCATTTGAGGATCTGGGTCTGAAAGTTCGTTGTCGTAAACCACCCGAACCAGAACACCTCGGTTATCGGCGGCGATTAAGGCTAGGGCAACATTTTCCAGATCAAACTCATAGACCGCTAGATCGATGGAAATTTGAGCCGCGTTTATTTTGTCGATTAAGTTGTTCTCAATTCCTCCGGTAATTACCTCGTCAAAGGGAATCTTGGGAGAGGTGAAGTAAACCTCGTACCAAGTCATCTCCGTGGCCACCGTTGCCGTGATGCCTTTTACTTCCTGTGTCGGAGGGCTAGATATCGGTTGGTTTTGGGTAAAAAGTTGATCTGGTCCAACGAGTAGATAAATGCCAACTATGGCGATAGCAAGTAGAGTGTAAATCCATGAATTTTTACTTTTTCGTTTCGACATTTTTCTCCTGTTTGTCAAGGTTCACTGGGATTATAGCAAATCCTTTAGACGGGCGAGGCGATAACAAAAACCGGATCTCTTGATAGAACAATTATGTCTTTATATAGCGGGGAGATTATTTCTACCAACTCTTCGGCAGTGTAGCCTCTTTGGAAAGTTCCTTTGGGAGTTATCCAACCATCACCATATCTCTTCCAAGTTGGTTTTAGATTGGTTTTAATGTTACTTTGAGATCGAACGGTCAAGGAAAGTTCTCCTGAAGCAGGGAGAAAATCATGAATAGCCTGAAGAATATTTAGTCTTTCCTCCGGATCGGGGAGGGTATTTAAGACAAAAGCACAGTGAACCAAATCGAAAGAACCGGCCGGATATTTTTCCGGAGGAGTTTCCGGTAAATGAACCGGATCCCAACCTTCGGCTGAAAAACCCTGACTCCGGAAATACTCCAAATCGTAACCATGTCCACAACCCCAATCAAAAATATTACCTTCCAACAAATCTCTTTCGACTAAAGTCCGGGCTGGAAAAGAGGGGCCGTAACGATGAACGGCTGTTTCCCCTGAGGCTTTTAAAGCGTCATGGGGAAATTGTTTCCTTAGTTCTGACATTGGCCGTATCATAAATCAGTCGAGTAAATAAGACAAGAAAAACGCCCCGATTAAGGGGCGTTGAAGTTAATTTGTTTGGAGAGAGACCATTTGAGCATAGATACCTTGATTCTTTAGTAGTTCTTTATGAGTGCCCTCTTCGACTTTCTTTCCTTGATCCATGACGACAATCTTGTCAGCCAGTCCCCAGATGGTGGAAAGTCTGTGAGCAATAATTATTGCCGTTTTACCGGTGAGGATAGCGCGCATATTGGTCTGAATCTCTTTTTCGGTAATAGCGTCGACCGAACTGGTAGCTTCGTCGAGAATCAGAATCGGACGATTGGCTAGCACCGCACGAGCAAGAGCCACCCGTTGTTTTTGGCCACCGGACAGACGAATGCCGCGCTCCCCAACCTGAGTATCGTAGCCATCCTTTAGACCGATGACAAAGTCGTGAATGCCGGCGAGATAGGCGGCTTGCTCCACTTCTTCTTCGGTAGCCTCAGGGCGGGGAAAGGCGATGTTGTAACGGATGGTTTCGTCGAAGATATAGACATCGTCACCTTGGGGAACGTAGCTAAACTGCTCCAGGAGCTGAGAACCGTCCCAATCCTTGATATCGATGTCACCGACGGTGATCCGACCCACTTGGCAGGCGGCCAGCCGGGTAATGACTTTACGAATAGTGGTTTTACCGGCACCCGATGGACCGACCAAAGCGACAATCTGGCCTGGTTCTACCTCCAGACTAAAGCCGTGGAGAGCTCCATCTACCTCTGAGTAATCTCCTTCATAGGCAAAACAAACGTCAGAGAGACTAACACCGATGGGTCCCGCCGGAACGGACTGAAGGGTACCGGTCTCGACAGGTTCAGGTTCCAGCAGTAGATTGGCCAGTCTTTCGGCTCCTTCACTGTTTTCGGCCGCGCGATCGAGGAGCCGGGCAAAGCGCCAACAGCTATTAAATAGACGCTCGACCAGAACACTGACGAAGATCAAGCCGGCGATAGTAAGACTACCTTGAAGTAACTGTAGGATCCAAACAACCAAGATGATCCTGCGGGCAACGGTAAGGACTCTAATTCGCCAACGATTGTACTTAAAGATGCCAAGACGGTGTTCCTTGAGAGCTTCAGAGATAATCCCGTCATGGATGGTTGCCTGATCATTTAACAAACGAGGTTGTTGACCAAACATCAGATTTGTTTCGATCGACTGAACCGAAGCAATGGACTTGTTCCATTCCTCTTCGTAGTAGTCCTGACGCCTGGACCTAAAGGGCTGTTTTTCACGGTTCCCCTTAAGAGTGAGCCAGGCAAAGAGAACGAAGGTAATAATGGCAATTACAGCTACCCAGGGGCTGATGATAAAAAGTGGAATCAAACTAATGACGGTTTGAACCACGGTGGGCACAAATTCCCAGCTCATGACATCGATAATGTCCAGAGTTTTCCAGACACCATCGCCTACCTTGCCGACCAGAGTGCCTGAGTTGTGCTGGTGGTGCCAGGGGATGTTCATCTTTAGAAACTTGGTGATAGCCGAGAGCTTTAGGTGGCGGAAAATGGGATGGCTTTGCTTCGAGATAACGTGCCAGTCAAAGGCATTGTCCAGCCTCATGTTGAACTCATCGAAGACGAGCAGGCCGAGGATAAGCACGATCCAAACCCAAGGAGCGACACCTGTCCCAAAGAGAGTCACCACCAAACTGATGACGTAGCTGGCACCCAGCTGAACCGTCTCGTAGAGAAAGGCCAAGAGAACAAAGACATAAAAAGTACGATGAAATGGGGCCAGAAGCGACCAAATTTTCTTAAACACACTACCTCCTTAAAAATTTCAATGTACGCACAAAAAACGCCGCGTATGCCGCGGCGTTTGAGTAAATCTATTTTAATTAATTTAATTACATAATATACACAAATGCCGAGGCACAGTTAAGGCCTTGAGAGCCTCCCGCAAGGATTTGTGGAAGGTCGAGTCTAATATTTAGGTTTATTTTTCTCATGTTGTTTGCCAAATTGGCAAGAGTAAGATACCATAATATTATAGGGTTTGTCAAGACATGGTAAAATTGGGTGATGGCGAAACAAGCTGATTTTATTACACTGGAGGGCAGAAATATGGTGCGGGATGCCCTCAGTTCCGGACAAAGAATTACTTCACTGATGGTGGCTTCCGGATCCGATAATGACCCTAAAATTCAAGAGATCGAAAAACTGGCTAGAAACAAAGGCGTAAGAGTTCAAATAATTAGATCAGAAGAACTAGAAAAGATGTCTGAGTCAAAAAATGCCCAAGGAATTATCGCCATGATGGAGGCGCCGGAGACAAAGTCCCTCGAACAAATTCTGAGAGACAAGAGAGACGCCTTTATCCTGCTACTGAACCACATTGATTACGAACAAAACCTAGGAGCCATCATGAGAACGGCTTGGGGTGCCGGAGTAGACGCGGTAGTAGCTTCACCCAACGGTGTTCATCAAATAACACCGGTGGTAGCCAAGATCTCGATGGGGGCGGCGGCCTACGTACCACTCATCCCCATGAGCCTCTTCCAAGCCATGAATCTGCTTCATAAATATGCCGTACCGGTGGTAGGAGTAGAAGTAGGCATGGGAAAGTCTATTTATGAAGCCAAACTGACCGGACCGATGGCTTTTTTGATGGGAGGTGAGGCTGAAGGAATCTCCAAGCCCCTCCAGTCTGAGTGCGACTTGTTTGTCCATATCCCCATGAACCAGGAAGTAGCCTCGCTGAACGTCAGTGTGGCTACAGCGCTGGTTTTATTTGAAAAATTGAGGCAAGAGGGGTAAAATAGGCGGGTGCTTTAAAATCAAAAGGAGAAAATATGCCGAATTCAACTGTGTTTTTCAGTAGACTCTTTGATGGTGTTTTGATGGAAACCAAAGTGCAATACGCAAAAGAACTGTCTTCCATCATTTTGAGATTGACCGGCTATAAGAACGGTGTGAATCTCGCCGACTCGGTTTCGGGCAATTTCAAAATTGTCGTGGCGATGTATGATTTTGGAAATTTGAGCGGATTAAGGATATCGGCTCTGCAGGCGGCAATCAAGTCGGCCACCGTTATCTTTTTCCTCAAACATTCGATCTATTTAAGAATTAAAGAAATCTCCACTCCTTTATCGGGGACGGTAGCTGGTTAATAGATTTATCCTCGCTCTTTGGAGCGAGGATTTTTTTATTTCTCTTTGAAGCGGTGGTGGATTTCGGTGTCAAAACGGTACTCATCGATCAAAAAATTGTCGAGCGCCTTAAGAATGTCATCCTTGGTTCCAGTATTGTGCAGTTTAATATCTGCCAACTGTAGACATTTATCAACTTGTTGACCGGAAGTATTTTCGCGAAAGCCTGAGTCTCGAAGACTAACTTTGAAAAAATGATCCAGATCAGGAACGTCTTCACCTCGTTCTTTGGCGCGCTGGAGATACCACTTGGCTCGAATTTCTGGAGGCGCATCGACGCCAACGATTTTGATATCGGTAAAGTTTCTCAAGTAGAAAATTTCCCCCGGATTGCGAATGGAATCAAAAACAAGATTCTTTTCAACACGTATGGCTGAGAACAGAGCTCTCTCGGCCAAGACTTGATCACCAAATTTCTCTCGAAGTTCATTGCCCAAGTTTTGTAAAACTTCTCGAGTAAGAGAAAGATTTCTCGTTCTGGCTTCCTTACGAACTTCATCGGAAAGAGAGTAAACATCAAAACCGAAGTCTTTTAAGTGATCGATCAAAACCCCTTTTCCGGAGGCAATCGGTCCCACCAAACCGATAACAATTTTGTTCATAATAGACATAGTGTACATGATAGAATCTTTTTTATGGCGGCAAAATTCAAAGAAATGTTTGACGAAATGGTGAACAAGTATGAGAAGGAGTTTGATGCTTTTCAAGAACTTCATGATAAGTATGAAACTGATCCAAAAAAGTTTCAGAAAGATTTTAACGCTGAAGGAGTGAAAATAATGGAGATCGTCCATGAGTATGAAGACAGACTGTGTGGACACATGGAAAACACTCAGAACGCAACCTATTCAGCAAATTTGGCGGAAAAATTTAGGGGGGAAATTAAAAGGTATTTACCAAAGTTGGATATGATTGGGGTGACACTGGGATAAGTGACACGGTGTCACGGTGACACGCTATTGGCCGCACTCGGTTTTGATTTTTTCCAGGAGAGCGTTACAAAACTGATTCGAAACGGCTTTTGACGATTTCTCCATTAGACCGGCGGCTATACTGGCGGCTTGTTTGCTGATCTCATCGGTCAAGGTTTTCAGGGGTGGCTCGTCTGTGTACCCGGTGTTTACTCCCATGACTTTTATGGAAGGCAGTTGAAACTTGTCAGGGAGAATTTTATTGGCGCCATTGATAGCCGGAACAACGACCGAGGCTTGAAATTGAGGATTCTTTAGATAGTAGTCAACCGGTCCGGAAATTTGAGGAAATATTTTGTACACCCCAAACAAGGCGAGGCTAATTAGGAGTATACGTATAAAAATATTGTTCATGACAGTGACTAGACTTTACAAATAATTTTGATGTCTTCGAGAGATCTAGAGATTTCTTCACGAGTGAGTATATCCGAGACTGAATCGTTTTCAATGGCAGTTTTTAATCTGGCACAAGAAACAATTCCTTTTTCAATTAGATGGTTGAGTTTAAATCTAGGGATTTGATATATCAAAGTAACCGGATGTAAACCGGTAGCAATAATGAGATCGGCTAGTCCATGACCTTGGGGGTGAAGCCAGGAGGTGAGCTCTAAACCGACACAGGTGGCGTAGTCAAAGACTTCGGAGGTGACTTTGGTATTGGTAACTAACCACGGATAGTAGGAAATATCTGTCCCATGACTTTGTTGCATAGCCGAGTTTATATCCAAGTATCTGGCGTAGGTATAAAGAGCTACTTGAATATCGGTTTTGACACCGGAGCCGTTATGAAATTTGCATTCGATAAAAAATTGTTTGTGGCCTTTTTTAGCTACCACATCTACCTCGTGAGTGACGCATTTGCCCAGGACAATAACACGAACTTCGGTTTTGTAATCGTAACCGTTTAAGATATCTGAGACAATAATTTCGAAGGGATGGCCTGATGGCCCGAGGTCCATAATGGCCCGTTTGAGACCGTAGTTGTAGTAGCTCGTTATCGAAGCATTTTCCTTTAGATAGGTCGAAACATGTTCATGAATGTCTTTGGTGGTGATGCCGGTTCTTAGATGACCTTTTAGATAATCGACCGTATGCGTGGAGACGGTCGCAGAAACACCTGATGCGGCCAAAGACTTGATCAGTTTTGATTCATCGAAGTGTTCTGGTTCACCCGACGCCTTAATAATAGTAAGGGGGCTGAGAGTAATCACTACTCATAATATTAGCAGGTATAATAATGGTATGAAGATGAGCCAAGTGAGCGTGAAGCCAGAAAAACAAGCCCCTAAAGACGCTGAAACAATCAATCACAAACTATTGGTTCAAGCCGGCTTTATCAGACAGCTAATGGCGGGGGTTTACACCTATTTACCTTTCGGTTTAAGAGTATTGAGAAAAATTGAAAAAATTGTACGTGAGGAAATGGATGCTATTGGCGGAGAGGAAGTTCTCATGCCCATGCTCCACCCGGCCGAGATTTGGAAAAAATCAGGAGGCTGGGACAACATTGGGGTTTTGTTTAAATTAAAAAGTCGAACGGACAGAGACTATGCTTTGGGACAGTCTCAGGAAGAGGTGGTAACACCCTTGATGCGCGAGTTTGTCAAGTCTTATCGAGATTTGCCCAGAATGCCATACCACATTCAATGGAAGTTTCGTGATGAACTTAGATCGAAGTCGGGAATTTTGAGAGGCAGGGAATTTTTGATGAAAGATATGTATTCTTTTCATCTTGACCAAGCTGATTTTGATCGATTTTATGAAATAGCCAAAAAGGCGTATCTCAAAGTTTTTGCGCGGATGGGACTTGCCGCCAAAGTAACCGAAGCTTCCGGTGGAGCTTTTACCGAAAAGATTTCTTACGAATTTGAAGTCCTGACGGAGGCCGGAGAAGTTAATATCTTGTACTGTGACTCCTGTGAATTTTGCGTAAACGTTGACGATTTTAAGACTTACAAACAAGGAGATAAATGTCCTAAGTGTGGAGAATCTATCCTAAAACCTTCAGTGGCCGCGGAAGTAGGAAATGTGTTTGATCTGGGCCAAAAATACTCAAAGGCTTTTGATCTTAAAGTAGCAACCAGTACCGGAGAATCAATTTATCCGATCATGGGCTGTTATGGAATTGGAATCAGCAGAACCATGGGGGTAATTGTGGAAAAATTTCATGATGACAAAGGAATCGTGTGGCCCTCGGGCGTGGCTCCCTTTGAAGTCCACCTAATCGATATCCAACAAAACGAAAAGGCGCAAGAAATATACGAACTTCTAAAAGCTAAAGGTATCGAAGTTTTATGGGACGATCGTGATATCAATGTCGGAGGAAAGTTCACCGATGCCGACTTGATCGGTTGCCCGTGGAGAGTAGTCGTGTCTCAGAGAAGTATGGCTACAAACGAAATTGAGGTTAAGGCCAGACAAAGTGATGAGCCAAAATTGATGAACCTAGAGCAGTTTATTAACAGTCTGCAAAGTGATTGAATTTTTGGGAATTAAGGTTTACCTTTATGGATTACTGATAGGCATGGGGGTTTGGGCGGCAATTGAAATATCCCTGGCGCGCAAAAAGACTGATAAAGAAAAAAAGGATTTGGAAAATGTTTTACCTTGGGTGGTGCTTGGAGGGATCGTGGGCGCCAGACTATACCACGTAATTGATTTTTGGGCGAGATATTATTCTTTTGATCCGATTAAGATGTTTTATGTCTGGGAAGGGGGCTTGGGAATTTGGGGAGCGATTGTCGGAGGCATGTTGGCAATTTTTATTTATTGCTTAATCAAGAAACTGAATTTTTTGAAAACTCTAGATGATCTGATAGTGGGAGTGCCTCTAGCTCAGGCAATCGGACGAGTGGGAAATCGGGTGAATGGAGAACTTTTTGGAAAAAATGGTGAGCTACTTTTTGCCTATGAGGCGCTCCTTAATCTTATTTTGTTTGGCTTACTAATTTATTTATCTAGATTTCCCCGCTACGCTCGCAATGACGGACGAATTAGTGGAGTCTATTTGTGTGGATATGGCTTGATCAGGGTTTTTCTGGAAGGGTTGCGACCAGAAGAAATAATTTGGAAAATAGGCGGCATTCCAGTTGCAGTTGTTTTTGGAGTAATATCTATATTGATTGGAATCTGGATTGCCACAGCTCGAGTACGAGATTCGCAATGACGGCTATTTCCCGAAGACGATCTTGACGACTTCGTCCATATTTCTCACAAAATGGAATTGGAGATCCTGCTTCACCTTCTCCGGAAGATCGACCATGTTTTTTTCATTATCTTTGGGAAGAATGACTTGTTTGATTCCGGCTCGATGAGCGGCAACGACCTTTTCTCTAACTCCGCCAATCTCCAAAGCACGACCGCGAAGAGTGACTTCTCCGGTCATAGAGAGGTCTCTCTTGACCGATCTGTGAGTAAAGGCGGAGATGATGGCCGTCGTGATGGCTAAGCCGGCACTGGGACCGTCTTTGGGAACAGCCCCTTCCGGAACGTGGACATGAATATCCGATTTGGCAATTTTTTCTTGTTTTATCCCCAACTGGACACAGTGTGAGCGAACATAAGAGTAGGCCGCTTTGGCCGACTCCTTCATGACATCTCCCAGTTGGCCGGTAAGAGTGATTTTCCCCAGTCCGGGCATGATGGCCACCTCGATAAAGAGAATGTCCCCACCGACTTTGGTGTAAGCCATACCGGTAACCAGTCCGATCTGGTCAGTCTCTTCGGCCAGAGTGTGGCTATAAATAATGGGACCAAGATACTTATTGATTCTCTCTTTGGTGATAGTGACGGGAAGTTCTTTGCCTGAGGCCTTGACTCTGGCAACTTTGCGCATAAGAGAGGCAATTTGACGTTCCAAATTACGGACACCGGCTTCTCGGGTGTAGTACCTAACCAGATAACGGAGCATGGGAGAACTTAGTCGGATATCTTTGAGATTTAAGGCGTTAGCTTCTGTTTGTTTTTTGATGAGGTATTTTTTAGCAATGTTGAACTTTTCTTCTTCGGTGTAACCAGAGAACTCGATAATTTCCAAACGATCTTTGAGAGCCACCGGGATAGTGTCGAGGACATTGGCGGTAGTAATAAACAAGACTTGAGAAAGATCGTAAGGAATGTCCAGATAGTGATCTTGAAAAGCGTAGTTTTGTTCCGGATCCAAGGCTTCGAGAAGGGCCGAGCTGGGATCTCCTCGGAAATCGGCGCCGATTTTGTCTATTTCATCCAACATAAAGATCGGATTGTTTACGCCGCTGTCTTTAATTGACTGAATTACTCTACCCGGCATGGCGCCAACATAGGTGCGACGATGGCCACGGATTTCCGCCTCATCTTTGACTCCTCCAAGAGACATCTTGACAAACTTACGGCCAATGGCTTTGGCGATTGACCGACCAACCGAAGTTTTTCCAACACCCGGAGGGCCAACGAAGCAGAGAATGGTTGGGGGGTTGACGGCGCGTTTCTTGGTGTTCTTGACTTGATCCGATTTTAGTTTTAGAACGGCAATGTACTCGAGAATTCTTTCTTTAACTTTTTCCAGTCCGTAGTGATCCTGATCCAGAATTTTTTCGGCTTTGGATAATGAGTACTTACTTTTGGTGTACCGACCCCAGGGAAGCTCCAGGACAATCTCGATCCAAGCGCGAAGATAGGATGCCTCCGGATTGTGGATGGAGAGCTTGGCTAATCTGTCCACTTCCTTGACTACTTTGGTCTGGATATCTTTGGGTAAATTGGCTTTTTTTAATTTCTTTTTCAACTCTGAAATTTCCTCTTCTTCTCCGCCTTCTCCGAGCTCTTTTTGAATGGCGCGCATTCTCTCACGCAGGACAGCCTCTTTCATGCTTTCGTCAAAACGTTTTTGGGTTTTGTTTTCAATTTTCTTTTCCAACTCGAGTATTTTTATCTCTTCATTAAGATGATTTTCGATAAATCTCAACCTAGTTTCAAGAGAGTTTTCTTCCAAAAGCTTCTGTTTCTCTTCATTTTTGATATTGATGACGGCGGAAATTTGATTGGCGATTAAAAGAGGGTCGAAGGAGCTAATGATCTTGGTCAAGACTCCTTGCTCGATGTTGGTTTTTCCAAGTTCGGCGGCTCTTTTTATCTCAGCGACAGTACGATTGGCCAAAGCTTGAATTTCGTTGGAAGAATCCTGGGGTTCATCGATGACTTCCACCACGGACCAAGTCCGACCGTTCCGCTGGTCCAGTTGCCTAATTTTGACTCTAAACAAACCTCTGACGATGGCGTGTAGTTCCTCGTTTACCGGTAAAGTTTTGATTATTTTACAAACGGTACCCACCGTGTAGTAGTCAGATAGACTCAACGGAACCAGTTTGGGGTCGATTTGAGAAACGAAACAAACCACTTGATCATTCGTCAAGGCTTCGAGTATACCGGTAATGGAGGCGGGCCGACCGAAGGTTAAAACGGCTTCGGTATCGGGGAAAATAACACCCTCTTTTAGACCAATGAAAGGAATCAAACTTGTCTGAGACGTATCTTTTTTAGCTTCGCTTTCTGCCATAGTTTAAGATTTTAGCAGAACAAGTCATAAATTGCTAATCAAGTTAATTGATGAGAAATCTTAGTCCGATAAGTATGGTCGCGATCACGGTGAGAACGGTGATAATGGCAAAAAAGGATTTGGAGAATTTAACTGTTTCAGACATGTTATTTTTCCACTTTTAGAGACGTTTCTTCCGACCAAAGATGATCCCCTTTAACCTTGGCATAGGTACGGAAGAAAACCTGGCCTGGCTGGGAAAACTTGATATTGAGATCAAAACTATTTGGAAGACTGAAGTTACCACTCAGATAGTCCGGCTGAAAACTAGGATAGCCGACGGCTTGAGGGGAGTCTTGCTTGGTTAGAGCACCCGGGGAAGCCTCGTATCCCCAGTAAATGGTGGTGGAAGGAGTAGAAAGGTCGGGGGAAGCCTCGATTCTCCAAATAAAAGTCCCTATATGGCCTACTTTGACCACTTCCGGGTAAGAAACCAGGTCGATCGTCAGAGGCGAGGGGCGAGTGTCTTTGATGGCTGATTGAGCCTGAAAGTAGTTGTAAAGAACCAGGGAAGAAAAAATAGCTAAACCAATAACTATTTGAGTAAGGGGGCGCTTCATGTTTCCATTATAGAGGTAATAGGTTAAAATATCGGGTATAGAACCTTAAAACTGCCCCAACGGAGGAGATATGAAAAAGACCGATCTTTTATTAATAGGTGCCATTTTGGCTGTTCTCTGGGTGATAACTAAGGACAACGTCACTTATCGGTTCGAGATGGCGAGATTTTCCAACCCATGCGAGAACTTTGTTTCGTCGGTGATGACCTGGAGACAACAAGAGAATGGGTTGTATGTACTGGGAAATGGGGTTTATATCGGAGAATCGATGGTACTGACCAACAGGCATCTGGCAGACAAAGATGTTTCTTTTAAGACTGTTTCTGGATCTGTAAATGACGTGAGGGTTTTGAAAGTTATTATCCACCCCGATTTGGACTTGGCGATATTAATTTTAAGCAAACCCCTCCCCCTGTCAGTGGCTGTGTTGAGTGATGGCACATTAGAGGGTGACCAACCTCCATACATGGTTTCCGGTTTTAGGAACGGTCTAACCTCGATAAAATATGCAGGTAGCCGTTTTGAAGTGGTGAACACTGATGAGCTCTTGGCTCGACACGAACCAAAGACGATGATTATGTTTCACAATGGGGCTACCTCGACAGGTGACTCTGGGGGGGCACTTTTGGACAAGAAATGTGAGTTGGTCGGTTTGGTTTCGGGTGGAAATCACAGTTTTATGGGGAAACTGCGACCAAGTTCGTTTTATATCAACCTAATGAATGAAGAGACGCTAGACTGGATTTTTAATAGCTCTGGATAAGATCCAGAGCTTTTTTGTCGGAAACGTAGACAACCCCTTTGGTGGCACCAAGTTTGCGGATGAAGCCATCCTGCATAAGTCTGGATAAATCATAGTGTAAGGTTTTACCGTTTACCGCCAAGAAACGTCTTTGGAGAAAATCAAAAGTACAGTTGGGGTGATCTTTTATTATTTCTAATATTTCTCGTCTACGAGGAAGAAGGGAGTTCTCCGGGACGTCTTGATTGGTCATGCTTAACTTTTCGAAGTATCCCTTTGACTGAGAGATTACAGCTTCAAGAAAAAATTTTACGAAGCCGGTGCAGTCCGTACTTGATTCCAAGTGGTAATAATAATCTTCACGGTTCCGGTCGATGTATTCTTCAAAAGGAGTTAGCCCTTTAAAACCGAAACCGTTTTTTTCAAGAATGAAGGCAGAGATAAGCCTTCCTACACGTCCATTGCCGTCTGCAAAGGGATGAATTTTCTCAAAAATAAACTGAGCAATGGCGGCTTTGACACTCGGATGTTCGGAAAGTTTATTTATATAACGGACAAACTCACTCATTAGCTCAGGAACTTCAAAGTGAGGAGGTGCTAAATAGACAGCAACCCCAGATTGATTAAATATGGCCCAGGGTTCGGTACGCCAATTACCTGAGTTTGGAACCAAATTTTTTAAGACTAGTTGATGAATATTTTTTATTAGCCCAATACTTAATTTTTTGGGCGATTTATTTGAAAAAAGATAGTGATATGCCTGAAGTAAATTCTGGCTTTCCTTTTTGGGAGTGTTCAGAGTATCGGTAAAACCTTCTATCCTGGCAGAAAAAACCGCGCTTTTTAACAAAGAGTGTCGGCGGAGGTTATCTTCTAAGGGTTGATTCGTAGGGAGGCGACTTATTAATAACTTGATAGATTCCAGCTCGATAATCAGTTGGTTTAATTCAGAATTTATTTTCCATTTATATTTAATCACACCTATTCTATTTTAGAATATATTAGAAGATATTGGAAGATATTAGTAAATACTGGATTATTTTTTAAGATATTTTTTGCCTTTGAGTTTTGTGGGTAAGAGGTCTTCGTTGGAATACATCTCATAACCATGACCATAACCGAGACCTTTCATGAGCTTGGTGGGGGCGTTTCTGAGATTCAGAGGAATAGGTAAATTGCCGTGCTGAGTGACATCGGCTTGGGCTGATCTGAGAGCGTCGTAAGCGGATCTGTTTTTGGCTGAGTTCGCGAGATACGCCACCCCGTGAGCGAGATTGATTGCGCATTCCGGATAGCCGATTTGCTGACAGGCGGCAAAAACGGCATTGGCAACTACCAGAGCTGTTGGTTGAGCCAGACCAATGTCTTCGCTGGCAAAGATGACCATACGACGGGCGATAAAAAGAGGATCCTCACCACTATCTACCATCCGAGCTAGGTAGTAGATGGCGGCGTCCGGATTGCTGGCTCTCATGGATTTTATGAAAGCAGAGATAATGTTGTAGTGCTCTTCACCTTTCTTGTCGAATCTAAGAAATTTATTTTGAATAGCGTTTTTGAAGTTATCGATTGTCAAAGACTTATACAGATTAAAGGTGGATTCGATAAGACCGATGGCCTGACGGGCATCGCCATTGGCAAATTCCGAAAGCCAGTCTCGGACGTCGTTATCCATCTTGGTCTTGAGAGCTTTAGTAGCCCGGTCAATAATTTTGCCGATGTCTTCCGGGGTGTGTTCCTTAAGCACAAATACCCGACAACGGGAAAGAAGTGGGGGGATAATTTCGAAACTAGGGTTTTCTGTGGTGGCACCGATGAGAGTGATCTTGCCGGACTCGACAAAGGGCAGGAGGTAATCTTGCTGGGCTTTGTTGAAACGATGAATTTCATCTAAAAAGATAACGATCGGCTTGGTGCTTTGATTTTTTTCACCAGCTATTTGACGGATGTCGTCCTTACCGGCGGAGACAGCCGAAAGCTCATGGAAATCAGCATCGATGGCGTCGGCATAAATTCTGGCGATAGTAGTTTTTCCGGTGCCCGGAGAGCCCCAAAGCAGATACGAAAAAATCAACTTGTTTTTGATGGCAAGACGAAGAGGTTTACCAACACCCACCAAGTGATCCTGGCCGATAAACTCGTCTAGGGATTTTGGGCGGATGCGGGAAGCCAGAGGTTCGACCAGATTTTTCATATAGAGATATTTTAGTTTACGTCAATGGTATCAAAAAAAGGGTGCCCGTGAGGGCACCTAGTGAGATTGCTACTTATTTTTTTTGGAGTATACCCGGAATAGCCACTCCTTTATATCCTGCTCTACTTCTTGAGCGGTGGTTGAGGGGACTAAATTTCCTTGCCTGGTAATAAAATGGAGAAGGATAAGATACGACTGGCTTTGGGCATAATCGGTCACCTTCCATAAATAGAGCGGGGAAGTGTCCCTGAAACTTTGTGAATAGTTAATGTCGGGACCCTCCACTCCCAATCCTTGCCTTCGCGCTTCCTCCAACACCATTTCTATTTTGTACCTGGTTTGGGCTATTTTTTCTTCAAAAGTACGAATTGTTTGGGCGCGCTCACGCCTTTTATCCTGATATTCCTCCCGTTTGATCTCATCTTGCCTCAAGACTTTATCCTTGGCTTCATTTATCCAGCTTTGCATGCTAAAAGCTCCTTTTTTAGGGTTCTGTTTCCAACTGGCAGATTGTAGCATAAAATAGACATATGGAAGAAATCGTCAACCCGAAACAATATCTGGAAAGAATGAGTAAACCACTTCAGGAGAAACTGAAAATTGCCCGCTTTATCCCCCAAGACACGCGGTCTGTTCTGGATGTGGGCTGCGCTGACGGAACGGTGACACTGGCTTTAGCCGATATGTACCCTACCATTAGCTTTGTGGGGATCGACTTGGATGAAGAGTTTGTTAAGAAAGCTCAAGCAAGTATTGGTGAGAGAAAAAATGTCAGGTTTGAAAATTGTTATCTACGAGAAAGACTCGCTAACACGGAAAGGTTTGATGTGGTTTTGTTTTGTTCGGTATTGCATGAGTTCTTTAGTTACGGAGAAGGAATCTCCACCGTGGTCAAGGCTTTGGCCGATGCTCATGAGATATTGAAACCAAACGGAACGCTAATTATTCGGGACATGATCCTTTATGACTATGCGGGTAAGTCACCGCTGTGGATAGGTGAGATGACGGAAAAAGTAAGGGCTAAAGCGGAAATAGCTCCCCTGCTAGCCGACTTTGAAAATATTTTTGGGGTGATAAATAGTGTCAAACTGCTGAATCACTTTCTATTGAAATATATGTATGGTGATAATTGGAAAAGAGAAGGCGGGGAAAATTATGTACCGGTAAGCTTTGAAGAGTATGATCAGATTTTTAAGCTTCTGGGGATGTCGGTTCTATTTCAGAGATCTTCGACTATCCCCTACCTCAAAAACAAGTGGAAAAATGACTTTGGTTTCTCAGATGGGGAGCTGGAGAGCTTCCGTTCGACGGGTATTATTGTCGCAAGAAAACAGTAGTAATAACCCAAGAGATTGACACGAGAAACTATTTCCACTAGACTGGATTTCTGGGAATGAAGCAATACCAGAAAATAATGATCGATGTCGTCAAAAAGGCCGGGAGGTCTCTTTTTTTGACGATTTTTGTCGGAAGGGGGTGAGAATTGATGATTGAGAAAATAACTTTTCAAATGTCCGGCTTGATCAGGGACAAAACTGACTTACAGGAGATAGAATTTTGGGGACACGATGCGGGAGAATTTGTCTTAGAAGAAATCGAAAAACTGCTGGAGGCAGATGAAGAACAAGAAATATCCGAAGCGGGATAAGATGGTCTATGCAGGAGATTTTTTTGAATAACTACAACGAAATGGTTCGCTACGAGCGGGATATGGATCAGCTGAGGGCTTTGGCTTTGTGGATCACTCTTTACAAGGGAGATCCACCCATTTCCTCTTTACCCCAACCGACAGAGTATGTATTTGAGCTTATTAAATTCTATTCACAAGACTTTGCGTTCGAGATTGTGGACAATGGTCATATTTCTTCCGATGCTCTTGGACGGTTTCATAGTTCACTTTTTTCGGTGAACAACATTCTCGGAATAACCCCAGAGGATATCACCAGGGCGAGTGAACAGCAACGTTACCGAAACAGTGGTTTTTGGGAAATGCGCCGAGTCATAGGACAGTTTGGTGATGTCGCGGAGGCGGCCATTAAAGATAGGGTGACACATATTATTACAGCGGCGGTGTCCGGTTGCATAATAGGAGAATATTTGGGTCAAATAATGTCCAAGGAATTTCAACACCACTTGCCGGTAGATCATATGGTTTTTTCTCGCAGTGGAATTCAGCCGGTTAAGGGCTACCTCCCCGAAGATCTTTTCCTCTCCGGAGGACATATTCTGATTGCCGATGATGCTGTAATGGAAACCTACACGTCCAGAGTAATGATTGCAAAAATTAAAGAAATGAACCCCTTGGCCGCTATTTCTTTGATGACGATTGACATCGATCCGGAGACTAAAAGATCCGGGTATCTGGATCAGTTTGCCCACGTTTATACCTTTGATGAGTAAGATAGAGGGCTTTGTCTGTGGAAATGTCGTACTTCCGCCCGATTTTATGCCTGAGAGTTTCTTTGAGATGTGGGAAGATGAGTATGGAGTCGGGGTCATTGACGGGATCAGAAAAATTCAAAGCCGTTTGGCTAAAGAGGGTTGGGAAGCAGTATTTCTTTCATAAGACAAAACCCGCCAGAGGCGGGGCTTTTTATAGCCGAATAAGGTAAAATAGAGCTCAGATTGCCGAGTCGTCTAACTGGCAGGACGTCGCCCTCTGAAGGCGAATATTCCTGGTTCGAATCCAGGCTCGGCAACACTTCGGGATAAATCCGTAGGAACGGGGTCAGTCGCCCGCGCGCCCGCCCACGCGCGGAGTTCCCGTGGGGGTACACGGGATTTCGAATAGGTGTAAGTTTCAAGATTCTCAGTGGCTTTTCCCATTCCACAATAATCTGTTTATCTTTCAAAAAGAAGTTCGAACCGATGTTTTGGACGAAGAACCGCAGTTCTGAGTCCACGGAACCCTTGCGCGCGATTTTTTGCTCGTCTCAGCCAGGCATTATTGGATTTAAACGACGAAGAAAAACGACATCCAAAAAGGAATTCTAATAGCTCCGCTATTTACAATGCTTAGTTTGTTTTTAAATTCCTCACCTTTTTTATTTGTTTCTTCTTCGGTAGGTTTTACCGTTCCATAAATAATCTGTTCATCATAGTCTAGTATTTCTTTGATTACACTGTATTTATTTTCTATATAATCCTTCGCTCTCGGCATAGTTCTTAAATCTATTTCTAAGGCTTGTTTATATAAACCAACATATTTTCTTTCCGCCTCTATATATTTTTTACTATCGTTTGACTCCATAGTAGACAACCACTCTTTATGTGCGGTGGTTTCGGCTTCATCAACAATTTTCATTGCCCTAAAGTATGAGTTGGCAGACTGCACAGCATATGACCTAGATAATATATAAAAAACGGCCAGGCAAAAAATGCCTAATAGCTTTATCTTAGTCGATTTATTTTTTAACAAAAAAACAAAAAATGAAATTAGTGCTATCAAGGGTAAGATGAGAACCGCTAATTCAAAAAAATCGTTATCTCTGTTAACTCCAAAATTCAACAGCGCAACATAGCTCAGTGAATATGTCGTAAGAGCAAAAAATATGGAAATGGCAAAACCGATGGATAGAACAATAGCCTTCTTTATGAATTTTAGTATCTTCATGTATTTAGATTATATAATTTTAGGAAAACATAGTCTAAGAAATTCAACACTCGCTTTCAATTAACTTATTTTGTATTTTTCGGTTTTATCTTTTAATTTTATCATCATTCCCACAATTTTATTTCTACACCAATTGTTAATAAAACAACAGTAGAAGCTGAATACAATCACTACAATAACCAAAATAATTTTTGTTATCCAGTACAACTCAACGAAAGAGACCAATGAAATTAAAAGAGTCGAAATTACTCCAAAGATTAATACAAAATAATTCCAACTTTCTTCACCTCGTTTTACTTTGATTTCTAGAGACATGTTATGTTCTTATCTATTGACATTATTAGGAATAACACATTCAGTACTAATTGATAAAGACGATGACTATATTCAAACTATTGTAAATGAATTCATATCAAAATCAAATAGGCCTGATAAAAAGCCACTAAATGTGATGTGGCACTACATAAATAAAAAATAAACAAAACCAATATTGTAAAACTGAGAGCAATTATCGAAAAATCTATTTTCTAGGCAATATCTTTATTTCTAGATTTTGTTCTCGGACATCAACCAGTTTGGTGAATGCCCACTTATCCACCTCTTTATCTTGATCAAAATTCACTAACCTATCTACTGTAGAATCTCCCGTATTCGGTTTCCAAAGATTTAATTCAAAGTGGCCTATTCCGTGTAAAGCATTAAAAATAAACATTTCTTGATCACGGATAACTGTATAGTTCACGCCATGCTGTTGAAACAAACGATCAAAATCGTCTATATCGATATTTTCCTTCCAATAAGATTCACTTGTTCTTGAAAAGTTGAATTAACGCTCGGATCCCACTCAACTACGACTTCATATTTCTTTGCCAGATTTTCTACAAATGACTTTGTATTTGAATTGATAGTTTCCATAATGAAATTTTATATTATTGAATCAAGTTTATTTCCTCCAGTTTCTTGAATTTATCCCAATAATAGAAGAAAATATTTGACGATAATGCGGCTAAATTTAACAATGAAGCGCTTTCAAACCTATCCCATGATTTGTTAATATCTGGTATTAGAGCGTTCTTATCCTTTGTCCACCTTCCAGCAATACTAAGGCCAACATATGTCGTATGTCCGCCTTCAGCAATCTGCTGATCATATAGTTCCCTAAATAAAGAGCTTATGTCGAATATTTTCTTGACATCACTATCAACAAAATCCATCATCGTATAAATGTGAGGTGTTTTGAAGTCATCCATGATTCTTCCTTTGTTGTTAACCATTTCCTCAGTCAAAAAACCCCTACCGCCCAATCCCATTTTTCTTGACAGCTCGAATGCTTTTTTTGTTTCTCCTTTTTGTATCAACTCTTCCTCTTTAATACAGTAATACCCAAAAGCTGTAACATTCTCCCAGTAGGATTTGAGAATAGCATAAGAAACGTATAGGTTTTTATCTTCAATACTTTTTATAAAACCTAAAAATAGAAATTTGTTTCGGATAAATAGTAGATATCCGGTGTGCATAACAACTTGCAGTCTGTTTTCATACTCTTGTGGAAGCGCTGGAAATTTCTCCTCTGAAATATATTTAGACTTAAACTTCAACAATTTAATCTTGTTATTTCTATTTGAATGTGGTTGTGGCACAAGCAATTCTACATTATTTTGTGCCTGCGAAGCAGGCACTTTGGCCGATAGGCCAATGCTGTCTCAATCTCTAAATACCCACTGATAAAATGGTTTCCTAATCAGTGGGTATTTTATGGCGAGGAAGATTAATTTGTATAGATTCCGGGTCAAGCCCGGAATGACAAATGTCTGACGAGCCATGTATTGAGAACAGCTTAGCCACAATCACTAGATGTGATCTTGTGGCAAACATAAAGATGCGACAGCGATAGCTGACGCTTGCTCGCAAGAGCAATCATCCTGACCGAATCCGAATGGAGTGAGATTGCCGCGGTCGCCTAGGCGACCTCGCAATGACGATGAGGGCGGGATACCGAATTCTCCCGCGCGCAAGGGGTTCCGCTCCGCCTGAGGCGGATAAACTCTAGGCGGGGGCCAATAGATTAGTAATGGTCTCGAAAATAAGTTCGAATTTCGTTATAACAGACAGCAAGACTGGACACTAAGCGACCGTAAGCTCTAGAAAAGCCCGATGTTGCTTGCTAAGTGTCATTTTATTTTAGGAAGTCTCGGACCGTACCCTTGTTATCCAGCAGAACAGGTTGTTGCATGATTAGTTGAAAATTTATTCTAAATCTGTTCTACTGATATTAGGTTATTAAAAATGAAAACGATTGCTTATGTCTCTGGAAAAATTGAAACAAAGAATCGGGAATGTTTTATTGGGGATCAAAAAGTCGATTGTCCACAGAGTGGTAAAGCGTTTACTACCGGGGGTGACAAACTTAATTTTCTGCCGCAAATTGCTTCTCTAGAAAAACGTAGTGATCCGATTTTCTTTGTAATTCTACTGGCAATAATTATCTTTTTTTTCCGCCTTTGCTATATTTAGAATCAAAATTTTTGGCAAAACTTTAGGAGAATATATCAGGCCAATTTGGTATCTTATTCTTATTTCCATTGCGGCTGTAGCTTGGCAGTATTTGTTTGGACTTAAGATTGACGATAACTTCATGTCAATAAGAATAAGTCAGTGGATCTGGGAGATATGTATTGCCGTTTCGGCTTATAAATTAATTAAAACAGCCAATTTCAGTTATGGCAACTTGTTTTTCTTGGGAGTTTTGTACAGTCTGATCATTCACGGACTAAAAGTAACTGTTAGATACTTTTTTTATGAAAAAACATTTTTATATCTAGCTGACAGATTTTTATACGGGAGTTTACTCGTAATGATGATTGTCTTTATCGGCGGATCAATGTTTCTTTTCTTTCAAAGGAAAGGAATTATTAAGCCTTAAATTTTAATTCTATCTGTTAGAAATGTTAAGTGCAATGTTTTTCAAACATTGATCCTTTTGGTTTGAGTTTGAGATTTTGTCACAAAATGTTAGGTCCCGACTCAAACGGCTATAGTCACGATAACAATCGTCTTTGGTTTCGAGACTTTCGATTCTTTCACAAATTGAACTGTCTTTTTTCAACATTGCTAAATTATGGTAACATTCACCCTCGTCTATTTTTGAAGCTGATTTAGAACATAGTGTTAAGTCTTTTGCGATAAGAGCCTGACAATCGACACGATCCGGGCTACAAGGAGCCGTACTTTGAGTTGCCATTGCCAGACATAACTGATGTTCCGGTTGGTCTTTTAAGACTTTATTACACATCGATTGATTTATAACCTTTAGGTTTGAGATATAGTAATTTGTACTGATAAAGTGGATATAACATTTACTAATTTCTTGGGGGCTGTCTAATTTATCACAAAAAGTTGAGTTGCCGGAAATAGCGACTAAATTCTGATAACAATATTGGCGGTTGCCCCTGGAAACATTCTGGCAAAAAGAATTATCTTCTTTGAAAGTAGCCAAACAGATATTTTTAGGGTCGCTATCCAGATTCTGACAATACTTTTCGTCTTTATTCACTAGGGCCAAGCATAAATATCTGACACCATCCTGGTTAATTTTTTGGCAAATTTGGCTAACTTGATTACCAGAATTTATCCCTAAATTAGGAATCTGTTTTGGCTTAAAAAAAGGAAGAATTATAAAGATCAAAATAATAATTACAAAAACCAGGGCAGCAAGAATTTTCATTGATTTCCCCCTGAACAATCTTTAGGACAGCTTTCTTTTGTTTCTCCCAACCCCGGTTCACACAGATTATTACCGCAGACGCCGCTTCCTTGTTTATCGGAAGGAATGTTTTGTTCGCCTTGGTTTAATAATGCCGCATCAGGATTCTTATTAACTAGAACCGCTGTGATTGTAAGTAATAAAAATAGAGTGGTTAATATTAATAGGAAAATAATAACTTTTTTACCGGTTAGCTTCAAAAAAGAAAATTTAGAAATATTAAATTGCATAAGAACCTTTTTTTGTTTTTCAAGGAATTTTAATTTTCTCAAAGCAGTAAAAATTCCAAGCAAAAGGGCAGAGCCCAGAAAACTAAAACCAAATAACATGTCCGGAAGTTTTATTTGATTATTTTTAATAAGAGATCTTCCTTCCACCCTTTTCCCCATCATTTCCTGGGGTTTGGGTTCAATAACAGTTGTACAAGGAAATACTTTGTTTTGATCTTTATTAAAACTCTCGAAAAAATAAACAGATCCTCCTGTTCCGGCTGCTATATATTTTCCGTTACCAGAAATATCAATATCTTCAACATATTCATTAAAAGAAATTTCTATTCCCGTAGTTTTTCCTTTTTCGAAAATATGAAGCTTCTTATCTGTACCGCCAGTTGCTATAAAAGTTCCGTCATTTGAAATATCAACTCCTCCTAAAGCTTCATTCACTACCCAGGAAGCAACCGGTTGACTCGATCCACTTTCAAAAATGTATGCCTGTCCACCAAAAGTGGCAGCACCAATATAATTTCCGGAAGGGGTAAAACTTAACGCTCGAACAGAGCTACCATTTTGTGTCGGAAATTTCCAAATTGGCTGCTGCTCACCTTTTTTAAACAGAAATATTGCACCTGCGTCTGATTCTGAACCTACCGCCAAATAATTCCCGTCAGCGGAAATTTTCCCCCGGTGTACGGGTGAATCACGAGTTAATTGATCACTTTTTAAAATCGGTGTGTTGGACTCTTTGCTGAAAATATATGCTTTTCTATCCGGGCAACCAGTCGATGCGCCAATAAAACTTCCGTCAGCCGACAAAGAGACGTCATGAAAATTACCAGAAGAATGATACTGCCAAAGAGGTTTCCTGGATTGGTCATTCCATAAAATCAGCAAATTGGAATTTAAATTTGATTCTTCACCCATTGTGGCTACCGCCATATACTTTCCGTCTTGTGAAATTGCTACATTGTAAGCTCCTCTAGTCTGGTATTCCCAAATAGGATTGTTGTTTGATTTATCGAAAGCAAGGGTTTTTTCTCCAATAGAGGCAATGATTTTTGATCCATCTCTGGAAATAGCTACGCCCCCTTTACTTTCTCCGCATTCTGGGCAGGTATACTGCCACATTGGCTTTTCTGGATTATTGGTATCAAATAGATAAACATGTTTAAAGGTTTTGGCTACGAGGTATTTTCCGTCATCCGATAAAGCTACACCCCCAACCCACTCTTCTTTAGTTTGAAAACTTAATATTTTCTGACCTGTTTTACTATCCACGACCGCGATCTCATTTTTATCAAAGGCGCTTTCAAATAAAACTGGACCGTTGTCTGGTGAATCAATAATCCCGGCACGTGCTTTTCCTAAACCATTTGAGGCCTCAAAATAGTAAAAGTTAGAACCCAGTTTATTAGGAACAAATTTATAAATATACTGAACGCCATTTTTATAATCATTGTTATTCTGATCCTGTTTTTCCATCTCAATTGATTTGCCGTTGAAAATAATTTTCATATACTCAGGTTTTCTGCCCTCTTTATCTTTGTAAGTAACAGTATAGGTATATCTTTGGCAAACCGGTCCCCAGGAAGGATAAACAAAATTATTAAAAAGCTCAGGGTCATTAGGAGTTTTTGGAAGTTTAGGAATCATTCCTGCAAAACCAGAATCTTGAATATTTTTATCTTCGGCAAAAATAGGATTAACTGTAAAAAAACCAAGTATTATCACCAAAAATAGAAGTAGAATTCTTTTCATCTTTATTTGTTGCCCCTAAGTAATAGTAAACTAAAATTGATAGTAAAAAGCAAATTGTCCTAAAGACTGTTTAGGAGAAGGTTGATATCCACTATTTAACCTAGATGCAAGAAAAGATATTTACGAGAAGAATATTTTTCTAGACATTGAGGCGAGGGTGAGAATCGTTAATCGGCAGCAAGACTGGATACTAAGCGACCGTAAGCCCTAAAAAGGCCCGATCCTGCTTGCCAAGTGTCTATTTAATTGTTGGAGTTTCGGACCGTACCCTTGTTATTCAGTGGCCCGCTCAGTAAAGTCGGACACAAAATGAGGGAGTTTATTTAATGAGTATTTTTACAGCTGCATTTGAATAACACTCCTGTTTTAATTCAGAATCTGATATTTTTAAACAAAAAGATATGTCAGGGTTAATATGCCCTACGATATTGAAATAACATCGGTTTCTATCATTATCATTATCAATTAATCCGCATATGGTCGGGTCTTTCTGACTCATTGCCCTGTCGCGTAAACATTCTCCTTTACTTTTCGACATTTGCTGATTGTCGCAAAAAGACAATGGTTGAATAAATAAAGAAAGACAGGCCAGACTATTGCCACATACAGATTTATCTTGTGTTACCAGCGCCAGACACCAATTTTTGTCATCTTTAGGAAAGATATCACAGTATTTCTGGTCCATTAAGTCAAATTTTTTATCCCAATACAGTCCGGCCAAATAAGAGCCGATGCAGTCCTTTTTATCGTCGGAAAAATCACATGAGGCGATATTGTCATTTACCCTTGCCACTTCATTAACGCAGGTTTTCTTCTGAACGGCTGGTTTGACCTTTGTGCATAATTCCGGGTTATTTTCAACAATGGCCCGGCAGGCTAATATGCCATCTTCTGCTGTCTTATTACATAAATCGCTGTCTTTATTCACTATTGCTAAACAGTTATATTTTCTTTGTTTCATGGTAATTTTTGCACAGGCTCGGCTGGGGAGATTGTCCGGAACAGTAATGCCGCTTTCATCCGGTTTAGAAAATATGGACAGAATTATAGCTGTAGCCAAAACTACTCCCAAAACAATCAAAGCGATTAATTTTGTTGTCATCAGAAGAACTACTTTTTCAAGTCTACAGATTTGGCAATATCGGTTTTGTCTCTAACAATAAATTTTAGTCCAGGAGCGTCTTTGGGAACTTCAAAAACATAGGAGACTTCTTTAGCCACGCCAGGTTGCAGATTTCCCACAGTCAGAGCTTTTCCATACAAGGTAAAATGTCGATCTTGATCATCCTTTAATTCAGGATTTGTTCCTAATTTAAAAACGATAGCTTCCGAACCAAGATTTACGACATCCACCCTAACAATAATAAAGGAACCAGAAGTAGTTAATTTTTCCTTTAATTCTGTAGAAAGTTTGGCATCATGATCTACTTCTTTAACCACCATTGAGAAAGTGTTATTTCCAAATGCTAAGTTGAATTCTTGTCCTAGGCTGAAGTTTTCGTACTTTTGCTCTGCAATAGGGTCACCCTTCGCGGCCAATGTCGCCAATATTACAAAAAGGATAATAAGAATAACTACTTTTAAAGCCTGGGTAACTCTTAAAAATCTGTGAGGTATAACCGCAAGTGTAGCCAAACCAAAATACAAGAAACTGACAACTATTTTCTTTTTAAAATTTATGACTCCTGATGTAACAAAAAAGACCGAAAACAAACCATTAAGAATAAAAGTAATAATAGTTTTTAATCCCAATTCCCTTATCTCTTTATTCTCTGGATTCTTCATCTAGTATTTAGCATACATTGTTTGATTGTTAGTTACAAATAGTATATGCTTACTCAATATGAGTATTAAAAGATTGCTGGTGTTGACACTACTTCTTTTATTTGTAGGCCTTTTTGTACCAAAAACTTCGCGAGCGATTGATTTTAAGGAAACATTAACTTCAGAAAATTCAATTATTGTAAAAATTCAAGAGAGAATTGAGTATTTCTTTGCTTTTAAGGTTGAGAATAAGGTGGTCGTGTTGGAAAAACACGCAGAAAAAAGACTCGTCACTGCCCAAGGATATGCAGAAGAAGGAAATAATGAAAAAGTTCAAAATCTACTACAAAGTTACCTTCAGATAAAAGACAGACAGAATGAGCTCCTGGACAAGACGGACAGCGGGGAAGTGCTGGGGGAGGTTGCGGAGCGGACTCTAGATCAGCAGAAAACGATGGAGCAAATTAAACTGCGGGTTGATGAGGATGGGAAGAAGGAAATTATCCAGATTCAAGAACAGGTGGTTAACCAAGTAGCCCAGAGAATTGTAGTGATGGATGGTCCGGAAGGAAAAAACGAGTTTTTCCAAGAGGTTAAACATGTCTGGGCGCCGGGAACTGGACCTGGGGGAACGGCGGGAGTGGTAATTGAAGGAGGGGGATCACAGTATGCCCCAGGAACTAGCGCAGGAGGTGGGGGAGGAGTGCAGTACGCAGGGGGAACGGGACCAACTACGGTAATTACGGGCGGGGTGGAAACACCCAATGATACGGGAAGTAATACACAGGGAGGTTTTGCTCCCGGAACCACAGGCGGAGCACCGACTGATGTGGTGGTTACGGATGGGGTGATCGAATTTGCACCGGGGACAAGTGAGTATGGAGAGAATCGGTTGGCTCCATAAATGGGTGGGAGTATCGAACTACATCATTGAGCAATTTGAGACAATCTCCTTTTATACTGTCGCATTTGTCTCATTTAGTCCTTCGGTAAACTCAGGATTTCGGCTTTCGGCCTCAACCCCGATGTGAGACAATCAGTTATAAGGATGAAGGGGGTCTTAGCCGATTCTAATGAAATTCTTTGTTTATATCCTCCACACTTCTTCAAATACTTTGTACATCGGTCAAACCAGTGACCTCGAAAAACGTCTTCATCAGCACCGGAGCAAATCGAAAAAATCGGCTAAATACATTCGTTATTTTGTCTCTTTTGAACTTGTCTATAGAGAAGAATACCCGACACGTCAAGAAGCCATGAAACGCGAATGGCAGCTTATAAAATGGCCGCGTGACAAAAATGAAGACCTATTAACAATTTCTATAACTTGTCTCTATAAAGACCTTTTAACTGTTATTGATCGATTTTATAAAAACATTGAAGAAAACAAGAATGACGAGTTAAAAAAGTGGAGAGAGACAGCAAATGCGATTATGGAATCAGAAGAAGAAAATTAATGAAGCATTAAAGTTCTTTAAAATTTTTGCGTTTTTTCTTTTTAATCCCGATGAAATCTGGATTGTTCGAGCCGACAGTTTCGGAGGCGCGGCGGGTGGGGGCGCCGCGCTGGAGCAAGCGAGGCCGAAGGCAGAGCTAATCAAATGAAGTTCGACATTTTTCGTAAACCGCCAACAGAAAGGGATTCCCCGCCCGTTTTCGGGGAAGTCGCCCGTAAAAGGTGTAATGATCTATATCTGATCGAGGATACTCTATACTTTTATGTATATGAGAAAGTCACTGTCCAATAATCACTGGAAATACAAGAACTTAATACTTGCCTTTTTAAGTATTATTCTGGCCGTCGTCCTCTATAGGTTTGAAGCATTCCATTCAATGCTATTACACCTAGGTGGTTTTGGATATATAGGTGCTTTCATCGCTGGAATGTTTTTTGTTTGGACTTTCACTGCTGCTACTAGCGCCCTGGTCTTGTTAATACTTGCTGAGACACTCTCACCTATTGAGATCGGGCTTATCGCCGGCCTCGGTGCTGTCATGGGTGATATGTTAATTTTTCGACTTGTTAAGGATGGTTTGGTAGACGAAATTAGAGACATTTACAACCACGTGGATCACAAAAAGCATCTAAAGAAGTTGTTTCATTCCAAGTATTTCAACTGGATGCTACCAGTCCTGGGTGGAATAATTATTGCGTCGCCGTTACCAGATGAAGTGGGTGTTAGTCTGATGGGTATATCCAAGATGGGTACAGTCAAATTTGCTATTCTCTCGTACGTGCTCAATTCAATTGGGATATTCTTAATTATTTTCGCCTCTTTATTTATTAAACCGTAGTAATTTTTTAATGTTTCCAAACGAAAATGGGTTATCAGAAGATGAGGTAAAAAATAAGCGACAGCAGTTTGGCCTTAACACTCTTCCAGAAAAACTTCCGCCTAGTGTCCTTTCGCAAATACTCGAACAGCTAAAAAGTCCATTGGTTTATGTCCTACTTTTTGCTTGTATTGTAACCTTAGCCATAGGTCACTATCCAGACGCCCTTATCATCTTCCTTGCGGTATTGGTGAATACCACTCTCGGGTTTGTTCAGGAAAGAAAAGCCTCCAGCGCTTTATTCGCCCTAAAACACTATCTAGTCAGCCAAGTTACCGTAATAAGAAACGGTGTCAGAAGTTCAGTTAAAACCGCCCAGATTGTTCCTGGCGATATTGTGGTTCTAAGTCAAGGGACAAAAGTGCCAGCTGATGGTGTGCTTATCACATCAAATCGCTTATATGTAGATGAGGCAATTTTGACTGGTGAAAGTATTTCCGTTAGCAAAAAGTACGAGAATCAGGTCTTTATGGGTACTACAATTGCCTCAGGACAGGCAGTTATGAGAGTAGAAAAAACTGGATCGAACACTAAAATGGGTGTAATTGCCTTACAGATTCAAGAAAGAGAGGGTGATACCCCACTTCAAAAACAGCTTAAAGTGTTTAGCAATCAACTCTTAACATTGATTCTTATTCTCTTATCCTTTGTTTTCATTATCGGAATACTCTACAAATTTAGTGTGGTTGAAATGTTTACCACATCAGTCGCTCTAGCAGTATCCAGTATTCCAGAAGGCTTAATAGTCTCCCTTACTGTAGTGCTCGCAATAGGTATGCAAAAAATACTGAAAAGAAAGGGTCTGGTAAAAAAATTGTCTGCCGCCGAAACACTTGGGGGAGTAACTGTTATATGTGTTGATAAAACCGGGACATTAACTCAGGGGAAGATGGAGGTGGTGGATGTGATTGGAGACAGAAAAGAGATAGCAGAACAGGTATTACTGGCCAACGATCTCGATGATCCAATTGTTATTTCAGCTTTTGAGTGGGGTAGGACTATATTAACCGATTTTGTCTCTGAACATCAAAGGCTTGACAGCATCCCCTTTTCTTCTAAAGAGAGATTTTTTGCTAGCCTGCATAAATGGTCGAATAGCCACAATCGGCTTTATGTAAATGGCGCACCGGAACTACTACTACAATGGACTACCCTATCGCAAAGAGAAAAGGAAGAGACACTGTTGGCCATAGATAATCTCACCAAACAAGGTAAAAGAATAATAGGCTTTGCCAGAAAAGATGTGCCGTCGAGTAAACAACACCTGGATGTTCCCGACGCAAAAGAAAAATTAACTTGGGTGGGTATCATAGCTTTTTCTGATCCAGTCAGAGAAGGAGTAAAAGAAGCTCTAAATGAGGCGCTGAGCGCAGGCATCAGGACTGTGGTCATTACAGGTGACTATGCCAAAACATCTGAATTTGTCTTATCAGAACTAGGTATCTCATTAGCCAAGGATGAAATAATTACAGGCGAAGAGCTAGAAGCCCTTACACAAGATGATTTTTTAAGAATAGTCAAGGATATCAAGCTGTTCGCCAGAACAAGTCCTGACCAGAAACTAGCTATTGTTAAAGCCTTGAAACAAAGAGGGGAAGTAGTTGCCATGATGGGGGATGGAGTAAACGACGCCCCAGCACTTCACGATGCTGATATTGGTATCGCTGTGGGAGAAGCAACTGATGTTGCCAAGGAATCTGCAGATCTCATTCTACTTGACTCTAACTTCTCCACTATCGTCGGGGCTATCGAAGAAGGCAGAGCCATGTTTGAAAATATCAGAAAAATCATCTTGTATCTGATGTGTGATGCTTTTGTTGAGATATTTGTTGTAATAAGTAGCATTGTTCTTGGTTTACCACTTCCGATTACCGCAATTCAGATATTGTGGATCAACTTAATATCTGATGGATTTCCCAATCTTGCATTAACAATTGATCCGAAAAATGGCAATATCATGAAAGAAAAACCAAGACATCCAGACGAAAAGCTTGTCAACGGTTGGATGATCTCACTGATTGTATTTGTAAGTTTGATGGCGGGACTAGTTACACTAACCTCTTTTATCGTCGTATACAAAACCTTTGGTGATCTTGCTCTTGCCCAATCGATGGCCTTCTTAACGCTTGGACTTAATTCTCTGGCTTATGTTTTCTCTGTAAGATCACTGCTTACTCCTTTTTGGAAAAATCATGTTTTTGAGAACAAATGGCTAATTGTTGCTGTGCTTGCAGGATTTGGATTGCAAACTGTTCCCTTCGCTACCTCGACCTTGAGACAGTTTTTTGGTGTGGTCTACCTTAGTCAGCTCTATTGGATAGTTGCTATAGCATCTTCTGTCTTGTTATTCTTCATTGTTGAAGTTTTTAAGTTTTTCTACCAGAAAAAATTGCTCAAGAAATAATGTTTTATAAAAAAAGCAGACCAAAACAGGCTTGAAAAATACACCAAGCCAGGCCTGGTATAAACTAGAAATAATTGGTAAATAAATCCATGGTGCCTGCGAAGCAGGCACTTGGCCGACAGGCCAAACGCTGTCTCAAGTCTTAAATACCCACTGATAAAATGTTTTCCTAATCAGTGGGTATTTTATGGCGAGGAAGATTTATTTGTATAGATTCCGGGTCAAGCCCGGAATGACAAACTGGATTGCCACAGCTCGAGTACGAGATTCGCAATGACGAAAGGCGGGGCAAAATTCATCCTGACCGAATCAGAATGGAGTGAGATTCCTCGACTTCGCTCGGAATGACGGAAAATGAGTGCGGGATACCGCTTCTCGCGCGCAAGTGGTTCCGCTCCGCCTGAGGCGGATAAACTCTAGGCGGGGGCCAATAAGTTAGTAGTGGTCCCGAAAATAAGTTCGAATTTCGTTATAATAGACAACAGATCGGGAAAGTGTGTTTTTGGGATGCTAATAAAATATGACTATTCAATACTTTTCTAAAAACGGAATACTATTACCTATATCTGGCGCAACGGTTCCTCTGGAAAATATTGCTTATCAGTATGGTTTTGGGGCATATGAAACCCTAAAAGTTCGAAATAAGATACTGTATTTTGCGAAACAACATGTCGAACGGTTACTACAATCGGCAAAGATTATTGATCTTAAACACATATTCACGCCCCGAAAAATTAACTTACACATTCAAGAAGTCATTCAAAAAAATAGCGTTGAAAACTGCAATATAAAAATACTCTTAATTGGTGGAAAAGAAGCTGGGGATGCTTTTCTTTTTATTCTGCCCCTTGCTCCTCTCTTTCCAGACAAAAAATTATATTCCAGGGGTGCAACGGTGGAGACTGTTCAGTATGAGCGCATTTTCCCGAACGCCAAAACGCTGAACATGCTACAGAGTTATTTGTATTACACAAAAGCCAGTAGACAAGGACATTATGACACGTTATTTCTTGACGATAAAGGCAATATTTTAGAAGGTTCCAGAACTAACTTTTTCGTTATTTCTGGCTCGACTCTAACCACGCCATCAAAAGAAAAAATATTAGAAGGCGTAACGAGACAAACAGTGATCGCGGCCGCCAAGAAAAGTGGATTTGTTGTTAGGGAGGAAACTATTCCTTTTAGAAAGTTAGAGGCTTTTGACGGCGCGTTTTTAACTAGCACAAGCGCGAAAATTATTCCCTTAATCCAAATTGATGATTTTAAGTTTCCCGAAATCCCGCCAAAATTAAAGGAGTTGATGCAGATATATAACAAATTTTTAGAGATAGGCAAGGGTTTGTTTACAGAGTAAAACTTTCTATTTGCAGTTGGGGGATTTGGTGTAGCCGGCTTTGATTGCCTCCTCTTCAATACAGAACCACTGTTCACCTAAATACTTTTCTACAACTACGGAGTCGTAATAGGCACAACTTGGCTTTAGGTAAAATTTTCTGTCGGGACTTTTCTCATCTAATGTTCCCTTGATTTTACATTTGGAGTTTTCAGGTTCTTTCTGGTAACAATCTGGGCTGAAAATACCGATTTTGTTTTGACGGGCAAGACCTCCCATTTCTTTCATTTTCTCGATGTTTTGGTCGTATGCTCTAACATAAACAGCATAACCTCCTTTGACCGTGTGTAAGTTTATATATGTGCCATCTTTGAGATAGACATCTGCAACAACCCTACCATAACGGTCTGCCAGTAAACCAGTTAGCCGAACTTCTTTGCCTAAAATCATTTTTGTTAGTTCGTTTTTGGATTCTTCGCTAAAACAATTACCGAGTTCCGGGGCGTTGACACCATAGAGACGAATGGGCTGACGATTTTGAATGAAAAAGGTATCTCCATCGACGACTTCGACCACCTTATCGTAGACTATTGAAGAACCGCGATTAAAATAGAAAAATAATGAGATAACGGGCAGGAGAATCAAAAAGAGGACGAGAAATGATTTCCAATGCAGGTTTTTGGCTTTGGACATTAACTTAAGTATAAATCTTCAATTAGGTAAAAATGGAATAGTTCAGAGAAACATTTCTTCTAAACTATTATTCGACTCAATAATATGTATTGGGTCGTAAAGGAGAGTTTGCCAACCAAATTTATTAGCGGCGTCAATGTGTTTTTTGCCATTTTCTACAAAAAGAATTTCTTGCCCACTAAATCCTGATCTATTTTGTGCCAACTGAAACATTTCGTCCTGCGGTTTTCTGACTTTCTCAATACTAGAGTCAATTACCACATCCCATTTTACATCTGGCATAAGATCAGCTTTATAAATTTGGTTCAACATGTTTGGGTACATGTTGGTCAAAAGCCCAACTTTGTATTTCTCTTTAAATCTTTTTATAATAGGCCAAATTGATTCGTTTCTTTCAAATCTATTAACAAAATCCAATAGAAACGAGTAGTTTTGGGGTAGATTCAGACGAAGTTTTTCTTGCAATAATGATGCCACTGTTTCTATATCTCTTCCAATACATACTTCCGGTTCATATTTATCAAAGATCTCATCAAAGTCACTTTCCTGATTGGGTTTTATTCCCATATTGTTTTTTAGCTCATTCCATTTATTTGTGCCACTGAAATCCCTAATCACAACGCCACCAACATCAAAGTATATGAATTTGATTGTTTTAACTTTCATTATTCTGTTCTAGCCTGTTCATTGCGATTACTGCCACGGTAATTATTACCCCTCCAAATAAATCTTTTAATAAAGGAGCCTCTTTATAAAAAATAAAGCCTAAGATAATCGCAAAAAATGATTCAAGGGTGAGGATATTGCTAGCTAGGACAGCTTCTATCTTTTGAAAACCATAGTTTGTTAAAAATACGTTCATAGTATTAAAAGCCCCTGCACCAACTACAGCTATCAATAAACCCCAATTCCAGCCTACAAGAGGTAAACCGTCACCTTTGAATATAGATACTAAAAACACTACGAAAAAAGCGACAAGAAAGTTGATAACTGTTAGCTCCTTATTGTTTAATAAATTAGATTGCCATTTTCTAGCTACATAGCTAACAGAGAAAAATACCGTAGAGATTAATGCAAGTACTTCGCCTCTTCCCCAGTCAAGTAAATGAGAATAATCTTTAACAGAAATTAAAAATACCCCAATAAATGCTAAGAGTACATAGAACGCTTTCTTCCAAGTGAACTTTTCGCCAATTATGATAAAACCAAGAACAGCGGTCATCGGTAAAGCTCCAATAAATGACACATTGGCGTATTTTGTAACAAGTATTGCCTGTGTGAAGAGAATGATTCCAAAGAGTGAATAGCAAACAGATCGAAGAATAATAACTGCCCACTCCTTGAACGAAACTCTTTTAAATTTTGAAAAATCTATTTGTTTTCTAAAAACAATAATACCCACGATTAATGCCGCTAACATTCTTAAGTAGACTTGTTGAAATAAGAGGAACCCCGTTGCCAAATAACGGGCAAAAAGTCCCATTGAAGCAAATACGAGAGCCAATAAAACCAACGAAATGATTCCTTTATCTCTGTCAGACTTATTGTTAAAATTATTTTTCATATCAATTACTATTCAAAATAAAGGTTATCACTTCGTCTACCATGACATCTTCATGGGGTTTAAATGAATGAACAGAGCCCTCAATAATTTTTCCTTTTGAATTGGGAATGTTATTTAGCAAAATGTTCATCGCTTCTTCTGGATGTTCTGGATTACTCGGATGTAAATATTCATCTTTTGAGCCAGTAATTATTTTTGTAGGAATGTTTATTTGTTTCAGGACAGGGAAATCATAGTGAGTATCGCAAAATTCAAACATTTTTCCCAAATCATCTCGCCTGTACCAACTAACAAATGTCCTGTAAGAAAGTACATCATGATCAAACTCAGATGTGATTAGTTCATCACCATTACCATCATCTACTTTATTCTGCGCCTTCCTTAGAAAATCTTCTATATTATTCCTACCATTGGCAATCCTGAAACCTAGGGGGTCAATTGGGGATAGTAAAATAAGTTTGTTAACTTTATCTTTTAGTTCGCCTTCAAACAAATATCTGACAACTTTTACTGTCCCAGCTGAATGTCCCTGTAGAATAAGTTCTTTGTAGCCCTCGTCAACTAAGAATTTAATCCACGCAGTAATATCCAAGTGGGCTTCCTCAAGTAATTCATATCTAGATCCAACCCTAACAATCTCCCCGCTAACTGTATTGAAGTCCGTGTCTTTTCCGTCTCCTCGTGTGTTTACTGTCAAAAACCCTATTTCGTTTTCTTCAAGCTCTTTTGTCAGAGTATGAACAAAATTATCTTGATAAAAATTACCTTCCATACCATGAATATGTAACAGAGCTACTTTCTTACTTTCTGATGGCATATAGTACCCATGTAAAAATAACCCATCAGAAGTAGTAATCTGCAACAATTTATTCTTATTCACAATTCTATTTTACTCAATACGCTGAGTAAATGAAACTGTAAGCATAGCGCCGGCGAAGCCGGCACTTTGGCCGATAGGCCAATGCTGTCTCAATACTTAAACACCCACTGATAAAATTCCCTCCTAATCAGTGAGTGTTTTATGGCGAAATTGAAATTTGAGCCATATATTGAGAGAGCTTCGTCACAATCGCTGAAGGCGAAGTTGTGGCGAATATATAAGAGCTTGCTCGTCACCTTTTCAATAACTTCACCGAAGTTATTGAAATATTATTCCTGTGCTTCCTCTTATATTCGCTCATAACTTCGTTATGATGCTTGAATATAGATGCGACAGCAGATAAAATCCCAACCGCAGTCGGGATACAATATTGGTATCGCGCGCAAGTGGTTCCGCCTCCGCCTGAGGCGGACCGGCAGGGCAGGCGGTGGCGAACCGCGAGTCCCGCCATGGCGGGATGAGCGGTGAGCCAATAGATTAGTAATGGTCCCGAAAATAAGTTCGAATTTCGTTATAACAGACAACAGAAAGGGATTCCCCGCCCATTTTCGGGGAGGTCGCCCGCGCGTATCCATCACCTTTTCTTTGCGACAAGTATTCCAAGACGGTAACTACCATTACTGTACCAACCACCGAATCCAGTACTTACCCATTTGGATATCCCTCTTTCAGTAACTCGGTTTTCTAGCGACTCCATATTTAAAGTTTCTAACAAATGAGTGAATTTTTGAGGGTCAAATTTTTCAACTTGATATTGATGATGGTTGTCTGGGACATCCACGATAATTAAGGTACCATCTCTTTTAAGAAGTCTGTGAGATTCAATGATTAAAGTTGTTTGTTGTTCTGTGTTTAGATATCTCATTAAAAAGAATGAGGTAATACTTCCAAACGATTTGTTTTCAAAAGGCAAACTATTTCTTACATCGGCTTCAATTTTTAGACCCACATTGTTTGCCATTAGCATATTTCGTGAATAGTCAAGGTGAACCAACTTGTTTCCCTGTTGACTTAAATACCGATCTCCACCCCCACTACCCAAATTTAGAATGAGATCGTTCTTATTTTCAAATAGGTGTTTGGCTAATAATTCTTGAGCATATTTCTCAACATGACTAGTACAATCACCAAATCTTTCCCATGTGTTGGCAACTGAGTTCCAATATTCTTGACTTTTTTCTTTCATATAGTTTTTTTTGATAATAAAAAAACCCGCCTCCAAGACGGGTATGTGACAAAATACCAGTCTTGTTAAAAGCGGGTAAAAAAGAAAATTGAATATCCGATATTTTTCTTCATTAGAGTATTATACGACATGTCTTTCGTGCCTGCCAAGCAGGCACCTGGCCGACAGGTCAATCTGTATAGATTGCTTCGTCATTTCATTCCTCGCAATGACGATGAGGGCGGGATACAAATACCCACCAAAAGCTACGCCAGCCCGCAGTGCTTTCAGCACAGCTGATGCAGGCAGGCATTTTAGATGGGCAGGTGCACTGGAGATTTTGAGGTGTAGAATCAAGAGATGTTGAGTTATCTTGACAGATGAATATACCCACCGAAAAATCTCCGGCGCGTGAGCTGGCTATTTGGAACGAGGAAGCCATAGAATTGTTTTTTGGTGAAGGGCTGGGCATAGATGATGTTTGGAAGTGGACGGTGACACTTGGAGGCGAAAGTGATCGGGCTAGACTGTTCGACTCACTGGAAATAGATCTCTCGGCTCCATTTCACCAAGATTTTATCCGTAATAAAGAGGGTGTTCCCGGATTAAATTTCTTGTACTCTACCCCCATCGAAGGTGTTTATCTGGAACTGACATTGAAGGCAGTTCTCAATATCCGAGAAAGCCTGTCGATTCTTAGATCGTTGAATGGTTATCCGGTGATTTATCGGTTGGGAAAAGAAATCAATCAGTGTTATCTCCAGTCAATCGGTAACTGCTGAGGTGGTTTCTATTTTTATTCTTCTATCAAAACATCTTCGTCTGAAGCGGGAGAGGCTGGGGTAGTGGTTTTGGGAGAGTTTTTGGAAACGGTTGTCGTGGGGTAGATAAAAGTCCAAGACTTAACGATTTCAGATATATCCTTGCCGGTAATTTTGACAATCACCTCATTATCGATACAGGCGATTGTTTCCAAGTCATTCTCGAGAATTTTTTTAGCCGGTCGACCATCTAAGGTTGTGTCGAAGGCAGAATTTTGACCAACCCAGGCATCTAAATTTTTGTACTGATTGTCTGAGACTAAAATGTTGACTGTCTCCCGTGACGGAAGGGTGAGGGTAAGATTAGCATAATTTTTGGTGTCTTCCGAGTGTTTGTCGATAACGGTACCTTCAGGATACTGGAAGGAAAAACCAGCTTCATCGATCCAGGTCAGCAAGCTAACCGACGTTGGTGTCGGTGAGACCGAAGTTTTTGGAGTAACCACATCCGACTTTTGATTTTTTCTAGAAATGAAAAATACTCCAACTATGGCAACCGAGATGAGTAATCCAATGACAACCGAGATCTGTTTTGTAGACATAGATGCTATTATAAACATAATGAGAAAGATAATGGTTGGGTTTTTATTGGTTTCGGCAACAATTTTTTTATTTTCGTCGACTCCAACGTTGGCGGCTAAAAAGCGAGTCTGGGGCAAATCGGTGATAACTCCAGCTGCCAGAAGTAATCAATTCTCAGTATCGGCCAGGCTGACCGGATGGAAACAGTATTTGAACGTTAGTTTTAAAGGACTCACAAATACCAAGGGGGTTAACTATGAATTAATTTATAGTAGTAATGGCGTTGATCAGGGAGCCGGTGGCCGAATTGAGGCTAGTGAAAATAGTGTATCAAAATCGATTTTTATGGGAACGTGTTCCTATATGGTATGTACGGCTCACAAGAACATTAGTAATGTGCGGCTTATAATCACCTATCAGACGAGTAGTGGCCAAAGTGTGACCAAAAAATATAAGGTTAAATACTAGCGGTATGCGTAAGGTAGAGACGAAAAATCCAAAGTTTCATTATTTTGTTTCCGGTGAAAATCCAAAGTTATTAATTCACTGTGGAACTCACGGAGATGAGTACGAAGTGACTGACTTTGTAATGGAGGCACTGATCAAATATGAAAAAATCCTACCATCTTTTGTTTTCGTGCCTTGTGTTTCTCCTTCGGCAGTGGAGAATAAGACTAGAGTAAATAATCTGGGAAAAGATATGAACAGGGAGTTCTTTACGGACTCGGAGGACCATGAAGTACAAGCAAATATTAATATAATTCAAGATAAAAAGTTTGAGCTGTTTGTATCATTTCACGAAGATCCCCTAGAAACAAACTATTATCTTTACGACGTGGGTTATAGAAAAACAAAAAATGAATTTGTATTAAAACATAATCGTTTGCTGAAAGACCGAGGGGTAAAGCTATTAAACGGAGTGGATGATGCTGAAGATCCTCATTTGGGGTATGACTTTAAAGAGGGGTACAGGAAACTGATACACCCAGAGAATTATCACGATGATGGAACTATTTCGGCTTGGGTACTAAACCGACACATAGCCGAGAACTATCTGCTACCAGAAATACCCGGAAAGGCGTCGTGGGAAACCAAAAAGTTTATCGTCGAGTCTTTCTTTTCCGAAGTAATTCTGAAGTCGTTCTAGTGGTCGTGAAGTTGAGCCTGGGTTAGGGTTTTGGTATATAATCATCGAGTTCTGCACCTTATAAAAATTGGAGGTATAAATGTCGAGAGTTTCACAACTGTTGAAAGTGGCTCACCCGGAAGATGCCAAAGTCCAAACTGTAAGCCCGGGAACTTCGGTACTGGCCGCGGCAAAATTGATGCGTGATAAAGAAATTGGGGCGCTTCCGGTGATTGAAGAAGGTAAGCTGGTTGGTATGATTACGGAACGGGACATGACATTTCGGATTTTGGCTGAAGGGGTCAATCCCAGCAAGGTTTTTGTTTCCGAATACATGACCCCAGACCCAGTCTATGTTTCGCCCTTCGCCGACGTGATGGACTGTCTAAATCTAATGAAAGATAAAAAGATCAGACACGTGCCGGTACTGGAGGGAGAAAAACTGGTCGGAATTGTTTCGGTTCGGGATGTGCTCTACGCTCTATTAAAAAACCAGGAATTAGTGGCCCAGCAGTTTGAATCTTATATCACTGGTGCCAGATAAATAAAGATGACCCCGCCGAATGGTGGGGTTTTTTGTTGAATGTTAGAATGATTGATAAAATCAATGACCTTTTTTGTTTATATCCTGCGAACATCTTCGAATACTTTGTATATTGGGCAAACTAATAATCTGGAGCGCAGGCTCAAAGAACATCGGGATAAATCCGGAAAGGGAGCAAAATATATCCGATACTTTGACAGCGTAAAACTCGTCTATTCGGAAAAATTCCAAACCAGAACTGAAGCGATAAAAAGAGAGGTCGAACTGAAAAAGTTGACGAAAGCAAAAAAGGAGGCCTTGGTAAAGGAGGAATAGAGCGTTATGTTTCCCTTTTTTTCAAGACGGAGATATCTTTTTGGAGATCTTTGAGCCGAAGCTCCATATCCCTTAGAACTTTAACCACACTGACCTCTTCCGAGTCATCGATGTAGTCTTCGGAGATTTCTTTAACATCTTCCTGGATATCATCGATGTCCTCTTCAACCCCCGCGAGACTGACTGTGGTTCGATTGACGGTCATTTGAATGAAGATAGCAAGGTAAATTGCTTCTAGAGAAACGGCGGTCGTAAGAATCAGTAAAATTTCTTCGGTGGAAAGTTTGAAGAGCCTCAGAGCAAAAATACCGATAAAGAGAATAGTGTGAATGACCAGAGAAGTTGTGGTCCCGATGGAGTTTGTCATCCGGTTTGACAGCTCTTCGAGGATGAGAGTTTTTTTCTTCTTAACCATACGGAATTGTTTTAAAAAATATCTTCAGGAGGAAGGAATTCTTCTCCGTTGGCGGGAGGGTTAAAATTGCCTTTGAGCCATTCCACATAAGGACAACCGGTGGCTTTTTTGGCATCTCTATCCCAGCCGGAGGTAGAACACTTTTTTAGTTTTTTTCCATTGGCTGTGGTAAATAAAACCAAAGGCTCACCGCATTGGGGACATTTTTCATCTAGTTTCTCGGTGGTGCCGTTTATCCATTCGATATAGTCGCAACCCTCTGAAGTTTTGGTTTCTTTGTTCCAGACATTAGTGCTGCATTTTTTCATTTTTTTACCAAAGCGAGTGACCTGTAAAACTAAAGGAGAACTACACTTGGGACATTTTTCATCCAACGGCTGAGGCTGTACCTCCAGCCACTTGACATAGTCACAACCTTCTGAGGTTTTGGTTTCTCGATTCCAACTACCCGTAGAGCAACGCTGAAGTTTTCGACCGGTGACGGTTTCGACTATTTCTCCGAGAGGAGAGCTACATTTTGGACATTTTTCTTCTGGCATGATAATAAGGGTATCACTATTTTTGCAAATCTTGTAGTATCATTTTGACCAACTTGTCTGCTTCGGCACGGAGGTCCTCTTCGATGTTTGGACCGACGTGATCCCTAAGATAAGCAATAATTTCCGGATCGTATGGTCTTTCGTGGACATGAGTAAGAAAGGTGCGGTGATGATGTGGCTCTAATTTTTCGAGAAGGAAGCTGACTATGCCTTGAAAAATGATGTCATCGATAAGCTGAAGAGCCTTGCCCTTTTGATTATCGGCCTCTTCGCCTGTGTTTATGAGAGATTCTATTTCCGATTTGGTGATGAGATGGTCGTAGAAGAGAATTGCCATTTTGTTTTATTTAATTAATTGGACCTAAGGGGATTTTATTATCCGGATCGTCAACGAAGAGCATGAGTATTAATCCCTTCCTTGGCCCTTTATTAAGGTCAAGCGCTTGCATGATTTCGGGAGAGCCACCGAACTGTTTGCCAGTCCAGTCCGCCGGGCCGGCATCCCCAATATCACAGACTACAGCCAAACCATTGACCGGGTTGATAACGATCATTTTTCTAAAGGCATACCAATCTTTTAAGAAGCGATGGTCTTGGTTCCAGTTATCCAGATAAAGAGTCTGAACCACACAGTAGTATTTTTCCCTCATAAATTCTCTGGTGGTAAACACGCCTCTGTCTTTGGCAAAGTAACCGAAAGCGCCGCGGCCGGGAGCAAGACCGGCTTCCTGAACTTCGTCGTGTTCGGCTAGAGAGTCTCCGGGGAAACGGCTGAGGTGTTGCTCGAAACCGATATAACCCAGTTGATGCTTTAGGGTTTGATCCTCCAAAACCGCCTTGGTAGAGATATTGGTATTTTCGTAGATAATTTGTTCAATTTTTTGGGCGGTTTCCGGTGTTAACCTAGTTGGTTGGTGAGGAAGAATTTCTTGAAGAGAAGACATTAGTTTCTGTCTGACCGTTAATTTGTTTTCCAAAGGCTGTGAGGAGTGGGTGGAAGTGGCGAGCTGGATAAGACCGGATGGCGCCGGCATAGTGATTAATGCGCCGACCAGTCCGGCACCGGCCAGAAGGTGACTGGATCTTTGACGAAGATCGTAAGCAATTAGCGAAGATTTGGAGAAGAATTTTTTGGCGGCTTTGTGAAACAAGAGACGATTTCGAAGAACTCCGGATCTTTTTTCCAGTCTTTGAATCGATCTTGACAGATTGCTGATGGCCATATTTAGGCAAAAACAGTAGAAAGCCGTCTGAGGGTTTCCTCTTTACCTAAAATTACCAGACAGTCGAAAAGTGGTGGTGTTACCAAACGGCCGGAAATGGCGACCCGGAGAGACATAAAAGCTTCCCTGGGTGAAAAGCCAGACGCTTGCTGAGCTTTGGCTAGCTCATTATGGAGATTTTCGGAGGTGATGACAGATAGTTTTTCAATGACGGTGATAGCGGTATCGAACCAGACTTTGGTTTCCGGTTCGGAGTGACCGGATTGTTCCAAAACAGATTGTAAGTTGACCTCGGGCAATCTAAAAAAATAATCTACTGCTGAAGAAAAATCTTTTAGAGTGAACAGACGGTCTTTGACTAGAGAGATAGTCTTTAGAACTTTTTCTTTGGGCCAGTCAGCTGAAATAAAGGACTTTAATCTATCAAAGAGATCGTCTTCGGGTAATTTTTTTATCCATTGGCTATTTAGATAGTTAAGGCGCTGAATATCAAAGATGGCATTTTGTCTTTGGATCTTCTTTTCATCGAAGATTTCGATCATCTCCCCTAGAGTCAGCAGGTCGGAGTTGTCTTTGTAAGAAAAACCGAGATAGAAAAGGAAGTTATTGATGGCTTCGGGGAGATAGCCATCCTCGGCGTATTCTAAAACTGACTTGGCGCCATGTCGCTTGGATAACTTGGTCTTATCCGGACCTAAGAGTAAGGGAACGTGAGCAAAGATTGGGGGTTCCCAACCTAGAGCCTCATATAAAAATAAGTGAATGGGGGTAGAAGCCATCCATTCCACACCACGGAGAACATGACTGATTTTCATTAAATGATCATCAACTACAACAGCGAGATGATAGGTGGGAATGCCGTTGGTCTTCATCAGAACCTTGTCATCACACTCAGTGTTGGGGAGACTTAACTTACCTTGGACTAGGTCGTGCCAAACGGTAAAACCGGTTTCGGAAAGTTTAGCGCGTAAAACAAAAGGGGCGCCTGAAGCAAGCTTAGCGGCGACTTCGGCAGAGGATAGGTGTCGGCAAAAACGATCGTACTTGGCAAACTGATTTTCTTGGTGAAGTTTTTTGAGTCTTTCTTCGGTACAAAAGCAGTGATAGGCGGCGCCGGTAACCAGAAGTAGTTGGGCGTATTTTTGGTAGATCTCCAGTCTTTTAGTTTGGATGTAGGGACCATATGGGCCACCGACAATGGGGTCTTCATCGCGCTTTAGACCCAAAAAGTCATGAATTTGATAGATCTTTTCGGTAGAGCCAGGAACGAAACGATCTTGGTCGGTATCTTCGATACGTAAAATAAATTCTCCACCGTATTTTTTGGCCAAAAGATAGTCGTAAAGCGCCGTACGGGTATTCCCTACATGAGGAATTCCGGTAGGAGAGGGAGCATTTCTAGTTCTGACGTGCGTATCGGCCATATGAATAGTATACTTTATTAAGATATGGCTACACTAACCGAAGCATCCGTTTCCGCCCGAAAAGCGATAAAGTGGGGCGGTGTCGGATTCGTGGTAATTACAGTCATGTGGTATATCGGTATTGCCGCGGTAAATTACTACAAATTTTTATATCCCCCCCCATTGCCACCGGCTTCCGTGGAGTTTAATAAACTGCAAGGAGTAAATTTTCCGGTGAGTAAAAATAGGCCTAAAATACTGCTCGAGCTTCCAACAGGAAAAATTCCTGCCTTTCCGGATAGAATGAGAGTTTACTGGGCACCGACCAGACGAAGTGGATTCGCCGATTCCGCTAATGCGATTGATACGGCAACGGCCCTTGGATTTCTCTTTAAACCGCAACAACCAACCGAAACGAATTATATTTGGACGAATCAAGATCAACTGAACTCCAGACTGGACATGAATATTATCTCCGGACACTTCAAACTATCACGACAGTGGCAGAATAATCCAACCTTAGCCACCATGGGGGACTTTACCTCCGACAAAGCAGTAATTACCGAGACGGAAAACTATCTCAAAAGAATTGGTTTACTAAATGAGGATGTCATTGGATTAGAGAAAGTAACTTATTTAAAAAATGATATCGGTAAATTGGTAAACGCTCTGTCCTTGTCTGACGCAGACTTTGTACAGATTGATTTTTTTAGAAAAAACATGGATGAAATAGACCCCGGGAGTAAGACCAAAGAAGTAGTAGCCAGCTATCCTTTTTACCGAACAGACCCGACAAAAGGACTGATCAGAACGGTTATCTCCGGATCGAAGATACAAAGTGAAAAAATAATCACCATGGATTATGAATACACCGATATTGACTATGCCAAAAGTGGGACGTACCCAATAAAAACCGGAGAGAAGGCTTGGGAAGAACTTTCGAAGGGTGGTGGCTACGTAAGTCCTGATGGGCCAAAGACCGGAGAAATAAAGATCCGAAGAGTATTTCTGGGATATTATGACTCAAACGAAAATCAAAAATTTGCCATGCCGATTTATGTATTCTTGGGAGACCAGGGCTTTACTGCCTACGTTTCCGCCGTCACCGACGAGTGGATCGCGAAGTGATGGTTGGTGGAGTGAGATTGCCACGGTCGCCCAGGCGACCTCGCAATGACGAAATTTATTGCCAGAGGTAGTTGGAGTAGACCCAGTTGATGATTTTTTGGGCTTCGCCGAAACGGTCATTACTGTTTAACAGACTAATCAGAACGGGGTGATTGTCCTTGGTGACCAAGATAACGAGACACTCACCGGCTTCAGGAGTCCAGCCGGTTTTAACGCCCACAATGCCCGGCTTTCCCAGAAGAATATTGGTAGATTCCAAGGGATAGGTATGGCCTTTTAAGCTAGTGATGGTGATGTTTTTGGTAGAAACGATGGTGGAGAAAGCAGGCCGCCTTAGAGCAGTTCTGGCTATCATAGCAATGTCGTAAGCGGAAGTGTAGTGATTGGGGCCTTCGACACCGCTAACGTTGGTGAAATTAGTGTTAGTTAGGCCCAGTTCGGAAATCTTTTGATTCATTTTTTTGACAAACTCCTGATAACCCCCCGGGTAGTTTTCTGCCAGAGTAACGGCGGCATCGTTTCCGGAAGGAACCAGTAAGGCGTAGATTACTTCATTGGCGGTGATCTCGTCGCCTTTAATTAATTTGACGGTGTTGCCAAGAACTCTGGGGCCGTTGATGACTTTTAAAACGGAGCCTTCGGAATAATAGTCAAGGGCCACCAGAGAAGTCATAATTTTTGTCAGAGAGGCGGGCTTGAGACGGAGGTGAGGATTTTTATCTAACAGAACAATGCCGGTATCCAGATCCATGACGAAGATACCGGTGGCAGTAAAATTGGGGGGGGATAAGTTTTGGGAAACGGGTGACTTGGGTTCGCTGGTATAAGCGGCTTTGACGGAGGGTTTGGTAGGTCCTGGAAGTTTTCCAAGTATAGGGAAAAAAACCAAGAATGTAGCAAGGGTCGTGAGAGAGATAATGTTAATGGAAAATCTGTATGGATTACTACGCCGCGTACGGCTCGCAATGACGGTAGTGGTTTTATTTTTTTTCATGAGGCCTTCACATTTTATATCAATTACCTGGATCGCCGCGGTCGCCTAGGCGACCTCGCGATGACGGAGATAGTAAGGCCTTTCTAATCTCGGTTTTAGCTTTGTGGGTTTTGACGAAGCGGAGCCAGTTTCGATTAGGAGTTTTTTGTGATTTTGTCTTGATGATTTCGACAAGATCGCCACTTTTTAATTTCGAGTCGATAGAAGCCATTTTCCCATTTATCTTGGCCGACTGAATATAAAAACCTAAGTTAGAGTGGACATTAAAGGCATAGTCGACCGGAGTGGAGTTTTCCGGAAGATCGTAAACATCTCCTTTGGGAGAAAAAACATAGATGTGATGAGAAAGGGCGTCTAAGCGAAAATCGGATAAACTTTCTTTGACTCCCACTATTTGCTGTTGCCAACCGGCTAATTGTTTGACCCAAGCCATTTTCTGGGTAATGTTGAAGGCGGTTCCTTTCTCTAACTTTTCGTCGGTGGCCCCTTGGTGCTTGGCGTGGGCATAAGCAAAGTGAGCTGCGGCTCCGAACTCAGCATGGGAATGCATCTCTTCGGATCTAATTTGAATCTCGACGATGTTTCCTCGGTTATCAAATACTTTGGTGTGGATTGATTGATAACCATTTGGTTTGGGCTGAGAAATAAAATCGGAGATGCCTAAAAAGGGAACCGGTTTCCAGTATTCATGAATAATTCCAAGAGTCGAGTAACAAGAAGCGGTGTCCACGGTAATGATTCTGACGGCCATTAGATCGTGTATCTGGCTGATGTCCCGATTTATTTCCGGCCGCATGAGTTTTCTGAACAAACTATATTTTCGTTTCAGACGAGACTCTGTCCTGGCGTTGACTTTATTTTTGGCCAGCTGTTGTCTAATCCGATGGAGAACTTCGACAATGTTGTCCTCCGAGTGCTTGAAATGAGGCTTGGCAATGGTCGACACCCAGGTATATTCATCTGGGTAAACAAAGGGGAAAGCAAGGTCTTCCAGATCCCCTTTTAATTTACCCATACCCAGTCTGTCCGCTAGAGGCGCGTAAATTTCAAGAGTTTCCAGAGCGATTCTTTTTTGTTTCGATAAAGGAACAGCCTCCAGAGTGGTGATGTTGTGGAGTCTGTCCGCTAAGCGAATAATTACCACTCTAACGTCTTGAGCCATAGCGACGAACATTTTACGGAGATTTTCGAGAAACTCTTCGTTCTGACTGCCACGGAGTTTTACCTGGCCGACACGGATGACGCCATCAACTAGCCTGGCACATTCTTCTCCAAAAAGGCTCGCGATTTCATCAATGGTGACTCCAGACATTTCCGGAACTTCATGAAGAAGAGCGGCTTCGACAGTCGTCTGATCCAAACCCCAACACGCCAGTGAGAAGGCAATGGAAACGGGGTGAGTAAAAAGAGAGTCCCCTGTTTGGCGAATTTGACCGGTGTGTTTCTCTTTTGCAAACGTAAAAATTTGGGCAAGGCGATCACTATCACTCAGGTTGCCACCCTTTTTCAGCTCGGAAATAATATTTTTGAGACCGATCTCCATGAGGCTATTGTACTCGAAGTCCCTCGGGAAGCTCAGGATAAATGATAAAATTTAAACGTGTACAGAAGACTTCTTTTGCCTGACGAATTGATGCTCATGCCGGAGCCTTTAAAAAAGGTGATGAAGGACTATGAAACAGCCGGTTTCGAAATTTATTTGGTGGGTGGTGGAGTAAGAAGCTTGATTTTGGGACAGGTGCCCGAAAATTGTGATCTGACAACCAATGCGACACCGGAACAGAGTTTGGAAATCTTAAAAAGACAGATCCCTTTTTACAACAATGATTTTGGAACGGTTTCATATAACGTGACCGTGAATGGAAAAGAAGAGCTATATGAAATTACCACTTATAGATCAGAAAAGGAGTACTCCGACTATCGAAGACCGGACAATGTCTCGTGGGGAAAAACCTTGGAAGAAGATGTGACCAGGAGAGACTTTACTGTAAACGCCATGGTGGTGGGGAGAAAGAACTCAAGAACTCAAGGAATCAAGGAATCAAAAGGTGGAGTGAGATCTCTCGACTCCGCTCGAGATGACAAAGTAGAGTATGAATTTATTGATTTGGTAAATGGATTGATGGATTTTGAGAAAGGACTAATTCGAGCGGTGGGAGACCCCAGGCTCCGCTTTGGTGAAGATGCTCTGCGGATGATGCGGGCGATCAGATTTGCAGCTAAATTGGGATTTTCGATTGAAGAAAAGACTCTGGCGGCTATTCAAGAGAGGTCTGAGCTGTTGTCAAAAATTAGTAAGGAGAGAGTGCGAGATGAATTTTTAAGAATACTGGAATCTCCTTATCCGGCGGATGGAGTAAAGATGTTGATTTCGACCGGACTCATGAATCAGTTTATGCCGGAGATGCTGGAGGGAAAAGGAGTGATTCAGGGAGGGCACCATACTCTCTCAACCTTGGATCATATGATTGAAGCGCTGAAAGAGTGCCCATCACCAGACCCAATCGTGCGGTTTGCAACACTAATTCATGACATCGGGAAACCCAGATCCCAGAGATTTAAATGCCGGAAGTGCGGCAAAATGTTTCGGGATCTGAAGGGCGAAATGACCACCTGTGCCGGTTGCGGTTTTACCCAATCAACTAGGGGTATGGTAACTTTTTACGGACATGAGGTGGTGGGGGCCAGAATGGCGAAGGAAATAACTGAAAGACTAAAGTTTAATCGTAGACAAATAGATAAAATAATCACCTTGGTCCGGTGGCATATGTTTGCTTACCAACCGGAGATGACCGATGCGGCTATTCGGAGACTAATTAGAAAAGTGGGGAAAGAGAATATTAGCGACATGGTGATGTTGAGAATCGCCGATCGTAAGGGCAGTGGAGCTAAGACCACTAGCTGGAGATTTATGGAACTGCAGAAAAGAATTGGGGAACAACTCTTCGAGCCGATGGAGATAAATGACATGGTGGTCAACGGACTGGATGTAATGGAAGTATTGAAAGTAACCCCGGGGCCTATTGTCGGGAAAATACTCAAAGAGTTGTTTGCGGAAGTTCTGGAAGATACGGGAAAAAATAATCGCGAATATTTATTGGGAAGGATAAGGGAAGTGGGGAGGGTTTCATAAATGAAACCCCTACGGGATATATAATTTGTCTCTTTCCCAATTTGATGGATTGGTTTGAATATATTCAACAATTCGATTCATGTCGAATTCATCACGAATGATGTGTTCATAATAATTTCGTTGCCAGACGATTTGATTTAATCCAAGGTTGTGAATTTCATATGCACATTTAGATTTGAAATGTCGAACCATCATCCCAATCGTAGGGGTTTGATTTATCAAACCCATGTGGCAATTGGATTTTGATTTGGAGATATTTGTTTCGGGTTTCACACAATTGACGGGTTTCATAAATGAAACCCCTACGGGATCATTTATGATGATTATTCCGTGAAGATGGTTGGGCATTATTTGAAATTGATCCAAATTGACAGAAAATCGTTTTGATAGATTTGCCCATTCATTTTTTATATTTTCCCCAATTTCGTTTAATTTAATTTCCCCATTAACAATTTCCCCAAAAATACATTCGTGTTTGTAGGAACAAATGGTGACGAAATACCATCCCGCTTGGGAATAATCGTATCCAGGTAATCTGATTGACCTTCGGTGAAGAAAGTTAACGGTCACAAAATAATTTTACATCTGTTGAGGAATTATTAGCCCGGGGTGCTGCCGTTTAGTAGATCTTCGGCAAGAATTTCAGCTAGCTCTTCATCGGCCCAATCATGTTGAATCATGCCTTCTGATTCGGCGCGTTGTTGATCGAGTTCATCCTCTGCCGAGACTTCTTCTTCCGGAACGGGAATGAGTACTTCCTTCATAGATGTATTATATATTCCAAAAATAGACTAATAAAAATCCCCCGACGAAGTGGGGGAAGAGTCTTACTTTTTTGGCTTTTGGAAAAGACCGAAGAGGGCAATTAAAAGCCAGATGGAGTTGAGAATAACAGAAGGGATAGCTCCATGAAAAGCAACATTCACTATGACAAAGCCAGCGCCAAAGAGATTGAGCAGTTGATATACTTTGGAAGTGGGACTGATTTTCTTTGTCGATACCAGCCAGTAGGCGGCCAAAATGGCGACTGTCCCCATCCAACCAATGATTTCAAAGTAAATGGTGGACATATTATTTTTTGTGACTGAAGTATTTATCCCAGAGGATGAGCAAAGGGGCGGCGGTGAAAGTTGAGGAATAAGTACCAGTAACGGTACCGATAAGTAAAGCCAGGGAGAAATACTTGGTAGTTTCTCCACCCATGAGGAACATGGCGAGAAGCATGAAAATAATAGTCAACGAATTATTAAGTGACCTGGCCATGGTCTCGGTAACTGCTTGGTTTACCAGAGTAACGTAGTCTACGTTTTTGATTTTGTGGGACAGTTCGCGGATACGGTCGTAGACCACAATAGTGTCGTGAACCGAAAAAGAAAGAATGGTTAGAACTGCGGTAACAAAGAGCAGATCTATTTCCACCCCCCAGAAATGGCCCAGAATGGAAAATATGCCTAAAAGAACGGCAGTGTCATGGAACATGGCTAGTATGGCGCAAATGCCGTATTTAAGCTGCTTAAAAGCGAAACTGATGTAAGAAAGTAAAAGAACAGTGGCAATAATTAGGGCGTTGGCGGTCTTTTTGATAGTTTCTTGGCCAAGGGCGGGGCCGATGGTTTCGAAATCGGTTAGTTTGATATCCGGATTTTCTTTTTTGAGACCATCAATAATTTTCTGGGTGTTTTCCTGAGAGATTTCCTTTGATTTGATAGAGAGACTTGTACTGTCAGAGATTTCTAACTGAGGAGAATAATCTTTAAATGACTGAAGAACCGTATCCGGAGATGACTTGACCGAAACTAAGGTGAGGCGGGAGCCACCGGTAAACTCAATTGAGGGTTTGAGGCCGTAACGGACCAGCGAGTAGATACCCGGGACAATAACCAGAGCAGAAATAATAAAATAGAGAGATAGGTGCTTCATCCAGTTCATGTTTTTTGGGTGGTGCCTTTGAAAAATAATCTTAAAAGATTTCTAGTAACGATGATGCCTGTGAAGAGAGAGATAAAAATTCCAAGAATAAGGGTGAGAGCAAAACCACGAACTGAACCGGAAGTGTTAAGAAATGACCACTCAAGGGGGTTAAAAAGAATCAGACCGGTAATGATGGTGGCAGTATTAGCATCTTTAATTGAGTCCCAGGCGCGGCCAAAAGCCAGTTCCAAACCCACTCGCCAGTCTCGACCCGCCCGAATCTCTTCTTTGTAGCGCTCGAAGACCAGAATATTACTATCTACCGCCATACCGACAGAAAGCAGGAAGCCGGCGATACCGGGAAGACTTAGAACGACAGGAATTAATTTGTAGAGAGCTAGGGTAAAAATGCCATAAAGAACCAAACCGACTGAAGCGATAAAACCCATCTTGCCGTAGTAAGAGACCATAAAGAGAATAACCATCGAAAGACCGATGGCTCCGGCGGTAATACTTTTCTTGATGGAATCAGCACCAAGAGTGGCGGGGATATTTTTCTGACTCAATATCAAAACCGGTACCGGTAGAGCACCGGCATTGAGCTGAACTGATAGAGCTTTGGCTTCCTCGGTGGTGAATTGGCCGGTGATGATAGCATTGCCGTCGATGATTTCTGTCTGGACCGTGGGCATAGTAAGAGGATATCCGTCGAGTAAAATAGCAATGGGCTTGCCGATATTGTCTTGGGTAAGTTTAGCAAATTTGATCTTGCCACTCTCTTTAAAAGAAAGAGAAACGGCGGGAGAACGGTCTTGTGACTCAAAAGTAACGGTGGCTCTCTGAAGATCGGCCCCGGAAAGGTCAGTTGGGTTAAAACCGGAAAGTGTAGCGGATTCTGAGGCGGTCTTTCCAGAGATATAAGTGGGGAGAGCAAAAACCATTTGAGCAGTTTGACCAATTAAAGAGATGGCTTGTTGTGAATCGGAAACGCCGGGAAGCTCGAGAATGAGACGAAAATCGTTTCCACTGACGGCAGTTTTTATGCCTGATTCCGAAACACCAAACAAATCAACTCGACGACCGATGACGTTTTTGAGCGATTCTAGAGCAGAAGTTCGGTCCGCAAACGAGATGTCTTTCATTTCGGCTTTGAGAACTACCTGGAGACCGCCTTTGATGTCCAGACCTTGCTTGAGCTCTATTTCTTTGGAAAAATCTATTTTGCCGAGCTGGTAGTTGAGTCTGGGGACAGAAAAATTGCCGATTTTGGCAGGCAGGACGATATACAAAGAAATAATGGTCAAAAAAAGAATGGCTAGAGAAACTTTGAGAGGCTTGGAGATTGTCATATTTTAATCTGATGGAGTGAGATTGCCACGGTCGCCTGAGGCGACCTCGCAATGACGGGTTTATTATATCTGCTTTTTGGTATTTTTTTTAGGCTGATTGAGGCCTAAACTGAGCTGGTGACTGTCGATAAAGAAGAAGGTTAAAGAGTTGCCAATGTCTTGAGTGACTTCGACCGAGTCGCCAGGTTTGAGAGATAAATTTTTGACGAAGTTTGAAGGAAGAGTAACCCCTAGTGAATTTCCAACCTTGAGAATTTTTTGAATTGGCATTAACTTAATAATTGAATTTCGTCTCCGATTAAAGTGAGGCGGGATTGGAGCAAGACTTTCACGATAAATGGATCTTTATGCGTCTTGCGATAGCTGAACTCCTCTTCCGTCATGCAGGAGTAGTTTAACTCTGTAGCGAGCATTTTTTCTAACTGCTTGACCAGGAGAGCAACCTGAGGCATGATTGTCTTGCCGACGATCATCAAATCAACTTCCTCCGAATCTCTTTTTAAGCCTCGAGCCAGTTTTTGAGAGACGAAGGCAAACTTAACAAAACCCAGTTTGCTACGACTCTTGATGATTTGACGCCCAAGTCCGGTGGACTTGATGACTAGATTGGAGAGCTCTGGATATAAAGGAAAACCGGTTTTGACTGAGTAGTAAAGCCGATTGCCTCTTTTTTCACTGGAGAGAAGGCCGGCTTTTTGGAGATGATCCAGCTCACGACGAACCGCATTGATTTCTTCCTTGGTGATTCTGGTTAACTGTCTAACGTAATACATTTCTTTCGTTTGAGAAAGAAATATTTTCAAGAGTTTGACCCTGACTTTGGAAATAATTAGATCCGATAGTTTCGCCACAGACTAATTATAGTCCACTTTATTCCCAATGGGTAAAATACTTATCCAAATTGAGCCTGGAGTGAAGCTGATTTCTTTTCCGGATTTGTCCATAAAAATAGTCCGATCTGTTTGTTTGGCTTTTTTCCACTTTATCTCGGTTGCCTGACCCTGGCTGAAAAATAGACCGGTACCCTCACCGATGACGGCGTAGAACATATGTTTGTGATCATCTAATGGACCTTCCTCTTTGGTAAATTGAACTATAACATTGGAGGTGGTAATTTGTTTGGCAGTTTCCAAGTCTATCTGAGGCGTCCCACCTTGATTTCTAAGATACTCCTTGGTAATTTGGTCAAACTTCCATTCAACCGCAAAGTCGGCGTAGTTTTTCCAAAAATCGTATTTGATGACTGTCGCCGGCAGACCGACTAGACCCTCCGAGCTAACTTTCCAGGGCTTAAACCCTGAAAACCAAGTCTTGCCTTTGTCATCTGCGCCGGTGAAGCCACGTTTTAGAGCTGCTTTCCAGGCCGCCGGAAGGGAACCGACCATGGTATGTTCGGTGGCGAGTGTTTTACCCTCACCTAGGCGATTGTAGTCCCTGAAGAGAACCGGATAGCCGATATCGGAGATGGTATCAAAGTCATTGCCTCCAGCCTTCCTCCAGCCCATCTTAGCGAGCTCTTCCAAGGCCCAGGCTTTTTTGTTTGAGGTGCACTGCCCGCTAGCTTCATCGCGACTACAGTTACCCCCGCCAACGTGCATATAAATAGGATTGTTGTACTCGGCCGCAAGATTCACAAAGTATATTCGGGCGCTCCGAACGGGTCCGACTTTGGCTGTATCTCCTTGAGCACCACAGTAAAATACTCCCATGAATCTGGTGATACCCCCTTCGGCGACGGCTTCATAAACGACATCGGCGTAGGAGAGACCGGATTGAGGGCGAGCGTCGACGTGATTTTCGATCATGGTGAGGATGGGCCGACGGGATTCCCAAAGAATCTTTTCGGATTTGGTGTAAAGCTTGCCGTTTAAAGGACAGGCTTCGGTACTTGGTTCGCCGGCAAACTGACTAAAACCGGCTGATTTTTTGGCCGTAGTAGTATCGGCTTTAGGAGAAATCAAAGAACCTCCGGTAGGGACAATGGCATAAGCCAGACCGGCAGAAAGAAAAAAGGTAATGACCAGGGAAATGATTAGTTTGGGGGTTAGTTTCATGGAATTTATTATATTTTATTTTAGAGCCTCTTTGATGACTTCCTGTTCTTCTTTACTAAGTGCCTGACTGGCAACCTGGCCTTTTTCGACTTGTTTGGCGTAGAGCCGAGTATTTTCCCGACTGTGTAATGAGCTTATCATAAGGCCGTCACCATTATCATCAAGAAAGGCTGCCGAAAAACTCTGATCACCTCCGGTGTCGGTAAAAGGATTGTAGCGTCGGAAACCGAGTCTTTGAAGATGTTTCCGATTCTCTACGGTTTCTTTAAGGAGTTTTTCCGAAACAGACTTGATGTCGTCCGTGTTTTGACTAGAGACGGAAATAAGATGGTTTAGGGCAGTAACCAGGTCTTTTTTGGAAACATTTGAGGTTAACGAGTTGTAATGAACCATGGTACGAATCAGCAAAATAGTTATAATAAGTAGCCACAGACCAATAATGGCATAAAATAAGTAGGTAGGATCCATAGTTTAATTAATTTTACTATAAAAAAATGGCTAAACAAAGAAAAACAAAGAAAACTAAGGTAAGATCGTCCGAGAGGAAGCTGGCTTCAGGAGGATTCATCATCGACGAAGCCATCTTAAAAACAAGACTATCTAAGGCTAAAACAGTAGCGTCTTCACCAACAGACAAAAAATATTTTAAGGCAGACTTGACAAAGACCTTACTCCTGACTATGCTTGTGCTAGCCTTGGAGTTAGCTATTTGGAATTATTTGTCCAGGCACTAAACAAAAGAAAGGGGGTGAACCAAGTAAATGCAGATCTATTGTGTAAAATGTAGAGCCAAAAAAGAAGTTAGTGAATTCGAGAGAGTGACCATGAAAAATGGTAAACCAGCCGTTAAATCCGTTTGTCCAACATGCGGAACCAAGATGTTTAAAATCGGCGCCAAGTAATTGGTTCGATCCAAGGACCTGAGAGAGAGAAATCAACCTCGGGTTTTTTGGTGGTAAAATCTCGCTTGATTTTTATATATCGACGATTCGAGCGACAGCACCATATTTACCCATTTCAGCAAAAAGAACGTCATCAATTTCTATCCCCCAGGGGGCCAAGGGGAGTTGTGGAGGTAGAGTTAAACCATGACTGTCGTAAGCCAAGGTAATGTGAGGAATGTACCTCTCTAAAACCAAAGGGTGACCATATCTCATTATGTTATCCAGTTCTTTTGACGTCATTTTTAATCCCTCATCGTGTGCCATCGCAATCCCATCCTTCTCGAGGTATGCTGATATCGACAGAGCTTTTTTGTGCATAGGGGGAAGAATGTTAGTCATTTTGATATCCCAAAATAAGAAGTTGCCTCCATAAACTTCAAATGAATCAAGCGTCAAACTTTCTCCTCGATGCTCTTTTAATTCTGCGAGAATCTCTTTTACCACCTTGAGGGGTAGATGTTTAATTCGTCCATGATAAAGAGTGATGTGAGGAATTGTTGTTTGGAATTCTGCCCCCGGAGCCAATTTTATAGCTATAGCCTGTGCCTTTTCTTGAGTTTTAGAATCTGGCTTAATTACAAAACCATAGGATCCACTGAATTCTTTTTTTTCGGCAGATGTCTCGAGCTGGCTGGCTGAATCTTTCTTTTCTATCATAGTTTGCAATGTCTCGCTCGATGGGAAGATTTTCGAACTATTTTTCGATTTTTTTGTACCAGGTTTCCAAGAGAGTCTTGATGAGATCCTTTGATCCAAGACCGAGACCGATGCCAAGAGCGAGGGCTAGAGCGAAAATAAAGCCGATAAAAACGGTATTTATGAAGAAGCTCGCGATGCCGAGCTGAGAGAGAGCGGACAAAACAAAGAAAGTCATGACGGCATAACTGACCACCTTGCTTACCAAACGTGAGGTGGAGGGGTCTGATGACCCAAGAGAGCCTTTGACTATTTTTTCCAGGAAACCAGCGACGACGACACCGATGGCGAGAGTAATAATGGCGGCGATGAGAGTGGGAATGCCGGCGATGATACTGTTTAGGAAAAAGCTGATAGAGGTAATGCCGAGAATGTTGATACTGGCGACAAAGAAGAGGGCGACGACCAACCATTTAACAACTTCACCCATGATGACTTCGATTTTTTGAGAAACCTGGGCATTTTTTAGAAAGTCGGTTACGGCGGGATTTTTGAAAAGGGAACCAAGCTTGGTGATGTTGACGATTTTGGTGGTGAGGGTTTTTAACCAGTCGGCCAGAATCCAGCCCAAGAGAAATACAACCAAAGCGCCAAAAATACTAGGAATAATACTTATGATGCCGACGAGGAACTGATTGCCGGCAAAAGTGAGGGAGTTTTCTAAGGAAGAAACGACATTTGTTTGCATATACATTTATCATAATACCTTTAATCTATAAGTCAAATTTCTGGTAAAATAGGCTTGCCTCCAGGATCTGGTGAGGAATGGTCGCCTTAGGCGACAGGAAAGTCCGGACAGCTAAAAGGCAGGGTGGCCGGGGAAACTCGGCTCTTCACGAGGCAACTCGTGAGGCACGATAGGGCCACAGAGACGATTAAAGGTGAAACGCCCCGGCATTAGCCGGGGACCCTATACCAGTAACGGTATAGGGGTGGTAACCCGCCCCGCTGCAATCGACGAACTGGGATTAAGGTGCCTTTTCCGTCCCAAAAGTCTCGAGCATAGATAGATATTCCTCCTAGACAGAATCCGGCTTACTATGACCTGGAGGCCCCGCAAGGGTCGGGGTAAACCCCCACAAAGGGTTCGTGGTTTTGACTTTTAACCAATTTTGCCAAGAAAATCCCGCCTCACGAAGACGGGATTGAACAAAAAACGGGTTAGCGTGGGTCAACACAAACAATCTTTTCCGTGTCCGCAACAGACACGACTTTGAAATAGGTTCCATCGTTTGGCCGAACTTCGGCCGTGACTACTTCTTTGCCTCCGTCGGTGACGGCGACCACGTTAACACTTTTTCCTTCTACCTCGCACATTACCTTTCCCAATGGATAGAGGTTCAGGGTTGGTGCAAGGGTGGACAGTGAAATTATTGGAACTGCTGGAGTTGCAAAAATAATCGCGATGCCCATAATTACCACAATTGTAATTATTATATTGATCGTAGAATCCTTAACCTTAGGCCATCCACGATGTAATGACACATTGGTTCCAAAATTTGCTGAAACCGGATAAGAACCTCTGCTGCTCATTTTTATCTCCTCTGTTTAAAGAACAAAATAGTTTTATGAAGCTAATTGGCCTCAAACTTTAACATCCTAACTGTACATAATATATCACAATTTACCTCAAAAGTCAAGGTTATAGGATTAATTCGCAATCTGCTCGCTGGAGGATATGAACGATTAGTCGATTTCGGGGATGGTGGTGTCTTTGTTGAGCCTGACGTGACTGAGAATTACCCGAGCGGAGAGGACTGTGGGGAGGGCCAAGATGGCGAGCAAAGGACCGCCCAAATTAAAACCGATCATGATGGCGACAATAGTGATAATTGGGTTTAGTCCGGTGACTTGTTGCATGATTTTGGGAACGATCAAATTGTTTTCCAATTGTTGCACAATCAGAGAAACAATAAGGGCGGCGATACCATGATTGGGAGAAATGGAAAATCCGACCAAGACAGCCGGAATGGTGGCAATAGTGGGGCCAATGTTTGGAATGAGTTCTAAAAAGCCGGCAAAGAAAGCAAGTGGTAAGGCAAATGGTAGTCCGATTATGAGATAGCCAATATAGCTCAGGACACCCACAATAAGCATGAGAAGCAGTTGACCTCTGACCCAGTTACCAATCTGAGACTCAAGTTTTTCGGCGATAGCGTTGTAAATATCTCCCTTTTCTCCAAACCAGAAAGTTAAGTAAGTTTTAAGATTATGCATCTCTTGAATCATGTAATAGCTTAGGACAATCACGGTGAAGGCGGTGATAAAACCGGTGAAGGTATCCAAAGCAAAGTTTAAAACCTTACCCGGAACGGCGGCAAACTGGGTGTTGAAAGAGCCATCAACAAACTTGATCGGGCTCACCGAATCGATGATGCCGGGAAGCTTTTGGATAAAAAGTTGGGTTTGTTCCAAAAGAGGGGTAGCGATATAAATGGCGATAGAGACAACGGTGCCAAAAATTAACAATAAAATGACAATTGCGGACAGGCCACGTTTTATTTTGAACTTATCAAACCAATCAACTAAGGGACAAACCGCCAGGGTAATGAGGATCGAACAGAGCAGGAGAACGATGATCCCCGACAGTTTAACTAAGACATAGACCGCCGCCAGAGAAAGTAAGACCCAGAAGATACTACCAATAGAGATATCGAAGGTTACACGTCTTCTTTTAATCATTTTGTTTGAGTAATTCTGCTAGCTTTACAGCCAGGCTATTGTTTACCTTACCTGTATCATACCAAATTATGCCGGGTTGTTTCTTGAACCAAACCATTTGTCGCCGAGCGTAGTCATTTTCGGCCAGTGTCCAAAGATTGATTAGTTCCTCCCGAGAAATTTTTTGATTTAGAAATTCAATTATTTCCCTGACTCCAAGACTGGTGAATAGAGCGAGGCTTTTGTCGGGATATTTCTTGATTAACTTCTTGACTTCATCTATCGCTCCAGCGTTGAGGCGCTCGAGGACACGCTGGTTAATTTTGGCTTTTTGAGCTTCTTTGTCTTGGTGGAGACCGATCCAGAGGAATGTGGGGGTGGAGTGAGATTGCCACGTCGGAGTACCTCCTCGCAATGACGATGTATCGCGGACAGGAGAAAGCCCCTCCCCTATGAGGGAGGGCGATAGAGAGATTTCGAGGGCGCGGATTAGACGACGGGGATTGTTAACGTCGGAGTGATTGAGAGAAGCAAATTTTTGCGGATTGATCTTCAGAAGCATTGTTTTTAGAGCCGATAAGTCTAGTTTTTCGAGTTGCCCGCGCAAGGATTCATTAGGCGGGATGTTTACAGTTAGGAGATTTGAAGTTATGGCTTTTAAATACAGACCGGTGCCGCCAACGATGATTAAAGGGACTTTTTGGCTGAGAGACTCTTGAATAACTTTCTTGGAGTATTGGACATAATCTGAAAGGTTGAAGGACTGGTTTGGTTCGACCAAGTCGAGACCGAAAAAATTGATTGACGGAGGAAGATCTGCAGGAATGTCCTTGCCGGTGACGATGTCTAAGTATTTGTAGACTTGCCTAGAGTCGGCGGAGAGGATGTGGACAGTGCCGGATGGAGTGAGATTGCTTCGGTTCGGATTACCGAAACTCGCAATGACGGATGCGACGGATACGGCCAAAGAGGTTTTGCCTGAAGCGGTGGGACCGCAGATGACCAAGATATTTTTCATTTTAAATTGTAGATTTCACATTATTATTTGTGAGATTCCTCCACTTCGGTCGGAATGACACTGTACTGGATTGCCACGTCGCTTCGCTCCTCGCAATGACGAGAGGCTAAGGGACGGTGGGGCGGTTTTTAAGGTTGTCCTTGTTGGCGATTTGATCAAGAATTTCCCAACGTTCTTTCTTGACTTTGGCCGAGACATCGTCGAGATAGAGTCGGGTAGAAGCAGTGCCTGGGCGGGGTGAGTAGCGAGCGACGAAGGCGACTTTGAAGTCTGCCTGTTTGACGAGATCGAGAGTTTCTTGAAAGTCTTGGTCGGTCTCCCCAGGAAAACCCACAATAATATCTGTCCCAAAAACCGCTTTTGGAATTTTGGCTTTAATTTGATTAATTAAAGAGAGATAAGACTCCCGAGTGTATCCCCGATTCATTAATTTTAAAATTCGATTGCTTCCTGATTGGACAGGAAGATGAATAAAACGATCAATTTTTGGATTGGTAGCAATTTCATCGATTAGTTCGTCCCAAAAGTCCCAAGGATTACTGGTGAAAAAGCTGATTTTTTTAATTTTGTTAATCTTACTCACGGCGCGGAGAAGGGTGACAAAAGGTGGAGTGTCCTGTGGCTTAAAGTATTGCGATTGATTTGAAGGAATAACGTCACTATTAAAGTTGTCCTTGTCCATAAAGAGCTTGCGCAAAGCCACACCAACTTTTTCCAGACCCCAAGAATTGACGTTTTGACCTAGGAGGGTAATTTCGGTGTAGCCCTCAACAGCCAAGTCTTCAACCTCTTTAACAATATCTGCTAAAGGTCTGGATCTTTCCCGTCCTCGAGAAAAAGGCACAATACAAAAAGTACAAAAGGAGTTACAACCGGAGGAAATTGGAATAAAAGCTTTGTCTTTATCTTTTCTGATGGCTTTTTGATTGAAACCTACTTCACCAATCGGAAGAATTTCATCTATTTGAGGAAGAAGACTCCGGATCTCCTTTTCCTTAAAATGGAGCATACAGCCGGTGAGAATTATTTTTGGGCGCTCTTTTCCTGCAAAATATTTATCGATATTTAGCAGAAATCCGGTAACCCGATCTTCGGCGGACTGACGGACGGAACAAGTGTTGATGACGATTTCATCGGCCTCATGCCAATTATCTGTTTCGGTGTAACCACGGGACAGATAGTCACCGAGAATTCTTTCCGAATCCGATTTGTTGGCTTGACAGCCAAAAGTTTTGACAAAAACTTGGGGCACTTTAGGCAATTTTCTTCTTCAAAGGTTTGCCAACATGGAAGTTGACGACTTTGTGTCCTTTGACCACTTGTCGCTTGGATTCATTGCCAAAAGGAACAACCTGTTTATCATCTACCTTGCCGACATAAAAAGTACCAAAACCGGAAACTACCACCTTCTCTCCTTTGTTAAGAGCGTTGATGGACTCGGAAAAAAACATATCAACTGTTTCTTTAACGGCTTTTTTGGTGAGGTGAACTTTTTTACTAACGATGTTGATTAGGGTTTGTTTGGTCATTTTTTAACAGTGTATTAATAATTTAGCTGATGTTACCACCAAATTGGAAAAGACGCAAGAAATTTGGTGGAGTGAGATTCCTCCACTTCGGTCGGAATGACAATCATCGATTGCCACGTCACTTTGTTCCTCGCAATGACGTCTAGCTGGCGATTTCAGAGGCTCTGGTTTCACGAATACAATTGACCTTGACTGTACCGGGAAAAGTCATTGTGTCGCGAATTTCATCACGGATGGCCTTGGCCAGGATAATTAATTGATCATCACCAGCCTTACTCGGGTTGACAATGACCCTGATTTCACGTCCGGCGGAGATGGCATAAGCATCTTCAACTTCAGGATGTTTACGAGCGACCTCTTCTAATTGCTTTATTCGTTTGCCATATTCTTCGGTGTTTTCATGACGGGCGCCGGGGCGAGAGCCGGAAATAGCATCGGAAATATAAACAATGACCGATTCGTTGGAACTGAATTCTTCATCTTCGTGATGTTGGGCGACACATTCTAAAACATTCTGAGGTAGGTTGAATTTTTTTAAAAACTGAACTCCCAACTCGACGTGATTGCCTTCCCCTTCGAGAACCTTACCAATATCATGTAAGAGACAGCCCATTCTGACGACATCAATGTTGGCGCCGATTTCACCGGCAATCCGAATACCGATTCTGGTTTCTTCTAAAGTGTGACTGATCATGTTCTGGCCATAGGAAGTGCGGAATTTGAAACGGCCAAGAATGGCAATAATGTCCCGATTCATATTGTAAACACCCACAGCGTGGCAGAGTTTTTGACCTTCCAAGAACATTATTTGTTCAACGTCTCTTTTTGATCTTTCGAAGTATTCTTCGATACGGGCAGGGTGAATACGACCGTCTTTAATTAAGTGAATTAAGGTAAGACGAGCGATTTCTCGACGAACAGGATCGAAACTGGACAACTTAACTTCATCCGGAGCGTCATCCATAGAAACATCGCAACCGGAGATCTTTTCAAAAATTCTAATATTGCGCCCATCTTTGCCGATAATCCGGCCTTTGGTTTCCTCATCCGGAATTGGAACCGTAGAGATGGTATATTCGGCGACATAGTCGGTGGCACCGGCTCTCATGGAGTCGACCAGAATTTCTCTGGCAAGATCATCGGCTTCAATTTTGGCTTTTTCTTGCGTCTCTTTGACGATGCGGGCGATTTCACCGGCGGAGCGTTTTTCTATCTGAGAAAGAATTTCTTTTTTGGCCTGTTCGGTGGTGAGTGAAGCTATTTTTTCCAGCTTTTCGACCATGGAGTCGGCCTGCTCTTGGATTTTGGTCTTCATATCATCAGCTTGTTTCTGAGTGATTTCAACGGTGGCTCTGGCCTTTTTTAGCTGATCTTCCAAAATGGTAATGCTTTGCTGTTTCTGAACCAGATTTTTGGAGCGGACCTCGATTTCTTCGAGCTGAATTCGAGCATCTTTGATAGCCTGATCTTTGACCTTGAAAGCCTCATCTTTGGCGGAAATGATAATTTCTCTGGCCTGAGCCTGGGCAGTAGCTTGGGCCTGGGCCACGATGGCGGCAGTGTCGATTGATGGGGCGATGACGGGAGTAGAAGTAGAGATCTCAGATCTCAGATCTCGGATCTCGGATGATTTTGATGGCTTTGTGGGTGATTCATGAATCGCCCCTACAGGAGAGGTTTTTGAACCTTTGAAAATGTTTGACCGAAAAATGGATAGGATAGACATGGTTTAAATTAATGATTAAACCTAATCTATGTCAATCAGCAAAAACACGCAAAATCAGTCGGCTAGCGATGGGGTAGAAATATTTTTATTTTGACTGAGATCGTCCATTACGTAATTTAGATTGACTAACATGATTAGTAGTTGTATTGTAATACTTTTTTGATCAATTGTCCGGAATAGCCTCGAAAATAGAGCTTGGAGATGCGTTTTCTTTGGTCCAGACGGGGGTATTTTTGACAGTATTTCTTAATGGAGGATATTTCGGACTCTTCTGTGACCTCTGACTTGAGGGCGGCTGTGACCATGGAGGGCTCTAGGCCAAGATATTTGAGCTTGAGGGCGATGATTTTGGGACCGTAACCTTTGGAAAGTTGGCGTCTGACGTAGGCTTGAGCCAGATACTGATCGTCTAGGTAGCCACTTTTAGCTAGATCGTCAAGAATAGAATCGATAATATCATCAGGATTTTCAAAAGCTAACTTTTGAGCCCTTAGAAAGAGCTTGTCGCGAAGTTTGAATCTAAAGTATGGCCGATAAGAGAGAATGCGACTAGCGTACTTGACAAGAGAAGACCTTTGATTACTTTTCTGGCTGGACTCCGGCATTGACCTTCTCCATTACTTGCTCTTTAATTTTGTCGATCAGCTTAGGGCGTTCGGCTAAAACAGTTTTGGCAGATTCTCGGCCTTGGGCCAGGGTTTCACCCTCGTATTTAATGAAAGAACCGGCTTTTTCCAGGACATTGTAGGCGATAGCGGTGTCGATCAGGTCGCCAAGTTTGCTGATACCGCCAACGTTGAGAACATCGAACTCAGCAATTCTAAAGGGAGAAGCGACTTTGTTTTTGACTACTTTGGCACGGTGCCTGGAGCCAATGATTTCGTCTCCTTCTTGAATATTGCCAATTTTACGCATATCGATACGGATACTGGCGTAAAACTTGAGAGCCTTACCACCGGTGGTGACTTCCGGATTGCCAAACATGACGCCAATCTTTTCTCTTAACTGATTGGTAAAGATGACAATACACTTGCTCTTGGAGATGGCGCCGGTAATCTTACGTAGGGCCTGGCTCATTAACCTGGCTTGCATACCCATAGACGCGTCCCCCATTTCGCCCTCGATCTCGGACTTGGGAACCAAAGCGGCGACTGAATCGATAACGACGACATCAACACCGCCGGAGCGGATGAGAGTTTCGGCAATTTCTAGGGCTTGTTCGCCGTTGTCCGGCTGAGAAAGAAGCAGGCTGTCCAGATCAACTCCGATGGATTTGGCGCGAGCAGGGTCTACAGCATGCTCGGCATCGATAAAGGCGGCTATACCACCGGCTTTCTGAGCCTCGGCAATGGCGTGGAGAGCAACAGTGGTCTTACCGGAAGCCTCCGGACCGTAGATCTCGACAATTCTCCCTTTGGGAAAGCCACCTACTCCCAGAGCAATATCCAAACCAATTGAACCGGACGAGATGACCGGAATTTTTTCACCGACTCGATCCGAACCCATGTGCATGATGGCGCCTTCACCGAATTGTTTAGTAATTTGTTGCATGGCGATCTTGACGGCGGTGAGGCGGGCGTTGTTATCTATCGGTTTGGACACACTTTTCTCCTCTTTGGTTTTTTTGACTTTCTTTAGCATTTTCTTCGGGTGTTTTTTAATACTAAATTAATTATATCCATTTGGGTTATTTTCGCAATAGGGATAATTTTTTATCAAGATGGTTAACGGGAAAAATGTCTGATAAGTACAAACTGATTAGCTTGAAGTCTGCTGACATACCGTTTTTCCAGGGATACCTAATGTGAACTTCATGCTTTATATTTCTGGCGGATAGCCAGTCGTCGACGATTTTTTCTGACAAAGAATCGCAAACATGACCATCGTTGGCTGTAAACTTTTTAGAAAAAATGACTTTGTTGGGTATGAAGCCGGCAGCTTTAACAGCTTTGTTCCAGGTGCCAAAAATGTTTCTTGCGGGTCTATTGAGATATCCTAGCTCTGCTTTGGTAGGAATTCTTCCATTATCTAGTTGAAACTTTTGAATAATTTGTATTAATTTTTCTTTTGAATATGAAGACAGACCTTTTTTGGACTTATTGACACAATCTGTAGAACAATACTTACATTCGTGATTTCTGAGAAAATTGTTACAGTTTTTGTTGGCACACTTTTCCAAAACAAATGGTTTTAACCTCAATAAATTGTTGTGAGTTGCGCTACAATTTCTCGAACAGAATGTATAACTGGTTGTTTTCTTAGCCAATATTGATTTATGGCACACTGGATTATCACAGATTTTTGATATCTTTTTAGACTTTGATTTTGATTGGCATTCTGCCGAACAAAATTGTTTCCAGCCAAACTTCACGGCTTCGTTGAATCTCCCTGATTGTCTCTCAAATTCTTTTTTACAGTAGTCACAAATTACCTCAATCTTGTACATGTATTAATTTATACAAATATAACCCGAAATGTCAAGTACGTGGTAGAATATATTCTTCGGGGCATAGTATAACGGCTAGTATGTGTCGATGGGGTCGACATGATCTCGGTTCAATTCCGGGTGCCCCGACAATATAGGTTGATATATCAATTTTTATCCGTACGTCAAGTTCTATCCACATTGTTTGGATTTACTTTAATTTAATTTACCAAGTTTGGCTGGCCGTAGTCGAAGATTTTGATGGGAATTTGTTCTTGTTTAATTAAATTTTTACCTGAAAAGGTGAGTTTAACGACTAAACCATTTCTAGTTTCTTCGGACCACATCTGATCAAAGACTAAGTTTCCGAGAGAGTAATAGATTGGTTTATTTTTGTATTCCTCAACTTCCTGGACCCAGTGAGGGTGATGACCGATAACGACATCAGCACCGGAATCTATGGCGAGATGGGCTAGCTCTTGCTGATGAAGAGAACGGGGGCTGTATTCGTTACCCCAGTGAAAAGTCGCTATAACCAGATTGGACACTTTTTTGGCGGCGGAAATTTGGGATTTAATATTGTCCGGTGAGGCGGTAGAAATATCTTTAGATCCGGAGGCGATATCGGTAAATCCAAGGAAAGCCAGTTTGGTATTTTTGAGGGTAATGATGGTATGGTTTGATTCTTGCGGGCGGACACGGGGGTCCGCCCCTACGGAAACAATGTTGTTATCTTGTAATATCTTAATGGTTTCGGTAATCCCCTCTCGGCCTTGATTATTTATGTGATTATTGGCCAAATTAACAATATCAATACCGGCAGTGAGAAGACCTTCGATGGAACGGGGATCGGCGCAAAAAATCATACCTTTATCGGTCGATTTGCATCCGGTTCGAAAGGGAGATTCGAGATTGACCATAGTTAAATCCGCCTCCGAAAGCAGAGAGGATATTTTTCGAAAGGGCCAGGAGTAATCGGCATATTTGATCATTCGAGTATTCACCGAGCGGCCGAGCATGACATCGCCGCCAAAGACCAAAGAATAAGTTTCAAAAGTTTGAGGTGAGGGGGTGACGTCCAAAGGAATCGGAGTTTGATCGGAAATGACGGAAGAAGGATTTTTTTGACTAAATAGGAGGGGAGACAAAAATAAAATGAGAAAAAGTGGAATAATCCAGGATAGTTTCACTGAGGGTATTATACGGCGCCAAATAAAAACCCCTCTTGCGAGGGGTGGTGGTTATATTCGAACAAAGTACTGAGGGCTGGACAAACCCACGACGATATGGATGGCTGGAAGAAACAGGTCACTGTTGTTGGTGTGATCTAAAAATAACATTACGTCTTTGACAATCTCTATCGCACTGTCATGAAAATCACTGATCATTGGTGGCTGGGCACCACCCTTGACGTATTCATATTTGATAATGACCTCAACCCGTTCGGCGGGAATCATTGTTCCGGTTTCTGGATTGAACTCAAGTTTCTTGGCGGGAATAAAGATTGCGCGTACCTTACCGTCAAGTTTTATCGGATAGACTGCCTGCTCAAAGAACTTGAGAACGTCAGTCAACAAATACTTAAGAGAAACCTGTTCTGGTTTAAAATTTTGGCCGACATTTTTTACTTCAATTACGATGTCCAAGGTACACCTCCTCAATGGGTTATGGGGTATTATAGCACAAATCCAGATGGATCCCCGCATTCGCGAGGATGACAATTGGATGATGTAAGGAATTAGCGCTTGGGGGATTGTTTTTTGGCGCGAGCGCGACCTCCTTGGCCGGCTTTGCGGGTTTCTTTCATGCGGGGATCTCGAGTGATCAGACCCTTGGCCCGGAGAGGCAGTTTGTGAGCTTCGTTGATCTTGACCAAGGCTCGAGCAATCCCGTGAACCAAAGCTCCTGCTTGACCCATAAGCCCACTTCCGACTATTTTTATGCTACCGGTGAATTGACCAAGAGTATCTGTGGTTAAAAAGGGTGATTGATAGATTTTTTTGAACGAGTCGCCTTTGAAGTATTCGGAAATGGGCTTACCGTTGACAGTCATTTCTTGCTTACCCGGCCAGAGACGAACTCGAGCGATGGCAGTTTTACGGCGACCGATGGCAGAGAAAAACTCTTTGGGCATAGTGAGAGTGCCTTTTTTAACAGGAACTGTTTTTATCGGCTTGATCGCGATTTTGGATTTTTTGGATAGTTTTTGAGCCATAGTTATTGCTGTTTTTTGTTAAGTCCTAATTCAACGGCGTAGGGATGTTTGTCGTCGAGATAAAGCTTAAGGCGCCTGAGGCGAGTTTGCTGGAGTTTGTTCTTCGGGAGCATGCCCTTAACAGCCTTTTCAATGACCCTTCGAGCATCTTTTTCAGCGAGCTGGGCCAGAGTGATCTCTTTGAAACCGCCAGGGAAGCCGGAGTGAGAATAATACATTTTATCGGCCATTTTTTTACCGGTGACTTTGAACTTGGCGGCATTAATGGCGACAACAAAATCTCCATTATCGAGATGGTCTCCAGTGAGGACTTTGCTTTTACCGGTTAAGAGCTTCGCAATTTGAACAGCGACGCGGCCAAGAATTTGACCATCGATATCGACTAAGTGCCAGTGGTGTTTGACGTCAGAGAATTTGAGGGTGGTGGTATTCATTTGGTTTTTGCTTGAGAAACTGTCTTAGTTTCTTTTTTAATGGTCTTGGCTTTTTTCTCCGGCTCAGGAGGAAGAGGAGCAACCAAAGTCAAAGAGGCAGTCGGGGTGGAGTCGCCTTTGCGGATACCCACCTTTTGGATACTGGTGAAACCACTGCGTCGGCCACCCATGACAGGGATAATGAGATCGACAAGTCTATTGGCAGTCTTGGGACTACTGAGCTGGGCCGCGATATTGCGTCTGGCCGCTAGAGTGCCGTCGGTAGCTTTGGCCGCCAACTTGTCAAAAAGACGTTTGATAACCTTGGCCTTGGCCACAGTAGTGGTGATTTTGCCAAGCTCGATGAGCTGACGGAGTTGAATCTTAAAGAGAGACTTTCTCTCCTTGGTACTGCGGTTGAGTTTGGCTAGTTTTGAGTGATGTCGGCGTCCCATGTTGTGTTAGATAATGTCGATACCTTTTTCACCGGCTTTTTCAACCACTTGTATGGCTGATTTTTCGCCTAGATTTTTAACTTTCCTTAAGTCAGCGAGAGTCAAAGATTTGAGATCGGCTAATTTATTAAAGCCGGCTTTTTTTAGGGCGTTTAAAACACGAGTAGGCAGGTCGAGGTCATCGACGAAACCGGCGGTAGTGGTTTCGTGAGCGGACTTCTTCTCGATCACATAAGCCTCGGCTGAGTTAACGTAGTCATAGAAACCGGTGAGAATCCGGGCGGCGCTTCTGACTGCTTCTTCCGGAGTAATGGTACCATCGGTCGTGAGACTCAAGCGAACTTTATCGTAGTTACTGGAACGCCCGACACGGGCGGCTTCGACGGTGTAGTTGGCTTTGATAACCGGAGAGAAAGAGGCATCCAAGGGGATTACACCTATTTCGTTGGTGGCGTTGTCCTCGGAACCGACATAGCCCATGCCTCTAGAAACGGTAATCACGGCAGATAGTTTCGATTTTGGAGAGGTAAGGTTCGCCAGAACGGTACCGGAGTTAGCGATGGTGACGTTTGAGGGCAGATCAAGGTCGGAAGCTTTAACGACTTTGACTCCGGTGGCTTTGAGTTTGATGTCGACCGGTTCATCGGAATCGACAAAAAAGTTTAGAGTCTTTAGATTGAGAACAAACTCGAGAATGTCTTCTTTGAGACCGGAAAGAGTAGAAAACTGATGAGAAACGCCGTCAATTTTGACTCTCACGGCGGCGCCGCCTTCAAGAGAGGTTAATAAAACACGACGAAGGGCATTGCCCATGGTGTGGCCAAAGTTTTGAGGAAGCGGTTCGATAATAACCTCGGCGGAGTTGATCTCTTTGTCCTTAAGGGTGATTTTGAAGTTTGGTTCTAACATTTTTTTGTGATTAATTGTTAAATAAATTATCTTGAGTAGAACTCAATAATGAGATTGGTCTTCATGTCCGTGCCAACTTCATCTCGCGTGGGCAGGCGGTCAATTTTACCCTGAGTACCGACACGAGAAAGCCATTTGGCGGGGGCATTTTTCTCGATTAGATTGGGAGCGACAAAGTCGAACTTGGCGGCGGCAGGGGGAAGAGAAATAATCATACCGGGTTTGGTTTGAAAAGACGGAACGTCGACTTTTTTACCATCGACCAGAACGTTGCCGTGAGTAACTAGCTGACGAGCAAGCGATCTGGAAAGAGTAAAGCCTAGACGGTAACAGATGTTGTCCAAACGGGACTCCAAGAGCTGGACTAGAATTTCGGCAGTGTTGCCTTTTGATTTGATAGCGAGCTCGTAGTAGCGATGGAACTGGCCTTCGAGAACACCATAAAGGCGTTTGGCCTTTTGTTTTTCACGAAGCTGAATGCCATAGCCGGAAATACGACCGCGGGTTCTTTTTTTACCGTGCTGACCGGGGATTTGGCCACCTCTTTTTTCAATAGGACATTTGGGGGTGAAACAACGGGCACCTTTCAAATAAAGCTTTTCACCTTCTCGGCGGCAAAGTCTGCATTTGGGATCGATGTATTTGGCCATTTTGTTTTGATTTTGTATTTTATTTATTTGGTGGAGTGAGATTGCCACACCCGCCATGGCGGGTTCGCAATGACGAGGGTTTAGACTCGGCGGTGTTTGCGAGGGCGACAGCCGTTGTGAGGAATGGGGGTCGTGTCGGCCAGCATATTGATTTCGGCACCGGATGTCTTTAGAACACGAAGAGCGGCGTCTTTCCCTGGTCCGGGGCCTTTGAGATAGACATCGATGTTGGTCAGACCTAAAGTTTTGGCTTTTCGAAGGCCTTCTTCAATAATGGTGGTAGCCGCGAACGGAGTGGATCGCTTCGCCCCTTTGAAACCACAAGTGCCGGCGCTACTCCAGCAAACAGTGTTGCCGGAGGTGTCGGTAAAGGTAACATAGGTCGTATTAAAGGTGGACTTGACATACATTTTACCCTGACCGCTTTTAAAATGAATGGCGGAGGCTTTTTTGTTTTTTAAGACCGGTTTGATGATGGGTTTTTCTTCTGGCATGTGGTTTTAGTTATTTCTTTTTGGCTACAGGAGCCTTGGCGGCCGGAGCGGGGGAGATAGCGGTAGAGGCTTCTTTGGAGATAGCACCAATGGTCTTTCGCTTGCCTTTTCTGGTACGGGCGTTGGTTTTGGTTCGTTGGCCTCTAACCGGAAGACCCATGGAGTGTCTTGTCCCTCGGTAGGCTTGAATTCTTTTGAGAGTTTCGATATTATCGCGCACCATTTTACGAAGTTCTCCTTCGGTGGGGAGAGTGTCTAAGACAGTTTGAATACTTTTTAACTCTTCTCCGGAGAGATCTTTGGTACGAATATGAGGAGCCACCTTGGATTTTTTGAGGATATCTTTGGCGACCATATCACCGACACCATAGATATAGGTTAGAGAAATATCAATTCTTTTTTCGTTGGGGATGTCGATACCGGAAAGTCTGGGCATAGGTTAACCTTGGCGTTGTTTATGGCGGGGATTGGTACAAATGACCAACACCTTACCATGGCGTTTAATAATTTTGCAATTCTTGCAACGAGGTCTGACGGACGATTGAACCCGCATGCGCGTTTTAGTTTATTTAAATAATTATTGGTGAGTGAAACGGAATCTAGCTTGATCTGTAAACTATCCTGCCTTTGTCCAGGTCGTATTCGCTCATTTCGAGCTTTACTTTGTCCCCGGGCATGACGCGAATGCGATGAAGCCGCATTCTGCCAGCAAGATGAGCCAAGATTTCTCTGCCATCTTCGAGAGTTACCCGGAACTGCATATTGGGTAGCGACTCGGAGACGACTCCGTTTACCTCAGTCATCTGGTTTTTAGCCATATTTTAGTTGTGCAAACGGTATTGTACCAAAGTTAGCCACGTTTGACTAGTGGCTAAATGAGGCTACCGCTCGTAGAGGTAATTGTACTACAAAAGCCCCCTTTCGGGGGCTGGGAAGTTATTTTTTCAGTTTGGACCAGATTTTGGCGTCGTCGTAGCTATCTATCGGTTCAAATAGATTGGTGTACCATGAGGGCATAATAACCCTATCGGTGTCCTTGACGACTGAGACTATCTTTTTGCCGGCACCGAGGGCGTAGCCTATACCGAACCTCAGAACACAGCTGTTAAAAATCCCGATGGAAACCAAGATAACAACACTATCGTGTTCTTCGATCGCCCTTTGCAAAAGACGGTAGACGGACTCGGATTCTGATCTGTTTAAGTCATGGACGTTTGAGGCACTAAAACCTTGGTTTTTCAGCCATTTTTTGAAGGTTTCGGCTCGAGCAGAGCTGTCGGCGGAATGAAGAACAAGAACTTTATTATTAAACACGGAAAACCTCCTATGTTTTTAAGTTGCGAGAAGATGGGCTGATTTTAGCACCCGCCACTAGCCAAAGCAATTCGGCGGGCAGGCAATTAGTTGGTGGCGGTGAGGATGAGGGGGCCTTGGGGGGTGAGGTAGACGGTTTCTTCGAACATGGCGGTCGTGGAGCCGTCCTGAGTGGAGAGAGTCCAGCCGTCCGGATCCTCCACCAAGTGCCAGTCTCCCATAGTGAGCATGGCCTCGATAGCCACGGTCTGGTCTACGGCCAGGACAAACTTCTTGTTTCTCTTGTCGGCAAAGCAAGGAATAAAAGGCTCCATATGAAGCTGACGACCGATACCGTGCCCTGTGAGGTCCCGAATGACATTGTACCCACCAGCCTCGGCGATGTTTTGCATGGCAAGACCAATATCGTAGACGGTGTTGCCGGGAGTGGAGGCAAAGATAGCGGCTTTGAGAGAATCTTGGCTGACCTCAAGGAACTTGGTGACTTCGGGGGTAAAAGGGGGAATTTGAACGGTGGTGGAAGTGTCAAGGTGATAACCTTCGTGGAAAAGTCCCATATCGATTTTGACTACATCACTCTGATTAAAAGGAATTCTTCTGGGGATGCCGTGAACCATACCGGCATTGATATTGATACAGGTAGAGTACTTGTAGCCATGGACCATCTTAAACGAGGGCTTGTCTCCACCTTCACTAATGAGTTTCTCGGCAAAACTATCGATTTCCAAAGGGGTAACTCCTTCTTTGACCATGCCGGCTAGCTGACCTTTGATACAGCCCAAACGCTTGCCCCCTTCGGTCATAGCTTGTAGTTTGGTCATTTGGCGGATAGTTTGGTGACAATGTCGAGGAAAATGCTTTGAATATCGGGAGTGCCATCGATTTCGATAAGTTTTCCCTGTTTCCGATAATACTCGACAACCGGAAGGGTTTCTCTTTCATAAACATCCAATCTTTCGTGAATGGCTTCCGGAGTATCATCGGAGCGGTTTTCAATCTTGGCCCTTTTGGACAGTCTATCCAGACTAACTTCTCGGGGAATATTAAGTAGAATAACTTTATCAATAGTTATATGACGCTCACCCAAATACCAATCAAGATACTCTGCTTGCATTAAGTCTCGCGGGGTGCCATCGATAATAAATCCGGATTTTGCTTGAAGTAGTACTGGCTCGGTAACTTCAAGGACGGTATCGAAGGGGAGCAGAGCACCGGTAGTGAGAAGGTCGGCAACCAGTCTGCCTTTTTCGGTATCATTTTTGGCTTCCTCACGAAGAAGTTTTCCTGAAGAAATATTGGTTAAACCAAATTTTTCGGCCAATAACTGGGCTTGGGTACCCTTGCCGGATCCTTGAGGACCGAGAATAATGATGTTCATGTGTTTATTGTATTTATCAAATAATTTTCTGTCATTCCCGACCTGATCGGGAATCTATATAGATAAATACCGAACTGGGAGTTATTGATATAGATCCCCGCATTCGCGAGGATGACAAATAATATTATATGTTCTTATCGATGAACTCCGCCAGACTAACAATGTCTTTTTTGTCGGAGTCGTAGAAATGGGTAGTGATTCCTACAGATTGCGCGCTTTTTACTGCATCTGGGTTATGCTCAAAATAAATCACATCTTCTGACCCTAGATCGAAATAATGAAGCATATTCTCAAAATATTTTGGGTCGTCTTTATCTGGATTGTGCTTGAGTGTAAAAAGTTCGTAGGGTAAGTCCGTAAAACCAAATTCAATTGTTTGCTCATCGTTCGCGTTTGTGAGAATGATTTTTCTATTGGGATACTCTTCGAGTAAATCGAGCAATGGTCGATAAACACCGTTGCCTTCTATGACTAAGGTACCAAGAGCATCGACGAGAATTGTTTTCATTTCTTAGTCGAGGAATTTGTCGTAACTGTACATGTAGAGCTGAGAGTTGATGGATTTAAGAATTTCCAGAACGACCGAGACGACGATTAGAATCCCCGTACCACCGATGGCCAGCCCGGTAATGCCGGTCATACCGGAAATAATGGAGGGAAAAACGGCGACCAGGCCTAAAAATGAAGCTCCTACCAAAGTAATTCTATTTAGAACAAAATTTAGGTAGTCAACCGTGTTGGGACCGGGGCGAATACCGGGAATAAAAGAGCCGGACTGGCGAAGATCTTTGGCGATTTTTTCGGGATTAAAAACCACGGCAGTATAGAAATAACAAAAGGCAACCACTAAACCAAAATAGAGAGTGTTGTAAAGAATGGTTTCGGGAGCCAGATAGAGAGTAATGTTTCGGGAGACTCCGGCTAACCAGGCTTGACCAGAACCGGCGAAGACCCGACCAAGAAGATTGGGGATCAACATAAAAGAAACAGCGAAAATAATGGGGATAACGCCGGCTTGATTTAGACGGAGAGGGAGGTGATTGCTTAAGGTCGAGGTAAAGGAAGCACCGCGTCTCGCCGACTGAATGGGAACTTCGCGAACAGCCTCGCCGACGCGGACAATGGCGTAGACAGAAGCGATAGCAAAAAAAGCAAAAATTAAGTAAGTAAATATTTTGGTGGGGTCAATAGTGGCTAACATTTGAGCGGCGGCAACCGGCAAACGGGTAACGATACCGACAAAGATGATTAAACTAATGCCGTTACCAACTCCGTAATCATTAAGCTGTTCACCGAGCCAAATAAGAAATGAAGTGCCGGCGGCCAGGGTAAAGACAATGGCGGCGAGTTTTAGAGGATCGGCGGTAGTGGTGAGACCTTGACCCCGAAGAAGAAATATTAAAGCGATCCCTTGAAAGAAGCAGAGGGGGATGGTTAAGAGTCGAGTGTATTGGTTGATTTTCTGGCGGCCATAGTCCCCTTCTTTTTGGAGTTCTTCTAACTTGGGGACGACCATACCCATCATCTGCATAATGATAGAGGCGTTGATGTAGGGATTAAGACCAAGAGCCATGACGGAAAAATTGGTGAGGGTGCCGCCTGAAAAAATATCAAGGAGAGAGAGGAAGGCAGAACCATCAAAAAGCTGTTTCAGAGCCGCCAAATTGATTCCCGGAGCGGGAATGTGAGCCACTAAACGGAAAATAGCAATAATAATCGCGGTAAAAATAAGGCGATTCCTGAGATCTTTAATCTTGAATAAGGCGCGCAAAGGAGCCAGTAGAGTATTCATGTCGTGATTCTTATTCTACCAGCTTCGACTTAATTTAGAAGTTTTTGTTTTAGAAATAAGGATGATTGATTTAGTAAATTATAGTCGGTCGAGAATGACAATTCTTTGCCAATAAAGCTCGGAAGTCCCCTGGATTGGCCGGCTAATGGCCACATCAATTTGGTGTTCAATCATGGCTAAGTGTTTTCTGAGACCAGCTTCGTCCATTTGATTAATAAATTCCAAAAAGTCGTTTCTTCTTTCTAGTGTTTCCTCTGAGGTAAGCCCGGTAATGGGTGTGGATATTTCGGATAGAGATCGACCGTTGGCTAAAAGAAGAGATCCCTCCTCGGCCCGGGCAATATGGTTTTGGGCTCCTAAGACCGCTTTGGTAAAAATAGCTTCACTTTTGAACATCAGGGGTATTATATAAAAAAACCCGTGGGTCAAAATATGTATCTATAATATCCTGATGGAGAAGCTGAAACCCTTTCTTGACGATGATCGAAAGCCTATTGAAGTGCTGTATGAAGAATATGAGAAGTTGATCTCCTTGGGTTTTGAAAAAAAATTGATCTACGTTCAGAAGACTCCTAACTCATTAGGAGAAGTTATGGAGTTCCCAATATACGCTTTTGTCAAAGGAGAAGAAGGTAAAGATAACTTGTGGATATTTTCTGGAGTTCACGGAGAGGAGCCACCAGGGCCTGAAGCGATCGCGGCAGAGATAGAATACCTGGGTGAACTAGGCCAAATTCCTATGATAATAATACCCCTTTGTAACCCGGTGGGGAGGTATATAGGCTGGAGATACCAGGATGCTTTTCGAGACCATCACATAGGTACAAGTGTCTCCGACTCCGAACATTTGTTGTTAAAAGAGGGTGAAGATCTACCCAGAGTTGAAAAAGCTACAAACGCCACGGCGGAAGCGATCACTGCTTTTGTGGTTGAGAATAGCTTAAAGTACCCTCCACTGCTTTCAATTGACTTCCACGAAGATGAAGCTTTGCCTCAGTCATATATTTATTCTCAAGGAAGTAGAGGTGTGACTGATCCTGTGGCGCGAGAAATAGTTCAGATCATGCAAGACAGCGGAATGGAGATTCAAATGCAAGGAGATACCAGATTTGGTGAGCCAGTTGTCGATGGTGTCGTACTAGCAACCGTTGATGGATCGATTGATGAACTTATGGCTACTGCCAAAATCTTTTTTAAGGGAGAAATAATTAGCAAACCTTTCGCCAAAACCGTAATTGTGGTAGAAACTCCAACTATTGGAGCACTGCTTCCCAAGAGAGTCCAAGCCCACAGGAATATTATTCGTGCGATCAGGAAGCTTTGGGAAATGACTGGTAAGAAGGTTGACACAAAAAACCACCCGGTTAAGAGTGGTTGGGTTTAGCCAAGAGATTAAGGTGGCAAACGAAGTTTTTTGGATCTCTTTCGAGAACGAAGCCGGCATTGGCGCAGGTTTCGAATAAATTTATCCCCATGGCTTCTGCATTGGTTATTTTTAGATAACCGGATGGTACTCTACCCGATGTTAGATAATTTTTGAGAGCTGCCCGCAAGTGGCCTTGCCAGTGGTAGAGGTTCTTCAAAGCTCTTTCTGTCCATTTTGGATGAATTTCTTTTTTGAGCTTCAGATAGGTGCCATAATCCAAGCGGGCAATGGCGATATAGACGGCTGGCTGGTAGACAGAAAGAAAAGGCTTGGTGTGTGGCGGGCAGTTATCTTTATGATCCCAATTTGGGCAACCGAGCGGGTGTTTATAGTATGGTGCCCGACAGAAAGCGATCATCTTGAGATCCTGGACAACGATGGCAGGGATCAGAAAATAATCAATGTTTACATGATGAAGAATCGAGTTTTTGTCCATTTGACCTCCTTAGTTTGTGAATGTTCTGCCGTATTATAACAAAAACCACCCGGTGAGGGGTGGTGGGGGAAAAACTAGAGGAGTCGAGGCTGTTGGTTTAGACGGGAAAGAACGAGAAGTCGAACTAGATCAATGTCGATAAACATGGCCAACTGAATCTCGTCGAAAGTGGCCTCTTGGTGACCATTTTTATTTTCCCACGAAAGAGTAACCTTGTCGGGATTAAATTCAGCCTTTAACTCGCCGTCAGAAAGTAACGCTAGGCTGTCCCGGCCAGAAAGAATGATCTGACCGAGTCTTTTCATATCAAATTGAGAGAAGTATAAGGTAGAGCCACCAGACTCAGAATCCAGATAGAAATAACGGCCACTGACGCGACTTTCACCGACGCTAGCATAGCCAAGTTTATTGAGCGTAAGCAAGTGTTGCAAGGGAACCTCCGTTGAATTTGAATGTTCTCCGCCTTCATCCCGCAGATGCGGGAAGCAATGACGGGCAGGTGGGATATTATACTATGGGTGGAGGGAGATTGCCGAACCCGCCTAGGCGGGTTCGCAATGACGAGATACGTGCGGGAAAATGGAGACCAACAAGGAGGCTCCTAGGGATGGATCCCCGCATCCGCGAGGATGACATGTTGGGGAAACGGCGGTTTATTTGTTGGGGGTGAATTTGCCGCCGGCCTTCTCGATGGCGCGGACAGCACCTGCTGAGGCGGGTACGGCGATTTGGAGGGCTTTGGTGAGCTTACCGGTGGCGATAATCTTGAAGCCACGCTTGGCTTCTTTCTCGCTGACTTTGAGGGCGGTGGCTAGGAAGAGAGCGTCGATGACGGAGTTCTCAGGAAACTTGTCCAAACGGTCGAAGTTGACCGTAATTGGCTGAAGCTTGATGACTTGAAAGCGGTGCTTACCCTTGATGAAAGGAGTGCGACGAACTAGAGGAAGCTGACCACCCTCGAACCAGAGAGGGATAATACCACGAGTTTTCTGACCTTTTTGGCCACGGCCGACGGTGTGTCCACCGACACCGGAACCAAAGCCACGACCGAGGCGTTTTTTGGGGGTTTGGATGATTTTGGGGAGATTGGATAAAAGCATGTTTGTTGTTTGTTAGTTGGTGGAGTGAGATCTACCCCTTCGGGTACCATCGGCCCCGACTACGCTCGGGATGACGATTAATTTGTATATTGTTTTATTGTTCTGGATTGCTTCGGCTCGAATACGAGACTCGCAATGACGGGACTATGCCCTGAGGGCTTTGAGTAATTGGTATTTTTTAGCGAGGGTTTCGATCTGTTTGAGGGCTTTGAAAGTAGCCCTGGCGTTGCTGGTCTTGTTGTTGGTGCCCAAAACCTTACAAACAATGTCGGTAATGCCTGCCGCTTCGACTACGGCGCGGACAGAGGAGCCGGCGATGAGGCCGGTACCCTTTGGAGCCGGGCGGAAAAGAACTTTGGCGGCGCCATACTTGGAGTTGGTCTCGTAGGGAATAGTACCATCGACCAAAGGAACTTGGACTAGATCACGATTACTCAAACGAATAGCTTTTTTGATGGCGTCGGCGACGTTGGGGGCTTTGGCGAGACCCAAGCCAACCTTACCTTTTTTGTCACCGGTGACCACCAGCGCAGAGAAAGAAACATTAGTACCACCTTGAGTTTTTTTGCTGACACGACGGATCTGAAGGACTTGCTCGAAGCCTTCCGGAGCCGGGCGACCGCCGCCTCGATTGCTGTTGTTTGTATTTCCTGCGTAGGCCATTTTTGGTTATTTTAGATTTTTTATTTTATATTTATTTCTGGATTGCTTTGGTTCGGAGTACCGAATCGCGCAATGACGACGATGTTAGAATTTGATGCCGGCGGAGCGGACGGCTTCGGCTAGGGCTTTGACGCGGCCATGAAAACGGTAAGAACCACGATCAAAAACGACCGTGGAAACTTTTTTGTTTTTGGCCAGTTCACCTAATTTATGGCCAACCTCGCTCGCCATTTCAGTTTTGGTCATTTTTATAGATTGCTTCGTCGCTTGAGCTCCTCGCAATGACGCTGAACCAAAGGCGGCTAGAACTTTACCGGTTTGATCGATAATTTGGGCAAAAATATTTTGATTGCTACGACTGACCGTCAGACGAGGACGAGTGGTGCGGGCGAGCAATTTGGATCGGATGCGGCCAGCTCTGGATTGTTTATCGTTTAGCTTTTTCATTTTTGGTTTTAAACGGCGGCGGTTTTGGTAGCTGTTTTACCTTGCTTCTTGAGGATGACTTCGTCGACATAGCGAATCCCCTTTCCCTTGTAAGGCTCGGGTTTTCTAATCTCGCGGATATCGGCGGCGACTTGGCCAACCAGTTGTTTGTCGATGCCGGTAACCTTGATTTTATCTTGACCTTCGGTGGTAATGGTAACACCTTCAACCTTTTTGAAAATAACCGGATGAGAGTAACCGACCGAGAAGGAAAGACCGTCGGCGTGAGGAGAAACACGATAACCGGTACCGACCAATAAAAGATCTTTGGAAAAACCTTCGGTGACACCGGTGACACAATTTTGAGCCAGACGTCTGGCTAGCCCATGGAGAGCGCGGGTGGCCGGTATATCGTTGTCTCTAGTAAAGTTTATAACGCTACCTTTGATTTCGACCTTGATACCTTTAGGAATGACTGATTCCAAAGTGCCCTTTGGGCCGGTGAACTTCAACGAGGTCTCGGAAGTTTCGAGCTTGACAGTTTCGGGAAGATGTAGTGGTTTTCGTCCAATGCGGCTCATAGATGTTTTATATTTACCAAATTTGACAAATAACTTCGCCGCCAAGATGTTTTTCGCGAGCGGTCTTACCGGTCATATAACCTGCCGAGGTAGTCAGAATGGTAGTGCCGGCGCCGGAGAGAGTCCGTGGAATTTGATTGTACCCGGAGTAAATTCGGACACTGGGTTTGGTGATTTTCTTGATACCGGTAACGGCAGGCAGGCCCTTGTCGAAGTAACGAAGAGTGATGATGAGCTTGTTAACCGGTTTAGCTTTTTCGACTGAGTAATCGACAATGAAAGCCTCGGTCTTGATAATTTTGGTGAGTTCTTCTCTGGCTTTAGAATATTCAACCGTGACGGTGTCTTTTTTGGCTAGATAGCCGTTTCTGATGATAGTTAAAAAGTCTGCGATAGTATCCATATTATTTTGACATTTTGAAAACACCGGGTAGTTCTCCTCGATGAGCCATCTCTCTAAAGCAGAGGCGGCAAAGACCGAAGATGCGAATGACACCACGTGGCCTGCCACAAAGCTGGCAACGACGGTGATCACGCGTACTGTGACCGGCGAGTTTAATTGTTTTAGCGATTTTGCTTTTTTTAGCCATATTCTATGATTCCTTGGTAAAAGGCATGCCTAAGACTCTTAGGAACATCAAAGAGGTTTTGGAGTCTTTCGCACTGGTGGAGATGGTCACTTCTAGCCCTTGAATCCTCCCGATTTTATCATATTCGACCTCGGGAAACACTATTTGTTCGGGGAAACCAAGGGTGTAATTGCCTTTTTGGTCGAAGGCTTTAGTGGAGATACCTTGAAAATCTTTGAGACGCGGAAGAACGATGGAGATGAGCTTTTCCAGGAAGTCATACATCCTGGTGCCTCGAAGAGTGGTTTTTAGACCAACAATCTCTCCTTCACGGAGATTAAAAGCGGCGATACTGGAGCGGGACTTGGTCTCCAAAGGTGTTTGTCCGGTGATCTTTCCCAGCCAGTCCTTGGTTTTGGCCAGTAAATCCTTGTCGGTTTTGAAGTCCTTAGAGCTGGTGTTGACCGTGATCTTGACCAATCTGGGAGTAGCATCGATAGAAGATAGACCCAACTCTTTTTGGAGGGCCGGACGGATTTCTTTTAAATATTTTTCCTTTAAGTTTTGAATCATTTTTTGGTTATAGTGGTAATGATCTGACGACACTTGTGACAAATTCTGACTTTGGGGGTCTGAGAGGCATCAAAGCCGACCCTGGTGGGCTTGCTACAACTTGGGCAAATAAGAGCGACGGAAGCGGTGGAAAGGGCTCGAGGAAGGGTCAGAATGGTGCCGGCTTCGTTACCTTTCGGCTTAATATGTTTTTTGTAAAGATTGATACCCTCAACCAAGACCTTTTGATCGACCGGTAGGACTTTTAAGATTTTACCTGAACGACCCTTGTCTTTGCCGGCGGTAACTTGAACGGTATCGTTGATTTTGAATTTGAACATATGTTTTTTTATTTTATTTTGATGGAGTGAGATTCCTCGACTCCGCTCGGAATGACGATTGTTAGACGACTTCGGGGGCGAGTGAGGCAATCTTGGAGAAGCCGGCATCTTTTACCTCACGGGCAATGGGGCCGAAGATACGAGTTCCCAAAGGGAGCTTACTGGCTATGGAGTCAATAATAACGGCGGCGTTGTCGTCAAAGCGAACGTAGGTACCATCCGGCCGGCGGGTTTCCTTGCGAGTGCGGACGAGCACGGCTTTGACCACCTGTTTGTCTTTGACTGTGCCATCGGCAGAGGCACCTTCGACAGCGGCGGTGACCACGTCACCAATGCGACCGAAGCGACGGTGAGAGCCACCATGAACCAGAATGACCTTGATCTGTTTGGCTCCGGAGTTGTCGGCAATGTTGAGGACGGATCTTAGTTGAATCATATTATTTTATTATTTTAGAGATTTTCCAGTGTTTGGTTTTACTAATGGGACGAGTTTCTTCGAGACGGACTCGATTGCCGACTTTGGCGCCGAGGTCGTTTTGGACAGCGTAAGATTTATTGACCTTGATACGTTTCAGGTATTTGGGGTGAACTTTGAATCTGACGACATCAACGATAGCGGTTTTTAAATTTTTGTCGCTTTTAACAGTGCCGAGTAAGTGCTTCATATGCGTTTCGTTAGTAATTGGGCAATTTGGACTTTGGTCTTCTTGTGAGCGTTGGTGTTTTTTTCAATACCAGCACGAATATTAAGCTTGATGCTCGCCAACTTAATTTTGAGCTCTTCAAGGGTCGTGGTGGAGGTAATGGTCTTTGTTTTAGGCATTTTCTTTTTCAATTAATTTGGTTTTAACGGAGAGTTTGTGGCCGGCGAGACGGATGGCTTCGGCGGCGATTTCCCGGCTAACTCCGGAAAGCTCCATGAGGATCTGGCCAGGCTTGACCACGGCGACGTAACCTGACACATCCGACTTGCCGGAACCCATACGAGCACCGGGAGTCTTGTGGCCGATAGGCTTGTGAGGAAAAACGCGGAGGAAGAATTTACCGACACGTTTGGTATGGTGAGTGATGGTGCGACGAGCGGACTCAATTTCGTTGGCCGACAACCAGCCACACTCCAAGGCTTTGATGCCGAAATCTCCGAAAGAAAGTTCGTGGGTGCGAGTGGCAACGCCTCCCATGCTACCACGGAACTCTTTTCGATATTTGCGTCTGCCTGGTTGTAACATATGTTTTTATTTTCTGGATTGCTTCGGCTCGGTTACGAGACTCGCAATGACGGTTAATTAGCTGATGATGTCGCCTGAATAAATCCAAACTTTGATGCCGACATACCCGGAACGGGTAAGAGCTCTTTTCTCTATGTAATCAATGTTGGCACGTAAGGTTTGAGTAGGAATTCGACCTTGTTTGAACTTTTCGACACGGGCAATTTCGGCGCCATCGATACGACCGGCAAAAACGAGTTTGACACCTTTGACTCCGGAAGCCATAACCTTTTCGATGGCTTGGTTGGCGGCACGACGGAAAGGATAACGGTGTTCCAATTGATTGGCTAGACGATCGGCGATAATAGCTGAATTCATGTCGGGATTTTTAATCTCCAGGGGGTGAAGATTAATCTTGACGGCGTTTTTGGCCTTGGGATTAATTTTAAGGAGCTTTTCAATGTCTTTTTTGAGAATTTCCAGAGAAGAACCACCACGACCGATAACGACGCCGGGGCGGGAAACGTTCATAAAGATATCCACCGAATTGATCGAGCGTTTGATCTCGATACTGGTAATACCGGCCAGCTTTAATTTGGCTTCCAAAAAGCGTCTAATCTGGTTGTCTTCCAAAACATACTTGGAGTAGTTTCTAAAGTTGGCAAACCAGATCGACTTGGTGGAAAAGATGTAGCCGGTTCTGAAAGCGATTGGATTAACTTTTTTTCCCATGGTTATTTTGTTTTTTTAATAGATTTGACAACTTTCTTGGTGGAGTGAGATCCCTCGACTACGCTCGGGATGACGTGGGTGGCTTTGGGGGTCAGAACTCGTAGATATAGAGTCAAGTGTGAAGTGGTGCGTTCGTAAGGCTTGGTTTTACCTCGACCGCCGATGTGAGCGCGCTTTAGAACACGACCTTTGGTAGCGAAAGCGGAGTCGATGATTAAGCTGTCGGGTGAGGCTTGAAATCTGGAAACGGCATTGCCAATGGCCTGTTTAATTAATTGAACAACAGGTTCTCCGGCTCTTTTGGGGATGACGGCCAATTGTTTAATTGCCAAAAGTGCTGGTCGACCGACAATGGCCTTAAGAACCAGATTGGTTTTGCGCGGAGAAGAAAGCGCGTGACTGGCTTTGGCGATGACAAGTTGTTTAATTGTTTTAGTGGCCATAGAGCTTTAGGTTTTGGAGAGAGTTCTTTTGACGATCCGACCATGACCACGGAAAGACCTGGTTAGAGAAAACTCTCCCAGACGATGACCAACCATGTCCTCGGTAATGAAAACTTCTTTAAAAATTTTGCCATTGTGAACAGCAAAAGTGAAACCCACAAATTCCGGAGGGATCTGAGACGATCTGGCCCATGTTTTGATGGGTTCTTTCTTGCCAGCCAGCTTAAGACGCTCAATTTTGGCAATGAGCTTCTTATCTACGTATGGTCCTTTGATTGAACTTCTGGACATGTTTATTTAATTTGATTTTACTTGACGTAACGATGTTTAATAATGTGTTTATTGCTATACTTTTTGCGGTCTCGAGTCCGCTTTCCCAAAGTTCTCTTACCCCAAGGAGATTTAGGAGACTTCATGCCAATACCACTCCGTCCCTCTCCTCCACCGTGAGGATGAGAGCGGGGATCTTGAGCCACACCCCTGACTGTCGGCCTGACACCCATGTGACGTTTACGGCCGGCCTTACCAAGGATTTCTTCTTTGTGATGAGGATTGCTGAGGGCACCAATGGTGGCTTTGCAAGCGCCATCAAATTGACGGATTTCCCCGGAGGGAAGTTTGACCACCACAACCTGGCCTTCCTTGCTTTGAACGGTAGCGGTGTTTCCGGCGCTTCTGACCATTTGAGCCCCTTTGCCGGGGACAATTTCAAGGTTGTGAATCTCGATCCCGATGGGGATGTTCTTTAGAGGTAAACAATTGCCAGCCTTAATTTCGGCGGTCTCGGAAGAAATAACGGTATCTCCGACTTTGAGACCTTGGGGGGCCAGAATGTAGTCTTTGACGCCGCTCACATAAACTAAAAGGGCGATATCGGAAGTGCGATTGGGATCGTACTGGATAGATTCAACTCGAGCGGTGAGTGCAAGGTTCCTCTTCCAGTCGATATGACGGAGAAAACGCTTTTCACGACCACCCTGATGTCGAACGGTTATTTTACCAGAAGAATTGCGTCCCGAAGATTTAGGATTTAGCTTGATTAGTTTTTTTGGTATAGTTTTCATGTTTATTAGGACTTAAGAGAGTTAAAAATCTCGATTTTTTGACCTTTTTTGATCTGAACAATGGCTTTCTTGTCCGAAGGCACGGAAAGATGGCGGCCGGTTTTGGATGACTTGATTTTGCGGGAGGCGTGTTTCACTGTATTAATGGAGACAACATTGACCTTAAAGAGGTCCTCAACCGCTTTTTTGATCTGATACTTGCTGGCACTCGGGTCGACCTGAAAAACATACTTGTCCAGAATGGCTAAAGAGTGGCTTTTCTCGGTAACGACAGGCTTAAGAATGGTATTTTGGTGGATTAAGGGAGTGGACATTTTAGATAAGTTTTAATCGAGTAATCAAGTGTTCGTAGGCCGAGGTAGTCAAGAATATTTTGGGGGAGCTCGCGACTGAGTAGACATTTAGGCGTCTGGCCGAAAGGATAATGATATTTTCCAGATTGGAAACGGCTTTTAAGATGCCGGGTTTTTCGGCCATAAAAACAAAGGCGGCCTCCTCCTTACCTAAAGCTTTTTGAGCTGATTTGGTAGAGGAATCTTTTATTTCGGTAGTATTTACAAGTGATAGACGGTTTTCTTTTTGGTAAAGACTGAGAATACCGGCTAGAGCTTTGACTTTCATTTTCTGATTGAGAGACTTGGGAGCGGGCTTCAGACCGGTGGGTCCAAAGACGACACCACCGCCAACAAAAATAGGGGCAGACTTGGCGCCGTGACGGGCATTACCGGTACCTTTTTGTTTATAAACTTTTTTCTTGGTGGCATTGATTTCGCCTCTGGTTTTGGTTTTGGAAACACCACGATGACTGTTTTCGCGATAAACATGTAAAGCTTGAGTGATGAGGGAGGGCTTGACCTCTACTTGAGCAAACACCGAAAGATCGGGTTGATTCGAAATGATAGTGGTTGGTTTTTTAGTTGCCATATTTTTTGGTGATGGTAATCAAAGCTAGGGCTCCACGACCTCCGGAGATACAGCCGGTAATCTCAAGAGTACCTGTGGCAGGATCAAAAGAATGAATTTTAAGATTTTTGACTGAAGTGTTGGTGTTGCCCATCCGACCGGCCATGTGCTTCCCCGGAAGAACTCGACCCGGAGTAGTACCGCGACCGATAGAACCGGGAGCGCGCTCGCGATCGGACTGACCATGAGTTCTCGGACCTCCATGCATGCCCCAACGTTTCATTACCCCTGAAGTGCCTTTACCTTTGGAACTGGCCATCACACTCACAGTGGAACCTGGAATGAGAATTTCGGCAAGATTAATCTCGGTTTTTGATTCGAGAACGTCTTCAGACAAAACTTCTTTAATCTTTTTGGGGCGAACATTCAAAATGACGGCAGAGTAGCCATCTTTCTCAACGGTTTTATGGGCGATAACTACGTGAGGAACCACCGTCAGAACGGTCAAGGGGATCCGCTTTCCTTCCGAGAAGGCCTGAGTCATGGCCTTTTTGGTGGCGTATACTTGATTTAACATATTTGTAATTATTTAATGTTTTCGACATATATTTACATTTTAATTTCGATGCCGACACCGGCAGGGAGATCCAAATGTTGAAGTGAGTCGATAGTTTTATTGGTTGGATTGACAATATCGATTAACCTCTTGTGAGTAAGGATGGCAAACTGTTCGCGGCTATCTTTGTCCGTATGAGGAGAAGCAGTAACGACGATAACTTTCTTCTTGGTGGGCAGAGGCACAGGTCCAACCACTTGGGCGCCGGAAACTAAAGCGGCCTGAATAATCTTTTTGGCGGCTTCATCAATGACCCGATGGTCAAATGACTTGAGTTTGACGCGAATGCGTGGTTGGTCTGTCATGATCTAGAAGAATAAAGGTGCAGTGATACTTTGTCTTAGGCAATCACCTTGGTAATAGCCCCGGCTCCGACTGTCAGACCGCCTTCGCGAATAGCGAAGCGTTGGCCATCGGTCATAGCGATGGGCTGAATAAGCTCGACAGACATTTTGGCGTAGTCGCCAGGCATGATCATTTCGACACCTTCGGCGAGTTTGACTTCTCCGGTAACATCGGTGGTGCGGATGAAAAACTGGGGTTTGTAGCCCGTAAACATAGGCGTGTGACGGCCACCTTCATCTTTGCCTAGGATATAAACTTCGGCTTCGAACTTGGTGTGAGGTTTGATCGAACCAGGCTTGGATAGAACCTGACCTCTTTGAACATCGTCCTTTTCGATTCCGCGAAGTAAAAGACCGACGTTGTCACCGGCTTGACCTTGCTCAAGCTGTTGGTGGAACATTTCTACACCGGTAATGACGGATTTACGAGTATCTTTGATACCGACGATTTCGATTTCTTCACCGACTTTGACAACGCCGGTTTCGATACGACCGGTAACCACGGTACCTCGACCTTTGATGGAGAAAACATCTTCAACAGGCATGAGGAAGGGTTTGTCGAGTTCACGAACCGGATCTGGAATCCATTCGTCAACCGTGTCCATGAGTTTCATAATATCGGCTTGAGCATCTTTGTCGCCTTCAAGTGCTTTAAGAGCGGAAACTCGGATAATAGGAGTGTCCTCTTCAAACCCGTATTTTTTTAGTTTTTCGCGAATTTCCATCTCCACCAGCTCGATGAGTTCGGGATCGGAAACGGAGTCGATTTTGTTGAGAGCGACGACTAATCTGGGAACGTTAACTTGTTTGGCCAAAAGCAGGTGTTCGTTGGTTTGAGGCATAGGACCATCGGTAGCGGCGACGACCAAAATAGCCCCGTCCATCTGAGCGGCACCGGTGATCATGTTTTTGATATAGTCTCTGTGGCCCGGGCAATCAATATGGGCGTAGTGACGTTTTTTGGTTTCGTAAGGGACGTGAGAAATCTGAATCGTAACTCCACGCTCTCTCTCTTCTGGAGATTTATCGATCTGATCGAAAGGAAGCGCTGTGGCTAAGCCTTGGGCGGCTAAAGTGGTAGTAATGGCGGCAGTAAGGGTCGTCTTGCCGTGATCAACGTGGCCGATGGTGCCAATATTAACGTGGGGTTTGGTTCTTTGGTATGTTGCCATTTTGTTTAATTGTTTATTATTTTTTAATTACTATTTTCCGAACCTATTTATTTTAGCAGATTTTACTCTAGTTTGTCGGGTTTTTCAATAACTTGGCCGCCAAACTGTTTGGAAGCTCCTGATAATGACTGGGTTCCATGTAATAGTTGGCTCGGCCGGCAGTTAAAGAACGGATGGCAGTAGCATAGGCAGAAAGCTCCGAAAGGGGTACTGTAGCGGTGATAACTCGAGCGTTGCCTCGTTGGGCTGAACCGGCGATTTGGGCTCGGCGAGAGGAAAGATCCCCGATAATGTCACCCATGTTGCCTTCGGGGGTGGTAACTTCGACCTTCATAATCGGTTCGAGGATAACCGGCCCGGCGGCTTTGACGGCGTCCTGAAGAGCCATGGAACCGGCGATTTTGAAGGACATTTCGGAAGAGTCTACCTCGTGGAAGGAACCGTCTATGACAGCGACGTCAAGATCAACCAGAGGGAAACCGGAAATAACTCCGTTGTCGAGAGCCTCACGAACACCTTTTTCGATCGGGGAGATAAATTCCTTCGGGATGGTTCCTCCGACAATCTTGTTGGTAAAAGTAAAGCCCTCGCCTCTGGTTTTGGGAGTAATATCAAGAATACAGTGACCATACTGGCCTCGGCCACCTGATTGGCGGATGTATTTACCTTCTCCTCGAGCCGGTTTGGTGATGGTTTCGCGGTAAGCCACTTGAGGAGCGCCGGTAGAAGCCTCAACTTTGAACTCACGGCGAAGACGGTCAACCAATATTTCCAGATGAAGTTCACCCATGCCGGAGATGACGGTTTGGCCGGTTTCGTGATCGGTTTTGATGCGGAAAGTGGGATCTTCCTCGGCTAGACGACTCAGGGCCACATCCAGCTTTTCTTGATCGGCTTTGGTTTTGGGCTCAATGGCTAGAGAGATGACCGGATCGGGAAAATTGATGGATTCCAGAACCAAGGGCTTGTTTTCGTCGCAGAGAGTGTCGCCGGTTTTGGTGGCTTTGAGGCCAACGACGCCGACAATTTCTCCGGCACCGGCTTCGCTAACCTCTTCGCGAGTGTTGGCGTGCATGAGCATCAAACGACCAAGTCTCTCGCGTTCGCGCTTGGAGGCATTATAGACAAATGAACCTGAGGTAATTTTGCCGGAGTATATCCTAAGGTAAGTCAACTTACCGACATGAGGATCAGCCTGAATCTTGAAAGCTAGGGCTGAGAAAGGTTCAGCAGGGTCGGCTAGACGGGTGACCTCTTCGTTGGTTTCGGGATTGGTACCGGTAATGGTGGGTTTGTCTAGCGGGGAAGGTAAAAAATCAACCACGGCATCCAGAAGCGGCTGAACGCCTTTGTTGCGAAGTGACGAACCAGGAAAGACGGGCACGATCTGATTGGCACACGTGGCTGTCCGGAGGGCGGCCTTGAGGGCGTCCAGGCTCGGTTCTTGACCATCGAGATACTCGCCCATGAGGGCTTCATCAAATTCGACAATGGATTCTATCAATTTGGCACGCTCGAGCTCACACTCATCTTTCATATCCTCAGGGAAACCCTCGGTAACTTCGTATAGGGCACCGGTTTCATCGCCTTTCCAGACAATGGTTTCCCTCTCGAGAAGGAGAACAATACCACGGAAAGTGTTTTCGACACCTAGAGGCAGAGCCATGACGGCCGTTTTGGCACCGAGTTTCTCATGCACGTCATTGATGGTAGCCATATAGTCGGCACCGAGAACATCCATTTTGTTGATAAAAGCAATGCGAGGAACGTGGTATTTGTCGGCTTGACGCCAGACGGTTTCGGTTTGAGACTGAACGCCGGAGCCGGCATCCAGTACGATAACTCCTCCATCGAGGACACGCAGGGATCGTTCGACCTCAGCCGTAAAATCGACGTGGCCGGGAGTATCGATGATGTTGAAACGATGTTCTTCTTTGAAACGGGCATGAGGCAAGACGGGAGTCCAAAAAGCGGTGGTAGCGGCGGAAACAATAGTGATGCCTCGTTCTTTTTCCTGATCCATCCAGTCCATCTGGGTATTGCCCTCGTCGATATCGCCGATTTTGTAGGACTTACCGGTATAAAAGAGAATTCGTTCGGTAGTGGTGGTCTTACCGGCGTCAATGTGCGCAATAATACCCGTATTTCTAACACGATCAAGGGGAACTTTTTTTCCGGTAGGAGCGGCCATATTTTGTTTTTGTCTTAAATAGTTGATTTGACGAACTAAATCTGCCCTTTGCGGACAGACTGTGCCTAATTGTAGCACAAAAAAACACCCCGGAGTGGGGTGTTAGATGCAGATAACTATTTCGATGGCAGGGTTGGATATTAATTCGTCAATTAACCTTACCAATCGCCTTGACTTCATTTGTGCTTTGGTCAAATTGAAGTAGTAAATATCTTCATAAACTTCGAGTTTTTTACCCAAAGCTGTTTCGATTTTGGAGATAAGGAGATCCTTTATGTCAGAAAAGTGGTGAGGGTTTAAGTTGATGGTAAAAAAGCGGACATCAACTTTCCACGTTGGATCTGAGTACATTGCAGTGTGGAGTTTGAAGTAACCGTTTGACGCCAGAAAACCTTCGAACTTTTTGACCTTGGCTTGATCAATAGTTTTGCCATTAATGTGGAAAAGGGTGATTGTATTGAGATGGGTTGAAAAAGTTCTTTTGTGTATTTCATTTTTCTCAAAGATCATTCTGAAGGTTTCATTTACTGATTCATCGGCAACCGTAACCGTTGAGTAGCGACTGACAACGACAATGTCACAGTACTGTTTATCCATGGCTATCTCCTTTTTTTAAAGTGAATTTATTTATCTGTAGTGTAGCAGGTTTTGAAGGTGTCTTTATCGGTAAAAAATGTCATTGTACAAAATGTAAAGACAGTCGAGGTATAAAGGGATTTAAATAACCCCCAAGGATGAGGGTTATTCATCATTGGGGGTTTAAGACTCTTGTGTTGCGGTTCTTACCGCAGCAAAGAGAGCGTTGGCGGGATTGTTCCGCTTTGCGATACTTGCAAGATATAGGACTCGATCAAGGTCGACCTGCTCGACATGACTTTCATCGCCACAGGCAGCTGATTGCCAGTGCTCATGCTCAGTAGCACCACACAGGCAGACAGTTCCATCGGGAGGGGTATTGAGATCACGAACACTCTGAAGTGTGGCCTCAATAGTTTCACCTTTCACGAAGGGCTTGTTTTGAAAATTGCTGGTGGCATAGATAGTGCAGATTTGGGAGATGATTCCATCAACTAGAATGGCAACGTCGCAGCGTTGATCATATCCGTTGTTCTGCCAATGTTCAAAGAACTGGTAAATCGCCATTTTTACACCTCCATAGTGTGGGCGGGCATGCCCTGAATTTTGAATTTGTTCCATCTTTGGGTAGGAACTTACCCTGTCTATAAGACTTGTCAATAATATCACACTTAGGCTAGATTGTCAAGTTATAGGTTAATTTATGAAGCTGTTTGGTAAAAAAAGCCCCGAGGAGTTCGGGGCTGGTGGAGAAGATTTATTCCAGATGAGGAAGCTGGTCCATGCCGGCTTCGCGGGCGAAGGAGGCGACGAGCTCGTGAAGAGCTTTTTCCTGAGAAGGGTCTAGCTGTGGACGATGATAAGAGGCGACGAGTTTATTAACCTCGAGCTTGGCGCGGGCAAAGGTATCGAGACTACCGGAGGCTTTCCAGCCGCGGACAGAATCGCGATCGACTACCGGGCTGGGGAGATGTTGTTCCTGTTTGAACAGATCAAGGGTGATTCTCTGTTTGAGGAAGTTCCCCTTGAAGTCGATACCTTCGTAAAAGCCGGAGGCTAGAGTCTTTGTCGGAGTGTCGACTCCTCTCAGCATTCGACGAGCCATGGCGATGCACTCGGCATCGATAACCAGTTTTTCCGGGCTCATACAAAGAAGCGAGTCGATCATACCGGCACCGGAGATCATGTTGATACCGCTGAGGGCGCCCACAAGAATGGACATGCCGCTTTCGAAGCCGGCTTGACCGTCGACCAACTTAGAATCGGAACCTCCCAAATAGGCGTGGGTGGGAAGTCCCAAGGATTTACCGACTTGGGTATATGAGCTGTCGATCATAGCGGTCTCGATCGCACCCATGGGGGTGCCACCTTTGCGCATGTCGAAGATGGCCGGAGCACCTCCCCAAACGATGGGAGAGCCGGCTTCGGCTAATTGGTGAATGACGATCCCACTGAGGCACTCGGCCGCGTGCTGAGTGACGGAGCCAATGAGGGTCACGGGGGCGGCTACACCGGCAAGGGGCATCGAAACTATTTCGGCCGGGACGCCGGCACGAGCCAGAGCCATGAGATTACCTGCTCCAAAATTGGACCAAATGAGAGGAGGCGACGGGCAAACATCGAAGATGGCGCGGGGGAAACGCCGCAGATTTTCGCGGCTACCGGGAATGATGGCCAGTATATCGATCATGTGCTCGACGTTGTTATTGGAGAAGGCACCGGTGACGATGGGTTTCCCGGAGAAAAGTAAAACCAGATATAAGCGATAGAGATCTTGAATTTCTTTCGGCACATCGCTACAAACAATAGCCGTGGACTGAGCGTCGTACTCGGAAAGACCTTCGACTACTTTGATAACCCGAAGAAGGTCTTGAGTTTGCGCTGGCCGATGCTCTAAAGTCACCGTGTCTAAAATATTGGTGCCTGAGGAGCCTGGATCGAAGTGGACCGAGTCGCCGCCGTAGTGAACTTTCTGATTACCTTGATAATCATAAAGATGAAAATGACGAGGCACGGTTTTGAGGGCAGTGAGAACCATAGAGTTGGGAATTCGGACGACCTGAGTGGCCTCGTCGACTTCGGTCCCCGCGGAGCGAAGTAGCTCACGAGCTTCGGCATTTTGGACTTTGATTCCAGGACTCATCAGTAATTGATAGGCTTCGTCAAGGACACGCTCGACAAGCTCGTCTGTAAGTAAGGTCAGTTTGGGTTTCATAGATCCTCCTTCTGAAGAATAAATTGGAAATGTACTGGCGTGATTATATACGGTGGACGAGATTGCCACGGTTCGAGTACGAAACTCGCAATGACGGGGTACTGTTGACAGGGAAGGTATATTAGTGTAGTATATACACTAAGATGAAGATTCAAACGTTTACGGTAGTGTCGGGGAATGCCATTTGTAATGCCAGTTGTCCTTTTTGTGTCTCCAAAATGACCGGAATAAAAGCGATTGGTTTCAAGCCAACAGTCGTAAACTGGATTAACTTTCACAAAGCTTGTAGGATTGCCCAGATAAATGGCATTACGACAGTTCTTCTCACCGGAAAGGGCGAACCGACTTTATATCCGGATCAATTGAACGATTATTTGAAGCATCTCCAGAGGTATGACTTCCCTATTTTGGAACTACAGACTAATGCTATTTTGTTCTCGGAACAGGAAGAAAAATATGACAAATATCTAAAAGGATGGTTTGAACTTGGATTGTCAATTATCTCGATATCAGTAGTACATTATGATCCGGAAAAGAATCGGGCTAATTATGTACCGGGAAAAAAGACTTATCCTGATTTAGGAAAAATAATCGAAAAACTTCACAAGATTGGCTACTCGGTGAGATTTTCGGTGGTGCTGATTAAAGATCATATTGATACCCCCAAAGAAGCCGCCAAAATGGTGGAGATGGCTAACAAATGGGGGGTGGAGCAAGTATCTCTACGACCGGTAGCCGCGCCGGAAGAGTCCGAAAGCGAAAAGTACAAGATTGATACGGTAAAGATGATGCTAACTCCAAAGAAAATTGCCGCAATAAATAACTGGCTTGAAACGGACGGACGACTACTCCTTTCATACGGACACAACTCGAAAATCTATGATGTGGACGGGCAAAATGTATGTCTGACCGACGCCCTGACCATCAAACCAGGGACGGATGACATCCGGCAGATGATCTTTTTCCCCGACGGGCACATCCGATTTGATTGGCAGTATAAAGGGGCAATTATTCTATGAAAAAACTGAAAACGATTAGGGCAGTATATGCTTATTATTTTCCGGAGATAAGAAAGCTAATTTCGGAAATTACGACAGATTACCCTCATAAAGAGTTCTTAAAATCGATCAACCCTGGATTGGATGATTATGAAAAACCGATTATCGAGAAAATGATTAAGTTCTATAAGAAAGATGTCGAAGGACTTGAAGAATTTCAGTACAGATATCCGACCAATGGCTCCAGCGAGGGAATATATCACCTACTTTCCAGAATTAAGAAAGATGATCCAGAGTCTCCCATTTATACTTTGGAAGGAGAGTATGAGGGGTATCGGGAATGCGCCGTAGGCCTTGGCCTAAAAGTACAAGAAATACCGGAGGATTTCGAAACGATAATGAAATTGAAACCGGGGTATTGGTTTATTTCAAATCCATCCGGTAGAGATGGAAATTTATTGGAGGACACTTTAATTAATCAAATTGCTGATCTAGGACACAAAATAATCGTGGATCTGGCATATTTAGGTTTGACCAAGAGATATATATTCGACTATTCCCACCCTAATATCGTGGCGATATTAACTTCCATGAGTAAACCATTTGGACTCTTCTACTATCGAGTAGGCTTTACCTTTACCCGTGAGCCCGTCAATACTCTTTATGGCTCCAAGTGGTTTAAAAATATTTTATCTCTCATTATCGCCGATAAAATATTTAGCACTTTCACCGCCGATTATATTTATCAAAAATACGCGCCGGTGCAGAAAGGGATACTAGAGCAAATAAAGAAAGAGACCGGGATAGTATTGCGACAAAGTGATGTGTTGCTTCTAGCTCACTTGACTGAAAACGATTTTGAGGGACTAAGTGAAGAACAAAAAGGAATAGTGGCGCCATTTAAGCGCGGAACCGGTTATCGCTTTTGTTTAACCCAGTATTTTTTGGAGAGGAAAAAAAAGAATTAATTTATGGAGTGAGATTCCTCCACTTCGGTCGGAATGACGAAGGACTACCATCTAAAGTGAGCGAAGGCTTTGTTGGCCTCGGCCATTTTGTGCGTGTCGAGCTTCTTTTTGATGGCGGCGCCGGCGTTTTCGTGAGACTCGACGATCTCGGCGGCTAGCTTGTCGGCTAAGGTACGATAAGGGTTGGCCCCTCGAGCCTTGGCGGCATTGATGAGCCAGCGGATGGCGAGAGAGTCACGGCGCTCCGGGCGGATAGGGGTAGGCACTTGATAGGAAGCGCCTCCGACACGACGAGAGCGGACTTCGATCGTTGGCTTGATGTTGTCCAGAGAAGTGTGAAGATACTCGACTCCATCTTGCTTGGTTTGCTCGGCGACAATGTCAATAGCCTTGTAAACTTGTTTGGCGGCGACGGATTTTCTACCATCTTCCATAACACAGGCGATTAACTTGGCCACTAGAGGGCTACCGTAAATCGGATCAAATTGAATTTTTTTGGGTGGGGTTTTCTTGCTTCTCATGTTGTTTTTTATTTATATAGATTGCCGCGTCGCTTTCGCTCCTCGCAATGACGAGTACGTCATTTTTTAGCTGCTGAGGGGCGTTTGGTGCCGTATTTACTACGAGAAGTGCGGCGTTTTTCAATACCGCCGGTATCGAGCTTACCTCTAATAATATGAAACTTCACACCTGGAAGATCACGAACTCGACCACCGCGTATCAGGACGATACTATGCTCGGCTAAATTGTGACCTTCTCCCATGATGTAGGCAGTCACTTCTTGTTTGTTTGATAGTCTCACCCGGGCAATTTTCCGTAAAGCAGAGTTTGGTTTTTTGGGAGTCATGGTCTTGACCTGCAAACAAACCCCAGCCTTTTGAGGACTTTGAGTGGCTACCATCCGACGCTTGATCGAGTTAAAACTCTTACGAAGAGCGGTAGTTTTTATTTTTCGGGCGTTACTTACCCTGCCGGACTTGATTAATTGATTCGTGGTAGGCATAGTTTGCTCGTGTATTTTATCAGATATTCTCGATCCTGGCACGGAGTTTGCTGGTGGGAACCAAGCGGCCAATAATAACGTTTTCCTTCATACCCACGAGATGGTCAACCTTACCCTGAACAGCGGCGTCGGTTAAGACACTGGTAGTGTCTTGGAAAGAGGCTGCAGAAAGCCAACTGTCGGTGTGCAAAGCGGCACGAATAGTACCCAAAATGAGGTTCGTTGCGGTAGCCGGTTCGCCTCCTTGAGCAATAACACCTTCATTGGCCATTTCATAACTACCTCGACTGATCACGTCTCCGGCGACAAGACTTGAATCTCCAACGGAGTCAATTCGAACGTAGTCACACATTTTTCTGGTGATAACCTCAAAATGTTTGTCATGGATACTGATACCTTGAGATTCATAAATTGATTGAATCTCGGCAATAAGGTAGTTTTGAGCGGCCCTCAAACCCTTGATCTTCAAGAGTTCTCTAATATCCACACCTCCGGAGGCCAGCTGAGTTCCAACGGCGACAAGATCACCATCTTCGACCTTAAGATGCATAGCTAAAGGAACGAGATACTCTTTGCGATCTTCTTTTTTGCCGGTAGGGGTAATAGTGATCAGGTTACCGTTGTCGGTTTCGACAATTTTGGCCTTGCCCGAGACCTCGGCTAGAGGAGCAACCAGTTTTGGCATACGGACTTCGAAAAGTTCGGTAACTCTGGGTAGACCCTGGGTAACGTCGACCCCAGCGACACCTCCGGAGTGTTTGGTGCGCATAGTAAGCTGAGTTCCAGGCTCACCGATAGATTGGGCGGCAGTGACACCAACCGGATCTCCAATGACCGCCGGAGCATTGTTAGCTAAATTATTACCGTAACACTTGGCACAAAGACCAAAACGCATTTTACAAGTAAGAGGAGAGCGAATTTCGACCTCTTTGATACCCGACTTGACGATAGCGGCGGCGACATCTTCGGTGATCATTTCACCGGCGGAAACAAGAACTTTGCGAGTTTCGGGAGCAACAACTTTTTTGGCAGAAAACCTGGAAGTGATGCTCTTTTCGAAGACTTTTCCACGAGTACCGTCGGTAGAGATGGTGAGAAACTCTTCGGTGCCGCATTCTTCTGCTCGAATAATGGCGTCATGACTGACATCGACTAGGCGACGAGTCAAGTAACCGGCATCGGCAGTACGAAGAGCGGTGTCGGTAAGACCTTTTCTGGAACCACGAATGGAGGTAACATATTCAAAGATAGAAAGACCTTCACGGAAGTTTCCTTTGGTGGGAAGCTCGACCATGTTGCCGAGAGGATCGACGTTGATACCACGCATAGCGGAGAGTTGTTTGATGGTATTTTTGGTAATGCGTCCCATGCCGGTATCGATAATTAAACGAACCGGATTATCTTCGGAAAATTCCTGCCAGGTTTTTTCAGCTAACTCGTCGGCAGTATCCATCCACATTTGAATAGTAAGCTTTCGCCTTTCTTCATTGGTGATCAAACCGGAGTTAAAATTTTCTTCGATCTCTTTAGCCTTGACGTTTCCACCTTCGATAAAGGCCGCTTTGTCGGAGTACATTTCATTGTCGGTGATGGCGAAAGAAAGACCGGAAACGGTAGAGTAGTGGAAACCCATATCTTTAACGCCATCGATGAGCTTGACCACTCTCTTGATCTCTAACTCTCGAATGGCACGATGGAAGAGAGCGGAGATTTCTTTTCTGGGAAGATTGTGGTTTAAGAAATCCCATTCCTTAGGCAGAATTTTATTGAAAATAATACGACCAACGGTAGTCTCGGTAAGTTCGTTGCTTTCTTCCGGATGGAGTCTCACAGATATTAGCTGACGGACGTTGACCACACCTGTCTGAGTGGCAGTGATGGCTTCGGTGGGAGAGGAAAAAGGCATGCTGTATGGGGCCAATTTGGTATCTATAGATGTGAGATAGTAAACACCGATGGCCATTTCCTTGGAATCGGGAATAGAAACCGGATTACCGGCGGAGGGCTTGACTAGGTTGTATTGAGGAAGCATGTGATTCTTGGCTTCTTGAATGGCTTTTTTGGTTAGGGGGACGTGTACAGCCATCTGATCTCCGTCGAAGTCAGCGTTGAAACCAGAACAGACGACAGGGTGAAGACGAATGGCGGCACCATCGACCAGTACCGGCCAAAAAGCTTGAATTGAAAGCTTGTGCAGTGTGGGGGCACGGTTAAGAAGCACGGGATGTTTTTTGGTAATTTTTTCGAGAATATCAAAAACTTCCGGTAGGCGTTTTTCGATGAGAGCTTTGGCGGCCTTGACGTTTGGAGCCAGATCTTGTTTGATGATCTCGTGAAGTACAAAGGGTTTAAACATTTCCAGAGCCATGTCCTTGGGCAAACCACATTGGTTAAGTTTTAGCTCCGGTCCGACGACGATAACACTACGACCGGAATAGTCGACGCGCTTACCGAGAAGGTTTTGACGGAAACGACCCTGCTTACCGCGAAGCATATCGGAGAGAGATTTTAAGGTTTTTCCGGTGCGTGACCGGCGAGTAGAACGGGCTTGGGAAGAATCAATTAAAGAATCGACGGCTTCCTGAAGCATACGTTTCTCATTTCTCAAGATGATTTCCGGAGCTCCGAGATCGATTAGATGTTTAAGTCGGTTGTTGCGATTGATGACCCGGCGATACAAATCATTTAAGTCGGAAGCGGCAAAGCGACCACCGGAAAGCTGGACCATAGGACGAAGGTCTGGGGGAATAACCGGAAGAGTTTGAACAATCATCCATTCCGGCTTAATTTTGGCATCGGAAAGTCCACGAACCACCTGAAGTCGTTTGGTAGCCCGAAGTCTTTTGGCTTCCGAAGGACTATTGAGGTCTTCTTTGAGCTTGGCTCCAAGTTCTTCGAGATTTATTTTCTTTAGGGCCTCAAGAAGTGCTTCCGAGCCCATGCCGGCTTCGATCCAGTCAACCAGATGATATTCCTCTAACTTAGCAAACTCCGAATCAGAGACTAGAGAATTGGCCTGAATTCTTTCAATTAACGAGCCTAATTTGCTGTAGATTTCTTCGGTGAAAGCCAGTTCGACGACCATCTGCTCCCTGAGGTTGGCTACCTTCTGCTTGTAATCAACTTTTAGATCTTCGGACTTTAGCTCCAGTTCGTCTTTAGCTTTAATTTTTTTCTTGAGCTGCTTGATTTCCTTTTCTCCCAGATCCTTGACATCTTCAATCTGTTTGTCAAAGTTGGTGCGAACTTCGTTTAACTTGGTTTCTTTTTGAGTTTCAATGTTGGCGAGCGCCTCTTCTCGGCCTGGTTCATCGACCGACATGATGAGGTATTTACTGAAGTAGATGACGGAGGTAAGGGCCTTGGGAGAAATATCAAGCAGTAAAGAAAGTTTGCTGGGAGCTCCTTTGAAAAACCAAACGTGAGCGACCGGAGCGGACAGCTCAAGATGACCCATGCGCTCGCGACGGACACGGCTCAGAGTAACTTCAACACCGCATTTGTCGCAGACAATACCTTTGAAACGAACTCGTTTGTACTTACCACAATAACATTCCCAGTCTTTAGTAGGACCAAAAATTCGTTCGCAGAAAAGCCCGTCTTTTTCCGGTTTTTGAGTTCGGTAGTTAATAGTTTCCGGTTTGGTGACCAAACCATATGACCAACTCTTGATATCTTCGGGACTCGCAAGTCTAATCTGTAATCCGGAAAAATCGATGATGTTATTCATTATTGTTAGTTGTTTTGTTTAATACCGCTTCCTCATCTACGGGATCGATGATGTCTTCACCGGACTCATCAGTTTCTTCCTCAAAAGTGGAAGCTTTAAGCTCGTCGGACATACTGGTGGCTTCGGCTATCTCGGCGGCAATCTCTGGCTTCACCGGCAAAGACTCTTCGACATGAGCCACTACTTGACCGGTAGGAATAACGGCAAGACAAAGAGAATTTAGCTCCTTAACCAAGACCTTGAAGGACTCGGGGATGGAAGACATCGGGATAGTTTCACCCTTGACGATAGCTTCGAAAGCTTTGGAACGACCGACAACATCATCGGACTTGAGAGTAAGCATTTCTTGTAGAGTATAAGCGGCTTTGTGCGCTTCAAGAGCCCAAACTTCCATTTCTCCTAAACGCTGACCACCCATTTGAGCTTTACCCCCAAGGGGTTGCTGGGTGACTAGAGAGTAAGGTCCAATGGAGCGTGCGTGAGTCTTGTCCTCAACCATGTGATTGAGCTTCAGAATGTAACTTATTCCGACGGCTGTTTCCTGGCCAAATGGTTCACCGGTACGGCCATCATAAAGCTGAGCTTTTCCATTGATGGGTAAGCCGGCCTCGATCAATGCTTGGTTTAATTTAGCTTCAGAAACGTTTTCAAAAACCGGAACGGAGTATCTTTTGCCAAGTTTCTCTCCGGCAAAAGCTAACTGAGCTTCTAGTAGCTGACCAAGATTCATACGAGCCAGAACCGAAAGGGGAGAAATGATGACATCTACCGGACGACCGTCGGCCAGATGAGGCATGTCGGCGTCGGAAACTATCTTGGAAATGACACCTTTGTTTCCGTGTCGACCGGCAACCTTATCGCCAACAGTGATTTTTCTGAGCTGAGCTACCTTAATTTTTATTTGTTGGATGACACCGGCGTCCAACTCGTCTCCGGCTTCACGACTTAAGATTCTCACCGAAACAATGGTGCCTTGTTCGCCATGAGGCATACGCAAAGAAGTGTCTCTGACTTCCCTGGCTTTCTCTCCAAAAATGGCTCTCAAAAGTCGTTCCTCGGCGGTAAGCTCAGTCTCCCCTTTAGGGGCAATTTTGCCGACTAAGATGTCGTTTGGGCCGACAGTGGAGCCAATGGCAATGGTGCCGTCTTCACCCAAGTTTCGAAGGTCGGTTTCGGCGACGTTGGGGATATCTCGAGTCAGCTCTTCAGCACCAAGCTTGGTATCCATAACGTCACAAGTGTGCTCATGAATGTGAACTGAAGAAAGTAGATCTTGACGAACACAACGGTCGGAAACTACGATAGCGTCTTCGTAACCGAGACCTTCAAAGGCGGCATAGGCTATCAAAAGATTTTGTCCAAGAGCCAGTTCACCATTTTCCGAAGCGGGCCCGTTGATGATGACATCGCCCTTTTTAAGTTTGTCTCCGAGAGAGACCAGGGGATGCTGGTTATAACAAGTGTCTTGAGAAGAGTTGTGATATTTACGAAGATGGTAAGTAACAATATCTTTTTTGATCTCAATGAAGCCGTAATCGTAAGGGGAAATTCCGGAGGCGGCCGAAGCGGCGTCTTTTTCGGAAATCTTGACACTAATATGATTGCCGTCAACAGAAAGAACTACACCATTGAAGTCAGATGAAACCACCCAACCCATGCCGGCGGCGGTAATAGCCTCCATGCCTGTACCGACGATGGGAGCAGTAGGCTTCACCAGGGGAAGAGCTTGCGTAAGGTGATGAGTTCCCATAAGAGCGCGAGTACCTTCATCCTGTTGAATAAAGGGAATCAAGGAAGCAGAAGTACCAACCACTTGACGGGGAATAACATCGATGTATTGGACTTTGTCGATGTCGGCTTCAATAAACTTACCGGCGTATCTTACCGGAACCCATTTCTGAGTAATAGAGTCTCCGTCTCTCTCGATGCCGGCGTGGGTAATATAAGCATCTTCTTCATCATCGGCGGCGAGATAAACAGCCTCATTGCCGATTTTAAAAGTAGTTTTTCCGCCTTTGACGATCTTGCTTACCGGTAAGTATGGAGCCTCCAAAAAGCCATAGGCGTTAATACGAGCATAAAGAGCCAGATAGGTGACCAAACCAATATTTGGTCCTTCGGGAGACCTAACCGGACAGATACGAGAATACTGGGAAGAGTGGATGTCGCGCATGGAGAAACTGGCGCGTTCACGAGTGATGCCACCAGGTCCCATGACGGAGATACGGCGAAGGTTATCAATCTCGGAAAGAGGATTGACCTGATCGAGGATTGACGAAAGCCGGTTGCGACGGAAAAATTCAGTAATAGCGGAAATAATGGGACGAGGATTGACGAAAGCGGCGGGAGTGGGTAGTTCGTCCGGCTTGGCGAGAGACATCTTTTCTTTGATAGATCGCTCCAATCTGAGAAGCCCGGCTTTGAAAGAGGTTTGATTGACTAGTTCTCCCACGCAACGGAGGCGGCGGTTGGCCAGATGATCAATATCGTCGGTTTTACCAGTGCCATTTTGAAGTCCAATTAAGTATTTGACAGAGCCAATAAAGTCCTCAGTCGTCAAGGTAATGTGTTGCTTGTCGATAGGGGTATTAAGACCCAGCTTGCGATTCATCTTATAGCGACCGACCAAGCCAAGATTGTAGCGGCGAGCGTCGAAGAACATCTGGTGAAGGAGAGCTTTGGCATTGTCTAACACAGCCGGCTCACCGGGGCGAACCTTCTGATAGAACTCGAGAAGAGCTTCTTCGGTGTTGGTACTGGAGTCTTTGAGAAGGGTGGTAGAAATGTAACGGTGTTCCTTGTCGGTATCTGAATCGACAAAGAGAGCCAAGATTTCTTCATTGGTACTAAAGCCTAGGGCACGGATAAGAGTCGTGGCAGAAACCTTGCGGTGGCGGTCGATACGGACGGAGATATGATCGTTGCGACTGACGATAAACTCGAGCCAGGATCCTCGCATGGGGCGAACTTCGGCCTGGTGAATCGCCCGACCGGAGTGGGGATCGACTTCACGGGTAAAGTAGGCACCGGGTGAGCGGACGAGCTGGTTAACCACGACGCGCTCGACACCATTGATGATAAAGGTACCAATGGAGGTCATCATGGGGATGTCCCCCAGGAAAATTTCTTGCTGTTGGGTGGCTCCCGTGTGGAGATTGGTGAGCTTGACCGTGGCCCAGAGAGGAGCTTCAAAAGTGACCCCCTTTTCGATGGCTTGCTTGGGAGAAAACTTGGGCAGACCGACACGATTACTTAAAAATTCAAACTCAAAGACCTTACCGGTGAAGTCCCGGATGGGGTTTAACTCCAATAGTGATTCGCGGATGCCATCTTCGAGAAATTGTTTGTATGAGTCTAGCTGGGTTTGAGCTAAGTTTGACTCGGGTAACCTGGAGGCAATATTGCCCCAATCTTCGCGTTTGGTTTGTTTTATCATCCGTATTTTGGGTTTTTTAGGCTAGGGTAAATAACAACGGGCAACACATAAAAACTCGACTGGCACAAAATCCAGCCAAGTTTAGAGCAGTGTCGTAAGTATAAGGGGAGACTGCGCGCCTGTCAACCAGGAAGTTGTATAATACGGCGATCTAGATTAGGAGGCTACTTTGAAAATATTTTGGCTAAGTGTTCTGGAACGAACTTTGTTTTTGCTATTAATCTCCTTTGTCATCCTATGGTTCTCAAAAGAGACAATCTTAACGGGTGCAGGCACAGCATCGGCAATACTGATTGCCACGCTCGGGATTGTCCTGTCCACAGGGATAATAATCGTAGTAACTACCTTCGGAACACTTTGGATGTTCGAGAGGATTGCTATGAGGCAGGGAGTAGGCATTGAAGATGTGATTTTTGCTCTTTACAAACTGAGGTGGGATTTTAACCGGGTGGCATATGATGTGAACTTTAAGGCTGACTTTGAAGAAACAAAGAGGATCAGAGGCCAGATCGAGGCCGAAAAAATTGAGCATTGGGGAGATTTGTAGTCATTTGCCGGTGGCCGAAAGTCCGAAAGATAAATCACTAAATTCTACGAACGAAGGAGAAAAAATGGGAGATGATTGCCCTAAGTCATGCAAACACAAGACATTTCATTTTTGTATGGAATCCGGGACACACTGTGATAAGCATTGCGATTGTGGGTGTTACTTGTGCGAAGAAGAAAGACAACAGATGATATTGAAAATGGTAGTAAAGAATGCTAAAACCGTTCAAAAAAAACGGAAATCTGCTAAATAATCTATTGCCGGTGGACGAAAGTCTGCCGGTTTTTTGTAGAGTGAGATCCCTCCACTTCGGTCGGGATGACAAGACTATTTGCAGTCTTTTTTGAGGTAGGTGCAGATGTTTTTGGAGTGCTCGGCGAAGGTGTCGGCAAAATGAATTTTGCCGTTTAAGTCATGGAGATAGTACATGGCTGAAGTTTCCTGTGGATTGGAGGCGGCTGAGAGAGCGTCTTTGCCGGGATTGGCTATTGGCGTGGGCGGAAGTCCGGTATTGAGATAAGTATTGTAGGGAGATTTAAACTTGAGATCTTCAAGGGTAAGGTCTTTTTCCCACCAATCACAGTTGATCTGCTTACAGCGGGCTGATCCCAGAGCGTATTGAACCGAAGCGTCTATTTGCAGAGCCATGCCGATTTTTAAACGATTGGCGATAACTCCGGCAATCAAGGGCATTTCCTCGGAGGTAGCGGCCTCTCTTTCCAGTAATGAAGCCAGAATGGTCATGTCAGTTAATTTATCCGAAGGGATATCGGCGGTGACTTCTTCAAATTGCTTGGTCAGTCGTTTCACAATGTCCGAAGCAGAAGCTTCCGGGGAAAAGTCGTAGGTGTCGGGAAAAAGACGACCTTCATTACCTCGAGTAAGGGAAGCAAACTGTAATGGGTTGTAGTTATTTTCTTTTATTTGGCTGAATGTCTTGTCGAAAATAAAATTTATTTCTTCACTTCTTAAGCCTTCGGGGATGGTCACACGGACTTGGCGAGAGTAAGCACGCAACAGAGCTTCGGCCATTTCGGTAGCATCCATGTTCGGAGAAAGCTTGAAGTAACCGGCTTGAATTTTGCTAGCTATACCGAGACGAATGACGGTGAGCTTGAAAGCGATTCTGGATCTAATTAGTTGGACTGAGCTGAGATCGTTGGCGATTTTATCGATACCGGTGCCGGGCTTGATTTCAAAATCAACGACTGGAGTGTCTTGACGAGTAACTGGCTGGATAGCCTGAAAATACCAGGAAAATCCGAGTACGGACAAAATGGTTATAGCGATAAAAAAACGCTTAAACATAGTTTAAATTTCACTTAGAAGTGCTCGACGATAGACGTTCGTATTCGAGTTGTAGATAAAAACCCGACCGCACTTGCAGGTGACCTGGTCCGTGTCTTTGACCTTTGGTGATGGCTTACTTTGGCCTTCGGTGAGCGAAGTACCACAGCCGACACAAGTACCACGCGATAAGAGCCAGGCTTGAACAGGAGCGATAATATTCTTGAACATGGTTTGATTATATATTATGTGATGGAGTGAGATTGCCACGTCGGAATACCTCCTCGCAATGACGGGGTTTAGAGGGAGTCGAGATAGTCTTGAAGGATGAGGGCGGCGGCGGTTTGGTGCTCTTCTTTTTTCCTTCTAATTAAGGTTTTACCCTGTTCTTTCATGGTTTTTCTAGCGGTATGAGAGCTTAGATCTTCGCGATAAAAAATTATTTCCTTGGGAAATATATCGTAGATCTTTTGGCTCAGATCTCGAGAAAAATTGACGATTGGGCCGTATTCCGGAACACCGATGACAATTTTGTCCGGATTGTATTTGTTGAGATAAGGAAGAAGTTTCTCGACGAGCTGGTCAATTTCTTTTTCGTAAACGGTGCCGACTGGAGTAACAAGTATCCCCTCTTCGGAAACGGCAATACCGGTGTGGGCAGTACCTGGATCAAGACATAGAATAATTGGCATTGCCTTATTATATTCTGGATTGCCACGGAGTACCTCGCAATGACGATGGAGTGAGATCCCTCCACTACGGTCGGGATGACACGGTAGGACTGGATCCCGGATCCAGGTCCGGGATGACAGGCACTGATGGATCCCCGCCTGCGCGAGGATGACGAGTACGTCAGTTTGGAATTAGGTTGGCTTCAACTACCAAACGGCGGAGAGTGGTACCGGGGGGCACACAAGTAATGAGTTTGAGAGTTTTGTCTGAGTACTCTTGACGCAGAACCCAAAGTTCTTTGGGCTTGACCTCAAAGGTTTTGCTTATGCGATAAGTGTACTCGACGCCATCGTAGGTCACAAATATATCGGAGCCAACTTTGATCTTGGGAAGAGTTGAAAATATCGTGGTGTATTTTTTGGGATCAAAAAATTGAGGTAAGGTCGAATGGCCAAAAATAACCGGAGAACCTATCTGTCCCGGCAAGGCTGTTTGGGGATACTGAACCAGGTGTTGGGTGAGGTCTTCGTCTCTCAGAGCCACATTGGCGTCGAAAATTCCAAGCGAGGGTATAGAAAGGGTGTAAAAATCCGGAACATTGTCTCCGAAAGTTTTTTTGGAGGCGAAAAGATTGTTTTGAGGGGTACCGGGGAACCAACTACTGGCCTTGGTAAAGTCTAACCCCGAAACAACAACCGGCTCACCCTCTTCCTGAGCTTGAGATTGATAATAGGCCGGAGAAAGTAGGCCTGAGTCAGCCAGATTAAATAAGCGGAAGTTATTAAACTGATAACTGACGACAGGGTAAGCCACGCCACCAAGAATGGCGAGTCCCAAGGCAGAAACCAGAGTGGGGATGGTTTTTAGATAGAGAGGAATGCGGCGGCCGGGATGGGGATTGCTCGGTGTAGCCTTGCGATAGCTATATGACATATCAGTTGCTAACGAGGTCGAACTTAATGTTTCGGAGTGGGAGAATCTTGGTAATGAGAGGCAGAGGAGGAAAGATCTTGATATTTACTCCGGTAAAACCAGGAATCGGTTCAAAGAAGTGACGCAGGCCGGAAACAGATCTGCCTTTGATGAATTGCGCTAGTTTTTGCTCGTCTATTTCCGGATAAAGAGAGGCTTCAATCATGACTTTTGATTGGTAAATGCCACCTAACTTAGTGGGGTTTTCCAAACTAACAGTGGTCGACTCCTTTTTGATGTATGAGCCAGTGGGAATTTGGCTTTTTAGTTCGTTAGTAGCTAAATCATTGAGACTTCCTTGAGAGTAAACCAGAGCGTCGAATGAGCCTTCCAATACTAGACTAACGGTAGTGGCTTCTTCGGAGAGATTGTGGTCAAACTGTTTCTTGGTAAAAATAATGTCGGAAAGAGGTAGGGTTTTTAGTTCGGGATTTTCCATTTGAGCGTCGGATTGAACTTTGGTCTTGATTTTTTCAGTAGCGGTAGCCAGTAATTTATCTTGATCAGCCTTAGAAACAGCGTTGACGGCGCGAGAAGTGCCGCCAGCAAAATCCGCTTCGGCAACGGCCGCGGCTACGGCTCTAGAAAAGTCGCCGACGCTAAAAATGGTACCTTTGAGAAGATTGTATTCGGCGCCAATTTTTACAGCATTAACCTTGACACCGGTAGCTTTCGTATTATCAACAGCACTGGCAGAAGCAATGGTGACATCGTCCTGCAAAACAAAAATATATTTACCAGTATCATTTTTCACCGTAGATCCTGATTTTAAAATAATTGGCGCGGAGGTTTTGTTTGCGATGGTAATAGTACCAGTTGCCTTATCCCCAACATTGGCCGTACCGGTGGTGGAAATGGATTCCTGAGCGGAGCCGGAAAAAGTTTTCTTGGTAGCCACCAGAGTCGGGATGCCTGGTTGTGGAGACTCGGCAATGGCAATTCCCAGCTGTTTGTTTACTTTTTGAGGGTTGAAGTGAATGGTTATTTCGACTTGACCCAAAAACAAGTAAGCGATTAGTCCCAGAAATAAGATGATGGGGATGACCAAGACAAATAGATAGCTTAGACGAGGAAGGCGTGGAAAATTGATCTTGGGTAGTGGGGGAAGGGCGATTTTAAAATGATTTTTTTTCTGAGGTGACGAGCTGATCTCATCTCCAGAGAAGGCGTACTTCGGTTCAACGTCTTCTATATTTTCTTCTAATGACTCAATCGGCTCCGCCAATGAAATGGAGGGAGGAGGAGCGGTTTCTTCGTAGGAAAAGCCCAACTCTTCCATTGACGAAGGTGTTTTTTCAGGAACCACCAAATTAGATTCTTCATCCGCTTCTTTAATTTCGAAACCAATAGACTGGACGGCCTCGATGCCCCCGGTAAGGGCAATGGCTTTGATGGAAAAATCTATCGGGAGTATTTCTACTTTCGGAATGTGTTTAAAGGGAAGCCTATCTGTCCAAGGAAAGGCGGTAATTTGTTGCGACTCTTCTTCCAAGCCGTTACCGTTCGTCAGGATGAAACGAGCGGGATAGTTATTAAGATCCATTCTGGTAAGTCCTTCCTCAACGTCGTGAGCCAGATCCCCGGATCTAGCCACCTCTTCCGTTTTGTTGACGGCTCCAAGATAAACATATGAAACGGCCACTTTGCTGGTATAGACTTCCAAGAGAATGACGGTGGGGGGCATGCCTTCTCTTTTTTTGAGGAAGTGGGCAATGGCTCGATTGGTGGTGACCGCCCCAATGGGTTCTAGTCCCAACTCCTTGCAAAGATGAGTGACTAGTTTGGTCTTGGTAGAATGGATCTTTTCATCTTCCATCCAGGAAGCGGGTAGACCAAAAACAACTCTCTTGGGTTGACCTTTGATGACTTTGATAGCCTGATCCAAAGAGGAATCAACACCGTTGATAAGAGACTCTTCATCGGCCCAGGATTCGTATGAACCGACATTGACGACTTCGGGTGAGCCGTCTAATACTTCCCAGAGGGCCGTTTTGATGAGTGACTCATGAATTTCGATGGCCAAAAAATACTCTGGTTCGGGAGCTTTGGTTTTGTTGCCAAATAGGTTGACTAGGTTCACAAAATGTTTGTTTGTCAAACAAACTGTAAATAGAGACGACGAATGCCGGCGCCCAGGGACTCTTGTTTGACTATCTTTATCTTAGCAAGTTCTGCCAAACTTGCCACATGCGGACCTCCACACAGCTCTTTGGAAAAGATTTTATCGCCTTCTCCAATCGTATAAACACTGACAAGTTCCGGATATTTTTGACCAAAAAAAGCCAAGGCTCCTTCCGCAACGGCTACATCTTTGGGCATTTCCTGCTTTATTACGGGTAATTTTTCGAAAATTTTTTGATTGATTAGGTTCTCAACAGATTTTATTTGGTCATCGGATAATTTTTCGAGGTGAGAAAAATCGAAACGGAGACGCTCCACGGTAATATTACTGCCCTTTTGACTGACATGACTCCCCAAGATGTTTCTTAAGGACGCATGAAGAAGGTGGGTAGCGGTGTGATAAGCAGTCACGGTGGTGGAGTGGTCGGACAGACCACCTTTGAACATACCCATAGAAGCGTTTCGGCTGAGATCTTGATGTTTTTCAAATTCCTCCTGAAATTGTTCCGTATTTATCGACTTACCGATTTGAGCCAAAATCTCGGTGGTAATCTCCAGAGGGAAACCGTAGTTTTGATAAAGATCAAAAGCATCTTTACCGGAAACATCGGTTTTCTTTTCCAACTCTTTGATGCCTTTATCTAATGATTTTTCAAACCGGCCAACCTCATTGGCAATGGCGCCTTGAACATAAAGAGAGTCGTCTTTGACGAAGTAAATGCTTTTGTAAATTTCTATAATCGACGAAGTAATACCGGCGAGCTGAGTAATACCTTCGCGACCACCCATCAGAAAGTGAAGCTTAACAGCCGCCCGACGAAGGAGGCGGCGGAGGACGTACCCCTGAGCTTTGTTGCTCGGGAAAATACCGTCTTTGATGAGAAAGGTGGCGGCAGTGAGATGATCGGCAATAATGCGCATGGGGGGCTGGTTTTCTTCGTCTTCATAGGACTTACCGGATAATTTTTCGATTTCTTTGACGATCGGATCGTAGATACTGGTGCGGAAGATATCTGGATCATCGTTGACGGCGGCGGCTAAACGAACGAGACCGCCGCCAAAATCGATATTTTTTTGGGGAAGCTCGGAAAGGCTGCCGTCGGCATTTTTTTGGTACTGCATAAAAACTGAGTTTCCAATCTCCAGAAAGCGGCCACAGTCACAGTTGGGGTGGCATTTTTCATCTTTGTAAGGAGAAACTTCGTGAAGTTTGAGATCGGTACCAAAATCGAAAAAAACTTCGGAGTCCGGACCTCCCGGCTCACCCACGGGCATTTTTTCCGGTACACCGGCGCGGGACCACCAGTTCTTGCTGGCCGGATAGATAAAAATATGTTCGTCGATATTTTTTATGTTGGCTCGCATAAAAAGATCCCGCCAAATTTCTAAGGTTTCAGTGTCTTTTTTGATTTGATCGTTGCCTTCGAAAACGGTGACAAAAAGTCGAGAAGGATCCAAACCAAGCCCTTTGTTGGGGTCGGTTAGAAACTCAAAAAAATATTTTAGTTGTTCTTTCTTAAAATAATCGCCGAGAGACCAGTTGCCAAGCATCTCAAAAAAAGTACTATGACGATTGTCTCCAACCGATTCAATGTCTTGAGAACGGAAACATTTTTGGGAATCGACTAGGCGAGTGCCAAGAGGGTGTTTTTCTCCAAGTAAATAAGGCATCATCGGCTGCATGCCGGCGGAGGTAAAAAGAGTAGTGGCATCACCTTCGGGAACCAGGGAAGCTGAAGGGATTAAAGCATGACCCCGCCGTTGCATAAAGTCCAGATATTTCTGACGAATTTCATTGATGGTCATGTTCAGACAAATTATATAGCAAGGGTGGGGTGGAGTGAGATCCTTCGACTTCGCTCAGGATGACGCGTGGCTAGAGAGTGGGTTTGAAGGGTTCGGGGCGGGTGGGGCGAACCGAGGGAGAGGGGGGTGGAGGAGATTCAAGGATGGCGTGGTGCTGGGTTTCTTCGGTAGGAAAATTGGAGATGGATTGCCACGTCGGAGTACCTCCTCGCAATGACGTATCTAAGTTTTTGTATTTTTCGGGGATAGAATCAACGACTTTTTTGACGATCTTGCGACCTTCGTCGGTGCCGAATAAAAAAGTGGCGGCGACGCCGAAGAGGATGCCAAAAGCAAAAGGCAGTGAGCTACCTTTCGGTTTATCAGAGGGAGTTGTCATAAGCATCGATGTCTACCGGAGGTTTTGGTTTGTCTCGACCCAGTAGATGAGAGATGGTCTCCATGATTTTGCCACTTTCTTTGAATCCCTCTAGGATAGCAAAGAGGCCGAGAGCCGGTTGGGATATTTTCTCAAAAGTATTAGAGACGTTGTCTATGGTCTGATTAATGCGGCCGAGTGAGTAGCGGAGTTCTTTGAGGAGATAAATTAGCTGGATTCCAACTGCGACAGCGACGATGGTGAGTAAAACTACAGAAACCATGGAAATTATTTGAGGTAGGGTCATAAAATAATAATAACATTTTTATAGATTGCCGCGTCGGAGTACCTCCTCGCAATGACGGTCTTATTTTGAGATAATGGTGACCGAAAGGTTTTTGGTAGCGGAGCGAGAGAAGCGGTTGACGCTTTTTATTTGAATAGCAATTTCACCTTGAGGAAAATTAAGGCTGGTGATAAAGTGTCCGGAAGCATCCGGCCTGATTTTGATGTCTTCGTTGATAAAGACAGTAGCGTCGATGGCCGTATTACCCTCTATCTCTACCGGAGACACCAAAACAGCATTATTTTCCGGGTTAGAAATTGAAAGTTTTGGCGGAATAACGATGGCTCGGAACTGAAAAATAAGATAAACCAGAAAGACTGTGCCTCCAACCACATAGGGGAGAAACTGAGTGGCATTATCAGATAAAAACCGCTGAGAACGATGTTTGGATGCGGATGGTTGTTCCGGATGGCGAAAGTCCCGACGGAAGATAGCAATTAATTCGTTTGGATTTAAGTCCAATCTTTGACAAAGGTTTCTGATAAAGCCCTTGGCAAAGGTTTCTGATGGAAGTAGTTGATATTTATCTTGTTCCAGGGCAGAGATGTATCTAGAGTCTATTTTGGTGAGGCCGGAAAGTTGGTCAATAGACAAACCTCTCTTCTGTCTCGCTTGAGAAATGATTTGACCGACGGTCTTCATACTGATGAATTATCTTCACCGGGAAAAACTTCACTAAGACTGCTAACAATGATTTCTCTGGGCTTGTTTCCCTCCGCGTGAGCGAGAACGCCAGCCATTTCCAATTGATCGAGAATGCGGGCGGCGCGGGCATAGCCGATTTCTAGACGTCTTTGAAGGAGTGAGGCGGAACCCTTACCTTCAGCGATGACCAAATGAGCAGCTTCCTCAAATTTGTCGTCAACATCGCCTAGGTTTTGGCCTGAAGCCGAAAGAGTTCCTGGGGATTCTTTGGCTTTAATGATGGTGTCGTCCATCTGGGAAGTAACTCCGGTGCGGCGAATAAAATCGAGAAGGGTCTTAATTTCTTTATCGGAAACAAAAGCGCCTTGGATACGTTTTGGTTTGGCGATGTCCGGCGGAACGTAAAGCATGTCCCCCTTCCCGAGGAGTTTTTCGGCTCCGGGGGTGTCGATGATGACGCGGGAATCAATCATGGAGGTCACCTGGAAAGCAATACGGGCGGGAATATTGGCCTTAATGATACCGGTAAGAATGTTGACAGAGGGACGTTGGGTAGAAAGAATCAGATGGATACCGACGGCCCGAGCCATCTGAGCCAAACGAACTATTTTTTCCTCAATTTCACCGGCGTTCTTGGACATCATAATATCGGCCATTTCATCGACGATGACGATGATAAAGGGCATGGTCTGGAAACCGATCGTTTCGTTGTAACCGGCAATATTTTTGACTTTCAGTTCTTCAAAAAGGCGGTAGCGTTTTTCCATTTCGACCACTAACCAACCGAGAGCGTTGCTGACTTTAGAAACGTCGGTAATCACTCGAGTCAGTAGGTGGGGTATGTCGTTGTAAGGAGTAAGTTCCACCCGTTTGGGGTCGACCATGATGAATTTAACTTCCTCCGGAGAGGCTCGAAAAAGAATTGAGGAAATGATGGCGTTGATTAGGACAGATTTACCGGAACCGGTAGTGCCGGCAATGAGCAAGTGAGGCATCTTGGCTAGATCGGCGACAACTTCTTGACCGGAAACATCTAGCCCGAGTGAAAAAGCGGTTTTGGAACGATTTTCTTGCATGACTTTTTTGGAAAGCATCTCGCGAAGTGAGACAAACTCCAGAGATCTATTGGGAATCTCGATACCAACCAGATCACGACCGGGGATGGGGGCTTCGATACGAATTTGCCCTTGGGGAGCGGAGAGGGCCAAAGCCAGATCGGACTGGAGAGCACTAATTTTGCTGAGCTTCGTTCCCATGGTGATCGCCAGGGCGTACTGAGAAACTGCCGGACCTTGGTGAACTTCCATAACTTTAGCTTGGATACCAAAAGAAGCCAAGGTATTCTGAATAATTTCGATGTTATTATTGATGTCACCCCTGTCAGCCTTACCCAGTTTCTGATCGCTTAGCAAGGTAAGTGGCGGATACTGCCAGACTCCGGCGGAGGCACCGTCCGGCAGACGTCTGGATTGGATGGCGGTCTGAGGACTGTGGAAAGTTTCTTTGCTGGTAATGATTTTTAACGGTTCGGCGGTTTGATGTAAGGAGGGGGTGGAAGTTTCTTCACCCCCGGTGATTTTGACAGTGTTACTTTTATTTAAAAAGGTAGGGGTCCTCCCTTTGATTCCGGCAAATCCCCCGAGTTTTCCCGTCGCGACGGTTAATCTGGCGACGATATTTCGAGCGAGGACCAAGATGTCTTCAATGGAGGTTTCAAAAAGGATAACGATGCCGATCACGGTCCCAACGAGATAAAAGAGGATGGCGCCGGGGATTGAAATAAGTGAAACTACAGATTCTTTGATCCCGAGACCGAGACTGCCGGTACCAAATAAACCGGAGAGGGAAACCATGGTGACGATGCTACCGAGAAGTACGTGAGTTGAGGCGATGGCTAACTTGGCGTGAGTGATGATGAGACCGCCGACGATAAAAATAAAGGGGAGAAAAAGCAGAGGCCAACCAAAAAATTGCTGACCTAGTTGGTTGACCTTGGTGAGAATCTCACCTTGCTGAGAAAAAGAAATTGCTAGAAGACCACCGAGTCCCATGAGGATCACGGCCAAGACGGAGTTCGTGGTGTCCTTTTTAAGATTAAGCTTATACGGTTTACTGCGTCGACCTTTTTTGCGAGCCATAGATAGATATCATTATAGATTATTAGAATTACAAAAGGTGGTGATTTGTTCTAGAATTTGGTCTAAATTACTTTCGACATCTTCACTGGTGAACCTAAGAAACTTAATGTTTAGACCTTCAATCTGTTCTTGACGGAGTTTATCATACTTAATTTGCCCAGGAGAGAGATGAATTCCACCATCAATTTCAATGGCTAGCTCTTTTTCAGAAGAATAAAAATCTAGAACATATGACGCCACACTGTATTGCCTGCGAAACTTAATATTATGGAAACGGCGGTCTCGAAGTTGGATCCAAAGTATTTTTTCTGAATTCGTTTGCTTCCTTCGAAGCAGTCTTCTTTTTTCTGTTTGTGAGGATTTATTGAAGTAAGCGGTCACATAGCTATTTTATACACCTCAGCCCCTGGCCCCTCTCCTTCTGAAGGAGAGGGGAAGCGAATCAGTTTCACTGATGAGTGGGGTGAGGTCAAAAAGCTTAAACTTCGATGAGGATGGCGATGACGAGGGGGCGGCGCTGGGTGTGGTCGAAGGCAAATTTTTCCAGCTGACTTTCGATCTTTTTGCGGAGGAAACCCCAGTCGGTGGCCGGACCCTTGATATCTTTCAAACAATTTTGCACCTGCTTGCGGGCATCACGAATTAGGTCTTGGGACTCCTTTTGATAGACGAAGCCTCGAGAAATAATCTCGATATCGCCTCCCACTTGAGAGTTATCGCGTCTTATGGGAACAATCGTAAGAAGAATGCCATCTTCGGACATGACCTGACGATCGCGTAGAACCACGGTGCCAACGTCACCGATACCCAGACCATCAACATAGATATTTTTAGTTTCGAACTTGGGACCTTCTTTAACGACATGGTCTTCAAGAATGATGGACTGACCCTCGGAAAGCACAAAAACCTTTTCTGCGTCCATGTTCAGATCTTTGGCAAGATTTTTATAAAGCATCATGTGACGAAGATCGCCACCGATAGGGATAATATTCCTGGGGCGAATTAAGCGAGCCAGTAAGGCCATGTCTCCACGATAGCCATGACCGGAGACGTGAAGATTTTCCGAAGTACCGGAGTAAACAACCTCGATACTGTTTTTGTACAAGGTGTCCATAAGGTCAAAAATGTCGGCGTCGTTGCCGGTACCAGGGATGGCGTTGGAGCTAATAATAACCTTGTCGCCTCTTTTCAAGTTTGCCAGGCGATGTTCGTTGTTAGCCAGCCGATGCATGGCCGAACCGGATTGACCTTGGGAGCCGGAAATAAGGATGGTAACTTGGTTAGCGGGGAGATTGGCAATCTGGGCAGGTTTGATCAAGACACCATTGGGGATTTTGATAAAACCGGTTTTGGCGGCGGCTTCAATATTTTGTTCGACGGAGCGGCCGATAATAGCGATGCGACGGTGATACTTGACCGAAGCGTCGATAGCAATTTGAAATCGTGAGATCGATGAAGACATGGTGGTGAAGATAAGTTTTCCTTGAGTATTTCTGATTTCGTTATCGATGGCCCCCATCAAAGTTCTCTCCGAAGGACAAAAACCGGACTTTTCGATACCCAAGCAGTCGGTAAGCATGAGGTCGACACCGTTATTGCCGGCGGCGGCCATGGCTCCTAGATCCGGAGGGAGATTGTCGATAGGGGTGAGATCAAACTTGTAATCGGCGCCGTGATAGACAGTTCCGGCCGGAGTCTTGATTAATAAATGGAAACAGTTCGGGACCGAATGAGTCGAGTGAATAAACTGAATGTGAAAAGGTCCCAGATCCAGTGTGCCCTCGACCGGAGTCATACGATTGGGGATGCCAAACTCACGAACCCTAATTTCGGCCATGGCGATAGCCAGCTTGCCACCAAAGACCTCAACCTCTTTGAGACGAGGGAGGATGTAAGGCAGGCCTCCAATGTGATCCATGTGGGGGTGAGTCAGAACGATACCGAGCAGTCTTTTGCCCGGTTTTTCCAGGTAACTGATATCGGGAATGACGGAGTCGACACCGAGGGCGTTATCTTTGGGGAAGCCCATACCGCAGTCGATGACCAACTGGTCATCGCCGTATTCGTAAACGTACATATTTTTGGTGACTGAACCGACACCACCGAGAGGAATCAACTTAAGTTGAGACATAATTTTATTATACTAATAATCCTAGTTTACGGTTAGTTTTGGGGGGAACTCAGACAATTCACTCTCAACAGCGTTTCCGTGGACTGGGGATAGTATAGCATGTAAACTGATATGGAAATGGAAAAGAGAAAAAATAAAGAGCGGGTGGTGAGGATTTTTAACCTGTCGGAAGATGTTTGGCCGTTTATTGAGGCTTACGGAGACAAAAAATTGCAGGCCTGGGAAATAAAAGAAAACGCCAATCTGACAGACAAAGATCTTTTTTCGATGGCTGAGGAGTTTGAATTTACTTTTATCACCCCCAGACCTCTTGATCCCCTTTTCGTCGAGTATTATAAGAAGCTGTGTCTGGTGAGGGACTTAGAAATTTTGGTCCCCAAAAACCACTCGGGGAAGCTCTGTGAAGACATCTTAAATGATAAGGCGGTGATGGAAAGACTACTTCAATTGGGTAAAGAGTATCAAAGACTAAATCTGACGAGTTATTCAACTACTCCATACTTTTTGAGACTAGCTGAGACGCTTAGAAAAAATGGGGTCGAAATCCGCACGTCTGAGGCACCTGAAGAATCAAGTGCCTGGACGGTAAATTTTTATGGCAGTAAGTCCGGAATACGACAGCTAACTCAAATAAACGGAGCGATCCGAGCCGATCTGAAGATGCCGAACGGAGTGGTGAGTTCGGGAATTATTGATACTGCCGGAATGGCGACGAATAAATACATAAAAGAAGGTGGCGTCGTAATTAAAACAAACAAGGGCCATTCCGGAGCAGGAGTGCTGATATTCCGTAAAGGGGATTTACCGAAAAAATTTGCACAATGTGAGAAAAAAATTATCAAAATACTCAGTCGAGACTCTTATTGGGAAAAATTTCCCATCGTAGTTGAGTCCTTGGTAATTCCAAACTCCAGAATCGGAGGAGGCTTTCCAAACGCCGAGTTTTTTATCCGACAAGACGGCGAGGTGGAGTTTTTGTATTACTGTGGCATGAGGGTGGATGAAAATGGCGTGTTTAGTGGAGTAGAAATTGGTGAAAATGTTCTGCCCAAGAGAGTGGCTTCCAGAATTACCGATATTGGGTATTTAATTGGAGAGCAATTTAGTAAAGATGGTTACCGAGGATATTTTGACGTGGACTTTATTGCCGCCAAAGGCGGAGATGTCTATGTCAGTGAGTCAAATGTGAGAGTCACCGGAGGAACACATGTCTACGAAGCCGGGAAGGAGTTGGCTGGACGAGACTTTATCAAAAAAACTTTTGTGCTGTCGAACAACATGTTTACTATGCCCACCAAAAAGAAGTTTACTTTCGGAAATTTGTACAAATTAATGAAACCGATACTTTTCTCCAGAAAATCAAAGGAGGGATTGGTTATTTGCTCATCCAACTTGCTGACCGATGGATATTTGTCTTACATTATTTTTGGGAAAAATAAAAAACGGGCGGAGGCAATTGAAGCCGAGATGAAAAAACTATTGACCGGAAAATAATGTCATTCTGAACTTGATTCAGAATCCAGAAATGCCTGGATGCCGGATCTGGTCCGGCATGACTTGGTGATGGAGTGACGAGGTTTTACCACTTGGGGAGGAAGGATTTGACGTTGTCAGGCGTGACTTGGACGGTTTTGGCTTGGCCGGTGACTACCATGGTGGCCACTTTGCGAACAACACCTTCGATGGTACGGTTCAGAGTACGGATACCGGCATCGTAGCCCAGAGGGCGGATAAGGGTGGGCCAGAGGGCGGGATCGATGGAAATGGTAGATGGATCCATACCGGCGGCTTCGAGAGCTTTGGGCAGAAGGTAATTTTGGGCGATATGAGTTTTTTCTTCGTCGGTGTAGGAGGGCATTTGAATCGGTTCGAGACGATCCATGACGGCGGTGGCCAAATTGCCAGTGTTGTTGGCGGTGGCGATAAACATAACTTCCGAAAGATCGACCGGATAATCAATAAAGTGATCGAGGAAGCGGTCGTTTTGACTGGGATCCAGAAGCTCCACTAAAACACCCATGATATCCATACGGGCTTCTTCGGTGACACGGTCAATTTCATCCAGAAGAATAATGGGGTTTTTGACGCCGGCGGTACAGAGAGCGCGGGCGACGTAGCCCGGTTCGGCTTCGATGTGGAGACGAGACTCACCGCGAAGGTCGCGGGCTGAGCCAAGACCGCCGAAGGGAATGCGGGCGATGGGACGGCCTAAAGCTTCGGAGAGGGCATAGGCAAAGGTAGTTTTTCCGGTACCAACGAGACCAACGAGACAAATAATGGGGGCGCGAGCGGCGCCGAGGTTTCTGGTGGCGCGGAGTTTGAGAACGGCCATGTACTCGATGATTCTTTCTTTGACCGACTCCATGCCGTGATGACTTTTATCCATCGATGTTTTGATGGCCGTTAGGTCTATTGCCCGCTCGACTCTTTTATTCCAAGGAATTTTGATAATCCAATCAATGTAATGTGAGACTTTTTCAAACTCTTCGGAGTAAAATCCTTGGGTAAACATGCGTTCCAGACGAGCGACCATGTCTAAAGCTTTCTCTTTAAGTTCAGGGGGCATCTCGACGCCTTCGAGTTTTTGATTGAGGATATCCAGATCGCGACGAGCGATTGAGTTAGCGTCTGAAGTTGGGGCAGAGTTATCCATCTGGATTTAGTATATATGAGATGATAAAGACATGAAATACAAAGCGATTGGGTTTGATTGGAATGGAGTAATTTTTGGGCTACCCGGGTCAGTCTTTTCTCAAGGGGCCGCAGATGTGCTAGATGTGAAGGTCGTAACCTTTAGAAGAGCTTATTTCGAGAACAATCACCTAATCAACAAAGAAGGGGCTTCCAAGGAAGTATTTTGGGCAGCCGTGTTAGAAGATCTTAAAAAATCAGATAGGTTATCTGTGCTCTTAGACTACGTAAATAATATTCCAAAAGGAATAATTAACGAAGATGTCGTCGAAGTGATCGCAAAGCTCAAAAAGGCTGGATTAAAACTGGGGCTGGTTAGCAATGAAACATTAGAGGGTGGAGAAAAAATTAAACAAACTGAAGTCGCGAAGTATTTTGACCAGATATTAATTTCAGCAGAAGTGGGTTTTATGAAGCCCGAGAAACAAATGTTTGAACTGTTATTTAGCAAACTCGAAGTTATGCCCGAGGAACTTATTTTTGTCGACGATGCGGAAAAAAGCTTAGTCAACGCGAAGGAAATTGGTTTTACGCCGATATTGTTTGTGAACGCGAAAGACTTGACGACAAAATTGTCGGAACTAGGGATCAGTGAGATCCTTCGACTCGCAATAGCTCGCTCAGGATGACGATGGGGTTAGCGGGTGTCGCGGAATTTGGTGAAGCCAGGGCGTCCACCTTGTGGGCGACCACCTCGATCTTCATGCCTACCGGCAGACTGGCCTCCTCCACCAAAACTTCTGCCGCCACCCATGGGAGGACGACTGCCACCACCGAAGCCTGTGTTAGCGGGACGCTCGGCACGAATCGGAGATTCACCTTCTTCGAGCATGGTGAGATTAACTCTACCCATAGAATCGATTTCGTAGCATTTGACCGTTACCTTGTCCCCCTCTTTCATGGCTCTGAAGGTTTCGGGGTGAACTTGGCTGACGTGGACTAGACCATCTTTACCGGGGATGATATTGACAAAAGCACCAAAGGCTTCAAGACGAACGACCGTACCTTGGTAAGTTTTACCGACTTCGGCTTCGGCCACCATAGAGTCGATGTAGGCAATAGCCCCATCGACTTTAGTTTGTTCTTTACCGGTGACGGTGACCGTGCCATCTTCTTGAATATCAATTTCACAATCAAAATCTTCCTGAATTTGGCGAATCATCTTGCCCCCTGGGCCAATAATTTCACCGATCTTCAACTGAGGAACTTTGGTAGAAGTAATTCTCGGGGCGTACTGAGAAAGTTTGGGACGTGGTGCGGAAAGGGTTTCGTTCATGATATCCAAAATCTTCATACGACCACGTTTGGCTTGCTCCAAAGCTTTAACTAAAATGTCGGTATTGATATCGGTGACTTTGATATCCATCTGTAGAGCGGTAATACCATCGGCAGTACCGGCGACCTTGAAGTCCATGTCCCCCAAGTGATCTTCGAGACCACTGATATCGGTGAGAGTGACAAACTTTTTACCATCGGCAATGAGACCCATGGCGACTCCAGCGACTGGTTTTTTGAGAGGAACACCGGCATCCATTAAAGATAGGGTGGAGCCACAAACGGAAGCTTGTGAAGTGGAACCGTTGCTGGACATGACTTCGGAAACGACCCGAATGGTGTAAGGAAAAGTATCGGTGGAGGGAAGCATGGGGAAGATAGCTCGTTCGGCGAGAGCACCGTGACCAATTTCCCGACGACCGGTACCGGGGCGACCGACTTCACCGGCGGCGTAGCCGGGCATGTTGTAGTGATGCATGTAACGCTTTTTAAATTCGCCTTTCATACCATCGATTAATTGTTCTCTGGCAGGAGAAGCGAGAGTCACGACGGAAAGAACGTGAGTCAGACCGCGCTGGAAAAAGGCGGAACCATGAGTACGAGGCAAGAGACCAACTTCGATATTAATTTTACGGATTTCTTCTATGTCGCGACCGTCGGGACGGACTCCCTTGTCCAAAATGCCGGCGCGGGCCAAGACTCGCAGGAGACCATCGGCGACTTCGTTAATCTCGTTGGGGTTTATTTCTGGATATTTAAGGGCAATGGCAGACGTATATTCAGCCATTTGAGTGCCGGTTTTTTTACCTTCATTCACCAGAATTTCTTCAAGATTTTTTATTTCACTTTTAACTATTTTTTCAACTTCGGGATTTTTTTCGGCAAAAACCAGAGAGCGTTTTTTCTTGCCATTTTCCTCAGCAAATTTATTGATGGCAGTGGCGATAAGGTCGACATTTTCTTGAGCGAACCTCAAAGCACCGATCATTTTTTCTTCGGTGACTTCGTTGGCTCCGGCTTCGACCATACTGATGCCGCCTTTAGGACCGGAAACCAGAAGATCCAGAGGAGAAGCGTCTTTTTGCTGCTGAGTGGGATTTACGATATATTGACCATCGGCGGCCATACCGACGCGGACAGCACCAAGGGGACCGGCCCAAGGATAGTCAGAGACAGCAACGGCGGCGGAAGCGGCGATAACGGCTAAAATTTCCGGCTCTTCCACAGCATCGATAGAGAGAGGTGAGACCATGATTTGGACTTCGTTTCGGGAACGTTGATCGAATAACGGACGGAGGGAACGATCGATGACGCGGCCGGTAAGGATTTCATTTTCATTGGGGCGGCCTTCGCGTTTGATGAAACGACTGGAACTGATAACGCCACCGGCATATAACTTCTCCTGATAGTCTAGAGAAAGGGGGAAGTAGTCGATACCTTCTTTGATTTTTTTGGAAGCGATCACGGCGGCGTTGACGATAGTGTCTCCGCAACGGACGGTGACGGAACCGGAAGCTTGAGCGCCAAAACGGCCTGTCTCAATGATGATGGTTTTGCCGCTGAGGACAATAGTGGTGGATGGATAGGTCAATTCTTATTCGGCTGAGCGCAACTGGCTGGTAATTTTAAGAGACTTGGTGATGTCGAGATAGTCCTTGGGGTTGGACTTACCGAGGTAGTTCAAGAGGCGTCGGCGCTTGCTAATGATCTTCAAGAGACCCCGACGGGAGTGATTATCTTTCTTGTGAACTTTGAGGTGACCGGTTAGTTCCTCAATTTGAGAACTGAGAAGAGCGATCTGAACGCGAGGAGAACCGGTATCTTTGGTACTGGCCGCGAATTTTTTGATGATTTCGATTTTGGTGTCTGATTTAAGAGCCATATCAGTGCGTATTGTAGCAGATAAGGAGGTTTTTGCCAATAACAATAATTTATCTAAATAGCCGATAATATTCAAAACGCTTTTCCTCGTAGATTATTTTGAGGGGGAGACCACTTTTGAGCCTTAAGAAGTTCCAGAAAATTCTGCCGGTTCGGCCATTGCCGTCGACGAAGGGATGAATATGCTCGTACTGAACATGGAGATTTTGTAAAATAAGGTCTTGTTCTTCCGGACTAAGATCTAAATCATCGGAGATATCGATTTGATAAAGCCAAGACTGAATTAGACCGGATACTTTTCTAAAGTCGGCACCTTCACGACCACCGACCCAAACCGGACAGTTTCTGAAGTGACCAATAAGTTCCGGATCCAGATCTTGGTGGGCCATGAGAATCTGATGAGTGATTAGAATGGCATCCATGGAGAGTTCTTTTTGGGAGATAAGATATTCCCATGCAAGTTGCGCTCGTATCAACGAATCTGGGTCATAAACACCCTCAATGGCGTTACTTTCGATTAGAAATTGTTTTAGTTCCTCTTCGGAGTATTTTCTTTCAATTTCTATTTTTGACATAGAGCTTTAAGAAGCGTCTTTTTTGTCGCCGGCACGGAAGATTTTGGGTTTGGTCCAGTCTTGGGGAACGGGCTGATCGGTGGAGTGAGATTGCCACGTCGGAGTACCTCCTCGCAATGACGACGAGTCAGTCTGTGAATTTTCTTCGGGAGGGAGAGGGATGTCTTCTTCGTCGATAGGGGTGGAGTGAGATTCCTCCACTGCGGTCGGAATGACAGATGGATTAGGGGCTTCGAAAAAGGCTGGTTGGGAAAAGCGAGGAATGAAGGCGTGTTGGTTGGGAAGACGAGCGCCGTGGCGCATCAAGAAAGAGACTGAGGAAAAAGTGTCTGCGGTCATTTTGGGACTGGTAAGATTTTTTGTCTCATCGTAGATGGAGTTAAGAAGGTTCCCGGCGGCTTCAGATGTCGGATTGAGAGCACATTTTTCCAGCAATAATGAAATTAGTTCGGAAAAAGAGGTGAATGATTGCTGAATTGTATTCGGAGTAAACGAAACTGGACGAGGAGTAATGTTTAGACTAAGTAGTTTGACATTATCCAAAAATTTCTTTTCATCGGCATAAAGTTTACCCAGTTCTTCCAGAGAGTTAATGCCTAGAGTGATTACCAGATCGGCATTGGCTCCCGAGTAAGAGTATTTGACGTTACTGACATCCGGAACCGGGGATCCGGCTTTGGGTTTGATCATTAAATAAAACTTACCGTCGGGACGGACGTCGTAATCGACTTTTTCGAGATCATCCTCGTGATAATCAAAGGAAATGACCAAATTTTGATCCCCAATGGTGTTAGAAATTTCCTGAGCTCCACTGATTTTTGGATCGACGTGAACTTCACTACCACAACCAATTTGAGATTTTTTTCCAGTATTCTTGAGAGTAAGGTGAAGAGCCAGACCGGCAGAAATGATGTCCGGTGAGGGATCGGGTGGAATAACCACAATAACAGACGTGGCAGATTCAAGAAGTTTTTGGGGCAATTCAAATTTATTTTGATCTTCCATAGTTAAGACTCAATTGTAGTTGCGGACATTATATCACCAGTTTTTAGATCGATTGGTGGAGTAAGCACTAGACCAAATTCCTGGTCTTTTTTTACCTCATCGACACTGGCTTTGCCGACTTGAAGTGAGCTTATTTTAGCCGTTTGAACGGTGTCTCCGAGTTTTATTTTTCCCGAAGTTACCAAACAACCGTAAACAATAGTACCTTTAAAATTAAACACTTTTAAGACTGTTGCTTGCCCGGTTTCGATAATTTTGGGACCTTGAGCAATGGTCTTTTTTTCTTGGACATCCTTTAAATAATCAAAGAGCTGGTAAATGATGCGAAAGTTAGTGAACCTTACTTTTTCCATCTCGGCCAGTTTGGCTACATTACTGCCGATGTGAACATTGAATCCAAGAATCTCGGCGCCGGCTGCAAGAGCCGTCTGAATGTCCGTATCGGTGATGTTGCCTACCGTAGCGGAAATAATGTTAGCTTGGTCGGTAATTGAACCCAATATGGCCTCAAGAGACCCCTGAACATCGGCTTTAAGGAGAATGGTGGGTTTTTCGGTGTCCAGAGCATTGCCGACACCGACATCGGGGATTGCCGGTAATACGGGCGGGATTAATCCCGCCCCTACAGGGGATGTGGTGTTGGTGATGATGTCTCCGACACTGGGAACAGAGGAAAGACCAATAACCTGAAAGGGTACCGAGGGGGAAGCTTCAAGAAGCGCTTTTCCTTTAAAATCAACCATGGATCTGATTTTGCCGATGTTTTTTTGGCCGGAGAATAAGTCATTGTTCTTTTTGAAAATACCACTCTGAACCAGGAGAGTTGCTAAGGGTCCTGTCTGAGGATGAAGTGAGGATTCGATAACCAAGGCGGAAGCGGGAACCTCACTAGAGTTATCCTTTAACTCCTCAAGTTCGGCTAGTAAGAGAATAATTTCCAAAAGATCGTCTACTCCGGCGCCGGTTTTAGCGGAAATATTTACCAGAGGAATGTTGCCCCCATACCCCTCAACATAGACACCGTTACTGGCCAGATCGGTTTTGACTCTGTCCGGACTAACACCGGGAAGATCAATCTTGTTGACGGCAACGGCGAAGGGAATACCGGCGGATTTAATATGTTCAATTGATTCGACTGTCTGGGGCATGACCGAGTCATCGGCGGCGATGACGAGTACGGCGACATCAGCGGCTTGACCACCACGACGGCGCATGGCCGAAAAAGCGGCGTGGCCGGGAGTATCAATAAAGGTAATTTTTTTACCTTTGTGTTCGATTTGATAGGCTCCAATTGCTTGAGTAATACCACCAATTTCCCCGGCGGCGACCTCAGTGTGTCTAATTCTATCCAATAAAGATGTCTTGCCGTGGTCGACGTGTCCGAGAATAGTAACCACGGGTGGTCTAACATTATTTTCCGGCATAGGATTTAATTAGCTTTTGTATGAAGCGAGTTGGACTTTGATTTTTACTAAGGTTTTGGGGCCGATGCCTTTAACCGAGTCCAGTTTTTCTTCAGTAAGATCTTCGATGTGAGTCAGTCCGGCTTCGACCAAGACATTTCTGGCTTTGGTTTCCAGACCGAGCTGGTCTATTTCATATTCCTCAGCGCCGGTAGCGACGATGGCCGATTCCGAAGTAGCCTGATCGGAGATGATTCTGAGTTTGGAACCGGTCAGTTTGGCGGCCAGCTTGACATTTTGACCTCCACGACCGATGGCCAGTGAAAGTTGATCGTCGGGAACGGTAACGGTGGTTTCCCCGGATCGACTATCAAAGGAGATGTTTAAGCCTTCAGCCGGAGCTAAGGCTGACTTGATGAATTTATCCCTGTCCTCAGCGAACTGGATGATATCAATTTTTTCGTTGTTTAACTCATTGATGACGGCTTGAACCCGAACACCTTTTTGACCGACACAGGATCCGACTGGGTCGACGCCGGCCTGAGTGGACTCGACAGCTACCTTAGAACGGGAACCGGCTTCCCTCGCAATGGCTTTGATGACGACAGCACCGGAGTTAACTTCCGGCACTTCTCTTTTAAAGAGACCAGAGAGGAGGCGGTCGTCTGCCCGAGAAACAATAATTTGTCGACCTTTGATGGTCTCGGTAATTTCTTTGAGATAAACACTAAGGCGAGAGTTGAGACGGTAGTACTCGGTGTGAACTTGTTCTTCGGGTGGCATGACGGCTTGTCCTCGACCCAGATCAATAACTACGTTTCGGCCATCCATTCTTTGAACCATGCCGGTCATAACTTCGCCGAGATGCTCTTGGTAATCGGCCAGAACAGAGTCTCTTTCGGCTTCACGAATGGTTTGTAAAATAACTTGTTTGGCTGCTTGGGCGGCGATGCGACCGAAGCCTGGGGGGGTAATTTCTTTGAGATCTTTCTTTTTGGCGTCTTCTTTACCTACAAAAAGACGAAATTGACCATTGTCTGAGTCAACATCGGCAGAAACGATTAGTTCGTCTTCTTCAAATTTGAGGGCTTGCTCAGGATAGTCCTTTTTAAAAGAGGCAACCAGAGCGCCATTGATCGCGTTTAAGACGATATCGGTGGAGATACCACGTTCGGCACAAATTTGATTGATAGCGGCGGCGAATTCGGTGCGGGCTGATAAGGTTTGGGTGTCCATTTTTAGTTTTTGCTGGTTAGTAAAAAGAGCGACTCCTGCCGCTCAATATAAACTCACTAATCCTGCCTATTGTACCACAATTTCGCCACCTAGTTTTAGGTGTAGAATACTGACCATGTCAAAAGAATTGTTTGTGTATCTAATTTCTCCGGTAAGACAAGTGACTTGGGAGCAGGCTGAAAAAATAGCCGCACACGCCGAAGGTTTGAAAAAAGATGGAGTTAGACTTTTTAATCCGGTGGAAGACGCACCCCAGGAGGACAAAACCGGCTTCAATATCGTGATGGCGGAGCTTAATTTTATGCGCCAAGTAGCGGAAGGATGCGGCAGGGTGGACATTTTGTGGAATGCGGGGGGGAAACCCTCCGAGGGTTCGCGGGTTGACCTGGGAATAGCATTTGCTTTGGATCTGGAGTTCAAGCTGGTGGCAGTTTTTAATGAAAAAAAGCCCACCGGACCTCAGATTGGATTGGAGATCCTCAGAGAGCTTGGTGGAGAGAAACCTCTAAACGTCATATGGGAGATATATTCGGAGTTATCAAAAATAAAAAATAGTCGAGAGGTGGTGATTGACTGGGACACAGAAATGACCGGAAGTGAGCAGGAATGGCAAAGAATTCGTTTGGGTCTGGCTCTTGGGTATATGGCTGTTAATCCAGATTTTAAAATAAAGATGGGAAATCTGGTAGGAGTTGATCCTGAAGACAAGAAAAGCTACGTAAAGGTGATAGGGGAAATTGAGAGAGCCCAGATGGATTCCGGGTCAAGCCCGGAATGACAAGGATTAGGTAAAAACTGGTTATTTTCGTCTGTCGGAGGTCCAGCCGGAGTGATACCACCAGTCGCTTGGTTTTTGGGAGATGATTTCTTTGGCAATTTGCTTGGCTGTCTTACTAAAAAGACGCCTAATGTGGACATTACCTTTTAACCAGCTCGAGGCCTCTTGATTTCCTTGCCAAGAGTATTCCTTTAAAAGTAAAATTTGATCCAGCAAGTCGGCATCTTTGGCCAGCTTGGCTTCGAGGGTGTCTCTTTTTTTGTACTCACCGGTTATTTTTAGAAGTTCACTGGCGATCGGAATCCCTGAAAGCTGATCTTTGATGACTTCGTTCTCGAAGGTTTTAACATATTTTTTATTGACCCAGTTTTGGTCTCCGGTTCTGGCCTCACCGGCGTCATGAAATAAACACATCATAACTACTTTATACGGATCGGCTTTTTCTAGCTTGGCTAGGAACCAACCGATGGTAGTGACGCGATACGAATGGGAAGAAATGTTGTCAGACAAATCATTGGTTAATAGCGTTTGCCGATGACTGCGAGCAATCTTCCGCAAGGTCCCTAACTCGTAAAGCAGGTGGGTGATTTTTTCCAGTTTTTGGCTCATTTTTTGATTTGAAGTATCCTAGCATTTTTATGGAAAGCTGCCAAAGAAGGGTACAAGCTCTCATATGGAATTAGCTCGGGGTGACAAGGAGGAATCTGGTCCGGTTCCCAGAATCTAGCCTCATCACGCCCGACGGATGTTGATCCTTTGAATTCCAATCCCAAAGCATCTACCAGAGCTAGATTAATGGCGACATGGTGAAACTGATCAGCTTTTCCAGCCTGGTCATATGAAGCATACGGGTTAAAAGCCTCTTCTTTAGAAATATAATCGTAGCAATAGACATAGGCAAAGTGGCTGGTAAGAAAGAGGGCGTCATAGTAATGGTCTTCAAAATATTTTGCATACGCATCCACGTATTGGAGGAATAGTTGGTCAAAATTTAATATCTCTTTGCTTGGAAGTTGCCAAACTAGCCGCCAATTTCCTTTGCCATAAAATTTGTCCCACTGCCCACGCTGGACTTCGACGCACCAAATGTCGCTAACCTCTCTTTCGACGGTTGTCCAAGGATTGTTTCCAATTTTTTCTTTGCTCATATAAAAACAATATTCTTGGTGTCAACATATTGATAGGGCAGGATGTGGATATAAAAGTAGGCTTATCGTACTTGACTTAGCAAGTAAAAAGCAGTAAAACTTTAAATATAATAACAACATCTTGATATGGAATGTCCCTATTGTCGTGCTCTACAAACAGAAGTAACCAATTCCAGACCAACTTTGGGAGAAACTCAAATTTGGCGTAGAAGGAAGTGTTTAAAATGCCTGGAGATATTTACAACTCACGAGGTGGTGGATTTGTCCCACTTGGTGGTGATTAAAAAATCCGGTAGATCGGAAGTTTTTAATCGAAGTAAACTCTACTCAGGAATATATGGAGCTACCATCGGATCTAAAACACCCGACCGAGAAAAGGTAGTAGAAAAAATAACCAGAGAGGTGGAAAGAGAATTGTTATTTTTAAAAAGGAAAAGGATTATGTCGATTGAGATCGCCGATATTGTGCTAAATAAGCTTAAAAGATCACAATCGGCCACTTTCCTGAGATTCCTCGCCTACTGTAAGGACATAATCAACGAATCCCAGATGAAGAGAGAACTAATGAAGTATGTTTTTTGAGATGGATTGCCACGCTTTGCTCGCAATGACGAAGACTAAGAGAGGTCGTCGAATTCGTGAAGAAGGTCCTTTTGTCTGCCTGAGAGACGGGTGGGGATTTTGATGACGTAGCGAATGTAGAGATCGCCGTGACGAGTGGACTGAAGATGTTTGATGCCTTTGCCGGAGAGACGGATAACGGTTTCCGGCTGAGTACCACTGCCAACTCGGACCTTGAGATCACCATTGAGGGTCGGTACTATGGTTTCACCTCCGAGAATGGCTAGGGTTAGGGGAATTTCGTGATTGACGATGACGTCGTTACCCTCCCGCTTGAAGATGGAGCTATTTTTAATTTCGAAACTAACATCGAAAGCGTCGTAACGGATGCGATTACCTTCATCGATACCGGCGGGGACTTTGACGGTGTATTGTTTGCCTTGGTGGACGATGGTTTTTTCGGTGCCATTAGCCGCTTCCATAAATTCAATTTTTAGAGAATAGTGGGGTTTGGCTTGACGTCGACCTTGAGTGCCGCCACCAAAAAAGGCACTAAAAATATCGAAGGGGTCGGAGAAACCTCCTTGACCACCAAAGAGATCTTCGAAGTTGATGTTACCTCCCGTGGAGTAGTAGCTGGAGAATGGATTGCCGGAAGCGCCGCCGTTCGGGTTGAAGCCAGTGCCGCCGCCGAAGGCGGCGTGACCAAACTGATCGTATTTGGACTTTTTTTCCGGACTACTCAAAACTTCATAAGCTTCGTTGATTTCCTTAAATTTTTCGTGAGTATCGGTTTCTTTGTTCCGGTCCGGGTGCCACTTGAGAGCCAACTTTCTGTAGGCAGATTTAATCTCCGCCGCCGAAGCGGACTTGCTTAGTCCCAAAATATCGTAGAAATCTCGAGTGGTGGACATATTTGCGTCATCGCGAGGACGAAGTCCGTGGCGATCCCCGACTCGGAGATTGCTTCAGCACTTCGTGATTCGCAATGACAGATTATTTTATAACAATTTACTCGACGACTTCGCCTTCCTCTGCCGTTTTAGTGTCTGATTTAGTTTCAGTAGCATCGCTTTCGGCTTTGGGTTCGTCGGCTGGTTTGCCCTCCCCGGCGGGCTGGTCTTTTTCACCAGCGGCTTTGTAGAGAGCTTCGGCGTGTTTTTGAACCAGTTCGGTAGAAGTTTTCAACTTAGCGTCAAGAGACTCGAGAGTAGCTGAGTCGTTTTTGAGTTCTTTTTCCAGCTCGTCCAGAGACTCATTCATCTCTTTGGCGGCGTCGGCTCCAAATTTATCACCGGCGTCTTTGAGGACTTTTCTGGTTTGAAGAATCAAAGTGTCGGCTTCATTTCTCTTGTCGACCAGTTCTTTTTTCTTTTTGTCTTCCTCGGCGTACTTCTCTGCCTCCTGCTTCATCTTTTCCACTTCGGCATCGGAAAGGTTGGTGGCGTTTTTGATGGTAATCTTTTGTTCTTTACCGGTGGCTTTGTCTTTAGCCGAGACATTTAAGATACCGTTGGCATCGATGTCGAAAGTAACTTCGATCTGGGGAATACCGCGAGGAGCGGCAGGAATACCATCGAGAATGAAACTGCCGAGTGTTTTGTTGTCGGCGGCCATGGGTCGCTCACCTTGGAGAATGTGAATCTCCACTTGGGGTTGGTTGTCGCTTGCGGTGCTAAAGACTTGCGATTTACTACTGGGAACGGTGGTGTTTCTTTCGATCAGGGGAGTCATGACAGAGCCCATGGTTTCGATACCGAGGGTCAGAGGAGTGACGTCTAGCAGTAGAACATCTTTGACGTCTCCGGAAATAACACCACCTTGAATGGCGGCACCAAGGGCGACAGCTTCGTCTGGGTTAACCGATTTATTGGGTTCTTTGCCAAAGAAGTCTTTAACCACTTGCTGAACTTTGGGCATACGGGTCATACCGCCAACCAAGATAACTTCCGCAATTTTGGACTTGTCTATTTTGGCATCGGCCAAAGCTTTTTTACAAGGTTCGATGGTTTTTTGAATCAGATCATCCACCAGCTCTTCCAGCTTGGCGCGGGAAAGTTTCATAGTCAGGTGTTGGGGTTGACCGTTCACTTGGGTGATAAAAGGCTGATTGATTTCGGTTTCGGTAGCGCTGGACAACTCGATCTTGGCTTTTTCAGCCGAGTCTTTAATACGTTGAAGTGCTTGTTTATCAAGAGACAGATCGACACCGGATTCTTTTTTGAACTGCTCCACAATGTACTCGATAATGCGGTGATCAAAGTCGTCACCACCGAGGAAAGTGTCTCCATTGGTGGACTTAACTTCAAAAACACCGTCACCCAGCTCTAGAATGGAAACATCAAAGGTGCCACCTCCGAGATCGTAGACAGCGACGGTTTCGTTTTTACCTTTATCCAAACCGTAGGCGAGAGCGGCGGCAGTGGGTTCATTGACGATTCTTTGAACATTGAGTCCGGCGATTTCACCGGCTTGTTTGGTAGCTTGGCGCTGAGAGTCGTCGAAGTAAGCCGGAACCGTAATGACGGCGTCGGTAACCGTTTGACCAAGATAGGCTTCGGCATCGGCTTTAGCTTTTTGAAGAATCTTAGCGGAGATCTCCTGAGGAGTGAAAGTTTTGCCACCAATATTAATGACTGCCATACCGTCTTTACCGGCGGCAATTTCGAAGGGAGCAATTTCTTTAGTTTTTTGGGCTTGTTTACCGGTGAATTTTTGACCCATGAGGCGCTTGACGCTAAAAATAGTATTAGCCGAGTTAAGAACCATCTGGCGTTTGGCGACGTCCCCAACCAAACCCTTGATGGGCTCGACGATGGACGGGAAAGTGTTACGTCCTTCGGATGAAGGGATAATTTTGGCTTTACCACCTTCCATGACGGCGATGGCCGAGTTGGTGGTACCGAGATCGATTCCAATTATTTTTGACATATTATTTTTTTTAATTTTTATTTAATTTGTAAAACGTATTTGATTATATAGATTGCCACGTCGCTACGCTCCTCGCAATGACGAGATGGAGTGAGATCTACCGCCCTGGGTACTTTCAGCCCCGACTTCGCTCGGGATGACGGGCGTGCCTGAACCCACTTTCACTTTGGCAGGACGAAGGACTTTGTCAAAAAGAAAGTATCCTTGGGTGACTGTTTCGATGACTTTGTCTTTTTTACCTGGAATTATTTCGGTACAGTCCATAGTGAGGGGGTCAAAATTTTTACCATCCGACTCGATAGGACTTAGTCCTTCTTCCGAAAAAGTGCTCTGAAATTGGTCGATGACCATTTGAAGTCCCTGATCTTTTAAATGTGTTTGGGCCCGTTGAAGAGCGTCCAGACTGAGAAGTAGTTTTTCAATTAATCCGGCATTAGCCATCTTGATAAAAGCGGAAGATGTTTCCTTGTGTCGACGTTCTTGATTTTGATAATCAGCAAGAGCTCGTCGATATTTATTTTCAAGTTCTTGGTAGGAACTTTTGATGGTTTGAGTTTTTTTTACCATTCTCCAGCAATTTGATTGACTAAATTGGCAACGTAGCGAACAAAGGGAATGTTTCTGTCATATTCTTGACGGCTGGGACCGATAATGCCAAGACTGCCGCGACGACCGCCAACATGAATGTCGGCAAAGACACAACTGACCGGCTGGAAAAGACTGATACCCATTTCGTCTCCGACCAAAATATGGATGGGGGTATTGCCGGCGGCTCGACCAAAGATGTCCATCAGACTTTGATGCTGGTCGAGTAAATAAAAGATTTCTTTGGTAATGTCGAGATTCTCGAACTCGACAGAGTTAAAAATATTAGCGTAACCGGAGTGGAAACTCAGTCCTTCATCGGTAGCGGCGATACAAAGAGCTTTGGTTCTTTCGGCTAGGACTTTGGTAGCTTCGTGCAAGAGATCGTCGCGATTAAACCGATGATCCCAAACACGGGACTTAACGTTGACTTCTTCAGCGACACTGAGCTCTTTTTCTTTCATCAGGTCATTGACATAGAACTTTATGGCCATCGGGGTGGGAACCCGGCCGGAGGAGGAGTGAGGTTGAGAAAGAAAACCTTTTTCTTCTAGAGTAGCCATCTCGTTTCGCAGGGTAGCCGGCGAGACTCCGAGGCGATATTTATTCTCTAATGCCACAGAACCCACCGGTTCGGCGGTGGCGGTAAATTCTTCGACGATGGTCTTGATTATTTGGATTTGACGCTCGGTTAAGTCCATATTAGCAGTATAATAGCATGAGTGATAATGAAGAGTCAAGCCTTCCTACCGGCAGGCAGGCCGTCGTGGTAAAGTTAATCCATGGCGACAAAAAAAGATATAACAAGAGGGTTGACACCCTTGATTGTTGGGCTTTTGATAATTATCGTCGTAGTAGTGGCGATTCCGTCGGCACTTCAGCTAGTGGGCAAGGCTTCGGGAGTAGCCTCTAACCTGGTATTTAACTATGAAGGGATCTTGGGAAAAATGCCTCAACCTTGGAGAAATCTTGGTCAGGGAGGAGAAGAGCCAAAAGAAATGCTGGCTCCGGTAGTAGATGCGGTCAAAGCACTCAAACCTGAGTACATCCGATTAGACCATATATACGATGCCTTTAATGTAGTGTCACGCGCCGAAGGAGGGCTTGTCTTTAACTGGACCGGTCTGGACACCGCAGTAGACACTATCTTGTCAACAGGAGCCAAACCATTTTTATCCCTTTCGTACATGCCGGCGGCAATTGCCGTGGGAGACATGATCTCGGCGGCTAAGGACTGGGGTGAATGGGGGCAGGTGGTGCAGGCAACGATCGAACATTATAGTGGCAGAAGTCAAAAAAATATTGATGGGGTAATTTATGAAGTCTGGAATGAACCCGATTTGTTTGGAGGATTCAAGACTTATGGAGACAAAAATTATTTGGATATGTATAGTGCGTCTGCTAGAGCGGCGGCTAGAGTCCGGGGAACAAATTTGTTTGAAATAGGAGGACCGGCAACGACAGGCTTATATCAAAACTGGCTGGAGAGACTGATCAAATACGCCGATGCTAATAATCTGAGAATGGATTTTATTAGCTGGCACCGATACTCTTATGATCTGGAACAGTACGAGAAAGATGCCAAACAAGCCAGAAAGTGGGCTGAGAACATTCCGGCGCTGGTTAACCTCAAATTTTATGTCACCGAGTGGGGACATGACAGTGAAATTGATAAGGGGTATGATGGCAAGTTTGGAGCGATTCACACTTTAGCCGGAGCCAGAGCTATGATGGGAGCAATTGATAGAGCTTTTCTTTTTGAAGTTAAGGATGGGCCGGGGGCAGAAAAGTACTGGGGCAGATGGGGACTATTAACCCATGAGAAGTTTGGGCCACCGGAGAAAAAACCGAGATATTATGCTTTGCAGTTTCTTAATGGACTTGGACCTTATAGATTGAGTGTGGCTGGAGAAGGATCGTGGGTAAAAAGTATTGCTTCGACGGACGATAGCGGGAATATGAAAATAATGATCGTGAACTACGACTCCAAGGGAACTCACAACGAAGCGGTGCCAATGACGTTTGAAAACTTACCCAAGGGAAACTTTAAGATCACCAGAACCGATTTTATGGGAAGCAGCCGGACTCTCAATGTAGCAACCACCTCGGCAACGTGGAAAACCTCGGAGTTCTTTGGGCCAAACACGGCGGCGATGTTTACGGTAGAGTTTTAGAATCTGATAATGATGAATTATAAGAAACCGCCGACCATTATTAAGTCCGGGGGAGAACTAACAAGAGAGGAGCTGGAAACGATAAATCTTTATCGAAGAAGCGAATTTGGTGCTAAGGAAGAAACGAGACCAGAATCAGGTAATGGAGACTGGAGAAACAAATACTTTTTGATTAAAGATGGACAGGGGGGTGTTTTGGCCTTTGGAGTGATACGACCGGCACAAATACAATTTCAGCAAAAAATCTATTCAATACTTGAGTTTGTGTCTCTCGTATCTATCAAAAAAGGAGAGGGTTACGGATCTTCATTGATGGAACAAATGAAAAAGTATGCCGAAGTAGAGGGAAAAACTTTAATTGGTTTTTGCACTTCTGACATGGTTCCTTTCTATCAAAAAAATGGCTTGGAAACGACAATGGGCTTACCGGACAGATTTGAATTTATAAAAGATGAACTGTCTTTCCCCGGAGAGACACCTGGAGAAGCGGTTTATGTTGGGGGCGAAGATAAACTAATTGAAGAATTGTCTAAATTCCCCCAAGAAACAGCCTACATTTATCGACATAAGAGTTAACAAAAACACCCCGGTTAAGGGGTGGGGTTATGTTGTATCATAGCGCATAACTTATGCCTAGACCGGAACAAAGTTCCGCCATAATAATTTTGTCGGAGAAAAATTCTTTTGATTTGAAATCTCAGGATATCAAGGGGAATCATAGCCTGGCGATCGTCGAGCCAGATATCTTCGGGCAGGGAACAACCAAGGAAACGCAAGACCTAATGAGATCGATGATGGCGACACACTTGCTCGCCCCGGTAATGCCGGAAAAAATCTATACCAACTTTGATTTTCATTTTTCGGAACTGCTTGAGGCTTTATACGAGTATTATGGAAAAAAGAAACCAAGGATTGTGAAGCTTTCCGAACAAGTAAAACCGAAGATCCGAAACCCAGTAGCGGTTGGAGAAATTTATGATCAAGCTACTTCCCATTCCGGGGGTTTGGACTCGGTTTATAGGATTGCCAAACTGCTGGAAAAAGAAGAGGTTCCTTTGGCTGTACACCTAAAGAACTTAAACGCAAAAGGTAATTTCCTGGAATCAAGAGCAAGTGAAGAACAATGCACGGCGTGGGGAGTGCCGTATATATCGGTTAAACTTCGAAATGGTTCCGGCAGCACCGGTTTTGACATGATGAGGACGAGAGATTTGCTACTGGCTTTGACTGTGGCCATTGAGTCGGCACCGAATAAAGTAAAGACTGTCTTGATAGAAGGCGGAATGGGAAACTCAAGAGATTTTCACTTTAGCGAAAATGCAGATGTATGGATTTGGTTTAATAAACTCCTAAAAGATACCGGACTGGACTTGGAAGTGGTGGGGGTGGATCCGGGAGATATTGAAACGATCGGAGAAATTATAGATTTGGAAAAGAAATTGGGTCTATCGATTTTGCCTATGGTGCAGAACTGTTTTTCGGCGGCTTTTCAAGTGGGAAATAACCGCAGAAAATGGGAAAGAGAAACTCCGGCTATTGCAGAACACAGTTCATATCATTGGTGCGGCAGTTGCCTGAAATGCCGAAGAATGACGCTAGGGAGATTATTTTATAATGACCCCAGATTTAAAAATATCACCAAAGATGAAATCGCTTATTTTGTCAAAGATACTTATAGCTGGCTGGAGAAATATAAGAATAACGCGGACTTAATTTCCAAAAGTTTTTTGACCCATCTGGAAGGGCTGGGAAAAGAAAAACACCCCGGTGAAGGGGTGTAAAGAGAGTCAGCTATTAAGAAAATTTTGGCACTTATCGACGGTCATAAACATATTTTTGGCTAGCCTTGCAAGATCGAAGGTTATGTGTTGACGCCGAATGAAGCCTTTGAGGGTGTCTTTTATAAAGTCTTGGTCCCCGTACGACATTGGGTCAACATGATAAAAATAGCGATAAAAATCATCCATTTCATGACAGAAGCGAAAATGAACCTCACAACAAAGAAAACCTGAATGTAAATCCGGGTCGCAGGTTTTTTGTATTGACCAGGATTGGTTATCTGACCGATATTCATTCCAGCTCAAAAATCGATCAAAAAGTTCCTGAGGGGTGAGTTTTTCACCAGGTTTCAAAGCGTGAGGATTTAAATATGAGCCTTGCATCGTGCCTCCTTGTAAAAGATCAAAGAATGGGAATTATGGGGTATTGTAACAGGGGATGGATTCCGGATCAAGTCCGGAATGACAAAAAGTGACCTGCGAGGAGAGTCCTTGCAGGTGGTTAGGACTTGGCGATGGCTAGGAAGGCTTCTTGGGGAACAGAGACACGACCGAACTGCTTCATGCGAGCCTTGCCTTTTTTCTGCTTATTGAGAAGCTTGAGGTTACGGGTAAAATCGCCGCCATGAAGCTTGGCATCGACGTCTTTCCGGTAGGCCTTAATGGTTTCGCGAGCGATGATCTGGCCACCAATAGCCACCTGAATAGGGATCTCAAACTGCTGACGGGGGATGGCTTCTTTGAGTTTTTCGGAAATTCTTTTGCCTTTGTAGTAGGCTTTTTCCTTAACTGTGATAACACTCATGGGGGTGAAGAGTTCGTGGTTAAGAAGAACGTCGAGTTTAACTAATTCGGCTTCCTGCCAACCGGAGAGCTCGTAGTCCATGGAAGCAAAGCCTTGAGAAACACTTTTGAGACTATCGTGAAGGGTAGTGATGACTTCGATTAGAGGCAGGAAGTAATCGATCTCGACTAACTCATCAAGGTAGGAAACGTTGACCAGACTACCTCGAAGACCCTGACAGAGTTCCATGACGGCACCAACATAGGGAGAGGTTACCACGATGTTGACCGTGGCCATGGGTTCGTAACTCTTGGTAATTACAGCCGGGTCGGGGAAGTCGGCCGGAGAACTAAAAAATTTTTCTTCACCGGAACGGAGCTGAACTTTGTATTCTACCGAAGGAGAAACGGAGATGACCGGCAGACCGAACTCTCTTTCCAGTCGTTCACCCACCACCTCGGCGTGAAGCATACCCAGGAAGCCCACTTTGACACCTTGGCCAAGTATGGGGGAATTGATTCCCAGGGTGGTGAGAGAAGAATCGTTTAGTTTTAATTTTTCCAAAGCATCAACCAGATCCCGGTATTGGGAACCCTCGGCCGGGTAGAGATCCAAAAAGACGTTGGGGTGAATTTTTCGGAAGCCGGGTATGGGACTTACCTGTCTGACTTGGGTAGAAAGACAGAGAGTGTCCCCAACCAAAACACGGCGAATGTCCTTTAGACCGGTAATGATGTAGCCGACATTGCCGGAAGTAATGATCTTTTTTTCGGTTCTTCCGGGTGAAAAAATGCCAATTTCGAAAGCGGTCAGCGACTGGCCGGAGTTAAGAAACTCCAGTTTATCGCCGTGATGAAGATCTCCGGAAACGATTTTGACAAAAGCGATGACGCCGAGATGGGTGTCAAAAATAGAGTTGAAGACGAGGGCTTGAAAGGGGTGGGTGGGGTGAGATCCCTCGACTGCGCTCGGGATGACGCGTGGGGCGGGGAGGTCGGAGATTATATGATCCAAAAGATTTTCGACTCCCTCGCCGGTTTTGGCTGAAACCAGAAAGGGATCTTTTTCGAGACTTAAGAGCTGTTTTAACTGACGGATGGCGGCCGGGGTGTTGGCGAGAGGGGCGTCGATTTTGTTGACTACCGGAATAATGGTTAGACCCAGGTTTTTGGCTAGACGGAGATTGGCGACAGTTTGAGCCTGAACGCCTTTGGTGGCGTCTACTAGTAGTAGGGCGCCTTCGCAGGCCTGAAGAGCGCGTTCGACTTCGTAGTTAAAGTCCACATGACCGGGAGTATCAATGAGATTGAGGGTGTGTCCCCGATAGTTCATGGCTACCGGGGCTAGTTTGATGGTGATACCCCGCTCTCTTTCGATCGGGTTGCTATCCAGAAGCTGAGGGGTTATTTTGTCCGCCTGAACAGTACCGGTGATTTCCAGCATACGATCTGCCAAGGTAGATTTACCGGCATCAATATGAGCAATAATAGAGAAGTTTCGAGTTGAGTTGGACATACTAGTTACTAGTGGGAGTGGTCTCAAGGACTTCGTCACTACTCGCCAGTATTTTACGCCAGTTACCAACCTTTTTCACGATATCAATGACATCCTGCAGTTCTTCGATTTCAAAAAGCCAACAGAAGAAGAGATAAACACTGAAACCTACAGAACCGACTATTAAGGTAAGGATGATAAGAGGACCGGTCCTGGTGGTGTCGAAGATCAGTTGATCAAGAAGGCGTAGAGGGAGCCAGAGAGAAACGCCGGTAAAAAGGCTGACAATAAACATTTTTATCATTCTGACGGAGATGCCCAGAGAACCGACTTTCCGGCGGACGGCCCAGTAAGAGAGAACAAAGTCGAGTAAATTACCTAGGGTCAAAGCCAGGGTAATACCGGCCACATTTTTTTCGGTGATCAGACCAAGAAAATAAGCCAAGCTAACAAAAACAACCATGGTGATAAAGCCAATGACCAAGGGTGTCTTGGTATCTTTCAGGGCGTGAAGAGCGCGGGTAAGAGTGTTGGTGACTGCTTGCGGAGCAATAGACAAACTAAAAAAGGCTAGCGCCTTACCGGTTAAGAGAGTGGCTTCCCAAGGAAAATTTTTGGCTCCAAAAGCCAGACGGACGAGGGGTATGCGAAGAACTAGAATGATGACACTGGCAGGGAGAGCAAAAAAGAAAATTTGTAAAATAGACTTTGATAAAGTGGACTTGAACCGAGTTTTGTCTTCGATCAGGGCTTCTTTTGCTAGAGAGGGAAAGGAGGCTTGACTTAGAGAAACTCCAAAAAGCAAAATTGGGAGGACGTACAGTTGGCGGGCAAAATTGAAGATCGAAAGAGATCCGGCGGCCATGAGAGAACTAAGATTGACCGCCACCCAACGCTCTATTTGGTCTAAGCCAAGGGCCAAAGCTCTGGGGGGCATAAGGTGAATCATGGACAGAACTCCGGGGTGTTTTGGTTGCCAATTAATTTTTGGCCAAAAACCGAGGGAGCGAGCGGTGGGTAATTGAATGGCCATATGGAGTAGAGCCCCCAGAACAACGCCTATGGCGGCCGAGTAAATTCCAAAACGAGACGAAAGGAAGAAAATACCGGAAATGGTACCGAGATTGTAGAAAAGAGGAGCCAGGGCGGGGATTAAAAAACGTCGCTCCGACTGGAGCACTCCGGTAAGGAAGGCGGAAACGGCAAAAAGAATCTGAGCTACCGACATAAATCTGATGAGATTGCCCATTAAGTCGAGTTTTTCGGGAGGGAAATGAGCCAAAAGACCGGCTAATGGCCGAGCAAAAATAGCAATGACGATGGAAAGGATAACTAAGAAGAAACCAACTGAAGTCAGGGCGGCGTTGGCCAAATCATGAGCTTCTTCGGCGGATTTTTCAAAATATTCTTGATAAACGGGAATAAAAGCGGCGGAAACGGCGCCGACGACAAGAAGCTGGAAAACCGTGTCGGGGATGACGAAGGCGGCAAAGTAAACGTCCAGGTCGGCTTCCAGACCACCAAAGAAACGGGCGGCCAAAAGGTGATTACGGATAAGCCCCAAAATAGCTGAGCCGAGATAAGAAATACCAATGATAGCCGCGGCAGAAAGAATGCTGTTGCTTTTACGATTGAAAAACTCTTGAGAGCTGGAAATAATCTTGTTTACCACCTATCAATTTTAATTCAAGAGACAGACTTGTGCCAGAGGCGAATGGGCGTGTTAAAATAAGGTCATGCCTATAACCAAATCAGCCATCAAAAAACTAAGAGCCGACAAGAAGAAGGCCATTTTTAATAAAGCCACCAGAACTAAAGCGAAGACGGCAATTGAGTCCTTCAAGGGTTTGTTGACGGTAGAAACTCTCAGTAAGGCTTTTTCCGCGGTAGACCGAGCGGCCAAGAAAGGGGTCATCAAAAAAGGCAAAGCAGATAGAATCAAGGCGCGCTTGTCGAAGAAGGTTAAGTAAAGCGTTTCTTTGTGTTTGAGAGATCCATTTGATAAACTGAAAGTGTGGCTACTCAGCAAGGTGTTTTTCAGATCAATTTAATACCGAAAGATAGTTTCGAGTTTTCCGGTTTGGGAAAGTTCTTGTCGTGGGCGACGACGACCGGAAGAATTTTGGTGGTTCTGACTGAGTTTGTGGTATTACTCGCTTTCGGATCAAGATTTTACTTTGATAAAAAAATTAATGACTTGTCAGAGGAAGTGGATCAGAAACAGGTTCAGATTGAGTCTTTTGCCGAAACGGAAAAACAAATGAGGAAGATTTTGGCCAAGCAAGCTCCGGTAAGCAACTATTTGGCGGAGAACATTTCTTTTGGTGGACGATACGATAGCCTTTCCAAGCTGATTCCTTCCGGAGTTCACCTAGAGAAGCTGACTATCGACGATAGCGGTGTCGGAATGGCCGGTGAATCGGTGTCGGAGCTCGGATTTGCCCAGCTACTGAGAAGTTTGAAGAAAATGGAAGGGATTGCCAATCTTTCAATGAAAGACACCAATTTCGACCAAACTTCGGGGGCGGTAAAATTTAATATTCAGGCAACTTTTAAATAATGGCATTAATTAACAACGAAAAGTACTCGCTCTACTATCAACGAATCGGTTTAATTTACCAAAGACCTGAGGTAAAAGCTTCGCTGGAGATAGTTCTTTCGGTATTTATGGTGACAGGATTGATATTTTTCGCCATTAGACCGACAGTCACCAACATAGCCGCGCTGCAAAAAAGAATTGAGGATCTCAGTTCGTTTAATAAAAAAGCGGACTTGAAGATTGCCCAAGTTTTTGACTCACAAAACCAGCTCAGTGTATTTCGAGACAAACTGAGGCTTTTTGACGAAGCGGTGCCAGATAAGTTTTCATATCAAGGAATGGCCGGAAGAATCGAAGTGTTGGCCAGAAAAAGCGGACTAACCGTACAAACCATTAGTATGCCCGGTATAAGGCTGTTTGGAACCGGAAAGGGTAATGGGGGGTGGGATTCAAAGATCCTGACCAAGAGCGCCTCAAATATTGTTAAATCCAGCGTGTCATTCGCGGTATCGGGAGATCCAAAAAAGGTAAGAGAGTTTCTGGGGAACTTAGAAAACCTGGACAGAACAACCTTGCTGGAAAGTATCGTGATGACGACAGAAACGGGCCAGGCGGGTAAGGCGTCGAGTATCAAAGCGACCGGACAAGTATCCTTTTATTTCTACTTAGAAAATGAAACCTAGAAAGACACTGTCGATTTATGTATTATTAATAGGAGTGATGGGACTATCTATTGTGGGAGGAGTTTTGGCGTTCCAGATTTTTTCTGCCTCTGTCAAAAGTCAACTGACAACGGCCCAGAAAGAGGCGGTAAGGCCGATAGATGGAACTATTGTTCAAACGGTGGTGGATAATTTACTAAAAAGAAGTGTCATTACTGAAGCGGAAATGGGGTCGGTTTTGACTCCCACGCCGATAGCTTCTCAATCAGGCGAGCAAGCGACTCCTTCGGGAGAACAGACAATACAAACACAATAAAATGGCAACACCAGGACTCATGAACAAACGAATTCCGACTTTATTGGGTATCTTGATACTTATCGGAGGCTTGGTGGCCGGCGTGATCCTAGTCAACATGAGGCAGGGTTTGGGAACCAAGGCCGGTCCAACCGAAAGTCCGAAAAATGTGAAGGTTTCCAACTTGGGTTCGACAACCTTTAGCGCCAGTTGGACGACCGATGTGCCACTGACCGGATTGATAAAGTATTCCGAAGATCCGGCGAAAATAAATACTCCGGCGGGAGATGTACGAGACCAAATTTCCGGAACATCACAGGGTTACACCAACCACTTGGTAAACGTGACCGGCTTGGGAGCGAATAAAACTTATTACTTTTTAATTGTGTCCGGATCGGCTAGTTATAACGACAACAGTAAACCATTTCAGGTAAGAACACCGGCTCAGGTAATTTCTCCTCCGGAAGAGGTGATTTTTGGTAAAGTGGTCGGTGCTAGCGGTGAGGCGGTGAACGGGGCAATCGTATTCGTAGAAGCCGAAGGAGGTGAATCTTTGGCGACGATGACGAAAACAGACGGAACTTGGAGACTTAACCTGGCCAACGCGCGCGACAAAAGCGGTAAAGTCTTGACCTATGATCCCCAAACCACCTTGCTCTCTATCTTTGTCCAGGCTGGTAGTGCCGGTACGGCCACAGCCATCACGGATACCAGCAAACGCTCGCCGGTGCCGGACATCATTCTGGGAAAAAATCAGAGCTTTATCGAGGCCGGTTCCCTCGCTTCCGGTCTCGTTGCCTCCGATTCCGGATCGATTACCGGAGCCGGTTTTCAGCTGGTAGAGGCTCAACTGTCTTTATCGGAACAGCTGGAGGCAACCAGCGCGGTAAAAATCTTAAATCCGGCCGTAAACGGAGAAATTATTGCGACGGATTTGCCGGAGTTTAGAGGTAAGGCTCCGACCGGATCGACGGTGAAACTAACGGTGGATACTCCGAATCAATTGACTCAAGTGGTAACGGCGAATATCGACGGCAACTGGACTTGGACACCGCCACAAAAACTCGGTCAGGGCGGTCATGTGTTAACGGCCGAGTTTACCGATGGGGCCAACAAACTGCAAACAATTACCAGAACATTTACCGTCCTCGCCGGCAGTGGACTGCCCGCTTTTACGGCTACGCCATCGGCAACCATATCCCTAACCCCCACACCTACGTCAGCAACCACCATGCCACCAACGACTTCCGAAGAGTTGGAGGATGCCGGTGGTTTGATGACTTCTTTGATTCTGGCAATGCTAGGTATTGGTCTGCTGGTTTTCGGAAAGATAACTAAAAAGAGACTTGAAATTAACAAATGATTGACGGCGAATAATAAAATAGTATAGTTAAATACAGATGGACGATCAAAATAATCTTACGCCCGTAATTCCGGTGGTTCCTTTGGTGACTCCTCTAATGCCGGAGGTGCCTATTCCTGTTCCGCCAATTGCCCCGACTCAACCATTGCCTGTAACAGCATCGCCAATCCCAAACGCTCCAGAACCTGAATGGCCAGGGTCAAAGCCAAAAGGTAAACTGCCTCAGATCTTGGGTGGTATCGCCGCAATTATTTTGGTGGTGGGAGTAGCTACGGCGGCTTATTTTGTATCAAATAGGATATCAGGCAGGCAAGCGGTAGCCCCAACAGCGCCGGAAAGCGAACCCCTAGCGGCTAAAAAGCCGCCAACAGATGGGTGTAAGGGTAAATGCAGTGCTAAAGAGTACTGTGATGATGGTCGATGTAGAAATAAAGAAGCGCCACCTCCACCATACTCATGCAATGAAACTAACTGTCCAGCACCTGATTTTTATTGTTCCTCAAGTACTAATTGTGTACGAAAAAATAAGCCGGAGCCGACAGAAACACCGGCACCGACGGGAAGTGTGTGCACTGAAGGCGCGACTAGTTGTGCTGATAACCATAAATATGTCTGCCGTAGTAATAAGTGGATTGCGGATGGGCCATGCGTCACGGCTACAGGTACGCCTGCGCCGCCGGGAAGTGTGTGCACTGAAGGCGCGACTAGTTGTGCTGATAACCATAAATATGTCTGCCGTAGTAATAAGTGGATTGCGGATGGGCCATGCGTCACGGCTACAGGTACGCCACCGCCGATGGTTACCTGCCCGAACCCGAAAGTTTGTGCTGATGGTACTAGAGTAGATTTGTGTAGACAATCCTGCCCTATCGTTGCGCCGACGGGGTCGATTGTGCCGACAAAACCGACTGTAAAGCCGACGAAGACACCGACTAAGCCACCTGGTAATCGTTGTACCGAGCAGTGTCCGGGTAGTGATGGGGTGCTGAGGAGCTGTACTCCTCCCGAAGATGATGGGTCTAGTAATGATAGTCTTTGTAACCTTGCCGGAAGAGTGGAGAGTTGTGGAAACAAGCCATACTGTTGTCCGTCAGCCGGAGGAGCCTGGACTACCGACATGACTGCTTGCCCAACTACGCCTACTCCCACGCTTACTCCCACTCCCACACCTACACCCACGCTTACACCGACACCGGTAGCTGGAGCGTGTATGGAAGTGGCTTTGTTTGCCAAGATTTGTCAGCCAGCTGTTCCAGGTGGAGTGACTTGTATGGCAGAGGGATATCAAACGACCCCAATGACCGCCGCTCAGAGAGCCAGTTTACGCGTTGGTTACAAGATTCGAATTGCTATTACCGGAAGCAAGGCAGACTTAAAAGCAAGATTTAGAGTGCTAATTGATGGTGTAGTGGAAGAACCAGAGTGGAAGTTGGGTCAGGAATCTTCAGGGGTGGGTAAGGGATATTCAGAGGCGGACGCGAAAACAATGTGGTATAGCGATTACGAAATTAAGAAATCCGGAAACTATAAATTTGAGGGGCAAGTTACGACCGAACCATAGACAAAATGAAAAAAAACAAAGCCATACTATCGATTTTCTTAATTCTAGTCATATTACTGGTGGGGGTGGCGACGATATTTATTTCTTCCAAGGTAAGCCAAGAGCAGGCGATAGCGCCGACGGCGCCGACCAGTGAACCAAGGGCGGCGGAGACGGTCTGGGTAGGGTCAGAGGCTTGTACTGTCACGGCCACTAGTCTGTGTGTGGCGTCTGAGGTAATTACTTGTAATCCGGACTGTCCGACGGAGTGCGGCAAGTTAGCCTCAACTATTTCGACATGTAAGGATTCTTGCGGAATAGCGACGACCAAAGCCTGTGCGGCGACAACGGCCTGCACTGATGATCTTGAGGTGACTAAGAAAGCTTATAAATATGTCGGTGGAACTTACGCTTACACGACGGAAATTGACACTGTGGCAAAAAATCAGACCTTTATTTACGCGATATCGATTGAGAATTTTGGTGAAATTGATGCTACCAACGTAAACATCACGGATACTCTTAATGGGGAAAAACAGGACCAACTAACCTTTGTAGACGCCAAAAGTGGCTGTACTTATTCAGCCTCCGAACGAAAAGTGAAGTGCGATGGACTGACGGTGAAAGCCGGCGAGAAGGGGGTATACGCTTTCAAAGTGAAGGTGGCTGGTGGAGCAGTAAATGGTGACATCATCAAAAATGTGGCGATAGTAAACGCCGTTGGAACGGACATTACTGCCGCAAACGAACTGACTATTAGCACAGTGGTGGGATGCGATCACACCTGCACCGGGGACTCGGAGTGCAATACTGGATTGGTTTGTGACACTGGATCAAGTAAGTGTAGGCTGGCCACAAATTTGGAATCTGATACCTGTTCGGCACCGATGGCGGCAAGACCGACGTCCACGCCCAGACCAACTACGATTAGAACACCGGCACCAACTAGAGTGGTCGGCGAAGTAGAAATTACCGAAGCTCCTCTACCAACGGAGAGACCTGTAGCAGCTGCACCCACGGCACTACCGGAGGCTGGAATATTGGATTTCCCTGGAGTAGCCGCCTTTGGAGGCGGTCTGCTGCTCGCTATCATTGGAATTCTGTTAGCCTTGTAAGAGGTGAGGAAAAAGATCGCTATTGTTGGTGGAGGTTTTACCGGACTGGCGTGTGGGCTAAGTTTGGTAGATCAAGGATTTCAGGTGACGATTTTCGAAGCTAGTGATAAGTGTGGAGGGCTAGCTAAAGGATTTTTTCCTTCGGCAAGCTCAGGACGGACTTGGGGGTGGAGTTTGGAGAGTTTTTATCATCATTTTTTTACCAACGATAAGGAGATTATCCAGTTAGCCAAGAAGGTGAACTGTCCGGTACAGATAAATAGTCCGGTAACCAGTAGTTTTATTCACAACAAAGAAATTCAATTGGACTCGCCTCTGTCTTTGTTAAGATTTTCGGGAATCAATTTGTTGGCCCGATTGAGAATGGGGGTGGGACTCGGCTTACTAAAGATGGTTCCAAATGGATTGTTTTTGGAAAAGTATCGAGCGGTAGACATGTTACCAAAGCTTTTGGGGAAAAAAGGTTATGAATCGATATGGGAAAAACTCTTAAAAGCCAAGTTTGGACCGTTTGTAAATCAGGTTAACATGGCGTGGTTTTGGAGCCGAGTGGTCAAAAGAACTCAAAGATTGGGCTACTTTGAGGGAGGGTTTGGTGGGTTGGTAAACAAAACGAAGGGGTATGTAGAGAGGAAGGGAGGGAAGATAAAATTGAATGATGGAGTGAGATCCGTTCGACTCGCTCTGCTCGCTCAGGATGACCCCAGTTCGCAATGGCTACGCGGGGCAGGCGACATATTAGTAAATGGGGAGAGGTTTGATGCGGTGGTGATGACGATACCGGCGCCGGCTACTCAGAAGTTGTTTTCGGGAATTGATTTTCCGAAAATAGATTATCTTTGGGGACAGACGTTGGTTTTGGAACTTTCTAAAAAACTGATTCAGGGTTATTGGCTAAACATTCTGGAGGACAAATGGCCCTTTCTGGTGGTGGTGGAGCACACCAACATGATTGACAAAAAATATTACGGAGGAAATGTCCTGGTGTACCTTGGGAACTATCTGCCGGAAGACGACGAACAGCTAAAGATGACCAAAGAAGAGTTGATAAATCTTTACTCCCCTTTCTTAAGAAAAATAAATCACGGCTTCAAGAAAAATCAAATTAAGACTCGCTATCTTTTTAGAGCGCCTTTTGCCCAGCCGGTCTTTCCGGTGAACTATTCTGCAAGTCTTCCCGATATGAGGACGTCGATTCCGGGAGTGTACCTGGCTAATATGAGTATGGTTTATCCGTTTGATCGGGGAACCAACTACGCGGTCAAAATGGGGAATGAGGTGGCGGGGATGGTAATTAAAGATTTGGAAAGTACATGATTACAATAATAATCGCGTCATCGCGAGCGAAGCGTGGCGATCCAGAGGGGATGGATTGCCACAGCTCGAGTACGAGATTCGCAATGACAATATAGACGATGATATACACAGATTTAATCACCATTGGGAAAGTGTATTTGGTGAGCTTGGTACTTCAGCTAATCTGTTGGCCGGTAACCAGGTCGTTTTTTAGCAAACTCACCGACAAAGGCTGGCCGGTTTCGCGACTGATCACAACACTGACGGCGAGTTTAATTATTTGGGAACTGTCTCACCTGGGTTTGCCGGTCAATACAAACGTTGGCTTGGTGGCCGTCTTGTCCGGACTGGCCTTGTTTAATGTTTGGTGGTGGATGACAAAAAAACCGGAAAACACACTAACGAAAGAGGGTATAAAAATTATGGCGATGGAAGAGTATTTATTCTTCGTCGGACTACTGGGAATTACTTTAATCAGAGGTTTTTTACCAAACATTGATAGCTTGGAGAAGTTTATGGACTTTGGCTTTATCAATAGATACCTGGTTTCCCCCACTTTGCCGGCCATGGATATGTGGCAAGCCGGAAAATCGATTAACTACTATTCTTTTGGCCACTTCTGGGCCAGTGGCTTAATTAGATTGTTTATGGTGGAGACGGCGGTGGGATACAACTTGGTGCTGGGATTTATTGCCGGGCTGTCGATGTCAATAGCTTTTGGAATTTCGCATTTCTTGGCCGGAGCGAAGAAGCCATTGGCCGGTATGATAGCCGGACTCGTCGGGGCGATGACGACAGTCATTGCTGGTAATAGTCAGATTATTTGGTACTTTATTGCCAATCGCGGTCTAGCCAATTACTGGTATGCCGACGCGACTCGATTTATTAATAACACCATCCACGAGTTTCCCGGATACAGTTTTGTGGTGGCCGATCTCCATGGCCATGTTTTGGGATTACCCGTGGTGTTGCTTTTTATACTGGTTTTTTTACTTTGGCTTGAGAATCGAAAAATAGTTTTTGAAGTTTTGATGGGACTGCTTTTTGGGATCATGATGATGACCAACACTTGGGATGTGGCGGTTTACGGATTACTAATGGTGGTGGCCGGGTTACAGATAGTCATCGGGGAACCAAAAAGCTTTTTACGTTTGATGAGATCGGCAGGAGTGATGGGGCTGTTCATGATACTGGCGGCCTTGCCGTGGCTCGCGACCTTTGAGCCGATCTCAAACGGCATCAAAATGGTGACGGAACGGTCACCCTTGTGGCAGTTGGCCGTCCTTTGGGCGGGAGGGGCGGCGGTTTCACTTCTGGCGGTTTTGATCGAGGGAAGAAGCGAAAAGAAGGTGATGATACGGACACTTACCCTGACACTGATTCTTTTGATAATCATTCCTGAACTGGTTTATGCCAAGGATATTTATCCGGATCACCCGAGAGCCAATACCATGTTTAAACTAACTTATCAGGCTTCGATAATGATTGGGCTACTGGCCGGAGCTCTTTGGGGAAAACTGTTTGATTCGGATAGAAAAATTCTTTGGCCATTGAGATGGCTGGGGATATCGGTGGCCGGAGTGATTTTTTTAGGAACGATGATATTCCCGACAGTGTCCTTTCCAAACTTCTACAATAATTTTAAAAATTACCAAGGACTGAACGGGGAAACTTGGATAAAAACAGAGATGCCGGAAAAATACGAGGCGATTAAGTATCTACAAAAAAATAAGGGTGAAAAAAATATGGTGGAGGCAGTGGGAGACAGTTATACAGATTTTAATGCGGTGTCGGTTTTTTCGGGAGTGCCGACGATAGAGGGTTGGAGAGTGCATGAGTGGCTGTGGCGAGGTGGTTTTGAGGTAGTGGCCGCACGAGAGGTCGAGGTAAGAACGATTTATGAAACGAAAGACCAAGGTGCAAGAAGCTTGCTCTTAAAAAGATATAATATCGGCTGGATATTGGTGGGGGGCGATGAAAGAGGCATGTATGAAGTGAACGACGCGGGGATAACAAAAATAGGTGAGGTGGTTTACCAAAATGGGGAGGCGTACTTGGTGAAGGTGAAATAATTCGTCATCGCGAGTGAAGCGTGGCGATCCAGAGGGGATGGATTGCCGCGTCGCTTCGCTCCTCGCAATGACGGAGGTTTTACTGGGGATTGGTGAGTTGGTTTTTGAGATATTGTTTGAGAGCGTTCCAGTTGTTATCTTTGGGAACAAGGACCCATTCGCCGTTATATTTTGACGTTGGAGGATTTTCGAGAATGGTGACGCCATTTTTGTCGGGAGAGTCGGTAAGGAGTACGGTGTGGATAGGTTTATCTTTGGTATCAAGGGCGAGTTTGGCAAGTGTTGGATAGAGGTCCCCGCCAATGTTTGATTTGAGATTTTTCCCGATAATGTCCAGGAGAGCGTCCACTTTTTTTTGGTCGAGGAGGAAACCGGGGTTGATAATTTTTTGACGGAGAGCATAAATTATCTGTTGTTGGCGATTCGTTCGGGCAAAGTCGGTTCCTTCATCACCGACCGAGTGACGGGACCGGACAAATTTTAAGGCCTCTTGGCCGTCCAAATGATTTAGGCCTCCCGAAAAAGAAATTGTTTCGTAGCGGGAGGAAATTGGCAAAGCTTTCTCTTTACCCGGGATAGGAAACTGGGTGTCCGAAAAACCGGGATTGACTTCAATGTCGACACCACCTACGAGGTCAATAGCCTGAGTAAAGAGAGTAAAGTTGACGATGGCGGTGTAGTGAATCGGCTGACCCAGGTCTTCCAAAACGGAGGCTTGGGCAAAGTTGATACCGGCTCCGGGGCTAGCTTGCTCACCGTAGTAATAAGCGGTATTAATTTTGGCTTTTAGAGAGGGAACCCAGAGATCCCGAGGAATACTGATCAGAGAGGTCGTATTATTTTCGTGGTTATACGATGCCAGAATGATGGTATCCGAAAGATCGGGAGACTCTGATCCCTCACCACGAATACCCAAAACTAAAAAATTTGTAAAGCCGCCGGTGCTCTCCAGAGTATCCTTGGGAGTGCCGAAAAAGCTGAGGAGACTTTCCGGTTTGACATTTAACTTTAATAAATATCGATAGCCCACGAGTCCGAAAGAAACCACAAAGGCGATCACGATGGCGGCGATAATTAACCAGAAATTTTTTTTCAAATAGTCCATAAATTTGACAAAAAGACGCATGGGTCGAAAATGACTTAATTTCATGAGACTTAAGAAAGACTGGTAATAATACCGGCAAATAAAGTGGGCTCGAGACTATCGGTACCCACCAGGACGCCATCAATACAGTTTTCCGAAACGAAAGAGGCGGCGGTGTCTGAGCTAACCGAGCCTCCGTAAAGAACCGGAGCGGCGTTGTCTGTTAAAAAGGCGATCTGGTTGGCGATATGATTGGCTGAGGTTGGATCGATAGATTTACCGGTGCCGATGGCGGAAATCGGTTCATAAACAAAGAAACAACGGGAAACATCCACGTCGAAACTAAAAAGAGCCTTTATTTGTTCATCAAGGTAGGGAGTGTCTAGACAAACAATGGGGGTGATGGAGCTTTCGAGTAAGAGGCGAGTTTTTTGGGCGACTACCTCAGAGGTTTCAGAAAATTCCTGACGGCGTTCGGAGTGGCCGACAATACAGTAATTCACCAGTTCGGAGAGCATGTTGGCAGTGATTTCGCCGGTATGTTTACCGGGGGGCAGGTGAGAGACGTTTTGAGAACCGGAGATAATCGGTAAATTCAGATCGGTAATTTTGTGATTGAAGGAGGCGAGGTCCGTAAAAGGCAGGCAGAGAATAACGGTAACTTCGGGAGAGAACTTGGGGTGAAGGGCGGACAAACCATCCAGCCAAATAAGAGACTGGCTGATATTTTGATTGCTTTTCCAGTTACCAATAACGTATTTCACTATGGTAATTATATACGCTTGCCGTCATTGCGAGTTTCGGTATTCCGAACCGAAGCAATCCAGGTTTTTCTGGATCGCCACGCTTCGCTCGCGATGACGAAAGTGCGAAAGTCGTGCTACAGCTTGGGGACGAGATTCGCAACAACACAATCTGTCATGCCGGACCTGATCCGGCATCCAGGCATTTCTGGATTCTGAATCAAGTTCAGAATGACAATGTACAGGGGTGCGATGAATACAATAAGATATTTAGGTGGAGAATAATAATTTAAATAAGGAACAGCTGGTGGCGGTAACTCACGGAGAGGGTCCTCTTTTGGTTCTGGCCGGAGCAGGTTCGGGAAAAACAAGAGTGCTGATCCACCGAGTGGCATGGTTGATCAAAGAAAAAAATGTCGACCCAACGAAAATAGCCTTGTTAACTTTCACCAATAAAGCGGCCGGTGAGATGAAAGAAAGAATCAAAAAGATCGGCACAAAACCATCCAATTCGGCGGGCAAAAAGATTGATCTGGGATTTTCCGGTACTTTTCATACTTTTTGCGCCAAACTGCTGAGAAACTACGGAGTGGAGGTCGGAGTGAGCCCCCATTTTGTAATTTTTGATAGTCAAGACTCCGAGTCCGTGATGAAAAAGGTGCTTAAAGATCTCTCTATTGACCCGAAGCAAAACAAACCGGGGATGTTTTTGGCCATGATCAGTAAGATGAAAAACGATTTGGTAACTTTAAAAGAGGCCGAAAACGTGTCGAGAGATTATTTTCACCGGCAGATTAATAAAGTTTGGAGTGAGTACCAGAGTAGACTGGTTCGGAACAACGCGGTGGACTTTGATGATTTGCTGGTTAAGGCGGTGAAAGTGTTAGAAATCGACAGGATTAGAAAAGAGGTAAACGACCGACTTGAGTGGATACTGGTGGATGAGTATCAAGACACCAACAAAGCTCAGTTTGAACTGACAAAGTTGTTGGCCGGAGAAAAACGAAATATTACGGCGGTGGGAGACGCCGCCCAAGCCATCTACTCTTTTAGAGGGGCAGATTATAGAAATTTGAGACTGCTGGAAGAAACTTACCCCGAACTAACCACGGTCGGACTGCCTAAGAATTATCGGAGCACCCAGTATATCTTGGACGCGGCTTATGGGGTGGTGAGCAATAATACTAATCATCCGACTTTAAAACTTTCGGCAACCAGAGAGATGGGTCAAAAAGTTAATTTATTTGAAGCCCTGGATGAAAGAGACGAAGCAAGATATGTGGTGGATCAATCTAAAAAAATCGGTGACCGGGGGGAGGAAGTAGCAGTTCTTTATCGAACAAACGCCCAGTCCCGCGCGTTTGAGGATGAATTGTTAAGACGGGATATTCCCTACAAGTTGATTGGTGGACTGCGGTTTTATAACCGGGCGGAGGTAAAAGACTTGATCGCCTATTTACGACTAATTCACAACCCGGGTGAGGAAATCAGCTGGCAGAGAATTGAGAAAATCGGAAAAAGAAAAGCCGCTATTTTTGATGAATGGCTCGGGAGACTTTCTGATAAGAGAAGGAGTGAAGGACGACCGGGACCTCTATTGGAGGAAATAATTAATTTGATTAATTACATGGAAAGATTTGATGAGAGGGATGAGGAAGATGTAGCAAGAATCGAAAATATAAACGAGCTGTTGGCAGTGGCCGGAGAGTACGAAAGTGTAGCGCTATTTTTGGAAAGCGCGGCTCTTTCGGAGTCGGAGATTAAACAACACCGATCAAACGCAAAGCTGACTTTGATGACGGTGCATGCGGCTAAAGGGTTGGAGTTTCCCGAAGTTTTTGTAGTGGGCTTGGAAGAGGGGCTTTTCCCCCACTCCCGCTCGATGTTTGAGGGCGGTAAAGAAGAGATCGAGGAAGAAAGGAGACTCATGTACGTGGCCATGACCAGGGCAAAAGAGAATCTGACCCTTTCGTGGGCCAGATCAAGACTTAGTTTTGGGGGGAGGCATCAATCGATACCGTCAAGATTTTTGGCGGAGATTCCGGAGGAGTACCTCAAAAGAACTCAAGGACTCAAGGACTCAAGGACTCAAGATATTGGATTGCCACGGTCGCCTAGGCGACCTCGCAATGACGAGGTGGATGAGTTTGGGGAAAAAAGGAGGATTGTGGTGCAGGATTGGGAGATTGAGGAGGCCTCTAAGGATGATTTTGCAGAAATTGATAATTGGTAAACGAGTGTCATTCCGACCGAATGCAATGAGTGGAGGAATCTCACTCCACGAATGTGAGATCCATTCGACTCGCTTTGCTCGCTCAGGATGACGACTAACTGGACTTGAGAAGGTACAATGTATCTGTGATTAGAGAAGCTATCGAAACAGATCGGAAAAATTTTAACGAAGCCGCAAGGCACCCCCTGCAGTCTTGGCAGTGGGGAGAGTTCCGGAAGCAAACCGGAGTAAGAGTTTCTCGTCTGGTGGAAGAGAAGGAAGGGGAGATCAAAGAGGTCTATCTAATCACCTGGCATAAGATTCCCAAGATCAATCGGTATATTGGATACTGCCCCAAATCAGCCATTCCAAATCGGGAAGCACTGGAGGCAATAGTGGAGATAGCCAAAAAAATGAGAGCCTTGGTGGTGAAGTTTGAGCCAAATGAAAAAGCCGGAGTCGCCGAATTGGAAAGAATAAAAAATCTCAGCCTGGACTTTAAATTGGTAAAGGGGAAACCGTTGTTTACTAAGTACTCGTTCCAGCTGGATATCTCGGTGAGCGAGGAGGAGCTGTTGAAGAAAATGCACCCGAAGACCAGATATAACTTTCGCTTGGCCGAGAAAAAAGGAGTGAAGATTGTAGAAGATAACTCGGAACAAGGTTTTGAAGAGTACTGGAAACTGATGGAGGAGACTACCAAACGGCAAGGGTTTTTTGCCCACTCAAAGAATTACCACCAACAGATGTGGAAAACAATGGTTGAATCGGGAAGCGGGCACCTGTTTAAGGCCGTTTATCGGGGAGAGACTCTGACTACTTGGATATTGTTTGAGTTGAATGGGGTTTTGTATTATCCATACGGAGCATCGAGTAATACTCATCGAGAAGTGATGGCTAATAATCTAATGATGTGGGAGGCAATCAAGTTTGGAAAAAAACAAGGATGTAAATTGTTTGACCTTTGGGGGAGCCTGGGGCCGGAACCGGACACCACGGACCCATGGTACGGCTTTCACCGATTTAAACAAGGCTATGGGGCGGAACTGATTGAGTTTGTAGGAACATATGATCTGGTAATTAACAACTTTGAGTATTTAATTTACAACTGGGCGGAAAAGCTGAGATGGGTAGTCCTCAAACTGGTAGCCAAAATAAGAAAATAAATGGAGGATCTAAGGCAGACTTTGGGCTGGAAAGGTTACTTGACCGACAAGAGATGGAAAGTGGTGAGCATTGGGTCGGAAGACAAACAGCACAGCATGAGAGCCTTTATCATTCCCCTGGGAATTTTTGGTTTGAAGATGATGAAGTTACAGAGATCCTCGTATGACCCAAACTGGAACGAACTTAAAAAAGTAAAAAGAAAGTATAGGGTGGTTAGTTCCGTGATTGAACCAATTAGAGTGCAGGATCGTCTGGGTTATCAAATGGCGGGGTACCACCTTACCCGCTTCCCCTATCTCGCCACCAAAACTTACATCACGGACCTCACCCAGACGGAAGAACGGTTATGGAAAAACTTGTCGGAGAACGCCAGACGGCAGATAGTAAAAAACAAAAAAGTAATGATCGAGGAGGTCGAGGTGGAGAAGTTTCACCAACTATGGAAGAAAAGTAGTAAGGTTTGGACTATGAGTATTAAAGAATTAAAAAGTATTAAAAAACATTTCCGAGGAAAAGCCAAGCTGATCGTTAGCAGATCCGGTGAGGTTTATCACTCCGGATTGCTGGTGATGTACTCAAGTGACACAGCGAATTACTATCAGACGTGGACGAGTGGTGAAGGACGAGCTTCCGGAGCCCATTACAAATTGGTTTGGGAAGAGATTCTGAGGGCAAAAAAAGAAGGACTCAAGTTTTTTGACCTGGAGGGAATTTATGACGAACGCTGGCCCCAAAAAAGATGGCTTGGTTTTACGGAGTTCAAGCGACGTTTTGGGGGTGTCGAGGTGGCTTTTCCAGGTAGTTTTTTCCGCTGGCTCTAACAAAATTCCCCCGTAATGGGAATTATGATAACTCCGACTACGGGGGTGAACCTAACGTTTGGTAAAAATTAAACTGACTTGAGAAACATCTGCCCGAAAGGTAAATCCGTTTATAAAATAAATTCCGGAGATACACCTCTCGTTCGTGATGGCATCTTTGATCAGACTGGACAGTGCGGTTGGATCTTTTAAAGTCTCTTCTGTCTGAACAGGACCAAGAACACAAGATCCGGCTTCCGGAACATTTTCCTTACTTTCGACAAGCCATTCAATTACCGGCAATGAGGCGGTGATGCGAGGGACTTGATAACGATTAAAGCTTGAGTCGTATGGAGGTGGGACAAACAGTGTTTCCACAGGACGATTGAGGTCTCCAGCATGAAAATCTGCCTCAAAAATTGCCTCCATCGGTAAACCTTCAGGGTTTTGGTAAAGAGTTAATGTCTTACGATCCCAAGGCCAAACCCCATAAGGAAGCGCCATGTAGTTGGGAATTTCTGCCAACAAATCTCCACGTCCGGCAAGATTAAGAAGTTCCCGTAGAAACAGATCGTTTCTCCGAAGCTCTTGTTTAATCTCGGAAGCCTCGGTTTTATCAAGCCTAACATGAGTATAGGTGTGGTTATAAGGCATGGCATCGTGCTCAATGCCCCAGACAATTGCCTTAGCCAACTTCATTTTCCAATCGGGATAAGTAGGATCAGCGTAAAGTTTATCTCCAAGATTGGCAAAGAGACCGATGCTAAAACCGAACTCCGGATGGAGCTGTGAGTAATACCACAAGATCCCGATTCCGGTATTTGGGTCAGGGTTTCCGTCGGGAAGCAGAGTTAGCTGATTGTTGAAAAACAGATCGTCCATGGTAAAAATCAGCGGACGCCTGCCGGCGGGAACATAAAAATCTCCCCTCAACCAGCTTTGAACAGGTATCAAAGTAAAACCTGCCTCGTTCAATTCCAACAGTTCATTTTGGAAATCCGAGAAGCGAACTTTCGATTCGGTTGAGTATGGTGCACGATCGGCGGCAAATTGATGAAAAATTAAAATGGGAACGTAGGGGTCGCTGGCAAAAACCGTAGCGTTGGTAAAGTATTCAGGCACAGGAGTGATCGTAACAGCCGGAGTTCTTTCCGGTTCCGGTGATGGGTGGGGGGTTTCTGTGGCGATAGCGGGTTGGGAGTTGGCAGTAAAGTTACAGGCCAAACCCACAAGGACAATAAAAGACAGTGCACGTACTCCAAGTTTGACCACGATCTTTCTCCTTTGGTGTGATTTTTAAGGTTCGATGAGAGTTTAACACAAAAAAATAACCTGCTAAGGGAAAAGAGGGCGAAACTTGTAACCATAGTTAATCAGCCCTCGATCTCCATCCTCCGAAAGTTTACGAGTGACCATCTCGACCGGCATACCGATATAGATTTTATCCAGATCGACGTCGGTCAGCTGTGCCGTGACCATATTTCCCTCAGCCAGTTTGACGAGAGCTATTGGATAAGGAGCGAATTGGGTAAAGCCGGTAGGGGCGTCGTAGATAATGGTAAAAGAATAGACTTCCCCTTTGCCGGAAAAAGAAAACCGTTCACCATCAAACCACCTTTGGGTTTCCATGGGTTGTATTGTATCTGGTTTTTATTTGTGTATATAATGAAGTATTAATAAGTTTAGTTGTCGTATGAATAAAAAAACTTTAACAATCGGCTTTTTGTCGGCGGTGATGGCCGGCTCGGTGGTGTTTGCTTCTTCGGCTTCGGCTTTCTGGCCATTTGACGCTCTGTTTAGTAAGGGTCAGGTAAAGGCAGTAACGACGGATATTGCTCCAGGAAATCGGTATGAGGCTATCGCCAGCATACTTAGTACAATGAAATCTGCTTGTGATCGATTTTCCGGACCTCAAATACAAATAGAAAAAACGACTGATGATGACATTGTGGCGGGCGACAATTTCAAGGATGGGAAATGGAGTGAAGATAAGACCGGCACCAGAGAACTGGCATCAATTGAGAAAGTTATTAAAGTAAGGTGCGCTCAAATTACGACACTTTACGATCGCTTGAAGAAATTATATAAAATATTACCTATTTCGACACCCACACCAAAGTTAGGAAAGGGCTGTTATTATCAAGAAGTACAGTGTATCCAGGCTCCTTGTGAAAAGATTCTTGTCTGCCCAACTCCGAAACCTACCAAGACAGTTACTCCGATAGTTGAAAGGCCTAAGACTCAGAAGGCAACTCCGGCTGTCAGAGCACTGCCGATAAGATAAAAACAGCTACCAGTCAATGGGTGTTTGGCCATTTCCGACCAAGTGTTTGTTGGCTTGAGAGAAAGGACGGCTACCAAAGAAACCAGAGTGAGCGGAAAAAGGAGAGGGGTGAGGCGAACGGAGAACCAGATGTTTCTTTTCGTCGATAAAAGAACCTTTTCTTTGGGCATAGTTTCCCCAAAGGATAAAGACAAGGTGGTCTTTTTTTTCAGCCAGATGGTGGATGACGGCATCGGTAAAAATTTCCCAGCCTTTATTTTGGTGTGAACCGGCTTGATTTGCCCGGACGGTGAGGGTGGCATTTAGAAGCAGGACTCCTTGTTTGACCCAACGCTCCAGATTGCCGGAAGCGTGGCGAGGGTTCCCCAAATCAGTTTCAATTTCTTTATAGATATTTTGTAGAGAAGGAGGGAGGGAAACCCCATTGGGAACCGAAAATGAAAGACCGTGGGCCTGGCCCGGACCGTGATATGGATCCTGACCGATAATGACAACTTTGACCTTGTCAACCGGAAGACTGTCAAGAGCGTTGAAAATAAATTTGGGAGGAGGATAGACGGTGGTGGTTTGGTATTCTTTTCTGACAAAGTCAGTTAACTCCTTAAAATAAAGCTTTTCGAGCTCATCTTTGAGGAGGCTCTTCCATGATTGTTCCAAGCGGACTTCCATGCAGTTATTTTAGTTTATCGATTTAGATAAGTGACGGTGAACTGAAGGATGGTGGCAAAGGAAACCCAAGCCAGATAAGGCAAATTTATGAGTGCAATCCAACGGATTTTCTTATAAATTATTCTGATAGCCCAGACCAAGGTGGTAAGGACAAGGAGAATATCCAGAGCCGCCAAAAGATTATTTTGCAAACCGAACTGAATGGAGGTAAAAGCAAAATTAAAAATCAGATTAAGAACAAAGGGCAGGGCGAAACGCGCCTTGAGCTTTTTCCGGTAGATGCGGTAAAAAACGGTTCCGAATGAAAAGGCGATGAGAACGTAGAGAACTGTCCAGACGGGTCCAAAGAGCCAGGATGGAGGCGCCCAAGAAGGTTTGATCAGAGTTTGGTACCAGAAGTAGGTAGATGATTGATCCATATCTTAAATATAGCAACTATTTATTATCCAGACTCTGCCAAAGATAGAGGCTGGCGAGAGATCGATAGGGGCTCCATTTCTTAGCAATATTTTCGATTTGTATTTTATCTTCACGATCGACGCCATAAATTCTGGAGGCGGCAGTCCGCAAACCAAGGTCTCCCACTGAAAAAACATCTTCTCTTCCTAGTGAAAAAATTAACATCATCTCGGCGGTCCAGCGACCGATGCCTTTGACCAGGGTGAGTTTCTTGATGACATCTTCGTCGGCTAAATCTTTGAGCGACTCCAAAACTAATTTTTTGGAAAGGATGAACTCCGAGAGAGACTGGAGATAAGAGATTTTTTGTCGGGAGAGACCAACGGACCGGAGAGGGTCGGCGTTTTGGGCTAGTATGTTTTCCGGATTGATGTTTTGGGGATCTGGAAAGAGAGCAGCGAAACGTTTATAAATGGTAGAGGCGGCTTTGACGGAGAGCTGTTGACCGATGATGGATTCTAGTAAATCACGGAAAAGATCAGTGGAAACATTCAACGGAGAGGGAGAGTGCTTGGACAGTAAGATCGCCAGTTGGGGATCTCTTTTTAGATGTTGGTGGGCGGCAGTTATGTCCATAGGTAAGATTTATGATATCTTACTATGCCATGCCTCTATCGCCAGAACTCAGAAGACTGCCTGGAATTGCCGCTTCGTTTTATAGAGCGGGGCTCTTGAATGAACTGGTGACAGGCATGATTAAAGGAGAGACGGGAAGAAGTTTGGTAGAAGACGCAAGAAAATTACTTTGGGAATTGGAAACAAAAACCAAAGTGAATTTTAATGGCTTGGAAAATATTCCGAAAGACACCGGTTGTCTGATTGTTTTTAACCATCCAAACATAGATGTGCTTTTACCGGCCATGTTGGAATTATTTGTCCAGATTTATGACATAAATGGCCAACAGGTAAAGCTGGCGATGGGTTCGGAAATACCAATGATGACAACCAACTTTAATGAAAAAACTTCGTTACCTGGCTCTGTAGAGCTACTAAAAAGATTCCACTGTTTGTATTCCGAGAATATTATTTCTGTTCCAACGGCGGGAAACCGAAAAGATTTTTTGACAGGAAGAGCTGTGGCGGTCAGAAAAATGATGAGGGCATTTAAGGAAGGAGATATCGTGATTGTTTCTCCAGAAGGACACGTAGAGAAGGGGGGTTCGATATCACCGACTGAAACCTATCATGATGGATCGGGGAAACTCGCCATTCTGGCGAGCAAAATGGGAATTCCGACGGTGCCGGTGGCGGTTTGGGCCGAAATACCAAAGGAAGTTGAAATGGTAGTAGGGAAACCCTTTTTTATTACGACCGAGGAGGCAAGTTTGGCGTCCACGGAAGCGATGTTTGAGATAGCGAAGTATTTACCGGAAAATCTGCGTGGTCCGTTTCGGTAAAAAATTGTTTGACAGAGTGAAAATAAAGGATTAATATGAATAATATTAGTAAATTATTAGTAATATGTTAGGTATAACCCCCAAACAAAAGCAAGTTCTGGATTTTATTGAAGAGTATTATCAGACAAATCAGTTTTCTCCAACCTTGGAGGAAATCTCCAAGAAGTTTAAAAGAAGTGTCCCCACCATTCACCAGTATGTAAAAACCTTGATTGATAAGGGCAGACTGCAACAGAATAGTGGTGGTGCTAGAGGAGTGATGCCTATTGTTCAGAGCGGAAATTTTAGTACTAAGAGAAAGTTTCGGATTGGGATTATCGGTTATGGCTTTGTCGGACAGGCGGTGGAGTATGGCTTTTCCAATCACGAGATCCATGTTTACGATAAATATAAAGATTTTGAGTCTTTAGCAGAGGTGGTAGATAAGTCCGATTATATTTTCGTTTGCTTACCAACCCCCATTAGGGAAGACGAGTCGGGAATAGATCTATCGATTATGGATGAAAATATGAAGATCCTGGCTAAACTGACTAAGGGTACCGATAAAATCATCATTATCAAGTCGACAGTAGTTCCGGGAACGACGGCGGGCTACATCAGGAAGTATCCGGAGAGTTTGTTTTGTTTTAACCCCGAGTTTCTGAGGGAAGCTTCATTTCTACAAGACTTTGTCAATGCGGACAGGATTGTAATAGGAGCGAGCAACGATCAGGTATCCCGAAGAGTGTCGGCGATGTACCAGGCGGTGCTACCGCTGGCCCCGATATACCAAACAGATCCGACTTCGGCCGAGATGGTGAAGTACATGGCCAACTGTTTTCTGGCGACTAAAGTTATTTTTGCCAATGAGATGGCGGAGATTTGTGAGAAGCTGGGAATTAAATATGAAGAGGTGAAGAAAATGGTGGTAGCGGATAAAAGGATTCTTGATGGTCACCTGGACATTACCACTCTGAAGGGCTTTGGAGGAAAGTGTTTTCCCAAGGATCTACTGGCTCTAAGGGCTATGGCAAAAAATAAAGGCGTGGATACGAAAATACTGGACGCAGTTTGGAGTAAAAACTTAAAAGTAAGGAAGTCAAAGGACTGGGAGGAAATTCCCTTCGCGGTGTCACCGGCGTTTGGAAATAAGAGCTAAACTTTGGGGAAGTGGGTGGTGAGCCCGTGGGTGCCGTCCGGCAAGTGAGCCACACCGAAGTCTTCGAAGAGAAGCGGAGCCACTTGGGAGAGACAGCGGTAGGTTTCGAAAGCGGCTCGACGAATCTCGATTTCGGCATGTTCACTACCCCGCATGTTCAGAAAATGTCTCCAGGCTCGGGCATTCCCGGTGACGACGATCGGGGCTTCGGTTTCATTGGGCAAGAGAGACCTTGCCGCCTGGCGGACTTTTTTACGGAGATCGGTTTTACGGTCGGCACTGAGGATTTCACTACCTTCTTTTTGTTTTTCCAGTAAATAATCGGTAACACCTTCGTATTCTCGCTGAGTCCTTTCAATTCGATCTTCAAAAAGTTCATGGAGAAAGGCGTCGTCGACATATTCCGGTCGCTCGATGAAGCGAAGAGTGCGACCTCCGACGTACCGCTGAGAAACTTGAGAAAAACCAAAACCGGCCCGATGGCGGACCAGTTCGTGAGTGAGGCTCCGTGAAACCCCCCAAAGCAAAATGGAAATGTTGGCGTGTTCCAGGACGGAGCCATGACCGGATTTTTTGATATTTTGAAAATATTTCTGAGCATCTTTGTTCATAGTCCGCTGAGGGCCATGACTCAAAAAACAAAGTTGGCCGGCAAACTTACAGAGGGCTTCGGAAGATGGGAGGGGGGTGGGGTCTTCAAGATACTTAAAAAATTCCAATTCTCGGGGAAAACCATCTAAGAAGCCCTGAGCACCTCTGAGGTCGACGTAGGGAATGGAAATAATGGCGACACCTGGCTCCCGGAGATAAGAGAGACCAAGGTGAGTTTCGTAAACCTCTGGGTTAAAGAAAGGTAGGGGTTTTTCATAAATTTCGGTTTCGATTAGTTTCTTTCTTTCAAATTCCAGCATTGATTAAATATAGCAAAAGACTTTGGTTTGGTTGTGCTAGACTGAATTATTAGTAATTTTTACGACAAATGGCATCTACTTTTTTTGTCTCTTTCGTTTTGAATAGTTTAGTAATTCTGGTGGCCAATGCCCTTTTTCCGGCCCAAGTAGTGCTGGGAAATGCCAACTCAAATTTGTGGTGGTCGGTTTTCCACAGCATGGTGATGTTATCTTTGATCGGGACTTTGGCGGTACCACTGTTTGAATGGAAACAGAAAATGCTGGGTAGAGTGCTGGCGACCAAGGAATGGATGGTTGGCTACTTGGCAATAAATTTTGTGGGTGTGTGGGTGATTACCAGATTCTCGGAACAGTTTGGATTGGGAATTTCCGGCTGGTGGGTGGGACTACTACTGGCGGTTGCCTTTGGTTTTGTTCAAAGCAAGGGAATGATGGTTTTCAAGAAAGAGAAATAGGAAGAGGTTTTCCGATATACAATTAGGCATGCCTGTAACGGTTGCCTTTGAATCCGCCTACCGAAAGTTAAATCCGACTCAGAAACTGGCTGTCGATAGCATCGAGGGGCCGGTGCTGGTGCTGGCCGGACCGGGAACGGGGAAAACTCAGGTCCTGACGGTGAGGATTGCCAATATTCTCAAAGAAACAGATACCGAACCCTCTTCCATACTGGCGCTGACCTATACCGACGCAGCGGCGAGAGAAATGAAAGAGAGACTCATCGGCCTTATTGGTCAGGATGGGTACTACGTGAAGATCGGCACCTTCCACGCACTGTGTAACGAGATCATTGCCGACAATCCGGATAGATTTGCCAGACCGGCAGGGATGCAGAACGTAACCGAGTTGGAGAGAGTCAGTATTATTTCCGAAGTTCTGGAGAAAAATTCTTTTAAACTCTTGAAGCCCGTCAATGCTCCTCTGATGTATGTCAAAGACATTATCGGTAGTATCTCAATCCTCAAGAGAGAAGGAGTTACTTTGAAGAGATTTTCCGAGCTGGTGTCGATACTCAAAGACGAGTTTGAGATAGAGAGGGAGGGAATGAGTAAGACGGAGAGAACAGAAATGGAGACGCTGGTGAATAAGAATATTGATCTCCTTTTTATCTACGAAAAATATCAAGAAAAACTCAAAGCGTTAGGGCGACTGGATTTTGAGGACATGATCAATTGGGTAGTGGAAGCGTTTGAAAATGATACGGATTTTTTACAACAGTACGAAGAAAATTTTCAGTACATTCTGGTAGATGAGTATCAGGATACGAACTCGGCCCAAAATAGATTGGTGTTTGCCCTGTCGTCTTTCTGGGGAGAAAAAGCGAATATCTTTTGCGTAGGGGATCCGAACCAGTCTATCTTCCGTTTCCAGGGAGCCAGTAAGGAAAATTTGCTGGCCTTTGAAAAAAGATTTCCGGGACACACCTCGGTCAAGCTGGTAGACAACTACCGCTCGACGCCGAGTCTCCTACTATCTTCAGCAGCGCTTATGGGAGAGACACCATTAAACCACAAGGTGAAATATCGAGACCTGCCGGTAAAGACGGCCAAGTTTAGCTCGTCCGTACTGGAAGACGAATTTGTTTGTAGATCGATAAAACAAAAGATCAAGAAAGGTATGCCGCCGGAAGAGATAGCGGTGATTGTCAAAGAAAACAAGGATATCGATAACCTGATAAATATTTTCAAACAAAAAAATATTCCGTATCGATTGGAAAGCGGCACCGATGTGCTAAAGACTCCACTGGTAGCGCAGTTTCTAAAAATCCTCAAAGTGGTGACCGGGCTCTCGGGGCCGGTGGACGATATCGACCTGTTTACTGTCTTGAATTATCCATATTTAGGTCTCAAGCCACTACCTATTTTAAGAGCCGCCAGATATGCTCATGAGAATAGAAAGAGTTTGGTCAATACTTTGCAGGACGCTCATCCGGAACTGGATCGAGACTTAATAGAGAAATTTAATCTGCTGGTATCGTGGAACTCGCGAGCGGCTTCACACACTCTGCCGGAGATGTTTCAGATTATTTTCCAAGAATCAGGACTACTGGACTACGTCCTGGCCCTGCCCCAACCGATAATTGAGTTAAATAGATTTGGGACTCTCTATGAAGATGCGAAAGAGCAGGCGGTAGCGACTGCGGGACTGGATCTTTTTGGTTATGTTTTTAATTTGGGAGTGATGGAAGAGAACGGGCTGAAACTGCCGGAGCAAACGCTGGTGTCGGATACTAAGGCCGTAACTCTGACGACGGCACACAAAGCCAAGGGCCTCGAGTGGAAACTGGTTTACATTTATCGCTTCGCCGATACTCACTGGGGAAATACTTCCAGAAGGCAGATGATCAAACTGCCGCCGGGGATCATCAATGAGCAGGATGTGAGTAAGGAAGATAAGAATGCGGAGGAGCGAAGACTCTTTTATGTCGCCATGACGCGGGCGAAGCAGGAGCTATATATAGTAGGCTCCACCAAGTATGCTCAATCGGTGAAGATGACGTATCCATCTCTCTTCCTCTCCGACTTGCCAAAGGAGACGGTTAAAAAAATTAAGACGACCGGGATGGAGAAGAAAGCGGCTAAGATTCTCGCCTCCCTAATGCAGATTCCGGTAGCCCCCACTATTCATGAGGGAGAGAGGGATTATCTTCTGCAACTTATTAAAGATTTTAAGCTAAGCCCGACGGCGCTAAATACTTTCCTCAAGTGCCCGTACAAATTTAAATTGGATAATCTCTACAAGATTCCGCGGGCGAAGGCACCGCCCATGTGTTTTGGCACCGCGGTTCACTTTGCGCTGGAACGACTATATCTGGGGCTGAATAACGGAGAAAAGCTGGAATCCAAAAAAGATTTCCTGCGGGACTTTGAAGTGGCAATCAGGAGAGAATTACTGACGGAAGCGGAGTACAAGACACGATTAGAACATGGCAGAGAAATTTTGTCGGGATATTACGACCGGTACGAGAAAGAGTTTGAGCCGAGTCTATTTACCGAGAAGAAATTTGGAGACTCGCTATCTTCTTCAGTAATGCTCGGTGATATTCCCCTGTCGGGAAAGGCGGATAGGATAGATCTGACGAGTAAGGAAGACAAGCACACCAGGTTCACGGACTACAAGACGGGTGCGCCGAGGAGCAGGAATGAGATCGAGGGAAAGACCAAAAATTCTGATGGAGACTATAAGAGACAACTGGTTTTCTATACCATACTGGCGGATTTGGATCAGTCCTTCAAATACAAAGTGGTTCAGACTGTGATCGATTTTATCGAGCCGGACAAAGGAGGAGTCTTTAAGAGAGAACACTTTAATATTACGGAGGAAGAAGTGGGTGAGCTAAAAGAAGTAATCAGAAGCTCGGTAGCGGATATCCGCGGACTGAAGTTTGACAGAACGACGGACTACACCACCTGCGCCACTTGCGAGTTCAAAAATCACTGCTGGCCGGGTGGAGTGCCGGCGACGATTGATGTCCTGGTGCCTCGAGGTGAGGCTGAGTGAGCTTGGGGGTTGCTTTTTGGAGTGTTTTGTGGTATTATAGGGCTATCTTTGTAGATTGAAAAGGAGAAAAATATGATTCTGGCCATGCTCATCGCGTTTGGAGCCTCAGTACTGTTTGCATTGCTTGCTCTGGGTATTCTCTTGGGCGTGCAAGTAGGCACTTTATTATCAGCCATCGGCTGGAGCATTGTGACCTTTGTGGTACTTTTCATCGTTTTTGAAATCTTGGCAATGTATCTTGCCATGCAATCTGGTCTCTAGTCTAGTGCCCTGCAACAGCGGGGCATTTTTTATAGCTCTTTGTCTTCGGTGAGGCCGGTTTTGAGCTGGCGGGCGGAGTCGAGCTTGGTGCCGATCTGATTCATGGTTTGGGAGGTACCGCCCAGAGAGTTGTAGGCATTGGTCAGGTGTTTACCCATGAGGACAAAATTTTCGTTGAGCTTTTCGTAATCTTTTTGGACGGCCCGGAGAAGGGTAAACACTTCGGAGGTTTTGCCGGCGATTTTCTGGCCCTCTAAAGAGAGAAGAATAGTTTGGAGGTGGGCGTAGAGAGTGGTGGGAGATACCGGATAGACACGAGATTCTCGAGCCAGATCAAGGAGCTCTTGTTCGCTGACTATTTCGTAATAAATACTTTCAGAAGGAATGTACATGAGGGCAAAATCCAGAGTGCCTTCTTCCGGCAGAATGTACTTGCTGGAGATATCTTTGATGTGCTTTTTGACGTCTCTTACAAAAGCAGTGCGGGACATGGCTTTATCGGTGGCCGAAGTGGCCGAGTAGATTTTCTGAAAATTTTCCATGGGGAATTTGGAGTCTATCGGTAGGATGCCGGCTTGGGTTTTGATAGCGGCGTCGACGATCTGGCCACTTTTAAAGTGATACTGAAGATGGAAACTACTTTTGGGGAACATTTGGCCGATGAGGTCTTTGAGGACTTGTTCGCCGATGTTGCCGCGGAGTTTCGGTGACTTCAGATAGTCTTGGAGATCTTTCATAGAGCGGCTGACCTCGCCAAAAGCACCAGCTTCTTTCTTGAGATCCGAGATGACGGCCGTGGCCTGATCGAGGCGGGAGAAAAGCTCGCGGTAGTTTTGCTGAAGAGAGGCGTTTGTAGTTCTATTGGTCGTATCGAAAGACTGCTGGAGGGATTTGAGCCAAGCGTTCAGAGTCGGATCGGTTTTTTGGGCTTCCAGCTTCTGTTTGAGGAGAAGGTAGACTAAAAAGAGTCCGATGGCAAGAAAAGAAACGATGATTAGAGTATCGGAGGACATAGTTCATTATATAGTGTGGTTAAATTGAAGAGGAATTATTTATGAGGAATTATTTATATAGATTCCGGGTCAAGCCCGGAATGACAATGTCTGGATTGCCACGGTTCGAGTACGAAACTCGCAATGACGATATATGGAGATAATAAAAAAAAGACAGAAGAAGAGGTACGGATGGCTGGTTTTTTTTGCGGTTCTAAATTGGCTGGCGATTGGACTCGTCGTTTGGAAAGTGGACCCGGAAACGATGAAAAATATGATCATCCCCGGCAGCTATTTCCCGATGATGATGCTCGTAATGGGAGGTATTTTTTGGTTACTGTCTATTTTGCTGATGTCGGCGCAAACAGCTTTGCGATGGACGATTGGGGTGGTGGCTTTTCTGGAACTGAGGGTTCTCGGTTTGGGAACGGCCATGAATGGAGTGCTGATTCTCGGGTTATTAATTTCTTGGGAAGCTTATTTGATGAAGACGAGACCGAAAAAAGAGATGGAGTGAGATTTACCCGCATGGGGTATCCAGGAGAGCCACGTCGGAAATACCTCCTCGCAATGACGATGTCGGTGTGGTTTAATTAATTAAAGAAGTATTAATATTTAGGACAGAAATATGCAAGTTTCACAAAACCCCATTAACAAGACGTTGGAAAGACAGCTAGACCAGATGTTTTACCAAGTACTGGCAGAGATTGACTCGCCGGAGGAATTGAAGACTGTTCTCTGTGACGTCTTGACTGAGGGAGAGAGAACGGCGGTAATAAAAAGATTAGGTATAGCTCTTTACCTCGATAAAGGCCGAAACTACGAAGACGTCAAAAATAATATCAAGGTGAGCTCGGCGACGATTGCGACGGTGGCTGAGAACTTGGGGAATTCCGGCTGGCAGGAAGTGATACGAAGAGTCAAGGCCGAGGAGTGGGCTAGTGACTGGACGGAAAAGATCGCTGGAGGAATAAAGAGGGTGTTTGGGTAGAGTTTTGATATAAAATTGAGAGATGGGAAAGTTTTATATCACCACCACGCTGCCTTACGTAAATGCCGAACCGCACGTGGGATTTGCGATGGAGATTGTCCGAGCGGACGTGCTCGCCAGAATGCACCGAACTCTGGGGGACGAAGTTTTCTTTAATACCGGCACGGATGAGCATGGGCAAAAGATTTATCAGATGGCAGCGGAGGCGGGGCAAGAGCCAAAGGTCTACTGTGATGAGAATGCGGCCAAGTTTGGCCTATTAAAAACCGGACTAAATTTGTCTTACGATAACTTCATTAGGACGACGGACGAACATCATATTAAAGCGGCTCAGGAGTTCTGGAAATTGTGTGAAGCCAGGGGAGATATCTACAAAAAAACTTACAAGGTTAAATACTGCGTGGGGTGCGAGCTGGAAAAAACAGATTCCGAGCTGGTGGAGGGGAAGTGTCCCCTGCACCCGACTCAGGAACTCCAAAGTATCGAGGAGGAAAATTATTTCTTCAGGTTTTCAAATTACCAACAGAAACTTTTGGATCTTTACCAAGCACAGCCAGATTTCGTCATTCCCGATTTCCGACAAAATGAGATAAAGATATTTGTAGAGGGAGGACTGCAGGACTTTTCAATCTCAAGACTCAAAGCTAAAATGCCTTGGGGGGTGGAAGTGCCCGAAGACCCGACGCAGATAATGTACGTATGGTTTGATGCTCTAATAAACTATATTTCGTGTCTGGGGTGGCCCTCCTTCGCTGAAGCTCCGGCGGGTAAACCCGATTTATTTAAGGAGTTTTGGCCCGGGGTACAGGTCTGCGGAAAAGATAACCTGAGACAACAAACGGCCATGTGGCAAGCAATGCTGATGTCGGCGGGGCTACCCACATCAAAGCAGATTTTGGTAGGAGGATTTCTCACTTCCGGAGGGCAGAAGATAAGTAAGAGCCTTGGTAATACGATTAACCCCCTGGAGTGGGCGGAGAAGTATGGCACGGATGCCTTGAGATATTTCCTTCTGGCCGAGGTGAGCGTCTTTGAAGATTCCGATGTTACCAAGGAGCGATTTGAAGAAGCCTATCAGGCGAACCTCGCTAACGGGATCGGAAACTTAGCGGCGAGAGTGGCGACTATGGCCGAGAAGATTGGCTTGAAAGTGCCCGAGCAAAGAATGGAGATCAGACAAGAAGTGGTGGATAAATTAAAGGTTTTTAGATTTGATGAGGCTTTGAAATTTATTTGGGAAGAGGTGAAGAGGGCTGATACTTTAATTAACCAAAGAGAGGTGTGGAAGCTAGTGGGTGAAGAACAGGAATTTGTATTAGCGGACTTAGTCAAAATTATCCGACAAATTGCAGTGGACTTGGCACCTTTTATGCCGACAACCTCAGAAAAATTAATGGTTCAGTTTGGCGGAGAGGTAATCAAACGGGGGGGAAATTTATTCCAGAGGATTGAAAAATGATTACAAAGAACTGGATTGCCACGGTTCGGATTACCGAAACTCGCAATGACGAAATACTAGGTGGAGTGAGATCCTTCGACTCCCACCATGGCGGGCAGGTCACTCAGGATGACGATATATGTTAATTGATACACATTGCCATCTGACGGATGGGCGACTGGCTAACGTTGGTCAAGTCCTAAAGAAAGCCTTTGAAGCCGGAGTGGAGAGAGTGATCATCCCCTCGACCAGTGTGGAAGATGCCAAACTGGCGGTGGAGATTGCCGAGAGAAATAATCAGTATTGTTTGGTGGGGATTCATCCGGAAAATGTGGAAGATTTATATGGATTCCGGGTCAAGCCCGGAATGACAATGAATGAAACTGGATTGCCGCGCTCCGCTCGCAATGACGATGGGATGGATTCCGGCTCGCTGGCCGGAATGACAGATGTTGTAATTGGTGAATTAGAGGAAATAATAAAAAGTTCGAAGAGGGTGGTGGGGGTGGGAGAGATTGGGCTGGATTTTTTCTACGATAAAGAGAGAAAGACGAAGGAAATACAGATAGAGCTTTTTAGAAAACAGGTGGATTTGGCGCTCGCGAATAATCTGCCGGTGGCGATCCATATGCGAGGGGCGGAGGAGGAGATGAAAGAGGAATTGGAAAATTTGTATAGATTTACCCATACGGGCATCCTTGACCCACTCAGGTCGGGAATGACAGGTGATGACGGGGATGGATTCCGGGTCAAGCCCGGAATGACAGATGCTGTTTCTGGATTGCCGCGGTCGCCTAGGCGACCTCGCAATGACGGAGTAAAGAGAACCACATTGCGGGGGCAGTTTCATTGTTTCGCCGGAAGTCCGGAGTTTCTGGAAACGGTCTTGGCAAAGGGCTTTTATGTCAGCTTTTGTGGAAACATTACTTATAAAACAGCCGGAAACCTGAGAGAACTGCTGAAAAGGGTGCCTTTGGACCGGTTATTACTGGAGACGGATAGCCCATATTTAGCGCCCGAACCGCTTAGGGGAACGGTGAATACGCCCGCGAATGTTAAAATAATAGCGGAGTTTATTGCCAGAGAGTTAGGCACGACTATAGAAAAACTGGCAAATTCAACAACCGAAAACACAAAATGTTTGTATTCCTTAGATATTTAATCAAAAGATACCCGAACCGGAGCCAAAGAGCGTTGGAAATTCTGCCCGGACTGACCAGCTGGACATTTATCCTGTTCCCTATCTGGGGCTCGATTTTTTGGCCGATTGGAGTCGCCTATTTTATTATCGCCTTCAACGTCTACTGGCTTTACCGGTCGGCGACTTTGGCTTGGGCGGGGGTAATGTCTTATTACCGGATAAAGGCTTGGGAAAAGTATGACTGGATGGGAGATGTCTTTGGCTTTGCGGACTGGAAAGAGGTGAAACACGTGATCGTCTTACCGACATTCAAAGAACCGGGGGAGATTTTGGAAAGAACTCTGGAGGCGTTAAAGAAACAAACGATTGGCCCCAAACAAATTATTCCGATAATAGGTTTTGAGGAGAGAGCGGGAGCGGAGATAAACTCGGAAAGAGAAAAATTGCTCAAAGAAAAATTTAAGGATACATTTGCCAGTTTATTTTTTACCTATCATCCGGCTAATCTGGAAGGGGAAGTGGTGGGCAAGTCCAGCAATGCCTCGTGGGTAGGCAAAGAGTTCCGGAAAGAACTGAACAAACACCAGGATTGGAACATAGACAAGCTCACCATTTCTTCGGTGGACTGCGATGTGGCCCTGCATCCAAATCATTTGGCGGCGCTGACCTATTCTTTCTTGGATGACCCAAATAGATACAAGAAGATTTGGCAGGGAGCCATCGTTTTTTATAACAATATTGAAAGAATTCCTTGGCCGATGAGAGTATTTAATCGAATGAGTAGTGTGATCAATATGGCACAGCTATCGAGACCGGACCGCCTAATAAACTTTTCGACTTATACTTTGAGCTTGAAGTTGATGGATGAAATTGATTACTGGGACACAGATGTAATTCCGGAAGACTACCGAATTTTCTTTAAAACCTATTTTGCCACGAAAGGTGAGGTGGAGGTGGAGCCGCTCTTCATTTCGGTTTCGGCCGATGCGGCAGAGGCCAATGGATTCTGGAGTACTTACACCAATACCTATGAACAAGTAAAAAGATGGGCGTGGGGGGCGAGTGACGATGCTTATATTATCAAGAGATATATTTTGGATGATGAAGCGCCTTTTTGGGATAAGACAATCAGAGTCTTTAAAGTGATCGAGGATCATTTTATGTGGCCGGTTAACTGGTTCATTATTACGGTCGGAGCAAACATGCCGCCACTTTTGAATCCGACTTTTTCCAGAACCGTGATCGGGAAAACCCTGCCTCAGGTATCTTCGGCCATCCTGACCATGTCTTTAATCAGCTTGATGGCAATGATATTGATAGATTTAAAAACCAGACCAAAAGTAGAGAATTTACCGATCTGGAGAAAAATTGTGGCACCCTTTGAATTTATTCTGCTACCGGTGGTGGGTTTTTTCTTCTCGGCTCTGCCGGGACTCGACGCCCATACCCGTCTGATGATGGGAAGATATATGGAGTACAGAGTAACCACTAAAAAAGTTTAATGAAAAATAAAATAGTGAAACAAATATTTCTGATCGGTGAAGTGATCATTGGGCTAATGGGGCTCACTCTGGCTTGGTTTTGGAAAGCTCTCCCCCCACAAGTTCCCTGGTTTTACTCTCTACCTTCAGGCGAACAACAGTTGGTGGATAAATTAACTCTGGTGGTGGTGATAATAGGCTTGGTGGCTTCGCTTTTTATGACTCGAGCGATTGCCCGATGGGCCGGCAAAGAGGATGTTCCGGTGGAGACTGCCATCATGACGGGAGGACTCGTGGCCTTAATCTTAGTGGCGGCTAGTTTTTTCAGAGTTATACAGATAATTATCGGTTTATGAATCCTTTAATTACCGTTCTGCCCTTCTTTATTTCTTTACTCTTGAGCCTCATGATTACTCCCATAACCATCTGGCTGTTTACCAAGATGGGGTTCTTGATTGATCCAAAGAAAAGCCCTCATCCAGCCCACGTTCATAAAGTGCCGGTACCTAAGGGTGGAGGTTTAGCTATTTTCTTGGCGGTATTTGTGACCATGGCTCTGCTTTTGAAGCTGGATAAACATTTAATTGCGATTGCTTTGGCTGCCGGTATTACCGTAGTAGCCGGCCTCATCGATGATGTCCGGGGAATGAATCCTTATCTGAGGTTGGGAATAAATTTTCTGGCGGTGGGTATTATCGTGGCTTCGGGGATTGGCATAGCTTTTATTTCCAATCCCTTTGGCGGCATAATTGATCTATCTCAACCAAGATTGGGGTTTGATCTACTGGGAAGTCATCATGAAATATGGATTTTGGCCGACCTATTTGCCCTGTTGTGGATTCCGATTTTGATGAATGCGATAAACTGGTCCTCCGGAGTCGATGGCCAAATTAGCGGGGTGGTAATGATCGCCGCTTTGATTGTGGGAATAATATCTCTGACTTACAGCGCCGATATTACCCAGTGGCCGGTGGCAACACTGGCTTTCGCTTTGGCCGGAGCTTTCGCGGGACTAACTGTATTTCACTTCTATCCTCAAAAAATAATGCCCGGGTACTCAGCGACGTCTTTGGCCGGTTTGCTTTTGGGAGTGATCTCAATTTTAGCCACGGCGAAGGTGGGGACTATCTTGGTGGTACTGGCAGTCCCCTTAATCGACTTTATTTATCTAACGATCAAGAGAATTGTCTCCGGAAAGTCACCGGTCTGGGGCGATAGAGATCACCTGCATCACACATTACTGAAGATGGGTTGGGGGAAGAGAAGAATCGCCTTATTTTATTGGCTGGTGACGGCTATCTTGGGAGTAGCGGCGGTGAAGTTTGAGGCTAGAAGTAAGCTCTTTATCATGATAGGATTGGTTATACTAATGTTGGTTTTTGTATTATGGCAATACTCCTCGCGCTACTCAAGACGGTCCGCCCCAGACAATGGGTAAAAAACTTCGCTCTTTTTGCGGCGTTGATTTTTTCAGGTCTTCTTTTTCAAGAAGGAGCGTTTAATCTCGTCTTTCAAGCGTTTTTGGTTTTTACGATTTTTAGTAGTGTCACTTATATCTTTAACGATCTGGTCGACGTCGAAGCAGACCGGAAACATCCGTATAAAAAATCAAGACCGATCGCTTCGGGCGAGTTACCCATACCGATAGCCATTTTTTCTTTGGTGGCGGGGGTGGCGGTGGGACTTTCATGGGCCATGCAGATAAACTACTACCTGTTTATAAGTGGACTGGCTTACTTGGTACTCCAGATTTTTTATACTTCTTACTTAAAAAAAATCCCGATTGTGGACGTAATTGTGATCGCTTCCGGATATCTAATCAGAGTTTATGCTGGAGCTTTTACGATATCGGCGCATATGGATGTGTGGTTTCTAATGACGGTGATCGCGGCTTCACTATTTTTGGCCGTAGGAAAAAGAAGGAGCGAGATGACACTGCTACTTAACTACAAAGAAGCAGAGACAAGAGCGACTCTGAAAAGATATACCGAGCAACTGCTAGATATTTACACGGCCATGTTCGCGACCGGAACTTGGATAACCTATGCTTTGTTTACTTTCAATCACCCGAGAATTATTCCGGACGGCAGAGCCCTAGATATTATTTCGATACTCCCCAGAACGTTGATCTCGGAGAAGTGGCTGATGATTACGATTCCTTTTGTAGTTTATGGAATTATGAGATACCTGCAACTGATTTATGAGAGAAATGAGGGAGAAAGTCCGGAGAGAATTTTACTGTCGGATAAACCACTGATGGCCACGGTAATTTCGTGGGGGATTATGGTGATTGGGGTGCTGTACTATGTGGGGTGAGTGTTGTCATTGCGAATCTCGTATTCGAGCTGAAGCAATCCCCGATATTGAGATTTAAAAGCAGTTTGTGGATACACTTAATAACGGAGATTGCTTCGGTTCGGAGTACCGAAACTCGCAATGACGGGTGACTATTTAACCAGTTTGGCGTATTGGGCGGAGACGAAGCCCCAGGAGCCCTTAATATACTCAATGTTGTACCAGCTGGCGGTGGAGTCTATCTCTTTATAGACGAATTTGTCACCGGGATTAACCTTGGCAAGTTCGGTACCGTTGACCGAGGCGGTTTCACGGACTCTAAGAAAGTTGGTGGGGGTGCTAAGAATTTCGACATAGGGTTTGGCCATGACTGCAGAAGAACTGGCTTGCTTTGGTAGAGGAGTGATGGCGACCGTAGCGGTGGGCTTGGGAGTAATGGTAGCTGAAGACGTAGCTACCGGAGTTGGGGTAGGGGTGGGAACAATGTCCATGGTAGCCATAGTCAAATTAATAACCAAGCGATACCCTTCCTGGACGGCGGCATTGACGATCTTATCTTGATATCCCGGGGCGGTGAAAGAAAAGACGTGGGGGCCGGCAGTAACATCATTGGTAATGGGAGTAAATCCGGCAGGTTTACCATCAATACTGACGGTGGCGCTTGCCGGAAGACTGATAATACTAATGGATGAATCTTTGTTGTTGGCGAGCTTTTCGAAAGAGAGGGTGTAGCTTTGAGATTTGTCCGGAGTAACGCCAAAATCACGATGAACAGTGGTGAGTGTACCACTAACCAAGTTAACCTTGCCTTCCCAGGATTGACCGGAGTCGATGGCAGTCATTTGGATGCTGGCATTACCGGCGTCGGCATTCTCGACGTAGTAAGGGGTTTTACCCACAGATTTACCGTTGATGACCACGTTAGCGTCGGGCTGAGAGGTAATTTGGATGCCGGCTTTTTTGGCAAAAGGATTAAGCTGGCAACCGGCAAGAAAGATAGAGAATAATAAAATGGGCAGTATGCGTAGTAGTCTTGACCTCATAATATCCTAGTGTATCAGAAAATGTTAGAATAGTGCGTGCGAGATACGGCCGGATAGGCAAGTGGCTAAGCCCAAGGTCTGCAAAACCTTTATCGCGGGTTCGATTCCCGCTCCGGCCTCCAGAATTAAAGCTCCAATATATTTCCTACCTTGATTGTTTCTTCGATGAGGCGATTGGCATAGCCCCATTCGTTGTCGTACCAAGCCAGAACTTTGACCATGGTGCCATCGACGACTCGGGTCATCTTTAAGTCCACCACGCTGGATTCCGAGCGACCGATGACGTCGGAAGAAACCATAGGCTCATCGGTAACAGCCAGAATATTTTTGTATCTGGGGGTGTTGGCGGCAGTAATAAAGATTTGATTGACCTCTTCAACCGAGGTGGCTCTTTGGGTAATAAAAGTGAAGTCGGTAATCGAGCCGGTGATGACGGGCACGCGGAGAGCAATACCATCAAAAAGACCTTTGAGTTCGGGTATGGCTTGAGTAGCGGCGATGGCGGCGCCGGTGCTCGTGGGAACAATGTTGGCGGCGGCAGCCCGACCACGGCGAAGATCACGGTGAGAGTTGTCCTGAAGATTTTGATCATCCGTATATCCGTGGACTGTAGTCAGCATGGCTTTGAGGATTCCCAGTTTTTCATGAAGGAGATCGGCAACCGGCGCGATGCTATTGGTGGTACAAGAGGCATTGCTGATGACGGAGATGGTATTGACTTTATCTTTGCCGATAATTTCTTCGTCGTTTACGCCCATGAGGGCAATGGGGATGCCTTCACCCTTGGCCGGGGCAGAGAGAACGACCATCTTGGCTCCGCCTTGAAGATGGAGAGTAGCTTTTTCAAGAGAAGTAAAGATACCGGTGCACTCGATAACAACTTCGGCTGAATACTGACCCCAAGGGATCTTGGCAGGGTCTTTTTGAGCCAAAATGGGGATTTTTATAACACGTTTGGGGTGTTCGATGGTAAGGTAGCCTAAAAGAGGATTGTCATCGGTTACCTGATCAGGTTTTTGAAGTTCCTCGGAGGAAATGGGGTAAGGTAGAGGTCCGTAAGCCGTATCGTACTTGAGAAGATATGCCCAGCCGGAAACACCTTGAGAGCCGGAAGTGTTGATGGCGCAGAGATTGGAGTCATCTAGATGGCTGGCCAGCCAGACACGGGTGGCTGAGCGGCCAATGCGGCCAAAACCATTAATACTGAAGTTTGTCATATGGGCAGAAAGATGTAACTACTTAAACTTTAGCACAGAGAGGAGGGGGTGGGTGCCGGTGGCTAGGAAGTCGAGCATGGCGCCACCGCCGGTGCTGACGAAGCCAAAGTCGGAGTAATCGAAGCCTAGAGCAGGAATGGCGGCAATGGTATCACCTCCACCCAGAATAGTCACCGCAGAGCTGTCTTTGAGGGCTTGGAAGACAGCCTGAGTGGCTTTGGCGTGCGTTCCATCCTCATAATAGCCAAGAGGGCCATTGAAAACAATGGTTCGTGCCTGAGAGATCACCTGCAGGAGTAGGGAGGTGGCGGTTTCATTGAGATCAAGACCATCGGAAGTAAGATGGTCGGGAGAAGCAAATTTACCGCCCAATAGAGTACGGTCGAACTTGGGCATAATGTCTTTAAGGATTTCGAGCTTGTCCATCTTGGATCCTGAGGCTAATAGAAGGGTAGGGCGGGCAGGATTCTGGAGGACTTGGTTGAGGGTGCTTATTTCCTTATCAAACTGAATACCGGTACGGGTGGGTAGGAGTTCGGGGATGGTTTGGAGGCTGGTCGAAGGCCGGTAATTGGCAAAGGCTTCGTAAACATAAATATCGGCACCTTGGGACAAAATTTCGGCGAATCCCCTGTCTAGCCTTTCTTCACGGGAGTCGAATCTTAGGTTCTCCATTAGAGCGAGAGGAGATTCCCCGGTCCAGCACTCCCCTGGAGAAAAACCCGAAGTAACAAAGAATATGTCTTGATTTAGCAGTCTTTTTAGCTCTTCTAGTACCGGAGCGAGGCTAAAAGCAGGATTGTTACTCTCCGGTCGACCGAGATGCCCTATCAGGCAAGTACGGCGGGCATTGGCCAGACATAGTTTGATGGTAGGCAGAATGGCCTCAAGCCTGAAGCTGTTCTCTACCCTACCGTCTTTGATGGGCACGTCCAGATCGGCCCGGAGAAGGACTTTTTTGCCCTTGATTTCCTCAGCTTTAAGCATAATTAGAGTGTAGCAGACCCTCCGTCGGCGGGCTGGCTTGACTTTGGAGAGGTTGATATGGTATGATACCGTTCGCTTGAGAGATTCAAGCATTTTTTGTACCCATTACGCGGGCTTTCGCCCGCAACTATGAGACGAATACTACCTAAAACCAGAACATCGCATCCCCTCTCCAAACTCTTCAGACCGGTGTTCGAAAAGAAAAATATAAAAACCGCCTTTGGTGGTTTCATTTCAATGACCACTCTTGCTTCGGGAGTGTTTATGTTACCCGGAGATCAGTCTGCTTTGGCGTTAGCCAACATCCAGCCTTTTGACCAAGAAGTGGTAATAGAAACAAAGAGGAGCTTGGCAAGTGTCTTGCCGGATAATACCGGTATATCTCAAGAGTTTCACCTTGGCCACTCAGGGACTGATATTACTGCCTCATTAGGATCGAAAATATATCCTCTAAAAGAAGGAGTCGTTGTTCTAATGAGTGTTGCCAAAACTGGTTACGGTCGTAGCGTAGTCGTTGATCACGGAAATGGCTTGCAAACCCGCTATGCCCACATGGGAAAGATTTTCGTCGAAGAAGGAGAAAGGATAACTACTTCTATGCCAGTAGGAGAAGTGGGTATTACCGGAAGAACGACTGGACCTCATCTTCACTTGGAAGTAATAAAAAAGGATCGCACAGTCAATCCTAGACCCTATTTGGATTTGTCTAACGGTCGAATAGCCAAGGCTAGATAAAGATTTCAACAGTTTGGTTAGTATTTTAGATTGATTTATCAATCCTTCGTATAGTGTGGAAAACCAAGTTTTTTTGGGGATAAGCTGTATTAGGAAAGCTTATGATATACTTCGGGATACCTTGTAAAGGAGGGTTCCTTGAAAGTTTATGTTTTTAGAGCTGGTGAACTTCCTATAACTGAAGTGATTGAGGTGGCAAAAAAGGCTGGAGCAGATATTGCTCTTTCCGAAGAGAGAGGTGGCGTCCTGACCTCCGTTTTTGCACTAAATGAAGATGTCATGAAGAAGTTGATCGAACTACGGTTCAAGACTGGGTCCCCGGGGATTCATAAATGGACCTTTAAGTCTCTTTTCAGCTTAGCAGAGACGAAAAAATTCCTGGAAAGGAAATTTAAGATTCAATATGTAAGCTGATATAGCTCCCACTTAGGTGGGGGCTTTTTTTGCGTTTTTATGACACAAAAAAACACCTCCGGTGATGGAGGTGTGAGCGACATTAGTCGCCGCCGTATTTTTCTTGGGACCACTTAAGCCCGCTGTTGACCAAAAAAAGAGTGGGGATCATGACGATGAAACTATAAATGGCGATTTGAATTGCCATGGAGATCGACCCATTTAGGGCGATAACTAGAACTAGGACAACACAGAGACTTGAAATAAATATTAGAAACAGTGAGAACAATGATTGTTCTCGCTCGTGGCGAAAAACGCAGGCTTCCGGTGTTTCCGTGTCGCGACCAAGCAATATATTCAATGCTCTGGAAAAGCGATTCACAATACCTCCTTTAAGGTGCGAGCTGAGTGATATTCTACCACCTATCAGAAAAGACCCCAGAAATGGGGTCTTTTTTATGACTTGGTGGAGTGAGATCCTTCGGCTCGCGAAGGCTCGCTCAGGATGACGATGTATTACATCCCCATGTCGCCCATGTTCGACGTGGCAGGAGATTTCTTTTCTTCGGGCAATTCCGTGATCAAACACTCCGTAGTGAGGATCATGCTAGCGACGGAGGCGGCGTTTTGGAGAGCCGAGCGAGTTACCTTCACCGGGTCGAGAATGCCGGCTTTGAGCATGTCCTCGAACTCGAGAGTGAGAGAGTTAAAACCATAGGCGGGGTTTTTGTTTTCCTCAACCTTTTTAACTACCCAGCCATCATCGGCGCCGGCATTTTTGGCTAACCAGCGAAGAGGTTGAGAAAGAGATTGTTTGACAATCTCGATACCCACTTCTTCATCGGAGTTGTCGGCTTTGATGTTCTTTAGAGCTTGACCGGCTCGGATGAGAGCGACGCCACCTCCAGGAACGATACCTTCGTCGATCGCGGCTTTGGTAGCTCCTACCGCATCCTTGACTCTTTCCTTGAGTTCGTTTAGCTCAACCTCGGTGGCGGCACCCACTTTGATGACGGCGACGCCGCCGGCTAGTTTGGCAACACGTTCGGCCAGTTTTTCTTTGTCAAACTCGGAAGTGGACTTTTCCAGCTCGTGACGGATTTGATCGAGACGAGCCTGGAGGGCTTTTTTGTCTCCCTTGCCGCCGATTATCTGAGTGTTGTCTTTGTCGGACCAAATCCGATCGGCACGGCCAAGATCTTCAATGGTGACGGAGTCTAGCTTGCGACCGGTATCTTCAGAGATCATGGTTCCACCGGTAAGAATGGCGATATCCTGAAGTAAGGCTTTCCGACGATCACCAAAGGCCGGAGCTTTGACAGCGAGAATATTAAAGGTACCGCGCATTTTGTTTACAACTAAGGTAGCCAGAGCTTCACCTTCGATGTCATCGGCAACGATCACGATGTTTTTACTGACTTTCATAGTGTTTTCCAGGAAAGGAAGTAGGTCGCTGATGGCGGAAATCTTTTGATCACAGATTAGGATATAAGGATTTTCGATAACGGCTTCCATACTGGCCGGATCGGTCACAAAGTAGGCAGAGGCGTAGCCTTTATCAAACTGCATACCATCTTTGTGTTCAATCTCGAACTCCATGCCTTTAGATTCTTCGACAGTAACGACCCCATCGCGTCCGACCAGCTTCAGAGCTTCGGCGATCTTGGCGCCGATTTCCGGATTTTGAGCGGAGATGGTGGCGACGGACTGCCAATCACTTTCGGAGAGATCGGTTTTTATCTTTTGGAGCTCTCCCACGATGGCAGTAACGGCTTTGTCGATACCTCGCTTCATTTGCATCGGATTGGCTCCTGCGGTGATGTTCTTCATACCGGCCAAAACAATTTGTTGGGCCAGCAGAGTAGCGGTCGTAGTCCCGTCTCCGGCAACATCGTTGGTTTTGCTAGCGGCTTCTTTGACGAGCTGAGCGCCCATGTTTTCAAATGGATCGGCAAGCTCTACTTCTTTGGCGACGGAAACACCGTCGTGAAGGACAGCGGGGGCACCCCATTTTTTGTCGATAGCCACGTTTCGGCCTTTGGGACCGAGGGTGGTAACAACAGCTCTAGCTAATTTGTTGACGCCGCTCACTAATTTGGTGCGGGCTTCTTCTGCAAAAAGGATTTGTTTGGCCATATTTATTTGCTGACGGTTGCTAATATATCGTCGAACTTGAGGAATTGATATTCGATGTCACCGATCATGACTTCGTTGCCACCCCATTTTTTATAGAGAACGGTGTCCCCTACCTTGGCGGGAGAGCTAACTTCGACACCGCGATCATTGATTAATTTGCCACCGACAGCAAGAACGGTACCATACTGAGGTTTTTCGGAATGGGTATCGGGAAGATAAAGACCGGAAGCAGTTTTCTTTTCTTGTTTGGCCGGTTCGACTAAAAGAAAGCCGGGGGCTGGCAGTAATTTTTTGACGGTTAGGGTGTTGACCATATTTTTATTGATGTTAATTTATATAGATTCCAAATCGCGCAATGACAGAGATGAGTATATCAGAAAAGTAGCAGTCTACCATCTCGATTGCTATTTTATATCGAAAATGAGGGGCTCTGTCAAGTGGTTTTTTGCTGGCTATTCACAGGCCATGAGGGTGCAGGCAACTTGTCCATTGTCGCAGGAGCAGGAATTGCACTTATCGACGGAAACCGTTTCTCCATTTTTATAGATTTTGCCATTATATTGACAGGATAACAGTTTTGTTTCGAGTGGTGGGCAGGGAGCACACATGCCGATATTTGGAGATGAACATATTTTTGGCCGCAGGGCGGAATAATCTTTTCCCTGTTCATAGAAAATCCATCCATTTCTTCCGATTTGTGAAGAATCAATTATTGTCGGGCAAGAACAACACTGTGTTAATCGGATTCCAAGTACTTGCTGTGATGATGTTTCAACAGAGGTTGGTGTGGGGGTTGGTGACGTGATGTTCTGAGTAGAAAGAACAGGACGATATTTGGTGAATAGAAAACCAATAACAATTCCCATTCCCACCAGAACGCCTGCGAGAAAAATACCCAAAGGAATTAATGGTGAATGATATTTTGGAGGGGTTGATGTTAATGTCGATTGGTTTTCCATATTAATTATCGCACTTTGATTGGTCGTAATTACATGCTTGAGGATTACACGGATCTTCAACATTCAAACACTTACTTTGTTCATCAATAAATTTGAAAGTGGAAAGGATTTGATTGAATAATTTGCCGTCTTCATCTTGGGAGTTGAAATGGTAAAGTATGGAGGTTATTTCTGTGGAGTTGTTGTCTTTGGCAAGAATAACAAGATCGCTGTAACCCGTAACTGATTTTTCTAGTCCTCTTTTTCCAACAAAACCGATGATCTTATTGTAGTCGTATCTAGGTGTTTCATCGCCGTAGCTTCGAATTCCATATTCATCAAAAGTGAATGGTTTAAGTGATAATATATCGCTGAAAGTTCCTTTTATGATTATTAGTTTATCGTCAAAGTTTAGGGCTGTGGTGGCAGACGATGAAGATTCTTTGGGATCGAGCCAGTTATTCGGATACATAAATTCGAGTCCCAACTTTTGATTGGTGTATGTTTTCCAAGTGGCAGTTGGTTCGGATGTGGGAGTTAATTCAGGAAGAGTAGATGTAGTTGTGGTTTTAGGTGTGGGTAGAAAACGGGCAGCCAGGACACCTAATAGGATGCCAAAGAGGATTAAGGCCAGCCAAACCAGTAGTGTTCTTCCGAAAGATGAACTTGATTTAATCTGCGGACTTGTTGGTGCGGGGATTGCCGAGGAGGTTGGCAAGGGGGTCGTCGATGAGAATGGAGGTAGAGGGTTTGCTTGAGGTGAGTCTACCGGAGGGACTGTCCGGTCGGTTCCCCATGATTGTGGAGGGGTGTAGCTCACCTCCTCTTGGTCTTTCGAGTTGGGTTGTGGGGTTGGGTCCATGGTTTTCGGGTTGATTGGTAGATAAGAGATTTTTGTCCTTAAGAACGTGGAGGAGGTTGGCGATCATCCTCAATCTTCCTCCGGTATTGGTCTCTTTTATTAGTTTATACGCTTCGTCGAAGTTTAGCCACTTTAGGTCATCAAATTCGGTGGCACCAAGAGTAATTTCAGTTTTTTTGGAGTTGGCCACAAAAAAATAATAGTACTTGCCTTTCATCACCACGGGTTCACCCGAATCGGTGGACATGTCGCGAAGACCTTGCTTGCTGGGAGGAAACTCGATTTTGTCCTCAGCCACTAGTTGGATATTGGGGTCACAGGTTTTGAGAAAGTCGTCGGTGACTTCTTTGGCCAGTTCGCGGAAAAAAGCCTCTTTGAGAGTTTCTTTGTTGTCTACCCCACCTTGAGGAATAATCCATTGATTGAAAGACTTTTGATAGGCCAGAAGAATTTTTTTATCGTTTAGAAAACAGCCGACAATACTGGGGCGGAGACCTTGTTGGCGGAGGGCGTCGAGGTCGGTGAGAGATGGGTCGGTGAGGCCTGCAGGGCCAGGTCTTGCAGATTGGGGATCCTCTAAGGCCTGGCCCTGGGGAATAGATTGCCGCGCTTCGCTCGCAATGACGGAAACGGAGGGAGGGATTTTGAAGGGGTTGGGATTGGTTCGAGGAGCAGTGGGGGGTAATTGGGGGACGTAAGGAGTACTGGAATTATTTGATGGATTCCGGATCAAGTCCGGAATGACAGATTGGGGTGGAGTGAGATTGCTTCGGTTCGGGTACGAAACTCGCAATGACGATATAATCGGGTCGACACGGGGGTCGACCCCTACGGGGGAGGTTGAAAAACTGGATTGCCGCGTCGTTTCACTCCTCGCAATGACGGGAGATTCGGTGTAACGTTTGGCAGGGGGTGTCATTAGGGCAGTGATTTGAGACATGTCCATCGGTTTGGTTTCGCGATAATATTTGGCGTAAGTTGCTTCTAAGACCTTTTCTTTGGTGTGCATGTATGTATCGGGCAAAGGCAGTGCGTTGGCAGAGAAAGGTTGGGTGACTTGGGAATCGACAGACATTTTCATAGCCAATTGGTACTTAGCCAGCCCAACAAGGTCGTCGGCGGTATAGAGATTGTTTAATTCCTTCACGATGCGGTCGGCGTCGGAGGCCCCGATAACGTAACTCATGACGGTACCAACGTTACCAAAAATCGCGTTTTGGATGTCTTCCGGCAGTTGGGCAATATATTGATTGGCGAGAATTAAGCCAAGTTTGTATTTACGAGCCTCGGACAGAATTTTGACAAAGGAGCTGGTGGCAAAGTTTTGAAATTCATCGACATAGAGAAAAAACTCACGACGATCTTCTTCTTTGATGTTGGCTCGGTTCATGGCCGCGATTTGAATTTGAGAAATGAACATAGCACCAAGCAAGGCGGCGTTGTCTTCGCCGATTTTACCTTGAGGAAGGTTGAGAATAATAATTTTCCCGGCGTTCATCATTGCCTCAAAATCGACAGTACTCTTGGGGTGATTAATAATGTCTCGGATAGTCGGAGAGGTAATAAACTGACCAACTTTGTTTAGAATAGGAGCGATAGCTTCGGTCTGGAATTTTTCCGAGTATTTGTCGTATTCATCCCGCCAGAAATTAATGAGGACAGGATCGGTGACGTGAATGAGGCATTCTTTCTCCCGAAAATCTTTATTGGTAAGAATGCGGGGAACATCGGCGAGTGTGGTTTCCGGTTTGTAAACTAAGGTCAATAAAGTATTTCTGAGAATGTATTCCAGACGTGGTCCCCAGGAGTTACCATAAAGCTTGCTAAAAATGGACACGATACTCGAAGCGACCATTTCTCCGTGGGCCGGAGTTTTGACAAAAAGCGGATTCATCCAGAATGATTTCCCCGGAACTGATGGGTCGAGATAGGCAACGTCATCGATGCGGTTTTCAGGAATATAGTCTAAAAGAATTTCAGCGGCGTCGCCGTGTGGGTCCACAAAAGCCACTCCTTCTCCGTGCTGGATGTCATTGATGGCCATATGGCCAATTAAGGTAGATTTACCGGTACCGGACTTGCCCAGTATGTAAGTATGGCGCAAACGATCAATCCCCTTCTTCATACCAAAGACGGCTAGGTGATTTTTGTATTCGGTGACGGCGAAAAAATTATAAAGTTTTTGTTCGCTCTCCGTGATACCCTCATTGACCGGCAAGTTGGTCGGGGCTTCGCCTTTGAGGGTCTTACCCCAAGCAATTCCCTTGATGGGAGCCAATAAAACACCGGGTAGGTGAAACATGGCGGTTATCTCGCCATAGTTTAAGTACTGATATTGGTTTGAGTATTTAGCTGAACGATCGATCATCATGCGACGAAGTTTTTCAAGAGATCCGGCAGATTTGGGGATTTTTAAAGCAAGACTGTTCCCTTCCGAAAGAGCATAGGTGCCAAAAGCGGCGGCAAGCTGTGCCAAAAGCTGGGTAGAGGTGTGTAAATTTGGAGTGATAGCGGCCAAACGGATATCACAAGCGTAGGCGGGGTAGGCTAGTTTTTTTTCGATAATGGCCTTGTAAGGACTGGGCTTGCTTTTGGCCGGATCGGTAGCCGTGGCCGGAGTAACTATTTCAAGGCTAGAACGAACAGATTTTTGCCAGTTCTTAGGTCCGGCAAAAAGACAGATTTGGATAATTCCGGCTTGTCCAGCCGGAATTCTGGCGAGACTGCCTAGAATCGAAGCCATCTGATCGACCTTGTCATCTAAAGTGTTGTTCAAGGAAAGATGGGGTGGTCCAGTGAGAACCAGTTGACCCAAAGAAGTCTGTCCGTGACCCAGCCAGTCGGACAGATAATCGGTCATGGGCGTAATCAAAGCCGTGGGGTATTGAGCGGCGATTTGGGCACGAACAAGGTGTTCCAAGCGCTCAGGACAGGAAAGAATATAGTAGGTGGTTTGATTGAGGTTGACTATTTCCAGACAGATAGTATCGAAGGTCCCCAGGAGTCGATCCATAAAACCGGCTTTTAGAGCAGTTCTGAGGGAAGATAGAAATTCAATAAAGGCGGCCTGGCCGGTAAGAGAGTCTTTAGCGGGACGAATCTGTAAGACAGAGTATTTGGGGGCAGCCATAGATTAAGTATATAAAAAAACTAAACCTTTTTTACTTCCGAAAAAAGCACATTCTCGATAATCAGGGCTTTGTCCCGGAAAAGTTCGTTGAGTTCGTTCTTGAGGAAAGTTTCAATTTTAGAACGCTCGACGCCGATTTCTTTGGAGTCAAACTGGCTAAAAGCCGAAGCAATCCGACTTCTGGAGTAAGGCCGAATAACTTTGGAAATAAAATTGTCGCCGATGTTCTCCCAAAGAAGGGGGGCGTTGGCTTTGTCCAGTCTGAAAAGAATTGAGCCTTCGATCGAAACAGTCTGGTTATCTTTGGTGGTGGCAATAACCGGCTCGTCCCCGAGAACTTCTTTGATAGAAAGATCAAATCCGTGCCTGATGGTGTATTCCAGAACTTGGGCATTAAACAGCTTGGCTATCTGCCAAAAAGGGATTTTGAGATGGAGACCGGGACCCCAAACACGTTTGAGGACGCCTGCTCCCCGATCGTAAACACAGGCGACGTGTCCGGGTGGGACGGAGATAAAGAAGCCTCCAACGACTTCATCGACGAGAAAGGAAACTACCAATTTATCAAAATCAGCCATAGCTTGGGTTATTATATCTTCTTTTCGACGATAGGAGTAGTGGAAGGAGAGTAGGTGAGATAGTGAATTTGCTTAATGATCTTAAGAACGATACCGAAAGCGATGGAGGTGATGATAAAAACCTTTTTTCCGGCCGGAAGGAACATAAAGATTAGGAAGCTGAATATGGGGAGAAAAATTACCAAGGAAACCAAATCTTTTTTGGTAGGTTTGACCGGAGCAAAATAAAGGTGAACAATCTCACCTAAAGCGATCATCAGAGATTGAATTAAGTTGAGTGTACTGTTGGTGTGTGAGAGATCGTACTTCCCCATGAAAATAAGACTGATCGGTTGACGCACGGGGGGCATAAACTTATAAAGTAAATGTAGATCGGCACCCTCCAAGCCGGTGGTAAAAATACGATAAAGGATCAAAATAATTAAGACTTGTATTGTAATAGTGAAAACTTCGGAAAAAATGGCTTTGGGGCTCTGACGCATGAGACTGCGAATGGCTTCTTTTTGACGAATAGGATCGGCCGAAAACTCCTTTTTGATTTGTTTGACTTTTTGGGAAACCTGGAACTTGTCTTCATCAGACTGTTCACCAATGAGGTCGAACGGAAGAAGAATAATGCGAACGGCCACGGCGAAGAGGATGACGGCAATACCCATGTCCGGCCGGGCGAGTATCTGTCCGACTAACCAGTAAAGTCCGACTAAGATATTAAAAAAGGGTTGGTAGATGTAGAGAGTAAAAAAATCCATGACTAAGTGATTATATGTCTAAGTTTGGCAGAATAGTCGGTGGTGTGGAGATGAGCGGCATGAAGATTGACGGTTTCGGTGGTTTTTTTGGGAGACATGTAAATAAACTGAAAAAGGAAAAAAATCAAATTAAAAGGAGCGAGGAGGAGAAAGATGGTGGAATTAATTTGATGGATCCCCGCCTTCGCGAGGATGACAATTATGGATTGCCGCGTCGTGCGGGTTTGATAAATCAAACCCCTACTTCTCGCAATGACGGACTCGGATGGAGGTCTTGGTCGCAATGACGATTGGTAGGCGTTGGCGAGGTATTTTTTGGTCCAGGCGTTGGCTTTCAAAAAAGATTGATAGGTATCTCCCCTATCCAGTAAGGGTATTATTTGCAGAACTTCGTGAGCGGTATAAAGAGATTGCTTCGAGTCATCGATAGTAAGAGACAGAGTATCGAGCCAAAAATTAGGGCAGAAAGCATTTGGAGCGTGAGCAGGATCTTCCAGGGGATGACGCCGGCGAAAAAAAATGGTGAGGATACAGATCACCAAAGGTCGAACCAACCAGAGCGTGTGGGGGGCGGTAATGAAAAATAGATCGATATCATCATCTATTTTAGCGTTTCTGGCCGCAACCGAGCCGGTAAGAGCAATTAGTCTTAAACCAGGAAATTGTTTTAGTAAGCCCACAAGTTTTCGAGCGTGTTGAATTTTTTCTAAGGTATGGCTAGTGGTTCGGGCACGAAAACGTTGGTTGGACTTGGAAAATGAATTTGGAAGAAATGACTGGAGTTCCTTTTGGGACACGGGGCGGGAACAAATTAACCAGTGATGTATTTCTTCAGGGAAGAGAGGAAATTTAAAGTAGTTGGCGTAAGAAATGGTAGTAGACACCGCTCGAGCCAGATCCATATTTATGGAGTAGGAGTGGGGGTGGGAGCCGCCACCAGTCCGTATTGAGCAAGGACTTGAGTGAAGCCATTGCGAAGAGTTTCAACTACCTTGGGAGTTTCTTGTCGGGAAATAATTCCGTTGATAGCGTCTTCCAAGTATTTTATGAGACGGTAGTTCAGAGCCGTTTTGGCGTCTTGGGTCGCAGAGGCTGTATAAAAACTCTTAGCGGTGGAGAGTCCCGCAATAAAAGGGGCTAGAACGGCGTTTTTGCTCGCGGTCTGGGCAACCGCTTTATTGGCCGGAGGTTGAGGAAAACCTCGGTCTACGGCGGCGGCATCGAAGAGAATTTGCTGAGCCTCGGCAGAGGCAAGGAAGCTGACAAATTTCCATGATTCTAAGGGGTGCTTGCTGATTTTGGACACACCCTCGAACCATATTGAGGCCCAGTTTGTTGGGTCAATATCAGGTAACTGAGGAACGGCAACAACTTGCCAGGAAAGTGAAGGGTTGATGGCTTTGATATCTTTGGCAATCCAGCTCGGAGCTATGATCATGGCCACTTTTTCGTTGGCAAAAGCAACGACCGATGGGGGCATGGTTTGATCCCAAACAACATGTTTCGTGACAAAGTCAGTGTAATAGGTAAGAGTAATAGCCACTTCCTTTCCTTGAATGTCGGTAAGAGAGACACCGGACTGGAGTAGCATCATCGAGACAATATCCGGCCAGTACTCAACGTTGGTAGTGTTTCCAAGAGCCACTCCGGCGCGAGTTAATTTTCCCGTCAACGGATCTGCTTCTTTGATCGCTTTAGCAACAGTCAACAAGTCCTCCCAGGTTTTGGGTGGTTGGAGTTGTTTTTGTTGAAGCATAGCTGAGTTGATATATAAACCAAGGCTTTCGGCCGTCATAGGGGCGCCGTAAACTTGGTTGTTGGCGACCAATAACTTGCTAACGATAGGATAAAAATTAGTGGTTAGCTCGGTGACGGAAAGAGTGTTGGGTGGAGCCGGAAGAAGGTTGGCGGCAAAAATAGGCAACCAGGTAGTGTGTAAACGAACTACGTCCGGGGAACCTGGGCTCTCTAAAGCAGTTTTTATCCGATCTTGGTAGTCTTGAGGTGCCTGAAGTTGATAATCAATTTTTATCTTGGGATTTTTAGTCTCAAAGGCATCAATCACCGGCTTCATAACCGAGCTAGGCTCCCATAAACCATAGTAAACAAGGGTAATCGGTTTTGAGGGTGTAGTAGACTGAGGTGGAGTGGCTTTGTTACCAAAAAACAAACGAAAAATAAGATATGAGATCAAGCCAACTACAATTAGACCAATTCCAATCGGAAGGAGCAGTTTCCCGAGTGAACTTTTGATTATCGGGGAGGCGGAGGCCGGAGGTTGATATCCTGGCGGAGGAGGAGCGGCTTCTTCCGGACTAGACAGAGGAGCTGGTTTGGGCATCGGAGCCGGTTCCGGAACGTTAGGTATTGGGCCAGGCAAAGAAAATTGATTATCCATAGGTTTACAGATAAAGTATATCAAGAATGACAAAATTTAAATACATCCTGGGTTCTTCTGTTTTCCTGTTTCTATTCGCCTTGGCTGTCGTCATCGGTTATAACTTGGCTTTTCGAAAACTGATATTTCCACGAGTGAGAATCGCCAACATAGAGGTGACCGGCATGAACAAAGAGTCTGCGTTGAGATTAGTGAAGACATATTTTGACTCTAATCCAAGTTTGGTTATTTTGGTAGCCGAGGGAACAGAGATGTCTAGGCTGGAAGGAATAAAGATTGAGCAAGATCCGGTATGGGCCGTGGATCAGGCGTTGAGTGTGGGTAGAAATGGAAACATTCTGACACAGATGGCCGAGCAGGTCAGAACCCTATTTAAAGGGGCGGATGTTAAGATTCCGGTAAGGTTGGATATGGGTGAATTAAGCGACATTATTGAGCAGATCTCAGAAAAAATAGAGCAGAAACCGGTCTGGCCTAGACTTACAAGGGAAGATAATAAAGTGGTGGTGTCTGAGGGAGTAAATGGGGTTGAGATCAAGAAAGATGACTTGATCAGAGAGATATTGACTGGTTTGTCCCTCCCCGGTAAACACAAGATACTTATCCCAATCAGCACGGTTGATGTCAGCGTGAATAGCGACAGGTTGACTATGGCGAAGTTGGCTTTGGAAAAATGGGGGCAGAATAGTTTGACTCTCCGTTTTAGAGATTTTGTCAAGACACTGAAACAAGAGGAGATGCTGAGTCTTTTTGGTCTAGCTAGTGACGTATTAGAAAAAAATAGTTTAGAAATTCTAACTGAGGAAATTAAGCCTTTTATCGAAACGGAGCCTAAAGACGCGATCTTTGTTTTTGAAAATAATAAGGTGAATGAATTTAGACCGGAGGTGATAGGGGCCAGAATTGACATTCCTGCGTTTAACCGGAAGCTGGCCGAGTATTTGTTGGCCGGTGAAAAAAAAGACCTAGAGATGCCGGTGATTCTAACTTACCCCAAGATCAAAGCAGGAGATATTAATAATTTGGGAATTAAGGAGTTGATCGGAAGTGGTAAATCGACCTTCCTCCACTCTATCCCCGGTAGAGTTTTTAACGTTAATTTAGCGGCATCAAGAGTGAATGGAACCTTGGTTGCTCCGGGCGAGGAGTTTTCCTTTGTTAAATCTGTGGGAGACATTACGAGAACAACGGGTTATCAGACGGCCTACGTCATTAGTCAGGGGCGGACAGTTTTGGGTGACGGTGGGGGGGTTTGTCAGGTATCGACGACTACTTTCCGAGCTGCCCTGGATGCCGGACTGCCAATCACCGAAAGAAAGGCTCATTCATATAGGGTGGGCTATTACGAGCAAGATGGTCCTCCCGGAATTGATGCCACGATTTTTTATCCAACTGCAGACTTAAAGTTTTTAAACGATACAAAAAATTACATCCTGATCCAAGAAGAAGTTGATACTAAGAAAATGTCGATGAAAGTAAGTATTTATGGCACAAGTGATGGAAGAATTTCGACGATATCCAAACCGAGAATTTCAAATCAAAGTTCCCCGCCGGCAACGTTATATGTAGATGACCCAACACTGCCTACAGGAACTACCAAACAAATAGATTGGTCAGCCTTTGGAGCTAAGGTAGCTTTCGATTACAAAGTAGAGAGAAACGGGGAAATTATTTACGAAAAAACTTTTGTGAGTAACTATCAGCCTTGGCAAGCGGTTTATCTGAAGGGAACAGGGAACTAATGAAAGTTTTGGCAATAGAGTCTACCTGTGACGAAACGGCGGCGGCGGTAGTGGAGAGTTTTGGGGATGGGGTACGTGTAATCAGCAATATTGTAGCCAGCTCGATGGAGATGCACCAAAAATATGGGGGTATTGTGCCGGAAGTGGCGGCGAGGGAACAAATCAAAAGTATGATTCCGGTGATCACCGAAGCTATCAAGGGTGAGGAAATAGATGCGGTGGCGGTGAGTTATGGACCGGGGTTGATGGGAAGTTTGCTGATTGGAGTAGAAACAGCCAAAGTGCTGGCTTGGGCATGGAAGAAACCACTACTTAAGGTCAATCACATGGCGGCTCATTTATTGGCTAATTGGATTGGAGATGAGGTACCTGAGTTGCCGGCGGTGGGGCTGGTGGTGAGTGGTGGACACACGGATTTAATTCTTCTGGAAATTTTATCAAAATGGACATGGATTGGGGGGACGAGGGACGATGCGGCCGGAGAAGCCTTTGACAAGACGGCGCGACTGCTTGGTCTCCCCTACCCGGGTGGGCCGGAAGTGGATAGAGCGGCCAGTAAGGTGACTGAGAAAGAATGGGAAATTAATAATAATAAATTTAAATTACCGAGACCATTGATTCATGATCCAGGATTGGAGATGAGTTTCTCCGGAATAAAGGCGGCTGTAGCCAGGATGGTGGAAGGTGACGAGTTTTCCAGATGGATCCCGGATCTAGTCCGGGATGACATGAGTATTGAAGAATTTAAAAAATGCCTTGTTGCTAGAGAATTTAGTGAGGCGGTGGTGGAGGTTCTAGTAAAGAAAACCATGAAAGCAGTCGAGAAGTTTAAACCAAAAAGTGTCATCTTGGCCGGAGGGGTGGCGGCAAACAAAATGCTGAGAGCGGGGTTGAAAATTGCGGTTGAAAAGGCGGAGGTAATGTTCTATGTACCGGAACTAAGATATTGTGGGGATAACGCGGCCATGGTAGGTGCGGCGGCGATATTGCGGCCCGAGATTGCAGGAGCCGATTTGAAGCCGGAACCAAGCTTGGCGGTTGTTTAGAGTCCTTTATCCTTTTGGTTGGGTTGACCAAATTAGAAATATTTTTTTGGAGAAGGCTCCTCTTTTTTTCTTTTTTTCTATTTGATTTCTGACAACTTCACTAAAGGAAATTTTGTAATGAGAGGAGATAGATTTTATTAACTGCAGAACATCCGCTAACTCATTTAGTATTTTTCCTTGAGATGCTTTAGAGACCTCTTTTGATTCTTCGACAAGTTTCTTTTTAAGCTCTTTCTCGTACTCAACATCATCCAGTACTCTAGCTTCATATGTATTACCGGATTCTTTGATTATTTCAGGGATTCTGTCTCGGACAAGTTTATTGTGATTGTACTTTTCCATCTATAGCTGAATGTAGCACCTTAGATGATAAAATCAAGATGCAAATGCAGAAGAATTACGATCACAAATTATACGAAGAGGAAATAATTAAGAAATGGGAAGAGTCTGGTGCTTTTACGGCGAAGACCAATAAGACCAAAAAACCATACACGATTGTTCTACCACCACCAAATGCCAGCGGAAAAATGCATACCGGGAATGTGTTGATGATCGCTATCGAAGATATTTTGATCAGATGGCACAGAATGAAGGGTGAGGAAGCACTGTGGATTCCTGGGACAGACCATGCCGGTACCGAAACACAAATTACATTTGAAAGAGAACTAAAAAAACAAGGAAAGTCAAGATTTAATTTTAACCGTGAAGATTTTTACAATGAGGTGTGGACTTTCGTACAAGGAAACAAGCTCTTGGTAGAAGGTCAGATAAGGCGAATGGGGGCGAGTGTAGACTGGTCAAGGAACAAATTTACCCTAGATGAGGATGTCGTTTCCTTGGTCTGTAAGACATTTGAAAAACTCAACAATGACGGACTTGTTTACCGCGGCGACTACATGGTGAATTACTGTCCGAACTGCGGAACGACCTATGCCGATATCGAGATTGACCACATCGAAAGAACGGACCCTTTGTATTACATTAAATACGGCCCTTTTGTGCTCGCGACGGTGAGACCTGAGACTAAATTCGGTGACACGGCTGTCGCGGTCAATCCAACTGACGCCAGATACAAAAGTTGGATTGGAAAAGAAATTGAAGTTGCAGGACTGAGCGGTAAATTTAAACTAAAAGTAATTGGAGATGCGTTTGTGGACCCTAAATTCGGAACCGGAGTGGTTAAGGTGACGCCAGCTCACGACCCAAATGATTACGAGGTGGGAAAAAGACATAACCTGGCGACGATTAAAGTGATCGGACTAAACGGTAAACTGACAGAAGTAGCAGGAAAGTATGCGGGTCTATCCGTCTTTACGGCTAGAAAACAAGTGGTTGAAGATCTTACAGCAAAAGGGCTGATCGAAAAAGTGGATGAAAAATACTCTCACAATGTTTCGGTTTGTAAAGCCGGCCATGATGTAGAACCGACAATATTGCCTAATTGGTTTATAAAGATTAACTCTCTTCGGAAGCCTGCGTTGGATGCCGTAAATGAGGGCAAGGTAAAAATATATCCACAGTGGAGAACCTTGACTTACGTTAGGTGGATGGAAAATATGCACGATTGGGCCATTTCCAGACAAAACATTTGGGGAATAAGAATCCCAGCTTGGTATGACTCAAAGCAGAATCAGGACTTGGTGGTTTCTTTTATTAATTCTCAAGGAGCTGTGGTGAATGGACAGATAGCCGAATTACTTAAAGATTACCTCTTGGTGGATATTAAGAGTGGTTTGCAAACTCTGATTGCACCGGCCGGAGCAAAATATGAAATAAGTATCAAGGAGCCGGGAGAAGATTATTTACAGGAGACAGATACTTTTGATACATGGTTCTCCTCCGGGCAATGGCCATTGGCTACTTTGGGGTATCCATATTCGGAAGATTTTAAATATTTTTATCCCACGAATGTATTGGAGACCGGGTGGGAAATCCTCAGTAAGTGGGTTTCTAGAATGATGATGCTCGGAATATATTTGACAGGCAAACCACCATTTGAAGACATTTATCTTCATGGTCTTGTCAGGGCACTTGATGGACGAAAAATGAGTAAGAGTCTGGGAAATATAATTAATCCGGAGGAATACATAAAGGAGTTTGGAGTGGATGCTCTAAGAATGGGTCTGGTGGCCGGTACGGCAAACGGAAAAGACTTTGCTTTCCCAAGAGATAGGGTGATAGGTTACAAAAAATTCGCGAATAAACTTTGGAATGTGGCAAGATTTATTGAACCTATTACACCAAAGCAGAATTCAGTAGACAATGAAGATGATAGGTGGATTCTGCAAGAGCTCAGCGAAGTCACAAAAAATGTAAACATCTTCCTAGAAAAATTTAGGTTTGCGGAAGCGGCAGAATTAATTTATGAATTTGTTTGGCACCAGTTTGCCGATATTTATATTGAAAAGGTTAAAGACCGAAAGGAGGAAGCCGCTGGAACTTTACGCCACGTTTTGATGGATTGCTTAAAACTATTGCACCCATTTATGCCGTTTGTGACAGAAGCGGTGTGGGGAGAGGTGTTTCAGGAAGAGGGCTTGCTCGTTTCACAGAGATGGCCGGTGGTGTGAGATTTACCCGCAAGGGGCATCCAGGAGAGCCACGTCGCGAGTACACTCCTTGCAATGACGGAGGGATGGATTTCCCTCTAGGATCGGGACTTTCAGCCCTATCAAGCCCGGAATGACAGGGTTACTTTTCTGGCTTGACTTCTTCGGGGGGGTTTTCACCTTCGACAGGAGCACCCTCAACCGGAACTTCGGCACCGGTGACTTCTTCTTCGGTAACCGGAACTTCAATGGGTTCTTCTTTCATGGGAGCTCCTAAAGCGACGACCAACATTTCAGAATCTGTGATGAGAGTCACTCCCGTGGGGAGCTTGACGTCGGCAACTTTGAGCTGGGCACCAATTTCGGTTAGACCTGAAATATCAAAGACGATGTTCTCGGGAAGATCGGTGGGAAGGGCTTCAACTTCGATTTCGTGAAGATTGACATCCAGCACCGCTAAACCGTCTTTAACTAGTTGAGACTCTCCGACTATTTCGACAGGGACATTGGCAGTGACCTTTTCTTTGAGGTTTACTTGATGAAAGTCGATATGAAGTTTTTGTCCGGTAATGGGATTGTTAGTGAGAGCCTTAATAAGAGTGGGTCGCTCTTTGTCTTCATCTTCAATTTTGAGCCAGATAAGACTGGTTTCACCGGCTGATTTGTAGACTCGGGCAAACTCGACGGCAGAGACTTGAATGGCCTGACTCTTGACAGTATGGCCAAAAACATTGGCAGGAACTATTCCCTGGCGACGGAGTTTTTTAACCTTACTGCCTATCACGAGACGTTTTTCTGCTTTTAAGACAAATTTGTTCATGAGGGATATTGTAGCTGAATAAGCCTGCCAGAGCAACTTTTAAGGACGTTTGGGTTCAAAACTGATACCGAAAGTTGAGGTCTTGGGCGGAAAAGTATTGACAAAGTTGCCAGGTTGAGAGACGGCCTGGGAAGTAATCAGGGCGGCGCGAGCAGAATCTGGCGTTTTTATTACCAGGTCGATGTTTCCGTTATTCGGAGAAACACCGGGCTGTCGGTACTCGGTTAGAGAGTAAGCAAAGGGTAACCTGAGAAGCCCCTTCGCGGGTGAGGTAAATTTTATGATGATACGGTTGTCAATATTAAATTTTAAGGAAATAGGAATTTCGAATCTTTCAAGTGAGCCGTGCGGCTGTTTTTGTATCGAATTTGGTGGGACGCTTTCCCCATTGACACTAACTTCCTCCAGGGTGGAAGCGGTTGGTGCATAGAGCTGGATGATCTCGTTTAGGTCACGATTAAGATTGTTAAATTCCTTAGTAAACTGATAATCTATCAGATACTCATGAATGACACGATCTTGAGCAAAAGCGATCGTATGAGTAACTTTCTTTTTTAAATCAGAACCAACCGGAACGAGAGCAAAATTTGACTCATTCAGATAGGTTGTTTCTGCGAGGCACGAAACAGACCCTGGTATCGCCGGATGACAAACGTGAGGAAAGATAACCCCTGAGAAGGATTGTCCAACGATTGTTTTCTCAATATTGTCATCTACAGACCAAAACAGGATTTGGTTTTCGAGTGATTGTTTGGCGATTACTCTACCAAGAGATAGGAGGGAAAGCCGATGATTAAATATTTTATCGAGGTAATGATCAATCAGTTGGCTATATAATGGGTTGGGTGAGATTTTTGGGAGCTCAACTTTAAAAATTTCCGAGGTAATGTTTTGACCATTTAAAAGAACTTCCCTGTCTTCTTCAAGAAGGCTGGCCATCAGACTTTCATTTACGGCAAGGATGATATCCGGTTTAAATTTTAGGCTCTGTTCAATCACGGCTGAAAAATTTGAGGCTGTAAGCGAAAAGTCTGGGTTGTAGTTTAAGTCTCGAGTCTGCCAACTCTCTAACCCGGTATATAGATTGATTAGGGGTGGAGCCGATATTTTAGTAGTGAGGAGATCGTCTATTTCACTAGCGTTATATATATTCCGTGACACCAGCCTTCCTTGTTCCATCACCAGAGCGAGAAGATAGTCCACAACGCCGCCGGTGCTTCTTAGTTCATTGCTGTTCTGAAATAAGATAACTACATTTTTGGGAGAGTCCCCTACCAGAAATGCCGGAATTAGTTCTGAGGATTTTAAAATCTGGGTTACTTGCTGTTCGATGAGAGAGATGTTTTTAAACTCAGGACTAGCTTCGAGCTTGTTTTCCAGAAAAGCAGGTAGTTTGTCTTTTTCGGTAATAAGACGGATTTGATTTATGTTTTCGTAAATCTGACTGAGATTAGATCTCAAAGCCAAGCTGGCATCGTTGTAATTTATGTTTATGCTCGGATTTCCCAGAGATTCATATATTTTTTCGGCAAGTGAAACTGTTTGTTGAAGATTTTCCAGGCTAGACTGTGAGTAGTGAAGAAAAACAAAGAGGTTGTGATTTTTTTCGTGAAAGGTAGGTGCCAAAAGTGAAAATACTGGAGAAACAAACGAGTAACTGGACTCCCCTATTTTGGCAAAGGTAGAGGAGGTGATAAGTGCTTTAACCGACGAGGACATGTCTGCATTTCTGGCGAAGTTAAGAGATTTCTCCTGATTTATGAGGGACATTGACGTAAAGGTGATAAAGCTTACGGTCACAAGCAGATAGACCAAGGCTACTAGAGCAAGAGAGTATTCGAAGATTTTTTTGATGAGCTCACTCGAGTTTTCTATGGCTTTTAATCTTCCTTTTTTATGTTTGTATCGATCCAAGAGCTTTTCTAGAAATTCACGAGTCTTCGTTGACTTGAAAAAGTTTGTCTGCTTTGAGGCAATGTCTAAATGATGGAGACTGGTCATTAGTTTGGATCTATCTTCATCTAGCCTTTGGATAGCACGCCTTAGATCCATTGAGAAATCTCCAACCGGTTCCCAGTTCAGACTTGCTCGTGACTGGTTTCCTAGTGACGTTAAATCTGATCCCAAATAATTTGCCGCAGTAGCCTCAATTTCGTACTGCTCATCACTGTCTTCGAGATTTTTTTTGATGAGATAGGCAAGATCGAGATCGGTAATCGAGTCCCCTACCATCCAAAAAGCTTTTCCAGAAGTACTCGAGAGAAAGAGTATTTTCTGGAGTCCGGTGATAAAGTCTCTTACTGAAAGTGGGTACAGCTGATTTTCTCCTTTGCTGGAGATATTGATTTTTTTAGTGACTAGACTCTCAAGAATGTAGCTCTCAAGCCAGGTTTCTGAGTCCAGTAAACTTTCGTGATAAATATCTTTTACAAAGACAAGCCGATGCACGGGGGAACCACCTCCTAGTTGATCGAGGAGCTGAGTAAAGTACAGATTTTTTTCTGTATCGACTGTTTCTCCATGAACAATCACGACCGAAAGTTTTTGGTTTTTTATTCGACAATGATCATAGATAGAGATTAGCCTCTGTGAGATGTCACCAAGATCTTTGTTCAGCTGGATAATGGCCAACATGTAGGGATTGGTCGAAGTTTTTTTGTAGTCCGAGAACTGAAGCGATGGATTGTAGGAGGATTGGATTAAAAGAGATTGAAGATGTGGGTTGTTGCTCCAAATAGAAATTCGGGCGATGATCGTGGACATTAGTTTTAGTATAGACCAGAAACATTTTATTCTTTTATGCTTTCTTTGTTCTTACTTTATTCCTTGGTTTATTTAGCCATACTTAATTTTTTACCTAGGCTTCGTTAGTCAGGGTTGTTGTTATAACTGAGTCCATGTGAAAATCTGCGCATGGGCGTAATTAGACTTATCCACATAGGATTATTGAGAAATTTAAAACCAAAAAATCTAAAACTCGAATTGAAAAATGGAAAGAACTGAAGGAAATTACGACTTTCGCAGTTCGTCATTCCGGGCAAACGCAGTGCGACCCGGAATCCAGAGAATGCCTGGATGCCGGATCAAGTCCGGCATGACAGATGTATGAATATGGTTTAAGTGCGAAACCTGTACAAATTATGGATGGCCGAGGGCGTCGTTGACGAGTTTGTCGGCTTCTTTGTTTTGATCGCGAGGAACATTTACAAAGGAAAGAAGTTTTATTTGGCCATTGGCGCGAAGTTTCTGGATGAGGTCGACAATTTGCCGGCGAAGGATTTGGAGATGTGGCTGTTTGACTTTGTAGAGGCCGGTGATCTGTTTGACTATCAGCTCGGAGTCGAGGATAAAGCGGATTTTGTCTGCATAGACTTCGGCAGACTCAAGGTATTCGAGGGCGCGTAAGGCGGCAGTGTATTCGGCGACATTGTTGGTTGTTTCTCCAATACGTTCGGAGAGAGAAAATATTTTTTTCCCTTCGGAGACAGCGATGACGCCAATGGCAGCTTGTCCGGGATTTCCACGAGAACCGCCGTCGGTATTGATTTCAAGAAGATCGATTTTATTTGGCATAGGCATAGTCTACAGTAAAATGGCGGCGGCGAGAAGAAGAATAAGTTTGTTTTGAGGTAATGTCCACCAGTAATGATCGAAGGCTCCGGTAATGGCGATTAAGGCCAGAAGACCGAGGAGACGAGGTTGAATAATTTTAAGCAGATTTTTTCTAAAAAGACGAGTGGCTAGATAGATACCGAGAAACCCTGTCTCCGAGAGAGCCAAGAGAAACAAGTTGTGTACGGGTTGAAGTTTGGCTGGTAAGAGGAATGATCCAGGTAGCAGATTGCTTAATGCGGGAATGAAGTTCCCAAGGCCAACGCCGAAAAGTGGAGCCGAGACAATAATTTTCTTTGCCGGAGCCAAAAGGAAGATGCGGTCGACGATAGTTTGATAAGACGCAACCAGGTTCGGAAGAAAAACTTGAGCAAGAGATAGAGACAGAAAGACCGTAATCAATAAACCGGAGTTAATCCGAAAAATAAAGACGAGAAGAAAGGCGAGGAGGGCGGCTTTAGATAAGGCCAGTACAAGACCTGAAAAAACCATGATTTTGGACCAAAGGACGGATTTGTTTACGAAAAGCAAGTAATAGACGATGAGAAGATAACCGGCAAGGGAATTTGGATGCGAAAAAGTAGACTGAGGCCTGATCAGGTCGAGACCAAACCACGAGAGCCTCCCCAGACCCGGAGTAGAGAAAGAGTATGTCCGCTCACCGAGCCAATAGAAGAGACTACCTGCAGAACCCTGGTGAAGGAGTTGATAAATTTCCAAAAAGACAATTAGAAAGGTAGAAACCAGAAGGGGAGTTTTTATTTGAGACCAGGTAACTTTGCGGAGGCGCAGGGTAAGAAAAAAAATGAGATAGAGAAGATTTCGAGTCCACCACAGAAAAGAATTGAGAGGAGTTATACCAACAAAGGAATTAACGAGAATAAAAACAAGTAATACCAGAACCGAAGAAATGTACCGTCGGAGCCACTGAAAAATTTTTCGTAAGTTGGGAAAGATATATAAGATTATAAGAAGATCGACGAAGTAAAGAGTGGGGGAGAGATAGTCGACCTTGATGCCGGCGGCGCGTGCGAAGTCCGGCCAGAAATGGAGACCTAGTTGGGTAGGGAGGAATAAAACAATGAGTTGAAGAATGATAGTGGAAAACACTACACCGATTGTATCAGTCTATATGTGGTGTGAGATTGCCACGTCGTGCGGGTTTGATAAATCAAACCCCTACTCCTCGCAATGACGAGTCGTCGGGGATGATGACCATTTGACGGAGAGGTGGTTCGCCACGAGATTCGGTTCGGACACCTTTATATTCTTCCAAGAATAAGTGAATTATGCGACGTTCGAAGGAACTGAGGTTGGGGAGAATGATTTCTTTTTGAAGAGAGACGGCTCTGTCGGCGGCGTTTTGGGCCAGTTCTTTCAGAGAGTCTTCCCGGCGTTCCTGATAGTCGTTGACATTAAGGTGGAGTTTGGGCCAAACGGAGAACCGCTGATAGATCATCAAGGAAAAGATCATTCGTAAGGCGGCGAGTCCTTCACCGTGATGACCGACAAAAACACCGGCGGTCTCGGGAGGAGGGGTAATGAGGATGCTGACATTGTCCTCGTCGGCAACTTCGATTTTGATTTCTTCATCTCGCAGAGCGAGTTGGGTTAAGACGTTGGAGAGTATTTCGGTGACCTTCGCTTGATCCATGTTAATTATTGTTTGATAATCCTTAGTTTAAGAAGGATGGGTTTAAGACCACCCAGACCGGAGAAGTAATATTGCTGAACGATTGAAAAAATAGTGGAGATAACCCAGTAGAGAATCAGACCTGACTGAAAGTTGAGCGAAATGACTACGGTCATGATGGGCATCATATAAAGCATTTGTTGTTGCATGCTGGCCGCCATCTCGAGACTGTTCTCTTCTTTTTTCTTTTCGTCTTTTTTCTTAGGATTGATGACGTGAGACTCTGTACCGGCCATCATCATCAGGGAAAAAATAAATTGAGTCAATCCGGCGAGGACAGGCATGATATAAGTGTGATCTGGCTTGGTGAGGTCTAGATAAAGAAAACGGGGATTGACTAATATTCCGCCAATAGAGGGTTGTTTGATAAATTCCATAAAAACTTGATAGAGGGAGATGAGAATAATGATTTGAATTATTTGAGGAAGACAACCGGCGGCGGGGTTGATTCCTTGTTCTTTGTAGAGAGCCATTTGAGCAACCTGAAGCTCTTTTTTGTCTTGGTGCTTTTCTTTGAGTCTGTCTAGGGCTGGTTTAAGAGCTTGCATTTTTTTGGCCGACCTCATAGAGGGAAGTACCAGGGGGATGAGAATAAACTTAATGATCAGAGTAATGGCGATGATGGGTAAGCCTAGATTGCCACCAAAAAGGTGGTAGAAAAAAAGCAGGACTTGGTAGAGGACGTAGTTTAGTGGTGCGAGCATGTTATTTGATTTTACTAAATGGGTGACAACTAAGGAAGCGTCTGATGGAGAGTTTGGTCCCGATAATGATACCATGACGCCGAAATGATTCCTTAGCGTACTCGGAGCAGGTAGGGGAAAAACGACAAGCAAAAGAGTTGCCGAAGATAGCTTGTCCCATGGCGTGATAGTAAGGGGAAATATATTTTTGGTAGAAGGAAAGCACGAGTTGAATTATATCCTGAGCTGATAAAATTGGTCATATGAACAAAATTAAGGCGGTAATTCTTGATCTAAATGGAGTGTTTCTCAAAAGTCGCCCGTTGAGTGAGAGGCTGGCGGAGAGAATAGGAAAGTCTTCCGACGAGATCTTCGCGGTGATGAAAATAATCCTCAAAGAGGTAAGAAATCCAGTGAGACGGGGTGAGGAAGTGTGGCAGCCGCTATTGGATTTGGTTGGCATGGATTTGAAGGAATTTTTTGAATTCTTTTTCTCCGGGGAGAGCATTGATTCTGAAATGCTAGAATTTGCGAGAAATCTGAAGAGCAGAGGATTGAAGATATTTATTCTGTCAAACAACTTCCGAGAGAGGACCGAGTATTATCGGAAGAATTTCCCGGAACTATTCAAGGTGGCAGATAAGGTCTATTTTTCTTGGGAGACGGGGTTTGTAAAGCCGGATATTGAAGCCTACAAAAATTTGTTGAAGGAGAATGATTTGGATGGAGAAGACTGTGTGTATGTAGATGACTCGCAAGAGAATCTGGAAGTGGCAAGCACTTTGAGAATAAAAACGATTAAGTATATGAATAAGGAACAGACAGTGGAGGAGATAATGAAACTACTTTAGTTTGGGGAGGAGAGAGGAGAGGTCGCTTAGAAGTTCGGAGTGGGGAGTGTCGAGGACGGAGCGTTTGGGGATCACCAGATAGTCGGCTGGAGGAAACTGGGAGATAAGCTCCGCCAGAAGAGCAGAAGTTCGGCGTTTGATGAGGTTGCGATTGACGGCGAGACGGGCAGTCTTTTTGGATAATAAAATGGAAAACCTGGGAACTTGATGGAGTGAGATTGCCGCGGTTCGGGGTACCGAAACTCGCAATGACGAATTGGTGGAGGGAGATTCCTCGACTACGCTCGGAATGACAGATGGGGCGGAGACGAGGGTGAAGTGGCGAGTGTGGAAAGTATGACCATCTTTAGTAAAACGATCTCTTTCAAAGCGAAGGGGAAGCCGGTTTATGGCCGGAAGTGGCATTTAGAGGGCTAGTTTGGTTCTACCCTTAGCCCGACGACGTTTGATCACGTTACGACCGGAAGCGCTGGCCATTTTGATGCGGAAACCGTGCTTTCTGATGCGTTTGACTTTTTTGGGTTGGTAGACTCGTTTGGGCATGTGGGTATTATACCTGAAAAATTCCCGGATGGATTCCGGATCAAGTCCGGAATGACAATTGTTTGGATTGCCGCGTCGGGATACCTCCTCGCAATGACGATGAGTTGGAAATTGATGTGGAGAGTATTATTATTTTTGGGTAAATTGGGGGTTGTAATAATGTGGATAAGTGATGAGAATGAGGGCATGGACAGTGAAAAATTATGGAGATCAGTTTGCGATGAACTTGGGGTGAGCTTGTCTCCGGCAAGTTATGGCAGTTGGATAAAACCATGCTTTATCAAGTCGGTAACAGAAATCGATGCTCAAAGACTTCTGGTTGAACTAGCGTCACCTTCGGCTTTTCATAGCCAGACAGTAGAAACGAAGTTTTATAGCATTATCAAGCAGGCAATGGAGAAAATAACTAAAAAGAAGTGTGATGTGGCCTTGGTAGTGGTTGGTTCTAAGAAGGATTCCAAAACAAACAAAAAAGAAGTCAGGGTTGGCGAGAATGGAGAGACCAACTTGAGTCTCTTTGCTCCGGCAGAAGAGAATAGACAGTCAGGAACCAATTTAAATCTTCGGTATACATTTGAATCTTATATGGTGGGTAGTTCAAACCGCCTGGCTTTTGCCGCCGGAAAGGCAGTGGTAGACTATCCGGGGACTAGACACAATCCTTTGTTTATCTACGGCGGAGTGGGGGTGGGCAAAACTCATCTCATGCATGCTGTGGGGCATGAACTGGTAAAGAAGGGGGTTGGAAAGGTGGTTTGCATTACCAGTGAGCAGTTTACCAACGATTTGGTGGCTTCTCTAAAATCAAAAATGACAGATGCTTTTAAGAAGAAGTACCGCCAAGTAGGAGTGCTTCTCGTCGATGATGTCCAGTTCTTTGGAGGAAAGGATTCAACTCAAGAGGAATTTTTTCATACATTTAATGAACTGACGAACAAGCAGGCTCAGATAATTATGACCAGTGACCGTAAGCCGCAAGAGATCGTAGGGCTGGAGGATAGGCTCCGAAGCAGGTTCTTGGGGGGAATGATGGTGGACATTGGTTTGCCGGACTATGAAATGAGACTGGCTATCTTGAAACAAAGAGCCTTAGAGGTAAAAGCTTTGGTGGACGACGGTGCTTTTGAACTGATGGCGAACAGTTTTACGACCAATGCCCGCGAACTGGAAGGAAATTTTGTACATTTGGCTACCGCCGCCAGCATTGAAGGAGGAACTTTAACCAAAGAAATGGTCCAGAAAAACCTTGGTTTACCAGCCAACTCGATAAAAGAAATTAGGGTAAGACCAATCAAAGTGATTTCGACGGTGGCGAAGTACTTTGATTTTAGAAACAAAGATCTTCTGGGAGAAAGTCGGAAGGCGGATTTGGTGGTGGCGAGACATGTTGCCATGTATCTTTTAAGAGACACTCTCAAACTAAATTTAACCGAAGTGGCTGACCTTATGGGAGGGAGAGACCATACCACAGTAATGCACGCCGTGGAGAAAATAGTGAAGCAAGTTGAAGAAAACACGGATATCAGACGTAAAGTTAATGCTCTCAAACAGGCGTTATACACTTAGATATCCACAAGTTATCCACGGGCTGTGGACAACTTATAAAAGTGTGAAGAATTATTTAAATTTTAAAAAATCGGTGGATAAAGGCCAAAGTTATTCAGAAAAATATCCACAGGAAAAACAAGTTATTAGTGCAAAGGGCAGAGTGTTTTTAGGACTAGCCATATTAAAAGGATGGGTAGAGAAGTCGAAAAAAGGTTAATAACAACAGATTTAGGCAAATACCAAAGCTGTTGTACACTTGTCCACCGTTCCTATTACTAGTAACTACTATTTTATTTAAATAAATAATGTATTAATAAACAAAGAATGTCATCCTCGCGAAGGCGGGGATCCATAAAAATTCGGTACTTTATTTATATAGATTCCCGATCAGGTCGGGAATGACGATAAAAAGGCGAAAAATACATATACAATAAGAAATTGAAATGAAAATATCTGTTCAAGCGACTGATTTAAAGAAATATTTGGGAATTGTGAATCGAGGAATCGGATCACGACCCCAACTGCCAATTCTTTCGGGTATGCTCTTAAAAGTGACAGCAGATGAAGTAAACATGGTGTCGACAGACTTGGAGATTAGTTTTTGGATTCGATTACCGGCCAAAATTGAAGAAGAGGGAGAGATGGTCGTGCCGGCGAAACTATTTTCGGAACTGGTGACAGGTTTGCCGGTGGGAGTGGTGAAATTATCTTCGACCAAAGATACTTTAAAAATCGAGGCCAAAGGAATTAGCGCCGAGATTGTGGGGCAAGGAGCAGATGATTTTCCCAGTATCCCGAGAGCCAAAAAAACTCAATTGACGCTTAAAAGTGGTGAGTTTCGACAGAAGATTGATAGAGTTTGCATCTCCGCGGCCCGTGACGATACTAGGCCGGTATTGACCGGAGTACTGTGGAACCTGACGGAGAAACAGACTACTTTGGTGGCGACGGATGGATATAGATTGAGTGTCGACAAACTGGAAGTGGCCAAAACGACTCTGGAAAAAGAAGTGAATTTCATTCTGCCGGCCAGATCTCTGTCTGAAGTTTCTAAGGTTCTGAGTGAAACAGGTGAAGATACTTTTGGAGTTGAGTTTGACAAGGAAAATCAACAGGTGATCTTTACGATTACCGACATGGAGATATCTTCCAGACTGATTGCAGGGGAGTTTCCTCCCTACCAACAAATTATGCCGAACACTTACTCAACAAAGGCGGTATTTAACCGAGAAGAGCTATTGGAAGCCGTCAAAAGAGCCAGTTTGTTTGCACGGGACAATGCCAATATCGTCAAAATGAGTATTGAGGGAGACAAACTGATTATTAAAGCCGAAAGTAGTCAGCTGGGAAGTAACTCGACGGAGATAGAAACTGAGATAGAAGGGGATGGTTTGACAGTGGCTTTTAATGCCCGATACTTACTGGATTATCTGGCAGTGAATAATGTCGAAAGAGTTATTTGGGAGACCGAAGGTGAGCTGAAGCCGAGCGTTTTTAAGCGAGATGATGATGAAGGATGGATTCAGGTGGTAATGCCGGTGAGAACGCAGGGGTAGAAGTTTTTATTGGGTGGCGGGAACGATGTAGATGGCTGGATATTCCTCCAATCCTTTGGCAGACATGTTGCCATTAATAATAAATACCGGAAAAAGACTATTGTCTGCGCGCTGGAAATATCCAAGACTAATGGCTTTTACATTGATGATGATGTTCTTAGATTCAGTGTATGCTGATTCCGAGGGAATGTCTTTGGATTGACTGATTCTAATAGCACTGATGGGTGCGATCTCGATGAGTCTAGAAAAATCTATAAGATTGACGGTTTCTTTTTTTGTAAGGTTTTGATAGCCACCATAGACATAGAGAATATAGAGTTTTTTGTTTGTATCGATGGCGATGGAAATAGTTTCACCTTTTTTTGATAGGCTTAGAAGCTGAAGTCTATCAATTGTTTGTTGAAAGTTGATGTTAATAATATTGGCAAAGAAAGGAGTTGTTTCCTGAGGGTCATCCTCCCTTTCTGGGTTCAGATTTAAGTATTTTACTTCCGAATTGATGTTTAAGGTAGATAATAACGATTCACCAAATAAATTGGAGATTATTTTTTTTGAAATATCTAAGGCCTCGTCTTTGCTTATTGTGGCAAGGTGTTTGGGTGTCTCACCAGTTGAATTAAAAAGGATTTGATTTTGTTTAGGGGAACCAAAAAAACTTCGATTACTATTGATCCAAAGTAGAGAATTTTCGTCAGTGTAGGGAGATATTTCAGAAACAGTGAAACCAAGTTTGTCAGCCATGGTGGAGATTGAAGATTTGGTAATAAGTGGGGTGGAGACAAGATAATTGTCCATTGTTTGGGGAATTTCTGGAAAAACAGATCCCCAATTAAAAACTAGTTTTTGGGTCGGATTATGAGGGTTTGAAGTGTCTAGGGGTGTTTGGGGAACTTTTGTTATGGTAGTAGTTGGTGGAATTATGGGGACGGTAATTCTCTTTTCGAGTTGATCTTTAAAAAATAGTTGTCTGAGAATGTAGAAAATAACAATGATAAGAATTAGAAAAACAACCCAAAGAATTTTTTTGTTTTTAGAATTGAATATAAAATTTAAAGTATTCATTTTAGTTTGAGAAGGCATTACAGGCTCCTGAACAGGCGGGTGAGGGGCTATAAATACAACAGCCCTCTTTGATTTTCAAACCTCCTGCTGGACATTGATTGTATTTTATGCCTTTATATTCGAGATGAATATGGGGAGACCAACCGCCGGAACCACCGACTAGTCCAATAGGCTTGCCTTGAGCCACTTGTTGACCCGTGCCGACAAAGATAGCTGATAAGTGTCCATAATAAACAACAAAACTGCCGGCTGAATTATTAGTTTGAATTTGAACAGTGTTCCCGTAATTACTGTAAACACCAGTAAATGAAACGATGCCAGAGGTGGCTGACAAAACGGGAGTTCCGTTGATGCTTGGGCCGGTCAAGTCGATGGCTTCAAGGCGACTTAGACGATGAGTTCCACCGTTTGGACCGGTGACAACGGCGTAACGACCTTTGGTAGGCCAGGCACAATCACCGCTGGAGGTAGCGACGGGAGCGTATTGTGAGTAGTCGACTTTTTCGACGCTGTCGAGCTGGACGAGTGTAGAAAGCATGGGGGCGACGAGGTAGGTGAAGCCGAGATAAAGACCGATGGTGACAACGGCGGCGATAATGATGCCGACGGCAGAGACAATAGCTACTTGAGCAGTGCGAACAATGAAAATAAAGCTACCGAAGGCAACTGCTCCTGCAGTGGCGACTGCCGCCCCCAAGACTGCGATAGGCGCCAGAAGATCTCTCATACGGAATTTTTCGCCCCAGCCCAACTCCTGCCAAACTTTGTCCAGTCCTTTTTTGACGATGCCAATGGTGACATCGACTACGACGGTGACAACCATGAGTATGGCTCCGATAATTAAACTTAATCCAAAAGTAGAGATTCCAAGAGCTACTGCAACCGCGGCAATAGCGGACTCTGCAGCGACCATGCCGGCCATTTTGGCCCCTTGGATGCCGGCTTGTTTGGCGGCGGCGATCATGAGTTGTTTGGCGGCGGCTCCAGCAAATTGTTTAAACCCCTCTTTTAAACCCTCTTTTAAGATAAAACCGCCTAATTTTTGGGCAGTAGCACTGCCAAATTTCTTGATAATTTGCTTACCGACGCGTTGGCCGATTTGTTTGTTGACCCAAGCATAAACCGTGCCTTTTGGATTTAAAACCAGTTTGGTAACTGTTTGAGCGGCAGGGGGAAGTCGGTTGTAAAAACCATTAATATTTCCGGAGAGGCCGGCGGGAATTTTTAGTCCGGCTCTAATTTCTTGACCCAGTTTTGAGTTATGGATTTTTCCTAGCTGAAAATGAACTTGTTGATAAACACTTTTTCCCTGTGCGGTTTGAAAATATTGACTCAGGGGGGATTTGGGGTCTTTTAGAATTTGGTTGAGTTTCTCGGGACTAAGGCCAAGGGAGTAGAGCCGAAGAGCTTCGGGGCTTAGGTTTCGATCTTGACTGTTAGTTGTTTGTAAAACAGCGATGGTTCGAGCACCAAGACCCTCCGGATTAATCAAAATTGAAGAGTCCGACTGGCGAAGAGCCTTTTCTAGGGTTTGGATGTTTTGATTAAGGTGTGATGGTTTGGCTTGGGAAAGGGTGGCATTGGGGATGGCTTTTAGAAGAGCTGATTGAGCTTTGAGGAGCTCTTTTTGAGCACTTTCGAGATCATCATCTAAATCCAGATTGTTCTTTTTTAACTGGAAAGAAAGATTTTCGGCTAAAGCGTCGAGGCGTTGTTTGGATTCTTCTTCGGCGGCCTTTATTTGTTTGTCGATTTCATCGGGCTTGTCAGAATACGGATCTGATTCGTTTGCTTCTTGCCAGGCTTGAACTTCAGCGTCTATCTTACTAATCGGGGAGTCAACCTCAAGACCCTCCAGATTGCGGAAGGCTAACTGAGAAAGAGCATTGAGATCTCGGAAATTATTAAAATCGAGAGCTCCGGTAAGACCAAGGTAAGAAAGGTCTCTAGTGGCCTGCTTAATTTGAGACTCGGATAAACCTAGCCCAAGATTGGCCGCTTGAGCGATAACGGCTTGGCGGGAAATTTTTTCGATATCGTGGTAGATAAGACTAGCTGTTTTGGCTTTGGGATCGACGGTTTGGACAAGAAAGAGATCTCTTTCCAGATCTTCAATTTCTCTTTGTTTTTCTCTTTCGGTTTTATCTTGGATGAGAGCCAGGCGGTTTTCTCTAATTAGGTCGGCACGGTGTTGAATGTCCCAAGTTTTTCGGGCACGTTTGATAGCGTCGGCAACGGGGTGATTGATGTCGGCATCAATTTGGTCTGCTTGAGACTGCTTGTATAAGGCGACTAAAGTTTCCAGTTCAGCGGGGACGGTGGAGTCTTCCTTTACTGGTTTCCTTTTTTCTTTTTCTTCTTCCGGTTCTTCTTCAAGACTTCTAAAAAAACCAATGATGTCATTAACTTGGGTGGGAGCAACTAGACGTTGGAAATCCAGATAACTTTTAATAGCTGGATCTTGAGCAAAAGCAGGGGTTTGTTTTAATTTCTTAGTTAGTTTAAAGTATTCATGGTAGTAGCTTAGTCCGGTATTGAGAACCCCAGGGGCTCTGGGCTCATTTTCGAAGTTTATAGTTCGACCAAGATAGCCCAAAACTTGTTCGAGATCAAAAATTTCTTTGCTGTAATTGGCCATGGTTAGAGAGTGGTATTCTGGCTGACGACTTCGGCGGCCGCTTGGATATCGGCTTGTTTTTTGCGTTCCAGAATTTCGGCGGGTTTACTGGTAGCCAAGGCGTGTTCGTCGGCGGAAGCAATAATTTTGATAGCAACATGATTCATGCCGGCAAAGAAGATGCCTTCGCCCACACCGGCGGAGAGCAGGAGTTGTTTTTCGCCTTGGGAGAGATAAAAGACTTCGGCGATTTGGTTGATAGCGGCCGAGGACTGTTTAAGAAGGAGTTTGAGAGCGGAGTTTGTAATGATAGCTTTGCCATAAGGGGAACCCAAGAAGTCGTCGACGTTTTGGGAAATGATGGAGACACCGAAGTAGTATTTTCGGGCGCGCTTGACAAAACCCTGAAGAATTTTGGCGGAGTCTTCGTAGCGCATGAGATACCAGGCCTCATCGACGACGAGCAGACGTTTGCGGAGATCTTTTCTGACTTGGTTCCAAACAAAGTCCAGAATCATAAACATGACGATGGGACGGATCTCATCGGCAGTGTCACGGAGGGTAAAAACAGTAACGGGAGCATTGATGTCGATGTTGCTTTGCTGGTCAAAAATGCCTTTGACGCCACCCATGACGTAACGCTCAAGGCGGGCAGACAGAGTTTTGGAAACGGCCTCCTCCATACCAATGAGGGCACGATAAAGATCTTCCATGCGGGGTGGTTCGAGGACGTGGGTACTAGGATCTTCGGTAATACCTTTTTGGCGATAGGTGAGGACGAGAGCCCTGTTCAGAGTGGCTTCTTCGATAGGGTTCATTTCACCAATCATGATCTTGAGAAGAGACATGAGGAAGAGATACTTGTAGCCGATCTCGTCCTCGGTGCTTTCTTTGGGACGGGCGATTTGAAAAGGGTTGATCTTGTGAGAAGAACTGGTGGAAAAGGAGAGATAGTTTCCTCCAACGGACTTGGTGACCATTTCGTATTCGTTTTCCGGATCAAGAATAATTATCTGACAGTCAAACATCAGAGAACGCAAGATTTCGAGCTTGACGGCAAAGGATTTACCGGCTCCACTGGTGGCGAGTATCAGCATGTTGGCATTCTCTAGTGAAAAGCGATCAAAAATGACCAATGATTCGTTGTGAGCATTGACACCATAGAGAACTCCTTGATTGTCTGAAAGCTCGGAGCTAGTAAAAGGAAAAGTGGTGGACAGGGCGGTGGTGTCCATGTTCCTCGTCAACAAAAGCTTGTCTTTGCAGTAAGGAAGAGTTGTTTTGAAAGCTTCTTCCATGGAAAGGGAAGAGGTTTTGCTAATGATGAGGAGGGAAGCGAGCATGCTTTGAACCTGGGCGGTGGTGGTGTTGAGTTCTTTTTCCGATTCGGCGGAGATGCTGATATAGAGAGAAAACTGGAAAAACCTTTCGGCTCCCTTTACTAGCTGGGACTGGAGAACCTTGGCATCTTCGAGACCGGCTTCGGTAGCGGCTTGAGGGATGCGGCCTCGTTCGATATCAGTATTGATTTCGGCTTCCATCTCGGCAATGCGGTGACGAAGACCTTCGAGAGTGTCCTTGGAGTCGGTGGGATAGACAAACATGGAGATGTCGAGAGAGTGATTGAAGTTGATCAAAGGTGAGAGCCAGTTGGCGGAGACATAGCGAGGGTAACCGGTGACAAAAAGAGTGCGAATAAAAACATCGTCAATTTTGATATGAGAGAAATCGACTTCGATGGCGGAAGGGGCGATGATGTCTTGGACAGACTGGTTGGATTGGCCCGCCTTCATCGGAGATTTCGGCGAGGCAGGGCCGGCTATTGGAGGCTGGATTGCCATTTGTTTTTTACCTAACGCAAAAAGGTTAAGAGCCATAATTTAAGTATAACTTAAACAGGAATAATTTAGGAGGAAGTGGTGGAAGGATTGGGAGAGGTGGAGGAAATACTTCCTTGATTGTAGATGGTATAAAAAAGAGTAACCAGTTCACTGGTGGTGAGCTGGTTGGCTTTGAGACCAATACGAGCAAACTGGCGAATGATATGGTCTCTTCGGGGATAGAGCGCCATGGAAGCCTTTTCTTCGATATAATCGATATCATAAGGTGGCTTTTGGGGAGATCTGGCAAAAGGATTAAAGGTGCTTTTGGTAATTCCCAGCTCGATCGCCGAAAAAGAAACGATCACATAAAACTTTTTCTCAAGGACACGATTTTCTTTGACGAGAGATTTCACAAACTGGCGGTAAGAAAGAAGATTTTCTTTGACCTTTTGGGAGGAGGTGGTTTGGATACGATTGTCGAGTAGATTAATGTAGTCAGAGATGTTTTTTCTTTGAGAGCGAATGAGAATTTGAATAGAAAATGAAAGTGAGTTTAGGAGTCCGGCGTAAGCATAAATAGTGGCGTCTTGTTCTTCTTCCGAAAGAAGGTTGAAGTTGATGGCCGTGGTTTTTAAGACGAGGGAGCAGGAGCCGTCTTTGAGAAAGATAAGATGATTCTTAATGGTATAAATATCGAGATGTTCTTGGGTAGATGACTTGATGTTGTCGGACATATTAAGTGGCTTGTATTTTTAACGGCCGGATAATTTCGCCGGTGAGTTCCAGAGAGTAAGGGGCAAAGGTAAAACCGTCTTTCTCGGCGAAGATTTGGTAGAGACCATTTTCCAAAGGACGGGCGAACATGAACTGGCCAAGCTTGTTGCTCTTGGTAGCTCTGGAGGTTAAGCCACCCTTTTGAATCTCGACAAGGACACCATCGAGGATTTTGCTGTCTGGGGTGATGGTGAGACCGACCAGAGTGTTGGGGGTGGTGGGGGTGTAGGGGATGGGAAGTTGGCTGGCGGGTGGGGAGACTGGTGGAGTAATTTTTATAGATTTACCACCTTGGGTACCTTCGGCCCTCTCGGTGGCCGGAATGACGGTGGGGGCGACGGTGGGTGGTGCAGCCTCAACAGTTGGAGCGGCGACGATGCCGGTACTGATTTGCATTTTGGGATTGGAGACGATGGGAGCCATTTGGAGATTGGCGGCATTGGTTGGAGCGGCGGTATAAGTGGTGATATTTTCCTGGGATGTTTGTTTCCAGACGAACTGAGTAGGCGAGTAAATAGAACGGATAAAAGCGAAGATCCAGGTGTCTAGAGTCCGCCCTTGGATGGGGACAAAAGCCATGCCGACACCCAGAAGAAGAAAAATGAAAGCAAGGGGGTATTTAAAGAAGAAAGGCAGTGGGGAGCTGTAAAACAAAATTGAAATGACAATGCCTATGCCGAGAGAAGCAAATTGTTTGATGGTCATGTCGCCGATCAGACGAAAACGGTAGGCGCTGATGTCCTGAGGTAGTGGGTGTTGTTGGATGGCCATAGAAAGTCTAATTTAAGTATATCGTGTCATTCTTCGGAATGCTAAGATGAGTGTTATATGAGACTTGAGATGGAGAGAAGATTGAGGATAAAAACGAATAAAATTTTTAAGGAGTTTGATGTGGACGAAGATAGGATTGATGAGTCTTTTGGAGGAAGAGATGCTCACAAAAAGAAAAAGGTGAGGGTAGTAAGGGAGCGGATTGTTGATCCGAGGGATCAGGATTTACATCCAACAGGAAACCTACCGAGTCAGGCGAAAGCGGAAAAGGGATTGTTGGGATTGATGGAAATAATGGAAAAAGGCGAGGCAGATAAGGAGCGAACAAAGAACACGGTGTCAGCAGAAAGACAGAAAAAAGAGGGGAGATACCTTTGGTATCCAGAAATTGGGCAACATTTGATAGACGCTTCTAGAGGAAAAAATAAAGATGAGGAGGAAAAAGCGTATTTAGAGGCAAAAAGAACAGCAATTGACGAGTTAACAGCTAGAATTCCACAAATCGAGGAAGTTCTGAAAGAGTTTAAGTATCAAGTTTATTGGGCAGGAAAAATATTGTCTGGATATAAAGAAAAAACTCCTTTTGGAGATCAGGTTAATGCGACGAATTTTTTGAGGGATACTTTGAAGATAGATAAAAGTGGAACTGATAGGCCTTTGGTCGAAAAGCGTGAAGTTTCTACTGTTAAACAAAGGGAACTTTCTAGTAAGGCTGAGGAAATGAGTTTTGAGGATAAAGAAAAATTACTCGGAGAGGCGGGGTATGGAGGAACGCTTTTTGCTGACTATAAAAGGTATGTTTATCTGGGTATTGTGCCAAAAGACCTTGATAATGTAATGACACAAGTGGGGAAGCTACTCCCTTTCGATGTAAGAGAGTTTGCAGAGGAGTGGAAAAGGAAAATTAAAAAGGAAATGGATAACATGTTCAAGGCAGAGCCTGAGGCTGAGAGTTGGGAGAGTAAGTTTAAAGAAGATCCTCTGTTTCAAACTCTTAAGCAAGGGGCGGATAATGAGATGTGGCAGAAGAAGGTGTCTGAGTGGGATCAGATGGATGAGAGGTCTCGAGATAATAGTTTGCTGATTTATAGAGCGTTGATGAAAATAAAAGGTGAGGGATCCATGACGCCAGAGGCCGTAAGGCTGTGGGATAGCCAGAAAAGTAGACTTGAGGAACTAGGTTTGATGTTATAATTTTGGGTAGTTAGAATTTCTTATTTGGATTAAATTTTGAATAAATATGGCGGAAGCTAGCGAAAGAAGAGAAAGAATAAAAGGACTGGACGAAGGAGAAATGAAGTCTGTTGCGGAAAAACTTGCCCGCAATGAAGATGTGCCAGCTGAAGATCTAGAAAAGTACAAGCAGAAATACGAAGAACTACTTTCAGAGCCAATTTTGAAATCTTCAGAGGAGAAAAAAACCAGTGAAGAGTTTTCACCTCAAGATTTGAAAGATGCGGTGGAGGTTCTCAGAGAAGATCGGGGGATTGAAATCACTGGACAAAAATTGACGCATGATCAAGAAATTGAGTTGAGTCAAATGAAGGTGGCTAAACAACCAGGAACAAACTGGGACCTATATTCACCAGAAAAGATAGACGAAAGAAGACAAGAAATGTTGGCAGATAATTCAAATAGAGTGGAAAGGGATTTAGAACAAACTCCCGAACTGGGAATAGGGCGCGATTCTGATAGAGAAAAGCCCGAAGTTGAAGGCGATCAAGATGGGGCGGAAGGTATTGTTATTGAAGGAGATGCTCGAGAACTAAGATGGGATGAAAACTTAGATCGCGATCTTAATATGGCAGCAAGAGAGCCTCGAAGATGGATAGATCCTGCAGATCACAGTAAAGGTCTTTTGCCTGATGATGAAAGAGCTGGATATCAACAGAAGATTAATGAAGCTACGGCAAGACTTGGAACTAGGGGATACGATGTTCGTATTCTTAAGGATAGAGAGGGTAGAAAACGAGTTGCTGGTGCTAGAAGGATTGTCTTTGGTGGTATGGACTCGGCAACTATAGGGATGACGACTGATGAGGCGGAGCAAATTCTTGATGGAATGAATATTGATGCAAAAAAGGCAAGGGAAGAGGGTGAAAAAAGAAGGGCAGAACCCAGACCAACTGTAGATAGACCTGGAGAAGATCCTCCGAGAGCAGATGAGAGAACAAGAGAACCTCGAGTTGAGCGGGGGGCAAAAAGAAAATTTGAAGTAAACAGCGTCGATGATTTGAATAGAATTTTGGATGAGATAGATGGGATTGCAGATCTAAATGCGCGCACTAGAAGACTAGGAAAATTAGCGGATCAGATGTTTGATGAGGGTCACAATGGCTGGGGAAATTTGGCTGCTTCAAAAAGAGCCGAACTGGGAAAAAGAGAAAGGTCATCAAACATAATTGGTCTCCCTGATAATAGAGAGAGTCTACCTGAATGGAGAAAGTGGTTGCGTGCAAGGATAGCTGGATTACTAAACCCCTCTGCTCGAGAAAGTGGAAAAAATCCCGGGAATATATTTTCGGTAGTTTCGGAAACCCCTTTTGGTAGACAAAATGCTGACGGTTCTCTATATATGCCCTCTGAGTTGGGAGATGAGATATTTGGAAAAATTGCACCGGATGGGGGAATTCTTGAGCAGGGAGAAGTACAAGCTGCAAATGAAATAGGAAAATTGTATGAAAACTGGAGAAAAGCGCATAGAAAAATGAAAGGAATGATAGAGGTTATTGAGAGGGGAGAGTATAAACTTCCAAGCAATGATTTAAATAAATTTTTATTAAACGAATTGAAGAGCGAGGATGGAACAGATAGAGAGGGTGGTTCAAAAAATATTGCCAAAGCTTTGAGAATCTATTGGGCCATGGCACACAATAAGGGAGAAGAAGGAAAAAATATTTTACATGACGAAAATTTGGAAAATATTCAAAGCCTTTTTAACAACCAACTTACGGATGAAGAGATTGGAAATATTAGAGGACAAATTGCTAGGGAGTGCGGCGGAACCTTTTATGAAAACATTGGTTTGATGTATGCCGGATTTTTTGGAATTACGGCTTATGGGAGTGATAACACCGCTCCTGGCATCCAGTATGCGGATGCGATGGGTTTGATGATCCATACCGAAATCCAGCGTTACTCGAAAAACGTTGTAGGAGGTTTACCTGTTTTAAATGAAGCCGATAGATTAAGTGCCGGGAAAAGAGCAACCAGATATTTGGACGATACGGTTGCCAATGCTCTCGTTGAATACACTTGGGATGGAAAACCAAAGATAGTTGAGGCTGAGTTTTTGGATGAAAACAAGATTCTAAGAAGGGGAAGGGACTATATTCCGGTGTCTTTGGGAAAACACTCCGGCAATATTCAGAGTCAAAAGGATGCTAAACAACCGGAATTTTTCTATGTCATTAAAGAAAGAGGAGTAGATGATAAATATAAAATTGCTAAGAGAATAGATGATAGTCCCGATAGATTGATTGATATTAGGTCCGAGGATCCTGACGGGCATACTATCAAACAAACTAGACTGGATACGGCTAGATATGAAGAGACCTCTCTTGATACCTTGATTAAACAAGGAAGAATAAACGAAATCGACTGGGGAGATAGTGTAGATTTGGCTGGACTCACCTCACTGAGAGAAAGAAGTGCCGTAACTTTGTACAAGCTATACAAAAATCTCGAAGACGACTTGACGAAGTTAACCAAAGCCGAGTTGGTGGCTAAAAAAGAAACTTTTGAGGATTCGATGCCTGAGTACAATAGGGCAACAATTCAGAACGCAGCATATTTATGGATGTATTCACTAATAGCTTCACCTAAGAATGAGCATTACTGGGTTAAAGATGACAAGAAGGATGACCTAAAATTACTAATTAAAAATGCTATTAGTACTGGTTTAATTTCTGTTAAAGATGCTGAGAGAATGGGTAAGGTATTTCGACTTAATTTGGGAGGGGATGCCTCAAAGTTGTGGGACGGAACATACTCTCCTTTTAATTGGAAAAAGAAATAGTTATCTGGAATAGTCTAGATAAGGTTTTGTCCTGGTATAGAAATGTTGCCTTTTTGTCTAAAGCAAACCGCAGTGTTGAAGATTTAGGGTGTAACTGGAGGGACGTAGGGGGGTGGGTTGGTACCTAAGGGAGTACCCGGCTTTGCACCAATATAACCGGAAGCCCTCTTATACCAATCGGAATTCCCCATATTACGATAATTAACAACACCAGCACCTGTCCAACCCCCCTTGAGGGCATCGCCGATGGCGGCGCCGTAGGGGAATGGAGGTGTCTTGAGGGCTTTTTCGACCATTTCACAGTACTTGCTGGCCATTAGAAGGAGACCAAAGCCAATAGTGGCGAGCATAAGACTACCTTCACTCCCCGCAGCAGTGCCGGTTTGTTGTCCACCTTTGGTCCAGGTACTACCGGCACCGGGGATAGTCAGTGGAGGGGTCCAGATAATCCCGTTGTCAGCAAGAGATTTGACACCCAGTAGTTGTTCTAGCTTATCTGTCACAATAAATTCCATATCGTATCCGACGGCTCCTGCGATCCATCCAACTGGCGTATAGTTGCCAACAAGATCTGGAATAAGGGTGAGTATTGGCTGACATAAAAGAGCATACGAGAGAGTTAAAAAGAAGATAGCGACGGGGAAAACAGCCAGGTTACCAACGATCGTCATGATCCAGGTAGAGATGGTGGTTGAGCCGGGCATGAGATTTCCAAGAAGAATGATAGGGCTGAAAATAAGACTGATGATAATACTGAAGAAGGCTTGGAAGAGCTTGAAAATTAATTTGGCGTAGGAAATGACGACAGCAATCAAGATAATTATACCTATAATAAGCCCCAGACCCGTAATAGTTCCAGCTATGGCGGCAACGAAGGCGACTGACATGCCAAGAAGGCCTCCAATAAGAAGATTAAAGAAGATAAAAGGTGAAACTATAACAGCTAAAAATCCGTTGACCAAAGCAGAGCCTACAGCACCCAGTAAAGACTGACCACTGGCAATCATGGGAACGATATTGTTGATATCGGTGAGAATGCCACCCGCTTTTAAGACCCCGATAATCATGGCTGAAATAACGGTAGAAATATCGATGAGGAAGCCCACGATAGCGTAGGAAAAGGTGATAAGTAGCAAGGTGACGATAAGCTTGGGGATGGCGAGCTGGATAGAGGCGGCGGTTTTGGCATCGATCTTGATCCGGAACATAATCATCACGCCGTAGAGGACAAAGCCAAGGGCAAAAAGTAAATAGGAAATGTTTCGAAAAGCTCGCCAGAGGGGCAGGATGGGGGAAAGAGCGGTAAAGCCATAGCCAGGCCCAGCGGCGAAGGCTTGGCTGATAACGTGATGATTTTTTAAATTGGTGGAGACGTAGGCCAAGTAATCAAGAGAACTGGCGGGGCGGACAGTTGCCAGTTTTGCCGTTAAACCACTGAGAGATCCGAGTAATCCCCCACCATTTAGAGTGGCCATCTCTGTTTGAGAAGGAAGGGGTTTGCCCGCCGAGAGACTCTCTTTTACCTCCTTGATAATGTTGAGTTTTCTAATAATTGAGGTAATAAAATCAGTCGTCTGTTGTCCTTTCATGTACTCCAGGCCTTGGAGAAGAACAATGTCGGAAAAGCCGACACCGTCGCCACTTAGAGTATCAACACCAGCGCCGCATTTGCCTGAATACCAAGTTTCTAGGTTCATGAGATCTCCTGAGCGTTTGTCGCAAAACTCCTTGAGTAGTTCGTTTTCAGACTTAGCTTCTATGCCTTCAAGTCCGGGAAAAAAGACAGAATCTGCGGCGTGAGAGGGGGGGGCAAAGACAAAAGAAATAGAGATAAAAATCGCTAAGAAAAGGAGGCTGAGAGTTTTTTGGACAGGTCGCATGGCAATAAAAATTATACAGGAAATCCTGGATTGCCACAGCTCGAGACGAGATTCGCAATGACGGATATGGAGGAAGATCCCTCCGCTTTGGTCGGGATGACAGGAGTGCTGTAAAAGAATATATTATTTGCGGTAGATTTCGTCGTGGGTGCCGATATCAAAGAAGTAGGCGGAACCATCGGGTCTGATTGTATATAACATTCGGAAATTCATGTCGACAGAGACACTCCGTACACGAGAAAATGATCCGGATAACTTGTGATTTCTTAAAGATGGATAGTTTGGATCAAATTGGAAAATTCTAATTTGTTTGGCGACTCTCGGTATCAGTTTGGGATTAGATTTATATAGACTCTCAAGTTTCTTGTCAAACGACGAAGAAAAGAAAGTTTTCACTTGAATTTTTTAAAGTATTCGTCGATGTCGTCAATTTCAATGGCATTGTCTAGATCCGCCATTGCTTGTTTATAGGCATCTTCCGTTCTTTTGGAAGCTTTGAAGGTAGGAGAGGATTCCTTTTGGGCTTTTTCGATGATCATGTGTTTGACCACCTGAGTTACGGGGATACCGAATTGGCTGGATTGGCCTAGGAGAAAGTCATAGAGCTGGCTGGTCAGACTTATTTTGACCTGTATTTGATCTTTAATCATACCTAGATTATATCTACTTTGACCTTGTTTGTCAAGGAGACCACCCTCCGCTACTCTGTACAGGCGATATCAGAGAGGACTTTTTTTATCTCTTCATCGCTTACCTCAAACCCAGGCATGTATTCTGGCCGTTCTTGGTAATCCATGCCTTTGAAAAAAGATAGTTGTCCCCGCAATAGCGCTTCATCAAACAGGCCTGCCCCAAAGAGTTCGTATGTTTTGGCACAGATCTCTTTAAGCGAAAACTGTTTTAGTAGCAAGTGCATATCAACATAGTCTTTCCATTTAGCTCGCTGTCCGAGAGCAAAGGCCTTCATGGCGGCAATCGTCAAGCTGTTTGGAATTTTGATTACTCCGGGCCACTCTTCTGTTATGGGGATTTTATATGGATACCGATACCAGGTAATTTTGACGCCATGCGTCATAATTGTCAGCTGATCGGTTTGAGACACAATCGTTTGGTCTATGGGATAATGTTTTTGTACCGTCTCAATAATTTCATCGTTGCCAAAATGATTTAGAGTAAACAGATCGAAATCAATTGATCGTCTGTGACCAATTTGCAAAGCCAAAGCAGTTCCTCCTACCAAGTAAAATCCTTGTTTGCCATATTCAGCAATAAGTGGGGAGAGGTCTAACTGATTCTTGGTCAAAATATTAGTGTGCATATTTTTCCAAATAGTTACCAAATAAAGCTACTTTTTCCGGTCTTAAATTTACGCGTCTTTTTTCCTTGGTCATATATTGAAACAATTGTTGAATTTCTGCAAAACCCCACCTTCTTTTCAAATACAAGAAATCTTGCCACCGTCCATAATTCATAATTCCTTCAAGGATGGCCTCTTTGTCTAACTGAGTCACATCTTGGACCCACCACCAGTAACCCTTCCGTTCTTTTAGCCATTCATCCATGCTTTAATTATACACAACAGGCAGAGATTCCTAATAGACTAGGGAACATTGTAAGGAACTTACTATTAGTCGAGGAGGTTGAATGACTTGACCCAGTAGGTGGCGGTGTCTTGGATATATTGGCGGTTGCCGTAGATTATTTGGAGATTTTTGAGGACGACGCCTTTTGTGGTAAGTTGTTTTTTGGCTTGCTGGAAAGATTCTTTAAAGGCGATGGCATTTGGACCGGTGAGCTCGGATAAATTGTAGTTTAGGCCGTAGATTTCCAGACGTAGACTGGAGGCCGGATCGTAAGAGAAAGAAAAGAGGTTGATAGTGGTTTTGAGGCCGACAGAGGTAACAAAGTTTTCTTGACGAAGAGGGAGAGAGTCAAAAATCTTGTCTTTTTCGAGAAGAGAGACCTCGTCGGTGATTTGTTTGGTGGCTTCAGCGATGTCTGTTTGGACTGGAATGCCGGGTGTTCGGGTAATTTCGGCTTCCGGTCTGGAAACGCGGGGGGCGGAAGCCGAAGGAATCAGGGGAACCGTTTCGGTAACGGCGACTTTTTGGGAGCGGTACCGAAGAATGGCGAGAGTGACGAAGGCGGCAAAAAGAGTGAAAGTGATAAGAGCAAGAAGAATTTTTTTATTCATATTATTTTGTTTCCTGAAGAAATAAACTAATGGCCACAGTAAGGGTACCGGGACGAGCGTCGAGATAAGGTCTGGTTTGGGTGCAGTCGTACATATATAAAATATACATTTGATCGTGGACGGGAGAGATCCAATAATTGGTGACATAAGGATCGTCGTAGCCAGTGGAAGCCGGTGGACAGTAGGGGTAACTAAAGGGATAGGGGAAACCGGTGGGACAGTTGGCTCGGCAAGAACCAGGCTCAGGAGTACCGACACAGCGACAAGCGCTGGCATCGACAGTACAAGCCACGGTTTGTCCACAACGATCGGTGGGGGCGCAGGAGTTACTACCTCCGGCTTGGCAGTTGCTGTTACCGCCGCCATTATAGGCAGAAAGAGCCATGATCAGCTGGTTTATGGTAGTGATGGCTCCGCCGGCCTTGGCTTTGAGCTCTTCGGCGGCGACAATGGCGGACTCGGTCAGAGATCGACCGGCCAGAGGAGCTCCGCTCTGGAGATCTTGATCGGGATTGTTGTCGCCTTCTTTGAAGTGGATGCCTGCCAGCACCTCGCAGGGGACACCGGTACTCTTTTCGGCTTCGGCGTAGGCGCTGATAACTTCCGGAGTGAGCTTGGGATTGATGAAGGAGTTGAAGAAGTTTTCTCCGACAGGTGAGGGAGGCGTTTTTTCACCAGTGATCTTCTCAAAAGCTTCACCGGTGCAGGCACTGGTAGTGGCTTCGGGAGATAAAGACAAATCACACCGGGGAGAGTTTTGTAAACCTTCGGGAACCACCCAGCAATTTTGTAAAATATGCATGGAGTCCTGAGCCAGATTGTTGATACGGTTGATGGGCTCTACTTCGTTTAATAATGTTTGTGTACCATTTGGAGCGGTAGCTGTATCATCGGAATTTCGGTAGGCAGAATAATTGGCGGCATATGGAGCGTCGATACTGGCGTCGGTGATTTCCTTTTTATTAAGGACGTCGGGAATTAAAGTTTTATAAAGAGAAAACTTATCATCATCGATAATTGCGTTTTTAATGTCTGTGGCCTTGGGATTATTTAAAACAGTTAGGGCTTTGCCGTGTTCGGTGCCGGAGACAGTCCAGTGGCGTTTCATGGCATTGCAATCATCTATTGGGTATTGATCAATGTTGTCATCAGCTCTGGTACAAACACAGATCTCTGATGGGTGAGGATTTTTGATTGTTGGATTTGGAGTGTAACACCTCTTTGTGCTAAAAGGGATTGGATTCCAAGACCAAGCTACTTGGGGTCCCCAAATGGTGACGACTTGGTGGTGGTCGTTGTACTTTGGATCTCCTGGAGGAATGGGAGATTCTTCGGCTGCGGTTTTAGGGGAAAGAAGGTGATAACTAATTGGTAAGGGACACCCTTTAAAATTGACGTAGGCCGGTCTGATTTTATCTATAGGTAAGTCTTTGTCGTTTTTGGTATAGCCTTTGAGATTTGTGTCTTCTTCGTTGGTAAAAATGTCTTTGATTTGTTCGTATATCCAGCCGAGAGGGTTGGAAATAAGGGCGGCAGCCTCTTCTTTAAGAGCTTCCAGAAAGTTTCTTTTGGCAATTTTGACTTCTGGAAAGTCTTCAGGGGCATTTCCTCTTTTGTAGTCGGAAATAGTTCCGCCTGGAGTGGCGTAAGTATCTAATAACCAGCTGGGTTGGAGAGACGATAATATTCCAAATTTTGGAGAAAGCAATCCTTGATAAATGGCGCCCAAATAAGGAATATTTTCTCGGGAGACGTTGCTTAAGGGTGGCTTGTTTGGATATCGACTAACATTTAATTGATCAATGAGCATGTCAGTACGGGCATTTCCGTAGGTGTAGATGGCTAGTTCGTCAGGGGTCGGTTTCATTACGATGTAGCTACGAATACTATCAAAGTCCAAAGGAACAAAGGCGGCGTATGGGCCGTCTACGTCACCACCAAAAGCGGCAACAAGGGCGCTGTAGATTTGAGCGGCTTGGCTAACACCGGGAATGTTTGAAACGGCGGCGGCATCTAGGAGATCTTGGATGATGGAACCCAAACCTTTGACGGCCTGAGCATATTCTGGGCAAACAGGGTAGTCGGTAAGACAGCCGATGCGTACGAAGGGGAAGTGGCCGAAGAGAATAACTTGTTTGTTGAGAACGTCATAGAGTTTTTTGAAGTCGGTTTTTTTGGCTATCCCATTGGTGTCGGTGTATTCAAATTCAATGTTATTAATCTGGTCCTTATTAGCCATGTTGAGAGTAAAGGATCTCAGGTTGGCTTGGGTAGAAGCCGAAAGAAGACGCCAGTAGGTGCGATAGGCTTCACGGTTTTTATCCGAAAGATCCAGGGGACGGCCAAAAAGGGAGTTGTAAAGATAGTTTTGGGCGATAAAATCGATGGAGTATTGGTCTTCGGCATCTGTACTAGGGCCGTAACTACCCAGTTCGGCGTCACGAACGTCCGTGTAGACAAGCATGTTGACAGAACAATCGTATTTATCGATTGATCCTGGGGGAGAAGGAGCATTACCCGGGCCGGCATAGCCCTTGCCACACATAGTAAACGGTTGGGTGTATTCTTTGGGGTTGTCATCTGGCCATCTTTCTGATTCATATTGGACAACCGGTTCGTAGATGCAAGTTTTTTGGTATTCAGAAATTTTTTCTTGGGTGTTTTTGAAGTTGTTTATACAAGAACTGTTGGGAGGGAAGACCCCCTCGCCTTTGGGGCAGAGGTCTAATCCGGCCGGTAAATCTATTGGGGGAGCAAGTGGTGGGGTGAGGGGAATTTTGTCTTTGGGGACGCAGTGCTGGTCCACATCTCCTGGATACTGCATACAAGTTTCATTTTCAAGACACATGGTGTTACCGCAAGGAATGCCGATGGGAGGAGCGGGATTGGGACCAGGCAGAATTACCGGATTGATACTAGGAGAGGGAGTGGGGGTGGCGGCCAAAGAAGATTTGGCTAAAAAAAGATCAAGTATCAATAACGACAAAATAATAAGAACGAATTTCTTCACTAAAATTATTATACGAGAAGGAATCTGTTACTGAAACTTGAAGTTGGTGATGTCGGCTCCGGTAAAGTTTTTGATGATAATAAGAACAAGCCAAACAACAGCAAGAAGAATCAGGCCGATGAGGGCATAAGTAAAAGTAGACCAAGCGGCGGCGAGAGCTTTGGGGTCGCTACCGGCATTGATGATTCTAATTCCGGCCATGATAATCATCACCACGGCCGCGAGAGCAATAAGGGCGGGGAGGGGTTGAAGAACATTTTGGAGAACACAGGTAATGCCTTGAATGGTAGCTACCCCGTCAGACACACAATCCGTACCCCAAGGAGTGGCTGCGTAAGCAGGTGAAACTAATTGGAATAACATGCTTTTCCTAGTAGCTTAGTAGGGTTTGGGGATATTGATGTTGCCGGAGAAGACATCGATACCGAAGAAGTAGGAAAGAAGTTGCATTAAGGCCCAGGAAGCGGCGACGATGGCTAAACCAACGACGGCGGCGGTGATGCGATTGCGAGCGGACTCGGTTTTGGCTTTGTCACCACCGGAGGTGAGCCATTCAATACCACCGTAAACTAGAAATCCAAAAGTAAGGATGCCGGCAAAGATAAAGGCAACCGAGATGATACGGGAGATAAGAACACCAATGTCGGTGATCTTCATACCGGTGGGTTGGGGAACACCAATGGTACCGGCGGCGTAGACTTGTGAAATTAGGGACATATTTTTTGTTGGTTAATAATTTTCTTCTAACTAAGTTATTATTATAACTGTTTTTGAGTTTGTCAATTGCCTAGTGGGTTGGCGGTGCATAAAGCATCCAGATTGATACCGAAGAATTCGAGTACCAAGACATAGACGGCATAACTACTGGCGACGATAGCGAGACCAATAAGAGCGGCGGAAATACGTTTCTGAGCCGTTTCGACTTTAGATTTGTCGCCTCCGGAAATAAGATAATCTACCCCTCCCCAGACCAGATAAACAAAGAAAGCGATACCGGAGATAATAAAAGCGGCGCTAACCAGATTGCTGACAATATGGCCGATACAGGTATAGCCAAAGAAATTGTTCCTGGTAACATTTTCCCCGATGGGAAGCTCGATGTCGGCGGCTGCGAGGGCTGAGGAAATAAGTTTGATAGTCATAAGGCGCTGGGAAAAACCGGCTTGAGAATATTAATTTTGAAGACTTGCTGAATAAAGTAAGTGACGGCGTAGGAAGAGATAAGAATCACGATGCCGATAATCGAGCTGGTGATTTTTTTCTGGGCGTCGTCGATGCGACCCTTGTCTCCGCCGGAAGTTAAGTATTCGATGCCTCCCCAGACAAGATAGATAATAAAAGCAATGCCGCCAACAGTAACGACCGTTTGCCAGAGGGCGGCGATGTAAAAAGCTAATCCCTTTCCCGGATCGGTGGGAACGGAGCCGGAAATGGCTTTGTTGATGATTTCGTTTGCGTAAACAGAGGGGATTAATTGAAAAGCCATATATGTTTTATAGTTTTAGTGAAGCAAATGGATTAAGAATATCAATACCAAGGACAGCGCCGACGATGCCGATGATAAAGAAAGAAACAACGATAACAATCAGGCCGATGGCGGCTTGGGTCATCTGAGTTTGAGCCTCCGCAACTTTGGCTTTGTCGCCTCCGGCCGTGATCCACTTAAGCCCACCAATAGTAAAGTAGACGACGAAAGCCAGGCTGCCGACGACGGTGATGGTAGTGATGAGGTTGGAGAGAAGAGTGCCGAGCTGAGTTTGAGTAGCGCCTCGATCCAGGACAGCTTGAAAAGGGCCGGTGCCGGTAATACCACTGCCAAGAGGGATATCGGCGGCGTGAATGGTAGGAATAAATTTAAGCATTTTTAGATAGACTTTAATTTAGGAGCCAAAATGGCGGTAAAATCTCCAAAGAGAATCTGGCTGATGATGGCGATGATGATAAAACTAGCGGCGATGATGACGAGGCCGACAAGACTCATCTGAATTTTGTTTTGAGCCTCGGTGAGCTTACCTTTGTCCCCGGCGGAAGTAATAAAAGCCAGGCCACCGGTAAGGAACTGCCAGAGAGCAAAAATCCCGCCAATGACCACAATGAAACGGACAACTGCGCTGATGATATTAGTGGTATCGGTGGTGGCGGAGGGAACACCGGTCGGAACGTCGATGATACCAACTACATCAGTGGCGGCATAGGCACTTTTGATGATTGATTGAAGTAGAGTGGTCATTTTTAGAAAAATTTGAAGCCGATGACGGCGCCGATGATACGAGTGATGACAAAGGCGGCTACGACAACAAGTAATCCCAGTATGCCATAGTTTAGCATGTTCTGAGCTTGCTCGGTTTTTGTTTTATCGCCACTAGCTGAGATATAAGCAAAGCCGGCAAAGATGATAACCAGGAAGGCCATGATGCCGGAGATGATCAAAATATTGGCGATAAGGGGAGTGACGAGACCGCCAATGGTGGCACCTTGCCCCCCCATAGCTTTGCCTGGGGCGTAAATATCTTCCAAAGCAACAGCAAGAATTTGTCTAGTCATAGGATTATTGTCATTTTACAGTAAAATACGAGACATGGTAAAAGATACTTTGGGAATAAAAGCTCGAGAAAAATTGATAAGCTTGGTCAAAGAAATGGATATTAGGTTGGAAAAGTATTGGGATAACGAGACAGAAAATAGTTTTGGGTTTAATGAAACTCAAAAAGATTTGGTCAGGAAGATGCTTCTCCATGCCAAAGAACATAATTTGAGATCAGCAAAGAGGATTAGAGCGTCGTTTGTTTATTATGGTTATTTATTGGGTGGATCGGTACCGGACGAAAGGGTGTGGAGGGTGGCGGAAGGAGTGGAAATAGTACATACCGCACTACTAATGCATGACGATTTTATGGATCAAGACAAAGTAAGACGAGGTCAGCCAACGACACAGATCTTTTTTGGGAAAGAAGATAAGCATTACGGAGATTCGATGGCGATAAATATTGGCGATGCGGTACTGTGTTTGGGATATGAAAGGATACTGATGTCCGGATTTGATGGTGAAGTAACAAAAAAAATTATGCAACAGATGCTTCGGGGAATTACAAACACGGCTTTTGGACAAGCGTATGACATCAGCCTACCAGAACTGGGAGAGCTGACGGAAGAAAAAGTAATGAGTCTGCACAGAGCCAAGACGGCGATCTATACCTATGAAAACCCATTAATTATCGGAGGAATATTAGGAGGGTTGTCCGAAGAGGGATTAACTATTCTTCGAGATTACGCGATGGAGGGAGGAATGGCGTTTCAGTTGCAAGATGACATTTTGGGAGTTTATGGCGATGAGGAGAAGACGGGAAAATCGAGTAACTCGGATCTGCTTCAAGGGAAGGTAACACTATTAATAGTAAAAGTGATGGAGAAAGGAACCGAAGAACAAAAAAGAGCGGTGGTGAAGGTGTGGGGGAAACAAAAAGCTGGTAGAGAAGAGATTGGTTTGGCCAAGATAGCGATCAAAGAAAGCGGTGCTTATCAATATTCGGTGGAAGTGTCCAGAAGGCTTGCCGGAAAAGCGGCGGAAACTGTCGCCAAACTGCGAACATGGGGACTTAATAATGAAGCGATTGATTTTTTGGAGGGGATTGAGAGGTATATGGTGGAGAGAGAAATGTAGTCTCCGTTTTGGTTCGAAGTGCGCAAAAAGACGTGCTCGACCTCCTTTCCTCGAATACGAGGGTGGATCCGCTCCGCGCGACTTTTTGCTTGCCCTTCTGCACCATCCGTCGACATATTTGGTGGCGGAAAAAGGTGAGAGGGTTTGGGAGAAAAGGGGGATTAGGATTGATTTTATGGAAATACCGAGACGCTGGCGTGAACAGCCGACAAATATGCGTTTTACCGGAGAGAGACTAAATCATCGGGACAATAATATTTATAAATATCCGGGAGGGGTGATCCCGTTGGTGGGAAGCTATCAGCAAATTAGAGAGAAATTTGAAAGAAAGGGGTTTGATGAAGAAACGACAAATGAGATTTTATTTCGCCTTTGGGGAGGAGTCGCCGCCGAAACGGCGATCCCTTTGAGCGAAGTCGCCGAGAGCTTTTTCCAGTTCGTCGGGAGTGAAGTCAGGGAATAAAGTGGGGGTAAAGAAAAGCTCAGAGTAGACTGATTGCCAGGGGAGATAGCCGGAAGTGCGCTTTTCGCCACCGGTACGGATGACCAGATCAGGGTCCGGCATGCCAGCAGTATCAAGGTGGTTGGCAAAAACATCTTCATTGATTTGCTCGGCCGGAATTTTTTCGGTGATAATTTTTTTAACAGTACGGAGGATTTCATCCCGGCCGCCATAATTTAGTCCAAAAGAAACAGTAATTTTGTGATTATTTGATGATTTGTTTATCATCTCCAGGGATTTTTCAACGATGTCTTTAGGAAATCGATTAATGTCCCCCAAGATTCGTAGACGAGCACCTCTCTTTATAAATCTAGAGGCGAGGCCTCCAAAAGAGAAGCGGAAAATTCTGAGAAGTTCTTTAACTTCAGATTCATCCCTTTTCCAGTTTTCGGTCGAGAAGGCCCAAAAGGTAACATAGGGGATCCCTAGGTCGACACATTTCTCAATTAATGGTTCAACAGCATGTTCGGCTGCATATTCATGGCCCTTAAAAGGTTCAAGGCCTCTTTGCTTGGCCCAACGGCGGTTGCCATCCATCATGATGGCGACATGTTTAAGAGGAGGGTTCATCGGGGTAATTATAGCCTAGACAATAGTACCTAAGCCAAGCATGGTGGTAATAATGCGAACAACCACGAAAGCAGTAAGAGTCATGATGATGCCGATGAAGCCGTTGGTGATTCTGACAGAGGCGGCGGCGACCTTTTTAGCGTCTCCGGAACTAAGCATAAAGTCCCAACCGGCCAGGATCAGATTGACGAAAAAGAACAAGCCGGCAAGGATAAAGACGAGATTGAGAAGATTGACGCCGCCTTTGGTTAAAAGACCACTGATGTTGGTGGCTAGAGGAATGCCGGTGGCCGGATTCGGAAGAGTGCTAATACTGACATCATCGGCTGCGGAGGCTATGGAAATAAACTGCATATATTTTATGATAGTCCAGGAATCCCCAAAATGTTAATACCAATTAAGTTCAGCAAGAAGACGGAGAGAATGATGAAGAGGAGGCCGGAAATGGCGGAGGTAATGACCTCCTGGCCTTCCTTGAGCTTGTCCGGGATACCGGCGGAGGTGGTGACAATAAAGACCCCGTAAAGCATGAGGAGGAGAGCCAGTCCGCCACCTAAACCAACGGCAATTTTGATGACGGAGCCAAAGAAGGAATTACCGGTTGTGTCGACAGAGGTAGAAATACAGCCAAGGGCGGTTTCGATTTCTTCGGCACCGCAAGAACCTCTAGGGGTAACAAAAGCGGTGTAGGCGGTAGTGGGAGAAAGAAGAACGAGTAGTAATAAAAATGATGTCAGAAGTCGGGAAATATATTTCATGCAAGGTAATTTTAACATGATGGGTTAAACTAGAAGTAATGAAGTGGCGGTATTTACTAATAGTAGTCGTCTTGTTTGGTTTTTTGACCGGACTGGTGATGGCAGACAGTGTCGATTGTCGTGGCGACCAAGAATGTTTACAGATGCAGAAAGAAATGGATGAACTGACGGTCTTGTTGAATACAAACAAAAAAGAAGCAGGAATAATAGAGGCAAAATTAAAATCGATTCAATCTCAAATTTCAGTGGCTGTGGTCAAACTGAAAGTGACCGAGACAAATATAAAAGATCGAAGTGAAAAAGTGTCAATACAGTACATAGTGTTGTCAGTAAAAATTCGAGAAATGTATATGAGACTTAGATCTCAGCCTTTGTGGGTGACGCTGTTTTCATCAATGAATATGGGAGAGATGCGAAGGGAGCTGGCCTACAGGCAAGATAGTAACGAGGCGGATAAACAAATAATCATAAATTTAGTACAAGAAATTGGAAAGTTGGAAACTGACAAAAAAGTCTTAGAGCAAAAAAAAATCTTGTTGGCAAAACTTCAAGGGGAGTTGGACATACAGAACAAAAAATTTCAAGAAGAAATTAAAAAATTATCGAAACAGATCGCACAGCTTTCCTCAAAACAACAACAACTTTTGGCAGAAAAACTAGGGAGTTTGAATCTGCCCACTAGCTTGGGAGGTGGAACCCTAAGTTGTACGGATGATCGTAAAATTGATCCGGGTTTTTCAAACGCATTTGCTTTTTATACTTATGGAATCCCACATAGAGTGGGTATGGATCAGTATGGAGCTTATGGTCGAGCCAAAGCGGGGCAGTCAGCAGAGGATATTCTAAGGGCTTATTTTGATAATTTTGAGTTTGTCGGAGGTAAAGATGGAGAAACGGTCAAAGTAAATGGAAAAAATGAATTTGGACAGACATTTAATAACGAATCCATGAACATAGAGGAGTATCTTAAACATTTGTATGAAATGCCGTCGGGCTGGGACGCCAAAGCTCTTGAGGCTCAGGCAATTGCGGCACGGTCTTATGCCTTGTCTGAACAAAGAACAAAGGGATATTTATATCCTAGCCAAAAAGATCAAGTAATTAAAAAAGAAATAAACGCACAAAGCTGGATAGATGCAGTCGGTGCAACAAAAGGAAAAATTCTGGCTCAAGGAGGACAAGCTATTAAAGCCTGGTATGCTTCGACAGCCGGTGGTTATACTTTTAATTCCGGCGATATTTGGTCGAGAAATACATCTCACACAAAACGACTCCGAGATACTACTGGGAACGTGAGTAATTTTGGAGATTTGCAAAGTACTGCGTACGACAAAGAATCTCCCTGTTTCTATTCTGCGCAAGGCTGGAGAACTCAGTACAACAAATCGGCATGGCTAAAGTCTGAAGAAGTGGCTGACATCGTCAACGTGCTTTTGTTGGCACAAAGAGACTCTTCGACGCAAAATCATTTATCTCAAACTGACAAACCTAACCCGGACGGCACGGATACCTGGGATATGGAGAAAGTAAAGTCTGAACTGCGAAATAAGGGCGGAAAACCCTTTAATGGTATTTCGGACGTTAGTGTGTCGGCAGATTTTGGAATTGGAAAAACAACAAATGTTACGGTTTCAGGTGATGCCGGTTCACAAACGTTTTCGGCCAATGATTTTACCAACTATTTCAACTTGCGGGCGCCGGCCAATATTCAGATTGTGGGGCCGCTGTTTAATATCGAGAGAAAATAATAACTGGATTGCCGCGTTACGCTCGCAATGACGGGTGCGGATTTGGTACAATTAGATATGCCAGAAGTTTTTAAAGCGGGAAATGGAGGGGGGGTATCTGAGGAGATAAAAAAGCTCTTGGGACAAAACATTTCCGAAAGTGCTTTTGGTTCATGTGTTCCACAGCCAAATAAATTTAGGTTTGAATCCCAACAAGATGACGAAACGGTACTGATTTTGGGAAGAAGGCACTTTATAACCAACTTTGGTTGGGTGGCGACGATGTGTTTTGCCTTTGTAATTCCATTTTTTTGGGGTGAATTTCCCTTTTTGAAAGCGCTCGACGGGAACACCCTGGTCAGTCTGACCATGTTGTGGTACCTGGGTCTTCTCTTCTTTGGTTTACAGAGTTTCCTGATGTGGTTTTACAACGTCTATATTGTGACAAACGAGAGGTTGGTAGATATTGATTTTGTAGGTTTACTGAGTAAAACGGTCAATGTCGCCCAGATTGGGAGAATTGAAGATGTAAACTACACCCAAAAAGGAATACTAGCAAGTTTCTTTAACTTTGGAGATGTAATTGTACAGACGGCATCCGAACAAAAAACTCCGGACTCGACCGGAGAGTTATCGGCTTTTACTTTTGAATCGATTGCTTATCCGGATAAAGTGACCTCGGTGATTTCACAGTTAACAGAAGAAGTCGAAAAACAATGGAGATAATACCAGGAGTAGTTATTAGTTTCAGTATGATTGTCAGCTTAATGGTAAAAGTGTCAATGGTGCTGGTTTTGGTGTTGTCTTTGATAATGGTGCGCCAAGAAAGTTTGATGGATAGAGTGGTAAACCTGCCGGTCGGTAAGAGCCTGAAGATCGTAACATGGGCCTTTTTCGGTCTAACACTGCTAACGACTGTTATAGTAGTATTAGCGTGAACACAGGTCTCGGTTTATCTTTTCTCAGAATAATTAACGAAGATGGGTCAAATGGATGGGCTCAGGTTTATGCGCGAATTCCATTTGACGACAGAGAACTTTTGGATAAGGGAGCTTTGTTCGGAGTGATTATTGGAACAGAAAAAGAAGATTGGGCGGAGAAGGATGCAGAGCTAATGAACTGGGTAGAAGAATCTTTTAATAAAATAGAAAAAGGTGGAGAGCTGGGTGACTTTTTTCAAAAATGGAGAGAAAAGTACCCTGAGTTAGCCGGTGTTTGGGTGTGGATTTTATTAAAGAATGGCGAAAGAGAAATAATGATGGTTCGATCAGGTGGGACGGGGGTGGCTCTTCTGAGAAATGGAAAAGAATTTAATTTTTCCGAAAATATGGTGGAGGGAAAGGTGGCAAAGGGGAAGGTCGAAGATGATGATAGGGTCGCTGTCTGGACAGATGGCCTGTCTCAAAAGTTAGAAAGGGGAAGGTTAACCGAGTTGGATGAAGCAGGAGTTTCTCTCTTAAATGAAAATATAAAAACCGAAAACTTGGCGGCAGCGGGATTAATTCTTGATTTTCAAAAGCTTGTTAGAGAAGAGGCAGAAGGGTCTTTTGAAAAAATGATAGTGGTGTCCGAAAAAAAAGCCGACGAAGTTGCCAAGTTGGATTTGGCAGATGAGAGATACGTTGGCCCGATAGGGCTTAAAGAGAAGCTGATTAATTGGTGGATGAAGGTAACCCCCTTGATGACCAGGCCGAGGGAGAACTCAAAAAGAAAAAGACTGGCAGTACTGCTTGGGGTATTGTTTTTAGGATTATTGCTGATTAGTTTGATTACCGGTTCGATAAAGATTAGGAGAGAGGCGGAGATGAAAAAGTGGAAAGAATTTTCTGAGCCGATAGAAAAGAGTCTTTCGGAAGCGGCCGGTTTAGTGTCACTCAACCCATCCGGAGCCAGAAAGCTGATACAAGACTCCAAGTCTGTCTATGAGATTAATAGGGCTGAGTTTGTAAAAGGAAAGTTTGTTAAAGAGCTGGACGGTTTGGGAAAAAAGATTGAGGATTCCTGGACTTTGGTGTCTGGTGAAAAAGAGAGTCAAGTGGAAGAGGCGGCGAGAATTGATCTGGTTAGACAGGGATTCAAGGGCGATAGGATGGGACTCACAAAAGACAACCAGTTGGTGGTGCTTGATGGAAACATGGGGGTAGTCACGACAGTAGATTTATCAAATAAAGACATTAAGGTGACCGCAGGAAAAGGAGAGGGTCTTGGATGGATGGATGCAGTGGGGGATAGTAACAACATGATGGTTTTAACCGGAAGCGGAGTGAGGAATGCAGTAAACGGTCAGGATTTGGTTAAGTTTGATGCGGCAGTAGTCAAACCGATAGTCTTGGGAAAATTTGGAGGAAACTTGTATGTATTAGATCAGGGAAACAAGGAGATTTTTAGATATGTCGTGGTGGGAAATGGTTTCGGTGAACGAGTCAGATGGTTGAAACTAGGACAAAATATGAGTATTGTTCCGGTGGACATGGCAATTGATGCTGATATTTGGGTAGTGGCAGAGGATGGAGAGGTAGAGAGGTTTAGGAGGGGCAGTAAAGAACAATATTCTCTTAGCGGTTTGACGGAAGGAATGAAGATTAGCCGATTGGCGGTGGAACCGGAGGGAGACAAGATTGCTCTTTTGGATAATTTCTCAGGAGCGGTAGCGGTGTGTAGTAAAAAGACGGGTGTTTGCTCTCAGCTACTTAAATCTGAAAAGTTAAAGCAAGCAAAAGATGTGGAGTTTAACTCGTCAGGGGATCTGCTGGTGTTACTCCCCGGGGTAGTGGGAGTGTTGAAGTAATTGTGGAGACGGTGGGAGTTGAACCCACGTCTGAAACAGAAAGATTACAGATTCTACAAGCGTAGTAAGACAGATTTTCTTAAGATTACCGTCTTACAGGATCATCTTAAGTTTGATTTAGAATAAGTTAGTCTTTGAGCCTAAATCAGACTCAAAGCGTTCAATCCGGTGTTTTATCGCCTTAAGGAGAGCCCGGGATCCGCTACTCTCTAAGACGTCTTCAAACTCGAGCTTAGGCAAATGCGTAAGCGAGAGCGGGAGATTGAGCCACTTCGGTGGAAGTGAACCCAAGTAACTTGTCTTCTTTATTGACAGTTGTTTTTTGGTCTTTTTTACTCCTATTACCGAAGGAGGCTTGCACCTGTAAACGTACTATTCCATCGATTCCTGTCGTCCCCAATACCTATAATATAGCAGAAATGAGTGTAAAAATCAAGCCAATGCTAGTAGTGTGAGATCCTTCGACTACGCTCAGGATGACGGGTTTTTAGGCGCGGAGGCCTCTGAGGAAACCGACTTTTTCGGTCAAATTAACACCCATCATCTGATCCCGACTGGCCTGCATGACAACAGCGGCTAGAAAAAGGTCAAACTCGTTCTCGTCCATGGCTTTAATTTTTGCTTTAAGGCCTTCTTGATACTTCTTCAAGCTCATTTTGGCATTAAATTCACCACCCCAAGGGTATTTAGAAACACATTCCGGCATGATTTTCGTCCAAAACAGGTCCATTTTTTGTCCTTTCAGCTATTGGTTTTTTAAACGTCTCGCCAGTGCCAAATTTGAGGCTCTTTTCTTGATCAATTCTCTCTTTTCGAACTTCTTCTTGCCTCGAACTAGAGCAATCTGAACCTTTACGAGACTAGCTTTATTATACAGCTTGAGAGGCACCAAAGTCAATCCGGCTGACCTCATTTTGGTCTCAATGGAGATAATTTCTTTCCGGTGAAGAAGTAGTCTTCTGGTGCGCGATGGATCGTAGTTTTCCGAGCTACTGAACTGGTATTTTTGAATATTTAAGCCAATTAGATAGGCACCATTGCTTTCGAGTAAGACTCTAGCTCCGGCAAAATTGGCTCCTCCGGCGCGGATACTTTTGACCTCGGCACCGGTCAGCTCAATGCCGGCCTCGAGAGACTCGATGACCTCGTAATCAAATAGGGCTTTTTTGTTTTGCGCTAGCACAATTCTATTATACGATTGAATATGATTTGGGAGACTTTGATTGATTTTGTTTTTCCGAAGGTCTGTGTGGGGTGTGGGGCTTGGGAGAGTTTTTTGTGTAAAGATTGTGTTGACAGGCTGGACTTTGTGGATCAAGTTTGTCCTATGTGCGGTGAGGAGTCACTCATGGGGTGGACACATCCGAGATGTAAAAACAAATGGGGGATGGATGGTCTGATTTCCATTTATGAGTATCAAGAACCTATCGCGCGAGCCGTGATAGATGGAATAAAGTATGGGTTTAATCGAGAGTTGGTGAGGATTGTCTTGAAAGACTTTAGGTTTGAGATGGGGGAAAGGTTTGATATGTTGGTGCCGGTGCCGCTTTACTTTTACCGCGAAAACTGGAGAGGATTTAACCAAGCAGAGCTGATAGCAGAAGTTCTCAGCCATGCCTGCCGGCAGGCAGGTTCTCAGATGTTAGTTCCACTGGAAAATGTCTTGAAAAGGGTAAAGAATACGAAGCAACAGGTGACGATGAAGACTAAGGAGGAGAGGGAGAAGAATATAAAAGGAGCCTTTTCTATAGATCGCAGATGTCAGATCTCAGATCTCAGGGGGAAGAAAATATTGCTGGTGGATGATGTTTTTACCAGTGGAGCAGACATGAGAGAGTGTACCAAAGTACTGAAGAAAGCAGGAGTAAAAATGGTCTGGGGGCTGTCGCTCTCTCACTAATCATTTACAATACTACTGGTATGAAACGAAAATATGTTTTGAGTCTAATACTGGTTTTGGTGGTTGTGATAATGATTGGTGTTTATTTATATAGATTGCCGCGTCGCTTCACTCCTCGCAATGACAGTGGAAAAATATCGGTGGTCGCATCTTTTTACCCGTTGTATTTTATAGCGAGTGAAATCGGCGGAGAAAAAATTGAGGTAAAAAACATGACTCCAGCGGGGGTAGAACCACACGATTACGAACCGACAGCCAGAGACATGATGGATATTCAGCGGGCAAAATTATTAATTTTGAATGGAGGAAAGTTTGAAGCGTGGGGAGAAAAGATCAACGATGATTTGAAAAATACAGGAGTAATAGTGGTAGAGGCAGGACAGGGATTATTTGAGGGGAATGACCCACACGTGTGGTTGTCACCGGAACTGGTTAAAAAACAATCTCGAATAATTTTGGAAAGCTTGGTACAAATAAATCCCGTTAATGAGGTTTACTACAATGAAAAGGCCAAAATTTTGGACGATAAACTAAATAAATTACAGACAGAGTATCTCTCTGGTTTGGCTAGCTGCCAAAGACGAGAGTTTGTCACCTCGCATGATGCCTTTGATTACTTGGCGAGTGAGTTTGGGTTGACACAGGTCCCGATTGCCGGTCTGACACCGGAAGAAGAACCCTCGACGAAGCAGTTGACAGAAATTGCAAGATTTGCCAAAGAAAAAGAGATCAAATATATTTTTTTTGAGAGACTAGCAAGCCCCAAGTTGGCAGAGACGATTGCGGAAGAAGTGGGTGTAAAGATTATGATGTTGGATCCGATTGAAGGAATAAGCGATAATGATATGAAACAGGGAAAAAATTATCTGAGCCTCATGGAGGAAAATTTAGCAAATTTACGAATAGCACTCGAATGTCAGTAGACCATACAAAAAATATCATTGAGGTTAGCGGAGTAAGCTTTGCTTATAACGAAGATTTGGTGTTGGAAAATGTGGATTTGAATATTCATAAGGGAGACTATTTGGGAGTGATAGGGCCCAATGGGGGAGGAAAAACGACTTTGATTAAAATTATGTTGGGTCTGTTGACACCAAAAGTTGGGGTGGTCAAGATGTTTGGTGAAGATATCCAGACTTTTAAAGATTGGTGGAAGGTGGGGTATGTACCACAGAAAGTGATTAATTTTGATGTCAATTTTCCGGCGACTGTATACGAAGTAGTGGCCATGGGGAGATATGGGAAAAGAGGTTTGTTTAAGTCCCTGACAAAAGAAGATAAAAAAATAATCAATGAGGCATTAAGGCAAGTGGAGATGGAGGGGTTTAAAGATCGGATTATAGGAGACCTTTCGGGTGGGCAACAACAGAGGGTTTTTATTGCCAGAGCTTTGGCGGGACAGCCGGAAGTAATCTTTTTGGACGAACCGATGGCGGGAGTGGATTCTCTGGCTCAAGATCAGTTTTATCAACTGTTAAAAAAACTCAATCATGAGCTTGGTCTAACACTAGTTTTTATCTCACATGATATTGAGGCGGTAGTAAATGAAGTGACGGAAATTGCTTTTGTAAACAGGAAACTCAGCTATGACGATAATCCGAAGAGTTTTGTCAAAGAAGATATGAAAAAGCTTTACGGTGACTCCAAATTTATTCATCATCACAAACATGTTTGAGTTATTTCAATATAGTTTTGCAGTTCGGGGCTTTGAAGCCGGAGTAATCATAGGTTTGATTGCTCCCTTGATTGGGATGTTTTTAGTTTTGCGGCGATACTCTTTGATTGCCGATACTTTGGCCCACGTGTCTCTCGCCGGTATCGCGGTAGGTTTTCTTTTACAGATCAATCCAATGATGACGGCTTTGGTTTCGACGGTGCTGTCCTCGGTGGTGATTGAGAGACTGCGGATATCAAAAAAAGTTTACGGGGAGTCAGCCCTGGCGATTTTCCTTTCCGGAAGCTTGGCACTGGCGGTGGTTCTGATCAGCTTGGCACACGGCTTTAACGTGGGACTCTTGAATTATTTGTTTGGATCGATCGTGACAGTCAAGCAGACGGATCTTTACATTATCGGCGTTTTGGGAGCGGTGGTGGCAACATCTTTGTTTCTTTTTTACAAAGAATTGGTGTTTATTACTTTTGATGAAGAGTCGGCCCAGGTGAGTGGCATTCCAACCAGATTCATAAATACCTTACTGATTATCTTGGCGGCTCTCACGGTTTCGCTCTCCATCCCGATTGTGGGGGTGCTACTAATCTCGGCTTTGATGGTAATTCCGGTGGTGACCGCTTTGCAGTTCCGGCAGAGTTTTACCAAAACCATTGTGATTGCGGAGCTGGTATCTCTGTTTTCGGTGGTGACGGGAATCTTTGCTTCGTTTTACCTGAACCTCTCAACTGGTGGAACAATCGTTCTGATTTCCTTAGTAGTTTTTGCGTTGTCGCTTGGGTTTCGGAAGAGGTAGCCGGCTTATTTCCGGTCGTCGTCGAAGAACTCATAAAAAGAAAGAATACAGGTACTACTCATGACGACAAAGAAGAAAAACTCTTCAAAAGGGAATCGATAATGGAATAACTCTACCCAGCCAATAAAATTGGCTCCCGGGAAAGTCCACTGATTAAGTTGGAGACCGGTAATTTCAAATATTAAGGCCAGAAGGAAAAAATATGACCCAGTTTTAACATATTTTGAGAGAAGTCGTGGAAAGAATGAGAGGAAGGTGATTGAAGGAAGAAGGATTAGCAAAACACCCACCCATAAGTAAACATATCTAACAATTAACAATTCCGGTTTGGTTAAAAGGATGGTAAGAAAAATTAGTAAGGCAGAAAAGATTGGCCAGATAAGGTATTTCATTTTTTTGTCAATAAGCTCGTGCTTCCCTTTGTCTAAAAAATGTTCATAAAAAATGATGATGCTATAAATTACGAAAAATCCCCAGATGAGATCTTCGAGAGGAACAACGTCAAATAAGCGAAAAGAAAAAACGGTAAATGGCACAAACCAAGAGCCGTCTATGGTTCCGATGTAATCTATCAGGATGCCGAGAGGAATCGAAAAGATTGCCGAAAAGACAAGTGTCTTCTTTATCTGAGTTGGTGTTCTGATAGATAACCATAGGGAGGGTAAGCCATAAAACAGGAAAATAGATGTTAAAAAATTGGCCTTGAAAAATAGAGAGAGTGAAACGGAGACAAGGGGAAATAGAATCAGGAGAAAAATGTCTAACTTTTTGAGGGACTTGGAGCTTGAGGTCATTACTTTTAGTTTCTCAAACTGAGTATGGTTAATCAAGAGGACAGTGTGCGGAGAGGCAGGGATTCGAACCCTGGGTGAGTTTTATCTCACGCCGGTTTAGTAAACCGGAGCACTAGACCACTATGCGACCTCTCCATGGACAAAGGCGGAGAGTACAGGGGTCGAACCTGTTAGAGCTTACGCTCAATAGTTTTCAAGACTATCGCATTACCGTCCTGCCCACTCTCCAGAGCTATATTTTATCATTCGTGAGCCTAATAAACAGGGAATAGCTGTTAAAATAAGCTTTGTTGGAGGCGTCCGATAGTGGTTATTCGAGAAGATTGCTAATCTTCGGCCGAAAGGCCCCGTGAGTTCGACTCTCACCGCCTCCGCCATCGCTTTGATGTCTGCTTGTGTTAAACTGAATTGTGGCTACGGATCAAACAGAAAATCGGGATTTAAGTGAAAAGATATTGGTAGAGTTTGAGGCTTATGACCGACCTCACAAGGTCTGGACAAGAGAGTTTTACAGTTCGGTAATAGTAATTGCCTTTCTAACTTCGGTGATTTTGTATTTTATTGAAGGCTTGATGCCGGTAGCCGTCATTTGGGCTTTGGTCTTTATGCTTTGGGCAATGGCGAGAACAGAGCCTAAGATGATAAAAACGGAGATAACTTCTTGGGGTCTGAAAGCGAGTGACAAGACATATAGGTATGAAGAGATGGTTAACTTTTGGTTTGAAACTAAGTGGGGAACCAGACTAATGCGAATCAATTTAAGCAGGATACCTTGGCACTTGGTAGTAGTGATCGATTCCAAAAAAGAAGCAGAAATTAAGAAAACCATGGTTGAGTCGGTAGACTATTCGGAACCTGAAGAAACTTGGATGGATAGAGCGGTGAAGTGGATGGGGAACAAGATGCCCTTAGAGTAAGGAATTAGCCTGGCCGAATGGTAAAATATACCTGTTTGAGTCCGTAGCTCAGTTGGATTAGAGCGCCTCCCTGCGAAGGAGGAGGTCGTGCGTTCGAGTCGCACCGGGCTCACTTTGTTGTTTGGTATAATCTATGGGTTATCTATTCGATAAGCACTTTAAAGGAGGTTTGCGATGGCTGGTTGTGGTAAGTGTATGGATACTGGAGTGATTGAAACTGGAAACAATGATTTGCCTTGTGATTGTCCAGCTGGAGATTTAGCGCTTTTTAATGTAACCAAGGTTGTGGGTCCGGTGACCGGTGTGGAAATCAAGAGACACTTCTTGAATAATTCACCTGAACCTTTAGCTTTGGGTCCAGAGCCAGTTTCGGCTTCTAATTTACCCGGCAGAGAAGAGACCCTGTCTCAGGAAAGCAATAATTCGCTGGATAAATTTTCGGTTGTTGTTCAATTATGGGAGGAGTCTGAAAGAGGTTGGGGAACAAGACCGGACGGATATTCTCTACATCTTACTGAGGAAGCAAGAAAATCTTATATCGAAGATTATTGGGCTAGTATGCCTGATGAGGTTCCAGACGAATATTCGAGACCGTGCGGTAGTCCTTATGTAGCAAGCGTTAATGAGAAGACCTTTATTAAGGTGAAAGCAAGTAAAAACGGGATCGGACTGAGTAGAAATCCACCCCGATAAATTGGTTCAAATTCCCCGGTGCAGAGCCGGGGTTTTTAATGTCTTCTTCTAAAGGTGGCAATTTTAACTTATAATTTGTACTAGTTTGGAGGGTGGGCAGGACGGTAATGCGTTGGTTTCGAAAACCAATGAGCGTAAGCTCTAACAGGTTCGACTCCTGTATCCTCCGCTTTTTGTGTTTGTGCTCGTAGCTTAACTGGATAGAGCATTCCCCTCCGAAGGGAAAGGTTATGAGTTCGACTCTCATCGAGCGCACAGTTGGGGTAAAATACAGCTGGTATGGAGGAGTGACCCAGTGGCTACGGTATACGCTTGGAAAGCGTACGAGCGCAAGCTCTCGCGGGTTCGAGTCCCGCCTCCTCCGCCTTCGCTTCGACGATGTTTTGTTGGTTTGTTTTGATAGAATCAGATAAATGGAAGATCAAGTTGAGGAAGTAAAAAGAAAAACAGATATCGTAGGGACGATTGGCCAGTATGTGAGTTTGAAGAAAATAGGTAGACATCACAAGGGTCTTTGTCCGTTTCATGCCGAAAAGACTGCCTCTTTCACAGTCAACGAAGAGATGGGTTTTTATAAATGTTTCGGATGCAACAACGGGGGAGACGTAATTAAGTTCCTGATGGAGATCGAGGGCGTTGATTTTCGGGACGCACTGGAGAGATTGGCGGACAAGGCCGGGGTAAAGTTACTTACCAAGAAGTACGAGGGGGGAGAGCAAAAACAAAAATTGTTGGAAGTGATGGATCTTACCGCTAGATACTACCACTGGCTGTTGACCAAGGGAAAATCCGGAGTTGAAGCGCGCAAGTATTTATACGGGAGAGGTGTTAATGAAAAATTGATTGAAACTTTTAATATTGGTTTTGCTCTTCCCGGCTGGGATAACCTGATTAAGTATTTAGTTAAGAAAAAAAATTATAAAGAAGAGTTGTTGGAAAGCGCCGGTCTAATAAATAAGAAAACTGGCGGGCCTGGTTATTTTGATAAGTTCCGAGGAAGAATAATATTCCCTCTGTTAGACGCTGGAGGAAGGGTCGTTGGTTTTTCGGGAAGGATACTTCCGACACTCGAAAAAGAAAATGAACCGAAATATCTTAATTCACCGGAGACCGAGATTTATCACAAAGGGAGAATGCTTTTTGGATTCTATCAGGCAAAACAAGCAATTAGGGAAAAGAAACGAGCGGTGTTGGTAGAAGGACAGATGGATCTTATTAGCTCTTTTGGCGCCGGAGTATCAGAGTCGGTGGCGGTGGGAGGAACGGCCCTGACTGAAGATCAGGTAGAGATGATTTCCAGACTGGCAAAGACAATCTACTTGTCGTTTGATGCGGATGAGGCAGGTCTCTTGGCCATAAAAAGGGCGGTGGAGATGGCGGAAAAACGAGGGTTAGACGTGAAGGTGGTTCAAATTGAAGGAGGAAAGGATCCAGACGAAGTAGCCAGGAAGTATCCGAATAAATGGAAAGAGATGGTGGAAAAGGCTGTCGACGTGTACGACTTTGTCATGACGAAAGCGATGGAGAGATACGACAAGAACAATGTTCATGGAATAAAGAAAATTACCGAAGAAGTAGTACCATTCCTCTCTAAAATTGAGAATAGTGTGGTGAGGGAGGTCTGGATAAGGAAGTTTGCCGATAAGCTGGGTGTGGAAGTGAGTATAGTAAAAGATGAAGTCGAGAGGTTCAAAATGGGAAAAAAGACTCAGGAGAGAGCAAGCACTTTTATTAAAACCGTAGAGGTGGTGGAAAATAAGACCGAAAAACTAATCCAGAGATTGGTAGGAGGACTGTTGATTTTCCCCGGTGTAAGAGATCGGATTAAGACTTGGTTTAATAAGATTGATTTGCCCGGAGCTTCCGGAAAAGCTCTAAAGCTAGTGGTCGAGCAAGGGGAGGTAGACCCCGGAAAAATAATAGAAAGTGTCCAGGCGGAGCTGAAAGAAGTGCTTCAAGAGGCGTACATGATTGGGGGAGAAAGTGAAAATACGACCGAGAAAGATGTGCTGGACCTGGCCATTCAGCTAATCCGTGAAGCTATCAGGGAGGAAAAAAAGAAATTGATGGCAGAGATGGAGAGGGCTCGTAAGGAGGGTTTGGAGACAGAGGAGGATCGTCTGTTTGCTAAGCTTAACGATCTAAACAGAGAAGAGAACAAGATAGTGTCCTTTTTGGGGTAAATTTGAGGCTTGTTGTGTTAAAATGGGAGAGAATATTATGGCCGATAAAAAGGAAAGTCTCCCCATTCAGTTAAAGATTGCCGAAATACTAGCTCTGGGTAAGGATCAAGGGTTTGTAACTCAAGATGATATCCTGGAGTATTTCCCTCGGGCCGAAACCGAAGTAAATGACCTGGATTATCTATACGAATTGCTTTTTAAAGCAGACATTGATGTGTTTGAAAGTGTTTTGTCCGGACAAGATGCGGAAATAGCGGCGGCGGCCAGTGAGCTAGAAAAAGAGCTGGAGTCGCTCTCAAAACTGGAAGACACCGAGGTAAATGATCCGGTGAGGATGTACCTAAAGGAGATCGGAAGAATTCCTCTTCTAAAACGGGAAGAAGAAATATCTTTGGCTCAGAAAGTGGAGCGGGGGGACAAGAGGGCAAAAGACATGCTGACTAAGTCCAATTTGAGGTTAGTTGTCTCGATTGCCAAAAAATACATGGGACGAGGGATGAGTTTTTTGGACTTGATTCAGGAGGGTAACAAAGGTTTGATTCGGGCGGTGGAAAAATATGATTGGACAAAGGGATATAAATTTTCGACTTATGCTACCTGGTGGATCCGTCAGGCCATTACTCGAGCGATTGCTGACCAAGCCAGAACGATTCGGATTCCGGTTCACATGGTAGAGACGATCAACAAACTCATAAGAACACAAAGAAAATTGATGCAAGACCTTGGTCGTGAGCCGACCGATGATGAAGTGGCCTCGGAGTTGGAAACTACGCCGGAGAAAGTTCGAGAAATATTAAAGATCGCCCAGAAAACAACCTCCTTGGAGACTCCAATCGGAGACGATGAAGATTCACTGCTCGGGGACTTTATTCCTGATGAGAGGCAAGCAACACCGTACGAGGCCACGTCTAGACAGCTGATGCATGAGAACTTGGAAGAGGCGCTGGGGTCTCTGACGGAACGAGAGAGTAAGGTGCTCAGAATGAGATTTGGACTGGCTGGAGATAAACCGCTAACCCTGGAAGAGGTGGGAAAAGTTTTTGGGGTAACTCGCGAAAGAATCAGACAGATAGAGAGCAAGGCCCTGCGGAAACTTCGTCACCCTTCCCGAAGAAGAAAGTTGCAAGATTATTTGGAATAAATGATAAAACAGGCCGTCGTAGCTTTGATTCAAGATGGTGAAAAAATATTATTGGGAAAGCGTAGCCCCGAATCCAGAGGACAAGTTGGGAAATGGGAAAATTTAGGAGGAGAGGTTGATGAGGATGAAACTCCAGAGCAGGCGGTCGTAAGAGAGATAAAAGAAGAGTTGGGTATTGATTTTACACCTGGAAGGATAGTAATTGATGATAGTTTTAAGAATGGTGAAGACAATTGGCATGTAATAATATATGAAGGCAATTTTGTAGGAATTCCAGAAGCGATGATTCCAGCAGAAACAAGTGAGGTAAGGTGGTTTGATAAGTCAGAACTGAAGGATGTAGATTTGGCAACTTATACGCGAGAAGACTTTGTAAGGTTTGGGTGGATTAAAGAATAATCTATATTTTTGGTTTGGGTTTACCTGGGACGATATGATGATTCGGACATCGGGCACGGTACTCTTCACTGCCAATTAAGATAGTTGGATCAAGATAGTTTGCCGGTTGACCGTTGACCAGTCTTTGCGTCTTGGTGGCTTTTTGCCCACAAACTTCACCAGCGATTTCCTTGTCACAAACAGCGACGGGTCTATCCAGCTCATCACAGAGAGCAAGAAGTTCCGGCATGTAACCAAAAGGTTCTCCTCGAAAGTCGAGAGAAAGGCCAGCAAAAACAACTCGAATGTCTTGTTCGAGAAGAAAACGAACAACTTCGACAATCTCCGGTCCAAAAAACTGAGCTTCGTCGATAGCGACCAAATTAGTATCTGTTTCGAGATGAGAAATAATTTCTAGAGCATTCTGTACTGCTATAGCGGGATACTTAATTCCAGAATGGGATCGAATTTCGTTGATGGCATTCCAACGATCATCAACGGTTGGTTTGAAAACCAGAACTTTTTTCTTAGCGTATTTGGCTCGAATAACATCATTGATGAGCATTTCGGTTTTGCCGGCGAACATGGAGCCGGCGATGCCCTTGAGCTTTTCAGTCATACCGAGATTATTATGACTTGATCGTGAAAATTGACAAGGGGGAGTGTTTGTGAATAAGATAAGGGATGTTAATTAGCCTAATCATCAATGCGCTGGCTTTTTACGTGACTGCCTATATAGTTCCCGGAGTTAAAATCGAAAATTTCCAATCTTTGGCAGTGGTGGCAATTATCTGGGGAGTTTTGTCCATTATTTTGCGACCGATATTGATACTTCTCACCTTGCCGGTGAATATCATGACCTTAGGACTTTTTACTTTTGTGATCAACGCGTTTTTGATTATGCTAACCAGTAGTATTGTGCCCGGTTTTAAAGTAGATGGATTTGGGACCGCGTTACTGGCCGCAATAGTACTTTCTATACTGAATGTAGTTTTGGGGGGACTGAGATAAACCTTTTACTCTACAGTGACACGGCCGTAATGGCTGGCGTTCAGATGGTTGTGGTATTGGTAAGTTCCAGGTGCGGGAAAGGAAAGAGATTTAGATTCATTGGTTTTGGCAATACCCAGATTAAGAGCCGGATAGTCAGTGTGAGCCGGGTGAGGACTGCTGGCAACGTCCATTTTGGCCTCACTTTGGTTGGTCCAGAGAACAGTACCGCCGGCTTTGATAGTTAGGTTTTGGGGTTCAAAACCATTTGGGCCGTAGGTCACAGTAAAATTATCTGTTATCAAGGCTGAGGGAATGGCTACGATAGTAGGAGTTGGGGAAGTAAAGGGATAAGCATTGGGTTCGGGAGCATAAACGCTTTTGTTTTTAGAAAAGGCATAATAAACAGCTACATACGCAAGACCGCCGATAAGGAGGTAGGCGATCAGTTTCCGCCACATTGGACGTTTTTCGTAAGTTTCGGTGTTGTCCATAATGGTAGCTTACATGTTTGGTGACACTGGTGTCAAATAATGCGTACTTGCGGACGACCGTGCTTCCTTGGTAAAATAGCCTTGTTCGTTTATATTCCCCTGCCCGCCTCGCGGCGGATAAATAGCTCAGAAGGTAGACCTGCCTGCCGTAGGCAGGGCGCCTCCAACATGATTTGGTACACCTATGTATTATTAAGTTTAAAGAATGGTAATCTCTACAAGGGGATTACGAATGATTTGGAGAGAAGGATTTCGGAGCACAATTTGGGGAAAAATCGATCAACCAAAATAAATGCACCTTGGAAAATCGTATATTTTGAAAAATTTATGACCAGAATTGAGGCCAGAAACAGAGAGAAGTTTCTGAAATCTGGTGAGGGTCGTGAATTTTTAAAATTTATTATTCCCCTGTAGCTCAACGGTAGAGCAACATCCTGTTAAGATGAAGGTTCGTGGTTCGAATCCACGCGGGGGAGCCATACTGGATTTGCAGGTCGCAAATCTATGTTTTTACTTAATATATCAGTGTATTCTTGAGGTTCGAGCCAGTCTTTATATTGCTCGTCCCATTTCTCCTTGTTTGCCAACACCACAAACTCTTTTTTGAGCGTTACTTCAAGCATTTTGCCGGTATTTAGAGAGAGGTCCTCGCCGATTCTCATTAGGATCTCCTGTTTAACTTCTCTGGCACCAGTCTCAAATCTCTTTTGACAAGAGAAAGCAAAGTCCAAAGCGTTTTCAACTTTTAGTCTGCCATCATCTAAATTGTGGCCTGTGTCAGCCAACTTGGTTTCAATCCCTCTCTTTTCCACTTCCAACTCCTTTTTCTTTATTTTGTAGGCATCATCTTCTAGTAGATCGTTGAGTCTCAGATCTAGCAATCTATTCAGGCGATTTTCTACGGATTCCAAAGCTCTTTGCTGTGATTTCAAAGTTTCTTCATGAAAGCTGGATTGATCTTGGTGTACAACTGAGAGCCACTTCTTAGCCCAGGCGATAAATTCTTCGTCCGGCTTGATGGATAGTAGGAGGGTGTTAATTTGTTTGGTTAAGTCAATCTCGGTTAATGGTTTAGCGTCACACTCAATCTTTTTGCTTTTTCTTGTGCAGTGATAGTAAGTGTAGGTAGCAGTGTTATTTGTAGTTGGATAATGTTTGGTCTTTTGACTGGCGGTGATGGCACACCTACATTTGGTACAACGGAATAGACCGGTGAGATCAAAAGTGTGATTGTGGGCGATCGGTTTGCCCATTTTACCCAACGCTCGTTGGACCATGTCAAATTCCTCCCGAGTTATCATTGGTTTGTGTTGACCCTTATGCCAAATACCGGAACCATTCGGCCATTCGTATTCGCCATAATAAAAAGGCTTATTTAGTAGGTAATAAAAGGCCGATTTAGATAAAATCGTTTTATTATTGCTGGTTAAGAGCCATTTTCCCGACGCTTCCTGATAAACTTGGGATGCTTGTTTTCCGGAGAGGACCTCGTCAAACATTCTTCTGACCAAGGGAAATTTTTCTTCGTCAGCCTCAATAATCTTGAACCCCTTTTTTCTATCTGGTGTATTTTTGTACCCTAACGGTGCCGGAGCAGGATACCACCCCATCTCTGCTTTGGTCCTCATTCCTCTTTGACTGCTTTTACCAAGATCGTCAATAAACTTTTGAGCCATACCAAACTCCAAATACATAAGTAGACCGTCTTCATTGATTTGAGAGTATGTGTGTCCTGGTGTAATTATTTCTACCTTCAAGTCCTTCATCGCCCAAGTAATAGCTCCGCCATCCACTGGATTTCTTGCTAGACGGTCCAACTTCCAGCAAAGTATCCCATCCGCTTCGTTATTTGCCAAACCAGCCATCATTTCTGCAAACTTTGGTCTTCCCGGAGCTTTGGCTGACATTGATTCTTCAAAAGACTTGACGATGTCTAATTCCAACTTATCGGCAAATTCCCTTAATTCTTTCATCTGAGAGGGGATGGATAACATTTGCTTATCCTCACCTTCTGACGATCTCCTACAGTACAGATAGACTCTTTTTTTCATTTTTGTGCTGAATTTTTAATGCCCCCACTGGTGCAACCAGAACCGTAAAGTTCTGTCCAATGGAGGCAATAAAAAACTCTACGGGTAATTCTGGTTGCATAGTAATTGTGACACTTTTGCTTTCTACAATCAATGTTTTGATGATCTTGGGTATAGTAACCCTTATAGTTATTCTTTTATTAGAGAAAGTATAGTTACTATATAGAGTAAATATATAGATAACTTTATTAGTTACTATGCAATTAAAAGGGTGGGGTTTCATCTGTTATGTCTTTTGATAAGTTTGTGTTGGTGTCTGTAGAAACTGTTGCTGTTGGGTGCTTTGATTTTTCTAGGCGGTAGCTGTCGTATATTTTTTGTTGTAATTTCTCGTAAAGTTTTAAGTCGTCAACAAAAACCATTTCTTTCCATTCTTGACCAACTTTGAAGCTTGGAGGTTGAATCCAAATGTATTCCTGCAAGGTTGGGTGGAGGTATTTTGAAGTCATTATTCTCCATCCATGTTCTGTCCAGCAGTCAAAAAGGATTACATCGGCTTGAGCGAGAATTTTGTCCGTACCTCTGAGAAGTTTAATTTTTATCTTGATGTCTTGCGGATCAATATTCATATTCATTTTGTTAGTTGATAGGGCTTAGATCATGGTTCTAAAAATGCTTGTAGGACGAATGCTAGATATTCTTTTGTGTTGTAAATTCCATCGCTGTAGGTGCCTTTGTTGTAAACACCGGGACTGTATCTTACGGAGACTTTAATTGTGCAATCCTGGAAATCATTAGCCTTGACAAAATAGTAAATTCGTCTGGATTTTCTTCCTGCGACACTTATTACCTTTCCATCTGGTTTAATAACTTTTAGAGAGATGTATGGCTGGTTATTTTTCATTTTTGTTTATGTTCGCCTTATTAATTTCAGTTATTGGTAGTCCCATTAACAGCGACATGAGTTTTAAAAAGTTCTCCGCTTTTATTCCTGCTTCACTAATCGTTAGAGCCATACCGAGTTTCCTCTTGTAGATCCCTTGGAACTCTTTGGTAGCCTCTACAGGTAAGTTCATGCTTGGCTATAAATATTGATTTTTGCTTTGATAATCGTCATATACTTTCACTGTTATAGAGTTATGCTAAGCATCTTTTTAGAACTGTTTGGTGGTTTTCCCTAGCTCAGCAGCTTTCTTGATTGCTTTAATTACTAAATTTTTTGTTTGGTTGGTTTTCAACACATAACCCATAAATCCACGCTTCCAGATCTTCATCTGTCCATTCTGTTAATGCCGTCCATCCGTTCATAAGTAAATTTTCAAGAGCGTCTGTATTACCGGCATGGTGAATCTCACAAATCTTGTCGTAAATAATGATTTTGTAAGCTTGTTCTCTACTTACATATTTTCCAAATGCTTTAATTTTTGTCATTTGTTTTGTACCCAATTCTTCTTTATTTGATAATTGTTAAAATAGGGTTCATGCTTGGCTATAGATCCTTGTTTTGATAACCTTAAGTTGGCTGAAGAACTGCTGAGGCTCTACTCTTATTTCGCCACGCCAATACATAGCAATGAGTTTGTCTAACTCTTGTGATTTTTGGAAAACAAACAATACTTTCTTGTTGTCTACAATCTCGGTAGACTCAATCGGGGAGAATAAAGAGAGACTGGTTGCCAGCGACAGGTCAGAGGTTTTATAGTAATTTTCATTATGATTAACCGTCATAATGACAATTTACTGTGAAGGGGTGAGGGGAACGACTACCTCTTTATGTGGGATGTTTTATATTGATCTATGGGGATTTAACAAATACCCCTGATCGTTAGCAACAAAGTAACCGCTATTTGGTGACATGGCAAAAGTCTTTTTTATTTCATTTACGAACGGCCTGGATCTTTCGTATAAATCCTTTTTCTCTTCTTGGTGAAGCACTCTGTTTTCGTAGGTGTGAATTATGTCTTCGTGGCTAACAAAATGATTATTTGTCATAATAAACAATTTGAATAACTTATATATTCCGCTATGTGGGGTGAACTGATGATATTTATCTAAGCAGTATCCAATGCTTGAAAGATGGTTGACCATAAAATCTCCATACTCTGTAATTTGATGCTGTTGAGAAACCCAAGTTTCAAGTGCAATAATATACTGCGGATCCTTAATGACAATCATTGCAGATACATAACCATCTTCACACTGATTAGACCATGTTATTGCACCATCATCTGCAAGGGCGTTTAACAGAAGTAATTCTTTGTTTTTGTAACAGGCGTCAACGACCTCGTCATACAGAGTTTTGTTTTCCTCCCACAGCTTTTTATTGGAAAAAGCGTCAGCCAACAAGCTGTTGGTTTCTTTTGGTGATATTCTGTAATGTCTCTCACTGTCTCTAACTGATTGGGCAATCAATTTGAGTAAATCAATTGCCGGGGGATGCTTTACTAGCAACCTTACCTCGTGACTTATCTTCATTTTCATTCTGCATATATCCTATCAAATATCTACCAACTTCGACCATTTTTCTGATTTTTCTGCTAAAAATCAGCCTCATAGAATCGCTAGAAATTACAATACATAAAATTCATAGAATTTCTGATAATTTCTGATAAAAATTACATATCAAATTTAGCCTTGTGAAACATAAGATTAGCCTCATTGGGGACTACAGAAAATATTCATTTAGAATTTCTTGTAATTTTCGGAGCTATTCGGAGTTTTTTGATCTATTGACTGAGGCCAGAGTAGTATTCAAAATCTACTAACCTCTACTAAATTTCGGACAATTTCGGATAAAAATTGAACACTATATTTAGCTGTGTGGTTCGAATGATTAGCCTCAGTCGTAACCCTGACGGTATGACCACCCTAAATTTCTTACCCTTTCTACCATTTTCTACCAAAAAATCCTATAATTTCCGAGATATTTTACTTATTTGTTTTAGCCTCGTGGATGACGATATTAGCCTCGTGGATAACCTGACGGTATGCCGACCCTGAATTTCGCATAATTTCGCATATATTTCTGATGACAATTGTTTGTCATGTTTAGCTCTGTGGTCTTGAAAATTAGCCTCATTGATAACCATTGGAAACATTACCCCCTGAAAATCATAGAATTTCCTGTTTTTTGCGTAGGATTTCCGATATATTTCCGTAGAATTTCGGAGTATTTCAGAGATATTTGGACCTTTAGGAAACATATCCATTGGGATCAAAAGGTGAGAAAATACACTTAATGGCTAAAAATACAAATACGGAAACCTTTGAAAAGACCCTATTTAAGGCTGCCGATAAGCTCCGCAAGAACATGGATGCGGCAGAATATAAGCACATCGTTCTAGGGCTAATCTTTCTGAAATACATTTCTGACTCGTTTGAAGAGCTATACGCCAAGATCAAAGAAGGAAAAGGTGATTATGCCGATGCTAATCCAGAGGAAGCCGATGAATACCGAGCTGAAAATGTCTTCTTTGTGCCTCAAATCTCTCGTTGGACCTATCTCCATGCCCACTCTAAGCTCCCTTCCGTTGGGAAAGACCTTGACGAGGCTATGGAAGCTATCGAGAAGGAAAATCCAACCCTAAAAGGGATCTTACCCAAGGTTTACGCCAGACCCAATCTCGACAAAGCCGCTCTAGGCTCTCTCATTGATCTTATTGGTAACATTGCCTTAGGTGATGCTGTCTCTAAGAGCAAGGATCTCTTGGGTCGTGTCTACGAATACTTTCTTGGCGAGTTTGCCAACGCCGAAGGAAAGAAGGGTGGCCAGTTCTATACCCCAAAATCGATTGTGAAGCTAATGGTAGAAATGATTGAACCTTACAATGGCAGAGTCTTTGATCCTGCTTGTGGCAGTGGTGGCATGTTTATCATGAGTGAGAAATTCATCAAAGAGCATTCTGGCAACGTTGAAGATATTTCTATCTACGGACAAGAAAGTAATCAAACGACCTATCGTCTTTGTCGCATGAACCTGGCGATCAGAGGAATTGATGGTACACAGATGAAGTGGAATACCGAAGGCTCTTTCTTAAACGATCTTCATAAAGATCTCAAATCCGACTTCGTCCTAGCTAACCCTCCTTTTAACGATAGTGATTGGTCCGGTGAACTACTACAAAATGATTCTCGTTGGCAATATGGCACTCCGCCAACCTCCAATGCTAACTATGCTTGGCTTCAGCACATGATCTATCATCTAGCTCCAAAAGGCGTCATGGCCTGTGTCCTTGCAAACGGTTCTCTTTCAAGTCAAACAAACAATGAAGGAGACATCAGGAAATCACTAATAGAAAATGATCTGGTGGATTGTATAGTGGCTCTACCCAAACAGCTCTTCTACAACACCGGTATTCCGGCCTGTATCTGGTTTATCTCCCGTAAAAGAATAGGGAATGGGGATCGCAAACGCACCGGTGAATTATTATTTATTGATGCTAGTGAAGTTGGCCACATGTACGATCGTACTCACCGAGAATTTACCGAAGAAGACATCTCTCAGATCACCAGAACCTACCACGAATGGTGCAAACCAGATGGTAAATATGAGGACCAAAAGGGCTTTTGTAAGTCTGCCAATATAGAGGAAATCACTAAGAATAATTTTGTTCTCACCCCTGGTCGTTATGTAGGTATTGTGGATGAAGTTGACGACGGCATTCCATTTGCCGACAAGATTGCCGGACTTACCAAGACTCTTTCCGAACAAATGACCGAGGAAAAGAAACTCGACGAGGAGATAAAAAAACAGTTAGCAAATATCGGCTTCAAGCTGGAATAACAATGTTTGACCAAAATCAAAAAATACCATCTAGCTGGAAAAAGACAACATTCGGACAAGTGTCAGAGATAATTGGTGGTGGAACCCCCAGAACAGATACTCCAGAATATTGGAACGGTGAAATACCATGGCTTTCCGTTGTAGATTTTAATGATGGCAGACACTGGGTATATGGAACAGAGAAAACAATAACAAATGAAGGATTGGCCAACAGCTCAACAAGATTATTAAACCCTGGAGACCTTATCGTTTCAGCGAGAGGAACTGTGGGTGCCTTCGCCCAATTAAAAGTTCCAATGGCATTTAATCAGTCTTGCTATGGATTAAGAGCAAAAAAAGATTCTGAAAATAATTTCTTATATTACCTTCTACAGCAAAGTATCCAACAAATTAAAAGAAATGTTCATGGGGCAGTTTTTGATACTATAACAAGGGATACTTTTGACCAAATAACAGTAAATGTTCCACCACTCTCAGAACAACAAGCAATATCAGAAGTTCTGTTATCTTTGGATAATAAAATTGAGCTATTGAGAGAGCAAAATAAAACATTGGAAGCCACGGCTCAAACAATTTTCAAAGAATGGTTTATCAACTTTAATTTCCCAGGTGCTACAGGCAAAATGATTGATTCAGAACTCGGACCAATTCCAAATGGGTGGAAAGTCGGAAAGTTAGGAGAGATAATTACTCTTTTTGATTCGAAAAGAGTACCCCTTGCATCTGATGTTCGTGCAAAAAGACTAGGCAGGTACCCATACTATGGAGCAACCTCCATTATGGATTATATTGATGATTATTTATTTGATGGAACATATTTATTGCTTGCCGAAGATGGATCTGTAATAGACAAAGAAGGATACCCGATTATGCAATATGTGTGGGGAAAATTCTGGGTTAGTAACCATTCGCACGTTCTTCAGGGAAAGAACGGATTCTCTACAGAAATGCTCTTTGTCTTATTAAAGAAAACAAATATATCTGGGATTGTTAACGGAGCGGTTCAACTTAAAATTAATCAGACTAATTTAATTAATTTTAAAGTACTAATTCCCTCAAGCCAGGCTCTCAAACAATTTGATAATATATTGCAACCAATTTTCGGTAAGGTGAAGAATATTGATCTACAAATTAAAACTCTATCCAATATTCGTGACAATCTATTGCCAAAATTAATGAAGGGTGAAATTAGAGTGAAGGGGTTCAAACAAGAATCACTATGAGTAGATTTACTTTTTATACACCTGAGAAAATGGCATTGGCTAGGCTAACTTTTAGCCAGCTTGTTATCAGTGGTCCCGACGATGGAGATAAGTTTTTTGAAGCATTTTGTCCAGGAAATACTACCGAGATTATTGACAGACCATTTGAAAGATTTGAAGATTACGAAATGTTTTTAAGGACTATTAAAAATGACGACCAAGATAAATATGTAGTTATTCACAAAGGAACACCGTTGTACTATTTAGCTTGGATTGCTTTTGATTTGAGAAACTATGAAAAAGCAGTTTTTTATATGGATGCAGCAATTTCAGAAGATATGCGTAAAGACCCTCAAAACTGGTTGAATAATCCAGGAAGTCAATTCCTCACACTTAATCATCAAGGTAACCAAGTTGCGATCAGAGTCACCAAACAACTAACTGAAAAAATATCAGAAGAAGTTTCAAGATTTAATGCCATATCTAGCTTACCCAGAATATTGGATGAGGATTTCGTGAATAAATTCGTAAAAGTATTAGTTAATAAAAAAGAAAATCATTCAATAATTACGGCTCTTTACTCATATATTTTAGAATTTGAAGATAGAGGGAATGAGTTGTCTCTTAGGGGTACTGAGGGTGGCTCAATTGAATCAGCTTTAACATTATTGTTCAAAGGTGGTTTGATTTTTGAATCTTTACTAAAATATTTATATCCTACAAAAGACAATAACAAAACTAAGTGCAATACCCTCGATGATATTTTTAAAACCAATAAATTTAAGACGGATTTTCCAGGTTCTGTAAAAACAAACGCTAGCTCGTTACAGGAAATCATCAATGCTACTAATAATAGTCTGCAATCTGCATTTGATACAGCGAGTAAATTGCGTAATACAACAGGACATAATTTAGTTTGGGACGATGTTTTTAATAATACGAATAACTTTAAAAAGCTTTGCGAACATCAATTAAATGCAATATTTTATTTAATACATAAAAAGTTTCTATGACCCACATATTTGAATCTACAATAGAGGAGTTTGTAATTGAACTACTACAGAAAGAGGGTTGGGAGTATTTGTCATTTGAGGACCAGGAGGCGGAAAGACCTGATTTTGCCAAAGTTAATGTGAGGTACTGTTGAGAGGTTTTTATAATTTAATTATGAACGAGCAATTAAAACCAATATTTGAAAAAATTATTCCAGCGATCAAAGCCGGGAGTATAAAATATTGGATTTATGGTGGCATAGCAAATGCCGCTGTGTTTGGTAGTTGCTATAGAAGCAATCCAGATGTGGATTTATTTGTATTGGAAGAAGATTTTGATAAAACAGAGGAAGTTTTAGTAAAGCTGTGTAACGATAACGGATGGAAAGTGTCCAAAACATTTTTAAACAACAGACCAAAGATTGAGGTTTTAATATTAAAAAATTTGGAGAAATGGATTGAAAGATTATCGGTTGTGCCTGTCTACCTAATAGGTAATAATGCGGAGTTAAAATTTAAAGAAGGACAGAGAAGATATTCTGGGGATATTTTGCAACAAACAGAAAGAAGGCTAAACAATTTTACTTTTTATACAATAAGTAATGAATTTTTAAAAAAGCTTTTTATTGAGTATTTGGATAGTAAGGAAAAATATCCACCGAAGCGAATAGACGATGCAAGAAAAATATTAACCGATGAAGAATTTAAGAAATATTTCCCAAGCGAAAATTATGACCAAAATATTTGAATCTACCATTGAGGAGTTTGTCATTGAATTACTTCAAAACGAAGGCTGGGAGTACCTATCTGTTGAGGATCAGGAGGTAGAAAGATTAGACCTGGGTGAAGTCATTTTGAGGGACCGGCTCAGAAGGGCTATAGACAATCTGAACCCATCAATCTCCTCAGAGGCCAAGTCTCAGGCACTCAGACAAGTCCTAAATCTCCCCAGTCAAAACCTCATGGCAAACAATGAAGCCTTTCACCTTATGCTCACCGAAGGTATCGAGGTAGAAGTAATGGGTGCAGATGGCATAAAAGGCGATAAGGTGAAGCTGATAGATTTTCAAAACATCACTAATAATGAGTTTTTGGTTTGTAACCAATTTACGGTTATCGAGAACAATATCAACAAACGACCCGACGTTGTTTTGTTTATTAACGGAATCCCTCTAGTAGTCCTAGAACTCAAAAACCCTGTCGATGAAAACGCCACCGTAGCCAAAGCCTACACTCAGCTTCAAAACTACAAGACTGCCATTAGCTCTCTTTTCTTTTACAACGCACTCCTGGTAGCTTCTGATGGCTTAGATGCCAAAGTAGGAACGATCTCTTCTGACATCTCTCGTTTTATGGCTTGGAAAAGCGTTGATGGAGTTCGTGAAGATTCAAACACTACTCCCCAAATTGAAACAGTCATTAGAGGAATGCTACAGAAGGAAGTCCTTCTTGATTTAATCGCCCACTTTATCGTCTTTGAGAAAAGCAAAAAAGAAGATCCAATTACCGGATTGGTTTCTGTTGTTACCATCAAGAAGATCGCTGCCTATCATCAATACTTCGCTGTAAATAAGGCAATAGAAAAAACTTTGTTAGCCTCAAGTGAAAACGGAGACCGAAGAGCTGGTGTCTTTTGGCACACTCAAGGTAGTGGAAAATCTCTCTCGATGGTTTTTTATACCGGTAAAACCGTCCTTGGACTAAATAATCCAACAATTGTCGTGCTAACCGATCGAAATGATCTTGATGAACAGCTCTTTGATACTTTCGCTAGCTGTAAACAATTACTACGACAAGACCCTGTCAAAGCTGGTAACAGATCGCAATTAAAAGACTTATTGCGAGTAGCTGGTGGAGGAATAATCTTTACTACTATTCAAAAGTTCTTCCCTGAGGACGGCTCTCAAAACTACGATCTACTTTCGGACAGAAAAAATATTGTGGTTGTGGCTGATGAAGCACACCGTAGTCAATATGGCTTTGGAGCCAAAACGGTTTATGAAAAAGATGGCTCCGGTGTCAGGACCATGTATGGCTTCGCCAAATACATGAGAGATGCCCTGCCAAATGCCTCATTTATTGGCTTTACCGGTACACCTATTGAGAAAGAAGATGCTTCCACTCCTGCCGTCTTTGGAAGCTATGTCGACGTTTATGACATTGCCCAAGCTGTAGAAGATGGCGCAACAGTCAAAATCTACTATGAATCCCGACTTGCCAAGGTTCACTTGAAGCCAGAAGAACAAGCAACCATTGATGAAGAAGTCGAAGCGATCACTGAAGGTGACGAAAGCACTGCAAAAGAAAAGGCAAAAGCCAGATGGGCGCAACTAGAAGCCATTGTCGGACACAAAGATCGTCTTAAGGTGATTGCGACCGATATAGTGGACCACTTTGAAAAAAGACAAGAAGTTTCCGAAGGTAAAGCAATGATCGTTTGTATGAGTCGAAGAATTGCCGTGGAACTATTTGGAGAGATTGTAAAAATTCGATCCAATTGGTTTGATAAAGATTTAAGAAAAGGCGCTATAAAAGTCGTGATGACCTCCTCTTCGTCTGATCCTGAAAACTGGCAAATACACAGCACCTCAAAACAGGACAGAAAGGCTATTGGAGACAGATTTAAAGATGAAAAGGATCAACTGAAGCTAGTGATTGTGAGAGATATGTGGCTTACTGGTTTTGATGTTCCTTGTTTGAATACGATGTACGTTGATAAACCCATGAAGGGACATAATCTGATGCAAGCCATTGCTCGAGTAAATAGAGTCTTCAAGGACAAGCCTGGTGGTTTGATTGTTGATTACATTGGTATTGCCTCAGACCTCAAAACCGCATTGTCTACTTATACTGCCAGTGGCGGAAAAGGTGCGCCTACACTTGATCAGAACGAAGCTGTCGCCACCCTGCTTGAGAAATTTGAGATCGTGGAGCAGATGTATGACAAGTTTGATTACAAACGCTATTTCTCAGCTGATACCAGACAAAAGCTAACTATAATTTTGGAAGCTCAAAACTATATTCTTGGACTAGAAGATGGCAAAAATAGGTATACCCATCAAGTAACTTTATTATCACAAGCCTTTGCTCTTTCTATTCCTCACTTAAAAGCTTTGGAGATCAAGGATAATGTGGGCTTCTTCCAAGCTATCAAGGCAAGACTTACAAAATACGAGCCGACTGGATCGGGAAAATCAGACGCCGAAATTGAGACTGCCATTAGACAAATTGTCGATAAGGCTGTGGTATCCGAAGGAGTCGTAGATGTCTTTGATGCAGCAGGTATCAAGAAACCAGATATTTCGATATTGTCTGATGAATTCCTGGCGGAAGTTCAAAACATGGACAGGAAGAATATCGCTTTGGAGCTGTTAAAAAAGTTGTTAAATGACGAAGTAAGAACCAGGACGAAGAAGAACTTTATTCAAAGTAAAAAGTTTTCGGAGATGCTTAGTGGTGCCATTAAAAAATATCAGAATAATTTATTAACCTCTGCTCAGGTGATTGAGGAGTTGATAAAAATTGCTAAGGAAATTAGAGTTTCAGATAAACGAGCGGGGGATCTTAATCTAAGTGAAGATGAGCTGGCTTTTTATGATGCTCTAGCAAACAGTGAAAGCGCCAAAGAATTACTAGGCGACAAACAACTGGCTGCTATAGCCATGGAAGTTTTCAAAAGTGTTAAAGGTAACGCAACTATTGACTGGACTCTAAAAGAAAATGTCAGAGCCAGACTCCGTCGAGATGTAAAACGAATACTTAATAGATATGGCTACCCACCTGATCTACAACTAATGGCTACGGAAAATGTTCTAAAACAAGCAGAGCTGATGGCCGATGAACTAGCCAAATAAAAACACATGCCAGAAACAGAGAATAAAACTAAAGAAGGGACCCTTTATATCCTCACCAACCTTGCCATGCCTGGGTATATAAAGATTGGTAAAACTACAGGTTCGGTTGACAAAAGAGTTAAAGAATTATCTGGATCAACTGCCTCCCCTTTACCATTTGAGTGTGTTTATGCTACTAAGGTTGCAGATATGAACAAGGTTGAAAGGGCATTCCATTATGGCTTTGGTGATCATCGTATAAATCCCAGGAGAGAGTTCTTTCGAATTGCTCCTGAAAGAGTTGTAGCTATTCTGAAACTCTTTGCGATTGACGAAGTTAACACCTCAGCTAATGCAGGAGTAGAAACCAAAGAAGATGCCTTAGCCTTGGATGTGGCTCGCAAGAGACGGTCCGCTTTTAACTTTCAGATGGTAGATATTCCAGCAGGCGCAATACTCACCTTTATTCGAGATGAGAGCATTACTTGTGTAGTTGCTCCAGATCAAAAGCACGTAGAGTTTCAAGGACAAGTAATGTCTATTTCATCCGCTGCCCAAAAAGCACTGGGGAGTAAATGGCAAGTTCAGGGACCGGCCTACTGGATGTATGAGGGAGAGTTACTCGACGAGCATCGTTTGAGATTTGAAGATAGTATCCCTTCGGCTGAAAAAATTGAAGAGGCCGGAGATCGATATATGTCAGAGCAATACGATATATCTAGAGGTAAATAGAGGTATCTAAAATCTACCAATTTCTACTAAATACCAGATAATTTCAGATATATTTTTGGGTCTCTTTTCTCGTTTTGAAATCATAATCAGAATTCCACATTTACCCAATATCAGGTAAAATATAGGCAAGTAACCTAAACTTATGGCTTCGGCCATAGGCATGGTGAAAGAAATCCTTGTGAGGAAAAAGCTCGTCGTTAGAGCTCCTCACAAGGTCGTGGCTCGAAAGGGTCATGGGTGGCGCAGGCCATCGCTAGCGGCGAGCTTTTTGGTTGCCGCTGATATACACGCATGTTAAAGAAAATACTATCAGCTATCGGGGCATTAATGGTTGGGGTTGGAATAATCACGTTTTTAGTGCTTTCGTTCATAGTGAAGTCAGATGGGAAAGTAACATATGATTTGCTTGATCTAAGAATTCCCACTCCACCACTTTGGACATCATATATTCCTTATATTGGACCATTCATCGAGTTCCTATTTCAATTCTTTTCGATTCATGGACTTATTACTTTGACGGTGGCCGGAGTTATTTCGTCTATTGGCCTTTACATTCTCGAACTTGGCGGAGAAAAACGAAATGAAAAAGAAAAGACAAAGTTGGGTGCCAGTGAACAAGGTGGTAATCAAAAAAAAGATTTTGGCATCTACATGAAAGGTCAAACAACCAATCCCAATACTTCAATCCATATAGTCGATCCGTTCACGATTGTTAATCTGGTATTGTATCCAGACAATTCATCTTCAATTACCGGAGCAATCGACAATATGCTGATTACCTTCGACTTTGACGATGGCATTCTAAAAGTATTTATTTACGCCCTAAGCCAAGCCGATCTGATTACAGAATCGGACCTCAATCAACGATTAAGGGAACAGACAAGCCTACCAATTATTTATGACTTTTCAGAGGATGGAGTAAATATAGTAGGAATGGTCCTGACATGTAAATATGGGCAAATAACCAGGAGCCAAACTACAAACGAAGAGTTCGTTCCACTAATTATTGAGACAGCAAAAATCGTTCAAGAACCTGCAGCAATTCTATTCAACACAAAAAACCATGGCTAAGGCGAGCACCATTAAACAATTAGCCATACCGATAGTAACTCTGATTACCGGGTTAATCATAGGAAATCAGCTAGGATATTCTGAAGGACTGAAGTGGAGAGAGGGTTTGAAGCACAAAGTTGTCCAAATTGACGACAATAAAGAAAAGCCAGAAGACACAAATATTGACGATACTGATGAAAATCCGGGAAACACAAATGTTGACGAAGCTCAAGATGACGCTAATCAAAAAACATATCGGCTATTGTATAACAATATCTTTATAAATAAACCCGGTTCCGACGATTATGAATATCAGAACAAAGCAAACACTTCCAGTGGATCAGGAAATCTAGCCGGAAGTCTAAATGGATTTGACCTTCAAATAAATACAAACTATGCAACAGTTGAGTATCCTGACTTCTTCACGGGTTTAAAAATATCACGAAACAACAAAACATTATTTGATATGAAGTATCCTGGATACGCCCCCAGCGATTCAATTGAAATTAAAACTCCTAATCAAATCACAAATATTGTTGAGATCTCCACTTATGGTGCTACCTGTTGTGCTTCTTTAATTCCAATTACAGTAATGAAAGGCAATGTTTACCTGGGTAAACCACTTGACGTTCAACATGGAGACATAATAGAGAAAGAGCATTTTTTTGTCAAAAGTGGTCACCTATACAAAATAGTGTTTGACGACCGGTTCGTTGATTACTACATGTCTTTTTCTGACTCTATGTGGATGTTATTTCCACAAATATATCTAATAGACCAAAGAGGTTTTACTCTAGCCTCAGATCAGTTTAGAGAGTATTACAGCAAGCTATATCATGACGCAGACGAAATAATAAAGCCTATCTTTAATAAAACAATAAATTGGAGTAGCGATCCCAAAAACAACTTTCAAATTGCCATGCTTATCTATCGATACACGCTGGGAACTTTAGCTGGTGTCGACAGGAAAGTATTAAAAAGAGAAATAATTGCACCACAACCCGATGTGGATTTATCCAGTGTTATGTTTTCAGGAGATAACAAGCTGATCGATGAAGAGTTCATTTATAAATTTCTGACTAGTCCTCGAGGTCCTGAGTAAATATCATCATGGTACGTTGGTATAGTCTTAAAGAGAAAGATAAAATGGAAAAAAGCTGGAAGTAAACAGTATCCAAATAAACACTAAAAGGCTTACGATATACAGGACCACCTGTAGTCCAATAAAATCAAAATGAAAAAGCTATTCATGATCATTATTCCGATTTTTCTTTTCGGTTTTTATGCAAGCTATCAAAGAGGCTACAAAAACGCCTTTAAATCCTTCGATTCATACAAGCAGGGGATTGTAGACCAGGCGATCGAAGACAATTCTCCACCTGAATGCCATGCTACAAATTGTCCTGAATATACCTTTTTTGATGCTGACGGTGATGGGTTAAATGAATCTGTGGTCACCGAATACACGACCATGACCCAACAGGCCGGGAGAATATGGATTATCGACAATGGTAAGGTGGTATTCAAAAGTGAAGAAAAAGCTCAAATATCTGTAAGTCCCGTCAGTAAATCCGGAGAGAACAACGGATTTGTGATTGGTTACAACACAACCTATCAACTTTCACCCACCTTTCTAGATTCCTTTAAGCATGACTACTATGAACATAAAGACGGTAAGTATATTTTGGAAAAAACTGAATCAAAGTGAAATGTACAGGCTTGGTGGAGATTAAAATAAGGAAATATTTCAGGCATAAATACAATCGGGAAATTACGGTGGCAGAATTTCAAGAAGTATATTTGTCTTTGTATTATTTAGGAAAGGCTATCTATTCGTATTATAAACAAAAGGAGGCTATATCAAGTTGAGTTAATTACACAATTCACCTCCGAGGCGGGACATCTTGGTATAATTTGCCTATATGAAGTCTGAGGAAGCCATAAAGGAAAAGGTTGAGGAAATTCATGAAGGTTTGCAAAATTTGAAAAACCGAACTGATTATGATGTCCTGAGGCATAATAACAGAGTTTGGATAATTGAACAGGCTATTAATAAATTTAGAGACCATGACGAGGAGGAAGGGTTGAAGCACGCCTTGGACATTTTTCATGAAACTGCAGGGCTGGCGATGGAGGGAGAGGCAACATATGATGTGACAATTTGGGATGCAAGTGTTCAGGCAAGAGGGGAAATGACCACTTTAGACGAGTTGTTCGGAGAACTGGAGGATCTTTTCTTTGCAGACACTTTGTCTGGCTTGTCATGAAAATTTGATTCCAAAGTTTTAACAAATCTAAATGTCAAATTACATATCAATTCGTTGCCCAGATTTAAATGATTTAGGAATAAGTGAATGTTATTTGTGTGACAAGAAGCTTGATTCTGAGACAACGTCTGACCATATTATTCCAGACCACATTTTTGACACAGGTGATCAGTCTCGTCCCCAGCTTCCGGTTCATTTTTCTTGCAATGATCAAAAATCAAAAGATGATCAATGGTTTGTGAAGAATGTTCAATTGCGGTCAGCTTTTGATCATAGGGCTGAAAATGAGTTCTCGGGCATGATGAACAAAGCCATTGAAGAGAAGGTTGATGCCTATGTGGTTGGTAAGAAATTGCGTAATTACAAGTTGGCTAGGGCAATTTTTGACAATACAAGTTGGGGGCTTGAATTATGGCATGGAGGTAATAGCATGTTTCAATTAAAGCTATCTCTAGAAGATGTCACTCGGTTTGAAAGATATGTCGTTAAAATGTGCAAGGGATTATTTATCCGAAATGTTCCCCTTGCAAGGCCGATGGCATCAGAATTAATTATTGTGCAGTATGCAAATCTTGAACTTAGAGGTAAAGAGGCCGGTTTCATGGATAGTATTAAATCGTTTGTTGACGCTTCACAAGCCACAAAATTCGGACAAATGTGGGGGAACAAAATTTCATATATTGGCAGTAGGGTTGTGGAGACACCTGACAAAGGATATGTCTATATCCAGTTTTATTCGCAGTTTGGGATATTGGCGACATTCAAATAGAACAGACTTTCTTAAGTGATCTAAATACTACACACAAAAGTCCTTACTTCGTCCAAGGCGGGGAGCCAATTTTGTGTTTTATCCTCTTGCTCTTGACAATCCCACTGGAATTGTTTAATCTATAGGTAGATAGTCATTATAAACGATTACTTACTATATATGAAACAAACAATTCTTTCTACCCAGCAAAGTACCCTGCTTGAGGACTTAATCGTCAAATATGGCCAAATTGTCACCTCTGAACAAATCTACGCCCAAGGAAAGGATGTGTGGGGTCAACAAGTGGCTAAAAACGTTGTAACTAGGCTCACCCGCAATGGCTGGTTGATTCGGGTGAAGCGAGGGTTATACGCTATCTCCGACTTGAGTAATCGCGGATTTTTGTCTCTCTCACCCTATGTGGTGGCCAATCTACTGGTTAAAGATTCCTACGTCTCTTTTGAGTCGGCTTTAGCCTATCACGGCATGTTTGACCAGCTTACCAACAAGACCATTTCTATTTCTCGAGTGCAATACAAGTCAGTCCAGTTGCAATCAGTCGAGTATAGCTTTGTAAAAGTGATGGACAAGTGGTTCTTTGGCTGGCAAGAGGTGAGTATTGATAATAAGACGGTGCGCATGGCCACTGCCGAAAAAGCTTTAATTGATATGATTCAATTTCACAAAAGCAAATATACGGTTGATTTAGTAGTGGAAAAGCTCTCGTTGTATAAAGACTCACTAGACCTACAAAAAATGACTGGGTATCTGGGCAAGATGTCTTTGACCACCATTAAAATATTTGGGTTCCTGTTTGACCTTTTAGGGATTGATTCTGGCGATCTTTATAATCAAGTTAAGTTAAGGGGCACCCACCTGATGTTGTCTGGAGATGCGAAGTTTAACGCCAAATGGCGACTTTATTACGACGCTTATTTTGATAAATATCTGTCAGTAAAATAATCTCTATGCTTACCCGACAACAACTCGAAATCATTAATCGTAAAAGTTTGCGTTACCCCTTACATGTCGCCGAAAAGGATTATTTATTAGCTCTGGTGTTACAAATTATCGCCGCCTCCTCAACTGGTAAAACCCTTATTTTCAAAGGCGGCACTGCCTTACATCACTGCTACCTGGATCAATATCGTTTTTCTGAGGACTTGGATTTTTCATCAAACAAACAATCATTGCCAATCGAAGAAGTGCGTAAGGTTTTTGATAACATCGACTATTTGAGCATTAAGAAGGATTATCTTTCCGAAGCCACCATCAAAATTGAAAAACTCCAATACGCCGGACCGTTGACTCAACCCAACTCATTGAAGGTAGAAATAGACTTTCTACAAAATGTCCTGCTTCCACCTCAAACCATGGCCTACCACAACGTCTGGGGAGTGGATTTTACGGTTGCCGTAATGGATATCAAAGAGATGTGTGCTGAGAAAATCCGAGCCATGAGCGATCGAGCTCGTTACCGAGACTTTTATGATATCTACTTACTTTTGGAAAAGTACCAGTTAGATTTGGATGAAGTTGTTTCGTATGTTAGGCAGAAGGAAATTCGCCGACCTATCACTAAAGCTAGCATCCAAACCAACTGGAAGGTGATTGCTACCGAAAAAGAGCAGGAAATGGGTCAGATTTATTACTCCAAACAGGTAGAGGACAGTCAGATTGAGGCATTAATCCAAAGCCTGCCTTTTGATAACATTGTCGCCTAGGCGCTCGCAAATCTGGCTGATAAAAACTTCTGTGTTTCCTGGTAGGTGAGCTCTGGGTATTCGGTCTCATTGATCCAGTCTACCTTTCGATACGAGTCCCACGATTCGAGCAACTATCTTTTTAAATCTACGGATTTGGCGATTTTAGTATTATCTTTAACGATAAATTTAAACCCCGATGCTTCCTTGGGAATTTCAAAAATATAGGAGACTTCTTTAGCTATGCTGGGTTGCAATCTTTCGCCTGTAGGCAGACTTGTTGCATATAGTGTATAACTCCTATTTTGGTTGTCTTTTAACTCGGGATTTTTTTCAAATTTAAAATTCACTGCTTCTGAACCCAGATTTACAATATCAACCTTAACATTAAGAAAGATGCCAGAGGTAATGGGCTCCTCTTTTCCTGATGAACTGAACTTATAATCCCATTGCGCCTCTTTCACTGTTATTGAGAATTCATTATTACCAAAAGTTAAGTTAACCCTTTGTCCTAAATTGAAGCCTTCATATTTTTGCTCTATGGGAGGAGCACTTTGAGCGCTAATGGCCGCAACTATGATGGAGAGTATGACGATAATGACAATCTTTAAAGCGTGGGTGATTTTCAAGAAATGATGGGGAACCAGAATCAGAATAGATAATACAAAATACAGGAGGCCAAAGAACCATTGTCCAACCTTAATCGTTTCTATTCCTAAAATGACGAGGAAGAATAGGAGTAGGGCGTTGACAATTAGAGAAAAAATATTTTTCAACCCGATTTCCTTGTTGCCTGAGTTTTTCATATGATCTCCATATTATTTATACAGCAAATGGTTGTGTTATACAGCTGATATACTTTTATTATGATGAAAATAAGTAAATTGTTGTTGGTGTTGTTTTTTGTCAGCCTGGTAGTTCCCAAAACTTCCCTCGCGTTCGATTTACGGGGAGTGTTTACATCAGGGGACTCGGTTGTGGTAAAAATTCGTGAAAGAATGGAGTATTTCTTCGCTTTCAAAGTCGAGAACAAAGTGGAGGTACTGGATAAACAAGCCGAAAGAAGATTGAATACGGCGCAGAATAGTGTAGAAAGCGGAGATAAAAGTAGGGTTGCCAATATGCTGCAAAACTATCTCCAAATAAAAGACAGGCAGAATGATTTATTGGATGATGCCGACAAGGAGGTAATGGGAAAGGTGGAAGAAAATACGCTCGGGCAGCAAATAATTTTGGAAGGAATAAAGGGTAAGGTTGACGAGGGTACGAAGCAGGAAGTGATACAAGTCCAAGAACAGGTAGTAAACCAAGTGGCACAAAGGGTTGTAGAAGTAAATGGAAAAGAAGGGCAAACTGAATTTCTTAATAAAGTTGAACGTGTGTGGGCACCAGGAACGGGTCCTGGAGGTGAGGCGGGAGTGATATATGAGGGGGGTTCCAGACTGATATTCGCACCCGGAACTTCTGCGGGAGGGGATGCCGGGGCCGATATTAGAGGTGTGGAAGTGGTTGGGAACTAAGAAGTTTGAAAATCGTCCCCCACCACGGGCGGGCAGGCAGCTGGCGAGCCAGCTTGTTTTTGATAACAAATTTGTTTGTCTTTTGGCAATGGAGTGAGTTTTGTATGTTAGGATGAGAACGTGGAGTACTTCATATCACTGCAGTCTACAAAGTTATCAGAACAGGAGAAGAATTTGCTTGAGAAGTCTGCGGTTTGTGGTGTTGTTTTGTTTGGCAGAAATATTCTTAGCTATGAGACAACCAAAAAGTTAGTTAATGAAATAAAAGCGGTTAGATCGAATATAAAGATAGCTGTTGATGAAGAGGGGGGTATCGTTTCAAGATTTACCCATTTAATAGCGAATTATAGTCAACCATATATTGCAACACTTCCTTTAGAACAGGTGCGGGATTATTACAGAATGAGATCTCAATTTTTAAAGGATCTAGGGATAGATGTTAACTTTGCACCTGTAGTGGATATATCATTATCAGAGGATTCATATGTTTTTAAACGTTCTTATGGATCAGATTTGGAAAAAATAATAACGTTATCTAATGTCTGTATTGAGGAGCAGAAAGAAGCGGGTTTGTTGAGTTGTATCAAGCATTTTCCTGGCCATGGTAGAGCGATAGATAATTCTCATGAGAAACTTCCAGTTGTTAGTGTTAGCCAAGAAGAATGGAACAATTTGGAGCTTAAAATATTCAAAAGTATTATTGAAAGTGGTGTTGATTGCGTTATGGTGGGGCACCTTCTCTTTCCACAAATAAGCAGTCAAATTTCTTCCGTTTCTGATTACTGGATAAATGACGTCTTGAAACAACAATTAAATTTTAAAGGCAAAGTCATTTGTGATGATATATTTATGAAAGGCTTGTCTGAAAGTATAGATACGAGCACTATAAAAAGTTTTGAAGGTGTAGGTCTGGACGAATTAATTATTACTGATCAAGAACATCCAATACTAACCAGTTTGGTATAGATAAATATGAAGAGTTGATAAATCAGGCTATGAAAAACGCACTAATTCTACATGGTACAGATGGTTGTCCAACAGAAAACTGGTTTGATTGGTTAAAAACTGAACTAGAAAAAGAAAGTTGGAAAGTTTGGGCTCCTCAATTACCAGATTGTAATAAACCAAATGCTTTTAAGTACAATGAATTTTTGTTTTCTAATAGTGATTGGGAATTTAATGAAGAAAGTATTCTGGTTGGTCATTCATCAGGTGCAGTTGCAATACTCGGATTATTGCAAGCTTTACCAGAAGGTAAAAAAGTTGATACCTGTTATTTAGTTGGTTCGTTTAAAAATAATTTGGACAGGGATGCACTTGGCGGACTATTTTTAGAGCCTTTTGACTTTGACTTAATTAAAACAAAAGCCAGTAAGTTTATATTTGTTCATTCTGATAACGACCCATATTGTCCACTGGAACACGCCCAGTATCTGTCTGAAAAATTAGGTGGCGAATTGATAGTAAAGCCAGGTCAATTTCATTTTAGTATTGGGACGGCGGGGGACAAGTACAGAGAGTTTCCTTTTTTACTAGAAATAATTCTAGAAAAGTAATCGTCTAAACACACAGCAGTCCTGATTGAGTCCAGGGCGCAGAGCCAGACTTATAGTCGAACTTGACAAAGTTTGATATTAAGATAAAAATTGGATCAATGAAAAACCAACAAGGATTTGGAATTATTATTCTACTTCTCATAGTTGCCGGAATTATGGTGTTCGGTACTTTAGCTGCGGGAGCGGCAGTATTACTGGGGAAAGCACCCGAATGTCCCATTCAAGGATCTTCCTCGGCCAGAAGTGAAAAAGAAATAGGAGACACCTTAGAACAAGGATCGGTGAATATAACTGACGGTGAGGCGACAACTCTGGCACAAGGGTATATTGGAGGAAAGGTTGACGAGGCACGGGTTTGTTTTACAGAGGGGCTGGGTCATATTTCAGGTAAATTAAATCTTGGTTCAGTCAGTCCATCATTTTATGTTTCGGGGGGAGTTGATCTGACCGGCTCGGTTCCTAAAGCAACTAATTTAAGTATTCATCTGGGTTCGCTTCCGAATATATCTTTTCTTTCCGGTCTGGCAACAGATAAAATAAATTCATTAATTTCCGAAAATTTGTCTAGGTTTGAATTAAAGCAAAAATATACGGCTTCTTTTTCAAATGGATCACTTACCATAAGTAAACAGTTACTCAATATGATGGAAAGTGTACAGAGTGCCAATCCTTATGATAGTACCAATCCTTTTTCGAATATAAAAGTTAATCCTTTTGAATAATTAAAAAATATGAATAAAAATATATTTCTCACTTCAATATTAGTTACGGGAATTTTAGCTGCAAGTGTGATGGTTGGTCATGTGGCCGCTCAAACTGGTGGTCAGGTGACTCCTGAGATTTCATATCCTGTAGCTGAACTGGGCAACTGCGCGGATAAAACCGCGTGCAAGGCTTATTGCGACAAGTCAGAGAACATAGATGCCTGTTTGAGCTTTGCCAAAAAGAACAAATTGATGTCGGATGAAGAAATAAAAACTGCAAAAAAATTTAAAAAGTCCGGAATGATCGGCCCCGGTGGATGTAAAGGCAAAGATGAATGTAAAACGTATTGTAATGGTACGGATCACATGGATGAGTGTATAGCTTTTGCTGAAAAGAACGGGATGATGTCCGGTAAACAACTAGAGGATGCTAAAAAAGTTAAGTCTGCTTTGGCTAGGGGGATTAAGCCTCCTGCTTGTGGTGGTAAGGAAGCGTGTGACGCATATTGCTCTTCACCGGAACATATTGAAGAATGCGTCAATTTTGGAGAGGCAGCGGGAATGATCAATAAAGAAGATGCCGAAAAGATAAAAAAAGGACCGGGTAAAGGCCAAGGCCCAGGAAAAGGTGGCCCAGGTCAAGATGGTGGGAAGATTCCTGAAGGGCAAGATGGCCCTGGTGATGGGAAGAGTGGTAAAGGTGGAAAAGGCAAAGGAGATCCAGGTCAAGGCGGTCCTGGAAGAAAAGGAGATAGAGGTTCTGGTCAAGGACAAGGTGGTGGACGTTAGCTTGTTTGACAACTACATTCAACTAGTTGTAGTATATGAAGTATGTCAACTAATAAAAAGGTAAAAATTAAAATTGGGTTTTAATATTAATAAACAAAAAGAAAAAAATGATAGTTTCCAAACAAAAGAAACAAGATAGGCAAGGCGGTGGTGTTAGTACAGTAGCGGCTGCAGTCGCAGGAGCGGTGGTGGGGGCCGGAGTTGCAGTGGCCGGAGCGATAGCTTTAAGTAACGAAAAAAATCAGGAGAAGCTAAAAGGTGCTTTTACCAAGGTGAAGAATAGGGTCATGGGTCTTGAGGGCGAAGCAGAAGTAAGGCTTGCAGAAGGTAAGGAAAAAGTAGCCAAGACCGCAAAGGCAGTTACAGAGGCGAAAAAGGAAGTGAAGGGCATATGGAAGAAATGATATGGATATCAAGATTAATGATCAGACGGGAAGCGTAACCGTTTTTCCCGATAAACCACATCCTATCCAGGTGGGGACGATGTTGGTGGAAAAAGACAAAATAATTGACAAAAATCTGGTGGCAGGATTGGTCAAAAAATCAAATAGGATACTGGTGACCATCTCGACACATAGATTTCCTTTCGATTTCTTTCCTGATACTTTAAATGTTGAGGAAGGGAGGCTGACGATCATTAATCGAAGTTTTTTCCTTTCTTCCCAGGTGCATAGTGTGGATATTAAGGATATATCGAATGTTTTTGTTAATACCGCACCTTTCTTTGCTCAACTGGTGATCATTTCGAAAACATTTACCAAAAACGAAATAAGAATAAAGTACTTGTGGAAAGATGAAGCGGTGCTGGTGAGGCGTATCATCGAAGGATTAAGAACTTTTCAAAGCAAACAAATAGACACCTCTACCTATTCGGTGAAGGAACTGATCGCCAAACTTAAGGAATTAAGCACGACAAAAATAGTAACCTAATAATAAAAGGAGGTGAATGAAAAAAAATGACAACTATCGTAAATAGCCCACCGTCTGCCGATAATTCCGGTGGACCAATGGGATGGATAATTGGACTGGTAATTCTCGTAGTACTTGGATATCTGGGATACATATATGGGCTTCCTGCCATACAAAACATGAAGTCGGGAAATCCACAAATAAATATTCCAAGCCAAATTGATGTGAATATTAATCAGACCAAATAATCTTTTTTGTTCGAAAATAGTTCTATCCGGCGAGCATTTCGGCAAGTTCAGTGAATGCTATGATTTACTTGTGGAAAAAATGAAATAGGATGAAAATTTACAACACTCTCACGAAAAAGATAGGTGTTTTTACATCTCTAAGACCCAAAAAAGTAGCCATTTATGTTTGCGGTGTGACGCCATATGACACGACCCATCTGGGACACGCCTTTACCTATATTAGCTTCGATGTACTCATAAGATATTTAAAATTTAAAGGATATGAGGTTACTTATACTCAAAATGTGACGGATATTAATGACAGAGATGGAGATATTCTAGAACGAGCCCGTCAACAAAATATCTCTTGGTCTACCTTGGCTACATTCTGGACAGATAAGTTTTTGAATGACATGAAGCTTCTGAATTGGGTTCAACCAACCCATTATTTAAAAGCATCCGAGAATATAGATTCCATAGTTTCTCTGATCCAGAAACTTTTGGCCAAGGGAATTGCTTATACCGGTAACCATAGTGTCTATTTGGATGTAACCAAGAAGAACGACTATGGCAAGCTTTCCAGACTAACTAAAGAGCAAATGCTGAAAATAGCAAAGGAATTTGAAGAAGACGTAGATAATCCCGACAAAAGAAACCCGCTGGATATAACTTTGTGGAAAGCGATCGATACCAATCAACCCAGTCACATACCGTCTTTTGACAGCCCGTTTGGTAAGGGCAGGCCGGGTTGGCACATAGAGTGTTCGGCCATGAGTACCCTTTCTCTGGGTGAACAGATTGATATTCACGGAGGAGGGACGGACTTGATTTTTCCTCATCATGAAGCCGAGATCGCTCAAAGCGAGGGCTCAACCGGAAAAATCCCCTTTGCAAAATACTGGGTTCACACCGGTCAAGTTTTCTACAAAGGAGAAAAGATGAGTAAATCAAAGGGAAATCTGGTGATGGTTTCCAGTCTTTTAGAAAAATACTCCGCGAATGCAGTTCGCTGGCTGATTTTGTCTCATCATTACAGAAAAAGATGGGAGTTCGATGAAGAGGAACTGGCGCGTGCTCAAAATAAAGTTGAGGTGTTAGCGGGCGACCTTCGTGATGGTAGCGAAGAAGAGTTTACCAAAATCATGGATAACGATCTCAATACCCCGAAGGCCTTAGAACTATTACTTCGTTCCAAAAACAAACGCGTCTATGACGTTTTAGGTTTTAGGTAGCGTGTTACAATGCTGTCGTGATAGAAGGAGAAAATTCATCGTTTTCTGGATTTTACAAAAAAACCATTCCCGAGAGAGTTGAACTGTTGTCTGCGAGAGCCGGACTAACAAAAGAAGAGAGAATGTCTTTCGAACAAGGGCTCAGTGTGTTACAGGCAGATTTGATGATAGAGAATGTCGTTGGTATGTACGAACTGCCTTTGGCTATTGCCACAAATTTTGTTATCGATGGAAAGGAGACTTTAATTCCCATGGTTATAGAGGAGGCTTCTGTGGTGGCCGGGGCGAGCAAGGCCGCCAAGATAATTTCTAAATACGGGGGGTTTATTACCGAAGCAGGGCCATCATTATTAAGAGGACAGATTCAGATTATTCCCCAGAACTTAGACTTGACTACGATTAAGAAAATAATTGAGAGTTCGGAGGAGTCTTTAATAAAACGGGGAAATTCCCTGGTTCCTAATTTGGTGAAGAGAGGCGGAGGAGTTGTAAGCATAGGAGTAACAATGATATCCGGGACTCGCGTTGGCCCTATGGCATCAGTTGATATTTTGGTTAATGTTGGCGAGGCGATGGGAGCAAATATTGTCAACAAAATATGTGAAGGTCTGGCCGATGAAGTGGGTAAGTTGACTCAAGCCCGAGTGAATTTAAAAATTCTTTCTAATCATTTAGATCAACGATTGGCCGTGGCCCGATGTCAAATTTCTACCTCCAGTGAGGATCTGTCTCTCGAAGTGGCTCAGAGAATTGTCGAGGCGCAAGTATTTGCGGAAGAAAGCATTGACAGAGCGGTGACACACAATAAGGGAGTGCTAAATGGAATAGATGCGGTGGCATTGGCCACAGGACAAGACTGGAGGGCCATCGAAGCAGGAGTACACGCCTTTGCCGCAAGAGAAAGATACGGTCCCGTGACCAAGTGGGTAATTGAGGCAGGTTGGTTGAAGGGAGAAATTAAAGTACCCCTGGCTGTCGGAATAGTTGGGGGAATAACTCAGTTTCATCCGGTGGTAGCAACTTCTTTAAAAATTTTAGGAGTCAAAACCTCCAGTGATTTATCGAGAATTATGGCCGCGGTAGGATTGGCACAAAACCTTGCCGCTTTGTACTCTTTGGTAGGTGAAGGTGTCCAGAAAAGCCACGGGAAGCTTCACCGGAGAAAACTTAAGTAGGTCAAAATGATAAGATGATTAATATAGATGAAAATAAGAAAGAAGAAATGGCTAGGGGTCAGGTCTGAATTTTTGGTAATACTGGGATTGGTAGTTTTTGTGTTGGCGATGATTGATCTTCGAGATTCACAAAGAGTTTTGGGAGATGCTCGCAGTGAAAAAAATGATGGTTATCGTCAAGATGACGACAATGAAGATGATAATAAAACTGACAGTAAAGATGAAGGAAACAAGAGGGATAATAAGAACAAAGAGACTAACAGCCAGGGTAATTATTTGATAATCACCCCAACAATTCTTCCAACAGTAATTCCGGCAATCCAATTCGAGATGCAGACGGGAATTCAACCGACGATAGGGGTGGTCCAACCGACGACTGTTCCAACAGTCACCCAAAAGGCTTCTTTGGAGACGGTGATGGATCAGCCCTCGATTAAAACCGTCCCGATATCCGGCACCTCAGTAATCTTTACCCCTTTGGTAGTCGATCCTACGATAAAGGTTGATAGCGCCGGTACATTAATTAAATCCATAAAAAAAGGCATAAAATCCATTGGAAAAGGAACTGTGCGACCAACAGAAGTCCCCACACCAACCCCGACCACCAAACCATCGATAACCAGTACAAAAATACCTGAAGTGGCACTGAATAAAATTAAATTGAAGTACCTGGTAAAAGGAGATCAGGTAATGTTGACGGCCGAGGATGAGAAAAATATGCCGATATCTGTAAACGAGGACGATCTGAGAAGAGTGGAGTCGTCCGTGCTCAGTCGGTTGGAGAAAAACGGAGTGGTTTTGAGTTTGGCAAACAACAACCAACTGGCTGTAAGTAAGGGAGGGGTAACCGCCATCACTGATTTACCAATTTCGGTGGATGTTCAATCGAAGTCCTTAATCGTAACGACGACGAGTGGAGTAAAAGAGGTGATGGTACTACCGGACAAGGCACTAAAAAACATTATCGATCTGGGAGTGGTGGCTGAGGTCAATTCAGGGGTGGTGCCAAAAATCGAGTATTCAGGAGGGGAGGTGCTATATAAGTTTACCGGCACGAAAAACTATAAAATGTTTGGTTTGGTAGAGGTGACAGTACCTGTTACAATTTCGGTTTCGGCGACTTCGGGAGACGAAGTTCCTGAGAATCAAGCCCTTATAACCAGGGTGGTGAGAAGGCTGTCGATTGTCAGATGAGAAAGAAATGTGTAGAATGAAGTTAGTTAATAATAAAAAAAATCATGAGAAGACCTGCCAAAAAAAATAACAAAGGTTTACTGGGTGCAGTCGGAGCAGCGGTTCTAGGAGTTGCCGCCGGAGCAGCAGCAGTATTTTTATCAAAGAAAGAAAACAGAGAGAAGGTTCAGAGAGAAGTGGTCAAAGCCAAGAAAAAGATAGTGGCAACCAAGAAAAAACTTCTCAAGAGGAGATAGTGAAGAAGGCTACAGTCGAAAGTAGAATACGATAGACCGCAAATAAGGTGAAGTCGTGTTTTTTGACGTAATCAATAAAAAGTCTGACTGCGACCAGGGCGGATAAAAAGGAGATGAGACAACCCAATGCCAGAAGGAGATATTCTTCCGGAGAAAACCCCATTCCTGATTTGAGAAGATCGTAGCCGGAAGCGGCCAACATGGTGGGAATGGCCATAAAAAAAGAAAATTCTACCGCCTGAGCCCTAGTAAGTCCGAATGAAAGTCCACCAACGATAGCAGCGGCCGAACGGGAAACCCCGGGAATGATGGAGAGTGATTGGAACAGACCAATGCCCAACAACTGAGGTGTTGATAGGTCATTTTGTGTTTTTAAACCATGGTTCAATTTGGAAATTCGGTCTACCAGCAGGAGGATGAGACCGCCAAAAAAAAGAGAGTAAACGACGATGAGGGGGTTACCGAGTAAAATATTACGGATTAATTTGTAAAGGGTAAAACCAATGATTCCGGTGGGGATAAAAGCGATGATAGCCGGTTTCCAGATTTTGGAGGACTTGAAAAGACGGTGACGAAAAATCCAGACGACAGCCAGAATGGCGGCGAATTGAATTATAATATCGAAAGATTTGGTAAACTCCGAGGTGGTGATTGATAAATATTTTTGAGCCAGGATAAGATGGCCGGTACTGGATATGGGTAAAAATTCCGTAAGACCTTCGATAACGGAAAGAATAATTGCTTGAAAAATGGTCACTGGATTCTATTATACGAGCAAATTTAGTGGTTCGAGCCATAAGCTAGCGTCATTGCGAGTCTCGTACTCGAGCCGAAGCAATCCAGGCTTCTCTGGATCGCCACGTCGGAATACCTCCTCGCGATGACGAAAGTGCGAAAGTCGTAGTAATATGTAAACAATGCAAATACCTGTTTTGAAAAGAGGTGTGCTGTCTGAACCACCGGGATTTTTTAAGATGGTAGGACCCAGCTTTATTTTGCTTGGATTGGGGCTTGGTAGTGGAGAACTGATTTTATGGCCGTATCTGACGGCTAACTACGGACTGGGAATAATCTGGGGAGCAATCATGGGGATCACCATGCAGTGGTTTATCAATATGGAGATAAGTCGATATACACTGGTTACCGGAGAAAGTGTTTTTGTGGGGCTGTCGAGGAAGATGGGTAGAATAATTCCGATCTGGTTTTTGATATCCACCATTATTCCTTGGATGTGGCCAGGCATCGTTCTTTCCGGGGCAAAATTATTGGCTGATGGTCTGGGATGGGGAGATTCAACTATCATTGCCGGAGTGATGTTGGTGATGATTGGGATTTTTTTAAGTCTAGGCCCCGTACTTTACGGGACTCAGGAAAAAATGCAAAAGATTCTGCTTTTGGTTGGACTACCTTTCGTTTTGGGGCTGTCTTGGTGGTTGGCTACCAGAAATGGTCTGACGGCACTGAGTTTGGGTATCTGGGGTAAGGGTGAGGGTTACTGGTTTTTGCCGGCAGGGGTACAGTTATCGGCTTTTTTGGCGGCAGTGGCTTTCTCCGGTGCCGGAGGAAATCTTAATCTCGGACAGTCACAAAATATTAAAGAAAAAGGCTATGGCATGGGACTCGGATCAGGGAGAATTACGAGTTTGTTGACCGGGAGAAAAGAGACGATAGTCCTGACCGGGAAAGATTTTGAAATAAATAATAACAGTTTAAATATATTTTCAAAGTGGTGGAGACTGATGAACTGGGAACAGGGAATTGTTTTTTGGTTGACCGGAGTAATATCGATAATTTCGCTATCCCTACTGGCATATGAAACGATTTATGGTAAAACCGGAGGTTTGACCGGAGTTAATTTTATTGTCGCAGAAAGTGGCTATATCGGATCAGTCACCTCTCTATTTATTGGAAAGGCCTTTTTAATATTATTGGGGCTGATGTTAGTTGCGACTCAGTTTTCGGTAATCGGCACTACGACAAAAATATTGGCGGAAAATTGGGCTCTTTTAAACTGGGATAAACATCGTTCCGAAAACTTGCCAAAGTATTTTTATACTCTACTTTGGATGCAAATCGGTCTGATGTTGGCTGTTTTAGCATTCGGCTTTAGAGAACCATTACAGCTGGTATTAATCAGTGCGGTGATGAATTCTTGGACGATGGTAATATATTCCGGTTTGGTACTTTGGCTCAACACTAAAAGCTTGGATAAAAGACTGGCGCCGAGTTATTGGCGAAGAGTGATAACGGTGGCAACGATAGTTTTTTTGACCGTCTTTGGAGTTTTGGCTCTGAAGCAGTTACTTTCCTAGTCTGCGGCTAATCACCAAGAAACGAGGGAAGCAAAAGAGGTCTTGTTCGATTTTGACTGAGAAAAGATTGGGGATAGCGAAATCTTTGAGGACGTGAGTATCATCAATTTCAATAATGGCCAGACCGAGATTGGAAAGAAAAAGGGGTAGGGTCTTGATGAGTTGATTAATGAGAGAAGTCCCCTGTGGGCCGCCATCGAGAGCGATCAAGGGCTCAAAGTTTTTGACAGAAGTGTCCAGGGTAGAAATATTTTTTGAGGGGATGTAGGGCAGATTGGCCAGAACGATATCAAATTTTATTTTGGGAAAATTTTCAAGAAGGTTGGATCGTTCAAAAAAGAGGTTGACGGTGGAGGGAAGTAGTCTGGAAGCGTTATTTTTGGTCACCTCGAGAGCTTGGGGAGAGATGTCGGACAAATAAATGGTGTAGGGGATTTGTTTTGATTGAAGACTAACTGCCAATGAAAGTCCGAGACAGCCCGAACCGGTGCCCACGTCGGCAATGGTTGGATGAGTCAGCTCATGGTTGGCTATAAATTGCTCAGCCAACTGGACAATTTTTTCCGATTCGAGTCGGGGAATGAGAGTTGACTCATTTACCAAGAAGTCCAGACCGCAAAACTCGGCGTGACCGGTGAGATATTCTACCGGTTTTTCACCCAGACTGGGATTTGTGGGGGTTAAGACGCGTTTGGGCATGGGATTAAGGAGTGGAGAAGGTGTATTCGGAGGTGGCGACCGGTTTGCCGCCAATTTCCAAAACAATCAGGTATTTGTAGAGGGTACCGGGGAGAAGGCCTTCGACGCTGAGAAGATGATTGATTTCCGGAGTAGTGGAGACAGGATAGGTCAGGGTAAGACCCTCGACAAAACGAATTGAAGTTTTTACCGGTCTTTGGGTAGAAAAAGAGATAAGCACTTGGGTAGAGGAGATGGGGGTGATGAGGGGTGAAGTGAGGATTTCGGATGCTTTAGTGCGAGTTTCTTGACTGGTGCCAACTTGCCGGATGATCGAGGGCAGTAGCGTAGCGAAGGAAAAGATAACCAGTATGGGAATTAGGACGGCAAAAGCCGATCGAAGAGGAATGCCCCAGAGCTTGTGATAATAAATTTTGGACTGCTGTGCCTGTTTAAAGAGAAGTAATTGATTTTTGGAGAAAAAGTCTCCGTGATTATTGGGGCAGTTATACACGGTGACGGTCTGAGGAACCGAGTCGTCTTTGATGCCAGGCATAGTCTGTCCGCATTTAGGACAGATCGGGGTAGTGGCGGGAAAGGTGTGGCTTTTGGGAATAATCGAGTCGATATTTCTGGCGGTTTCAATGGTAAGAAAATTAGCCAAGTAAGGTTCCAGCAAATGGCCACCACAGTTAAGGCACTCCGCAACCGAATGAATTTGTCCATCAGAAGTTTCGATTTCGATAGCTGAGAGTGGCTGGTGACATTGAGGGCAGTCCATGAATTCATTCTAATATATATAGATTGCCGCGTCACTTCGTTCCTCGCAATGACGTAGATTGCCGCGTCACTACGTTCCTCGCAATGACGATGTCTGATACACTGGAAAGTATGCGATTGAAGTTTATGGGAGCGGCCGCGACCGTAACGGGGTCTAACTTTTTTTTGAGTAGTGAAACAACCGGATTGATGGTGGATTTTGGCATGTTCCAAGGGAAACCGGAAGAGGTTGAATTAAACTCAATTAAGCCAGACATAGATTTTACAAAATTATCGGGAGTGATTCTGACTCATGCACATCTGGATCATTGCGGAAGATTGCCGCTTCTCACTCGTTACGGTTTTAAAGGGCCTATTTTTATGACAGAGGCGACCAGAGCTTTGGCTGAGCTGGTGCTCTATGACTGCGCGAAGATAGCGAAAGAAGCAGAGGCAAGAAACGTACTTTATACAGATGAAGATGTTGAAGTAATTTTGAAGCAGGTTTCTTTGGTTGAGTACGACAAGCGATTTGATGTTGGGGATTTTACGGTTACCATGGTGGATGCCGGTCACATTTTGGGATCGGCCAGTGTAGTGGTGGAAGAGCGCGCTACAGGTAAAAGCGTGGCTTTTAGTGGAGATTTGGGAAATACCCCAGAACCGTTGCTTTCGCCGACTCACTTTGTAAACAAGGCTAAGGTAGCGGTGGTGGAATCGACTTACGGCGACGAGATACACGGACCAAGAGAGGAGATCGAAGACTTGGTGAAGATTATTCAAAAAGCCGAAAGAGATAAAGGAACGGTTCTGATTCCCTCTTTTTCGATAGAGAGGGCGCAAGAACTATTGTATATTTTTGATCAGCTGAAGAAGGATGGGAGAATGGCGTATGAAACACCGGTGTTTTTGGATAGCCCCATGGCGATTAAGGCGACAACAATCTTTAAGGATTTTCCGGTGCTATATAGCCAGAAACTTAAAGATCAAGTAAAAACCGATGACCCCTTTGATTTTCCAGGTTTGATGATATGTGACAGTATGGAAAAGAGTAAACAGATAAAGAACTATGAGGGAACGAAGGTGATCGTGGCCGGCAGTGGCATGATGAGTGGAGGTAGAGTAGTTCACCATGCCTTTAATTATTTGGGGGACCCGAAAACTCAACTGGTTTTTGTTGGCTATCAAGCAGAGGGGACACTAGGAAGAGAAATTTTGGATGGAAAGAAGAGTGTAAATATTTGGCGAAGCCAGGTAGAGGTCAAGGCGGAAATACTGGAAATTAAGACGATGAGTGCTCATGCCGACCAGGAACAGGTGCTTAACTGGCTAAAGAAAATCGAGGGTTTGGAAGAAGTGTTTTTGATCCACGGAGAAGACTTGGCGAGGCTGGTATTAAGTGAGAGAATTCATCAGGAACTACCGGATGTTAAAGTAATACTACCGATAATTAATCAGGAGATTAAAATTGATTCATAAATGAAAAAAATTATTACGATCATCCTTGGCTCGGTTTTGTTTTTGGCAGTCGGTGTTGTTTTTGCCCAAGAGTTGACGCTCACCAAGGTGGGGGTTTTGTCTACGGTGGGAGTAGATTACAGCTCGATAGACTATACCGGAGCAATCCCGACACTAGAAGGAACAGCTACACCCTCGGCGCAGATATTAATTAAAATAAAAACCTCAACCGAAGCGACCGTAGCCGCCAGTCCTAGTGGGGTGTGGAAGTTTACCCCTGGCGTATTAAGTTTGGGGAGTAGTTCGATTGTGATTACTTCGGGATCTCAATCAATTTCTTTTTCACTGAACTTTAATGCGACACCGGCGGCCACGCCGACCGCGACGGCCACGCCGACACCAATTCCCGAAGAGCTTCCCGATGCCGGAGTTTGGGAGTATTACTTGCCGGTAATTGGCGCTGGGATCCTGGTATTATTTTTAGGAAAATATATCAAAGGTAAAATGTTGTCCTGGGAAGGTAGGAAGAGGTAGAATGGTCTACTTATGACCCAAAACGGAAACAGGACGGAGGTAATTTACGACATAGAGACAAAAAGTTTTTTTGACGACACAAATTTTCGGGATCCGTCGACGCTGGGGATATCAATCGTATCTGCTTACAGGAGGGAAGTGGATAGAGAACTGAATGAAGTTTCCGGAGAGATGAAAAGTTTTTGGGAACGAGACTTCGAAAAGATGTGGAGCTGGTTTGAGGAGGCAGATAGAATTATTGGTTACAACTCGTTGGGGTTTGACAATCCGGCGATGAAGGGAATTTACGTTAGAGGAGACTTTACCAAACTGAAACACTTTGATATTTTGGATGAAATAAAAAAGGTTTTTGGACATAGAGTGAAACTCGACAGTGTGGCGAAGGAAACTCTAGGTCAGGGCAAGATCGCCGGTGGCGCCGATGCCGTCAGGTGGTGGGAGAAAGGCGATCCCGAGAGTCTGGCCAATCTGAAAAAATATTGTGAAATGGACGTGGAGGTGACTAGGAAAATTTATGATTATGGACTGAAGAATGGGAAGCTCATGTTTAAAGACAGGTGGAATGAACCGAGGGAAATCGAAGTGAATTTCTCTTATCCGGAAGGGTTGGTGGCCGAAAAGCCAGCAGAAGAGCAAATGGGTCTGTTTTAGGTTGACGGGGAAGATACTTGGAGTATAATAGTCCAAGTATATGTTTACACTGACTAAAAGAGCGGACTACGGACTATCTCTACTTTCGATCTTGGCTGAAAAAGGTCGCGGTAGGCGCGTTTCTTTGGCGGAATTGCAGAGTATGGGTATGCCCAGAGCCTTTATGGCCAAGATTGCCACGCCGCTAATTGAGGCTGGAATTTTGAACTCGAAAGAGGGAAGGGGGGGCGGATTTGCTCTTAACTATGATCCCAAGGAGATTCAGATCAAAGAGGCTTTGGAGGCCATTGAGGGAGAGGTGGAGCCGGTAATATGTGCAGGTTGCCCAGTAGATGCGGAATGTGGTCAGCAGGATTTTATGGGGAGATTGACGGGAGATATTAATAAAATACTGGAAAAGTATACTTTGGAGGATTTGATTAAGTAATTATTTGTATAGATTGCCGCGTCGTGAGTACACTCCTCGCAATGACGGTTACAAACAAACATGCTAAAAATAACTAATTTAAAAGTTGAAGTTGAGGGGAAAGAAATTTTGAAAGGGGTGGATTTGGAAGTGGGGAAAGGTGAGGTGGTGGCACTCATGGGACCAAATGGATCAGGAAAGTCATCTCTGTCAAACACTTTGATGGGAAACCCAAACTATGAAATTACTGGCGGAGAAATAATTTTTGAAGGAAAAAATATCAATGAGATGTCACCGGATGAAAGGGCGGCTTTGGGAATATTTATGGCCTTTCAGTACCCGGTAGCCATTCCCGGGGTGACGGTCAGGGAGATGCTGATTGCCTCACTTAGGTCTCGTGGACAAGAAGTAAAAGCGATTGATGTCAAAAGACAGGTAGAAGAAATTGCCAAAGAATTAAGAATTAGTGACGACCTTTTGTCTAGAGGTATAAACGAGGGCTTTAGCGGAGGGGAAAAAAAGAAGATGGAGATACTCCAAATGAAAATTTTGCAACCCAAACTGGCTATTCTGGACGAAACAGATAGTGGACTGGATTTGGACGCGATGAACTTTGTGGCTTATGAAGTACAGAGGCAGATTGAACAAACAGGAATGTCGGTGATACTGATAACCCATTACCAAAAGATGTTGTCGCTTATCAATGTAGACAGGGTGGTAGTTTTGAAAAAAGGGTTGGTGGTAGACAGGGGAGGAAAAGAGCTGATAGAAGAATTAGGAAAGAACGGCTACAAAAAATATGAGTAGGTTTGCTAAAAAGATTGTAGAGGAGAAAAAGGGAACGGAGGGGATAGGGGATGCTTACACCTTGGGTCATTCGGATAGCTTCACGTATGCTTATAAATCGGCCAAGGGAATAAGTGAAGCCAGAATTAGAGAGATTTCGGGAATGAAAAATGAGCCAGAGTGGATGTTGGAAATTAGACTAAAAGCGTTGAAGATTTTTTTTGAGAAAGAAATGCCTACCTGGGGTGGTGATATGTCCAAGATTAATTTTGACGAAATATATTATTACCTTAAGCCTTTGGACAAGCCCGGAAAAACTTGGGATGATGTGCCGGCAGAGATAAAAGCTACTTTTGAAAAAATTGGAGTGCCTCAGGCCGAAAGAGAGGCGCTCGCGGGAGTAAAGAGCCAGTACGACTCGGAGGTAATTTATGGTTCTCTGAGAAAGAGTTTGTCAGATAAGGGCGTGGTGTTTTTGGGGATGGACGAAGGGCTTAAACAATATCCAGATTTGGTAAAAGAATATTTTGGAAAGGTAATTCCGATGGGAGACAATAAATTGGCGGCACTAAATACGGCGGCCTGGTCTGGTGGATCATTTATTTATGTTCCCAAAGGAGTGGATGTGGGATTGCCATTACAAACATATTTCCGAATCAATAGTGAGAATGCCGGTCAGTTTGAGAGGACGCTAATTATTCTTGATGAAGGATCAAATCTACACTACATCGAGGGCTGCTCCGCACCAGCTTATTCATCTGGGTCACTCCATGCGGCGGTGGTAGAAATATTTGTCAAGAAAGGGGCAAAAATGCAGTATACGACAGTCCAGAACTGGTACAAGAATGTTTACAACTTAGTAACCAAGAGAGCTTGGGTAGAAGAAGAAGGTCTGATGCGCTGGATCGATGGGAACTTGGGAAGTAAGTTGACCATGAAGTATCCATCATGTATTTTGGCAGGTAGAAAAGCCAGGGGAGAGATTCTTTCCATTGCTTGGGCTGGGGCTGACCAACATCAGGACACGGGAGCCAAGATGATTCATCTGGCACCAGAGACAACCTCGCAAATTTTGTCCAAGTCAATAAGTAAGGGGGGGGGAAGGGCAACATATCGGGGACTGGTGCAGATAAATAAAGGAGCGAAAGGGGCGAGATCTAAAGTGGTGTGTGATGCTCTGATACTGGACTCGAAATCTCGCTCGGACACCTACCCGACTAATAAAATAATGGAAAACGAGTCGACGTTGGAACACGAAGCGGTAGTGAGCAGGATATCGGAAGAGCAGCTTTTCTATTTGATGTCCAGAGGAATTTCGGAGCATGAGGCGGAGGGGATGATTGTCAATGGATTTCTTGAACCGGTAATGAGAGAGGTGCCATTTGAGTATGCCATTGAGATGAATAGATTAGTTAATTTGGAGATGGAAGGGAGCGTTGGATGAAATTTTTAATTACAAAACCGGGGAAGTATGCGTATGAGGTGATGATGGATGAGATAAATACAGAGAAGGAGCTGTTGGGAATTGTAAAAGCGGAAACCGAGGGAGATTATGAAATAAATCTGTTATCAAGACATGAAGTAGGCAAGACGAAATGCCGAGTAGAAGTCAAAGGGGTAGTGAGCAATGGAGCGAGAGTAAAAGTAAAAGGTCGAGTAAAAATAGAGAAGAATGCGGTGGGGTCGGATAGTTTTCTAGCAATGAAACTCTTGATGTTGGATAATCGAAGTTCGGCAGTGGCTGAGCCAGAGCTGGAAATTGAAAATAATGAGGTCAAAGCCAGTCACTCAGCCAGTGTAGGCAGAATTGACGAAGAGCAACTGTTTTACTTAGCCACTCGCGGAGTTTCTAAATCTGAAGCAGAAAAGTTAATAATTAAGGGCTTCTTGGGGGTAGAATAAGTTATGTTTGACGTACAGAAAATTAGAGAGGATTTTCCGATTTTGAAGCGGAAGATTAATGGGATGGATTTGGTGTATTTGGATAGTGGGGCGACGAGCCAAAAGCCGGAGAGTGTGCTGAAAGCCATGGATGATTATTACCGGAATAACAATGCCAATATTCATCGAGGGGTCTATGACATGTCAGTAGAGTCAACCAGAATGGTGGATGAGGCACGAATTAAGATGGCGAAGTTTATCGGGGCTAGGACGGAAGAAGTAATTTTTACCAGGAATGCGAGCGAGTCGCTTAATTTGGTGATGTACTCGTGGGGGAAGAAAAATATCAAGGAGGGGGATGCGGTCTTGGTCACTCGCCTTGAGCATCACTCGAATTTTGTACCTTGGCAGGTGCTGTGCAAAGAAAAAAAGGCTGAGTTTAGAGTTTGGGATGTGGATGGGGAGGGAAGATTGGTGGACGAGATTGCCACGACCCGCCAGGGCGGGTCTCGCAATGACGGGAGGGTGAAACTTTTTGCTTTGACGGGGGCGAGTAATGCGATTGGGACTCTGGTGGATATTAAGAAGATGGTGGAGATGGTGAAGAGTAAGAATCCTGGGGTGGTGGTGGTTTTGGATGCGTCGCAGATGGTGCCGCACATGAAAGTAGATGTAACTAAGTTGCCAGTAGACTTTGTGGCCTTTTCGGGACACAAAATGCTGGGGCCAACGGGGGTTGGGGTGTTGTGGGGGAAGCGGGAAATTTTAAACAAAATGGAACCATTTTTGTATGGCGGAGACATGATTGGGGAAGTGGGGATGGAAAGTACGACTTGGGGAGAGTTGCCGAATAAGTTTGAAGCGGGAACACCGGACATTGCCGGAATAATTGGCTTGGGGGTGGCGGTAGATTATTTGGAAAGTTTGGGGATGGATAAGGTCAGAGAGCATGAAAAAGAGTTGATTGGATATGCTTTGGAGAAGTTTAAGAAATTGGGAGACTTGGTAACAGTATACGGAGTAGATAATGTGGAGGAGAGAGGCGGGGCTTTGGCGTTTAACGTAAAAGGAGTGCATGCCCATGACGTGGCACAGGTGTTGAATAACTTTGGGATTGCAGTACGGTCTGGTCAGCATTGTGCAGCCCCCCTAGTAACTAGTTTTGGAGTGCCGGCGATGGTGCGAGCGACTTTTTATATTTACAATACTAAAGAAGAAATTGATTACTTAGTAGAAAAATTAAAAGAAGTATCAAAAGTGTTTATTTAAAATGGACTACAAGGATGAAATAATTGATCACTACAAGAACCCGAGGAATTTTGGGGAGATGGAGGGGGCGGATGTGACCATAAATGAGGCGAATGCGTCATGTGGAGATGTGGTACAGATACAAGTGAAGATGGAGTTGGATCCCCGCATTCGCGAGGATGACAAGGAGGCAGGAGAGAAAATTATTGAGGAGATGAAGTGGAGGGGGGTGGGGTGTGCGATATCAACGGCGGCGGCTAGCATGCTTTCGGAGAAAGTAGTGGGAATGGATAAGAAAGACTTGGAAAAATTGGGAGAAACAGGGATAATAAAGATGTTGGGGGGAGAGATAAACCCGGGTAGAATGAAATGTGCCATGCTCGCTTATCGTGGGTTATTAAAAATGTTTGATATAAATTAACTGGATTGCCACAGCACTTCGTGCTTCGCAATGACAAAAATGTATGAATGATTGGAAGTTGATTTTGAAAGTGATTGGGGGGAGCGCCTTACTCCTTTTTGTGGTGATCTTTGGACTGTCAAAGATGGCCAGTCCGGATAGTACCTTAAAAGTAGACGAAAAAGTATTGTTGGATGGAGCAAGATTTATTAAAGAAAATGGGGAAATTAAGGTGACAGTGGTGAATTTTTCGGATATGCAGTGTCCGGCTTGTAAAGCGGCCGATATCCAAACCAGAGAACTGTTTAATAAACCGGGAGTAAAGATCGTGACGAGACTTTTTCCCCTGCCGGCCAACTTACACCCTTATGCGTTGATTTCAGCTAAAGCGGTCGAAGCCGCTAGAATTTTGGGAAAAGGATGGGAGATGATGAATATTCTGTATGACAAACAAGCAGAGTGGTCGGCAGTGGACAAACCGGAAGAAAAATTTGCCGAGTATGTAAAGAGTCTGGGATTGGATGAAAAAATATTTTTGGAAATGTTAGGTTCAAAAGAGGTGGAGGACAATGTTCGAAGAGACGCCGATTTGGCGGCTTCACTAAGACTTTCCGGAACTCCAACATTTTTTGTCAACGGAGAGCAGGTGGGGGCGCCATTTGTAGTGGGAAAGGTTAAGGAACTTTTGGGAGAAAAGCCATGATTAATATACCGATACTGACAGTGACGGCTTTGGCCAATGGTTTGAACCCTTGCGGGGTCGGAATGTTGATTACTTTTTTGGGATACTTACTGGTATTTGGTAGAAAAGGAAGAGACAGGAGTTGGTTGTTAAAAACAGGAATGATTTACATTGGCAGTGTTTTCGTGACCTACCTTGTTTTGGGACTGATGTTTTATCAGGTAGCTTTTTATATGCAGAGGTGGTGGTTGGCGGGAGTGTTCAAACAAATTCTTGGAGGCGTGATTGTTGTCGTCGGACTAATACAGTTGAAAGATGTGTTTTGGCAAGATTCACCCTTCCATCTGAGAATGCCAAAGATGGGTTTTGAAAAGATAAATAAATTGATGGCCAAGACCAGTGCCGGAGTGACAGTGTTGATTGGAGTATTAACTACGATCTTTGCCACCCCATGTATGCTACCACTCTATGTGGGAACGACGGCCGTGATTGCCAGATCGGGACTGCCCATGATGTCGGTGCTTGGTTATTTTCTATATTACAACTTGGTTTTTATTATGCCGCTGATAATAATCTTGATAGTAATGGTTGGGGGAAAACAGGTGGTGGAGATGAAGGAGTGGGAACATAAAAATACTGCTTGGATGAGATTTGTTTTGGGAGCGGCTTTGGTGGTGATGGGAATAATAATATTTCTTAGATAAATGTCTCCAAAAAAACTAATCGGGAAGGTTGAGTTTAGGGAAAATTTGGCCGGACAAAATTATCTGGTTCGAATCGGATTTGACGAAAAAGTAGATTTTACTCCAGGGCAGTATGTCAGCCTGAAAGTAAATAGCGAGGGCTTGAGACGGTCTTACTCGGTGGCCAGTTTGCCGGGAGGAAAAAACATTGAGGTGTTGGTAGATGTAAGCCCAATGGGGGTGGGATCGAAGTATATCCTGAGTCTCAAAGTCGAAGATGAAGTGGAAGTGTTGGGATTTTTGGGTAGGTTTACCATCGACCCCCTGAAGTTATCTGAGGCAAAACATTTGCTGTTTTTGGCTACCGGAACAGGAATTGCTCCCTTTAGACCAATGATCGAGGATGTGCTATACAAAAAACGCTTTAGAGGCGAAGTGAGATTGGTTTGGGGAGTGCGACATGAAACGAATCTTTACTGGCTTAAAGAAATGGATAATATAAATCGCGATTATGACAATTTTAAATTTGATATTGTGATATCTCAACCGTCGGAGGATTGGCCTGGATTTAGGGGTCACTTGGGAGGGTTGGTGAACGATCTGACACAAGATTGGGATAAGAGCCTGGTATATCTTTGTGGTTCACGCGAAATGATTATCGAGATGGAAAAGGGGTTGAAAGAGAAAGGGGTGCCTGAAAAGCAAATTCATTACGAGAAGTATTACTGATGATGATTGAAGAAAAAATTCGTGAGGCTTTGAAAAAGGTAATTGATCCGGAACTAGGGGTAAGCATAGTTGAACTGGGTCTTATTTACGATGTCCGATATGAAGCAGGGGAAGCAGAGATTGAGATGACCCTGACGAGCCCAGGGTGTCCACTGGCGCCGGTAATTGATAAGAAAGTGAGAGAGGCTATGAAGGAAGTGCCGGAAGTTAAAAACGTCACCGTAGAACTGGTGTGGGATCCACCTTGGAATACCGGAGCGATGTCGGAAGAGCTAAGGGCGGAGCTGGGGATTGACTAAATCCCTCTCCCCGCCAACGGCGGGGCTTCTCCCTTTGACAAGGGAGATGTTAAGATTAGGTTATGCGAGTGATAATTGGGGCGGATCATGGAGGGTTTGAGATGAAAGAAAAGGCCAAGGTGTGGCTTGGCGAAATGATGGGCCTGCAAGGACAGTCCTTGCAGGTGGTGGATGTGGGAAGCGAGAGGCTTGATCCGGATGATGATTATGTCGATTATGCCATGAAGGCAGTTTTGGAAATGAAGGAAGATGATCGATTGGTTTTGTTTTGTCGGAATGGGATGGGGATGGCTATAACGGCTAATAAACGAAAGGGAGTGAGATGTGGATTGGGGTTTGGGTTGGAAGCGGTGCGCAAGGGGCGAACGGATGATGATATCAATGCCTTGGCGATACCCGCAGACTATTCAACTGATGAGGTAGTAAAAGAAATGGTGAAAATATTCTTGACAACCGAGTTTAGTAAGACAGAGAGATATAAAAATCGTTTAGAAAAACTTGGTAAACTAGAAGCAATATGGTCACAATAGTACCGGCAATTCTGGAAAAAGACATTACCGCCTTTGAGGAAAAACTGAAAAAGGTCTGGGGAATAACCAAGAGAGTCCAGATGGATATAATTGACGGAAAGTTTGCACCAACAGAGACGGTGATACCGGAGATACTACTTAATATAGACACGGTGGTAGATTTTGAAGGCCACCTCATGGTGGAAAAACCGGAAAACTGGGTGGAGAGATGCGCGGCGGCGGGTATGACGGCGCTATATGGCCAGGTAGAAAAAATGGCAGATAGAGCTAAGTTTGTGGCTGATACAGAGTTTGCCGGAATGAAGGCGGGTTTGGCATTTGACATTGAGACTCCCTTGGATGGTTTGGAGGAGATAATTAACGATCTGGATGGAGTATTGCTGATGGGTGTAAAAGCGGGTAGCCAGGGAATACAGGAATTTGACGCGCGAGTGCTTACTAAGATCAAGAAAGTGAGAGCGATGAGTGAATTTGTGACCATTGTGGTTGACGGCGGGCTGAACGTAGCAAATATTAAAAAGTGTTTGGCGGCTGAGTGGGCGGAAGAGATTGCCGAAGATAAGTTTGAAAAAAGTTTCTTAGGAATGGAGTTTGTGGTGGGAAGTGATTTGTTTGAGTCGGAAAATGTGCAAGAGAAGTTAAACAAATTGGAAAGTTTGGGGGTGGAAAAATGACATTCAGGAACTTGAAAGCGGTGACTGTTTTTGGATTTGCGGATTGTCAGCCAGCCGATCTTTTATATAAAGAAACGGTGGAGGTAACCAGGCTTTTGGCTCAGAATGGACTGGAAATCGTTAATGGAGGAGGCCCTGGAGTGATGAGAGCGGCCACGGATGGAGCTCATGAAGGAGGTGGGGTGGCTTCGGTCGCCACGTTTTATCCAAAGTTTATCGAAAATTTTGAAGGAAAAGATCCGCAAAATAAAGCGGATAAAGAGATCATCATGAATAACTATGTCGATAGAACTATGAAACTCTTGGAGCTCGGTGATGCTTACGTCATCTTTAATGGGGGGACTGGAACTTTGTCAGAGCTAGGGATGGCCTGGGGACTGGCTTATTTATATTTTGGCCATCATAAACCGTTGATTTTGTACGGTGGTTTCTGGTATCCGATAATTGAGGAATTGGTTAAGAATATGAGAATCGGTTCCAGACCGGGAGCTTTGAGAGTTTATAAAATAGCGACCACGCCGGAACAAGTTTTGGAGTACCTGAAAGAGTTTGATTTGGAAATGCCCCCACGGACGGAGATAAAGGATGACTTGAGCGGAGAGAAAGCGTTTATCGAGTAGGCGGGGATTGCTTCAGCTCGAATACGAGATTCGCAATGACGACTGTTGTAAGATAAATTGTGGACTATATTAGATTGCAAGATAAGGCGAATGAGATAAGGGTTGAGGTAATAAAAATGTTGGTGGAGGCGGGGACGGGTCATCCGGCCGGTGCGTTGGGGTCGGCCGATTTTTGGACATTATTGTATTTAGGCGGACTGATAAAGATTTATCCTCAAGATCCGTGGAATGAAGAGAGAGATAGAGTGGTTTTGTCGGCGGGGCACTATTGTCCGGTACTGTACGCAGTTCTGGCCGAAGCGGGATTTTTTCCGAAAGAAGAGCTTTCGAGTTTACGAAAAATTGATAGTAGATTACAAGGGCATCCGGTGGCACGAATGTTACCTGGGATAGAAAATAGCAGTGGCACACTAGGCCAAGGAATAAGTGTAGCAGTGGGAATGGCGCTGGCGGCTCGAATGGATAAAAAGAAAAACAGGATAATTTGTTTCATGGGAGATGGTGAACAAAATGAAGGACAGGTTTGGGAAGCATACATGAGCGCGGCAAAGTATAAATTGTCAAACCTAACTGTGGTGGTAGACAGAAATAATATCCAGATAGATGGACACACTGAGGACGTGATGCCACTGGAGAATTTTGGAGAAAAATTGCGAGCCTTTGGGTTGGCAGTGATAGAAGTTGACGGACATAATATGGGAGAGATAGAAACGGCAATGAATAGAGCGAGGGTGACTTTTGAAAAGCCGACGACAATAATTTTGCATACCATTCCAGGAAAAAATGTTGGTTTTATGGAGAATGATTATGCCTGGCATGGCAGGGCACCGGGCATGGGAGAGACGGTGCAGGCCCTGATAGAGTTAAAAAAGATCAGGACGCTAGAAGGGAGGGTCCTTAATGACTAATAAAACTCAAAAAATCAAAAACTCAAAATGTTGAATAACGAATATAATTTGGTGGAGGATTGGAGCAAGTTGGAGAAAAAGCCGATGCGGGATGGGTATGGAGAGGCGATGGTGGAGATGGCCAGGAAAAAGACTGAGGTGGTGGTCTTGATAGCCGATTTGCTGGAAAGCTTGAAATTGGAAGAGTTTAAAAAAGAGTTTCCGGAAAGATTAATTGAAGTGGGAATACAAGAACAGAATATGATGGGGATCGCCGGAGGCTTGGCCTTGTCGGGCAAGATTCCGTTTGTAAATTCTTTTGCCTGTTTTAGTCCGGGGAGGAATTGGGAACAGTTACGGATCTCGGTCTGTTTGACAAAAAATAATGTAAAGGTGATAGGCGGACACGCGGGATTTGGGAATGGGGCCGATGGAGCCAATCAGCAAAGTTTTGAAGACATGGCGATCACAAGGGTGTTACCGAACATGACAGTATTGGCACCGGCGGACTACGAGCAAGTAAAAAAAGCAGTTTGGAGAATGGTAGAGTTGGAGGGGCCGATTTATATGAGGATGACAAAACCGGTGAGAGAAGTAATGACCACTAGAACAACTCCCTTTGAAATCGGGAAAGCGCAAGTGTTTCGCGAAGGTAAGGATATAACCGTGTTTGCTTGTGGAGCAATGGTTTATGAGGCTATGATGGCGGCCAAAGAGCTGGCGGGGACAGTAGAGGTGGAAGTAATAAATGTCCACACAATAAAACCGCTAGATGCTGAGGCAGTCGTAAGATCGGCCAGAAAAACCGGAAAAGTGGTGACGGCAGAAGAACATTCGATAATTGGAGGTTTGGGAAGCGCGGTGGCAGAAGTATTGGGCGAAAATTTTCCGGTACCGATGAGGCGAGTGGGAATGCGAGATGCTTTTGGAGAAAGTGGAGAGCCGGAGGAGCTAATGAAAAAATATGGTTTGACAAAAAAAGAAATAATTAAAGAAATAAAAATACTAGTAAATAAAAATGAGTAGTATCGAGAAAAATGGGAAGGTGATGCTGTTGGCTTATGACCAAGGACTGGAACATGGGCCGATCGATTTTGATGACAAGAGTGTGGACCCTGCTTATATTATGGAGATAGCAAAAAATGGCTACTTTACTGGTGTGGTTTTTCAGGAGGGAGTGGCGGCCAAGTATTATCAAAAAGAAAGCGGCGTACCACTGATTGTTAAACTAAATGGAAAAACTTCTTTTCAAGGCGAAGAACCGTTGTCCCTCCAACTTTGTACAGTAGAGAAGGCGGCGGAACTGGGAGCGGTGGGAGTGGGATACACAATATATGTGGGAAGTGAGCATGAAGAACAGATGTTGGTGGAGTTTTCCAGAATAGAAGATGAGGCTCATGCCAGAGACATGATCGTAATTGCCTGGATGTACCCTAGAGGAAAAAAAGTCGCCGGTAGAGAGTCGGAGCGGGACGTAGTCGCTTATGGGGCCAGAATGGGGATGGAATTGAATGCCGACTTGGTAAAAGTGCCCTATACCGGGGACGTGGATAGCTTTAATTGGGTGGTGCGGGCGGCAGGAAAGACTGGAGTGCTGGCCCAGGGAGGTAAAAAAGTTGATTGGGAAAACCTGAACACAGAAGTTGCCGGAGCAATGAAAGCCGGAGCCAGGGGTATTGCGATTGGCAGAAACATCTGGCAGGATCCGAATCCAAATGAAATTTCAAAAAAATTATCAGAACTGGTGTTTAAATAATTTATGCAAAAGGTGGTTGTGATTGGGGCGGCGGTGATGGATGTGCTGTTGAAGTCCAACGGTTTAAAGGTAGTTAAAAGTCATGAGGTGCCTGGTGGGGTGGCGATGTGTGAAATGATTGGGGGAAAGCTGGAAGCTGAGGAAAGTCTGGTGACTAGCGGCGGCGGAGGGACAAACGTGGCGGTGGCTCTCCACAGATTGGGAGAAGCGGTGAAGATGATTTCCCGTATAGGGAGTGACGATTTGGGAGAGGTGATGATTAAACAACTAGAACGAGAAGGGGTAGACCTATCTATGTTGCAAAAAGGAGAAGGGAAGACGGGAGTCTCGGTGGTGCTGGTATCTCCGGATGGAGGAAGATCGATCGTGACGTACAGAGGAGAAAGTGGACTAATAGATTCAAGGGAGATTGATTGGGAAGAAATGAAAAAGGCGGACTGGATTCAGATTTCTTCGCTTGGCGGGGAGATGAATTTTTTGGAGGATATAGTAACCTTTGCTATGACCAGTGGCATAAAGATTGGGGTTAATCCTGGTAAAAAAGAACTGGAACAAAAAGGGAGACTGCTAAAACTATTGCCTAAATTTGATCTCTTTAATATTAATCGAATGGAAGCGAGTCTTTTGTTGGGAGTAGATTATGAAGACGAGAAGGAGATGGTGAAAAAAATGGCCGATATGGGAGCAAAGGGACTGTCGATTACCGATGGGAAGAGAGGGGCGAGTGTGGTGGTAAACAGAAGGTGGTTAAAAATGGAAGCTTTTTCGGTAAAATCGGTTGATGATACCGGGGCTGGCGATGCGTTTGTGAGCGGAGTGGTATCGGGAATACTACAGTATCGGAACCCAGAAGATTTTTTGAAGATGGGACTGGCTAATGGCGGGAATAAAGTAACTAAACTGGGGGCTAAAGATGGACTCTTGTATAAAGATGAGATGGAGGGGTGGATGAAGAAGAAGCTTAAGATGGTGGAGGAAATTGTTTAATAAAAAATTTCGCCTCTCGACCGAATTCCTTTGTGGAAACCACAGTCCGTCTCACCAGCGTTCGTCGGCTGTTTTAGCCTCGTCACAAAACCCCGTAGTAACGGGGACCATGCTTTTGTGACTCCGGATAATTTCCTAAAGGAACACGGTCTGCGGCGCCTTTTTTGATTAGAACGCAATGAGGGAACGTCTTTGTGGTTAAATGAAGGTATGGGAAAGCCGAAGATTTTTGTAACACATATATATTTGGAGAAGTTTTTGGAAAGACTGAAGGAGAAGTATGAAGTAGTTGTTTGGAAAGATAAGAACATCACGAGAGAAGATTTGCTGATTGGGGTAAGGGGGGCGGTGGGGATTATTTCCCTGTTGACCGAAAAAATTGATGGTGAAGTGATGGACAGCGCCGGTACGCAACTTAGGGTGATCAGTAACTATGCGGTAGGCTTTGACAATATTGAGGTAGAAGCAGCTACCAAAAGAGGAATTTGTGTGACAAATACTCCGGGAGTATTGACCGAGTCGGTGGCTGAAGAAGTCATCGCTTTTGTTTTGGTTTTATTTAGAAGGATAGCTGAAGGTGACAGATTTGTTCGGGCGGGAAAGTACAAAGGGTGGGAGCCGGACTTGCTACTGGGTACCGGAATTAAAGATAAGACGATGGGGATAGTGGGTCTCGGGAGGATTGGACGGTGGACGGCCAGGATGGCCAGAGCCTTGGGAATGAAAGTAATCTATTTTAACCGTCACCGAGATGAGGAGTTTGAGGAAGAGTATGGGGTGACTTATCATTCGTTTGTCCAGCTTTTAGAAAAAGCCGATGCGGTGAGTCTGTCAGTACCCCTGACAGATGAGACCAGACATTTGATTGGCGAGAGGGAACTGAAACTGATGAAACCATCGGCGATTCTGATAAACACCTCGAGAGGCCCGATAGTCGATCAGGAAGTTTTGATAAAAGCCTTGAAGGAAAAATGGATTGCCGGAGCAGGGCTAGATGTTTTTGAAGATGAGTCACAAGTCCCTGAAGCCTTAAGGGCTTTGCCTAATACAGTTTTGACACCGCATACCGCTTCGGCCACGATCGAAACAAGAATCGCCATGGCTAGAATAGTAGTGGATAATGTGACTGACGCGATTGAGGGAAGACAGCCTTTGTGTCTCGTGAATCCTGATGTTTGGAAGGAGAAAAAAGACTAGCATGAAAGACTTGGACGCAGAGCTTGAACTGCCGATGGACGAAGATGAAAATGTCGGCGATGGTTTGGGAAAAAAGAGATCAAGAAGAAAAAGATCTAAAGAAGAGAGAGTGGCGGAAAGAAGGGTGGTCTTTTGGACATTTCTGATAATTGTAGGAGCCACGATCTTTTTTTGGTTGTGGCCAAGACTTCGAGGAGAGAAGATGATAACCCCTTCCTCCGGTGGATCACAAAAAATTGACTCTCCAAAATCGGGATGGAAGAATTATGTGGAGTATAAACTGTAAATGACGTCATCGCGAGCGAAGCGTGGCGATCCAGAGGGGATGGATTGCCACAGCTCGAGTACGAGATTCGCAATGACGATAGGTGTTTAGAGGATTTGGGGGGTGGGAGATTGAGATGGGGAGGGAGATGGGGTAGCATTTAGTCTTCTTTGAATATCGGCTGGATCGCAAGCCTTTTTGGGTTCGGTACCTTTGACAAAGTAATCAACCCTGGTAGGACAACCCGTGCACGTAAGTGTACCGGTAAGAATGCAAATGGGTACCTTGATAAGATTTTCCGGTGGCGTAAAACTTTTGGGTTCATGGTTTTTTTCCAGAATGGTGTTGAATACCTTGGCCCAGATAGGAGAAGCACCGGTGATACCGGAGGCTATTTTAGACATGGGTGAGCTGTCATTGTTACCGACCCAGGTAGCCACCAGGAAATTTTCCGTAAAACCAATGGCCCAGTTATCCTTTAGATCATTGCTGGTACCGGTCTTGACGGCAACCTTGGCCGACTTGATGTTGAGAACTGAGTTTGCCCCGAACGCCGCGCTTCTGGCACCGTTGTCACTGAGAATGTCGGAAACAAGATAGGCGGTGGTTGGAGACAAATTGCGTTTGGGAGTGCAAATAACTTCTTCGGCATTGACAACAGTGTCACCGCCGGCGAGATTTTTTTGATTAGGGCAGGAAACTAGCTTAAGAAGTTCACCGGTATTTTTTTCTACTTTTAAGATAGTGCGGAGAGGAGTAGTGATACCTTGGTTGGCGAAAGTTGAGTAAGCAGTGGCGAGATCGGTCATCTTGACTTCAAGACTGCCGAGCGCAATTGAAGGCCCGAACCTTCCCGGATCGTTCCAGGTGGTGATACCAAGTTTTTTAGCAAAATCGGCGAAGTTGCTGACGCCATTTTGCAGAAGGATGAGAACAGAGGGAACATTGTATGAACTGGCCAACGCCTGACGAAGAGTGATGGTGCCGTGAAATTTGCCATCGTAGTTTTTGGGCGTCCAAACTTCATTACCCGAAAGACGGACAGTAACGGGACGGTCTTCGATGATGTTGGCCGGGCTGTGACCTTTTTCAAAATAGAGAGCGTAGTTTAAGGGTTTGATGGAGCTTCCCGGCTGGCGAGAGGCTGTGGTCAGGTTAACTTGACCGTTTTCCTTCAAATTAAAATAATCCTTTGAACCGACCATGGCTAAAACCTCACCGGTTTTAGGATTGGTGACCAAAGCAGAGCCATTGGAAACATTTAGACTTTTAATTTTCTGAACTTCTTCGGTGACAATCTTTTGAATACGATCTTGAAGATCAGTATCGAGAGTCGTGTAAACTTTTAAACCACCCTGAGTAACCATACTTTCTCCCAATTGGTCTACCAGTAGACTTTTGACGAGCATCACAAAATGAGGTGCTTTAATCTCAATTTTAGCGGACTTAAAGTCGATTTTTTCTTCGATAGATTTGTCTAAATCCGTCTTAGTAATTAAACCATCTTTGAACATTTGGTGTAGAACCCACTGTTGACGGGTGTGAGCCAGTTCCGGTTGGTCTCCAAAGGGAGAGTATTTGCTGGGGGCTCTGGTGAGTCCGGCCAGAAAAGCCGCTTGGGCCAGATCCAAGTCTTGGGAATCGATGTCAAAGTACTGACGGGAGGCCTCTTGGATGCCATAGGCCGGACCACCAAAACCAACCTGATTGAGATACATCTCAAAAATTTTATCCTTAGAGAAGAGATGTTCTGTTTTGATAGCCAGAATAATTTCTTTGACTTTTCGGGTGATAGTTTTTTCCGGTGTGAGAATGGTGTTCTTAATTAATTGTTGTGTGATAGTAGAGCCACCTTCGAGTTTATCGTCGAAAAGATTTTTATAAATAGCCCTAAAAAGTCCCGGTAGTGAGAAGCCGTTGTGGGAATAAAAATCCTTGTCTTCGGCGGCGAGAAAAGCATTTTTGACGTGCTGAGGAAGAGAGTCTAAGGAAACCAGAGTTCGGTTTTCATCTTTGTAGATTTTGTATAGCAGAACACCGTTTCGATCAAGAATTTGGGTAGTTAATTTTGAAGGGTATTGAGAAAGTTGTTTGGGGTCCGGTAAGCCACGGAAAATTTCAAAGTAGAGAATGAATGAGAGGACGGTCAGAGATAACAGAAAAAAAAGATAACGTTTGGATGGTATGAGATTGCCACGTCGAGTACTCCTCGCAATGACGATATGGGTGAGTTTGGGGAGTGTGAAATGGGGGAGTCGAAGAGAGAGGAGTTTTTCGAACAAAAGGATGATAAAGCCGACAAAAGAAACGAAAAGGATTAGCAGGCTGAAGACAGGACGACCAACTAATAAAAAAATGTTTAATGGGTGGTCGTTTTTCTTTATACCCATGATTGTAAGGCTGAGAGGTAAAAAAAACTAGAGGGTAGAAATGTTTTTTATCGGCTCCCATATCTCTCCGAAGGGGACTTCATAGCCGAGTGCCCAGATGGCCACCCCTCCAAGATTGGCGGATTTTACCAGTTTAATCTTTTGTTTGAGGGACTCTGAATTTTCAAAATAAACCTGATGTATCTCCTCACCTTTTTCAAACACCAAATAGGGACTAAGAGTGGTTTGAGACCACATGGCCGAGAGCGAGGATATTTTTGAATCAGAAAACAACGATTGAATCCGAGAATAACTAGCCAACGAACCCGTGCCGGAATAGGCGTTGGCCAAAAAATCCTTCCCGGCAGTTTGCCATTCATAACCATAAAAAGGGATTCCCAGAATAATCTTTTCCGGTGGCACAATTTTGGTAATTTGTGAAAGATGGGAGATGATATCTTGATCAAGACAGGGGAGACTTTGCTGATGATTACATTTTCCCGTTAAGGGAGCGACCGGACCGGCCTGAGACGATGACTTACGAGAATAATCATAGGCCATGACGATAAATCGGTCAACGATTGGAGCAAGACCGGTGAGATCCCAAAGGCGATCCTTGGTGGCCGTATCGGCAAAGATATCAACATCAATTTGGCAGTTCTGGTTTTGGTTTCGGCAAGCGTTTTTTAAATTTCTGATGAAGGTGACAAAACTTGCTCTGGTTATAATTTCAGGTTTCCCGACATATTCAAAATCTACGTTAATGTCATCAAAGTTCTTTTCTTGGTATATGTCCATGATGGAGTTGATGGCTGTTTTTGAGTTAGATTGATTGTCCAGTATTGACTCGATTAACTCCGGATCCATGGCGGTGACCGTCAGGACGGTTTTTTGACCGAGAAGTTTTGATTGGTAAAGAAGTTTTTCGACGGTGTTCGAATTTAATTTATTCCACCCGGGTTCTTGTTCTTTTTTGGAATTGATTTTATTTATAGTGCCATCCGGATTGAGATCTATGGCGAAGTAGGCAAGATGAGTGAGATAATTGATGTTTAGTTCGTTAGCATATTTACTGTTCCAGTAAGGGAAAAACCCATAAATGATTTTTGGAGATTTTGAAGCGGCGGAGTGACCGGTAATGACGTCTATCAGGGCAATGGGGCTGACCAGGGGAAGAGTGCTTTGCCAAACTACATAAATAGTAATGGTGATGAGGGAAAGTCCAAGGACAAAGAGGATGGCTCTAATTTGGCTGAGCATTTTCTAGGATTGGGGTTGGCAAGTAGTTTGACGGGGTAACACTTTTTGACTGGAATTTGGAGTAGTCAACGATGGTTTGTGGCCATTGTATGTGTCCTTTGTCATCTACGGGATAGGCGCAGTCTAGACAAAAATCATAAGTAAAAGGATCAGAAACGACAGTGTGTTCTTCTAAGTCACGGTCGACCGTTTCATCTCCGGGTAGAACAGGATATTTATCAGACCGTCTGACCCAAACCTGTTTCTTGGTGAGATAATTATTTTGGCTTAGAGGAAGAACACCGTCGATAAAATATTCCGAATGAGATTCGCACTGATTTTCTTGTTGGGCCAGAAGACCGGTTAGATTGCAAACTTGGAAGTTGGTGACTAACTCTGGTTTTGACAGTGGCTTGTCTTTGATGTTTTGAAGTACTTTTTTCATAATGGTATTCCAGATAGGAGAAGCGCCGGTGACGCCTGAGGCGACATAACTCATGGAGGAGTTGTCATTGTTACCGACCCAAGTGACGGCCAAATAATCCGGCGTATAGCCTATGGTCCAGTTGTCCTTGAGGTCGTTGGTGGTACCGGTTTTGACGGAAACGGTATGCCCCGGAATAACCAGTTTGCTGGTAGCTCCAAAAGCGGCTGAGCGGGCACCGTTGTCGGCTAAGATATCAGAAATAATAAAGGTGACTTCTTGTGGAAGAGTAACTCTGGGGTCGGTGGGAAGAAGGTTTTGTATTTGATTTTGCTTCCCAAAATCGGTCCAGTTTAAAGGCATGACAGAAACTAAGTTTGCCGTTTTCTCCGGCTGGAATTCTTCGAGAACTTGACCGTCGAAAGTCTCAACTTTTAAAACGGAAACAAGGGGTACAGTAACACCCCGATTAGCAAAAGTGCCAAAAGCTTTGGCCATATCAAACATGGTTACCTCTCCACCCCCAAGGGTAAGGGAGAGACCGTATTGACTGGAGTCCGTCCAGGAGGAAATTCCCATAGCAGAGGCAGTAGCAATGAAGGAGGCGTTGCCATTGAGAGCCAGTTGTTTGACGGCCGGAATGTTGAGGGAGCTGGCTAGTGCTTGACGCATAGAAACCGGTCCACGGAAGGTATTGTCGTAATTTTTGGGACAGTACTGTTTTTGGCCGGAAACATTAAAACAAGTAGGCAGATCGAGATAGGTGGTACTGGTTGGCCAGCCATTTAGAAGTCCGGTGGCATAGTTTATGGGTTTAATTGAAGAACCTGGTTGGCGCTGGGAAGTGACCACGTTTACTTGGCCATCAATATCATCATCGTAGTAATCTTTGGAACCAACAAGGGCCAGAATTTCTCCCGTGTTGGGGTGAGTAACGATGGCGGCGCCGTTGCTGATTTTTAACTTGGCAATTTTTTTCATTTCAGCCGAAAGTGAAGCTTGGACGTAGTTTTGTAAATCAAGGTCCAAAGTGGTGGTGACTTTTAGTCCACCCAAGTTAACTTTATCCTCGCCATATTTTTGAACTAGACTGTCGCGAACCATAAGAGAAAAATGTGGACCGTTGATAGAGATATTTTTTTTGATAAAGTTAAGCTTTTCTATTTTAGCCGCTTCCAGCTGATCAGAGGTTAGGTAACCATCTTCAAACATTCGACGAAGGACTTCGTGTTGACGATTGATGGCCAACTCCGGTTTGGCTCCGAAAGGAGAGTATCGAGTGGGAGATTGAGGTAGGCCGGCCAGTAAAGCAGACTCGGCTAAATTAAGGTCTTTGGCTGATTTACCAAAATAAGTCTTGGCCGCCGTTTCTATACCATAAACCGTGCCTCCATAGGGGGCGTGATTAAGGTAAAGTTCCAAAATTTGCTCTTTGTTGTAATAAATTTCCGTGACTAAGGCAAGGATGGCTTCTTTGATTTTCCGGGTGATGGTTCGGCGAGGATCCGAGAGGAGCGAATTTTTAACTAATTGTTGGGTAATGGTGGAACCACCCTCCAGCCTTTTACCAGTCAAGGTTTTAAAAGCGGCTCGGATAATGGCGATAGTGTCCAGACCGTGGTGTTTATAAAAATTTTTATCTTCGATAGCGATGGTGGCTTGTTTGACAGAGTCGGGAATATTTTTGGAGGAGATGGGCGAGCGGCGGATGTCGGAGTAGACCTCATAAAGGAGTTGGCCGTTTCGATCAAGGATTTTGGTACTAATGGGAGCCGGGGTTTTGACTAGTTTGGCAGGATTGGGAATATCTTTTAGTAGAAAAAATAAAAAAATTAGAAATAAGCCGGAAAAAATTAACACCAGACTTAAAGGCGTGGGGCGGTATTGAAGAAGTTTCTGGCGGGTGATGAGCATAGTTAGGTCATTATACTGGTATGTTAGTATTTAAAGATGAGACGGCTTTGGTACTACTATTTATACCTATTAATTGTTTGGGGGAGTTTCAGATATTTTGTCCGCTTGCCAGACGTTATTGAAGAACTTTGGTTTAAACCCTTGATTTGGCTAGTGCCTTTGTTTTGGTGGAGCTTATCGCTTTCCACCAAACTGGTAATGTTCGGAAAAGATTGGTTTCGTTCAATGGTCTGGGGAGTTTTTGTGGGAGCTTTGTATTTTGGACTGATTAGAAGGTTTAATTTTAATGGAGAGATTGGCAATCTGAATATGATGGGAGTGGCTTTGGCGACAGCGGTGACCGAAGAGCTAACCTTTAGTGGTTTTGTAGCCGGGTATCTGGAAAAAATTCAAAAGGGGAGATGGATTAACTTGTTGATGGTAGGCCTGATGATAGCAGTCATAAGATTGCCAATATTGTTGGTTGTTTATCGTTTGGGACTAATAGACTTGGTTGGCGTAATATTCTTCGCCGGTGCGAGTGGAATAATAAACGCTTGGATAAGAATACGGACAGGGAATGTGACCGGTTCGATTTTGGCGAGGTTGGGGATGAATCTCGCCGTATTGGGATAAATTGGGGGTTGACATACTAAGGGTGGTGGATAAAGATGAAAGTCAACACTAAATATTGTGTTTCTTATGAACTGTCCATATTGCTCTAATGAAGATTCGGCCGTCCTGGAAAGTCGGGGTCTGCCGGAGGATGTGGGGGTACGAAGGAGAAGACGGTGTAAAAAGTGCGATAAACGGTTTACGACCCACGAGACGGTGGTGAAGATAGATCTCAGAGTAATAAAAAAGAACGGTCGAGTAGAGCAGTACGATAGAGAAAAACTTTTGAAGGGTATTGGGAAAGCGTGTTATAAACGAAAAGTAACAACAGAAGAAATTGAAAATTTGGTGGATGAAGTGGAGTGCAAGATGCTAAATAGGCGGACGGTAGAAATTAAGTCCAGCGAGATAGGTAAGATGGTTCTTAATCGGCTGAAGAGATTGGATGAGCTCGCCTATATGCGATTTGCCAGTGTTTACCTGGATTTTCACAATGCCGATGATTTTAAGCAGTTTGTTTTGATTGCCCGTAAATTACCAATTAATTAAGCAGAAAATGAAAAATAAAAAGAAGGTGCAAGTCAAAGAGGAAAAATTTGAAGTTCCAAAGACAATTGTCAAAAGAGACGGCAGAGTAATGCCGTTTGAAATTAAGAAGATTGAAAAGGCGATGCTCTTGTGTTTTGAGGATTTGGGCAAGGAACCGGCAACTCCGATAGGGGAACTAGCTAAGAGAGTAGTAAATATAATTGGAGTCAAGTATGCGAAACCGACGGTAGAGCAAGTCCAGGATACGGTAGAGTTGGTTTTGCAAGCGGCAGGTGAGTTCGCGGCGGCCAAAAACTACATTATCTATAGAGTGGAGCATGCCAAGATGAGAGATGCCAGACCGGTGCCCAGGGAGGTGGCTAAGGCGTTTGCGGACAGCGATGTCTATTTTGAAAACCAGATCCAGAAGTTCCAATTTTTTGATAAATACTCACGCTTTAATTATGATCTGGGAAGGAGAGAGACTTGGAAAGAAACGGTAGACAGATCGGTAGACTACTTACGAGAACTGTCGGAAGAAAAGCTGGAGGCGAGTGTGTACAAAAGGATCAGAAGTTCGATGTTGGAAATGAAGGCCACGCCGTCGATGAGACTCTTGGCCATGGCCGGCCCGGCGGCGAGAAGAAATAATATCAGTATTTACAACTGTTCTTATCAGCCGGTGGACAGTATCGATTCGTTTGTTGAGGCCTTGATTATTTCTATGAACGGGTGTGGCGTTGGTTTTTCGGTGGAAAGTAAGTATGTCGAAAACCTCCCCCGAGTAAAAAGACAGAATGGTTTGGAAACCAGACAAATGGTGATAGAGGACTCAACGGAAGGTTGGGCCGAGGCCTTGAGAACAGGTCTAACTACCTGGCTTGGAGGCGGAGATGTTCGATTTGATTATTCCGCTCTCCGTCCAGCCGGAGCGATACTTCGGACCAAGGGAGGCAGATCGTCCGGGCCGGAACCACTAAGGCGAATGATGGAGTTTGTCAGAGAAAGAATTTTTGCCCGACAAGGGAGTTTCCTGAGACCGATTGACGCTCACGACATGATGTGTGAGGTGGGCAATGCCGCCGTTTCCGGAGGAATGAGAAGAACGGCGATGATTTCACTTTTTGATTTTGATGATAATGAGATGTGGAACTCTAAGTCCGGAGACTTTGAAAGAGATAACAGCCAGAGGTGGAACGCTAACAACAGCGCGGTCTGGCCGTTGTCCGGTTTGACACAGTTTGAGGTTACCAAGCAGATGCTGGAGATAGTAAAGTCCGGAAGAGGTGAGCCGGGCATCTTTAATCGACAATCGGCGATTGATACGAGGCCGGCCAGACGAACGGTGGCTGAATTTGGAACCAATCCGTGTGGAGAGATTATCTTGAGACCTTTTGAGTTTTGTAATCTTTCGATAGCGATAGCCCGACATGAGGATACCTATGAAACACTGAAAGACAAAGTTGAGGTGGCGGCAATAATTGGGACGATTCAATCACTGGCTACCAATTTCCCCGGTTTAAGACCGGCTTGGAAGAAAAACTGTGAAGAGGAAAGACTTTTGGGAGTAGACATTAATGGACAGATGGATAGTCCGGTAGCCCAAGATCCGGCAGTTCAGAACCGACTACGGCAGGTGGCGATTGAGACAAATAGATTAACAGCTCAGAAACTGGGAATAAACCAAGCAAGTGCTGTTACCTGTGTAAAACCTTCCGGCAACTCATCACAGCTGTTTAACTGTTCGTCGGGAATTCATGCCAGATGGTCTCCCTATTACGTCAGAAACATCCGAGTCAGCACTCACTCGTCTATTTATAAAGTGCTGAAAGATGAAGGGGTGCCGATGGATCCGGAGAATGGTCAGACTCCCGAAACAGCAAATACTTGGGTAATTCACTTTCCGGTAAAGTCTCCGGATGGAGCCGTAACCAGAAAAAGTTATTCGGCAATTGCGCAATGTAATTACTGGTTTCAAAATAAAGTCAACTGGACAGAGCACAACCCAAGCGTGACCATAACTTATTCTCCCGATGAAGTGATTGACCTCATTAAGTGGGTTTGGGAACACAAGAACCTAATCGGAGGGATGGCTTTTTTACCGGTGTTTGATGCCGCCTACTCGCAGATGCCTTACCAAGAGATAGAAAAGGAGGAGTACGAAAAGTTGAAAGCGAAGTTCCCGACGATTGATTTTAGTAAACTATACCGGTACGAGGAAGAGGATTACACCAAGGCGGCTCAGGAACTGGCTTGTGTGGCCGGTTGCGATATAGATCCCAACGAGGGGAAGATCTAGGTGGGGTTGGCAGGTTCGAAAAGGTGGCAGTCTTTTGTTGACATTGCTAAGAGTTGGTTTGGGCGGTTTTATGGTGCTGTACCGCTCTTTTTATATCTTTCTTGTGGGATTTATTTGTCTTCCTTGACCTTTCTCTGGTTACAGTGAAGCAACTTTATAGTTTTTCTATATCCGAGTAGTTCCGTCGGAGGTTTGAATTTGGTATAGTTAGATATGCCTGCTTTGGGTAAGGAAATAGAACGCCAGCTGACCCCCGACGAGATCGCTTTGCGAGAGGTTCAGGGATATATCGACAAAGTTGAACGTCAGGTGGAAATACAGCAACCACAAGACAATACCTCACAACAGGTACAGCCCGGGACACAAGTATTGCAACAGGCTACAAATCCGAATATAGCGAGTGTTATTCCCGTACCGACAAAACAAAAAATAACGTTGCCTCTTGACCAAACGGGAGTAGATGGCGGTTTAAAAAACCAGGTGTTTGAGGGACTACGGTGGTTGTCAGAATGGTGTGTCATGATGATTAAAAAATATCCAGGTAGAGTATTCTATATGTCGCCTCAAGTAAACAAATGATCGACATTAACTTTTGGATTCAGTATTTCTTGGCAATACTCTTGGGACTTACCTTGCTGGGGACAACAGTGGTTGGGTTTTGGATGTTGTTTGTAATTTGGCTTCGAAACAGAAGTAGGGAAGAGGTCAGTCTAAACTTTGTGCTTTTGGAAATAGCCGTACCCAAGGACAATGAAATAAAGATTGATGCGGTCGAACAGATGTTTGCTTCTATTTTTTCCTTAAAAAAGGGAGGCTTTTGGCAGAAGTTTGAGTCACAACAACATTTGTCTTTGGAGATTGTGGGGCGAAAAGAAGATATTCGGTTTTATATTTCTTGTCATAAAAAGAATGTCGAGCTGGTAGAAAAACTAGTTTCCGGCACTTATCCCGGGACCCACGTCAAACAGGTTGATGAATACAACATTTTCTTTAAAGATACCAAGGTAGATTTTGCCGAGTTGGCTTTAAAAAATGAAAGTTTTAAACCAATAAAATCTTTTAAAGAGCTACCGGTGGATTCTTTGTCTTCAATTACTTCAGCGATGGCAAAGTTTGGAGATAATGAAGCGGCGGCGATACAGATAGTGGTTTCCCCAGCCGAGTCTCACTGGAGTAAGTCCGGCCTTGATTACGTTTCAAAGCTGAAAAAAGACGAGTCCGATCCGGAGAAGGCAAGATTTAAGATGAACCCTCAGGACATGGAGGCGATTACCAATAAGTGTTCCAAGGTAGGATTTTTGACCAGTATCAGAATTGTGAGTGTGGCTCCGACTATGGATCAGGCGAAAGCCAACCTTAGCAACCTAAAGGGAACCTTTGCTCAATTTGCCGGCAATCAAAATAGTTTTTCCGGAAATAAGATTTGGTTTAAGCAGTCTTTTATGCTCGATTTTATTTACAGATATCAAAATATGTGGGGACTAAACTCGGTCTTGTCGACCGACGAGCTGGCAACGGTGTGGCACTTACCAAACAAAACAATTGAGACTTCACATATTTACTGGTTGACGGCAAAAACAGCCCCAGCATCGGGTGAGTTTCCTGAGTCCGGTTTGTGGCTTGGCAGATCGGTAGACAGAGGTCAAGAGAGAAATATTTATATGGGAGAGACGGACAGAATGAAACACCTTTATATCATCGGTCGAACGGGTACCGGAAAAACAGAACTTCTGAAGTCGATGATCATCCAGGATATGAGGGCGGGCAAGGGGCTCTGCTTTATGGAACCACATGGCGACGGTATCGAGGAACTGTTGGAGCTGGTGCCACCGGAGAGAGCCGAAGATGTGGTGGTCTTTGATCCTTCGGACAAGGAGAGACCGATGGGTTTTAATTTACTTGAAGTAAGGAATTATGAAGAGATGCACATCGTGGCCTCTTCGATCATCAATTTGATGTACAAGCTCTACGATCCACACCGGACTGGGATGGTGGGTCCGCGGTTTGAACACGCCATACGAAACGCTATGTTAACAGTAGCGACTGTGCCTGGGGCTACTTTTGTGGAGGTGAACAGAGCCCTGACCGACCAAAAATACGTCCAAGAAATACTGCCAAACGTAAAAGACCCGATTGTCAAACGCTACTGGACGGACCAGATTGCGCAGACCAGTGACTTCCATAAATCAGAGACTTTGGATTATATCGCCTCCAAGTTTGGAAGGTTTGTGACCAATCAACTAATTAGAAACATCATTGGCCAGGCGAAGAGCACCCTTAATTTTAGAACGGCTATGGACGAGGGAAAAATCGTGTTTCTTAAACTGGCCAAAGGTATATTGGGGGAGGAAGACTCCAGCTTTTTAGGTAACATACTGATTCCGAAGATATTATCGGCGGCACTTTCCCGGCAAGAAGTGCCTAAAGAGCAGAGACGACCATTCTACTTATATGTAGATGAGTTTCAAAACTTTGCCACACCGGACTTTGCCCAGATGCTTTCCGAAGTACGAAAGTACGGGATTGGCTTGGTACTGGCCAATCAGTTTGTGAGCCAAATCGATGAACAAGTTCGAGACGCTATCTTTGGGAACTGTGGAACCTTGATGACTTATCGAGTGGGGGTTCAGGATGCGGCTATCTTGGCAAAAGAGTTTGAGGGGGTCTTTGGTGAGACGGATCTGGCCAATATACCGGCTCAAAATATTTACGTCAAAACAGTTGTAAACGGAACTCCGGTGCGACCATTTTCGATGAACGTAGAGAGAGATCTAAAAGCGGAGAGGGCTCAAGGAAGTCCGGAAGTTTCCAGAATGGTCAGGGAATTATCAAGGCTAAAATTTGGACGGGACGTAGTCGAAGTGAGTGAGGAAATAGAGAGAAGATCAAATCTGTAATTTTTGGGTGGTAAAATACTTCATAATTGGGTCGATAGCTCAGCTGGTTAGAGCGCGAAGCTTATACCTTCGATGTCCCTGGTTCGAATCCAGGTCGACCCACTAGTGAAAACCATGATAAATAAGACCCAAAAAATTAAGGTAAAGCAAGATAGGCTCTTGAGAGTGGTTCAGCCCGAGGGGGGAATCAGGGACTATTTGGGTAACAACTGGCCACAAGAAATGGTTATCAGTGGAAACTTGGAGCTGGGGAAAACCGGAAACCCCGTCACCGTCTATCTTGAAGATGAGATAACCGGCGAGTCACTGGAGATTTCGGGGGTTAAGAATGCCTTTGTCATATTGGAAGATACCAGAAGATCGACTTCGGGCTGGCTAGCGATGGCCGTAGGCTCAATCGAGAAAATGGGAGACGTTCTGGGTTTTTTATCTCAGACAACACTGGACACCATCAAGAAGCTGACCAAAAGGGCTTAAAGGTCAACAATCTTAGGCTTATCCTTAGCCGGCTTTTCGGAAATGAATTCCAGATATTTTTCGGTGGTAGAGAGTCTTTTGTGGCCAACAAGCTTACTGATATAAACTAGGGGACTGCCGGAAGTGAGCTGTTGGGCAATAAAAGTATGCCTGAGATCGTTTACTTTGGCCTTTTCGATACCGGCAAGATGAAAGTATCGGTCAAGATTAGAACGGATATTTCTGATTAAGAAAGAATTACCGGTCTTGGTAATGAAAATATTAGCGTTGGCACTCTTGGGACGAATGGCAAGATACCTGTCAAGGGCTTCTTTGGCCGGTTGGTTGATAGGAATTATACGTTCCGGATGTGATTCGTAGGCACGGATCGTGATTTGGTGGGTGTGGCTATCAACATCAGAAATTTTTAGATTAGCAAGCTCAGAGATACGCATACCGGTTTGGAGAAGAATCTCAACGATGGCGGCCATTCTTAGATCCTCTCTGCAAGTGTCACGAAGGGCGCGATACTCGATTTTATTTAAGAGTCGAGGAGGTTTGATATCGTATTTGGGGTGAGAAACTCCGACGGAAGGGTTCTCGGTAATGAGGCCTTGGGACTCAATATAGGAGAAAAAGGATTTGATAGAGTTGATTTTTCTGGAAACTGACTTGGTGGTGTAGTTCTTTTCGGCCAGATCGGCTTTGAAAGCGTCGATATGATCTTTGGTGACCTCATCTAGGTTCAAGATGTTTGACTTGGCGACAAAGTCGGCCAGCTGTTCGATATCCTTAGAGTAAGCTAAAATAGTAGCAGAAGCCCTGCCTTGCTTGGCAAGGTTGGCTTTGAAGGCCGAAACGGCCTGTTTGATATTTAGCTCGGTTTGTTCCATGGTTTTAGATACTTTAATTATGTATGGCGCTAATTATAACACTCTAGGTCTAGCAAATGCAAGTGGCTAATCGTGGTAATGGCGATAGGCACGAGATAGGCTGGATAAAGGCAGTGATTCTAGTTATAGCCTGGCTAATTATTATTTCTTTGGCGAAGGATGTGTGGCAGATAAGAACTGGTTTTAACCGAATTACCGAGTCGGAAAGAAGGCTGGTGGCTGAGGAGGCACGACAAAGTAACTTGAAACAGAAACTGGAACTGGTTCAAACCCCAGCTTATAAAGAGAAGTTAATTAGAGAGAAGCTCAATATGCAAAAGATAGGAGAGGTGATCGTCGTCATGCCTAAAAATGGGAGCTTGACAACTGTGAGTGAGACAAAACCAGATCTACCCGAGCCTAACTGGGAAAAGTGGTGGAAATTGTTGCGGGTCTAGGGTTCCGCCCCCTAATTAAGTCGGATTATGAGCCCGACAAGATACTTACCTTCCACCCGCAAATAACGAACACCCATATTCTATCACGGATGGGTGAGCTTGACAATTCGGGTAATATATGGGTAAATGAATGTGGATGGCAAAATCAAAAGAGAGGCTCGAAGCTAGAAAAATGAGACTGGAGGGAATTAGCATAAGAAAAATCGCGAATATGGTCGGCGTTTCGAAAGGCACCGTAAGTCTTTGGTGTGGAGATATTGTGCTAACCAAAGAACAGCAAGATAAGTTAATCGAGGATGATAAAAAAGGTGGTGCGGTTGGACGAGCGAAGGCATGGAAAAGTATAAGAGAAGAAAGATTGAGGAGATTATCCAGAAATATGCAGAGGGGAGCAAAATTAGTTGGACAAATGAGTGCAAGAGACATATTCATTGCAGGCGTGGCATTATATTGGGCAGAAGGAAACAAGAAGAACCGTAGGTTGGTGTTTTCTAATTCAGACCCAATGATGATAAAGCTAATGATTAAATGGTTAGTCGATTGTTTGAATATTCCAAGGAGTGACATCTATTGTAAGGTCGGAATCAACCAGATTCATATAAATAGGGTTGCCAAAGTTGAACAATATTGGTCTGAGGTTACCGGAATTCCGCTAAATGAGTTTCGTAAAGTTAGTCTGAAAAAAGTAAATTCCTCAAAGGTATATGAAAATACAGAGGAGCATTTTGGGACATTAAACTTGATAGTCAAAAAAAGTACGGATTTAAATTATTTGGTTCTGGGTTTGATCGAAGGGTTGACACGGACTTGAGGCTAATGCGTGATAAAATAAACGGTAATGGCAGGGTAGCTCAGTGGTAGAGCAAGCCCATCATAAGGGCGAGGTCACGGGTCCGACCCCCGTCCCTGCTACTATGAAAAAAAGAATTTTAACGGGGGATAGACCCAGTGGAAAGCTTCATCTGGGGCATTTCGTGGGGTCTCTAGCTAATCGAGTGAGGCTTCAGGACGAGTATGAGCAGTACATTCTGATTGCCGATGTCCAGGCTCTGACGGATAGCTACGAAAATCCGGAAATGGTGGTTGAGTCCGTGCGTGAGCTGGTACTGGACTATATAGCCGTGGGTATAGATCCTGCCAAGTCGACAATCGTGGTGCAGTCTCAAATACCGGCGATTGCCGAACTAACCATTTTTTACTTGAATATGGTGAGTTTGAACCGAGTTCTTCGAAATCCGACCGTGAAAGCAGAAATCGAGCAAAAAGGCTTTGGGGACTCGATCCCGGCCGGGTTTGCCATGTATCCGGTCTCTCAGGCCGCCGACATCACCGCCTTTGAGGCTAATCTGGTGCCGGTAGGAGAGGATCAGCTGCCGATGATAGAACAAACTAGAGAAATCGTGAGGAAGTTCAACAATCTATATGGAGCAACCTTGGTCGAGCCCGAGGCCTTGGTGGGTGAGTATCCCAGGCTGGTGGGACTGGACGGTAAGTCAAAGATGAGTAAGAGTTTGGGAAATAGTATTTATTTGTCGGACTCTGCCGAAGAAGTAACTAAGAAGGTAATGTCTATGTATACCGATCCGACCAGATTGAAGCCAACAGATCCTGGACATATCGAGGGGAACCCGGTATTTGTTTATCACGACGCCTTTAATCCAAACAAAGCTGAAGTGGAGGAGTTGAAGAAAAGATACCGAGAGGGTAGTGTAGGGGATGTGGAGGTAAAGCAGAAACTAGTCTTGGCGATTAACAATTTACTGGACCCGATGAGAAAACGAAGGGCCGAATTGGAGGCTAATCCGGGTAAGATCCAAGAAATACTCAAAAACGGAGTTCTTAGGGGAAGAGAGGTGTCCGAGGAAGTCTTAAAAAAAGTTAAAAAGGCAATGAAAATTGATTATAAATTTTGACCGGTGATAAGATAGGAAGTTAAATATGGCAAAACAGACTAAACCGCAGATAAAGAAGTTCGAATTTAAATTTAATCTTAACTTGAGAAGAGTACTGATGTGGATTTTGATACTATTTCTCTTTTTGCCAAGTCTGATTAAGTTTTGGTTGGGTTCTGCCGGAGTAGTAAAAGAAATCCCCTTATCAACAGCCATCGCCGAAATAAAAGCAGGCAAAGTTGAGTCGGTTCAGATAAGAGGACAAGAGCTTATACTTTTGTACCCAAAAGAGGCAGACGGTAAACAAGTAATCGGTATGTCCCGTAAAGAGGAAGGAGCTAGCTTTATGGATCAATTGCAGAAAGCCGGCGTGGATGAGGGTAAAATAAAACTGGAGGTGGTATCTCAAGATCTGATAAATTCATTTTGGAATGTAATGTCTTTGGTTTTGCCGATAGTTGGGTTTGGACTATTGATGTTTTATATGATGAAAAGGCAGGGGGGAGGAGCGGACATGTTTGGTATCGGAAAAAGTAAGGCCAAACTCTTTGCTAAGGGAAAACAAAACGTCAAGTTCTCGGATGTAGCCGGAGTGGACGAAGCCAAAAAAGAGCTGGAAGAAGTGGTTGATTTTTTGAAAAATCCTAAGAAATACATCGACCTTGGAGCCAGAACTCCCAAGGGAGTTCTCTTGACCGGTCCGGCCGGAGTAGGAAAAACACTGCTGGCCAGAGCGGTGGCCGGTGAAGCCGGAGTGCCTTTCTTTTCGATGGCCGGATCGGAGTTTATGGAGATGTTGGTAGGGGTGGGAGCCAGCAGAGTGAGAGACTTGTTTGATACGGCCAAGAAAGCCAACCCGTCAATAATTTTTATTGATGAAATTGACGCCATTGGTAGAACTAGGGGTGGTAGTGGGGGTTTTGGCGGCCATGATGAACGAGAACAAACTTTAAATCAGATCTTGGTGGAGATGGACGGCTTTACTCAATCGGACAATGTAATAGTACTGGCCGCTACGAATCGACCCGATGTACTGGATCCGGCTTTGGTTCGGCCAGGACGTTTTGACCGCAGAGTAACTCTAGACCTTCCAGATATCGCCGGCAGAAAGGCTGTTTTGGAGATCCACAAAAAAGGAAAACCCTTTATCAAAGATCTTAACTGGACCAAGGTGGCGGAGAGAACGGTTGGTTTTTCCGGGGCTGACATTGAGAACATGCTTAATGAAGCGGCCATACTGGCGGCACGGGATAGTCAAAAAGAAATTGAAATGAAAGACATTGAAGAGGCGGCCATGAAAGTTAAGATGGGTCCGGAAAAAAAGAGATTACAGTCTAAGCTAGAAAAACAAATGACGGCCTATCATGAAGCCGGGCACGCCTTGGTAGGCCACTTGTTACTGGGGACAGATCCGATTCACAGAGTGAGTATTGTTTCTCGAGGAATGGCCCTGGGATACACCATGAGCCGACCCAAGACGGATAAATATCAGCAGACCTTGTCTGAATTGAAAGATGAGATCGCGATGATGTTGGGTGGTAGAGCGGCCGAAAAAATCGTTTTTAATGAACTTACAGCGGGAGCGGCCAGTGACATTGAAAGGGGAACCATATTAGCCCGAAGAATGGTGGTAGATTTTGGTATGAGTGAGCTGGGGCCGGTGTCTTTGAACCAAACAATAGATACCAATGCCTGGGGGTATGGTGCGGGAGACAGCATTAGACTGTCTGAAGTGATGCAGGCAAAAGTTGACTTGGAAATTAAGAAATTTGTAGATGATGGCTATAAATTGGCTGAGAGTGTAATCAAGAAGAATAGAAAAATTTTGGACAAAATTGTGGATAGATTGATGAAAGTGGAAACAATTGAGCAAGAGGAATTTGAGAAGATTGTTGGAAAGGCAAAACCATCTATAGACGAAAAATGAGGAAGTTAATTCTCATCGATGGAAACGCTTTACTGCATCGGGCGTATCACGCTTACCCACCACTTTCGACACCCAAAGGAGAACTGGTGAACGCGGTATATGGTTTTTCATCGATGCTCTTGTCGGTTTTGGAAAAGCTGTCTCCCACTCACGTGGCGGTGGCTTGGGATCTCAAAGGACAAACTTTTAGAAAACAAGAATATGAAGAATACAAAGCCAATAGAGGCCCGATGGATGAGGAACTGGCGAGACAAATAGACCGAACGAAAGAGGTGGTGGAGAAACTTAATATTCCTCAGCACGGCATCGAGGGTTTTGAAGCGGATGATATTATCGGAACACTGGCTCGAATGGCTTCTGAGGATGAAGATACTCAGGTGGTGATTGTAACCGGGGACAGAGATTCACTTCAATTAATTAAAGGGAAAAAAATTGTTGTTTATCTACCGATCCAGAATCATCACGGCCAGTCGGTGGTTTTTGATGAGGACAAAGTCAGAGAGGTTTACGGCTTGAACCCCAAACAGATAATTGATTTGAAAAGTTTAATGGGAGATGCCTCGGATAATATTCCGGGGGTTAAAGGGGTGGGTAGAGTGACGGCAACCAAATTAATTCAAGAGTTTGGAAATCTAGAAAATATTTACAAAAATATTAATGACATAAAGATTACTCCAAGAGTGAAAGCCATGTTGTCGTCGGACAAGGAAATGGCTGAAAAAAGTTTCCATTTAGCGGAAATAAATTGTGACGTACCATTGAAACTCGATTGGGACGATTGTTTGTTAACTAACTATGACAAAAACGGAGTCCTGTCTTTGTTTGAAGAATTGAACTTTAAGAGTTTGATTAACAAGCTACCCAAGGATTCTTGGGAAAAAGAAATCCAGAATATATTTATATGAAAGTGGCCTTGGTACACGACTTTATGAAGGAGTTTGGAGGAGCTGAGAGAGTACTGAGGGTATTGTCTGATATGTACCCCCAAGCACCGATCTATACGGCCTTTAGGGTTTCCGGCTCGAGCTGTGACAAAGAGTTTGCCGATAGAAAAATAGTGGAAAGTAAATGGGCATGGCTCATTAAATATGGAAATCTCTATAGCCCCCTTAGGTTCTTGATACCTTTAATTTGGGGATCAATTGACTTATCGGACTACGACTGGGTGATCACCTCTTGTTCATCTTATTTTGCCAGGGGATTTAAGGTTAGCCCCAAGACTCGCGTAATAGCCTATTGTCATACTCCACCGAGGTTTCTTTACGGATACGAAACGAGTATTAATTTACAAAGATTTTGGATAGTCAGAGTTTACGCGGTGATAGTTAATCACTTCTTAAGAATTTTTGATTTCTGGTCTGCCCAAAGAGTTGATAAATGGGTGGCGAACTCCGAAAATGTAATGCGAAGAATCTGGAAATTTTATCGAAAAGAAGCGGAAGTAGTTTATCCACCAATAGATGTGGAGAAAATTATCAAGGAAAGTGAGGGGGTAAAAAAACAGGACTATTTTTTAATTGTTTCGAGATTGGTGGGAGCCAAAGGATTGGTTGAGGCGGCCAAAGCGGCCAGACAGACCGGCTTTAAACTAAAAATTGTAGGAGAGGCCGTGGGATTTTCTCAAATAGAAAAACAGATAAGGAAGATTAAAGAAGTAGAGCTTTTAGGAAGAGTAAATGATAAAAGACTGAGTGAGCTCTATGCAGGAGCTAAGGGGTTTATTGCTTTAGCCAGAGATGAGGATTTTGGAATTACACCAGTGGAAGCGATGGCTTCCGGAACTCCGGTGATCGCTTTTAACGGAGGAGGATTTAAAGAGACGGTGGTGGAGGGAGTGACAGGTTTGTTGATAGACGATACGGATACGGAAACATTGGAATTGGCGATGAAAAAGTTTAAATTGAAAAAATGGAACAGAGCTGAACTGGTAAGGCAGTCAAGAAAATTTTCCAGAGACAACTTCGAAAAAAAGATTAGGCAAATAATTGATAAGATGGTCGTGGATGAGAAATAATCTTGCTTTGAAAGTGTTGTTTATCAGTAACTCGCTTTATGTGTTTGCGGCCTTGCTTCTCGGGCCACTTTACGCTGTCTATGTTCAAAGAATAGGAGGAGGAGTCCTGTTGGTGAGCGTATCAACGGCAGTGTTTTACGTATCGACGACTTTATTTCTTTTATTTGTCGCTAGGTGGGGAGATAGGCTAAAAGAGATGGAACTAATGTTGGTGGTTAGTTATATTATTCGAGGCTTGGGATTTTTAAGCTATATTTTTATTGACAGCGCTCTGTTGTTAATCTTGTCGCAGGTTGTTTTTGGTTTGGCTGAGTCGCTTGGAACTCCGACGTTTGGAGCTTTGTTTGCCAAGCATATTGATAAAAAAGAAGAAGTAATGGAGTTTTCTGACTGGGCGATGGTGTCGAACTTGGTAATGGCTCTAGGAACTATCATTGGCGGCTTTATTGCCAGTAGTTTGGGATTTAATTTTCTGTTTGTGACAATCGCGATTTTGTGCTTTGTTTCTGCCGGGTGGATATTGTTTACTCCGAGGCAAGTTTTATAGAATGCCTGAACTACCGGAAGTGGAAACCATTAGAAGACAACTAAAAGAAGTCCTTGTTGGAAAAATTATTTCTAAGATCGAAGTGTTGCGGGCAAAAAGTTTTGCCGGGGATCCCAAGTCGCTGATCGGCCGGAAGATTGGGGATATACAAAGAAAGTCGAAAGTAATCGAGGTTTCGTTTGAAGACCACGAGGAGATGGTAATAGTGCATTTAAAAATGACAGGACAGCTGGTGTACTCAACAAGATCTCAGATCTCAGGTGACAGATCTCAGGAAAAAAGAATTGTGGGGGGGCATCCAACGGCTGACTGGGTCAATGAATTGCCGAGTAAACATACCAGGATAGTTTGGACCTTTAAAGATGGATCGAAACTATTCTTTAATGATATGCGAGTATTTGGCTGGATGAGAGTTGTTTCTCAGAGTAATTATGAAAAAGAAATTAGAAAGATGGCTCCTGATGTAATTGATGACGACTTTACCCTTGATTACCTCTTTAGTTTATTAAAGAAGACTAAAAAGCCGGTAAAGCTAGTTCTGCTTGATCAGGATAAGGTGGGGGGACTAGGAAACATCTATGTTTGCGACGCCTTGTTTTTGGCCGGAATTAGGCCGGATCGAAAAGCAGAGAGTCTGGATAAGTCCGAGGTTATGAGGTTGCACAAGACCATCGTAAAGGTAATTAATCTGGGAATCAAGTATGGAGGCGCCAGTGCCAGTAACTATGTTCAAGTTTCGGGACTGGGAGGAACTTATCAAGATCATTTTTTGGTTTATAAAAGAGTCGGAGAAAAGTGCCTTACTTGTGGAACGAAGATTGAAAAAATTAAACTGGGTGGAAGAGGTACTTTTTATTGTCCAAAGTGTCAAAAATGAAGTAAGGCGGGGGTAAGGATGTAGAATATGGGTAGAAATGCTGACAAACTTAAGACTAAGTGAGTTTAGAAATTATAAGGAAGCGGTGTTCGAGTTTTCACCTGGAGTGAGCGTGGTGGTGGGGGAAAATGCCAAGGGGAAGACAAATCTTTTGGAAGCGATTTATCTTTTGGGTGTGGGAGATAGTTTCAGAGCGAAGAGAATGGAAGAGATGGTCACTTTTGGACAGGAACTGGGGAAGGTGGCTGGAGATCTTCAGCTAGCAAAAAACGATCAAATGACCTTGGAGGTAATGATAAACGGAGGGGTGGTAATGGGAAAGATGGTTAACAAGAGAAAGTACTTGGTAGACGGGGTATCAAAAAGAAGACGAGATTTATTGGGGCTATTGCCGTTGGTGCTTTTTCGGCCCGAAGATGTCGAGCTTGTAAGTGGATCCCCAAGTCCGAGAAGGAAGTTTTTGGACAACTTACTGATACAGGTAGATAAGATCTATGAGAATAGTTTATCGACCTATGAGCAGGCGTTGAGGAGAAGAAATAAGATTCTTGATGCTATCCGTGAAGGATCTGCCAGCAGATATGCGCTGACCTTTTGGGACGGGCTCCTTATAAAACATGGACAAGTGGTGACGGATAAAAGAAGAGATTTGATTGAGTATATAAATACTTTGTTTAAAAAGAGTGATTTGTTTAAAGATGTTCAAGTGGTTTATGACATGAGTGCCGTTAGTGAATCCAGACTTAGCCAATATAAAGAGGCTGAAGTGGCGGTGGGATACACCTTGGTAGGTCCGCACAAAGATGATTTCTTAATTAAAGATAAAAGTCGCGATCTAGCCACTTATGGTTCTAGGGGAGAACAAAGAATGGCAGTACTGGCCTTAAAGATGGGAGAGATTTATTTTATGGAAGAAAAAAGTCACAAAAAAGTATTATTGCTACTGGATGATATATTTTCCGAACTGGATGAGACGCACAAAGGAGAGGTGCTGAGAGTAATGTCCGGCAGGCAGGTGGTGGTGACAACCACAGATGAAGGAGACGCTAAAATGTTTAAGAAGGCAAAAACGATCAGGCTTTCTTAGAGTTGATCTTTTCCGAAATGCGGGTTGCCTGAATGGTAACAAGAACAGCAATGGCCGTAATAGCAATGGCGTAGATAAAAAGGGAGATGACTCCGGAACTTTTGGCAAAATAGGGCTTGATAAAGACCTCAACATACTCCTTAATGGCTTCGTTCCAGGCTAGAGCGGCGACCAGACCGAATGAGGTGGAAATGAGGGTAATGACTTGAGTGGCGACGGCGTGGGGGAGGGGTTTGGCGGGTTTCTTTTTGGTCTTCATAACTTGATTATATTAAAGTAGAATACAGCTGTATATGACAATCGAAACTTTTGATCAAGATTGGTTCAAAAATAGTAAGACACTGAAGAACATTACCGGAAAACACATGGCTGGGCAAGTGACCATTATTGGAGGAAGCAAGCTGTTTCATGGCGCACCGCTGCTAGCTTTGAGAGGGGCGGCCAGAATTGCGGGGATGGTATATTTTTCGACTCCGGACGAAGATAAAGAGGTGGCAAATAAGATTAAAGCAGGGTTGTCTAGCTTTGTTTGGGTGCCGTACGAGGAAGTGGGAAACTATATTGCCAAGTCTGATGCGGTATTAATTGGTCCCGGAATGATGAGGAGCCACATAAAAGAACAAAACTTTGTTTGTGATTCCGAGGGGGAGATGACTCGCAAAATCAGTCTCAACTTTTTTGAGAAGTATCCTGATAGAAAATGGGTGGTGGATGGTGGAACTCTTCAAGTAGTTAATTTGGAGACGATGCCTAAAGGGGCGGTGGTGACTCCTAATGGAAAAGAGTTTGAGATGATGTTTGGCCAAAAAATGGAAGAGGAAATTGAAAAAAGAGGCGAACAGATTCTAGCACTGGCAAAAAAGTATCACCTGGTAATCTTGACGAAAGATAAAATTTCGATAGTAAGCGATGGTGAAAGAGTCGTAAAAATATTGGGAGGAAATGATGGACTGGTGAAGGGCGGTATCGGGGACACGATCGCCGGTGTGTTGGCGGGGTTTTTGGCCAAAGACGAACCGATATTTGCCGCGGCGGCGGCCTCATATTTGGTAAAAGGAGCGGCAGAAAAGTTGGCCGAACGGCAAGGCTATATGTTTAACGCTGATGATGTAGTAAATATGGTGCCGGAGATATATGGGGGGTTGTGATATTCCGCAGAAAATGCGATAATTGATTTATGTTTTCTCCGTCGTATCAGATAACAAACAAGATTCTTTCTAGTCTTATAAATATTGAAGTAAACAGTAAGATCATTGAACTGGCTCAGTTGCAGGCGGATTGGGAGGGGAGACTTAGACTGGAGAGTTTGGTAAAACGAATTTACAGCTTGTTTCATTTTATGGAAAATGGTTTGAGTTCAGATGATGTGGCAAAAATAGTCAAAGATGAGCCGGAGAGGGACGAGAGAGCCGGAGAGGTAGCTTTGAGAGCAGGAGTGGTGGGAAAAGAAAAAGATGTTCAGCAAGTGTTAAATTTTTTGAATGCCAACAAGCTTTCCGAACAGATTGCCTATTTGACTAATAAGTTTAAACAAACCGATTATGGAGTAAGCGACCTAATTAAATTAAACACTTTAGTGGGTGAACGACTGATATCAGTACCGGAACTGGGTGGGTATAGACAATCTGATGGGTCACACGAAAACCGAGAGGGGACGCCTTTGGCGGTGGAGGTTCCTTTTCAGATGGAAGATCTGTTTGGCTGGTTTAATAGTGTGACGAAGAATGAGTTACATCCGATACTAAAAGCAGGGACCATGCTTTACGAGCTGGTGAGGATCGGTCCTTTTGTAAACAATAATCTGATTACGTCCCTTTGTTTTACTCATTTGGTCTTGTCCAGCGAAGGATACCACCATAAACAAATATGGGTACCGGAAGAAGAAATTTTGAAAAACAGAGAGATTTATACGTTGGCCGTTGCTTCCGTAGAGAGAGATGGCGGAAACTTGACGATATGGTTGGAACACTTTACCAGATGGATGGATGAAGCGTCCGAAAAAACAAAAATTAAAGTATTAAACCTGGTGGGCGAGACGCCGATATTCAAGTCCGAGAAGGGGAGGGTCGTCTCCTTAACCGAAAGAGAGATTGTCATTATGGAAGAGATGACCATTAAAAATGAAATGACCATTAAGGAGATTAGAAGTGTCCTGCCGATGGTGTCCGACGATACGATACTGCGTGACCTGAAAGACTTGATGGATAAAAAACTGATTAGAAAAAAGGGGAAGACCAAGGGGGCTCTCTATGTGATGGGGAAGGCCAGGGGCTACAGATAATTTCTATTTGATTCGAGGTTCGCACTTAACCATTGTGCACATTTGTCATGCCGGACCTGATCCGGCATCCAGGCGTTCTGGATTCTGAATCAAGTTCAGAATGACATGATTGTGAAAATTTTTAACTATCTCAAAACCGACAACTGGTTTTAATTTAGCTATATACTATGAAATATGTTGTTTAAAGAGTTTGCTGATTATTTGGAGAGGTTGGAAAAGATTTCATCGCGCTTGGAGATAACTAAAGTGTTGGCAGAACTGATCGAAAAAATGAAGCCGGAGGAAACGGATAAAGGGATTTACCTGACTCTTGGCCAACTGGGGCCTGACTTTGACAATAAAGAGTTTAATATGGCGGTAAAGATGGTGCTGAGGAGTGTAGTGGAGGGTTCGGGGTTGGCCGAGGACGTAGTAGAAAAGAAATATAAAGCCAAAGGAGATGTCGGTTTGTTGGTGGAGGAGCTTGAGTTTAAGAATAAGACTGCGGTGAAGTATTCTATAAATGAAGTTTTTGAAAAACTGAAAATAATTGCCGATGAGGGTGGGGCAGGAAGCCAAGAAAAAAAGGTGTTGGGTTTGGCTGAACTATTTCTGGCTTCTACAAAACTTGAAAGAAAATTTATTGCCAGGATGGTCTTGGGAAAACTTAGACTGGGATTTTCAGAGAAGACAATTTTTGATGCCTTGTCCCAAATGACCAGTGGCGGAAAGACTTTAAGAAAAGGACTGGACAGCGTTTTCCAACTTTATCCTGATCCGGGATTTATTGCTAAAGTGGTGAAGGAAAAAGGAGTTGATGGGCTAAAAAACATAAAAGTAAAAACAGGAGTTCCTGTAGTATCGGCTTTGTGCCAACGACTTAATAATTATGCAGAGATCGTCAAAAAAATGGGAGAAGTGGCGGTTGAAAAAAAATTTGATGGGACTAGAGTCCAAATTCACTTTAATAGATTGAAGAACGAGGTGCGAACATATACCCGAAATTTAGAAGAGTCTAGCCCAATGTTTCCAGAATTGAAATCGATGGATAAATGGGTTAAGGCGGATGAGGTAATTTTGGATTGTGAAGCCGTTGGATATGATCGAAAGTCCGGAAAAATTTTACCATTTCAGCTAACTATTACCAGAAAAAGAAAACACGATGTAGCAGAAACAGCCAAGTCGGTGCCACTAAGGTTTTTTGTTTTTGATATTTTGAGTGTTGATGGCAAGAGTTTGATAGAAGAACCATACTTTGAAAGACGAAAGATTTTAGCTGAGATGGTGAGGAAAAATGATACTTTGGTTCCCGATGAGTACGTTAAAACCGAAGACGCTCGAGAGATCCAGCGGTTACACGATAAATTTCTAGAGGAAGGATTTGAGGGGGCCGTAATTAAACAATGGAGTGGGGAGTACCTTCCCGGTAGACAAGGTTGGAACTGGGTAAAAATTAAGGAGGCAGAAGGGACAACGGGGAAACTGGCAGACACCTTTGATCTAGTGATTTTGGGATATTATTTCGGAAGAGGGAAACGGACTGATTTTGGTATTGGAGCATTTTTGGCAGGACTTAAGAAAAACGGAAAATGGGTTTCGATAGCCAAAGTGGGGACCGGTTTGACGGACGAAGAGTTTCGCGGTTTAAAAAAGAGGTTGGATGAAAATGAAGTTAAGGAAAAACCCAAAGACTACTTGGTAAGTGGAGCTCTGGTACCCGATGTCTGGGTGGAGCCGGTGGTGGTGGTCGAAGTGGCCGCCGATGAGATAACCAAAAGTCCAAATCACGCAGGGGGGGTGGCGCTTCGGTTCCCCAGATTGATTAGGTTCCGGGAAGATAAAAACCCGAAACAGACAACTACCTGGAAAGAGGTAGAAGAGATGGCCAAATTGTCAGCTTTCTAAGGTAAGATTGAGGGATGGAGATTTTACAAGTATTGATCGATTTTTTCTTGCATATTGATAAGAACTTGGCTCAGGTGATTGCACAGTATGGAGCATTAACTTATGGGATTTTATTCTTGATTATCTTTATGGAGACGGGATTGGTAGTAACTCCTTTTTTGCCCGGGGATTCACTATTGTTTGCCGCCGGAGCTTTGGCGGCCATGGGGTCTTTTGATTTTTGGATTCTTTACCTCTTGATGCTGGTGGCGGCGATTGTAGGAGATACAGTTAATTATTGGATCGGTGACAAGTTTGAAAAAAGTGTGTTTGAGAGAGGAAGTAAGATTTTTAAAAAAGAATACTTGGAACAAGCGGAGGAGTTTTACAGAAAACATGGAGGTAAGGCGATCGTTTTTGCCCGGTTTGTGCCGATAGTGAGAACCTTTGCTCCCTTTGTGGCGGGGATAAGTAAGATGCACTATGGAGACTTTATTAAATACAATATGGTGGGTGGATTTGCCTGGGTGAGTTTGTTTTTGGGCGGTGGGTATTTGTTTGGAAACCTGCCGGTAGTTAAAGAGAACTTTCATTATTTGGTTTTGGGGATTATTGCGGTCTCTCTAGTACCAATTTTTATGGAAGTAAGAAAGAGAAGGAAAAGTGTGATTAAATGAAAGAATGGTGGTGGATATTTTATGGGGGATTTTTTTGATACTGATAATTTTGGTGTCTTCGGGCGCGGTGGTAGATATTTTTGAAAAATTGGCGCATGAGATAAAAACAAATAAGTTGATGCTGGCCACCATACTGGTGGGATTTTCAACATCACTTCCCGAGTTGTTTGTGGGTTTGGCCGCGGCAATTCGATCTGAGCCTCAAATTGCCTTGGGAAATATTATCGGAGCAAATTTGGCTAACCTGAGCTGGATTATTGGTGGGGCGGCTCTTGTCTTTGGGAGTATTCCAATAGTGGGTGAGTATTTAAAGAGAGAGCTGTGGATGACGGTCGGAATGGCGATGGCCCCCTGGTTTTTGTTGTCTGATGGAAGACTGAGTCGATTAGACGGAGTTCTTTTGATAACTTTGTATCTATGGTATGTAAACAAAATGATTGGTAATGGGAGCGTGCCGCTGAAACATTTAAAACTTTTGGGAAGAAAGAAAGTTGTTCACCGACTTAGAACCAAGATGGAGCGCGTGGTGGAGGTAATTGGGCTGTTTTGTGCTTTGAGTGTTTTGGGCGTTAGCGCATGGATGCTGGTTAACTTGGCGGTAAAAATATCAGGATCTTTGGGAGTAAATCTGTTTTGGGTCGGGCTGGTGGTGATAGCTTTTGGAACTACCCTACCGGAGTTAATACTATCGGTGATGGCTTCGGAAAAAAGAGAAATCTCTCTTATTTTGGGAAATACCTTGGGAAGTGTAGTGGTTAACTCAACTCTTATTTTGGGAATAATCGCCTTTATTAGTCCGATTGTCTACAGCGATCCTCTACAAAGAGGCATCTCGGGGATGTTTTTGATGATAGTTTTGGGACTGTTTTGGTTGTTTACCAAATCTAAACATAAATTAGATCGGTGGGAGGGAGCGGTGCTGGTGGGAATTTACGCTATGTTTATCGGGATACAACTGATGATCGCCTAGGGCAGATTTGCTTCTAGGCTTAGCAGAGCACGAATTTTGTCAACGATTTTTGAACTAGGTTTTTTATGTTTGAAAGAGGCTAGAACTGTTTTTATAAAATCCGGTGTTGTAGCGTTGTAGTTTATGTGGGAACCCCCCATGGGATATTCTTTTGATTGGTTGATTTCCTGATTAGTAAAGTACTTAAGGTTGAGGATGGCATATTGCCGGAGCAGTTTGAGTTTTTCTGTGTGGCGAAACCGTCTGAAAGAATAAAGATGGCGAGGTTCGTGGTAAACGACAAAAGACAGCTTCTTTTTGAATCCCTGTCTCACAAAATCGGTATCTTCGGCGAAGCCTATTTTGGGATTAAAACCGCCGATGATCTTAAAGACATCTTTGCGACAACCGATCATGGCACCGAAGGCGATGGGTTGTTTGATAAGGTATCCCGTCTCAACCAACAGATTGAGGTAGGTGGAAACGGTCTTGTCGTAGCTCTGATCAGAGTCCGGATTGCACCAGCAAGTGAAGAGGTCAATAGATTTGACGTGGAGATTGTATCTAATACCCTCAAGGAAGTACCTGGGAAGTCGGTTATCGGCATCATTGAAGATAAGATAATGACCAAGAGCCTTTCCTGCTCCAAGGTTTCTCTGGACAGAAACGTTTCTGACCTTGCTCGATAAAATGGTCAGTGATGGTAACTTTTTGGTAAAGAGTTTGGCCTTTTCGATGGTTTTATCTTCGGATTTACCGTCGATGACGATGACCTCGAAGTCTTGAAAGGTTTGTTTGGTCAGGTCACCAAGTAAGAGAGGCAGAAATTTTTCTTCGTTCAAGGCGGGAATGATGATAGAGAAAAATGGCTTTTGATTAACATTCATAAGGGAATTATATACAAAGAGAGCTCAATAATAAGAGGAGCAAATACCAAGCTGATGACCATGTCCAGGAAATAGTGTTGTTTGGTGGTGAGGGTGGAGAAGCTAATGGCCAAGAGAACGAGCACGAAGACCGCCCAGATCTGAGGAAAAAGTTTGGCTAGGTAGAAGCAGGCAATGAAAGAAAGAAGCACATGTCCACTGGGGAGGCCATTACAGTCTTTGTCGTAGTTGTAAATTAGTCCAAGAAAGCGGTGATTGTGATTGTAGGTAGACTCAATTTGGGGTCGGATAACTCCGTTGGGGAAAATTCTCCAGATAAGAGAGGCAATGAGAGTGGAAATAATTTGAGTCACCAGCAAAGGAATGGCGTAGTTGGAGTTCCAGGCAAGTATTATTGATATAGGAATTAGAAGAAAATAAGAAAAATAGATCCAGACAGTCCAGGGTAGAAGGGGAATTTGACCGTCAAGCCTAATTTTGAAACTATATTTGGGGATTTGACGATTGAGAGGAAAGTACAGCAGGGTAATTAAAAACAAGATGAGGAGCAGAATGACTTTCACAAAGGAGATTATAAAGGATAGAATAGAGTCACCATGAAACTCGTCGTAGGACTAGGAAACCCAGGCAAGGAATATGTTAACACCCGCCACAATGTCGGGTTTGAGTTTGTGGATAAGCTTTCCGGAGGGGCTAAATTTTCTTTGGAGAGTAAATTTGAGTCACTCGTGTATAGAGAAAAAGACATCTTGTTCGTTAAACCGCAAACCTTTATGAACGAGTCCGGGAGAGCGGTCAGAAAAATAATGGACTTTTATAAACTCGGAACGGATGAGGTGTTTTTGGTGCATGATGATCTGGATTTGAAATTTGGCGAGTATAAAATCCAAAAAGGAGTGGGACCCAAGGTCCACAATGGGGTAAGTTCGGTGGAGTCTAGTTTGTCCGATAGAAATTTTTTGCGAGTGAGAATTGGGGTGGATAATAGAGAAGCGTTCCCTTATGGCGGATCAGGAGCTGACTATGTCTTGAGCAGATTTGGAAAAGAGGAACTGGAAGAGCTGGATGAAGTTCTGGAGGAAGCGGCAGACGAACTACTGGTAGCTTTGGGCCTGGAGAGAGAATAATTCCTTATAGCGTCCGTTTAGTTTCATTAGATCGTGGTGACTGCCGTATTCAACAGCTGAGCCTTTTTCCAAGACCAAGATTTTATCTGCCTTTCTGACCGTGCTGAATCGATGAGAGACGAGGAAGATAATTTTGTTTTTCGCGACACGTAAGACATCGGCAAAGATTTGCTCTTCGGACTCAGGATCGACATTGGAGGTAGGTTCGTCAAGAATTAGGATTTGAGCGTTTCGATAGAGAATCCTAGCTAGAGCTACTCTTTGCCATAGACCCTTTGATGGCTCAACTCCACCAGCGAATTCTTTGTCCAGAGGATTCTTGAAGCCTAGTGGTAGAGAATTAACAAAATGGGTAATGCCGGTGAGTTTGGCGGCTTTCTTGATACTCAGCCTGGACTTCTTTTTATCAACATCCCCGAATTGAATATTATCCTCTACTGAAAAGGGGTATTGAGCAAAGTCTTGGAATAGGGCGGAGAGGTGGTGTCGATAATCTTTGATATTGTAATTTGTTATATTTTCACCATTAAGCAAGATTTCACCTTTTTGAGGTTCGTAGAAGCGGCAAATTAATTTAATGAGAGTCGTTTTTCCCGCGCCATTTTCTCCCACGATGGCGATATTATCTTTAGGATTGACTTTAAAAGTGACTCCCTTAAGTATCCAGTTTGGAGAGTGATCGTACTTGAACCATACATCCCGAAATTCAATGCCTTCACTTAGTACCAGTGGGGTCGATTGACCGGTGGAGTGATCTTCTTCGGGAAGAGCCATGAATTTTTGATAATCGGTGATGAAGAGATAATTTTGAAAAACTTCGTTGGCCTGTCGAATTAGTCGACTGATGTTACCGATAAATCTTTCGATAGCCGAGCTGGTAATTTGGGCTGTACCCAATGTGAGAACTTGGATAATGGCGAGATAGTAGAGATAAAGCCGTGTCCCTGTTTGAAAAATAGCCATGGGAATTTGAGTGACCTGTCTTTTTTTGGAATACTTTTTACTAATTATCTTGCGTTTTTCGAAATTTTCGTTAGCCATTTTGATGCGACGATTGAGCAGAACTTCGACATGACCCAGTATCTTATTTTCGTAAAGGTAACGACCTTTGATCGCGAAGTCTTCCAGGGCGGCCCAGATGCGCCATTTGGGAGAAAATTCGGTGCTAAGGGCGTGCCACTCTTTGGAGGCACTAACCCCGATCATGATATTTGGTAGGGCAAGAATAATACAAGGGATAATAATTAAAGGCTCAAAGGTAAAAATGGGAATGGCAGTAGCAATTATGGTAAAGATTATTTCCGGAAAGGTGGAGATGGGGATAACAAGAGACCAGACAGATCGACCGGTGTTGTCCATCACTTTTTGTTGCAGATTCCTGGTTTCGGGAGACTCAGCTGTGGGGACGGCTAATAAGTTTATTTTTCTGGAAATGGTAACTTGTATGCGTTCTGAAAGAACACTGGAGATGTAATTACTGTAAACACCATCTAGCTCGCCTAGTGCGGTCTGAATTCGATCAATAATTAAGCCGGCGGTAGCGGCAATTATCATTATTCTGAGACCGCTTCCAATATCGTGGGTAGTGATAGATGAAATGACTGAGTCAATCAGAGCTTTGCTGACGAGAAGAGATGGGTAAACCAAAGCTCCGTTAACGGCGTTGGCCAGGGTGACCTTGATAAAGACCAATCTGTCTATCTCCCAGACTATTCTGACTGTAGAAAGGTAGGTGATAAAAAATTCTTTGAGACTGGAGATGGATTTTGAAGATTTAAACATAAGAAGACTCACTTCATTATAATATTGTTAACGATGAATAAACTAGGGTTCAACTCGATGACTAATATTTTGGATAAGTATGAACTGGATGAGACCAAGCAGAAGAGAATCAGTCGAGAGTGGCAAGACTATGCGTACAGATTGGCAGTAGCTTTGGACGATACAGCCCACACCCCTATCTACATGAGAATTGCGAAGAGTACACCTAGAGATCAGATAGAAAAAGCAAAAAGTTTTGTAATGGATGCCGGAGCGCGAAGTAAAGGCAAAATGTTTATGTGGAAATTGAAGCAGATAAAGGAGGAGGATCTTGAAAAAACTCAAAAAATCTAAAATTCAAAACGTTGTGTAATTTATATAGATTTACCCCTTCGGGTATCAGCGACCCACTCAGGTCGGGAATGACGTTGTGTTCGGGAGGGAGATATTCGAGTATGATTGGATTGTGAATAGAAAATCCAACGTTGGAAGTTATTTGGGAGGCTTTTGGGGTAAAGTAATTTTTTTCTCAGTGATTATGTTTTTTATCAGCTTGGGGGACGCGATTCTTTCTGATTGGGTGCCGGCTTATATGCAAGAATCTTTGGGAAGCCCCTTGTTAATGGGAGTGGTGATGGCATTTTCTTCGATGGTGGGATTTGGGGCAGACTTGGTTTTCCCCCAAATTCTTAAAGGAGTAAAAATGAGGAAACTGATTTTATTGGGTATTGGGGCGAGTTTGGTATTTGCGGGAGTAATGCTGTGGTCGGTATATTGGCCACTAATCATAATATTTTTGGTGGGAATGGCGGTTTGGGGAGTTTATTATGAATTTTTGGGATTTGGAAGCCACCAATTTGTTTCATCTGTTCCTGCAGTATCAAGGAGTGCGGTTTGGGCGATTATCGGGGTGTTTAAGAGCCTGGCTTATTTTATAGGGCCAATTTTGGGAAGTACGATAGCCTTGTCAAAAGGTAACTACACCGTCGTAATATTTGCCGCAGGGGCGGTACTAGTAAGTTACGTGATGTTTATCTTATTCGGAAGAAAGGATGACCGCGACGGGGTTGAGGAACCGGCGGAGAGATTTAGCTTGTTGATCGAGGTAAAACATTGGGGTCTTCTTTTTGAGCATGTCTGGCCAGTATTAATAATGAGCTTGGTGATGGGACTGATTGATGCGACATTTTGGACAACGGGGACGGTGCTTTCAGATAACCTAGCAAAAACAAATTGGTGGGGTGGAATGTTTTTACCCCTTTACATGTTGCCCATGATATTTGTGGGCTTAATGGTGGCTAAGTGGGGGATATACAAAGGGAAGAAAAAAATAGCTGAGATATTTATGCTCTTATCCGGCTTGTCGTTAAGTCTAATCGGATTGAACGATAGTCTAGAGATAATATTGCTGGCGGCAACGTTAACCGGTGCGACTTTGGCGGTTGCATGGCCACTGACTGACGCAGTTTACTCAGACATCATAAATCGAATGGGTAGAGAAGGAAAACACATGATGGGACTTTCCAGCTCCACCTTGAGCCTGGCTTATATCGTGGGACCCGTATTGGCCGGAGGGATTGCCCAAGTGGTTGGTGAGAGATTGACCTTTTCGGTGATAGGCGGGTTTATGGCACTAGTGGCAATGATTCTTCTACTAGTAACGCCAAGAAAATTGAAACTGCCCCAGACAGAAATTCAGACATGGTATTAACCGCCGTCGCTAAAGCTATGGCGAGTCGAAGGATGATAGAATTAATCTTGACATGAGAGATAAGATTTCCTTACATCAGTATGTGTTGTTTGGGGCCATAGCGGTATTGATTTTGTGGAAAATTGTCACCGGAAACTTTAGTTTTGATCTTGGACTGCTTTGGTGGCTACTGGGAGCCGTCATTGGTTTTTTATTTGTTTTCACCGATCGGTTTGTTTATAGCTTTCTCATGAAACCGGAGGAAGCTTTGGGAAAGCGATTGAAGGAGCTTTTTGATGGAAAAAGATTTAATGAGGGATTGTATTTACTTCTGAATGAGCGACATGAGCAGAAAGAGCTGATAATGAGGAGCTTTTTGTTTGTGATGGTTTGGATGGTACTGGCGGTTCTGACAATCACCAGTATTACCAGTCCTTTTGGGAGAGGATTTATGCTGGGTATGGGAATACATCTGTCGTTTGACCTGATATATGATTATTTTTGGAATAAAGAGAGGTTTGAGCTTTGGTTTTGGCAGATTAAAAGGGTGGTAAGTCCGGAGGAAAAGCGCTGGTGTGTGATAATAGTCTCCTTGGTTTTTGTTTTTCTCTCCTTTAAATTCTAAAATTTGACATTTGTATACCGTAGGGGGTATATTGACACTATGACTATAGATGAGAAGAAAAAATTGCAGATAGCACTCAAACGAATCCAAGGACAAGTGGGAGGGATTGAAAAGATGATCTCGGAGGATAAGAAGTGTGAGGCGGTGGTGACTCAGGTGGTAGCGTCGATGAGCTCACTTAAAAGTGTCGCCAAAGCTCTACTCGCGGATGCTGTCGATAGTTGTAATAAAGAAGAATACGCTAAACTACTAAAGAGATACCTTTAATTAACATTTACAAATAAAAATATATGAGTGTAGCTAAATTTACAGATCAAAACTTTAATGATGAAGTGCTTAAGTCCGAGATGCCTGTCTTGGTTGATTTTTATGCCGATTGGTGTGGCCCATGCCGATTGGTTTCACCAATTGTGGACGAACTGGCTAAAATTTATGAAGGTAAAATAAAGGTTGGTAAGGTGGATGTGGATGCGAATTCTAAAGTGGCCGGAGATTACAACGTAATGAGTATTCCGACGGTCATCCTTTATCAAAAAGGCAAGGAGATTGCGCGACAAGTGGGATTTGGAGGCAAGGATGCCTATATTCAGATGATTGAAAAAATTATCAAGTAACTTACATGTGGTTCGAACCGCGCCAAAAACCGTACTCCCGCGTAACTATCTCGTCCCGCCTGGTGGCGGGATTCCCTTCGGCTCGTATGTACATAGTCCGTGCGATTTTTGGCTAGCGCTTCTGCACCACTTGACGTAATAAACATAAAATGACGGAAGAAAAAAAGTGGGATGTGGTAATCATTGGTGGGGGACCGAGTGGGTATACGGCGGCGTTGTATCTGTCGAGGGCGACGTTGTCGGTGTTGGTCTTGGCTGGGACAAAGGCGGGAGGGCAGCTGATGAATACGACTTTGGTGGAAAATTTTCCCGGATTTAAAAAGGGAATTATGGGTCCGGATTTGATGATGAACATGGAAGCCCAGGCGAAAACTTTTGGAGCTGAAGTGCGATATGAAGATGTGACTAAGGTAGAACTAGCCGGTGAGATGAAAAAGGTTTGGGTGGGACAAAACGAGATTCAGTCCAAAGCAATAATAATCTCAACTGGAGCTTCGGCCAAAATGCTGGGATTGGGAGAAGAAAAATGGATGGGTAGAGGGGTAAGTACTTGTGCGGTCTGTGACGCGGCTTTTTTCCGCGACAAGTCAACCGTCGTAGTAGGTGGAGGAGATGCGGCTATGGAAGATGCTTTGGCTCTCACTAAATATGCGAGCGAGGTGACGATAGTTCATCGAGGATCGGAATTTCGAGCGAGTAAAATCATGCAGGAGAGAGTAAAGAGTAACCCGAAGATTAAGATAACTTGGAATAGTGAAGTAAGGGAAGTTAGGGGGGGAGAAAAAATAGAAGAAATAAAAGTGAATGAAAATTGGGTGTCGGTGGATGGATTGTTTTTGGCGATCGGACATTTTCCGGCAACGGAACTTTTTAAAGGAAAGGTGGATTTGGACGAGAAGGGATTTTTGAAAACGGGAATTAATGGAAATATAAAAGTAAATTGGATGGAAGGATATCCGACGATGACAAGCGAGAGCGGTGTTTTTGGAGCCGGAGATGTAGTGGACTATAAGTATAAACAGGCGGTGACGGCGGCAGGCATGGGTTGCCAAGCGGCACTGGATACGGAAAAGTATTTGACTGGAAAAACAAGTTCATATTGAAGCCTGCGAGGAGACTCCTCGCAGGTGTGATAGAATATAGGGTATAAGTAAACTTTGACTTTGACAGGAGGTAGGAATGGCCAAAAATTTGGGTTCACGTGAGGAAGTCGTCTGGGAAAAAGTTTTGAGCCCCTTGATGTGCTGCGAATATACCGAGAGGTACAAGGTGCTTATGGATTTGGGTTTTAGATGGAACGAAGTTCAGTATTTGAATCTTACTGATTCGCCGATGGCTAACGCAAAATTGGTGATTGATTTTCTGGTTGACGATTTGACCGAAGCTCAAAGATCTAGGAGCTTGAAGCTTGCGCAAGCCATGTCTGTTCCGGAATGGATTTGAAAAGACGATCCCTCAGAAATGGGGGATTTTTTTATGGATTGGATGGTAATGTGACTGTTGACAAAGTAATGTAGGTGACTTAATATAATTACATGCAAGCAATGGTATCGATAACAAGCCAAGGACAGATAACTGTGCCTATAAATATGAGGAAGTATTTGGGGGTGCAAAAGAAACAAATGATAAAGGCACAGGCAGTTAATGGAAAAATAATTTTGGAAAAAATTACAGATATTGAGGACTTGGCTGGTATTTTCGCTGATCAAGCAAAAAAAATTACAAAAGGAATGACTAGAAAGCAGATATTGGAAGCGGAGGAAAAAGCTGCTGAGGAAGGGTGGACAAATAGATTTAAGAATGAATGAAGTATTGGTGGATACAAATGTTTGGTTAAGATATTTTTTGCAAGATGATGAAAGTCAATGTCGGACGATTGGAAGAGTAGTAAAGAAAATAAAAAAAGGGGAATTGAAACTTGTATTGCTAAACGAAGTTGTTTTGGAAGTCAGTCATGTTTTAGAATCTTTTTACAAACTAGACAAGGGTAGCCTTTCTCAGATGTTTCTAGATTTAATACTTGTTAGAGGAATTGTTGTGGAAAATGTTTGGGTAACTGTTTTTATGGAATACCCACAGGGAAAATTGAGCTTGGTTGACACGTTTTTAAAAAATTTGACATTAGTTAAAGAGAAAAAATTATTTACGTTTGACAAAAAATTAGCAAAAAGTTTGGGGGCAAAATATTTATATGAAAATTAAGGAAATAATTAAAAAGGCGATTGGGGAGGTTTTTGGACCTCAGAACTTTTCGGTGGAGCATCCGGCGGATGAAAAGATGGGCGACTATGCCAGCAATGTAGCCATGGTAATGGCAAAACAGATGGAAAAGAATCCGCGTGAGTTGGCTCAGAAGATGGTGATAAAGCTTAAGAAAGATGAAAGATTGATGGAAGTGGTAGAGAAAATCGAGATTGCTGGGCCAGGATTTATTAATTTTTGGATTAAGGATGAAGTGCTGGTAGATGGTTTAAAGGAAATGCTTAGAAACGGTGACAGTTGTCTAGATAGCAATTTTATGAGCGGTAAAAAAGTGCTGGTGGAGTATTCTTCGCCAAACATTGCTAAAAGGTTTTCAGTGGGACATTTGCGATCGACAATTATTGGGCAGGCATTGTTTAATTTATACAAACATTCAGGCGCTGAGGTAACCAACGATAATCATTTGGGGGACTGGGGAACGCAGTTTGGAATGATTGTTGCGGCGGTTGAAGAAAAGAATTTGGAAGTTTTAAAAATGAGTGTTACGGATTTGGAAAATCTTTACGTGAACTTCAACAAAAGAATTGAAGAAGTACCGGAGCTGAAAGACAAGGCCAGAGAAGCCTTTGCACGACTGGAAAAGGGAGATGAGGCGGCCAGAAAAATTTGGAAAGAATGCATTGGTGTATCGATGAAAGAATTTGATGATATTTACGGGAGACTGGGAGTGGAGTTTGAACATGAATATGGTGAGAGTACTTACGAAAAAATGATGCCGGCGATTATCGAAGAGGCATTGGATACCGGTGTAGCTATAAAAGGTGAGGGTGGGGCTTTGATCGTAAAGTTTGAAAAAGATGGGAAAGAGTATATGCCACCGGCAATGCTCAGAAAGTCTGACGGCACAACGACATACTTTACACGCGACTTGGCTACAATCAGAAAAAGACTTGACGAGTCTGATTTAAAGTCCGATCTTTATGTTTATGAAGTGGGATCCGAGCAAACTCTGCACTTTAGACAAGTGTTTGAGGCGGCAAGGATGCTTTGGGAAGACGCTCAACGAGTTGAATTTAAACACGTAGCTCACGGACGAATGACCTTTGGCGGAGAGAAAATGAGTACCAGAAAAGGGACAACAATCAAACTGGAAGATTTAATTTTTCGGGCGGGAGAAGAGGCAAAAAAGATCGCCAAGGAAAGAGTGAGTGACAACGTTTCCGAAAAAATCGGTCTGGGAGCGGTGAAGTATAACGAACTTCGAAGGTCACCCGAGTCAGACTATGATTTTAGATGGGAAGAGGCCCTTTCGATGGAAGGAAACAGTGGACCGTACTTGCAATATGTTTATGTCAGAACAAAAGGTATTTTAGAAAAAGCTGGCCTGCAGGGCCAGGCCCTGCAGGTGGTAAGGCCGGGCTTGAATAATGATGAGAAGGCATTGGTGAGATGGCTGGTGCTGAGAATTGGTGGGGGAGAGATGGTTGAGAGCGCGGCCAAAAACTTTGCTCCACACCTGATTTGCCAGAATCTGTTTGAACTGGCGCAAAGATTTAATGGTTTTTACGATAGGAATAGAGTGATTGGGGTGGAGGAACAGGGCTTAAGACTAATGCTAGTGGCGGTGACGGGGCTGGTGATTAAAAGTGGTTTAGAAATTTTAGGAATTGAGACGGTAGAAAAGATGTAGTGACTGGTAGAATAGAATCATGGCAAGCAGATTGGAAGAGATATTAAAAGAACGGGAAAAGAAAGTAGAAAACCTGAAACTGATGGGGATTGATTTGTATCCGGCCAGATCCGAAAAAGAGGCTGAGAATCGGGAAGTGGTAGATAATTTTGAGAAATACGAAGGGAAAGAGATGACGCTAGCCGGAAGAATTATGGCTTGGCGTGAGCATGGAAAGCTAATCTTTGGACAAATTCAGGATCAAAGCGGTAGAATTCAATTATTTATCCGCGCTGATGAAATGGGATCAACCGATAAGGAAAAACAAACAATTGGATTTGAGGATTTGGAACTACTGGATATTGGGGACATTATTCAAGCAAAAGGTCAAGTGGTCAAGACTAGGACGGGTGAAGTATCTCTTCAGGTTAAGGAAGTTAAGATTCTGACTAAGTCCAGATTACCCTTGCCAGACAAATGGGCGGGATTAACCGATCCGGACGAGGCTTTTAGAAAAAGATATCTCGACTTATTAATGGATCCAGAAAAAATTAAAAGATTTGAGAGAAAAGCGAAGTTTTGGGAAGTAACCAGAAAATTTTTGAAAGATAAGGGTTTTATGGAAGTGGAAACTCCGATACTAGAAAGTGTCACCGGAGGAGCTGACGCACGGCCATTTGTAACTCATATGAATGCGATTGATCAGGACTTTTTCCTCCGAATCTCGACTGAGTTATTTCAAAAAAGGTTAATTGGGGCAGGATTTGAAAAGATTTACACCATTGGTCCAAACTTCCGGAATGAAGGCATGGATGACGAACATCTCCCCGAGTACTACCAGTGTGAATGGTATTGGGCATACGCCGATTACAGAGACAATATGGAGCTCGTGAAAGATCTTTTTAGATATATCGCCAAAGAAGTTTATGGTAAGACGAAGTTCGTGAGTCGAGGAATGGAATTTGATCTAGCAGACGAGTGGGTAGAGATAGACTACGTAGAAATAATTAAGGAGAAATTGGGAATTGATATTTTTAAATCAACTGATGCCGAAATGCTCACGGTGATAAAGAAAAATGGGGTAGTGTTGACGGGAACGATAAACAGAAGTCGACTGATTGATAACTGCTGGAAAATAATCCGCAAGAAAATTGCTGGACCGGCTTATCTTGTCAACGAACCGAAATTTATGTCGCCTCTCGCCAAGAGTAAGCCGGAAAACCCCGAACTGACTGAGAGGTTTCATGTAATTATTGCCGGGTCTGAACTGGGGAATGGATACAGTGAGCTAAACGACCCGGAAGATCAAAAAGCTAGATTTGAAGAACAGCAAACGCAGAGAGAAGCGGGAGATGAGGAAGCACAGATGCTCGACGCTGACTTTGTGGAAATGCTGGGGTACGGTATGCCACCGACATCCGGCTGGGGACACTCGGAAAGAGTTTTCTGGTTCATGGAAGATATTTCCGGACGAGAGGGAGTACTATTCCCGCCACTTAGAACCAAAAAAGATTAATATTTTTGGAATAAATATATGTCGAAAAAACTAGACCAGAAATTTACAAACTTGGATGAGAAGAAGCAGAAAATGCTGAAGCTCAGACACACTTCCGAACATGTACTGCATACGGCTATGCAGAAGCTGTATCCAAACCTGAAGAAAGCGATGGGTCCGGCGACGGATAATGGCTTCTATTTTGATTTTGACTTGGATGAGAAAGTGACGGAAGAGAATTTTTCGGCGATTGAAAAAGAGATGGCTCGGATAATTAAGTCCGGATCTAAGATGGTCAGACGAGAGTTAGGGATAGACGAAGCGAGGAATATATTCTCCGGTAACTCGTACAAACTGGAGTGGGTAGAAGAGATTGCCGGCAGAGGAGAAAAGTTTTCGACCTATCAGATGATCTTGCCTGAGGGAAAAGTAATTGATGAAGACTTGTGTTCCGGACCACACTTGGAATCGGTGTCTGGAATAGGGGCATTTAAACTGCTTTCGGTGGCCGGAGCGTATTGGCATGGGGATGAGAAAAATAAGATGCTGACCAGAATTTATGGTACGGCTTTTGAGACACAAGAAGAACTTGATAAGTATGTGTCACAAATTGAAGAGGCCAAAAAACGTGATCACCGGAAACTGGGTAGAGAACTGGATCTGTTTTCATTTTCCGACCTGGTAGGGAGCGGTTTGCCGCTATATTCACCTAAAGGAGCTTTTATAAGAAGGACTTTAAATGACTATGTTGAGGAGATGCAGTTTGAAGAAGGATACACCCAAGTGTGGACGCCGCAAATTGCTAAGGCGGAGCTGTTTAAAACCTCCGGACATTATGATAAGTACAAAGATTCGATGTTTAGGGTAGTTTCCAATTTTTCCGATGAGGAGATGTTTCTCAAGCCGATGAACTGTCCGCAACATACCCAAATTTATGCGGCGTCACCCCGAAGTTATCGGGATTTGCCACTGCGACTGACTGACTTTGCCATGCTATATCGGGATGAAAAACCGGGGGAGCTGTCCGGCCTGGGAAGAACCAGAGCTTTCTCACAAGACGACTGCCATATTTTTTGCCGGGAAGATCAAGTTGACCGGGAGATAGATATAGCTTTGCAGATGACAAAAAAAATTATGGGAACTTTCGGATTCAAATATAAATACAGATTGTCGACGAGAGACACGGAGCACCCCGAGAAGTATTTGGGAGATCCAAAGGTTTGGGACAAAGTTGAGAAATGGGCGGAGGTGATCATGGAGAGAAACAAAATTGAGTATTTTCAGGGACCCGGAGAGGCGGCGTTTTATGCTCCAAAGATGGATCTCATCGCCACCGATGCACTGGGACGGGAGTGGCAGTTATCGACTTTACAGATAGATTTTGTGATGCCTGAAAGATTTGGTCTCACATATACCGATCAGGATGGTACTCAGAAACACCCAGTAATGCTACACCGTGCGATTATCGGATCGTCCGAAAGAATGATGATGATCCTGATAGAACATTTTGGAGGGGCTTTTCCTGTATGGCTTTCGCCGACCCAAGTAACCATCTTGCCGGTTTCTGAAAAAACAATGAAGTATTCAGAGGAAATTGCAAAGGAATTAAAAGAAAAAGGAGTTAGAGTTGAACTAAACAATATCGCAGATTCACTGGGGAAGAAAATCAGAAACGCGGAAGCCTCCAAAGTACCGTACATGCTAATTGTGGGTGAAAAAGAAGCTGAGAGTAATCAGGTTTCGGTGAGACAACGAGGTCAAAAGGATTTGGGATCGATGACACTTAGTGACTTTGTCGAAAAACTATTAAAGGAGAGTAAGGAGAAAACTATTTAGTGTGTACAATACAAATATGGACGAAGCTAAGAAGAAAAAACTAATTGAGAGTTTTTTAACTCGTGGAGTGGAGAATATTATTCCAAACCGAAACGAGCTGGAAAAGGTATTAAATTCGGATAAGAAATTAAACGTGTATCTGGGAATTGATCCGACGGCAACTCGCATCCACCTTGGGCATGCCTTTCCCCTCCGTAAACTGCAGATTTTGGCGGACTTGGGTCATAAGGTAACTTTCTTGATTGGGGATTTTACTACTAAGGTAGGAGATACATCCGACAAAGAAACCGAAAGACCAGTACTAACCGATGAGCAGATAACGGAAAATTTTCAAACTTATAAAAGACAGGCGGCTAAACTGCTGGACTTTTCCAAAATCCAAGTACACCATAACAGTGAGTGGCTTAGTAAACTAAATTTTGGTGAGGTGCTGAAACTGACTCAGAATTTTTCTCTGAATGACTTTATTAGCCGAGAACTAATAAAGAAAAGATTGACCGAAGGGAAACGAGTGAGTTTACCCGAAGTTCTTTACCCAATCATGCAAGGGTATGACAGTTACATTATGGATACCGATATTCAGCTGGGAGGAACCGACCAAACATTTAATATGCAGGCAGGGAGAACCTTACAAAAAAACATAAAAGACAAGGAAAGTTTTATAGTAGCCAATGGATTTTTACCGGGAACCGACGGTAGAAAGATGAGTAAGACCTGGGATAACGCGATCTGGTTGGAAGATGTCCCAGAGGAAATATACGGGAAAGTGATGTCTATCGCCGACAATGTAATTTTGACTTACTACCTGATGGGAACGAACTCTGAGCAAAATATAATTGACGGGGCTAGGACCCGTCTCGAAAAAGGGGAAAACCCGATGAATCTTAAGAAAGAACTGGCGAAGATAATAGTGACCGAGCTTCATGGAGAGGAACAAGCAAAGCCTTCGGAGGAATATTTTGAGAAGACGGTGGTGGAGAAGATAGCCGGGGAAGATACTCCCATCATTAAAGTTGATTTTCCGGTTTCTATTCTCGGACCGGAAGCGTCTTTGGCTTCTTACGCTCTGGCAAATGGTCTGGTAACCAGCAATACGGAGTTTAAGACATTGCTAAAAGAGGGAGCTATTTATTTAAACGAAAAAAGAATAGTTGGGGAAGTAGAACTGGAACTTAACCAAGGGGAAAATGTAGTCAGAATCGGAAAAAGGAAGTATTTAAAATTAATTAAATAAGATGTCTAAAACAATCAAAGAACTGACAGAGATGATTATGGATCAAGCGGCCGAGAAGGGTTTTGGCATAAAACCAGAGGAGATAAGTGTACCTGAAAAAATTGCCCTAATTCACGCTCAAGTTTCATCGGCATATGAAGGATATCGGAGTAAGAAGATGTCAGGACCGTGGAGCTTAGAAGACGAATTAGCCGGAGCGGTAATGAGAATTGTGCACTTGTGTGGAGTTTTGAATCTTGATTTGGAAGGAACAATATTAAAAAAATACGAGGAAAATAAGTCTAGAAGTTGGGATTGGGGAAAGATGAATGAAAAACACACCGAAAGTTAATCACGATTTTCTTCCTGTTCAATGACGGGGCATTCGGGTTGTTATAGCGTAGCCACGGGATAACGTAATACAATTAGACCATGAATCAAACAATAAAAGTACAGCCGAGAATTCAAGCCGGATTTATGGAGCTACTACCGGCGCAACAACTAGCCTTTAATAGGTTTCTGGACATTATCAGGAAAACTTATGAAGAATTTGGTTTTGCGCCCCTTGATACTCCAATAATCGAAATATCGGAAGTTCTTTTGGCGAAGATTGGCGAGGATACGAAGAAGGAGCTTTATCGATTTAAGAAAGGAGATGATGATTTATCACTCCGTTTTGACCTTACCGTACCACTGGCTCGGTTTGTCGCTATGAATGCGCAAAATCTGACCTTTCCATTTAGGAGATATCAAATTGGAAAAGTGTTTCGAGGAGAAAAGCCTCAAAAAGGAAGATTTAGAGAATTCTATCAATGCGATATTGACATTATCGGAAATGGACAACTTAGTTTGGTTAACGACGCGGAGATACCGGCGGTGATCTACACACTGTTTAATAAATTAAACATTGGGGACTTTGTGATTCGAATAAATAACCGGAAAATATTAAACGGTTTGGTTGAATCGCTGGGAGCGGTGGATAAAGCCGATGAAGTTTTGAGGGTGGTAGATAAGCTGGAAAAATTGGGCCAAGAGACTGTTAGAAAAGAACTGACGGATATTGGTTTGACAGCAAGGAATGCCGACCAAGTAATTGAGTTTGTCAAAATTTTTGGAAGTAACGAGGAGATCCTGGGGAAACTGACGGAAATGAAAATAGTCTGTGAAACTTTTAATATCGGGATGACCGAACTGGAAACAGTTGTGCGGATGGCCAAAGAATTTGGAGTTCCGGAGAAAAATTTACAAATTGATCTGTCCATTGCCCGTGGCCTTTCTTACTACACCGGAACCGTTTACGAAACAATTCTGGCAGATGATCGGATTAAGGGGAGCGTTTGTGGTGGTGGAAGGTATGATAACCTGACCGAAAGCTACACCGACACGAGTTATCCCGGTGTGGGGATTTCGATCGGCATGACGAGATTGTTTTCTCAACTGATGGCGGCTGACGCAATCAAGATCGAAAGTTCGACACCGGCAAAGGTCTTGGTGGTGACTTTGGACGAAGATTTGACTTACGCTTTGGAGGGGGCGGCAAAATTCCGTGAAGCCGGAATCCCGACTGAGATTTATACCGAGCCGGATAAATTCAAGAAAAAATTGGTTTATGCTAACAAAATCGGGGTGCCATACGTAGCAATAATTGGAGCAGATGAAATCCAGGCCAGAAAAGTATCTTTGAAAAACATGAGAAGTGGCGAGCAAGTAATAATATCGATTGATGAAGCGTCTGATTTAATTCAAAAAAATGGGTAGTGTAATTATTCACCCCCAGAAATTAAAGAAGGGGGATCTGATAAGGGTGGTAGCGCCATCATATTCAATGCAGTTAGTTCCAAAGAAAATATTGGAGATGGCAGCAAAGAGATTTGATGACATGGGCTTGATAGTTTCTTTTGGAAAAAATACCGGCAAAAAGGATATTTTAGAATCAACATCAATCGACGATCGGTTGGAGGATTTGAATGAGGCTTTTATTGATAAAAAGGTGAGAGGAATAATATGCGCCATTGGAGGATATAACAGTAATTTTTTACTCGATCGAATTGATTGGGATATTTTAAAGAGTAATCCTAAGTTTTTTGGAGGATTTTCTGATATTACCGTTTTGAATAATGCAATATACAAAATGACTGGAATGGTAACTTACCAGATGCCAAATTTTAGAAATTTTGGTCAGAAACTAGGTTTTGAATACTCTCTAGATTATTTTAAAAAGATCGCCATGTCCAGTGAACCGGTTGAAGTGTCTCAATCTGAGAAGTGGAGTGATGATAAGTGGACCAAAGATCAAGCCAAGCGAAAATTTATTGAAAATAATGGTTGGTGGTTGTTGGGGGAAGGTGTCGCCAAGGGTATAACCCTTGGGGGAAATTTGTGTAGCCTAAATTTGTTACAAGGAACAAAATATATGCCTGAAATAGAGGATAAAATTCTCTTCATTGAAGATGATGCCATGTCCACGGTTGGAGAGTTTTCCCGAAATTTAAGGTCTCTGTTCCACGTCTCGGGTGCGGGAGAAATAAAAGCCTTGATTCTGGGTAGATTCCAAAAGAAGACAAAAATGAACAGAACTAAGTTGGAAATGATTATTGATGATATACCGGAACTGAGGAATAAACCCGTGTTGGCAAATGTTGATTTTGGACACACAGATCCCAAAATTACCTGGATGGTTGGAGGAACTACTGAAATAGAGGTCGGACAAGGTAAGTCTAGATTGATTTTGACCTAAAAAATCCCCTCCGAAAGGAGGGGATGAATTGAATAAAGAACCAAAGAGGTGGGCAGGACGGGATTTGAACCCGCGATCACGGTTCCACAGACCGTTGCTCTGGGCCGCTGAGCTACCTGCTCACGATACTTTGGCGAAAACTAGGAAAGAAGCGATTGGAGTTTTTGAGTGAGATCCTGAAGATCGACACTGAATTGTTCTCCGTTCGAGAGAAGCTTGACGGTCACTTTCTGTTCGGACAGTTCTCTGTCTCCCAGAATAAGGACAATCTGTGCTCCTTTTCGATTCGCGATTTCAATTTGCTTCCCTAGTTTTGCGTTGGCGCCAGTATAAACCTCAACGGGGATGCCGTCAAGCCGCAGTTTTGAGGCTACGCGGAAGGAGTATTTGACCAAATCGAGGTTTTCTTTGTCGAAAAGGGCAAGAAATACAGGCGCGGCGTTTCCGACCGGAGTTTTGATTCCTAGCTGTTCCATGACTGACATGACACGTTCCAAACCAAAACTGCTACCACTGGCGGGTAAATTCGGGCCACCCAGGTCTGAGATTAATTTGTCGAAGCGACCTCCACCACTAATGGAACCGATGCCGGACTGCGCAATTACCGTTTCGAAGATGGGGCCGGTGTAGTAATCTAGTCCCCGTGCCAGAAGGGGGTTGAAGGAAATGCTGGTTTGGGGGACACCCATACTGAGAGCGTATTGGTAAATGTTGTTGATGTTTTTTAGGGCGTCTTGGCCGTCGTCTCCCAAAACAGATTGGAGATAGTCAAGTTTACCTTCAGCCTTCAATAGTTCTTCGGAGTATTTGAGATAGTTATTGATGAGATCATCAACCTCTTTTTTCTCTGATTCGGATGCCGTTGATGGCAAACCGATTTTATTTCTTAACTCTTCCGCTGTTGCTTCCAAACCAACTTTTTCAAGTTTGTCCCATGCTCTAAGCACCTCAATGGCGTTTGCATCGTTGCAACCGATAGTATTGGTCATTACGTTTAACAATCGGCGATCGTTGTACTGAAGAATGAAAGAGCCGGCAGGAAAACCGAGATTGGTAAGAACTTGGTAGTTAATGGCCAAGATCTCTGCATCAACCACTAAAGAGCTGGAACCGACAGTATCGAAATCACACTGGGTGAATTCGCGCAATCGCCCGCATTGTACATCTTCATTTCTCCAAACATCACCGATGGCATAGCGCCTGTATGGCAGTACTTTTTTGCTGGGATTCATAGCCATAAAACGGGCGAGAGGCACGGTGTGATCATAGCGTAGACCACCTTGATTGTCTGGCTTTATTTCGCCTCGTGCTGAAGTTCTGAAACGCTTTGTTTCACCTTCTTCGCCATATTTATCGGTGAGAATACGGTCCAATTCAATGGCGGGAGTTTTGAGAGGCTCGAAGCCAAATAGTTCAAAAACATTTCGGATTTGACTGATGACGAATTCTCGCTTTTTGGCGTCGATTCCATCGTAATCCCTGGTGCCTTTGAAGTTCTGGGGTTTACGACCAAAAGTATCTTTTGTTGCCATAATTAATCTCCTTTGTGATTAGTTTGAAAAATTACCCGCTTACTTTTTAGAAGCTCAATATTGTGAGTCTAAAGCTTTTCGGGAGTGAAGTTGGCGCATTTATCGATGGACATATAAATTCGTCCATCAAGCAGTGCGCCGTCGTAACATAGGAATGAATAACCCGCTTTTTCAAAGAGACGACGAGCTGGGCTGTTTTCATGGGTATGAAGATACCCCGGTGTGGCGGGAAAGCTTTTTTTCATCCACTCTACGAGCATGCGACAAAGTTGGGAGCCAATCCCATCCTGGCGATAAGCCGGATCGGTAGCAATTTCGTTGAAATAGGGCACTCGACCGGTGCTGTTTTGCACAAAAGCCATGATTTCCGACTCTTCAATCTCAGAAAATGGTCGGTTGTAGCCCCAAACAAAGCCAATAATCTTTTCCTTGGTGTTGTCATAGGCCACGGCGCCGAAGAAGTCTTCTTTGAGTGCCGCGAGCTTGCGAATCGTGGTTTTGACCTTGGACTCAACCCAGGCAGGGACAAGCTTGACATGGCAATCTGGACAAGTCTGATGCCCTTCGGTGACAGAATAGGTGTAGCTGTAGTAATGTTTACACTTGGGACACTTGGTATACTCCGCGAAATTAGGATCAAAACGCCAAATACTGCAGTAAAAAGATGCAAGTTCGCTCAAAAAACCGGATTTTGTCTTCAACTTGCTTGAATTAAATTGAAAATATGAGATATGTTCTGACATGAGTACCTCCTGGGTAACTTTTTAGATTGTGAATGTGTGGGGCAGTACTGGGCAGTATTCTAACATTATCGGTCAAATAGTCAACTATGGGCCCTTTGAAACATAAAAAGCCCCCATTTCTGGGGGATTTGTTCAAAATATCTTATGGGACTAGATCTTGACCTTGGCTGACCTTCAACATGATTCGCCCGTCACCGTGCTGAGGATCGTCAGCAAAGTAGCGATAGCCCACGCTCTCAAACATCTTCTTAGCATATGAATCTTTGTGGGTGCGTAGGAAGCTGGGGATATCAGGCTGGGCTGATTTCATCCACATAACCAGCCGGCTACAGAGTTCCTTGCCGATGCCTTTGCCGCGATAGGTTTTGTCTGGGTCGACGGCAATTTCCGAGTAGTAGGTGGAGTTGGAGGAACCTAGATCATCCGCGATCAAATCCTTCCACTTCGCCCTGATGTCTTCAATAGATTCAAGCCAACCCCAGGTGAAGCCGACAATTTTGCCGGTGCGCTTATCAATCGCGTAAATGCCGTAAAAATTGTCACCATACTTGGTAGCGTTGCCGATAAGTTCTTCGTCGGCTACCTGTTCCGGTACCCAGGCTGGAATGAGATCAGCTGTTGGATGGGAGGTGCCTTTGCCACTACAGGAGGTGATACCGTCAATCTCAACATCTTTTTCGCTATAGTACTTTTCACAGGTGGGACATTTTTTGTATTCCCCGAAATTCGGGTCTTTCATCCAGATTGAACAGTAAAACGTGGCTAGATCTTGGAGAAACGAATGGTCTGCCAGTAGAGTCGAAAGATCAAAAGATAAATATTCAATATCTAAACCCTGATTTTTTTTCATAACAAACTCCTCTTTTGAACAGGATGTGATCAGAAACAGAATCGTGTTAACGTGCGCAACGATCTAGGAAGATTCTACTTGATAAACTAGAGAAGTCAACGGTCTATTGACAGAAACTTGTTGTGGGTATATGATTCGCGCAATGATTAAACATCATGGCTGTATCCATATTGGAATACTTGCTTAGTTCAAGCGCCTTTGTGGGCGCTTTTTTTTAAGTGTTTAATCGAACTTTGACAATTTCCATACCTTAAAGGAGGCTACATTGGAAAATATGCATAAAAAAAATGCATGGTTAGGTTTTTTTACGCTTTTTGGAAGCATGCTACTCTATGCATTTTCCGGGGTAGTGGTAGTTGGTTTGGCGACCGCCTTTGGGATTATCGGCCAAGTAACCTTTCGAGCTTTAGCAGCGTTGGTTCTGACGATTGTCTGGCTTGCAATAACTGGGGCTAGATACAAACTCTCTAAAAAATACGAAACAAAATGGTTGTGGGTCGATTTACTTTGTCGTCCAATTTATAATGTTTGTTTTGTATATGCTGTTTTAGCCATAGGTCCCACCTCGGCCTTGTTTTACCTGTTTTCTTCGAAGGTAATTGTGGGTGGTGTGATTAGAGTGTTCTTTGGAGGTAAAAAGCCACTGGCTTTGCCCGATTATATAAGCTACCTGATGGTGTTTATCGGCATGCTGGTTTATTCGTTTCCGATTACATCTGCACTAAGTCTGGGAATAGTATTTGCTCTCAGCTCAGGTACTTTCGAAGCTATTAAATCGAGAGCCATGGAAAAACTGTCAGTAACTGACAGTAAGGATAAGGCGGTGTTTTCACTCTACGAATTTACATCTTTAGCCTTAATCACTGTAGTGATGGTTTTATTTGCCGGCCAAAGTTTTATGATTGCATCAATTACTTGGGCAGTTTGGAAGATTTTAGGTTTTAGTGCTGTAATTGCCGTTGGAGCTTTAGGGCTTGAACTGACAGGATTTGCTAACTTCGATTCCGATTTGGGAAATGCAGTCTTGGCTTCGGAGATGGGTTTTGCCGGACTTTTGAACTTCCTGATATTGGGGACTGAAATGACCGGCTTCCAAATAGTTGGTTCGGCCTTACTGGTTCTCTCATTGGCCACAGTAGCGCTTGCTTCTTATATGAGAAATAAGCAAAATAAAATCTTAAGTTAAATGTGTTTGATTGGGCACCCATGAGGGTGCCCATTTTATTGGATTGGGAGTAAAATAGGGCTATGTTTCAAACAATCGAAATCCTCGAGGACCTGATAAAGATTTCTTCTTATGTCGATGAAACCCATGATGAGAAGGGGGTCATTGAATATGTCGAAAATTTTATAAAGGCAAATACCAAGTATAAATATGTAATTCAAGACGTCGAGGGAGAGAGAAAAAATATTTTGGTTTACAACAAACCAAACCCTAAAATTGCTTTGTTTGGGCACATGGATACAGTGTTACCTAAGGTGGATACCGATAGACCGTTTGAACCCAGAGAAGAAGAAGGTAAACTTTACGGATTGGGAGCTGTAGATATGAAAAGTGGCTTGGCGATCATGTTAAAAATGATGGTAGAAGTAGAGAACGACGAACTAGCCTTTGTTTTTTCGGTGGACGAAGAATACGATTTTAAAGGGGCTTTGAAACTCAAAGAAAATGTGGATTTTAAACCAAAGTTCATAGTGAATGTAGAGCCAACAGATATAAAAATATTGAATGGTTGTAGAGGCATAACTGAGTTTAGCTTTAAGATTCATGGTAAATCAGTTCACGCTGGTAGAAAAGAGTTTGGAGTTAATGCTATTGAGAAAGCAGTTGAGATTGCAATGAAGCTTCAGGAAAAAGTTACAGAGCTTGATATGAAAGAGGGTGGTAGTAGTTCTGTTAATTTGGCTTATCTGAGTGGTGGAATGTTAAAAGATATGGGTAACGGTGAGGTTAAGGTGTCTGGTATGGGGAATGTGGTGCCAAACTATGCAGAGATGGTTTGTGAAATAAGAATAGCTAACCCCGAAATAAACAAGGAATTCGTTGACAGAGAAATCAATAAAATTGCCGAAGAAATTGGGGTAGGCATTACAGATTTGAAATTTAAGTTTTATCTAGGATCGATGTTGACTGCGAAAACTAAGTTGGTAGAATTTGAAAATGCAATCAAAGAGGTAGGAGAAGAGGTGATATATGCTGATATAAGTCTGGCAGGATACTTTGAAGTACAGATGTTGCAAGAAGCTTGGGGGAGTAAGTGTGTGGTTTTTGGTGCCAGCCTTGCTGGTAAGTCACACATGGCTAATGAATATGTGGAAATTTCTTCCCTAGAGAAGGTTGAGAAGGTACTATTCAACTTTATCAAAAGAATGGTAAACTAGTTGTTATGAAATTTTCTTTTAGCACGCATCATTATTTTCGAATATTGCGGGGATGATTTGATGCCTTTGGAAGCAATCAAAGCCCCGCTAGTCGGGGTTTTTTAGTATTTAAAGTAATAAAAAATGACAGAAATGAAGCAAGAAATCAGTTTGGAAGTACCTAATAAAATTGAAGTATCTTACCCATATGTGGTCTTGGCAGATTTTGAGCATGTTTTTGGGAGATTTGAAAGTGTTTTGGGTAAAAATAAGGTAGATGAATTTGAAAAGCGAGTAGCCAATGTATTGGCTGATGTCTCTCCTGACTTAACAAGTTTTATCTCTCTCAAAGTTAAAAAGATAACCGATGAAGTAGAAGCAAGGATAGTTAAAGAAAGAAGTATCGGGGAAAGAGTTGGCGTGGTACAGCTAGATCGGTACATAAATGGGGACGCCATTGGAGACTATTTCCGCATGGAGGTTTCGCGGGGAGTAGCCGGTGGATTGGTACCCAGACCCGGGTGTGAAGTGGCCGTTGATGATCAGTTTAAAAACTTAGCCGAGTGGGTTGTTGAAGGAGATTATGATAGATTACTAGTAGTTGATGATGTATTAGCTTTTGGAGATACACTGACTCCGATGCTGTTGGGCTTAAAAGAGCTAATACCAGAGACAAAATTGAAAGTTTTGGTTGGATTGGCCGCTTCCGGTGGTGGCTGGAATGGACTGGAAAGAGTTCGGGAAGAAGCTGGAGTGGAGGTAGAGGCAGTGACAGTAGTAAGGGCGGGTGAGGAAAATGAATGGACGAGCGGTATGGCCATGCCGGCCCTCCGAGACTTTACTTTTCTGGGCGGAAAAATATGGATAGATGAAAAAACCGGTGAGAGATTGAATTTCCCTTACCTTTTACCCTTTTCTCTTCCGGTAATCAGCTTTATGCCAAAGGAAAGGCGATATGAGGCTTCGGTGAAACTAATGAACATTTCTATTGAAGTGGTAGAACAAATGAGCAAAAACCTTGGTCGAGTTCTAACAATGCAGGATTTGAAAAAAGCAGGATTTGGTATGCCATCAGTGAGGATGGAGTGTTTGCAAGAGGAAGCGTGGATTCCTGAAAGCATCGACAGCGTTTGGGAATATCTGCAGTACAACAAATACTTACTGGAGAGTAAAGCGGGGGAAATTATAGAAGAAGCGAACAAGTAAATTAGAGAGAGAGTTTATCCAGTAAATCTGTGATAAAGGCTTCTCTGTCTAAGGCCGTAGCTACGGCTGTATTGGGATTTTTTTCTCCCCAAGTTCGAAGGTCAGCAACCGTCATGCCTCTAGTAAATTCGCCTTTGGTTTCGATTTTGACCTCGAGGTCTTTGGTGGTGAAAGCTTGGGGGTTGATAAGATAGTAAGCGGCTAACGCGTCGTAGACGATAGCACCATCGACTCCTTCGAACTGATTTAAGAGCTTAATGTATGGGGCGACGAGATTAGTGAGTACGGGTTTTAATTTGGACTTATCGGACATTTGGCCTAGGTCTTTAAGGAACAGAGGTGTGTGATAGCAAATTTCCAGAGGAACCAAAACTTTGGCGGCAGAAGTCTTAAAAATAATTGAGGCTGCTTCTGGATCTAGAAATATATTGAATTCGGCAACCCAACTTTTGTTTCCCGGGGACTGGATGGCTCCACCCATCATCACAATTTGTTTGATTTTTGAGGGTAGGTTTGGATCTAGGGTGATGGCTTGAGCGAGATTAGTTTGTGGTCCAAGACAAAGGATGTTTATTTCGTCAGGAAATTGATTGACTATTTCCACGATTTTTTCGGGGGCGTTATTGGTTAGGTTACCTTGAAAACTATGAGTGATGCCGGTAAGACCAGTGATACCGTGAACCTGACCTTTGATAAAAGGTTGGGATAGAGAATTGGTTTTTGCTCCAGAATAAATTGGACAGTCGAGGTCGAGAAGGTACTTGAGATATTCGGCATTGGCAGTGGTATTTTTGATACCGGAGTTTCCGGCAACGGTGGTGATGGCCTGAATATCTATGGTAGAGGTTTTAGCCAGTAACATGATGGCGATGGCATCGTCTACCCCAGGATCGGTATCGATAATGATTTTTTGCTTATTCATTGTTGATTAATTTTAACAAGTCTTTGGGTGAGTTGACGAGGAAGGTATAAAAACCCTGCTCTTTGGCAAGGTCTATATCTGTTTCAAGCTGATCACCGATGGCTAAAACTGTTTGAGGATGGCGGGTTTTGGCAAATTCGGAGAACATTTCCAGTTTGTGAATATAATTTTCACCGGTGTAAACTTCGGTAAAGAGGTCCTGTAAATTTAGAAAAGTAAAAACATTATTTTGCCAAACTTGAGGGGCTTGGGTAAGAAGAATGAGTTCTAAGTTACTTTTGGCCAATTCATTGATGACATCGACAGCTTCCTGGAAATTCACGACAATAGATTTCGGATTAATATTCCAAACGATATCAAAAAAGTCTTTGCGGGTAATACCGTACTTTTTTGCGGCATAAACACTGAGGAAGGTGCCTTTTTGGTTTAGTTTCTCAATGATTTTTTCGGCTTCCTTGATGGAAATACCTTCTTTTTCAGAGAAGAATTTTTCAGAATTTAATTTGACATTTTTTTGAAGAGAAGAGTTTTTGAAACCGTGATTCTCCCCATCTAATTCGTAGATAGTGCCATCCATGTCAAAAATGACGGTTTTGATTTTACCTTCGCGCAGTTCTTTCACGCGTGAATTATATTACAGATTCTTTTGGAGGAAAGAGAGGAGGTTGTCGATACCGATTCTTTCTTGGGCCATGGTATCCCGGTCGCGGACGGTGACGGAGTTGTCCGTCAGAGTGTCGAAGTCGATGGTGACACAGAAAGGCGTGCCGATTTCGTCTTGAGCAAAGTAGCGCTTGCCTATATTACCTCTTTCGTCGAGCACGGTACTCATTTGGGACTTGAGCAGGGTGAAAACTTCTTTGGCTTTGGCGGTTAACTCTTCTTTGTTGCCTACCAGTGGGAAAACGGCGACTTTGTAGGGAGCAAGATTTTTGGGGAATTTCATGACCACTCGTTTCTTGTCGGTGTCTTCGAAGTAAGCGTTCATAAGAATAATAGTCAGAAGACGGGAGAGACCGAAGGTGGGTTCGATAACATGAGGAATAAACTTTTCTTGAGTGTAGGGGTCGGTGTAGCGAAGATCGACGCCAGACTTCTCGATGTGGTTTTTGAGATCAAAGTCGGTGCGATAGGCGAGACCGAACATTTCTTTGAAGCCCCAAGGGAATTCATATTCCAAGTCTTCGGTACGGGAGCTGTAGTGACTGAGCTCTTCTTTGGAGTGAGATCTCCAGCGGAGTTTTTTGGCCGGAATTCCAAGAGATACAGCGAATTGATACATCTCTTTCTTCCAATATTCAAAATGTTTTTCCCAGTCTTCTGGCCTCACGAAGTATTCGAACTCGGCCAGATCAAACTCCAGAGTCCGGAAAGTAAACTTACCCATGGTGATCTCGTTACGGAAAGCTTTACCGGATTGGGCCAGACCAAAGGGAAGCTTGGGGTGGAGTGAGTCGAGAACTTGTTTGAAGTCGACAAACATACCCTGAGCCAGTTCACCACGGAGATAAGCAGTGTTTTTCCCATCAGTGATAATGCCGATTTGGGTTTCAAAAAGTTGGTTGAAGTTTCTGACCTTAGTCCAGGTTTTGTTGCCACACTTAGGGCATTTGATATTATTATCTGAGATAAATTTGTCCAGTTCTGCAAGTGGTTTGCCTTCGACATTGCTTAGGCTCTCAACTCCTTCTTCGATTAGGTGATCGGCTCGGGTGCGGAAGTGGCAGGTGAGACAGTCCACCATGACGTTGGTGAAATTTTCTGTATGACCAGAGGCTTCCCAGACTTTGGGACTCATGAGAACTGAAGTGTCCAAGCCAAACATATCGGAGCGGGAGGTGACGAAAGTTTTCCACCAAAGATTGATTAAATTTCTTTTTAACTCAGTACCTAAGGGGCCAAAATCGTAAGTATTGGCCAGACCGCCGTAGATTTCGGAGCCGGGGAAGATAAAGCCTCGGCGTTTGGCCAGAGAAATTATTTTTTCGAGAGTAACTTGATCGGACATAACTTATTTATTATATCCTGGATCGTAGAAATTAATTTGTATATTTGTCATTCCGTGCTTGACACGGAATCCAGAGAGGGACTGGATGCCGGATCGAGTCCGGCATGACAGGTCTGTTGTGGCGGAGATTTCCCCGCAAGGGGGATCCAGGAGAGCTTCAGCTCGTACCCTCTTCGGGGTATCTATGGAAGTACGAGATTCGCAATGACGAGGTGGTGTAGAATACGGGCATGAAAGGGGAAGAGATTATTTTGAGGCCAGCAACGGAGTTTTGTAGTAGTGTGGAAAAATTTGGAGAAAATTGTTCCGAGAGATTGAAGTTAGCTTTGGAAGTAGCTAATGAAGTTCATTTTAAAGAAAAAAGAAAGACATCACCTTACGAACCATATATATCTCACTGTATAGCTGTGGCCAGTATTTTGAAAAGCTGGGGAGCGGATGAAGACGAGCAAGCGGCGGGACTACTTCACGATTCTGTAGAAAATCACCCAGATTTGATTGATTTACAAAAAATTAGGGAGTTATTTGGAGAACGAGTAGCCTTTTTGGTTGATGGAGTAACAAAGTTAAAATCTAGAAATAGCGATAGAAATGAATTTGAGACACTGAGGAAAGTGGCGAGAGAAAGTTTATTTGATGTTGGAGTAGTAAAGATAAAATCGGCTGACAGAAAGCATAATATGATGACGATGGAGGGAATGAAGCCAGAAGTGCAGTTTAAAAAAGCCAAAGAGACTTTGACGGTCTACGCCCCATTGGCGGAGTCCTTTGGAATGTGGCAGGTAAAGAACGAACTGGAAGATTTGTCGTTTAAGTATTTTGATCCTGAAAGGTTTGAGAATATAAGAAGTAGGGTAGATAAAGATCCAAGGTTGAAATCGGATTTTGTAGAAGGGTTAGAAAAAGAAATTGAAGTAAACTTAAAAAAATATGGACTTGATATAAAAATAGAGCATCAAGTTGCAGGGTATTGGGAGGTTTCGGAAAAGCAGAAAAAGCGAGGAATAAGAGGGGGGAGTTTGTCGAAAAGTATTAGCGAGATTCCAGATGTATTAAGCATTAGAGTATTGGTAGACGAGGACAAGGTGGTAGACTGTTACAAAGCGATGGGGGTAGTAAGAATGCTTTTTGCTAAGAACTTGTTGGTAGGTAGACATGAGGACTTGCTTCAAGAATCGGCAGTAAATGGTTACAGCGCGTTGAAAGATGTTTATATATTTGGAGAGGGAAGTGCAGAGATTTGTTTTACCTCCAAGGAGAGGGAAAAGTTTAATAACTGGGGGATCACAATATATTCAGCAGAAGAGACGAGAGAAAATAAGGATATGTTTAGTAGAAAGCTGGTTTTTACTCCCAAAGAAGAATTGGTATTTTTGGAGACAACTGCAACTGGAATTGATGTGGCATATAAATTGAATCCACTATTGGGATTAAAGGCGGTGGCGATAAAAATAGATGGAAAGGTGTGTAGTTTAGACACTGTTGTGCCAAACGCTAGCGTGGTGGAAGTATTGAAAGACGAAAGTAAAAGAACTCCGAGTAGTGAGTGGGTTGATTTTTGTAACTTGGAGACAAGAAGAATAATAGAGAAACAGTTAATGGTTTCGGAGCGAGATGAAATGGTGGCAGCTGGGCGAGAAGTATTGGTAAACGAAGTACTTATTGAGCGGGGATTGTTAGAGCTAACTGACTTGGATAAGACAGTGGTGAATAAACTACTTGCAGATTTTGGTTGTTGGCATGGAGAAAGTGATCTTTATTATAAAGTGGCCTTGGGGATGAATTTGGAAAATATAAAGAAAAAATTAGATAGTTTGGGAGTGGGAGTTGGTGTTTATACAAGTGTACAGATTACTGGAGAGAACGCAATTGGGGTGGAAAATGATGTGGCAGCGATTTTGGCTAAATATAAAGCGGATGGGCGATATGTGACGGAGAGGGTTTTTGTGGATAATAAGTTTTTGATTCGAATTCTTTTAAGGGTAGACTATAAAGGCAAGAAGAAAATTGAGGAAGAGTTGAAGAAAAAATACGGGGAGTGTGTGGTGGTGTAATCCGAATAAAACCCGATTGTTTTGTGGTATAATAAATTATGGGAACAGATAATCGAAAATCGCAGATTATCATCTATAAAACTGAAGATGGTCAAACTAAACTTGATGTTCGCTTTGAGAACGAGACTGTTTGGCTGACTCAAATAGGCTTGGCGGAGCTGTTTCAAACTACAAAACAAAACATTAGTCAACATGTTCAGAATATTTTTGAAGAAGGTGAACTGACTCAAGAAGGAACTGTAAAGAATTTCTTGACAGTTCGAAAAGAGGGAATACGTGAGGTGTCTAGAGAAATTGAATATTATAATTTGGATTTGATAATTTCTGTTGGCTATCGGGTTAAAAGTGGAGTGGCGACCGCCTTTCGTCAGTGGGCTACAGCTCGCTTGCGAGAGTATATTGTTAAGGGTTTTGTGATGGATGATGAGCGTTTGAAGAACCCAGACTTACCATTTGATTATTTTGAAGAGTTAACCAGAAGAATATCTGAGATTCGGACTTCTGAAAAAAGATTTTATAGGAAAATTACCGATATTTACTCTACGAGTGTTGACTATGAACCGACTGCTTATCAAAGCATTTTATTTTTTAAGACAGTACAAAATAAAGTTCATTGGGCTATTACCGGTAAAACAGCTGCTGAGATTGTAAGGGAGCGAGCTAGTAGAGATAAGCCCAATATGGGACTAACTAACTGGCGTGGAAAAAAGCCAGTGAAGATAGAAGTGTCTGTAGCTAAAAATTATCTTGATAAGGGTGAGTTGGAAGCTCTTAATAATTTGGTTGAACAATATTTAATATTCGCTGAAGGACAAGCCCTGCGTCATGTTCCCATGTACATGAAAGATTGGATTACTAAATTACATGGATTTTTGACTCTCAATGACAGAGATATTTTGGATAATGCTGGAAAAGTATCTCATGAACTGGCAAAAGAAATTGCTGAGAAAGAGTATGATATTTATTACAAAAAACAACTGAACAATCCTAGCCTTGCCGATAGAGACTTTGATGATTTTGTGAGCAAAGTAGATAAGTTGGTTGGTCGACCAAAAAAATCTAAGGAGTTAGACGTTTGACCCCACGGTAGACGTATGTGACTTCGCGGACATTAGTTAGTCCCAAAATTTTCATTAAAAACCTAGATGGGCCTGGAGCAAAACCTCCATGTGGAGGACAGCCATATTTGAAGAAGTTGAGATAACCTTCAAAAGCTTTTAGGTCAAAGCCTTTTTCCTCGATTTGTTTTTTGAGGACGTCGAAGCGGTGTTCGCGCTGTGCTCCACTGGTAATTTCTAGGCCTTTGTACAGAAGATCAAAACTTTTTGAGATGGTTGAGTCTTTTTCATCTCTCATGCTATAAAAAGCGCGACCAGAGGCGGGATATTCGTAGACAAAAACGAAGTCGTGATTTTCTTTATCTTTGAAATATTGAGCGATGGCTCTTTCTTCTTCGGGATTGAGATCGTCTTTCTTTTCGTTAGCAACTTTTAATTCAGCGAGGACTTTTTTGGCTTCAATAAAACTGATTCGAGGAAATGGAACGGAGGGGATGGTTACTTCTTGGTTAAAGACTTTTTTGATATCTTCGCCATGTTTTTCTTTGATAGCGGTGAGAATGGCAACCATCATTTTTTCTTCCTCAGCTAATAAATCATGGACAGATTCAACGTAAGCCATTTCTATGTCATACATGGTAAATTCGGTGTCGTGTCTTGAGGTGAAAGAAGGATTGGCACGAAAAACGGGACCGATTTCAAAAACTTTTTCAAGTCCGGCGGCCATGGCCATTTGTTTGTAGAACTGGGGAGATTGGGCTAAGAAAGCTTTGGTATCAAAGTATTTAATCTCGAAAAGCTCTGAGCCTGACTCGGTGGAAGTGATAACGGTTTTGGGGGAGTGAATTTGGATAAAGTTGTTTTCGATACAGTAATTTATAAAAGCTTGTTCAAGAGTGGTCCAGGTTTTGAAGATAAGGGCGTTTTTGGTTTTTCGTAGATCAAGGTAGCGCCAGTCGAGACGGGTGTCGAGATTGGTTTCGCCTTCACCCTTTTCGTTTACCGGTATAGGAAGCTCTGGCTCAGCGACACTGAGAACTTCGACAGAGTCGATAAAAACCTCGATGCCACCTGGGGCTTGGACGTTTTCTTTGGCGTCTCCCGTGATAGAAATGACAGATTCAAGAGAAAGATTGGCAATTTTTTCGAAGTTTTCGGTATTGCCCTTGATGACCACAGTTTGGATACTACCAGTGATATCGCGAAGAACTAGGAAGATGATGCCACCTTGTTTGCGGATGGTTTCGGCAAAGCCACTAATTTTGACTTTCTGGCCAAGAGTGTTTTTGATATCCTTAATTTGAATTCGAGTCATAAGGAGATTATAGCTGATTGGTGACGTGAGATAATATAAGCTATGAATGGAGTATTGAGAATTACCGGGGGAAGAAAATTGCAGGGATCGGTGACGCCAATCCCGAATAAGAATGCTTTGGTAGCAGTATTGCCAGCGGCGATTTTGACGAACGAAACAGTGACGTATAAAAATGTTCCCGGAACGAGCGATGTGACAAAGATACTCCAGATATTGAAACTGCTGGGAGCTGAGGTGGATCAAAGCTTAGAGGGGGAGATAAAGATAAGTTGTTCTGGGTTAAAGGGACATAGGGTGGATCAGGTACTGGGAGGTCAGTTTCGAGGGTCACTGATGTTTGCTGGGCCGCTACTGGCTCGCTTTGGGCAGGCAGAAATCCCCTTACCCGGAGGTTGTGATCTGGGTATGAGATCGATTGCGGCTCACCTCGATTCGTTCAAAAAAGCCGGTGTCGAGTTTAAATATGTCGATGGGTTTGTAAAATTCACAGCGCCAAAAAAATTACCGAAGTCTTATGATATTTGGCAACTGGAGGCGTCGGTAACGGCGACGGAAAACATCTTTATGTATGCGGCTGGAAGCGGAGCCGATTTTGTAATTATCGATGCGGCCTGTGAACCACATGTAAATGAACTTTTGAGAATGTTACAGACAATGGGAGCGGAAGTCGAGGGGATTGGATCAAACAAAGTAACAATAAAAGGTAATAAAAAATTGAAAGGGGCTATCTTTGAGCCGGGTCCGGACTTTGTGGATGTGGCCGGACTGATGGTGGCCGCGGCGGTCACGGATGGAAAGATTTGCATAAAAGGGGCTAATGTACCCGAGGTGGTAAATGGCATGATCAACTGGTTTGAGCTTTTTAATGTCAAAATAGAAAAAGAGGGAAAAGATTTGATCGTTAGTAGGAATGGAGAATTGGCGATAGATACAGTGAATTCCGGAGTGCCTTTGGCGGCTCCGGGATTGCCAAAGCTTTATCCCAGACCTTGGCCCGGCTTTCCGGTAGATGCCATACCCGTGATGGCGGTGCTAGCTAGTAAAACCAAGGGCAGGTTGCTACTAAAAAACTGGATGTATGAATCGGGACTGGAGTTTGTCAGGGAACTAAATGCCATGGGCGCTGATATTTTTGTCTCGGACCCGGAACGGGTAATCGTGACTGGGCCGGTGACCTTTAAGGGTGGGGTAATTGTGACTCCAAATGTAATTCAAGCCTGTAAGGCGATCTTTATCGCGGCTCTTTGTGACCCGGTGGTGACGGAAATACATGGGGTGGATATTTTGCGCAGAAGATATCCCAACGTCTTTGAAACTTATACTAGTCTGGGAGCGATAATTGAAAGGGTGGATGACTAGGATTTGAGAATTCCATCAATAACCTTAGCTAGTTCTTTTGGATGGGTTAAATTGATTAAATGGTTTGCCCCGGAGATGATATGAAGTCGACTCCGAGAAATCTTATTCGCCAAGTATTTTCCGGTATTGGGGATGACGATATCCAGACTGCCCCAAATAATATCGGTAGGAACAGATAGAAGGTGAAGTAGTGGTTTTAAATTGTATTTAACGATTTTTTGAAGCACTTTTTTTTGATATTCGTTAGCGTATGAATAATCGGTCGGGGTGTACCAGCCAAGGTACTGCTCAAGATAGTTATAAGAAGACCTAGAGAGAAATGGTTTGACGGCGTTGGTTATACGTAACTTGAGTTTTAAAATACGGGATCTTTCACGAATCGCAGCGGGAGCAACGAGGATAAGAGTAATCAGATCCGTCGGGAATCTGAGAGCATAATCTAGAGCAATTTGTCCTCCGAAAGAGTGTCCGATCAAAATGAATTTTTTTAGTTTTAGTTTCTTGGTGAAGCTCCTAACAAAATGAGTGTACTCAGGAATATCCGGGGTGTCATCGATGGGGGGAGTCAGACCGAAACCGGGTAGGTCAAGTGAGACAATGTGCCATTTTGGAGAAAGTAACTGAGCTACCGGTAGCCAAAAAGACAGAGAAGAGGCCCAGCCATGAAGAATGACGATGGTCTTGGAACCTTTTAGATTGATGTCGACATAGTTGGTGCGAATACCTTCTACATTGAGGTGCATGTTAATCATTATAACTACAATAGAAAACGGCGTGGCAAGTCTACAGTTTTAGAAGGTGATATAATTATAGGTTATGTTAGAAATCGGACAATTTTTGGAAAAATATGAATCCAGTATGGAAAAGCTGGAGGAGAGTCGAAATGAGTATTCTTGGCCAATAAAAGTTTTCGAAACGACACAAGTGTATAAACCGAGATATTCTCCGGAACACACAGGTGAGTTTGCGCCAGCGGTGGATATTGTAGTTCCAGATCCCAGGATCAAAGTGACGGAAATCTTGGCTCCCTGTGATGGAGTAGTGGTGGCGGGAATACTAGATAATGATAGATGGGGAAAAACGGAGGAGTTTAAAAATTATCTAAACTGGATTCATATAAAAACTTCAAATGATGAATTTTATGAGATCGCTCATATCTCTCCAATAGCAAATAGAATTTTGAGAGTTGGTGATAAGGTAGATCGCGGGAAAGTAATTGCAGTGGCCGGTCTGAATGGGAGGATGACTGTTACAAAGCAAGAAGATGGTCAAGAAATAGTCGATTCACATGTTCATCTGTTTGTAGGAAAATATTTGAAGAAGGGATTTAAGGGATTGAAGATAAAGTGGCAAAGCTTTGAGGTAAAATAACAGCATGTCGATCTATAATTTTCGAGAAATAGAAAAGAAGTGGATGGATGCCGCCGATGAAGGAGAGATTAATTGCGGCATTGATTTTGATAAACGGGAGAAAAAATATGTCTTGGTGGAGTTTCCGTATCCGTCTGGGGAGGGACTGCATGTGGGACATGCTTTTTCGATGACGGGGGCGGACGTATATGCAAGGTTTATGAGGAAAAAAGGGTTTAATGTAATGTTCCCCATGGGCTGGGATGCTTTTGGACTGCCGGCGGAAAATTACGCGATCAAGACCGGAATTCAACCACAGATAACGACGGATAGGGTGACGAAATTGTTTAGGAAACAGATGGACAAGATGGCTTTTTCTTTTGACTGGGAGAGAGAAATAAACACCACTTTGCCAAACTACTACAAATGGACACAGTGGATATTTATTAAACTGTTTGAGAAAGGTTTGGCGTTTAAAAAAGAGATGCCTATCAACTGGTGCCCCTCTTGTAAGATTGGTCTCGCCAACGAAGAGGTTGTTGATGGGAATTGCGAGAGGTGTGGCAGTGTGACTGAGAGGCGAAATATTTCTCAATGGGTGGTGAAGATTACGGAGTATGCAGACAGACTAATTGATGGATTGAAAGATACTGATTTTATTGAAAAAGTAAAAGCGGCACAGGTGAATTGGATAGATCGCAAATATGGTAGGTTAATAAAATTTGCGATCAAAGAACTCAAGGAATCAAGAACTCTAGAACTCGAGACAAATATAAGTACAAGTGATAGTTTTGTAGAGGTGTTTACGACAAGAGGGGATACTTTGGGCGGGGTGGAGTTTGTGGTGGTGGCGCCGGAACACGCGCTGGCTCAAAAACTCAAGAACTCAAGAACTCAAGAACTCAAAATGATGAACGAGTATATAGATAATTTTGAAAAGAGGGATGTGGGGGATAGGAGTGAGAGGAAAAAGACAGGGGTACTTTTGCCAATTAAAGTGGTTAACCCACTAACAAACAAAGAAGTCCCAGTTTATGTTTCCGATTATGTTTCGATGGACTTTGGAACCGGAGCGATTATGGGAGTACCAAGCCACGACAGGCGCGACGAAGAATTTGCGAAAGAATTGAGAATTGGTTTTGACCCGAATTTTGTACCAAGTGAGAATAATTTAGGGGAGAAGAAAGTAACATATCACTTAAGAGATTGGATATTTTCCCGTCAGCATTATTGGGGAGAGCCGATTCCGATGGTAGATTGTTCGAAATGCGGGTGGGTGAGTGTGCCGGAAGAACAACTGCCGGTGGTTTTGCCAGAAGTGGAAAAGTATCAACCGACGGATACGGGAGAGTCACCTCTCGCTAATATCACCGACTGGGTGAACACAACTTGCCCAAAATGTGGAGGAGAAGCCAGGCGGGAGACAGATACTATGCCAAACTGGGCCGGAAGTGACTGGTACTTTTTGAGATATATCGATAACAAAAATGACAAAGTTTTGGCCGATATGGAGAAGATGAAGTATTGGTTGCCGGTGGACATCTACATCGGGGGAGATGAACATAATACTCTACATCTTTTGTATAGCCGATTTATTTATCAATTTTTGTGGGACTTGGGCGTGGTACCCAAAGAAATTCCGGAGCCATACAAAAAGAGACTGTCGCATGGGGTAATATTGGCTCCGGATGGGAAACGGATGAGCAAGAGTAAGGGGAATGTGATCGCACCCGAAGAGATGATTGAGAAGTATGGGACGGATGTGGTGCGCACTTACATGATGTTTATGGGGCCGTTTGACGCGACCATGGCTTGGAATGAGAGATCTTTGGTGGGAGTGAAGAGGTTTATTGAGAAATTTTTCAACTATGTTGAAAAAGAACTCGAGACCATGCCTGCCGGCAGGCAGGACTCGAGGAATCAAGAACTCGAGACAGTGAAAGATTTTAGTAAAAGTAAAATATTGGTCAATAGATTGGTAAGGGTGGCGGGGGAAGATTTGGCGGAGTTTAAATTTAATACGGTAGTCGCTCGTTTGATGGAAACTTTGAATAACTTATGTAAAGAAGAAATTCAAATAAGTAAAGAAGATTTGGGGAAGATGGTGATAGTTTTGTCTGTTTTTGCGCCACTGGTAACGGAAGAACTATGGAATCTATTGGGGAATACCGGAAGTGTGCATGATGCCTCTTGGCCGATGGTAGATGAAAAATACTTGGTGGATGAAGAAGTCAATTTGTCGGTAGCCATAAATGGGAAGATGAGAGCGGTGATAAAAGTGGCGGTGAATTTGGATGAAGAAAAGGTGGTGGCGTTGGCCAAAAAAGAGATAAAGGTAGCCAAGTATCTGGCCGGTGGAGAAGTGGTTAAAACGATTTATGTAAAGGGTAGGACGCTAAACTTTGTGGTGAGAGGGGAATAATTCTGGTATTATTCTTCTATGTCAGAAAAAAATAAAGATATTACTAAGCTCTATACGCCAGCGATGGTGGTGCTGTTAATAGCCGCCTCTTTTTATATCGGCAGGCTATCATCTCAGGTTGATGGACTTAAGAAGGGTGGATCAGCAGGAGGCGACACAGTTGCCCCGTCTGCCCCTGGAGCGGCTCAGGCTGCCCCTGGAGATAGAAAATTGGATGTGGCCAGCCTTAAAGAAAAAGCTAAAAGCTTGGGATTGAATGCAGATAAGTTTAACTCTTGCCTTGACGGTGGAACGATGGCTAAAAGAGTGGGTGACGAACAAAAAGAAGGATCGAGCGTGGGAGTATCCGGAACGCCGTCTTTCTTGATCAACGGCATTTTGATAGTGGGAGCTCAGCCGCAGTCAACTTTTGAAACTATCATCGATGCCGAGCTGAAAGATGGTAGTGGAGACAAAGCCTCAGCCACTGTAGGTGGAGATGGCAAGAGGCTCAAGCCGAACTTGGCAGATAGTTACATGATCGGAGAGAAAAATGCCAAGATCAAGATGGTAGAGTTTACCGACTTTGAGTGTCCTTTCTGTGAGAGAGCCTTCCCGACAGTTAATGCCATTATGGAGAAATATAAGGGGAAGATTAGCTTGGAGTACAAAAGTTTCCCGCTTTCCTTCCACCCACTGGCGCAAAAGGCAGCTGAGGCGGCACTGTGTGCCGGTGAGCAGGGTAAGTTTTGGGAGATGCATGACGGAATGTTTGTTCCGGCGAAGTAAACTTATTTAGTTTCAAAAAATTGCCAGGGGTAGAGATGATACTGGCTCTTAAGAGTTCCAAGTAGAGCTATAACAATACCTGGCTCGGACTGGTATTTGGTGGCAAAATGTGCAAGATGTTTGGAAGAGTATTGCTGAAAATTGGTTTTGACCTCGACGCACTTTTTCCCAACCGCATACATACTCATTTTAGTTTCGTCATTGCGATGTATTTGAAACCTTGGTTTAACTATTTCTGGATTGCCGCGCGAGTACGCTCGCAATGACGGACTGTTGGGTAAACCTTGAATGGTTACGAGTTGGTGTTTATGGCTGGGGTGGGAGGACAGGAGGGGTGCTGGCTGATGGTGGGGTAGCGGGTGTAAGTGGTGGAACGACGGTGGGCTGGATGGAGATTAGAGCGGCTGAGAAGGAGGTACTGGTAATAGGGTCGGCTGAATACACAGTGACAAACGAACCGACTTTAAGGTCAGAAAGAGACATTTTGACGGGACCGGTTTGGCCAAATCTACTTAGCTCGGTGTCGCTAGTGATATTTATAGTGTAGATTTTGCTGACTGGTGGAGTGGTAGAGGCTGCTCCCATGGCAAGAGGAGTGAGGGAAGAAACGAAGCCAGTAATCTTGATTGTATTGCCGCTGACCTCGGTAATGGGGCCGGAGAGGGTATTGCTTTCGAGGAATTTGGAAATGGCAATAGCTTTGATATTATTACTACTGGTAAAGCGAAGGTCGTCGGCCAAACTGATATTGACGATTTCGCCAACACTGAGGTCTTTGAGAGTTAGAGTCACTTGGTTGGCTGTTGGGGAAAGAGGGGGGGCATTGGTAGTGGGGGTTTTGAAAGCGTAGGGAATCATGGGAATGGGCTGAGTAATACTGGTGGTGTCGGAGATGGCGACTTTGAAACTGAGAACTTTACCTGTGGTATTTGGGAGAGTTTGGGCGTTGACTTCGACGGTAAGGGAGTTGCTGGTTTTGCCAGTAATCTTGGCCGAGGAAAGATTAGTGATGGGGAAGGATAGGTAGAGAGCGTCGGGGTTGAGAATGGCTTTGGTAGAAGATGTTTTACTGGACTTGGGTAGAGAAACTAGATTATTTTTTAGGGCCAGATTTCCCATGTAGCCAAGTAAGATAACGATTGTAACCGCTGATACGGTAATGAGGATGTTAAAGGGGTCAATTTTTTTGGAGTTTTCCATGAGATCTTTGTTTAGTTTCTATAGAACAATAATAGTGAATATGGTTCCATATGTCAAACGTTTGGCGCAATAAGCTCAGATCACTCGGCGTCGAGTGTGAGTTGGGCAAATAGTAATGTCGTCGGGCTCTGATTCTTCGACAAAATTTTGGTAAGAGAGGCGAGGGTTAGTTTTTGAAAAATAGACAAGAATGTCGTTAGGGTGAATCCATGCTTGAGTAAAGAGATGGAGATAATTGCCATAACTTGAATATTTGTACTGCGATAACCTGCAAGGACTGTCCTTGAAGGTGGGGAGGGAGAGTGGATTACGGTGAATGTATTTGGTGAGATAGGTGAACTGATATTCATCGGTGACTCGAACAGCTTTGTAACGTCCTTGGAAGAGAGGACCGATGCGTTTGTAGCGAGTATTAAAATAGCGAACGTATTTTGTGATTACGGAGCTCATAAAATGGCTAATGCCGTAGTCAGAATTTTGTTTGAGCATGAGATGAAAATGGTTGGGCATGAGGCAGTAGGCGAGGAACTCTATTTCCCCCGCGTAGTTGTTGGGTTTGCGAGAGGGTGAGACCTTCAAGGACAGTCCTTGAAGGTCGGGTGGAGGTGAGAGATAGAACTGGAGGTAGGAGAGGAAAGTGGAGTAGTCATTTGGACTATCTGGGAAAACACAATTTCCCCTCGGTGACGAACAGAGAGTTTTTACTGTCAATCTTCGGCGATAAAAAGAAATATGCTGAATCAATCAAGGATTGGCTCAAAGAAATGTCTCTGGAAACAATCCGCGAATTTACCCTTGAATAATCCAAGTCTTCGGAAGTCCAAGTCTTCGGAAGTCCGACTTCCGAAGATTACTTCCGAAGATTATTGGTAAGCTTGAGCGCCGATGATTATTGACATGTTTGCGCAGTTGCCGCTGATATCGATGTGCAAGCAGTGTAACCACCAGAGGTGCCCCCGCAGTCCTCACAAACCGTGCCCACCGTGGAGTTTCCGGTGCATGTTGCGCCGACCACACCACAACTTTTCGCTGAAGCTGCATAAGTGTTATCGCCTCCAGAGTTGCACTTTGCATTGTTATTAGTGCATGTTCCTGTCCCCCACGTCTTGCTAACGTAAGTGGCGGTGCTGTTGTGAGTAAGAGTTGTGCCGCATTTGGTCTCTGTTCCCGAGCAGTTGTAGTCAAAACTGCCGTCGCCGCGATTAGTGCCGCTACAGAAAGTTGATCCCGGCTTGGCGTTGGCATTATCGTTGTAACAATCAGCTGTTGCGCTGGCAGAGTTGAGAAGTCTACCGGCAGTATAAGTTGTAACTACGGCGCCATTGGTTGAGGCTGAGGCTTTGGTTGCGGTGGCGCAACTGGCGGTATTAAGACAGGTGCTATTGGGAGCCAAGCCTGCGGTATAAGTGTCCCCATCGTAGTCGGCATAACATTGGGCGGAAGTAATGAATACCTCGCTGGAGCCATCATTGCAGTCGGTGGTGGCGAAAGTGGAGACGAAGTTCCTGCGTCTGCCACCGGCAGGCTGGGCTCCGTAATATAATTTGACATTTGTTGTATAGCCATCCGCGTCAGCGTCAATCACCCAAACCGGCTGATTGAGCTTGACCTGAGCTCCGTCGGCAATGGCGATTGAGCCGCCAGTCAAGCTCATAGATTTGGCAACCAAGGTGTCTGTGCTGTTCAAGGTCATAAGACAGCTTTGGAGTTCTAAGTTCGCGGTATTAACGGTGTCGCTGCCTTCATCAAGCCCGACGACGTAGCGGCCGGAAACATTGCCGTCGGCGTAACGATTATTGGAAGTGATATAGTTGCTGGTATCTTGAGTACAGACAAAGTTGTCAAGAGGCAAGGCGGTCATATTGTCAATATAAAAAGTATTGGCGGCATCGGCGTTTAGTATCGTGATAATAATCCGGTCAACGATGTCTTTGTTGGCGTTAGAAACAGCCGACAAGTCCATCGTGACTGATTGAAAGACGTTTGTGGAAGTGATGTTAGGCGTTACTTCGGTGACAGTCCCGCCGGAGTCGCGCAGGCCGATCTTGATGTTACTGCCGGTTCGGGAAGCTCTGATGTCAAAGGTAACGCTGGTTTTATTGGATAAATCAATGAGAGAAGAGTCCATGTTTCTGGTTAAAGTGAAGTTGAGACTATGAGTCATATCCGCTACTCCCTTAAGAGAGTAACTCCCTTGAGTCTTGATTGTGGCTTCGGAGTATGACTGAAGATAAGGCAAGGTTAAGTAACGGACAATGACTATTCCCGAACCGCCTCCACCTCCGCCGCCACCAGTCCCATAACAAGAACCACCGCCACCGCCACCACCGCCTCGGTTGGCGGTTCCCGCATAACCATTTTGCGCTGTACTAACATTTGCGTCAACACAACCCCCCCCAGTGCCAGCGCCGTTACCACCACCGCCACCACCATCAGCTCCAGCGTCAGGGCCATGTTGTGTACCACCACCACCACCAGCTCCTGAGCCATAAACAACGTTTGCGCCAGATATTGCCGATGTGTATCCCGCGCCTCCACCTCCGCCAGTAGAGCAAGAACCACAGCTTCCATTGGCAAAACCAGCTGAGCCTACAGCAGTTTGTCCACCACCACCTCCGCCGGCTTTACCACCACCACTACCACCAGCCAAACCCCCGCCGGCGGTTCCTCCAGTTCCTTGTCCTACGCCTCCACCAGTGGAAGCAGTGACTGCGTCGAAAGCAGAATTGCCATCAGCACCACCAACGGTGACTGTTTTAGCTCCGCTAGTGAGTGACATGGCTGCGTTATAGATAACTTGACCTCCTCCACCGCCACCGCCAGCAACACCTGCGTCTCCGGCAGTGGCGCCGCCGGTGCCACCGGTGCGGCCACCGGCAACGATAAGATACTCAACATTCATACTTGAGGAGGGAGTGAAGGTTCCACTGCCGGTAAAAGTATGGATACGATAATTGCCGGAAGTCGTAATCGTGCCGCCGGTCGCGGACGGCGAAGAATTGGTCACATAACTCGCCTGCGCGCTGGTGTCCGACGCGATCTCCATCATATCAAGAGTAGAGGCGCCCTCGGATATATTATATACCGCGACCAGCAGAAACGCGACCGCAAGGATAATGATGGGAACAATCTTAATTTGAGAGAAAATTTTGGCAAAAAATTGTTTCATAGTTCAAGTTTGATAGCTTAGTTTATTATCGGACATACATTGTATTATTAAAAGCGCTATTTTCGGCCGTTAAAATGTATCTAAAAGAGTATTTATTTTCATAACTGTCATCAATCTGCCACGAACCCTGATATGTGCCTTTTTGGGAATCGCCACTGGTCAGCTGGAGATTGAGAGTTTTTTCTTGATGGTCGGTACCGATGACGACGACGACACTTTGGACAGCGGAGGTGGAGTGGACAACGACGGAGATAGTCTGAGTGGAGCCGGACCGGGGATCGAGAGGATCGATGGTGACTAGCTGTGGCTTGGGGCCGGTGACGTTTGTCCCGTGGCTAAAGCGGTAAGTCTGGGCGCCGGTAGGGAGGACGTAAGGAGGCTTTTTTTCTGGTAGTGGAGTGGGGGCAGTGGGAGCGGTGAGAGTCAGTGAGCCGTCTTTGGGAGCAGTGGAGGATTTTTTTTGCAAGAGAAACTGAAGGAGAAAGAGAGAACCAACGACTACGACCGCAACGATGACAAACGAGAAGACAGAGATACCTTTGACGGGTTTGGTTTCAGAGGGTAGGTCTTGGAAAGTGGAATCTGACTGGAATTGGGTAGGCTGAATAAAGTTGGGGTCCATAAAGTATAGTTTAAATATCCTACAAATATGAGTAGAATGCAAATTAACACATATTGGTGGTGGTGTAAGCATTGACTTCGGGTATTTTATGGCATAAATTAAATGTATGGCCAAAAAAGTAATTGATCCTACTAGGATCGCAATTTTTCAGAAGAAAGAAATCCGAAAAATAATCTATAAAAACGAATGGTGGTTTTCTGTTGTGGATGTGGTTGAGGCTCTGACAGATAGCAATAAACCGCGTGTATATTGGAGCGCCATGAAAACCAGAGTAAAAATGGATGATGGCGTTCAACTGTCTACAATTTGTAGACAGTTGAAACTAGAGGCTCCTGACGGAAAAATGCGTGAAACTGATTGTGCAAACACGGAAACTATGTTTCGCATTATTCAGTCCGTCCCCTCTCCCAAAGCCGAACCTTTTAAACGCTGGTTAGCCAAAGTGGGCTATGAAATACCTATTTCTAATACTCGTCATTGCGAGCGAAGCGTGGCAATCCAGAGGATGGAGCACTTTGACTCGGAGTATCTAACCGCACAATGACGAGCTAGATCAAGGTTCCATATAAATCATGCCAATGGGGATTCATTTTCTCGATTAATTCTAACTTCTTTTTTCTCGAACCAGCTTTAATTTGTTTTTCTCTTTCAATTGCTTGATTTATTGTTTCAAAAAACTCGTAGTATATGAGTAGGTGTAAGGAGTATGTGTTTGTGAACCCTTCACTCAAATTATTCTTATGTTCCCAAGCTCTCCTTAGTAAATTGCTTGTGACTCCAACATACAAAGTACCATTTCTAAAATTGGCCATTATGTAGACACAAGGATGTTTTTCTGACACTTTGTAATTTTAAAACATTCTGGATTGCCACGCTAAGCTCGCAATGACGGGGGGATGGATTGCTTCGGTTCGATTACGAAACTCGCAATGACGGGGGGATGGATTGCTTCGGTTCGATTACGAAACTCGCAATGACGGGGGGATGGATTGCTTCGGTTCGATTACGAAACTCGCAATGACGACGGTGGCGGTGAGGGTGATTGTGGGGTAAAATACGGGACATGAAAAAATTCATTTTGGGCCTAACCTTAAGTCTCTTTTTACTGAGTGGTTTGCCGACTCTGGCGGCGGTAGCTACCAGATCGGCCGAAGTGGATCTAACCGTGCCCTACGAGGCTAAAGATCGATTGGTGATGGTGCTCAAGTCACAAAGAGTGAGCGGGTGGTGGGTCTTTAATTCTTTGAAGCTGTCGATACGTCGGGCGGTCACTGACGGAGTTTCGCCGAATACGCTGATGCTGTTGTTTTTGTTCCCTTTGGTGGCCGGTCTGGTGGCTTTTTCCCGCCAAGTGGTGGGAGTGAGCGGTTTTGGCATGATCGTACCGGCGCTTTTGTCGATGGCTTTCTTATCTACCGGGGGTCTCGTCGGACTGGTTCTTTTGACCTTTATTCTCTTGGCGGCTGTTCTGGGGAGGGTGGTTATCAGGAAAATAAAAGTCCCTTATCTGCCCAAGTTGGCTATTTTGATCTGGCTCATATCCATGGCGGTACTGGGACTACTGATAATGTCTCCCATGATTGGCCTTGAACGGCTGTCCGGCGTGGGAATCTTTCCAATTATGATTTTCGTACTTTTGGCAGAGACTTTTATAGAGGCGCAAATTACCAGAAATTTTTCGACTTCCTTTGGCATGACTTTGGAAACGGTGGTACTGGCCTTTGTCGCTTACTGGGTGATTGGTAGTCCGGCGGTGCAAACAGGGGTACTGCTACAGCCGGAGATTTCGGTGATAGGGATATTAATACTTGACTTACTGATTGGAAAGTATAAAGGTCTACGACTGTCGGAGATTTGGAGATTCAGAAAGATTCTTAGGAAATAATATGATATTGAATTATTTATATGGATTCCGGATCAAGTCCGGAATGACAGAGTAAAATTTATGGCGAGATTAAATGATATTTTGGGGTTGAATGCTCGGTCGTCCGACTACTTATCTTTGAATAGGAAAGTGGCCAGAAAAAGAGCCGATGACAAGCTTGCGACCAAAAGAATGCTTAAAGGTGCCGAGGTGCCACATCCAAAACTTCTGGGGGTGCTGGGTGAGGCGGATCAGGTGAGGGGCTTTAATTGGTCTAAACTAAAAGACGGCTTTGCGATTAAGCCAGTTCAGGGATTTGGGGGACAGGGAATTCTACTCATCAAAAAAATCATGAAAGAAAAAGACTTCTTTTTGTCGGTAGAGGGAAAAAGAGTGGGAGTGGATGACTTGATTTTGCACAGTCTGGACATTATCGAGGGAAAGTTTTCTCATAACAATCTTCGCGACAAAGTCATGATCGAGGAAAGAATAAAGATTCATCCCAAGTTTAAGAATCTGGCGGTGGGAGGAGCCCCCGATGTTCGAGTAATTGTGTTTAATAAGGTGCCGGTGATGGCCATGCTCCGCCTCCCGACCGAGGAGAGTAACGGAAAAGCTAACCTGCATCAAGGAGCCATTGGCTTGGGTATCGACATGGCCACCGGAATTACGACTCATGGAGTGTATAGAAATGGTTCGGTAAAGTACTTTCCGGATACTAATATAAAGGTGAATGGAGTATTGGTGCCTTCTTGGAACAAGATACTAAGAATGGCGGTGGAGACACAGATTATTTCCAAGCTAAACTATTTATCGGTGGACATGTTAATCGATGAAGAGGTGGGGCCGGTGGTTTTGGAGCTAAACGATCAACCCGGTCTTTCGATACAACTGGCCAACATGGCCGGACTGCGAAGAAGACTGGAAAGGGTGGAGGGGCTGGAAGTGGAAGAAGTCGAGAAAGGGGTGAAAATTGGCAAGGCTCTTTTTGCCAGTAAATTTGCCAGCCGAGTGCATTTTACCGGAGAAGAAAAACCGGTGATTGGTATCTTTGAAAAAATCAGTGTTAGAAATGGGAAAAAGAAGATGGTAGAAGTCAAAGCAAAGATGGATACCGGCGCCAGGGGAACTTCAATTGATCGGGGGATGGCGATGGAGCTGGGGCTTCTGACACCGGAAAATGTTTTGTGGACTAAGAAAGTGAAAAATTCACTGGGATTTGAAGAAAGAACCCTGGTGGCTTTGACGATTAAACTAAAAGGTAGAATAATTAAGACCAGAGCCAGTCTTACAGAGAGAAAACATCTGAGAAGACAACTGTTAATAGGGAGAAGGGATTTGAGAGATTTTGTAGTCGATCCGGGATTAATTAAAATTAGAAAGTAAATGAATTGGAAAATATCACATCGGTTCGAAGCCCGTCAAAAACCGTACTCCCGCGTTTCGTCATCGCGAGGAGGTATGCCGACGTGGCGATCCAGAAAGGGATGGATCCCCGCCTTCGCGGGGATGACAAGGATAGATTGCCACGTCACTTCGTTCCTCGCAATGACGCATACTCAATGACAAATGAATAATGTTTAATTAAAGAATATGAAAATTGCGTATTTACATAGATTGACGTTTGATGAAAGTGAAAAGAGGTTTCGGGAAGAAGCGGTGGCTCTGGGGATTGAGCTCACGACCATTAAGTATCGAAAACTGAGATTGGTAGGAGACAAAATTTTGTTTGGAAGTATCGAAATGAAAGATTTTGACGGCTGGTATTTTCGCTCGGTGGGGACGGAATTGGAGTGGAGCAAGCTCTTACAGCTTTACGCTAAAAAACACAAAATACCGATAGTGGACGAGTATCTGATGACCGAGGGACCTTTGAGAAGATTTAAATCGATTATGGGTTGGCAACTATTGGATGCAGGGGTGAGGTACCCGAAATCGGCTTACGTAGAGAGTGTGAGCGACCTGAAAAAGGAATTGCTTAATTGGGAGTTTCCCGCCATTGTAAAACTGTCACAGGGAGGTCGACATGGAATGGGAACTTTTTGGATTCGCGAAATAGAGGATGTCGAAAAACTGGAACATGTTTTGGAGTCACGAAAAGAAAAGGCAAAAGAGACAGGCAAAAAAGTGCCTATTTTTCGAGGATTTCTGATACAAGAATACATTAAAAACGATGGAGATTACCGGGTGATGACGGTAGGGTATAAATGTATAGGGGGATTTAAGCGCCAGGTAAAAGAGGAAAAATTGATACTAAATAAAAGTCAAGGAAATTCCATGGCCGTGGCCGATTTGCCGGCTGAGGTCATCCAAATTGCGGAGAAGGCGGCTAAGTGTCTGGGAGTAGAAGTGGCGGGGACGGATATTATTCGCGACTTGGAAACCGGAGAACTATATATAGTAGAGGTGAACGAGGCGCCGCAGTTTAAGGTGTTTGAAAAAAGAACGGAAATTAATGCCGCTAGAAAAATATTGGAATTTTGTAAGGAGAAATTTGAAATATGATCAATATGAATAACACATCGCTTATGGTTCGAACCGCGCAAAAAGCTGTGCTCGACCTCCGTCCCCAGAGTACTGGTGCGGATCCGCTCCGCGCGGCTTTTTGCTGGCGCCTCTGCACCATTTTGGCGATGTGTAATAGACTTACATGAAAAAAATATTAATATTGACACGGTTTAGAGGGGAGTATGAGCCTAAGCGACTCGGTGAGGAGGCGGAAAAATTGGGATATACGGTGGATAAAGTGAACTACGAACACGTGCGACTTGGGGTAAGCAGTCTAGGTAAGCCGATAATTGATTTGGGGACAGGGAAAAAGATCCATGAGTACGATCTGGTAGTTCCCAGAGCCGCGACCAAGAGGGGTGGAACGAGTATGCTGGGGGTGAAGTCGGTGATTTTGGAGTATCTGGAACAAATAAAAAATCAAAAACTCGAAAAATCAAAGAAAATTGAGAGTGTCGTGGAGGGAGATTCCTCCACTTCGGTCGGAATGACGAGAGAGATTAAGGTGATAAATGGGGAGAGTTTTAAAATATTTCCTTTGATGGGAAAATTAGAGCAAGGAGTGCTCCTGGCACAAGCCGGATTGCCGGTGATCCCCTTTGCCAGCTTTAATGGAGTGAGAGGTTGGAAGCGGTATCTGGAAATTTTAAATAAACGGAAAAAAGAGTTTGTGCCGGTGATGGTGAAGGCGCGGTTTGGGTCTCACGGTAAAAATGTTAGATTGGCCGAGAGTTTGGAGAAACTGATAAAACTATCCTTGAAATATAGTGAAGGGGATGTCCTGATTCAACCGGTATTGAAGGTGAGGCGCTGGTACAGAGTGTTGGTTTTGAACGGGAAAGTTTTGGGAATGATGCCCCACAGACAGAAAGATAAATTTCAAACATTGGCTCACCAGGAAGAACTATCGAAGATAAAACCTAAGTTTAACAAAGAGCAGATCACCGAACTGGAGAGGATTTCTTTGGCGGCGATGAAAGTCCTGAAAGCGGACTTTGCCGGTCTGGATGTAGCTTGGGATGAAGAGGCGAAGCAGTGGAGGATCTTTGAAGTAAACAGAACGGCGCAGTTTAAGTGGTTTGAGAGAAGTAAGCTGGGGGTGAATGTGGCGGAGAAGTTGGTGGTTTAGAATATAAGGATGAAAAAGGTGGAGAGGGCTCTGGCGCTGACCGGGAAATATTTCGGATTAAGTTGAGTCGAATTTTTGTTTTGATCTGTTTTGTAGTAGAATATTTTTATGGGACAACAACCACAAGAAGGAGAAATGGAACGAGTAAAAAATCTAACAGAGGGTGAAGATGAAAGGAGAGAGAGGGCTAATTTTATTGGTGAGCAAATAGAAAAGAATATTAAAGAGGATCAGGATGTATTTTTGTCTGAAATGGATAGACTTTGGCTGAAGGAAATTGTCGAACAAAATAGAAGTTTGGAGCCGATTGTTGGTGCAGCCAATTTGTCTCAACAAATGGAAGCAACGATTGAAGTGTTTAGTGTTAACGGATTAAGAAATCAAGGCTGTGATCAGGTAGGTACGCTGATGACATATGTCGTGTCAGAATTGGTTGAGAGCGAAAGTGGAAATGTCTTTGATAAAGCTGTAGATGAAATAACTGAGGAAGATAAATTGATGGTGGCTGATTTTGTTAAGAATATATTTGACGGGTTTTACGATGAGAAGGTAAGGTTTGTGCCGGAGAGGTATGAAAAAGGTTCATGGGAAAGGAAAGCTTTGTACCGGATTGAGGCAGTTGAAGCTGTTTTAAATAAACTTCTGTGGATTTTACAAGCTCCCGACGAGGCTGAGGCAAAGAGAAGACAGAATACGCCGGGTATAAAAAAACATGTGAGAGAACGGATTTTAAGGGGACTTGAGAAAGAAGGAGAAAAAATCTCTAAAGAAGTTAGCCGGGTAGATCCAGAGGAGGTGATCCGTCATCTGCCTAAGTATGGTGTGTCCTATATATTGGACGCCACGGTAAGAATGTGAGAAAATATTGCCTGTGAATCGCAAAAGGGTGGCGGTGGGGATTTCAGGAGGGGTAGACAGTGCAGTCAGTGCATTGCTTTTGAAAAAGGCGGGGTATGACGTGGTCGGAGTACACCTCTACTGTTGGCCGCCAAAGAGTGAGATTGAAAAGGATGGGGGAACTAGGGCGGGGTGGATTAAAAAGAATGGGTGCCGGGCGGATGAAGATAGAGCGAGTGCTCTTAAAACCGCTTTGGAGGTAGGAATTCCATTTAAAGTCTTGGATTTTTCGGAAGAATATAACCAGAAAGTGATCAAGTATTTTTATGAAGAATATGAAGCCGGCAGGACGCCGAACCCGGATGTACTTTGTAACTCGGAGATAAAGTTTGGGCTGTTCCTCGACTGGGCGATGGAAAATGGGTTTGACTATATCGCGACGGGGCATTATGCCTCGCTACGTCATTGCGAGTCTCGTATTCGAGCCGAAGCAATCCATCTCCTGGATCGCCACGTCGGAGTACCTTCTCGCGATGACGAGTGTGTGGGATTATTTATTCCGGCCGATAAGCATAAGGATCAGACATATTTTTTGTGGAAATTGACGCAGAAAGAATTGGCTCATGTACTGTTTCCTTTGGGTGGTTTGTTAAAGAGTGAGGTGAGAGAGATTGCCAGGGAGGCAGGGCTATCGGTGGCAGACAAGAAGGATAGCCAGGGGATTTGTTTTGTGGGGAACGTGGATGTAAGAGAGTTTTTGGCCAGGAGACTAAAAGTAAAGACGGGAGAGGTACTGGATGTTGAAGGAAACGTGGTAGGAAAGCATGACGGAGTTTGGTTTTATACGATTGGGCAGAGGGGAGGGTGGGTTTTAAACCCAAAGTCCCAGAAAAGAGCAATGCAACACTCTAGATTGCCGCGCTCCCGCCACGGCGGGCAGGTCGCTCGCAATGACGAACTGGGGACGCCGATTTACTATGTGATTTCGAAGGATGCGAAAACCAATATTTTGGTAGTGGGAGAAGCAAATGAGGCAGTAAGGGATCAGTTTGAAGTGGGAGAGATAAGTTGGATAAATAGTATGAGATTGCCACGTCGCAAGCTCCTCGCAATGACGGAGTTATTCGTGCGGATTAGGCATGGCGGGGAGCTGATACGAGTAGAACTGGATTCCGTGTCGGAGCACGGAATGACAGTTGGAACCGAGAGAGAACTTTTTGGGGTGGCTAGTGGTCAGAGTGCGGTGTTCTACAATGGTAAGGGTGAGTGTTTGGGTGGTGGAGTGATCCAATAGGTTGACAGGAATATACTATAAGGTGTAATATAGACGGGTAGTTTAACTTCATCTTCTTATTTCATAACTGGAGGATACTTTGGCTCAGCTCGATGAAGATAAGGAAAATGCAGTCAAGAAGTTCGAGAAGACTGGCCGTGGTCGCCGTCAGGATCATGGTACGCGCACTTTGACTCATGGTCGTGATGACTGTGATGTGAGCGAATGGCTGGTTTCAGCGAAGAAGCGTCGCGACGCTCGTCATGGAGCGGAAGAGCCTCTTGAAGTTTTTGAAGAAGGTGTTGAAGTCGAAGGATAGATAGCTTTTGCCCAGGATTTAGATCCTGGGTAATTTTTTGACATAATTGAGGCTAGTAGTTGTATTATGGGGCTTTTTGTGGTAGAATACCGTACCTAAAAAATCTGTACGTTAAGGAGTAGAAAATGGAAAGTGTGTGGTTTGTGCCTAAAAACGAGATCGCTGGAAAATATTACTTAGCGGTAGAAATTGTGCGTTCAGGGGAGGATTGTTATGTATTTATCCGCTCGGGAGCGGGGATGGACGACAAAGGGGACATACACGATCTTGAGTCTTTGATGACTCTGGTCGATATAAAGTACATTATTGGTCGTAGACCGACGCTGTTGTCGTTTGACAAGGCGGTTGAATTTATGAATAAACAGACAGCGTTTAAACGAGCGTAGTCTGTGCCCAGGTGAAATACCTGGGCTTTTTGTGGTAAGATGAGGGTACCGATTGGGTTTTCGGTCAGTTCTTTTTTCGCTTCTTTTTAGGGCCTTTGAAACAGGCTCTTGCGGAGGTGAGTCGTGGCTGTTAAAATGTCCAAGTTCATTAACAAGTGAAACAGCAAGCAATTTTGTCGTTTGAAGAGTGGTAAGAGTGACGTAACTTTTCAATTTTTTTTGAGAATTTGATCCTGGTTCAGGACGAACGCTGGCAGTGTACCTTAAGCATGCAAGTCGAACGGTGAAATCTTTAGCCGCAAGGCTAGAGATGGAGCAGTGGCAGACGGGTGAGGAATGGCAGGAATCTACCTTTTTGTGGGGAATAGCTAGCCGAAAGGCTAATTAATACCGCATAAGTCCGCAAGGAGAAAGACCTTAACCGGTCGCAGAAAGATGAGCCTGTTCGCTATCAGCTAGTTGGTGAGGTAATGGCTCACCAAGGCTATGACGGCTAGGGGGCGTGAGAGCGTGGCCCCCCACAATGTTACTTAGACACGGAGCATACATCTACGGATGGCAGCAACTGGGAATTTTGCACAATGGACGAAAGTCTGATGCAGTGACACTGCGTGTGGGATGAAGGCCCTCGGGTCGTAAACCACTGTGATAGGGGAAAAACATAATGATGGTACCCTATTAGAAAGCGCCTGCTAACTACGTGCCAGAAGCCTCGGTAATACGTAGGGCGCAAGCGTTGTCCGGATTTATTGGGCGTAAAGAGTATCGTAGGCGGTTTGTTAAGTATCGGGTTAAAGCCTGGAGCTCAACTCCAGAGATGCTCGATAAACTAACAGACTAGTGGTTGTTCGGGGTTGCTAGAATTCTTGGTGGAGGAGTGAAATCCATTGATATCAAGAAGAATACCAAAAGCGAAGGCAGGCAACTAGAACATACCAGACGCTGATGAACGAAAGCTAGGGGAGCGAAAGGGATCGATGGTCCCATCACGCAGTAATGCGTGATTAAAAATTGGCTATATCGGTGAACGTCCTTGTTTATTCGGTTTATCTTCGGATATACTGAATTGTGAGGAAAATACCGAGGGAAGTTTTTAGCTATAAAAAGAATAAGTTTTGTTTGACTCAAAGACAAAGGAGCGTTTTGATTGGAACAATGTTAGGTGATGGTGGTTTGAGATATAGGGGAAAAGAGTGCCGTTTACACATTAAGCATAGCCTTAAACAGCTAAGTTTGGTAAATTATAAATGGCAGGTATTTAAACCGATTATTTCGATGAAAGTAAGATGTTTTAGCCAAAAAGTCGGCATAAAAGACTACAACTTTGCCGAGTTTGTGACTTTAACCCATCCTATTTTTACTCATTATTACCAGTTGTTTTATAAAAACACCAAGAAAATTGTTACCAATGAGGTAGCAAACAATATTGATCCTTTGGCACTTGCTGTCTGGATTATGGATGATGGATCTGCAGAATATGCTGGTTTATCAATCCAAACTCATAGTTTTTCCACAGCTGAGGTAAGTTTACTTATCAAGGCTATTAAGAAGAATCTTGGGATTCAGACTACCATGCGAATGAATAAGGGGAAATATATAATTTATTTTCCATTTAAGACTTTGCATGAACTAAAAAGTAAGTTGGGTAAATATTTTTTACCCGAGTTTAAATATAAATTGGTTCCGTATAGAGAAAAACCCCGTAGAGACTGTACGCCGAGCCCCGCAATAGCGGGGTATGATACAGTCCGATCTGTGCAGTAATGTACAGAGTTAATCAGAAATGATTAGCCGTCCGCCTTAGGCGGATAGTAACAACAATGTAGAGACCCCTGTAGTCCTAGCCGTAAACAATGAACACTAGCTATTTCCCGTAAGGGGAGTGGCGTAAGCTAACGCGTTAAGTGTTCCGCCTGGGGAGTACGGCCGCAAGGCTAAAACTCAAAGGAATTGACGGGGAATCGCACAATCAGCGTGCCATGTGGTTTAATTGGATACGAAACCTTGAACCTTACCAAGATTTGACATGTAACTGCAAATCCCTAGAAATAGGGACTTCTTCGAGAGTGTTACACAGCTGCTGCATGGTTGTCGTCAGTTCGTGTCGTGAGCTATCGCGACCTTCTCGAGTAATCGAGATGAAAAATTCGACTCATATCGGTGAAACCCTGTTGACATTCGGTTTAACTTCGGGTTAAATGGATTCAAATGGGTAATACCGAGGGAAGTCAGACTGACATTCGGCACATTCTAATACGAAGGAATATTCACATATCTCTTTCGCATGATGAGTATGCCAGAATGTATGAAATATAAAAGTCTTGACCCCGTAACGACTGGATTCCTATGAAGATAGGATGAAGATGGATAGAGCAATCTATTCCATAACACGTCGACCCCTAACGCGAAAGCGAAGGGTGATGGTATAGTCTACGTTTGATGGTAATGATCAAACATTTTGGAGGCGTCGGCTTAAGTGCCGTAACGAACGCAACCCCTGTGCTATGTTAAATATCCATAGCAGACTGCCACGGTTTTTTCCGTGGAGGAAGGAGGGGATGATGTCAAATCAGCATGGCGCTTATATCTTGGGCTACACACATGGCGTAATGGGCAATACAACGGGATGCCAAGGCGCGAGCCGGAGCTAATCCTTATAAAGTTGTCCTCAGTTCGGATTGCAGGCTGCAATTCGCCTGCATGAAGGGGAGTTGATAGTAATCGCGGATCAGCATCACCGCGGTGAATACGTTCTCGATTCTTGTACAAATAATATGCGCCTTCCACTTTCATATTCTAGAGGGTGTAAATCCCCCTACAGATAAACAAGATCTGTAAAGCGAAATAATAGACACTGTCCGGTGACGGAAGTGTCGGAGGGTTAAAGTAGCAGTTTTTAGCTTGAAGTTTTAACGGTTTTTTACATTGTCGATCCTACGTACAACTGGAGAAGACACTTGTTAGAAAAATGTAAAAAATACATGGACTCGAGATGAAAACAAAATGAAATGAAAGCACGAAGGGAGATCTGGTCTTGACTTTCGGTGAACTTTCGGGTTTACTTAAAGTAGGCAGTTGGGTAACTGATTGCCGATTAAAGATTAGAAGTCTGCAGAGGTCGTAGTAGTCCCGCCACGGCGGGGCGAAGGACCGAACTTGATTATGTTTATCAAGCATTCGCCAGGGTGCGGGAAAACCGCGTGCCCGGCGAGAGGAAAGTTGATATAGTGATATATCAATCTATTCCAGAACACTGCCCGTCAAGTCAACAAAGTTAGTAGTGCCCGAAGTAGGTACCCACAACCGCAAGGATTGGGCCTCCTAAGGTAAGACTAGCGATGGGGGCTAAGTCGTGAATTTGTTGCGACCGCAGAGAGTAATTTCTGCGAAAAATCTCGCTGTATCGGTGAAGCCTAAATATTCGGTATACTTTCGGGTATACTGGAGATATGGTAATACCGAGGGAACCTATTAAAGAGTCATCTTTAAATGGACTCCGTAGAGACTACACGCGAGCGCCTTTTCACATTAGGAAAAGGATGAAGATATAGTCCACGCCCGTAGAAATACGTGGAATACCGCGAACAAGGTATCCGTACTGGAAGGTGCGGATGGATCACCTCCTTTCTAGGAGTTAAGGTCTTCACGAGACCGGATGATAATATCGCCACACTATTGGTAGATGAGTGTCTAAAACAAATCTACCTGACTCTTGCCACTCTTGAGACGACAAAAATTTTGGTTGCGGGCGCATCGTGATGCGCCCCTACAGATCGGGTCGACACGGGGGTCGACCCCTACGGATCGGGCGGGAAGACCTGCCTGCTGGCAGGCAGGCCCCGCCCCTACAAACAATCTGCTGAAAGGCGGATTTTTTGTGGTTTGGTGGTAGAATATAGGTTAGAAAGTAAATTGAAAATTTGAGGAGGAGAAGTGGAAAACAATTATCCGAATTGGTCGATTGTAGAATACTTTCAAGGAGCGATGTCATTTGTAGGATATGGCGTAAGCCAGCCAGGAGACTTCTGGGTGAAACTAGGAGCTTTATTCTTTTGTATACTGTTATCAGCTGGGTTTATTCCCCTTTCGATTCTTTGGTTCATTATTAAGAACCAGGGCCGGGTAGGAAGGTTGACCTGGGCGCTGTTGATAGCGACGCCAATTATTGGGTTTGTCTGGATGGCGCTAGCATAGATGAGTTTCCCCGGTGTAAGCCGGGGATTTTGTGCTCATTTTGGTTCGATTATGTTAGAATAGACGAGTAGTTTTGGGCGCTTAGCTCATCTGGTTAGAGCGCGGTCCTGATAAGACCGAGGTACATGGTTCGACCCCATGAGCGCCCACTGAGTGATAAAGAAAGATAGAATATTACTCCTGCCTGTGAAACCCGTGGTGCAAATGAATGGCTACGAGTGTGGAGTAGCGTGCGTGCAGACTATTTTGGGTACCAGAGGCCTGAGGTCTAATAGAATGAGCCTGAAAAAAAGCCTCCATACGACCAAGAGCTACGGAACTCTATCTCATCGGATTAAGGATTTGCTTAAGAGCCATGGTCTAAAGACCAAGGAGAAGTTTGGGGCGAACTTAGGTGATATTGGAGCCGAACTGAACAAGGGGAGGCTTTGTTTGGTAGCTTATCAAGCCTGGGGAGAAAAAAAATACTACAAAAAGCTCCAGAGCGGCCATTACTCGGTGGTGTTTGGAATTGAGGCAGATTATTTATGGCTGGCGGACCCCTTTGTAAAAGGTGAGCGGGTGCGGTATCGAACCGGCGTCAGGAAGATAAGAAGGAAAATTTTTGAAGGCAGGTGGATGGATGAAGATGGCTTGGATCACTGGTATTTAGCGGTTTAAAGCATGAAAGTTGTTTATTTGGCAAGTTTGAAGAGTTTGGCTTTGGAGTTGGGGAGATTTCTGGGAACTGGATTGCAGATTTGGGAACCTGGATTCCGGATCAAGTCCGGAATGACAGACCAAGGGGGAGGAGTGGTATTTGTGGGGAGGGGGTTGGCCAATGAGGCTTTGGGGAGGAGAAAAAAATATCCGAAGTGTTGGGAAGTTGGCAGTAAGGCTGATAATTTTGACTATTTGCGCAAAATAATATTAAATGAGAAGACCTTGGCAAAAGAAGAGTCTGGTAAAAAGCGCCGGAAAAGTCCGGAAAAAATTGTAACCCAAAAATTTGATTACGATTGTGGTGGAGCGGCGGTCAGTACGCTACTGCTTATGTTGGGTAAAGAAGAAGTGTTGAAATCCGATGTTTATGAAAGATTGGGAGTGAACCCGATAGATGGAACAAAATCAATTAACATTAAAAAGTTTTTTGACGAAGAAAAGATTTCCTATTTGGAAATTTGGGAGGCAAATTTAACCGACGTTGAAAACGTTTTGAGTAACAGTGGGGTGGTTTTGGTGAGTTATCAAGCACAGGGAGAGCCGGAAGAAATAGCCTGTTTGGAGTGTGGACACTACTCAATAATTTTTGACATAGACGAGGAATTTGTGTGGCTCATAGACCCGTCTTGGGAAGAAGAGTATGTACCAGGATCCGGAATTGGAGTATTCAAAATGGGAAAGACCGAGTTTGAAAAATTGTGGATTGATAAGGGGGCGGATGGAGAGATTTATCGTAAGTGGATGATTGCAGTGAGAGTGAATCCGGCGGATAGTTTATAATTTTTTTATGGACTACCTAGACCGCGATTGGGCAGCTGAACTAACTGACGCACAAGAAGAACAAGAGAAAGATGTGGATTTGGGTCCAACTCATCTGGAGAAAATGATTTCAAAAAAACAAGAAGAGGGATTTTTGCCACAGAAAATCTTGGGAGTTAATCGAAGACGAAAAGACTCCGGGACGAAAGCGACCGAGTCCAGACAGCATGAATACAAAAGAGATGATACAAAACTAGAGGCTGAGTTTAAGAAAAAACGGGAGAGGGTTTTTGAAAAACAAGAAATGGAGTTGGAAAGTATGCCCGAACATAGAGAAGAGGACGTTGAAGACCAGGTGGAATATTGGGAGAATGAGTATGGTATGGATGAGTTTCACCATTTGAGTCGAAATGGTGTGGCGCAAATAAATGAAAAAACTGAGTTTTCTGATGGTTGGAGAGCAGATGGGTCTTATACTGATGGGTATTGGCGAGAGCCAACGGCGGAGGAGCTGAGGCAGATTGAGGCCGAGGAACAGTGGGGACGGGAACAGGCCAGGAAAATAAGTGAATTTAACGAGAGTAAACCGGTTAAGCCAGGGTCACAAAAGGTGAGGAAGATATTATAGGGATAGATTTTTACGATAGTATGAGAAAATATACGGGTGAATACAGGTTTTTGGGATAAACTATCTTTTCCGATTGTGGGGCTGTCGCCGATGGATGGGGTGACGGACGCCTCGATGCGATTTATTGCCAAAAAATACGGTAGACCAGATATTATCTATACCGAGTTCGTGAGTGCCGAAGGACTGTGGCGTATCAAAAAAAGGGGCGACATGAAGCACAAAATCTGGAACGAGCTGAAGTATGACGAGTCTGAAAGACCGATAATAGCCCAGCTTTTTGGCAGTGACCCCGAGTCTTTTTTTGAAGCGGCGAAGATTGTGTGCGAGCTGGGGTTTGATGGGATTGATATAAATATGGGTTGCCCATCTCCCGGCTTGGAAAAGCGCGGAGGCGGAGCTGGGCTGATCCGGGATAAGTGTAATGCGGTGGAAGTGGTCGAGGCGACAAGGAGAGGTGCGGGGACGCTTCCGGTGAGTGTGAAGACCAGAATAGGGAGCGAGACACCGGATCCAGTTTGGTGGGAGACACTGGCGGGGATGCAACTGCCGGCGGTGGCGATGCATGGGAGAACTTTTAAACAACTTTATAAAGGTGAAGCGGACTGGACGGTGCTACTGCAGGCCGCGGAAGTAATTAGGGAAAGTGGAGCGTTGTTTTTGGGCAATGGGGATATTAAGGCCGCTTTTGCTGGCGCCCCAGCACCGATTGAATTTGCTGTTCTATTGAAAAATGGGAAGGAGATTGATTTGACGGGGAGGATGGATGGGGTACTCATTGGACGAGAGGCGATGGGGAACCCGTGGGTACTAAATAAAATTCAAAAACTCAAAAAACCAAAAAATCAAAATGAGGAAATAAAAGTGAAATTGGCGGTGATGGTGGAACAGGCAAAGAAGTATGAAGAGATGTTAAGGATGGATTTACCCGCAAGGGGTATCCAGGAGAGCCACGCCTGCCTGCCGGCAGGCAGGTCGGTACCTCCTCGCAATGACGGCAGTGGGTTTCAGTTTTTCCCGATGAGGAAACATTTGGCGTGTTTTGCCAGAGGATTTGAAGGCTCTGTAGGGCTACGGAAAAAACTAATGACGGCGAACAACGCTGAAGAAGTTGAGATGATGGTGGAAGAATTTTTGAGTGGGCACGACTCTTCAGTTAATTAAATTATTTTTTTTTAGTTAGGTTATTATTTTGGTAGTTGTTTTTTGGTGGTTGAGGTAATAGGATTGGTTGAATACTATTAATTTTCATATAAAAAATGTCAACAACAGAAAGTAGAAGTGGGCGCTGGGGGGTATCCGGAGCTGTTCCGGAACTGATAACCCAAGCCGAAATCAATAAATTATTTTTGGATATTGTCGAGAAATCGCAGAAAATCGAGAGAAACTATATGGGCAGAGACGAGGTTGATCTTAATACTAGAACCAGTGGGTCAATGATGCTTGTCTGTGGATCGGATTTGCACATTGCGTCCTTGGCTACTGACCATCAGAAGGTGAAGGATCTGTTTAGTTTTGTGATGAGCAATAAAAATGCCATGCTGGTACTTTTGGGAGACGAAATAGAAGGTTTGAAAGAGAAATATATGCAAACCAATACCGCCAGGACTGTACTTGATGCCCACAAGCAAATGGATATTATGGCGGAGATGTTGCGACCTTTGGTCGAAGCGGACAAAATCGCGGCGATGGTTTCCGGATACTGGGGACATAATGGTTGGATTGAGGACTCATCAACGATAAATCCATGGATTTTACTTGCGGATAAAATGGGTTTCGATCAAAGAAGAATCATAAAAAATGGGGGAAGGATAAATTTTAGATTTCCTAATGGTTACACGCATTCCGAAACAATTTGGCATAATCCGGCGGGAAAAAGTAAGTTTGACTCGGTTTATGGCCTTAGGAATGCGGTCTTTGCGACATCGGAGTCAAGTAGGTCTAATGGATATATGAGTGCGCATCTTCATCGGATGGGGGTAGCGAAAGAACTATTTAGCGGAGCAAAGACCTCGGTCTATTTTATTGCTTCGGGTACGGCAAAGGGTTCGTCACCAGAAAAACCAGCTGACCGTTTTGGAATTAAATTGGGGGCTACTTGGACGGATCCTTTGGGTCAGGGGGTAATTGTGGAGCCAAGAAAACCCGGACGAAAAGAAAAAAGTTACCCCTTCGCTTCTTTTGAGCAGGGACAGAAGGCAAATAATGCTTTGCGTCTTCTGGACTGGGTAGAAAGTAAGGGGATGACGGCGGAGCTTTTAGAGAAAATTCGAGCTGAAGTGGAGTCCAAACCGAAAATTACCTTGATCGATAAGAGAAGCAAAATAAGTGGCGAAGAACACACGGAAGACACACCAGTTGATGTCGTAAAGGTGGAAGGGGGTTGGGTAACAAATCCATATTCAAAGATGAAGATGAAACCGACGTATGACACGCTAACTTATGATGTCAAATCAAAATTACCGGTAACGTTACACTTATTGGGAAATACCCGTTTGGGGAGTAGTTCCGAGGGATATGAGGAATTAAAAAAATATCATGAGGAGCTTGTAGTAGGGAATCCACACTCTTTAGTAGTGTTTCTCAGGAATATGATCGATACGGAGGCAGGCAGTTCACCACAAAGGATGGAAATTTTGAATCGATTTAGGGATGTAATTAATGGGGCGAAGAATCAGACGCTCGCCATTATGATGTGTGAATCGATGCGCAACAGTAGTTGGAGATCTAAAGTAAAAACCGGCGAAGAGTTTAGAGACGCGGATGGCAATGTGGTGGATATTGAAGACTTTGGGGAAGGCGATGTCGACGAAGAAGGAAAGCCGATGAATAAACCCAAAAAGATAAACTTGTACTCGATGCCTTTGGCGCCGGGATCGTATCTTTCCAATGCGACCGATACCCCTTTGATCCACCACCTCTCTCTTATCGAATTTGGGGTAGGTCCTAATGGATCGCTAAACAACAAACCGAAGTATTCTGGTGCCTTTGCCGATAAGGAGATGAAGCACGCTTCGTATTCCCGCCCTGAGTTTGGCTTGCGGAGACTATATGATCTATATATCCAGGAAAAATGCGGATTTGTCGCCGGGGGACATATGCCTCACGCTGGATCGATGATGTTTTATGATGGTAGCAACGCAGAAACCAAAACACCAATACTGATTGCCCCAGGGTGGTTTGGCAAGTATGTGGATACCTTGGGTAAAGGGAATGTGATGCCCGGCTCGGCACCGGGACAGGCAATTATCTTTATGCCCGGAACATACTTTGCCTATCCAACAGTAGATGCTGATGAGACCGGCTATATGCAGAAGGCTTTTACTCTTATGACGGGTGTGGAATTACTGGGATTGACCGATCAGGTGATGGGTCGGAGGAGAAAATAAATTAGGGGAAAACCATTTGGTATTGCTAGATATTGCTTGATTGAATATTAAGGTTGATTCTATGGAAACAAAATATATGCACGATGCTCTGATGCTGCTTAAAGGCTTGGAGATTTTGGGACTCACAGATAAAGTGCTGGGGAAGAAGGGGAGATGAATGCGGGCAGGTATAAAAAACTCCCCGCCGGCGAAGGCGGGGAAGTGGGTCAAATGAGGATTAATATTAAATAGGCCAGGTAGACAAGGGTGACGGCGTAGGTGATTTCTTTAGCCCAGATCAAGGTTTTGGGGATTTTTGTTTTCTTCTCGTCCATGACGACTAAAATAATAGCAAGGAAGAGATTGAAAAAAATTAATCCAGTGATTGGCCAGGGGACAATAAAGGCGGATAAAATCAAACTGTAGATGGCGATGGGCATGATGAGAAGCACGGTGTAAATCAAAGTCGGCGAAAGGGGCTTGACTGTTTTAATGATCAAGTTGTAAGCCATTATCCCTCCAAGAGCAAATGATAATTTGATGAGCGGAGCAGCCAGTGCGAGAGTGTAAGCTCCGTACCCAACTATGCTGAGTACAATGATGACGACTAAATACATCCAACCAAGATGACGAAACCATAAGAAAAAGTTTTTCATTTATTTCTCCTTAACTTAGATTTTGATGGTTTTACAGGTTATCTGACCGATAGTCTTGAACGTGTTGGTGGGAAAGACCCCGATGCATTCATGAGTCATGGTTATCTCGAGTTGGATCAAATCTTCAGCTTTAATCACTGTTTTGGCGGACTGAATTCTTAACCAAGCGGAGAGACCGGTGATAAATGAAAGTTGTTTACCTCCTCGCATTACAATCGGCCAATCTTTGAAAAATTCGACAATGATGTTCTTATCAAGTCTTACCACTGGAATGAAGGTTATAGTGACTTTGAATTTGTCACCAACACAAACCTTTTTCGATTCAAAATTGCCTTCAATAAGCTTTGTTTCAAGACTCCAGGTTCTGAAGATGGGTTGAGAAGAATCGGTTTCCTTTACCCATTGAGGGGTATTAAACGAAGGTAGAGCTAAAAGTGCTTGATCGAAAAAATACTGGTTATCTCTGGAAAGTTTCATTTGTTCTCCTTGTCTTGCAGATATTTTTGGGCGAGGTGGACGTGCTGATGGATGACCAGATCAAAGTTCTCGTGAGTCAGGGGAATGACTGTAGTGGGGTTGTAGTCCGAGGTCAACCAAAGATCGGTCGAGACCTTTTGAAAACTGACCGTTAACTTACCGTCGACATAAACAAACTTGATTCCATTGGAAAGCCTTTTGGGAGCATAGTGTGGAACATCGCGGTTATGGTCTTCCCAAAGTTTGATAAACCACTTCGTCTCCAGAATCTTGAAGTTGACAAGATTCGAGAGATTTTCGTTTGTATCACCAAGGAACCCCAGGAAATTTCTTTCGTTAAGTTCGTGAGTTAACTCTCGAAGCGAATGACGGAAGAGCTGTGGTTGGAGATCAAATAGACGGTTAGAGATTCGACCTTTTTCGTTAACTCCTTGCCAGGTGATTAAGCGCGTTAATTTAACGTCTTTGATTTCTGAAAAAAGAAGCAACGCGTCGTTAATTTGTGGTTCGGGGTTGAAAAATCCGACTTGTTCGAGAAACTCCTGCTGAGACTTGGTGAAGTCGAGAATGGCGTTCAAACGATACAGATTAGCGTTGGGTTTCAAAACTACCTCCTGAGTGAGATTTTAAGGACGAACCTTGTAGGTCTGTCCGGTATTATAGGGGTTGTGGGGAAGGGGTCAAGACTTATAGTGTTAAAGAGAAATGATTTTCTTGGCTAAAAGACGAGAGATAATAGCTAGGAAAAAAGAATCGTCTACTTTGGAGATATATGATTCGAGTTGCTCGATGGGGATAATGTCCACTTTGCTCGAGTTTGAGGAGACAGAAAGTTTTCCGCCATCAATGGTAACGGCAAAGATGCCTGGGTGGTTGGATGTGAGGCCATTATCTACCTCTAGGCGCCCCAGATCGTAGATATCAAGAATTTCAATCTGATTGATGTTGAGTTTTTTCTGAATGGCGGCTTTGATTTGATGTGAAAGATGGATGATTTGGTTGGATGAGTACTGAGTCAGCCCTCCAACGGCGTCAAAGGTGGCATGACCGATGGGAAATTTCTCTGCCTTAGTGGTGACAAAGTGGGTGATTTTGTTTCCAGTCTTGATCAAAATGAGGCCTTTTAACCCCGGGTGGCGTCCTAGGCACCAAGAAACATATTCCTTAAGGGTGTGTTTTTTGGTTTTGGAGGAATAGAGATCAAAGACGGTGATTATAAGGTGTTCTCCGATACTTAACTTGACTAGTTTGACTACCTCTTTTGAGTCAAATTTATCTTCTCTCTGGGTGAGATCAAAGACATAGCCTTCGAAATTATCAGGAAGCTCTAAAATCTGCTTTTGGAGGTTAAAATCGGTATTTTTGAACCAATTTTTGTCCATGAGAAGATGGCCAAGAAGTTGGCGGTTGGGAGGGAGTTTGAGGATAAGCCTGTCGATTTGGTTAGCCATAGATTAAACTTAGGAGATTATACTATAGGCGAGTTCAAAAGTCAAGTTTGGATGTCCGCCAGAGGCGGATCGAGTACGAAAAAACCCGCCAATGAAGGCGGGTTAGTAGGGATTAGACTAAATCTTGGTGACGCGGCTAACCAAAGCCGGCAGGAGAGGTTGGAGTGCCTTGACTGTAGGATTGGTAGCTTTGGAAATCTGGTTCTGAAGAACCTGAAGCCATTCGTAGTATGAGGTTAAAGCCATTTCGAAGCCCTGAGCCCAATGAGCCTGATCTTCTGATGTATTGAGATCCCAGAGATCGCGCATCATCTTGATGGTATCCGTCGTGAGCTGGGAATTGGGACTGCCTGACTTCATTTGCATCAGCTGAACGAATAACTCGAAGTTGGGTGTGCCGGTGGTGTTGCTAACCAGATCGATGAACTTGGCAGAATTGGCCACTTTCCAGCTCATGAGATCGGTCATGACGGGCGAGCGGTGGTCGTGTTGATTGTATGCCGAATAGGGGAATGCCAAGGCGCTTGAGGCATAGCCTTTGAGGTGCTGGAGCATGGAAGGAACCTTGTTTACCACAGGTTTGTCATCTTTCATGACAGGTTTTTTATCCTGATCCAAGACTGGAATTTCAGTGACAATAGCTTTGGGGGTAAAGATGTACTTGAGCTGATCGTTGAAGTTGTACCAGTCCACACCGTGAAGATCTAAACCGCCGACGCGAGCTCCGTCGATGGTAGCCAGAGCGTGACGCACGAAGTGGGTGGCTGAATCGCCGCCGTTTTCGAGGCGGTCCGTCCAACGGGTGATCCAAACACCGATGCGGACGGGAATCGACCCGTAGAAGAACAGTTTGTCGTTCCAGGGTTGGCGTTCAGCACCGTTCTTGGATTCCATCTTCTTAAGCATATGAGGATGAGCAGCAATCATATAAGCGGCCAAACGGCGAACAGGTTCAATAATAAGTCCCTTGGTGGCGTGATAGAAGTACCAGGCGGCACCTTCACCATGGTTAAGATCCCATTTGTTGTCGATATATCGATGCTGAATACCAGTGAAGCAGTCGTGATATGCGCCTGCCCAGAAGGCGGCATCGAGTTCGTTTCGGTAAGCTTTACCGATGAATTGGTCGTTACTGATGATAGCTGCTGTGCCTAGAGCATCGAAAATATGATGACCGAGATCGTGAGCGGGAGTGCCAAGCAACATAACAGGATCCATGCGATCCATGACTGTTTTGATGCCAAGTGTAGTGAAGCTCTGAACCTTTGCGGAACGATCTTGGCAAACCATGAGATACAGGGCGTCGTTTTCCAGAGGACGAATAGTACTTTCGAGCCAGTAAACCATTTCCAGCTGAAAAGCACGATCTTGGAGCTTCTCTTTGAGTTGCTCCGGAGTGAAGAATGAAATGTTGGGCATAGTTGCCTCCTTCTGAAGTGGGGATTGGGATGACAGCAAACGCAAAAAATCTGCCCACAAAGCGAGCAGGTACGAACCAATTTTTTTGAGAGACATGAGAAAAACCTCCTAAGGTATAGGGATGGATCTCCCCGGGGTACCGAGGATCCAGGAGACCCGCGTTCGCGAGGATGACAATGGGAACAACCGAGTTAATGGTTGGAAAGTGGGGTGAAGGAAAAAACGGTTCGTCTGCGCCTGATGGCGTGCGGATTACTTATATTTTAAGGTCGAACCTTGTAAGTCAACGACTATTATAAGATGACAGATTACAGAATGCAAGGGGGAGTTAGAGTTCCAGATCGATCTCTTTACTGGCTAAAACCCGGGCGGCGGTGCTAAGGAAGTAGTTATCATCAATGATGTTGAGGTAGTCCATAAACTCGCTGATATGGACAATTTTGAGCTCGAAACCAATTGGTTTGTGGGTAGATCTGAAATCAGCCTTGGTGGTCAGGTTTGGTAGGTTGGATATATCGATGACGGCGGCGAAAAGATCGGAGGCATTGTTGGTCATTCCGAGATCAGGATGAGCGAGTCCAAGATTGATGACTTTCTTAAATTCTAAGTGATCAACCCCGAGGTGAAAACGAATTTCCTGTTCGATCTTCTTAGGAAGATTTTGAGGCTGGTTTTCGAAAAAGTGAAAGTAGAGCCCCCCAATAGATTCGTAAACATCTTTGTCCACAGAAAACTTGTGTATTTTAGAGACGATAAAATGAGAGATTTTACCTGCAGTTTCCAGAAAAATGATCCCACTGGCACCCGGATGGCTACCAATTTTCCAGCTGACGTATTCATAAGAGAATATTTGATTGGTTATGTTTGATCTGACCTCGAAAACGGGAAGAATGAGAAAATTACCCCGACCCAACTTGGTCATTTTTAAGACGTCGAGTTCGCCGATTTCATCCGGTCGGGAAGCTAAATCCTCCAGAAAACCATCGCAGTCTTCAGGAAGGGCAAGAATTTCCTTTTGAATAACCTCGTCGGTGGCCTTGAACCAAGAGTGTTTGTTTAATTGGAGGAGAATCTTTTCTCGTTCTTCGGTCATGCTGGTTTTAATATAGCACGCGTAAGGTAAAATGAGGCTTGTGAAACAAAGACGTGCGAGAGATTTGGCGGTAATAAACAATCCTGTGGTGGGGGTTGATGAGATGCTGGGCTGGACTAGAGAGCTATTTACCGGAGAAGGAAGCGGAAAATTTAACATCCCCCCAGAACTTTTGGAATTTGGAATAGAACTAATGAAGAAGTATTTTGTATTGTCTCCTGATTCAAAGAGACGTCAGATGGTACTGAGAAAAGTTTTACACACCAGAGAAGTGGTGGTAGCTGGGGTTGAAATTAGAGAGAACGAGGATGTGGACTGGAACAACAGAATGGTGGGTGCTGTTACTTTTGCGCATGACTTTGGTCGGTTTCCGCAAGCGATGCTGGGCAGTTTTTCCGATATTAAAACCGATTTTGATCACGCGAGCGAGGGAGCAAAGCTAATCGAAAAGGAAAATTTTTTCGAGTTAGCTTCGATGGGAATTGATATCAAAGTACTGGCTGAAGCGGTCAGACAACACAGTGCGCTGGAGTACAGGGGTAAGGAGGTGTATGTTAAGTTTGTTCGCGATGCGGACAAGCTGGGGTTGCTGGACTTCTTTCATAATGACATTGATGAATTCAAGGTTCCACGGGGAAGTGTGACCAAAGGAGCAATCGAGGCTTTTTTGGACGGACGATTAGTACCAAAAGAAGATTTGGTGAACCGCATTGACGTGTTTTTGTGCTGGTTGTCTTGGCAGTTTGATTTTAACTTTACGGCGACAAGAGAGCTGGTTGGGTCGGGAGGAATTAGAGACTACATACTTGAAGAAATTAAGAAGATGGATGAGGACGTGTGGATCAAGGTAATAAGTTACCAAGCCAAACTTACTCCGTAGTCTTCGTGGCCGGGGTAGAGGAGGGTAGATTTTAGATCACAGATGACAGATCTCAGATGGGTGAGGGATTTTTGGAGATCGACTGGTGAGGAATAGGAGAGATTGGTACGGCCGACGCCTTCGGCGAAAAGAGTGTCGCCGGTGAAGAGAATTGGTTGGATGGAGTGAGATTTCTCCGCTTCGGTCGAAATGACATTTGTGAGACAGATGGAGCCGGGGGTGTGGCCGGGAGTGTGGAGAACCTGGAGAGAGGAGTGGCCGAAGGGAATAATTTGTTGATCAGATATGTAAAAATCAATGGGTGGTGGTTTGAGAGACGTGGATTGCCGCGTCGGAGTACCTCCTCGCAATGACGAGTTCCAGAAGACAGAAGACTGATGGGCGTTTTGGTAGAGGAAGAGATCGGCTTGATGGAGATAAATGGGAATATTGAAATTTAATTTGAGTTCGAGGCAAGCGAGGCAATGATCGTAGTGGCCATGGGTGAGGATGATGGCTTTGGGGATAAGTTTCTTTTCAAGTAGGGTGGTGCTGATAAAGTCACCTTCGTCACCTGGATCGATGATAAGAGTTTCTCTGGTGTCCTCGTCAGTTACCAAGTAACAGTTGGTAGCCAGATCTCCGACGGTCAAGCAAATAATTTCCATTAGCCTCCGACGTATTTCTTGAGAATATAGGAGTTGCGAATTTTTTTGGCATCGTAAAGAGCAGAATCAGCCTGATTAAGCACCCGTTCCAGATCAACTTTCTTTCGACCGGCTTCGATAATAACCGCACCCGCGCTAAAAGTGAGACCTAGGTGACCTTCTTGGGGTTTGTTGGATCGATTGACCTTGGAGATGTTAGATTGTAAACGCCGAAAAAATTTTTCGATCTCTGCTACCGGGGTGAGGTGGGGGATGGGTAATATCAATAAAAATTCTTCTCCTCCCCAACGGCCGAAAATATCGGTATCTCTTAGGGTTTGTTGGACAAGCTTGGTGAACTCCTTGAGAATGGTGTCTCCTTGAGGGTGACCATAAAGATCGTTAACTTCTTTAAAGTGATCTAAGTCAATTTCCACGACCACCAAATCAAAGTAACTTCTGTCCGTATCGGCCAGATTGAAGTTTAGTTCTTTTTCCAAAACCCGTCTATTAAAAATACCCGTGAGGGGATCGGTGGCCGCGTTTTTTTTGGCGATCGCAAGCTGTTGTTGGAGATCACTAACTTGTTGTTCGAGTTCTAGGATTCTTTTTTGGGCTTCCTCTGGAAGGGTCATGGGATAATAATAGCTTAAGATAGAGAGATGAAGTATAAATATTTTTTGTTTGATTGGGATGGGAGTCTAGCCGATACCTTGCCGATTTGGTTTGAAGGCTTTAAAAAGGTTTTTGCGAAACATGGGATAGTGGTGACAAATGAAATTATTGCCAAAGAGGTGATTGGGGATTGGCAGGGACCGGAGAGACTGGGGATAACCAATATCGAGAAGTTCTTTACTGAATTGGAAGAGGAAGTTTTGGAAAAACTTAATAACGTTCGGCTAAACCTAGGGGCCTTGGAGGTCTTAAAGGCGATAAGGGCTAAAGGTGGAAAAATTGCCGTGGTGACTGCTTCGAGGAAGCGCTGGGTGAAGACGGCGCTGCGAAATAATGGTTTGCGGGACTTGGTGGATGTCTTTCTTGGCAAAGAAGATGTGGAGTTTGTAAAACCCGATCCAGAAGCGATTTTTAAAGCCTTGAGATTGATGCAAGGTAAGCCGGAAGAGACTTTGATGGTGGGCGACAACGGCAAAGATGTCATGGCGGGGAGACGGGCGGGGATGCATACTGGCTTGTATTTCCCCAAAAGATATGAAGAATTTTATGAGAAAGAGACACAGTTGAGCTTTGGGGCGACTTATGTGATAGAGGATTTTGGGGAGTTGGAGAAGATTTTGGCATGAGTACAAAAAAGATCCCGATAAGTAGTTTAAAATGATTTAAGAAAATATGATGGACAAACTATGGGTTAAAGAAGAAAAAGGGGAAAATATTGTGAAAACAGCGATAGTGGAGCCAGTGGGACTTGATCTTTTTTTGGGTGGTATTGGTGGAACTCTGTCTCAAGAAGTAATTTCTAATCAGGAATTTCAGAAAGGTGCAGCAGAGAGGCGAGAGATGTATGAGAATCTTGCTAGTATTTTTAAAAAGATTGGAAATCCTGAGAAAGATATCTCAACAGCCCTAAAAGAAGGACTAGTATCTATTGATGAGACAAAGGATGTATACAGTAAACTTTCGCAGTTCCTGGAAGCTGATGAAAATAACGCCAGACTAATCTTGTACCTTCCTTTTTCTCTTTTTCCACTTCGAGTGGGTAGAAAGGACACGCTCGGCGAACTGTCTGAAGTTCAAGAAGATTTTTACAAAACAGTCAAGAGTGCTTGGCTAAAATTATTGGACGAAAGTGATGTGAGGGCTAGCTTTGTAGATGGTGACGTGCTTGAACCGGAGATGGGAGAACCGATTAGAATAAGAAAGGCGGGTCACTTGATTCCTTTCTTGATACCGGCTGGGGTGGTTTCTGAGGATGAAATAAAGAAACTGATAGAAAGCGCCGATACGGATGGAGATGTCGAACTTTCGGACTCTCTTAACGATGGATTGTCTGCTTGGGAGGACAAAAAAGCTGATACTAAAAGAGTAGAAAACCACGACTATGATGATATTTTGAATTCACTTTCCGAAGAGCTGGACACGATTGATAAACAACTAACTGGTGATTCGGATTATGTGAAAAGAGTGTCTGTAAAAAGAGTAATTTGGGAGAGAAATGAGAGGCGAGGGATGGCAATAAGAAGTACGGCAAGAGAACTGGCTTTTTTGGTCGGGGCTGGAGAAATCGATCTGAACCATCTAAAAAAATCAGGACTGCCAGAAACCGAACAGCGGACTCTCACAATGAACACTATGCTAATCGCCATCGAGCATAATTGGATTGGTCGTCGCGAGGTAGACAGAAGTAAGGTGTTTAAGTTAGAACGGCTTTGTAAGGATTGGGAACAGACGACTGACAGCGAGCTTCTAGATGAGATCGACTGTGTTTTTGCCCATCTCAAAAGACTTGGACTTCTGGATTCGGAGGTTGACAAGCAGTATTTTGTTTCAGCCCCGGATCTTACCTTGCCAATGCCAGTTGAAGGGAAGATCTTGGTAGTGGAAGCCTATCAAGCTCTTTTGGAGGCGGTAAATATTATCAAAGCTGACCCGGAACTAAGAACAGTTATTTGTCCATTTTTTATTGGTATCGGCTCTAGGGTGAAAGGTATAGCTGGAAAGAAGTCGGATAAAGACGCGACTTTGTTTTGGCGACCAGGAGCAACTTTGGAAGATAGGGAAAAAGTATTGGGAGTATTGAAAGAAAAGTGTCCCAGGCTGACGGAAATTGATGCGATGCCAGAGGTTTGGCTAGACGAAGTGGGAGGAAAAATTAGTTTTAAAAAAGAAGTTGAGACCAGGCCAAATAGTGTCTCACCTCAACAAATTCATTTTATTTTTGGTGGTGTCTGGATGGGGGATGAAGTTGAAATACGGCGAGTGACTGGGGATTTGGCAAATAGCTACCTGGATCTTAGTAGGTTTGGAGTTGATAAAGGTCGAGCAAGACAGCACTTGTTAAGAAGATTAGAGATGGACACTCTGATGTACCGACTAATGCACAAGGGCTTCAAGAGGACTTATCCGCAAAGAAATGATAAGAAACAGATGTCACAAATTGACTATGGGAGTGATTTCTATGAACCTGAGTATCGTCAGATCGCAAGCTTATTGTTCTTAAGTAGGGTATTTTTACCAGATCTTGATTTGGCCATAAAAAAGGCGCCAACTATTGTCAGCGCCAAGTAATAACTATACAAATAAATTTTCATAACCAGGACGGATTTTGCGATCGGACAGCCTGGGCCCATGGGCAACAGCAACTACAGGCAGACCGAGATATTTCTCGACAAACCGAATGAATGTATCTTCGAGGCTCAAACCACCTTCGGAGAAAATGGTATGAAAAATCGGAGAGCAGTTCCAGAGAAGCTCTGTGAGTCTCCTTTGGTGGTCGAGATGACCTTCGGAACCGTCGTCGGGGTGAAGTTTGATAGCGGTGATCAGACCACCTTTGACCTCGAAGTATTTTTCAAGATCAGCTTTGTCGCCATCGTAACGATAGGCGTAGCAAACCCTCCAAGAATCTTTGCCTTCGAGACTGTCGAGGTAGCTGATCATGAGACCGGTAAGACTCGGTTCACCGCAGATTTTGATGCCGTAGGAGAGACCGACAAGGTCTAGGTGACCTTTGCGGAACCTACCTAGCCATGGATCGTCTTGGTGGTGAACTTCGACTTCTTCTTGTGTGACCGATTCATCGAAAGCAACTAGAGGTCCGGCTCCAAAACGGGTACTGTAGGAACGAAATACACCGAAACGATTGAGGGTTCCTCGAAAGTTGTGATTCTTGAGTCGTTTGATTGCATCTTGGCCAACAGGGTCAACTTGAGTTACGTGTGGAAGATAGCCAAAACGTGGATGAAGCTGGGCGCCATGAGAGGTTTCAATGACAGAATTTTCAGATAGCACTTCGTCGAGAAAATTTTCATACCGAATGGCAACTAAAGTAGCTAACAGACAATAAGACTGCGCTATTTTTGTGACCAAATCTGAGTTTTCAAGAAGTTCTACTTCGAGTCTTGACTCTTCGGAAAGACTCTCGATGTTTTTAACTTGCGACTTGGCTTCTCCGAGATAGTGGAGTCGAACTCGTTCCACTTTTTCCTCTAATTCAGCTTGTGAAAGCTTGAGGTCATGAGCGATGATCTTGAGCTCCGGGTATTTGAGAGCGTCTTTGATGGCTTCGCCGATACCGAGTCCAATAGTCCCTTTTTTATGCTCACGAAGGGTTTCTTGAAGGCGACTGATGGCTTGATGATAAGGGGTGGCTACAATACAAGAGGCGTTTATAGCCATCAGAGAAAGCGGATTCGGGATACCAAGGCCTTCGAGTATTTGGGCTTCGATAAATAACTCAACCGGAATAATGGGCATGTCCACATAGGTGGGGATGCCTTGAAAAACTCCGGCGCCAAAATGACTAAGCATGGCTGCGGTGTAATTGTCAATAATCAGATGATGTCCGCTTTGAGGTCCACCCTTACGCCAAACATAGCCGGCCTGTGTCAGTTTTGATAGAAACTCGACCCAGGCACCTTTTGTTTCTTCTCCAATTCCTAGACCGATAATTTCTGACACAGTAGCCATTTTTTCTCCTTAATGATTAAGAAAAAGGGGCGCGTATAAGACGCGCCCCTCGGTAAAGTGAAGATTAAGAGAACTTGCCCCAGTCGATCGGTTTGCGAACGCGCTTGGGCTTGGATAAACCGGCGATGTCGATGACAGGTTCGGCTTCTTCTTCTTCAACAACATTTTCGGACGCACGAGCGTCGTCTACCGGCCACATGTGGCGGTAGTGAGCGAAGACTGAGCCTTTGGCCGGGAGTTTTCCCCAGTTTTCGGCTTTGGTCTGGATGCCTAGCTCGACTTCCGCTTCGGTGATCCAGCGCCAAATTTTCTTGGCGTCGGCGGCCGTGCGGCGGATGTTGCCCTTGGTGCCGTTCACAATAAACTCGATCAGACCAGCTTCGGTCGGGTTTTGGGTTTCCCCGCACCAGACGAGAGCGGCTTGAACTTCGGACAGAAGAGAGACGTCTTCGACGACGACGACATGACCCTTGCCCATAACGTTTTCCCACCAGCTGGTGTAGCGATTTCGGCTGGCTCCGGTGCCACTGCTACCACATTGAATGCGATAGACGTGGTACTTTTCGGCAGCCGCCTGGTACATCTGCTTGATGGTCATGTAGCCCTGGATAGTACGACCAAGATGTCGCATAATCTCCTCGGGGGTGTTGCCGTCGCGGCCGATTTCGTCGCCGCCAATGAAGGCATAGCCCTTGAGGCCATAGCGGTTGATATCCAGGCTGTTGAAGGCCAGCTGCAATAAAGCGAACTGGTACTCTTCAGTTGAGTCCCCACCATCGTTGGAATAGACGATTTCACGAATTTGCTCTGCGATAGCATTGCCTGTCTCGAATTCGGTCTGCTGGATAGCGTTTACAATGCTGCTGCCGGGAAGCTGATCGTCCTTATCCTGGTGCATCATCGCGGACATCTGGACATCATAGCCACTTTCGCGGATAGGAGCCAAAAGATCGTTGAAGGGAACCAGGGCTTCGAAGAAGCGCCTGATATTCTCGCCCATAGAGGCAGTACCATCGAAGTCGGAGACGACTGGGAGAGCGGTGCCATTTACAAGGGTGAGCTTGCCACCTTGGTCGATGATGGAGTTACGAGAGCGTTTGATACGCTTGGTAACGTCCACAAAGGGGTGAAGTTTGCCGGTGCGCTTGACGGTGGAAAAACCCCTCGAGCGGATGTCTTCGTGTTTTTCGCGCATTTCGAATACGGTTTTGGTATGGCGTTCGGTCGAGAAAGTTACAGTTGAGTCTTTTTTAGCCATTTGTAATCTCCTTTAGAGAGGAATTTTGTGTGTAAGCTGAACAAATTAGCGATTGCGAAGGGCGAAAATGTGCCACTGACGCTTGATTTCTTGACCGCGAGAGTTCGGGCCGTCGACAATGGGGACCTTGGGCCAGATGCGATCGTTGATCTCATACAGGCGATCCATTTCGGTCCGGGCGTCGGTGACTTCGCCGCTCATCATGCGTTTCAGATTCGCAACAAATTCCTTGTGCTGTTCTGCTGTCATGATATCGGTGTCGAGAGGGGGTTCTGAAACATCAGTGCCGCCGGCTGCGAAATAAGCCGTGGTGGCCATTTCGGCGAGCTCGGCTTGGAGCTCGGAAGTTGTGGCACCATCTGTCGCGTTTGTAAAGTCCAGATAAAAGAGCCCGTGGACTTCAAGGTTCTTCATAGTGATGAACACGTTGTCGGGAGTCGTCGCACCAATGGTGCAGCCGACTTCGTGGAACATGGTGGCTAACTTGAGCGACTTGCCCAAGATCCACATAACCGATTTCAGATCCACACGCTTGTTGGCTGGGATGGCCGAAAGGGGCTGGAATTCATGGTACGCGGAGACGATGGGGTGGTATCCCAAAACAAGTGCTGTGCGCCCGTCGGCATCGATGCGTTCGAAAACCTTGGGGAAGAAAGCGCCGTAGTTCGGTGCATATTCCTTGGTTCCGAATTCGTCGTCGATACTTGTCGCCTGCTCTTGCATGGAACGAAGAATATACTCTTGCCAGTCAATGACCGGGTTTGAGGCCGGTGTATTGGCGATCATAAACAGGCCCAGTTGACCTTTCGGTTCCGGGAGTTCTGCAACGAAAAGTTTCCAATCTTCGGTTTCGGTGAGTGGTCCGCCGTTCAGATTGAAGAATTTCACAGCACCTTTGTCGGTGTCGTAAACTCCCAATTCTTTCAGGCCTTTTACTTCTGCGGTTGTTTCAACAGCGGGCAAAGTGGTCTTATCGATATCTTCAGCCATTTTGTTCCTCCTTCAGGGGATTGAAAAATTTCTTCACTTTTTAAAGAACAGTGAGTGGAAACTACAAGGTTTGTAGATTCAACCCTGTAGTTTATCATATAAGTATCCAAATGAGAACATTTTCACTTGGTGTACTTATTACACTTATGATAACTCACGACAAGAGTGTTGTCAATACACTAATTAGGCGTGAGTTGGGTTTTTTTTGATAATCTTTTGAGGAAGTGATAAAGTGGAGATATGATGAAAGACATAACCAGACTGGCTTGGATGGTGTTTGGAGTTGGATTTTTGTTGGCGGTGGTTTACTTTTTTCCTTGGAAAGATATTACTTGGGGTAGACTGCTGATGAGTCCTGAGCGAACGGTAACGGTGGTCGGGACAGCTGAGTCGAAAGAGAAAAATCAAATTGCCAACTACAGCGCAGGGGTGAACGCGGTAAAAGACAACAAGGACGAGGCGGTCAAAGAGGTTAATGACAAGATCAAGGCGATTACGGAGGCAGTGAAGGACTTTGGAGTGGACCCGTCCGACATTCAAACTCAATCAATGAGTGTGTATCAGCGGCAAGAGAGCTATTACGATAATGGCGTACAAAAGAGTAAACCAGGCCAATGGGACGTGAACAATACGATTACGGTGACTTTGAGAAACGTAAATCGTGCTTCGGCCATGGCTGACCTTTTGACCAAGAGCGGAGCCACCAACGTCTATGGACCGAACTTCCAATTGGACACCAGTAAGAAGGCTGAAGATTCCCTGATGGCGGAGGCTATCGCCGACGCGAAAATCAAAGCTGAAGCGATGGCCGTGGCTAGTGGAACAGGCTTGGATAAGGTGATAAGTGTGAGCGAGGGCAGTCTGGGAGGAGTCTCTTATCCACTTTATGCCATGGATGGCCGAGGTGGTGGGGGAGGTGCGGCGGTAGAGCCCGGGAGTACCAAGATTAGTAAGACGGTGACGGTCGTTTGGAGCCTTAAGTAGGCGTAAATTACCCCGTAATGTTGCTAATTTGGCATGATAGTGATATATTATGGGTATTCGTGTAAGTTTGTAATTTGAAATTTTAACTTCCTGAGGAGGAACGATGCGTAAAAATAGATGGATTTTGGTCATTCTGATAGTGCTCATACTGAGCATGAGCGGCTGTTCACCTGCCACACCAAGTGTTCCTGAAGATGCGGTTCCAATTCATCTACTTTTTGATCCGAAAGATGGTTTCAGGAACCAGGATCTGAATGTATTGAAGATTGTCGAGTACCATTTTGAATATCTGGTGGTGGAGCTGAATGGGACTCGGTACACGGTGATCCAAGATTCGCATACGATGGCTAACACCATCAATGTAGCGTATTTCTCGGATGAGGGTACAGCTTGGTTCGAAATTTTCAATGCTTTTGACTTCTACGCCTGGAGCCGGATGAAAAATGATAATCCGAGCATGGAGTTTTATGTTTTTCGTGACGGTTTGCGGAGTAGAGACGAGTTTGATTTTGGTGATCCTGCTATTGAACTCGTATTGGTAGCTAGGGACAAAATGCCAAAAGTCGTGGACCCTATTTCCTGGGATAGTACAGAGGCGACTATCCAAATTTGGCGTAGTCCAATAACACTACCAAATATCATACAAAACATCGACACCGGAGAGGTCGCGTTTGTAGTCTATACGACCGCGGTGGATGACAACGGAAATATTTTCGATATTAGGAGCGACAGCTTGATGTGGGGATATTTGTCGGTTTCCGACTACGAAGGGGACTGGTCAATCGTTCAGGGCTTGTCTATTATTGAGATTCGCCAAACAAAGTAACTTTTAGATTTTAATGACCTCTGAGTAAGCGCAAGCTGAAAAGGGGTCTTTTTGTGGTATACTTTTACTTGTCCTTAGCAGACAATATGAATATAAATCTAACAGTGAGCATAAAAGCCCCCTAGGTTTTTTGCTGTGTTGGTTTGTAATCTGGTCCCGCTAAGGCGGGATTTTTCTTATCGGGCCGTTAGCTCATCTGGTAGAGCGCTACATTTGCAATGTAGAGGTGGCCGGTTCGAGTCCGGCACGGTCCACCCACCACAGGCGGGCAGGCATCTTGATTTGGTGATTGACTCTATGGGTACCCCCCTTTAGAATCAACCACGAGCTCAAGAAGCTCAAATTGTTCCTTGAAAAGTGAATAGATTATGCAAGTAGATCGCACGAATTCAAATTCAAATTTGAAGCAAAAAATTATTGATTTATTCTACTCAAGCATTCAGTGGATGCCTTGGCAGTAAAAGCCTAAGAAGGACGTTTCAAGTCTGCGAAAGTTGTCGGGGAGGTGACAAGAACTTATGATCCGGCAGTGTCCGAATGGGGAAACCTAGCCAGATTTATCTGGCTGTTGTCCCGCGTAAGCGGGACTTCGGGAACTTGGGGAACTGAAATATCTAAGTACCCAAAGGAAAAGAAATCGAATGAGAGCCCCTTAGTAAGCGACGAGCGAACAGGGGTGAGTCTAAACCATCAATTTATTGGTGGGGTTGCAGGGCCAAACATAACTTAGTTTTTCTGATAGAAGAACAGCATGGAACAGCTGACCATAGTGGGTGAGAGTCCCGTATTCGAAATCGGGAAAACTAAAGTTTGGTACCTAAGTAAATCTGGAGACGGCAAACTCTAGATCGAATCCGGGCCGACCACGGTCCAAGACTAATTACTTTTACTGACCGATAGTGAACTAGTACCGCGAGGGAAAGGTGAAAAGAAGGGTGAGTAGCCCTATTAAAAGATCCTGAAACTGAATGCTAACAAACAGTCGGAGCCACGTACCATGCGCAAGCTTAGGTACATGGTGACGGCGTGCCTATTGAAGAATGAGCCGGCGAGTTACTCAACACAGCAAGGTTAACCGATAAGTTTCGGGAAGCCGAAGGGAAACCAAGTCTTAACAGGGCGTGTAGTTGTGTTGTGTAGACCCGAAACCAG